>Ga0213826_1000004_pt1 | contig 871550 bp, 796 predicted proteins | sample MC6MC0899MG_FD_180668 | JGI IMG/M metagenome (GOLD analysis project Ga0213826, IMG submission 180668) | Enriched soil aggregate microbial communities from Iowa State University, Ames, United States - MC6-MC0899-MG | ecosystem: Environmental > Terrestrial > Soil > Unclassified | place: USA... | reverse complement strand
GAAGGACTTGGCAATCTTACACCAACAGAATTATCAAAAAATATTAGACACAAACAACAAATAAATCAATAACGTAAATTAGAAAAGTCCAATTCTAGCTGTAGGAAAAATGGGGTACTTACAAAATTACTATCCAAAATGGTAAAATTTTCAATAACAATTTGTAAAACATTAAAATGACTTTTTAATATTTCAACTATATTTTTCATGATTTATATTTTAATTTACCAACATGTTTTAGGTTCCAATCCAGATATGGTCAATTGACTTTCCATTTATTTTAATTAAAATTAGTAAGAGCCCGATCACGTATCTCTAATATATCAAATCCTGCTATCTGCAGTTTTTGTTCTGCTTGCTTCTCAATGAGATCTTTTAGTAAAGTGAAGGTTTCATCAAATTGAACGTGTTTACCAAATTATAAAATTTTATAATTTTTCACATCATGTGGTTAAATTTATTTCATTAATTTTCAAAAAAAAATCATTTTTCAATCCTAATTTGTATACGCTTTACAAATAAAAAGAATAATGAATAGAACATATAACTAGTATTTACATATATGAGCATAGATAAATTGAAAATAATTTCCATAAGAAAATCCAGAATATAAAGAGGAAGCAATCCAATACTTCCAAAACAGTTGATCTCAATTATTCCTAATTATCTATGAAGATTGTATTTCTAACTATATAAATGCTACACAATCATTACGGCAATGATATCTTCTAGAAAAAGAAAAATAATATTATCGGTTGTGCAGGCTTGATAACGAATGATTCCATTAGCCGAATGGATTTGTATCGATGGTTGTGTGCGCTATTTATTGATGAGCAGTACAGAGGCCAGAATTATGGAAATCTCCTCATTGAATAGGCAAAAACGGATACAAAAAATTTTGGCTTTTTATATCTAAATCTCTCCACCGACCATATCGGATATTATGAGAAATTAGGATTTGATTATATTGTATAGGGATACCACCCATGGAATGAGGAAACTAGAATTTATCAGATAAAGGTCTAGCTTCCTTACCTCCAGTCTTTTTTACAACTACTGATGAACCAAAATTTATTAGGATCTTGTGAACTAATAAATTTTGATAATTTACCTCATTTATTTTTCATCTGTACTTCGAAAGCAACTAGGTTATATATAAATGCTAAATAATGATACGAGTATAATTCATTTCATTCTTAATTATTTATTTTTTTATTCTTTTCGCCCCCATAACAGTGACAATTCCTAATAGTAAACAAACTAAAACGTCAACAATAAGATAAATGATGTTAAACAATTTTAGATTCTCACAATGCTCGCATTTACCATCTGTATCTTGATAAAAAACAAAAGGAAAACCAATTTTAGTAATACCATCATGCGAACCACTAAAATCTGCTAAAACAATATTTAAGCAAAAAAACAGGGCACAAAATACAATAACAACCACTTTTATAGATTTTCTATCAAAATTAACTTTCATAACTATTGATCTTTACTAAAAGACAATTAAGGGCATCACCCCATGTACATTTGGCTCGGCTACAATGCTCCTCATGATCGAAATATAATCTGCATTGGTATTATCCTTTAGTTCTTTTTGGTTACGCAAAAAACTAAAGGATAACTACTGCAGTAACCGAGACATTAACTTCTGAAATAGCCAAGCTATAATTGTAGCAGCAAATAAAGATGCGCTAAATACAAAGTTAATTACGTCTAATGGATTAGAAATATCAGCCAGGAAAACAATTACAACGCTTACTAAAAAAACAATTAGGATTAACTTGTTTGTAGGCATTATAGATCGGGATACAAGGTAATGAATAGTGGCATAAAGCAAGTACATACCAAGAACACTCCCTCCTAGTAAAAGTAAAAGCAGGGGCATCATCCCATATTCTCCACCAGGTAGTTTCAGCCATGTGCACAATAGATTGCAAGAGAAGAAAGCAATTAGGTATATCAATATTATATGACCACATGAACTTAGAAATCTATTTAACATTTTCATTAATTGGTATCATTGGATAATTAAATCAAGCTTAAAACACATTGTAAAGCATAGACCTATATATAAATATAGTATAAAGACTATATATTTTTGTTGTATATTCCTTAAATTCATCTGATTAGTTTTTAAGACGAATAGATCAATCAAAAAATCCTTAAGAATTTTCGTTATAAAACTTCCTCTGGTACATCAGTATCTGCTTGATCTAATTTTAATTAACCAAAACTTGGTCATATTGAGACAGAGACTTTTATTGAAAACTCTAATAATAAGTATTTTAGAAACGGTCAATTAGAATAGAGAACAAAAATCAAATCACTAAGACGGGATCTCACCCATACTTTAAAATAAATTAAATGAATTATATCAAAAATCTTTTTTGGTTTTATTTAAAAGCTAGTAAAGAATATATCAAGCAGTTATCCATTAAACAAAAACTAATAGGTTGCATCTTTCTATTGGTTATGAATTTCGTTGCATTATTTATTTTTGAATTGCTCGTACCTATTCTATTAATCTCATCGGGCTTAATAGATGATTGGCCTCGAATAAAAAACTCTTCAGCTAATCAAAATTTAATCAGTGTCCTTTACCTTGCTTTTCTTATTCCAATTATGGAAGAATTAGTTGGGAGGTTATGGATTGTTTATAATCCAAAATATGTGTCCTGGTCTCTAGCTACTACCTCTGGGATTATTATTTACAAATTATTTGGAAGTAACCCTAATTTGCTTTGGTATGAGAATTATCGCTGGCTTTCTATTTCAATAATAATATCTATTTCTACATTTTACTTTATTAAATCTAAAAATCAAGATTTACTAGAAAAATTATGGAATAATAATCAACGTAAGATTATTATTCTGTCAGCACTTATTTTTTCAATTCTCCATTATAAGCACTATGAAATAAGTTTTGGAATTATATTTTTACTTCCGCTTGTCTTCGCGTTCTATTTCATCAGTGGACTTATCTTGGGATATGCAAGGGTCAGATACGGATTTATATACTGTTGTATCCTTCATATTTTATATAATTCACTTCTTCTATCAATCAAATATATCTCATAAAACATTCAGTATACCAATCATTAGTGAAATAAACTGGTTAAATAAATGGAGAAAGCTAAAAACACTGACTGTGTCATTTCCTTAAAAAGCTTTGAAAATTTACCCATTGATCTTAAATGAGTTAAGTCTGAGCCTACATATTCCATATTTAAGAATCTTTGGTTTATTATACCATATTTTTATATTTATTCGCTGTTCGCAATATACGATGGCTTCAACAGAGTCATTAACGATCCGGCAGCTATAGTAAATAAGTATAAGTAACTTTCAGTTGATTAATATCATATGCCACTTTACACTTCAGGGCCAACCTATGACAGAAATGTTTCAAAACAACGTAAATTACAAAAAATATGTAAACGGTTAAGTGTGCTAAGTGTTATTACAGCAATATGGGTTGCAATGGTACCTGCACCATATGAATTGGCAATATATACCAATATCATAATACCCCTAATGGCTTTGTTAATTGCTAGACTATATAATAAATATTGTAGAATAGATACACAATTATCGCTTAATACACCTACTGTTTACTACATTATTCTTCTTCCATCTTTGGGCTTGACTATTAGAAGTATAAAAGAATACGACCTACTTAACTACTTCATGACACTACCCTATATTTTTGGTTTTACAATATTGCTGTTATGCATTCTCCTTATTGGAAACAGGGAATACAAATTTCAGCCCTCAACAGTTTACCTGAATGTGATACTTTCATATCTATTCCTATTGGGGTACAGTTATGGAACGATAACCTCCTTAAATATTCTGCTGGATAATTCAATTCCCCAGGTATTTCATCCCACTATCTTATCAAAAGATTTTGGTAGTGCAAAAACTTCACCTAAGTTAATGCTATCAGCTTGGGGACCTAAAACGGAGGAGAATAGTATCACGATTTCACGTAAACGATTTAGAGATAGCGAAGAACAGGAAAAGGTAACACTTTATTATTTCACTGGAAGATTTAAGATCCCCTGGTATATACTCGAGTGACCAGAGATATTGCGGTGATAGACTCTCATTTCCTTGAATATTTCTTCCGAATATTATCGTTTCGTTAATTTAACACTTTGATTAATAAATACTTACTCACTAGAAAGCATATAAGTAAATTAAAATTGAGAAGAAAAGGCGTAAATTAATAAAAAAATAAGGATTAGATGTCTAATAATAATTAAAGCTGATTATGGAAAATATAAATCCTTGGAATTCTATTCCATTAAATGACTACGAACAACATATGGAACATAAAGATGTCGCGCAAGCGCAGTTACTGAATTCTTTAACATACAAATACTTAAAAAAACATAAGCCTGAGAACATCTTATTTTTAGGTATAAGTGGCGGTAATGGACTAGAACATGTTGATACAGATCGAGTAAAAAAAATCTTTGGAATCGATATAAACCAGTCTTATCTCAATGAAAGTCATAAAAGGTTTGGAAATAAAATCAGGCAATTAGAGCTTGCAACGGCTGACATTGGTACTTCAACTAAATCATTCATAAAAGCAGATTTTATTTGGGCAGCTTTAATTTTTGAATACGTCAATATTGAAGGTGCTTTTCAATTTATCGCAAATAATTGCAATAAATATATCAACCTGATCATAACAATACAATCCAATAACGGAACTAATTCTGTTAGTTCTACGGGAATTGAAAGTGTCAAATCTGTAAAAGATATTTTTAAAAATGTAGATGGAAATGAATTACAAAATACGGCATCAAAATTTGGATTTAAGTTGACTAATTCGGAAGAGAACATACTGCCTAACGGCAGGTCTTTTCTGACCTATGAATTTAACATTTAGATAGGATTGTTGGCCAAATTCATCATGAAATATGTGCTCTAAAACAATAGCGTCCAGAGAGGCTTTCTTTTAAAAAGATGCCGATTTTCTTGCAGGTATTCATCCATAATACGTGGTTTTCTTAGAATTAAGTCAGTAATAGTATCGGTTTCCGGCTCTGGAACCTTAATTGCCAGACCATCAAGTTCAACAATATGCGTAGCCAGCCATCTCGGTAATTTTGATTTTTTTGTTAATTGACTAAATAATTCGTCAGGCGTAATATCTACATATTCGATTTTACAACATGTTATGCGAGATAATTTTGTGGCCATTTCTAGGTTCGTAATAGCCTGAGGACCCGCAAGAACAATTGACCGTTGCTTTAATTCATCCGTTGCCAATAAACAATTTACTGCGACCGTTGCTACATCACGGCTATCAACGTAATTTCGCTTAGCATGACCTAAAGCGCCGTAAATTTTACCAAAATATTGAATTGTTAGCGCATTTCGTTCCCAATTTTGCATAAATGAATGTGGTCTTAAGCAACAGAAATCATCCATATTTTGTGAAAGATAGTCCTCTACTTTACTATGCCATTGGCTTACCTCCACTTTGGCAGGAGACTGAACTACAGGTGCAGACAATTTAACGATTCGTTTTATACCACTTTGTTTGGCAGCATCAATTATGTTAATCTCCTGTTCAACCTGATCTGGAGATGTTGCAGTTAAAAGAAACAATGCATCTGCCCCAATACAAGCTTCTTTAAGTTGACCCGTTGAATTTAAGTCAGCACTTACATAAGTTATATTCGATGGTTGGGTATCTATCAGTACAGGATAAGGTCGTTCAGGACCTCTGAGAACCCCTCTTGCTATACAATCAGAATCTTTTAGTTGACGCATTACTTCTCTTCCAACTGTACCTGTACATCCAAAAACAACTATGGTCGGCTTAATTTTTTTCATTTTTATAATTTTTTATATGTTGACGGATTGTTAGTATTGTTGCACCTAGAAATGCTGAGGTTATTATATTAAAGCGTTCGGATTGAAGTTTAAATAACGATGTGCACAACATCCCCAGACCAATCATTAACAGAATGATCAAAAGGGATCCTACCCACTTTTTTCGCACGAATATCTGTCTCAGCTCGAATTGCCAAAGTATAATAAAGCTCAGTATCGTTGACAGCAGCGAGGATAATCCTATAGTCGTGTAGCTTGCCATCATAAGATCAGTTTTTTGAAGCACAAAAGCTGATATAAAAGACATTAAGGCAGGAAATACATAAGCGGGAATAGCTGCAAACATCAATAAACGCAGGCTGAAATCTGAAGGGGGACAATCTCTATTTTTCATATGATAGTAAGAATAGTTATTTTCATCTGTGTATTTAATGGATCATCATTTATCTCCTACCAATACGATAGCTCAGTGCAGCTTTTCCATAAGCCATGTTAGAAATAGCGAAATCATTCACTGTCTTTTGTGTGCTGTCGAATAGCTCATAACGATTCAACAGTCCCATTCCACCTTGTACCTGAAGCCAGACCCTTCCCATCAAGTGTTGATGTACCTGTAGGCCGCCATGTATAGTAGAAAACTGCGCATAATCGACTTCCTTGCCACTATAACCGCGATAATTTTTCAAGTTAAATCGCGTCCAGTCTATTGATCCCGCCAAACCTACCTGTGTGTTTGGACTCACATTATAAAGTACGTTTAATCTAGGCCAATAAAACTGGGCCAACCATTTGTTGTTTGTGCTTCGATAATCAATTGATATTCCTGGAGTAATTAAAGTCTCGCCGAAAGAATGTAAGGCATGAACACCAAATCCTATTTCGAGATTCGATGCAGTTCCAAATTTTTTCGATACACCAAGTATTCCGTCCAGAATCAGATCATCAAAGGAAAGAGATTTTTTAAAATCCGTAGCTAGGGTTGGCATTGCGATTCCTAAAATAGACCATTTACTCGAAATCGGGTGCCGGATAATAATTACCGATTTTATCTCATGAATTCTTTCAATCCGGTTGGGATCATCAATCGTTCCGTTGTCATAATTGAAATCCATTAAACGATAATTCAAATTACTAAAAATGCTTGTCCTGCTTATTTTTACAGGGGGAATTGGCAGCCATACATCATAGGTATTCAGTTGAAATTTATTTCCTGAAAGGGAACTTTCTGGTGGCAGATCTTTGAAGTTAGCTTTACTATGAACGGTGGTGGCAATCCCTCCAACGTCCTGAATGATCTGACTATAGCTTTTATTTGAAAAGAAGAGCGCTAAGATAAGAATACAAAAATATGGCCATTTGGTTATGACTTTGTATTTACAATAAAAGGTAATTTGGAGGCCAGTCCTGATACCGAAGTTTCTAATAGAAATTAATGTTTTCATTTTCTTTGGATTTAATAATACAAAGGTGGACTGAAAACGAGAATTGCTTTAAAACTAAACCACTCTTTACTCGGACAAATCCTGCATAAAGGTAATTCTATATTCCGAGGGGGTTACTCCAGTTATTTTTTTAAATAAGCGTCCAAAGTAGCTAGGATCGCCATAATTAAGCTCAAAAGCAATTTCAGAAATACTCTTGGTCAGGTCCTGTAAAAGGAGCTGGCTCTGTAAGATACTGACTTTATTGATCCATTCCTTTGGACTTTCACCAATGGTTTCCTTGACACATCTGTGGAGATAATTTTCGGAAACAGACAGCTCACCGGCATAAAATAAAATCGACTTATGTTGCAGATAATACCTGTAAACCAACTCCTTAAAGTTAAAAGTAATTTCTGCACTCCGGTTGATACTTTTATTCAGTTCTTTACTGGAAGTAAAAATCTTCTGAAGTCCTGCCTGCAAAAGAGAATAACAAATGCCAAGATTCGGATTTGGATAATATATCTCAATACTCAATAGTTCAAACAGAGATGTTAACCATGTGCTACTCTCCTCTGGTAAATGAATAACTGTATTAGCAGAAAAGAGTTTAATGAGTTCCTGCTTTGAAAGCAATTGATTAAGTATTTGATCTTCAAATAAAATCATGTATCCCGCGGCATCCGGGCTTACTTCCTTCAATGAAGTTACGTTCCCTTGTTTGACAAATAAGATTTCATCTTGTTTTATTGACACCAAATTAGCATCTACCTGTTGTTTTGCACTTCCTCTTGTAATATGAACAATAAAATTGAATTCGGGTCTATGTAATGGCGTGGGGACTTTAATGAAACCAGATGTTTTTCCAATATCATGTATCTGAACAGGTGTTCTTAAAATTGCAAAGTCAGTTGACATCTCTGACATAAACTGCCCCCTGAAATCTGTTGGAGTTATTCTCTTTATTTTAGACACAGCACAAAACTATAGGATAAATGATATCATGTATAAACCTTCATTAGCAAATGAACGGAATTTAGATTTACCATCGTTGTTTTTATTGAAAAAAAATATTTTCCCTTTCTTTATATTTTTGAACTGCAAATAAAATCATAAAAAATGCTTAGTTGGATACTGTGGACTTTATTTGCTAATCCAATGATATACCCATCGTATTTTAATAGTGGATTCATAATGAAATTTATTTTGACAATGATTTTTCTTCATTGAAGATCATTTATATTGTTATTCCAAACATATTAAAAATTTAACTTTCGAGCTGTTAAAAAAGTATACATAAAAAAGCCACATCTTAAGACATGCTATACTTTCTATTTGAAATCTGATGTAAACAACTGCTCCACTCCTGCCACTTGACCTTCTGTCATAACCGCAACATAATGATCAATGGCTAAATCTGCTATTGATAAATTGACCACTGATTTTTTAAGGTTCGCTACTTCAAATTTCCCTGTTGTTATAGTGAATATTGATACTACAATCAAGGGTGCAACAAAACAGAAATTTACAAACGCAACATTGTTGCTTTTTCAAATTTATTTATTACTTTCGCCTATTATTAGATAAATAGATATGATAGAAACATTTAACATGAGATGTCCGCATTTTTTAGTCTATGGACTATTTGTGCTGGCTTTACTGAGCTGTAAAAAAGATGGCGATACGGTATTACCTGAGATTTCCTTTGACCTACCGGCAGACATCAATCTGGTGTATGGAAAACATGATACCATTGACTTAAACACATTTATTGTTAATCAGGGAAATGGTGTCAATTTTTCTGTCGGTTTTGAACCCACCGAAAATGTACAGATTACACCCCAAATAACATTGCATAATCAACTTGAAAAAGCAATTTTTATAGATAAATCTGGAAAATTGTTTATTAAAAGCGAAGAATTATATCCTAATGGAACCACCTCCAGCTTAAATGGCAAAAAAATTCCTGCACAATACAGCGTAACAGTGTCCGCCAAATCAACTGATGGTAAAGAAGTCGCTCAGAAATTGTTGTCAATACGTGTTTTAGAGCTGGAAGATCTTCAATTTAAATATTTTGACGACTTAAAAAAAGGCCAACTGAAAATATTTAATATTATGTATACAGACACAGACAGTTATTTTACTTTAACAAAACCAGTTCCTTCAAAAAACTTAACACTAAAGTTAACTGAAGCACAAGCAAAAGAGGTCGGACTTTCATTGCAGGACACTGCATTAAAGCTATATTGGAAAGGTAACGCAAACCAAGAACATGACAAATACATGGAATTAAATCCTAAATTAGAGAAAGATGGTTTCGCTATCGGGTCAGCAAGTTTTTCGATCAGATACATTCCAAAAATTGAATTCTTTTTTGGGGAATTATATCTCGATCCATCTACCCAATCCATAAAAAAACTGAGTACCAGCTTTAGACGCAGTTCGGTGGAAGGTGGTAGTGCAATTCAACCCACTTTTTTCCCAGAGAAATTGATATCCAGCTTTGAAATTTCTTCTATAGAGAAAGATGGCCGTATTTTCAGTGACACTGAAATGGTATTTACCATAGATAAAGGAACGGGAATGGTAAGTGTAAAAAATAATACTTCATTGAAAGCGGGAATTTATACACTTACATTACAAGCAAACACCACTAATGGTCAAAAAGTAATAACAACACTTTCTTTGGGTTTGGAGTAAATAAATAACTTAAGAATAACAAGACCTACGATTTTACTTCTCCTTGTTGGCATCAACAGAAAGCAAACGACTGTATTTTAACATCATAGCATATCATTATGCTGTTGATAAATTTTAATTTTTAAAATTTGAAACCCTCGAACAGATTTCCGAGGGTTTTTTATAGTTTTTTTTCGAAATTTTAGATAGTAATATTTTTGACCCTGACTGTGGCAAAAAGAGAGTTATTACCTCTGTAAGCAGTGTTTTATTTATTTCCGTATTTAGTTATTGCATAACCGTCAAAGCGTATTAATTCTAATTCTTGTTTTCCCTTTGGTAGATTGTAATAAAAATTATAAAATTGAACAACTCTACCTTTGGGATAATTTTCTTTAGTAAAGTTAGAGGTTATGGCAGATTGCTTGATTATGTCTAGATTCTTTTGAACTAGCGTTCCCATTGTTCCGTTTCCATAAATTTTGACTTCACAACTATCTTTTGGCAACAATGTAAAAGTATTTGATAATAACGCTTTTCTTTCGGTTAACATCCATTCTTTTTTCATTCCTCGTAATTGTGCTACTTCAAATTCAGCGCTTTGGATAGTTTCCAAAACATTATTGCTATCTCTATCATTTAAGTCTTTTGTTAATTTAGCAACAGCATTATAGAGTTTATCAAGTAATTCCTTCGAATTTGTCAACTGAACTGATTTATTTAAAGTAGATAGTTCGATAGGAACTTTAGCTTTAAACTTTATGGTTTTCAAAAAGTAACCATTCTTAATGTTTTCCTGTGTTATATCATCATCAGATAATTGATAATTTACTAAAATATTTTCTTCAGGAAAATCAGATTTATTTGAAATGATCGATACCCCTTTATCTGACTTCACCAATAAAATTTCTAAAATGGGTTTCTCTTGTTTTTTGTAATTTGCTAAATCAATCAATACTTTTAATTCTTGCTCTCCATTTTTGTCAATCGCTATGTCAATAAAATTCGGAATGGTATTTCCAAAGAATTCAAACCCTCGAAATACAGGATAATCATTTATTGAAATTTCAGTAGGATAATAAAAAGTCGATTGAATTCCATAGTTATTGTGTTCCAAACTGGATTTTAAGTTATCTAAAAGTTCTGGCTTTCTACCTTGCCCGTTGGAATATGTTACCGCAAGTAATGCGATGATAAATAAACAATATTTTTTCACAATTCTATATTTTTATATGTGTCGGTCTAACCTTTTAAGCTAAAGAATTTGGTATTTATGAAGGAGGAAAAATAGATATATTCCGACAATACTGCCCCATTCCTATGATACTTCACTTCCCTGATTTTGGTTATCTAATGATTTTTATCCGTAACTTGACAATATTACCTTTTTTTTCTTAGACATTCCCTTTAAATTCAATAGGATGTGAAGTATACACAACCATATTTAGCACGGCATCTGCAATTGTGACTTCTCCGATCACAAGGGAGATGTAACTAACAATTATAAATTATCCTCAACTTATGTCAATTTGAAAAACTTGGTAAATGAAGGAAAGGGAGAGATGAATCTATGGGCTTTGATTGTTTTTTTGTTACATTAGAAAAAGATATCGACCTCGCATAAATAATGAAGACGAATTGGTAAAAATTAGATTATATGAAACCAAACTATTTAAGTGCTAGTTATTCATTCATTATTATTTTAATCAGTTGTGGATTACTTTATAAATTCTATATAAATAATGTAAATAATACTTTTATATGGGGAATTGTATTTATAGTGATAGCTGTTTTTATTTTTGTATTTATTTCATCTTTTAAAGGTATTGGAATATTTAAAACTGAAAAAGAGGCTAATAAGTATAAAGGAAAATTATCATATAATAACGATGCATATACGGTCATTACCTATTCTAAGGACATTGTAGTATCCTGGAATTCTGTAGAGGCTATATTTTATATTAATTCCCCCCCGCTTGATGGCGAATATCATAATGAGGAATACAGAATTTTTTTAAATAATGATCCTGTAATCATAAATAAAAGACCTTTAAAATGGTATGATACCATACTGCCATCGCCTAAAAAAGAAGAATATCCAATGATTAAAATTGATGATTATTATAACATTGATTTTGATACATTTTTACCTTCCATAGAAAGGTTTCTTATGATTAAAAATATACCACCAGGCTTTTCAAATGGCAAATTTGGAAACCAAGTAGACTATGCAAAAAAAGAAAACACATTCATTGGAGTTCCCCATAATAAATTGTTAATGACGACAGGATTTTACGTATTATATGATAAAGGAAGTCATAGTGACTTTGAATTAAAAGAATATAGAAAAAATGCAACAATCCTTCGTTAGCGACGTACAATTTGCTCTAAGGACTCAACTACGTTCTTATAGTTTGTTTTCATGATTACCAAGAGCACTTGAAAGCAATTATGTAAGGTTTGTCATACGAAGTCTTACATAATTATTTTAAAATTTTACGTTAACCTAAGAAATTCCACCTTTCACCGAATAATCTCAAGCTACTAACCGAAAATACGTTGATAGATACCGTTTATTAAGTGATCATTGCATAAATTTAAAATCTAAATATGACAATCATCAACACGTCCAATTCTGTTGCTTTTAGCAAAGCATGTCTGATCTTTTCATTTCTACTGGTATCACTGACATTATATGCTCAATCCACAACTATAAATCCGATAAATTTTACGAGCAAAAAGATAAAATTGTCAGGCGCAATTTATGCGGCTAAAGACCCGAAAGCTGGTGTAGTTATCGTTCATGGATCTGGCCAAGAATTGAGGTCTATCGAATTAGCCTCATTTTTAGCCAATAATGGCATTTCTGTCCTTACATATGACAAACGAGGAGTTGGCGAATCAGGAGGCGAATATGCTGGCCCCGAAGTCGGCACCAATAACATTGACCCTTATAATCTCGATCTGCTCGCGACAGATGTACAGGAAGCACTAAAAACGCTAAAAGAATTTATCCAAGATAACAACGTCCCAGTGGGTCTTTTTGGAGGCAGTCAAGCAGGCTGGATAATACCCATAGCTGCAGATAAATGTAAAAAAACTGATTTTATCGTATTGTTAAGCGGTCCTGTAATACCCACACTGGAACAACTTCGTTTTCAATTTTTCACGAACGGTAATCGCAACTTTTGGGATACACATTCTGAATTGGAGGTACGACAACATATCAGCAATGCACCAGACAAATTTCAATTTGTAAATACTGACCCTGTGAAATCTCTTAAAAGATTAAAAATACCCGGACTCTGGCTATTTGGAGACAAAGATATCCAGGTGCCAATAAGATTATCAATTGAAAAGTTAGAAAATCTTAAATCTGAGGGAAAAGATTTTGACTACAAAATATTCCCCAACTTCGGACATAACCTTTCCATCTCAGCAAGTATGGAACCCACTAAATTTGCTATAGGTTGGATCAAAAGTTTAGCAGAACGAATCAACAACTAAGTTTCAAATATATTCTTTATCAAAGCTGAAAGAAGTTTACTAAACTTAAAAAAGACAAAAAAAGGCCATTTAAATAAAAACCATCAGAAGAACAATTAAACTGGAGTTGTTAACCTAGTCGGTATATTATGAAATAGTTTTATGGATGGCAAAATTCCATTGGAAATAACAAAAGGAACGTCAAAACTAACATATAAATTCTATTCACGTTTGGGTGCAACCTCTAATTAAAAATGAAGGGAAATCGGAAAAATGGTGCTAAACAAAGCAAGCTATTCTTGACAGAATGGCTTGCTTTGTTTTTTTATCTATGGAAATCAATATATTTTTTCATGGATTTATATACTGATTTCTTACTAAATCAGGAATATCTTGTACAACTAGAAGCTGTTGATTCTTTATTAGATAATTCCGATCTGTAAGATTTAGAACATCATGATAATAATGATCTGAAATTATAATGCCTTTTGTTTTTTTGACCTCTAATAAGAATTCATGGATGACATCCCGATAGAGAGGCTCTATCATGGAAAAGGGCTCATCTAAAATCAAGAAAGAGTGATCTAAATTTCCGATCAATAAAAGTTCGAGGTATTTCAATTCTCCTTCAGAAAGTGTTCCAATTTTTTTATTCTCTAATGACGATATTCTTTTTGAAGAAAAAATTTTATTCTGGCCATCATCTGAAGGAAAGAATAAAGTAATGATATTTTTAACTAAGTGGCCCTTGGGCAAAAAATGTTGCTGTGGCAAGAGACCTATATGCTTTTTAGGAATAATATGTTCTCTCGAAATAAAGGTATGGTTGATTTTAATGTCTAAACTTCCTTTTTTCTCAATGCCAAAGATCATTCTAAATAAAGTAGACTTTCCTGTTCCATTTCTTCCAAAAATTCCTATGATTTCATGCATATCACAATAAAAATGTGCGTTTAATAGTAGCTCAGATTGTTTAGGGAATTGAATAGAAATATTGTCGACAATTAATTTTTTCATTTAATAACAAAATAATAAAGCAGTAGTAATAAAAGAGAGATAAAAGTATTCAACACAAGTATCTTGGCTAGGAGCTGTCGTTTTGAATAACCTAAATTATAATATATATAATACTGATTAGAATAAATGTAATTATAAGCTTTTAATCCAACCCAAACCCCTATAGTAGAGAAGATGATTAATGAAAAGAAAATTCCTGTGGCTAAACCAATTATAATACTAAAACCTACATTAAATATGGAGACATCTCGATAGTATGTTAACACAGGACTCATGATGAAATTGATTTAAAAAATGATTTTTCTTTACTGAAGATAGTCTATAATATTACCCCAAACATATTAAAAATTTAACTTTCCAGATGTTAAAAAAATATAAATAACCATATCTCACAACATTGCCTTGACTCAACATATGATTAAAACAATAAATTACTTGTACGCGTTTATCGATTGAGATACTTTGCACCTACCGCTATTATTGACTAATGTAACAAGGTCGGGTTTGATAAAGTCCAAACTGCATCGATATAAATATAGAAAGCCACTCTCGACAGAATGGCCTTCTATATTTTATAGGATCTATTTGATGTTCCTAAGCTTTTAGCTCCCTATTACTTCATCTGTATTAGTTCAAATAATCAACATTTGTCATAAAAAATTGGAATGTTTTAAAGCTCAAAATAGAATCCTGATTCTTTCAGAGATTCGTATTTGTCTCTATCGAAGCTGTAAATCTTGGCCGCACGAGAATGGCGATCTGGCTGCTTTTCGCTATGATCAACTAGCAATCCCATACTCAAAATCTTTTTACGGAAATTGCCCCGATCAATCGCTCTCTGCAGAATGGTTTCATATAGCTTGTGCAGTTCTGGCAATTTGAATTGCTCGGGCAATAATTCAAACCCTACTGGCTGGTAGCGTATCTTTCCTTTCAGACGCTCAATGGCAACGGATAAAATCTGATCGTGATCAAAAGCTAATGCCGTGGCTTCGCCCAAACTGAACCACTTTACTTCTTCAATATCAAGACCTGCCTCAATAAGATAATCGGTAGACTTGACCAAGGCATAGTAAGCAATGCTGATAACCCTAAAACGGGGATCTCTATCGACATCTGAAAAAGTATACAGCTGCTCCAAATAGATATCTTCTAGTCCTGCTTCTTCCGCCAGCTTCCGACGGGCACATTCATCAGCAGTCTCTTGTTCTAAAATAAATCCCCCAGGGAATGCCCATTGGCCTAAAAAAGGTTCGATACCACGCTTCGTAAGCAACACTTTGAGTTCTCCGTTACCAAATCCGAAGATGACACAGTCTACTGTGACTGCTGGTCTTGGGTATTCATATGTGAAAGTTTTTTTTGTGCTAGTCATAACTATAAATTAATATCAGTTGATTTACAAATATGAATACCGTATTGCTTCCGAAGTGCTTCGAACTGTTGTTTTGTACTGTCTTCAAATCCCGTAATTGGCGACATACAGTCTTCTAGTATTGTGATACGCGACGTGATCTCCCTATTGTCTGCAAAATATTCCAAAATCTGATTGACAGAAGCTAATACACAGTGACTGGAGGCCTGACCGGCAATGTAAATGGAGTCATACTCGCTTACAGCATTTAGCACTTCAAAATTGATATAATGCTCAGGGTCGTACTCGGCTTTTATGATGCCATACATCTCAGAATAGGGATTTTGCCCTTTGTAAATTAACCGCGGGGCTGTGCTGCGAGCCGCCGCATGAAAGTAGAGCATTTTGGTGAACTGGCTTTCGAGCTTTGCTCCTACCGTCCCTTCTAAACAATGATATGGCCATATACACAAGTTTTTTTTGTTTTCAATTTCCAAATTATGGAGATAATCCATAGAGCGATCATGTTCACCATTGGCCGCTGTCCAGATGCCTTGAACAATATCCTCGTAAGTAATAATGGTAAATGGTGACGGATGGTTGCCTTCGCGATCTATCCACCAAACTGGGTGAAAAACCTGCATCAGGGAATGACAATCTAAGCTACATATAATCTGAGTCAGTGAAGCTATATTATGATACATCCATTTTGTGAGTCGCTGCACATCTTCTTTAGACCCCGGCACAGCGAGACTACCGACACTTTCCATAAAGTCGTTTTGCACATCAATAGCTAATAATAGATTCCGTTTCTGATCCTGCGAAGCAGGATTAATATTTTCAGATCGTCCAAGGGCCAGTATATCGGGTATATGTTCTACACTTTCGTAAGAAGCGATATGGTTGACATTGATAATTTGCTGATACGTGGTATTCATGATAGTTAAAGGTTAATCATTAAAAATTGGAACTGCGGCAAACTTATGCGCTGATAAGGCTATACGCTGATCAATTAGCTTATCGATATTTTCATCCCCTGAGGTTCCTGCTAATATAAATGCATCTATTTGACCATATGTCATACCCAGTTCATCCTCATCGGTCTGTCCTTCCCAAAGCCCTGCTGATGGTTTCTTGTCAATAATGGAATCGGGTACTCCGAGGTATCTAGCTAATGTATATACTTCTTGCTTAGTAAGCATACCCAATGGATTAAGGTCTGCTGCACCATCGCCCCATTTGGTAAAGTAACCCACTGTACGCTCGGCCATATTACCTGTACCGATCACAAATCGGCTGCCAAGCTGTGCTAACTGATAAAGGTAAGTCATGCGAATACGCGGACGTATATTGGCTTGACTTAGGGCTCGATTGACAGTTGCTGCCTGTCCTAAGAAAGTCACATTGGTGATAGTCAAGGCATCTACGGCTGGTTGGATATCAAAAGTATGGTGTGCGAAATTGAACTTCTGAATCAGTTCCAATGCATGCTGTGAACTGCGGGTATTGGTCATATCATTGCCATAGGGCATCATAACCAAATGCGTATCGATTTTGCCCAGATGGCATAGGCAAGCGACAACACTACAATCTATCCCTCCGCTCATACCTAGAACTACTCCTTTACGGTTGGCAGCAGTAACCTGTTGCGAAATCCATGTTGCTATTTTAGTTGCATAGTGTGCGACATTGTCATCATTGATAACAAATGGCTTTTGTAATTTAGTTTCCATATACGCGATTTGATTCTAGTTTTAATAAATTTCTGATCTCGTCAAATGTATTGGTGAAAAGGAATTCACCATCGATATAAAAATCTTTCAAAAGATCCCGATCCTTTAATGCTGTTACTGTCTCTGGATTAAGATCATCGATCAAACGATAATCATGGTCTTCAAATATCACTGCCACCATACCTTTTTGCGATTTTTTGAAGTTTCCGGTATCGGTCGCAGGTCGTTTTTGAATGGCTTTAAATTGTCCATCTACTTCTTCTGCTGTTCCTTTCAATGCGAAACCGAAAGTATCACGAGTTACATACTGATAAGTGTACGAACCTATTCCTAAAGCCGTATTAGTTGAAGCAAAACCTTTTTTCATCAATCCGTTGCAGATCTTTTCAGCACGGTCGACCGTAATAGAATCTCCATAAACAACACCGATATGGGGGTCTAATTCTTTGTATCCTTTTGAATTGATAGTACCACCAAAGATTTCAAACAGGCGTTCAACAATTCCTTTACGAATGGTTTCACGATCGGAATCCTCATCGCCACAGATAATATGGATCGGATCTCCGCTATCGGGACGAATCACAACTTTTCCATCTCTGGCAAGGATCAGTTCTTTTAACTGCGGTATAACTTGGTCTACGACGTTCCAAAGGTCGTAGGTATCAGAAACTATTGAAATATTACCACTTGGATAAACTTCAGTGATGAGATGGCGAAATGCTTCAACTTCCCTTTCCCCATATGAACACATAACACTATGTTCTGTTGAGGGTGTATACATCAGAACATCATTGTTTGCGGCGTAGTAAGATTTAAGATAGTTTCTTACAGATAATGTAGCTGATACTGTAAAACTCAAGAGATGCCCTCCTGCTGTCCGGTATGCAGTCTCCGGAGAGCCCATGCCACGCATGGAGAAATCTCCTGCCTGGCTGTGTACTTTTTGAACATCTCCGGTTTTCTCGGCATAAGTGGTCAATAGTCTTTTATACCGGTCTGCTATGGTAGCTGCTGTCATGGGGGACCAAATATAAGCTGAAAGTTGAGTTTCTAAGTACCCCGGTAACCAGAAAAAATCAGGATGGGTATTTTCGATCGTGAACATAGGTACACCTATAGGAACTAAACTTCCCTCCCTCATTGCTTTGACTTTAATAGGCAGATAACCTAGTTGATGTAAAGCACTGATGTGGGCTGAGCTGTGAGTAGCTGCAAAATTAGCATTGGTATTTGCAAAAACATGCTGGATAGCTTCTTCATATTCTGCCACTACTGTTTCTAAAGGTTGCTTGAAAAAATACTGATCAAAGGCATGAGTCATTTCTGCCAGCGCTCCCTGCAATCCGAAAAATACGACATGGCTAATACCGTCTATCCGTGACATACGGGGTGTCCAGGTTTCATATACCCAATTGGTTTTGGCCGGATATTGATCTTTGTGGCATAACTTGTAACCGTCTGTCCAAAGGATGGGATTTTTGCTAATCGGATTAAACATAGTTTTCGAGATTAATGGTGATGTATTCTATTTTGGGATGCGTCTCATGCATCATTGATGTGCTGGTAAAGACTTTGTCAATAGGCGAATCTTGATCGAGCAATTTACCGGATAATGCACGGGGTTCACAATGTGTGACAAGAAGATAAACTTCACTGGCTCCCATTTGTTTCAAAATCTGCCCTGCCCAAAGGAAGGTTCCACCTGCGGAACAAAGATCATCTACGATGATGCACTTTGCCCCTTGTGGTATATCGCCCTGTTTAAGAATCATATTTTCAATACGTCCGTTATGCGGATTACGGGTCTTGTCAAAGACGCAACTATTAGCATACCCTGCATTTTCATACCGTGAAGCTGCCCCTTTGTCTGGAAAAACGATACGGTCGCTATCTGTAAACTGAAGCTTATTTATGATGGACGGCAACCAATCTAATGCTGGATAAATGGCTTCACTATGATGCAACAGTTCAGTAGTCTTGGTAGAGTGCGGTTCGATTACATAAACCTTTTCAAAGTTAAGGTCATTGATAAACTCGCAGATATATTGAAGGGTGAAAAGATCACCGTCAATCTTACGGTCCATACGGCTGTAAGGCATGTAATTGATCACTAACTTACAGTTTACCTGTTCCTGTTCAAGCCTTTTCTTAACAAATAAAAGTTTGATGAGGTCGCCATCCTCTTGATATGTGAACTGAAGGAAGTTATCTTTTAAGATATACGAATCAAAATCTTTCACTTTGGTTTCTTTATTAGGAAACTGTTCTGTGATTATTGTGTGGGTGTTTAATACGATCATAACTCTCTTTTTACTATTGAGTATATTTTACTCAACAAATATGAGTATTAATTTTTATTTACACAATGTTTCTGAGTATTTTTTACTCAGAAAAAAATATCCTAAATATAAAGAGCTGATAAACAACGTAAATAATTTTTGATTATAATAGCTTTGTAAACAAAAAAGCCACATCTCTTGATGTAGCTTTAAAATAAACATATTCATTCAAACCTGATTTACTTGTACGCGTTTATCGATTGAGATACTTTCCACCTACCTCCGTCATTAACAATGTTACGATGTTCCCCGGCTAAAGCCATCCCAGTTCATGGCTACTTCAGCGACCATATTGTCACTTGATTACTGTACAATAGTGGTGCTTGGTTTACAGCTTAGCTAGTCTCCTTTTTGTTTTTCCAGGAATAAAAGAACTTCAGAACGATGTTGATTTTGACTCCATCATCAATCTCACAATAACTGATTCTAAATTTTAAGCTACGACATCAGTTTTTCAGAAAATGTTGGAACCCTAGAGCAGGTCATTTCAAAGTTGGTTTGTTAAAAGTTACAATCTGCGTCTTATGTAGTTATTTCAACTTAATAAAGTTGACATTGGTTGCCCCAAAATTAGTAATACTCAATCCCGTTATTTCATTTTTTTTGTTTCTGTGAAAATTGACTTCCACGGCAAAAGTAATGACTCCTGTAAATTTATCTTTTTCGACTTCTGTTAGCACAGCATCACTCAATCTGTTATGTGACATTGTTAACTTTCCATTGATGACTTTCAATGTGAAAAGTGATGCCAAATCAGAGTTCTGAAATTGCCCCTCAAAACCCTTTAAATTCGTTGTGGCAATATATACCGGGGCTTCTTCAACTCTAATTTGAGACGCGATTATCGGCAATCTCTCTTTAAATTTGTCCGATAAATAAAATTCTGCGATGTCCATTCCTGCTTTATATGAAACAAAACCTTCATCATTACTCAAAAGAATGATGGATAATTTATTCTCCTGAAAACGACCTAAATAAGATTTAAAACCAGCATCGCTTCCTGTATGATTATAGACATTAAGACCTTTGTAGTTTCGGATAAACTGACCTTTGGCATGGTAAATATTTTCTCCATCTCTTACTGCTAAAATAGCAGGTTTGCCATTATCTAACAGTGATTTTTCATTGAAAAGATTAATAAAATCAACATCCCCTACTTTAGGATTTTCAAAGTTAGCAGTCCACTTAACTAGATCTTCAACAGTTGTATAAACATTTGTCGGTCCTACGGAAGAACTGTTAAGGTTTCTTTTACTGTATAATCCGTTTGCACTTCCATAAGAATAAGCTCTATTTTTAACTATTTTTTCGTTATCATCATATATTAAGGTATTTTCCATACCTAGTGGATTGAAAATATTTTCTTTCGCAAACCGACTGAAACTTTTTCCCGAAACTCTTTTTACAATTTCAGTAAGCAATGTAAATCCTGTATTACTATACTTAAATTGACTTCCGGGTAAAAAATTCAGTTCTTTTTGTTTCGTTATTATTTTCATTACTTGTTCGTTAGTAATGACATCATCCATTCTCCAACCTGCTAATGTTAACAATGCCCATTGATCTTTTAATCCACTTGTGTGAGAACATAAATGCTTAATTGTTATTATTTTTTCATAAATCGGCAATTCGGGAATGTATTTTCTTATATCATCATCCAACGAGATTTTACCTTGTTTCTCTAATAAATAAATTGAAAAGGTGGTAAATTGTTTAGAAACAGAACCTATATTAAAAATCGTTTTTGAAGTAATCGGAATATCATATTCAAGGTTAGCGGTCCCATAGCCTTTTTCGAAAATAAGTTTTCCGTCTTGTACAATACCTACTGCAACACCGGCAGTTTTTGAATTGTATTGAGAAAATAAGGAATCAATTTTCTTTTCTGCAGCTGAATTTGTTTGTGCTGACAAATTGCTTGATATACAATATTTGCCATTATTCCCATTTTGAAACCAGTTGACATATTCTGAAATTGGAACTATCCACAAAGGTTTTTCTTTGTGGCCTAAAAAAAGATTGGCTTTTGCATAAAAAGCCTTACCAATACTTTCAGGTTTATTATAAGATGTACCATTAATATAGTTCTGAATACAATTTTCAATGAGAGACTGTTCTGATTGTGCAAAAGATCCATTTGATAGGATTACAAATAAAATTGCGAAAAAGATTTTTCTCATAAGCTTTGGATTTTAATGATTTAAAAATGTTCCTCAAAAATATATTGCTTAAGTTTCAAATCAGTCCAAGTTTATCATAATGAAGTACGGATGTATATTTTAGGAGTAAAAATTATGTTTTTGATAATTTGAAGGCGTAGTTCCTGTGATTTTTCTAAATGAACTATAAAATGTACTGCTCGAATTAAAGCCAGATTCAAAACCCACAGCATCTATTTTCAACTGAGGGCTTTCAATTAATAATCGTTTTGCTTCATCAATTCGATATTCATTAATAAATTGAGTAAAACTTTTATTCAAATTATCATTAATTAATTGTGATAGTAATTGAGGTCGAATATTTAATTCTTTTGCTAAAATTGATAAAGTGAGATCAGGGTTAGTATAGATTTTTCTTGTTTCAAAAAGTATATTAATTTTTTCTTGAATTTCCTTTACCAGCTTTTCATCTATTTTGTTGATGTATTTTTCTTTATTAATGACAGGATTTAACGTTTTGTTTTTTGCATAATAAATCGGCATAAACGAAATGTAAAAGCTAAAGGAAAAGGTCAAAGCACCAGAAATATACGACGTATATCTAGATAAAGAATAGGAAAGCCAAATTGCAAAAACACCACAAATAATTGATAATATCCAAGTTTCTTCATAACTAATCTGATGGCGATTGGTCACTAACTTCCTGAAAATTTGTTTAGCCTCATAAATGGATAATACAATAAAAATAAACCACTGAATATTTATAGAATAATAAATTATTCCTCTCCATACCTCAGAATTATCCTTGTATGGGAAAAGGAATCCAAAAACAGCTACAGCTATTATTAAAAAAATGAGACTATATTTTGCAAAAGAATAATTAAGCTTTTGCAATATTGATTTAACAAAAAAGTACAATAAAGGACCAATTAAAACACAAGCCGACAAACCTATTTGTAAATACGTTTTTGATAACTGTGGATTAAAATTATAAAATATAGATTTTCCGATTCGTGTACTTAGCGATAATAATAGAAGCCCTAAAAATAAATCGGATACAACTTTGTTTCTTTTTAAAAATAAGAAATAAAAGCCCAAAACAAGACTATTAAAAACACCTAAAGCACTTAGAAAAAATAATAGTTGATTGCGAATATTCATTAATTTAAAAATATGCTTTCTTTTCGGAATTGTTTACAGTTGGCCTCAATTTACCCGCTAAAAACGTTCGAGTAATTTTCTTACAATACTACATAAAAATATCAGTACAGTAATTAAATTTTTCATAAACTAAACGTTATTTTTCTGAGCAAAATAAAATTGAAAATATGATCTCAAAACGACAAAAAACTATAATAATCAATCAATTAACAATATATTTAAGAATAAAAACATACATCCGAATAAGGTGTAGATAAAAGAGGATTTTACGAGTTTGCAGTTAAAACTTTTATACCATTTTTTCAAAATCGATTCACAAACTAATACTAGAGAATGTTTCAAAAAATCAAAACCATTCTCTCATAAAGAAGCAATGCTGCTGATTTTGAACTTATCTTTAAGATATAGTAAGGCAGTTTTTCCTTTTTTATTGCGGTAGAAAGCAGCGCTGTCCTTTTGAGGGTTTTCCATCTGATGATCAGACAGATCATTATTGGGATCATAGAGGTGAAAATAAAAAATGGATCTTTTAAATTGATTTATTCATATTATTCTTTATCAAAATATTTTTTAAGATCGGATATGCTCTTTATCTGGAGTTCAACAGCATGTTTCCTGCGCATCATTAATGCATAAGAATTGTTAAATCCTAAGGGCCTCAGCCATTGAATTCCATACTGTTTCTGAAATTCAGAATTCACATATTGATAGGTTTCCCCTGGACTTTTTGTAACCTTTTTCAGATCTCCATCTGAGGGCTTTAACAATACCAACAACCCGGTTCCCGTATATTCAGGATAAAAATCTATTGCATCGTTCATCAATGCATCAAAACAAATTTTGGTTCCTCCCAGTCCCGTTTTGGTCTGCACCCTATAATTCGTATAGCCTTCTATCAGCATTTTATACATTTCGGCAAGAACATACTGCTCGCCAAATATCTTCGAGCCAATGCGCACTGTTCCTGCATTTCCAAGGTTTGATTTTTTATATAACTTATTTTTAATTAAAAAATCTTTCGCAATTTTTTCAGGGGTTTGGTTCAGATAGTCGGATTTGTAATTCAGATCCGTCATAATAGAATCATTAAATTTTCCAGCCAAGAGATTAAGTGTTTCTTCAAGTTCCGGAAACTTTTCCAATGTTTTTGATTTAATAATTGGAGCTGCATAATAAGGCGGAAATATCTTTTTGTCATCTTCCAGAACATATAGATCGAAAGCCTTAATTCTTCCGTCAGTAGAATACCCACTAATCAGATCGAGTTCTTCTTCATAAGCTGCTTTATACATAATGGCATCACTTACAACAACAGGATTTACATTAAGTTCGTAAACAGAACGCAAACCAAGATCTCCATCCTGTCTTCCCATAAATTCCGGCGTAAAACCAGCTGTAATTTTTTGATGGGAAATAGAAGTAACTCCATAGACCACTCCCACCATGATAAGTGATGCAGGAATGATATATTTTAACTTATGAAAGATTCTATATCCGAATTTTTGTACAACAGCAATTGCCTGATCTAGTATAACCGCCATTAGGGCTGCAGGAATTGCACCAGATAAGATCATATTGGTATTATTAAGCGATATTCCGCCAAAGATAAATTCACCAAGACCTCCTGCGGCAACAAATGAAGCCAGAGTGGCAACTCCGACATTAATAACCGCAGCAGTTCTTATTCCTGCAATGATTACAGGCATTGCCAGCGGAAATTCGACCTTAAAAAGAAGCTGACTTTTATTCATCCCCAAAGCTTTTGCAGCTTCAACAACAATCGGACTTACCGTTGTGATTCCTGTATATGTATTACGGATAATGGGCAAAAGCGCGTAAATAAGTAAGGCAATAATAGCTGGTTTTGCACCGATTCCAAAAATAGGAATCATGAAGCCCAATAAGGCAATACTTGGAATTGTCTGTAAAACTCCCGCTAATCCGAGAACAGGAGTTGATAATTTCCTTTTGCGGGCGATTAATATTCCTAAAGGCACACCAATAACAATAGCCAGAAGCAATGAAAGAAAAGTAAGCCCAAGATGCTGTATAATCTGAGTTTGCAGTTTTTCATGCTGCTCCATAATAAACTGCCAGAGACTTTGCTGCATCATAGGATCTGTAATTTTCTATAATCATTAAACCCCTTGATCAGATTTTCATAATGTCCGGTGTTTTTATAATCTGAACTTAATTTTTGTAGGGCATTCCAGACGGTTGTCGTTTCTTTGAAATCGAACTCTTCTAATCCATTTTCAGGTTCCATATAGCCTAAAACATCTTTTAAAGTGGCTATTTTGTATTCCAATAAAAGATGGTTTTCAGCAAAAAAATCATGAACAAAGTCATTTCTTGAATGATACAGCATTTCTTTTGGGGTTCCTGTCTGAATAATTTTCCCTTTATCCATCAGACATATTCGATGTCCTAATTCAAATGCTTCCTGTACATCATGCGTGACTAGAATAATAGTTTTATTCTTAAGTTCTTCTAGGGATTTAAATGCTGCATGAATATCGGCTTTTGTAATATTATCTAAAGCTCCGAAAGGTTCATCCATAAGCAAAACAGGAGTATTTGCGATGAGTGCTCGGGCAATTCCTACTCTTTGCTGCTGTCCACCACTCAGTTCGCCGGGAAACCGTGAAAGCATGTCTTCGGAAAGATGAAGTTTATATAAAAGCTCCGCCATTCGATTTTGGATCTTTCTTTTATCCCATTTTAATAATTTGGGGACAATAGCAATATTCTGTTGAACGGTATAATGAGGAAAGAGCCCGGAATGCTGCATAACAAAACCTATTCCCATCCTTAAATCTTCGATTTTCCGATCACGGATATTCTGACCATTAATTAAGATATCTCCCGAATCAGCCTCTATAAGGCGGTTGATCATTTTTAGCGTTGTTGTTTTTCCGCAACCACTCGTTCCTAGAAGCACCAGAATCTCATGATCATAAGCCTGAAAAGAAATTTGATCAACGGCAGGCTTTCCGTTAAAGCTCTTTGAAACCGATTCTACTGTAATCATAGGTACATTACTGAATTAGTTGTATGTCTGTGAACTGTCATTTCAGACTGGTTTGGAAAAACTTTCAATTTATTATTACTGCTGTTTCCTCGTGATGTGATTTCAGAAGTCATCTTATTAATGATTTATCTAGCGCAGATTCAAAATCTTTTCTAAATGCCGAAAAATCTCGACAATATACCGATGATAAAGCATTAATTAATAAAATAAGGATTACAAATTTTAACTTCATTATTAAAACAGTTAGGATCAAATAATCTATTATATAACAATTTACATATATTTTATCACTTTTACTATGATAATTTCATAATGTTTTAATATAACATAAAAGCCACATCTCAACATATTGTCTTAACTAAACATATGAATTCAAAATTTATTTACTTATAAGAATTAACAGTAAGATACTCTCCTGTTATCGCTATTATTGACTAAAGTCGCATGTTCTGTCTTGGTAAAGTCATTAAAACAGCATGATTAGTATGGCTGCCATATAATCAGCTGATTGCTGAACAATGATGGTATTTATTTTACAGTTCAACTGCTCACCTTTTTATTTTTTCAAAAACAAGATGGCCTCTGAACGGTTATTAATTTTAATTTCCGATGTCTGTACTTTTTGGGTGAAGTCAAATGTAAACAACTACTATACTGCTTTCATAACCAACATAATGGTAAATGCATTGTTCTACTCTTGTCCGAGGGAATAGAATTAATCACTATAATTCAGAACGTTTGATAATAATCAAAGCCGATAATGCAAAATACTTCAACAAAGCATAGACTTCTATTTGTAATAAGTCTAAATAGAACGTATATTTGAACGCTTTGAATACCTCAGTACATAAAATAGAGATTAACAAAAGACGTTTTGAAGAGTTGTTCCAATTGTATTGGAAGAGGATGTATTCATTTGCCCTCAAAAGCCTTGGAGACGAGGATGATGCCAAGGAGATCGTTCAGGAGGTTTTTAAATCACTGTGGGAAAGAAGGCAGCATCTTCAATTGCAAGATGCCGAACGCTATCTATTGCGTTCAGTAAAATTAAAATCGCTGGAATTTCTAAGAAATAAAGGGAATAAGGAGCGGCATCATGACTTGATTTCAAACAGTAAAAGTGAATTGTACGAGGATAATAATTTGTATTACAAAGAACTTAAAAATCATTTAGATAATGCGGTGGACTCATTGCCAACGCAATGCAAAAATGTTTATAAACTGAGTCGCGACGAAGGATTGACCAATAAAGAAATAGCAAATAACTTATTAATTTCAGAACGGGCGGTCGAATATCATATCAGCAAGGCATTAGCTGTTATTAAGATCAGACTTAAAAAATATTGCAATATCAACATTGCTCGATTTCTATTAATTTCTTTTTTGTACTTTTGAATGTATTCGGATTATCAAAAAATGGAAATCAACCAAGAAATACTAAAAAAATATGCTTCTGGGCAATGTTCAGAGGCGGACAAGCATTTAGTCGAAAAATGGTTGAATAATGATTCCTGGGATAGCATCTCGGAAAGCAATCATGCGAATGAAGAAGTTGGATCTGAGATATGGGATAAAATCATTACAGATGCTTTAAACAGGAAAATAAAGTGGGGAAAAATTGCAGTAGCTGCGGCGGCCGTTTTTGCGCTAGGTTGTTCTATTTTTTATCTTACCAACCCTTCTTTGGATAATCATACTTTTACAAATACATCTGTTGAAAATAGTAAATTCTTTATCGAAGACCATTACGATGTGCAGTTAAGTAAGAATAGTACCGCTAATATTAATCTCGTCAATAGAACACTGACTTTTTCGGGAGACTTTATCTTAAAACCTAAAAGAGATTTCGAACTATTAGACAGTAATCATAATATGTTAGTATTTAAAGCTGGAAGAGAATATTTTGTATCTGATTCTCCAGATTTTGGTAAAATCGTGGCGTTTCAAAAAAGTGATCTGGCTTTTTTACCATCAAATATGCAAATTAAAATCAGAGAACAATTTCAAAGCATTTAATACACAAGCATGAAGCGATTATTAGTGTTGTTTTTCCTTATAACTTTCATTTTTTCTTGTAAACAAACTCCTGAAGAAAATATAGATCCCAATTTTGTCTTTTGCCTGTTCAACAAAGATGAAAGTCCAACAAGCTTTTTGTTTTCTGAAAATTTAGATGATACAGATAGCCCAACTCTTCAAATCCCACTTTCTACCGCCCGTATACAAGAGCGAGAATATATTTATAAAAACGGCTTCTTTTATCGATTATCAAGTAGAACAAGTGTTTTTACTAAATATCAATTGCAGGGTTCATCCTTAGTTATTATAGACAGCCTACCATTAAAGAACAGTGATTTTGAAACCATAACATGGAAAGATAATAATAATCTAATTGCAGTTTGCAGAGAAGATCTTGCGGAAAAAAAATCTCAAGCCCACGTTTATCAGATCGATGTTGCCGCTATGAAAATCATAAAAGAAGATACACTTGTCTTACCTTTTGCGACAGAAGAATACAAGTCACTACACCTCGGTCTTGTCGATGTTGAAAATGAAGATCTTTGGTTAGCCTACTCCTTTTTTAAAGCTACTGGAAAATACGGACATACAACCTCCGATACAACCTATTACGCAACCATAAAATACGACAGCTTTAAACTTGTAAATATTCAGAAAGAAACCCGTTCAACTTATCCTGGAGGCTTCAATATCATACAATCCTATAGTTTTAAAGATGAACAGGGTGATTACTATTTTATGACTAACCCGGGTATAGCCCTAGGTAATAACCCCAATTTACCAACAGCTATCTTCAGAAAAAATAAAGGGCAGCAGCTAGTCGATCAAGACTATATGATCAATATTTCGAAGATCATCGGAAATCACGCTTACGGGATATGGTACGTTGGCAATGGAAGGGCTATTATCCGTAATGAGCAAAAGAAACTGTATACAGATTTCTCTAATTTTCATGCTGTCTATCAGTTTGAATATCGATTAGTGGATTTAAAATCCGGTTCCATTGAGAAAATCGACCTTCCATTGGATAAAGGTACGCAGAAAGAAAATGTCTGGACTGACAAAAAATTCGTATATATAGCCATAGATGATTCAAATGACGAACATCGCGTTTGGAAATACAACCTGCAGACAAAAGAAATTTCGAAAGGAATTAAACTTCCAAATACGACGAACTTTACCGTCCGTATGAATTATTTGAAGTAATAATACATTTCCGCATAAAAAAACAAACCTCATAATCAACCACTTGTATATTTTTTAAAAAAATAACGAATATCAACATTCGGTAATTGATAAGTATAGGCAACCCTCTTATATATACTTAATCTAAATAAAATGTTGAAGTCAACATCTACTTTTGTACTGTTATTCATTTTTACTGTATTTACTCAGGCACAAACCTCCAAAAAGAATGCTATTTCAGGTTTTGTCAAAGATAACTTTGGAAAACCGATTGTAGGAGCCACCATACTTCTTAAAGATCAACCCATCGGTACCTCGTCAGATGTAGACGGATATTATAAATTACAGACAACAGTATCTCATGAAGCCATTATACGCGTGACCGCAGTTGGATATAGACCTCAAGAAAGAACCCTAGACAATAAATTAATACAGGATTTTCAGCTTAAAGAAGATCACAATTATATCGATGAAGTTACTATATCCGCACGTGGAAAAACTGAAAATGAGCATCAAGTAGCATCGATAAAGCGTTCAGGATTCAATGTGAGCGTCATTGATATGAACAAGCATGCTAATGAAGCCGCAAATTTAACCCAAGTTTTGAAAAGAGCCACTGGAGTAACGATACGTGAAGATGGTGGATTGGGATCCAATTTTATATTTCGGATCAATGGATTAGATGCAAAAATTTACATCGACGGTGTTCCCATGGAGAACTTTGGTACATCAATGTCTTTAAATAATATCCCCGTCAATCTTATAGACCGTGTTGAAGTTTATAAGGGTGTAGTACCTGCATTTTTAGGTTCTGATGCCTTAGGTGGTGCCGTCAATATCATTACCAAACGTCGCGCAAGACCTTATTTGGACCTTAGTTATTCGCTTGGCTCCTTCAATACGCATCAAGCCGCAGTAGTGGGTACATTTACCAATCCGAAAAGCAAACTATCACTCCGAATGAATGCATTTTACAATCATTCTGACAATGATTATACCATGTACACAGCCGAAAAGTACAATGTTATTTTAGAAAAGACTGTCGATAATAAATTTGTTCCCGTGCCCAAAGTCAAGCGATTTAACGATGCTTACACTTCTGCCATGGGACAGTTAGAAGCTGGTTTCAGGGATGTATCTTGGGCTGATCAATTTTATGCAGGTCTGACTTATTCCCAAAATCATAAAGAGAACCAACTAGGAGCTTCCATTAACAAGGTGTATGGCGGATCATGGTCTGAAAGTAACTATTTGATGCCAACCCTGAGTTACAAAAAAAACAATTTCGTTGTAAACCGTCTTTACGCCGACGTTTTCACAAGTTATAGTTACGACACTCGATATGTAAGAGATACCGCATTGTATAATTACGACTGGTCTGGAGGTTGGATATCAAATCAAATCGGTACAACGCCCAACCCGCAGAAAGATGTAAAGTATAATTTGTCGAATTACTTAGCGCGGGTCAATTTAAACTACGATTTTGATGAAGCCCGCAATCAAAGTTTAAACTTCAACTACAACTTTAACAGCAACAACCAAAAAGAATATGATAGAATCGGGAACTACGACCGATCTGGATTACCATCGTATTTGGGAAGACATATTTTAGGTTTATCATGGCAAAACCAATGGTTTGATAAACGATTATCAAATGTTTTAGCGATAAAATATTATCGATTAGATGCATCCAAGGATATTGATGAACGAAAATTTGATGGAAATAACGAGTTGCTAAGTGGAGACATCATTCATCAAAAAAAACAAGGCAGTTATTATAGCATGAGTATTGCCTCAAGGTATAGAATCACAAAAGATGGTGGATGGAAGCTGTCGTATGAAAGAGCATATAACTTACCATCCATGACGGGCCTTTTTGGCGACGGCCAAAATATTACGTCAAATTGGGATTTAAAACCTGAACGCAGCGATAATATCAACACCGGATTTTACTACAATACTTTCATCAACCAGGATCATTTTATCAATGTAGATGTAACGGGTTTCTACAGATTAGCAGATCATTATATTAACACCCGCGCCGTTACACAGAATGGAAACGATTATTTTCAATATTACAACGTTGATGGTGTCAAGCTCTATGGCTTCGAAGCTGAAGTGAAATATGGATTTAAGGATCTTTTTGCTATTACGCTCAATGGCTCTTACGATAAAGCCATCGACAATGCAAAATACACAGATGATTCCGGTAATCAACAGGTCAGCTTAAATTATGGCCACCAACTTGCCAATCGACCATGGATCTATGGAAACGTAGATGTAAGCCTTATCCAGAATAACTGGTTTCAAAAAGGAAGCAGAATACAATTATCCTATTTACATCAATATTCCCACTGGTTTTACCTTACAGAAGCATACCTCGGTTCTCTTGAATCCAAAGATCATATTCCGTCTCAAAATATCCATTCCGCTGTACTTAGCTATGCTTGGGATCGTAATAAATACAACGTATCCTTTGAAGCCAGAAACCTGACAGATGAAAGAGCATACGACAATTTTCGCCTCCAAAAGCCTGGACGGGCATTTTATGTCAAGCTGAGATTATCAATCATGTAAAAACAATAAATACATATTTTTTATGAAAATCAACAAATTCGCCATCGCAATATTCGCTGCGACAGTATTATTTTCTTCTTGTAAGAAGTCTCCTGAAATCACCAGCCCTGAAAAGCCAACACAGAATTCAAATAGCTTATATAGTGTATGGGTGACGACCGCATCGGGTTCTTCCTATCTGCTCACTGCAGACAATTTGATGAAAGATACTCTATTGACTCCCAACAACAATCAAGGAATCGATATTACGTCTCACCTTCCCGCATCTTTTTATGCTATTTACGCCTATGCCTATGAAGGGAAATACTATATATCCAATGATGGTACAAGGTTTAGTCAATTTGAAATCCTAAATAGCAAATCCTGGAAAGAGACCAATAACTATGCCTTCCCTGGAAATTTTTATTTAGGAAAAGTTTTAAAAGATATCAGTACAAAAGATGAAATGGTCGTCACTAAAACGGCCGGTGTTACGAATAAAGAGAAAAATGTACTGGAACAACCCATCTACTTTATGAATGTCAACAACATGACCATCAATAAGACAGTGGGTGTGGAAATACCAATGATCAAATTTAATCCTAAAACTCCAGAAGGAAAAGATCATAACCCCTATATCGTACCGACAAGCTTCACGCAAAGAGGTGACAAATTATTTGTTGGTCACAAATATAGAAGTAATGAGACACGTCAGGATATCATCGATACAGCATACATGTATGTTTGCGATTACCCAAGTTTGGCCAATGGTAAAATTATAAAAGATGGACGCGGTGGCTTTACCGCCGGACACTGGGAGGTACAAACACTGTCTTTCACAGACGATAATAACGACCTGTATATCGTAACTAAAAAAACCAATGTGGCTACCTATGCTCTTTTACGTATTAAATCGGGCGAAACGACCTTCGATCCAACTTATTTCTTTGATTTAAAAGATTATAATGTATTCAAAAATAGTACTGCACAGGTACAAAAATTAGGAAACGGTAAAGTTTATATCAGTCCATATGTCATAGATCCTTCAAACAAAAAAGTTATTGCGGATCTAAGAATTCTAGTTGGTGGCGGTGAATCAAAAACAACAATGAATTTTATGGAGAATGGTAAACTGTACGATGTATTCAAAACAGACGAATCGAAATGGTTTGTATATGAATACGATCCGGCTAATAATTCCGTAAAACGTGGCGCCGAGATCGACCCGGGAATTACGCAAGTTTATCATCTGAATAAACTCAAATAAAATTAAACAACTTTTAAGAAATACCGAGGAGGTATCACATTCCGGCTCGGTATTTCTCTATTCAAAAACCCGAAAGTTAAACTATATGAAAAAATTAATATTCACACTCCTCTCCTTTTTTATCGTTCTATCGGCTTCGGCACATGCGGTATTTATTGAAACCTCACTAAAGGGCATTCAAGGAAAATCCCACGCTATAAAAATAGTCTATGGCGAACCTGATGAACATGAAGTCATCTCCAAATGGTGGTGGTACAAAGCAGGTATGGAAATTACATTGACACTGATTAAACCGGATGGCAGCACCTCGTCTTTAACCACTACCGCACAGGATGATCACCTTTTGACGTCATTCATTCCTGACCAAGACGGCGTGTATCATGTTTCTCTAAAAAGAGATACTGAAAGGAAGGAAGGCGCTAAAACACAATATCAGATCAATGCAATAGCAACCGTTCAAGTCGGAAATTCCACCATTGGCAATACAGCAACGCACCTTGATAATGAGTTATTTGTCTTCGCTGAACAAACTGCATTTAAAAATAAAAAAGAAGTCACTCTGACTTTATTCCAAAAAGGCAAGCCTGCATCCAATACCGCGGTTCAAATCATTGCACCTAGTGGCTGGATTAAATGGTTGGAAACAGATGAGCAAGGTCGAGTCAAATTTACTCCCGAATGGAAAGGCAAATATTATGCTGAAGTCTCTAAAAGAGAAAAAGTAACAGGACAGGATTTTGAAGAGTACAGCCGAACGAGTTCGATGAGCTTTGCTGTAAAATAAATTGAGGATGGCTGTAAGAAAGAGGAAAAACACGTCGATATTTCGATTGGTTAATAATTGGCTACACCTTTGGCTGGGATTAATTTCCGGGATTATTGTCTTTGTCATCTGCTTGATGGCTTGCCTCTGGGTTTTCAATCATGAAATCACAGATCTTGCCATTCCGAAAAAAGAAAGACAATATATCCTTGCTTCCAGCCAATCGTTGATTGCTCCATCGCGCATTTTTAGTCTTGCGGACTCACTCTATCCAAATACTGTTGTACGAGGTATTACTTATACAAGAGATCACCCCGTTTCCTTTACCATTCATGTAAAAGACAAAGACGATACTAAAAAAACACAACCGCAGGTGCACTTATTACACCCTTACACTGGTAAATACTTAGGCCTGCAAATGGAGGATAATTCGGAAGAAGCACAGTTAAGAAAAAAATTAAATAGCTTTTTTGCTTGGACACTCAGTGGACACCGATTTCTCTGGCTACCGAGAGATATTGGACGTCCAATTGTCAATTATGCGACGCTGATATTCAGTCTGACGTTAATCACCGGGTTGGTGTGGTGGTATCCAAAAAAATGGACAAAATCCACACGTGAGAAAAGCTTCCGGATCAAGTGGAAGGCCGGCTGGAAAAGAGTCAACTTGGATCTCCATAATGTAGTTGGTTTTTATTCTTTCCTTTTGGTTCTATTATTGGCTGTAACCGGTATGTATTATGGTCTAGAATGGTTCAATAGAGCACTATATTGGTCTACTAACTGGGGAAAGCCTTTAGCCGAACGGACATCTGTTCATTCAGATTCAACGAAGATTGATCAATTGGCGCACTTTCCAAAAGCTTTTGATCGAGAAATCCGAACTATACTTACGCAATATAAAGATCCACATTATTTGACAATCACCTATCCGGATGCCTTAAAAAAAGATGCCACGATTTCAGTATACATTAGAAATGATATGGATAGGCAGTACAACAATCGCTATTATTCATTCGACCAGTATACGGGCACATTTTTACCGAACAATATTTCGCTATTTAATAAGGATTTTTATGAACTCCATGCAAGTGAAAAATTTAGAAGACTCAATTATGATATCCATGTTGGTTCCATCTGGGGGTTTCCCACGAAAGTGTTAGCATTTATTCTGACCTTCATCGCTGGCTCCTTACCTATTACAGGTTTTATAATCTGGTACAACCGGAAATGGGGAAAGAAAAAAGGGCGTAATAAACCTTTAAAAGGAACAGTTGCCCATGACGCTATGCAGGTTCAAAATACGGAAGCAGATGCAACAATTAGAAAAAAGTCAATACGTTTTCTGCCAAAAACCACCAAAACATAGGCTTCCTAATCATCACTATTTAATTTATGCTTAAGAGGGTTCTTTCTTTAGAAAGAACAAGAGATACTATTTATGAAGAGATCTACATTATTAACGATTCTGCTTTCAAGTTCTTCTATGGGACTCGTAGCACAGACGAAGGTGTCTGGAAAAATATTTGACAAAGATGGACATTCAATTAAAGGAGCTACAGCAAGTCTTTTACGTTTACCCGATTCGGCATTAATCATGCAGGCAGATGCGGCAAAGGATGGATCATTTCAATTGCATGCGACCAAGAATGGCGATTATGTGATTCGTTACAGTTCCGTTGGCTACACGACGATGAACAGTAAAATGTACAAACTGTCGGGAACAGATCAGACAATAGTACCCGCTTTTTTACAACCGTCCGAACATAGGATGGAAACCGTCCAGGTGATCGGAAAGCAAGCCAGTGTACGGCAGTATGCCGACAAGATGGTTGTTGATGTCGAAGGAAGTGTATTGGCTGAAGGAAACAATGTCCTCGAGCTCCTCGAAAAGACCCCTGGTCTTGTCTCTGACGGAAAAGGGAATTTTTCAATTCAAGGCCGTGCCGGTGCTAATGTGCGTATCAATGGCCGCGATATGTATGTATCTGGAGAACAGCTCGCGAGTATCTTGCGTGGACTTCAGGCATCTGAAGTTTCAAAATTGGAGTTGATCAGCAATCCTTCGGCTCGTGAAGATGCTTCGGGAACAGCAGGGATTATTAATATCGTGACCAAGCGAAATACAAAGGTAGGCTTTGGTGGTGATGCTTTTGTCCGGGCTGGACAAGGGCGAGCGTTTTATGGTGGTTTTGGAGGAGGACTACATTATAAGGTCAATGGTCTCGATATGTACGTTCAGGGCAATAAGAGTTATGACCGCAGCAATAGTCACAATCTGACCGAAAGAAGCTTTTTTGAACAGGGAAACTTAACTTCCTTTCAACGGCAACAAGAAAACAAAAAACTCGATGACGCCGCTTTTCATAGCGTTCGGGCAGGCGCAAAATATGAATTTTCCGATGGCGGAATCCTTGATGGAAGTGTGCACTGGATGAGGGGTAATTATAAGCCATACGCATCCATCGAGATGGATAGCTGGAATTATCCGGAAAACATACAAACTGAACGCGCAGTTAGCAATAATCATTTTGATGAGTCTTTCAAGAATTGGACATTTAATATTAATTATGTCAACAAATACGAGGGTGAAGATCACTTTTTAAAATTTAATTTTGACTTCGCTCCTCACGGCAATGACTATAATAATCGCTTTGAAACAGAGAAATTCAATTTACTAACGGATCAAAAAACCGCTATCGGACGGACCAATGTACAGGATTTGAGTAATACGACATATTCCGGAAGATTAGATTATAGTAAACCACTAACTGATTCGAGTAAAATTGAACTTGGCTGGAAGGGGACGTACTTTTTTATCAATAACGATGTGGTCAATACCCTACTGGATAAGGGTTCATGGATACGCGATCATGCCACTTCAAACCGTTTTCAATATACACAACACATTGAAGCCCTATATGCCATCTACTCTGGTAAATTCAAGAAGATCGAATATCAAGCTGGCCTCCGTGGTGAATATACATTTATTAATGCCAATCAAGTCACCTTGAATAAGAAAAATGATCAGCGCTATTTTGACCTATTCCCAAGCGGATCGTTGTTGTACCACTTGAATGACAAAAACACATTAAGAACATCATTCAGCAGTCGTATTGAACGACCGGGCGATCACGACATCAATATCTTTCGGATCTATGAAGATGCTTATAGTTACAATGAAGGGAATCCAGATTTAAAACCGGAGAAGAGTTACATCACTGAAATAGGTCATGGGTATAAAAATAAATTATTCACCACATTAGGCGTTTCCTATGGACGTGACATCATCAACTGGATTGTTCGTCAAGGTGATCAAGTTGGAGAAAATTTATCGAGACCCGAGAATATTGGACGTTATCTGAATTATAGCGCAAGTATCATGTACAATCAGACATTACGTACATGGTGGACAGCAAGTCATTACATCAATACATTTTACAATAACTATTCTGGTGAAATTGGAACGATTAACCTAGATTCAAAAGGATCCAGCTGGACAGCCAATAGCCGTCACACACTTCAATTCAAATATGGACTCCGCGCTGAAATAGCAGCTTACTATCGGTCAGGAGTTACAACAGGACCTTCAAGAACTGACAAAAGGTATGGTTTAGATTTGGCGGCAGAAAAGAAAATGTTCGGAGAGCGGTGTATGATTAAGCTGACCGCAAATGGCTTACTTAGAAATGCTAACCCTCAGCTGGTAAGTGAATATGGGAACCTAAAAGTATTTTATACAGATTTTCCAGATAACAGAAAAGTGTTACTGTCATTGAGCTACCGGTTTGGTAATTAAAAAACAATAACCGAAATGTTATACTATTACGTCAAGGTAGCACGGATCTTGTCAAATTCGCCATTCTTAAGGCGCTATTTGACAAGGTCCGTTATTGATCGACTCCTGACCATGGCTGGACAATAATTCATTTCAAAAATTTTAGGAAAAGAAAAAATCTGCTCATTAAAAATAGAAACAAATCAATTTGGGAACAAGATATTTGTTTGGTATCTTAGGTATACGCTTTACTACATGGACAAGTCACAGAATCATTGCAGTGCAGTGCAATTCAAAAACAACAACATAGTAAATTACGTTTCAGTAAATTGTTAAAATATTTTAAGCACTTGATAAAAAATAATATGGAAAAATTTTTAGGAGTAGACGGACAATATCACTCAGAAGGATCTTTTCTTGGAACAGATGGTAAATATCATCCAGAAGGATCTTTCCTTGGAACGGATGGACAATACCACCCAGAAGGATCTTTCCTTGGAACGGATGAAAAATATCACCCAAAAGGATCTTTTCTCGGAACGGATGGACAATATCACCCAGAGGGATTCTTTCTTGGAAAGGATGGACAATATCACCCAGAAGGTTTTTTTCTTGGAACGGATGGACAATATCACCCAGAAGGTTCTTTCCTAGGAACTGATGGTAAATATTACCCAGAAGGAAGTTTCATTGGAGCTGATGGTAAATATCATCCAAAAGGATCTTCCCTTGGAGCAGATGGAGAATACCATTAATTTGACTTTTAATTCTTGGATGAAATTAGATAATATCCCCCATTTCATGCACTTGATAAGTCCTTTTAAATAATTTTAGGATAATCCATTCTAATTCACTGATCAAAAGTTTAAGAAATAATACGCATCGAAGATTTACTCTTTAGACATGATTCGTATAGAATTTTAAGACATACACTATTTAAAGTAGGTAAATGATATAAGAATAACAATTGAAAAAAAGTCTTAGTTCAATAGAGAGAATTTTGGTCAGATACGTAGCAATACTATAGGGAAAAATAATGGCAGTTATAGTCCTGAAGAAAACAATAATACCTGAAATTACAGTGTCGAATATCATGATTCGACACTGTCGCTATCCCTAGTCGAGGCAACTCCCTAATTAATTGCTTTTACAAATTGCCCTTTGAAATCAAAAATAAGATTCGCTCCTCCTCTAATATCTATTTTGTAAGTCTTATCTTCTTTTTCAATAAATTCAACCTGGCTTGCAGGATAATTTAGTATAATGTAAGACAAAATATTTTTTCTGACATCCTGTGCAGAAAATTTTCCTTCTAGTCCGTTTATTAAATTCCAATTAACCATATCATTTAAGTTTTAAAATGTTAAATATTATGATGACTTTCTAATTCTTCTTCTTTTATATTAACCTAAAGCTAAATAACAATTTGGGAAAGAATTAGGAAAAATCATAATTATGGCCAATCATGGTATTATTTCAGAAGTCATTAAATAAAATGATCGGTTGGATTAAAATTAGGAGAAGCTGTAAGAATGGTATAAAATATACAAGGTTATTTTTATTAAATGGCTTTGTGTGTTTTTAGTATGAATTGGAATTTATATTTCATTTTGAAGTAGTCAATAATTAAACTAGATAAAATACAATCTACAGTTGAGATTCAAACAATCCGACAAGCTTCAGCAATATTCGCCAACTCACCCTCTTGATATACTGAAGCAATTTTTGATTCATCTGTAGACTATAAATCGTCCCTCCTCTATAACACTTAGACTTACATGTTAATAACCTGATGAATAAAGGTAATGGGAAGATAAAATTATGCGGACTTTTTGATCGCGAAAAACTAAGACTATGTCTAATTCATAAAGATTGTATGTGTCGCGATTTTACGACAAATCTTAATGAATATTGTGATATTTTACTAACTGGTAAAAGTGATTTAGATTATTAACTTTGACAAATATTGGATATTCAAATCAATTTTAGAAAACTATAATCAATTATAAACGATGAAAAATATAGCTCTTTTTACTTTCTTGCTATCATCTATTTTTTGCTTGGCTCAGCCCTCAGAAGTAAAAAAAATCAATATTAATATTTTAATTGATAGTGCGGCAAACCAAATGCTGAAAAAACCTTTAATTCATTCTACATCAATCGCTATCGTTTATCAAGGTAAAGAATATATCGGTCATTATGGAGAATTAGAGAAAGGAAAAAATAATTGCCCTACTAATGAAACAATTTATGAAATTGGTTCTCTAAGTAAAACTTTTGCAGGAACACTTGCGGCTAAGGCCGTTTGTGAAAATAAATTAAATATTGATGATGAGATCCAAAAATATTTACTTGAAGACTATCCAAACTTAAAATATGGAAGTCAACCTATTCTTGTAAAACATCTGCTGTCACACACAAGTGGGTTTCCAAACATGCTTCCTTTCCAAGCAAATTCAATACTTCAGGATTTCACAAATCACGACACACCAGCTAAAATCAATGAACTTTATAAAAACTATGGCCAGAAAGATTTTCTAACAGATCTCCATAAAGTTAAGATTGATACTGTTCCAGGTTACAAATATTCATACTCTAGCGCAGGTAGCGAACTTGTGGCTTTTATTTTAGAAAAAGTATATAAAACAAAATATGAAGAACTATTGACGGATTATCTGTCCAAAAAAATTGCAATGCATAACACAAGAATCAGTCTTTCGGATCAGGAAGCAAAAAAACTTGCAGTTGGGTACCACAGTGATAACAGCATTATCCCCGCTCCAATGCCAAAATTACCGTGGGGAGCATCTGGTAATATGAAATCCACAATACCTGATATGGTAAAGTATATGAAATTTGAATTGAAAAATAATAACATCGTTGCTAAGTCACATAAATCAATTGTCAAGTTTGATCGTGAGTTCAGTATTGGGTATTTCTGGAATATTGTCACTGATGATAAAAAATTAGGTACATATTACGTACATCATGGTGGCGTGCCTCGTTCCCAATGTTACATCTATATTATTCCAAAATACGATTTAAGCGCATTTATTATTACCAATCAGAGTGGCATCGACACTGCAAAGGTCATGGAAGAGGCATTAAATATCATATTTGATAAAATAGCGGCGGAAGGAAGCGAGGGATAAAACGATCAAAGACGCAAGAGCTTTCTATGGAAAAATACTGCTAAACTAAATACAGTCCTTTCAAGCTTTTTACTTTAATAACTTTATTATCAAATGAAAATTGATTTTAGAAATATAAATTACCTTAAACTAGGGAATACTAAACAAAGGAAAATACATAACATAATAACCAAGTATCAGCTGTTCGAAATTCTCAACGATTACAAACCTATCCTAGTGGGAACAATTCCCATAAATATCGATATAGAAGAGAGTGATGTAGATATAATATTACAAGCTCATAATTTGAAGGAGTTAACGCAATTATTACTCAAGAGTTTTGCTCAATTTGCTCAATTTCGATTAAGTACCTTCAGCAATGGAGCCCTAACCTCGAATTTTATGCTAGAAGATACGCTAATAGAAATATATGCGACAGATATAGACACAGAAAAACAAAATGGATATTTACATATGATTAAAGAGTACGAAATCCTGCAGGCTAGAAATGACAGTTTTAAAATGGAAATAATAAAATTAAAAAAACAGGGAATAAAAACAGAACCGGCATTTTGCAAACTACTGAATATAAGTGGAGATCCCTATGTTGAATTACTCAACTACATCGTGCAATAGTTCTGATAAACATAGCATACCGTTCTAAAAACTCACAAACAAAGATAAGTTTGGTAGAAAATTACAAGAGGCCTTTAGTCTGGTTTATAAACTTTTACAAAGCCATTCCTGACCGAATGGCTTTGCAAGTTATATCCTATACAGTTAGCCTTCTTGATGAATTGTAAATATACCACAGCGAATTGTAAATAGTTTATTCGGTTTTGAACTTTTGATGTAGATTTATAATTAAAAATAGCACAATTATATGTGTATAAATGGAACTATAAAAATTTAAACAAACACTAAAGAAGCGGCAACTGTCATTTTATCAATTGACTGTAATTATATAAACGGCGAACTAACAATAATATGAAAAAACTTTTATTACTTTTTACAATTGCTCATTTTTTGACTTCTTGTAATGGGCACGAAACAAAAAAAATGGATAATAAAATTGAAAAAATTGCGACTGCAAAAAAAGATACTATTAAAATCAACGAGATTCACTTAAATTCAGGTTTGGATAAAACACTGATTCCATTTGGCTTAAATAAGGATGATAATAATAATTCAGCCTATAACTTAAATTTAGATTATGAAGAATTTTCATTTTCTCCTCAACAAAATTTTAAATTCAATGATCTGAATATCGGTAAAATAAAAAGTTTAATCATATACTATTTGAAAGAGGACAACAGTGCTTTCACTTATGAATTAGAATTAGAAGACAACAGCAATTGTGAATTATTAATAGGTGAATTCAATAAAAATTTCGGCAAGCACCTATTTTACCAAAAAAATGAAAATACAAAAGAACATCCTATATTTTTGGATGAAAACGGAGAGCAAGAAACGCGACATATTATTGAAGAACTAATAAAATGGGATGATAGTCAGCATGATATAAGCTATTTTGTGAGCTGTAAAAAAAATCTCACTACAAATGAAAATAAATTAACAACAATAGCGATAAGTAATGCTCATAAAAAATATGCGGAATGGATAGATTTTAGAAGCCTCAGTATGGTTTTTCCAAAATAATCAAACAATGATTGCAAAGAGGGATCTTGCATCAGGCAGTATGAAAAGTTAAATTTAACATTAGCTTCTTAGCTGAATTTTAGTCATAAAAGCTGCATATGTGTTTTGATTTAATGCCAATTAACATTCGGAAATGAAACAATTAGTAACATTTTTAGCACTCCTACTTGTGCACGTTTTGGTTTTTTCACAAACGGAGCATAAAATCTTTTATGACAATGGAAATCTTAAACAAGTTGGACAATTCGATGCGAATGGAAATTGCACTGGAGAATGGAAATATTATGGATATAGTGGTAAGCTGGAAAAAGTTGGTAATTTTCTAAACCAACAACAAATTGGAGAATGGTTTTTCTATATAGACGGCTATCTGTATAATATTGCAAACTATAAAGATGGTGTAATACAAACAGACAAGTGGTATCACAAAAACGGTAAAACATTGACTTTGGGACAATATAAAGATGGAAAAAAAACTGGAAAATGGAAATTTTACCAAGAAAGTGGCGCATTAAAACAGATTGAAAGGTATAAAGATGGAAAAGAAGACGGAAATTGGGTATGGTTTTATAGCAATAACCAAATCGCATGCAGAGGGAAATATAAAAAAGGATTGAAAACGAAAGTATGGAGATGGTATTATGAGAACGGAAACTTAAAAAATGTAAGCAATTATGTAAACGGAAAAAGAAATGGTCAATGGAAATGGTACAACGAAAACGGAGTGTTATTAGAAATGGGACAATTTAAAAGCGGTGATAAAAGAGGGCAATGGAAACTCTACAACGAAAACGGTAATTTGACAGAAACAAGAAACTACTAGAAATGTCTAAATTTTAGGCAATATCTACCACATTGGCAGTAATACTTGACTTGACGAACCACGGTTCAACCCGAATAAAAGGAAAAGAAGGGATTAAAACAATAAAATTTTCTTTTACTTTTTACGTTTAGTAAACACGTAATATAAACCCTTTCCATAAGTTTCATGGCTGAAAACTACTGTTCAAACTTCTATGTTTACTCCTGCTATGGAATAATCAGACGACATAACTACCAGATCGTGACCAATAGCTAGCTTTTCTATAAAACTCAAACTTTAATGCTGGTTGGAGCAATTGTTGAATCAAACGTAGGTTAAAAGAATAATTGTCGAAACTATATCTCCTCCCCTTAATCACTCTATTGGTATGCCCAATTAAAATAGAAACTTATTCAAACATAAATTGATTAAATCGCCACAGAAATAAGCAATCTTCCTACAAATATCAATTAGGTCTTATGTATTGATCGACTTATGAGTAGTTTAAGAGAAAATTTTAAAAATTATGAAATCAATTGAAAATTTAACAAAATTCGAGCTCGGACAAGGTGAAGAGCAAACGATACAAGGAGGATTCAATCCAATGGGTGGAATCTCGTTATCATTTTCACCTGCTCAAGGAGGAGAAAGTGGCGGTACAATCGGTGTGTACTTAAATGGAAGCCATATTTCAAACACATACTTTTTTACCGAACACAATTGGGTATATACTAGTAGTTATATGTAGGCAATGATGCAATCTATTTTACGAAATAAAACTCGTTTTAATTTCGTAAAATAGATTGCATTGTTTTTAACCACTCCAAAAAAATTCATTCAATGGAGTTTAGAACTATATCCATAAATACCTTGTGATGAACAGCTGATATGAGCAACAAACATTTAAATCCAATTTATTGTATTTCTAAGGTTTTCGCAAGTACTAATCTGTGAACAAGATATTACTGACTATCTTATTTTTCACTTTTTTATATTCAAACGTTCCTCCAGCACCACTTTGTGATGTGTACGATAGGCTATCGGCACTCCAAACAAAATCTTCTGATTTAAAAAGCAAAGCAAACAATTTTTTTATTTCTGAAACTTCTGTAAACGGAATCGTTACCTGATAAGAGCTTACGCCAACTGGACATTCTTTTTGACTATAACTTATTCGATTTTTAAATTGCTGTGAAAAATCACATTTTTCTCCCAAAATTTTTTGAGGTCCAATAGTATCGTAATGACAAACAAGGTAGGCATATAATGAGGAATAAGATTTGTGAGATTGTAACCAGTCAATTTTATTCATATCGGGTTTGACAAGTACAAATCTTTGATCTTTTGATTGTGCAAATGAAAATTTACATACCAAAAGTAAAGCAATCAAAATTGTTGTCTTCATTTAGTTAGGAATTGTATGACCAATCTTAAACCCATAATAAATTGTTTCTGTAGAAACTTGAATAGATAAATAGGAAATCTTCATCATCGATATTTTTAATTTAAAGAGCGGTAACTCCAGGCTTTTAATCTTATTGAAAAGCCGTTGACACTTATAAAATTAATAAATTATTTACGCAAGACCAATTTACGAAAAGATTACTCAAGTTTATTCACCCAATCTCCTCTTTATTAATTTGGGACTATACTAAAGATAGGTTGACAATTATATTTTCTTAGCATGGAATGCGAAAAAATGGTGTCTATTAGTGGATAGACACTAATGCATTAAAAATTATATTTACAAATGCCTATTACTAAATAAAATCAATACCTTAAGGTATTTAGGGTAGTCCCTATTCTTTTAAAGTAGTATATTAGGGTGAAAAAATTACAATATCCGGCTTTATGATGAGTACGCTTACAAATTTAGTTTCTGAATAGAAAAACAATTTTATACCTTCGATTGACAGATGGAAAAGAAACAATATGAAAAAAATATTATCCTAATATGCTTTATTTTGGTCAAATTTCTTATTCAATATTCACTTATTAGCCCAGAATATGAATTGCAAAGAGATGAATTTTTGCATATAGATCAGGCAAACCATTTGGCTCTTGGATATTTTTCTGTTCCACCAGTTACGTCCTGGATTTCGTATATAATTAAATTACTTGGAAATACTGTTTTTTGGATTAAATTCTTCCCTACACTTTTCGGGGCGTTGACAATTCTCTTGGTCTGGAAAACAATTGAAGAATTAAAAGGGAATCTTTTTGCGCTTATCTTAGGGGCAAGCTGTGTGACATTTTCAGTACTATTCAGATTAAATACCTTATTTCAACCAAACTCACTAGATGTCCTGTGTTGGACTTCACTGTCTTATTTCATTATAAAATATTTAAACAGTAATCAGACTAAATGGATATATCTCATTGCATTTACATTTGCGATTGGATTTTTAAATAAATACAATATCATTTTCCTTGTTTTAGGAATTATTCCCTCTTTACTATTAACAGCTGAAAGGAAAATCTTTCGCAATAAAAACCTTTATTTTGGAATTGGATTAGCTTTCATTATAATTTCTCCAAATATAATTTGGCAATTCAATAATCATTTCCCTGTTGTCCATCATCTTCATGAACTTTCAGAGACACAGCTTGTAAATGTGGATCGTTGGAGTTTCATCCGCTCTCAGTTTCTATTTTTCCCAGGAACTTTGATCGTTGTTTTTTTTGGACTTTTTGCGTTGCTAAAGCAGCAGAAATTCAAAAAATATCGGCTATTCTTTTGGACATTCTTCATAATAATCTCAATTTTTTTGTTTTTAAAAGCTAAAGATTATTATGCGATTGGAGTTTACCCAATTTATTTTGCTTTCGGTTCAGTATATATTTCAACTTTATTAGAAAATGAAATTGGTAAAATCTTAAAACCAATATTTATCCTTTTGGTGGTTGTATGTTTCATTCCGATTTACCGTGTTGCATTTCCTAATAAAAGTCCGGAGTACATTGTCAATCATCCCGATAAATACAGAAAATTTGGAATGTTAACTTGGGAAGATGGAAAAGAGCATCAATTACCACAAGATTTCGCAGATATGTTAGGTTGGAAAGAACTTGCCAAAAAAGTGGATAGTGTTTACATGACTATTCCAAACCCAAAAAATACGTTGATATTATGTGATAATTACGGGCAAGCCGGAGCTATCAATTATTATTCAAAGAAGGGAATCCGTGCTGTAACATTCAATGCAGATTACATCAACTGGTTTGATTTTGAAACAAAATACTATCATTTAATCCGTATCAAAAATGCTTGGGAGAAAGAAAATGAATGGACAGAAACTTCTCCATATTTTGAAAATGCTTGTATTGCAGATTCGATCACGAACAAATATGCTAGAGAATATGGAACAACAATTTTTTCTTTCATGAATGCCAAAATTGATATTAATGAAAGAATAAAAAAAGAGGTAGAGGAAGTTAAAAACTTCCATTAAAAATCACCGTATTGCAAGAACTAAAATCACGCCAATGCGTGCCATACTTTTACGCATACCGCTGGCTAACTGCATATCGTTATATACAACACCATGATGCCTTACCCCTCTTGACATAGTGCTGTCACAGACCTTAACTAGTTTTGCGACATAGTAAGCCACTTAAAGTTTGAAAACACATTACTAAAGCTGATAAATTGTGGTTGCGTATAGATCTGTTTTTAACTTGACCTTCATTGTGAATTCCGTGGTTTTATGTGATATGGTGCTTTTTACGAATAATAATTTTGATCTGCAGTATTCTAATTGCCATGATTATGTCATGAAACTAATTGTCACAATTTAGTACTATATTTTAATTTATCTTCATTTCATGAAGCAACTACTAATCGTATTAATCTTATTAATTACACAATCTTGTCAAATAAGCAACCTCGGTAAAAAAGACAACCATGCATTATATATAAATACAATTATTCCAGCGTATTCGTCACTAAAAATTTCAACTGAGGACGCCAAGTCTTTTTCGTTTGAGGTGATAATTAAATCTGATAGTCCGATCCATTTAAAAACTCATGATACGGAAATTAGCATGGAAAAAGATAATAAATACGCTTTAAATGTTGACGACAGTGAAAGTGTGATATTCAAAAATTTATCAAATCGGAATAGTGTCATTAAGCTCAAGATTTTCAATCATTCTGCCAAAGTAATGCAAACCATAGATAAATTATAATATGGTTCGAAATTAAAATCAAATATCCTAAAACAGACTTAAAATTTATGGCATTAAGATGAAATTATTGGTTTACTTGAAATAAAAATAAAGGCCATATTAAGTATTATAATAACCAACGGATACGGATTAATTCAAATGGAATGAGCCCGATGGAATACCGAGCTCATTATATCAAAAACACTGCGTAAATTAGTCCAGCTTTTTGGGGTCAGTCCATAATGATAATCATTATGGCCTTTCTTTTTATTTGACGGGAGTGCCATCTGCGATCTCTTCATCTGCTTTACTGAGGAGTAACATTGTTGGATTAAGATTCCCAAATATTTCTACCTGCTCCTCAATACTGCGTCCTTTTTGTACGGGAACACGGCTTGTTTTATTGGCTATAACTGCTATTACAAAACTACCTTCACCTGAAGTGTAAATGGCGGCTTTGGGTACAACAAAAGTACTATCCTGAGAGGTTAACGGTAACTCGACCTCGGCAACCATACCGGGAAGAAGTTTGTTGTTGGTATTGTTAATGTCAATTTCAATCCTTTCTGATCTCAATTTACTATCCAGTGCTCCTGACTTGCGTGCAATCTTGCCTGTAAAATATTGTCCTGGCAAGGATTTTACGGTGAACTGCAACGGCTGTTCTGCAACAAGGAAGCCCGCATACTGTTCAGGTACAGAAACAGCTAAACGCAGCTTGCTTTGTTGCTGGATTGTCATGATCGGCATTTCCGAACCTCTACCTGCCGGTCCTACATACGCACCTTGATTAACATTCCTTGTGGCAATAACACCATCAAATGGAGCGCGTATTTCAAGATAGTTCAACAGATTCTGCACTTCCGCATAGGCGGATTTTGCTGCCTGAAATTGGGCATAATCGGCATTCTTTTTCGCCTCTGCCACTTCCAGATCCAATCGAGCTACGGTACCTTCAACTTTACTGGTTTCAAACAATCTATCATAAGTGCTTTTGGTAGCCGTATAAATGGCCTCTTGCGACTTTAACCTCGATTTTGCAGTTGACAACTGTGAGCTTAATTCTGGAGCTTCAAGGACAGCTAACAACTGTCCCGCTTGTACCTTACTACCGATATCGACTTTTAAAGCCTGCACATAGCTACTCACTTTGGCATAAATTTCAACCTGCTGAAATCCGCTGATTTCTCCCGGTATCTGCATTTTACTTGTTAGTTTTTCCTTAGAAAGTACAAATGTTTCTATTGCTGGACTTTCTTTAGTTAATTTTTTGCCAGTTTCCTCAGCAGCAGACTGACATCCGGTTAAGTAGGCGAATAAGCCAATCGTGTATAATATTCTTAAGAAATTACTTTTCATCTGTTTAAATTATTGATATGTTTTTAGGCTCTTCAGTATTAATGAACTCATTTACCTCGGTTTGAATGAATCATGATGATTTCATTTTAAAGGTTTTAATGCTGTTATATAATGTTTACTTTCTTCATCTTGCGGATCCAAGGAGATCGACTGCGTGCTACTTTTCTCTTGTATCCAAGCGAATATTAAAGGTAAGATAACAAGTACGGCGAAAGTTGAAAACAATAATCCCCCGATTACGGCACGTCCCAGCGGGGAAACTTGCTCGCCACCTTCACCATGACCAATTGCCATTGGTAACATTCCGACAATCATAGCCAAACTGGTCATAATAATCGGACGTAGACGAAGTGAAGCCGCCTCTCGTGCCGCAGACAATGCATTTTGATTGTGCTTACGTATATGTTCTGCGTTCGTGATCAAAAGTACTGCATTGGCGATGGATACCCCTACAGACATGATAATCCCCATATATGACTGCAGGTTAAGTGTTGAACCCGTCAGTAAAAGCATCAACAGAGATCCAAGTACCACGGCTGGAACTGTTGTTAGGACGACCATTGAAACTTTAAAGGATTGAAAATTTGCCGAAAGCATCAGAAATATGACTATAATCGCAATTGCTAGGCCTGCCTGTAAACTATCCATTGTTTCGCCCAATACTTTTCCTAATCCAATCTGCTCGACAGAAAGCCCACGTGGCAATTCACCTAAAGCGACAATACTGCGCTGTACATCTTTAGAGGCTGTTTTTAGATCTGTATGATCAATATTGGCTGTCACAGAAATGTACGGCATAGCGCCTAAGTTATCGTTCTCGCCATAGGTAAATGATGGCGTAATAGTTGCAATATCGCTCAGAATAGGTCGTGAAGAATTTTTTAGCAATGGAATTTCGCCAATCTCTTTTTCATCTTTCATTTTGTCTATTGGAACCTGAACTTGCACGTTATAAGATAATCCAGCCTTTTCATCAATCCAGGTATTCTTTTCCGTATAACGAGAGGATGAAGTCGCGGCAATTAGTGAGCGCGATACCTCTGCAAGGTCAATACCAAGTTGAGCAGCACGTACTCGATCTATAGTAATATCATAGGACGGATATTTAATGGACTGTGCCAGTTGAATATCTCTGAAGTATGGTATGGTTTTTAGTTCTTCTATTAGTTTTCCTGCGTATTTTTCATTATTCTTTTTGTTTTTACCTGCAATCCGTACTTCAACAGGTGTTGGCGAACCTTGGCTTAACACTTTGTCCGTGAGTTCGATCGGCTCAAAAGAAACCTGTACATCTGGAAGAGCAGTTTTGAGTCGATTCCGATACTCATCGCGGAAGCTATCCATATCGCGGTGGTAATCTTGAAGAGCTATTTGGAAAACAGCTTCATGAGGTCCTGCCATAAACAAATAGATCGGTGATACAGAAAATTGTCCCGGATGTTGACCGATATAAACAGATGATATGCTAATATGTTCTTTCCCTACCAGTTTTTCAAGTTCTGCTAATGCACGTTTCGCTTTTTCCTCCGTACGTTCAATGCGGGTACCTTCGACGGCCCGTAGGCGCATTTGAAACTGGCTCGAATTCACCTTTGGAAACACATCCTGTCCAATGACGGAGAGTAAAATCACCACCAAGCTAATGGATCCAACTAGATATACGATGGTGATGATTTTCTTTTGTTTAAACAGTTGATCGATCATGTTCATAAACCGATTTCTGAATCTTTCGAACAGACTGATTTTACCATCGTTATTAAAATCTTCGCGTTCGACTAGAATTCGCTTTTGATTTAGCGTATCTTGCTCAGATTCCACTGAAAGACCTGTTTCAGCAAATTGCACTTCATCTGCACTCAATCCTTTAGGATTAATCTTATTTGCTCCTACTTTATGATGATCTTTCATAAGCCAGTTAGCCATAATGGGTACAAAAGTCTGGGACAATAAGAAGGAGGTGATCATTGAAAAGCCAATGGACAAAGCCAGTGGTAAGAATAAAGATCCTGGGATACCTGTCATTGTAAATGCCGGAGCGAATACAGCGAGGATACACAATAAAATCAAAAGCTTCGGAAGCGCTATTTCCTTACAGGCATCCCAGATCGCCAATGCTTTGGGTTTTCCCATATCCAAATGTTGATGGATATTCTCTATCGTTACGGTACTTTCGTCAACCAGAATACCAATTGCTAGCGCCAATCCACTCAGTGACATGAGATTGATGGTCTGTCCAAATAGTTTTAGGAAGAGTACTCCCGCTATAACAGAAATTGGAATTGTTAAGATAACGATCAAGGCAGCCCTTCGGTCACCTAAAAATAGTAAAACCATTAATCCGGTAAGAATAGCGCCGATTGCTCCTTCAGTGATTAGACTTTTAACAGAGTTGATAACATATACCGATTGGTCAAACTCATAGGATAATTTAACATCTTCGGGCAAGGTATTCTGTATTTTTGGAAGTGCAGCCTTCAAATTTTGTACAACTTCCCAAGTCGAAGCATCACCAGCCTTGGCAATACTGACATAGACCGATCGTTTTCCATTGACAAGCGCATAGCCTGCAGTAACATCGGCTCCATCCTTCACGCTAGCGATATCACCCAGATAAAGATTTTGAACACCACCTTTAAAAAGGGGAATTTTCTCAAAATCTTTGACATTACGAATGGTGTTATTAGTTGACGTAATGTAATTTTTATCCTTTATACGGACATTTCCCGCTGGTGCAGTCTGGTTATTAAGCTTTAACGCTTCTACGACCTGATCAGGGGTCATGTTGTGGCTACGCATCAATTCGGGATCAACATTGACCTCTATTGTCCGCGGACTACCCCCAAATGGTGGTGGGGAAATTAATCCCGGTATGGAGGTGAATGAAGCCCGTACATAAACATTGGCTAGATCCTGTAATTCGTTATTCGACCGCTTATCACTACTAAGTACCAATTGGCCTACAGGAAGTGAAGATGCATCAAACCGAATAATAAAAGGCGGTTGTGAACCAGGAGGAAATGAAGCCTGTATCCGGTTGGCGAGTGCGCTCAATTCCGCCGCTGCTTGTGCCATGTTGGTATCTTCGTAATAAGAGATCTTCATTAAAGTCAAACCTTGAATATTTTTGGTCTCAATCGACTTTACCCCATTGGCAAAAAGTAAAATATTAACGTAGTTTTTAGCAAAATAAGACTCCATCTGATCTGGAGAATAGCCTCCAAAAGGGTGCGCAATATAAATAACAGGAAGGTTCATTTTGGGTAAAATATCAACCTTAATCGTGCGTACTGCACCTATTCCAAACACAATAAGACCCATAACCAGCACAAGGATGGATATTGGCTTACGTAAGGCAAAACGTATTAAATTCATGCTTTGTTATTTATAGTTCTTTGTTAAAAATATCGAAATCTCCAGCGGAGGCGGCTTTCAGTAACAATGATTGCCAGAGGTTAATATGGACGATTTCGCGGTCTGTCTCGGCTCGATTCAGTGTATATAACGTTTGGGTGATATCAACAAGCGTAGCCAGACCATTTTTGTACATGGTCATCTTTTGATTATAAGCTTGTAAAGCTGCTGATACCTGTTTAGGTGCTTCAGCGTCGCTTTGCTGTGCTAATCGCATCTTAACCTCAGCAGCATCCAGTTGTGCAAAAAATTGCGCTTCCGTGGTTTGATATTCCTCACGTAAAGCATCGTTGGTGTAGCGCTGCGCACTGATTTTTTTATTCACTCGTGCAATAGATGTAATATTCCAATTGATCCCTAACCCCAAAAGATAATTTTGCCTATTGGGACGAATACCATTCCAATAGTTGCTTGTGAATGCTTGGAGATCTGTCGCATATTCACTTTTGAATCCAGAACCGCGTGCCTGGAATACACCAAAGGCAGACAGAGTTGGTAAGTATTCTTTGCTTGATAACTTTAGCTGTTGCTCACCAACTTCAATTCGACTTCTGTAATATTGAAGTATAGGATTATTGCCTACCAGAGATACATCTACTGCAAGCGGCTGAGCTGGTGTTCTTGTCACTAACCCCGTGTCAATTTGAAGGTCTGTTGCATTGATTCCCATCAATACCGTTAATTTATTATTTTGTTCTTTCACATTTTCTCCAGCTTGATTCAAGCTGATTTTTGCACGAGAGACCTCAGCCGAAGCCAAGGTTGAATCGACACCGGGCAAAATCCCATTCTTGGCTTTAGTGGCCGCAATATTAAAAAAGACTAATGCGCGATCTAGATTTTTCTGTTGATTTTTTTGGAGACGCTGACTCGCCAGAAGATTTAAGTAAGCGGCTGCAATCCTGATCTTATGTTGAAATTGTTCTTGTTGGAGATCAATTTCTAGTCGTTTACTATCGGCCTTACTCAATTCTATTCGTTCCTTTTTTCGGCCAAAAGTGTAGATATCCCAATTGATGTTTGCTAGATACAGGGCTCCAAAGGCAGCATTCCAATTCTGTTCTGGAAGGGCTGCTCCTGAGGAAGCTACTCCCAGCCCCCCAAATCCGTATAATGGACCATTTTGTCCATTAATGGTTCCATAATCTTGTTGTGCTACGACTGTCAAATTAGGCCAGAAGTCGCGTTTTACTTGTTCGTTGGTCTGTAGCGAGGATTGGACATAATACCTCTTTGCCTTGATCATTCCATAATTTGCAAGACCTTGGTCTACAGCATCTCGGATGGTAAGCTTCTGTGCAAATGAGGTTGAGGTCGCAAGTGATACAGCCAATGACAACACTAAATTCAATTTCAGCATAGGTTATATATCATTTTATGGAAACGAAGATAAGCCCCAAGTACGATGCACTATTAGTTTAAAATGATCTATAGCGTTTAAAAGTGACCAATTTAATTCGTCATTTATTTTTCGGTGGTTATAAACTTAATACTTTTACTTTGTAACAGATTTTTAACAAAAACAAGGGATTATGAGAAAGATTCTGGAGAATAAGATCATACAGGAAATCGCATTATTGATTTTCTCGTTTATCCTCTTTACTTTGAATGATTGGATTTTGATCTTAAGCTGGAAAGGCTTTTTAATGGGGTTGGTCTATTTTCTGATCTTATACATACACGCACAGGTGAACCGTTTTTTTCTGCTGCCAATTCTGATTAAAAAAAATAAAGCCATACTTTATGCGTTGTCTTCGACCGCAATACTCCTGGTTTTTGCTTTTATTCTAAAGGAAATCACCGAAAATGTAATTTATAAGAATTGCTTTCTGTACAAAAACCTCGCTCAGAAAACTTTCCATTATCAAGTTGGAGTACTGCTGGGATCGCTAGTATGTATTTTAGGAAGTATCCAATTTATCGAATTTTATCGTTTCCAGCGATTAAAAACAAGAAGAGAACTACTTTCCAATCAAACGCAATTGTCTAATTTAAAAAAGCAGCTGAATCCTCACTTCTTGTTTAATACTTTAAATACAATCTATGGGATCAGCCTTAAATTTCCGGAACGTACCTCCGAACTGATTATCAAAGTATCACAATTACTACGTTATCAAATGGAAAGCAGCGACAGGGAATTTGTCTCAATGGACGATGAGATTGATTTTATATCAAGTTATATCGAATTGGAACGCGAACGTTTAGGTTATCGTACAAAAATTGATTTTGATTATCAACCAGAAGTGGGAATCAACAACCAAATTGCACCGATGCTGCTGATCACATTTATTGAGAATGCTTTTAAACATGGTACCTGTAGTATAGAAGATTGTCACGTAGCGATCTCAATAAAAATTGAAAAAGGGACCTTATATTTGCATGTACAAAATTCAGTCCCCATAAAAAAAAGGAATGTATTTTCAGCAAAAATAGGTTTAGAAAATACGGTGGCGCGCTTGAAGTTATTATACCCTAATCGCTATCAATTGAATACGAATGCAAATAAGGAAGAGTTTGAGATCTCCTTGGTCATAAATCTTTAGCAATGGATAAAAATCGCTGCATTGTGGTTGACGACGAACCAGCTGCACATTATGTATTGGTCAATTATATTGAAAGAAGCGCTGATCTGGAGTTGGTAGCCCAATGCTACAATGCATTTGAAGCGCTGGAATATCTGAGAAATAATAGGGTTGATCTTATCTTTCTGGATATTGATATGCCAGAAATTACTGGGATGGAGTTTTTGAAAATGCTGGATAATCCTCCAAAAATAATACTGACAACAGCATATTCAGAATATGCTTTAGAAAGTTATGATTATGGGGTGGTCGACTATCTATTGAAACCTATATCTTTTCCTCGCTTTTTTAAAGCTTTACAACGTTTTCTATCCTACAACAATAGTGCGATTCCATCAGAAGATGAACCTAAAACAATTAGTATCCGTATGGATGGTCGGCTTATTGAGATTAAGCTTTCACAAATTGATTTTATACAAAGTTTTGGTAACTATGTAAAAATTGTCACTCCGGCACAGACGTACCTCACCGCCATCACCACGCAACAGATTTTAAAACAATTGCCTGCCTCTAAATTTGTCCGCATCCATAAATCGTATATTGCTTCTATCAATAAGGTCAGCAAATATGAGCATGGTCTGGTGCAGATCAATAATATGAACCTTCCCGTTGGAATCACTTTTAGAAGGGAACTACAAGAAAAATTAGAAAACACATAATTCTTTCCGTTATTACTAATACTTAATCGATTATTGCAATCTGTCTTTTTTAATATGAAATTGGCGGAAGTTCAAAAATGATTATTTCTCAATAATAGATGCTCAAAACACCATAAATGACCAGAACCAATTCCTTATAAAAGTATGTAATAAAGTTAATTACTTTAATACATCCCGAAAAAATAGCACGTGACGGCGCTCTATACAAACCCTCTAAAATCCATTCATTTCACGACGACGGGACGTTCTGTGATTTTCACTCCAGTATTTATATTCGTAGTTCTTGCTATGATATGCTGAAGAAATGAATTAGCAATGCTAAATGCTGTTAAAATTAGGAGTTAATCAATCCAAACATTTCGTTTTAAAAGATTTATTAATCAAGTATCCATCTAAACTATATGAATATCCATTTAAAGTTCCCAAAAGGAAACATGCGGAGGCACTTATCCATACTGAATAATCAAAAGTAGGTTTAATTCCCACAGATATTGTCATGGATACAGCAAAAATTGTTAATAAAAGACCAGATGCAAAACTGATCATTTTTGTTTTGTATCCAATAAGTAGTAGCAAGGAAAAAACAATTTCTAAACCCGTGGCTATAATCGCTAAAACCTCTCCGATTGCAGGAGGTACAAAGAAATTAAGTGTATTGGAGTAATCTACAAAATGTCCCCAATCTCCCCAGGAGACATTCTTACTTCCTGGATTTCCCCAAATGCCAAACCGGTCTGCTACAGCCGATAAAAATGCAATCGCCACAGTGATGCGAACAAATAATTGAAAATACTTCTGATTCATTTTTTTAAGAATTTTATTGGTCAAAATTATATCTTACAGAAATTAAAGTAATTAAACCAGTTTAAGAAATGAAATTACTTTTTCTTTTTTTATATCATCAATAGTAGGATAAGAACATTTTTAATGTACTAACCATGAACAGAAAGACAACTTAAAATACATGAAATTGAATAAAATAAACGCATTCTCTTTTTCTAAAAAACATCCAACTTATGATTAAAAAAGAGATAAGATCCACATATCATTGGCCTAAATAAAAATATAAAAAAAACCACATCTTACGACTTGGCTCTCACTAAAAATTGCGACTTATATTTCTGTATTACAAAACGTGTGACGCCCAAATGGATACAATGTATTTTTATTTGGATTGGCAGCTTAAAATGAGAATGGTGATTTTTTAAATTTGGCCAATTGAGATCTGAAATTTCCGATTGGATATTTTCATATAGAATTGATCTGGCAGTCAAAAACCCCCATTTTCAGCTAATGCTTCAAAAGAGAAAACTACTTATCTTTGATATAGAGAATCTTTTCAATTACAGTCAAATATAAAACAGACACGTATGCTCAATCTATTCAAAAAGAACAATTCTTGTCCGAAAGAAACACAACCGGGAAATATCCATATCCAAGATGATCATCTTTTTTATGAAGATCATACCAATGAAGAGCGTGTTAATTTATCTATATTAAAATATGCTTACGTCGAAATTTTGGGTGAGGATCCATACCTATTTTTGTTCGACTACAGACAACACTACATTCCCATTCTGCAAAATGGTTTTTCTAAAATCTATCCACAACTATCTGAACGTTTTGGCTTTGACAATGCATTATTCTTTAAAATCATAAATAGCAAAAAGGAACAAAAACACCGTATTTGGATTGATAAAAAGGAAACAAATTATCAAATACTTACAGACCGACACAGCGACTATATTGATGGACTTGAAGTACAAACAACTCCCCCTCTATTTGTTTCTTGGGATACATCATACGAAGAATTCTTAAAACTGAATATTGGTCATTTGTACGAATCAGAGTTTGAAACGAGCTACTTTAAAATCGATTATCCTGTTCGAATAGGTTCTTTAGTTATAAATAATCTGGAGTTTTATTATGATGAAAATGATCGTCAAAATATTGCTGTTCAATCTTATTTTACAACATTATATGCCGACTCGAATAGCGATAAAAGTTATTACGAATTGCGTAAACTTTGGATGGAAGAAATTCCTACTGACATCGAAAATGCGGGATACGAACGGGACGATCAAAAATATCTAACATTTGATTTAGATGGCATAGGTTTGTCGATCTGTTATACTTATGATGTAGATAGTCAATATGATGACGGCGGAACATCATTATCGATTAATAATTATAGGGATTATTCGGAAATAATTGTACGTGACACAATTGAATTAAACCCAGAAACGACAAAAATTCTATCATTTGAAACCTGGTTAGATTTTCAGCCCGATTATAAAAATAATGCTAATGTTATCGCCGTACCACAATTATTGAATGAAAATACCCAATATCACAATGCCGTGTGGCTAGCAAATGATCACACATTTGGTTTTACGGGAGATCAATATGCTATTCAGTTTAATCGTACTGATATAAGTCAAATTATTGTACAAAATGTGTTACCTGCAAAAGGTGGTGGTTATGTCGAATTTTTTGTTCGATTAAAATCTGATGATTTAGTGGCAATTTATTACGGCGAACAAAATGCATTGGATGCATATGTGCAACCTTTACAAGAGCTTTTGGGCATTGAAGTGCTAACACCTGAGCCTTATTATAATTGCTAATCGAGATTGAAATTTTACAGTTGAAGAAATTCCTTGAAATATGATTGCAAAATCACACAACAAATTGCTTTTCAAAAAAGTTCAGACAGCAAACAGTTTTACCCAACATGAAGGTACTTGAAAAGGACATAATAGCAATTTTCGCTAGACCTCGCTCCTCTTTATGTAACTGTCCTTCAGATCATTTTGACTAAGTATGTGTTAGAACCAAATATTTCCATTTCTAAAATTTAATCAAAACGCAGACTTTATTAATAATAAGCTGGCTTTAATCGACAGGTTATAATAAGGGATTTCTCACATCATAAAATAAACTGTGCGAGCATCAGCTTTTATTTGAGCAGACTATAGCGACCGACTGATATCCACGACATTGAATATCTGATCGACATCATCGAGAATAATCGTAAAATCTGGATATCTATCCTTATCGGTATTTAGAGAATGTAAGGTAAGTATTCCTTTCTCAACATCATGATCGATAATTTCTTTGATAATGACACCTTCGTAGCGGTGGACAATAACCCAATAGCGATATTTATGGGTATGAAATTTAGATTGCCACAATTCTCTTTTTATCAAACGTCCAGTAACGATATCGCCATCCAAAACACTTGCATCCGTTCCATCTGTCATACTGTCGCCACTGACTTCAAAAGAACGATATATACCACGGTGGAACTCATTGACCGTAATAAAATGTGCAGGTAAATCATCCATATATTCAGAATCGGAAAAACCTGATAAATAACCCGCTTTTGCCTTCTCCGTCACTAATTTGGTTTGCATCAAATAGCGACCAGGGGAAACTTCAAAAAAGATATTATTTTTATTTTCATCCATGAATTTCACTTCATCCGAAAAATAACCGATGGATTTACCGTTGCCCACATGCATCATAGAAACAGAACCTGACTGAACAGCAAATTCACGCTTCTCACGTTCTCCACTATTATGCACCAACCAATCATAATTGACCTTCGGAAAGGCATTTTCTATGCGCGTCTTCATCGTAAGACCAATTGGATATTCGCCTTTTTTAATACGTGAATAGACTTGCTCTCTTACACCTAAAATAGCTGCAAATTCACGATTGGTCACCTTCATTTCCAATCGTAATACCTCAAAATTATTACTTAGGTATAATTCCATGATTTTCATAGTATTTAACAATTGTTACACAATAACATAACAACCTGAGACTAAGTTACACAATCTAGTTAACCTTAACAAATAATTTGAAACAAAAAACACATAAAACACTCTATTTCAGTAATTTAATTATAAACAAAAAAGTTTATAATTTTCAATATTAGTGTTATAACAGCCTAATATTAATTGCAAAAAATCTTGCAAGTTTAACTTTAATGTTTAACTTTGTTTAACATTTGAAATTCCATTTAAATATTATAGCAATATATAAGTCAAAAATAAGATTATGAAAATAAAATCAGCACCACTAGCATTAGCCAAACGACCTAATAATATGCTCATCCGGCATCATGGATCACAAATCCAGTCCAGATCATCATCAAGTGTCCGATTATGACAGCTTTGTATTCCGCTAACTGAATTATAAAACGATTAACAATTAAAAACATGAACACATTATATCATTCTTTTATTATGAACTTTTTAACAGAAAATCATCCGGAAGTATTAAAAACGATCAATAAGATGTATGAACCTGATTTGTCCAAAATTCATGCGGTACTTGACTGCTACTGTGCTTTTGTGGGTATCAATCCTGTGCAGATCAGAGGTGAATATATCAATTATAAAGATATCCAACATCGCTATAAAGCCATATCGGTTGTATTAAGAATCTTTCAACCTGAAAAATTAGTATTATTAAAAACCAAGGTTAAAAGCTCCATTTATAAGGAAACTTTACCTTATTTAAATATCAGCAACGATACTTTACAAAAATCTATTATCTGCGCATGTAATCAATACGATCTCTACAGTGATTTTAAAAAAGAAATCAAACAGATCGCAAATTATTATCTCATTCATAGCCGATTTAATAGTAACTAAATAAGTAATATCGTTATGTGGAATTACCTAATCAGAAATTGATTATAACAGCACACCTCATACATAAAGTCTAATATGCATTTATTTCTAAAAATAAACCAGGAATTTAATCAGAAAAACCATTTACACTGCCCATACAGAAACCGCCTTCAAGAAATAATAAAAGACCATCTTATCAAACTGTAAGTGGTCTTTTTATTTTATGAAGCATAATTATTTAATCTTTTTCTTTAGCCAGCGGAACCAAAGAAATATCATAATAATTAAGGCTGCGAAAAACCAGATAAAGAAGTGGTATTCCGGTTTACTTACCTGCTTTGACGAAACTTTTTTAAAAGCAACTCTTTGTTTTGCCGCATGGGATGCTTGTTTTTTTTCAGAGTAATTTATATCTTCTGTCCGATTTACTAATTGCATTGTATTGGATCGCTCGATTTCATGAATAATGACTTTTCCTTTACCCATTCGAACGTTTTCATTTTTTTCCAGCGTAATATCTTCTCCTTCAAATTCTGTTTTAGACTCACCATCTAACTTAGCAAATGATTGTACATTCGCTTTCCTTTTTATTTGAGTTTGGTGATTATACCGGAAATCTCCCTGCATTGTTGTGCCGGCTTCATACTTTTGTGATTCTACTACCTTCGATTTTTTCTTTAAGAGACCGCAGCTACTCACCAGTAACATGATGGCGGTCAATTTTAATATTTTTTTCATTTTTCATCCTCCTTAATTCAATCTGTAACTCGTTACAAAGCTTTTTGAGGTCATCGTATTCGATCTGTAACTTCGTTAATGTCTTTGCACAAAAAGCTTTTTCATCATTAACTAGCTCCAGTGCTTCATTCAATTCTTCAATTGCAGCACGCAACTGTTCAATGTTTTTCTCCAGATGATCTGCATAACTGGCCCATTTATCTATGACTTTACCTGCATTTTCTACATTGGTGGCTTCCACCTCTGCTTTTTGTTTTGGACGCCCAACGAGATAACCGCAGATTCCAGTAATCAACGGAGCTCCAAACCGCTCTAATAATTCTATCAATTCCATATACACTAACTAAAATATAAATCTGATTCTGCCTGTCTTCTGCGAATAAGACCAGGTAAAATCTTCCCTCCAGCCTTATTCCATTTTAGAAATTCTTCAACAATACGAGTGTCTTCAGGGTTGGTATTAATCTTCTTTAGCAATGTTGACCTTCCTAAATTAGTTGCGCCAAGATTGTAAGTAAAAGACACTAATGCATCGAATTGATTTTGATTTAATTTTTTCATTAACAACCGTTTAACGTCATTCTCATAATTGGATAGAATTTCTAAAAGCATAACTTCTCCTTCTATCCTGGTTAATGGTGGATCATCCATCTTCACTTTTCGACGGTTAGGTAAGTAATAGGTAAATCCGTAGCCAATAGTCGCAATACCTATGGGATCCCTATAGGGAGTGCTATACCAACCTTCAAAATCTTTTATTAGTTGTAATCCTTTTTGTCCTATTTTCATAATTCAAGTATTTATGTTAAAAAAAGCCCTCCAACAGGAGAGCTCATAGATTCTATTTTTCAAAACAGAAATAAATCAAAAGTTATTGGCAACAATAGCCAAGAATTCATGATGAACACTTTAACTTTCTCAACCATAAGCTAACCACCTATATCTCCATCAGTTTGAAAAGTATTTAACAACCCTTCTACATCTTGGAAAACCCCATCAATATCTTCTTCATAAAGTACTTTTTTTGCTAAATAGTGAGCTACTTTTACAATTGCATTTGCACCAAATCCCAAATCTTTATATTGTGCTGTGAGGGCGATTAAAAACTTCTCTTTCATGTTTGCCTTATCTAATTTGATTTATCTTACTACAAAAGTAATGGGCATACAGTATAAAAAGACTAGAAATATGGAGTATGTAAGCGGTATAGACAAGATACCGAAAATAATAAAACACGGTCTTCATAGATCATGCTGATACGAAACAACTACTTACCTAACAGCAATATAGAGAGCCCAAGCTGCAATAAGACTGGTTTTAATCAATACACTTAATACCGTAAGTTTATGTAAACGAATAAAGCCATTCCTTAGAGAATGGCTTTATTCGTTTACCGCAGATTTTAAGTCTTTTAAAATTTACACTATGTCTTGCTATATTTAATCGATAGCGATATCCTAGTCCAAAAATCCATCCAGCATATCGAATGTTGGAACAAAAAATAAAGTACCCGTTTTTGCAGTGCTAAAATCTAATATTCGATCATAATTACCTACAGGCACGCCGATAAACATATTGTTTAGCATCTTTTTTATCGTAATAAACGAGCTGGCGTAAGCAATAAAATAAGTCCCCATTTCATTGGTCCCTACTTTACCAAAAGGCATATTGTCTCGAACAATTTTAAGATCATCACCCACATTTGCAAGTGCTGAATGTGAATTTGAGGGTTTTACACCATCAGGCATCTCGATATCATCAGATTTCGATCTACCAATAACTTTTTCCTGTTCACTCACGGGCAAAGATTTCCATGCGGACATATTATGTAAATATTGCTGTACAAACAAATAACTACATCCTTTATAAGCGGGATCTTCATCACCTATAATTCCAAAAGTGGCCCTTTCTTGGCCATGCGGATTTTCGGTACCGTCTACGAATCCAAGAATACTGCGACTGTCCCAATATCTAAAACCATGCACTTCTTCTACGCAAACTGCTATATTTTGCAGTAGTGTGGAAATAACTGCTGCCGTATCGATACAATAACTATTTTCACTAGCTCTGACGTGAAAATGAAGATCTCCTCTTGTGGATACCGCTGTATGTTTGCTCCCCGTAATTTGTTCAAAAACTTCAAACTCCTTAGGTAACGGCAAAGGTAAATCTAATTTAATCCAAGCTTCCAAACTGATACCCATGACCACGCTAGCTCCGGAATTTGGAAAGCGAACATTTCCAGAATTATTAAGATTAATGATAAGAGCACAGAGCTGTTTGAAGGTTTCTTTTACCTCAATACCACTCTTAATATTCCATACCATAAAAATGGTGTTGTTATTTGTATAATCTAATACATTTTGTGGATTAGTATCCATAAATTAAAGTCTTTATCAATTTTATCATTAAGCGTTCTTGACCTAAGCGCTCATAGAAGTAATCACATGGTTCATTTTTGACAGAGCTATCGCTTTATGCAAATATACGGTAACCCCCGCCCTGCTTATTCCCCTATATTCAATTTTGGAGTTATATCAAGTTTAAAGATAACCATTTTCTAGAGAAGGAAGTAAAAAGCAAGACCTATTGATATGGGTTTCATTAAACTATGAATTAAATAGATCTACTTGTATGAATAAATATGAAAAACAAAAACAGTGAGACACTCGATCCTGTAAACAAATTTCAAACAGCAAAATTATATTTATAAACATAATTAGTGCATATTCGCTTGTATATTCACCACTTCTTTTATTTTATCTCTCAAATCTTGACCTTTTAAATCCTTAGCAATCACTTTTCCCTGGGGATCAAGTAAAAAGTTGCACGGTATAGTACTTATACCGTAGTTCAAGTAAACCTCGCCGTTACTAGCTTTAAGATCAGAAATCTGACTCCATATTAAACCATCGTCAATAATAGCATTTAGCCACTTATCTTTTTTACTATCTATAGAAACGCTCAAAATATCAAAATTAGCTCCCTTAAAATCATCATACAGCGCTAGTAAGTTAGGATGTTCTTGCCTACAGGGTAAACACCATGATGCCCAAAAATCTAACAATAAATACTTACCTCTGTAATTTGACAATTTAATATTTCTTCCAAACCTATCGTTCATTTCAAATTCAGGGGCAATAGATCCAATGCGAACCTTGTTTTTATTTAAAAAAGACTCTTTTGTTACTGCAGCCTTTGGCAATTGCAGTAGACTATCAGATAATAAATTAAATACCTCTTCCGCTAAATGATTATATTTATTATTCCTGGCTATGTTGTTCACAAGATCTAGACTGACATAGGAGTTAGAAAATTCTTTGGCAAATGCTAGTTGAACATCAAATTGTTTATAATAATTAGCTTCCAGTAAAATCCTATTCTTATTTACTAAAGCAGTATCTTTCCTTTCTTCTTCGCTAAAGTAATCTGGATCTTTTATTGAAAGTCGTTCTTTTTCCAAAAGAGCTAATCTTTCCTGTAATAGTTGAAACGTATTATTGACAGCAGTTCCACTTATACGCGCATTATTTAACGAATCCATACTTTGAACAGAAATTATTCCCTCTTCGAGGTATAAGCTTAACCGATCGTAAATAAAATCATAATTGTGCGTAGGATTCTGATTCCGATATAAAGAAGCCCGAATAGGTATATTTCCTATAATTCCTTCAAACTTAAAACTATTATTCTTAACAAATGTGGAATCCAACATATACCGCCCTTCATTTCTATAGCTTAAATATATTATTTCTCCATCCAGTATTTGTTTTCCAGTACCCTGTATATCAAATTTTCGTTGTGAAAATAATGGTGTGACGATAGTGATGAAAACAAATATAATAGCAAGAATTTTCACTGCTCTTTTAAAAATCATAATCTAATGCTTAATATCTAAGGCAACATAAAATACCCTTCACCAAGATAATTATTACTGCTTTAATTAACAAATAATTACACGTGAAGTAAAGGATATGATTCGCTACAAGTATTTGTATAGTGCGTTGATTTATAGAGGGTCTTTTATGATAACATCTAACACAGGTGTTATCTATATGGAATATATTGCCAATAATCGGAATTAGTTTACACAAGATCACTAAACACCACACGTAGGAAAAACCTAGAGAAACATCGAATATTTACTATTGACTTCTGCAAAATTCAATTTCTTAAGCAGTTGAATGGTGGTATTATTTCCAATTTGGCATTGCGCAGTAATTTCTTTTACGTCCTCGCGTTCTTTAATCCCACTTTGATTTTTATTTTACAATAATAAACGACTGTTATACGTTTTTTGTATCACACGGAAATCTTATTTTATATCACACGGCAATCTTACTCTTATTGAGCATTCTTACTTTGATTAAAATAATTTTGAAGATGAAGCTCATCTAAGCATCTTTATGATCAACACTTAAGTTCATTTCTATGAAATAAGATTAATCTTTTTTTCCTACATCCCGCTGATTATCTTTTCTTGCATATCCAGCACTAAAGACCATTGCAAGCCCTGTCCCAATGAAAATAACCACCAATAAAGATATAAACACTTTTACGAGTCCAGTATAATCTATCGGGAACCACTTCCAGATATAATTCAGGGCGACAAATCCCAATACGAGTAATGACCCTACAAATAGAAATGTAATGAGGTGTTTCATCGGCTAAAATTTATTTAAATACTCTTTTTTCTTCTGATCAAATTCTTCCTGCGTAATGATATTTTCGTCGAGCAGCAGTTTTAACTTCCTTAATTGCTCCATAGGATCTACACCCGCCACAGGCTGTGTAACTTCATCAATTGAATTACTAAATACTTTTCCTAAGCTCATACCTGCTCCCAATCCCACTCCTGCACCCGCTAAACCGCCTTCGTTTTTAGCAGCGTCACGCAACGCACGGAGTTTTTCCAACTCAACATAGGTAAGACCACCTTCAGTCGCCGCTTGGCTGTCAGCAGTAATATCAGCAATCTTTCCAATACGATCTTGAGTATCCTGATCAAAAGAATTACCCTCAATCCTGAAATCATGTAGCTGAACGCCGAATGTTTCTAGATCCTGTAGGAGCTGCTCTTTCATACCTCTAGACAAGCGATCAATCTCTGCATCTATCTCCGTAAAAGCTAATTTTTCTTTCGCAAAACTAGAAGTTAAGACTTGAAGAATTCGAGACTGCACGACTTCACGAAAAGACTCGGTAGTATAGTTATCCTGTGAACCGACATAGTTGGAAAAAAACTTCGCCGGATCTTTGAGTCGATACGAAAAATTACCATAAGCTGAGAGCTGAATAGGAATCTTATAATAGTCGTCAAAATACTTGATCGGTGAAGCTGTACCCCAGCCCTGATTCAGAACTTCAGCTTTACGATAATAGTAAAGTCCCATTTTATGCTCACTTTCAAACAACTGTGCGACTTTGAGCAGAGAAGTGATAAATGGATGATTATCTGTGCGGATGTTGTATACCCCGTCCTCGTCGATCACATCTGTAATCCTGCCTTCATAAACAAGAACACATCCCTGTCCCGGAGAAATAATCAATTTACTTGCATTTTTTATTTCGTCTGTAGCTGCCCGATACCGCCATATCAATACGTTTTGATCCTGTGGTTGCCATTCTATAACCGTGGCTATTTGCCTCTTAAAAAAATTAAATAGTCCCATGTTCTATCTTTTAAATATTTCGTCTCTGTCTATATCTTTCAGTACTGTACCATCATTAGCTATAATGATGATCCTATTGGAACTGGAAGCCCCCGATCTATCGTAATAACTAAAAACAACTCCTCCAGTATAACCGTACATATCACTTTCAACAGCGTAATTATCGCTTTTGGGTGTATATGTCCAAATGATTTTCCCACTTTCGGTATCGATTTTCTGAATATAGGTATGACCTTCAGGATTGGCATCTGGCAATCCTGTAATATACAAACTCGTACTATCTTGGTATCCGATATCAGCTTTAAAATAAAGACGATCTGGTGTGAGATCAACAAATTTTGTAATCCGAGGTTCTTTCACCAATTTCTTTGTATATGGAAATGAACCGTAATAAATACCAGACTTCTTTGGATATTGATACACCTTCTGCCAACTCACTTGATAACTATAAGGAAGCATGATCGGATAACCGGAATTATTTTTATACCAATATTTTATCAATTGGATTTTCTCTTCTGGATAATCACTGCTTTTTTCGGAAAATGTATAATAAACAGACGTTCTAGCGCCTGGCAACAGGCTGGAAAGCCCTGTACCGGCCTCACGTCTCTGCATATGATCTTTATAGATTTTTCGAACTAAAGGGTAATAGTAGTATTCCTTCCCATCGTTGGTCATGATATTAAAACCATCTCCTTCCCGATCTTGTGTAAATTTTAAAGTAGCTATACCAGAAGAAAATTCAGGAACATCACCAAAAAAGGTATTCGTTACATCTATGACTTCATTTTTTGCCGGATCAATTTTATATACCTTATTGCTCTTATCAGCACAAATATAAAATCCACCATCGCTAAAAACCCGAGTTTGTATATAAAAATCATCTTTCCATCCTGGAAGTGGGATATCATTAACTATTTTCTCTTTTAATGGATCATAAAAACGTGCAAAATATTCAGCACCTTCCCGAGAAAAAGCATCTTTGCTACGATTAATAATAAAAAGAAACATCGGATTTTTACTATTATATGCTGTAAATGCTAAATATTCCTTGATTCGATCTACATATTCCTTTTTCTTAGATGAATCGTCGGAAGAGACTAAAGTCGAAATACCTCCACTTTTGTTTCCACAGGTTCTGATGATACTGCTAAAAATTACAAAAAACAAAATGCCAGCTACAACAAAAAATAGATACTTTTTGGTTTTCGGATCTAGTCCATTAAATCTTCCGTCGCCGTATTGATGCTTTACATTAACGTTAATATCGTCATTATCCAAAAAGTACTCAGTGCCACAATTGTTGCAGATATAATGGTCTTCTTTAATATTCTGCTTCTTAACACTACCACAATGTGGACATTTTAACGCCTTAATTTGTTTTGCCATGTTCTCTATACAGATTATAATACTAAAAATATAAATAATATCTTATGTCTGTGAAATAATTATTCAAATTAAAGATTAGCTATTAAAATAACGAGAACAGTAGAGCGATTAAATCCTTTCTGATTTTTGATAGTTTCTTCCTTATCATTACAGTTTAAAGTTTAAACCAGTTTATATATGCGGTTTTTATGCGTTCTTACTTGGCTTTTGTTTCCATTCGCTGGTGCCAGAATGTTAATTCCTTAAAATAGGTTGTTTTAATTTGCTGGAAATACAGAAGCAACGTGTCATGATAACGTTAAATATAGCCTAATATCGGTTTATATAGGTGCAACATTTGAAGTTAAGCACCATCAGACATTAAAACAACTTAGATTTACCGCAAGATATAAATACCTCTTTTGTACCATAAGGCTACATGCTAGTACCCCGCTTTTAACAAAAGTCGTAACTGCGCCGTACTTGCACCACCCTTGCACCGTCCATGCACAAGGAAAAGGACGGTGCAACTACGGTGCAGGTACTGTGCAACTATGGGAGAAATTAAAAGCGTGTTAAAAGAAGGTACGAACAACGTTAAAAGAAGATCCGAATAATGGTATACGCGATTTGGAGCATTTAAGGCGCTTCAAGACTATCATATACAGAACATAGTTGACGGGAACTCCGATTTAAAAATCTGTTGTGACAAATACTGCAATCAAGGGATTTAAGAATCTTTAATAACGACACTGGATCTGCAAATCCGTAAATCATGAATGCAATTGTCAAATGGTATTAGAACGTTTAATAACTAAAATAGAAGTTGATTATCCAGGTTTTAAGCAAAAAACTGATGGAAAATTCGATTTATACAATAATCATAAAGCTTTAGTTATTGCAAAATCCGACACCACCACTAATACCAACTGTATCAAGGTGTTAAATGACTATGTTTCTTTTTTTAAAGATGAGCATATTTACATCGAAACAAGTATAAAAAACAAAAATGAAAACGAAAATTTGGGAGAATCAAAACCGAAAGAAAAAGAGGTAGATGGAAAGTTGTTAGCATCAAATGTTTTTTATATAAAAATCCAAAGTTTTAAATATGACAATATTACCCCTGTACAGAAGCTCATAAAACTTAATCAAAAAAAAATTGAAAAATCTAAAGCACTGATTATTGATATAAGAGATAATTTTGGTGGTACTGATGATGTTTATCAGCCACTACTACCGTATATTTTAACAAATCCTTTGCGAATAATGAATGTCGAATTTTTGTCTACGAATACACTTATTAATGGCTTGCGAGATTATGCGATGCAAAACGTCCATAAAGACTCTTTAAAAGCAATTAGCCAAATTGAAGATGGACTAAAAGAATATAAAGATAATTTGGGCAAATTTATATTATATGATGGTAAAAAAGTGACGATTGATACGATAGCATTAAAATCAGAAGCACCTAAACAAATAATTATTTTAGCAAATAAAAGTGTAGCAAGTGCCGGAGAGAATTTTTTATTTTCAGCACGTCAAAGTAAAAAGGTGAAAATTTTGGGAACACCTTCAATGGGAGTGTTGGATTATGGTTCGATAAGAGAGTTTAAGTTTGGTTGCGAGAATTATACACTATACCTACCAACTTATCGTTCAGCAAGACTTCCTCAATATCCAATTGACAACATAGGAATTCAGCCTGATGTGTATTTAGATGATACAGTTGGAGATTGGTTGAATTTTGCGCTGAATTATATTAATGAATAAGATGAATATTGAGAACAAAGGTTCTTTTTATCAGTTGGGTTGAAAAACAAAATTCATAGATCGCTTTTTTATACCTTAATTGATAATCTATAGCACACAACTTTTATTGCGGTTTTGGATAAAAGTTGTGTTACTATAAAACATCCACAATTTTGATTGCCTAAATCTTAACGTGGATTCTCCACTCCAGGTATCCCCAAAGTAATTGAGCAGGGTGATGATCATATTCTGATTGCTGTACGCATTTCTACACTGCAAGAAACAAGTACATCGTATTATTTAATAAAATACAATTCTTTTTTTGCTTCATGTTTGTATTATTTTAACTTCTTTAGGTGCTTTGATCACTGTTTTGATACGTCCATGTTCTTTCACATGCTTAACATATATCTGCCCATAAGGTGTTGGAAATGTTCCTTCTGCCCAATTAAGATCGCCTAAATGAGGTTTAACAGTATATGCCCTTCCTCCTGGTTGCGCTACTTTAATTCCTAATACATGCTCAGACAACCACGCTGTTGGTCCTGAAGCCCAGCCATGTGCTAAGCTATGACGAAAACCTTTATAACAGTAAGCTCCAAAATCTGCATGTATATCCGATTTTCCTTCTGGTACAAGCTCATCAATACGACTGGCATTGGGCAACCAATCCATATTAAAATCTTCCCAAAATGTTGTCGCTCCTAGATCCAGCATAGCACCCCAATAGGTCGAGATAATTTCCATAGCCTCTTGATACTTTCCTGCTTTCGCCATTGCTTCGAGCATGTAATAACCGTAAAAGGTTGAAAAATTTTTCGCCCCTCCTATAGATAATACCTCCGTATACGCTTTTTTTGCATCGATTAATCCGACTAATGACATCAATGCAGCGGCTTGTTTTGAATGATGCAGTGGCGGAATATATTTTCGCATCTGCGCAACTGTTTCGTCACATCTATTTTTTGAACTATCATCACCTAATATCTGAAAGAGAGCCGATGCATTCTCCAATGATCTTATAGTTAGTGCTTGAAGACCTGCATGTACAGCTGCACTATCCTCACTTGATGGCCAATCTAAAAATCGAGCGCCATCCATCCGTTCTTTTCCATTAACAACCTTCCCAGTAATTTGCTCAACCAATCCTTGTAAATAAGGTTGCTGCTCCTTTAAATATCCTAAATTCCCATAATTCATATACCAATCATATTGCAAGATAATCCACCACATCGAATAACTACTATGTCCAGACATCCAATTGGGTAGCGGTGTCGATTCTCTCGCAAGATCTAAACTTCTAGGGACAACTTCGTTATACCCAAATACGGTATTGACAGTAGATACTTCAGGGTGAAGATCTCCTACCCAAACTAAACGATCCCTTTTTATACCATCCCATAAATAGTCTTGCATGTTAACGTGTACAGTGTATGCACCTACTTCCCATATTTTATTAAGTCTTTCATCACTGCTTTTAAAGCTCCCTAAATAGGGAACATCTCGAAAGGTAGCTACAGCCCTTACTTCTCGCAAATGTAATTCAGCATTAGGTTCTAAAAAATCAATACGTACAAATCTGAAACCAGATTCACCAGATCGATTGCGACCAAGCCACGGTACTTGCATCATAAAATCTCGTATTGCATGGTCATTCGTAGCACCCATAACGCCAATTTCGGACATTGCTTCACTAACCGATTCCCCGAAACGTATACGAACATTTTTCGGTAAATTATTGCCCCCCCACATGCCTGTGATGATTTCAACAGATGCATTCATCTGAATACCAAAGTCTAATAGTATGCTAGTCGCTATTTGATTATTTTCATTTTTAAATACAACAGTATTGGGGTTATATAAATTTGCCTGACCATTACCCCTCTTTAATAAATTTGTAGCATGTATCACATTTCCCTCTTTCCATACGATACGAGTAGGATAAACATATGCAGATGTTAATGGGCTCACTTGATTAAACTTATCACTTAATTTATTTTGCGCATTGATCTCACAAAAGCAAAAAATAAGCATTAAGAAACTTAAAATAGCACGGTTTGAATTCATAATGGGATACTTATAAGTATTAAATGTATTAAATAAATAAGAGGCTACTATCCTGTACTTTCATGATGGATACATAAATTTCAACTACTTAAGACCAAAAAGTTTTTTTCTGTATTGGAGAATCTTTAGCACAAAACCAAAGCTTTATAAACTCTAATTAAAGCATAAAGGCATCCTTCACTTGTAGGTCTCACCACTATGGAATATTGCCAAGACATTATTAGCTTCAAGCATAAGCAAAAATAAGTGTCTATAGGAATGCTTGCCAAAGATCTGTAACTTACCCAACATATTTATTCTCATTCTCTCGTAAAAGCAGTTATTAAAAATATATTAACCAAAATTGCCTTATATCTCTATGATGAGCTTATTTTCATAAATAAGATTTCTGTTTGAGGTAAAAACTATCTTCAAAAAAAGTTTCCACACACTAAACTTCTGATTATTTGTTAGAACGGCCTTATAGAAAATAGGATTAAATTTATATATTTATTCTATCTAAATCATTTATTATAAAACCATTGACCAGTATGAAACGCAGAAAATTTCTTCAATCTTCACTAACTGCAGGTTTAGCAACAACGATAATTCCAGTAATAGGAGTCGATAATAATGCAACTGAGCCGGAAATATATGAATGGCGTGAATACGAAATACGATTCGGTTCTGACCAGCAACAACTGGATAATTATTTTAAATCTGCCCTTATTCCCGCACTGAATAAATATGGTGTAAAAGCAGTTGGTGTATTCAAAGAATTGGTTCCATCTGAGCCTGCCAAATTTTACTTATTAACCCCTTACTCTTCTCTTGACAATTACCTATCCGTCAATACAAAAGTAAAAATGGATGCAGATTACATTGAAAATAGCGCTACATATAACAGTATTCCCGAAGACAAAGCGCTATATGATCGTTTTAAATCTTCCTTAATGATTGCCTTCGAAGGTTGGCCTAAAATCACTATTCCATCCGATAAATCGCGGATATTTGAGCTAAGAACATATGAAGGCTACAGTGAAGATGCTGTAAAAAGAAAAATTAAAATGTTTCATGATGGCGAATTTCCTATCTTCAAAAGAGCAAAATTAAATCCGGTATTCTGTGGTGAAGTGATTGCAGGCGACAGGTTACCTCGTCTCACCTATTTGATCACCTGTAAGAATATGGAGGAACGTAATAAGGGATGGGTTAATTTTATTGCTGATCCTGAATGGAAAAAATTAGTGTCCGATCCTCAATATGCAAATACTATTTCTAAAATTAACAATACATTTTTAATACCCACAACTTACTCTCAGGTTTAAAAGCAAAATCTTATCTTTCTAAAATTCAATAATTTGATTCTACCACATTACTATCCCCATCCGCACATACATGATAAATTTCCAGGAATAAGCATATGTAAATACGGAATCAACCAAATTTTTAAACAAACGAAAAATAAATTTGCATGGATTAATTAAATAATTAAATTTGATCAACCATATATGACAACATGAATATAGACCTTCCCGAAAATCAAGATTTTAAATTTATTATCACGAATTTATATACAAGACCTAAGTGGTTCTTTAGATTTACACAAGAGCACTGGTATAATAAGTATGCTTGGCTTCTACTTTACCTAGCGCTATTAGGAAGTCAATTTGGAAGAATATCCTCGGGTAAACTCAATATTGAAAGTTGGACAGAACTTTTCTTCAAAGTTGTAATTTTTGGGTCGGGCATTAGCTTACTTTTTTACATTATGTTTGCTTACATCTTAGCTGGTACTGCAAGATGGCTAAAAGGTATAGCAAGTGCAGCAGATATTCTCCGCGTTATTGCCTATTCATCCATACCAGGGATAATCGTATTACTATTGTATATCATCGGATCTCTGATATATGGTATTTCCTTTTTCAGTATATCATTCTGGGTAAATAATGAAAGTTGGTCCCAAACAATCTTTAAAATATTTTTGATGACAATAAATGGATTTGTTGGCATAAATATCGCCATATTTATGGTCTTAGGAATAGCTACAGTTAATAACTTCAGTATATGGAAAGCTATTCTAAGCATGATTTTACCCGTGATCATATTGGTAGTTGTTTTTGCTGTAATAGCATCCTTGTTTTAACAAAATCAATCACTTAATTCTTCGCAAACACTAAGAAAGAGATAATATCCAAAAATGATCATGGAAAATGCATGATCCAAATTTGAAATCCAACTAAACCCAGAAACATATGCAAAACGATTAAAATAACGATTTAAAATATATTTATTATGAAATATCTCGCTGTGTATTTTTACATGATCTTTTTCTGTTCCTGTCTAACGAATAATCAAGAATATCAAAAAAATATAATTGATCTAAAAAAACTTGATTTTAACACCTTCAATACGGAAGATTTTTATAGAAATGCAAATAAAGACGAAAATTTAAAAATTTCAAATAATAATCAATATGTAGAAATTAGTGATTTTGACAATGGCTGGGTTGAATTTCAAATAAAAAAATCATCAAATAATAATATAGTAGCTAAATTTGACAGTATTAATTTTTCAACCCTTAATGCAATTGCTTCAAAAGACGGGAAATTGAAAATAATTAATGCGGAGACATATCTAAAACCTGAAAGATTAAATAAACTATATCTGAATATCAAAGGTGTATATGGCAAAGAAACAAAAACTGATTCTAGTGATTATAATAAATATGTGCATATATACACCTACACCTGGGACGTTAAAGACAGAATAATTAAATTGATTTCTATTTTTGATCCGAGAAGTTCTGAAAATCTTGAAAAAATAAACGCTAAAATCCCGGATCAGGATTCAAAAATTGTTAATGAAAGACCTAAAACCATACTATTTGTCTGTAACAAGGAAAGCTTAAAAGATGTGCTTAAATTAAATAATACCGACAATAATTGGGCAAAATTTAAGTAATAACGAATTCTGAAATTTCTTTATCAAGCTACTCTTATGCGAAGTATGCTTTATAAAAATAAAATTGGTTCTCAAAAATATCCTTACTCCATTAAACTTTTATCACGAACTTGTCTTTCTTCTGATACTTTGAATAAGTATTGATGATAAAATGGTAAGCTAAACTTTGATGCAAAAACAGAAATGCTATACCATATTTTGATAGTTCTTTCAATTATTGTTTTATAATAAAAATGGAATTTGTTATCTTTGTGGAAAGCTGATAAAAATAAGCTATAAATATTAATAACCCGCTCCTATAGCTCAGTCGGTTAGAGCGTCAGACTCATAATCTGCAGGTCACTGGTTCGAGCCCAGTTGGGAGCACTACTAAAAAAAATCCTCATCAAAAAATGAGGATTTTTCTTTTTTATAAAGCGTAATAAGTAAATAATCCTAAAAATTATCTCCATTAAACTCTGCGATATTTAGAATAATACAGGTCTTCTCATGGTTAATTATTTAAATACTTTCACCTTTAAGCAGTGACCAATTTCCAAAAATAAACTGTCGCAGAGAGACGGTAATCAAGTTTTCATCATTCAGAAGCGATTTCACATGAAGTAATAGCGACAACCTCAGTTTTTTCGTCTTTTAATTCTTTAACCATTAAATACCTCAATATACCCATAGCAACAATAGCGTAACCTGCCAAGATGGCTAAACTTAAATAATCCACGGCCAGTGTTGAGGGGAAAAGCTGACTCATTAAAGTCATAAATGACAATCCGATTCCCGCTCCCAAAAAATAGCTTGTACTGGTTAAACTTGAAGCAACACCATAATGAACGGCCTCTACATCACGAATACCTAAGATCGATAAACTTGTAAAACAAATCGTCATTCCAATCCCTGAAATACATGCTGCCCCAAATAAAACAGTTTGTAGGGGATGATCTAAATAAATGGATACTAGTAAAGATAAAGCTCCTAATAGCATAAAAGACCAGCCCAGGATACCCATTTGCGTAGGATAAAATTTTCGGCAAATATAAGGCAATATAAATTTGGCTACCAATGCAGACATAATACTGAAAGGAACCAGCATTAAACCTGCAGAAGCGGCGCTGTGATGCATATCTTTCTGAAGCATCAAAGAAATCAAAAATAAAAATCCTATAAAGAATGCGCCTAATGTAAAAAATGCAAGATTTGAAGCCATTAATGATTTATACCTGAATAATTTGAGATCAATTAATGGCTGTGATACTGTTCTTAAACGATGGATCACAACACTCAGTAAAAGAATAGCTAACAGCAATGAACCAACTATTAATATTGGACTCTCTTTGATGTGTATGAGTTCATGTGTCCCATAGGTTAAACTTAAGAGTCCTAAGACAAGCAGTAATCCGGAAATACCGTCTGTCTTCTGAACATTTTGAGCCTTTTCATCTGTAGGTAAATAATAATATGCTAGAATTAATGTGATCAAAAGAATCGGTACATTAATCAGAAAAACCCAGTGCCAGCTTAAGTAGGTACTGATGAGCCCTCCCACTGATAATCCACTTCCCGATCCTATTGCTGCAAAAGAACTAAAAACTCCCAACGCACGGTTCCTTTCTTGGTTTTCGGTAAAAGTATTGGTGACAATTGATAAGGATGACGGCATAATAAAAGCAGCGCCAAGCCCTTGCAAAGCTCGGAATAAAGCCAGTACCTCAAAATTAGGTGAAAGCCCTGCTCCTAGTGAGGCTAACATAAAAATCATTCCCCCTAAAAGAAATAATTTTTTACGTCCTATCTCATCAGAAAGTTTACCTCCAATAATCAGAAAGCCTCCAAAAAACAACACATAAAGGGTCTGTAACCACTGCACCTTTTCTGCACCGATATTAAATTGCTCTTGAATAGAGGGAATAGTGAGATTAATAATTGCGATATCCAACGCTTCAACAAAAGTTCCTATCGATGCCAGTATTAATATTAAATTTCTCCTTGTTCCCATACCATTCAAATTTCCTGCAAAATTAAAATTATTGGAACATACTATAAAATTACTTCTTAAATTTGGAACAATTAATTAATTTAGATAAATTACAAAGAACAAATAAACTTTAAAAACTATTTAACCACCAAATATTAGAACAAATGCCCTCAGAAAATTATACTCTAGATGAAAAGGATCTTGCTATTCTGCGCTTATTACAAAAAGATGCCAAGCTTAGTGTGCGTGATCTTTCAGCACAGATCAATCTTAGCTCTACTCCAACACATGAACGAATTAAGCGCATGGAAAAATTGGGGATTATAAAAGAATACACCGCAGTATTAGATCGCAAAAAAGTTAATAAAGGAATGATGGTCATCTGTATGATTGCACTAAATGCCCACAATAAAAAAACAGCAACGAAATTTATAGAAGAAGTATGTAAATTGAATGAAGTGGTCGAATTTTACAACATCAGTGGTGATTTTGATTTTATGCTAAAAATATTGGCCCCAAATATGGATGAATTTCATGAATTTTTCGTTAATAAGCTATCTGAAATAGATGGTATCGGACAAACAAAAAGTATTTTTGTTATGAATAGTATTAAAGAGCGTACTCAGATTATCTATTAAAAGTCATTTTCATACGCACTAATTTTAGATAAAAATCTTTAAAATATCGTGTGCCATATGCGATAAGGTCATACCAAAAATATTTAGCAGTTCTATAAAATCTCAATTCCAAGTTCTCGGTATACCTGAAGCGCAGTATGATGAGGATCTGCCTCAGTAAGAATAGTATCCAGATCAGTCACAGGCCCTATACAAAAAGCTTCCGCTGTGCTGGTTTTTTCTATGGTAGACAATGCAACTGTTTTAAGAGCCTGTGCAATCATTATTTTTTTAATTTGTGCATCTTCATAATCTTTAGCTGTTATCCCAATGACATGGTGGATACTACATACGCCAAGGAAACAAATATCTGCTCGAACTGATTTCAATGTATTAATCGCATCTTCACCGATTGCGGTAAAAGAAACTTTACAGAGGCGGCCTCCGGCAAATATCACTTCAACGTTGGGATGATCTTCCAGTACACTAACTACCGGAAAACTATTGGTAACGACCGTTATTTTTAAATTTTTAGGCAGACAGGCTGCTAATGCCACAACAGAGGTCCCACCATCAAAAAATACCACATGCCCATCCCTTAAAAAGCTTAAGGCCTTTAAAGCAACAGCCTGCTTTTGTCCCAAATCGTATTTTTCACGATCCCTATAATGATGTGGACTAGGAGAATTAGCCAATGCCCCTCCTCTTACCTCTTTTAGAAGACCTTGAGATCCCAACACCTTAATATCGCGACGTACAGTATCTTCGGATACGTTTAATAGTATACTAAGCTGTTCGAGGCGAACTTTATTTTCCTTAGAAAGCTGCTTTAATATGAGCTGTAAACGTTCTTCTCTTACCATATCTCTTTATATTATATGCAAATATATAAAATAATACTTTGCAATATATTGCAAAGTATTGCAACATTTAGTATCTTTATTGCAAAACTTATTAAATATGAGAAAATCAATAGCTATTGATATGGACGGCGTCATCGCCGACACGGAACCCCATCTTATTGAATGGTACAAAAATGAAACGGGCATTTCTTTGACCCCTCAACTCATAAATGAATTAGGAGAAGATGCTGCTTTTGCTGATAAAATAGCACTGCACAAAGTACTTCATACCCAATCATTCTTTAGAACAGTACCTGTAATGGACAAAGCAGTAGAAAATGTCACATTATTAATGGAAGATTATGAGATTTTTATTGTTTCTGCAGCTATGGAATTTCCCTTGTCTTTGTATGAAAAGAGAGAATGGCTACAAGAACATTTCCCTTTTATTAGCTGGAAGAATATTATCTTCTGTGGTGATAAAAGTATCATCGATACAGATTATATGATCGATGATTATTGCAAAAATCTTGATTTCTGCAAGGGAAAAGCGCTAATGTTTAACGCCTACCACAATGCACATATCAATCATCATATCAGGATCAATCATTGGGATGAAGTGCCTAAACTGCTTAAAACACTCACTTATAGTACTGAAAATATACTGTAAAGTATATTTTCAGTTTTTGAATATCAATTAAAATTTAAGCGCTCAGCCCATTTTAATGAGGTTGGCAATACTACATTTGAAAATTCAATGTGTATTACACGCCTTTTCTTATTATTGACTGTTCTCTTCGAGCTATGTAGCAACAATGGCTTCATTAACATTACTCCACCTTGCTTAACAGAACAAGTCGTTTCAGTCTCAATATCCCAATTTATTTTTTCAGGTCGATAAATTCCCTTGACATGTGATTTAGGGATAACCTTTAAAGCGCCATTATTTTCATCGGTATCATCAAGATGAATTCTTATAGCTGTAATATTTTCTAATATGTCAATTGTCGGTTGCACTGCATATTGATTGTGTTTGGTTGTCCAAGGTCCAAAATTTTCAATTTCTATTTTCTTATCAACGGAAATAGTTAAATCTTGATGATAAGATACGTACCAGTTAGAAGTCTCAGGTTTATCAAAATAAATGCTCTTTACTACGAAAAAATTATTGCCGATCATTTTTTGCAAAAGTGACCTAAAATTATCAGTAAATATTAGTGAAATGGTTTCTGGAATTTCTTTCAGAAACTGTCTAATGGCAAATAAGTCCTTAGTTTTTCTGAATGTGTCTTTTGAAGTGTCAACTTTATTAATTGCATCAATAATATTATTTATTTCTTCTTTAGAATAGATATTGTCAATCACATTGAAACCATGATCTAAAAGATCTTGCCTATTTTTTTCAAGATCTTCCATATTACTAGCATTTTTCATTATTGAACTTTGAGATTACATAAACGCATAAAAAATTTTGCCAAATACAATTTACTAAAGATAATAAAAAACAATATCAAAGCTTTCTATTCTGGGTCTTTCGAATTTTGACCTTATACAATGAAAGCTAATAAGAAACTTTTCGATATCATATCTTAATTATTAAATAATGCACTACATCAAATTACTATTTTTTTAGTCACAATCACAGGGAGTAATAAGTTCAATTTTAGTAAAGCTTTTATTTAAATCTTGCTAACAAAACTTGTAAAATTCAACATTCTTTTTGCTATAAGATCAAACTATTAAGCATTAATTTCATTTCTATAGGGATGATTAAAAAATGATCATTTTAATGAAACGTCGTTATTTATTTAAAAATCTACGGAAACTACTACGCATAAGTTAAGCTAACAAATGCTATAATCCATTAGATTGTCACTGTTGGCATAAAGAGAAAGAGGTGATTGCTTAATTTCAGTGCAGTCTTTTTAACATGAGTTTTTCTGTCGGCAATCCTTCTTCGAAACCTTTAAAATAGGTCTTAAATCCTAACTTTTCTAATATTTTTTTTGAAGCCAGATTATGAGGATCAATAATTCCAATAATATCTAATTGGGGAAATAATCTATTTGCTGTATCTATTACCGCTTGACCAACAGCACATCCATAACCCTTCCCCCAAAACTCCTTATTTATGACATACCCGATTTCAAGGACGTTACAATCATTACTGCTATATGCTAACTTACAATATCCGATATACAGATTTCCGTTGTCAAATACTTTAAAATAACCCAGATCATCTTCATTACGATTGACTTCAAGTATCGCCTCAAACTTTTCCTTAACCTGAACTTCTGTCCAGCCTTTTCCAGTTATATATTTCATAATCTCATCATCAAGGAGTAGCGGTTTAAATAGATCAAAATCATCCGATGTATACTTAACAAGTGTTATATTCATTGCAGTTTTTTCGTAAAATATACATGATCTTAACTAAATTTGACACTAAAAACTTTAAAAATCCATTCAATAAAAATTAAAGCACTTATTTTTAAAGAATTAATAGGCGTTTCCTGAGTCTTTAGTGGTGAGAAATTAGTAATCAATATCGCTTTGAATACCAATATTAAAATTTGAAATGGACTAAAAAATTTTAGAAGCGAACTTCTTAAATAATGCGAAAAAACTCGCAGATAAATTTGAGAAATCACCAGACTTTCTGCGGGATCGACCATTTGTCGATGAAAAGTAAAGAATCTATTTTACGAAATACTGAAGAGATTATGGACTATAATAAGTACCACTTGATCCAATTTTTTTTATCCGAAAAATAATCCTTGATTTTGTATAGCGTTTATATTGTATGGTAATGAAAAGCATAAGCTAAATCAATTATTAAAAAAAAGATAACGAGCTAAAAAAGTAGGAGCAACATTTTTTAATTTCCTATTTATGGTCTTCCAAAGCTTTCTTCAACAATGAGGTAAATGTTATAAGTTCATTGGCTGAAAGATTTGACGAAAATTGCTTAGTTAAATTTTTTCTAAAGGTTTCAGAATTGTCAACAATGAATTTCCCGTTATCAGTTGCAGTTAAAATATAATTTCGCCTGTCTACCTCACTCTGTATTTGTTTTAGCAACTCATTTTGAATTAAAAACTTCAACTGCTTAGAAATAGCGGCTTGACTAACATTCAATGCTACTGCAATCTGTTTAGCAGTAGCATCTTTTTTTCGATACACAAACTCTATGATGTTATAATGGGTTGCTGTAATACCAATATAATCGCCCTTATTCATGTTCGCCAAAATGAAACATTGGAAGTCTGTAAATACAGTAAAAAATTCTTTTTCAATCTTTTTCATAAAAAAAACACTTAACTTAGTTAAGTAGTTGCAAAGTTAAGTAAATTAGTTATGAATAATATTATTATAACAAATGCTAGGCAGAATAATCTCAAAAATGTTTCTCTTCAAATTCCGAAGCATAAAATAACGGTATTTACGGGTATCTCGGGTTCAGGAAAATCATCACTCGTATTTGAAACAATTGGCGCAGAGGCACAACGTCAGATAAATGAAACACAGAATAGTTTTATACGTACACGAATGCAACATTATGGTATACCGGATGTCGATAAGATTGAAAATCTGAATGTCCCCATTATTATCAATCAAAAGAGAATAGGCGGAAATGCGCGTTCAACAGTTGGTACCATAACTGATATCTACGCGTCTTTACGATTGCTATTTTCTAGATTAGGTTCGCCATTTGTAGGTTATTCTAATGTTTTTTCATTTAACAATCCACTCGGCATGTGCCTAAACTGCGAAGGTTTGGGTTATGAGCAAACTATTAATATTAATACTTTAATCAATAAAGAAAAATCCCTAAATGAAGGCGGAATTCAGTTTCCCACTTTTCAACCTGGAGGATGGAGGTTAACTAGATATACCTTGTCAGGATATTTTGATAACGACAAGAAAATAAAAGATTATTCAGATAAAGAATGGGAAATATTACTTTATTCAAAAGAACATAAACCTAAAAACCCAAATAAAGATTGGGGAAAAACAGTGAAATATGAAGGGCTCATACCACGTATTGAAAAAGCATTTTTAAAAAAAGATTCAAAAGAAAATACAACCCGAAAAAATGACCTTCAACACATTACCACAAGCAGAATATGCGCAGTATGCAAAGGTAAAAGATTAAATAAAAAGGTACTCTCCTGTAAAATAAATGGTAAAAACATAGCCGATTGTACTGCTCTTTCAGCTGACGATTTAATGGAATTTATTCAATCGATAAACTCAAACACCTATGATATTATTGTAAAAGAGCTTATTAAGAAATTAAATAATATGATTAACATAGGCCTGCAGTACTTAACCCTCGATAGAAAAACAGATACGCTTTCGGGAGGAGAATCCCAACGGATTAAAATGGTAAAAAGTCTAGGCAATAGTTTAGTGGATCTACTGTATATTTTTGATGAACCGAGCATTGGGCTTCATCCAAAAGATTTACAAAATATTACTTCCATTATTGAACAAATTAGAGATAAAGGTAATACCATTCTGATTGTTGAGCATGATCCAGATTTAATCAAGATCGCAGATTTGATCATTGATATGGGACCCGGATCAGGAAAAAATGGCGGTGAAGTTATCTATAAAGGAACTTTTAAAGAACTTAAAAATTCATTAGGAAAAACGGGCTTATATTTTGCAAAGAAAACCAAAATTAAAACTGATCCAAAAATTGGAAAAGAATATCTAGAAATTAAGCAAGCGACCTTACATAACTTGAAGGGTATTGATTTAAAAATCCCTAAAAATATTATGACAGTAGTCACTGGCGTTGCAGGCTCAGGAAAAAGTACATTAATCAGCAAAGTTTTGCCGGATTACTATAAAGATGCAACAATTATCGACCAGTCCTTATTTACAGCTAGTCCCCGGTCAAATTTACTCACTTACTTGAATCTATCTGATAAGGTCAGAAAATCATTTGCTCGAGCCAATCAAGTTTCTGATAAAAAATTCAGTAGGAACAGTGAGGGCGCCTGTGAAAACTGTAAAGGACTGGGCATGGAGCGGATAGACTTAGCATTTATGGATGACATTGAGCAAGTCTGTGAAGTTTGCTGTGGTTCCGGATTTAATCCCCAAGTATTGGAATATAAATACAAGGATAAAAATATATTTGATGTACTGAACTTTACTATACCGGAAGCTATACAATTTTTTGATGATCCGCTATACCTTGAAAAGTTTGAAATACTTTTAAAATTAGGCTTAGATTATCTCACACTCGGACAACGTATGGATAGCTTTTCTGGGGGAGAAAGACAACGTTTAAAACTCACGAAAGAATTAAACAACACAAATAAAATCATCATTATGGATGAACCCAGTACAGGACTACATCCAAGTGATACGGAAAAGTTACTATCTCTTTTTGAGGAATTAATTGAAAGAAATAACACATTAATTATAGTAGAACATAATTTGGAAATTATTGCTCAGGCAGATTGGATTATCGATATCGGTCCGGGTGCTGGTAAATATGGGGGTAATGTTATTTTTGAAGGTACCGTAGAACAACTTTTAAAAAATAAAAAATCGTGCACTGCCGAATATCTCAAAAAACATTTAAAATGGAGATAAAAATAATCGACTATAATTCCTTTTTGTTTAACTCTTTGTATTCGTTAAAAACCAGATGAAATAGAAAAAATAAAAGCCGCAATAATACGGCTTTTATTTTTTGTTAAAATTTAATCCTTATTTCCCCTGTCTGCTTAGAATAGATTCCATCTCAGCCATGACTTTATTAATTTTTGCAATCGTCAAATCAAAAGGTTCAGAAGTATTCATATCCACACCTGCATCGACAAGAAGATCAACAGGATATTTAGTACTTCCCGAAGCTAAGAAATTCAGGTATTTCTTACGATCTGCATCCGTTCCACGCAGGACTTTTTCGGAAAGAGCTGTTGATGCAGTAAAAGATGTCGCATACTGATAAACGTAAAAGTTATAATAAAAATGTGGAATGTAAGACCATTCTGATTTCACATTGTCATCAACGACACAAATATTTTGATCATGACCATAATACTTTTTCGTTAGAGCCAGATACATCGTATCAAAGTCTTCTCCAGTGAGTGCCTCCCCCTTTGCTACTTTATCATGGATCATATATTCGAACTCAGCAAACTGAGTCTGACGGAACAATGTTCCTTTTGCGCCTTCAAGATAATTTCCAAGAATAGCAAGTCTAGTTTCATCGTCCTTTATCTGCTGCAGCATATAATCATTCAATAACTCTTCATTTAAAGTCGAAGCCACTTCTGCAACAAAAATTGAATAATCTGAGTTAGCATAATGTTGCTTCTTATTGGTCAAATAACTATGCATGGTATGTCCCAATTCATGAGTCAGCGTAGACATATCATTGTACTTGCCGTTATAATTCATGAGGATATACGGATGTACATCGTACCCAGAACCATTAGAATATGCACCTGACCTTTTTCCTTTGTTAGGATACATGTCAATCCATCTTTCTTGGAATGCTTTTTTGGAAACTTCTATATAATCAGTCCCTAAAGGCTTCAAAGATTTCAAAATATTCTCTTCAGCTTCTTCTACCGTATAAGATAAATCGACTTTCGCAACCAAAGGAGCATAAAGATCATAATAATGCAGTGTATCCACTCCCATCATGCGTTTACGGAGGTTTAAATAACGATGAAAGGTCTTCAAATTTCCATTTACATTTTTTATAAGATTATGAAAAACATCTGTCGGAATATTACCGCCATCTAATGCCATTTTTAAGGTACTGTCGTAGTTTCGGGCTTTTGTTGCAAACAATGCCGCATTGATATTTCCATATAACTGCGCTCCAAATGTTCTTTGAAACTCATTCAGTTTACCAAAATAAGTGGCAAATGCTTTACTCCGAACTCCCCGGTCTTCACTCGCTCTATATAATGCAAAATTAGCAGCGTTAAGCTTTACGCGTTCACCGTTCAAATCGACCTCTGGATATGGAAACTCAGCATTTATAAAGGTGCTATAGATATTGGCTGCATTACCGGACATTAAAGAAGAATATGCCAATACTTTTTCAACTTCTTCAGAACCTCTATGGGCGCGTTTGCGAAGTAAATCTGTCAGGTAAAACTTATAAGTTACCAACGCTTTTTCTTTTGCCAAAAATGCGCTAAGCTGATTTTCTTTTAAAGTCAGCAATTCCGGTTCCAGGTATGAAGTCAAAGCGCCATATTCTGAAAAAAGCTGTTGCAATTCTTGATTCATCCCTGCATACTTAGTTACTCGGGTATCTTGATCAGCTTTCATCGAAGCATAAGATGAGAGACGAGCCATATCCTTGATAAGCGAACTATTCAGCTCTAATGCTTGCAATAAAACGTTCGCAGATTGTGTAAGCTTACCTTTGTATAAAGCCACTTCTTTCATCTTTTGTTGTAAACGTTCCTTTTCTGTTTTCCAAACGTCATCTGTAGCATAAAGATGAGACAAATCCCATTTATATTTTTCAGGTAATTCTTCGCGAACTTTCATCTGACTTACTGCAATTGTTGTTGAGAACAGCATCACCGTTGTGATCAATTGTGTTTTTTTACGCATAATGTATGTAAATAGTGTTCCCAATTTACAAAACATCTTTTAGATTTTTATAGCACCAACAAGATCAGTCCATAATTTTATAGTGTAAACTATATCAGATTATAAATAAAGACACATAACATTAGAAGACGAATAATAATTGGAAACCGTTTACTCCAGCACAGTTTTTTCAAAATCGACTTCATTACCTAGATTTCAATAAAATAAACAGATGAATTTTATTAAACCTGATTATCATCAATATGGCAGTAGATTATTTAATTAAAAGCAGTATAATTTCAGACTTGACACAAATCATCATTGTAAGTCCACGAATTTATTTTTTCTAACATAGAAGTGGGATTAGTTTTAGGAAATACGTGCACACCACCATTTCGTTTAAATTCTTTAATCTCGCAAAAATCTGTAGTAGCTGTATATCCAAAAAGCTTAATTGATGGAAATCTTGCCGATATTTCACTAGCAGCAGCTACGCCTCCCATATTTGGCATATGAAAGTCAATGATACAAACTTCAGGTAACTCATCCTCGAATTCCAATCTTTTAATCAAATCTAGTCCATCACCGCAGATCAAGAAAAGATCAAAAACAGTATCTCTTTCGATGAGTAATTGTATCATATTTTGTTGAAATATACTATCATCTGTAAAAGCGAGTTTAATTGGATGATTTCTCATGTTTGTTTTTATTTCTATTAACTTATTCACGACAAAATTACCAACGTTCCTCCAGCGACAATACCATTATATCTTCTTAAATTATCACATGAAGACCAATTTTAAATGGATTGATATTAAAAAGCTTGTGTTTTCATATCATCTTTTCAGTATAAAATATTGAGATTTAAAAAAATGATCCTACTTTATCTGTATCTTAAACAAAGAGGGGCAGCATAGTTTTTAACTAAAAAATATTCTTTTGACCTTTTTTTAAAGACCAACTTTCCTTACCTCTGTCAACTGGGATATCAATTATAAAATGTACAAGTTTTCGCATAAATGGTACATTTTATTCAGAGCTTATTTGACTAACTTTGCTCATGAAACAATTGATTTTCAACACTTATCATCACTTATTTAATACCTATGCAACATCTTATCTTACTTTTTTCATTCATTTTCCTGAACTCCTGTAATAACGATATGAATACCCATCCACAAACGAACTTACTGGAGGCAGTCCAGAAAAATCAATTGCTATTCGTTGAAGAGGAATTGAAAAAGGGTGCAAACGTTAATTTAACTGATAAAAATGGAAAATCCTTACTACTGATCGCAACACATAATAATAACTTTGAGATGGCAAACTTATTGGTATCTTACAAAGCAGATGTGAATCAACAAGATAAAATTCAAGATAGTCCTTTTTTATATGCAGGAGCGGCAGGACACCTAAAACTTGTACAGCTCTATCTATCTCATGGAGCTCGATTTGATATATTCAACAGGTATAATGGAACAGCCCTAATACCTGCCAGCGAACGCGGACATCTGGAGGTTGTGAAATTACTGGCCAACACAAAAGGATTTCCTATTGATCACGTCAATAGGTTAGGTTGGACCGCATTAATGGAAGCAGTAATCCTAGGTGATGGCAGTCAAAAATTTGTCAACGTAATCCAAACACTGATTGATGCAGGTTGCAATATAAATATTGCTGATCATGATAAAAAAACCCCATTAGCACATGCTAAAGCCAAGGGGTATTCGGACATTGTTCAGCTACTAGAGAAAACGTCCAAAAAATAAAAATCAGCTTATATCAAGTTTACTGAATATTAAAACAAAGAAGGGTTTGATTTTATAAATAGCCAAACCCTTCTTATATTTTACATATATAAATTTAAAAAATACGCATTAACTGTTTTTTAAATAATCCCTTAAGACGTATTGTAAAATACCATTATTTTTGTAATATTCAATTTCAATAGCCGAATCCATCCGGGCCTGAACCTTAAATTCGGTTATTTTCCCATTCCGATGTATTGCTTTCACATCCAAAAGCTTATGAGGTTTTAGATTATCCGCAATTCCTGTAATATCAAAAACTTCAGTACCATCCAAACCTAAAGTGGCGGCATTTTGTCCATCAATGAAAACTAATGGGGCAACCCCCATACCAACAAGATTGCTGCGGTGTATCCTTTCAAAACTCTCTGCAATAACAGCTTTTACACCTAATAAATAAGCACCTTTTGCCGCCCAGTCACGAGATGAGCCAGACCCGTACTCCTTTCCAGCCAATACAATCAGTGGTGTATGCGTTTTCTGATATTCCATAGCCGTTTCATAAACTGTCTTTACCTCACCACTTGGAAAGTATATACTGAAACCGCCTTCTTGATCTACAATTTTATTTTTAATACGCACATTGGCAAAGGTTCCGCGCATCATGACTTCATGATTACCACGACGGGAACCGTAAGAATTGAAATCAGCTTTATTCACACCATGTTCTGCTAAATATTTTCCTGCGGCACTATCTTCACGGAAAGAGCCTGCTGGCGAAATATGGTCAGTTGTAACCGAATCACCTAAATACAGTAATACACGAGCACCTGTAATATTAGCCACTGGATCAGGATTTACCTGAAGGTTTTCAAAAAAAGGAGCTTCTTTAATATAAGTCGAACTTTTATTCCATTCAAAACGCTCGGCTAGATTTACTTCTAAATTTTTCCAGTCTTCAGAGCCATCAAAGATCACATCATAGACTTCCTGAAAATCGCTTTGTTTGACACAGTCATTGACTGTCTGGACGATTTCCTCACGGCTTGGCCATATATCTTTCAGATACACGGGATTTCCGTTTGGATCGTACGACAATGGATCATTTATCAGATCAACATCGACCCTCCCTACTAAAGCGTAAGCAACCACTAGCATTGGCGACATGAGAAAATTCATTTTTACCTGAGGGTGTACCCTAGCTTCAAAATTTCGGTTACCCGAAAGTACAGAGGCCACCACCAATTCTCCTTTATCTACGGCTTCCGCAATATGCGGAGGTAATGGACCAGAATTTCCAATACAAGAAGTACATCCATATCCCACAGTATGAAAGCGAAGAGCTTCCAGATCAGTACTCAAACCTGAACGCTCTAAGTACTGTGTCACGACTTTTGATCCTGGTGCTAGTGAAGTTTTTACCCATGATTTCGTACGCAATCCTTTTTCTATGGCATTTCTTGCCAACAATCCAGCGCCGATCATAACAGCTGGATTAGAAGTATTGGTACAGCTCGTAATAGCGGCAATAACAATACTACCATCGCTCAAAATAAATTCCTGGTTTTTATATTTAATTCGAACAGCCTGCATTGTATCCTGAACAACCTCCATTGTAGAATCTGCATTTTTTGGAACTTTACCAAAAGTAAATTCTGTTCCAGAACCGCCGTCAGCTAGCCATGCCGATTCTTTTCTCTGATTCGGAAGACTATAATTACGCTGGTATTCCTGTTGCAACAGATTAGCAAACTGGCTACCAAGATCCTTAGCCAAGATTTTATCCTGCGGCCGCTTTGGACCCGAAACCGTTGGTTCTAATGTCGATAAATCAAATTCAACAATTGAAGAAAAATTAATTTCTTCGTGACCAGTTCTCCACAATAGGTTTTCTTTGCTGTATTCTTCTACGATCCTGATGTGTTCTGCTGTACGATTGGTTGTTTGCATGTACTCCAACGTCCGTTCGTCGATAGGAAAATAAGTAATCGTACATCCGAATTCTGGAGACATATTAGCAATAGTCGCTCTATCCGTAACTGTTAAATGGTCCAGACCATCTCCAAAAAGTTCAACAAACTTTCCTACTACACCTTTATCACGAAGTACTTTAGTAATCGATAATACCATATCGGTAGCCGTACAGATATCAGGTATTTTCCCGGTCAATTTTAATCCAATCACTTCCGGGCAAGTAAAAAATATAGGCTGTCCCAGCATAGCAGCCTCCGCTTCTATACCGCCGGCTCCCCATCCTACTACACCCAGACCATTCACCATAGGCGTGTGCGAATCCGTACCAACCAAGGTGTCCGGAAACAACCATCCCTCGCGTTCAATAATCCCCTTAGCAAGATATTCAAGATTGACCTGATGACAAATTCCCATCCCCGGAGGAACTACGGTAAAGTTTTTCAATCCATGCTGTGCCCATTTGAGCAATTCATAACGTTCCTGATTACGTTGGTATTCCAGTTCAACATTTTTTCCGTAAGAATAATCTGTTCCATAATAATCCACCTGCACAGAGTGGTCAATCACCAAGTCCACTGGAATTGCAGGGTTGATCTTTTGACCATCTTTTCCATGACGTACATATTCAGCCCGGAGCGAGGCCATATCGACTACAGCAGGAACACCAGTAAAATCTTGCATCAGAATACGAGCTGGCTTAAAAGGAATGTCCTTATCGACAGGAGCTGGTGTCCAGTTGATGAGTGTATGAATATGTTCGTCGGTAATGCTAAAACCATCATAATTTCGCAGCACATTTTCAAGCAAAATGCGGATACTAAAAGGAAGATGACTTACAGAGCCTTCAGGAAGATTTTTAAGCGAACAATAATGATAGCTTTTCCCGTTTATACTTATTGACTTTAAAGATTTGGCGTTCGTTGTACTCATATTGACACGTTTTGTTGGTACATAAATTTACCTAATTAACTATTGAGAAGCAAAACAAATAACAACGAATAGAATATTAAGTTTTAATAGATTACTAAAGAGTAGAAATGTTACACTCATTATTTAAACTCACAGTCGCATTTTCAAAATGAATGAGAAAAATATAAGATCTAGCCGAGTAGTGAAAAACTAACGATAATGTATGTTACATACTAAAACTGTACATAGTTGGGGATAATAAGAACCAATAATCTATCCTATTCGAAATCAAGACATCAATGCTTTCAACATGATTACAACTATGAAAGGAAAATGCACGCGAATAAACCGTTAGATGTAGGACTAAAAACAGTGAAAATATTTTAATTAACCTTACACCTACAGAGAAGTCAAATACAAGTTATTATTTTATTCTTAACTTTCCGTTTTATTTGAATGACAAACCCACTTATAGATAGCTATATGACATTTGGACTATTTGAAACCCTAGCTTTTGCCTGTCTTGTTTTGATTTTAGGATTTTTTATTGTTAAAAAAATAAATTTCCTGAGAAACTACAATATACCAGAACCTGTTGTAGGAGGGTTTGTCGTTGCAATTGTCCTTTACATCTTGCATGCGACAATGGGTATCAATTTTACCTTTGAAGGTTCGCTTCAGACCACCATGATGCTTTTCTTTTTTACTTCAATTGGTTTAAGTGCAGAATTCGATAAATTAAAAAAAGGAGGAAAACCACTTTTGATATTCGTTTTTCTAACAGGATCTTTCATGATCGTTCAAAATGTTTTTGGGATATCCGTGGCATCTCTGCTAGGCATTGATCCTAGTTATGGACTTATTGCCGGATCTATTACCTTAACAGGGGGACATGGTACTGGTGCGGCATGGGCCCAAAATCTCACCGATATATTCCAAATAAATGGAGCGATGGAGCTCGCAATGGCATGTGCTACCTATGGTCTGGTCATGGGTGGTCTCATCGGTGGCCCCGTAGCAAAAGTGCTTTTAAAAAAGAAGAATATCCAACCTACAAAAATTATTCAAGAAAGAGGAGTGCCAATTGAAATGTTCGAAAACCCTGATTCAAACCGAAGAATCAATGTTCGCAATATGATTGAAACCCTGACTATGTTTGCAATTTGTCTAGCATTGGGACATTTATTGTATGAATATTGCAAAGGTTCATGGTTGGAACTTCCAAATTTTGTATGGTGCCTTTTTGTAGGTGTTATTATTCGCAATACCATTAGCAGATCGTCCAGTTATATTGTAAATGATCATGCTGTAGATGTGCTTGGCAATACCGGTTTATATCTATTTTTGACCATTGCACTAATGTCCTTACAGCTTTGGCAATTACAGGGCCTTGCTTCACAAGTTTTAGTTATATTGATCTTACAAACAGTACTTATGGTACTATTTGCAATGTTCATTACTTTCAGAGTAATGGGAAGCGATTATGACGCTATAGTGCTCAGTGCTGGACATTGTGGTTTTGGACTAGGCGCAACGCCGACGGCTGTTGCGAATATGCAATCGATCACCGACAAATATGGGCCGTCCCACAAAGCGTTTCTAATCGTACCCATGGTAGGTGCATTCTTTGTTGATATATTAAATAACTTGTTTATTAAATTATTTGTAAGTTACCTATCCTAAAAATTTTATTAATAATCTAACAATTCCATTCGAAGCAACATTAAATAATAATAAAAACGTAATTGCACATGATCCATGTTTTCAATTATTTATCTTCCAGTTTAGGGAAAACAGATGAGTCAGCCAATATTTCATTGGCAAAACAAATCGTCAGCGCAGAGCACAATGAAGCTATTAAAGAATTAATTCAATTATTACAAAGCAAAAACAAAAGGATCCAACACGATTGCATCAAAGTTCTTTACGAAATTGGGTACTTATCCCCTATTATGATAGCGGCATACTATTTGGATTTTATCACGCTGTTAACAAGTAAGGATAACCGTTTACAGTGGGGAGCTATGACAGCACTGGATGCTATTCTTCTATTACAACATGAAGCTATTTTCCCGCTCCTACCACAACTAATTGCTATTGCTGAACAAGGTTCTGTTATTACAAGGGATAAATGTATTGCTATATTAATCAAATACTTATCATTGGAGCATGAAGATGTATTTCCGTTATTACATGAACAGTTACTAAAATGCCCGCCCAATCAGCTTCCAATGTACGCGGAACAGGCTTTAAAAGTTGTTCCAAGACAATATAAAACTGACCTAAGCAAAATGCTCACAAATCGCTTAGACGGTGTCGAAAAGGAATCCAAAAAAACAAGAATTAGAAAAGTAATCAAAAAACTCCAAGAGTAATCTAATAATACTTAACTTTCCGGACTATTTAATAATTTCAATTTATCCAACATATGAATAGTCCGGGTCAAATTCCTTTCAACAGCTTTATCAGCCTGAATAGACTGGATGAAACCTCCATTTATGTACAACTGGCACAACAAGTCATTCAGGCCATTCAGCGCGGTTTTATACCTATCGGAACAAAACTGCCCGGAAGTAGGCAGCTGGCGCAAACACTATCTATACATCGCAATACAGTAGTTGCTGCATTACAGGAGCTCGAATCACAGGGTTGGATTGAAACCAAACCAAATGTAGGATCATTTGTACTTCGAAATACGTCCAAAGCAAGGAAAAATAGTGAATTTTCGCAAACAATAATCCAGAATCAGTATGCAGACCAAACTGGTTATGATTTTGAAAAAAGTACCATATTAGAAAATCCTTTTGAAACCTCTACATGTATCTTAAAATTTGATGACGGCATTCCTGATAGTAGACTATCTCCTTTGCAACAGCTTTCTAAGTTTTATACCGCAAATCTAAAACGAAAAAAGAACACTAAATACCTAGGATATTCAGATCAAAAGAGACCAGCCACATTTCGAGAACAGTTGTGCAATTTTTTAAATCAAAGTAGAGGTCTGCATATCCAACCTAAAAATCTATTGATCACACGGTCTGTTGAGATGAGTACCTATATCATTGCTCAAACTTTACTACAGGCAAACGATTTAGTCATTGTAGGACAACCAAGTTATTTTGCAATAAACATGATCTTCCAACAGGCCGGGGCTAGAATTAAATCCATTCCAGTAGATCATGAAGGAATTGTTGTCGAATCTCTTGAACAGATCTGTCTTACACAAAAGATCAGATTGCTTTATCTAACACCGCATCATCACTATCCCACGACAGTGACACTTAGTCAGCAAAGAAGAACGATCGTATTAGCACTCGCTTCAAAATATGGTTTTGCTGTCATTGAGGACGATTACGATTATGACTTCCATTATGATGATGCCCCCCTTCTCCCTATGGCAACTGTGGATTATGATGGGATGGTTATTTATACAGGAAGCTTTGGTAAATCATTAGCGCCTGGTTTCCGTACAGGTTTTATCGTCGCACCTGAAAACCTAATCAAAGAATTACAAAAGTTATTAAATATCATGGATCATCAAGGTGACTTTGTTATGGAGCAAGTATTAAGTGATCTAATTGAAGAAGGTGAAATACATCGCTATTTAAAAAAATCAGTCAAACTGTATAAAGAAAGACGCAATTATATGAGTTATTTACTCGCCCGTGAATTACATGAATATGTCGACTTCGATATTCCTGCCGGCGGTCTTGCTCTTTGGACCAACTGGAAAAAAGATATCAACTTAATTCATTTACAGAAGCAATGCGCAAAAGCAAATCTATTTCTTCCAAAAACACTCTTATATCAAGCTAAAGATATGACCGCAATCCGAATTGGTTTCGGCAATCTTACTGAATCGGAAATGGAAAATAGTGTGACCATTCTTCGAGACTCATTAATGACAATAAAATAGAAGCATGCTATTTTTCATCTTTAAATCCCTAATTTTGATCTAAATTTTTCAATATGAGTCACCCCATTCCTGCAATTGAGTCTACTCCTGCTACGGCTTTTCAACGTTTATTGGATGTTTTATATACACTTCGCGTAGCTTGCCCGTGGGATAAGAAACAGACCATGCAGTCCTTACGTCATCTAACCATCGAAGAGTTGTATGAACTTACAGACGCTATCTTAGATGAAGATTATCCCGAAATCAAAAAAGAACTAGGAGATGTTATGATGCACCTGGTCTTTTATGCACGTATAGCAGAAGAGGAAAACCGTTTTACGATAGTAGATGTACTCAATAGCATTTGCGATAAATTAATCAGCCGTCATCCCCATGTCTATGGCGATATTGATGTAGAAAATGAAGAACAGGTTAAACAGAATTGGGAGACCCTCAAATTAAAAGAAGGAAACAAATCTGTTTTATCCGGCGTACCTAAAGGTCTGCCTGCTTTAGTTAAAGCCTATCGCATACAGGATAAGGTACGTGGTGTAGGGTTTGATTGGGAAGATAAAAAAGAAGTCTGGGCAAAAGTGGAAGAAGAACTAGCGGAATTCAAAGCTGAATATGACATTGATAAACCCGAAGAGTCAGATTTAAATAAGGCTGAGGCCGAATTTGGTGATTTGCTTTTTTCATTAATCAATTATGCACGTCACATTGGTATCAATCCTGAAAATGCACTGGAACGAACCAATAAAAAATTCATTAGCCGCTTCACCTACCTTGAACAAAGAGCTAATCAAAATGGACAAAATCTCCAAGACATGACACTGGAAGAAATGGATATTTATTGGAATGAAGCTAAAAAATTAAGCTAATTATAAATAGAAGTTTATTTTTCATAACAGATCCGAAACATCCTGCTATAAAGAAATTAAAGCTCGATCTTGTACCGCAGTATTATACAGTACAAGATCGAGCTTGCTCATGATAGCTTAAAAGCTAATATTAATTTTGTCTCTTAATTTCTTCCAAAGATTCAAGTTCATTTAAATCAAAAGGAGTCTCTTGATAAACATAATAATTCAACCAGTTATTAAATAGCAAATTCGCATGACCAGACCACCTTACTAATGGTGACTGTGCTGGATCATTATTTAAATAATAATTATCAGGCACCTCAATTTCTAATCCTTTCTCCACATCACGCATATATTCAGTATGTAAAGTAAGTGGAGCATATTCTGAATGACCAGTTAAATAAAATTCACGTCCACCTCGTGATGATAGTATCGCAAGACCTGCTTCAGGAGATTCAGACAAAAGCTCAATTTCTGGTTTATCTTCAATTTCAGATTTTAAAATTGTCGTATGTCTACTGTGCGGGATAAAATACTCATCATCAAAACCTCTAAATAGAGGATTAGCTTTATCTAAAGTAGTATGTTTATATACTCCAAACAGTTTCTCCGCTAATGGTGTTTTTTCAACGCCGTAAAAATGATAAAGTGCCGCTTGCGATGCCCAACAAATATAAAGTGTAGACGTCACGTGCTTTTTTGCCCAATCAAAAATACGAGTCACTTCATCCCAGTAGTTAACCTCTTCAAATGGCATCATCTCTACTGGAGCACCTGTAATGATCATCCCATCATAGTACTGATCTTCCACTGCAGAAAACGATTTATAGAACATTTCCAAGTGTTCTTGAGGTGTGTTTTTAGACATGTGAGTATCTAATCTCAAAAACTCCACTTCTACTTGCAAAGGATTATTAGACAGCAACCGGATAAAATCAGTCTCTGTTGTAATTTTCAAAGGCATTAAATTCAAAATTAGAACCTTCATCGGACGGATATCCTGTTCGTTGGCTCTAAGATCACTCATCACAAAAATATTTTCTTTTTTTAATAGCTCAATAGCTGGCAAATTATCTGGTATTTTGACTGGCATATGCTTCCTCCCTCACCTTGGTTTAGTTTGGGCATAAAGATAAAAAAATTTAAATGAGTTATCTCACCCATCGTTGATAATAGCTATAATAAATAGAATTAGAACTGATTTTAAAACAGACCGATACATCCTTAAAATTATGATGTCCATTGCTCAAAAACACTTAAAACCACTAATATTACGATAAAACACAACTCTTTAGGCGATTTAAGAGCTACCATCGAATATTAAAAACACATCTACCAGAAAAAAAAACTTGACACAGGAATGAAAATCTGCCCCCACTCTTTATAAATCATAATACCTCCCGACATAAATTTTATTGCTTTTAAAAACCTTTTTCAGGAACGATAGTTGTATGATAAGAACAGATTAAACACTCTTGATTATGAACCTATTACAAAATTGGAAAAAAGATATCCCGGCGAGTATTGTTGTGTTTTTTGTTGCTCTACCACTCTGTTTAGGAGTCGCTCTGGCGAGTGGGGCGCCTGTTTTCTCCGGAATTATCGCGGGAATTATAGGCGGTATCCTTGTAGGACTGCTATCAAAATCTACCATAGGAGTATCAGGTCCAGCGGCAGGCCTAGTGGTCATCGTCTATACCGCTATCACAGACCTAGGGGCATACAATATCTTTTTAGTCGCAGTGGTTATAGCCGGTTTAATACAGATTGTTCTCGGATTATTAAAAGCAGGCGTAATTGGATATTACTTCCCTTCATCCGTTATTAAGGGTATGTTATGCGCTATCGGTATATCCATTTTCCTAAAACAGATTCCGTTGGCATTCGGATACACAGAGAAATTTTCGTTCAAAAATTTTGATGCATCTTATATTACTACCGGAGCTATAATCATGACAATTATTTCCTTAGCCATACTTATTATATGGGATAATTTTCTTGGTAAAAAATCCAACTTCTTCAAACTGTTACCAGGCTCCCTTATTGCTGTAATTGTTGGTATTATTTACCAGATCACGATTGGAGATACAAACCATGAAGTATTTTCTATTGATCAGGATCTTCTGGTCAAAGTACCTGTACCTGAAACAGTAACCGACTTCCTGGGACAATTTACACTACCCGATTTCGCAAATGGAATAGCAAATCCAATGGTATGGCAAATTGCATTTACCATCGCCATTGTAGCCTCTTTAGAATCCTTATTATCCGTAGAAGCTACCGATAAATTAGATCCACTAAAACGTCAGACACCAACCAACAGAGAGCTAATAGCACAAGGAATAGGTAATTCATTTTCAGGTTTAATAGGTGGGCTTCCTATTACACAAGTTATCGTTCGGTCATCAGCTAATGCGATGAGTGGCGGAGTGTCAAAACTATCAACTATAGTTCATGGTCTCTTGCTTGTACTCAGTGTGATCTCCATTCCTGCATTCCTTAATTTAATCCCTAATGCAGTTTTAGCAGCAATACTATTGGTTATCGGTTACAAATTAGGCAACCCAAAACAATTCTTGGACATGAAAAAATTAGGAAAAGATCAATTAATTCCATTTGTAGTCACAGTAGTTGGTATACTCACTACAGATCTCCTTAAAGGTATTATTGTCGGTTTAGTTGTAGCAGTAGTTGTGTCACTTATCAAATCCTATAATAATTCCCATGTTATGCTGGTCAAGGAAGGAAACGTTTTTCATATGAATTTTGCAGAAGAGGTAACTTTTGTCAATAGAGGAGCGATCGTAAAAGAATTAGATGGATTACAGCCTGGTTCTTACTTAGAATTAGACGTGCGTAAAACCAAAATATTAGATTACGATATCATTGAGTATTTAGATGAATTTAAAGTAAAAGCAAAAAACAACAATATCAACATAAAACTTATTTCCGAACGAGGAACAGTGGACAACCCCGACTCGTTTAGAGAATTCTTCGGATATGTATTAGTTGGTAGTGCTCATTAAAACACCGCTGAATAGCCATACACGATTAAACTATAAAAGTCCATACTGATTTAGTATGGACTTTTATAGTTTAATCTTCATCCGATAAATTCAATTCCTTCTGAATAACATTTAAAAACAGATCAATTCCTGCATGATTTACATTCGCATTATAGATTAATGATAAAGTGGTTCGCTGTTCAATATGGTTTAAATCAATAAAATTTACTTTAGAAGTATATCCTTTTTTTAAAGATGCCGGTACAATTGCAATACCCAAACCCTGTTCTACAAGATTGAAAATTGTCAAAGCATTTACCGTCCGCAAAGCAACATGCGGTTCAAATGAAGCATCTCTAAAAATACTCATCACCAGATCATAATAAGAATGACTATAATCTTTGGAAAACAGAATAAACGGTTCATTTTTAAAATCATTTAATGTTTTAAAATTTGCCGTCTGAATGGGATAATCGTGAGGAATGACCAACGAAAAGTGTTCTTTGATGATTGCGATATGACGAATCCCATTTGGAAAATTATCCAAACGCACGAGTCCAAAATCAAGTTCTTCCTTCAACACCTTCGTAATCTGCATCTCATTAGAAAGCTCCTGTAAGTCTACCTCAACTGCAGGAAAATCTTGTTTTAATCGAACCAGTACTTTAGCAAGAATAGATTGTACTGCTGAACCGATAAACCCAAGACGAAGTTCAGTGATATCGTCTGATCCCATAATACGAAGCTCACGAGCTATTTTATCCATTTGATTAAATAAAATATCAACCTCCTTTTTTAGATAAAAGCCTGCAGCTGTAAGTCGAACATACCGTTTCCCTCTATCAAATAAAGTTGCTCTATAAATATCTTCCATCTGTTTAATCTGACGAGATAAGCCAGGTTGAGAAATATAAAGCCTTTCTGCCGCTTTTCTAAAATGTAACTCCTCTGCCAAAACTTTAAAATAATACAGATGCCTTAATTCTATTTGATAACTCATAGTAATCAATACTTGCCAAAATTGGTATTTATAATTATTAAATATAGGAGTTAAATTTGAAATAACGGAATGAGATTAACAGCTATACGCACGATAGAACGTTTAGGAAACAAAACCAATACACAGGCAACTTTTTCTAAATAATTAAGTACGATTCATGTATAAACAGTTCAAAATGCAAAAGTGTAATAATGGTCACTCCTTCTTAAAAAGCAATGTGTAAATCAAATGGAAAGGATAGACAGATTTTGACGATCCTTAATCAACATAATAATTTATTCTAATGGTAAATAAAACTAAAAAATTTCAGTACGGCGAAGATACCATGACCAGCTCGCTAGCAATCCAGATAGCGAATGGAAATATTAAAGGTCAATTAACTGAACAAACAGTAAAAAAAGTTGTTCAAAGTGCGCAATATGTTCAAGAAATTGTTGATTCCGGTAAAATAGTATATGGTATAAACACAGGTTTTGGTCCACTTTGTACTACGCTGATAAATCCTGCAGATACTAAAAAACTACAAGAAAATATCCTAAAAAGCCATGCGGTAGGTATAGGAGAGCCCATCGATCAGCAATTGTCTAAATTAATGTTGATTTTAAAAGCGCATGCCTTAGCAAAAGGATATTCAGGTATTCAACTAAGCACGTTAGAGCGCATTCTATGGTTTATTGATCAGGATATCGTTCCAGTGGTTCCTAAACAAGGATCAGTGGGTGCCTCTGGAGACCTAGCCCCTCTTTCGCACTTATTTTTACCTTTAATAGGATTAGGAAAAGTCTGGTACAAAGGTGAAATTCTTCCAACAGCTCAAATATTAACACGATTTGACACCAGCCCGATTACGTTAGGAGCCAAAGAAGGATTAGCACTCATTAACGGAACCCAGTTTATGGCAGCTCATGCCGTAAAAGCGGTCGTGGAAATGCAAAATCTCTTAGATAATGCAGATTTGGTTGCCACATTGATGATTGAAGGGCTAAATGGATCCATTAAACCTTTCTTTCCACAATTGCATGAACTGAGACCCTACAAAGGAAATAAATATGTAGCAAGTACGATCTTCAACTTATTAGAGACCTCAGAAATTGTTACCTCACATAAAAACTGTTCTCGTGTTCAAGATCCATATTCTTTACGCTGCATTCCACAAATACATGGAGCTTCTCGCAATGCATGGCTTCATTTAAAAGAAACCATAGAAGTTGAAATTAATGCCGTAACCGATAATCCGATCATCATCGACAGCGAACTAACCATTAGTGGCGGTAGTTTCCATGGACAGCCAATTGCACTTCCTATTGATTATGCAACATTGGCGATATCAGAAATTGGAAATGTTTCCGATAGACGTGTATATCTGTCACTAGAAGGCGATACGCCCAATGTACCAAAACTACTCCTCAAAGAAACAGGCCTGAACTCTGGATTTATGATCTTACAATATAGTACAGCAGCATTAGCAAGTGAAAATAAAGGACTTTGTTTTCCATCCAGTGCAGATAGCATACCTACTTCTTTAGGTCAGGAAGATCATGTGAGTATGGGATCCATCGGTGCCCGAAAATTATTGCAGGTCATCAATAATGTTAGTAAAATATTAAGTATAGAACTTATTTGTGCGGCCCAGGCTTTTGATTTTCATAAACCGCTACAGTCAACGCCTATCATTGAGGCTGTACACCAAAAGATCAGAAAATCGATTCCACATATCAAAGAAGATCAAATAATGGAAGAGATACTTCAAGCTGCTCAACAGCTCATTTCCTCAGGAACTTTGATTACAGAAGCAAAACAAATTGCACATCAGCAAGGTATACCTTATCACGGTGTTCATCAGGAATATTTCAACAACTATTAAACTATGGGTAAAAAATTAATAGGTCCTTTCTCACAATTGTTATCATTGACAAATGTTCCGGTTAAAGGAGCGCTTTCAGATCAGCAACTCGTAATTAAAGAACACGCTGGTATACTAACGGAAAATGGAAAAATAGCAGCTATTGGTAATTACGATGGTTTAAGGGAGAATCATGCTCATGATGCAACTTTAGTAATCATAGAAGAGGAGACTGTTTGCGTTCCCGGCTATATCGATTGTCACACACATATTGCTTTTGCAGGAAATCGAGCTAATGATTTTGCCCTGCGTAATGCCGGTGCCAGTTACCTCGAAATTGCAAAAGCTGGTGGAGGTATCTGGAGCACAGTACAACATACCCGAAATGCAAGTGAAGCTGAACTAATCACAAATATTATCAACTGTTCAAAGGCACTTATAAAACAAGGTATTACCACCATTGAAGTGAAAAGTGGCTATGGTTTATCTGTTAAAGAAGAGTTAAAAATACTGCGAGCTATAAAAAGAGCACAAGAATCCATAGCCGTTGATCTCATTCCAACTTGCTTAGCAGCACATATGAAGCCCAAAGACTATGAAGGCACTGCAGTAGACTATCTTGAAGAAATAGCATCTGAACTATTCCCTATTTTAAAAGAAGAGCAGCTTTCCAATAGAATTGATGCTTTTATCGAACAAAGCGCCTTTTCTGCCGACGATATTCAAAATTACTTTACTAAGGCGCAGAAAATGGGTTTTGATATCACGGTACATGCAGATCAATTTTCCACGTCAGGATCGAAAGTTGCGGTTCAGTATAATGCAATTAGTGCAGATCACCTAGAGGCATCACATGAAACAGAAATTAAACTTCTGGCCGATAGCAATACCGTTGCCGTCGCCTTACCAGGTGCATCAATCGGAATTGGATGTGCATTTACCCCTGCCAGAAAACTTCTTGATCAAGGCGCTAGCTTAGCCATTGCCACTGACTGGAATCCCGGATCTGCTCCAATGGGACAATTAATGACCCAAGCGACGATTTTAGCTACTACAGAAAAATTATCCAATGCTGAAGTATTCGCTGCAATAACATTTAGGGCTGCATTAGCTTTAAATCTGACGGACCGTGGTCGTCTACAGCCAGGTGAACTTGCAGATTTTGCTATTTACAAAACGAATAATTATCAAAATATTACATACATGCAAGGAACACTAAAACCTGATCAGGTATGGAAAAAGGGAATTAATATCTATACGAAAGGAAAAGAATCATGATATTTAAAGAAGAAATTCTACAAGGAATACCAACTAGTCTACCACCTAAAGTTTCTTATGATAAAAACATAAGTCATGCTCCTAAGCGAAAGGATATTCTATCGGAAGATGAAAAAAAATTAGCCATTAAAAATGCATTACGCTATTTTCCAGTGCAGTGGCATGTAGAACTTGGAAAAGAATTTTTAGAGGAATTGATGCTATTTGGCAGAATCTACATGTACCGCTTCCGCCCTACCTACGAAATGTATGCTAGACCAATTGAAGCGTATCCTGGAAATAGCCTACAGGCGCGTAGCATCATGTTAATGATACAAAATAACCTAGATCCACAAATAGCGCAACATCCTCACGAACTCATTACCTATGGTGGAAACGGAGCTGTTTTTCAGAACTGGGCACAGTATTTAATTACAATGCAATACTTGGCCCAAATGAATGACGAACAAACCCTACATATGTACAGTGGCCATCCAATGGGGTTATTCCCATCTTCAAAAGATGCTCCAAGGGTTGTCATTACAAACGGCATGATGATTCCCAATTATTCCAAACCCGATGACTGGGAACGTTTTAATGCAATGGGGGTTACACAATATGGCCAAATGACGGCGGGCTCATATATGTACATCGGACCACAGGGAATCGTACATGGTACCACGATCACAGTTATGAATGCCTTCCGAAAACATTTGTCAAAAGAAGATACAATCCACGGAAAAGTCTTTTTAACATCAGGTCTTGGAGGCATGAGTGGTGCACAACCTAAAGCGGGAAATATTGCAGGGTGCATCACGGTATGTGCAGAGGTTAATCCTGCAGCTGCTCACAAACGGCATAAACAAGGATGGGTGGACATCTTAATGGAGAACATGGACGATCTCATAGAACGCGTTCAACAAGCTATTAAAAATAAAGAAATTATCGCCATAGCCTACATAGGCAATATTATAGAAATATGGGAAGCATTCCTAGATGCTAATATTTATATTTCAGTTGGATCTGACCAAACCTCATTACACAACCCTTGGGCCGGAGGTTACTACCCGATCGGACTAAGTTTTGAACAATCAAATAAGCTAATGGCAGAACAGCCCGATGTATTTAAGGCACAAGTTCAGGCATCCTTAGTCCGTCACGTCGACGCTATTAATGCCCATGTCGCGCGTGGTACTTATTTCTTCGATTATGGAAATGCATTCTTACTTGAAAGTAGTCGCGCAGGAGCCGCTATATTGGCGAGTAATGGTATTGACTTCCGATATCCATCTTACGTACAGGATATTTTAGGTCCCATGTGTTTTGACTATGGATTTGGTCCATTTCGCTGGGTATGTTCGACAGCAGATCCAGAAGATTTAAAGACAACAGACCATATCGCACTTGAGGTACTTCAGGAATTAAAAAAGACAGCATACCCTGAGATTAAACAGCAATTAGCTGACAATATCAAGTGGATTGAACAAGCAGATCAAAATAAACTGGTTGTCGGTTCACAGGCCCGGATTCTATATGCTGATGCTATTGGTAGAATTCGAATTGCTAAAGCATTTAATCTTGCGGTAAGAAATGGTCAACTAAAGGGTCCGATTATTTTGGGCAGAGATCATCATGATGTAAGTGGAACAGACTCACCATACCGGGAAACAAGTAACATTTATGACGGCAGTAAATTCACAGCCGATATGGCCATTCATAATGTAATCGGTGACAGCTTTAGAGGCGCTACTTGGGTTTCTATCCATAATGGTGGTGGAGTTGGTTGGGGCGAGGTGATTAACGGTGGTTTCGGCTTATTACTTGACGGTTCCGAAGATGCAGACAGAAAACTTGAAAATATGCTCTTTTACGATGTTAATAATGGTATTGCCCGCAGAGCATGGGCTCAAAATGACACCGCAAGACAGGCTATAGAAGTAGAATTAAAACGTACTACTACGTTGAAAGTAACCCTAGCAAATCTTGTTGATACAGACACGATAAACCAAATTTTCAAGGATTATGAAAACTAAAAACCAGAAACATTATACTCCGGCAGATCGAAAAATGTGGACAGGACGTATAGATGGGACAAGCGAAGAACATTTGCGTTGGCATCAGGTAATCACATGTATCGATCTTAATAATGAACAGGATCTTACGGGTTGCTATGTCATACTGGGTTTTGCTTGCGATGAAGGTGTTAGAAGAAACCTAGGAAGAACAGGTGCGGCAAAAGGACCAGAAGTTTTAATAAAAGCATTGTCAAACCTGCCAGTATTTCGAGATAAAAAAACGAAACTCGTTGATGCCGGGACCGTTTATTGTTCCGACCATCAACTGGAAAATGCGCAAGAATCTCTTGGCTATTTTATCCAACTTATACTGCAACGCGGAGGCTTTCCAATGGTATTAGGGGGTGGCCACGAAATTACTTTTGGTCATTATCTAGGACTCAAGTCGTATTCCCGCAATAAACTCGGGATCATTAATTTTGACGCCCATTTTGATATCCGAAAACCAGAACAGGAAATTGCAACTTCCGGTACAGGTTTTTACCAAATTGCACAGCAAGAAGAAAAAATCAATTACCTCCCTATCGGAATACAAAAAATCAGCAATACACAAGCTTTATTTGATGCGGTAAAAGATTATCAGATAAACTGGATAGAAGCTCAACATTTTCACAAGTCAAATAGCGAGGCAATTATCCAACAAGTTGAGTCATTTATAGCAGGAATAGATTACCTCTACCTAACCGTCGATTTAGATGTTTTTGCTGCAAGCTGTGCACCAGGAGTTAGTGCATTGGCCCATAACGGAATCCAGCCTGATGCTTTTTTCTTAGAAATTTTTCAACTAATCATTTCTTCAGAAAAATTAATAAGTATAGATATCGCAGAATTTAATCCGGCGTACGATATTGACAATCGTACTGCTAAATTAGCAGCGGACCTACTCTTTCATATTGTTAACCGTTAAATCTTTTGCTATAATTTAATTGCTAGCAATCCATTTTTTAATCGCAAAAAAAAGCAAAAGAAAAAATTCCTAGAACTATATTTAGGGAATTTATCCGTAAATTCGCAAGCAATATGGAAACTGTTGTCAGTGGTATTAGAAGTACCGGAAAATTACATTTAGGAAACTATTACGGCGCATTGAGCAATTTTGTGAAAATGCAAAATGAATATAATTGTTATTTCTTCATAGCCGATTTACACTCTTTAACTACGCACCCAACTCCTCACGGTCTGCAAAGCACCGTACGTCAAGTGATTGTTGAATATCTTGCTGCAGGTATAGACCCTGAAAAATCAACGATATATGTCCAGTCTGACGTACCTGAAGTAGCAGAACTTTATTTGTATATGAATATGAACGCATATTTGGGAGAGCTGGAGCGCGCTACTGCTTTTAAAGATAAAGTGCGCAGCAATCCTGATAATGTGAATGCAGGACTGTTAACATACCCTGTTTTGATGGCTTGCGACATCTTAATTCACCATGGCACAAAAGTTCCTGTTGGTAAAGATCAAGAGCAACATTTAGAAATGACCAGAACATTTGGTAACCGTTTTAATCGTTTATACGATGTCGATTATTTCAAAGAGGCATTTGCTTTTACCTATTCAGATAAATTAGTTAAAATCCCTGGTTTAGCGGGACAAGGTAAAATGGGTAAATCCAATGGTGAGGCAGATTGTATTTACTTGTCCGATAGTGCGGATGTAATTCGTAAAAAAGTAATGCGTGCTGTATCTGACTCTGGTCCAACGGAAATGAACCAACCTAAACCAGAAGCTGTTCAAAATCTTTTTGATTTGATGAAAGTTGTGTCAGCACCCGATACATTAGAACATTTTAACGATCTATATAACAATTGCGCTATTCGTTATGGTGATTTTAAAAAACAGTTAGCAGAAGATATGGTCATTGCAACAGAGCCTGTACGGTCACGCATTGAAGATATTTCAAATGATGATGCGTATATTGCTAAAGTAGCGAAATTAGGCGCTGAAAAAGCGAGTGAATCAGCACGTAAAACATTGAAAGAAGTACGTGAAATCATTGGCATTAAAAGATTTTATTAAGATTTAAAACCCAAAAATATGCATATTGCTATTGTCGGAAATATTGGTGCCGGAAAAACAACCTTAACAAAACTATTAGCGGATCATTTCAAATATGAACCTCAATTTGAAGCGGTAGATAACAATCCTTATTTAGAGGATTTTTATGCTGATATGAAACGTTGGTCATTCAATTTGCAGATCTTTTTCTTAAATAGTCGTTTTCGACAAATTGTTGAATTGCAAAAAACAAATATTGATATGATCCAAGATCGTACAATTTATGAAGATGCATACATCTTTGCCGAAAACTTGTACGATATGGGCTTAATGAGTGCGCGAGATTTTGAAAATTATAGCAATATTTTCCAGAGTATCATCCATTATATCAAACCTCCAGATCTATTAATTTACTTGAAGGCTTCCGTTCCAACACTTGTTAATAATATTCAAGTGCGTGGTCGTGATTATGAATCCGGAATTCGATTGGATTATTTATCTAAATTGAATGAAAAATACGATAAATGGATTGATAATTATAAGGATGGTAAATTAATGGTTCTTGATAAAGATAATTTAGATTTCACGAAAAACCCGGAAGATTTAGGTACTATCGTTGAAAAAATTGAATCGCAATTATTTGGTTTGTTTTAATCAAAAAATTTAGATCATTGAAAGGCCAGTTTTAATACAAGACTGGCTTTACTTTTAAAACTGAAAAAATGAAAGTAATCGGTATTATTCCAGCACGCTATGCCTCTTCCAGATTTCCTGGTAAACCATTAGTTGATATTGGTGGTAAATCCATGATTCAGCGTGTCTATGAGCAAGTTAAAAATACGAGCTGTTTACATGAAGTAATCGTTGCGACAGATGATGACAGAATAGCTGAACATGTAAAGAGCTTCGCAGGAAATGTCATCCTGACCGCCTCTTCGCATCAGTCAGGAACAGACCGCTGTGCAGAAGTTATAGCCAAGGTAAGTGGATTTGATATCGTCATCAACATACAGGGTGATGAACCTTTCATCAATCCGTTACAGATCGAGTTGCTAGCATCCTGCTTCGATAAGGAAGAAACACAGATTGCCACACTCGTCAAAAAAATCCATACAGAAGACGAACTGTTTAATGTAAATATACCAAAAGTGGTTCGCAATATTGCCGGACAAGCAATCTATTTTTCAAGACAGACCATCCCCTATGTAAGAGGAATCGAACAGAAGAATTGGTTATCAAAACATAGCTATTTTAAACATATCGGAATCTATGGCTATAGAACTGATGTTTTAAAAGAGTTAACGCAATTGCCTATCAGTATTTTAGAAGAATCAGAAGCTCTTGAACAACTGCGCTGGATAGAGCACGGATACACTATTCAAACAGCAGAAACAGAGCATGAAACAATCGCTGTAGACACACAAGAAGATTTAGAACGTATTATACAAACGTACTTCACATCCTAGATCAACGGTGTTCTGTAAAATACAATGCACGAACACCGCTTAGTAACTCTATTTTCTCTGCTCCTGTTAAAGAACGGACTTGCTCTTTAATCTGTATCAATTCCGTTAATTGCAAGGGTGTATTTATACCCAGTAAAGCAGCAGTAACCGCCTCATTCGAAAGAACAAAAGAAAGTGCCACAGTCAGATTATTAACATGGTTTTTTTTTGCAAATGCATGTAGATTGCGAATGATATGCTGTACTTCACTTGAGCTATATTGCAGAAAATTCTCAGCTTGTTTATTGATCAGCATCCCTTTGGCTACTGCACCTCTTGCTAGAACAGAAATACGATGATGCAATAAATAAGCTCCCATTTCTTCCTCTAAACGTCTATCCAATAAACTGTACTGCATCATAACGGCACTGATATTAGATTTTGCTACGTACTCGCGAATAACATTAGAACGAATCGAAGACAAACCGTAAGTTCGAATTTTGCCCGCACTAACCAGTAAATCGAAAGCTTCGATAATTTCATCAATAGGATCTTCAATGGTACCACCATGCAGCTGGTAAAGATCAATATAATCTGTTTTTAATCGAGACAAAGATGACTCAACAGTTTTCACGATATAACTTTTTGACGCTTTCCAATCCCATCCATTTCCATCGGCTCGCCAGCTATTTCCAACTTTTGTAGATAAAACAATGCGTTTTCTAAAGTCCTGTACCGCTTCCCCTACCAGCATCTCGTTAAATCCTTTTTCATATAAGTCAGCAGTATCAAAAAAATTGATACCGCTGTCAAAAGCTTTACGAATAATTTCAACCCCCTGCTTGTGTTTACTACCTTTCAAAGACATGCACCCCAAGCCGATACTGGAAACCTCGATTGCTGATTTACCTAACTTATTATACTGCATCCTTCACGAAATCCAATAACTCAATATCAAATATCAAAATGCTATTTGGAGGAATAACACCCATGTTTTGACTTCCATATCCTAATTTACTTGGTACATAAAAACGATATTTTGCTCCTTTAGACATTAACGGAACACCTATTTTCCAGCCTTCAATCACGCGATCTAATTTCATTTTTAGAGGTTCATTACGATCTAATGAACTATCAAATTTCTTTCCATCCAATAAAGTTCCTGTATAATGTACTGTTACTTCGTTTTCTCGGGTCGGTTTTTCCCCAGTGCCTTCTACCAATACTTCATACTGCAAACCCTCTTCCGTAGTTTTTACAGTTGTTTTTTTAGCATTTTCTGTAAAAAAAGCCTGCTCTTTAGCAAGATTTTCTTTCTCCTTTATTTCTCTCGCTTCGGTAACTGCGCTTTGGATAACCATGCGCAATTGATCTTCTTCAATCAAAGAATTTTGACCATCAAGAGCACTAACTATTGCTTTACCGATTAACTCTTTATTCCAATTTGTAATCTCCAAATTTTTCAATGTACCACCAATGTCACGTCCAAAAGCATATGACACGGAGTCTGTTTTAGTCGCTAATAATGGTTTTACAGCTGTTGTTTTCTTTACAGTTTTCTTTTTTTGTTGTGCCGTTACAGATAGTGTAGCCAAAGACAATAATGCCAAAGCAATATATTTCATATAATTTTAAGTATGTTTTGACACAATATTAGTAATAATTTCTTGAGTATTGTTCTTATAATCGACAACAACTCGCGATTTACTATTTAGCCAAGCCTCTATAGATAGCATATTTTTTTGTTTTAAGCTCGAAATAACGGGTACACCCATCTCCTCCAGTGCCGCAGCATTCAAATGTTGCTCATACTGATTTTTCATTGGAACCACCAACAATTTCTTTTGAAGGAACAATGCCTCCGCTGGGGTTTCAAATCCAGCCCCACATAGCACTCCCGAAGAACTTGCCATACTAGCAATAAATGCATCATTGTTAATAGGACGTATCGCCACATTCTTCATATCAAAAGCCCGCGAATTATGCTTACTGAAAACCTGCCAACTGATATCTGGAAATTTCATTAAATGTTTCAACAGATGTGCATCATCATATGCCGGTAAATAAACAGTATAGTGCCCCTTATCCTGAACATCCAGCTCACGCACGGAATTACGAATGACAGGAGTGTAAATATTCTTATTATAGCTTTTAAAATGAAAACCGTAAGCATGCGCCGTGGGGGCATAATTCTTCATAATAAATTTACCCAGCATATCCGTCTCATCTGGTTTGGGACTGGAAGCATCTAACGCTGCGATCTGATGACTCAAACCAATACAGGGAAAATCCTTCATATGAGCAGACCAGGCAGATATGGGTTCAAAATCATTAATAACAAGATCATACTGATCTATGGGAAGTGATTTGATTTCTTGTGTAAATTTACGAACAGTAGAACTCATAAATGTCTTCCAGAGATCTACCCCTCCTGATTTCCCAAAAATAAAACTCAAACCATGCAGGCGATATTTCACTTCAAACGGTAAAACTAAATCCGCTTGGATTCCACTCACCAAAACATCAACCTCTCCAAAATTACGTAAACAGGGCACAACATCCATCGCTCGACTGAGGTGGCCATTACCTGTACCCTGTACCGCATAAAGTATTTTCATAAACTTCGCGATTATTTATCGGCAAAATAAAAATTTTTCATGACAATAAAGTTAAATTTAGGTTACGTTTTTTGTTCTTAACAAAGAATACATTTAAAAATGCGAAGGATATTTTGTAACTTACTATTTATTAACCAATTGTTTCAACATGAAAGGATTATCAATTATAATATCTTTATTTATTATATTTATAATATGTAGCTCATGGGGATTTTTTGCACATAAAAAAATTAATGAATATGCCGTTTATACCCTTCCTCCAACATTAGCTTCCTTTTATAAGAAAAATATTCTCTTAATTAGTTCAAAAGCCGTAGACGCAGATAAAAGATGCTATATAGATAGCCTTGAATCGCCCCGCCATTATATCGATATTGATGATTATAACGAGCCCTCGATTGACTCGATCCCCATTCACTGGACAAAAGCCAAAGAAAAATATCAGGAAAAACAGCTCTTGTTAAATGGAATTGTCCCTTGGCAAATATCATTTTCCTACCATAAACTCGTCAAAGCATTTAAATTCAAAGATATTAGACAAATCATCCGTCATTCTGCAGATCTAGGGCACTATATTGGTGATGCTCATGTTCCTTTACATACAACCAAAAATTATAACGGACAATTAACCAACCAAATTGGAATACATGCATTTTGGGAAAGTCGTTTACCCGAAATGTTTGTCAAAGAGTATTCATTTATAAAAGGTCCAGCAAAATTTATTGAAGATCCATTGCATACCTCCTGGAATATCGTCAAACAAAGTAACTTGCTTGTTGACTCAGTACTTGCACTTGAAAAACAACTGGATAAATCTTTTTCAAAACATCAAAAATATTCCTTTATAGAGCGAAATAATCTACTGATCAGAACCTATTCCGATGAATATGCCAGGGCCTATCATACTGCCCTCAATGGCATGGTTGAAAAAAGAATGGCTAGTGCTATACAAGTAGTGGGGTCATTCTGGTATTCTGCTTGGGTTGAGGCCGGACAACCAGACCTCAAAAATCTACAAAAAGTAACGATAGATGACCAGCCCCTTGATATCAATAATAAAAAAAATATGGGCAGAGAAGAACTATAAAACAACCGGACTATATACTTATTAAAAACTGGCACCCTGCAATTAAACAATACATACCTACTTTTGTCCGGTAAATTTTAAGAAGAGCCATAATGAGTAAGAATTTAACGCTATTAGCATTATCCTTAGTTGGATATTCTTATGCTTTTAGTCAAGAAGTAACTAATAATAAGACGTTAACTTTAAAAGATACTACAAATTTAAATGAAGTTATCATTAATCAGAACCGTCTACAGATTCCATTCTCTAAGCAGACCAGAAACATTCAAATTATAACGCAAGAAGATATTAAACGTCTTCCCGCAAAGTCTGTTAATGAACTTTTAGCTTATATTAATGGTGTGGATATCCGTCAAAGAGGTCCTTTCGGTTCACAGGCAGACGTCACAATCGATGGCGGATCATTTGAACAGACCTTGATCCTACTAAATGGAGCAAAAATATCAGATCCACAAACTGCCCATCACTCCCTTAATCTTCCCATTCCTACCGACGCTATTGAACGGATCGAGATCATTAAAGGACCAGCATCCCGTATTTATGGAATCAACAGCCTAACCGGGGCTATTAATATTGTCACAAAAACAGTCTCAGAAAATCTGATCAGTGCACAGGCGTATACCGGCACTTCTTTTAAAAACAGTGAGGATACACAAAACGGAAAATATTACGGCAAGGGTTTTCAATTGGGATTTACCCATAAAATTGCACAATTCAGTCAGCAGCTGTATTTAGGCCATGAAGATTCCAATGGTCAACGCTATAATACAGCTTCAAAAAACAATAAAATCTATTACCAAGGAGCGTATGCACCTGACTCTTTAAATAATATATCGACCTCATTCGGGTATATTGACAATCAATTTGGAGCCAACGGATATTATGCTGCCCCCGGAGACAAAGAATCCTACGAATTGGTGAAAACAGCTTTTGCAACTATACAGTCCAAACATAAACTATCCAATGCACTAACGATATCTCCTAGAATTTCGAACAGATACAACGAGGATGATTACCGTTATTTCAGACATGACCTGAGCAAAGCAAGAAGCCAGCACTACAACAATGCCTTTATGGCCGAATTAAATGCCACATACGAACAAAATTATGGCTCATTCGGCCTTGGAGTTGAAAGCAGATTCGAAAATATCAACAGTTCAAACATCGGTAAGCACAGCCGCGAGAATTATGGTGCTTATGTCGAATTTAAAACTGAAATGATCAAAAATTTATTTATTAATGTAGGTACCTACCTCAATTATAACAGTGACTACAACTGGCAGGTTTTCCCTGGAATAGATCTTGGATATGATATCAATAATCATTGGAAATTGATTTTTAATGCAGGATCGAGCCAAAGGATACCCTCATTTACAGATCTTTACTTAAATCAGAGACCTGCAAACATTGGAAATTCTTCACTTCAAGCCGAAAGAGCAAAACAAGTTGAAGGAGCTATAAAATATACCAGCGGAAATGTTATTGCACAGGCAGGATATTTTTATAGAACAATTAATGATTTTATTGATTGGACACGTAATCTGAACACTGAGCCTTGGCAGCCTCAAAACATGGACAATAATGAAGTACAGGGATTTAACGTCAATTTCCGTATTAATATTAATCCTCAGAATTCCATTACAAAGTATTATGCTGTTATCGGATACAGCTATTTGAATCCCAGAATAAAAAATAATACTACAGAAAATAATTTATCAAAGTACACTATTGAAAGCCTAAGAAATCAGGCAAACCTAAACTTTACTATAAGTCACAGGGATTGGAGTTTTACCACTGCCAATCGTTTTAACGAACGTTTATCTTACAAATCGTACTTTATTTCAGACGTACGTTTAGCACGTCAAATCGACAAGTTAAATCTTTATGTTGACGCGCAAAATCTATTTAATGTCAAATATATAGAAGCCGGAGCTGTACCCATGCCAGGTACCTGGTATTCCTTTGGTGCCAAATATACAATTGCTTATTAAACAAAATAGGTCAGCCTAACTAGACTGACCTATTTTTATTTCTTTTTCAGGACATATCGGAGACCTCCCAAAACATGGGTCTGAAATTTTTCCTCATCAAAAGTCTCTAAGGTGTGACCTAATCCCGTATAGAATGATCGGCCTCCATCAAATTCCTGATACCACGCTATCGGATGAAATTTCCCCATCTTTCCCCCTTTGTAACTTGTTTCATCCAAATCCATCAAAATATGAAGCCCCTCCTTTACCGATTTAAAATCATACCATTCATCGCGGTGAAACCATATCTTTGGTAAATGCTTTGTCGCAAGATGCTTCTGGTTTACAACCCGGATTTGAGCATCCTGAACGGCCGGATGTGAAGAAAAATACCCCCCCACAAGTTGTCCGTACCAAGGCCAGTTAAATTCCGTATCACTTGCAGCATGTATACCTAAAAAACCTTTACCTGATTGAATAAAACGGACAAAAGCAGCTTTTTGACTTTCATTAAAAATATCACCCGTTGTACTCAGAAAAACTAAAGCATCATATCGCGAAAGAATAGAATCCGTAAACAATTGACTGTCCTCAGAATGATCTACTAGCATATTTTTTGAAGATATCAATTGCTTTAAAACAGCAACCCCATGCTCTATACTTTCATGTCTAAATCCAGTAGTTTTTGAAAAAATCAAAATTCTTTCCTGCGCACTCAATTGGGTAACAAAGAAAATAGTGAAGAGAAATGATACTCTTTTAATTATGCTGCACATCATGTTGTTAGGTTTATGCGATTAAATTACGATAAAAATCTAAACTTTCTATAATTAAGTCTTCCGTAACAAAAATATCATAATCACAAGAACCAATTTTATTCAATAAAGCGAAACCAATCTGATTAGAATGATTTTTCTTATCATTATTCATTAAACTCAACAATTCATGATCAATAGAATCATCAAATTGATAATCAGCAAAATTATTTCTAAACGTTGTTATTAAATCCTCTAATTCTTCTAATGAAAGACCATTCAATTTATGTGACAGATAGCCTTCGCAAATCATACCGACAGCAATAGCCTCGCCATGTAGCAACGAATGTTCATCATGAAGTAAAGAATAACCTTCTATTGCATGACCAATAGTATGCCCAAAATTTAAGATTTTCCGTAAACCCTTTTCTGTTGGATCCTGGGTTATGACCGTGTTTTTAACCCCAACGGAATGTCTCACATGTTCGGTCGTTATAGCCGAAACATCCAAATTTTTAACCTTATTATAGTACGCCCCATCAAAAATTAATCCGTGCTTGATAACCTCCGCAAAACCAGAAACCAACTGTCTTCTTTCCAATGTTTTCAAAAACACACTAGCGATAAAGACAGCCTGTGGCTGCGTAAAAGTCCCGATTATATTTTTATAATTATCTAAATCTATTCCCGTCTTACCACCTACAGATGCATCCACTTGAGACAATAATGTTGTCGGAATCTGAATAAAGTCAATACCACGTTTAAAAGTAGAAGCCGCAAATCCCCCCATATCCGTGACCACACCACCACCTAAGTTAATCAACAGACTATGTCTGTCAGCCCCAAAGTCAAGCATTGTTTTCCATACACCGATACAGAAATCAATATTCTTATTTTCTTCACCAGGATCAACCTCAATCACATCGTAGTTTCCCAATTCAGCTAAAATTGGCTGTACAACAGGCATACAGTTATCATTGGTATTGCGATCAACTAAGACAAAAATCTTTGAGTAATTTCGTTCCTGTATAAAGGTTTTTAGAGACTGTAATGAGTCATCAAAGACTACTTGATAGCCTAAACTTTCTATAAATTGCATTTCTAATGGATTCAGTTTACGTTTTTTATAAACAAATTTTGTTATATCTTATACCAATTTTACTTGTTGACCCTCAAACTCGACGATATCATCGGGTCTAACTTTCATTCTTTTCCTATACTCTACCTGACCATTAACGGTCACCATCCCCTCAGTAACAACTAACTGAGCCATAGCACCATGCTCTACCCAATTTAAAGCTTTAAGTAACTGAATTAACGGAATATATTCTCCTTCGATTTTGAATGTTTGCATAAAGCAAAAATAAGTTAATATTTCAGGAATCTCCTAATCAATAAGTGGTAATATTTTTGAATTTAGTACATTTGTGTGGATTAGATTAAAATAATGACACAGATTGCTGAACCCAGAAAACTATCTTTTGATAATACAGAAATTGCATTCAAAAGTAAAACCGATAAAGATTTAGATCGTGCTTATTTACTGTATAAAGTAATAGCAAGTAATTTCTTAGTAAAAGTCGGACCTCCAATTACTAATTTTGCTCTAAATATCGGACTACCTATCCAAGGAATCATTAAGTCAACCATTTTCAAACAGTTTTGCGGTGGCGAAACAATTGAAGGTTGTACATCTGCAATCAATCACCTAGGAGAAAACAATGTCGGTACAATCCTGGATTATTCTGTAGAAGGAGAAGATACTGAGGCCGCATTTGATGCTACTTTTAAAGAAACATTACGCACAGTAGTTGCTGCAAAAACAAATAAATACATCCCTTTTTCAGTATTCAAACCTACAGGGCTTGGCCGTTTCGAATTATTTGAGAAAGTAAACGCAAACGAAACGTTAACAGAAGCAGAGCAAGCAGAGTACAACAGAATGTACGATCGATGTGATGAAATCTGTAAAGCCTGTTACGAAGCTAATGTTAAAGTATTAATTGATGCTGAACACTCTTGGATTCAAGATGCCATTGATGACATAGCCCGCGATATGATGGAAAAATACAATAAAGAACAACCTATTGTATACAACACCTATCAATTGTACAGACATGATAAATTAGCCTCTTTAAAAGCTGATTTTGATTATGCAAAAACACAAAACTTCTTTTTAGGTGCAAAAATCGTACGTGGTGCCTATATGGAAATTGAAAGACAGAGAGCAGCTGAAAAAGGTTACCCATCTCCTATTCAACCTACAAAAGAAGCAACAGACAAAGATTACGATGTCGCTATTCATTTCATACTGGATCATATCGATCGCTTTGGTGTTATGGCAGGCACACACAATGAAGCAAGTAGTCTTTTGTTAGCAAATGAGCTTGACAGACGTGGAATAGATCATAGAAGCGACCGTATATTTTTCGCACAATTGTTGGGTATGTCAGATAATTTAACATTTAATTTATCTGAATCAAACTACAACGTTGCAAAATATATGCCTTACGGACCGATAAAAGCTGTTATGCCTTATTTATTCCGTAGAGCACAAGAAAACACATCAGTAGCTGGTCAAACAGGTCGAGAGCTGGGGTTAATCATTAAAGAGAAACAAAGAAGAAAAGCTAGTCGTTAAGACTAGCTTTTTTTATAAATTTGTACCTTCAATAATCAGATATGTCACCCGAATCAATAGAGAAATTCAATAAACTCAATAAAATAGCAGAACCATACGACGCCTTACTTTTTGATGTCGATGGAACCTTAGCTGACAATATAAGTGCGCATAAAGCAGCCTACGTAGCTACAGCAGCAGAATACAATGTCCTGTTGGATGATAGTCTAATCGACGAAACCGCAGGATGGCCAACCATAGCTGTTGCAAAAGAAATCTGTATCCGCTATAACACCACTTTTGATGTTCATGAATTTTCAAAAAGAAAATCAGCCATCTTTATAGAACAGTTCATCCAGCAGACACAACCTATTGATTATGTTGTCGAACATCTAAAATACCAGATTGGAAAGAAACGTATTGCGGCTGTTTCTGGAGGAACCAGATCAACATTAAACATCACACTAACCGTCCTTGGAGTACTTGATAAATTGGAAACCTTGGTGTGTGCCGGTGATACTCCTAATGGAAAACCATCGCCTGAGCCATTTTTATTAGCGGCCGAGAAGCTTCAGGTTGACCCTGCTAAGTGTTTAGTTTACGAGGACGGAATCCCAGGAGTACAAGGAGCTTTGGCTGCTGGAATGGGTGCTGTTCGTATTGATCAGCTTTAAAAACTCGTTACAACCTTTAAACCTCCATTGGTATAATTAAAGTCAGTAGATTTAAGACCCCCAACAGGAAGTTTGACAAATGGCTCTACGGCTATGGACAACTTCTTACCTACTGTCATCTTTTTTCCAATGGAGAGATTAACAAATCCATTAAAATCATTCGTATTTACAGCACTTCCTTTAAATGTTTGTTTAACGTTTTCAGGAGAAGATACTGCCTGACCATTATTAGCCGAAGTATTCTCATTGATGCCATTTACAAAATAATTTTCTTGTGTCTGATCCAAAACCCCAACGTAGGACACCCCAACGGAAGTGTAGAATGATTTACTTACATGATAACGCACATCTACCGGAATATCAATCGTTAAAAGTTTATTATTAACAGCACTTAATTCTTTATCGACAGTTTGTCTAGCCAAAAGTAAAGATTCATTATTTTTCATGACAGGACTATTAGAAACAGCATCATTAAACGCCATACCAGCTGACTGCACTGCTCCTAAGTTATTTTGTCGATCTACTCCGGCCCCATACTGCTGCATAGAAACGCCTGAACGTATACTGATCTTATCGGTAATTTGGTACGCTAAACTTAATCCCCCCCCCATACTCATCTTATCGACTGTTGAAGACGGAGCCACAAATGCGCCTACCTCCCACTTCTTTATGGCAGATGCAAAATCATGTTTATCGGAATTCAAATTGAATATAGAACCCAGTTTTTCCAATTTCTGAGCAATAGAACTGTTTCCTTCTCCCTCTTTTCTAACGGTATTAGTATTTTGCGCTAGATTATTATTTTTAACTTCTTGCTTTTTAACCTCAACAAGTTCGTTACCACTTTTAGAAGTCATATCAACTGGTTCTTGTTTTACATCATTATCTGTGAAAATTTGCGTAGTCGCTTCCAAAAGATGATCGATAGAAGCAATAGCATGTTCAATTTTATCTTTAACTATGCTACGTTGATCAGAAGAAGCATCAATAAGCTGTTTCGGTGAATGATCTAATTTCAAAATAGGGGTATCATCCTTATTTGTTTCAACAGTATTTGTTTCAACAGTTAATTTATCTGTATCCAATTTTGTCTCTACCGGTAAGTTTGCAACAATTGCCCCATGATTGACAGCGGACTGATTTAAATACAAAAATGAAGCACTAGCAAAGAGCAGCACAGCAGCAGCTGCACTCCAATACTTCCAGTTCGTTTGCTTCTTAGAAACAAGAGATACATCATGTGACGCAAATTTTTCCCATGCACCTTCCGAATAAGGAAGCTCATGAGCTTTCATTTTGTCGACGATATGGTCTATTAATTCCTTATTTTTTTCTTTTGCCATTTTACACGCTACTTCTTGTTATTTAAATTCCTGTCTTATCTTATGTTGTTCCAAATAAAGCATCCTTAACTTTTGCTTTGCTCGAGTAAGATAAGTACGGGAAGTACTATCCGGGATATGCAACTGCTTTGCAATTTCATCATGCGAAAAACCCTCGATCTCATAAAGATTAAAGATGACACGCTGCAATTCTGGTAAAGAATCGAGCAACTTCATAATATCATCAACCTCTAGATTACTGGAGTTATATACCCTTGGCACATCAAGACTGCCCTCAGCTACATCTTCTAAAGAAGTCATCTCCTTTTTTGAGCGCAGAAAATCAATTGAAATATTAGCTGCAATTCTCCCTATCCATGACCGAAATGATTTCTCCAAAACATCATCCTCAACCAAATGGTTAAAAGAATCCAATCGTCTAAAAATCCGAATAAAAGACTCATTCGTTAATTCTTCAGCATCCACATCAGATTTAACATAGCGAATAATAATAGCCATCAAATATCCATAGTACTTTTTATAGACAAAAGCCTTCCCCTGCTCACGATTTCGTAAACAATCCTCCAGTGCACTTTTAAGTGTTACTTGTTTTTGCTTTTTTAAGTATGTTTGAATAATATTCACTCAATAAGACTATATTAATCCTTAATCTTCATCTAAAATAATACTTTCTGAATTAAGATTATGAAAGTCTTTCTTTTAATTTCTGCCATGCTGTTTTTTAAGTACATCTTCATAACGATACCGTATTACAAAACGCTACACCGTATTTTATAAATATTATATTGTTTTCACCTCTCATAAATGCAAAAAAAAAGCTATTTTTGTTCGATTTTTATATTATTTAATCCTTACCAATGAGTACTGTATTATCCGAACAGGAACAATTAAGAAGACAGGCATTGCAATCTCTAATAGATTTGGGTATCGACCCATATCCAGCTGAAGAGTTTGAGATCAATGCAAATGCTACTGATATATTAGAAAATTACGATAGAGATAAGCTTAACTATAAGAATATAAGCATTGCAGGACGTATCATGAGCCGTCGTGTTATGGGAAATGCGTCGTTCTTCGAAATTCAAGATAGTTCAGGCCGTATTCAAGCTTACATCAAACGTGATGACATTTGTCCTGATGAGGATAAAACGATGTATAATATCGTTTTTAAGAAATTATTAGATATTGGTGATATCGTTGGTATTAAAGGCTATGTTTTCACAACCCAGACAGATGCCATCTGTGTACATGTTGAAAAACTGACTGTATTATCTAAATCATTACGCCCTCTTCCAATCGTTAAAACTGCAGAAGGAAAAACATATGATGCATTCACAGATCCCGAATTGCGTTATAGAATGCGTTATGTCGATCTAGTAGTTAACCCGCAGAACAAAGAGATCTTTGTAAAAAGAACAAAATTGTTTAGTGCAATGCGTAATTTCTTTAATGACGCAGGTTATATGGAGGTTGAGACTCCAGTATTGCAATCCATCCCTGGTGGTGCTGCGGCCCGTCCATTTATCACACATCACAATGCTTTAGATATGCCTTTATATTTGCGGATTGCAAATGAGTTATATCTAAAACGCCTAATTGTGGGCGGTTTTGATGGTGTTTACGAGTTTTCAAAAAACTTCAGAAATGAAGGTATGGACCGTACTCACAATCCAGAATTCACAGCAATGGAGATCTATGTAGCTTATAAAGACTACAACTGGATGATGAAATTCACAGAACAATTGCTAGAACATTGTGCAATTGCTGTAAACGGCACCACCAAAGCGACATTTGGAGAACATGAAATCGACTTCCGTGCACCTTATAAAAGAATCACAATGGCCGATTCGATTAAAGAGTTCACAGGTTTTGATATTACAGGAAAATCTGAACAAGAAATTTTCGAAGCAGCCAAAGGAATGGGAATTCCGGTCAATAATACCATGGGTAAAGGCAAGTTAATTGATGAAATTTTTGGCGAAAAATGTGAAGGTAAATACATTCAGCCTACATTTATCACAGATTACCCTAAAGAAATGTCGCCATTAACAAAAAAACATCGCGACAATCCTGAAATCACAGAACGCTTTGAGTTAATGGTATGTGGTAAAGAAATTGCAAATGCATATTCGGAGTTAAATGATCCGATCGACCAACGTGAGCGTTTTGAAGCACAAATGGCCTTATCAGCACGTGGCGATGACGAAGCCATGTTTATCGATCAAGATTTCTTACGTGCATTAGAATATGGAATGCCTCCAACATCAGGATTAGGCATTGGTATGGATCGTTTAATTATGTTCCTGACCAACAATGCCTCTATTCAGGAAGTATTATTTTTCCCGCAAATGCGACCAGAAAAAATAGTAACAGTAGCTTCGACAGAAGATTATGTTGCATTGGGTATTCCAGCAGAATGGGTTCCTGTTTTACAAAAAATGGGTTTCAATACTATACCGGAATTAAAAGAAGCTAATCCTAATAAAGTATTCAATGACCTTGGGGGTATGCGTAAAAAAATGAAATTAGAAATCACCATGCCAACAAAAGACGAGGTCTTGGCATGGTTTGCATAAATAATTAGTTCGTACAGAAGCCGGCTATCCAAAAGGTAGCCGGCTTCTGTTTTTTGTAAAAAACGTGTAAAGAATTGTTTACACAGCTCGCTGTGCCTATCAACGCGCATTATCCTAACCACAAAAACAAAGAGCCATCAATTTTTTAATTTATTTAATACTACTTTTAAGTTATAAACATTAAAAAATGAAAAATATACTTTCCATAGATGGTGGTGGAATAAGAGGTATAATACCTGCTCTAGTATTGGTCGTTTTAGAAGAAATTCTTCAAAAGAAGAGCAATGACCCGGATGCACGAATTGCAGAATATTTCGATTTTATTGCAGGAACTAGTACTGGAGGTATCTTAGCCTGCATTTTATTATACCCAAGTGAGGAAAATCCTTCAAAACCTAAGTTTTCTGCTAAAGAGGCATTAGATCTGTACGTCTCCCACGGCACTGATATTTTCAAAACAACAAGATGGAGACGCTTTCTAAGTGAATTCGGATTGGTGAGTGAATTATATTCAGCTACCGCATTAGAGAATGTATTACATGAATATTTTGGCGACACCAAACTAAGCCAACTAATAAAACCCTGTATTATAACGGCCTATAATATTGAACTCCGGAAAAATCATTTTTTTAGACAGCAAAAAGCTATTACACATGGAATAGCACGAGACTTCTATCTAAGAGATGTCTGCAGAGCGACCTCCGCCGCACCTACCTATTTTTCTGTTGCGGAGATTTATTCCATTGCAGGTACAAGATTTCCATTGGTAGACGGTGGCATGGTGGCTCAAAACCCATCCATTTGCGCTTTGATTGAAGTGATGAAAGCTTTTGAAGATACAGAGATAAACGATCTGTTTATGGTCTCATTAGGTACCGGGGTTGCAAAAAAAGCTTATAACTATGAGCATTTTAAGAAAAAACTAGCCATTACCATTGGTCCAGCTTTAGTCGATATTATGACAAGTGCCTCTGCAGAGAGTACAGAATTTTTTATTGAACAACTGTTTCAATTCAATAGAAAATCCAAAAACTACATCCGACTAGAGCCAACAAATATGTCAAGTGTTGAGTCTTCCATGGATGCGGCATCCAAAAACAACATCCAAAAACTTATCTCGCTAGCAGATAGACTGATGAGCGAAAATGAAGTTCAACTCACCAAGATAGTCGATCATCTAATAAAAGAAAAAGAGGCAAAAAACAAGAAAAATCCGTGGTCTAAGTTGATGGATAGGTTGTAAAAGTTTACATTTACGCATATTTTAAATCTATATGGCACTGAATATCGTTTGGATCTCATTTTTTGTAATTGCGTTCATCGTTGCTTTGATCAAGCTTATTTTCTTTGGAGACACCGAAATTTTCATGAAAATTATCAATGGCATGTTTGACAGTGCTAAAAACGGTGCCGAAATCTCCTTAGGTCTCGTCGGCATGATGACATTCTGGTTAGGCATCATGAAAGTGGGTGAAAAAGCAGGAATGATTACCTTATTTGCAAAAGCTGTAAATCCATTTTTCAGCAAGCTCTTCCCTGGAATCCCAAAAAACCACCCTGCAAACGGCTCTATTATTATGAATTTTTCAGCCAATATGCTAGGTTTAGATAATGCGGCAACACCGGTTGGACTAAAAGCAATGCAGGAACTGCAAGAACTTAACCCAGAAAAGGAAACCGCGACGAATGCACAAATTATGTTCTTAGTGCTCAATACCGCTGGAATAGCACTTATTCCAACATCGGTAATTGCTCTAAGAATGGCCAATGGAGCAGCAAACCCCGCAGATATTTTTATTCCAGCTTTGATAGGAACCTTTATTTCGTTTATATCAGGGATGATCGCTGTTGCATTCTTTCAAAAAATAAACCTCTTTAAACTACCCATCCTGATATTTCTAGGCAGTTTCATAGTCATGATGGCTGGACTATATTTCGGTTTAAATGGCCTGCCTCCAGAAAAAATTGAAATTGTAACCGGACTAATCGGTGGTGTTTTAATTTTTTCCATCATCATCCTATTTATCGTTTACGGCGCATTTAAAAAACTAAATGTTTACGATGCCTTTATAGATGGTGCAAAAGACGGATTTAAAACATCCATCATGATCATCCCCTTTTTAATCGCCATACTGGTGGCTATATCTGCTTTCCGAACAACAGGATGTATGGACTATATTGTGAATGCAATCGGTTCTTGTTTCGCTTATTTTGGCTTGGACACACGTTTCGTACCAGCTCTTCCAGTAGGATTAATGAAAACATTAAGTGGTGGTGGCGCTAGAGGACTTATGGTCGATGTCATGCAGGCATATGGAGCAGATTCGTTTCAAGGACGACTTGCCAGTGTTATCCAAGGTTCCTCCGAAACAACTTTTTACGTTCTAGCAGTATATTTTGGCTCTGTAGGCATTAAAAACACTAGACATGCGCTTATATGTGGCTTAATTGCCGATCTTGTTGGACTAATTGCAGCTATTATTTTAGCGTACATCTTTTTTGGTTAAACTTTAATCTTTCAATAACATGAAAAAAACAATTGCTTTAATTGCACACGATGGTAAAAAACCAGAAATGGTTGCCTTTGTAAAAGACCATATTGAGTTCTTAAAAAAAGCTCATCTAGTCGCGACAGGCACCACCGGTTCTTATGTAAAACAAACAGGACTCGAAGTCGAATTAAAGTTAAGCGGACCTATGGGCGGAGATGCACAGATTGCAGCATTAGCTGCAGAAGGTAAAGTAGATGGAATCATTTTTTTCAGAGATGCATTAGGTAAACATGCGCATGAACCGGATATTCAGATGCTGATGCGGGTTTGTGATTTGTACAACGTACCATTAGCAACCAATCCCGCAACTGGAAGCCTCATTATCGAAGGTCTACTGGAAGATGAACTATAACCAGGAATTTAATATTCACTTCATAAATTCCTAATCCCCTTATTATTTTTTATATTTAGAGATATGAATGATAATGAAATCTTAGTAACAATAGGTAATACGCCATACACAACAACAATCAAGCATGGAAATAATACGCTAATTGCAGATGAACCTGAAGAATTAGGAGGTCAAGATGAAGGATTCAATCCGCCTGCCCTTTTACTATCTTCATTGGGTTCATGTAAAGCAATGACAGTAAAGATGTATGCTGACCGCAAAAAATGGGATTTACAGGAGGTAAATATTAAACTTTCATACGAAATTTTAAAAAGTGAACTGCAACAGACCACCTATATCAAATGTCATGTTTCTCTTAAAGGAAATCTAGATAAAGATCAAAAAGACAGACTTCTCCAAATTTCAGAAAAATGTCCTATTCACAAAATTCTTTCTAATCCGATTATTATTTCTTCCAACCTGATCTAAAAAAATCAATTAGAATTTTTGATTATATCCACGAGATGCTATATTTGTCGCCACAAAGAATCATGAACATGCAAAATGAACAGCACACTCCTATTGACTCTCCTTTTACTTCAATAAAAAGAGAAAATTGGAAAAAACTGAACGGTCACTTTAAGCACACATTTTCGCAACACGACTTGGATCAATTGCATGCACTTAATGAACCATTGAATGCAGAAGAAATCGAAGATGTCTATTTCCCTTTAAGTCATCTCTTGGGTATTCATATTGAACGGTTTCAAGATTTACACAGAAGCACAAATCATTTTTTCGAAAAAAATGAAAGTACGCTTCCCTTTATTATTGGTATTGCTGGCTCTGTAGCTGTAGGTAAAAGTACAACAGCACGTGTATTGCAACGCGTCCTGACTTTATTGCCCAGTAAACCAAAAGTAGATTTAGTAACGACTGATGGATTTCTGTACCCGAATCATATCCTGAATGAAAGAGGCATAATGAATCGTAAAGGTTTTCCGGAAAGTTACGATGCTAAAAAATTAATACAGTTCCTTTCCGCTATAAAATCAGGCATGGGATCACTTTCGGTACCCCTGTACAGTCATTTAGAATATGATGTCTTACCTGATGACCAGCAACAGCTGATCCATCATCCTGATATCTTAATCGTCGAAGGCATTAATGTACTGCAGGTCAATTCGCAAAGACCACGAAAAGGACATAGTGTATTCGTGTCAGATTTTTTTGACTATACCATATATGTTCATGCCAGCGAAAAAAACTTATTAGAGTGGTATACCAACAGGTTTGAATCTTTAAGACGTACAGCATTTCAAAATCCGGCCTCATTCTTTCACAAATATGCCGACATGAATACTGAAGAAAGTATCCAGATGGCACATCAGATCTGGAATGAGATCAACAAACCAAATCTGGTCCAGAATATTTTACCAACACGGTACCGCGCTGATCTAATTTTAGAAAAAGGCAGTCATCACTTTGTTAAAAATGTAAAGGTCCGTAAGATTTAATCTTCCCGCGTACGAAATAATAAAATCTCATTTAAAATTTCATTCTGAATCTGATAATGTAATTTATTGCTACTCGATATGGTATTGAGCTCAATCTTATATTTCACAAAGTCCTTACCGATTTCGGCAATTTTTATTTTAAATAAATCGTCCCAGATAATATTCTTATTTATTTTCAGGATAGGTCTTAAATGATTTTCAACAGATTGGACATGCAACGGTTTTTCTAAAGGAAGTTCAAATTTAACGATCAGTTTATTCGACTTTTGAGAAGATTTATTGACCATCGTTGATGTGAATATCAAATTATTTGGTATTAGCACAACATCATCATCTTCATCACGAACGACAATATTTGCCAAAGTAATATCAACAATTTTACCCTGATAATTACTAATTTTAATATGGTCTCCAATGGAAAATTGATCAGAAAACATAACCAGCAATCCACTGATCATATTGGTAATATACTCCCTAAATATAACCGCAATAGCCATCGCAACGATGGTCATGCTGGTTATAAACTCCTTAGGATCAATTCCCAGCGCAACCATCAACGTAATCACAATCATACCGGCATTCAATACTGTAGCAACCCGGGAAATACCCAGTACAAAATTTCCTCTCACATCATGGTTTGCATGTTTACGGTTATACAGCGAAACAATCAAGAACCGGCCGATTGAGATCAACAGATTGGCGGTCAAAAAAGTATTTAAAGCATAAGCAAAGTGAAGAAAAATCTTGTTTTTCTCGTAAAAAGAGGCTAAACCGACAAAAGAATAGCTTAAAGCTATCCACAAAGCACAACGAAATACAAAAGATAGGGATAATTTATTTTTAACCATTGAAATTTAATTTTCTTTAGGAACTAAACTAATCATTTTTCATTCAATACAAAAAAATGATACTCCTAAAAATAAGTATATTTGCAAAAGACCAATGGTCGAAAAACATGAACGAAGAAACAACAACAGTAGAGCTTACAGTTACAGGAATGCATTGTACAAACTGTGCAATTGCTATTCATCAATATTTAGAAAAAAAAGAGGCAAAAGATATATTTGTCGACTTTGCATCTGATGAAGTTAAATTCTCAGGAATAACGGCAAAAGAACTTGCCGAAATAACAAAAGGGATTGAAAATTTAGGTTTTCAGGTCCTGACTGATGAAAGTCCAAAGGAATCATTTTACAAAAAAATAGAAACCAAATTTTGGTTCAGTCTATTTTTCACGCTTCCTCTCTTTGCACATATGTTTGTACAACACCCTTTGTTGCATGACCCATACATCCAGCTCGGACTCTGTGCTCCCGTATTTCTGCTCGGTTTTTTTCATTTTGGTAAAAGTGCGTTTTACTCCCTTAAAAATGGCATGCCAAATATGGACGTGCTCATATTTATAGGTGCAACAGCTGCATTCACGTACAGCCTCATCGGCACCCTCAATCACCTAGGCCCAGATTATATGTTCTATGAAACTTGCGCAACAATCATCACGCTCGTTCTATTGGGAAATCTATTTGAAAAAAAATCCGTAAAAAAAACAACATCTGCAATCGGAGACCTTATTAAGATTCAAAATGTAACCACAACAAAAATCACAGCAGATCTAGAAGAGATCATCCATACAAGAGATGTTAAACAAGGCGATGTTTTACTGATCAAATCAGGAGATCTTATTCCAGTTGATGGAGATATTATTGAAGGAGATGGCTTTGTCAATGAATCCATGATTACAGGAGAAAGCCTACCCGTTTTCAAAGATAGATATGCAACCGTCATCGGCGGAACAACACTAACAGAAGGCAATATAAAAATCACGGCCACCAAAGTTGGACGTAAAACCGTCCTTTCCCAAATTATCGCACTGATCAAGGAAGCACAATCAAAAAAACCACCTATTCAAAAACTCGGTGATAAAGTCGCATCATACTTCGTACCCTTTGTGGTCGTCATCGCCATTTTCACCTTTTTTATCACTTACTTTATAGCCGAAATATCACTACAGCAATCATTAATGAATGCCATTGCAGTACTTGTCGTCTCCTGCCCGTGCGCGATGGGTCTAGCGACCCCAACTGCTATCATGGTAGGTTTAGGAAGAGCGGCTAAAATGGGAATTTTAATTAAGGGAGGTGATACAATTGAAGAGATGTCGGATCTTAAATATATGGTATTCGATAAAACTGGCACTTTAACTACCGGAGATTTCAATATCAAAGCCATCCAAACTTTTGGAATAGAACAAAAACAAGTAGAATCTATCATTGCACAATTAGAAGGCTATTCAAATCATCCTATAGCAAAGTCCATCAGACAGCACATGAAAGAAGTAAAAGCCTACCGCATTGTCTTTCAAGATGTCAAAGAGATTAAAAGCGAAGGACTTTACGCTACAGATACAAATAGTAATGTGTATAAATTAATCAATGCACGTTTAGGAAAAGTAGATTATTCAAACCGCTACGACTTAATTCTATCCATTAATGATGTCGTAGTTGCAGGCTTAGTGATTGAAGATCAAATAAAACCTTATGCAAAAGAACTCATTCAAGCCATTAAAGGCAAAAATATAACCCCAGTAATATTAAGTGGTGACCGAAAAAGTAAATGTGACCTAGTCGCTCAAAAACTTGGAATAGCAGAAGTTTATTCCGATCGCAATCCTGAAGAGAAATTGAATATTATCAACAAACTTAAAAAAGCAGGTATTACAGCAATGGTCGGCGACGGTATAAATGATGCTCCTGCCCTGACAACAGCCCACGTCGGTATCTCTCTAGGTGACGCAAGTCACATTGCGATACAATCTGCTAAAATAATTCTTTTGAATTCCGATCTAAAATCGATTGAAAATCTATTACTTATCGGAAGGCACACACTGCAAACGATCAAAGAAAATCTTTTCTGGGCATTTGCCTATAATATCATCGCAATACCGCTCGCAGCAATGGGATTTTTAGGCCCCATGCTCGCCGCCTTCTCAATGGCTTTCTCCGATGTTATTGTCATCGGCAATTCACTTCGTCTTCGTTTTAAAAAACTGCGGTAACAAGCAATTGACCGCATTTAAATCTTTCTTAAATCAATAAAAAAATAGACTATTTTTTTCACTATCTTGAACCTCAAAACATTCGCTTTTGAGGTTATTTTTTTGTAACTTCGCATGCGTAGCAATCCGTGTAAACGGGATTGTTTAATAGTTTTATCGAAACCAAATTAATATGGCTGAAGAAACAGAAAATGATAATAATTTAGTACCTGCAAACGATCGAATTCTTTCGGTAAGTATCGAGGATCAAATGAAAACTGCCTACATTGATTATTCAATGACAGTTATTGTTTCTCGTGCATTACCAGATGCTAGAGATGGTATGAAGCCTGTACACCGTCGTGTTCTTTACGGTATGTTGGATTTAGGTGTTACAAGCAGTAAGCCTTACAAAAAATCTGCCCGTATTGTTGGTGACGTATTAGGAAAGTACCATCCACATGGTGATACTTCCGTATACGATGCAATGGTACGTCTAGCACAAGACTGGAACATGCGCTACCCTTTAGTGGATGGTCAAGGTAACTACGGTTCTGTCGATGGAGACCCTCCTGCGGCAATGCGTTATACGGAAGCAAGATTGAAAAAAATTGCGGAAGAAATTTTATCGGACATCAATAAAGATACAGTAGACTATCAATTGAACTTTGATGACTCTTTGGAAGAACCAACAGTATTACCAACACGTATTCCCAATCTATTGGTAAATGGTGCTTCAGGTATTGCAGTCGGTATGGCAACCAATATGGCGCCACACAACTTAACAGAAGTTATCAACGGTACAGTTGCATATATTGACAACCGTGATATCGATGTACCCGAATTGATGCAATATATCAAAGGCCCCGATTTTCCTACAGGAGGTTTGATATATGGTTACTCGGGTGTTCAGGATGCAGAGAACACTGGCCGTGGTCGTGTCGTGATGCGTGCTAAAACAGAAATTGAAGTATCAAAATCAGGTAAAGAGTCTATCATAGTTACAGAAATTCCTTATCAGATCAATAAAGCGAATATGATTGAACGTACCGCTGAATTGGTTAATGAAAAAAAATTAGAAGGAATTTCAGCAATTCGCGATGAGTCAGATCGTACGGGTTTACGTATTGTATACGATATTAAACGCGATGCTAACGCAAATGTCGTTCTAAACAACCTATTCAAGTACACAGCATTACAAACCTCATTTTCAGTAAACAATATTGCTCTTGTAAAAGGTAGACCAGTATTGATGAACCTGAAAGATATGATTCAGGTATTCGTGGATCACCGTCATGATGTTGTCACGCGTCGTACACGTTTTGAATTGGCTGAGGCTGAAAAAAGAGCACATATTTTAGAAGGATATTTAATCGCGCTTGATCATTTAGATGAAGTAATCAAGTTGATCCGTGCCTCTTCAACTCCTGAAGATGCCCGCGTAGGATTAATGGAAAGATTCGGTCTATCAGATCTTCAAGCACGCGCAATTTTGGATATGACGCTTCGTCGTCTAACCGGACTGGAGCACGATAAGATTAAAGAAGAATATGCTGAGCTAATGAAAACGATCGATTACTTAAAATCTGTATTAGCAGATGAAGGTCTTCGCATGCAGATCATTAAAGAAGAACTGATCGAAATCAGAGAGAAATATGGTGACGAGAGAAGATCTATAATCGTCCATTCAGCAGAAGACATGCGTATGGAAGATTTCATCGATGATGAAGAAATCGTGATCACAATATCTCATAATAGCTATGTAAAACGTACTCCTCTAACTGAGTATAAACGTCAAGGACGCGGTGGACGTGGATCTATTGGTTCGACCACACGCGAGGAAGACTTTACAGAACATATTATTACTGCTTCGGCACATAATTATATGTTGCTATTTACAGAATCTGGTCGTTGTTTCTGGTTACGAGCATTTGAAGTTCCTGAAGGAAGTAGAACTTCTAAAGGTCGAGCGTTGCAGAATATCATCAATATTCCGAAAGACGAAAAAATTAAAGCATACATTTTAGTGAAGAACTTAAAAGACCAGGAATACCTGGAAAATAACTTCATCATTATGTGTACTAAAAAAGGTACAATTAAGAAAACGTCATTAGAAGCATATTCACGTCCTCGTGCAAATGGTATCAATGCCATCAATATTAATGAGGGAGATCAGCTGTTAGAAGCATGCTTAACAAGCGGAACAAGTGAAATTGTAATGGCATTACGTTCTGGACGTGCTATTCGTTTCAACGAGTCTACTGTAAGACCAATGGGTAGAACAGCAACCGGTGTTCGTGGTATTACTTTAGGTAGTGAAAGCGATGAGGTTATTGGTATGATTAGTGTAGATGATCCAGAGACTACGGTACTTGTTGTATCTGAAAAAGGATACGGTAAACGAACAGATATCGAAGATTACCGAGTTACAAACCGTGGTGGTAAAGGTGTAAAAACAATTAGCGTCACTGAGAAAACAGGTAAATTAGTTGCTGTAAAAGGTGTTAACGATACTGAAGATTTAATGATCATCAATAAGTCAGGTATTGTCATTCGTATTTCAGTAGAAGGATTAAGAGTGATGGGGCGTGCAACGCAAGGTGTCCGTTTAATTAATCTGAAAGGTGAAGATGAAATTGCATCAATTACTAAAGTAGATAGAGAGGAAGAAGTGGAAGAAACGGAAGAAGAAATTCTTTCAGGTGAAGAAGTAGAAGATGCGACAGAAAGCACTGAAACCGATCAAGACGATAAATCTGAATCTAACGAAGAATAAAAAAAGAATGAGAGCATTATTGACATCATTAATACTGTCAGCTACAAGTTTAACTGTTGTTGCCCAATCCAATATCAAGGAGGGCAACAACAGTTTTGCGCTTTATACACAAACTGGAGATATTAAAAATTTGGAGAACGCACGCAAATTTAGTGATGCAGCTTTCAAAACCCGTAAAGATTCTTCTTCAGTTCGTAATAATGTTTTGAGAGGACTTGTTTACAGTTCTTTAGCAGTTGTAGATTCCACCCGGAAACAAAAGTATACCATAGACCCTATTGATGAAAGTTTAAATACCTTAAAACTCATTGATAAGAAAAAAGCATATCGCAATTTCCCTGTAGAAGTTGATTATATCAAGCAAAATTTAGCAACTGCATTAATCTATAAATCAAATGTTGAGTTAAAAAATAACAAGTTTGAAGAAGCGTACAAAGGATTTCTGAAAGTAGACTCCCTTGGTTTCAAAAATGCCGATTTAAAATTTAATTTAGCAACTTTAGCTGTAAGCAGTAAACGATATCCTGACGCGATTAAATATTATAAAGAGTTAATCAAGCAGGATTCAAAAAAACCGCAATATTATCTAGAGCTCGCAGCTGTATATGAGAAAATCGGAACAAAACAAGATGAACTTAATACACTATCTGCAGGCCGATTAGAGTTTCCTCAGAACAAAGATATCCTCTTCAAGCTGATCGATATCTATGCTAAAAATGAATCTTATGACGCCATCTTAACGATAATTGATGAAGCGATCAAATTAGAGCCTGAAAATGTTGAATTAAATTACTTGGCGGGTTATGCATACGAAGACGCGAAAGATATTCGAAATGCAAAACAATATTATAATAAAGTTCTGCGTTTAGATGCTAATAACTACCCATCAAATTTAGCTTTAGGCCTTATTTATTTAAAGGATTTTCTTAAATCTAAATCTGACGAAGACAAACAATATGCGCAAGCTTATCTTTTGAAAGCAAATGAAATTAAACCATATGATGTGAATGCACTTAAAGCACTGTCCACTTATTACAATGCAATAGAAGATTATGTGCAGTTAGATCGTGTGAATATATTATTAAATCAATTAACAGTTAATTAGAGATGAACATTAAATCATTATTATTATTGGCAGCTGTTGCATCAGCAAGTACATCTGTTTATGCACAAAAAAATAATGTTAATAAGGCAAAAACAAGTATAGCAAAATTCGAAGAGCTAAAAGGTGCAGGTACGCCACAATTGGCACTGCCAAATTTGAAAACTGCACAAGAAGCTATTGATTTAGCTGTTGTTCATGAGAAAACAAAAGATAATGCAGAGGCATGGACAATCTATTCATTGGTTTATGCAAACTTAGCTAATTTAGATAAGTCTGCTGATGAGGCTAAAAAAGCTGAAGATGCAATTGTTAAAGCTAAAGAATTGGATAAAGATGGCGCAAATAAAGATAATATTCGTGTCTCTGAACAAGTATTAGGTCAATTCAACTTCAATCTTGGTGCTGAAGAATATCAAGGTCAAAAATACAAGGAAGCATATGACTCTTTTGAAAAAGCATTGACATATTTGCCAGGTGATACAACATTAATCTATTATGGTGGTATTTCAGCTCTTCAAAGTAACGATTATGCCAAAGCAATTGCGAAATATAAAGAGCTTATTCCTTCAAAAGAATTTTCTTCACATAAACAAATTGTTGTAGACTTACCAAAATTATATTTATCTGCTAAAGATACCGCTTCTGCATTGGATTATGCAGCAAAAGCAGTAGAAATGTATCCTGATGACAATGCAGCTGCAGTTCAAAATATTGAATTCAATTTGATTGCTGGTCGCGAAAAAGAAATTTTAGCGGGCATCACTGCGCAATTGGCAAAAGATCCAAATAACAAAAGCTTAAATTACTATTTAGGAATCGCTCATTCAGCAAATAAAAATGATGCTGCTGCAATTGAAGCATATAAAAAGGCTTTAGCAGTAGATCCTGATTATTTTGAAGCAAATACAAATATTGCAATCACAATGATGAATGGTGTACGTGAAAAATTAAATGTTTTAAACAACGATAGATCATTGAGCCAAGCAAAATACAACGAAGGAGTGGCTAAAATTAAGGAAGAAATTAAACCTGCTTTAGTTTATCTAACAAAAGCGGTACAATTACAACCTAAAAATATAGATGCTTTGACAAACTTGAAAAACTACTATGTTTTCATGCAAGATGAAGCTAAAACAACTGAAATTACAGCTCAAATTAACGCTTTAAACTAAGTTTACTTAATCTTTAGTAAGAAGGGGGTTGCATGTATTGCAATCCCCTTCTTGTTTTTCATAGAGATCCACAAAGAAAACATGTTTTGAATCGCCTCAGACCTTCTAAAAAGCTGGGGTTGGGCTATAATTAGTTTTTAAAAGCTTTAACTTAAATTAACATCATTAAAAAAAATATTTGTTATCTTTATAAAAATTATAATTTAAGCTCTGTATGTAAACCTAATTTTTACTATTATTTTTTAACAGAGTTAAACGATCTCAATGAAAACAACAATAAAATTTAATAATGTTAATACATTATTTTCTAAATCTTTAAAGGAAAGAATTAACGATTATTTCAAAACTAATAAAATCCAAAAAACAGGAGAAAAAAGAGTACTAACAAAAGCAATCATCCTGTTTGTAACCGCTATATCTTTCTACATCACATTAATTGTAATTCAACCCCACTGGTTAATCAGTGTTGTTGTATTAATTTTACTTGGAATAAATTTTGCTGCAATCGGATTCAATGTGATGCACGATGCCGGACATGATACATTCTCTAATAGTAAGAGACTAAACAGCGCCCTATCCTACAGTCTTAATCTGATGGGTGGGAATATCTATTTTTGGAAATTGAAGCACAACATTGCACATCATACTTATACCAACATTGAAGGTGAAGATCATGATATTGATATCAAATTTATGCGTGTGCATAAAGACCAAGAATTAAAAAAGCATCACTCCTACCAGAAATATTATTTTATGGTTCTATATAGCATCTCCTACTTAGCTTGGATTTTCTATCAAGATTATGAGAAATATTTTCTTGAAGCTATGGGAAGCAAAAAGAAATCATTCGATTTCCCTTTACGTGAAAAAGTGATCTTTTGGGTAAGTAAAATTATTCACATCAGTATTTTCATTGTTATCCCAGTTTTAGTGGTAGGATGGTTACCAACATTAGTTGGATTACTAATTTCAGGTATCGCTTGTGGTATCTGTTTGGCAACCGTATTCCAGCTTGCGCACGTCGTAACTGAAACAGAATTTGTTGCCATAGAAGAGACTGCAGACCCAACAAAAATGGAAAATGAGTGGATGATTCACCAATTGAGCTCTACAGCTAATTTTGCTACAAAAAACAAATTTCTAACTTGGATTCTAGGCGGTTTAAATTATCAGGTTGAACATCATTTATTCCCTAAGATAAGTCACATCCACTATCCCGCGATTAATAAATTGGTCAGAGAAACCTGTTTGGAGTTCAATGTTAAATATCTTGAATACAAAACATTCAATTCAGCATTCAAATCACATGTGAGTGTGATTCAGTCTATGTCAAGATAGATATAACGTTAAAAAATATAGAAAGGCTAAGCAGTTGATGTTTAGCCTTTTTTTTTGCTTCCTATAATAACATCAAGGAAATTACATTAATACATCCTTATTTTAAACCACCGAAATCCCATTATGGCAATAGCATTACGCCACTACCACACAAACTTCTCAATACCAATACAACAATTCCATCGCATTATCCCTATAATCTTACACATGCTTAAAGGTTTATCAATCATTACTAATTACACCAAAGAAATAAAGAATAGATTTCCAAAATTTCAGCTTGTAGGATAAGCACATTGATCAGGAGCCTTAAATAATGACAAAGTAAAGGACAAGCAAGCATTGGTGGTAATGAAGCCGAAAAATAAAAAAGCCGTTGCAATAAATTGCAACGGCTTTGTAGAAGTATAATTATGTTTTATTTTTGTACTCGCTTAGAACGTGAATTTCACAGAAGCATTCCATGTACGTCCCCATCCCATTAACACATAGTTAGAGGTATCAATACCTTTCCAGTACTCAGCATTAGCTTTAGACTCAACATTTGAAGTCGCTTCAGAGATATACAATTTGTCTAATACGTTGTTCATATTAACACGGAAACTGATCGCATTTTTATCACTCAAAACAACCTTGTAAGATACACCTGCATCTAACAAATCGTAGTTTGGTAACTTCATCGTAGGCCTATTAGCAGGTAATGAGCTATACAGATTTTCATAACGTCTATAATCAGCATCCACAGAAAGACCTTTTAAGACTTTGTATTTAGCACCTAAACCCCAACTCGTCTGAGAAGATTCACCAACTTTAACACCTGTTAAATCTCTCGTTGTAGTTTCTAATACTTCACGATTTTCATTACGGACAATCGTTATAGCATCACCATCATATTCCCATTTACCTAAGGAAGCAAAACCTTTTAATTCAAAGCCACGGAATGGACGAGCTAATAACTCTAACTCCATACCTTGGTGATCTTGTTTTACACCATAGTTCGTGTTATAGATTAAACTTCCGACCTGTACTTTGTCAATACCATATTTGTCAACTTCTTTTTGAGCAGCTGTAAAAGAACTTCCTGTTGTACGGTCAGCCCATGTCGTGCGGTATGCATTTACGCTAACATCAAAATACTCAGAGGCAAATTTGTAACCAGCCTCTAAACCTAGAATTTTCTCATTAACAGCATATGGATTAACATCGTTCATGTAATTCATGAAGATATTGTTTTGGTATGGCTGGCGAGAATAATAACCCGCATTACCAAAGATGGTATGGTTACCTAATGTATAACTTGCACCGCCTTTTACATTGTAGCCCAAGTTATTTACATCTTTAGATTTACCTTCACCTAACTTATAAAGGAAATAATCTTGTCTACTGTTTTGCTGACCAGAAAGGGAACCTTGAAAGAAAGCTGTAAAACCATCTTTCGCAAACTCTAATTGTCCAAATAAACCAGCATATCTGATCATTTGTTCATAATCCCACGCTAAACGGTCTTTGGCATCTTTAGGTTTATCTCCCCATGTTTTCCAAGGGTTTGTCGAGTATTCATTCGAAGTAACGGTTAAGCCAGGTAAATTTACATTGTCTTTATGGGAGATGCTTGGAGCTCCTAATAAATCCGTAACCTGTCTGTAGTGTTCACCCTTATAGTCGCGTAAATCAAAACCAACATTAAAGTTCAAGTTATCACTCAATTTACGGTTATAGTTAGAAACCACACCATACCATTGGTGGTTATTAACGTCAGCAGCTAAATAGGGAACTTTTTCTTTAGAAGCATCAGTACGTTTAGACTGACCGCCACCACGAGCCATAGAAGCATAAACTACAGTAGATAATGATGATTTATCATCAATAGTCCAATCCCAGTTTAAGTTAGCAACCGGTTTATGATAGTAGTTTTTACGAGGATTAGTTTCTACCCCGTTGATAGTAGTCATATTATCATTATACTTTCTTCCGTTATCCAGGAAGTTTTTCAATGCAGAAGTATAACCCTGGTTATGCCATTGTGGAGCACCTGTAACCATTAAATTTAAGTTATGCTTCTCGTTTACTTTATAACCAACAGATAAGAAATAGTTTTGACCGGCACCTTCAGTACCTTTCATGTAACCATTTCCTTGCCATCCAGTTACCATTGCAGATACTGCAAATCCACTTTTCATCAAACCGGTGTTATAAGCAATCGTAGATTTTACAAACATATCGTTACCGATAGTTGTTTTAACAAAACCACCTTGTTGCATATCTGTAGATTTAGTCACAAAGTTAATCGTACCCCCTACTGAAGAGATCGCTAATTTTGAAGAACCTAAACCACGTTGAATTTGTACTAAAGAAGCAATATCTGACAAACCACTCCAGTTAGACCAAAAAACACGACCATTGTCCATACCATTGATCGGTTGGCCATTTAATAAGAAAGCTGTGTTAGATTGATCAAAGCCACGTGTTGTCATGGAAGATTCACCAAAACCTTTTGATTGACCAGATACGTATACACCAGGTGTATTGACCATGGAAGCAGTGATATCCATTGCACCCACTTTTTCTTCGATGATTTGTTTCGAGATTGTAGAAACAGCGATCGGAGTTTTACGATCTTCCGCGATATCAATTAAACCACGACCTACAACAACAACTTCTCCTAAATTTGTTTCAGATGATTCTGCAAAAACAGGATCTAATTGTAGTGCTTCACCGGCTTTCAAGAAGACATTATCGTAAACAACTGGTTTTTGACCGATGTAGGTAACTTCAATTTTGTAAGGTCCGCCCTCTTGAAGATTTGCGATGTTAAAACGTCCATTCGAATCTGCCGATCCGCTGAAGGTGGCTCCGCTTGACTGATGCGTAATTTTAATAGTTGCACCTGTCGTTGTTTGTCCAGTAGATTGTTTTACAATCCCTGTAACACTGCTTGTTGTTGTTTGTGCATGGATAGTTCCATAACTCGCTACAGCAAGAGCAAAAAAAAGTAGAGACTTTTTCATGTAAGATGTGTTTGATATAGTTTTGATGCTGCAAAAGTAAAACTCCCATATCTATTTAACTAATTTTAACATGAAATGAATATGTTAAAACATCTTTTTTGACACCTAAAATTTTGATAAAATAGTATTAAACAAATAAATATATTTTAAAGTCATAAAAACACAAGGATATATTTTGAATATTTAATCACAAAAACCAGTCTAAATTACCACATTGGCAATTCTAGTCAGAATAAAACTTTGTCCTTTTTGAATAAATGAAAGGCAGGCCTTCTTAAACTATATTTTACAGCAGTAGCATGGGAATGCCAAACATGAAGATCAAGGTTATTTTAAATAAAAGAGGTGATGCCCCCTTAATTAAAATCGATCTAAAGTAAATATATACAAACTTTATTAAAATAACAATAGAGAAAACAAAAAAAAGGCTTAAAATTAAATTTAAGCCTTTTCTTATTTTTGATACAATATCCTATTTTTTAGGAATTTCTTTTAAAATTTGTTTCACAAATTCCCAATATTTCTGAACAGAAGAAATAGATACCCGCTCTGCCGGAGAGTGCGCACCCAAAATAGTTGGTCCAAAGGAAATCATATCCATTTCAGGATAATTTGTTCCCAAAATACCACATTCCAGTCCAGCATGGCACGCAACCACCTTTGGCTCCTCTTCATGCTGTTCAATATAAATACGTTTCAAAACTTCTAAAATTTCAGAATCAGCATTTGGTGTCCATCCAGGGTAAGATCCTGAAAATACAACATCAAATCCAGCTATTGAAAAACCAGCTTCCAAAGATTGGGCTAAATCTATTTTAGAACTTTCAACAGATGATCGTGTCAAGCATTTAATACTCATTTTTCCATCGCCAACACTCACTTTGGCAATATTATTAGAAGTTTCCACAAGATCTTCAAAGTCTGCGCTCACACGGTAAACACCATTATGTGCCGCATAGATTGCATTGATCAACAACTCCTGATCTTGAGCAGAAAGAACAGCAGCAGGAACAGTAGTTAATTTTTCAATTGATATTGTCAATCCACCATCTACTGTTTTAAACTCAGTTTTAATAGCTTCAATAAGAAGAGCTAAATCTGACGCAAAATTATCCTCATGTTCAGAAGAAACAATTACCGTTGCAGTAGACTCACGCGGAATTGCATTTCGTAGACTTCCACCATTTAGAGTTGCCAGCTGTAAACCAAACTCATCATAAGATTTATACAAAAGGCGGTTCATGATTTTATTCGCATTCCCCAAACCTTTATGAATCTCAATTCCTGAATGACCGCCATTAAGGCCCTTGACAACAATTTCAAAAGCAACAGCTCCAGAGGGACTAGCCTCCTCTTGATAAGACTTAGTAGCTGTTACATCAATCCCACCTGCACACCCGATATCAAGTTCATCATCCTCCTCCGTATCCAGGTTTAATAAAATATCTCCAGTCAATACACCACCTTGCAACCCCATTGCTCCAGTCATACCCGTTTCTTCATCAATCGTCAACAAGGCTTCGATTGCAGGATGCTCCAGTTCTTTGGAAGCTAAAATGGTCATAATTGTAGCAACGCCAATTCCGTTATCTGCACCTAAAGTCGTGCCTTTTGCCTTTACCCAATCACCATCCACAAACATATCGATCCCCTGCGTATCAAAATCAAAAATAGTATCGTTATTTTTTTGATGAACCATATCCAAGTGGGATTGCAGTACGACCGTTTTACGGTCTTCCATACCAGCAGTTGCCGCTTTTTTAATCAGGACATTCCCAACATGATCTTCAGTAACCTCAAGACCCAAGCTTTTACCAAAATCTATCATAAATGCGATAACACGTTCTTCTTTCTTCGAAGCACGTGGAACTGCATTCAATGCAGAAAAATTCGCCCATAGCTCTTGAGGAGCTAAGGTATCTAAATTATTATTTGCCATAATTTTTTCTATTTCAACAACAAAGTTAGTTTTTTTGAAGTAATTTCGGCCCATGGACAATAAGAATCTAACGAATCAATATTATCGTGAATCTGGAAAAGAGCTTTTCGAGAAACGACTCCATGCAAAAATGCAGTTAAAGAAATTTAATGATGCCGAACCAAAATCTTTCAAAGAAAGACAGATCATCATTAAAAATCTACTTAACACGAAATCCAACCGTTTTTTTATTGAACCCCCTTTTTATTGCGACTATGGTTTTAACATTTCTATAGACGACAATTTTTTCGCCAATTATAACTGCACTCTGCTAGATGCTGCTCCGATTACAATTGGTAAAAATGTCTTATTCGGCCCGAATGTTTCATTATTTACGTCCACTCATGCGATCCATCCTGAAGACCGCGCAAAAGGATGGCAATGTTCTAAACCGATCAACATAGCAGACAATGTCTGGTTAGGAGGCAATGTTATTGTTAATCCAGGCATAGAGATCGGTGAAAACAGTATTGTTGGTTCCGGCTCCGTGGTCACCAAAAACATACCGGCCAATGTCATCGCCGCAGGAAACCCATGTCAGATCATTCGGCCAATTACGGAAGCAGACAGACTGGATCTGACAAAAGCAGGCTCAGAATAATCAAACTTAAGTCAAGATTGATTGCGTAACAGTAATATTTTTCCGATTAAGTTTAAAACTATTTAAGTTTATTACTTGTTTAAGAAATTAAGCCTGAAGTATAGATATGATTACAACAACGAAGCGCGCTTCTCTTTCCTTTTTTATCTTGCCCCTCCTATTATTGGTTATCACTATTGCACGACCTCTTTATGCACAAGAATATATACAGGAATATCGAGATACCGTAAACAAATTTAAACCTTTAAATGAAAAATATAACACCGATACGGTCATCAGCAACACTCAGGTCACTCCTTATTCAAATAACTCTGTAAAGCAAAGTTATGTAAATAAGAGCTATCAGATTCCAAACTACCAGGATACCATCAATCACAACCCTCGGAAACACTTTGCAAGAGCGGCGACCGAATGGTTCATGTTTCAGGCATTACCAGCTTCTTTCAACTACTTCATCAGAAAAGATCCCTACTCGCACATCACATTAAACAACTGGTTCAAACATCTTAAACCAAGTGCATGGGCATGGGACGACAATGCATTTGCTACAAATCAAATTGCCCACCCTTATCACGGTCAACTGTATTTTAATGCATTCAGATCCAACAACTATAGCTTTCTTCAATCCTCCCTTGCCACTTTAGCAGGAAGCTTTATCTGGGAAACTGCAGGAGAGACACAGGCCCCTTCAATCAATGATTTAGTAAACACAACCTATGGCGGCATTATATTGGGGGAAATCACACACCGTATTTCACAAAATGTACTGTCCAGACCCACCAGTTCCTTAGCCGAGCGGCAAGGAAAAGAAGTATTAGCTTTTTTCATTAATCCTGTCAACGGGCTAAATCGTTTATTGGATGGCCGTTGGGGAAGAGTCGTAAAAGGAGCTGTTATTGATTCTTCTAAAGTCAAAGCCGAGGTCGATTTTGGTTTCCGCCGTTTTGATACAAAAGACCTAGACATTATCACAAAAGGAAAAACAGATTATTTTGTTCGGTTAAGCTTGATCTATACCAATGACAACATTGAAAACAAAAAACCGTTTGATGATTTCTATGTCAATCTGGAGGTTGGCGGAGACGACAGCTCATTTGTCAACACCGTAAACGTATATGCGTCACTCTACGGAAAACGCATTATCAAAAATCTTCCGGGTAGACATCTCGGCGTCCTCTCTGCAAATTATGACTTCTATCATAATGAAGCCTTCTTCTACGGAGCACAAAGTATGAATTACAACGTCATATCAAACTTTAGTTTAGGAGGCAAGAATCGCTTAACAACAACTATAGGTGGTGGTCCTGTCATACTGGCAGCAGTTCCTGATCCCTACCTCCTCTTTGGAGAAAGCCGTAATTACAATTACGGACCAGGTGTCGATGTCCGCGGTTCAGGAGAAATCAGTGTGCTGAACAGATTTAAATTCGGAGCACAATACCATGGTGGTTATTTTGTTACCTTAAGTGGCAATGAATCCCATTATTTTTTACATACAGCATCGATTAGTGGCAGTCTACGCCTATTGAAAAACTTCTCTTTAAACATGAATTCTGGTTATTTTAGATTAGAAGGTAATTTCAAAGACTATCCTGATATCAACAAAAGCTACCCATTTGCACGTTTCTCATTGGGATACAATGTTTTATTTTAACAAAAAAACACATGAAGATCTTATACCTCATTTCTGTCCCCTTTGTCCTCATGAGCTGTACAGCATCATCCAATCAAAATAAATCTCAGGATAAGCCCGAACAGTTGCATGTGGTTGATGGTTATAATCAGAAATTGATAGATCCCCAGGGTAAAACCATTAAAGACAGATTCCTCCCCCCGGTTGGCTACGAAAGAGAAAACTACAAAAAAAATGAATTTGGTTATTTCTTACAGCAACTCCCTCTCAAACCTATTGAGTCACTTGTGACTTATTATAATGGAAGAACAAAAGATAGAAGAGACATCTACGCAAGTGTAATCGATCTGCCCATAGGAAAAAGAGACCTACATCAATGTGCAGATGCTGTCATGCGGTTGCGAGCTGACTATTTATACCAAAATAAGAAATACAAAGATATTCATTTCAATTTTCTGTCCGATGGTAAACCTCGTTATTATGAACAATTTGCCGCTGGAGATTACACCTATCCAAAATACTGGAAATACCTAGAGAATATTTTTGCTTATGCCAATACAAGCTCCCTTCACGATGAACTGACAACTGTCAAATCCATGGATGATGTCCAAATAGGTGATACCTTCGTCCAAAAAGGAAATCCGATTGGACATGCTATTATTATTGTCGATATAGCCGTAAACCCTAAAAATGGTCAGAAACTGGTTTTAATGGCTCAAAGTTATATGCCTGCACAGGAATTGCAGATTATCAATAATCCCGTTAACAAATCTTTAAGCCCTTGGTACGTCTTATCTGGTGATGTAATCAGAACACCTGAATGGAAATTCTATCCCCAAAACTTAAAAACTTGGAATTAGCACATCGTTACGTTCGCGGCAAATAGCGCTTTAGATGCGATACGACTTCACTCAACCTAATCACTTTATATACCAGTTTGATGTCTGCTCTGATTAAATAAACCGATTTCCATGCGAACATATTCAAGTTCTTTCTTGAAAAAGTGCTCTCCCTTAATATGCATTCCTAGTTTTTCATAGAAAGGAACAGCTGCTATCCGTGCATCACAAAAAAGCGAAACACCATTCCATAGCCGACAAAAGTCAACAACAGATTTGAATAGTGCAGTACCTATACCATTTCCCTGAAACTGAGGAAGAACCGCAAATTTTCGAAACTGATAGTGCCCCTCTTCTATCTTAAACACAGAGATTACCCCTATCAGCTCCCCTGCTATGGTCGCCGCAAAGTGCGTCCCGTCAAAATCCGCATCAATCATCACATCCTTTAACGAGCCTTCCGGATACAGTACTTGCTGACGTAATTTCCAGGTCCTCGTTGCAATAACCTGTTCAATATATAAGCTATCTATTTCCATACTATCCTTACTGAAGAATTTAATTCCAAAACTTCGTACATGCACATCCCCTTAAAAATTCAGATACAAGGTAGGAAATTTAAAAACCCTTTAAAAATATTGATCGCATCGTAAGCTACAAAATCCGAGTAACCTCCTTTATTTCTGATATCATAAATAAAATAATTTGCTATAAATTATCGCAACCGACATAGGTAACTAACAATATTAGTATATTTACTAAAATTAACAGCATTATGTCAGATCGTATAGTTCAAAAACTTAATATTTTAGCCGATGCCGCCAAATACGACGTAAGTTGCAGTTCGAGCGGAAGTAATCGAGCTAATAAAAATAAAGGAATCGGAAATGCCAATCAAGGCGGCATCTGTCATTCTTATACCGAAGATGGACGTTGTGTTTCCTTGTTGAAGATCTTGTTAACCAATCATTGCATTTATGATTGTGCTTACTGCGTATCACGAAAGAGCAATGATATCGAACGGGCGGCATTCACCGTACAGGAAGTCGTCGATCTGACGATCAACTTTTATCGGAGGAACTACATAGAAGGACTATTTTTAAGCTCAGGTATATTTAAAAATGCCGATTATACGATGGAAAGATTAGTGTCCATCGCTAAAAAATTACGTTTGGAACATAAATTCAATGGCTATATCCACCTAAAAACCATTCCTGGAGCAAGCGATGAGCTCGTCCATGAAGCTGGATTGTATGCCGACCGTTTGAGTATCAATCTCGAGATACCAACAAAAGAAGGACTCAAACTTTTAGCGCCCGATAAAAGCCGGGAAGATATGATCATTCCTATGCGCTATCTAAAAAATGAAATTATCAGAACAAATGAGGAAAGAAAGATCATCAAATCTACACCGACATTCGCTCCAGCAGGACAAAGTACACAAATGATTATTGGCGCTTCCGGCGAATCAGATAAACATATCATCCAAACAGCACAGCATTTTTATAAAAATTATCATTTAAAACGTGTCTACTATTCCGGCTACGTACCCATCTCCTACGACAAGCGCTTGCCCGAAATTGGCACTGCAGTTCCTATGGTACGCGAAAACAGACTGTATCAGTCCGATTGGCTCATGCGGTTCTACGGCTTCAGGGCAGACGAAATTGTCAATGACAACCATCCCTTGCTAGATCTCGATATCGATCCAAAACTCAGCTGGGCATTACGCAATCAACATGCCTTCCCTGTCGATATCAATAAAGCAGATTATCATTTTATTTTGCGGGTACCAGGTATTGGTGTACAGTCTGCTAAAAAGATCATTCTGGCTCGACGCTTCGGTCCATTGCGCCTCGAAAACCTGCAAAAGCTAGGAGTAGCCACCAATCGGGCAAAGTATTTTATTACTTGTCTCGGTTTTCAACAACTCTATGCGGACAAGCCCGGATCCCATATCAAACAATATATTCTGGCACAATCCAGCAGTAAGTACATTAAAAACGACAGTCAACAATTAACCCTTTTCTAAGATGTTAAAAACACTGAACTACGATGGTACCTGGTCAGGACTAATGACATGTGTCTTTTGCTCCTTTGAGTACAAATGGCAGATCGGCGCTATACAGCAACATGCTTCATCTAGCCAAACAGGCCTCTTTACTGCTCCAGAATTGATCAGCACAGATAATGAAAAAGCCAGACGCGTACTCCTCGGTCTTGAAAAGAAAATAGGTCTTCAGGGGATCCAAGAACTTTATTATGTCCATCTTTCAGAAATCAAAGATCGAGAACTTTTGATACTGCGAAGTATCATTTACTATTTTAGATCAGAAACCAAAGCCAATCAAAACTATGGCCATGACGATATCTTACAGATAAAAAAAATTGTTCGCTCTGTTTCCAGAGAAAGACACCGGGTAAAAGCATTTGTCAGATTTCAAAAAATGAAAGATGGTTTATATTTTGCTAATCTAGAACCTGATTTTAATGTCCTACCACTAATTGTGAAGTTTTTCAAAGAACGCTATGCAGACCAAAAATGGCTTATCTATGATCTGAAGCGAAAATATGGTATCTACTATGATTTAATGGAAGTAACAGAAGTTAAATTCAGCGATACTTTAGCTAAAAATCAAATCGAAATTCACTTAGACGAAGAAGAATCACGCTACAGTGATCTCTGGAAAAACTACTTTGAATCAGTCAATATCAAGGAACGAAAAAACACAAAACTACATGTTCAGAGTCTACCAAAACGTTATTGGAAATATTTAAATGAAAAAAATTTGTTATAAAAATCTTATTTTTAAAAAACCAAAGGCAGAAATTAGCTGTTTATTAAATTAAAAAGAGATGACTATAAAAAACATTGAAAACGAAAAAAAGGGTCAAATAATCGCAGAAATCGATGGTAAAGAAGCTGGTTTGATGGAATATACCTGGGCTGGAGAAGACAAATTCATTATTGATCATACCGAAGTACACCCGGAATTTAACGGCAATGGTGTCGGCAAAAAGATGGTACTCGAAGCTGTTGATTATGCCCGCAAAAAAAATGCGAAGATCATGCCCCTTTGCCCTTTTGCAAAATCTGTATTTGATAAAACTGAAGCATTTCAAGATGTATTGTTTTAAAACCTGCTTTCAGGTTTCAAAACAGTTCTGGTTATCAAGTTAGAAATATCGAACTGAAAGTAATCTAATGCGAAAAGTGCCTACACCTTGATAACCGAATCTGGCAGTGTAAGAGCAAGAGCCAGAATAAAAATTCAGCGATCATAAACGATAAAGGAACAATAGTATAAAACATAAAAATGCGCTTTTGAAAAAATCAAAAGCGCATTTTTTATATGATTATAGCGTTTTTAGATTAAACTACAATATTGATAATCTTCCCTTTAACAAAAATAAGCTTTTTCAATGCTTTACCGTCCATATAGCGCTGTACATCCTCATTGGACAGAACAACTTCTTCAACAGCTTTTGCGTCTAGATCCAATGCCAACAATAAGTTCATTTTCATCTTACCGTTTATCGATACCGGATATGCAAATTCCGATTCCACTAAATAATCAGCAATAAATGTCGGATAAGTCGCATACGAGATCGATCCAGCTTCTTTACCCAATAACGACCACAGCTCTTCCGAAATATGCGGTGCATAAGGCTGAAGTACAACAACAAGCTGTTCTAAAATAGCACGTTTATTACATTTAAGATCAGTAAGCTCATTCACACAGATCATAAAAGCTGAAACCGACGTATTGAATGAAAAACGTTCAATATCATCCTCCGCCTTTTTTATAATCTTATGCAAAGCTTTATATTCCGCTTTTGTAGGTTCCGCATCCGATACATCAAAGTTACCTTCAGCATCATGGAACAAACGCCATACTTTCTTTAAAAACTTGTAAACACCTTCAATACCATTCGTATTCCAAGGTTTTGCCTGTTCCAACGGACCCAAAAACATTTCATACAAACGTAGTGTATCTGCACCATAAGCTTCGATAATATCATCAGGATTGACAACATTGAACTTTGATTTAGACATTTTCTCCACTTCCGTTCCGCAGACATATTTACCGTCTTCCAAAATAAATTCAGCAGCGGCATAATCTGGTCTCGACGCTTTAAATTTCTCCAGATTCAGCACATCGTTAACCACAATATTAACATCCACGTGTAATGGAATCGTGTTGTACTGATCTTTCAAACCATAAGAAACATATGTATCTGTTGCTTTTCCTTCATCGCCTAATAAGCGGTATACAAAATTAGAACGTCCCTGGATCATCCCTTGATTGATCAGTTTTTTGAAAGGCTCTTCCTCATTGTGGAAACCTAAATCTTTCAAAAATTTATTCCAGAAGCGTGAGTATAGCAAGTGACCTGTAGCATGCTCAGAACCACCGATATATAAATCAACAGCTTTCCAGTAATCTACCGCTTCTTTCGAAGCAAAAGCTTCTGTGTTCTGAGGATCCATATAACGGAACCAGTACCAAGAAGATCCGGCCCATCCTGGCATTGTACTCAATTCATACTCGTACTGATCTTCGTATTTCCAGTTTTCCGCACGTCCCAAAGGTGGTTCACCCGTTTCAGTAGGTAAGTATTTGTCCACCTCAGGCAATAACAAAGGAAGCTCTTCTTCCTTTATTAAGTAAGGCAATCCATTTTTGAAATAAACGGGAACCGGTTCACCCCAATAACGCTGGCGACCAAAGATCGCATCACGCATCCGGTAGTTAATTTTAGCTTTTCCTAATTGTAATTCTTCCAACTTTGCAATTACAGCAGCCACACCTTCCTGGTAGTTCAAGCCGTTCATAAAATCAGAGTTGATATATTTACCATCCTTATTTCCATCCGCTTCCTCTTCGATCTGCTGCGAGTCAGAAATCTTGACAATCGGTAGATCAAAATGCTTTGCGAACAGATAATCACGTTGATCGCCCGAAGGAACAGCCATTACAGCACCTGTACCGTAACTAGCCAATACATAATCAGCAATCCAGATCGCAACATCCTCTCCCGTAATCGGGTGTTTGGCATATGCACCTGTAAACGCACCCGACACCGTTTTTGTATCAGACATTCGGTCCAGTTCCGATTTTTTACTTGTTTTATCAATATATGCAGTAACTGCAGCCTGCTGATCAGCAGTCGTTAATTTTGAAACCAATTCATGCTCCGGAGCCAATACTACAAATGAAACACCAAATATTGTATCGACACGGGTGGTGAATACTTCAATATTCGTCTCCAACTGTGGAACTGGAAATTTCACTAATGCACCCACCGATTTACCGATCCAATTACGTTGCATCTCAACCAAAGGCTCTGGCCAGTCCACAAGTTCCAGACCACGCAACATACGGTCAGCATAGGCAGTGATACGCATCGACCATTGCATCATTTTCTTCTGCTCCACCGGATGACCGCCACGCTCAGAAAAACCATTGATCACCTCGTCATTCGCCAGCACTGTCCCTAATGCCGCGCACCAGTTCACGGTACTTTCACGCAAGTACGCAATACGGTATTTCAACAACTCACGCTGTTGTTTTTCTTCGTCAAAGGCAAGCCATTCCGCTCCTGTAAATGTTAATACATCATCATCACAAACAGCATTAATTCTCTCTGAACCAGTTTTTTCAAAACGACTAATTAAAGTATCGATTAACTCTGCTTTATCCGAATCATTGTTATACCAAGAATTGAACAGTTGCATGAAAATCCATTGCGACCACTTATAGTAAGAAGGCTCGGAAGTACGTACCTCTCTGCTCCAATCAAAAGAAAAACCAATGTTATCCAATTGTTCACGGTAACGGTTTATATTTGCCTCAGTCGTAATCGCTGGATGTTGTCCCGTCTGAATGGCATACTGCTCTGCAGGTAAACCGAACGAATCATATCCCATAGGATGCAAAACATTAAAACCTTTTAAACGTTTATATCTTGAAAAAATATCCGAAGCGATATAACCAAGTGGATGACCGACGTGCAGTCCAGCTCCAGAAGGATAAGGAAACATGTCTAAAACATAATATTTCGGTTTTTCATGTGTATCCGCAGATTTGAATGTTTCATGATCGGCCCAAAATTTTTGCCACTTTTTTTCTAACGATTTGTGATTGTACTCCATTTTTGTATTGAGGAATTTTGTAAGACTTGCGAAATTACGATTTTAATAGCGAATTGTAAGAAAAGTTTTGTAGTTTAAACAATAAATGATAGTATTGAAAAGTTAATTACAAAGGATATAGCGAATTTTCATACTTCCGCAAGAAAGTTATTACAAGAATAATTCGAATAAATCCCCTCAAATCATTACTTTCGCAAATAAATTTTTATTGCTTATTATGTCAGAATACGAATCAAGCACGCAAAAAAGAAAGACAAAATCAGTTTACGTCTCTACTGTTATCAGTATAGCTCTAGTCCTTTTAGTGACTGGATTGCTAGGTTTATTACTTGTTCACGCAAAGAATCTATCGAAATACGTAAAAGAAAACATCGTACTCAATGTCATCGTTAACGATGGCACCAATGAAGGAGATGTACTTTCACTGCAAAAGGATCTAGAGAAAGATAAGTATGTCTTACGTACAGAATATATTAGCAAAGAACTAGCTGCAAAATCATTGAAAGAAGATTTAGGCGAAGACTTTGTACAGTACTTAGGCCACAACCCATTGCTTCCTTCTATTGACGTATACATGAAAGAAGATTATGCCAATTCGGATAGTATCAAAACCTTTATAGACAAAATATCACGCAACACCCGAATCAAAGAAGTGGTTTACCAAGAATCACTTATCGATATGGTCAATAAAAATGTACGCATTATCAGTATTGTAGTATTGGCGTTTGCCGCGATTTTATTAGTGATTGCAGTAGCCCTCATCAACAATACCATCCGTCTGGCGATCTATTCACAGCGGTTCCTGATCAAAAGCATGCAATTAATAGGAGCAACCAAAAACTTCATCCGTAAACCATTCATCACCTACGGTATTATTCATGGACTATTGGGCTCGCTTATCGCCATCCTATTATTAATATTCACACTGAAGTTTGCACAGCAGCAGATTCCAGAACTGGTATTTTTAAGAAACTGGTATGAATTTGCCGCGATCTTTATCGTGGTCATCGCAATCGGAATTCTAATTTCTGGCTTAAGTACATACTTTGCCGTAACCAAATATTTAAAAGCAAAATCTAACGATTTATACAGTTAAAAATGGCTCAAATCAAAAAATCTGAAACGACAAACAAAGGTGCTTTTGTTTTCGGAAAATTGAATTATCAATTATTTATTGTTAGTATCATTATCGTTATCATCGGTTTCCTGCTTATGAGCGGTAATACTGATATCTATAGTTTTACTAAAATCACGTTAGCTCCCATCGTCATAGTACTTGGTTTTGCATTGGGTTTTGTAGCCATTCTTTACAAACCAAAATCTAAATAAAAGTAGAATTACACTATGTCCTTATTTGAAGCCATCCTTCTAGCGATTGTAGAAGGATTAACTGAGTATCTTCCGATTTCATCTACAGCCCATATGGGCTTTACTGCAGCCTTAATGGGTATGCAGGAAAGTGAATACCTCAAAATGTTCCAGGTGTCTATCCAATTTGGCGCCATCCTGTCCATCGTAGTTCTCTACTGGAAGAAATTTTTCGACATCAAAAATATCCAGCTGTATTACAAACTAGCTATTGCTGTTATTCCGGCACTGGTTTTAGGAAAACTACTGGACGATAAGATAGAAGCCGTATTAGGCAATCAAATCGCTATTTCAACCGTCTTGGTATTAGGTGGTGTTGTCCTGCTATTTGTTGACAAATGGTTCAAGAATCCAACCATCTTAGATGAAAAAGAGATTCCGATTAAGAAAGCATTAATTATAGGTTTTTGGCAATGTTTAGCCATGATGCCAGGTACTTCCCGTTCAGCAGCATCTATTATCGGTGGTTTGACGCAAGGATTAGACCGTAGAGCAGCAGCAGAATTTTCATTCTTCTTAGCAGTTCCGACTATGCTTGCTGTAACAGTTTACTCCGTATTTGTAAAAACATGGGGCGAAGGAACAGCACATGCGCAGAAAGGTTATGAGATGATATTTGCCAGCAATGAAAACATCATCGTCTTTATTGTCGGCAATGTTGTCGCATTTATAGTCGCTATGATCGCAGTTAAATCATTTATTACCGTCTTAACGAAATACGGATTTAAATTCTGGGGCTGGTACCGCATTATTATTGGTATTGCTTTATTAGTATTCTTTTGGAATAACTAATACTTTGACGCTACGCTTACTTTTACCCGCTATGGTGAAAAATAATATGAGTACCTTTGCAAAAAAATACAAAATCAGCTTGACTTTGTTTTATTAAAATCTTCTTTTAACGAGATTCAGCAAATAAAACAAAATCAATGATCTAGTGCAATTGAACTAATGAATGGAAAATAACGAGAAAGATCAAATAGAAAAGGTATTTTCATTTGCCGAAGGACAAATGTTACTGATAGATAAGCCACTGACCTGGACTAGCTTTGATGTGGTGGGGAAAATTCGTAACTCCATTAAACCATTAAAGATAAAAGTAGGCCATGCAGGTACATTAGACCCGCTAGCTACCGGTTTACTAATTGTATGTACAGGTAAATTCACAAAAAAAATAGACAGCTATCAAGCTGAAGATAAAGAATACACAGGAACCATCACCTTAGGTGGTACTACCCCTTCTTACGACCTGGAAACAGAAGTTGATGAAACCTTTCCGATCGATCATATTTCGGAACAGATGATCCACGATGCAGCGAAAACCTTCGAAGGAGATATCGACCAATATCCACCAGCACATTCAGCAATCAAGATAAACGGAGAACGTATTTATGAAAAGGCTCGCCGTGGCGAAACAGTCGAGTTAAAAACACGTAAAGTCTCCATTAACAGCTTTATCATCGAAAAAATAGAAATGCCGGTCGTTCATTTCAGAGTATCATGCAGCAAAGGAACATATATTCGTTCCCTGGCGTACGATTTCGGAAAAGCGCTTAGCAGTGGTGCACATTTAAGTTCACTAAGAAGAACGAAAAGTGGCGATTACCAAGTTGAAAATGCTTGGAACCTAGAAGAATTAATTCAAAAAATAAAGGCTCACAAAGAAATTAGTATCACAGAACCTCAATTGTAACGATTGATTTCTATTGATTAATTTCTCGAAAAATATTTCATTAAATGAAAATTTATAGAAGTTTAGATGATTTTAAAGCATTGGAAAATGCAGTTGTTACCATCGGTACATTTGATGGTGTCCATATCGGTCATCAAAAAATATTAACTCATCTAAAAGAATGCGCTAAAAAAATTAACGGTGAGACCGTATTGTTAACCTTCTACCCTCACCCTAGATTAATTATCAATCCGGATGATGACAGTTTACGTCTTATCAATGATATAGAAGAAAAAGTGAGCCGACTATCTGAATTGGATATCGACCATTTAATCATCACACCGTTTTCACGCGATTTCTCAAACCAGACACCTGAAGAATACATCAGCAATGTACTGGTCGGAAAACTCGGCACAAAGAAAATAGTGATCGGATACGATCATCATTTCGGGAAAGATAGAAGTGGAAGCTTAAAAGATCTGCAACAGTACGCTGATATTTTTGACTACTCGGTGGAACAAATCCCCGAACAGGACATCAACGACGTTGCAGTATCGTCAACACGTATACGCCTTGCACTGATTACCGGTGATATCAAGACCGCAAACCTTTACTTGGGCTATCCGTTTGAATTAACAGGAACAGTGATCCGCGGGGACCAAATCGGCCGTACAATCGGTTTTCCCACTGCCAACCTGCAGGTGCACGAACAGCACAAATTAATTCCTGCATACGGTATCTATGCTGTTGAAGTTCATATTTTCGATCATTTACAAAATATTACCACAGGCGAATACGTAGAAATACAGCCAATCAAAATTGCTAAAGGAATGGGCTACATTGGTACCCGACCAACAGTAGATGGAATGAACAGAAGCATTGAAATAAGCTTATTTGATTTCAATGATGATATATATGGGAAGACATTACGCGTAAAATTCCTGCATTTCATCCGTCATGACGAACGTTTTGACTCCTTACAGGAAATGAAAGATCAGATCCAGGAAGATGAAAAACAGATCCGAGCATTACTTTTTTAAAAAGTTACTTAAATAATAAGTGAGATGGCTAGAAGACTCAGAAGTTAAAAAAATTCTAGCCCTCTTAACTAAAATAATAGAAATGCCCTTACAGGAATCTGTAAGGGCTTTCTATTTTAATCTCGATCTTTCCTATACAAATAAGAACTACCAGATCACAATTCTATCCGTTTTAGGGACAAATAATTTATCACCTTCCTTCGTACCGAATGCCTCATGAAAACCATCTAAATTGATGATCGGCGCAAAAGCACGATATTGAGCTGGCGAATGCGGATCTGTTTTCACTTGGTTCACAACAAACTCATCCGTTGTTTTAGTTCTCCAGATCGTAGCCCACGATAAAAAGAAACGTTGTTCTTGTGTATATCCATCAATCAGACCTGGGTTACCTTTATCTTTCAGGTACATTTTCAAGGCATCGAAAGCAACAGAAGAACCACCTAAGTCACCTATATTTTCACCTAAAGTAAAACGGCCATTCACCTTCACACCCGGTACCGGTTCATAAGCTTCAAACTGTTTTACCAATGCATCAGCAGAAGCTTCAAACTTCGTCTTATCCTCTTCGGTCCACCAGTTGTTCAAATTACCGTTTCCATCATATTTAGCTCCTTGATCATCAAAACCATGAGACAGCTCATGACCGATAACCGCACCGATACCACCGAAGTTAACTGCTGCATCTGCCTTATAATCATAGAATGGAGGCTGTAAGATCGCTGCAGGGAATACAATTTCATTAAACAAAGGACTGTAATAAGCATTGACAGTTTGTGGTGTCATACCCCATTCCGATTTGTCAACAGGTTTACCTTGCTTATCCAAATTCTTTGCAAAAGCCCATTTACGCTCGCTCAGGATATTATCAAATAAAGAAGTACCCACATTTAACGTAGTGTAATCTTTCCATTTATCTGGGTAACCGATCTTCACATTAAATTTCGAAAGTTTCTCTAAAGCCTTTACTTTCGTATCGGCCGACATCCACTTCAGATCATTGATATGCTGCTGGAAAGATTTGATCAGGTAACCGACCAATTCCTCTGCCTGCTCTTTTGCTTGTGGCGGGAAATTCTCTTTCACGTAAAGTTTACCCAAAAGCTCACCTGCCACACTGTTGACAAATTCAACTCCTCTTTTTTCCAACGCACGTTGTTCTTTTTGACCCTTCAATTTTTTACCCCAAAAATCAAAATTAAGTTGATCCAGATCCGCTGTTAAATATGCCGCAGCATCATTCATCACGTTAAATTTCAAGACCTCCTTAATCGCTTCTAGGTTTTCAGGCTTCAATACCTTGTCTAGGTTCTGATAATAAGCCAGTTCTGAAACAATCACTGTATCCGCCTTAAAACCCGTATCTTTCAAATATTTGGCAATATCAATGTTTTTGACCATTTTCTTCAGATCAGCAACAGCAACCGGATTATAACGCTTTTCAGCATCACGGGACTGCTCCACTGTTTTCAGGTTTTTAGCCAATTCTTTTTCAAAAGCAACAATTTTCGGACCCTTTAAGTCACGCGTACGCTGACCGACTTTACTATAAAGCGCCGAGATAAAATTAGAATAATCACCTAAAGTTTCCGTATTCTTAGCATCTACAACCTGGTAGTAAGAACGCCCCAGACCTAAACTTGCAGCACCTAAATAAACCGTATTGACGTTACTATTTTTTAAGTGTGCATAGACATAAGCACCGAAAAAAGGATTGCCACCGATTGGCGTCACCTCAACCAGATAATTGTACAGACCGTTAAAATCCTTGATCGCATCGATTTTATCCAGATAAGGTTTAATTGGAGTTACGCCCAATTGGTTACGTTTATCAAAATCAATATAAGAGCGATATAAATCACCGATCTTTTGACCGTCAGAACCTTTTGCAAAAGTGGTACTTAAAGATTCTTTCAAGATCTTCAACGTCGCAATGTCTGTGTTTTCACGAAGCTCGTCAAAAGATCCCCATCGCGCTTTATCCGAAGGTATCGACACTGTCTTCATCCATTGACCATTTACAAAATTGTAAAAGTCATCCTGTGGACGAACACTCTTATCCATAAAGGCTGTATTGATTGCCGGCTGCTGCTGTGCAAAGAGCATTCCTCCGCACATCAGTAAAGCGGCAAGAACTGAATGTTTTTTCATATTACCGTTTATTTGTTTTAATTTGATGACAAACTTAATAAAAGTTAGTATTATGTTTACAAGGTCGAACATTTAATTTCAGTATGCAAATCGAAATAGCTGGAAAAAACTATCAAATCATTACAACTGATTCCAAAGAAATCCGCTTGGAGCAACATCCGAGCCTTGCGCGCATTTTTGCTCCCGTCGACTTTGAAATCAGCACCTTAGAACAGTTTATTAAAAATAACAAGAATAGCCAAACAGTTTCTGAAGAAGTCGAGTATCAAGAACATCCGGTTCGTCTCTTTCAACAAAACTATTTACTCAAACTCATCAAGAATAGCACCTCGAACAAAATTCTGGTTAAAAACAGAACCATTACCTTGTACTGTAAAGGGACAACTTATCAAAAACAGCTCCATGACTGGCAGAAACAATTTATACTCCAGCAGCTAGCAGATGAAATCGGCTATTGGGAAGAAAAATTAAATGTGTTGGTGGGTAAGATCAAACTTAGGGCATTACCAAAGAGTCTCTACAGCCTGCAGGCAGAACATAACATTACTTTTAGCACATCGATCACATGCTTATCGGTCTCGGAACTCCATTACCTGGCCTTTAAAGCCATTGCTTCACAGATTTTATTGGATCCGAAGATCAGAACAACATATTTTCCAGACGAACAGCAGCTCGAACATCAACTAGCTTATACACTAAAAACATGTCAACAATCACATTAAACATACCGGTTACAGATACAGCATTACAGCAAATCAAGCAAAATTTCACCTTATTGCTCGATCAGATCACAGCCGAAGACCGCAAACAGCTGCAGGAAGCGGTATTCGACAGCCTATCCGACAAAGATGGCGCACCGCAGATCGGCGATCTTAGCGTCTCGAGTTTCACTTTCAACGATATCGAAAAGAAAGGTAAATTTCGAATCAGCTTCAACATCGACCGCCAATTTTGCTGCAGTGATACGACCTCCTGCCAGTCCGATTACGTTGATTTCGATTTCTCCTATACATCTGGGAACATCGTTGCTACAGGCAATTTTATGAATTGGGATATAGACAATTAAGATGGAAATACCGAGCCGATTCAAAACAAATACATCCTCCTTTCATCATTATTGGACCGCAGGTGCCGGAGTAGAACTGTTAAAAAAACTGCCAAAGCAGCCCGACCTTCGGGAAGCAAACAAGTTGGTGCCCTACCTCTTCACCTGCGATGAACCGGCAGACGAATTGGTCAGAACGCTCCATCAGCAAGTTGGTTTTGGCAAGGGACAGCAATTACTACGTGCGTATTTAGTTGCTCCGGAAAATGTCGATGAGCCCTATAGAGAAGCACTTGACACTTTTTTCTCCTCGATTGAGAGTTCAGCGTCCTGGTTAAACTGGGAACTGCTGGAAAGTGGCATCGCAGTAAGTCAGCGCGCAGGATTAAGCGGTCTGATCGTCTTGCGCGACTACTGCCTCATGGGTGGTTACGAATCTGCAGCAATCAATAAACCACTTATCTATACCGGTGCACTAAAAAAAGGAGCCGTGAAGCGCCTGGCAGATACAGTAGACTTTTGGGTAGACATCATGGAAAATGGAGCTTTAAAAAGCGGGCAGATCGGTTATCAAAAAGTAATGGAAACCCGCATGATCCATGCTTTCTCACGGATCAATATTCTGGCGAAGACGGATTGGGACAAAAATGAATGGGGCCTACCGCTCAATCAGTGGGACATGCTTGCCACCAACCTGGGATTTTCGCTGGTCTTTATCGTCGGGTTACAGCGCATGAAATTTCAGATCCTTCCAGAAGAAATAACAGCAGTGCTTCACCTCTGGAAATATATCGGTTACTTGTTAGGTATCCCCTTGCAACTACTCCCTGACACGGAACAACAGGCTATTGAAGCGCTTTACTACTGGACCATGACACAAAAAGAAGGCGATGCCGATTCCAGGTTATTGGCCCAGGCCCTACAGGAAGAGCCTATAGTCGCGTATTATCCGGAGTCAGCGCTGGGACGTAAAATGATGCGCGAAATTCATCTCTATTATAACCATTTTCTCCTAGGCAGCTATTCCTGTAGACTTTTAGGCCTCGACACCACCAGAATTGGTGCCATAGCCTATCTCAATGTTTTAAAAAACAAAATGCGTAATAACAAGTCCAGACTTACCCAACAACGTCAGCTTCTCATCAATAAAGGAAGAGCCGAGCAATTGGAAGTCAAGAGAATCTACTTAACCTACAATAACCGGGAGAACAACAAGCAACACTAACACTATTTCGCTAAAGCAATACCATTTGCTTTTAGCATCGTTTTAAATTTCGGACTGCGAATATAGCTATTGAATGCATGGCTTTCCATACCCGAGAAGTCTGTTTTATCAAAGCAGGTATACTGCTTCACCAGCTCATTGTACACATTATCTTTATAGCCCAGGTCGGTCGGATTAAATTTATCGGCAAAAAAACCGAAAAACTTCTTCAGCATCTTATCTGTATTATTGATTGTAATGTGCATTTTTTTCACCTGTGGACTTATCGTGCAGAAGGAGTCATTGCCCGCCTCCTGCGATTTAAAATCAGCTAATCCGATTGCCGGAGCTAGCATAATACAGGTAATCCGGTTTTTATTCTCCAAGAGTTCTTTCGCGTTTTCCACATCAACATTATGAATTTCCTTGATGTCTTTTACAAACTTCTCATTGAAATGCGGTTCCGCCAATGCACTCAGTACCACAGAAGCACCTCGACTGTGTGAAATGATATAGACATCTTTATTTGAAATCGTATTCAGCACACGCCTTAAACCAAACTCACCGGCCATCTGACTAAACGAAGTCGCGGTAAACCAGATTTTTGCCCCGGCAAAAGGATTGCTCGTCCATAGCCCGTCCCAATAAAAACGCACAATCTCATCATCCTTAGCATTGACCTTAATAAGCTTCTGGATATAACCGTAACTCTCATTTACTTCTTCATTGTTTGCATTAAAGCCGTGAACAAACACAAAAACACGCTTCTTCGTTTTCACACGCTCTTTAAATTCCCTTAGTTTTTTCACTTCAAATCCAGTCAGCTCATCCGTGATACCTTTGTCTGCCGCGATTTTCATTAAAGAGTAAGCATCTCTTTTTCCATTACTAGGTGGGCTGCCGTACGTCTTACGCCAGTTATCAGGATAAAAATTCCCGTTTTGATCCACAAAAGAATTGGAAATATTGGGTTTATCAAATGAATTCGGCTTCTGTGAAAGAGGCACATTGTGCATAATCCCACAGGACGATATAAATACAAGTATTATTAAGTAACGTAAGTTTGAAATCATATACATTAAAAATAGCAGAAATTATTGATACAACCTCATCATTATAAAATTGTTTTACTGCCATTCAATATATAGTCGATAAATGAAAAATTTAACTCTTACTATGCCGCGAGCACCTTGTATCTTTAATCCATCCATGTAAATCTCGGCACTATGTTTGGTAATGAAATCATTCAGAAAAGGGGCATCGATACAATAATGTACCTTTTCTCAACAGTAAAAATCTTAATGAGTCCTGTTTTATGAAGCATTTGTACATTAAAAACATTTTAATATATAGTTTTTTCGTTTCCTTTTTGTTTATTTCTTGCCAACAAGGACAATCAAAAAATGATCCGGAAGAAAAGAAAAAGGAGAAAACAAAAGATTCAATCGATGCGATTAGAAAGAAAGAAGAAGAAATTGCGAAGGCCAAACCAAAAACAGCGGCAGATATTGAAATCACCAAAGAACTCCAGTACACTAAGTATACATTAGAAGACACTTATCCCTATAAAGATACAGTAAGGCAATTTCAATGGGATAAAATAAAAGAAAAACTGGCTTTTGTTGAAAATTTCCAGAACGGCAACGCTATTTATGGTGTGCTGCAAAACTATCAGAATTCAAATGGTGAGGCACCTACTATTCCACATTTCAAAAGAGATTCCTATAAACGTGTTGCTGACTCCCTAGGAACAGAACGCTACCAAGCGAGTCCCTTATATCGTGAAGGCGAAACCAAATTACCTTCCATTTATGGTAGAGATGGCTGGCTGGTTAAACTGCAGAGTAGCGACACGTTACAACGTGTCAAAGTGGAAGGTGTTTCCTTCGAAGGAACTTGGGAAGTACCGAAAAGATACCTCAAAACAATAGGCGATTCTGTCAGATTTGACAAAGTAATCGTCGTGGATGTTACAAACCAAAATATTTGTACACTGGATAAAACAGAAAAAGGATGGGCAGTAAGAAGCATGAATCCAGCCACTACAGGCCGTCACAAGCCTCCTCATGCACAGGAAACTCCTACTGGAATCTTTGTTTTACAGGAGCATAAATCCAAGATGTTTTATTTCAAAGATGGCACAAAATCTATCGAAGGTTACGCCCCATTTGCAAGCCGTTTTACGGCCGGAGCGTACGTACACGGCGTTCCTGTCAATAATCCGAACGGTAAAGTGATCGAATACAGCTGGAGCTTAGGCACCATCCCGAGGTCACATATGTGTGTCAGAAATGCGTCATCACATGCACAATTTGTTTATAAACGGTCAAAAGACTTCCAGACTTTGGTAATAGTTATTGATTAACGATAATTAAGATACTGATTAACAATTTTTTACACTTTTTAACTATCTTTAGTTCTTAAATTTGCTATCGAAAAACAAATAAGGGATAAAGTATGGAGAAATTAGTGTTCATTTTATTTATGGGTTTGTATGCAGCGTTGTTCACAGAATCTAAAAATGTAGTACCGACAGAAATTCATAAAAAAGAAATTACAGTTAAAAAGAAAATATCAAAAGTAGATGCACTCTACGAAAGCATGAATCTCAAAGATGTAGTCAATTATAAAGCATTTAAAGAAGCGATGGAAGGCTATAGATTACTTCCCGCCAAAAACAAAGATGTATTATCAATCATTGACTTCACTTTACCATCTACCGAAAAAAGGCTTGTCGTCCTAGACCTTAAAAACGAAAAAGTCCTTTTTCATTCGCTCGTTTCACACGGTAAAAATAGCGGTAGTAATTACGCTACTTCTTTTTCAAACACGCCGGAGTCATTCCAGAGCTCATTGGGCTTTTATGTAACGGAGAATACTTATCAAGGTTCAAATGGTTACTCTTTGGTTTTAAATGGACTGGAAGAGGGCTTTAATGATAGAGCCAAATCAAGAGCTGTAGTGGTTCATGGCGCAGATTATGCAAATCCACGCATCGTAAGTTCATTGGGACGCTTAGGACGAAGCTACGGCTGTCCTGCGCTGCCTAGAGAGTTAGCGAAGCCTATTATCAATACCATTAAAGATGGATCATTACTATTCATCTATGCCGACAACCAGGAGTATATAGCCAAATCAAAAGTGCTGAATCACCGGGATGATCTTACCGCCTACTATGAGAAAGATATGGCCGGAGATAAATTCGGAAAAATGAATTAAACATAAAAAAATCCCTCAACACTTGTTGAGGGATTTTTTTATTCCTTTTATTTCTCTTTATCCCAGAACTCCGCATTCTTAATCCCCAGTTCCTTGGCACTGAATGTTGGATTCATATCCCCTCTTTTACGCTTCACTTTATAATCCTGCCATACCTTGAGCGCTGTTTTACTCATCAGTAAGATCGCGATCAGATTGACATAAGCCATCAGCCCTACACCGATATCACCGATTGCCCAGGCAATCTCCGCTGTTTTCACAGAACCATAGTATACCGCCGCAAGAAATACAATACGCAATATCCAGGTAACCGCCGGACTTACCTTATTGGAAAAGATATACGATAAGTTGGTTTCCGCATAGTAGTAATAAGCCATAACCGTCGTAAATGCAAAGAAAAACAAAGCGATGGCCACAAAGCCATTTCCGATCAATGGAAAATGATGCGACACCGCCGCCTGTGTAAAGGCCGTGTAATTGACCCCTGGTATATGCTCCGATATAAAACCGACCAGTTGACCGGCTCCATCAAATTGCCCCACATTATACTGATTGGTAAATAAAATCATAAGTCCTGTTGCTGTACAAACGAATATTGTATCCACATACACCGAAAAAGCCTGTACCAAACCCTGCTGTGCAGGATGACTAACATCCGCTGCGGCCGCAGCATGCGGTGCGGTGCCCTGTCCGGCCTCATTACTATAGATGCCACGCTTGACACCCCAGGCAATCGCCATGCCCACAACGCCGCCAAAAGTGGCATTCAGGCTAAATGCAGAACTGAAGATAAGACCAAACACATCCAGAATCTGTGTATAATTTAAAGCGATGATCACTAAAGCCATTAAAATATACGCTCCCGCCATAAACGGCACCACTAGTTCAGCCACTCGGCCAATACGCTGTACACCGCCGAAAATAATAACAGCCAACAAAACCACCACTCCAATCCCCGTATAAGCGACAGGTATTTCAAATGCATTGTGCATCGAAGATGCAATAGCATTACTTTGCACGCCGGGAAGTAAAAAGCCTGTACTTGCAATGGTTATTAAGGCAAACAGAACCGCATACCACTTCACACCCAGACATTTTTCAATATAATAGGCAGGACCACCTTTAAACTCATCTCCGACCTGCTGTTTGAACACCTGTGCCAGCGTAGACTCCACGAAAGCAGATGCAGCACCTAGGAAAGCAATCGCCCACATCCAGAAAATTGCACCCGGACCTCCCATATAGATCGCCGTGGCCACTCCGATGATATTTCCTGTACCCACGCGGCCCGAAATTGCCAATGCAAAGGCCTGAAAAGATGATATACCCTCGTCCGACTGCTTTTTCTGAAACAGCAATCGCAGCATATCTTTAATATAGGTCAACTGCAGAAATCCAGTCCGTACAGAAAAATACAGACCCGTCAACAGACACAGATAAATAAAAACATCACTCCACACCAGCTCCGATGCGATTTTTACAAAATTTTCAAAATTATTATCTACCATAATCTAAGCTTTTACAAATAATTGGTGTACACATCCTAATAACAAGCCCTGAAAATATAAATTTTTATTCAGGATGGCACAAAAAATAGAGCAGAAAATACAAAAAGCCAGATTAATCAAGATTAATCTGGCTTTGACCATAAAAAATATAAATCTGGACGCTATCGGCTAATGCACGATAATATCCAGCAGATAGAAAACTGCAAAAATAACAGATGCGATACCATTGGTCGTCATAAAAGCGCGATCTACGCGGCTAAGATCTGTTGGACTCACAATCCGGTGCTGATAGATTAGCAAACTGCCATAAAAAACAACACCCAAATAATAGAACCATCCCACCTCCATATACAGAACCGGCAAGAGCACAAATATAAACGAACATACATGCAGGATCTCGGAAAAACGTAGCGCTCCTCTAGTACCCAACAATACTGGAATGGAATTCAGCTTATGCTCACGGTCAAACGCCTCATCCTGCAGAGCATAGATAATATCAAAACCGCTCACCCAGCACAATACGGCAAGGCCGTAAAGTACAGGAACAATATGAAACTGACCCGTTACCACAAGATATGCACCCACCGGAGCCAGCCCCAAACCTAGACCGAGCACCAGATGACATAAAGCCGTAATACGCTTAGTATAAGAATAAAAGAGCACGACAAATAAAGCAATAGGTGACAACATAAAGCATAAACTGTTGATAAAGTAAGTCGCAACGACAAAAAACACACAGTTTATGATTGTAAATAGCAATGCCCCTCTAGCAGAAATCCGCCCAGCAGGTATATCGCGCATTGCCGTTCGAGGATTCAAAATATCGATATCACGGTCCAGATAACGGTTAAAGGCCATAGCCGCATTACGTGCGGTCACCATACACACCAGCATTAATACGAGTAACTTCCAGTCAAAAGTATGATTGGTGGTATCTAAAGCCAGGAAAAAGCCAATAAAAGCAAAAGGCAATGCAAAAATACTGTGCGCAAACAGTACGAGGGACAGATACTTCTTCATGGACTACTCCTCTTCACCAGCGTGACGATAACGATCTGGATCCACATCACCATATTTATCTTCATCCCCTTCTTCATATCCGACTTCATCACTAGGAGCCGTTAAATCAGGCATAACAAAACGGGTATTGATATCCCCGATCGTCTCTAAAATAGCATCACAGCCCGACTTCACTTCAGCAGAAGTTAGGAAACACTTTGGAATTTCCTCAAACCACTCCGCTAATGCTTTTCTAAATTTAGACATATTTACATCAGACTTCACATTAGACTGCTTATCAGCTTTCGTGAATACTAACATAAAAGGTAAACCCCGCTCACCTAACCAGTAACAGAATTCAAGATCTATTTTTTGAGGCTCATGACGGCTATCGATCAAAACAAATATACACTGCAAATTATCGCGATGCGTCAAATAACGGCGAATAAATTTCTCCCAAGCTTCACGATTGGACTTCGATGTTTTTGCAAAACCATAACCCGGTAAATCCACTAGAAACCAATCGTCATTGATGATAAAATGGTTGATCAGCTGCGTCTTACCCGGTTTTTGAGAAGTTTTAGCTAAACCTTTCTTACCAACCATAGCATTGATCAGTGATGATTTACCCACATTGGAACGACCAATAAAAGCATACTCAGGGAGTTTGCCTTCTGGCAATTTATCAACTCGTGTATTACTACAGATGAATTCGGCTTTTTTAATTTGCATCTTGCAAAGGTAGCATAAAACTATCCTTTTGACAAATTGAACTCCGATCCGTTTCATTATTTAAAAACAAAAATGGAGGCAAAAGTGTAACGTTTCACAGATCAGCTTTACTAATGATAAAAATATGCTGGTAAACATGGCCATCTAACGCGCATCGGTACAAATAAATACCGAAATACAGCAGGAGAGCATTTTGCTATAACACATTAAAGCACCAGGAATACCATGCCAGATAACCGATTTAAAAAAATAGATTAAACACATATGACTAACCAAAATAATACATGCTTTTAGAAATCAAAAATGTTGTAAAAGACTATGCCAGTCATAGAGCGCTGGACCATGTCTCCCTCAGTATTCCCAAAGGAAAAATATTCGGACTTTTAGGACCCAATGGGGCCGGCAAAACCTCCCTGATCCGGATCATCAACCAGATCACAGGACCGGACTCGGGCGAAATACTATTCGATGGAGAGCCATTAGCACCCAAACATATCGAACGAATTGGCTACCTCCCAGAGGAAAGAGGCCTTTACAAGAAGATGAAAATAGGAGAACAAATGCTTTATTTAGCACAACTTAAAGGGCTGAGTAAGAAAGAATCAAATGATCGAATCAATCATTGGTTTGAGAAGCTTGACATTTTGTCATGGTGGGATAAAAAGGTTGAGGACCTCAGTAAAGGTATGCAACAGAAAGTACAGTTTGTTGCGACCGTACTCCACGAACCTGATCTTATTATCTTGGATGAGCCCTTCTCCGGATTTGACCCTGTAAACGCCAGTTTAATCAAAGATGAAATCCTCGAATTGAACCGAAAAGGGGCTACAATCATCTTTTCGACGCATAGAATGGAGTCCGTCGAAGAACTTTGCGACCACATTGCACTTATTAACCGCTCCCAAAAGATCCTTGACGGCAATATTCATGACATCAAAAACAACTATAAAAATCAGACCTACAAAATCGAATTACAGGCCGTTAATGATGAAAAATCAATACGTATAGAAAATCTATACCAATTAAAAAATATAGAACAATCTGAAAACAAAATAATTATCACCATCAAGTTAAACCAAGACATTAGCATCAATCAAGTACTCACAAAGCTCTTACCTCTGGCCGAAATCCATCAAGTATTAGAAATAGTACCCTCTATCAATGATATTTTCATCGAGCAAGTGACCCTATCCAACAACGCTAAAAAAGAAACCGACCATGCATAAGATACTACTCATTATTCAGCGCGAATACTTCTCCCGTGTCAAAAAGAAATCATTCTTATTGATGACTTTTCTGGTCCCATTATTTTTCATTGCGCTTTACGGAGGGATATTTTATCTGACCAAGAAAAGTTTCAAAGACGCCCATGCACATGTATATATTCTGGATCAGCAGGGCAGTTTTGCAAAGCAGCTGAAAAGCGACCCTAACATTACTTTTACTGTCAGCGACCGCTCATTGCAGGATCTTAAAAAGCAGATTAAAGACGATGAGCAAAACAGCTCCATCCTGGTCATTCCGAAAGAAATTTATCAGCAGTCTACCATCGAGCTGATTTCAGCAGATAAAGCCAATATCACGATCCAGAATGCAATAGCAAGACAGCTTGAAGGCATCATCCGCATCGGCGAATACAAGAAGCTAGGTATCGACCCAGAGCTGTTACAATCGGTGCAGCCTCATATCAGCGTCAATGCCAAAGAGCTAACAGAAGGTGGCGAGGAGAAAAACAGTAACACAGGTATTGCTATGGGTATCGGTGTAGGTTTGGCCGTATTGGTTTACTTATCGCTGTTTCTTTATGGTGTACAGGTGATGCGTGGTGTAATTGAAGAAAAGAGCAATCGCATTATCGAAGTTATCATCTCATCGGTCAAACCTTTCCAGCTTATGATGGGCAAGATCATCGGTATCGGAATGGTCGGACTCACCCAGTTCCTACTCTGGATCATCTTGACCGGAGGCCTGGTTTTTGGAGCCACCAAACTGATCAATAAAGAAACCGTAGAACAGGCTGCAATGCAACAAGGAGGGCCCGGCATGAACACGGTCAGTCAGGCACCGGCTTCAGGTCTTGGATTTGGCATTTTACAACATCTGGAATCAGTCAATGTCACCGAAATTATCGTTTGCTTCTTTCTGTTCTTCCTATCCGGTTATTTACTTTACAGCGCCATCTTTGCTGCAGTAGGATCGGCAGTGGATAGTGAAACAGAAGCCAACCAATTTACCATGCCCATTACCATGCCTTTGCTATTGACCTATGTCTTGTCGTTTGGAGTCATTATTAACGATCCTAACGGCCCCATTGCAACATGGCTAAGCTTTATACCTTTCACCTCCCCTATTGCCATGCTGGTCCGCATTCCGTTCGGTGTACCCACCTGGCAGATTGCTGTATCGCTGGCATTGTTGGTAAGCACCTTTCTACTGGTCACCTGGTTAGCAGCCAAAATATACCGTGTAGGTATCCTCATCTACGGAAAAAAGGCAAACTGGAAAGAAATCATCAAATGGATGAAGTACTAAACCCTTTTAAACGTAACAAAAACAGCTCTTTATTAATCCTAAAGAGCTGTTTTTAGTTTTAATTACCGTAAAACAAACATTTTAATATTAGGGACGATTTTTCACAATGTGCAGTGAAACCCAAAAAAATATATCAGACGCATCTTGCTACACAGGTTACATCAATACTGTTTGATCAAATATAAATCTCGCCTTTCATATAAAGCACCGCATTTCCTGCCAGCTCTACCCTGTCGCCCAGCAGACGGCAGTATACTTCACCCGTACGTTCTGAAAGCTGAAATGCCCTCAATTCAGTTTTATTGAGTTGTCCTGCCCAATAAGGCGTCAGCGTCGTATGTGCCGAGCCACAGACAGGATCTTCATTAACACCGACCACAGGTCCAAAAAAGCGGGAAACAAAATCATGGTTTTCTCCCCTCGCCGTTACGATAAATCCCCTTGCAGCCATACCAATCATCAAAGGTAGATTGGGTTTTAAAGCCTCAATATCATTTTGCTTCTCGAAAACCAGCATATAATCAGTCTTTCCGCGATAAGCTGCAATCGGTTTTTTATCCGTTACTGCCAGCAGTGCATCGGTCAATTCAGTTTCCGAAAATTGGTCTGCAGGAAAATTGAGCACAAATTTATCCTGCTGTACGCTTACGGGAAGTTTGCCACTTCTTGGCGAATAAAAATTAATCGTTTCCTTTACTTGCTTTTCACAATGGGCCAAAACGTAGGCCGTGGCAAGAGTTGCATGACCACAAAGATCTACTTCCGATGCAGGTGTAAACCAACGGATTTCATAACCATCACCTTTAGGCACATAAAAAGCGGTTTCAGATAGATTATTTTCTGCGGCGATCTTTAATAGAATATCGTCCGCCAGCCACTCCGTTAAGGGACAAACTGCCGCAGGATTTCCTTTGAATACCATATCCGTAAAAGCATCTACCTGATAAATTGTTAATTTCATATTCTTATTCCTTTTAAACAAAGTTATCATATAAGTCTTAATGGATACAGATACAGCATCACGATTTTTATAGGATACAGCACAAAGCACAGTTAATGCAATTAAGCAAAGCAGAACCCTAAAATCTTACCCTCATTTCCCCTTCAAGTCTTAATTCTTCGCTGCACTGTTCCAAAAATCATCTTCCACTTCAATTCTTTCTGAAAACAGCCAGACTTCTTTTATTTTGTCATCTTCGATCCGCAATAGATCGACACCTTTCATCGCAAGTGTCCCCTCACCTTTTGCTGCTTTGAAATGAATTGAAGCTGCCACAAGATTTCCATTATCACTTGTATATTCAATTTCATCAATAGCAAAGGTACCGTTGCTCCATTGCATAAAGTTCCCCAAATGAGCAAACACCGCTGCTTTTCCGGTATACGTTCCAGATTGAATACCTTTTCCCGGCTGATGCCAAACAATATCATCTGCAAATAAACTTCCGACTGTATCAAAGTCTCCTGTTGCCACCGCATTAAAATACGACTGCACTATTTTTACGTTTTTTGACATCCTATTTAATTTTATAAGTGAGTAAATTATATGACAAATTTCTACATTTGCAGTACAATAGTCAAGTACCTACCTAAAAGTAGGGTACTTACGCTAAAGTAATAATTACTGATTTACAGCACAATGAATATAAATATAAATATTTCTGACGAAAACTGTCCCCTAAGGAAAACACTTGAAATCATTGGCGGAAAATGGACCATGCTCATTATTTTCCAGATTAACGAACGCACCATCCGTTACGGCGAACTGAAGCGCTGTATTGTCGGAATCAGTGAAAAAATGCTGATCAGCCAATTGAAGTTTTTATGCGATAAAGATATTGTCCATAAAAAGTCCTTTGCCGAAATCCCGCCAAAGGTCGAATATACCTTGACCGAAAAAGGAAAAGAATTGCTACCCATTATTCAGACCATCATCCAGTACGGCCTCAAGCATGACATTTAACCATACAAAAATACCTTATCCTGTAATTTTCAATGATTGTACCTGCTCATTAACAATCCGAACATGGTAAAACAGTACAACAGGGCTTCCAGTAAAATTTCCAGAAACTACTGCTTTTAATATGCTTTCGGTTTCTCCTTTTTTATAGCTCAATGGCTTCATGACGGTTTTATATTGCTCATTTGCTGCGACAATCCAATTTTCAATTTCTTTTCTCCCCCTGTATGTATTACTCTCGTCAACAATCAGGTCTGTTTCGGAAAAAAAATTTGCATAGGAGACACAATCAAAATTGTTCTGCGCACGAACTAATGCGGCCATTACTTGTGGTATGTTCATTTCAAGTGTTTTTTTAAGGTTTTTAAATTGTTGGAATTGTACCTCCGTCAATAATAAATTCTGTTCCTGTCAAATAAGCCGCTCTTGGTGACACTAAAAAACCGACCAATTCGGCCACTTCCTGAGGTTCTGCCGGTCGGCCATAAGGAATATCCCCCAAACTTTCCATGACCTGCTGCACCGCTTCATCAACAGAAATACCAGTTCTTTTCGCGATTTCATCCATCATCCCTGTAGCACCATCTGTTTTGATCCAGCCCGGAGAGACTGCCAACACCCGAATACCTTTTGGTGAAACTTCATTTGATAAGCTTTTACTATAATTCACCAATCCTGCTTTAGCCGCTGCATAAGGTAATGTGGCATCATACAAAGGCAATCTAGCCTGAATAGAAGCTATATGAACGATAACGCCGTTTCCGCGAGCTATCATCTGAGGCAAAAACCCTCTATCCAGACGAACCGGAGCCAGCAAATTTGTATAAAACGTCTTTTCCCAATCCTCATCACTCAAAACAGCAAAGCCTCCTCCTTTCGTTTCAGAACTGCCCATATTGTTTACCAAAATATCCAGCCTGCCAAATTGTTGCAGTATTTCACCTACGACCTTTATCGTACCAGAGGACGTACTTAAATCGGCTGGAATAAAGTGTAATTTTCCATTATCCTGCAGAGGTTCATTTCTTGCTGTAATGATTACGGTCGCCCCGGCATAAAGCAACCGCTCCGCAATAGCCCTACCTGTTCCCTTTGTACCGCCAGTTACCAAAGCAATTTTGCCCGATAATTCATCATTAAAATTAAATTCCTGTTCCATGTTCTAAAATATTTAAAACAAAGGTCTGCGACACAGCCGGTTTATACAAGTACGGAAAAACGAATTGCATAGGGATAAATTTTTCCCCTATTGCACATTTTGAAACATAGCCATAGCTTTGTCGTATGTATGAAAAAAAAATACCCCTAGATCTAAATTGTGGTCTCGACCTCATCGGTGAAATACTGTATGGCAAATGGAAAATTCGTTTACTTTGGTTTATAAATGCAGGACATCAACGCCCAAGCGAACTCCAGCGCAAAATTCCCGGAGCCTCCCGCCGCGTATTGCATATACAGCTAAAAGAATTAGAACAGCACGAATTGATTGTAAAGAAAATATATCCGATTGTCCCTCCAAAAGTGGAATACAGCCTGACCGAATTTGGTAAAACTTTAATTCCAGTAATCGCGGCTTTAGGACAATGGGGCGATGACCATGAAGAGCGTTTACGAAATATCATTACGAAGCTTCAATAAATTAAAAATCACGAAGATACTGATAGATAAAACAACACTCTTATTGTTTTAAGAGACAACTCCTGTAGAATAGACAAGTGAGAATCGCCAATTTCAGATCATAACAAGATAGACAAATTGCTTTGCGAAAAATAAAACTCCCGTTTACCGGATTTTTTACCGAGCTTTTCAAATTCACAAAAGATTCACCGAATCCTCCCCTCCATTTACCGAGTTTACCCGACTGTTCACCTGATTACCATTCCGACTTTTAGCCCCCTTATATACCTTTGATTCAATCAATTAAATAATTCACAAATCAAAAAAACTTAAAAAGCTAAAAATCATGAAAAATTCACTAAACTCAATCTTTATCGTATTTGCATTAATCGGAGCATTAGTCGCAATGACGAGCATGAGTTTTGCAAAAGGAAAGACTCCGAGAAACACAAATCCCATGACGGTAATTGACAGTTACGTACAGATCGCTGCGGATGGTAATACAGAAGGTATACAGCACTTGTTCTCCGATGACTTCAAATGGACCCAATCATCCAATGCAAAAACAAAAACATACAGCAAATCAGAAGTTGTCAATTTTTTAAAGTCAAGCAAAGGACTAAAGCAGAACTGTAAAACAACCTACACCATCATGGAGAAAAATGAGAACTGTGTTATGGCCAAAGTAGAAATGAAGTATGACAATTTCACAAAAGTAGAATGTATCACCCTATGTAACGTAAATCAAGAATGGAGAATCAATCAAATCATCGAATCTTACAAATAGCAACGAGCCCACGCAACGAAAAAAGGTCTTAAAATTGAATTTTAAGACCTTTCCTATTTTATTTAAATCTGTATAGACTATTTCATTAAGAAGCCACCACCGATCAAATCATTTCCTTCATAGAAAACAGCCGATTGACCAGGAGCAATACCTTTTACATTATGTACAAAGTCGATCTTTACCATGTCCCCCTGTTGTGAGATTGTAGATAGAGCACCAGCATCTTTATAACGCACCTTAGATATCGCTTCCATAGGCTGCTCCAAAGAAGCATATTTAACCAAATTTACATTCCGCACATAAGCGAATGATTTTTCAAGCTCATGTTCTTCACCCAGCACCACGGTATTACTCTCCGGAAGGATCTCGACTACAAACATCGGTTTACCCAATGCGATACCAAGACCTTTACGCTGTCCGATCGTAAAATAAGGATAACCGATATGCTGTCCTACCACAGTACCATCTGTTAGGATAAAGTTACCAGGACCGATCTGTTGATCCAAAGTAGGCACTTTATGTCTTAAAAATGCACGGTAGTCATTATCCGGTACAAAACAGATTTCATAGCTTTCCGCTTTATTAGCAAGCTCCACCTGTCCCATATCCAATGCCATCTGGCGAATTTCTTTTTTCGTGAACGATCCCAATGGAAATTGCGTACGTGCCAGGTTTTCCTGTGCAACACCCCAAAGTACATAAGACTGATCTTTGTTTTCATCCTTACCTTTCGAAATCACGTAACGGTTATTATCGTGAAGACGAATATTGGCATAGTGACCTGTAGCAATAAATTCGCAGTCCAATTTATTGGCGCGTTTCATTAAAGCCTCCCATTTGATATGGGTATTACACAATACACAAGGGTTTGGCGTACGGCCGGCAATATATTCATCAACAAAGTTGTCAATAACAAAATCGCCAAACTCATCTCTAATATCCAATATATAATGTGGGAAACCATAATTCACCGCCAAAGAACGTGCATCGTTGATACTATCCAAGCTACAGCATCCGGTCTCCTTAGACGAGCCACCAGAAGCAGCATAGTCCCAAGTCTTCATCGTGATCCCTATGACTTCATATCCTTGTTCATGAAGCATGACAGCCGCGACCGAACTGTCAACACCCCCACTCATAGCAACTAATACTCTTCCTCTTTTACTCATTTTATTTTATTGAAATGCAAAGATAGGCTATTTGAAATTTTTACGTGTTAATTTCTTGTAAATTTTATCTGTATCAAAATCAAGTCTTTCAAAAAAATACATGAAATAAATGGGTGAAAAATTTTAGAATTCGAATTATCGGGGTATATTTGCATCGCATTCAAAGTTAAACGGGGATGCAGGTTAAGGTGCCATAGCTCAGTCGGTAGAGCAAAGGACTGAAAATCCTTGTGTCGCTGGTTCGAATCCAGCTGGCACCACCAGATCTGAAAGTAACAGATTTAAAACAAAAACTTGGAAGGTGCCATAGCTCAGTCGGTAGAGCAAAGGACTGAAAATCCTTGTGTCGCTGGTTCGAATCCAGCTGGCACCACTAAAAAAGTCCATCTCAAACGAGATGGACTTTTTTATTTATACCCCTACTTCACTTATCACTACATTACTGATTTCTCCGTCACTACATTACTGGTTACTCCGTCACTACATTACTGATTTCTCCGTCACTACATTACTGATTTCTCCGTCACTATATTACTGGTTACTCCGTCACTACATTACTGGTTACTCCGTCACTACATTACTGGTTACTCCGTCACTACATTACTGGTTACTCCGTCACTACATTACTGGTTACTCCGTCACTCATTACTGGTTACTCCGTCACTCATTACTTCGTCACTTGTCAACTCTATCAATGAGTACTTTGCAACGGAAGTTTGATAATCCTGATATTATCATGGTAAGCAATCCGCGTAAGCCCCGTCTGTGTTCCATAAACACCCCATTTAATATAACCGATATTACCAATAGTTACATTGCCCGCAAAAGTACGGTAGTTTGTTTTCTCATCGACCAAGGTATAATCATTTTGCCCTGGAAGTTTCATATAAGTCCTCATATACCCTGTAGGTCCATCTGCCCATAATACATCTACCCTGAAATGCATCCATTGATTTACATAAGGACGCAGATCGGGAATAATATTTTTGATAGAAGATGAACCCTCATATCGTAAACGCATCGTATTTCTCGCGGTACGAAACTGGAGTGGAACACCCGATCCTGTCGTACTATTTCCCGATACCTTTAACTGGAAAACATTTGTTTCATAAGTAGGGCCCGAAACCCAGGGCGTCCAATCTTTAAGCAAAACACTAAACTCGTAACGACGCTCATCATCCGGAAAAAAACGCGCATTCTTTATAGCCACAGCATCACTTTCACTTCTGTAAGCATCATCGGAGTAATATCCCTGATCGCCAAATACAATTTTATGAGCAATGGCATTGGTGGAACCATTTTCGGCAAGATTAACCATATACGCGGCATCAGATGCCGTGGCTTTAGTCGACGTTACTCCCGTAATACCCGAATTAAGCAAGCCATTTTCGTATGTTACATTTAAAATCGTATCATTTTCAATAATGGGCTGTGATTGTACCCCCACTGGTCGTAGATCAGTCAGATCTTGGTCGTGTACACCTTTGCTGTTTTTACTACAGGAAGCCACAAACAATGTGGTGGCAATGAATAGATAGTACTGTCGAGAAATCGATTTCTTTTTCATATATGCTTAAAAGAGTGGTTTATTTGATTTTATCATCTTAAAATTTATGTTTTATCAGGAGATGTAGTATTACAGTACAACATCCAAAGCAAAAATAAAAATTCAACAAAGCGATCCGAAAATTATTTGATATCACACCTTTTCAAGACCAAAAATCCCCTAAAGATTAACGTAATGACAATTTTCCGCTCAGACTTAAATCTCAATTTTTTATTTAAAAATGCAAATATAGATAATCATTGAATATCAATAAAATGATGGTATTTCTTTTTGAGAAGTTCTATTTGTTACATAAACAATACCAGGGCCAAATGATCTAATTCCCTCATAATAGAGCTCCAGGCATCATTTCTAGGATTGATGTAAAATATTTTTTCCCAACATTAAGAATTTAATACGATCTACTGGTTTTTTCAAAAGAAATATTGTAGCTTTAAGTGTAATAAAATTAAGTTAAACCAAATTATAGCAGCTATGAACCGAGTATTACTTAAGCTGGAGAGAGCCATACTATATTATGGCATTCCACATTTAAATGAAGAAGAACATGTTAAAGCCGATCAAAACCTTCTTGCTATCATCTTCCAGTTAGAACAAGAATTTGTTCTACGACATGGCAACAAAGAAATATTATTACTAACACGCAAATCATTCAGGCTGTTCTATAGACAGTTATGCAATTTGTTGGATGAGCTCTACCGTTATAAACATAAACAGGCCGATGAAACAATTCTCAAATACTACCAATTCCTGGTCCATATTGAAACCAGCTATAGCAAGGATATGGACCCACAGGCATCGCTTACACAATTTCACCTTCATGTCTTAAAAACAGAAATGATGGAGCAATTTCCTGCTCTAAAAGCTACTTTAATAGAAAAAGATGTTTCCGAATGCTTTCTAATTGAGATTCAGCACGTATTGGAAGATCAGTTCCGTGCGCCCGGACGGAACCTCAGCTATGAACAACAATTATTCTTCATAAAACTTCTAAGGGTACTCAGACACATTGCCCACGATACGTGGGACAGGGATTATAACCATTGTTTTATTAAATTTATGATCAGTATAAATTTCAATCACATCGGTTTTCTCAATCAATGTTTCGATTTGCTGGATAAAACATTAGAAGATATAGCCGACATAGATAAACAACGGAACTATCTGAATGATATCCTGTTCAAATTGAAACAGGTGGCACGCTATTCTACGGTACAATTTGACAGCAAAAGTAATAGTTTATCTAAAAAACTGATCCAATATGTCAAAAAAAAGATCAGCAGCACAGGCGAAATACCCGCATCCAGCAATTACGACAGCGATGAGAACAGGAGTGTTTTTAGTAATTTAACCGCGGGAGGACTTACCGTATACCACCACTATTTTCAAAAAGTGAAATTTTCAAAAGGGGAAACTAAAAAACTGGGGGGTCAAAACTTTGTAAATCCTATTGATACAGCCAATGGGATAAAGATGACCGGAGCACAGCACCCCAAGTTTGACAAAACCAAACTCCATCATGAGATCCGTAATCTCAAAAACAAACTAATCGCTATCATCGATCAGCTGAACAAGGATCTGGACGAATCGGCAACATCATCTAAGAACAAGCCCAAAACCGTTTAGTAGCAGTTAGGCTGAATAGCCTACCTTCATTTAACATCAAAATGAAGGTAGGTTAAATTTCATAAAAGCGTCACTTTTTAGGGAAGTTTTACTTTAAACACACGGTAAGGTAATTCCGTCCGGTCTTTACCATTGCTCCAAGCAGGATCCTGCGGCAACTGCGCACATGAAAAATACAGAAAACCGTCCGTCCCGATGCCGAACGAATCGGGCCATAATAATCTGGAATCCTGCACTAAAGTATGTAATTTACCATCTGGACTTAAATATTTGATGGAATAATCCAGTGATGTAGTCAGAAAGATATTACCTTTTTGATCAGCAATCAACCCGTGGGTTACCCCTACCTCACCCATATCTGTAACTTTCGATGCCAGCTCTTTTTCACTGCGGCCTTCATCAGCAAGATATTTTGTTTCGATGCGGTACAGATGTGTTTGATTGATCGGTTTAAAATAGAAATAGTTAAAATCATGCGTCAACGCAATTCCATTCACATGAGATAGAAATGGTTTGCCCTCTTTATTGCGCATTTCCACACCCCCATATGCAAGTACCAGAGAAGGATCAGCTAAAGTAAAAACTGTCTTTTGCAATACAGTACGCGTTTTTCCCGTTTCCAGATCTAGTACCACTAATGCCGCCTGACCAGGATCTGACAAGTAAGCTTTATTTTTCTCAACATCGACACGCACATCATTTAAACCCGACTTCGCCTTATCCAGATCATCAAATGTATAGATCTGTTCAACCAGATCCGTTTTGGTATTAATCTTTAACAATTTGAAATGCCCTTCCTTTGCATCCCCTTTATCCCCAAAAATAGAACCTGAGGGTGCAGGTTTCGAATCCAGCACCCAAAGAAAATCATGTGCATCTACATAGAGATCCTGAACACTCACAAAATGGTTCTGTTCATCACCATCTTTATTCCATTCATCGTTCGGATAAGGAACACGCTCACCGTTTACAATTTCTGTTAAACCATATTGGTAATCGGTATTTTGCCTTGGAAACGACACAAACAGGCGATTAGCAGCATTGACACTTACGCCAATGGCACGGTACTTTCCAAAAGAGGCCGCTTCCTGAAGCGCTTCGCTGTGGTAAATCTGGGCAGTAGTATGATCCATATTCACAAATAAACTTGCAATTAAGATGATGTTATTGATCCATTTCATGATTAAACTATTTTTTGAAACATATTTTTATAGCCCAAAGCATAGGGCATTTCACTATGCTTTACTGACTCTTTAATTTCTTCATAAAATCTAATATGGCGGGACGTAATTCATCAAACAGCGGATTGTTTTTATTTTTCAACATGACTTCAGTAAACAATTTCAGTCCCAAAGCAAATTCAGTCGCCGTCTCCTTATTTTCAAAAATCTGTTTCGACTGGATCACTTCAAAAATCTGAAACAGATCATCATGATTATCAAAGTTTAAACTTAAAGATTGTTTACCCGCATCACCGTTCTTGAGACTTATTTCTTTTAAATCCAATTGATAGACATTATTTCTTTTCTCCATATCAAATTAAAAATTAACAACATATTCATTAATAGTATCTATTTCTTCCTGCGACAGATCAATGTTGATTGCCTGTGCATTCTGAACCGCCTGAACCGCATTTCTAGCTCCGGCTAATGCAATTGTAATACCAGCCCTTTCAAGTGTCCAACGCAGTACCAGTTGGCCCAGGGTGGCATGATGTTGACCTGCAATCGGTTTTATTTTCGACAGTAAATCATTGGTTCTTTCAATAAATTCAGGTTGAAAATGCGGTTGGTTGGCACGATGGTCCCCCTCTTGAAAAGTATAATTGGTAGTGATTTTACCTGTCAATAAGCCCCGTTGTAATGGGCTATAGGCCAAAATGGATTTGTCGTTGACTACACAATACGGAACAAGTTCCTCCTCAATCCCCCGGTTTACCATACTGAAAGGGACCTGATTTGAAACTAATTTTAACGTTTCTTCTGCTTCCACCATCTGTTCCACATTATAATTACAGACTCCTGCATAGCGTACCTTTCCCTGCTCGATCAAACGAGAGACCGCCTCAAAGGTTTCACTTATCGCTGTAGTTGTATCTGGCCAGTGAATTTGGTATAGATCAATATAATCTGTCTTTAGACGGCGCAAACTCTGTTCACATTCATATATAATGCTCTCTCTACCTGCAAATTTATAGATGTCGATATCTTGACCAGCATTGTTTTTGCTGTGCATGGCCAGATTACCCTTCGCTAGATCCCAGCGCATGCCAAATTTGGTTAAAATCTGAACCTGATCTCTCGCTATTCCTTTAATCGCATCACCAACGATCTCTTCACTGGTCCCCTGCCCATAGATAGGTGCTGTATCAATCGAAGTCACCCCTACATCGTAAGAAGCTTTAATGGCTTCGATCGCATCGTTTCTATCAGTACTTCCCCACATCCATCCACCAGCAGCCCATGCACCAAATGTAATCGCTGAAAGCGCTAAGTCGCTATCGCCTAATTTTCTATATTCCATTTTTGTTGATTTTTTCTAATTTATAAATTTTCATTCGCGTATCAATACTTTTCTGAACCGCAATTTCCGCTTTTTTAGTGTGATACCGATTATAAAACAAATAAGTAAGAGCTGTTGTTTGCCTAAAAAAATCAAACTACACTTACTACTTCACGACATCGGTCAGTTACTCCTTCACTGTTTTCATCCTGGGCAGCCCAATCTCATGTTCTTGTGGGTAAGGAGCTCTAAAAGTCATGCTGACATCTTCTCTCATACGTTCCTGCGCTTCATACTTCTTTTCCTCATCATGTGAGTAACGTGGATCAGGAATAAAAGGCATCTTTGCCATCTTCGTTATGGTTATGGTCGGAAAATGGAAGTCCACTTCTACCGTTCCTAAGAGTAAATAGCATCCGCCCCCTTGAAAAGGATATCGTTCCAGACAGTCCGGAAAATGAGCCGTATCAAAATAATCACCATTGTTGTCCACCCAGGTTCCGAAATACATGATTCCCCTTTTTGTAGGTACATGCTTCCGTGAGATCAGATAAGCAAGCATTTTGACCTCCTTTTTATGATGTTGGATCAGATCTTTAGCCATCACTGTTCCCCTATACTTTGTCTGCAGCAGATCGAAGGGTGTACATGAGACCGGAAAACTTAAAATTTCTATCTCGTCAAAAGCATCCTCAAAGATGTTGCGTTTCAATTCCGGAAATTTAAAATGCTTGACAGGCTCCTCAAATAAGGTTTCAGCGCGACGTCCAGGTTTAAAATCACCGAGCAGCACCCTTGATTTTAACAATAGCTCATTTTTGGGCACACCGCTGAACCGAAAAGCTCCAATAAAGATCAAAATCTGCAAGGTTTCAATACCGATCGGAATACGTTTAATAAAATCTTCCAAAGAGCGATACTCCCCATTTCTGATCCTTTCTTCAGGAATCAACCGGCCAAGTTTCGCTTCCACTTTCTCCAGATGCATAAATCCCAGATAAACCTCATCACCATAGATGGTAGTCTGCTGCTCACTCCTGTTCACGCATGGATTCAGGATCTTGGCGCCAGACATCCGGGCCTCATGGATGTACACTTCCGTTCTGTAGAAACCGCCCATATTATTGATGACAGATACCATAAATTCAAGAGGATAATAGAGTTTGAGGTATAAGCTCTGGTAACTCTCCACGGCATAAGAAGCAGAATGCGCCTTACAGAATGAATATCCAGCAAAAGATTCAATCTGCCGGTAGATTTCTGTACTCAGTTCTTCCGGATGCCCCTGTTGCCTGCAAGACTCAAAAAAATCATCCTTTACTTTTTGAAGCGCCTTACGCGATCTGCCTTTTCCACTCATGGCCCTACGCAATATATCACCATCAGCAGCAGAAACCCCGCCATAATGGAGTGCAATTTTAATCACGTCTTCCTGATAAACCATAATACCATAGGTGTCACCGAGCTGTTCTTCAAATATCGGATGAAAATATTCAAACTGATCTGGATTATTATGCCTAAAAATATATTCCCGCATCATACCACTTTGCGCTACACCGGGACGTATAATCGATGATGCCGCCACCAGCACCTTATAATTATCACATTTCAATCTTCGCAGCAGACCGCGCATCGCAGGACTTTCAATATAAAAACATCCGATCGTTTTCCCCCGGCTTAAAAATTCATTACATAGAGCTTCATCCTTGGAAAGCGTCGTATCCCTAATATTTACTTTAATTCCCCGTTTTTCTTCCAATAGTTTCACCGTATCATTGATAGTCCCGAGTCCACGTTGCGACAGAATATCAAATTTATCAAAACCGATATCCTCCGCAACATGCATATCCCACTGCACGATCGGAAAACCTTTGGGAGGCATTTCAAGAACCGTAAAATTGGTAAGCGGTTCTTCAGAGATAATAATCCCACAGGCATGCATGCTGCGCTGATTGGGAAACTTTTCCAATAACTTTCCATACTCCTGCACTTTCTGGACCACCTGATCTTTAAAAACTTTTTCCGGATTTTTGGTCAGTTCATCGAGCTCCTCTTTCGGTAAACCAAATACCTTACCCATCTCACGAATAATGGAACGGTACTTAAATTCGACATTCGTACCACAAAAAGCAACATGGTTTTTTCCATAGCGGTCAAAGATATATTTCAATATCATATCCCGCTCCTGCCAGCTCCAGTCAATATCAAAATCGGGCGGACTTTTTCGGTTTAAATTTAGAAATCGCTCGAAGTAAAGATCCAGTTCCAAAGGACAGATATCCGTTATGCCCAAGCAATATGCAACTATGCTGTTGGCTCCGCTTCCCCTGCCCACATGCATAAAACCCATGCTGTTGCTATAGCGGATGATATCCCAGGTAATGAGAAAATAACCGCTGAAATTTAATTCATCGATCACCTGCAGTTCCTTTTCAACACGCTGTTTCGCTATTGCATGATCCTTTCCATAACGTCTTTCCAGTCCTGCATAAGCCAGTGCTGTTAATTTATTGATATCGTGTTCCTTTGATCCCTTGTAGTGTCTTTTATTTCTCCGTGTGGTAAACGCAAATTCGAACTGGCATACCGAAAGTATATTTTTGGTATTCGCAATGATTTGCGGATAATGCCGATAAGCCTCCAATAGCGATTGTTCCGACCTCAAGTACTCCGATTTACTGCAAATTTCACTTTTCGGCAATTTCGACAGCAGCATATTGTTGTCAATCGCTCGCAGTATCCGGTGTAGATTAAATTCCTTTTTCGTTGTGAAAGTCACAGGTTGCAGGATCACCATCTTTGCAATCAGCGCCTGATACTCTTTACGGAACAAGCTATTCAGTTCTTCTTCCCGGATGCCGATATATTCATTTTCATGGAGCTGCGCAGGAATATTGCTTAAGGGATAGATCACAAAACAGTTCGGAAAATCAGGCTGTGCCGGCAGATCAATCCCATCGCAATTATAGGAAGTCAAAACCCGGTTCACCTCTCCGATACCCTGAAACTCTTTTGCAATGGTAATATAAAGCAGCTCACTTCCTCTGCGAACTTCAATACCAGCAATCGGTTTGATGTTCTTTTCTTCACATTTCTTTTTGAATTCATAGATGCCCGAAATGGTATTGATATCCGTCAGCACAAGCTCCTTTAACCCCAAGACGGCGGCCTGCTCCACGAGCTCCTCTATGGAAAGTGTTCCATAACGAAGACTATGAAAAGAGTGGCAGTTAAGAAACATAAGACAATTAAGTTGAAAAATTAAAACCTACTGCCCTGCCCACCGCATCACTGCCATAGCGCATTTTGATGGCATCCATTGCCTGATACAGATTGATAAGCTGTGTATTGTCTTCAAATAAATTCATTTGGTAACTTCCGTGCACCAGATCAGTAAACCGAAGTCCCACCAATCGAAGACGCATCCGTCTGGTATAAATTTTATCAAAAAGTTCTAAAGCGATCCTTGTCAGCGTATGATCTGCAGAGGTATAAGTGACACGGCATTGTTTCGTTTCAGTATCAAAATTAGAGTATCTGATCTTGACTACTACGGTGGAAGTCAACCACTTTTCACAGCGCAGCTGGTAAGCCAGCTGTTCGGCCATACCCGAGATGAGGCTTTTCACGACATGAATATCCGTGGTGTCGCTATTAAAAGTTCTTTCCTTGGAAATCGATTTTCTTTCCGAATAAGGCATAACAGGAGTTTCATCAATCCCATTTGCCTTTTTCCATAAATCGACCCCATTTTTCCCGATCATCTGCTGCAGCACCTCAACAGGAATTTCGGACAATGTACCTATTGTACGGATCCCAACTCGTGATAAAAGCTGGAAAGTAGCATTCCCCACCATCGGCATCTTTCTAATGGATAGCGGATTAAGAAAAGAATGAACACCCACTGAAGGTATTTCACAATGACCATGAGGTTTGGATTCGCCTGTGCCGATTTTACTGACCGTTTTATTAACAGATAAAGCATAGCTGATAGGCAAACCTGTTTCCTTTTCAATTTTGGCTCCTAGTTCATTGGTCCACTTATAAGCCCCGAAAAATTTATCCATCCCGGTCAGGTCAAGATAAAACTCATCGATAGAAGCCTTCTCCATTACTGGAGCACTTTCTTCAATCACTTCTGTCACCGTATGGGACATCTTGGAATATAATTCCATATCCCCTTTTACTACCCTGGCCTGAGGACAGAGCCGTAATGCCATCTTCATCGGCATCGCAGACCGCACCCCAAAAGTTCTTGCTTCATAACTACAGGAAGAAACCACTCCCCGATCCCCTCCACCAATAATCAACGGAATATCGTTGAGTTGCGAATTTACCAGCCGCTCACAGGATACAAAAAAGGTATCCAAATCCATATGTACAATCGCTCTATTCATTTCACTAAATTATTTAGTAAAAATGCTAATATTTTTCACATTTATCCTTACATTTGATGTGATTAATATTCACAAAATGTCAACACTATCGATTTTGTCTGATAATATCAGGTACCTCAGGATGCAGATACCCGGACTTACACAAGGAAAAATTGCTGCTGAACTAGCTGTTACAAGAGATTCTTATGCGAAATATGAAATTGGGAAAACCGCTCCGCCTCTAGATGTACTCTTAGCGCTATCGCGCTACTTTCAGGTCAGCACCGATCAATTACTCACTGTTGATCTCAGGAAATATAAACTGCAAGAAGTATAGCGCTTAGCGACTCGATTATTCACGCTCCGTACAGATAATAAAAACTTACGATTATAATAATATCTGGTTATAAAATGAGCTTACTCAAGACTAATGCGGTTATATATAATCCAAACCATATATAGCATGTGCCTGTAGGCTTCTTAATCGCGCCGTGAAGGGCTTAGGAGTTTTAGATGCGGCGATGCCAAAACCAAACGCAGGCTGCATCATAAACCAAGGAGCAGCAGTAGTCGCAACTCCGACATTTATACAAACTAAAAATGTAGGTTGGTACAACCAGTCCAGCCCAAAGCCCTTTCACCAGTGATTTTTTCAGCATGCACAATGTTTTTATGAGCGAAGACACTCTGTTTAAAATGACCTATCCAACGCCCTACAAGAGCATAATCCAAAGAGGGAATTTTAAAAGCAGTTTTGATAAATAAAGCGTACAAATCCATAAAAATCGTGGCACCAACACCGATAAATATGGAATAACTGATGTATTGTGATAGGATGTTCATGCGCTTGTTATTTTATAAAATATATTTCTCTTTAATGATTGGCTGTACCTACTTTTGAGATTATGATTTTCCTGTGCCATCATTCTAACATTTTAATGATTCAAAGTTAGCATGCTTCAACCGATAATAACTGACACATATCCTTGGGAAAACTGCACAAATCAAAGGAATCGCAACAGAGAACAGCAATAAACATTAACTTTATCAGGTTTAGATAATCACACTATGAATAGGATCGTGTATTAAATTATATCCCATTCAAGTATATTGCCTCTTATCAGGATATTACCCATCAAGCCTTAAGCAGCATACATAAGCACATTTTTTAACCTGAGTTCAGCGTTTACTGTAAAAAATAACAGAATTTTGTTCACTAATATATACGAGCATGATTAGAAAAATTAACATAACAGATTATCCCACTCTGATAAAAATATGGGAGAGTGCAGTATCAAATACACACGATTTTCTTAAAGAAGAAGATTTCAATTATTATAAAGAACATATCCCAAATTATTTTGAACATGTTAAACTATTTGGATATGATGACAATGGGACTTTAATTGGATTTATGGGGATTTCTGGTGAAAATCTTGAAATGCTATTTATTCACCATAATGCTCGCGGCAAGGGAATCGGAAAAAAGCTGGTGACCCACGGTATAGATCATTTCAAGATCTCCAAAGTGGATGTTAATGAACAAAATTTACAAGCCGTTGGATTTTATACGCATATCGGATTTCAGATACTGAACAGATCCGAAATTGATGGACAAGGCAAAGCATATCCGATTTTGCATATGGGATTATAATCTTGCTTTTAACACAAACGCCTCATTATTTTAGCGTAGTTTAGCTTGCCATAACAAAATGAAAAAGACCATGCGGATATGACCGAAGAAATACAACTCAAAAAAATAGATGAACTGATTCAAAATTTAGATTCTGAGACCTTATCCGCTTTAGAAAATATTCGAGAATTAAAAAGATATAAAAAAGGGGAATTTCTCTTACATCAAGATAAACTATGTCGGTATAGTTTCTGGATTGAACAGGGAATTCTACGAAAATTCTATTGGAATGATACGAAGGAAATTACAACCGAGCTTATTTTTGAACATGATATTGCGGTTTCATTTGATAGCTATGTACTTCAAAAACCCAGTAAAGAATTTATTCAAGCCGTCACAGATGTAACCGTTTACCAGACCGAAGCGCAATCATTTCAGATGCTTAAAGCAAAGTTCCCAAAACTGGTTGAACTTGATCTGATGATGACAGAATATTATGCGATGTGGCTCGAAAAAAGGTTATTTGAATTTCGAACACGCAATGCAACTGAGAGATACTTACAGTTACTCCTGCAACAGCCTCACATTATTCTTGAAGTTCCACTTACCTATATTGCTTCTTATTTAGGCATATCCCTGGAAACACTGAGCAGAATCAGATCCAAAATTTGATTATTTGACCTAAGTCAAATGGAATGCAGATTCAATCTTAGAAATTTGAATTTCATTTAAACATTCCATATTATGGGTAACAAAAGTAGAATTATTGGGTTTGATTTAGCTAGAGCATATGCCATTTTTGGAATGTATATTGTCAACTTTAATATGGTGTTTGGGAGTTATAACGACACAAGTCCGGTCGGAAAATTTCTATCGCTTTTCAGTGGAAATTCAAGTACTCTATTTGTCATGCTTGCAGGAATGGGAATAGCTTTGATGACCAATAGACCACATTATACGGACGAGGAGAGGAAAAAACTAAGACATACTGTTTTAAAAAGAGCATTGTTCCTATTCGTTTTAGGATTGTTGCTCAGCATATGGTGGCCAGCAGATATCCTGCATTTCTATGGATTATACCTATTCATTGCCACTTTTCTTTTATTTTTACCCACAAGATATTACCTGATCGCTAGTATTCTATCAATCTTGGTTTTCCATGTGTTCCTGCTTATTATTCCATTCGAAAAAGGATGGAACTTTGATACGCTTGAATATACCGATCTATGGTCGATACCGGGATTTATACGAAACACATTTTACAATGGCTGGAACAGTGTTTTTCCTTGGATAGCCTATTTTACCACCGGAATGTATCTCGGCAGATTAAATTGGACATTATTGATCACCAAAAAAAGGGTATTTCTGTTAGGTGCCGCACTTTTTATACCCGTTACCATATTACAGATCTGCGCTCAAAATATTTTTACCAATAAAGAATTGATAGAGATCATTACTGCAGATTACCTTCCTCCCCTTTTACCATTTTTGTTGAGCACAATAGGTTTTGGACTGATGCTGATCGCAGGTTTCATGTATAGCAGTTCGTTTTTCTTAGAAAATAAATTTATCCAAAATTTAGCAACAACTGGACAAATGACCCTCACCCATTACATTGCGCACTTAACCATCGGAATGATTATTTTTTCACTCCTCTCCGGTAAACCCTATGGAGCAAAGATCAATCAAACAGATTCTGTACACCCCTTGTGGATATTAACATTCTCTATAGTATATTTTATCTTCAGTTACTATTTCAGCAAAATATGGAAGACAAAATATAAGAATGGCCCCTTGGAAACGCTGATGAGAAAAATATCAAGTTGATACCTGAATGGCGATACTGATTTAGCCTGTATTACAACCACATGGCCAATCCTCTGCAACATGCATTTTCCAGTTTCCTACTTTCATAATGTGGTTAAATAATGTGGCGTTAAATACAATTTCTCGGCGTAGAATTTCACATTTCGTTCTTGTCTGGCATATTTTGTAACTTGTATCCAATAACTCAAAACAAACTAGGCGTATAAAAATACACCTATTAAAAAAACAATACGATCATGACGGCACACAAAACAGTAAATATAGAAAAGTGGAACCGGAAGGAACACTTTGATGCTTATCGTGATGCGATAAAATGCGGATTCAGTTTGACCGTTAAATTAGATATTTCAGCGATTATTCCTTTTGTAAAAGAACAGGGATTTAAATTTTATCCTGTGATGATTTATCTGCTATCAAAAGCCGTGAACCAACATCCTGAGTTTAAAATGGCAATGAAAGATGGTGACTTGATTATTTGGGATTCTGTAAACCCGGTTTATACCGTCCTTCATCAGGACACAGAAACTTTTTCTGCACTTTCTGTACCCTATACGGACAGCTTCCAGGATTTTATAGCCAGCTATAACGCGGTCCTTCAAAGAAATGAAAACAACAGGAGCTTCCTCCCTGAAAAACCTCCCAAAAATCATTTTAATATTTCGGCACTTCCGTGGATTCATTTTGAGAGTTTTAACCTCAATATTGCTGATTTTACGGACTATTTTGCCCCCAGTTTTACTTTTGGAAAATACCAGACGGAAGGAAACAAAATCCTTATGCCATTGGCCATACAAGTGCACCATGCCGTTTGCGATGGCCTACATGTTGCCAAATTGATCAACACCTTACAGGAATTTTGCACGACCATTCAAACACTTAAATAAAGCTAAAAAGATAATGAAATCGATTTTAATTTAGCTCGAAAAACATATGGATATTAGAAAAGCAACACCGGCAGATCTTCCACAGATAAAAATACTTTATTCCCTGCTATTTGAACAGCTGGCAAACTATGAACCTGATTACCTTCAGCCTGCCCTTCAGGATGAAGCTTTTCTTCAGCAAGTAGTTGCCGCAGCAGATAATTTTGTTGCATTCATTTACACTATAGATGGAGAGGCAAAAGGTTTTGCCATTGCAAAATTAGAGGAAAGCCCGCCCTATAATTGTTTTGTTCCGTTAAAATGCATGTATTTAATGGATATTGTGGTTGATCAGAATATGCGCGGAAAAGGAATTGGAAAAGCATTGATTGACCGCATCAAGCAATGGGCAAAAGAGCAGGAAGCAGATTATCTAGAACTAAGTGTACTGGCAAAAAATACCCTAGCAGAGGCATTGTATCTGCGTGAAGGTTTTGAAACCTTTAGTAAATCTATGCGAATGAAAATAAAATAGCAACTTATTGATTTCAATAAAACGCTATCGTTAAATTAAAATATATGGAACGACTTAAAACCCTTAAGAATTTAATATGATAAGAATTGCTGTACAAGATGACTACAGTCATTTAATTGATATCTGGCTGGAAGCTTCAATAAAAGCACATCATTTTATAGATTCATCCTTCTGGATCAATAGCGCTCAAAAGATGAAAGATATTTATTTACCATCCAGTAAAACATGGATTTTGGAAGATGAATCGAATAGTATTAAAGGTTTTGTATCAGTTGTAGACGATCATATTGCAGCCCTGTTTATAAGTCCTGCTCATCAAGGAGAAGGATACGGTTCTACACTTCTGCAGTTCATAAAGACAAAATGTGATCAGCTTTCGTTAAATGTGTACGCCTTGAATGAACAAGCAATCCATTTTTATCAGAAACACGGTTTTCGGATTATCGAAGAAATGTTGGACGAAAATACAGGTGCAACAGACTGCCGAATGGAATGGATAAAGGCCAAATAATCGGATGATCCAAATAATCTTAAAACAAATTAAAAGAGGATATGGGAACTTTAAAACAAATCGCACAAAAATATGCCCGTCCCAAGAGATTAAATGATTTCATTGCATATGGTGGTGTTGCTGCAGCTATTGAAACCGTTAGTGGAAATATTTACACCGGAATCAGCATAGATACCGCCTGTTCAATGGGATGCTGCGCCGAACACAGTGCTGTAGCAGAAATGCTGAAAAACGGAGAAAGCCAAATCAGATCTATCGTAGCCGTAGATGAAAATGGAAATGCCTTCCCCCCCTGTGGCAGTTGCAGAGAATTGATCAGTCAGTTAGCTAAAGAAAATCTTCAGACAACAATAGAAGTGAAGAATGGGATATTTAAAACCCTGGGAGAATTATTGCCTTACGATTGGAAAGAAGGTTTAGAACGAGAGTGGTAAAAGGAAAATGAAAAAAATAAGAGAAATTAACTTTACAGAATTTAGTACCATATATCAGCAGCATCTTATAGCAGATTTTCCTGAAGAGGAAGTAAAACCGTTATATGTTATCGAAAATGCGTTCGCGGCTAATAAATATGCCGCTTATATATTAGAAGAAGATTCGCAGGTAAAAGCTTATGCGACTTTTATGTGGAAAGACAAAAATTTGCAGTTATTAGACTATTTTGCTGTCACCCGAGCTAGCGGAAGAGGTCAGGGAATTGGTTCTTTTTTTCTTCAGGAATTGGCACATACTATAAAAGTAAAAGGCTTCATTATAGAATGTGAAGCTCCGGAAAAAGCCAGAGATAAGGAAGAGCAGGAAATAAGAGAAAAACGAATAGCTTTTTATTTAAGAAATGCCGCGCAGATGACTACAGTAACAGCCAATGTTGTAGGTGTCGACTTACGTCTCTTGTATATGCCTATAGAAGCAGGATTGGAAAGTATTAACATCGAAACTGATTTTCTGAGTATTTATCACAACCTGGAGCCTACAGAGTTCTACCTCAAATCTGTAAAAATCGTATCCTAATAACAAAATATGTCTAAGGCTTCCGATATCCAAGAAATTAAAAACCCGCAGGAATTCAAAGAATTTTACTTCATAGACGATTCATATTTTAACCGCTTTTTTAAAAAACAAACCGCAATAACACCTCCGCAGTTTCGGAAAAACCATAAACATTAAGAATTATAGGAACCATTTATAGTAGCGTTATCCAGCACTTCAAAAGCGCTCTCCTATCATAGGCCAGTTTTTAAAAGATAACTTTTGTTTAAGCAAAATAAAAATTTCAGGCTATACCTTTAAAAGGTATAGCCTGAAAACACAAAAAGTTGGTAGCGAAGCTAAAGACTAATCTAAAGGCTTATGCGTACTGATCGCCACCCTGTTCCATGCATTGATCGTAATAATCGCCATTATAATCAAACCAATATACTCTTCATTAAACAGCTGAGCGGCCTGCTCATAGGTCTCCTCAGACAATCCATTTTGACTGATCAGCGTGATTTCTTCGGTCATAGCCAAAATAACACGTTCTTCTCTCGAGAATAACTCGGTCTCTCTCCAAGCATTTAATAAAAATATGCGTTGTGCCGTTTCGCCTTGATTCAAAGCATCGCTGGTGTGCATATTGAGGCAAAAGGCACATCCATTTACCTGAGAAGCTCTAATTTTAATAAGTTCCAGATGGGTTTTATCTAATCCTGAATTTTGAACAGCAGTATCTAGTGCTATAATTCTTTTATAAACACCTGCGGTTACAGCGGATAAATCAATACGTTTTTTCATTTTTCAAATCTTTTAAATTATATCATTCCTTAACATCTCACAACAGAACACGTAGTCGTCCAAAAACATTACCTTAAATAAGCATGTAAGTGCACAGCAGAGAGCGAAAATCCATGGTTAAAATAGAGCTTTTGTGCTGTGTGATTATCAAAACCGGTATCCAGAACTACTGCATCCATATGTTGAGACGAAGCCAATTCCCTAACATGCGTTAATAATTGGCTGGCAAATCCGCGGCCTCTATAACTTTCTAACGTACATAGATCATCAATATAAATGATATGTCCACTGTGCAGAGTTGTCATGATACGATAACCAATAAAAGCAATAATTTGCTCTTTTTTAAAAATTCCCTTTAACGTATATTTTTCATGGGCAACCATTTCTGTTATACGATCCGACCATTTGCTTTTGGATAAATGGGGTCTCAGTACCAGAGCAACTTCTAAGCACTGTTGCATTTCTAGCGCTGACTGAATAGTTTTAATCTCATACGTATCTTCCATGTTCTATTTTTTTGTAAAATTAAAACACATTTTGAAGAACTTAATAGACCAGATTTCTAATAAAGGACAGCCCAGATCCAAATTACCTGATACTTTTTTTCAAGATTGCACAAGCTTCCATTTGCTCTTTTTCATCTAATGAAGCAAAGCCCATTCGAAGTCCGTTTGTTGCAAATAATTCATTTTTATAAAACAGACCATTGTCAATGAAAAGCCCATTTTTTGAAGCATTATCGGATAATTTTACTAGATCGATCGCTTTATCAAAAACGGACCATACCGCTAGTCCTCCCTCCGGAATTTTAAATTCAATTTCATTCGCAAAATGAACCTTGAGCAGTTCGCAGAACATATCCCTTCGAGCCTTATAGATCTTCAATGCTTTTCTATAAAATCTATTCATCTCCCCTTCCTTAAATAACGAAGCAAAAGCTTCCTCCAAAATCGTATCGCCTTGCCTATCGATAAGCTCTCTTAAGACCGTAGCGGCACGAATAAAACTGGATGGCCCAGTCATAAATCCAATACGTAGTGCAGGAGCAAAAGTTTTAGTGACCGATCCGATATAGATAACATTTTCATTATGGTCTATACTGGCTAAAGGCAAAAAAGGTTTATTGGCATAATGAAAATCAAAGTCATAATCATCTTCAATAATTGCAAATTTATGCGCCTTAGCAAGCATCAGAAATTTCAACCGGCGTTCCATACTCAAGGTAACGGTTGTAGGGCAGTGATGATGGGGAATTAGATAGACTGCTTTTATCTTTTTTTTCTTCAGTATCTTTTCAAGGTAATCGACATCCATTCCATACTCATCCATTGGAACCCTTAACAGCTGGGCACCGGTTTGTTTAAAAATCTCATCAGCCGTGGCGTAATTTGAAACCCCTACTGCAATCAGATCTCCCTGTTCAAGCAGTAGTTGAGCCGATAGATAAATACCCATCTGGCTTCCCTTGGTAATCAGCATATCATCTGCATCAACATTTAATCCACGGGTTGTAGAAAGATAGTCACATAACGATTCTCTTAAATTTTCGGACCCTTTAGCGTTACCATATTTTAAGAAATTACGGCCATAGAATTTTCGGGATATACTTCTGTACTCCCGCATTAATTCATCTATTGGAGCAAGCCTGACATCCGGAAAACCATCATCAATTGCTAATTGCGTTTTTTGATAATTCTTACTTAAAATGGTATGTGTAAACTTATTCGTCCATATAAATGCATCCTGCTTTTCCGTTTGGTTTTTTACTTCATGCCTATCCTTTTTCGTTAGAATAGGCAAACTAGATAAGACATACACGCCTTTTCGTTCCACAGATTCCGTCCAACCCTGACTAATTAATTCTTCATAGGCCAATTTAACTGTATTGCGATCAATGCCGATCAATAACGCCAGATTTCGGGTACTCGGTAATCGATCGGCCGGTTGCAGGGTACCATCTGTTATTAATGCTATAAAATGATTACATACCTGAATATAGAGCGATACAGAAGACGATCTGTCAATATGTATTAAAGATTTATAAGGCAACATCTGGGCTGTATATTATATAATTTTTGGTATACAAATGTAAGTCAATTTACATCTATTTTTGTCAAAAAAAATAAATATGAGCTCACAGAATAAGGAATTAAAAAACCTGCTGGTGATTAATTCAAGTGCAAGAAATGGAAACGCTAAAAGTAGAAATCTCGCCGAAACCTTGATCGGACATTGGCAAAAAATACAGTTAAATACTAAAATTCAACATCGCGAATTGGGAAACCAATCCATACCCCATATCACAGAAGAATGGATCAGCGCAGCATTTAAACCAATAGAAAACAGAACGCAGGATGAATTGAATGCTTTAAAAAAAAGCGATGAATACATTAAAGAATTAAAAGATGCCGATATCATCGTTGTTGCTACACCTATGTACAATTGGTCGATAGGCAGTAGTCTAAAAGCTTATATTGATCAAATAGTTCGTATCAACGAAACCTGGAAATACAATCCCGATAATATCCAAAATCCATATATCGGACTCCTAACAAATAAAAAGGTCGTTTTATTACTGATAAGAGGATCTCAGGGATATGAAAAAGGTGGCTATAATGAACATATCGATTTTCAGACCGATTATTTAAAAAGGGTTTTCCATGTCATTGGGATCGATGAAATTCATGTCATAACCCTTGATGGAGCTGCGAATAATCAAGAAGAATACAATAAGAACATAACCATAGCACTTCAAGAAACGATTGAGCTTATCGAATCCATTAGCCCTTAATATCGTTATGTATCCCTTGGTTTTAAAGTAAATACATCATTAATAACGTAATTGAAAGCTACTAAACGCGAAGAGTTGTCCAACAGAAAGAGATGACTTTGATTATCTTATTTTTATTAAAACATCAACGGGCACTCATTTTTTAAATTAAACAAATACATCCATATTATACGATTACTAGAAAAACGAAAATGTAGGTAAGATTTCGGTTTTTAGCTAGATACAAATGCACTAAAAGCGCTATCGCTAAGGCGCTTTTAAGGAATTTGTATTATGAACATTCTGTTCAACTGTTAGAAGGACAATTTGCTCTTTATCGATTTATCGCTCTACTAAAGCCTTTACAATTTCTCCATTTTGATCTACAATTTTTGTATCTGTCCTTAATAAAAGGTACCACTTTCTAAAAGTCCCTATGAATACGAGTAACATTAAAAGCATAGCCAAGATAGCCAATGAGGCCAAAAGCATCTGACCTTTAGGGAGATAAATATCTGTAATCTGCAGGTATCCGGCCCAGAAAGTGATCGACGCCATGAATACTCCCGGTAGAGCCGTACATAATGCATATTTACCCCTGTTCATCCGAAGCAGCATGGTGGTACACACAATCAATCCGCAGGCGGCCAGTAATTGATTACTAATGCCAAATAACGGCCAGATACTACTGACATTACCCGTGAACACCAAGTATCCCCAAGAAAGTGTAAACAGAGCACTGCACAACCAAACTCCCGGTTTCCAGTCTTTATCTTTAAATGCCGGAATCACTGAACCCAACATTTCCTGCAAAAAAAAGCGCCCTACCCGGGTACCTGCATCAATTGCTGTCAAGATAAATACCGCTTCAAACATAATGGCAAAATTATACCAATAAGCCATAATATCATCCATAAATGGGACTTTATCAAAAATATGTGCCATACCGACAGCCAGCGAAACAGCACCTCCGGTACGTCCATGCAGATCCACACCAATCCGCTCAATAAAATGAGGCAGATCTACGGTATGAAGATGTGGATGAAGCTTCAAAAATTGCGCATAATCATCCACAGGTGTATTGATCGCAAAATAATCTCCCGGCATTAAGGTACACGCTGCAATCAAGGCCATCAGCGCCACAAACCCTTCGACAAGCATCGCGCCATAACCTACAAAGAGTATTTCTCTTTCTTTACCCAACATTTTGGGAGTAGTACCCGTTGCGATGATCGCATGAAAACCCGAAATAGCACCGCAGGCAATCACTATAAAAATGAAAGGAAGCACAGGCCCACCGATAACCGGACCGCCACCATGAATAAAACTCGTCAGGGCAGGCATCTGCAACGTTGGATGGACAAATATGACACCAACAGCAAGCATCAGTATCGTACCGATCTTCAAGTAAGTCGAAAGATAATCGCGGGGTACTAAAAGAAACCAGATCGGTAGCACGGAAGCAAAAAAACCATAAACTGCGATTGCGATCGAAATCGTCTTCACATCCCAATCAAATAGATCATGGATAACCGGTATTGCCATTAGCCGATGCCCACCAATAATACCTACGAGCAGTAAAATACCGCCCAATACACTAGCAAGTGTCACCGATCCAGGACGATAACGCATCAGTAACCCCATAAATATAGCTATGGGCATTGTGAGTATGATCGTAAATAAAGACCAGGGTGCTTCATGCATCGCACTTATGCAGGCCAGCGATAGCCCAGCAAGCGTCAGGATCAAGATAAATAAAACCGCAATACCGGCAATACCACCTACGATAGGCCCTATTTCCTTCGCTGCAATAGTGGCCAAACTCTGTCCTTTATGTCGTACAGATGCAAATAGAACGACCATATCGTGAACTCCCCCTCCTAATACACAGCCGATCAAGATCCATAATGTCCCGGGAAGATAACCAAACTGCGCCGCCAGTACAGGTCCAACGAGCGGACCTGCTGCCGCAATAGCTGCGAAATGATGACCAAACAACACTTTACGGTCCGTCTTTACATAATCGTGACCATCAGCAAACTCAACTGCCGGCGTCGCTATGGTATCGTTGAGCCGTAAGACCTTTCTGGAAATAAAAATTCCGTAAAAACGATATGCGATCGCAAAGATCAAAAGCGAAACAAACACCAACGTTAAGGCATTCATATTATCAAGAAATTCAAATGTAGAGACCATAATAAAGGATTGATAAAAAAACAACAAGCAAAAAACAGTCCGATATTACTAAGCATAACATCTAATTTCAAATACTTTAGCATATTTGTCACCATGTGTTTTCTTGGCTACAAAACGCACACGATCCACCTTACTTGTATTAAAAGAATGTGCTACCTTCCGTAAGAAATTGTCTTTACATTCAATTTTATGCAGCAGACGATCTTTCAGATAGCACTCAACCTCATAATCACTAATGGTCTCAGGCTGCGGACCCCGTACTTGATTTTTCATCGTTCCATTTTCTCCAGAAAGTCTCAGATGCCTATTCAGACCTGTATCAAAAGTAAATTCGATTAAAGACAGCTCTTGTGGGCTTTTCCATTTTAACTCCAAAAACTGCTCACCCGAACTCATCGCTGCACGCCATTGATGTAATTTACCATCGGCAATATCACGGTTTATACCATCAGTTACCAGATTAGCCAAACCACCATCCGATTCACTGCTTGCAGTAATGGATGCCAGCAAAGCCAGATCTTTCTTGTCTAAATTCTTAATATTCAGAATCGCTTGATCCTGTCTCAGCAACAGCTGCTGGTATTCCTGCAACTTTTCCTTATTTCCAACAATTTGATTGACTTTCATTTTATTGTTCACCGCAAAAGCAACAGCCGTCCCAATGGCCTGCCCCAATGTTGCGCATGTTGCCATTACCCGTGTTGTAGATAAAGCAACATGGGTAACCGAAATATTTCTTCCGGCCATCACAAGATTATCAACAGAGTTACTATATAAACAGCGCAAAGGAATTGAATATGGACCTTTAAGACCGATAGATCGAAATGGACTTAACGAGGTATCGTCCATCCCTGCAGGGAGATGATCATCCAATGGCCATCCACCATAAGCTACCCGGTCTTCAAAATTTTCCTGCTTAAGCACATCATTCTGTGTCAGAACATAATCACCCTTGATCCGTCTGCTCTCCCGTTTCCCCGGAATAGCCCCATGCCACGACAGTGCCCAATTAGCGGATTCAGGGTGGTTTCCGGAGTTTTTGATGTAGTCCCAGACACCAAATACCACGGCCATGAGGTCATGTCTTATTTTCTGACCGTCTTGAACAATATTTTCCAGTCCCCCCAGCTCAATCCACCAGTATCCATATTCCCAAGAATGAATCTTCCGATGTTTGAAATCTTCAAACTGATACTTCCTCGCCCAGGAAGGTGCCTTAAAAGGCATAGGTCTATCGTGTTCAGTAGATTGAAACAATAAACTGTTTCCCATGGTGATATCATCACGCTTATCCAGACCTAGAGGTTCATTGTATTCAGATTTAGCCTCCCTTCCACGCATGAAATCTGCCGCGGCCAAAGCAGCCAAAGTACCATCACCGGTACAATCTGCGAAATACTGCGCTTTTATATCGTAGATTTCCTCTGTTTGCGAGCAATAAGCTTTGATGGATTCGATACGCTTCCCTTTTCGGACCACCTCATACAATGAAGTATCAAAAAGTAAGGTGATATTGGGGTTTGTCAGCACCTTATCGTACATAACATAATCCAACATTTCCCAGCAGCGCTGGGGGTTGATGGCCGCCTCTGTCAGCAAAATTTCTTCCAGAAGTCCAGACTCCCGCCAGACTTGATTTAATTGCGACGCCCCGCAGATATGCATTCGGATTTCTGAACTTGCATTTCCACCTAATCGCGAACGGTTTTGAATGAAGATAACCTTCATCCCATTGCGGGCTGCGGCCAAAGCGGCACAGACACCTGCCATCCCACCCCCTGCAACAAGAAAATCTGTCTTAAGATTTCTTGTCACAAAAACATCCGACGCAATAAATGCACTATGCTCGGCAGCCCCACCTGAAGAATCAGCAGGTTCATCCCTGCTCATACCAAACACCGGGTTTACCAATAGGGCTCCAGACCCGATTCCTAAATTTCTTAAAAATGATCTTCGATTATTTTTCATAATTCAACAGTTTATAAATAAGTTCTTTTTGATTTTGCAATAAAGTTTTACTTTGTGCTTTATCCATTAAAATTTCTTTGGTTCGCAGGTTCGGCCGGCTTAAGCTTCTTAAAACCACCAATTGCAGATGCGGTTTAAGCTTTTCCAGATCTTTCAGCAAGTTATTATACCGTTCGGGATCAGCATAGTAAGCTGCTCCCAATTTTCTCCAGGCATAATGCGGAATATAGTCATCATGTGAAAACAGTAAACGGACCAAAATCGGCTCTGCCGCAACGACCTGATCACCAGTTAACTTCTCCAGGTAATATTCTTGATAAGAGGCGTTATTGGATGTTGCGAAAAAATCAGCGAATTGATGTTGTTTATAAACCACATCCAGCTGATTCCGAATCAATTGTTTGATGTTCCCATTCACAATATGCCATAACGCATAGACCGTATATAAAGCACCGGGCACTGTCACATTTGAAAAGACTTTCAATGTCGGACGAGTTATCGCATCCAGTTGTACCGAATATTTTTGTTCCTTCTTGTCCAGAAACTCTTCCACAGCATAATCCCGGATCGGAGAGAGCGTATCAAGCAAGATTTCCTGTAATAAATCATAATCCGTCTGATCAAAATACTGATGGTCAAATTTGGTAAATACCTGACCTTGGGGAACTGAAAAATGATCATATTCGCCCATCAAATTCCAGAACAGCTCTACTTGAATAGGAAGACATACCTTATCATTGCAAATATCCGTCGCGAGAAAAGTATGATAAAAGTAAGCCGAGGTCTTTTGATCCTGAATCAGATTTACCTGTATTTCAAGGGTGTCATTTACCCGGTATTCAATCGAGACTTCTGGAACAATAGGTTTCTGTTGTCCTTTCGATTGAAAAGACAGCAAAAACAAAAACAGGATCATCCAATGGTTCATCATAAGCCCCTACCCCTTCCAAAATATTAGTTTTAAGCCCTTCATCAATAGTTGGGATTTTGGATTAAACCACTGGTTAACACCTCCGTTGAAGGAATAGGCCATAAATATTGCTTTGAAGCATCAAACTTCCGAACAGCAATGGTTTTGACTAACCCCTGTTGGTGAAAGGAACTAAAATCAGGTAGACCATCAGCATCTATAGCAGGTGCATTCGGAAGAAACCATTTACCCGTTTTAACCACTTTCGCCAAGAGATCCGCAGGATCCAAAAGACCATAATTTGATTTATTCAGAGCTTTCTCCGCTAATTTCCAGCGGATCAGATCCATGTAGCGTAATCCCTCTAGCGCAAATTCCATCCTTCTTTCCGTTCGTAAAGCCTTTCTTAAACTCAGTTGATCGGCAGCTTTTACTGCAGGGTAATCTGGCGAGTGAAATTCGGCACCATAAGCCCGCGCTCGGACCATATTGATCGCGTCCGCAACACTTTGATCGATATCATTTAATTCAATCTTAGCTTCGGCATAGATTAATAACACATCAGCATATCGGATAATAATATTATCCGGTTCCGTTTGCCAGCTATTTAACAACCAATCGCTGTCCACACCTTTTCGCCAGACCAGACCATTAAAAGATGCATATTGAGCATTGACACGATTATCATTATTGACCACCATTTTACCCGTTGAAATTTTCAGTACATTGACAGCCTCAGGATGTGGTGTGTAGATATAATCAAGCAACGGCTCATCAAAAGCGGCAATGGTTTCTTTGCATCTAGGATCCCGGTTGATAAACGGATTTGAAGGAACAAATAGCGGTGATTTATCCACCTCTAATCCGTCTGTGCACGTGAATGCAAATAACAGATCCCAGGAAGGATCTTTCGCGGCCCAACCACCGGAATTGCGTGAAATAAAATTCTGACGATCGCCCAAAGCAACTTTTAAAGCAATAGATCTGGGTAATAAAAAGATACTTTCGGCTGATTTTTTTGTCGAAGACAGAAAAAGATTCGCAAAGCTAGGATGCAGGCTGTACTGTTTGAGATCCATACAGGCTTTCGCCGCATCGCGTGCAGTCGCAAAGTCCCCCCTATATAAGGCTATTCGGCTTTTCATCGCCATAGCAGCCCCTTTTGTCGCACGCTGCAGTTCCGTACTGGTGTTCTTTAATTTTAAATTTGCGATGGCATAGTCAAAATCTTCATATATTTTCTGCAGGACGAACTCAGGTGTTGACTGTTTCAGGTTTTTCGCCTGCTCAATATCCAAAATATCGTCGGTATAGATCACATGTCCAAAGTGGCTCAACAAAGTCGAATACATACATGCCCGCACGAATCTGGCCTCAGCAACAAAAATGCTCAACTGCTCCGGAGATAGTTTATCTTTCGCCCTGTCGGCCCCTTTGATAATCGTGTTTGCGCGGGCAATCGCTTTATACGTATCCAGCCACCAGGTCTTAATAAAGGCAGACTGACCATTCAATGTCGCATTGGTCACTTCTGTCAAACCATCTCGATAGATCCAGTCATCCGTCCAGTCGTCCAGATCTTTTTTCCAGAATACCTCTTTATAAAGTCCGTTCAAAGACATTTCCAATTCTTCCGGTGTACTATTCCACGTTTCGCTCGACCCATCGGATAAAGGATTAAGATCAAGTGAGTGACAACCCTGCAACAGGATAAAACCACAAATCAAGAGAACTATATTTTTCATAATGATGATTTAAAATTTTAATGATAACCCCAGTAAAAATGAGGTCGTGATGGGGTAAGCAAAACTTGTCAATTCCGGATCCCAGCCTTTAGGATATTTATTAGCGGTAAACAGATCGCTGATTGTTCCCGAAATCCCAAGCCCCTTGATTTTATATTTGGTCAATAAACCAGTAGGGATATTATAATTAACTCCAATTGTTTTTAATCTGAAATAACGGCCGTTAAACAACCAAAAATCTGACATCGCGTAGTTATTATTAGCGGAAGTGTTAGAATAACGGGGATATCGCGCAGCACTGTTTTGTTCTGCGGTATTATAATTGGACCAGGTCTCCCCATCTAAAATCATAGGAAAATTTCCCCAGTTTTGTTGATAAGGTTGCACCATATCGGTTGTAAGGCGCACATGCTGTTTGCCCACCCCTTGAAATACAAAAGAAAAACTCAAATCTTTATATCCAATATTCACCATACCGCCGTACATATAGCGTGGTAGAGATCCTCCGAGCAGTACCCGATCATATTCTGGCGATATTTTCCCATCCGGTACCCCTTCTGGACCCGAGATATCGCGGTATCGTACATCCCCAGCTTTGACATTCGCATTCAGCACGGCCGAATTGCTCACCTCTTCCTGTGTCTGGTACAGTCCGTCAGACACGTAACCATACCACTCATTAAATTGACTTCCCTGGATTTTAATTTGATCACCTAAAAATTCTGTTCCTCCCAGATCTCCCATTACCGATTTAAAATCCGAGAGATTAACATTTACGCCATAACTAAAATCGCCTACCCTATCCTTCCATCCCAATACCAGCTCCCAACCTTTGGTATGCATCTTACCCGTATTTTGATTTGGGTTATCAAATCCGATGTACTGCGGGATCTGCAGTTCCAGTAACATATCATTGGTAATCTTCTTATAATAATCAAAAGTAAAATTTAACCGATTACTGAAACCGACGTAATCCAGTCCTACATCAAAAGATTCTGTTTTCTCCCACGAAATATCACGGATGGCATACTGCCATTGTGCCGCCGATTGCGCAGAAACGACTTCATTGCCTTTGTAGAATAAGGAGCTGTTTTCAAATTTTAACAATGCCTGATAGGGATAATTACCGATACGTTCGTTTCCTAAAGTACCATAAGAGGCCCTGACCTTTAAAAAATCAATCCATGAAATATCCTTTAAAAAACTTTCCTGACTCAAAGTCCAGCCGACAGAAAAAGAAGGGAAAGTACCCCAACGGTATTGCGGAGCAAAGCGTGAAGAACCATCGTAACGCACATTGGCCTGCACAAAATATCTATCGTCAAAATTGTACATGATACGTCCAAAATACGAGCGGTAGGCATTTTCGTAAGCCCCACCGGCATTATCCCTGAATTCGAGCGGACCTAAGTTCAGGTAAGGATAATTGGTCAATAAATACTGATCTCTTGAGGCAGACAAATTCTCATTAAAATAATAGTAGGATTCATATCCAGCCAGCACATTGAAATTATGTTTTTTAATGCTTTTTTGATAATTAGCTAAAAATTGCGCGGTATATTCATAGCTTTCGATGCGACTTTCATCCAGATTAGTTTGGTTATATCCATTGATAAAACCAATATTTTGAGCAGGATTGTTCCAGGCGGTATAGGGAACTTTTTTGGTAAACAGTTTCGATTTATCGAAATTTAAAAGTGGCGAAAACACACCCGTCAATTTCAGTCCTTCCAAAGGTTTAACATCGAGAGCCAATTTACCGGCGATCTGATTGTACTGGTAGTTTTTAAAGCCGCCCTGAGTGAGCATGCCGTAGATATTGTCACCATCTTTGCCCGAGGCTACGCGCCCGTCCTGCCACTGCCCTGCGTATATAGGAGCAGTTATACCGATTCGGTACATAGGGTCTATGGAAGGATTTTCGTTGATGCTGCGTTTAAAATTGATATCAATAATCGATGAAATAAAATCATTGATCTTCACGTCATTGTTCACACGTGCAGTGATCCGTTTATAATTGCGGTCCATATATAGGCCATCGGCATGGTCATATCCAAGAGAAAAACGTGTACGCAATGCTTTTCCTGCACCGGTTACCGAGAGCAGATGCGACTGCCGGGGAGCCGAATTTTTCAGAATCATTTTTCTCCAGTCTGTCATGGGATACTGGTCCGGGTTTTCAGCATTATTTTGTCGATAATTATCGATCATATCTTTGCTATAGATCGGGTATTTATTTTCATTGTTGTTGTTATCGTTCCAGCGCAACTCGTTACTTAATTGTAGATACCTCACTGCATCTACATAATCCGGCAATTGCGTAGGTTTTTCAAAACCATATTCGCCGTTATACTCCAGCGCGACTTTCCCCTCTTCACCGCGCTTCGAAGTAATCAAGATCACCCCGGCGGCCGCCCTTGCCCCATATATAGAAGCTGAAGCCGCATCTTTCAATACCGTTATGTTCTCGACATCATTTGGATTGACGGCATTCATGTCGGCAATCGGAACACCGTCCAATATAATAAGCGGGTTCATTCCCCCTTCAGTAATCGTTGTAATCCCCCGTACCCGTACTTGAGCCGTACTTCCCGGCGCATTATTGGATCGGGTGACCATCACACCCGGCACGGATCCCTGCAGTGCTTGCGACAGCTGTGTGGATTTACGTACCTGGATATCCTTGCCCGATACCGTCGAAACAGCTCCTGTCAGATCCTTTTTCTGAACAGATCCGTAACCGATGACCACAACTTCGTCAATGGTACCTGTATTGGTTTTCAATCGGATAAGAATCGCATTTTTACTACTTGAGGTCGCTACAAAATGTTTGACAGAATCAGCAGCATAACCTACATGATGCCCATAAATGGAATAGCTCTCCCCTTCTACCAAGGGGCTTAAGATGAATAATCCGTCATGATCAGCAACAAAATTCCATTTCTTGTTCGTTTTCTCATGAATGAGATCGATGGTAGCACCGGGTAACGAATTTCCCTCGGCATCCACAACTTTGCCGCTAACTTTCAGGTTGGACTGGGCAAATCCTACAGAAAAGTATAGAAATAGCTGTCCCATTAGCATTAATTTGATTAAAATATGCTTCATAATTTTAAGTATTGGTTATTAAAAATTAAAAACTGGTCGTTTTATTTTTTAGGTATAATTAAGGGTTGATTTCCTAATTTGGATCCTCCTTTCTTGCTGAATTGCTTAAGGTGACGATTCCATTATCAAGACGGAACGAGCAACCATTTAATTGACAGAAATTAGTTAAGAATTTTTCAAGAGGCTCTTTTCTGTTGAGGCTTCCTGTAAATGAATTGGATCGTAATTCCGGACTTTCACAGATAATAGACACTTCATATAAGTTTTCAATCACCTGGAGAAGCTGCGTATTTTTGGTTTGGCTGAATTCAACGGATTGACTGGTCCAGGCGACATTGGCATTAAAACTTGGAATAAGCTCACTCAGTTTTTTATCTACTCGTGCTAAACGGGATTTTTCCAAAACCTTAGCCGACATTTTGGTCATTGTATGCAACCTCAGATCAACTTTCACCTCTTCATTCCCATTCAGGTATACGAGATCTTGTGGTCGCGCATCAAACAGGCCGACCGATACCTTACCCTCCAAAAGTTTAATCAAAATATTTTCATCCGCTTGGGGATCGACACTAAACACTGTTCCCAGCGCCTTCGTTACATAGCCCCTATAATTAACCGTAAAAGGAGCCTTTGGATTTTTATGGACTTTATAAATCACCTTTCCCTGCACCTGCTTAATCTCACGTTTCCCTTCCTCATTGAGCACATAACTGATCTTCGCATGTGGATACAGAATAGCGATAGAGCTATCTGGAAGTTGCATATCGATGGTATAATGATGACTGTTTTCATACCAGGATAACATAGATTTGTTGACAGCCTCCTCTTGTATATTCGGAGAGAAGATATACAGCAGCGAAAATAGACATAACAAGACCGCCGCGCTAGATGCCCATATCCAGTATGTTATTTTTCGAGTTTTTCGCTCCACCGGAGGATCTATCGCATACACCTTTTGGAGAACTTGTTGATGAACCCTGGAAAGATCAGGAATTGGAATACGTGCGCGCGCACCTTCTTCTTCCGCCTCTAGAATTTCTGAGATCCATTGCTGAAGCAGAACAGGATCCACCTCATTCAGCTCATCAAAAAATGCTTCATATTCCTTTAAGTCGAGTGTATGATGAATATACTCCGCTAGCTTATTTTTAAAAAAATGTCCTTTCAAAACAGTTTATAATTAGTCGAATACATTGCTGTATTTAACTCTCTATACGTCTGTCAGAAAGAAACACACTATTGGCATTTCAATTATTTTTAAAATTTAAATAGTAAAGTGGCCAAAAAGCTGATTATAGCCTCATTTCGGTAGTTTTTTTGAATATATTCTTTTATATCTTTAAGTGCACTGACCAGTTGATTGCTAACAGTAGAAACCGAAATATCGAGTTCTTCGGCTATTTCTTTATAGCTTTTTTCATGAAATTTATTGAGGATCAAAATTTCCTTCCGCTTTGGACTCAACGAATCAATTGCCTTTGCTAAAATGTCCTGCGTATCTTTTAAATAAATATGTTCCTCTGTATGATAATACAATTCTACTGCCGACACCCACAGCTCCATTTGTAATGACTTATCACGCTGCACCTTGCGAAAAAAATCTATAGCCAAATTATCCGAAATATGATTGAGGAAAGAGGTGAAACCTTTAGTGGGATCGATCTTAGCGCGGTTCACCCACACTTTAGTAAATACATCCTGCAAGATTTCTTCTGCTACAACTGGATCTTTTACCAATTTGATCAGCCGCACATAGATCTTTGGAGAATATTGAAAATAAATAGCATTAAATGAAGCTAAATCCCCATCTTTCAATTTTTCGAGTGTTGCTAGTTCTTTTGGAGACATCACTATTGGTTTAACATTTAATTGGCATGAACGTTAAAGTCAAAGTAAAGATAAATTTTTCAAAATAAAAACATTAGGGGTATACATTATTAAAAAAGTATCTTCTTAATATAAAAGCGCAAAACAAAACGGTGAGATCTTATCCCTTATTCTTTATGAACTTCACTATACGCTCACTTGCTGTGTCACAGAAGTCAAGACCTGAATAATCCGGATTCAGCCCGCCAATAAATGGTACAGCCATAATAAATAGATTTTTAGTAGCACTTCCAAAAGCATCAAGTGCCTGAAAATGGTCATTAATACTCAGTCCCTTTACCTGCATATAAAAATTGTTAGTACTGCTTTTCACATGATAACCCTTTTCGTTAAAATACTTCTCCCCTTCAGCCCTATTCTTAAAATTCAGGTATCCTGTACTGATTAGACCCTCGTTTTTGATCCCTTCAAACGGCATGTCGTTAAATTCCAATGGCTGTTGTCCTGTACCGTCAACATATAATTGATAATGCGTTTTCTTTTGTTTACCCTCAGTGTCCATGTAGCTATAAATGGCACCGAAATCATGATGAGGGTCTACCTGACTTGCTTTATCGACTTGAATATGGTCTATGACACCAGCTTCATATAAAGCAATAATTTCTCTGTAGGATTCCTGAGGCAAAGAAGCAATGATTACGCTGATGAGCGGCATTAAAACCCTCCGCAACCGAAGCATATCTTCTGCAGAGAAGTGTTTGGCAGGATAGTTCATGGCATAGCTGAAAGCAGCCAGTTTTTCCTTCCAGGATATCGACTGCCTTCTGTCAATGGATTTTTTTGCTTCGAGATATTCCGCTCTAAAAAGCGTAAAACTGTCAAGTTCATTTCGGATGCGCAGCATTTCTTCCACAAACTCCTCAATCGTCATTTCTTTTATCTTTTCATAAAAAGCAGGATCACTTTTCTGCAACGGACATTTAAAATTCCGCTCAAAAACGTAATCAAGATCTACAAAACCGTCATTTTTCTCTTTGTATTCATAAATCTCATCCAGTGTCATGGACCAGGATACCGCATAAGGTTCCTCTTCCGAATGAAAACGCAGTGCAGGTAGATAACCTCCTGTCGAAAATAAATGGATCGAAAAATTGGGCGATTCTTCATGCAGCACATAACTCACCTGATCATTCTCAACGATATAACGGCCGTTCAGACGAGATAATGTCTTTACGGCATCGACAGCAGTTAGAGAAGCACCCTTAATAGCGACCGGAAAATTAGTCATTTGATCAAATTTAGTAGGTGGATAGGGCGAATCGTACCACCCTTTTATCTTTCCTTCAAAAGTTTCGGGCCAATAATGCCCGGTACAGATAACAACCATTTCTGCTTCATATTCATCATCAGTGGCCGTAAATACGGAGTAAAATTCATTTGCCCTATCATACACCAGATCAATCACTTCGGTCTTGGTAAAAACCTCCACCTTTATTTTACGCTTGATGGCCAAGGCTATGTATTGGTGAAATTGATTTTCAAGATAATCCCCTAAAAGAAGCCTTGGTAAAACCTGGTAGGGATTCGATTTACCATGCGCATAGTAATCCGGAAAATCAGTTCCAGCATAACGTGACAGATAAGTCGGGACGTCGTCAATTAATGCTGGAATTTCGTTGGCCGAAACATTGGCCAAGTGTTCCTTACGGGCCCCATATTTACCATAAGGCATTCCAACTCCCAAACGTTCATTTTTTTCGAAAATGGAGATATGTTCAACCGCAAGATTTTGGTTGACAATCTCCTTTAACATAAATAAAGCGGCTGGCCCCCCACCGATCAGCGCAATGGAACTTAATTTTTGATTGTCCATACAATTTAAGGCTATTGATTAATTTTACACGTCAACTTTCTACTGATTTTACTTTCCATCAAATATGCTATCGGCATACTGTGGATGGTCGATTTTTACATTGTGTCCTACAGGTCACTTTCATTTTCCCATGAGCTTAAATAATATTCTCCGAATGATCGATCCTGATGATCCAAGTATTATGCTCTCCGACAATTTTTCCATGAGGAAACCTTAAAAAAAGGTAGTCTCGCTCTCCTCCTCATTCATGTTGAATAAAGAGCATATGTTCCAAATTTCAGCTCGACTATTGTTTCGCTAAAATTTTAAAAATAGATCCTTTCCGGGAAATACCTCAATTCTTATAAACACCGCATCGCATATTCGCAAGGATAACAACGTATCGCTCGCAAAGTTCTGCTAACGGTAAAATCAAGTATTTGTGTAAAGCCAACAGGCATAAACCACCGATCGCAATAGTTTATAATTATTATAGCATCATTTTCTGCGTTCCGATAACTTCGTCCCTAATATTTCACCCCAGCGATCAGATCTGGCAGCTGTGATAGATTGCTGCACTTCGATATCCAGATCTATTCAGTTCATAACAATGAATTTATACAAAAAAAACATTTAAATTTACTAAAACCCCTAGCCTTGCGACTCTAATTTTGTACTGTAATTTAAAACTATTGAAAAATTAAATCGATATAAATCAAAACAGATATGAAGACAAATAATTCTTTGGTCGCCTATGCTTTACTGCGAGTAGCAATGGGTGTCAATATGCTGGGACACGGCTTAGCGCGTATTCCAAAACTTGATGCTTTTAGTGATAACATGGTGACCAATTTTCAAAAAAGCTGGCTTCCTTCCCTTTCGATCAAAATATTCGGACTGGCTTTGCCTTTCGCAGAATTCCTCATTGGATTACTGCTCATCATTGGCTTATTTACATATCGCACAAGTGTTGCTGGTGCTATCCTTATTATTTTATTACTATTTGGAAGCAGCACCATTGAAAATTGGGAAGCAATGGGCATACAAATGATTTATGCCTTGTTTTTTTACCAATTGATTACCAAAATAAATAATAACAGTTATGCCGCAGACCACTTATTTAAAAACAAAATTAGACAAAATGAAAGCAATAGGATTTAAAAAATCATTACCGATCAACGAAGCAGAAAGCTTCATTGAATTTGAAAAAGAAATAATTCCACCAACAGGACATGATATTTTAGTAAAAATCGAGGCCATCTCCATCAACCCGGTCGATTATAAAATTAGACAGGGTGCCGCAAAAGAAAACGTCTTGAACGAACCAAAAATAATTGGTTGGGATGCTGTAGGTACTGTGGAAGAAATTGGAGATCAAGCGACGCTTTTCAAAAAAGGAGATCATGTTTTCTACGCAGGAGACATTACAAAAGACGGTTCCAATCAGGAGTATCAACTGGTGGACGAGCGCATTGTTGGCTTTGCTCCACAAAAGATAAGCGTTGCAGAAGCTGCTGCAATGCCTTTAACGGCGCTTACGGCCTACGAAATTTTGTTTGACCGTTTACGACTGGATCCTGACAAAGACAAAGGTAAGTCCATATTGATTATCGGCGGTGCAGGTGGCGTGGGTTCCGTGGCCATACAATTGGCTAAAAACATCTTAGGATTACAAGTTATTGCAACAGCATCGAGACCAGACACAATTGAATGGTGCAAAAAACTTGGAGCAGACTATGTTGTGAACCACAAAGATTTAGTGAACGAAGTAAGAAATACCGGTTTTGATTCGGTAGATATTATTGTAGATTTTGTAGATGTAAATCAATATTGGGATGCGATGGTGGCACTCATCAAACCACAGGGAAAAATAGGTTCAATCAGCGATCCTACAGAACCGGTAAACCTCCGTCAGCTAAAAGGCAAAAGTGTCAGCTTTCATTGGGAACTCATGTTTACACGTTCCATGTTTCAAACAGAAGACCTGATAGAACAGCATCATATCCTCAACAAAATTGCCCAACTCTTAGATGCCCGGACTTTACAGTCAACCCTTAATAAGACCATAGAAGGATTTACGGCAGATAACCTAAAAGAGGCGCACCGTCTATTGGAAAGTGGGAAAACAATCGGTAAAGTAGTACTAAAATTTTAACCCGAAATACAGATTACCCCAGCTTTATCACAATAGCATCAATAAAATATTTACAAAACGAAATAAAATGTTTACAAAACTTTTCGAATCCTATATCCTGAAAGGGATAGCATTAAAAAACCGTTTCCTGATGGCTCCTATGACACGCTCAAGGGCATCACAACCCGGCGATATTCCCAATGCTTTAATGGCAACATACTATGCCCAAAGAGCATCTGCAGGACTTATCATCACAGAAGCTACCCAAGTTTCTTTACAAGGAAAGGGCTATGCAAAAACACCTGGAATTTATACCCAAGAACAAATTGAAGGTTGGAAATTAACAACAAAAGCCGTACATCATGCCGGTAGCAAAATCTTTTTACAACTGTGGCATGTTGGAAGAGTTTCATCTTCCAAAGTTAACGGATTACAGCCTATTGCACCATCGGCATTAATAGCAAAAGATACGAATGTTTATATATTTGATGGTGTACCCAATGGAGATGCTACTTTTGTACCTGTCGAAGAACCAAGAGAAATGACACAAGAAGATATTGAGGTAGTCATTCAAGAATTTGCACAAGGAGCAAAAAATGCAATAGAAGCTGGTTTCGACGGAGTAGAAATTCACGGAGCTAATGGTTATTTGATTGACCAGTTTTTACGGAGCAACTCCAATCAAAGAATCGATGCGTATGGAGGTACTCAAGAAAACAGGATTCGATTATTAATTCAGATTACCAAAGCTGTAATTATGGCTGTAGGCAAAGAAAGAACAGGCGTTCGTCTTTCTCCGTTCATTACGTTTAAGGATATGGACGATGCCGAAATACTTGATACGATTATGTTAGCCGCGGCGGAATTAAATAAATTAGATATTGCCTACATCCATCTCTGTGAAGCAGATTGGGCAGATGCACCCTTAATTCCAGAAATATTCAGATTAGAGTTGAGAAAAAAATTCACAAATACCATCATCGCAACAGGAAATAAAACTCCTGAAGAAGGAGAAAAACTATTAGCAGACAATTTGGTTGACTTAATAGGTTTTGGAAGGAAATTTTTAACAAATCCGGATTATCCGCAACGTGTTAAATTGGAAGCTCCCTTAAATGATATATCAGACAATCATACTTTATTTGGAGGAGGCGATGCCCGAGGATATACAGACTATACTTTTATGAACTGATTCATACGAGCTGGATGGAAGGAGAAAAAAGGTTATTGTGATTACAAAAGTGGAAGCATCCCTACTTCCACTTTTGTGCTTTTAGAAAGCTGTAATCAGGCCAAAAGTAACATTGCGCCCCGGATTGTAGACACCTAATGAGAGGTCATGATGATCTAATCTGCCGGGTCTCAGACGGCTCAATGCATCGTAATATTTTTTATCAAGCAAATTATTTCCAGCAACATACGTTTGTATATTTAATCCCCTGATCTTAAACGTCGTTCCTAAAGAGGCATTTAACAAAGTATATCCTGACACACTGGTTTCAAATTCACGGTCCACGCGTCGCTGCGCAAAAAAGTTATCAATGCCGACTTTTAAATAACTGGCCGACAGTCCTTTTATTTCCGGGCTATATTTCAGGCTATTTTTGAACTGTCCTGCTGGAATAAAAGGTAAAGGTCTATCCAGGGTTTTATTTTTAGCATACGTGTTCGAGAAAATATTGTTAAAAGTAAGATAACGGAATAAGGTTATATTAAAATCTCCTTCAAATCCATGCAGCTGTGCATCAACCTGACCGTACCGGTAAATTGCCATCCCATCAGCTGTTTCATCACCAGGCCGTGATGAAATGTAGATATAATCTTTGATCAGGTTAGAATAAAGACTGATACTTCCATTAAATATACCCCGATCGTAGTCTATACTGATATCCGCCTGATAACTTTTTTCGGGCTTCAGAGCCGTATTACCGATTTCATACCGGAACGTTCCCTCATGGACACCATTTGAACTAAGTTCTGCCGGATTGGGAGATCGAAAAGCATTCCCTAAATTGGCTTTTAGATTAATATATGGACTCAATTGATGCGTTAGACCCGTAGCAAAACTAACGTTCGAAAAATGATTTTTATACTTTTCAAACGTTTCGCCATCTTTGACATATCCATCACCATCATTGACACGATAATCATAGCGCACACCAGCATTAACAGTCGTGTTATCCCAGGTCTTTTTAAGATACCCAAAAGCCCCCGCTCCAAAACTCTGGTAATCGGGAAGCAAAAATTCAGCCCCTTTATTGGAATTTTTAGCATGTTCGGCACTGATCCCAAAAGCTGGCTGCCATCCCTGAAATTCATTGACAGTATACTTCGCATCAAGGGTTAATGTATGTAGATCCAAAAAGAGATTGGGAACAGGATTATCATGTTCTCGACGCTGGTTGTTCTGATAACCAAGATCAAATTTTAATGATCCCTGATCTAAAATAAGCTGATTATTCCAGGAAAGCTTTGTATGTCGGATATCCTGCTTCGGAAACTCCAGGCTTCTATTTTTAAAATCTCGATCCGTAAAACGATTCCCTGCAGCATCGATATAATTACCCTGGCTATCAAAAGCAGGTTCATAAAATCCAATATTATTGCGAAAAAAAGATGCATTTACATGGGAATAACCCCAAGATTTATTAAGCCCAAACATGGCGCTGAAATTCGTTTCATTAAAACCTGAATTTGGAAAATAACCTGTAGGAGTCTTGAATGAATAAGCATTTTTATAAGTTCCTCTTCCTCTCCAGACAAATCCATTTTGATTACCTGTCAACATAGCAGAACTGGCACTTAATCCGCCGTTGGTCGAATAATTGGATAATACCTCGCCTTTAACTTCCCCACTTTGCGGAACAAGGGGCTCCAAAAAATTGATCACCCCTCCTAGTGCATCGGATCCATACATCAAAGATGCCGCACCCCGCAATACTTCGACACGATCTGCACCATATTGATCGATCTCGATCCCGTGCTCATCGCCCCACTGATTCCCCTGCTGCTTGACCCCATTGCTGATCGTCACAACCCGGTTCGATGATAGCCCCCGGATTACAGGTTTCGCGATAGATGATCCAGTCGTAATCGCCGCTACCCCCGGCACTAGCCTCGCCAAACCTTCTATTGCATTCGTCGCTGGCTCCAATAATTGCTGTTTGCCCACAACAGCGATTGAAGTGCTATTTTTTTTACTGCTTGAGCTGATCGCTGCACTCGTTACAATGACTTCATCGAGCGTTAAATTGCTCGGACTTAATGGAATTGAAAGTACATCATGACTATTCAAATCAATTTTAAAACTTCGCGTCTGGTAACCGACACCGCTAAATTCCACCAAATGTTGCCCCTTATATTTCGGGGGGATGATAAACCCACCGTTCTGATCCGAAACGAGCTCCAGCTTAAGGTCCGGTACTTTAATAGTAATCCCTGCTATCGGCGCCCCCTTTTTGTCATCCAAAATGCGCCCGGTATGCTTGCTGTCCGTCTGCCCGTAACTATTAAACGTAGCAATAACAGACAAAGCAAAAAATAAAAATTTCTTCATCCTATATATTCATTACTTCATCATTATTAGCAATGACAAAGCATTTTAAAATCGTAAAAAACCAGAAAATGAAATGGTGCTACCGCACCATAGTAATATAATTGATGAAGATTGGGGGACCGCGCGGGAAGGTCGAAACTAAAGACTGGGAAATTTCATAAAGATCGATTGGAAATTTCCATAAAACACCCCACAGTGTAAAAAATGGATTTAGGTTATGATAAACAGGCCCTTCGGAAAACTCAAAAAGATAATCAGAACTAAAGGTCCGAATTTCATTCTCACTATGGTGATCATTCCCCTTCTTTGTAATCGGATAAGGATGCTTATGCTGTATAACTTCACCCGATTTTAGAACATGGATATGTAGAAAAAATATACTACAGACAATCCAATAGAGATACAAAAAAACGATAAGATTCGTTTTTAAACTTCTAGATTGGATCTGTTTATGTATCAGCACAAGGCAAATATACTAAAAAGTGTAATAGCAACAAAGTTGCTATTACACTTTTTAGTATATTTCTTTTTACCTGTACAGCTTTTCACGCAACACTTGACTGCGATAAATTGCTTTGAATGGAATTTTGCAGAACCTCAATTGTCCTTTCCTATTTTGAGTCTAATAAATAAGATTGGAAAAATTGTGATTTCAAGAGCAAGCCCCGCAGGCAATGCCATCAGCACATGCACTTACTTTTTAATACTCAACCAAACGATCGCATCTTGCAGCTCCCGGAGTTCATAGCCCTTAGCTTCAGTTACCACTTATCCTATTATCTAGTATTTAATTCCTTCGCTTCGTCCCAACAACTTGCGCACAGTATTTTATAGTCACAAGCCAAAAACCATTGTTCTTGCTCGCTGTCACCTGTAACTTTTTGTAATTTAGCATCGCATTCATGACACCATGCATCGGGCCGACCTAAATCACCATCATTATATTCGTGAAAACCAACTGAAGATTGATCCAACAAACTATGTGCTAAATGTGTACATAGCAAGCCAATTTTTTGAGTGCCGTGTAAAGAACACGCTACTGTTTTTTGATTCATATCTTATAAATTTGACAATATTTCCACTTCCAGATCATTCGTACTATTATTAATATCGAAATCGACTCCAGTAGCAGACATCGTAAATTAAGTATTTCCAGAATAAGTAAATATCCAAATCTAAAAATTATACCTGTCATTTCTATTTTGGATTCATAAAAATCTGAAATATCCTATTAATTTATACCATCTATCGCGAATAAATATATCGCAATTTTTTCATGTGGTCACCTGCATAAAAAAAGATAAGTTAGGGATCTTCTTTTGTAGAAACAATTATAAAGTCAGAGATCCCCAGGCGAGCCCTTTTTATAAAGGGGTTTGATTGCGGAGAAAAATCTTGTGCTAAACAATTTCAAATTGCCACTTTTCCTTAAATAAGTTTTTCAATTGCTCCAATTCATGGTAGTACATCGTATTCTTTCTCGTCCCAAAATAAAGGATGTTTTCCAACGGATTATTACCTTGCCAAATCAATTTGATTTTACCAGCATCCAGTGCCTCATGGCAAAGGAAATCAGGGACAATGGAGAATCCCTCATTGTCACTTAGACAACGTATAATAGAACTAATATTGGGTACAACATAATTAGGACTAAAATCAGGATGTTCATTAAAATTTTTTGACCAAAAGTTTTTTAAGTGCTCCATATCTCCCGCAGTACTATACCATAATTGCTGTTTGAGAAAATCTTTTGAAGCTATAATCTCATTATTTTCTAACAGTAAAGTTAATTCGGAAATATCCGTCTTACTTCCAGCAATTAATACGATCCTTTCCTTAGAAAATGGCTGATAGATAATATTTTGCTGGTTGCCCTTTTGTGGAGTGACAATCATATCTAATAATCCATTGTCCAAATCAATCTGCATTTGGGGATAAAGCCCAAATTTGATAATTAGGTTAAAAGGAAGATCTCCGATATGTTCTTCCAATGTATATTGAAATGTTTCGAAGCACATACCCACACTAATAGTTACTCTTTCAGGCTTCGAACGTCGATGAAAGTGTTGTTCAGCGCTTTCAAGTTTTTGGAGTGATCCAAGAATAAAATTGTATAATATTTTGCCCTTTTCAGTGGGAACCATTTTTCTTGGAGAACGGTCAAACAATTTATACCCCGCATATGCTTCCAAAGAATTGAGGTGAAGGCTTACGCCGGGCTGCGAAATAAACAATTCCTGCGCCGCCGCTGATAGTGTTCCTGTTTCATATATCGCTCTAAAAGTTCGGAGCCATTCTAAGTTCCATTGCATATCTATAATTTTTCTGATACAAATATACTATTTAAGTTATTTTAATGATAAAAATAAGAAGCGGAAATTTATACCATAATAATTTAAAAAGATCATGGAGCTGAAAGAACCAATATGAACAAACGAGATTTATTTACAAAATCTCTTTAGAGCATAAGCCTTTCGCAACTTACCTTTTAAGAGATCATGAGGTGGTATAAAATTTTAATATAGAAAACTGTTAACATTATGGAATATAGGAAATTAGGAAATTCAGGATTACAGGTTCCTGTTTTAAGTTTAGGCACAGGTACATTTGGCGGCACTAACGAATTCTTTCAGCGTTGGGGGCAAACAGATGTAAAGGAAGCTTCACGCCTCATAGATATCTGTTTGGAAAGAGGCATTAATTTCTTCGATACAGCAAACGTGTATTCTCTTGGCGCATCCGAAGAAGTATTAGGAAAAGCATTAAAAGGAAGGCGTGATCATACGATCATAGCTACAAAAGGGACATATACGATGGGGGATGGAATTAACGAAAGGGGTTCATCACGTTTTCACATCCAGAATGCGGTTCATGATAGTTTAAAGCGTTTGGCCACGGATTACATAGATGTCTACTTTATGCACGGTTTTGATAGCAATACACCAGTTGAAGAAACTTTGAGGACACTAGACAATTTAGTAACAAGTGGAAAGGTAAGATACATTGGATGTTCAAATTTTACAGCCTGGCAACTGATGAAATCGCTAGCTATCTCTGAAAAACTCAGTGTGGAAAAATATATCATTTATCAGGGATATTACTCATTAATTGGTCGTGATTACGAACAGGAATTGATGCCATTGATCAAAGATCAGGATCTGGGTTTAATGGTATGGAGTCCACTAGGATGGGGAAGACTAACGGGTAAAATAAAACGAAATCAACCTATAGCCGATGGACGTATACAGTCGGGCGGTGCAGTAGGTTCTCCTCCTGTTGATGATGAATTCCTTTATAACGTTATAGATGTCTTGGAACGCATCTCCAACGAAACAGGTAAAACCATTTCGCAGATTGCTATTAATTGGTTGGCAGAGCAGGAAACCGTGTCCAATATTGTTATCGGTGCACGAAACGAGCAACAGCTTATCGAGAATATCGAAGCAGTTGGTTGGTCTTTATCGAAAGAATACCGCTCTGAGTTAACTGCCATTACTAAACAAACGCCTATCTATCCACATTGGATCGGGGAAAGATAGACTGTAATATCAACTCATAAATGCCTAAATATTATTCCATCAAATGCGGAAAAATATTTAGGCATTTTCATTTATAAATAGTTTAGCGCTCGCACTTATTTTTTGATACTCAACCAATCGATCGCATCTTGCAGCTCCCGGAGTTCATAGCCCTTAGCTTCGCCTGGACTGATGTAACTAAAGGCATCCGTAAATTTTTCTACCGCTTTTTGATCGGTTACGATAGCCATCTTCTTCCAATCCGTAAAGTGCTTCACTCCTGCTATCAGATCCTGCACCCAGGCACCTGCAGTAAAGTTCTGCACATCGGTATCCAATACCAAAAGATAGTAGATCTCTTTATATTGATTGGCCAGGGATTCCAGTCCGGGCAATAAAACATCTTTTAGATCATCTTTGGTGACCTCTCCACTTGCACGAACGCCAAACACATAGTCAGGCAGATTTTGAATAACTGTAAGCATATCATGAACGTTATGTATACAAAAGATACAAACAAGGCTCCATTTAGTTCACATCGGCTCTTTGTTATAATTTTTCTAATGTAAAATCATCACCGTAAACAGTTCCGGTACCAGCCTTATAAAAGTATAAGGTTGCCGTTGTTTGTGTCGCTCCCGTTGTAAAAGTAACGGAATTATTGCTGTATGAAGTGGTATTAAAGGCCGCATCGACAGCAGCGCCGCCATAACCTTTAACCCCAAGTAACACCTGTTGTCCAGCAGCGGTAACTTTACCATATCCAGAAAACCGATAGGTCGTATTAGGCTGCAGTCCCGTTAAATACTGTTCAACAGCATTTGCTCCCCCCGTCAATTGAATACATTTTAATCCGGTGCGCATATTGGAACTAACAATCGCCGCATTGCCACCCCAAGAAGTCCAAGGCGAAAGTGTACCCGTTTCAAACCCACCATTGTAAAAGATAGGCAGATTATAAACACGTACATAATCCACTTGCATATTAAATGGTAAATCCGCGTTCGTAATAGCACCAGGCCAACCCGCTCCACCAGCTTGATTTAAAATTAAATAAAAAGGAACATCAAATGGCCATTGTTGCCAGGTCGCTCCAGTGGCCTTCGTATACGTATACTGAAGAGTATTATTAACAAAAAATTTGAGCGCATTCGGGCTCCACTCAAGACCATAAATATTATAGTCTGCGGCATTATAGCTCGTAGAATGTGTCGCACTGGTACCTCCCCCAGAACCTGTTACGGTAGCATTATGCACCGATTGATGCACGACCATCTCATTATTGACATGCTCCATAATATCGATTTCACCGCATCCCGGCCATCCAGCATAAGCCGTTGCAGGTTCCGGCATCATCCATATCGCTGGCCACGAACCCCTTCCTTGAGTAAATTTTGCCCTGACCTCTACTTTACCAAAGGTCATACTGAATTTACTCTGTGATTTAACACCGCCGCTATGATAAGCAACCGGATCTGTTGGAATCACAGCATTGTCCATGCGCAGCACGAGATTATTACCATCTTGCGAAACATAGTCAGGTGTATTCGTCATATACTTGTTCCAGGCTACAGTACCGCGTTCGGCATAGCTCCATTTACTGTTGTCAAAGCCACCTAACGTATTGAATTCATCCGACCAAATTAATTCATAATCGGATAAACTTTGTACGGAAGCGGTAATCGCAACCGCTTTTGTTTTTGACACATTTAACAATTGATCAGTTGATTGGTTTACATGTTCTTTGCTGCAGGATACATGCATACTGCAAACAGCTAGCAAAGAACCAGCTGCCATAAAATTTAGGGTTTTTCTGTTCATAATGATTATTTAAAAATTTAAAAAGTGCTCACTATAAATTGTAACTAGAAAATCCTCTTTGATCACATTCTTTACGGTCTTATCTAATCTTACCCACGTTAGTTACAAGGTTATTGGTCATATTTATGTATTACATAATATTTCTAAGATACAATAAATTTTAGGATAACAACTAATTTTTTAATAAAAACTAGACAATATGGCGAATGCATTCCCTTTGCACCTACATTGAAAGACAGCAAAAAATTACAAGGATAGGTTTAAGCTATAATTTAAATCATTCCATCATTTACGAGATGCTTAACGACATAAATGACATCAGATTTCTCTCAAATAAATAACATAACAGCAAACATTTTCGTGCCCTTTACACATTAAAATAAGAAATAGTTGTGGGGAAGAATGAAGATACAAAAGAGTAAAAATTTACCAAATAGTGCTGTAATAAACGTAAAAAGATGCTTTCCGATTAAGGAAAGCATCTTTTCTTTATAATGACTGCAAAGCTTTGATGTTTGTTTTCACCAAAGCTTTATCTTTCTGAATACAAGACTAGCCATTCAGCATTTTTACTGCTAAAATATGTTTACACAGTCCGCGTTTTCCTTGATGATTCGTAAACCAGTCGCAGGTACATTGCTGTTTGTCTCCAGCAATAATCACGGTATGTTTTACACCCGAACCTTCAACTCGGGCTTCGATGTAGCTTGGCGTATTTTTAACAAATTGAACACCATCAGTTGTCACTAATTTCTGCGCATTCTTCAATCTAGGATTTAGAGCCAGGATACGCTCTGTCTTGAAGGGCAATCTGCGGTAATAGTGCTGATGATCGTGCAGATCATACCCGAGTAAACCTATTGACGAAAGGGAACCTGTCAAGGTATCCATGGATGCAAAATCCACATCGTGTTCTATCGCTAATAAAGTCGGATCAAAAAGTGCATTAGACTTAAGCAGGCTGTTCACCGCATGTACCCATTCTTGAGGCACCGCCTTGACCATATTTTCCAATACATTTCCTTCCCCTGAAAAACCGCGGTAGTTATCGGGCGATAATGCCAACGAAAGCCTGATCTTACCAAAATCGGCAACAAAGGCACAACTCTCGCCTCCGTCTTCCTGATAGACGATCAACTTTTCGGCATAAGGCAAGATTCCTTCCAATAAACGCAAGCGCTGTACACCGCCTACGCGTACTGATCCCGCTGTTGCAATAGGTGAAAACACAAACCTAGGCCCTCTCTGGCTCAGGAATAACTCACCTTTCACATTCCCTTTTGGAATGCCCTGAAACAATTGGATAATCTGTATTTTGGACAAACTGTATTTTTCTTGCATACCGGCAAGATAAAGCTGTACAGAGGTCAATCCTTTGATCCATCGGGGTGGTAAAGTGACTTTCTTTTCCACTACTTTGGTTTTATCGGTACTGATGGAAACCTCTTTACTTCCGACACCCAGCACCATTTTCTCCGTTTTTTTAACGGCATTTAAAGCATTGAGCATAGGCTCATTAAAGTCTACATTGGTCGTACCACTACTGATAAACTCGCCATCAATGGCATCTTCAAGCAGGTCAACCCGTGCATACACACCATTGCAAGAAGAGAATCCTTCAAAGCGGATCTGATCTGTACCGGCAGATACAATAGGATCCCGTAGGCTCGGCGGTACCGGTCCAAAACTGGACTGCACCACTTTGGCCAATGTTAATAAGCATTTTGAAGTTAACAGCGGATCGGTAATACTGCCCCAGAAAAAACACGGAACAGCACTTACTTCACTTAATTCGGACTGGTGGGCAAGCACCAATTGCTGCATACCTGATTGCTGTACAAGTGTTGAATTATTGCTGTAGCTGAACGCTAAATCTGTAATTGCCATGTCTTATTTGCTTAATTTTTTTAATATCGGTTGTAATGATTTAAAAACCATTAATTTCTCAAATACCTGCTTCATTTCAATGGAAATTTCCTGATTTTCCTTATGTACCAGATCATAATATAGTTCGATCAGTTTCTTGAAATTAGTCGGCATTTTTTCAGCTATAGTGTAATCCAGGAGCATCTGATTGATCACCTGTATCAAAGCATTATTATGTTTGGAAGAGATATCCCGACACTGCCCCAAAACCTCCTCTAATCTTCCTAATGGACCATAAGTATGACTCATCAGGATGCCCAGGAAATATCCCAGATCCTGAACCGGTAATCGATGCCTATCGATGGCCGTGAGGAGCACTTCTGTAGCCATGGCGCGTACTTCTTTTTCTTTGTTAAAACATGAAGTCGCTAAAAATAGCACCGACTGCCGATCAAAGTTAAAGAAATCATACATCATTTCCTGCAAATAACCGATCGGTGTCTTTCCACCTTGATCACATTTAGCCGCTAACCCCAAGGTCAGAAACAAAGAAAGACTTTCGGTATTCTGAGGCATCACACTATGCATGTAAGAGATATCATCTTTATACAGATAATAACTATGCAAACTGTCCTTGCCCCGTTGATAAATATCCTTATGGTAGATAAAGGTGTGCGGTTCTTGTTTGAAGTTTGGAAAGTGGAAACTTAATTTTTCACCATCATACACCATTTCTGATTTTTTAGTCTGGTAATTATATCCCTGATAATAAGAAGGTGTAAACGTAAGCTCCGGTTGGAAAGGCGCTACGGCAAAGGGTATGTCTTTCAAATTTTCATCTTCAAATTCCGGAAAAACAGCTTCTGGATAATGCGTCCGGGCTACAGTTGCCCAAACACCCAGCCAGCTTACATGCGCATTATCGGATGAAGATAAAAGCTTCTTGACCCATGATTTTTTTTCAATTTTCAGTTCGTCATCAAATCCTAACGCATAGGTCAGAACTGCTTTGACCTGACTGTCGTTTACCTGATCGATCAGCGGTACAACACCATCCAGATCTTCCCGAACGGTGCGGCTCAAAGCGATAGACAAATCCAATAAATCTAGGGCTACGCCTTTATCTTGATAATCTAAAATACGTTGTACTACTGTTTGAGGAGCAATCCAAAAAGGTTCATGCGTCGGTAAACTCAATAAAGGCAATTGAATTTCTTTTGCGATATGGCGCTGTAGCTGTGTTAACTGCTCTCCGATCATACTCGCCCATTTGGAATAGTTTGAGTATCGATCCGTATTCTGATAGATCTTATTCGGCTGGAAGTACATATTTAAAAATACCCCCGAAAAGTGATGAAACCATTGCGATTCCCGGTAAACTTTCTTAAGCTGATTGATATAGGGCTCCAGTTGTTCCTTATAATCCGCCGGAAAATTCGCTCTTTGTAAGACCCAGGCATTCATCAATATTTCCATCTGAACGGCATCTGTACTACCGATGACCTCTCCTATTTTAAACAAAATATCATTCCAACTCGCAGGATAAGTAATAGGCTGCTGGAGTTTTTTTTCGTTCACTGGATCAAAAACATATTCCTCTCCGGTACTGATCAATAATTCACTTAAGATTTCCTGTTCAGTATAGCTGGATGCCGCCATTAAATTTTTTAAATCTGCAGGAATACTTCCCAGCATTTGCGCACTGTAAAGCGTAAGTTTTTCTGTAAGCGCTTCTATCGGATCTTTCTGATGTTTTAATATAAATTTCGCCGCTCGATCCTGCAATTGCAGATCCTGGACCATAAAGATATCGGCCGCCTGAAGAATAAATTGTTCTTTTACTTCGGGACGGTTTTTAAGCAATTTATCAAATTGTACCAGCAGCGTTTTAAGTGCCGATTTAATATCATTGCGCATAAAAAGACCCTCAGACCAGGTTAGAAATTCTTCCAGTCTAAAGTCAGCATGTGCAAAATAAGGTTTTAAAGTATCGACGACGAAATTGATCACCGCACTATTTTCAGCATGCAGCAACGGAAAAAATAACTCCTGGTGCTCCAGTAGCATTTTCTCATCCACGCCTATCCGATCGATCAATTTTCTAAAATAACTCTTCAGGTTAATGTTCCAATTTTTGGTTTGAACCTCCAACGCACTTGTTAAAATAAACGCTTTATCAATTTTATTATCGGCCAGCAATTGATCAAATATTTTATCCCAGGTCAGTTCATTGTCCTGATTTTCATACCTATAATTAGAGTAAACCGTATGGATCGGTGTTTCATAATCAAAAACAAGTGGAATATCGCGCTGTATGGTCAATTCATCCGTTGTAAAGAAGCTCAGTAAAGCAGCTGATGGATTATGGAGTCTTGACATCGAATTTGCGTAAACCTCCGGTTCAAATTCCAGAAACCTCTTACTTTCCGCATACCTTAAAGTATCATAATCAACAGATTGCCACGTATTTTTACGCACGTATTGCAACAAATATGGTGTCAGCCAATTGGGTTTGGCATACGTTAGAATCTGGTCAACTTCCGGGCTTCTCACTTGATTGATTAATTCGATAAATACATCCCAGCTAGCGGCATCCGAACCACTAAAGGTCGCTAAAGCCAATAATTTGACCATTCGTTGCTGCCCCTTTGTCCCGCGTATACCCCAATCATACTGCGCTTTCGACTTAAACAAAGGATCTTTGGAGAGATCCACATAATCGACCCAATAGCGTTTGGCAGCACGAATCTCCTTTTTAATAACCTCTAGATTGCCACTTGCATATTCTTCCAGATAAGGAATAATATCAGATACACTGCCTTTACTGATGAGCTCCTTAATACGCTTTACCGCTTCTTCTTTACGCTGTGCGGAGGCGTTAGGTTTCCGCACAGTTCCCTCTTTTGTAACTTGTGGCGCTACTTCTACTGTGCCGTCTTCCGAATATCCTTTCTTAGTTTTCTCATTAATAAGCTTCTCCGCATCCTTGAGACACGCTTCTTCACTATCAAATGTTTTATCTTTAGATTGCCCGGCAGTACCATTTCTACCATAAGTCACTGTATGTGTTGCACCGTTTGTTTGTATTTCCCAGAATTTATCAGATGTACCGTCAATGAATTTTAGATGCTTAAACATAATTGCCTTTACGAATTGTTAAACCTTTATTGTCAAAACTAAATATATAAAATTTTGACAGATTAAACATCAAATATAAATTTTAAAGAAAAGAAAACCTGCGTTTGAAGCTATTGAAATCATTAAATAACAGTAACCGAAGAGTACAATTACGGATTTAGAATAAAATTTACTTTATTTAAAGATATTCTTTTGTTCCTATTTGAGATTACCGTTAAAAACCTTGATACTAAGCCTCTCGCTGATTTAACCTACCCGGATTGGTCAGACTTTCTTAATAAATGATATAAAATATGTACTTTGGCTTCAATAAAATTTGGTACATATGTCCATCAGTGAAATTGCAAAACATTTAAACGTATCCAAATCGACCGTTTCATTGGTCATCAATGGAAAAGCAGAGAAAAGCAGGATCAGTAAAGTACTCACAAAACGTGTTTTAGATTATATTGAAGAAATTGGTTACAAGCCAAATGCATTAGCGAAAAGCTTAGCAACAGGCAAATCTCGGACCATTGGTCTCATCGTTGAAAACATCGGTGACTCATTCTTTGGTCCAATAGCCTTGTACATTGAAGAATATTTGCGCAAGTACGAATATCAAGTACTTTACAGCAGTACTATGGGCAATAATAAACTTGCTGCTGAAATCATACAGACCATGATCGATAAGCAAGTTGATGGCTTAATTCTGGCGCCCACAGACCATATCGAGAAAGAAGTAAAACGCATCGTCGACAGCAATACACCTATTGTGCTGTTTGACCGAAAGATCTTGGGCATTGACGCCAATTATGTGGGCACCAATAATTATGAAGCCAGCAGCACGGCAATTCAACATCTTTTAGAACAGGGATACCGGAACATCGGAATGGTCACCATCAATTCGCAACAACCGCAAATGCAGGATAGATTACAGGCCTACCTCACCACGCTCGATCAGCATAGCCTGAAGCCACATGTGTGTTTAACCAGTTTCAGCGAAAAAAAAGAACATGGTTGGAAAGAGATACGCGAATGGTTAGACAAAAATACGCATCTTGATGCACTTTATTTTAGTACCAATTACCTCTGTGTGATGGGTATAAAAGCCCTTCAAAATCTTCAAAACGAACGTCAATTAGCCTTCATCACTTTCGATGACCACGAAATATTTGAACTCGTACAACCGCCAGTTTCCTGTATCCGCCAGCCTCTGGAAAAAATCGCAAAAAGTATCGTACACATGCTCGTGACCCAATTAACGGCCAAAGAAAAGTGTATTGCAGAAGATATTATCCCTTCAGAATTACAAATCCGAAAAAGTTCTTTGTAAAAAAATTGGAGAATTTATTTTAATTCTCTAGTTTTACAAAAATAGCAAAACCGGTTTTGCTAATTATTCTTAATCAACCATTATAAATCATGCTTACTCAAATAAACTTGGAGAACTCCTGTTGCCTTATGATCGGCAATCCCTACTTCCTTTTCATGGCTCAACAAATACTGCACTATGAAAGATAACATTACAATCTGTATCGATATCGGCGGTTCACACCTGACGGCAGCATCCCTTAAAAAAGAAGGAAAACAATATTTTCCCATCAAAGAAATGCAAGGTGATGTGGACAGTGCAGCAAGCCGTGATATTATTTTAGCGCAGTGGGACCAAATCATCCAATCGGTCTGGAACAGGGAACATGAAAAAATTGATGCCATGATCGTCTCTATTCCAGGACCTTTTGATTATGAAAATGGGATCTGTCTGATGGACGGCATGCATAAGTATCAGTCCCTATTGCAGATGGATATCAAATCTCATTTTATGAAACTATATGGTGTCTATGTAGAAAATATCAAATTTATTAACGATGCAAAAGCATTTCTACTGGGCGAACTTTATCACCATAACCTGCAAGACAAACGGATTGCAGGTCTAAGTCTTGGGACAGGTTTAGGATCGGCTTTTTACACCGACAAACAGGTCAGCGACCTAAATTATGGGTCGGCACCATTCCGTACAGGTATAGCCGAAGATTTTATCTCCACCAGAGGTATACTTTCGCATCTCAAGCAAAATGGAACAGATGGAATAGCGCATATCAAAGCGCTGGTCGACAACGAAAAATTGATTCAGGAACGGACAGCAGCCTTTTCATTTCTTGCAGAAGCCTTAGTCGATTTTATCAAACTCCACATCCTTACGCTTAAACCAGAAGGGTTGATTTTAGGGGGAAGTATTGCTAAATCGCATCACCTTTTTCTCCCGGCCGTTCAAAAAGAAATCAACATGCCCATATATGTTGCGTCATTTAATAGCTGGAATTTATTTTTAGGATTAGCAACCTCACTTAGCTTATGAAAAATGTTTGGAAGTTTTCATTAATAGCTGCCCTAGGCGGCTTTTTATTCGGTTTTGAAACTGCAGTAATTTCAGGTGCCGAACAGATCATTCAAAAACTGTGGCAACTCGATGCTTTCTGGCATGGACTGACAGTTTCCATATCACTAATCGGAACCATCGTAGGCGCTATTGTCGCTGGCCGTTTTTCAGAACGTTACGGCCGAAAACCCGTCCTGAGCGCCATCGCACTTTTATATCTGCTCTCGGCCATTGGCTGTGGTGCCTCCCCTTTTTGGAGCTTGTTTCTACTCTTTAGATTCCTAGGGGGCCTAGCCGTTGGTATCAGTTCGGTGGTCGGACCTGTTTATATTTCCGAAATATCACCGGCCAAAGACCGAGGTAAATTAACAGGGCTCTTTCAGATTATGATCGTAAGTGGGATACTTGTGGCTTATTGTACCAATTTTCTTTTTGCAGATACCGGGGATCATGCTTGGCGGTATATGCTTGCCATCATGGCTATACCTGCCGGAATCTTTTACGTACTCCTGAAAAAAATTCCAGAAAGCCCACGTTGGCTCGCTTTACATCGCAATATCGATGAAGCAAATGCCGTATTCCATACACTGGCACAATCGGCTCTGACACAAACGCAGCAGACCGAAAATACCCGTCATTCACCTTCTCTGTGGCAGAAGAAGTATTATAAACCGATTGCTTTTGCCGTACTTCTCGCATTTTTTAATCAGATGACCGGTATCAACGCGATCCTGTATTACGCTCCCCGCATCTTTGAAATCGCAGGTTTTGAAGCACAGCTCAGTTACCTCCAACCGATCTTTATTGGAGGCACCAATGTGGTATTCACCTTTCTAGGCATGAGTATCATTGACAAATTCGGTAGAAAAAAATTACTCTTGACAGGAGCAGTGGGCATGTTTGTATTCCTAATGCTTACCGCTTTCGGTCTCAAATCAGGCCATTCCACCTATCTCTTGTTTTATATCATTGGCTTTATTGGGGCATTTGCACTATCGCAGGGCGCTGTAATCTGGGTATTTCTTGCAGAAATATTTCCTAATGAAATACGCGCCAAAGGTTCTTCACTCGGAAGCACGACACATTGGATATTTGCCGCTATCATTTCCTGGATATTTCCTGTTATCGTAGAAGGAGGAGAAAATGGCGGATTCTATATTTTTCTCTTTTATGGAATAATGGTCGTTCTATCCTTTATTTTCATCCTATTCCTTCCTGAAACAAAAGGCAAAACCCTAGAAGGTATTGATCAGAATACGAACTAACATACCCATAAACAGAAAAAGGGGCAACATACATGTTGCCCCTTTTTTATTATCAATTTTTTCGGTCTTTTTCGCCTGTACATGTAGATCGATATCCTTTTAATCTTTATCGAAATACGTTTTTCAAAAAAAATATTCAAAATAATAGGTTATTTCAATAATATATTTAAATTTGTTAAACCGGTTTAGTTATACAGCAAACACGGTTTAGCAATCTAGCTAAAATAACCAACATATAAACTTTTATTCACTATGATTAAAAAGTCAAAATTATTCCTGGTTTCAGGTATACTGCTATTTGGGCATGCCCCTTATATAGCAATATCGAAACCTACTTTCCTCAAATGGACGGCTGCCCAGCAAGCTGTGCAGGGGAAAGTCATCGATGAAAACGGCAAGCCTATTCAGGGAGCTACCGTACTTTTGCTTGGAACCACCACAACAGTGGTGACGAATCCAGAAGGAAGCTTTTCCGTGCCTGGAAAAATTGGAGACCGCATTCGTGTCACCTACATAGGCTACCAAAATGTTGAAATGCGCATCGAAAGCAATGTCATCAGCGTTCAGATGACTGCAGACAGTCAATCGCTCGACGAAGTGATTGTGGTCGGTTACGGCACTACAACCCGTAGATCTGTTGTAGGGGCAGTAGATCAGATCAATGCCAAAGCCATTGAAAACAGACCTGTTGCCAACGTTACCCAGGCGCTACAGGGTGCCTCTCCAAGTCTCAACATCCAGCAACGAAGCATGGATCCCAATGACAACACCATGAACATCAACATCAGGGGGATTTCCACCATGAACAGTAACGGTCCACTGGTTGTCATCGACGGTCTGATCTCTGAATCCGGAGCACTCAACAAACTCAATCCAGCAGATATCGAAAGCGTATCTGTACTAAAGGATGCTGGTTCAGCCGCCATTTACGGTTCCAGATCAGCAAACGGAGTATTGCTTGTGACAACAAAATCGGGAGTAAAGAACCGGGCACCACGCGTTACTCTATCTGCGATGGCCGGTATTCAAGATCCTAAAATCCTTTTTTCCCCTATTGCAGGCTACCAAAATGCCACCTTGAAAAATCTTGCCCTAACAAATATTGGTTCAGACCCGGAATTCACTCCCGATCAGATCATGGATCTCTACAACCATCGCGATGAGGAAGAGTGGAATTATGACCGGATCATGCAGACTGCCCTGCAGCAAAATCATAATGTCTCCATTTCTGGTGGTGGTGAGCATTCGACCTATCTTTTCTCCGGAGGCTATCTCAATCAACGGAGCAATTTTGTCGGTAACAAAGACTATGGAATCGAACGCTTCAACCTACGTTCCAACCTCAGCAATGAATTTGGAATCTTCAAATTAAGTAGTATTTTGGCCTATTCCAGAAATAACGGACTGAACACGACAGCTGGCAATGCCATCATCAATTCTTCCCGTATCCCCTCCTACTATTATTATCGGATGCAGGCCGACAATGGCCGCTACCTGATCAATAATGCACTGACCGATCAGAATCCCTTAGCCGAATTAAGAGAAGGTGGATACCAGAAGAAAGACAATGATTATTTCAATGCCAACATTGCGTTGGATGTGAAACTCATGAAAGGTTTGAAATTGCGCGGGGTTTTCGGTGCAGAACTCACTTCAGATCACCGCTACATCCGACGGATTCAGGTACCGCTGTATTCCAGTGCGGACGCAGAAAAACCTTTGGTATATGTCAATTCAACCCGTAATACCGAAGACTTTAATGAAAAAGTGTCCATGCTCAACTATCAATTGTTATTGGATTACAACCGCACCTTTGGCGATCATGAATTCAAAGGTCTTTTCGGGGCTACCAATGAGTCTTTTACCCGCCGGCAAAATGAAATCAAATTGCAGTTCACCGATCCGATCTTAGGTACACCAACCACAGGAACCATCATAGATCCTTCCAGTAGAACCACACCCGAAGGCACCGAAGAGACGAGCATTACATCACTCATCGGAAGACTAAATTATGCGTATGCCCAACGTTATTTTATGGAAGCCTCTTTCCGTTACGACGGCTCTTCCAAATTTGCCAAGCATAACCGCTGGGGCTTCTTCCCATCGCTATCGCTCGGCTGGCGCATCTCGGAAGAGGGTTTTATGGAATCCTATAAAGAACGTGTCGGTGATCTAAAACTCCGTTCTTCATACGGTATATTGGGAAATCAAGATATTCCTCCTTATCAGTACCTCACCCGCTATACACCGGTCAATAACAGTTACGGCTTCAACAACGAAGCTGTCAGTGGAGCTGGGTTTACTTATGCCAATGAAGACCTGCGCTGGGAAAAAACGCATAATTTCAATATCGGAGTAGATGCCTCATTCTTTCATAACAGTCTGACCGCCAGCTTCGATTATTTCCATAAAAATACAAGTGATATCCTCATCACTCCAACGATTCCATCAACATTTGGAACGGGACCTGCCAAGACTAATATTGGAAAGATGAAAAATCAAGGATGGGAATTTGTACTTTCCTACAGAACGAAAACCGGTGAATTCCAACATAATTTCATGGCAAACATTGGAGACTCACACAATGAGGTGACTTATTTTGAAGGAAAAGAGCAGTTCTCCGAATCCGACCGCATCCGAAAAATAGTACGCGAAGGACTACCTTTTAATTCCTACTACGGTTATAAAGTTCAGAACTATTTCAAAAATATACAAGAAATTGAAACCGCAGCATTACCAGTTGGCGTTGCCGCTTCGGATTTGCAACCTGGTGACGTCCGCTATATTGACCGCAATAATGATGGTGTCATAGATTCCAAAGACCGATTTGTCTTGGGCAATGCCTTTCCTCGTTACACCTTTGGATTTACATACGACCTCACTTACAAAAACATCGATTTCAGCATGTTCTGGCAAGGTGTGGGCAGTAGGGATATGATGGTAAGGGGCGAATTGGTCGAGCCGTTCCACGAGAACTACTCCTATGCCATCTATCAGCACCAGCTCGATTATTGGACACCGACCAATACGGGAGCAGCATGGCCAAGGCTCACGGCCGCAGGCTCAGCATCGACTACGAATAATTACCAAACGGAATCAGATATCTTCTTATTCAACGGTAAGTATGCCAGACTGAAAAACCTGCAGATCGGCTATTCCTTGTCATCGAACTTCGCAAGCCGCCTGCATCTGCAAAAGGCACGGATATTTGTGAACGCCCAAAATCTGCTGACGCTGAGTCTCAACTCCTGGATCGATCCGGAATCTTCAGAATTTGATGGCAACATGTCAGGGGCAGCAAACAGCGGTCGAAACTACCCGACATTAAAATATTACGGTTTAGGAATAGATATTCAGTTTTAAAAATAAGAACATGAACAAAATTTTAAAAATGATGGGTATTACTGGTTTCGTGGTGGCTTTCACAAGCTCTTGCAACAGCATGGATCCCGTCCTGACAAAAGAATTTACAGATGCCACCTATTGGGAATCTGCAGCCAATGCCGAACTGATGGTTAACATGGCTTACAATCAAATGTATTCTGCTGATAAAATGTGGAATGACGAAGCACTCAGTGACAATATCTACGAGGGACGTTCGGCAACCGACCAACGGCTGATCCGAAATGGTTTGGCTAATCCAAACATGCCACGTTTCGCCTCGGAGTGGTCCGATGCCTACGGTGGATTAAAGACCTGCCATGTATTTTTGGCCAATTTGGATCGTGTCCCTGATGGCAACGAAGCCTGGAAAAAAAGAAAATCAGCAGAAATCCGTTTTATACGCGCTTTCATTTACTTTCGTCTTGTCAACTTTTTCGGAGACGTACCATTTTTCACCTCCGATATTACCTTGGCAGAATCAGAAACAATCAAGAGAACTCCTAAAGCAACTATACTTGCCTTTATCCATGACGAGCTCTCCGCCATCAGCATGATGCTTCCAAATCGCAATGAATTGGCTTTAAGTGACCGCGGACGAATCACTAGAGGTGCGGCAATGGCTTTTCAAGCACGAGCATATCTATATGAGAGCAATTGGCAGAAGACAGCTGATTACTGCGACAGTCTGATGCAAAATCAGGGTGTCTACGGCAGTTATGCCCTATTCAATAGCTATGAAGGTCTTTTTCAGCCCGCCAATGAATACAATCAAGAAGTCATCTTAGATTATGCTTATGTTCCGGGTAAAAAACAATGGAATAAACTTTACGATGCAGCCCCCCTATCTGCCGGTGCTCGCCTCAATGCCTATGCGCCACTTCAAAGTTTAGTCAATAACTACTTAACCACAAAGGGTATTCCGATAACAGAAGATGCTGCCTATTCGGACAACAATCCCTATGTGAATCGCGATCCCCGTATGTCAGCAACGATTGTCTTCCATGGTGGCCAATGGACCGACTTTAATGGAACGATACGTACCATCTATACAAAACCCGGTACAGGAAGCAACGATACCGAAAAAGCAGATGTATATATAAATGCTAGTGCAAATTCCTCCCCAACAGGTTATTATGTCAAGAAATATTATGATCCATCCGTAACCCAGGATTACAACTCAGGCCTCAATATCATTATGTTCCGTTATGCCGATGTCCTGTTGATGTATGCCGAGGCGCAGCATCAATTGGGTAAGATGGATGCCAGCGTCTGGAACCGTACAATCCGCCCCATCCGAGATAGAGCCAAATTTACAGCAGCATCAGCACTCGATTTCCCTACAGGAATAAGCGCGGCAGCACTTACTACCCTGATTCGTAATGAACGTCGAAGCGAGCTCGCACTGGAAGGCTTACGTTATTACGATATCGTACGCTGGAAAGCTGGAAAAACTTACTTAGACGGTACCGTCACCGGAGCAAAATTCGCCAATGGCAAATCGGATTATATCCGCCTTGATAACCGCAGGTTTGATGACAACAGAGATTACCTCTGGTCGGTGCCACGTGCCCAAATGGATCTGAACAAAAATTTGTTACCCAATAATCCGGGTTACGCAAACTAATTTAATCGCATAAAATCATGAAAAAAACAGCAATATTAATCTGGCTTGCCGCCGTTATAGCCACCTTAGGATCTTGTAAAACCGACAACATCGCCTATACAGATGTACAGGTCACAGCAGTCGACAACTTATTTGAACCTTTCGACAATAAAGCCGTTAAACTGGTAAGCGCAGCCTCGGCATCACTCTTCTTTGAATGGGAAGCGGCACTGACCGAAGACGGCGGGGCTCCACAATATGAAATCGCCTTTGATGTCGTAGGTGGAGATTTTTCAAAACCGCTCTATAAACTGACCTCAAACAATAAAGGCTATGCGACCAATGCCTATATCACCCATAAAGTGCTCAATTCAGTTGCTTCCCTTGCAGGAATCAATCCGGGAGAAAGTGGTGATGTACAATGGACGATTGTCACTTCCCGTGGTATCAACCGTGTTATTTCACCCGTAGTACGTAAACTCAAAATCTCAAGCCTCGAAGGATTTGCCGATATTCCAAACGAACTGTATGCTACAGGAGAAGCTTCCGAAGGTGGAGCTGACATCGCCGCTGCCCTTGCTTTTAAACAGACAGCCACAGGTGAATTTGAAATCTACACCAAATTGGAAGCTGGTAAAAAATATGTTTTTGTAGATCGCAAAGATAACGATGCACGCCGCTTCTATTCAGAAAACCAGGTCAAACTAAAAGAAGCAACCGAAGATCTCAGTATGGAAGTTACCAAAACTGCGGTATACCGCATCCAGGTAGATTTCAATGTAGCGACCATCAATTTTACTGAAATCAAATCGATCGGTCTTTGGTTTTCGCCAGATAATAAAATTATGTTCAACCTTCCTTACCAAGGCAAAGGTATCTGGTCAGGTACCGGGGTCATTACTTTCAAGCAAGAAGGCTGGGGAAAAGATGAACGCTACAAATTTCAGTTGGAAACCGTGGCCAACAATAAAAGTGTGATCGAGCAGTTTGGAGCAAAAAATCCAACCGACAGCCGTCCAACACCTGCCAGTGATCCAGCGTACTATTATATTAAATTGCTTAAAGCAGTTACCCAATGGGATGATAAATGGAAATTTGCAAGTGAAGTGGACGGCAAGTCGACAACGGTCAGCGTCATTTTACAAGGAGATAAAGAGTACACCCATCAAGTCACCGTCAACTAACGCATTATGATGAAATCAATGTATATAGGACTGCTCGTCCTCAGCTTGTTCAGCCTCAATAGCTGCAGCAAGATCAACGATGAATATCAGTTCAACGACGAGCTGGATATCTCGTGGGATCAGATGGCGCAACAAACTTCAGATGAACTGATCACCCAATTTTGGAACAACGAAGGCTATTTTAACTATGGAAGTGATGGCTCAGATCTAGGTTTCCAGTACTGGCCCAATGCACATGCCATGGATGTTGTCATCGATGCCTATCTCCGTACCCAGGACCCCAAATATAAAGACTACTTCGCCAAGTGGTTTGAAGGTGTCAAAAAGAAAAATGGCAATACGTATGAAAATGTTTTCTATGATGATATGGAGTGGAATGCACTGACCATGCTGCGCCTTTTTGAGATCACAAAAGAGCAAAAGTATATGGATGCAGTTTTGCACCTCTGGAATGATATCTTAAAAGCGTGGAATACCGAATATGCCGGCGGCGGATTAGCCTGGCGCAAGGATATGCTTTATTCAAAAAATGCCTGTTCCAACGGACCTGCAAGTATCCTTGCCGCCCGGTTGTATAAACTCACAAAAGATGAGCAGTACCTGGATTGGGCCATCCGCATCTACGATTGGCAAAAAGAAACCCTTTTTGACAGGGCCACAGGTGCGGTATACGACAATATCAATGGCGAAACCGACGTCATCAATATGACTGCCCTCACCTATAACCAAGGGACATTTGTAGGAACAGCAGTGGAACTTTTTGATATTACGAAAGATCCTCTTTATATGAACGACGCACAAAAAGCATCCAATTATACGATGACCAAATGTATCGATGCCAGTAATAATGTCCTCCGCAATGAAGGAGATGGAGATGGAGCCCTGTTTAAGGGGATCTTTGTACGTTACTTTATTGAATATTTGAAAAGAGATGGTATTAACGAAGCCTTTCGGTCAAAATTTGAAAACTTCATTCGTAACAACGGGAAAGTAGCCTGGCAGCAAGGGCAAGATACGGGGATCCTACTTTTCAGCCCATCATGGACACAAAAACCACTCGGACAGACACAATTAACGAGCCAGTCCAGCGCTGCTATGCTTTTTGAAGGACTGGCATCATTTGAAAAATCAACTAAAAAATAACGAATATGATCAAGCAAATCGTTGGAACAGGGATCGCCCTGTTAATTACAACAGGTCTCTATGCACAACAAGCCAGTGAAAATACCGCTTATCAACGAGCGGTTAAAAGCCTACAGATAATTGAAAAACTTTATGGTGTAGCAGATGGCAAGCATCTTTTCCGCGAAGTTTATCCTTTTGACAAGACTTACAATGCGAGCTATCTTGGAGATGGAGATAACAGCAAGAAATCAAACCCCTACTCCTATCTTTGGCCATTTTCAGGAAGCTTATCCGCTTACACAGCACTTCTTGAAAAATCAAATGATCCAGAGATCAAAAAGCATATTGACCAAGAGGTGCTTCCGGGACTTGAAAATTACTATGATAAACGTCAACCTGCAGCCTACGCCTCCTATGTAAATAGTGCGCCGACATCAGACCGCTTTTATGACGACAATATCTGGCTGGGTATTGACTTTGCTGACCTCTATTTGCAAAGTAAAAATCCTGCATATTTAGCAAAGTCAAAGGAAATCTGGACTTTTGTAGAAAGTGGTATGGATGACAAGCTCGGTGGTGGTATCTATTGGTGCGAACAACGAAAAGAATCTAAAAACACCTGTTCCAATGCTCCAGCGGTCGTTTATTTACTTAAATTATATGAAGCAACACAAGAAAAAAAGTATCTTACGCAAGCCGTTACACTTTACAACTGGACGATGAAAAATCTCGAGGATCCGGCCGATCACTTATATTGGGACAACATCAACCTGAAAGGGGAAATTCAGAAAACGAAATATCCCTACAATACAGGACAGATGATCCAAGCAGGTGCCTTGCTGTATAAGCTGACCAAAGAAGAAAAATATCTGAAAGATGCACAGCTCTCAGCAAAATCAGCATTGGCTTATTTCTTCTATCCCGCAGGAAATGGAAAGGATAAAACTGCAAACTATCCCGTACTTAAAAAAAGCGACAATTGGTTTATCGCCATCATGCTGAGAGGATTTATTGAACTTTACCACCAAGATAAAAACAGCCAATACATTCAAGCTTTTCATTCCAATTTGGAACATGCATGGAAAGCCATGCGAGACAAAAACGGCTTATTCGGAACAGAGTGGACTGCAGATGCAAAACCTTCTGATCAGAAATGGCTATTAAATCAATTTGCCCTTGCTGAAATGTATGCCCGTTTATCACAAGTGCCAGACACCCTAAAGTAAATATAACGGATATTCATGCTCTGCATCACAGCAAAAAGCCTGATCGAAAGATTGGGCTTTTTGTTTTAGCGTGCAATTTGACACTGAACTAAAAATACAGGAAAATGAATTAAATAACATACCGTATTGATATCTTCCCTTACAGACTAAATGAACGGTCGCATCCATTAAGTAAAATGCCCAATTCGCCTGGAGCTTTGCACTCGGCACTACTGTTCATTTAAAAATTGCTTTAAAGTAATGAAGAATAATTCCAGTTGATCTTCATATGCGACATGTCCTGCAAAAGGAATATTTAAAAGTGCGGCATTATCTATACATTCTGCAACTTCGAAAATACTTTTTCTAGAAAATAAATGATCTTGGTCACCTCTTACAATAAGTGCTGGACAATTGATTTCACTCACCCTTTCATTTGGAAATCCCGTTTCGGTTTTATCCAGCCATAAGGCTACCACTGAGGTAAGCCTCAAAAGTACGATCGTTTCCTCAAGTACCAATCGAACTAAATATCCTTTTCTATTTTAATCGCACCTCTACTTCCCTTTTCTCCTTCTGTCCAAACTGTATTTCCATTTAAGTATATTTTTCTCGGGTACACGGTATTATTTTTATTGTACAGTTCCGCCCGCAGGGTATCCTGCTTCGGTATGTCTTTCCATTTCACCATAATAATAGATTCTTTATAAATTGGCGAGAATGTAAGATGTAGCGAATTGACAGAACCTATTTTTCTCAATTGAAAACTATCAACTGGCGGCGTGTCCGGCGTAAGTCTTCCACCCGTTGGAGACTCTCCTCCATTATTATTACCTGCAAGTGTTATTTTCTCAACCCTAAGGTCAACATCTAACAGGTCTTTTCCGACATTGTTTTTTATTTCCAGTCCTATTTCTGTATCAAATGAATAATAAAGATCGTCATCTTTAGCACAAGAGCTAAAAAGGAAAAGAATGGAAGAAAAATAAAATAGGCTTTTCATCATTAAAGGTTTTTTGATTTAAACGTAATATAGATCAATAAAGCTACATATTATCATGAAATTTATTTAACTGAATCATAGCATGCATTAGACTTTACACTACAATTGAGATTTTAGGCTCCATTCTTTTTTCTTAAACACATGAAGTAGACTCTTAAAATACTCTCCACAGAATAAGATTTCCAATATTTTACATTAAGCAATTTCGAAATATGATTAACGAAGATACATTTATAGCAAAAAGCAAGCGGTCTTAATTATTTTTTTGACATTGTCAGCATACACGACTATCGGATAAAGACTCATAAAAAATGTATATCAAAGACAAAATAAAACGTAATTTTTTCATAGATCTAACCACTCTTAAACTTGTAAAGTATGTTGCTAGCCACAGGGTATATGCAGATCTTTAGAATTAAATAAATAAAAAAATGTCACTTAAAAACATTATTTTAGTTTTATCAATGTCCTATAATTATGAAATATTTTATTGTTGCAATATTTTCGTTAGTTTTCAGCAACTTCAGTCTGGCTCAAAAAAAAGAAGTAAACTGGTTAAAAAAGGAAATTATCGATCTCAATATCGATACAACTGGTAATCTAACCAATAACCCAAAAGCCCTGAAAGATATTATTGGAGATGCCGAAATTGTATTATTAGGGGAACAGTCTCATGGGGATGGTACGGTATTTAAAACAAAGGGACAGCTCATCAGATTTCTACATGATCAAATGAATTTTGATGTTCTTGTCTTTGAAAGTAGTCTATATTTAGCTGAAAAATCTTTCCAAAACAGTTTAGTCTCGAATAATCCTATCCGAGATCTAAGGGGATCAACATATCCACACTGGTCCTGGACAAATGAAGTGCAACCTTTAATTCAGTACATCAATACATCATCAAAATCTGAAAATCCGTTGATTGTTTCCGGTATGGACTACCAGGAGATCTCAAAAATAGACAGAAATGATTTCCCAGTTGAATTATATATAACCTTAAAAAAACTGAATATTGGTTTTATAGATCAAAATGAACAGAATGACTATTTCACATTCTACTCGTATCTAGCGGCTTATCTGAACAACTTGCCAAAAGATATTCAAGAAACCGATTTAATCGCCTTATCTAATAAATTTATAAAGACTTCACAAAGATTTTTAAGCCAGTTAGAAAATCAGTCCTCTACAGATATTGATTTACTAAAACAGGTTCTAAAAAATAAAGTAGCCGTTACTCCAGTTTTAATTTCTCGAAAATATACTGATAACAACTTTTCTATGAACACCAGAGACTCCATCATGGCAGATAATATCATTTGGTTAAAGGAGAAGAGGTATCCGGGCAAAAAAATAATAGTTTGGGCTGCAAGTAGACATATTGCAAGGAATTATCATACTGCCCCCGAAAAATCTACTGGAGACTATTTATTTGAAAAATATAAAGATAAGATGTATTCCATTGCATTTATGACCAATTACGGCAATTGGGGAACTATTGGAATGAAAAAAGATAAGGTCATCCCCCCTGCTAAAGAGAATACTTTAGAAAATCTATTTTCTAAAACCGGTAAACAGAACTTCTTTTTGAACATAAGAAATTTAAATAAAAGCTCATGGTTATTCAAAGAACAGGTGGCAAGACCTTTTGGATACATGGAAGAATCTAAAGTGTGGCCCCATTATTTTGACGGCATTATTTTTAATAATGAGATGGTAAAAACGACAATAGTTCAATAAACGGCTGACATAACTATGAAATGAATATAAGGAGCGTGCTTTAGAGGGTTACGAATTCTTTACAAGAACTGATAAATGAAAAAGAAGTCTGAAAAGAGGAAATAATCCTGATTTAACCTTCAAAAAAATTACGACATGAGCATAGAGACAAAATCTAAAGAGAAAAACAAACACATGGTTTTGAACAATGTCTTTTTAAAATATATAGACACTACCGATACTAAAAATATCCATAAACTCCGGACAGATCCTGAGGTCAATAAATTTATGAAACGAGATCTAAACCAATCCCTCGAAGAAATGCAATCACTTATAGAAGAGCGGATGGATACAACTCATTATTTTACGATCAACACAAGAGACACACAACAATTTGCGGGTACAATTACAATATGGAGGATCAATATTGAAAAAAATTCCGCAGAGCTGGGCTATGCACTGCTACCTGAATTTCAGGGCAAAGGTTTGATGAGTAGCGCAATACAGCTGGTCTTAAATTATGCTATTTTTACTTTAAAGCTCAACCATATCGAGGCAAAGACAGTTCGAGATAATATAAAGTCCCGTCAACTCCTAGAAAAGAATGGATTTATCCTATTGCCTGATGTGATTGATGAAAATAACGCGGACAATGTGATCTATGCATATACCATGAAGCAAAACTGATTATAAATAACTATGAAATATCAATTTACATTACCCAACTTTCCGGAGTCAATCTTTGAAATGAAATATGCAACTTGGTTTGGCGAACAATCGTTATACAAAGACGATGTACCTATGGAGCGATCAACGGAAAAAGGAAAACCTTTTTTAATTCCGACTAAATCAGGAGAAGTTTTAAAGGCTTATCCCAAAAAAGACTTTCCGAGTATTGTCCAAGCCCTAGAAATCGATCAGATCCAGCACAACATAGTAGAAAAACTTAGGTGGTACGATTTTGCAATTGCACTACTCCCCTTCTGTTTGGTTTTTATTTTTAACGGTAAAAGTATCCTCGTCGCAATTGCACTCGTAGCTTTTCTAAATAATTTGGATATCCTTAGAAGTAATAACACCACAAAGAATAAATATCTAAAAGTGATCGGTCAAACAGCGGTGATCGCTGCACTTTATTTTGTTGTGATACAGCTTTTAGATCTATTAAAATAAAATATTGACACATTAAAAAGTATCAATATACATAACTAGATTTCCCTCACCAAGTTTAATCTTCATTTCAACTTGGTGAGGGAAACATACACTGTAATAAGATGCGCTTATAACTGAACATGAGAGGAATACTATTCAATCCAGATTTTTTCAGATACAAAGACGAATTACTGACCTATCTGCTCAAGAAACAATCTCTAATGATCAAACGGTGTATTCCATGATACTTTAAAACGATTTCTAGACACTTAGCCTCTAAATCCATAGAGTCTAATTTTTTAAATAGTATACCACTCATTATTAAAATTAAAACATTTTGATTACTTAAGATAATTGTTGAATTTGGATCAAAACAAAAAAAATTTATGTAGATAAAACAAATGGATTACGTGCACAACTATACTTAAAATGGGAAAGAAAAATATAGCTTTTTTCGAACAAGAGCACTTTAATAAAATAAAGGAATATAGATTTACTCCAGACCCATTTCTTCAAGAATATGTCAAAGAGTTTATGATAGTGGAAACTCCTGATTTAGTAAATTTAGAAACGCTTCCCAGCACATCAGTATCATTGAACTATATTTTGAATGGTGCAGTCACAATGAAGCAAAAAAATCAGGAGGTGATCAGTTTACCCAAAGCTTTCGCTTTTGGGATCGCCCGGACTTCACTCCATTTTGAATTCTCAAAGTGCACCACTTTATTTGTCATTATCTTTAATCCCGGGATGGCATCCGCATTGATTAATACCCCCATTAATGAGTTTTTTGAGACATTTATACCTTTTGATGAGTTTTTTAACCGGCCTCAAATTTCCTGCTTAAATAAAATTTTCTCTAAAAAAAATGAATATGAACTGATGGTCGAAAAAATAGAAAGGTTTCTACTTGTGGAATTACTCTGTGCCCATACGGATGGCATTATTAAAGAAGCGATCCGTGAAATTATTGACTCCCAAGGTTCTATTCCGATCAAAAAACTATTAGGTCAACTACAGATTAGTAGAGACTCATTTGAAAAAAAATTCAGAAAACAAGTTGGCACTTCACCAAAACAGTTTTCAAACATCGTGAGATTTAGAAATTTATTCGAAAATGATCACAAGAAAACGACTTTAACTGCAATCGGATTAAATGCAGGATACTATGACCAGTCTCACTTTATAAAAGATTTTAAAGCCATTACGGGCAAAAAACCATCATCCTTTTTATAATCTCTAATCCGTACTTTACTTCATCAAGATTAATATATCTTGATTGGTAGCCACTCCACCTCCCGTCATGTTCCATTAAAATGGATATGCCCCCTCTCGCTTACGAACTCTCCATGGTGTTCCCTACGCTTATTCTAACCTGCCAACTATAAAAAATGATATTTTACAATTATACACTACTGCAATTTTCGTTCTTTGTTTTGTCGGCCTCCATGTTGTGCACACAGCCTAGGCTGGAAAATAGATCAATTATTAAGAATAACTAAAAATAAACAAAAACGAAATTCAATTTAAGATGAAAAAAACAACTCAGTTAATCGTCGGATTTTATGCAGGAATAGTAACGATTGCTTTTCTAATGCTTTTTTACTCGTTCAATACATTACATCAAAAGTTTGATGAGATTACAGTCAAACGGATCAATATCGTTGATGATAAAGGTGTAAATAGGATGATTATTTCCAACCAAGAAAGGATGGAGCCACCGATTTTATTCGGAAAAAAGTACAAACGCGCGCTGAATCCTGCAGGTATCATATTTTATAATGAAAAAGGAGATGAATGTGGAGGATTAGCGATTTCAAAAAATCCGGAAACCAATACTTACGCTTTAGCTTTTGACTATGACAATGCGGATGCTATTGGCATTTTAACGCAGCAAAGTAATAAAAACAATCACTATAAATCAGGTATTGTCATCAATGATAAGGATCTATCTGGTAAAATTGGCGGTAATACAAATAGAATTAATTTAATGACTGACAATGGAAATTCAGGTTTAGTCATTAATGGTCCAGATGAAAAACCACGTATCATCATATCGGTTGATAGCCTCGGTAATCCCCTGTTTAAAATCCTGAATAACGAAGGTAAATTAATTAAAGAAATCAGCTCTTATGAGTAAGTTTTAATGCATATTCTAAAAGCACTATTTTTAGGCACATACAGCTTGAAACAGATTAATTTTGTAAGTTCGACGTCTAAAGCGATAAGAAAATCAAGGTGCGATTGAATTTAAGTAATATGATAATGAAATCAAATTTTCTGGAGCAGATGGTAGAAATACCCGGTGGAAAAATTACGTTACGCGACGACAGAACAAAAGAAAAGTGGACGGTAAGCATTCAACCTTTTTTGCTGCTCAAATTCCCTGTAACGCAGGAACTGTATGTCCAAGTCATCCATCACAACCCAAGTACTTATATCGGAAGTTCCCATCCAGTGGAAACCGTGACCTTCAAAGACGCTATAATTTTTTGCAACACACTCTCTTCTCGAAATCAGTTAGCCCCTTATTATAAAATTAACGCTGAAAATGAAGAAATAACCTGTGATGACACAGCAATCGGATTTCGTTTGCCAACAGAAGCAGAATGGGAGTATGCCTGTAAAGCAGGAACAACCGGAGTTCGATATGGCGAATTAGAATCTATTGCATGGTATAAGGACAATTCAGAGCATAAAACTCAAAATGTAGGACAAAAGGACCCAAACCCGTGGGGGCTTTATGATATGTTGGGCAATGTATGGGAATGGTGCTCCGATCTATACGATACCGAGGTTTATGGTTCCTATCGTATATTTCGAGGTGGAGGTTTCTCTGATACGGAAAGGAGCGTAATAGCAACGACACGTAGAAGAAGTCATCCGTCAAAATTTAAAATTGACGACCTCGGATTTAGAATTGCGAAAAATAGTTAGTATGAATTAGAAAAAATTTGATTGTTTCTGAGGTAAGCAGCACCAAAGGAGATCGGAAGTCCATGACTACTAAAGTCTTTTTTAGCGTCGATATAATCTAGAACCTCTTCTAATATCCTGCTAGATTCAACAGCAATCACGTCCTGGCTACCTAGCAACGCTACCCGGAAGGTGCAATTGGCCAAAATACCTTTTTCCTGATTTGACAGTTCTTTTCTTTTCAAAATAGCAGATAGCGCATTTTTGACTTGAGATGCATCTAAATTGGATTCAACAAGAACAATCGCCCTGCGACCAAAAGAAAGGGTATTCACATAAATAAGATCATTGCTATTAAAGCGGTCAAGCACTGCATTATTAGTCTTAAATGTACCTTCGGCAGGTAGATCCATTTCAGCAGTAAAAGCCACACGCTCCATATTTACGGCGAGTAATGTTTGTGGTTTTTCAATAGGATCAGAAACTGAAAACCAATCCGATACATCTATCTTCTGACCGAAGTAATGCGCAACATCACTATAGCTCTTCAAGTCTTTTATACTAAAGGAGAAGCTGTTTTCACTATGAGGAACGCTATTTGCAATCTGCTGTGCTTCCTCAATTACATTATAAAAAGCTGCTTTTTCAGATCTGATGATTTTACTCTTTAACTTAATCCCTCCAAAGCTCACAACAATATCATCCTGTATGACATCCAACACATCGTGAGTTTTAGCATTAATTAAACTTTCTTGCAGCACCGCTCCCAAATACAGTTGATCAGGAGATTTTGCAGTAATTATAGTAGATTTTTCATTTTGGGCAAATACAAAAATTGATAACATTATTCCAATGAAGGAAAATATAATTTGTAATGGAAAGTATTTCATCATAGCAAGTCTAATTATATAATAGGTCAAACGTCAACCAGGTTAAACTTGAAAACTGGTCTATATTAGAAAATAGGGGGTCATCCAAATTCATATGATATTCCTGACCAAGGACAAGTCTGGTTGCGGGTCTTTGATCCTTTTTTTGCGCATAAAACGTCATGTCTAATTTGAAATCCTTCTCGCTAGATTTTTCTCCTAATTGTTTCCACGATTGCTTATCTCCTAACTGAAGATAAAGCTTGTCACCCTCCCATTTTGATTTGAATTTTTCCACGATATCAAAAGGCTTCACTAGGAATGTGGAGTCTTTTTTGAACACGATTGATTCGGGGACCGAAAATGCTATCCGGTCACCAAAATAATTTTCAATCTCACTTTCTTTCATCTCACTAACATCTCGGGAGCTGATTGCATGATTAAAGACCACCATTTTTTTAGAACTTAACGTAAGTTTTATATCTGGATGGTTAGTTGGCGGCTCTATTATAGGTCTGAATATATCTTCATTGCTTTTGCAACCACTCATCACAAAAAATAAAGATATCAAATACATACTCAAATATTTCATTTTATCACATTTGGTTAGCAAGAGTTTCACAAACTAATTCGTTGATTCTTTATATTCCAAGAATCGAATAAATATTTATAATTTTCTCAAATATAGGAAAAAAGATATATTAACAAAAGCTATTCAAAAAATTGCCACTAAAACTGTTCTAATCACAGCTACATTTAACTTCAAAACAGTGCATTCTCATTGTCAATATTCTTGAGCTTCCGCCTAAATAAAGTGATGACAGATAAACAAAGGAGCATGAATCGCCTGCCATTTCAAATTGAATATGGAGGTATTATTTTATATAAAAAAGCATTAAAAAAAATTTTTTTCATGAACCTTTTAAGGAGACAGTTGTTTTATTATTGAAAACTATAGCAAAACCTGTTTTTTATAAAGCAGCAAATAAATCGACGTAGTACAGTAGAAAATCCAAATGCACCCAAAACTTTTGGATGACGAAACAAAAAAGAGGAAACGATAAGAAACATAAAAAAGTTACTGTACATCAAAACGTCAAGATAAAGGGTCTAATGAAAATTAGGCCCTTTTGACTTTAAAGAACTCTCCAATTAGCATCAAATCAATAATAGAAACAGAATTTTCAATTCTAATGCTACAAACATATTGCATTTCAGTTATTATTTTAATTAAACAGCTTAAATTATTGCACCTCTGATCAGTTTTTAAGTGAGATTGTTAGTGGTTAGAAATATAAATCAGTTGATAATAAAATCAATATTATGTATTACTTATCCTTTGGTATTTTATAAAATTTTGCGTTATTTTGCAATGTTTATAATTAATCTAAATAAATGAAGTACGTATTAACTTCGATTTTAGTCAGTTCAGCGCTGCAGTTATTTGCACAAAGTTTTGAAATAACAGGAAGAATCACGGACGGCACCAATCAGCCGTTGACGACCGCTACAGTCACTTTGAACAACACTCCCCTCCCTATACACATCAATCTAGAGGGGCAATATACCTTGCGTGGTTTAAAACCCGGCAAATACACGATCAGAATATCACACACCGGTTACAAAGCGCAAGAAAAGACAATAGATCTTTCGCAGTCAAGACGACTAGATTTTAGGTTGGTCAGTGAAACCTTCAATATCCAAGAGGTGTATGTAACGGCCAAAGAAAGCCGCAAACTCGGTTCAGGTTCTGTGATCGACCGCAAAGCATTGGAGGTATTACAACCGTCAAGCTTCACCGATATTCTCGAATTACTTCCTGGAGGGCGAGCAATAGATCCCAAATTAACATCTAACAATTCGATTAATCTGCGTGAAGCCTCTCCCATTTCGACATCCGGATATCAGACCAATTCTTTGGGTACACAGTTCAGCATTGATGGTAACATCATCAATACCTCCTCGATGATGGGCGGCACATCGCAGCTCTTTGCTGCAGACCCCAACAGCAATCGGGACAATACTTTTACCGGGATTGATATGCGATCAATATCGACAGACAATATTGAAAAAGTAGAAATCATACGCGGGATCCCTTCTGTTGAATATGGAAACTTGACAAGCGGTGTACTATTAATCGACCGCATCAAAGGAAAAACACCCATCAACTTCAGAGCCAAAGTCGATGGTACAAGCCAGTTGTTTGCAATAGGCAAAGGTTTTGATTTCTATCAAAAGAAATACAAGCTTAATATCGATGCCGATTACCTCAGCGCTAACGAGTCGCCCAATGATATTTATACCAAGTTCAAACGTATCAATGCCTCCATTCGTGGCGAAAAAGAATGGAGAAATGAGCACTACAGTTTAAAATGGAACCATGCCCTGGATGTCAATACCACCTTGGATAACGACCGCTTTGACCCGGACAATGATTATAATCTGACCGACAATTACAACGCGACAAAAAGAAATTATTCCCTAGCCAACAAATTGAACTGGAGCAGTCTAAAACCGACACAGCTTTTGCGCAGCATCGAATTCAGCAACTCCATCAATCTCAATACCAATGCCATCAGCATTGACAAATTAACCCAACCTCTTACAGCAACACTATTGGTTGATGCACTGGAAACAGGCAGTCAAGAAGCTACTTATTTAACGAGCGCTTATGTCAGCCATGTGGATGTATCGGACAAACCACTTTCAATCACATCCAAACTGGTCAGTAACTGGTCTCTCGATTTTGGTGTCAAACATGCCCTGAAAATCGGAGGTGAATACAACTACAGCAAAAACCTGGGTTTTGGTCAGCGCTATGATACCAAACTTCCACCTAATCCCAATATTTCCGTCCGTCCGCGAAACTTTAAAGATATTCCTGCTTACAGCAATATATCCGCATTTGCCGAAGATCATTTTACCATCGGCAAGGGGGCATTTCGTTTTGAAAACAGCTTAGGTCTCCGTGCCTTTAGCCTCCTCAATCTGGATGATCGCTATACCCTCAGTGGAAAAATCAACCTTGATCCGCGCTGGAATGGCCGTTTGCATTTACCACAACTGCACATTCAAGACAAACCCCTGATCTGGTCGATTGGTGGTGGATACGGTAAACAGACCCTGTCTCCGACACTGGCTTACCTTTATCCAGCTACAATCTATAAAGATATCCAAGAATTATCATATTTTCATAACAACCCCGATTATAGACTGGCCTGGGCATACACCGAAGTATTTGACCCGACCAACTATCAGCTGGAAAATGCATCTACTCAAAAATGGGAAGTCTCGGCCGATCTGGAATTCAATGACAACCGCTTTACCGTTACCTATTTCAGAGATCGCATGGACAATGGCTTTCGTGGCGCTACAACAGCTGCACGACTGGCCTATACCAAATATGACAACAACTCTGTCGACCCCAATACGATTGATCACAAACCCGATATCAGCGAATTTACCGGAACTGCACAAGCACAATATGACACTTATCAGCGGTACGACAATGCCACAAGCACTGAAAAAGAAGGAATCGAATACCAATTTACATCCAGACGTATCAGCGGACTCAACACCCGTTTTACCCTCAATGGCGCCTGGTTTAAAACCATCAACAGGAATTCACTGCCTATTGCCGAAACCATCAGCACTTCTGCCGTTACTGACGGCAAGATTAAACAATATTACGGTATCTATACCAATACAGATGGGTATTACCGTGAAATGTTCAACAGTAACCTAACAATAGACTCCTACCTTCCGAAACTAGGACTCAATCTTTATTTATCAGCGCAGAACATTTGGTTCAGCAAGCGTAAAACAATGGAAAAAAGCGATCTGCCGACAGGGTATTACGATATCGACCAACAGTATCATCCTTATACCGAGGCCGACCGCACTGACGTGGTGTTGCGGTATTTTGATAAAAAAACAGATCCCATTTCCTTTCGTATGAGTACGGTGCCCATTGATCTGCAGGTCAATTTCAAAGCAACCAAACGTATCCAAGATAAATTACGTCTGGCCATGTTTGTCAACCATCTGTGGACATACACCCCGACTTACAAAGAATATGGTGTCACCTATCAGCGCAAAGACTTTACCAGCCCTTATTTTGGAATGGAATTAAACTTAACATTATAACAGTACAATAACATATGAAAAATATAATTGGAAAAATGACGCTGATCATCATGCTTTCGGTCAGCCTGATTGCCTGTAAGAAGGATACTTTAGTCGAACAGATATCGGCTGTGCAGGTTGTAATGACCTATCCTAGCATCAATGGACAGTACAGCATCAAAAACATGACCGCTAAACTGACCGAAACCAATACAGGTACCGTTAATACAGTTGCATTAAACGATCTGAACAGCAACATCGTATCTGCCAACCTGCCCTATGGCACCTACATAGTTTCCCTGGAAGGTGATGTGGAGATAACCGAAAACGGAAAGGTCAAAAACTATAAGCTTAAAGGATACCAAGCCAATCTGATTATCAACAGTGCTATGGCTTCCTTTCCTGTTTCCTTATTTTTATCCGATCCAAGTGCAAAATTCGTCTTCAAAGAAATTTTCTATACAGGTACCATCACACCAGCAGGTAAAGCCTATAACGGCGATAAATATTTTATTTTATACAACAACTCGACCGACACCCTATATGCCGACGGTCTGCTATTGGCGCAATCTTCCTTCTTAACCACAACAAAGCGCGATTACACACCAGATGTGATGAACGAAGCCTTTACCTCCGATCAGATCATTATGATTCCGGGTACAGGAAAAGAACACCCTGTTGCTCCTGGAAAACAATTGCTCATTGCGAACAATGCCATCAATCACAAGGAGATCAACAGCAATTCGGTAGACCTGACCCAAGCCGATTTTGAAATTGAACTCCTCAGCACCATCAATATCGACAATCCTGCGGTACCAAATACGGTATCTCTCGCTGGAAATCTATTGATGCATAATAGAGGTTTTACCAGTTATGTTCTGGCAAAATTGCCGGAAGGAAAAACACCGCAACAATGGCTGGATGACAGCAAATATACGTACAGCTACCGCACCGACGCCGGGCGTGAAATGAAATTTGATGCTTATAAAATTAACAACAAAGATATCCTAGATGCTGTTAATTTATCTGTAGAACAAGAATTTGCCTGGATCTTGACAGCACCGAATGTGGATATGGGCTGGACATACTGTGGACGCACCACGTCCGACGGCACGCGCTATGGTAAATCTGTGATCCGTAAAACCTTATCCAACAGCAACGGCGGACTATTATTTTTGCAGGACACCAACAATTCAACAGAAGATTTTAATCCCGAGTCTGTAGCATCGCTAAAATAATGAAAAAACACCTATGGATTTGGAGCAGCTGTATCGTTTTGACCCTTCCGGCCAAAGCGCAGGACACTGCATCTTATGTCAATGCCTATCATCAGGAGCGGTCGGATCTTTTTATACAAGAGCGCATCCGGCAGATGGATGCGCCTTCTTTAAGGCCATACGATTATCAGCATGAAGGTACCACAGTACTGGCTGGTTACCTCTCCCGTGAACAAAACAAGTACGACTGGCAGCGCGGAAACGGTACCGGAAACTTATCCGTATTGTCCAATACCTACCGTAAAACCAACACCGGTTGGACGATCTGGGGCGATGCCGGCTATCAGAATGGAAAGTCAAAAGGGCTCAAGTATAACGAGACACTGGATTACGACCGTATCTTTCCTTATTTTGTTGCAGACAGTATCGGAGGAGACCAGAACCAACAAGCATACCTGTTTGGTGGAGGTATCGTCAAAACATTAGGTAATTGGTCATATGGAGGTGTTGCCCATTTCCGTGCCAACCAAGCCTCTCGTCATGTAGATCCAAGGCCATACAACCGCAGTGCAGTTCTAGACTTGGATATCAGTGGTACCTATAACTACCGCGCTCAGTATCTCCTATCTGCGCAAGCAGGCTATACCATGTACAAACAGAATGCGAGACTTAACTTTATCTCACAAATAAAGATTCCTGCTATCTATCAATTAAATGGACCAGGCGTATACAACAGATTGTTAATGCAGTCCGGAGCAAGTGCATTCTACTCGATTAACACTTTTCGGGGCGGACTGTCGCTTCACCCCTTAAAAACCGGTTGGATCGTTTCATCACGATGGGAAATCGATAAAGGTTCCAAAAGACTCTCAACGGCAGTATCTGATATCAATAACTGGACGGACAGTAAAATTACGAACCAGTTGGGCTATCGCCTGAGCCAGGACGAGTGGCAGTGGCAAGTCATTGCCAACTGGAATACGCAGCGTCGTATAGGCCGTGAGGGGCTTTTCACCAGCCAAAACACCAACAATGGTTTACAAAAAATTGCAGACCGTTCCAGCTACCGTTATTTTCAGGACAGTTACGGTATCCTGATAGGAACCGGGAAATCGGCTCTATGGAACCTTCAAGTGCGCGCAGATCTGGCTGATATTCAAGAACAGTATCTTTCTCCCTACTACAACAGCACGCTACGGCCCTTGGATCTCGGGTTCAAAGGCCAATATTTTTGGAAGGCCGGAAAAGATGGTTTTGAAACCACTTTTAACGTCTCCATGCGAAAAATATTAGAAAAAGACTTTACCTTTAGGGGTTTAAATGAACAGTCAGGAATGGGACAGCTTTTGGTCAATAACTGGGCGTATATGCAACTCGAACCTGTCACTTTCGGCATCAATGCACAATGGAATATCAACCGTTTTGACAAACTTTTTCCTTTTGTTGCCATCCGTGCCGAACATGCCACAGCATGGCAAGCGAATACTTTTGAGATGAAAGTAGGATTTAAATTTTAGAATAAAAACTTAGGATACTATACATATGAAACGACTGTCTGTGATTTTGGGATTAACGGGAATTTTTTTAGGAAGTACAGCATTTTATACCCAGGAAAAACAAGAAGATCTGCGCGCCATCTATAGCCGGCCGATTTCCAGCTGGCCCAAACCTACACTTGACCAAGGAGTAGCTTTCCATGAATTTAAATCCCTATCCAAGATCGATACCAGTTATTTCCGAAAAATGGATCAGCCCCTTGTTAAACTTGGAAAACTGTTATTTTTCGATCCCATTCTTTCGGGATCCAATCAGATCAGTTGCAGTTCCTGCCACAATCCACAAAATTCATTTGGAGACCATGTGACAGTTCCCATTGGAAATGATCATATTGAAGGACCGCGCCATACCCCATCACTATTAAATGTATATGCACGTAAAACCTTATTTTGGGATGGACGTGCCAAAAGCTTAGAAGAGCAGGCTTTAAGTCCGATCGAAGCACACCACGAAATGGATATGTCGTTAAACAAACTGATTCCAAAGCTTAAGGCGATACCGGGATACCGGGAGCTGTTCAAAGAAGCTTATGGTGGAGAAGAAGACTTTTCAGTACCCGAGGTATTACATGCACTAGCCGAATTCCAACGGACTATACAGAGTAAACGTAGCCGATTTGATGAGTTTTTAGACGGAAAGAGCACAGCCCTTTCCGATCAGGAAATTCAGGGCATGCACCTCTTCCGTACGAAAGCGCGCTGCATGAATTGCCATAATGGTCAATTTCTGACCGATGAATCATTCCACAACATCGGTATGACCTATTACAAGCGTAAATACCAAGATTTAGGCCGCTACGAAATCACCAAAAACCCGGAAGATGTGGGCCGGTTCAGAACACCTTCTCTACGTGATGTGGGCAACACAGCACCTTATATGCACAACGGACTTATGCCTAGCCTTATCGGAATCGTCAATTTATACAACTCCGGTATGCATATGATCGACCCGACACCTGAAAAGAAAGCCAATGATCCGCTATATCCGGTAACCGATCCACTACTTAAAAAACTGGATCTTACAGCTGATGAGACGAAAAGCATTGTTGCCTTTCTGGAGTCCATGACCGCCACATCATACCGCATGGCACGGCCTGAAAAATTTCCAAGATAAAAAGAAAATAAAAGAGATTATCATTTCTTGAATTAAACCTTTATCTTGATTCGTAAGCTAAGGTGTATAAAGGATGGATCTAAATTAATTTAAAGGTACATGAATCCGCTGCCATTTCAAATTGCAAATAAATGGATTATTATAAAAAAGAATCAAAATATACAACGATAAAAATCATTGCTATCGTGAAAATGCTGATGAGTAAGTCTGTAGATTTATTGGATATTGGCTTTTCGAGCAATTTATTGGTCAGTAGCAATGTTGGTGATTGCAGCAAATCTATTACTTAAGTAATTGCTTTTTCCAATTCTTCTCTATTCTCTTCACCCCATTTTGCAGTTGATTTTATTATAGGAATTAATGACTCGCCCAATTTAGTTAAACCATATTCAACTTTAGGAGGTTTTACATCATAGATTTTCTTGGTTAGAATTCCGTGCTGTACAAGTTGATTTAACTGATTTTCCAAGACTCTCCTTGACGCATTTGGTATTTTTCTTTGTAGATCACCCGGTCGAATAATACCGTTATAGATACTCCAGATCAAGCTAATTTTCCACTTTCCGTTCATAACCTCCATAAATAAATGAAGCCCACATTCTACTGTAACAGGTATTTTTCTTTCATACATAGCAAATCATTTTTCATACAAATATAATAATAATGATACGGACAAATTTATCCGTACTTGACTGAGTTGCTTAATGCCTTTACTTTTGAAAAAAAAATACGATGATGAAATATAAATTATTTGGTTCAAAAACAGGTTTGTACGCTAGTGAGATTATTTTGGGAGCTGCAAATTTTGGAACTCGTAAAGGATATGGAGCAAGTCCCGATGAATCGATAAAAATACTTGCGGCATATCAAAAAGCGGGAGGCAATTTTATTGATATTTCTGATCTTTACCAGTTTGGTGAAGCAGAAGAAATAGTAGGCGAATTTTTGAAAGGTCAGCGAAATAATTTTATTGTCTGTTCAAAATATACAAAAAGTAGTGAAATAAAGCCTGCAATAAGTAATTATGGGAACCATCGTAAATCGATGAAGCAAGCTGTAGAAGCAAGCCTGAAGCGATTGAAAACGGATTATATTGATATTTATATGCCACATTTTGATGATGGAGTAACACCATTAGATGAAATTATAAGAGGTTTAGATGATTTAGTAAAAGAAGGGAAAATTTTATATAGCGGTTTAACCAATTTCCCAGCCTGGAAAGCCGCAGCGATTGGAAGCTCAACAAAATTAACCGCACTTCAAATCGAATATAACCTGTTGCAGCGAACAGCTGACCGCGAATTAATTCCTATGGCACAGGAATTTGGATTGGGAATTATGATGTATTCGCCAATGGCAGGCGGGTTGCTAACTGGAAAATATAGAACCGGCGAATCGGGACGTATTACCATGGGACAAGATTCCAATTATAAAGAAGATGAAAAAACAAAAGCAATAATTGATGAACTGATTTTAATTTCAAAAGAAGTAGATGCAACACCCGGCCAGGTTGCATTTGCCTGGGTTTTATCAAAAGATACTTTCCCTTTGATTGGAGCACGTAAAATTTCGCATTTTGAAGACAGTTTAAAAGCAACTACCATACGCTTAACCGAACAACATCTTGCAACATTGGATAAATTAAGTGCTATATCACTGGGATATCCGCACGATCTGCTGGCGACAGTGAGAAGTTCAATGTAAAACATAGCAATATTAAACCCCTAAATATAATATCATGATACATCCTAATTTAAAAGATAGCATAACAATACATCACATTGTTTTTACGATTTTGGATTTAAATGAAACTGAACAGTTTTATACTAAAATATTTGGTCCATCGCTTTATTCAAATGCAGATACTGCCATGTATCAAGTTGGGCAAACAATGTTGATTTTCACACAGAAAGAACAAGAGAATCAGGCTGTAAAGACATTTAACCCTTCAAACATCGGACTTGAACATCTTGCATTTGGGTTTAAAAATTTAGAGGAATTGCAAGAGGTCGAAAAAGTTTTGACAGTTAATAACATTCAAAACAGCGGTATTCATACCGATACATCAAGTAAAAAAGAAAAGATCTGGTTAAATGATCCAAGCAATATAAGAATTGAATTTTACCTGTAAATTTGACTTATCGATTTGTCATAGTAATCATCGGTCGGATAAACATCCAACATATATCCCTTTACAAGGGAGCAAAATGTTTTTAATCTCTGCTTAAATAGACAGAATATAAAAGTTTTTGATCCAAAACACCTAATAATTGCCCCTATTTACAAACTGGAGAGGACTGTTTTTAAAACAAGCTACCCTAAAAAGTAAAGGCAGAAATTATTTACTTCAATAAGCAATAAAAAAGACTGCCTTTTTTGCTGGACAGTCTTGTAAAGAAATTGACCCATAAGGGATTGCTACTATTATTTCAAATTATCTTTAAAAAACGTTTCCAATCTGTCAAAAGGAATTTTATCCTTTTTATCGTATAGATCGACATGATCGGCACCAGGTATAATGACCAGTTCTTTGGGCCCCGAAATCATTTTATAAACATCCTCAGAATAATAGCGCGAATGCGCATTTTCTCCAGCAACAAGCATGACCGCACGAGTTCCGATCATTTCAATGTTTGCATGCATCGGAAAACTAAAAAATGACATCGGTGTAGTAGCTGTCCAGGCTGTTGTAGAATTGATAGATCTGGAATGAAAACCACGCGCTGTTCTATAATAGTCAAAGAAAGAGGCTAGTACAGGATCGGGATTAGCAGGTAACGTTTCAGGAAGTATACGTGCTCCCTTTATCATATTACCGTTTTCATCAAATGGTACTTCATGCAGACCCACTGCATAGTTGCCATTCTCCGCATCTTTCCAACGTTGCTGACTTAGGTAATCGACAACTTTTTGACGCTGCTCTTGAGTATAACTGTCTTGATGGCTTCGGCTGATACTACGGGACATATCGTACATCGAGGCCGTAGCTACCGCCTTGATCCGAGAATCGCTTGTCGCTGCCGTAAGCGCCATACCACTCAGACCACAGATAGCCATTAGACCTATACGATTTCGGTCAACAGTAGGCAATAGTCCAATATAATCTACTGCAGCACTAAAATCTTCCGTAAAGATATCAGGTGAAGCGACACCGCGGACCTCGCCACCGCTTTCCCCCGTAAAAGAAGGGTCAAAAGCTAAGGTCACAAACCCTCTGGAAGCCAGTTCACTGGCATATAAACCAGATGATTGTTCTTTTACAGCTCCAAACGGCCCGCTCAATACCAAAGCAGGTAGTTTTTCATTTCCCTTATTTTTCGGTGTATACAGATCTCCGGAAACCATGATACCATAACGGTTCTTAAAAGTAATTTCCTTACGATCTACCTTGTCGCTCAGTTGAAACGTATAATGTTCCTGATTTTCCATTTCTTTTTGATTTTGAGTTAATAACGTCTGACCATAAGATTGCCCCAATAGCATCAAAGAAGCCGTTATTAAAATTGATAGCTTTTTCATCATTTTATTTTTCTAATTATGAAGATCAATCTTCAAACACTATTGTTCCACCAGTTCAAAATATACGTTCTTTACAGTACCTGTAACATTGATTACATCCATACCCTCAGTTATTCTTCCTATCCTGATCAAGTCTCGGGAGCCTGAATAACTGCCATAAAAAATAGCAATATTACCCCACGGAGCATATACATTTATATCTCCAATCTTAGGATCGCTGACAGCTTTTCGTTCTGTTGCAGATAATTTTTTCGGTGGGTAGAATATCTTTTCTTTACCAGCGAAGTCCTCCATATCAACAGTTAAAGGAAGTTGGGCAATGAAATCTCTTGTAGTAGGATTTTCATACAAAATTGCCGTGATCACCTTATCTCCCCTAGTTATTTTCAATTTCATAACTTTTTTGTTTGCTATAGTGTCCCTTTGTATTTCATTTTTAACCCTATTTTCCGATGGCATACAGGCACTGTTCTGTAAGCTGGTAAAAAAGAATAGGAGCATATAAATAATCCTTTCCATCACTATTCAATCTGCTTCAGCATTTTCGCTGGGATCCCCCCGAAAACGCAGTTGTCAGGTACATCTTTTGAAACAACTGCACCTGCCGCGACAACAGCATTTTCGCCAATGGTCACACCTGCCAGTATAGTCGCATTTGCTCCGATCCATGCATTTCTTTTAATGTGAATATGGCCAGGAACCAGCGATTGTCTGTCTTTAGCGGCTATCGGATGACCCTCCGACAGCAGACTTACTTTGGGTGCGATCTGCACATTGTCTTCTATCGTGATACCACCCAGGTCCAAAAAAACACAATCAAAATTGATAAAAACGTTTTTACCGATCTTGGTATTTTTCCCATAGTTGATATACAAGGGTGTAAAAACCGCCGTATTTTCATCAATTTCTGTTGCTGTAATCTGCGACAAAAAATTACGTACCTCGGCAGGATCATCAGCACTGTTCATCTGAAGAAGCAACTTTTTTGTAGCAAAGGAAGCTTCCCTCAATTTATATGCTTCGGGATCACCTGCTGGTACAGATTCACCGTTTCGCAAGCGTTCAAAAATATCAACTGTTTGCATTATATCTCCTTTATTTACAATACAAAATTAAAGCAAAAACCTCACAACAGCATTGTTGTGAGGCTCAATTATCTTTTCTCTAAAGCTCAATTTTAAGCTTCTGTAGGCGGTACGCCATATTGCTTTTTAAATGCTGTAGAAAAATGTGAGGGATTTTTAAAACCCACTTCCACATAAACTTCCTGTACTTTTTTACCCTCTTCTTTCAGTTTGACGTAGGCCGCTTCCAGCCGCTTTTTGATCAACCATTTTTGAGGGCTAAGGTTACTGACTTTTTGAAAATCCCTTTTAAATGTTGCCAAACTCCGCCCCGTATAGGCTGCAATCTGTTCCATCGTGAGGTCATCCATATAATGATTGTTCAGAAACTCCAGGATATCGATCTTCCAAGGGTCAGTAAAATCAAATAATATAGGGTAAAAAATATCCGAATTATCCAGCAGCGCATAAATACCTTCCAGCAATTTCAGATGGGTAATACCATCGGTCGGTTTTATATTTTCATCAAAATAAGGCGTGAGCGATTGAAACAGACTGGTGATAGCAGGGCTCGGTTCAATCTTAACAACATTTTTATCAGAAATCACGACTCTTTTAGGCAGGTATGTCTTATCAAACTTACTGTAAAACTCGCGCAATATGCTCCGGTTGAATGTCAAAGAAATTCCTTTATATAATTCATTTCCTTTGCTGTTTTTGTACATGGTCAATCGGTGGTTTCGCCTTACAAATGCACATTCACCAGCTTTTATTGTAGTTCTTTTATTTCCGTCCACTATAATCTGCTCGCCCGAATACAGGTACACCAAAACATGCTCCGGTGCTGCATGAATACATTTTTCACTAAAATCTGTAAAACAGGAAAGGAAAATACCCGAATAGTTTACCGTCTTTAATGTATCAGTCTGTTTCATCGTTGAGCGTTTATATTACATGTTTATTAGATAAAGACAAAGCTACACATTTCAATTTAGGAGAATATTACTGTACGGCTCAAAGTTGCTACAGCAAAGGGGATACTAAAAAGCTATCCCCTTTTTTTGTGAACCTTTAAAGTAGATCTTCTGCTCATTTAATTAGGAGAAGAATTTAGTCGCTTTTACCTCGCCGTACTCGCCCTAAAAGCCTACTAGTAGCAAAACTCACCACCGTACCCACCACAGCCATCAAAGCTGTTTGCAGTACATCTCCCAAAGAAAAGCTTACCCAGATCGAACACAATGTTCCACCTAAAGTACCGATCCTCATATCATTCCATTTCATCCCGCACCTCCTTTTCCTTATGAATCAGGGCTTGCTCTGGTGGTGGCGACTCCTCCTTCCCTTTTTTGTCTTTATCATCCAGCACCGTTTCCACCACACCTAGACCCATTGCTATGTATTTAATAATATTCAATGCCTTTCCCGGCAATTTAATCGGCGCCATAAGCACTACCTGTAGCGCACGGCTTATTTTTTGAATTATATTTTTCATGTTTTTTAATTGTTAGAAGGTTATAAGGTTAGATCGTTAGTAGGTTATTTAACAAAGTATCCCCCTCGTCACTCCGTTACTTCTGTCGCTAGTTACTTCTGTTACTCCGTCACTTCAATAAACACCTCCCCGCTCACCATCATGTCCACCAGCAACGCATACAATTTCTTATACGCTGTCACCGACTGAACCAACCGATAGTCTTTATGCTCTAAGATATAGCCCGTCCCTACAAGCAGACAGCCTGCAGTTTCTTTGTGCGTATTGCCGATATGGATATAGACATAACTAAAACCAGGAATACTCTTGATCTCGATCATACCCCGATGCAGTTTCGGAAAACGGTCATAATAGTTACCGTTCATCCCGCCATCCTTATTAAAACCCAAGGGATAAATTCCCAATGGAATGGAAGTGCTTCCCGGTATCTTCTTCGTGCGGGGGATATCTTCCAGACCATAACAGATAAACTGGTTATTCAGGTAGATTTCAGACAGGGTACTGTTCTTCCCCTGCTGTTTACGCAGTACTTTGAGTATCGATTTCATAAGCATTCGCTAATTCAAAAACCCCAAATATTGACTATTACTGCAATTCTGTTTACTACGGTCGTGTACGATCAGGTAAAGATGTACCCCATACTGCTCCATCCCCGCAGGAAGTTCCAGCTGTAACTTCCCAGCTTTGCGCCAAACCTGCTCCTCATTGACAGCAGCAAGTTCCTGCTCTACCGCATAAGCACAAAGTAATACCCGGTCATCGTCGTCAGTACAAGCTACTCGAGATACTTGTGGATCCCACGACACCGATATGGACTTACCGACACGGGAAATATCCGTTACCCGAAGCCCACTTAGTACACCTGCACTTAATCTAACTTGAGATGCATTGACGGTGATATCTGGATATAAGCCTTCCATAGCACTATGCAGGGTATAGGACATGGCCCTACCTATTGCAGTGCCTTTATTTTTGCCCCGTGCAAAACCAATCTGGATAATTGCATTTACAGGATTTAAAAATTGACGTGCTTTTTGAAATTTCAACCGAACAGTTTGACGACCATTTTCAATTTTAGATTTTTTTGGAGATTGCATTGCTAATATTTTCATATCAAATCCATGATGTAGCCGGCACATAGCGCCGGCTACAGGTTAAACCATTACGTTAAATCCAGTTCACCCAGATAATTCGTCCTACTGATACGCTTTCCTTTTCGATCGGCAAAGAACATCCAGGCATGTGCCTTTTCACTCATGAAATGTTCCGGATATTCGATATCCACTGCCCCACTCCCCCTAGTCGGTGGAACAGGAGCCGTCAAGAACTCATCGATAGCAGGCACATACAGCAAAATATGTACAGCATCATCCAACTCGCCTTTCTGTATTTCGATCGCCTCGGGCGACCAGGTGACCGAGAGGATACCGATAGAAGCACTGGCCCCTATTGTACCTCCAGGTTGCAGATTACCCTTTGAAATCAAGATCTTACTGTAGTCAAGCGTAAAATTGGGATATGTACCTACCACTGCAGTCTTGATATTGGTCTGCAGCGCCACATTGGTCGGCGTCATGATATCGGCATTGATCTGACCGAAACCCAGCTCGACAAAAGGTGCTATCGGCATGATGAATTTGGCTATCGTATAAAAACGCGCCTGCTGTATCAGCTGTTCTTCCGATGCAGGTTTTGTCCGTTTCTTGGACAATCCCTTAATATAATTAATACTTTTCCAGCTAGAACCTATAATAGCTCCCGCTTTACCGCTAAATCCTCCTAGCGCTCCGTGCAAAATTGTTCCCATTGTTTTTCTATTTAAAAATTAAACCATCATAAAGCATTGATGCATACCGGTATAGCTCACTTTACGAAAGCAAACATAAGACAGGAAACAGCTCAAAATCAAGAGGTAAAAGGCCTTTGTCCAGTTGCTGACTAGTCCAAATTGGGGATAAAGACCATAAGAAAAATAAATTGTCCAGTTGCTGTCCTATGCGTTTTTTAAAGAGTTAGAAGGTTATGAAGTTAGATGGTTAGAGACAGCGTATCTTATCACTTAGCCAGTGTTTACTCCGTTACTTGTCACTAGGTTACTAGGTTACTATTGTCACTAGGTTACTATTGTCACTAGGTCACTAAAACTAGTCGCCAAAAGTTCGAACTTTATTCGGGTCGGCTTCGGGAAACTTTCAGCTTTCCTACACAGATCTTATACACATCCTATACCCCGCCTCTACTAAAATACTAGAGGAACTGTGGAGGCACAGTAGACAAACAGTATAGACGAAGTAGAGCATTGCCGAATCCATTCCGAACAGTGTGCGAATACAATGGCAAGCTAATCCCAGCAAAAAATTATAAAAACTTGAAGAAAAATAGAAATACGAAAGAAGAATTGAAGAATGCTATTCTGGGCAGAATAACTTTTGATTAAAGAAGAAAATTAATCAGGTAGATTGTGGTATATTTTTTTCAGTTTGACCATATCCTCATAGCGATATAGTTTACCTTTACTGGTTCGGCTGTGGTAGCTGATCATGTTTTTTTTCTCGCAGCGGTAGAGTGTTTTAGGCGTGATGGCCACGTACTGGCATAGCTCTTTGCTACTGACCAATACCATGGGTGGATCGGGAATTTTACGGCAGATCAGATCTTTGATTTCCCTTTTGCATTCCAGAATCTCTTTTCTCAAAGACTCTAAAAAAACAAGCCAGCAATGATGCTGGCAGCTCTTTAATTCCGATGATTGTCCGAGACAACGACACGATTGGTTTTCCTGCATATGATTCATGTTAGCGTCAATTCCCTTCTAAACAGCTGTATAGTCAGCAACTGACAGGTTTAAAGAAAAAGCGCTATTTGTGATGGAAAATACATTTTTTGTACACTTTGAAAAGCCACCGGAAATGTTTCCGAAAAGAATTCTGGCTGCGAGCTGAAGTTTTAGTCAGATCATTAGAACGGCCTTTCAATGTGGCAAATGAATCATTAAAATCTGCCAGCAGCACCGCGTCACTGGTTACAAAACTCTGCAGCATAAATTCCTTCTGGCTCAATTTAAATGGACACTCACCATTTCCATAAACCACAAAACCATCCCTCAGAATGGATCCATACTCATAAAAATTCACCTTCTCCCGATCACCTTTTTGGGCAGACTTTACACATTTCTGCAGGTATCGGGCCAGTAAATTCGCTTCTTCCATCAGTATCTTAAGTGAGTTCTCTTCCTCAAATTTGCCGTAATCGTTGCATTCCCTTATCAGTAACAGCAATTCCTCAAAAGCTTTGCGGTCCCATATTTCAACACTTTTAATAGAAGCATAAGCGGTTGCCATAGTTTCAAAACTTAGATCTAGACAGAGCAGTTTCAGACGTTCTCTAAATTTTTCATAACTGATGTTTTTATCAAACTTATGGTGGTAATACATATAAAGTTTAAAATAGGTCAAATGCTCATACTGCATGATATGAAACATCGGCACATCCGAACAGATGATCTTGATCCAAGGATCCTCCATTTTCAGCATCTCTTCCATCAGGTCTCGGTAAAGACGCACATATCGCGGAATTTCATGAAAAAAATTTTCCTTGGAAAGCCTGACATATTCGTATAATGAACTGTCAAAATAAGCTTCACCGTTTAGCTTTGCCAGGTCTATCCAACTAAAATTAAAAGCTGCCATCAGCTTCTGAATTTCATCGACTCGGAGCACCGTATGGCCTTTTGTACGGTTGAGAACAGACCTTTTTCCAACACCAAAAACAGCTATCAATTTTTGAGAACGAACGATTGGATTCGGTTCAATTTCCGCAATCAGTTGAAATATGCTATCATGGAATTCTTTCATAATCTATGTCTGTATGGCAATATATTTAATACAATAAATAAAATAAACACTAAATCTATCAAAATATCGTTTTAAATAAAAATTCATTTCGCCATATCAAATAGAAAACACGATATATTACATAAAATATACCTTTAAATTTCAATTTGAAATAATTTATTAACCAGAAATACAAAGTCACATAAATATTACCTTCTAAAGGTCTTTTATGGAATAAAATATACCTTTCGACCCAACGTGATAGGTATTAATTTTATATAAGCTCCACTTATCAATATGCATCGGTTGCTCGATAAATCCTGATAAGGATGAAAAATGATGTTGAAATTAAAGGAATTAGATATCAAATACTGTCATTATAAACAGTTATTAGCTTCAAATGCTCAGATATACAATTTAACGCCTGATCAAATATTGGAGCACCCTTACTAACCTTTTCTTTTTGGTCCAGGTACTTATATAAAACTTCAAACTAAGCGATGGGAACCTATTACACAGAAAAAGAAGCGCTACAGGACTTCTACACTTATTGGGAAAAGATATATCCACCTTTAGAAGACTTCCATTGCAACTGGTTAGCGAAAAATGCACAGATCTTACGCGTCAAAAAAGGACAGGTATTATACGAGTCCGATGATCAACAAGAAAATCTGTACATCGTATTGCGAGGTCTTTTGGTTAAGGAACGGTATACTTCATGTAAAGAAAGTAAGCAAATCCTTACGGTTGCTTTGCCCAATATGGGCTTTTTCACGACCATGCATTATTACAGCCAAAGTCCGGCACTGGGGGATATTGTTGCTGTCCGGCCAGGAATCGTATTGCAGATCCCCTACAGGAAAATAAAACCGTACCGCAACAACGATACAGGCATCGATACCCTGATGGAACTTTTAGTAAATAAAAAGAAATACCAATTGGATCACTTACGGGCTATGGATGGTATTACCCTAGCCACGGACCGCCTATTCTATTTAGCAGACAATCTCCCAGATATTTATTATGAACTCGCACAGAACGAACTCGCAAGACTGTTACATGTATCTGAAAGCTCCATATACCGTGCTAAAAATCTATTTCTGAGAAGAAAAAATAGTCGATAATCGTTTTCTGTCAACCGCTATTATCTATTTTGAATAGATAAAAAAAGGCACCGGAATCTTACCGGTGCCTTTCATTTTATTTCTGACTGAGCAGTTTATCGATATAGGCGATGATACCCGGATTCGAAGGACGAATGCTATCATTGTCTACGATAACACCTTTTTTATCCAGTATCACATTATGGGGTATACCATGAATCTTAAAATAAGCTGTGAAATTATTATCAATATCCTCAAGCTGGGTCCAGTTCATATTTTGATCCTTGATGATCTTCAATCTGTTTTTGACCTGCTTTTCCTTATCATCAAACGCAGCAACACTGATGAATGCAATATTGGGATTATCTTTATAATGCTCGACCAGCTTTTTAAGATGTGGAATTTCTTCCTTACAAGGACCGCACCAGCTCGCCCAAGATTCAAGAAATACCATTTTACCTTTTAGGTCTTCTAATGTCAACGTATCATTGGTGATTGTGTTTTTTAATTTAATCACTTTACTAATTTTATTTCCCGGCTTTATTTCACTTATAATAGCCTTCCGACGAGCAACAATCCTTTGCAATTTATCTCTATACGCTCCATTCATAATCCAGGGAATAAAAGTCTGTAGAGAATCTACCTGGGCTAACTGATGAGTGTTGAGAATACCCACACGAATTTCATACTCCAGTAAATAATCGCGTACTTTACCGGTAAACAGCTCCTTAACGAGCGATTGGTTTGAAAGTGGTGTCGCATTAATTTTTTGATAAACTGAACTTGGATATTTTATCAAACCTTCATTTTCAAGAAATAATAACTGTTCGATGAAAGATCTATATCCACTTGATTTCAAATTTTCATCTTGATTCAGTTGATTCCACAGATCTGGAAATCCGAGATCTTTCAGATAGATCTGACTTTTTTCAGAAAGAATCGTATTGTTATAGCAATAATTAGCGATAAAATCATGTAATTTGGAGTATTCCTTATTCAGTTTAAAAATCGATCTCCATTCCTTGATCGAAGGATCACTGGGATCTTCTTTCAGTAAACTATCCACTCTTTTATCATAATTTACCCATGCGACATTATTTAAATAATCGACATAAGTTTTTATATCCTTTTTAAGCCAGTTGATCGTATCTCGCTTTCCTAAAGGAGTTAAATAAAGCTGGGAAAGATGTTTACCCTTCCCATCTATTACAACAGATTTCTTTGTTTCATCTGGATCACCATCTTTAATATTGGCCGTAAGTTTTAATGAATAATCTGGTGCTATATAAAGATTTAAGAATAGTAACGAGCTTTTATCCTTATCCGACAACGCGAGTATTGCAGAAGAAGGTTCCTGCACTATCTCCCGCAGATCGACCGCAAACTTCCCATCACTTGACACGCCGATTGTACTATCCAATTTTACTGTTGCATTCGATAAGCGTAATGTCAATTTATAATCTGACTTATAATTTGACAGTTGGCCACTGAGCTTTGTTTGCCCGTTTGATTTAAACAGCACAGCAAATATAGCAAGCAATGTAATGAAGAGGTTTTTCATCGGTTTAATGGTTAAAAAATTTACTGAAGATAATTATTTATTCCATGATTATAGAATGACGGTATAAAATAGAAATATGGTGCCACCCTATCAGCAATAAAAAAACCTTTATCCAGATCTAGAGCAAAAAGAATCCATTTCCCAAAAATTTGTCTATTTCAGGTCACCCTATGACCTACTTTCGCCAAAAATCCTGCTATATCTTTGAAATATACGAAAGAAGAAAAAAGGAATATTAACAGAATTATCATGCAACAACAGAAGACAAATAAAGCACAATCTGAAAAGCAGCAAAAAAACGGACGCTTTGCTAGCTCCATGATGAGCTATGGGTCTACAGCTATGAGCTGCGGGACTGCTGAACAGATTGCGGTAAACCGCAAGTCTTTACAGAGAAGCTGCTGTTGCGCAGGTCCGGTGCGCGATGCACATGGACGTAGATTTACGACATTCCCCAGAAAAATGGTACGGGGAAAAAGTTTTTGGTCAAATAAGGAGTCCTAAAGCCAAAAAAAGCAGCTTCCATTTGGAAATTGCAGGGGGCCAATATGCTGATAACGTATTGTGATCAATTCATAAACCTAATATAAATATAGTAAAAAGATCGGAGGCCCAAATGGCGTATTTTTCATTAAATAGCGGCGGTGATCCCGTAGATCCTCAAGACTATACATTGCAAGCAAGTCAACCTTCTTGTAGTGGCTCAAATCAAATCTGTGCTATTCAAGCAACAGACAATGGCAGTGGCGAACCTGTTTTGTCACCAACATTGAAAGACCAAATGATTCAGGCCCTACATAGTAGAACTTCAAATGCAACTGTAAGCTTGAAGAGCTAAGGATTACCCGTAAATAATCTTTAGTAACAAGGGGCACTTTCAACGGTGCCCCTTTCTGTTTATTTTACTTCCTCAAAGACCAGCACATCAATTTCTCGTTGCTCCTCTACAATCTGTAATCCATAATTAGACAGACCTTGATTAAGCTCCTGAAGGTTTTTATATTTTGGTAAAACAAAACTTTCCTTTACGTCAACCAAATCAATTACAATCGGATATTTATTTTGCATATCTATTCCAAATGCGAGAAAATCTGTACTCGATATTTTATTACCCGTCACAATTTTATCAGACTTATGAAAAGTTCCCTTAATGGCCCATACCTTTCTCATTTTTTTAGCCCAGTAAACTTTTATGTTCAAAAACCTATCTAAATCATCTAAAACTAATCTGGCCTGTTCTATCGGGTTTCGTGGATGTTTGTCTAATCTTTCATAACAAATTCCATGTTTTGCTAACCACACATGGGATGTTTGACTAGAAACTTCATAATCAAATCTTGACGAATCAGCAACCAACCATTCTATCCTCTCGGGTCTTAAAATAAACGTCGGTTTCTTAATCTGACTCCAGACTGTCGTATATGCACCTAAAATAGATTGATTAATAATACTCGTCCTATATAATCCACTAACACTATCCAATTCATATTTATAGCTTTGAGTAGGTCTTCCATCTTGAAATCCTGTCAATCGAACTTCTCCCAGCAACTGCTTGCTTTCTTCTTTTGCTGAACCTATATCATCAAAATCCCATTTCAGTGGGAGCGCTATAAACCCTTCCTTTGATAATTTTGATATATTGTCACGATTAACAAAATCTGAAAAAGTAATAGCCTGAACATGTCCTCTAAATAACCAAGCTACATGAGGAACCCCCTTATGAGGAAAGAAGTGACGTAATAAGGTATCTCCATAAATAACAGGCAATTGAATTTTATTTTCTCTAATAAAAACATTTGACTGCCAAAATTTTTCAATTGTTGCTTTATCCTGCCATGTAACCATAACAATTTGAAGGTTCTCCTTTAATTCATTCTGTAACTTCTGAAGCTTAGGAAGGGAAGCAATACAAGCGGTACAAAAAGTATCAAAAAAATCCAGTAGCACAACTTTATCATTTCGATGAAGTTGTATGTCTTTTGCTGATTTAAATAATATCTGACTATTGTCCAGTTGGGGAACCTTATCCCCAACATTAAGCCTCTGACTAAAATTCGTTTGATTCTTGTTTTGAGCATGTGCACTCCCTGCGATGCACATGCATAAAAAGTAAACTATATTTTTGATCATCATTCCTTATCTTATATTTTGTTTTATTCCAGATTGTTCAATTACGATTTGAGGGATTTTGATGGCATATTTAAGCGAATTAGGTTCAAGTGAATATGTTTCCCCATCTAGCACGCGAACTAATTTTTTTGCAAACCGAGGTTCTTTATTAAGCCTTTTAAGATCAGCCCATCTTCTACCCCTAAATATCAATTCCTTTCGCCTTTGTTCAATAATTAGAGACAATAATCTATCAGGATCATGTTCTAAACTTGGTACATAGCTTAGATTTCTAATTCTATTTTTTAACAATTTGTTGTAATCAGCAAGAGCCTTAGAAATTCTTTTAGTCCGAACTGCAGCTTCAGCTCTTATCAATAACAGTTCAGGAGTTGTCAGTCCAACGAATAAACCAGCGTTCGAACCATCATAAGATCCCTTAAACGAATAATATAAAGAGTTTTCTATGTTCTTTCTAAAAAAGACTGTTTTACGCAAATCATTACTGCTATAAGATGCGTAAAGTGCCGTATCTATTAAGCAGAATGACATCCCTAAAGGTCCTGCAACCGGAGTTGATGCGGCAAATAAAACTTCTGGATTAAAACGTTGAAAAGGAGTACTTGCATTGATATTAATACTGTTGTAATCTACTATATGCTCATTTATCATCAAACTTGAATCTGCATAAACAAATGCATTCTGATAATCTCCCATATCCAGATATAGACGAGCTAATCCGCCATAAGCGGCAGCTCGAGATGGCCGTCCCTTTAAAGGTTCTATTTTCGGTAATGAACGGATCGCCACCTTATAGTCAGTTATAATCTGATTATAAGTATCTTTCAATGATGATCGAGTAGATTTATAATCAATTTCAGGTATTAATCTCAGTGGTAATCCAAGATCATTAGCAGCAGTCTTCTCATTATAAGCTAATGTAAAGACAGTCGACAATTGATGCAATGCAAAAGCTCTAAAGAAGTATGCGCCTCCTTTTACGCGATCAAATTGAACCTTGTTTTTATTAGCATCTAGCTCCTGCAATACATCCAAAACTAGATTTACCTGATAAATTGTCTTATAAGAATTTTGCCATTGAGTAGCATTTGAAATGTCATCGTCAGTCCAATTGTAAGTAGCCTTTTCGTCCATATCATATAGACCATTCCAATTCTCCGTGCTTATGAAGTAGTCGTCAGATGCAATTTCCCCATAACTTGGGAATCCAGCATTTAAGATACTATAATCATTCAAAAGAAGATCAGCGTGTTCCAGAGTCTTTGGAATAGCCATTTTCTGATCAGGCTTCATATCCAAAAAATTATGACATCCATTTAGGATTAAGAAAGCTAGAAAAGCTAAAGGAAATCTTAACATATTTTTCATAATAAAACGTTTAAAGTGAAAAATTTAAACCAAGAGAAACAGCCAAAGGATCAATTACTGTTTTACCAAATTCAGGATCTATACCCAATTTATTTGCCCGCCAAATCGTACAAATATTCTGCGCGTAAGCATATATCCTTGCATTTTTAATTTTGTTCCTACCTAAATTGGGCAATTGAAATGATAACTGAAGGTCGCGCAATTTTACTTGACCAGCAGGCTCTACTAATGCCGAAGAGAATTTGTAAAACTGACTGGCATAACTATTATTAGGATAGTTAAAAGCTGGTACATCAGTATGCAGCTCATCACCTGGTTTTTGCCACCTCAAAGCATAATCACTATGCCCTTTTCCAGTTTCCATGAAAAACTGATTATCAAAAGATTCTCGTAAAAACACATGTCCCAATTGATAGGATATATTGAACGAAAACTCCAACGACTTATATTGAAAACTATTTCGAAATGATCCAAAATATAATGGTCTCAATGTACCATGATTTTCCATATCTTCAATATTTGCACTATTAACTATTGTTCCATAAACTTTGGAAACTTCACCGTTAACATATCCTCTAGGAGCACCATCTACGGGATCCAAACCGGCCCACTTATAGGTTAATTGACTATAAAGATCCATACCTTCAATAGGGGTCATCAAAAGCGCACCAGGACCACTCGTATAGTTTTTTCCTCTTTTATTACTTAAAAAAGATTTCAGAACTTTTGTTCTGTTATAGGCAAATACCAGATTGGACAACCATTTAAAGTCTTCAACTTTTATGTTAACGCTATTCAGTGTAACATCAACTCCTCTGCCGTCCAAATCAGCACTATTCATACTCATGGCATTAAAACCAGTTGTTGGATCGATTTGTGTATTAGCAATTAGGTCAGTAGGGCGCTTGATATAATACTCAACTGCGCCAGATAGCTTCTGATCTTCCAAAGCAAAATCAAGCCCGATATTAAACATCCCAACTTTTTCCCAACGTAACGAAGGATTTGCAGGAGATTGAATACTCGCATAATTTTGACCGGTCGTATAATCTGGAGATGACGAAACGTTAATTATGGGGTATGCTGCAGTTGTATTATTCACATTGCCATTGTAACCATAAGTCGCTCTTAATTTCAGCAATGAGAAACCAATATCTTTCAACATCTCCTCTTTAGATAATAGCCATGACCCTCCTATCGACCAAAATGGTTGCCCTTTACTATTGCTTTTTACGCCAAATAAATTCGAAGCATCTTTCCTAAAACTACCCGTCAAAGTATATTGCTTTCTAAAAGAATAAGCCGCATTAGCATAATATGAGATAAACCGATTAGCAAACGCTGAAATCTGATTGTAATCCACGATTATGGAACCACCTGCAATACCATTCAATGTTGGAACAGTAGCACCATATTTTACAGATTGATATGAAAGAGTTTCAGGGTCATATCCAAAATATACTGAAGACAATGAATTTAGTGTCATTGATCTTATTTCTGTTCCAGCGATTGCTGTAAGGTCATGATCAGCACCAAACGAGTGGTTAAAATCAACTTGAAAACGACCTTGATGCGTTGAAAACCTCCCATGTAATGTATTCAAATAATCACCCACTGGAAGATTCCATGTTACCTTATTAGCGTCCCAAGAGCTGAAATAATTGATAAGTTCACGTTGCTGAACGGAACCAATACCTCTCCACATTTCATTGGGTTGATATATATTTTGATAAGAGTATAATCCCGATAATTTAAGTGAGGCCGATAAATCATAATTGGTCATAAGATTTATCATCGTCTCCTTAATTTTATTAATTTGGTGCGTTTGCTCCATTTCCTCCAATGGCTTGTACTTCCAGTCTAATAACCTACCCCCTGCTACAGTATCGCGAAAAATGGGATTGTACGGAATATCATCTACAAAAAGAGCATTTCCATTAGCACTAGCCAATTTTAAATACGGGTAATTAGTATACATCATACCATATCCCATCGGTTTATAACTGTCTTTTTTTGTTGATTCCGTATATGAAACGCCCAAATCAAGAAGTAATCCTCTAATAGGTTTGTATTGTGTATTATTCTTTATCGTCACTCGATTGAAATTAGAGGTTATTATTGATTCCAAGTTTTTATCATATCCCAAAGAGAAAGAACTACTTAATTTTTCACTACCTCCCCTCATCTGCAAACTATACTGTTGGTTTACCGCAGGTCTATACATGTATTTCAGATAATCATCTCGAGAATCAATGCCTTTTAATATATCTAATTCCCTATCAAGCTCTTCGGTCGAGATTTCTCCCTCCTTATTTCTTTTTAACAATTGAATCGCGGGCGATAGTGCATAACTATAATTGTTCATACGGCTATTCCAAAAACCTTTATCAAAAAGATATTTTTCGGCTTCAATGTAATCGGCACTTGACATTTGTTTTATATAGTACAGATCTGGCTTAGCTGCAACAGTCAGATTAGCATTCATTTCCAATTGAAAAGGCTGATTAAATTTTCCGCGTTTGGTCGTAATGATAATGACACCATTACCTGACTGTGCACCCCAAATTGACGATGCGGCAGCATCCTTCAAGACGGTAACACTTTCTACATCATTTGGGTTAATATTATTGAACATTCCCATTCCACTTTCGGCATAACGATTCGGATACGGAATACCATCCACAACTATCAGTGGCCACCGCTCCGAATTCATTGTACTCTGCCCCCTAACGTACATATTGAGGACGCTTCCTCTATTTGAAGGATTAGTCTTAGTCGTTGATATACTCGGCACCACATCCTCTAGTCTACTCACAAAATCTGTCGACACTTTACGATTGAAAAGCTTGTTATCGACAAACTCAAAACTCCCAGTTGCTCGTTCTTTAGGAATTTTCTGATATCCAGTCGACACCACCTCCACTTCGTCAAGTTTATTATCCTCAGGTATCAATTTTACAATTAACGATACTTCTGAGGTATAATTGATTTCTTGGCTTTTATAGCCAACATAAGTGAATTTCACCAATCCTTTCAGATTCTCGACGGAAAGGCTGAAAGTACCATCTTTCTTGGTAGAGGTTCTAGCCTTTTCTGCTTCTACCCGAACTGATACACCATCTAATGGTTTGTTATCTACAGCAGATACAACAGTACCGCGCAATACATGATTCATAGGCCCATCAGCCCCGCTGTCCTTGCGGGGCGTCTGAGCACTACTCAACATATGAAAGGTCATGAATAAGCACACTAAGAGCACCTTACTGATCAGTAGTACGTCTGCTCCTCGTGGTTTGCATAGCTTCCGGAGATATCTCCAGAGCTTGTTTATATATATTATATATGTGTTCATTGTTGTTAATTTTTGGATAAAGCTTCCCCTATCACCGTTTCTTGCCGAGGGTTGACCAGGTCGTCAATGTATCCCTCGGAAGAATCGGCGTTCACAGGTAGTGAAACTTTATTTAATTCTTTCTAATATGAATTCTTGATTCATTTCTACTGCAGCTTTAGCTTTTATGATCAGCATCAGCTGTTCTTCCCACAGCAATTCGACGGACTCCCCACGAATGGTCAGTACTTTTCTGCTGTCCTTGACAATAGTCAGTTTTTCAACCCGTACATCGATCCCAAAGTGCTCATTCAGATCATTCAATATCCTTTGGTAGTATTCTTCCCGTTCTGTCCGTGCAGGTACAGTCAGTTCATAACAGTAAGTGGATATAGAATCACCTTTATACTTGGGTAAAAATTGTTCACTATGGTCCCCTAAGATCAGGATCTGATCGGTCGGAAAGCTTGCAGGCAGTCCCAGCGCAAATAGATAGATCTCATAGATGGCCATATTGATCAGTGATATCCGAAGCACGTCGGTACTGTCATTTCGAACCACTGAGCTAAAAGAATCCGAAGGTTCTAGCAAGCGTATCATCAACGAATAATAGCGCTGTGGCGGTCTTTCCCGCATCAGATATTTCATCGCCGACTGCTTGGAGCTCTGGGTAAATGATGACTCAGGCGTCTTAAAAAATCGTTCTGGTAAAAGTGTTATCATAGTTCGTTTTTTGATAACGGGGACACATTTTTCACTCAAATACGAAAACATTTCTTCCCCTCGGGATAGCGCATAGCTGTCCCCTTTGCAAGTTTTTTGCATTTTTTTAAGGTTTAAATTGGCTCCCTTACACCCTACCCGATTGGACATAGCACGGGCCTTAAGGAAACCAGGTTAAAAAAATAAAGAATGAAAATGCAATTATATAGTCTTCGTCAATTGGTTATTTGTAGTCTCCGCTATTGCATAATTTGGATTAAAGAACAAAACCGACTTCTATAATATTAATGTATTACGATAAAATATTAACGAACAATATTTGCTTTACAAAAGGAAAGATTGTACTTTTAAAGTGTCAAGTTGAAAAGTAGGCCTCCGATCCTCTTTTTGTTGGAGCATCTAATTGTGCACTAATAAAATAAAAGTCGGTAACATAAAACCATTCAGGAATGGTAAGAAGCTGATAATAACCTGTCAAGAGCTCGCATTTTTTAGTATCAGGTATGGTCGTCACACCATGCTTTCTACTATCTGCGCACCTTTTGATTTGGCACTAGTTTCCCCTAACCTATTTGGCAATATGTTTTTTTATTAGCGAGCTATTGTGGTGCTCGAATAACGTTCTTTAAAAGTTTTAAATAAGCGAACCGATGACCTTGATCCTGGATCAGGTGAGTTGTGGTTCTGTTGGTGGTTACTTTTCGTTTCATCATAATTAATTTTTTGGTTATGAAAAACGATGTGCACTCTTGAGGATAAGACAGCTATTGGGATATAAAAAAACCAATAGGATGAACCATCCTGCTCCTTGCCCAGGAAACCGCTAAGAAACCTGTCATCAAGTCTACACGAGACCTGAATCTTGAACCCAAGAAGACTTACAGACGGCTCACCCTACTGGTAATATATCGTAAAGATAGCATTTCCAGTAGAAAATGGCGAACCGCAGTCCTCTCGTGTTCAATTAGCGGTTTTCAGACGAGAGTAACATCGTTGTTGGCAGAACTAAAGTTATGCCCTACGTGTCGCTTTTTTATTAACTAATACAAATATAGTGAATCAAATCCATTTGTCCGCTATAGTGGACAAATATTTTTTAATATAAAATAATGGCAAGAGCTAAAGACGAACAGCAGGAACATTTAGAAAATGACTTATTGAGTTTTATTAATGTGGAATTTATTGCGCCAATCAAAGTTAACGGGATTAAACCGACTATACGGCAGTATGAAGAAATTACCTCAATTGGCAGAACAACAATTGAAAAATTAATAAAGAGTCAAGGATACGATGTGCCAATTTCAACCATTTCCAAAATCTGTCAGTACGCAGATATATCTCTTTTAGAATTTTTTTCAAAGTTTGAAGAAAACAGAAAAAAGAAGTAATGGGAATTAGATAATAGGTAGACAAATCCTAAATCAGAATAATTATGGTAGAAAAGCTTTTATTTAACTATTAATCGTATAAGGATTATATATAATCAATATCCAAATTAGTAAAATTCTATAGGTATATATTTATAGAGATGGAGTTCAAATATTTTAAACTAAACAATTTCGAAACATGAGCAACGAAGAGAAATTTATAGCTAGAAGTAAGAAGTTTAGACTCCATTTTCAGCTTACTGAGGAACAAATTGATCTATTATTATTAGGTAAAAACTTAGTTTATAAGGGAGTTGAATCAAATAGAAGGAAGTTGAACGTAGAATTAATGGAAGCATACCCGTTAATCTATGGCTTGGATTGGTACACATTTGAAGAGGATGAAGCCACGTATCCTTTATGGGATAATCTGCCAGAAGCAACAAAAAAACTATTACAAGATAGACCATTTACTGCTGCGGATGATGTTGGAGAGAATGGTCTAAAAAATACAGCTAGTTACATAATACTTGCTATTAAGCATCTAGATGTGGGCACACAATTTTCAGAATCAGAAATCACAAGATGTATCCCCTACCCATTAAACAAAGGTGTCACGATTCACCTAACTAGTGGATTGCTAAAAGGTGCTTTTAAGAAATTAAGGAGATCAAGAAAATTTAAGGATGAAGAGGGCAATGATGTTATTGATCCTCTGTATCAGATTCACAAACCTATAGACGAACACTTAATAGGAAAGGCTAAGAAAAAATTGGGTATACAATAAATAGAAAAACATGAGAAATCCAAAATGGATTCGTGACGAAGTAATTCTAGCATTAGACCTCTATTTTCAATTGGAGCCTGGACAAATTCATTCGAAGAACCCTTTAATAATAGAATTATCGGAGTTACTAAATGAATTGCCACTTCACACTGAAAAGGAAGAAAGATTTAGAAATGCAAACGGAGTGGCATTAAAACTCAGCAATTTTCTTGCTCTAGATGAAGCATATACGGGCAAAGGAATGTCATCAACAAGCAAATTAGACAAAGAAGTTTTTAAAGAGTTTGAAAATAATAAAACACTTCTACGTAAGCTAGCAGAGGCAATTAAAACTAGTACCACATATCCTGAGATCAAAGAAGAAATTCTTTTAGTCACTGAAAATGTAGATGATGATTACTCAAGAATAGAGGGTAATATACTGTACAGATATCATTTGTCAAGAGAGCGGAACCCTACCCTAGTTAAAAAGAAAAAAGAGCAAGCTCTCAAAACTCATGGTAAACTAGAATGTGAACTCTGCTCCTTTGATTATGAAAAAGTATATGGTAAAGCAGGTATAGGGTTTATGGAATGTCACCATAAAAATCCCTTATATACTTTGGCGGAGAAAACCAAAACAACATTGAACGACCTGATGCTCGTTTGTGCAAATTGTCATAGAATGTTGCATCGGGGCTGGAATAATAATTAAGGCAAAATATATAAAAGTTGCTTAACCAAAAACTATTTATTAAATAGAAATCTTACCGCTATAAAAATGATAACCACTCTTAACTGGTATGCTTATGAATAGAAAAACAAGAGAACTTTTAAAATACTTAGAAAATAACATTGTCAACTTAAATTCTCCAAATTTTAATTTTTGTCCAAAAGGTTTAGTTTTATTTGGTTCATTACAAAATTTCAAGGATTATGTTGACTTATTATTCATCAATAAAGTAATTTATGTAAAAAAGTACAAAGAAGAATTAACCGTAGAATTAGAAAAAGAAAATTACATAAAAACAAGTATTGAAAAAATAGCAAATAAGTATTGGATTAGAAAATCAACTCTTAAAGAGTTCTATTCTAAAGAGATTCTATTAAATATTAAAGAAGTATGCAAAAGCGAAGAGTATACGAACCATACCTTAGATTATTTCAGGCAAACTCTCAATACCCGGATATTTTCTTTTGTGAGGACGGATTTAAAAAAAACTATAAAAAAGCAATATGACTTTATTCATACTAACGGATTTCCTGAAAATACCATGAATATTAACAGGGGTGTAATGACTGCAAATGCAGGAGACAGTGCTCAATTATTATTTGTAAGCAGAGCCATCTTAATAGGCTTTAATTGCTCCAATGTTGATGTTCGATCTAGTCGCTATGATTCAATAATAGACTTTAATGGCAAATTATTACGTATACAAGTAAAAGGTCTTTCAGATGCCAGTATATCGTTCAAAGATAGGGATCGAGGTGGTCAAGGAATAGATTATAAACATGAACGTAATGTTGGGAAAAGAATTTCATCTCAAGAATGTGACATCTATGTAGCTGTAGATAGAAGATTCGGAACTTGTTACATTATACCCGTAAGAAAATTTATAGACCCTATATCGGACGACATTATTGGGAAACCTATAAATATTTCATCATTAGACATTTACAAGGAGAACTGGACCATTATTGAAGAAGTAGCAGAACATTATTAAATACTGTAAAAGTATAAATTAGCACACTATCTCATGATAAAAACAACAGGATATTCATCTTAAAAAATATTTCGTTTCGGCCTTCTAAGTTAGTAATTCACTAATTGCCGAAACGAAATAAAAATATATACCCAAAAATCAAATTGAACTTATAAAATACTTAAATATAGTATTACTACTTTCTATAAAGAGGTAGTAACTGATACAAATCACTCATTGTTGGCATTTTATTAAACTCTCTTAAACAGCTTAAATATTCAACTTGATATATCAAACCAATCCTTTTGTGTTGTAAAAATAAAGTAGCTTTAGCCCTTAGTTTATCAAAATCATTATCATTAAAAGCAACATTAACATCTTCTAACAAATTATTAAGTTCATTAATCTCTAATTTGAAATCTAATAATTCGTTCCATCGTTCTAAATCAATTTTCATGACTTTATCTTCAACCTCATCTAAAAATTGAACATGATGCGCTTTTAGCATCAAACTCTGTTTTTTAGCAATTTCTTCATTTAGTATTTTTTCTTTAGCAGTTTTTGATTTCTTTTCATCGATACTTGCTTTTAGATTTTTATTTAACCCGCATCCGCTAATAATTTGGGGGAAAAGCTCTAGCTTAATAATTTGATTGTCTAAAATCTTATCTAAAGCATCCTTTTCATCATAGCTTAAATCCTTAAAGTATAACTGTCTTAACTTTTTATAATATGCATATCCTTTTGAATGATATTTCACATTTTCAGCTAAAGCTGAAAAATCAAAAAAGCTATCCTCAATAATTTTCTGCTCAACTACAATTTTATTTAGCAAAGAAGTATTCACGCGAAGAAACTCTTTAAGTTCACTAGACTTCGAAATTTTGTTCCATAAGTCTTCTCTCTTGGTATTTTCTGACACATCTGTACTTGATTTATATTGATTAATCCATGAGTACATCATAGTCATTAATTCTGTAAAAAGAGTACTCATATTTTTCGAAATGGCACCATCTCTCCATATTGTTTCGAAATCTAAGATGTAATTAACTTTGTCCTTTGACAGGCTCTTTGCGTGGATGTAAATGCAAGAAATAGAATAAGGTATTACCGCAGCTCTTAATTGACCGATTGCGTTTTTGCCGGCTCCATGCAACTTTTCAAGATCACGAAATAAAATCGCACGTGCTATTAAATTTTCATAAAATGATTTATTAATCTTATTTAATCCATACTTTTTAAGATCTTCAATAAATTCAAAGAATACGGACTCTCCACCTTTCTTAATTTTATAGGGCATCTGTCCCCAAGATTCATAATATTTAGCTAATTCGGTATTTTGAAATCGCCTGATTTTAGGATAATTAGTATTTAACTGAGCTGGTGTCCAATTATTCTTTCTTTTAACACCCCCTAATTCACCTCTTGATTTTTCGTAAAACCATTTTTGACCAGATGGAGTAGAAATAGTATTTGATAATGCTTTTATTTTTTGTAGCACGGGTTCATTTGACTTCAAATCCACCTTATTGACTTTATTTTGTGCATTTGAGTAATTACTGATATCTGCAACAAAATTATCAAACTGTTCATTATGGGATATTTTTTCAGTCTCAGATGCTTCTTCTGTATGTGGCGCAATCATATTAATCTTTGCCATCACCTTAATTAAAGAAACATCATGCTTTTGAGCCGCTGTAAAATAAATACTGGCTGTAGTTTGACCTCCATTAACGATTTGAAAATCTTCAAATCCAACTATTTTATCTTTACCGTCAATGTTTTCGATCTCGACCTTATTACAGGTAATCGTTAAACCATTATTATATGCGACAAATTTATGCGGAGCTTCAATAATGGTTCTTTTCATTCCCGAATTAACATTGTCCTTAGTCGATTTGAAATCTAAAAAAGCTCTAATATTACGTTCTAATAATCTAGAACTATATTCTTTATAAATTTTAACAAGAAAATCACCTGGTAAAGCCATAAGATAGCTTTTGAAATCATCTTCATTCGCAACTTCAATAAAATCCAATACTTCATTTTTCTCCAATCTTATTTTAATTGGTTCGCGACCATTTACAGAGGTATGAATTCGATATAGAAAATTTAGATCAACCAAACTGTATTTGACATCAATACTTTTCTCTACTTTTTCACCATTTAAATTTATTGGAAACTGGATCTTATCTGGTAGATTAAACTCCATATCATCCCTCAGATTAACGCCACCATGAGCATCATTTCTAACCGTCATATTGAGACTTATTAAAAAAATCTCCACAGTATCTATAGCACTTACACCAACACTTGTACCTAAGTTTGCAATGAATGTTTTCGTTAGATCATCCGGAACATTTTCAATTAATGGATTTTCTCCGCTATAAAAATGTCTAAGAAAAACTTTTTTAATGAAATTATATGGCATTTTTAATTTTGCACCGTACTCTTCTGCTTTTGTTACAAAACTTAATTTATCATTCGCATATGAATTTTCATCAACAATAAAAAGTTGTAACCTTTCTTCAGTTGTATTAAACATATAACCGTTGATTTTACAACGATTACGATCGATTACTTGGTCAAATTGACCAATTGTTACATCTTCATGGTCAATTCTTTTAGAATCTACCAAATAGCCGTTTATTACATGTTTGAGTAAAGATTCTTCGGTAATACCGCCATCCTCCATTACATCTAACATGATTGACTTCTTTAAATCGTGATATTCTTCGAATTGCATTTTCTTAAATTTTAAATTCTTCTATTAAATTTAGATCCAGATCATATTTAATTCGCTTAATAGCGATCGGAATATTTGCTGTTACTAATCGTGGAAAAAGTTCATGTGACGCATCATACTCTTGATGACTATTAATTACAAATTTGATATTGTCTAATTCTTCCATTTGCTCATCATCAAAGTAATGAATATTCATTTGTAGCAATTTATTCAAAAATAAGATATGATCTAACCCTCTTTGCTTTAACTTTTCAACAATGTTCCTTACCATCAAAGAAATGGTTAAATATGGATCCTCTTGCTCTTCATCCCAAATTGTAAAATTGACAACACCCAATTTTAAATATTTATCAAAATCAAGCTGAAAACCACTAGATATATGAATAACATTACTAGAAACCATTTTGGCTTTGACCTCTAGATCAAATTCAGTGAAAATAAAATCATGCGTTTTATTAGATGGCCCCTCCCAACTTTCAATTACTGAGTGCCCATTTTTATGATTATCTAAAAAATAATCCAAATAGTAAAGCTCACCAGCAACACCTAACAATTTCTTCATATTGACAGATCGCAATTTTTCTTTACTAAAGAAAAGATTCCAAACATGATACAATTCTACAACTTTTCTGATCACATTATCTACTTCCTTTTCTCTGTTGATCTGTGAAAAAAGGGCAAATAGAAACTCGTTAAAAATCATTGTAAAATCATCATCCTTTAGAGTCAGAATCAGATATTTTCTATATTTCTTTTCAACACTTAATGAAATATTCTCGAGCTTATATGATGGTTCACTAACTTTTATTCCAGCTGGTAAATCAATAAACATTGACTTGAACCCTTCTGAATCATATCCCAATGATACATTTTGACCAACGATAAAAGGGACAAGCCTAAAGCCTGTCCTATCATCAAAAAAATTCCAAAAATTAATAATATCTTCCTTTATCATGCCTCAACTTCTTCTTCCAAATTTTCTTGTACTAATGCTGCTTCAAACTCTTCCCTTTGATTTAAGTAATATACCTGTGGTTCAACTTCAAGATCTGGAATACCAATACCAAATGCTACTATTGGTATTTTGAGGTCTAATTTAAGTTGGGAATTTAAATCACCCTTCAAAACATGCTTTGTATCTATTAAATACACTAACACTATACCTCTATACTTCCCATATTTTCTTCTGTAAACATACTCAGGGATAGAACTTTTTCTATTCGTTTCTGCTTTAATTTCTCTAATCTGTCCATCAGATAATCCTAGTGACATATCGCTAGGCGTTATTACACTGCTATTTCGCACGTTGTAATATCCATCCTTTTGTAATCGGTCACAAAGTTTATTTTCACGTGCAGTTCCTTCAATTGAAGAGTCTTTTGAAGGCCCACTTCTGACTACGGTTTTCAATTTTACATCTCCAATTTCAACTATTTTCCCTTCTCCTCTACCAGTGGAATTATTAATAAAAATGATATCCCATGTTTTCAAATACTCAAATTTTTCACGTTGCTTTTCAATAAAATCAAATAATCGCTCTTTGTCGAAACTTTTATTTAAAAGAGTTGATGTTTCTATTAGCTCTTTAACAACATCAAAATCTGATACAGTGAGTTTGTAAGAAGAGGAGATTTCAGACGTTTTTGTCATCAGCGAATGATACTTACTAAAAAACTTACCAAATCTTTCCCAACTTTCAATCTGATTAGATCGATTTAAATCAAATTTTGCTGTCTGTATCAACTTGTCTGAAAAAGAAAAGTAGGCTAATTCTGCATTACGGAGGATATTGGGTCGTGTAATCTTTATAAAATCTCCAGAGGTAGATCTGATCCGATTAACAATTTTTTTAGCACTTGAGCTAGGGTCTGCCATATGCTGTTTAATATCTTTTTCCAAATCAGCTAAAATAGAGATGCACTCTCTAAATTTATCATTAGAATTTCTATCTGTAAACAAGCGACAACAATCCAAATAACCCGGTCTATAGCCAAACCAGCGGCCCATCTGTAAAATGGCATCGGCGTAACCCGTCGTACGTGTAAAATAACTTATACTTAAGCCTTCTAAGGTGAAGCCTCTCGAAAGTGTATTGCCTCCTATTGCGATGTAATCTTTTCCTTGAGTGCCAGAATAATCCAATTTATCTTCACTCACACTATTAATACTAACGACTTTAATACCATCTCTAGCAATAGAAGGTAAAACAGTAAAGATTTTACTTAATTCGTGCTTTTGGATATAAGGATCATGATAATGATTTTCCATTACTCCATTCAAATTACCAATAATATCTGCATAATGGTAATTCCATACACGTTCAAAATCAGCATAAATACCTTTTCCTTTATTGTCTTTTCCCAGTTTTGCGAAAACTTTATCTAAAAAACCATTATGATTGTCATTTGCTATCAAAGTTTTTATTCTGTTTTGCCAATCAGAAAAACGAGAAATATGAATCAACATAGAATTATGCTTCTGCATATCGTTAAGCTCTGGGTGCAACTCAGCCCTGATACGTCTCACTGCAATAGTTATTATAAAACATAATATAGCATCTTTAAGTGAATGTGGAAGAGACTCAATAAACTCATTATCATCAGGTTTGGGTGCCCTTGTATTGTTTCGATATGTTTCAAAATCACTATAAATATCTTTTAATTCTTCTAAAGAATTAAAATCTTCCTCGTCTGTTATTAATATAACTCCTTCATCGGTAATCTTATCAAATCGTTCTGGAAAATGTGATTCAGTATCAGAAATCTCTTTAATCAAAAAATGAAAGTTGTCCTGAATTGAGGGGTCTAAATCAAAGAAATATCGAGGACCAATATAATTTGCAGGTGGATCAAGTAATCGCACAAAATTGTCTGGGAATAAATTACCACTGAGCCCAATTTCATAATCAACACCCCTATTCGAATAACTCCAATTTCCTTCTAAATTTGTATCTTGAAGAATATTAGCAAATGGAGTAGCTGTGTACGCAACATAGGTTTTCTTCTTAAATAGACCCAATATCCCTCTCATTAAGCCATTTATTGCAGTTGCATCAGAATTTACATTTAAATGCCCGATGCCATTTAGAGTTGCATTATCTGCCTCATCATCCACAATAAGAAAGTTAAAGTTCTTTACGTCTATTGCATTTTCTACAATTTTCTCATTTAAGAACTTATAGATATTTAATAAAGAGTCCTTATTTTTTTTTGACACAAGTAAAGTTAATTGATTTCCAACCTGTGTGTTCGCGTCAAGTGCTGATGCATTAAAGTCGGCTGCAGTATTTGTAAGTGAAGATATATCTCGAACACCAATTCCACTATTTCCACCAATACGATTGACTCCTTTGTCGTGTTCACAAATTCCCAGATCTTCATTCAATCGTCGTTGCGTTTGTTTCCGAAGATCTTCAGTAATACCCGTTAAAACAATAACCATATTAAATCCAATATCATACGCGGCATTGATTACTGCATTAAAATTAGTTGTCTTTCCAGATTGTACGCTACCAACAACCATTCCTTTCACAAACTGCTCAGAAGGGCTATTGGGATTATGGCAGCGTGCAATAACATCAAGAGAAGAATTTGCAACATTCAAGACAGTTTCGAGTGAAAAATTTTTCTCTTTATACAGAAAATATAAAAATCGGCCCCATCGTGTAATAGGAAGTGCATTCACAAATTCTTTATCCTTTGAAAAATGCTGCATATAAGAAGTATCTTTTAACCATGTTCCGTCTAATGGATCAAAATGAAGAATTTCTGCGTCGTTAATATAATCGTCATGAACAAAAGTATATTTACTTCTTACATATCTGGTAAATCCTTCAAAAAAGCTATCATAATCTTCTAAAACTGGAAATATTGATTTTGTTAGCAAATATTTAGATTCAAATTCATTTTTTAGCTCATCTAGATTTCTGATGTAGAGTCGATTATTCTGCTTGCCCTTTAAGGCTAATAAAAGATCTTCTAACGGTTTTTTCATGTCCATGCTTAATTCATTAAATTTTTAATATCAAAATCTGATAACCCTAGTTCTTTTAACTTTACTAATTCCTCTCTCGAAAGGATCTTTTTATCCTCAACAATAATCTCCTCTATCTCTCCATTGTCTATATTGACATAATTATTTAAAGTTTTTATGATATGCTCTAGATAACCAACCAGTATTTTTTTATTTAAATTACTAGGAAGTGATTCGACTAACTTGGTATAGATAAGGTTTTCCTGATTTATTGCATAAAACACACCTCTTTTATCAATTACTTTACTTAATATGTCTTTATTAATTTCATTATTTGGCACTTTTAATTGATTTGGAGCTCTTTGAAAATAAACAGACTTTGCTTTCTCTGCCAATTCATTTATTATTTCTCTAATTTGAATAGAAAAACTTTTAGGTATTAGCATTGCTGATTTTGCTACATTAATTTGAAATAATGTATCATGCGCATTATTAATATCAATCTTTAATCTACCTAATTTTAAATACTGTTGTCGACGTTGCAATTTCGCCCAACCACCATAATAAATTAATCGATCTTCTCTATAAAGGTATACCCCCTCCATGTCAGAGAGATTTTTCCCCTTCATTAACCACTTATTTAAATCAACAGACGTGTTATTTTTCAAAACAGCATACGGTAAAATATGTCCTTGAACTATAAAACTACCATCCGAATAAAATCGATGCTGTTGCATCTTGGACATCTCATCAGGGAAAGGATTAAACCCAACTAAATCTATATTTCCAACTGTGATACGAAGGTTAGATCTTTCTATAAAGCGATGAAACACCAATGACAAATGCTCTATGACATCATGTAATTGATACTGATCAGCATCCTGGGTATTTACATCTTTAAACAGTTGCTCCCATACTACTAAGGTATTTAATTCTGAATTGGAAGATAAATTGGCTTTCGATTTCTTTTCTAGAAAACAAAGCACATATCGGTTAATTTCATCTTGACTTAACTTTTTAATCTGCCAATCATCGTTAAGATTTTCAATATCCCAACAATATCCGTGATAAGTATCCTGTTCTTTGCTTTTAGAAATTACAGTAACTTTTCTAGACTGAGAAAACGATGCTGTTTTTAGTCCTAAACCGAACCTTCCTAAATCTTTTATATCTCTTATTTCCTCCATTGACTGAGAAGGCATCCGTAAGGCTTCAAGTAATGTCGTGTCAGACATTCCTAATCCGTTATCTGCAATGAACAAACAGTCTTTTTCATCAATTTGAGATGAAAAAATATTAACTTCTTTGGCTTGAGCCGTTATTGAATTATCAATCAAGTCGGCCAATGCAGTTTCAAGTAAATATCCCTGCTCAGCTATAGATTTTATAAAATATGCAGGCTTAGGCCTAAGTGTTATCAGTGTCATAATAATTAGTGTTTTCTTGACAATACTAAATAACAAACTAGTTCGATCAGAAATTCTATTAAAGAATCAAGAATGAGATTATCTTTTAACATCATATGGCCAGATATAAAAAGATTGCAATAGTATAATATCAAATTCAAGTATACGCTTTATTTAACTTTAAAACAACAGTTGTAACTTGATTTTGGAGTTTATTTGAACAAGTCTAAAACATAATTTCACACAAAAAAAAATGATTTTATAATCATTCATAAAACATCAGTCTTAATACATATTTAACAAAAGAATCAAGCAGTAAAAAAAACACTTAAAATCAACGCTTTATCAATAAACATGAATAATCCAGCTAAATTTAAGTGCATTAATCAGTACAAATAAAAAAATTAACTTAAATCAAACAATCTAAAACCATATATTTAAGAATAACATTTTATAAATTAATTATGCCAAAAAAAGGAGATAGCTACATTGCTACACTTAAGAAACCACATTTAGAATGGGGTTCTTATCGACACACCAACAGCCGAGGAACAAGATATGGAGAAGGTTATATACAAATCCCTGCATCTATAGCCCGACAACTATTTATAACCAACAATAATCGTGGTCCAGGAGCGACTTATACATGCAATACTTCAGATATGTATTTAAAAAATGTTATGTTACTTGCCGCAGGCTGCAGCACGAAAGGAAATATCTACGCTAAGCAATTCCAAGGAAAAGGAAAGTTAAGATTATTAGGAGATTGGTTCGCTCATATCGGGGCAAAAGTTGGCGACCAAATTGAAGTAAAATTTATCAGCCCTACCGAAATATTGCTTACAAAACTTTAATAAAGATGTGCGTAAGCACACCCTTCAATCTAGAAGTACCCTATATTTTAATTAAGAAGCTTTCCGCATCAGATCCATTTAATAAAAATATATTTCCAATCCTAAAAAATAATCTTTCAACACATCACAATAAAACTATTTTTTTTAGTATTTTTGCCAAGCTATGAATTTTAAGACATTCATTTTAAAATTACTAAATTGCAACTTTATTTAATAGAACTGTCGAGGGAGAAAAAATGGAATTTAAAGAAAAGATATCACTAAAAGACCTAATAGAGAGTAAACACCGATCAAAAAAAGCTACTCTAGATTATGATGATGCAGCTCTGACCCATTATCTTCAAAATAGCACCAATGGTGTTTCGGCTTCTTTTAAAGAGGATGCTGTTGCATATACTAAGCAGATATTGACAGAAAAATTCAGCGAGAAAGAGATCAACGATGGCGAAATTGAATCTGCATTACAATATTCTATTTTTGAAAATTCAGCAGTTCCTTTCCCTCCAAAATCCGAAACTGAATTTAAATTTATAGATCTTTTCGCTGGTGTCGGTGGCTTTCGACTTGCCTTACAGAATGTGGGAGGTAAATGTGTTTATTCGAGTGAATTCGAACCTAATGCCAAATTTACCTATGCAAATAATTTCGGTAAGGTTCCTTTTGGTGATATCACCTTGGATAAAACAAAATCTAAAATCCCTGAAAAATTTGATATCCTTTGCGGTGGTTTTCCTTGTCAGGCTTTCTCAATAGCAGGACACAGAAAGGGCTTTTCGGATACGCGGGGAACTTTGTTTTTTGATATCCAGCAGATCGTAGAAAAACATCGACCTAAGGTTGTTTTTCTTGAAAATGTAAAAAATCTGCTTACGCATGATAAAGGAAATACTTTTAAAGTGATACTGGAAACCCTTGAAGAAAACTTGGGTTATAAAGCTTTTTATAAAGTACTGAATTCTGCAACTCATGCAAATGTGCCACAGAACCGCGAACGTATATTTATCGTGGCTTTTGATCCAAAACAAGTGGCCAACTATAATAATTTTGAATTTCCAGGAGCAGTTGAATTGACAAGAACCATACATGATATATTGCAACCAGGAAAACAACTTGATAAATACTACTACAAGAAAGACCATATGTACTATCCTGAACTGGAGAGAACGATGACGTCTAAAGATACCATCTACCAATGGAGACGGGTATATGTACGTGAAAATAAAAATAACGTATGCCCTACCCTAACGGCTAACATGGGAGCTGGTGGGCATAATGTACCTCTTGTGAAAGATGACTATGGAATCCGGAAACTGACTCCAAGAGAGTGCTTTTCATTTCAGGGATATCCAGAAAATTTTGTACTTTCAACGATATTGGCGGACAGCAAGCTGTACATGCAGGCAGGTAATTCTGTTACTATGCCTCTGATACAACGAATAGCTGAAAATATATATAAAGTATTATGATAGATTTTGCAGAACTCGATAAACAAAGTAATGGTGAATACCTTAAATTATTAAGTGCAGTCTCTAAACTTTCTGGTTTATTTTCAGACAGTGCTGTCCCCTTAATTAATTATCGAGTAGCAGAAAATATCTTCTGTAGAAGTTTTGCTGCAGAAAATTTGAGCCGTTCTGATACAGCTTTTGATGCAAAATATGATGACAAGGGAATAGGTCTAAAAACTTTTACCTGTCCAACAAATTATAGTACTGAAAAAGTAGCCGAGTTCAATTCTCTATCGAAAGAACTTAGGAAGTATACCGGAAAAAATTTAGCTGTAAAACTCGCTGAGTTTAGAAATGAACGCATAGATCTTGCAAATAGGACATATGACATCAAGGATTCTCTTTACCATATTGTAGCAAGAAGAGAAAAGGAGTTGCTCTTATTTGAAACTGATTATTCGAATATAGACATAAAAAAAATTAAAAATGTCAAGGAAAAACCAGCAGGTCTAACATTTGAGGACGGTAAACATCTTTACAGTTTTAATTACTCTAAAAGTACATTATATAGAAAATTTGATCTACCTGAGACAGCATTTAAAATACCCGTTGAGATTATTGATGACCCCTATAAGTTATTATTAGAACTTTTTGAAGATAAAATACTTGTAGCGGCTAAAGATAAATTGAAACGCGGTATTGACTATGTCATACTTCCTCTTTATGGTATAGCTAAAAAAGAAAGGTTTGTACATGAAAAAAGCGGTCTTAACCAATGGAATGCTGGAGGTAGAAAACGAAATAGTGGAGAAATCTATATTCCAATTCCGATTCGCATTCATAAAGATTTTCCCGATTTTTTCCCTCCTCGTGATGAAAAGTTTAACTTATCAGTTCCTACCAATGAAATATTTTCAGCAAAGGTATGCCAGGATAACTCAAAAGCACTGATGACAGATCCCAATAAAGCTCTATCAGATTGGTTACTTCGAAAAGTACTTCAATTGGCACCTGGGAAACTTGCAACTATTGAAATTTTGGATGAACTCGGGTTTGACAGTGTCTTAGTAACGAAAACAGATGATAATAACTTTAAGATAGATATCATGGCTACCGGTAGTTATGAAAAGTTCATCAACAATGAGGATTTAGTACTTTAATAATATTCCGTAAATTTAGGTCATGCAACCCAATGATGATGATTCGGAAAAAATTCATGTTCCCCGCTTCGAAGAAAAAGCAGGTTTCTATACTAGCGCGAAACGGAGCAGGAATATGTCCAGAATTAGGTCTAAAAACTCCAAACCTGAGCTGATATTAAGAAAAGCGTTATGGGCGAAAAATATCCGCTTCCGTCTGCATGATAAATCTCTGCCAGGAACACCAGATATCGTCATAAAAAAGTACAAACTGGCTATTTTTGTGGATGGTGAGTTCTGGCACGGGTTCGATTGGAAAAACAACCGCAATCGCATCAAATCAAACCGCCTATTCTGGATACCGAAGATAGAACGCAACATGCAAAAGGACGTCAGAACCAATCGAGCATTAGGTGACATGAACTACACCGTTTTCCGCTTTTGGTCGCAAGATATCATCAAAAATCTTCCAGTTGTTCTCAACCAAATTGAACTTTTCTTAGAAACAAGGAAATTGTGGAAATAATTGCCAAACGGCTTACTTAAGCACTCCCTCTATTTAACAGCCCTTGATAAAACTAAAAATTTAATCATTTTGTTTCTGAAAAATTAACAAAACTTTGTTTTTGTCTAAAATTATTAGTAAATTTAAATTACTTAATAATAACCAATTAGCGATGGAAACACCTAATAATTATGACAACCAAAGTTTAAGATCGGGAGACATTGTTCGTTTTCACACCCCATATCCTGATGAAAATCCTGATATGATGTTCATTATCCTTGAAGTCCATTATCGGAATGATAATACTTCCAGAGCTGAGGTGGTAAAATATACTAAGGAACTGAACAATTATTTTGTTATCAAAAAATTATTCATCCGCGATATTGAACGCGTACCTAACCTCACACCAGAGCAGATTCTTGAAATTGAAATATTCATGAACCGCAAACCCGGCAACTGCATCGTAAGTAAACTGTTCATGAGTTCACAATAAATGTAATGAAAATGGAAATTCAAGTAAACGACTCAAATTTTGAGAACTGGTGTGTAACACTGCTTAAAACTCATCCTACTAAATTACAAAAGACACTGGAAGCTCAAAGTAGAGATCAGTTAATTAGTTGGCTGTGCTGGCGTGACCCAAATGATGTATATAGTGACTTAGATTGTATAAAAAACAATCTAAGAATTCTGACTAAAGGTAAAGCATTGTTTTATACCCATAGAAGGATTCTGCGCTATCATAGAGAAAATGGTTATAAGCTGCTTTCTGCTAATGAAAATTATAGATGTGACCAATAAAGCCACAGATATGAAAATTTATAGAATTATCGATATTAGATCCAAGTTATCTAATGGCATTCCTGTTGATGACAGGAAACATGACTGGCGGTACCAGCTCATGGATTTGACCGATGATATACTGCTTAAAAAACTAAAATCTTTAAAGCGTAAAGAGCTCGTAGGTTGGTTGGCCTGGAATGACCCTAATGGTATATTTTCTGATGAAGAAGCGAAAGCAAACGATCGTACTCCTTTGAATAGGTATCAAGCAATAGCATACCTCTATCTCATCATAATGCGTGATCAAGACAACTGGGATGGTAAGATGGCTGGCACTTATATAGAAGATCTATCATTTTTGAAATAAACGAGATAGTTGATAAATGCCTAACGTACTTCACTTCATGTGCTCATGAGCAATTAGAAGAAAGAAATCTTGTGAATAAAATATCAAACCTTATATCCCGAAACTGGGAAGAAAATATAAATACTAAGGCGCTTAACCAGGTTCGTAAATATCAATATTGATATCAAGATCTTGAAGTGCCTCAATAATCATTGGCTTTACAACATTCCAATCCAATCCGCCAAGTCCGCAGCCTAAAGGAGGAATAGCTATACTTTGAATATCATATTCTTTAATAGCCTTTTTCAAGGCTACTAATCCATCCTGGATATAAGAAATCTCTGATGGAACTCTCCAATGTTGTTTAGTTGGAAAATTGACAATAAATTTTTCATTTATTAAATCGCCTTCCTTCACAACTAGAATTTTCCCGATACTTAACTCACTTTTTTACAAGCCTCCTTATATACCTTATAATTTTCAGGATATCGATTTTTAAATTGCAAAGCAATCCCTTTTCCCATTACGCCAACTGTATTGACAGCATTGACCAATGCCTGGGCATCTGATTTCAGTAAATCTCCCTTTAAAAATTTAATCATCTTAGTAATGTATTTAGACTTAGCCTATTTTAGTTATTTTTTTGAAATATGCATTGTCAAGTTATCTCAGAACTTGCTCAGGATATCATAGTTTACGAAAAAACTATTTTTGTAATCATCTTAGCTTATTCAAGTATTTTTTAACCGATTTCACCCTAAACTAATACCTTCTTAAACACACCAATCACTTTTAAATCCAATAGCTCTTCATCTCGCAACACAATAGGCTGAAAAGTAGCATCGGTAAATTTGGGCAAAAGTGTAATCTCCTGGTGCTCCCATCCCTCTTCACTGATCGTCTATTTACTGCTATACTTCTTAATTGTATAATGAGCTCCTCGTTGTTAGTCTACTAGACCTATCCTCCAAGTTCTAATTGGTTCCTTATAAGAGAAAAGTACTCACACCTCTTATTTACAAGTTCTGAGTGTGATCCTTCTTCAATAATAGATCCATTTTTTAATACAATAATTTTATCTGCGTTTCTCACTGTTGATAGTCGGTGGGCAACTATAACAACTGTTTTTCCTTTATAAAATGCTCGCAGGTTCTCATGAATAATCTTTTCATTTTCTGAATCTAGGGCTGATGTAGCTTCATCAAGGAAAAAATATCGAGGGTTTTTATAAACTGCTCTTGCTATTAATATTCTTTGTTTCTGTCCACCAGAAATACCATTTCCTCCCGCACCTATCTTTGTTCTAAAATTTAAGGGTAATTCATCAATAAATTTGTCAATATTGGCAGTACTAATTGCTTGTCTCAGTTTAGTAATATCAGGTGCATCATGACCTGTAACAATATTTCTTTCAATAGTATCGGAGAATATAAAACCATCTTGCATTACGACTCCACTCTGTGTTCTTAAGCTTTTTGCAGATATTTCATTTAGATTTCCACCATTGTAATAAATCTCTCCTTTGGTAGGTGAATAAAATTTAAGTAGTAATTTCAATAATGTGGTTTTTCCACTACCGCTAGCACCGACAATAGCTAAGACTTTTCCATTAGGAATTTCTAAACTTATGTTCTTTAGCACGAAAGGTGAACTAGGAGCACCGTATTGAAAGGAAACGTTATTCAAAAAAATTTGATTGTTTTCTTGAGGTTCTGGTATTTCACGATCACTATCTAATTCTTCGCCATGAATATCATTGATTTCCTCCAGTCGTGATATACTTAATTTTGCTTCTTGAAAACTTCTAATAAACTCAATTAACTGATTAATAGGAGAATTCATTTGCCCAATAATATAGGATACACTTAACAGGCCGCCTATTGTCATATTTCCATTCACTACAAAATATGCAGATAGAAAAGTCACAAGAATATTCTTAAGCTGATTAATAAATTGATGTCCCGCTATTTGAAATTGATTTAACTTTAATAGTTTTCGATTGGATTCATACAGCTTCATTTGAAGTTTCTTCCATTCTTCGTGTTTAAGTTCTTCAAACTGATTTAATTTCATCTCTGAGACACCCTCAATAATTTCGTGGATCGCATCTATACTTTCACTTCTATATCTAAAGGCAAAATAATCTAGTACTTTACGTTTTTCTATCCAGTAAAAGGACCAAATTACAGAAACAATGGTCAATATTATATATAATAGCATAATTCGCCAGTCATATAAATAAAGGACGAAAAAGAAAATAGAAAATGTAATCAAAGAAAATAATGTTAATAAACTTTGAGAAGTGAGAAACCGTTCTATTCTTTCTTGATCCCTAATACGTTGTTGAAAATCACCTTTTAATTTTGAATCAAAAACCTTTAAGGGAAGTTGTATAATTTTTTTTAAAAAATCTGATATTATTTGAAGACTTACCTTAGTTCCCACTATCAGCATCAACCAAGTTCTTAAAATATTAGACACAATACCTCCCAAAAAAAAAGCTAATTGTGCTAATAATATATAGCTTATAATACTTAAATTCTTTAACTCAACACCTTCGTCAATCAATTTTTGGGTCAGTAATGGAAATACCAATGCAACTAAACTTTCAAGCAAAAGAAAAAATGCAATCCAGCTCATACTTTTCTTATGTGGAGTTAAATATTTGAGTAAACTCAAAATATTTGGCGTTTTCACAGCGGAAATGGTTGAACTCGCAGAATAGAATTTACTTGTAGGCTCCAATAACATTAATACTCCTAAGTCTGTACTACCTGTCCACGACTTCAAAAGTCTTTCTTCGCTTACATTATAAATACCATAAGCTGGATCAGCAATTTTATAGGTATATCCATTTTTAGATTTTTTTCTATTTCTTTTTATTAGTATTACAAAATGATTTTGCTCCCAATATAAAATACATGGCACATTCATATTTGCCAAACTATCAAGATCTGCTTTTGCCGCTGTGCAAGTGAATCCGATTTTTTCAGCAGCAACTTTTATTCCAAGCAACGAGACGCCCGCTCTGGTAATATAGCATTCATCTCGTAAATATTGCATGCTGTACTGTCTTCCGAAATATGAAGTAATCATAGATAAACACGCCGGACCGCAATCCATTTGATTTTCTTGCGCAACAAAATTTAACTTCATCTAAATGCCTAAAAGAGTTAATTCATTAATTTTTGGTAATTCTCTATTTTGTCCTGCCATAAGAGTTATAGCAATTCCTGAAATGCCCCAAAGGAATGAGTACATAGATGATTTATTTGGTTCATTTTCCATACCTTTATACGCATCTAAAAAACCGGCATAATGCCGTCTATTTTGGTCTCTGAAACTAAAAATCTGATCGTACCAAAATCTAGCGGTGGTAGAACAAGAATTTAAAATACCTCTTTCGTTCATTTCTCTGAACATCCAATATATTCCGGAAGCACCATATAATATACCAGCGTCATAAGTGCGTTTCATATCAAGTGGCTTCTCCAAATAACTGTACAACATGTTGTGAATATCTGCATTTAAGTAACTATTACCTAATATTGAAGCCGCATTACAAAGTACAAACAATATCCCTAAATCGCCATAGCACATACCAATTTGGGTTTCATTTGTGTCAAATTTATCTTTATAATAAACATTTGGAAAGTAGCCCCTATCACCATCTTTACGCTTTTTTCTTACAATAAAATTCATTGCACTTTTTAAAAAGTTCTTATCTTCTTGGCTATAAAGTATCTTTAAATCAAACAATTTACATATAAAATTTATAATCATAGCTGATCCGTGAGAAATTCCTAAATATACAGTATAATTATATGCATATGAGCGCCAATAAACTTCTTCATTTAAATCTTTAATAGCGAATAATTTTAATTTATTAAATATTTTAATCAACATTTTTTTTGAATGTTCATCTTTTCGATAATAGTAACTATTAATAAAATAATGACCAGGCGCAAGTGCTCCACTGAAGTAATCAAAATTTCCAAGCTGTAATTGTTTTTCCAGTGAGGCTGAGAGCACATCACCAAGCTGATTGTAATACGAGTGGAAATCGAAATCTAAATTAAATTTGTTTTCTACAAACAATAGACCTTTTCCAAAACTAGAAATAACATTTATTATATTATCTCCTTTATAAGATGGTTCATAGTATTTTTCCTTCGATACTGTGGATAAGGATTCAATAGATTTCTGAATCATATCAACTCCGCGTTCTAAATATTCATATTTATCATTATAACTATGATAATAAAAGTATAATAAAGCAACCCCCATTGAACCATTGTCCACAGACGCATTCACAAATAGAGAATCATGAGTTTCGACTTCTTTAAAGATTGCTTCCAAAATTTTATTAATTTCATTTTTTCTCATCTCTTTTATAAATAGAAGTATATGATTGATACAAAAAGTAATATATAATTAATTCATGCTTGCGCGCTTTGGTCGGGAATATTCTATTTAGGTTCATATGAATATAACTTCTTAAAATATTAAGAAACTCTCGGTCATTTGTAAAGTTACTTTTTATTTTATTGCAAATATGAACAGTATTGAAGCTTCTACGATTGAAAAAGGAAACATACCTGTGCAATTCACCGTATTTCTTTTCTCTCAGTACTGAATCAAGAAAAGGTCTTTCTTTTCTCAATTTTGTATTAATTTCTGATCGAAAGTTCTTGAATGCTATTTTGTCATTGCGATCAATAAATTCCTTTGCAAAAATGCTATAGGATTCCTTAAATAAGTCTACTCTTTGATTAACTGATATTCCAAAATCATCTAACAAAATATCAATAGAAATTACAGCTATTTTCCATCTTAAAATTTCAATATTAGTTTTAGGAAGTAGAGATATGATGTTCAAGATGCATAAACTATCTTTATAAAAAAGTTCTTCTGTTAATTCAATACTATTTATACCATATCTTTCCAGTTCTCTACTATATGTATCTATTTTAATCGAGGTAATTAATTCAAAATCTAAAAGATCTTTTAAAGATTTTTTTAGGATCAAAAGCAATGAACTTAAATCAATGTCACGAACCCTGAAACGAATATGGTGACCAGGATCTCCATATCGAATGAAGAAAAAAAATAATTCGCTACCATCTTTATTAAATTTATCTATAATTGACTTAAGCCGAACTAAAACTCTATCTCCCACCGAATTACTGCAATAAATTTTAAAGAAGCTCCATTTGTCACCAGGGAGAAAAGATCTACAGACGGTACCTGTAGAAGTAATATGATTATTTTTTAAATATGCCTTAAAAGGTATGTTTTGCTCTTTTTCATAAAAAGGAATTATAATCTCTGAATTATAATAATTACCCACATTCGCATTTTGAGAATACAAAGAATGGTTTAAATTCTCAAATAAATAAACCCCTGTCTTTTGGATCATATTTAATATCAGTTGTAAAGAAGCAGTATTTAAGAGATCTAATTCCAAAACATTGTCCGCATCTTTAATATTACAATATCGTGGAACATTGTATTTAAGTATTTCATTTTTTAGTAAATCGATAGTATATGCCTTATTTTTGGAAAATTTCCATCTAGCCTCGGTTAAAATAAGATTTTTATACTCAACCCTTGGAAGATAAAAATTTCCTTGAAGAAAAGACCAATCCCATACATAACCCACATTTGTATTATTTGATTCCATATCACACAGAAATCTAAAAACTGGTAATGTATTCAATGAATGGTTATAAGACGAGGACTGGTGCGGTCTGATTATTTTATTTAATTTTTTTGATCGAAGTACTATCTCATTTTGACGTATACTCACCATAATATCATTTATTTCGATCACATTTATTTCTGGGTCGTAAGAACTTACGTATGGTATTTGGTAATCAAAGAAGTTCGATCGCATCAAGATATTACTGTTTTTTCCTTCTGGATTATGCGCTATTTCTGCATCTACATAATCTTCATTACTTTTCATGATTAACTTTTTGAGTTCTAGATGAACATCTTGATCATAATATGTAAACCTTGAAAATATACGAGCCGCATGAGGAATAGGAAGTGACGAAAGAGTGTAAAATTTGAAATTTCCACTATCAAGATCCGATAAGGAGGGTGTAATTAAAGCCCCCGCAATATAAGAACTATAAGGGGTATTTCGTGAATTATATGGTTTTGCTACCTGCTCTACATCTTCCTGAGATATAATGATGCTTTTTTTTTGTAAAGGATCTAAACAATCGCTATGCTTGTCTAACACTATCTTGAGCAAAGGAGGTACTACTAAACTTTCATTTACCTCATTTTTCGGCAAAAAGATAGAGTCAAGTAGTGGGGTACTCTCAATGCTGCCACTAACCTGGCTGCCATATCCGACACCCAGTTCCGGATCGATCGCTTTTGCTAGAGGGATTTCACGATCTTCAAATTTTTCTGAAAAATTTATTCTAAAATCATTCAATTTTTTAGAATTTTTAATAGAATACAATCCCTTCAAATCAGAAATGTCACTTATTAATTTTTGAATTACGCCATCGTTTATCTGATTATTTGTATAATTTGCTTTGAGGTCAACTTGAAACAACTGATCGTTTTCGGCCAAAAGATTAGAAATTCCCCTTGAATATTGTTCAATTTTTTTAATATCAATATTATCAGCTAATTCTTTTGAAAAATTATATAAGGCTTTTAAAATAACTGTATTATCATTTTTCTTTTCTAGATAGTTTATCAATTCAAAAAGAGGGTCTTTATTACTTAAAATATAAGGCGGGCTATTATTAACCAAAATTTTATTTGATATTAATAAACCTATAAATTTTAATATTTCCTCATCCGCAAGTTCAGGAATATCTTTTTGAATTCCTTTCAATATATCATTAGCATCTATTCCTTCACTAGCGATGCTCAATATTTTCTGAATTAATTTACTGTTTTTTATATCAGAAATTTGGTACTCGAAATCGCTGTTCCAATCTACATATCTCAACCTTTCTCCTAAAGAATAAATTGTATTATTTTTATAAAGTATATCATTTCTATCAAATGATGATACATCATTTTTGAGGGTTAGTAAAGCTTGGAAATCAACTCTAAATTTAGGTTCATATACGACATTCTCAAAGTCAATTTTGGAATTACCCAATACAACTTTACCGAAAGAGAATCCTGCAAATGTGCCATAAGGGGTACTTCTAGTACAAATTCTGATATAATATTTATATAGGGTTAAGAAAACTTTATCCTTAATGTCTAATGCAACTTCATCATTATTTAACCAATCCAATGCCACGAAATAAAATTGTCTGGAAGAAAAATATATGGCATCGAGAAAGGTCGAATCCTTTAAAATATCTTTAATCTTAATAAGATCGCTATTATTAATTTCTGAATTTAATGCATATAATCTCTCAACTGGAAATCTTGGGCTTCTCATTAAATAATGTCCTGTAGGATAAAGCATAGAAAACTTATAGGTATACAATTAGTTTAAAATAATTATTAAATATTCACTTTCATGTAGGTTACCGGCACTAGAATTAATGATAGAATATAAAAAGTTCTATTTTATTATTGAGCTTTAGAAAAGAAGCTACAAAAATTTCAAAAAAAATATCCACTGCGATATGTCTCCTATAATGGACATTATTGGGGGAAAATCATAGGTGTAGTTCGAACGTCGATTATACTTACTACAACCTACAAATAAAAACTTTACAAATTACTGTTCGCAATTCTAAGAAAATAACCAATGATCTGATATAAGAAGATCATTGGTTATTAATCATAGTTATTCAGGATTTGTACCTACACATGAAACAGAATAACCAATGCAAGTAGTGCTACCACCTGAACAAATAGGAGGATCTTCTCCTTTACCATCAGATTTACCACCCTGAATCGCATCCAGCTGACTATCAGTCAACTGAACTACTGTTTCTTTATCTAACTCAAGTAGATTAAATAAATTTTTCATATTTTGAGAATTAAATTATCCCTACTCTATTTTAGGATTTTCGGGTCGCTCCTTGTAATCGCTATGTATAATAAAATTTAAATTAATCATAATCATTAGTGCCAAAATAACACCTCGCTATAGTATAAGTAATTAACCTAGGAAGATACTGAATTATATTTATTCAATTACAACATTCTCACACTTGCGCAATACAATATATGAATTAAAATTATTAATCCCAATAAAAAATAGAAATATTTTTTCATCGATAACATTAATATTAAGATTCATTAATGTAAAAGACAAATATTTATTATAAAAAATGTAACGTAATAATTAGTTATAAGATATTTTATCTACAAATCAGGATGAGTAAATTCAACTTATCAGAGTAAATACTAATATTTTGTGTATTCCATCCAAATACATATAATACCAGTAAGAATAAAAAGATACGAAAGTACTACCCACACGTTTTGTAAGATTTTATTACTTTTTGTTTTTGCATATTCCTTATATTGAATTTCTGTTTCAAACAAATTTCTTCGAAAATTAGCCCAAAGGCGGAGACAAATTCCTACGAAAATTATTAAGCCTCCGAATATATAAAATTCCATGATATATAAAGTTTATAAAATTTTTAAAAGCAATATAAGTAAAAAAATTAAATAACTATAAAAAGGTCCAAGAATTTTTATTAACATTAACCTAATGTATATTTTTACTTTTACACTTCCATATATTCAAATTGAAAAGCATAATAACTTACTAAAATCTTATATTAGCACCTTCTTAAACACACCAACTACTTTCAATTCTAATAACTCTTCATCTCGCAGTACAATAGGCTGGAAAGTTGAATCCGTGGATTTGGGTAAAAGTGTGATTTCTTGGTGTTCCCACCCCTCTTCACTGATGGTTTTCTTGCTACTATACTCTTTTATCGTATAGTTGGATCCAAATTCCCGATCAACAAAATCATTTGACTCGACTAAACAGATCAACCCATTGCGAGAGCCGCCTTGATATTTCTCGAAGAGACATATAGCGCCATTAGGGATAATCTTGTTCATAGACTCCCCTACTACTTTACATGCAAAATAACGATCTGAATCCACTGTGATTCCATCTATCTGAATATAACGAGTATGTTCTGCTTGTTGGAGCTCTGAGAAACTCCCTGCCGCGATCTCAAGGTCATAGTATGGAACCGTATTTTCAGTTGGGGTATCGGTAATGCTATAATCAGTTTCACTTTTGTCTGCTGTCGACCGTCTTTTAATGTACTGTGCTAGATACTTTCTTAGATTGTCATTGCAGACGTACACATAACTTCCTTGAATACCGCGAAAAAGGATAGTACGATAAATATTGAGGATATAATTTTTTAGAACTGAGAGATCTTTGACTGCGTTCTTCCCATTTTTGTCTCTGTATCTATCTTTATATATAACAAAAGCATTCGTATCGAAATCGTAATCCAATTCTGGACCGATAATAAGACCAGTATAGTTGAGATCATAGCCTTGCGTGGTATGAATACAGCCAACTTCATGGATTGCATTGGCCGAATTAACCCAATCAACATCAGTACTATTCCAGCGGAGCGCAGTATCACCAATAACAATGTCGTAAAGTGACTTGTCACTCTTGGAGATCCAATCCCAGGCGAATCCTGCTACCATACGGCACAGGCCTTCAGCATCATCCTTACGCTTAATTTCCTTAACCATGGCATCCAGATCATCGAATAACTGAAAATTGTAGTGCACGCTCTCAAAAGGTTTTGGCGAAAGTTCATTGTTATCTGAAAAGAGCTGATGTACGAACTCCATATAATGTGCTCCTCCTTTTACGCGGAACTGAGAGCACAAACGTTCAATCCGTGTACTTTCTAATGCCTGCAAATCGAGAAAACGTTGCTTATCGGCATCCGATGGTTTCACAGATTGAAACTCGTCATAAAAAATAATGGATTTATCGGATTGCATCTGCACCCAATCCAACTCCGTACAGGTTAATTCATCTAAACCCAGTTGCTGTGATACTTTACGAAATGTACCGTAATAAGCAGCAAGATTTTTCCATTGGCGTAAGCGATGGCCTTCATCTACGATCAAGAGATCATATTTTTGTTTAGCAACTTCAGCTGGTCCAATGACCATCTTTGGTGATAATCCTTTAATGTTTTTGAAGACCTTGCTGATGGTTTTACGAAATGACTGCATTGGAATAACGAGAGCCATTTCCAAGTCTCCATATTTTTCACGGACATCTTCTATCAAACTAAATAACTCTTCATCTGACTCATCAAAATCTGCTTTATTGAAATCCTGTAAATCGGTCTTCAACAATTTAAATAGAAATATGGCCAAGATGGACTTCCCTGTTCCTGCTCCACCGTGAATCAAGCTAACCTTTGCACGATCATCAAGCAGGCATCTAAGAATCATCTTTAATCCATTTGTCTGTTCACGCGATAAGCTTTTGTAGGGAGAATATTTAAAAAGATCTGAATTATCGATATGCTCAAGTGAATGACGGGCAATACCCATTTTTCTTAATTCTGACCAGATATCACGAAACAGCTCCCAGTAAACTTCTTTTTGTTGATAGAACTTATGATTGGAGATCCCCAGATTACCATTTTGTAAATCGAACTGCCCATCGGCGGCGATATAGCGGATCAAATTGGACTCGATATCTAAAGTTGCTGACTTATTGAACAGTTCACTCCGGATAAGGGCTACAGACTGTAACTGTTGTTTTCTGACAGTCTTAAGATGTGCTTTCATTCGGGTAACCATATCGGTGGTTTCACCAACATAAGCTTCCTTTTTATCCTGAAGAAAATAGACAATTGGCCATGAGAGATAATCACGCTGCTGTTGCAATAAAGTAAGTTCCAACTGCACATCAAATGGATATGGAATAATCTGGAAAGGTTTGATCATTATAATTCGTTATACTTCTTGGCCGTTCCTTTTGCTTTCTCTACCGGGTATTTTTCATTATTAAGTTTCATCTTTTCCTCAACAATCTCTTTTATATCCAAACCATGCTTATCGGCAAGCAATAAAGCATACATCAAAACATCTGCTAGTTCTTTTTTGAGTTTATCAGGATCCGCATCTTCATTGCCTTTCCATAAAAAAAGCTCAAGAAGCTCAGATGCTTCAATACTCAATGCCAAAGCTAAATCTTTAGAATTGTGAAACTGCTCCCAATCGCGGGCATCTCGGAACTGACGGATCTGCTCTAATAAATGTTGAATATCGGACATGATGAAATTTTCTAACTGCTAAGGGTTCTACCCAAATATCTGAAATATTGTTTGAAATACAATTAGAGAGAGTACGTAATGTAAGATTTTTACTATATGTTGATGTTCCTTAATTCTTTTTTAATCTGATCTGAATTCACAAAATAGCCAGTATTAGACTGGCTACCTATTTGTTTTAACAATATCGATTTAATAAAACCACTTGAGTCCTAAAAACTCTTAGTTTTCTTACTTTAGATACAACATGGAACCTTTCTTAAGCTCTATAGTACTTTTGACACGCACTAGTTCTTTGATGATTCTTTTAGAACCATCTGGAAACTTTTCGACCACATAGCCGTTCTCAACTATTTGAATAGACAACCCTAAAGCTCTATTTTCTCTATTGGCAACTATTGACGCTTCTCTAGCTATTTTACTTAATAGTACACGATAAAGTCTTTCATATGTTCGTTTTAAAACTGCTGATTCCATAAATAACCTCCTATTCTCAAGTATACAAAAAAAATTGATATATTAATTGAACTATGTGACACAAATAGCCATTATAACAGCACTTTTTTGAAACGTTGATACTTATTATAGTTTTCTTCAGTTTTATTAACACTAATCTTAAAAGAAAATATAAGTATTCTTAAGCTTACTTTTCTAACAAAAAAGCTCCGATAATGAAACACTGTAGCTAACACATAAGTAATAGTCTGATTTAGTACAACTTAAGTTTATTCTTTTTGTATTTCTAATTTGTCAAACACTAAATGTAATCTTATCTTTGCAGTAACTTTGCACGCCAAGCTACCCACAGGAGCAACGTCCCAAAGCGTTTCTTTTGTTTTATAGACCTTTTTTAGTCCACATAATATGTTTGAAAAGAAAGTTTTCACGATAGATGAATAAGATTTTAGATTTTTGGCCAATTATACTGCTAATAGCTACAGTAGGATTAGTTATATATCTGCGTCCAAAAATTAAAGGCTTTCTCGGTGAATTGACAATTCGGTTTATTCTTTCATTCTTAAACAAGAAAGAATATAAAGTAATCAACAATGTTCGCGTATTTCACAATGGTATAATGGCACAGATAGACCATCTTATCGTATCTAGATTCGGCTTATTTGTTATTGAAACCAAAAACTATAAGGGATGGATATTTGGAAGTGAAAATGCTTACCAATGGAAGCAGGTCATATTTAATAATACTTTCCGATTATATAATCCGATACGTCAAAACCTAGGTCATATTAAAGCTTTACAGGCTAACCTAAATGAATATCCAGATCTTGATTATTTTCCGATTGTAGTTTTTACCCGCGGATCTAAACTAAAGGTCAATAGCTCCTTCCCCGTTATAAAATATTATAACCTGCTCAAGGCTATAAAAAGCGTTAAAGATGAAAATGTCAGCCAGGAGATTAGAGATAATATATATGACTTATTGCTCAAAATAAACGGAGACAGACCTCTTATAACACCAAAAAAGGCAACTGATGAAGACTATATTTCTAAAAATAAAAATATCTGCCCTTATTGCGGTAACACACTAATTTCAAAAAACGGCAAGTATGGAAAATTTCTAGGTTGCGCAGATTACCCAAGATGTACCTATACCAAGAAGATTGGACAGAATCAGCCGTAAGTTAGTTTCTCTTACCATTAATCTCCCATATCAATTGGGGGCCATCCCTAGCAATTTCTAATTAGTAGCGTGCGATAAAATAGGCTACTAATTAATATTTTACTTGTATTAAACACGCTTTAATTAGAATGACAAAACGTTGAGATAACATTAACAAAAAAAACGATCAATAGCACATCTCTGCTTTGCTCTATTTTCATTCAGTTTCTCAATTAAATTCCTTTGACTCTGATAAGCTTCATCCTCTTTAAAGATTTCATAAAAAAGATCTAATGTTAATTCTAATTCAATGTATAACCCCAATTTCCAAGTCTTCCCAACTGCTACATTATACTGCAGGTATATAAAAAAACCAAGTGCTATTGAGAACAACAGGATCAAAGTAAATACCTCATTAAAATCTGATTTTTCGTAATCTAAGTTTGCAAATTGTGTACCTAGAGCAGTGGTTAAAAAAATAAGAGCTGTACCAATCCAAACATTTTGTTTAAGTTTTTCATTGGCTATTTTATTACGAAGGTTATTTAAATATTGTTTTAAGATTATTGAGCTTACTTGCCCATAGTTCTTCGTCAAATAATTAATAACAAAATCACGTTTCCTATCAAATTCAGGTCTTTTATCTTTATTATTCATACTATTGACGTCAAACCTATGTTTTAAATATTCATTCCGCCAAAACAATGCCCCATAAAAGAATATATTAGAAAAAATAAGTATAAAATATTTAGCACACTGCTCTTTAAATGGATCAACAAGAACCAAAATAAATGCACCAAAATAAAAGCTTATTGTAGCACCAAATAACAATGTATTTATATTTGCAGTACGTTTATATTTTCCATTATTCACAATCCCTAAAAAAGAGAATTCCTTGAAATATCGATCAAAAAAATCATAACAGCCTTTGAAATCTAATATTTTCATAATTAAAGTTGAAAAAGTAAAAAGTTTAATTATTACCAAATATATTAAAATGAAGTTTAAATCACAAAGAATTGAAAGAGTAATACCTACACTTATAAGATACTATTTTAAGTTCTTGAACTAATAAATTCCTTGAAATATCACGATTACAACTAAATAATAAAGTTTTCTCAGCTATCTATAAATAGCATCATAAAAGTATCAGCAATCGTGAATAATTTAAGTAATAATATCTTCTATCATCCAATACTTTACGCTCATAGTGTGGATAAAAGTTCGAATTCCAGTTACTGGCATTAGTTGGTTCTTAAAATGCCAGTAATGTATCCAGCTAGCTTACAAGTTCAGATTTTGATAAATACTTATAATTAAACAAAGACTGTATTTTAAAATTATAAATCTATGGCTTTAAGCTTCTTTAAAAATAATTTGATATTTTTTTAAGAGTAGAGATTATTATTAATTTTTTTTATATTTTTAATATAATTATTAACCTTAATAATTTAGCCATGCCAGTAGGAATATCTTGCCATTTAGGTCTTAGTAAAATTGATCCTGCCCACTATGCAGGAAATTCAGGTAGTCTGCAAGGACCTAAGCATGATGTAAGGTCTATGAATGATATAGCTGAATTTAACAATTTCCATATTCTTTCAAATTTAAATTATGATGATAAAACAACTCTTTTTAACAACAATTTCTATTAGCATTTGTACAATGGTTTTGGGACAGGGAGCCACCAAACCACGACAGCATCTAGTAAAAGAAAATAATATTTACTTATCTTTTAATAAAGCTAAAAGTAATATTGAGTATTTTGATTACAATAAAGGTTTAAGAAATGGCAATCCAATCATAAGCAATGATGTTTTTGCAATTAAGAGCAATACAACATGTAATATTTATATGGATTGGCTAAATCCTTTACAATATGTTATAACGTTTAAAGATTCTATTTATGACGATCCTGATATAAAAATTTTAGAAGATTTTCTGCAATTATCCTACGGCAGATTAAATACAGTATCTACTACCGCTACAAATTCACTAACAACATCCTATGAAAAACTTTCTAAAGAGTCTATTGCAAATAATGAAAAAGACCTCATTTCTGGTCTTGAATTTATTATTAACAAAAATCCATTTCAGGATAAAGATCTTAGAATATTACAAATATTCTTTTTTAAGACTAAATTCAAAGCTGAAGAAAAAACTTCAATATTAAATATCTATAACGAATTAAAAGACCTAGACTCATTACAGACAGACCATTTATCTGAGATGAAATTAAGGTTTAAAAAATTAGCTGAAACTGATAAAATTTCTGATCTTTCTACTGAAATTACTGAAACTAACAATAAGATTACTGAAATAAAAAAAAATATAGATAAAATAAAAAATAAAGTAATACGATTTTCGCCAGTAAATCTAACCTTATCAGATAATTTTGATAACGTACATATAATATCATCAATTGATGACTATGTAGAAAAAGTAAAAGCAAAGATGCAAGTAGACGAACTGGGCGTCAAAAAAATCCAAGAAATAGTGGCGCTACTTGAAAACTCTAGGATTAATCCTGATGATAATTCTAAACTTGAATATTTTAGAGTAAAGCAAATTCAATTTGATGAAGATAAACATGTAAAAACATCAATTACGATAACGAAATATAAAATTGATAGTGATAATCTAGAAATAATCAAAGATAAAGAAGTCGTAAACAAAAATATAATTTTCAAAAAATATGATCCTGTAAAAATATCAGTTAGCACAGGAATCTTTTTTGCCAATTTTACCCTCAAAGGCTACGGAGTAGCGCAAGGTTCTACAGAACTAACAGTACAAGAGGACAACATAACAAGCAACACCGTTATTCCTGCTACATTTCTAAATTTTCAATTTGATTTAGGATCTCGTACTTTGCTACCTTTACTCCAATTAGGAGTTGACCCAAGTAAAAAAAGGCCATTTATTCTTTTAGGTGCCGGATTTGCTATACCAAAATCTAAGTTTGCAATAACTGGTGGCCCAATTTGGACTTGGGAACAAAGTCTTGATAAGTTAACCGTTGGCGGTCCAGTACCCTCGACCTCCGACTTGGAAAAGGATATAAAATATACTTTCGATATGTCACCAAAAGGTTGGTATCTAGGACTTCAATTTAGTTTTTAAAAATAGCGGGAGCGCTTTTCTAAAACCGCTCCCGCTATGAATTTAAATTGCTACTTTAATAATAAAAGAGTTAACACATTTCTTATAAAATTATTAAAGATTTAAAGAACTAGCTGTAGATCCATATATAATTAGACATTAATACAAATCTAGTTTATTCAGATCTCCAAATATTAATCCTGTGATAACGATATACCAACAAGCAATGCCTAAAATTATAACTATAATCTGCTTTGTTGAAAAAGATGATCGATATTCACTTTTAAACCGGTTATCTTGAAGTTTAATTATTTATCCCATTAAAAACTATATCTGGCGCCGCTTGACTAGCTATGACAGTTATCGTTTTACTTATCCTCGTTGGCACATTCTCAATTCGCAAAGCATCTCCTGCATTCAAGATACTACCTCCTCACTTAGTAGCATTCTACTTTATACCGGTATAAATCTTTCATTACAAAAACTCGCAAATTCAATTGAATTAGTTGGTGGAGGTTCTTCAGATGTTATACAGGCAATTGACGAATTTAGATAGTTCTTTATCTCTTTAAATAATTTGACACTATCTTTTGAGTTAAGTTCATTTCCTACTATAGCTACCCCAACTATCACTTTCCCATCATCCGTATAGTGTATACTAAATTGTTTTATTAAAGATTCCATATGTTCATTCTCCCAATAAATATCATAGTCATAATTATGATTTGTTTCTAAAAAGGTTAGCAATTCTTCATCTGAATGGAAGGTTGTTTCAGTAAAATTTGAGTTTTGAGGAACAGGGTACGCGTCTGCAAGCTCTTTTTTTACAATAGAAAAATTTTCAATGAAATTCAAAATAACTTTAGATTTTCTATTGTCTACTAAATAATATGATTCTATATATTGTGACATAAAATTATAGATTTTGATTATGGCATTTTTCCAGCACCAATAAATTTACCTTAAATTGTCTCGTAATAAAAACACCTCTGTCCATTAATTATTGGTTTTGTTCTATTAACAGTAGTTCTAACTCCATTAACTAGTTCTTGAAATCTAAAATGTTATTTACCTTATGAAAAAACTACCCTTGTTCCAACTTAATTCTGAATAATATTTATAAAAAGGATCATAGGGTACTGGACAAGAAATGGTGATAATATCTCTTTTTATAATTATTTAATATCATTTATAATTACATTTTCTCACTGCAAAAAGAAATCTATTGAACGGGTTCTGTTAAAAATGAAGATTGTATTAAAATACTGTCTTTCTGATTTTTCACATTAAAAAGATAACCTTTCATATTTCCCTGTACAGAAGGAACTTTAGCTCCTACTTCACTAATTCTTTCAATTTGAAGTTTAAAAGTTTCTCGATCTTGAAGAGTGGTATATGTTTTTGAATTGTCGTTTCCAATAGTACCGTCCTTAATCTTTAGAGAGATCCAATTTTCATTTATTACGTTATTACCAGTGTAGGTAAAAAACCTTTCATATGCCGTCTGAGTACCAATATCTTTTAAATTGACGATCAGCTGATTATAGATGATAAATTGTTCAAAACTGTTATCCAATTCAAATTCGAATTTGATAGAATGTGCATCGCCATCTAATGTTTTAATCTTTTTTTTAAATTTATCATTTTTAACATAAAATCCATGTCTTCCAATCTCACCGTTAAAGTTACCTGGAATATAAGGTTTGACCTCAACATGATCTTTTGAACAACTTAACAAGCCGAATATCATAAACCCTGCTATTATATTTTTTTTCATATGTCTTCTCTTTTGGATATCGCTATAGAAGAGATTCTTCTACAGCGATAGTTTAAATAAACCTATATCGGTCTTGGTAATAACATGATATCTATTGAACCTGTGACGTCCTCCCACTTTAAGATGCATTAAACCGGGCGGTTACAATAATGTCGTATTTTATAAAATTTATTTTAAACACTACTGATCTTTCAATTTAATATAAAATAGACGTCTGCTTTTTACAATGAGATCTGATTCTGGATTTTCTTCCAATTTATTATCGTATAATAAGGGAAAAAAATCAAATACAATAATCCCTTTGTCATTGTTCAAAAATGCTGAATTAATAGCCGTACTTGAATACGGCTCAGCCTCTTTAAAATGAAAAAAAGTAACATCATTGAAAATTAATTTAATATTTTCATAATCATAATCATTGAAACTATTCATGCACTTTAAAGTAACTTCTACTATTCTAATATTATGCATTTGATAATATTTTATTTCTGAAATCAAAGAATCCGAAAAATCTTCATATTTATTTTTTATTTCATTAAACATATAATTTTATTTAATTGCCCCAAGAGGAATTGAATATTGTACTCCATTAGGTATTTTTAAATATTCACTGGGAAAAGGGAAGTATTTATTAGTATAAAAAAACCATCTATCCTTTTGGGGGTCTTACTTGCCCTACATCTCCCCCATCACCATCATTAGGATCTCCATCATCTGTTGATTGCATCGTTGTCGGATTTCCTTGTGCTGGTTGTAAACTAGAAGGTTGACCTATTCCGAATAAAAAATATAAAATTAAACTCCACATAATTTAAAAAATTAGAATGTAAAAACTAGGTAATTCCATATGCTCCTTGCATAGGATTAATCAATCGATATCCATTAAATTCTAGGGTATGCGAATCGATAGATAAGGCTTCCTTATAACGTTTAAATGCTTAGATAAAAACTTACATGACTTCTAAAAAAAGTTAGATGACTTCATTAGGATCTCCAAATAAAAGACCAATGATAACAAAAAACCATAAGATCCCTCCCGCAATTAATAAGATTAACTGTTTCGCCGAAAAAGATGACTGGTATCCACAGTTGAAACTGCTATCTTGAAATTTCGCAAAATTGGAAGCCTCAACAACAGGTACCAATACAAAAAAAAATATAATGGAAATAAAGCCATACGGATCTGGAAATATTGACGCAATATTGCTAAAAATTACTACAAATAGAATTAATAACGGATCGTAGGTTTTTGTGTACCCCAAGGATTTGGCATAATCTAGAATCCTTTGAGCAAGAGAATAAATAAAGAAAACTGAAAATATTGCCCGTACGGCAGGATAAATATCAAGATATTCTTTATCTCGAAAAAAACGCCATTCTTTGTACATCCACCAAACGGTATAAAGGCCAAACGTGGCAATACTAAGTAACATATACTGCGTGATGGTCACTAATTTTTGATCTTCAATTGGATAGTCCAATGACACGCTTTCATTTTCTAAATTTTCATTCATATTGTCTATAAGTCTGGTTAATTATTTTAAACCGTAAATATAATTAATATTTATGATGATGAAATAACATAAAATAAGTTGACAAGAAAGAATGCCATTGTTAAACAGGACTCTTTCTTTTCAGGGTCTCTAACAATTGTTTATCTTGGCTACGAAATGAAAAAAAACAAATTTTGGAATTGGAAAAGCATTCTGTGTTTCATAGTTCTAGGTGCTATAATTTACCATAGTTATTTTAGAGAGGAAAATAAATATTATCAAGTACAACACAGTGAAATCAAAGATTGGAAAAAGGGTAAGCGGGGAGATTGGTCGAATAAAGATAGCTCAGTGTTCGTTTATAGCCTTTTTAAAGATCTTAGATTTATGAATGATTATCTCATGTATTCTTGTATTGAAGTAAGAAATAAACAAGATACCCTATTTTATATCCGAGAAATACATTATGGTATTGATGAGGTTTTGACAGGCGACAGCTTAATGATCGCCCATCAAAATAATCAAAGTATTCATGGCTGGTGGGAAATAACACCCGGGTACCAGCACCGTTTAGATGGTGATAGTTTAGAATGGAGTCAAACTTTAAAGGAAAGGAAAGATATTGCAGCGCAACTGGGCAACGCCAGTAAGTTGAAACATGCGGTCTATAAACTGGAAAAATCTGGCCTAGTAAAAGTCTTTAGTAGTGATAATCCTTTAAACCGTCAGAACAAGAAATCTTACGATAACGAGGGAACATACTATGTTAGTCCATTTAGCTTTGCTCCTGTCAGTATGTACAAACTAGATTCGATCAGCAAGCTGTTATTAACGGATAATCCACCAAAGACTTTAAAAGCTATTTCGATTTTGGATTAGCATTCGCTATTTTACTTACAAATCGAAGCATTTATAAACATAATGACAGCTCATATTAATACAAGATTTAAATCAAATTTTCACAAATTAATGAAGACTTTTTTACTGACAATTACGTTCTTAATACTATTTTCTGTAAAGAATTACAGCTGGTCCCAGCTATTAAATGATTCCAGAGACTTCAATAACTTATTATCAATAGGTCAATTATATTCATCTGGTGGTGAGAATTACCAAGATTCTCTCCAGAAATTAAGTACTCCAAGACTTGAACCGATTATTTCTGCATTAAAAGTAATAAATGCAAAAACTGCTGATATTCTTCAAATTGAAATGCTCAAGAAACCTAGTCATGAGATACTTTTATATTGGTATATTATACGAGAGATTCATTATAATCATAATAACGAAAAACCCATTGCAGATTCTTTGGTAGTTAAAAAAATATTATCATCTACGATTGATCCTAGAAATCTACTGGATAATTATTATAGCAGGATATTATCAGGACTTTCATTTTACTTCAATGAGGGCAATCTTTCCAACTTCAATATTAATTTAGAAAAACTTGAATTAGACAATCCGGAAGAAAAGGCTATCCTATATTTTAGTTTAATAAACAATTTGATTGGCTCGAGGATAAGAGTACTGCAGTATGTCAAGAATGATAAAGACATCATGAAATTTATCAAAAAAATGCCGAAGATAAATAATAATGAATATTACTGTTATAATGATTTTGATTTTGAAGATTTTGAATGGATTGGATATGACAAAACCAAATCCTATAAAATGACACAATTATCTAATTTTTATAGTACGCTCTTGGTTCACTTTTCGACTTTAATTAAAATTAAGGCATCGAATAAAACAAATGATGTATACCGCAAATCAATCTTATCGGAACCAAAATATTTTCAATTCTCTGAAGCGAGTGAAGATCTAAAAAGATGGTACGATAAGAATAAAGTAAAATAGGCAAATGCAACCCGCGAATCTTAAAAAAGACAGGAATAACCGAGGGTAAAATCCTAACTTTTTATCAATATTTTTTTCATAAATAGTATTACTTTTGATTTTATTATTAATCACATATGAATTTAATTAAAATTAGACCCTTTATTATTGCATTTGCAATAATTTATTTACCAATGAGCACAACTTTGTGTAAAGCCCAGGATAATAAAGACCAAATCATTCTCATGAACGGCGATTCATTTTACACAAATGTTATATCTGTTAATGACAAAATAGCTGTTATTGCTGATGGTAAAGACAAAAGTGAAATATACCCTGATCAAGTTTATCGAATTTATAAAGCGAAAAAAAACAAAACATATGCTCCCTCTTTTATTGAGAAAAACTTAGAACTTGTGAAGGGATCAAAACCTGAGATTTATAAAATTAAAATAAAAGATAATAGTGCTCCAACATTTGCCGAATTAGAAGCAGATGGTGATATCATGGTATATTTCGTAAAAGATTCAAATTTTGCATTGGGAGGTGGAATTGGAACAGGTTCTAAAATGGGTCTTATTGGATTTACCACCGTTAAATCTTGGTTTGCACTAAAAAAGAGCACAGGAGAAGTCATATTACTGAGACAGTCTGACGATAATGCGCTTTTCCCAGGAAATAAAAAAAGAGCGGAGAACCTTAAACGCTTTTTTACTGGAGCACCGGAAGTAATTGCTTCATTTGAGAATGAAAAAACATTCAATTACCCCATATTTCTAAGCTATATCAAAAAATACAATGCATTGCAGGTCGTAAAAGTTGATACTACTGATCAAAATTCGAAAATAATATATTAGAATTTATACTTTCTGATATTGAACCGAATAATAGTGGTCTCTTAATGATTTCATTGCTATGTTCTTCTCCTTTGAATGTTATTAATACTTAAGATGATTTAGCATTTTATATTATCTGCCTACTTGATTAAACAAAAGTTTACCCTTCCAATAATCAAGTAGGTCTTATTACTTATTTTCTTGACACACCAAGTCTTGATAACCGTTTTTTTAATAACTATAATTGAACAGCCTTCTCAATTATAATATTACATTCAAATATCTCTTTCTATTTGCTATTAATAATACTCCAGATGTATTCATCTGTAATTTCTCCTTTTTCGGTCAACTCTCTAAAAAGACTAATTAATACTTCTAGCTTGAAGGAATCACCAGCTGCATAAAAGATACGGTCATGTATCTTAAATCCTATCCAATTATTATCTGATAATTCATATAGGGTCCAACTTTTAGGTAAAATATCTGAACCGCATTTACTGATATCAATTTCAATACTCCATCCAGGATTATCAATTGTCTCAATACGAATTCGATTCTCATGTTCCCATTCTCCATCGCATAATTGGTAATACCAATTTTGTAACCATTTTATCATATTTACTTCTTCCTAGGTATATCTTTCTCTGGTACAGGTCTTACTTCTTCGTTCTATTAAACAAGTGATATTTCAATTTTTGCCATCAGTCTTTTTATCTAAATGGACCGCTCCTTTGCAGTCAACACGTTTTATCATTTCAAAACCAAGCCTTTTATTATTCTTAGGATCGTGTGATTAACGCTATAAGAAGTATTATTATTTACCACTGCATGATCACCTTCCGAATCATTGCTCTCTGAGCTCTAAAAAAAGTAGTAATATCTTCTATAACATTAACTCATTAGCAAATTTTCCAGATAAATGTCCCAAATCTTTCGACTAGTAGATTGGCTTAAAAATAGACATCAATTCATTTTCAAATAGTTTTTCATCTTTAATAATTTTATCCGCTTTTGAATCAAATGCAACATTATTATCAACTTCTTTTACTTAGCGTATCTAGTAAATCGCTCAAAAAAACTTCCTATATATGCCATTCTAGATTTTCTTGTGATGGATGATATAGTTCAGTTTTTGTCAATACTAAGATTGATCATCCCAAACTTTATTAAATTCTTCTTCTGTAATAAAGTCAGGTTGTTCTAAATCAAGTTCATCAAAAGATTGATCATATAAGAATGACTCTCCTTGATGTGGATTCTCGGATGTTAAAAAAACTTTACTATTAGAAGCCACTTCTATTTGTCTAACGGCCTCTCCATTTTGAAAGTGAATGTAAAATAAAATATCTTCCTCATTCCAATATTGCTTAATGAATAATTCTTGCATTTTCTATAGATTTATTTTATTTTCTGCTTTCCCTCCAGTTTACTGTTGAAAGAATAAATTTAAAATATTTTCATGAATTTTTATTTCTAAAAAAAACACACACCGATTTCCTTTCACTTGAAATTCGTATTGCATGATTTTTATCTCTTAATCTTATAGAGATTCTTTCTTAGACCTTATAGTAATTATGACCACAGTTAACAATGAATAAAACTTACAAAAGTTACTTAGTATAACCTCTTCCCAAAAAATTGGAGTATTTATAAAATAGAGAATAAGGGATTGAATTATTCACTTAAATAGTAGAAAGCTTCTAAAATGGGGTTAAAACCTAAATAATAGGTCCCCACCTCCTTTCCTAACTTACTGGTTGATGATCATCATAACGGTATTCAAGACCATCTAACGAAACTATATTTCCTTTATTATCTTCACTGTAAAAGATCACCATTTTTCGTTTAAAATATAAGGTTCTCCTATTTTCCCAAGCCGCTGTCCAAACGCAGGAATGCTGCTTGATGGCCTGTAGAAACTTTGCATGAACTGGTTTTTGCGGGCCAATGGATTCAAGTCCAGTAATTGCTCCGTTATGAAGAACAATAAACTGCACCAGGATCGAATCACGTGTGGTTTCTGCCTGAGGTTGATCTGCAACTAGGCCCATATAAGCAGACAGCTTTTTCAGATAAGCCGCTTCTCCAAGTGATGGCTTTGGTTCCCCTTGTGCACGGTTGCGGATATCTTTGCCAGCAATATCAAAATCGGCTATATAACAGGGTGCTTTAGGATCAAAATCCCTAGGTTTAAAGAAGACCACGAAATTCTTTTGAGGTGTCCTCCAGCCTTTTCCCGTTAAATTACTGTACCGATACCCTTGATCTACCAGATGTACAAAATAGCGTTCGCCCTCGGCAAACCGAATACGGTCAACCTTAACTTCCTCTAGACCTTTGGGATTGATATAATACAAAGGAAAGTGATCCTGGACAATAACGCCAGGGTTAAGTGCATCCCAATAGCGATCGCGCCAATGTACAATGACATTTTCGAGCGGTAAACCGGTATACTTCTTGACGATCTCGGGTATAGTCATGCGGTTGGCAAAAAAATCTTCATCAGTATCCACATGTATTGAACCTTGATACACAATACCGTCAATAAGAGTATCCTGCTCCGATCGCCTAATAGCAGTAAACTCTTCTACTACTGTAGAACGGATGGCATAGGGGCTTACCTGTATATTATTGATAAAATAAGCAGGATCATCGGCATGCTGATCGGCTGGTGAAGGCGGATACCACGGCGTGTGGAAATACAGAACGCCTTGATATTTACTCTTCGGATCTCGGCTATAATCAAATACCCGCCCAAACGTGGCCTCCGGGTAATTGAGCAGCTCGTCTTTCTCAATGTGTGCGCCATTTAAGATAAACTCATAATTTTCAAATGTTCCATATTGCTTCGGGTATAACAGCGTGTTGTCCAAGATCCTGTCTCTCAGTCGCTGTGATTGCGCATTAAGGCTACAAACCAGCATGAGCAATAATATTTGGTAATATTTCATATAGGCTGTGATCATGGTTTATTGTTGGTTTGAACAAAGTTATAGCGATATTTAAGACCATCTATCGATTGGATATTTCCCTTTTGATCCTTACTGTAGAAGATCACCATTTTTCGTCTAAACAACACTGGTCTGCCCCCTTGTACGGAAGGCCACCAGATGCAGGCATTTTTTTTGATCGCAGTAAGTATGTCTTCATGGTCAGATTTATCGGGTTCTACGCTCTTTAAATTCGCAATCATACCATCCTTGAGTATGATAAACTGAACGGTGATTGAGTCGGCCTGAGTAGCTGTACTCGGTTTAACTGCAGGAAGCCCCATCGTCGATGATAATTTCTTCAGGTAAAAATCTATTCCGTTCCTAGGCCTTGGCTCAACCTCTACATAATTAAAAATATCATCTTCTTGCACATCAAAATCTGGTACATAACAAGGAAAAACCGTATCAATAGCTAAAAGATCTCCCGTGAATAATCCGGTCTTAGGCATACTCGATTTATAGCTATTGTCGCTAAGATGAACGACGTAGCGATCGCCTTGGGCAAAATGCACACGGTCGACACTCACTCCTTTAAGCGATAAATTACTAATTGTAAATGAATAAAGCGGAAAATTATTTTCGATGATCATACCAATATCGCCTTCGTAAATATACCTGTATTGGGTGTTATGCCAATGGATGATGACCTCTTCAGGTGCTAAACCAGTGTACTTTGCGATAAGATCGGGCAAGGAAATACGGTGAGCAAAAAAATTCTCTTCGGTATCCACATGTATGGAGCCCCGGTACAATATGCCATTTATAGTGGTATCCTGTGTTGACTTTGCGATCCGCTTATACAATTCCATCTTGATCATGCGAATCTGATAAGGGCTAACCTGAGTTCCATTGATGAAATAAGCTGGTAGATTAATATCTCGAACTGGAGGCGCATAGCGTGCTTCAGTATGAAAATATACGGCTCCAAGATAGCGCTTCCCTTCTAACCTAATCGGATAAGGGAAAATATTATTCAGTTTTGCTTCCCGATTAGCAACCAACGCTTGATGCTCAATAACCTTTCCGTTAAGCACAAAGGCATAGTGTTCAAATGCGCCATATTTTTTAGGGAACATGGCTGCGCTATCTGGACGGTTGAAATATCCTAATTGCGCAAAAGCCCGTAATCCGGATAGAACTAAAATAAAAAGTAGGATATATCTGTTCATTGAAAACATCTTATTACCTATTCGATTTTTGTTGCACTGCACTAGCAATCAAATAAGGGTTAAATAATATCTTGTTGGTTAGATGCATAATGGTCTATCATTAATCTACACCTAAAATAACATTAAAATGTTATTGATGATGATTATATTCAATAAATAAAAGCCATTCTTGGCAGAATGGCTTTTCATGATTTTGATAAAAGGTGATATATCTTATAGTCAGTTAAATATGAAAAGACTACCAATTTAGTTCATAATTTGTGCTTCTGCCACCGGAATCTGCTTTAATTAAAATTCCTTTATGAACTAAATCTGTAAGATCTCGTAATGCGGTATCAGCCGATACCTTGGTCATCTTTGCCCATTTTGATGATGTCAGGTTTCCTTCAAAATTATCCATTAATTTATTCAACATCATACGTTGCCTTTCATTACTGATATTAACATTGTTTTGCATCCAAAAGTGATGTTTTCCCACGACTTTATCTATTATCGTATTCGAAGCAATAATAGCTTCTTTAAGGCAGTTTAAAAACCAAACTACCCAATTGGTAATATCAGAATCGCCTTTTTGCGTTTTCTCTAGAATCGTATAATATTCCTTACGCTCTTGTTTAATTTGCGCAGACATACTATAAAAGCGTTGATTGACACCATCCGCTTTCGATAGTTGCATATCTGTTAATGCACGAGCAATACGTCCGTTTCCATCATCAAATGGATGTACAGTCACAAACCATAAATGTACAATAGCAGCTTTTAAGACTGGATCTATACTAGAATCCATATTAAACCAGCCTATGAATCTCTTCATTTCCTCTTCGAGACGTTCAGCTTTAGGTCCTTCAAAGTGTACGACTTCTTTTCCCATTCCTCCCGAAACCACTTGCATATCTCCACTTCTCCATTGTGCTACATCAATCTTATACAAGCCACTTCTACCGATTGGAAATAATGCGCCATGCCAGCCAAATAATCTTGCTATACTTATGGTCTTATCTGTATTCTGTGTAGCATCTAACATCATCTCTACCACACCATCAATATGTCGGTCAGATTGGATCAAGCCTGAATTATCTAACCCTAATCGAGTAGCTATTGAAGAGCGCACTTGTTCTGGATTAAGTATTTCCCCCTCTATTTCTGATGATTTCACGACATCTTGTATAAGTGTTTCTAAGTTTGCTTCGTCTTGTAATTCAAATCCTAGCAACTCTACTTTTCCAATAAGTTTTCCTTGCAGATGTCGAACTTCACTTAATAAATTAAGTATCTTCTGGTCTTCCCATTGGAAATCTGTCCAATTATGTCGTTCGTGTATATAGACTGCCATCACTTCTAAAATATATGCGGTAAATATAAGCATTATTCACCGCAATAAAAGCGGAGAATAAACTATTTAATATCCGCACAAAATAAGCAGCACAATAGTAGTGTCCAAGATCACCTTATTGAGTCAAACCCCAATGTGATATTGCAGCTTATTTAAAATCTAAGCTGTGATTCGTCAAATTTCAAATATCTGTGGGTTATATTCGGTTAATGATGATCATAACGGTATTCAACACGATCTAATGATTGAATTTTTCCCTTATTATCTATACTATAGAAGATCAACATTTTTTTATGACAAAAAACAGGTCTACCGCCCATTATGGCCGGAGACCAGACACAGGCATTTTTTTTAATAGCAGAAAGAATGTCTCCATGACCAGGTTTATCTGATTCGACACTGCTTAGAGCGGTAATCATACCATTCTTCATCACGATAAACTGAACGGTAATCGAATCGGTCTGTGTAGCCGTACTCGGTTTAACTTCAAGAAGTTCCATTGTCGATGATAATTTCTTTAGGTAAAAATTTAGACCATTATAGACTATCGGATCAATTTCTGCGTGAGTAAAAATACTATATTCTTGCATATCATAGTCCGAAACATAACAGGGAAATACCGTATCAAGAGCCAAAGGCTCTTCAAATAATAATGCAGCTTTAGATTTACTCCATTTATAACTGTAGTCACTAAGATGAACCACATACCGCTCACCCTGAGCAAAGTGGACACGATCTACCTCTATTTTCTTAACGGATGAATTACCGATTTTGAATGAATACAGTGGAAAATTACTTCCGATTATCGTACCCGTATCATTCTCTCTGTGATTTAGGTTTTCAGAACCGAGCCAACGAACGGTGACCAGTTCAGGATTTAAACCGGTATACTTTTCAATAAGATCGGGCAAGGCAATACGGTCTGCAAAAAAATCTTCATCGGTATCTACATGTATAGAACCCCGGTAAAGGCTACCATTTATCGTTGTATCCTGTGCTGACTTCGAGATCCGCTTATAGAGTTCCAACTTGATCAACCGGATCTGATAAGGACTAACCTGTCTGCCATTAATGAAATAGGCCGGTTGATCGGCATATCGGACATGAGGAGCATACCGCTCTTCCGTATGAAAATATACTGCTCCGGCATAACGTTTACCTTCCAGCGTAATGCTGTTCGAGAAAACATTATTCAGCTGTGCTTCCGGATTATTAACCAACGTTTGATGCTCAATAACCTTTCCGTTAAGCACAAAGGCATAGTGTTCAAATGCGCCATATTTTTTAGGGAACATGGCTGCGCTATCAGGAGTATGGGAGTATGCAGACTGGGAAAAGACCATTAATCCGGATAAAACTAAAATAAAAAGTAGGATATATTTGCTCATTGAATACATCTTATTACCTATTCGATTTTTGTTGCACTGCACTAGCAATCAAATAAGGGTTGAATAGTATCTTGTTGGTTAGTTGCATAATGGTCTATCATTAATCTACACCTAAAATAACATTAAAAAGTTATTGATGATGATTATATTTAAGAAATAAAAGCCATTCTTGGCAGAATGGCTTTTCATGATCTTGATAAAAGGTGATATATCTTATAGTCAGTTAATTCGAACCCTTGCAACTTTACTTTTCGAATAAGATTTCCTTACAGATATCGAACTTCGCTTAATAAATTAAGGATCATCTGGTCTTCCCATTGGAAATCTGTCCAATTATGTCGTCCGTGTATATAGACTGCCATCGCTTCTAAAGTATATGCGGTAATTACAGCTATTATTTACCGCAATAAAAGCAGAGATTACGTGTTGCCAATTTTTTTTCCGTCAGTTGAAGCACAATCCGCACACTTCATAAATCTTCGAAGGTAAGTTGGCAGGCATTTATTGTTTGAAATTTTTATATTGATTGATGACGATATTTTGCGCTTTCAGATCGTGCATCATATTGTACAATCCAAAAAATGTGCGGTTCAGATAAATAAAATGTTTCGAACCTCTGTTGGTGTTCATCCCCTTTATATTACTCAGTTTCGCATACCGCTGACCTAAATCTGCAATTTCCTGAAAGAAAGTTTCATCAGAAAAATCAAAATTCGCGACATTGAAAGGTCTTGTAAATAATTCCAACAATTCGTAAAATAATTTAGTAAAAAACTCTTGTTCGTTTGCTGAATCCTGATCACTCAGGATCTCAAGCTCATATAATTTTTCTTTGTAAAATTTAGGATTATCCAGATTCTTACGTTCAGCCAATTCAAAGTAAGGTTTGTAAAAGTCATTGGGAATTTCCTTGATGCAACCAAAATCAATGACAAGTAACTTTTTATCTGCCGAAACCAAAAAATTTCCGGGATGCGGGTCGGCGTGCACCTGCTTCAGAACATGCATCTGGTACATATAAAAATCCCAAAGTGTCTGTCCTATTTTGTTCAAATCATCCTGAGAATTATCTTGTTTTGTAAACTCTGAAAAATGCTTTCCATTCATCCAATCCATCGTGATGATTCTTTCACAGGAAAATTCTGGATAATATGTAGGAAAAGCGAGATTCGGAAGATGCGCACATTTTTCAGAAATTTCCTGACTTCTTTTGAGTTCCAGATCATAATCTGTCTCTTCAAACAATTTATTTTCCACTTCCTGAAAATACGATTCCGAACCTTCTTTTTTGATATTAAACATCTTCATCGCAATCGGTTTGACCATTTTCAGATCACTTGAAATACTTTCCCTCACGCCCGGATACTGAATTTTGACTGCAAAATCTTGACCACCTTTCTTGGCTTTATGAACTTGTCCGATGCTTGCCGCATTAACAGATTCATCTGTAAACTCATCAAAAAGATCTTCCGGATTTTTCCCGAAATACTTTCTAAAAGTTTTTTTTACTAAAGCTCCGGAAAGTGGCGGAACCGAAAATTGAGATAAAGAAAATTTCTCTACATAGGCTTGCGGAAGAATATTTTTTTCCATGCTCAGCATCTGAGCAACTTTCAGAGCAGAACCTTTCAATTCTTTTAAAGAATCGTAAATATCGGTCGCATTATCTTCATTTAAAGTTTTTCGGGCTTCGTCCTCATCTTTATCTTTTGTAATTTTATTTCCGTAATATTTGATGTAATTAACGCCAACTTTGGCGCCTGCTTTCAGCAAACTGCTCGTTCTTTCTAACTTTCCTGTCGGTATTTTATGGAGTGTTTTCATTTTTAAAATTTCATTGCTAATAGACGTCAAGAATTTCCATCATGTTGATTGAAAAATAGTAGGATTTTAAATGCAGATCTGTCATTTAACTTTTTCTGAATTTTTCTTTGAATAAAAACTTGCCAAGGTCAACTACTTTTCGCAATGGTTCATTATCCATCAGTTCAAATCCTGTATCTATTGTTTTTTCAATGAAAATATCTGTTTTTTCAAATGATGGCGAGGTATCTCTTTTCCAAAACTCGATGGCAGAAACCAAATGAAGCCAAAATGCTTCTTCTCTAGCCTTGTCATGAAAATTTTTCACATCATCTTTTGCTTCTTTAATTATACTCCAATCGTTAAAATCGAGTGTTTTGATGAGGTTTCGATGCGTTTCTTTGAGTTGATCTGAAATTTTTGCAGCATGTAATTTATCATTCCCCAGAATCATCAAAACCAACGAGCGGTTCATCGTCATGTTTTCAAAAAAGATAAAATATACGTTCAAAAGCTTTTCTTTCGAAGTGATCTTATCAGAGATGTTAACTTCTGACGCCAATGCTACGGACTTTTCAAAAAGATTGACCAACATTGATTTTTCAATCTGTTCGAAACTTGTAAAATAATCGTAGAAGTCTTTTTCTTCAAAATCATTGTCCTTTGCAAAACGATAAATATTTTTTGGTCGCTCGCCGTGATTCAAAATGTACTCTCCGTACAATTCAAATATTTTATCTGCTGTAATTTGATTTTCCTTTTCCATCTTTGTCTTTATATCTTACCATACACAATTTAGTTATATTTTAAACCAACTTAATAAAATAAGGTGTAATTTTACACTATATCAATGATCCAATAGATGACTCATGGTAACATATAGGTTTAATCTGATTTAAGGCCGATTTTGGAATTTTAACGGTGTACTCATTTTCGGAGCATTAGCGGATCCAACATATGGGTTAGATTGCCGCAAATGTATATTTAATCTATTTATACTTACACATTTCTTTATCGAATCTCGGATGTTATTTGCCTGTAGTTTATCAACAGTTTAGCCCCAATGCTTACCGATAGCTTTTTCAAATAAGTTATTTCTCCCCGAGATAGACAGGTTCTCTTTCTACACCTTTGATCGGATATCTTTAGCTACGATATCAATGTCTGTTATATAGCTATACTTAAAGGCAAATGAACATTTCTATATCAGGATTGTTATAATCCATACAAATCCATTAACTGCTAGTCAGTAATTACCCATAATTAAATATATACATATGATTCGCACCTTCTCTTTCTTAATTCTTGCAGCTATATTAATGACGGGCTGTCAAAATCAAAAAAATGTTTCTGACACAACTGAAGTTAAACAGGATACGTCAACGTTAATTTCTCTGGAGACACAACTACAGGCGATTGACCCTAATTTTTCCACAGATTCCGTACTATTATCATTCTCTGTATTCAACCATTCAGACACGGTACAGCGGTTTTGTAAATGGGAAACACCCTTTGAACCGATGTTAGGAAAATATATGGAGATTGTCGATGAACAGGGAATAGAAGCGCAGTTTACGGGTCCGATGGCGAGAAGGGTGATGCCACCTCCTGCAGAAAGTTATATTCTAGTACAACCACATGATTGCGTCAGTACCGTATATAACCTTGCAAAAAACTATACGATCAAACCAGGAAAATATACTGTTAAATATACTGGCGGAGGTGTGAGTGGTCTACAAGAGGGAAATGAAGTCAAAATTACAGTAAATAGAAAGTAATGGGTGGCTATTTCGACTGTGAGGATCAAAACTTATAATACTACGCCCCTCTTTCTTAAATCTTGAAAGCATATTTATTGATCGCATTCATAATATGGCAATCGATGGATTTTTGAATCATGATGACTAGATATCAATTTTAGCATAAACAAGCAGTACTTGTTCGTACTGCTTGTCTTGTAATTAGCTTTAGTAGAAAAACGATAACAACGTGATCACTAAAATAATTTTGAAAATAAACCTGGTTTTTTCCAAGTCTTTTTGTACTCATCTGCCAAAGCAACATGATCACTGTAGCCCAATACAATGTCAAGATGCTGATGCGCTTGCTTCAAATCGCCACTGACATACAAAGCTTTTGCCACTAAAAGATGAACTTCTTCGGAGGTATCATCATATCCCCGATCTTCGGTCTCATACATATGTTTTAATTTATTGGAGTACCTAAGCAAGGGTTCCAGTTGATTGTCAGCTGCAAATAATTTGATACCATATAGCAGCCATTGTAGATATTCCGGTGCGTCAAATGCTTCTTCACAATAAGAATCCTGTGCTTTGAAAAAGTCAATTCCTACTTTATACTCCTCCATGAAATAATGACTTTTCATAATCATATACAACGTTTTTGCTTTATCAAAGGCATTAATAATAAATTCCTTCTTATTGGCTAAGTATAGTCGAGCTGTATGGTTGACATTTTTGTAGTCTTCTATTTCATTGTAGATTTGCATCAGCACATAGGGTGCATGTGCTTCATGCGGATACTGCTCAATAATATACGTATAATAAGCGATCTTAACATCGTGTGGTTCGTCGTCATAAATATCGTATAGCAGTCCTTCAACAGTATTTTTCGCGGCTTCATAATCTCTAAAATCATAATCGGAAATATCAGGATTCACAATATAGTGTTGATAGATTTTAATTAGCAATTCCTGTGCTTCATCAGCACTATTTTCAGTCTCCCCTAGGCCATTCTTGACAACTAAATAATCGGCTTGGTGTTTTAGATATAGATAAAAGTTGGAATCCTCTGCCGTATAAGTACGAAAGAATTTTGTTAACGCGACTTTTGCATCGACATAATTTTCTTGTTTTATCAGTGCATCCAATAAAGTATGATGGAGTTCCTCAAATTCACTATTTTGCAGGCCAATATGGATCACATCGACTGCAGTCCCATAACATCCATTTTTAATAAGTTCTATACTATAGTTATTGCAGCACATGGACCAATTGTGTCTGCTTCCGAGATAGTCACTTTCATAACTACCTTTTTCGTAATATGCCTGGAAAGCATGAAAAGATTGCTCATAAAGACCCGATAACATCGCTTGAAACAACGCAAGATCTTCCGGATCTGTAATTTCCTCCGTAATAAATTCGCTAAGTTCAACGCCGTCATTGTACAGGTCCCGAGGCAAATCTTCAAATGTTGGAAGTTCCAGATCGATTGCTCCTGTTACTAAATATTTGGATATAAAATAGCGTCTCCAGGTTATAGATGCGGATTTAATTTCTAGGGCTTTGCTCAGCAGTGGTAATGCTTCTGCGTGGCGTGCTGCTTCATGTAAATAGGTACCTGCAAAATGATACAGCGAAAATTTATCGGAATGCGTATCCAACAGCCTCATTGCGTGATGATAATAAAAGTCGGCCTTTAGATGCATCCTCTCAAAATGATTCCGCTCAACGATTAACTGGAAATAAAACACGTCATCATCGACAAGTCCATTCTTAATCAGCTTATCAAAACGTTGGTGCCATTTCACCAGCCCATCCAAAACGTCCTCTTTACTATTTGTTCCTCTGATCAATTTCAATAAGATGGCCTTTGTCAAGGCCAGATCTTCATTTTCAAAAGCTATTTCAGCAAGATACAGGTAGTCGCTATCATCATCGCTGGCAAATTGCTGTATGTGATCTGCTATAACCTGAACGATTGCGTCGGGAGGTATTAATCTATTTTCCTGTAGCAGATAAATCTTCTTCATCAGAAAGATCGCATTATACTGATCCCTCTGTTCTCTATCTGCTGTAAAATATGTGGTAAAGAAAACCATTGCTTCATCCAATGTTTTCAAAACAGCCGCTTTTTCTCCGACAGATTCATAAATCCTAATTAAGAAATCATAACCAGATGTTGCATGGCTAGGATCTTGAATTAAACGCTGTGCATAACCGATATAATCGTTCCTATTTTCGGACGTGATGTGTCTTTTGGAAAGATGAATATAAGCTAAATTATAATCGTTATTCAATGCATAACTTAGTATATGCTGTAATGCTTCTGAATTTTCGGGCTCGAGGCTTATTATTTTCTTAAGATAAGGAACCGTAAATTGATTCATCGTGTCATAGACAAGCTCCGGGTGACCAGGGTAAACATAATCGTAATGTGCAATGGCCATTAAAAACAATACCGCTGTATCGTCAGGATGATTTTTAAGATACTGCTCTCCTTCTTCTATACATAGTGCGAGATCACCTGAATAAAATAAATTTTCTAACTCCTCGATGTTCATCTATATAATTATTTTGTCGTGTTGTTTAATTTTTAAATATCTAATCAAAGTTAGTGTATGTACAACCTTCAAAAAATCCCCGGTTTCAGCTACTATTTAAAAAAGTGAACCAGCCCATCTTTGATACAACTAGATCTAAAATAAACTATTAAATACCATTAGTAGCACAGTTGCTCCGGACTCAATAAACCGTTAGAATTTGTCAGCTACGAGAAGCTTCTACCGTCTGGATTTGGATAAAACCCAACAGTGGTTGCTATATGGATTTGGATAAAAAAAGTTGTCATGAAATAATAATAATTTCTTTAAATGTTATATATTTACCTCAGCTTATATTATGAAAAAAATTATACAAAATCGATTCGTTTATCTATTTCTATTGTGTTTTTTGGTGATGTTATTAGCAGCATGCTCGAAAGATGAAAGTCTTGGAAACAAACCGGATCAATATACTGAACAAGAGGAAAAATTAAACACACTAACATTATCTGTTAGTGCAGTAGGTAAAAATTTCATTGAATTTTCTTGGGAAAAAATAACAAGTTCACATTTTAATCCGGTATCCTACATGATCTACCTGGACGGAAAGTTAGTGGCTAAGGATGTTAGTATCACAAAATACAGTGTGATTAATCTGAAAGAGGATAAAAACTACAACATCATGGTGCAGGCTATTTCTTCTTCTGGTTTAAAAGTAGAGAAATCTTCTACTATACAAACGCTGGGAGGAAATAAGGATGACAATATGTATTATAAAGAATATAAAATACATACACAGTCCCGTCTAACCAACCCAAGTATAGCGCGTTTATTGGATGATGGTGGTCATCTTATCTGTTCTTATCTACAGCATGATAATATTGCTACCCAAGATTATTTTAAAGTTATTGTATACCGTACGGACATGCAGGGGGAGATCTTGTGGTATAGACTCATCGCTGATCTAGAGTACTTTGGAAAACCTTTTGAATTTATCTTATCTGATAAAAAAGAGAATGCGCTCTTATTGGTAGGCCGCGATCTATATGCAATAGATGCCAATAAGGGTACATTGCTAAACGAAAAGCCAATCACATTACAGACTATTCCAACGGAAGATTATTTTACCGCAGCCAAATTTAATGCACAAGGTGAAATAATCATTGGTACCGCTTTGGGAAATCTACTTAAAATAAATAAAGATGATTATCAAGTCGTCTGGAAACGTAAACACTCAGATTATCCAATAAAAGCAATTGAATTTGATAATGCCGGAAAAATCTATTATTGCTTTGACAACTTCCACAATTCGGATATACAGATTCAAAAAACAGATTCCGAAGGTTCGCTGCTCAATACCTTTAAGTTTGATGGTAAATATCCAGGCTATGAGGCAGATCACCTTTATTTGATGTCTTCGCTTATTAAAGATAATGATGATAATTTTTATTTGTGGGGGTATGATCTGTTTTATTACAACCTTCGATACTTTAAATTTGATATAAATGGCAAAATTTTATCTAAAACGAAGCAAGCGGTAAATCTTATACCTAAAGGTGCTTTTTTTGATAATGATAACAATCTTGTCGTATATGGTCAAGAAGATGGAAGTGGTATCAGTACTTATGGCACGATAAATAAATATGATAAAAACCTAAAAGTCCTGTCCTCAAAACAATATCCTGAATTGCCAATGCATAGATTTATGACTGTCACCCAAAATAAAGATAATTCCTACAACTTATTCTTTTATTATCAGCAGACATGGTCATTAAATAATTTAAACTTTATTTACATCAAAACGAAGTCAAATGGTCAACTATATTAAACTTTCATTTGTTTTGGGTTTGATCTTATTCTGTGGTTCTTGTAAAAAGGAAAACACAGTACTTTCAGCCCAAATTATTAAAGAGTCTATCGTTAGTATACGAGATCATTCAATTTCATTGACCTACGAGATCTCAGCCTTGGGCTATAATAAGTCTGGAGTAAAATACTATAAAAAAGAAAATCCGCAAGAGGTCAAAATAATTGAAGCAGTACGTAAAGATGGTGTTTTTTTTGTACTGATTGATCAACTGGACCCTGAATCGACGTATGTTATTCGGCCTTTTGCCGAGTATGACAATCAGACCATTGTAGCTGAAAATAGTAAAGAAGTAACTACGACTGCTTTGTTTCCTTCTGAATTTTCGCTCAAGTGGTCTAATACAGACGTGACTTATGATGAATTTGGAAAATATAAAACAACGGTTGAAGGGAAAAACCTGAACAATATCAATTTACATGATCTTGCTATTCTACTTGGTGGTGATACCTTATTACTGGATTATCCAAAGCTGGTGGAACAAGACAATTATCAAATTACTGCAACAGGTAACTTTTCCCTGCCAGCTGGAAATTACATGATGCGGGTTCTGTATAAAGGAGAAGAAGTGATGGGACAAGCTATTGATTTTAGCTATAAAGGCAATGCCCTTACTTTACAACTCAAAGCGACACACTTGAGAAATTTAAATCCTTTTGTCATTAATGATAAAATTTACTATTTCACGAATAACGTGGTGTCAATTCTAGACATGGAAACAAGCAGTATGTCGAAAATAGCCGATATACCTATTGAATTGGGATACATGTCACCCAATTACTTAACCTTGGAGAATAAAATAATTTTTCAGGCGCAGCCTGTAACACATAATTTACCTGTTGAAGCTCCCGATCCTTTTAATGGATATGAATTATTGAGTCGATCATTTGATGTGAAGAATACTAAATTTGCAACTCACTTTTTTAGTAAACCTCAAAAGAAAGAGAGTCATGAATACGAAAGCATATGTTTGTTTGAACACAATAAAAACATATATCAGGCGTATACCCGTATTGATAAAATCTCCCATACGAAAAATAATACGACCAACGAAGTGGTTAAGTATAATAATAAAACGGAAAGCTTTGAATATTTAACAACTTTTGATAATAATTTTAGAAACTATCAATTTATATCTGTTTCAGGAAAACTTTATGCTTTTGGACAAACAAATGTCTTGGATCAGGGCTTCTATGTCGGGTCTACATTCGTTATTTACACAGTAGATCCGACAAATTTTAAACTTACCGAACAATACCGTTATGGTAATAAAAATGAGACTTATCCTTATTCTCCTGCTGGCCTTCTAAATTACAACAACAATATACTCGTTTCCATGGGATTAAACAACTTTATGTTGTACGAAATCAAGACTAATACTTTGAAGCCAGTTGTTCTTCCTAAGACCGTACCTCATGAATATTATGGCGGTATGTTTATTTACAAAAACAAACATTATCTAAATGCTAACCTACAATTTACAGATGGTACTATATATGAAATGTCAATTCAATAAAATCATAACAATGGGTATCATCGCGTTATTAATGAATCTATGTTATTCCTGTAAAAAAGATACCGTTTACAATGAAATAGACGCCTTTTCGCAAATTGAAAATAAAGTAATTTATGATAAAGGTCAATACATACTTTCATTTTCACTAGCAGACTATCCGTACAAAAAGGTACAGGTATATGTACATGATGATCTTGCTGTTATGTATAAACAGACGGGTGGTGTGCTATATCATGCTGAAAATCAAAACAACAATCAGTATGCTGTTTTCTTTAATCCCTTAGGGAAATCTAAAACATACTATTATCAAGTGATTGTATTTGACAAGTCCGAAAATGCTGTTCGTTCTAATATTTTTAAATTTGTAACACAACCTTAATCATGTACTTTAATTATAATATAATAAGGCGGTTTTTTATTGTTACTTTCTTAGCTTTATTTTTTTTAGGATGTAGCAAGGAAAAGGAAGATATATTAAAAACAGAGTATGCTGCTCAAGCTGATCCATCAGAATTATATAGCGAATTTACAGTACAGCTAAAGGGTAATGCCCTACAGAAAAACGAAAAGGGAAGCTGGCAAATTGCAAAAGGTAAGTTGATGGAAAAGTTTGTTGAAATTAAAGATCCTGATAATCCTAACACACTATTTTTGGGACTTCCAGGGGAAGAATATACACTATCCTGGACGGTGACCCATTCAAATAAAAGCACAAGCAGCAGTTCAGTTGTCGTAAAAATTCCGGAATTAGAGATCAAAATCGAGGAATATACACCGGATCATTTTCAGACGATACGTTTTTTTGCCGTTGACGAGAAGTATAAAGATATCGGCAAATGGTCAATTGACAAACCTGTCGGTCACTTGCACAGTATGTATCACGACGGTTATTTTAGACCTAATGTTGAAGATAATCCAACCATAGAGGTGCATGGGTTTGCTAACACGGAGTATGAAATCAAGTACCTTATTAATTATGGGGGTAAAAGCTATCGCTTTTCAAAAGTAATTAAAACAGGAAATTACCAGGAAGATGAAGCGTTGCATGAATTACAAATGGGAAGAGGAACTTCCCGAGTAGTTGAAGATAAGAATAGACATGTCATTGAGCTCAATCTGCAAGCTTCGGGAATTACATATAGATTTAATGAGGTGGAAAGCTTTCCTGCTTTGAAGGCTTTCACATACCTAAGAAAGCTGATATTAGGCGGTTCTTCTCTACGTGATGTGCCCACAGTTTTTGGTGATCACTATCTAGCCCTAGAAGAACTAAGTTTGGATAGAGTTGGTAAAGATCTGAACATTCCAGAAAACTTTGGAAATCTGACTAAACTCAAGAGTCTCCATCTTACTCCACTTTATAGTGCGACTGAAAATCGGACTCTTAAAATGCCCAAATCTTTCGGAAACTTAAGTTCTTTAGAATATTTGAGAATAGAGTATGCTGGAAATATTGATTTCAACGGTACTTTGGGGAAATTAACAAATCTTAAGACGTTGGCGTGTACTGTTACAGATATACCCAATGATTTTGGAAATTTAAAAAAGCTTGAATCTTTGGATATAAGAGCCCAAAAAGCCTATTTACCAGCGAGTTTCAGTACATGCGCCAATTTACGATTTGCACGATTAAGCTTTTGGAATTCTGGTTCCTCTACGGTATCATTACCTTCTGATATAGATAACTTGACTAAATTGGATACTTTGGAAATAACCGGAGAACATAGAATGCAAACATTACCTCAGTCATTTGGAAATTTAAAAAATCTAAGACACTTGTGGATCGAGGGACAGTCTTTACAATCAATTCCAGATAATATCGGAAACTTATCCAATCTGGAATTCTGGTTAGTAGCTGGTCAATTCAAAACACTGCCCCCTTCGATAGGTAATCTTAAAAATCTAAAATATTTATGGCTTTCATCTTCTGTCCAAAATCTGCCGAATGAATTTGGACACTTGACAAGTTTAAGTTACTTAAATCTTGAAAGCAGTAAGTTAACAACTTTTCCTGAAACCTTCGGTCAACTCAAAAACCTTAAAGAAATCAATGCAAGGGCATCGACTATTACACACTTTCCAAAAAGTTTTGGAAACTTGGATGGACTAGAGAAATTAGACTTTAATTATAGCAAATTGGAAAAATTTCCAGAATCTATTTGTGACCTGAAGAAAATCAATATCATTAATCTAAATGGAACAAGAATAGGGAAATTACCAGAGGCTATATATAGATTAAAGGACGATGTACAAATCATGTTATATCAAGCTATTGATGTTGATTTTGTTCAGTTAAAAGAAATAACGAGTAAAAGAGGAGGATTATTATTTTACACGGATCAGGGGTATATTCACTAAGTTTACATGTGTTTTTGAAGATACGAAAGACAAATACTGAATTAGTTTTATCCATCCTAGCGAATACTGATCTGGATGACCAGGTCGTGAAAAAGCTTTCTGAGGCTAAAAACCGGAAAGTAGCAAAAATTGAAGGTATTAAAACAGCTGTAAGTTATACATTACCACTTAGACTAGCATTACCGAAAAAATAAAATCAAAGTACTAAAACGAAATAGATATCAAAAATGACAGAATTAAATTTTAATACTGAAAGATTATATTTAAGACCAATTTCAGAAAAAGATATAGAAAATATTCACCGTCTACACAGTTTAGCTGAAACCGATGAATTTAATACGCTAGGAATTCCTAAAGATATAAATGAAACAAGGGAAATTGTTGAAGGCTGGACTTTAGAAAACAAAAGATACGTATTTGCTATTGAACAAAAACAAGGAAACGAATTTATCGGGTTAATCGGAATTACTTTAGGTAAAGAGAAATATAAAAATGCGGAAGTCTGGTTCAAATTGGATCCCAGATTTTGGAATAAAGGTTACGCAACAGAAAGTTTAAAAAGAATAATAGCTTTTGGTTTTGACGATTTAAACCTTCATAGAATAGAAGCTGGTTGTGCTGTGGCAAATTCGGGTTCTATTCATGTATTAGAAAAGGTTGGAATGTTGCGAGAAGCGCACACACGAAAATTATTACCCTTAAAATCGGGCTGGTCTGATAATTATGGTTACGCCATTTTATCAACCGATTAATGATTGTTCTGAATGCTGAAAGCAACCATACTACTTGGATGCTTATTGCGCATAACTTCTATCATTTTATGGACAGGAAAAGATTTTAGTCAAAAAATAGCAATGGCTGAAGAGCTAAAACAGTCGATCCCAATAAATATTCCTAGTGCGACACTAGAATTAAAATATTAATAATAACATTTAATGAAACATCAATTTACATTACCGGCCTTTCCTGAATCAAATTTTGAACTCGATATAGCTTTTTGGACGGGTAAACAGATTATATACAAAGACAATGTGGCTATTGAGCGATCAACTGAAAAAGGAAAACCCTTTCTAATACCAGATAGCAATGGAGAGATCGTAAAGGCCTATTCTAAACCTGCATACCCTGACATTGTACCTGTACTGGTAATTGATAACAATAAATATAACATCGTAGAGAAACTTAAATGGTATGAAGCTATACTGGTTATATTTCCCTTTTCAATCGTATTTATTGGTGGTGGCGCGTTGGGCGGTCTCATTGGAGCTGTTGGTTATATATAATATACAATTATTAAGAAATGATGACAGCAAAAGCCTTAAATATTTAAAAGCAATCGGTGTCGCTATTGTTGCATTTGCAGTGTACTTTTTAATTAGTGCAGTGATCTGGGGGGCGATCAACCCCTAATATTTAGCAAATCGCTCATACTCCGAAGGAATACCACTTCGAAAATATAAAAGACATGATGCTAATACAGGTAAAAAAAGAAAATTGATATTGGAATAACAAATAAACTCATGGGTATGACAAAAGTATTATGCGGTCTTATTATAAAGGATCAACAAATTTTGATTTGCCGTAGAAAACCTGAGAAATCTTTAGGTGGATACTGGGAGTTTCCTGGTGGGAAATTGGAAGAAGGTGAAACTTATGAGGAATGCTTAGCGAGAGAACTTCAAGAAGAACTAGATTTGAGGGTGACAGTTAAAAATCATTTTAAAACAGTCATCCATCAGTACGATCTAAAGACGATTGAACTGATATCCTATCGCTGCGAAACAGAAGATGCTGCAATCAAACTTGTGGATCATGACCAAATAGAATGGATCGAAGTTCCAGATTTATTAAAATGGAATCTAGCCCCTGCTGATGTTCCTATCGCAGAAGCATTAATAGAAGCGTATAAGCTGTCTGAATAATTCATTCTTAGAAGACGTGCCCAAGTTTTATGAACTTAAATTTTAGGATTAAGCGAAGAATTTGTAATGCTTCTTAAGACTAGAAAAAATGTTTAGTACGAATGACGATAATGCCAAAGATGATCATGATGATGCTGATGATCGAAAAGATAGCATAAGTAACGGTGAAACCATCACTAACACCAATGTCTTCTGCATAATATATTTCCATATGAGCAGGTACATTTTGGGGATCAACACTCCTTAAATCCTTTACTAAACGAACTTGTTGTTGCTTATAATTAAATTGGAGGATCGGATAATGTACGTATCCGAATCGTTTGTTTTTGACACTATCTAACCCAATGACATCCGCTCTAATTTTACTACCAAAGAGCATCAATCTGCTGTCTTTAAGTAGACCGAATGCAAGAAACAAACCTAGTAAGAGCAAAATAACACCGAAAGTTTTTTTGATGATCATGCTTGCAAATCGTTTATATTGATTGTCTAATAAGACGAAGATAGTATTTTTATTTTATGTATAATCTTCATCTCTGATACGGAACAGCTCTTCTAAATCTTTTACGTGCATAATGACTGTTTCAGTATCGCTGAACCATATATCGTCTATATGGAAGGCGAATATAAACGGTATATGAAATTATTGACTGAGTGCTAGCGTTAGAAGTAATAGAGCCAATGTTGGATTATATTGAATTTGAAGAACTTTTATTAATAGTACCACTAACAGAATTGGATCCATTGATCTACAGATGTTAACTTAAATATTATTACCTTCGACTATTGTTTAAAGAAATAAACGCAAGTTAAAACAATAAAAAACTAAAAATTGCATTACTTAAATTAAAATAATCATTGAATGAAAAGAACAACCAAGCTCATCCTATTTTTATTTCCCGTTGCTGTTTTCATTTATGGATGCAGTAAGACTAACGATACGCCCGAGTTACCGGAAAAACCTGAAGAAAAACCGAAGGCTATGTTAGACACCTATATATACTTGCGAAAAGAAGTCATCGATTTTAAAGCGTTTAAAGGTTCTTCCAAAGGCGGTATAGATGTTTCTGCCTCTGAAAAACCAGAATCTTATTGGAATTCAACCAAACTGGCTGATTACTTTTACGATACATTAACTGTTACTAAAGATAGTATTTTAGAAAGGCCATATGAGTATGAAATCAATGATTTCAGATATGAAAAACGAAAGGATAGTGTTTTCCGCTGGAATCGTTATGCAGATTTTTGGGAGTTTTACGGGATAAAAAAAGGCGATACTTTAGAGCATTATGTATGTTTCTATAATTTTCAGAAGAACACTCCACCTTTCGCATCAGGTGTAAATGGTCACAATTCAGGTGAAGTAAAATATTCACAGTATTTTAATAATGAAGCGCCCTTTTTTAAAGGGCCTGAAGATATGAAGAATGAGCATGATGAAGTCGCGTGGTACAATATCAAATACATATTTGTTAAAAAGAAATAACTTGTAAGTGCATATTGGTTTTATTTTTCTCTTTGGTATTGTAGGGCTAAAATATCAAAGAGAGGAATCAACAGAAAGTGTATTTTTCCAATAATATTGTCCAACGTATTACTAATATTTGGACACACCCATCTATTAGCCTGCCTGTCAAGGAACTCGTAAGGATACCAAAAAACCTCTCCATGCCATATTCAATAACAAATAGAAAAGGGGTAAACTTGATGTTACCCCTTTCTTGTTTTCACATAATTTAAACGTGAATTGAGATTTTATAAAACTAAAGTCTGTATCTTACCCCTAAAGTTAAAAAGTTTGGATCAAAAGATTCTGCCTCAAAATAGAATTTAGATTTATAACCTATATAAGGTTCAATTTTTCCTATTTTAAATTGAAATCCTACCTGAGCATTAAAAGACAGTTCATTTCCTTTACCTTTAGTCATGTATTCATACGCAGTCCCTCCTCCAACATATATAAGTGGATTTTCTTTTAATAAAAATAAATTATAGAGGTAGTCTGCTCCTACAAAACCTATATTTGCATCACTAAAACCAAACTGTAATTGAACAGCGTGTCTTTTATTAAAATCATGTTTTCCCTGTAATCCATAGTAAAGATTATAAGAAGGTGATTCAAGCTGAAAGTCCGAAGTCAATCCTATTGAATTTTTACTCTCCTGTCCAAGACATAAATAGGTGGAAAACAGAATTAAGCTTAATGTTAAAAAAGATATTTTCATAATAATTATAAAAACCTAGTTAGTTATCGATGTACCAATTGTATATGGAAGTGTCCAATTTACACCATTTTCGCTGTAAGTAGTCCAATTATTATTAGAAAAATTCAAATTTGAAAAAATATAATTTCGATCATAAACTTTTGTTGTGATATGGTCATCACGTTTTTCGATTATAATATCACCCTTTATATTATAAGTTTTCCCTTGCACAGTGACAGGAATGTCATAAGGAATTTTTCGTTCGTCAACTCCCCAACCTTCCCAGTCTTTTTCCATTATCACTAAAGTACTTTTATGTACTTCTGGTCTCCAGTTTGAAACCGCATTTTTATAAACATCTACCCATCGTTTTTTACTAATCGTTTTTCTAGGTCTATCTACAAAAATCATATTTATTGAAGTTGATGCTCCAATTTCGTTTGCATTTCCTCCAACATTAGAATTAACTGACGTTTCTGTAAAAAGTAGATAAAACTCTGACCCACCTTTTAACCATGGATCCCATTGTTTTGTGGCCATAAATCTACCCAATTTAACATTATATATCTGCGTGGCGGTATTACTTACTAAATTTACATTAGATTTTAAATTCTGGTTTGAAACCGATACTTTATCCTCTAAATGATTAATTTCAGAGAAGTATACATTACCCTTTGTCCTTTCTCCTGACGCAAGTGCTGGAATTTCACTGTAACTTAAATCTGACTTTTTACTAAGCACCCATACTGGATGTTTCTTTGCATAGTCTTCATCCACTATAATGGTATCAAATTTTACAGGATTATCTTTTAAAGGTATTAGCGCAGCGATCTTATCATTGTTCTCATTAGTTTCATCTATAAACACAATTGCTGGCTTTTCTTTTCCATCCCAATCTTCTACATATGGCCAATAAATTTGGTAATCTGCCTCATTTAACAAAATCTTCAATTTATCAATTCCAGAAGTACCTGCAAGTCCTTTAGAATTGGCTTGTTTAGATGAGACAGGGCTATTTTGTAAATTTTCATTAATTAATGAGATAAAAAGATCGCTCTTTATATTTTTATTGATCTTCTTAACATCATTTACGATATCTTTTAAATAAAATGTCTCATCTAAACCAAGAGACAAGGATAGTTTGGTATTATTATAAACCTCTTGAACAATTTTACTATCAAATACGGAGTTAGCAATTATCCTCCCCATCTCTGAATAAGTATCATTTTTAATTAAAAATGCTTTCAAATCTGACTTAAGAGCATGAGCTGTTTGCGTTGGTTCCATTTTTTCAGAGTCACCTTTTCTACATGAGCCAAATCCTAAAAGACTAGACGTAGCTAGCATAAAATAAATTTTCCTTTTCATTAATCCTTTTGTTATATATTATGTTTATTAAAGTACAATGCTTAATATGGTTTGATGACAAAAAATATGATAAGCACCCATTCATCTTTAAATTAATTGGATTCTTACCCATATTTTCAAATAATTATAATCAACATGATCACAGCTTAGTAATGATCAAAAACAAAAAATACTTAAGTGCAATCACTATTACCAAAAATATATTCAAAAAATTAAAAACTATTTTCTTTTATCAATAAAAATAATCTTTAATTACACTTCACAACTACTCACTACTGTCAAAGTTATTAATTTAAAGTAAAACAACTAATTAATCAAAAGTAACAAACGTGATACATGAATATTTTATTAAAAATTAATCAGAGTAAAATATATAAAAATCTAATAATAAGGATTATATAAATAAAAATTTAAAAATTAATCTTCTATAATATTATATAAGATATACGAATAAATAGAATTATAATATTTAAAAAAATATTTTTTAAGAAATTCCCTTATGAAAGAATTTCAATATTAGTAATATAAATACTAATATTGAAATTACAAAACCTAAATACACTTTGTAATATAATTATATTTTCCCAAAAAGTATAAAATTAAAATTTTAAAATCAATTATTTATTGAATTAAAAAACATTTGATTAACTAAGTATCATATACGGAAAATAAAAAAAATAACATCTGTTTAGTAATATTTCATTTTGAATGGGAAATAAGGAAATCATCGAATGATTACAAAAATAGCGAACCACTTGGGATCGCTATTTTCTCTTAGACTATAAGGCCAAGTCAGAAAAAATATAGCACTTTATCTATATTTTACTTCTTTATATAAACAAGACGTAAATACTTTGGTCCTGAACCGTCTTTTAAAAGCAATGATGAACCATCTAATCTTTCGATTTCAAAAGTTCTTATGCTTCCATTTATAGTAAGATTAAGTTGATCATTTTCGATATTCCAGCTGATATTAGTTTTCGTACTATAGGCCTGATGTATAGCGTTACCATCGGCTCCAAAACGAAAACTATCTTTGGCATATTCAAATCCCAGCGCTACTTCTCTTCCGTTATCAACCCCAGTTGCACGATCCATGTACCAGTCACCCAGAATAAGCGTGCTGTAGTTGCTAAAATTACCTTTCGGGCTCGTTTTTATTTCAGGTATCTCTTCTACTAATGTCGCTTCGGCTTTGCTATCGGGCACATTGCCTTTCGAATCCACAAGTTCGTAGCTAAATGAAAAACTTGGATCCGGGCATTCTTCGTCTTTCACTACTTCGACATTGATCTCGGCAGACATGGAGTCTTGAGGTAACAGGGATACAAACCGATTGACCCAATATTGGCTCTGATGTTTAGTTTGTAGAGGAATATTGAGGGTATAAATTTTATTGATTACCTCTCCTCCTGAAGGTCCATTTTCGCCGTAGATTTTATTACAGGTGTGACCTTCAAAGTTTAAAATAGCTTTCACATGGGCTGCTTTATCACTATTGGCATTTATCACGATCCCTTTTACTTTATAAATGTCGAATGTGGTTTTACAATATTCATCGTAACGGGTACCTATTTTTTTAGGTCCATCATAACTGATGGTAAGTCCATTTTCAGTAAAGGGCAATATTTGTCCAAAGCAAAATGAAGCCATTAGTACAAATGCGACTAATAACAAATTGTGTAGATTTTTCATTTTAATGGCGTTAATAATTCAACAAATTTAGTATTGCTTTCTTGCAGTGTCTACCCCATGCTACTGAGCATTCTGGGTAGAATATGGTATGGAATCGGTCATTCCATAGCGAAGTATTTATATGCTCTAATTTACGAATAATTTAGAGTAAAAATCCAAAAATAACGTTATTATTTAACTGAAGATTGCCCCCTGAGATAACATGATATTAACTCATATAAAAACATGGTTTATGTTCTTAAATAACTTAAATAAACTATGCGAACTTTAAAAAAAACGGAAAATTACAGGAAAATTTTCTCCATTTGAAAGTTAGGGTATAATACTTCCTAGAGCTTAAGTCGATGGGCGAAATTGGTCAACTAAATGCAATTCAAATTGCTTATTTTAGCAATATTAAAGATCAAAAACTGATCATATGTTATTCCATAAAATGTAAATGAGCAATAGTCATATTTATATATTAAGTGGTTTAGGTGTTGACCGGAAGGTATTTTCAAAAATAAATTTTGAAGGTCTTCAGGTAATCCATATCGACTGGATCGCCCCGCTAAAAAAAGAGACTATGGCAGCATATGCTGAGCGACTGTCATTGCAGATCAATGATGAACAACCGATACTAGTTGGTCTCTCTTTTGGGGGAATGATGGCCATGGAAATAGCTAAAATTATTAAGGTGCAGAAGATTATCCTGCTTGCCTCTGCTAAAGGTGAATATGAACTGCCTTTTCTTTACAAAATAATAGGTGCTCTAAAACTCAATTATATTCTACCGAATACTTTTCTAAAGCAGCACAATAGGTTGGTCGATTATTTCTTTGGTATCAGCTCAATAGAAGATAAACGGATGCTCAAGCAGATATTGCAGGATACTGATGTCAAATTTTTAAAATGGGCGATCAATCAAATCTTACACTGGAAAAATAACGTGGTCACTTCCTCTGTCATCCATATTCATGGTAACAAAGATCGTATCATCCCCATTCGTAACATTAAACCAACTTATGTGATTGAAAATGCAGGTCATTTTATGACCATGACTCATGCTCAAGAAATTGAGTTGTTGCTTAAAAAAGTATTATAATTTAATGGAATTATAGTCCGAGACTCATACTCTTTATTTATACAAATTTTAAAACCAGCACAATAACAACCTAGTATTACGCATACTATAGCCATAAATATGCGACAATTTAAAATATCTTTCTATCTGGTCATTGGACTTTCTATATTGATTATGATACTCCCCACTTTCTTATTAGAATTTACGGAGTTTTCTCTGGCCATAAAATGAACCATTAATTTTTTTGTATTACCGATATTAATCGTGATGATCCCAAGTTGTTCCTTCATTTATTTGAAATTTATTAAGCAACACGAGACCAAAAATTATACAACTCAAATGCCGACAACCTTAAGGTCAATTTTTAGAATATTTTTTATGACACTAGGTATGACATTTATTTTTAGTGGCACAGTTGTTTCCTTTATAATTCTTAGCAACGCTTATTTTGAGGGCAGTAAGAGCATAGATATAAGTGGAAAGATTATCGATTACTCATTAGCTATAAGGAATGATAAGCATTATATTGAAATTAAAGACAATCATTTTGAAAGAATAATTAAACTGCAGGTTCAACAACCATATGAAATCGGTCAAACATTTGAAAAAACAATGTATATCGGAAAAATGGGGACTGTTATTTCTAAAGAAATAGCAAAGCTATGTGTAATCACTAATGTAAAGATAGATCACTTCGTAATTACAGTTTAAATTTAAGACCTGTCAGCTACTTATATACGAACGCTATGATATTGAAAGCACGTTTTATTTAAGCGTTGTATGACAAGGAAAAAGATCGCACCTCGCTATAGAGGAACGATCTTATGGAAATCAATTAATGTGTTTTTTATGCGTTCCTTTGATACTGATTTTGATATACAATTCGCCTACCGCCCCAGGTTTCGAGGACCGGTATATTCCGCAATTTCTTATACGGATCGATTACAGACATTGGATCTTGCACAAAGATCACGAAATCATCAAATTTACCCGCGTATAACAAAGCGGTACCAAAACCTACTTATCATTTATATGCCTTGCGGTAATATATCACCTTACCTGATGAAGTTAGTCCCTGAACAGTAACGTAAACCCCTTTATTTTTGCTGTTGTTGTAAAAAGTGAATGCTTTGTTTTTTGTTCCCTCTTCAAAGTCAAAGTATGGATCCCAATATAAAGTGACTCGATTATCTGAATTAGAACTCAAACGTTCCTTTGCCGTAGCGTAAACTTTATTGCTAAATTCTGTTATAGGCATATAACCCATAATTTTTTCTAAATACTCAGATTTGCCGATATCGCGATCGACTTCAGAAGGAGAATATTCAAAAACAAGAAGTACATTTGTCCCGGTAAACTCAGCTGAACTATAGGTCCTATAAAATTTTAAATAAGGAAAGTTGGAAACATCTTCATCTAAAAAAGAAATATTTGAACCTTTTTGTTCCTCTACCGCGCTCGCTACTCCGACATTTTGCAACGGATTTTTCGATGGTGTTTTGCTCATAGCTTTAGGATCGAATACCACCTTGCCATTTAATAGATATTTTATTGTAGAACTATTTTGCAAGTTACGATCTACATATTCACGCAGAGACTGACTTTGTTTAATAACAACGCTATCCATAAGAGGCAACAGGATGACATCGGGGTCATGTACAGTATGTGGCTCTACAGTCTGAAAACGTCTTTGCAAACGGTCTATTTCTCTCTGTTTTCTAGTACGGGTGACTTCCGCTGTTTGAAGAATACGGTTACCACGCGCATCCCGCAAATAATCATCACGTTCTACATCTTGATTACCGGAAAGTAGTTTTGATCTCTCACTTAATAAACTTTGTGGATAATAGATCGGTTTTAAAAACTGCTTTTTATCATAAAACTGATATTTCACTTTAAATGGGGTAAACTTCAAGATCCGATAGACTTGAACAAATTTGGTGTCCAGCGAATCGAATACAATTAAATTGGGTACTGTAAACTGGCCATTTTTATCAAATATTACTTCTGTATACTGCATGCGATCGGAACGTTCATCCTGATAGCCGAAAGAAGCTCCGCGAGCCGGTATATTCCTTTTCTTACCTTTCTTTATTTCATTTTGATATTCTTCATAAAACTTAGTGAACGATTTCTTTTCTAAATTAATTTGCCCCTTGATGGTCAAGATAGGATCTATAATCATGGAATCAGCAGTAGGACAATAAGTATAATTCCATCTGTGAGCCTGAATAAATAAATCTTTTTGTTTTGCGCCTTCCCAATAAGTTTGGGGATTAAGGAGTTCCTCCTGGCTTAATGGTTGAAAATAGAGATCCGTTAATATACTTTGAGTAGTGTCAACTGGAATTGCAATATCTGTAACAGATACAGACAGCTTTGCAATTTTCTCACCATCGGGAAGTTGAACATTAACCTTTCCTTCAGATTTATCTCTGAATTCCCCCATAAAAGTAACTTGAGGTGTTAAAAAAACTCTTTCCTGTTCGAGTAACATGCTGCGTCTTGATAAAACCTTTTGCTGGGTATCGAATAGCGATGCTTGTAGGATACCTATTTCAATATCTCTTTTTTGTAGGGGAATATTAATCTTTTTTCCACTCTTTAAAGTCAACTCCTGATCGAATAATTTGCGCTTTCCTATACCAACACTGACAAACACATTTTCAGATTCTTTAGTTGTTTGCAACTGCACGAGAACGATTGAATCCTGATCCACCAAGTTAATTTTGCTCCCAAATACCGCCTTAGGCAATATGTTTTTTTGCTTATTACCATCAGTAGCTGTCCATTCTATAGTGTAATCACGGTCAGCCTCTGCTGTTAACTGAACAGCAGCCAATCCAACAGAATCGGTCTGAAACTGTTCCAACACTTTACCTCTATCATCCACTAATTTTCCGTCAGCCTTACCAGGGTATCCGTTACCATCTAAAACTTGAAGGATGATTTTATTTTCCACGCCACTCAACAATACTCCTCCTTCAGGAATGATGTTCAACAGGTATCCCTGATTCAATATAGGTTTTCCTTGAGGCTCCATTCCTCCAGCTGCTTTAGCGATCTGTAATATATGCAGTCGCTTAAAATAGGGTTTGCTATCTGCACATGAATCTAAGACCGTATTGGCATTAATATAAATCTCGGTTGCCGCATAGTTAGAAGGAATTCGGAAATGGCTTGCTGTAACTCCATTATTGATAAATGCAACTGCTTGTAACAATTCTTTTCCTTGTGTGTCAATTAACTTCATATACATATTATGAAGATTGTTAGCAAATAGTCCTTCGCTCAAAAAATAACCTTTAAACCATACTGTATCGCCCGGAAAATAATAGTCTCGGTCAGTATGCAGGTACATATTGCTTGATTGCGATATACCAACTTTAGGAATTGCAATAAGCAATAATAACGTAAGTAAAAAGGATTGATAATCAAACCTTTTTCTCACGCCGATTTTTCTAAAAAAACGAAAAGCGTTTGTTGAAAAAACATTTACCTTTTTTAATTTTAATGCTGATGGAATACCCATATCATCAATAATATTTAATAAAAATTATACATTTCACCCTTACGAGCGCAATACTTGAAAAAAGAAAATCCATTATGGACTTTTTAGGTTTATTTACAAGCTACTTAAATCATGGGTGACACAATTCACAATAACTCACACAATTAGAAATGAAGTTAAATAAATAATGTATCAAAAAAATAATTATTTTAAATCAATCGATTGCGCAATTTTATCGCACAATTAAATGAAAACAGAGACTAATGAGGTTGAGGGAAAATATAAGAAAAATACAATATCGCTCCCAAATGTGGAAATGACCAAATGAAATAACTCTTCACGAATGAAGAATTTACTCAGAATGATTAGCTAAACTTTCAATTAGCGCTTTAACTACATAATTAGTTGTTTTTTAAGATATTGTTAAGTGGCTATTTTGCTTGATAGGTCGAATGAAATTATTACGAAATGTGAAACTATTCAATCGAGTAAGTTTATTGCTACTTGTTTATTTCCTCCAGCTTAATTCCTGGTTTTGCATAAGATAATCGACCTAAAAACTCCGGAATAAAATAACGGTCCAATCCGGCTACAGCCATTGATCCTGCCTTAACATGATCGACAGTGCCATCCTCTTCGATAATCAAATCATCCAGTAAAATCTGAACGATTTCGCCAATGACAATCGTTGTTCCATTAAGCGGTACATCCATGATTTCTCGCAACTCCAAGCCTATCCTGACAGTTGATTCTCTGACAAAAGGAGCTTTAAATCCATCGGTATACAACTCCTTGAAGTGGCACTTTTCAAATTCAGATATCCCTGAAGCATAACTGGCGCTGGTCTGGTGGGCCTGTTTATACCAATGTGGCAATACATTGTTCAAGGTATATTGGCCGGTAGCCTGGATATTTTTAAGGGTATCGTTATGCTCGCGTTGAGGTCTCATAACGAGTCCTATCAAGGGCGGGTTGGCTCCTAAGTGAAATGCTGAACTGATAATACTTAAATTAGGTGCCCCATCTATGTTACAGCTACCCAAAAGATTGACTGGTTTAAAACCGATCAGACTATTGACCAGGCTGATCCGATAGAATTTTTCCATTTCATCGATCTGATTTCTTTTTATTGTGATCATCTTATTTTTTATTAATAATTCTTTCCTTACTACGGACCGCTATCAAGCAGTCCTGTTAAAAGATAAGGAATAAAATTATACTAATTAATTTGAAATAATTCAAAAAATCAAGATAAAATAGAACACATTAACTCTATCTCAGGTATGTTTTTATATAATTAATCATGTCATGTTTGACAAAGATAATTATGAACAATTGCAGGTTAATTACTTTGCGCAACAACGGGAATGCTTTCAGCATTTTTATTTAATTGAAGTACAATCACTGTATTATCAGCGTTCGGTAATCGTGCAGGTAAATTTAGCGCTATACTTCCCGTAGCACTTTGTGAAAAAGTTATGGCATCTCCATTTAATATATGGGCTTCTTTGACTTTTACGCCCTTTAAAGCAGGAAGTGTCAGTACATCCTCTTTTCGATCGAAAACGTGCACATATAAGACATTACCTTTCCGTGTGGAAGCATAGGTATTGTTCGGAATAAATGGACCTCCTTTAGTGCCATAAATACTCTCGCCATAGGTGTTTAACCAGTCGCCCATCTCTTTCAATCGATTAATCTGTCTGGCTTCAATACGGCCATCCAGCATCGGGCCAACATTAAAAAGGAGATTGCCGTTTCCTGCAGCTGTTTTTGCCAAGGTCTGGATACATTCTTTAGTGGATTTTAGTGCATCATTGGGTTTCCATGCCCACTGGTTCGCAATAGTCATGCAGGATTCCCATGGATAATCCATGTTTAATGCACCTATCTTCTGTTCCGGTGTCGCATAATCTCCGATAGCATCCGAAGACAAGCGTGTATGGTCTTCTCTTGTCCTATCGAAATCACTTATACCTTTTAAACGATTGTTAATGATGACATCGGGTTTCAACTGTTTTAACAAAGCATATACTTCCTGTGCATGGGCATCGGTCCATTCTTTGTCCCAGTTACCGTCGAACCAAAGCATATATGGGTCGTAATTGGTCAAGATCTCCGTTAACTCATCTTTCATAGTAGCAACAAATTTTGCCATGTCAGTCGTTGCGTTGATCTCCTTTGTGCCCGCACGTGCATAAGGGTAATGTGGATCGTGCCAATCCAGTACGGTGAAATATATGCAGAATTTTAGACCATGCTTTTTACAGGCTGCCGCCAGTTCGCCCACAACATCACGCTTAAAAGGTGTCTCCATAATATTCAAATCTGAAAATTTGGTCGGCCATAAGCAAAAGCCATCATGATGCTTGGCTGTAATGGTCAAATATTTCATACCTGCATTTTTTGCAGTCTTTACCCACTCTTCAGCATTGAATAATACCGGATTGAATTCTTTATACAATTGGTTATAATCCTCAAAGGGAACTTGGTTTCCTCGACTCCATCCAATTTCGGTACCACGCAGCGCGACAGGCCCCCAATGGATGAACAGGCCAAAACGTAAATCCATGAACTGATCGATTATAACTTTCGATGTTTTAACAATGGGTGTCACTTTTTCAACTTGAGCAGAGAGCGGTCCGCTAATGGTCAATAACAATAGAAGGTTTAAAAAATATTTCATATCATCACTTTATTAAGTTCTTTTTAAGGCATATTTAAACACCGAAAATTAGGTTGAAAAACAGTTACTCAGCTATTGTGTCATATCAACGGAACAGTGCAAAAGGTTTATATTTCAAAATTAACCCGATATAAACCTGGGCATTGCATCTATATTACCCTGATTTGACTCAATGTTATCCTGACAGATTGATGTAGCAAATCTTTGTCTTGTTTTAGATATTAACAACGACTTTATCGATGTCACGATTTGTTTCCACTTTTAAACGCGCCTTTCCTATTTCTTCAAATGAAAAGGCTTTATGGATACTCGTTTTCAAAAGGTTTTCTTTTAATAATAAAATAACTGCAATATGCTTATCTTCGGAAATTGCAAAGATTAAAAAAATACACATCAACACGATGATCAATGGGAATCGATAATTTAATAGCTTTAATTTCAACTTACGCGAGGTTTTCCGAGGCTGATATTGCGATTATCAAGTCAAAATTCACAGAACATAAGTTTAAGCAAAAAGAATATATTCTTCAAGAAGGTCAGGTCTCTACGCACCTACATTTTATTGCGATTGGCTTGGTACGCATCTTTTACGTAAGAGATGGCAAAGAGATAACGAGCTACTTATCGAGTGACAATGGTTTTGTTTCCTCCTATTCAAGTTTTATAAACCAGTCAAAGTCTTATGAATACATCCAGTGCCTGGAAAAATCGCAAACGCTGGCCATCACTTACAAGGATATGCAGGAGCTTTATGAAACTGTTCCCCAATGGGAAAGAATAGGAAGATTTTTCTCCGAACAGAATGTGTTATGTTTAGCAGATCGGCTGTTAAAACTCCAATCTATTCCAGCCAAAGAAAAGTATCTTGAATTTTTAAAAACATCTTCTGAAAAAATAGTGCAACGGACACCCCTTATCCATATTGCATCGTATCTAGGTATTACTCCTGAATCGTTAAGTAGAATCAGAAGCGAGATTTCTTAACATTTATCAAGGAGAAACAATAAGCGATTAGACATTTTTGTATAAAAAAATACAAAAATGAAAGAGATCGCTAAAAATGTATACCAAATTCCGGTGCTACCAAGAAATAGTATCAACTGCTATATCATTGACGATGTACTGATTGATGCAGGAATAAGAAGTTCAAGCAAAACCATACTACAGGCACTTAAATATAAAAAAATCACCACCCATGCCTTAACTCATGCCCATGCTGACCATCAGGGAAGTTCTGCTGTGCTGTGCAACACGTTAAAGATTCCACTCTGGACTTCTGAATTTGAAAAAAATAATGCGGAATCAGGAAATGTCACGAATGAATATCCGGATAAAAGGCATTTTATTGCTCGGTTTCAGCAACATTATTGGGCAGGAGAAGGTCATCATGTATCCCGCATTTTAAAGGAGGGCGACACGATTGGTAGTTTTATTGTTATCGAAACTCCCGGACATTCACCGGGGCATATTTCATTTTTTAGAGAGGAAGATCGGGTTTTAATCCTTGGTGATGTGCTTGTGAATATGAATTTAGTAAGCACTATTTCCGGATTAAGCCAACCGCCCGATCTATTTACTAAGGATAAGAAATTGAACCTAACATCTATTCGAAAAATTTATAACCTAAAGCCCAAGATCATTTGTTTTGGACACGGACCTGTTTTATATGATAAGGGAGAATTAGAACAGTTTATGACGAATCATTATTCCTAACAGAAAGTGTCTAATAAACTTATTATCAATAAGCATTGAATGCGTATAGCGAACGGAATTATTAATCATAAACTTAGTCATCGTTCACACTAACCCTCTTCGTTTCGCCAGTCTCGTTTAAAATCATAAACATACAACTATCAACCCCATAAGTACAATGCATATTGTTAAACTTAGTGAATCCTGGAAAATTGTTCATGTGTTTTGGCAATTTAACAACGCAGAACAGCATTAAATATCCATTTGAAATGAATGGTTGTTAAAAGGGTCGGACAGTAAAAGCAGCCTATCGGCGAGATCTCAAATCGCACTGCTTTTCATCTGTTCTAAAAAAGGCTCTAGAAGGTGCTCTAGAGCCTTTAATGATCGGAATGGGGTACCGAATTAAAGTTTTTATATTGTGTTACGCTAAATTATACATTTTTTTTACAGATTTAAAGAAACATCATAAATAAATGTCTCTTATACATAAATAAAAAAAATAGTTATAAAGAATCATTGAGACATGAGCTACTGCTTCTAATGCCTAAGGATAAAAAAAAGAGAAGCTTCCGACGTCTTCAAATTAAAAAAAATTAATGAGCCCCAATCATAAAAGCGCTAACAAGCCTCGCTCAGACAGCTAGCTAAAAGCTACTTACGACACACCCTCGCAAGTCTATCGTTATAAAAGACAAAACTTAACGATCCTCATACACGAATAGAAATAATCAAAATAGCAATTACATTGCGTCGGAGTTTTGAATCCACGTTCAAGCTATAGCTACGCGATCGCCAGGTTTTTAAAGAGCATTTAAGCCTTGTGCGTATAACTACCTAGCCATGCTGCATCCTACTAACGTATTTTGGTCCAGCGACAGCGAATATCACACACTTTATAACGAATATAGCTTAGCAGTAGGCTCCCGCTTTTCCCCTATTTATATTTGATTGTAGGAACTATACTTAATAACCTTTAAAAACAAGAAGATGAAAAAGATTTTAATGACTCTTTGCGCTATCGGACTAGTGTCCTCTGCTGCATTTGCGGGATCGGGTAAAATGCCGAAAAAAGTTAAAGATGCGGGAATATTCTGTGAGTATACGCTAAATATCTACGACTCCAACGGAAATTTTTTAGACTCGGAAGTCACATTATCCTACCAAGGTAGTGGATCTTGCGGCCGATTTTTCAAAACCATGCGATCGTATTACACATCGCAAGGATATCAACTTAATTAAAAGAACAACTGATTTTACACTAAAAATTACACAAGATGAAAAAGCTATTATTTGCACTTATCGCCACATTTGGACTTTGTGCTTCGAGCATGGCTGCTGAAAAAAGTACTAAACTTGTTTCTAAAGAAACTGCAGTAAAAATCGAAAAGGCATGGAAATGCACAATGTCTGTAACCGTTTATGTGAACGGTGATGCTGTAGGTTACGATGTTTACCATACAACGACCAATGGCTCGTGTCACACGTTCTTTAAAGCCATAAAAAAAATGTACACTGATCAAGGTTTTTCGATGAACTAGGATAACCTTAATTAAAAAGCTTTTCTAATCTGAGCCATAGTGTTATTTTTTCTATGGCTCAGATCATATTTATAGTGCTCTTCGTACGCGCTATAACCGAATCTACAATTAAAATATAATACCCATGATACGTAATGTAATTTTACTGCTTTTAGCGGTAAGCGGAAGTCTAACTTCGAAAGCCCAACAGCTGATGGCGAGTTACGAATATATTCCTTCGCCCGTCGCCACCTTTAAAGAGGATGTCTATTATGATGGAACGGTAAAGATTGCGGTCCGCGACTCGATTTCGCTAAAAAAAGAAACAACCACAGGCCAGTCTGAAGATGAAATGGAGTCGAGTGAGCTTTCTGTTGTGCTGGACGCTGGCAAAATATTCCGTAAAATTGTTATCCAGGATCCTAAACAAAAGGGACTGCTAGAAACCCGATCACTGGACAGTAAAAACTATCTGGTAGAAGATCACACCTTTAAAGCGATCAACTGGAATACCGATTACCCGGAAGAGGAGAAATTCGGAAATAAAATGTGTAAAAAAGCGACCGCAGACTATCGGGGTACAAAAGTAGTAGCCTATTATGACCCGTCTATCCCTGTACCGGCCGGACCGTACAAATTTGGAGGGCTTCCTGGTCTTATTGTGATGCTATACACCGAAAGTGCTCATCCGCACTATTGGTTGCTAAAAAAAGTTTCTTATCCTTTCGAAGGTCAGATTCCTGTAGACCGTAACTATATACAAACGTTGCCTAAGATGTCACTGAAAAAATATGTGGAGCAACATGAAAGGAAGATTGCAGAGCAGATGCGCATTATGCGATCCAAGCTTCCTGAGGGCGTAGAATTCAGTACCGAAAATAAAACGAAGACCCGAGGCACAGTAGAGCAGGTGTATGAATGGGAGCATGGTTCGAATTAGCTTGTTGCTGTTATTTTTAATACAGTTTTCACAAAGTTACTGCCAAACCTTGATAAGGGGTAAGGTAACTGCACCATCGTCTATCCCAGCTGGTATTCGCGTCAATCTCGTTGCTGAAAATGGTTCTGGAGGCTCACATTATTCCTTTACAGATGCTAAAGGCATGTTCCTCTTTTCAGGGGTAAGTCATGGAAATTATATGCTTCTTTTTGAGTCGCTGGCCTACAAATCCCTCAGCAGATCCATTCATCTCAATTCAGATACGCTGGAACTTTCAATCGAGCTGGAAGAAAGCAGTATACAGTTGCAGGAGGTATATGTAGCACCAAAAAAATTTATAAGGGCCGGGCGCGATACTATTGAACTTGATGCCAAAAACTATCTGCAGGGCGAAGAACGTACTGTTGAAGACCTGTTGCGCAAGATTCCGGGTATGCAGATCAGTGAAAACGGTACGATCAAAGTGGGCAACAAAGAGATTGAAAAGGTTATGGTGGAAGGAGATGATTTATTTGGAAAAGGCTACAAACTGCTCACGCAGAACCTCACCGTACATCCGATAGAAAAGGTACAGGTGCTGCAGCGATACTCAAACAATAAGCACCTAAAAGGAGTTGAACATTCTGAAAAGATAGCCCTCAACCTGACCCTCAAAAGTGAAAGTAAATCGCAATGGGTAGGCAGTATCGATGCGGCAGCAAGTGTAATCCCTACTGAATTTTACAATGCACAGGCTAATCTGATGAATTTTGGAAAAAAAACAAAATATTATCTATTGGGATCGGCCAATAATAATGGTCTGGAGACTCTACGTGGCATAGACCATCTGATCTTGAGCCAGGATCCAAATGAACCTGGTCAGGTAGGTCTCCAAGTTTCAACTCCTTCCCTACTGGAGAACAAACCGAGCTTAAATGAATTTGACCCGCAACGGTCAAACTTCAACAACGACAAGCTCCTCTCCTTCAACGGTATCTTTTCACCAAGAAAAGACCTAAAGATCAAATGGCTGGGTTTTGGCAATAGTAAGAAAAATAGTTTTGTCAGGCGGAGCTTATCCGAATACGCGATTGAAGATGTAAAATTCACAAATCACGAAGATCTTCACTACACCAATTCGGATATTAATTATTTCAGCAAAATAGAGTTGCAATATGATCCGAGTAAAAATTCGACCATTACATATATAGGTACATTGGGCAACATTAAGGCAAATGATATCGGCGAACTGACCTTCAATGGTATCGGATCATTGGAAACGATCAAAAAACGAAGCCTCCTTTCAAACCATTTACTGAGCTACACGCAGAAATTAGCCGAACGTACCGTACTGGTCTCTTCATTCCGCTGGATCAGGCAGCGTTCCCCCATCAACTATGCGGTAGATCAGTACCTGTATGGCGATCTATTCGAAGCTGAAGGTATAAAGGCTGATAGTATCAAAAACGTTTGGCAGGATACTGAAAATAATGTGGATTATTATGGAATGATCACCGAGTTAGTAAAGCGCGATGCGAAAGGCAACCCGTTCAGTGCTTCGATAGCGCATGAAATTACGCTTCGTGGCTTCAATTCAGCATTCTATCTGATGAATGGTTTTGGAGAAACTTATCGTCCAAAGGATTTTTTTAATCGGTTGAATTTTGAAGAACACAATACAGCATTATCTGCACAATATACCTGGAAATCCCGAAGGCTAGAGTTGACACCGAGCATCACAGCACGCCTGCTTCACTCTACCTTACAGAACAAACTTGCTCCCCAGGCCCAGTCCAGCATAAATAAATTATGGTCTCCAAAAGCGACAATTCTATGGAGGACGCATAGCAAGGGGGAACTGCGCAGTGAAGTTTCCTACCAAATGAATATGTCGCAAAGTGCTCTTGATGTACTGCCCAACTTTGTTTATAAAGGAAACCGGACTTTTTCAAGCGGTTTAAAAGAAAATCCCATCCTGGATATATTTAGTGTCAATGCTGTCTATACTTTAGGTAAAATGACGGATAAACTGTATACAATCTTATCAGGTGGATATAGTCAGCAGTTCGATTACATCGGACAACAGCAAGAACTGAATCCTGACTACAACCGCAACAATCTTGTTCTTTTTAAAAACAGAACGCTCACTTATTTTAATGCGCAGCTGAACTATTTCGTCGCTGGAATAAAAGGTAATATAAGACTTACCGGGGATGGTCAGCTGGCAAATTACCAGACGCAGGTCAAAGGACTTCCACCCTTACCGATACAAACGGCAGTTTACCAGGTTAGTCTTGATTACCGAAGTGTCTGGGAGAGTCCGTTCAATATTTTTACTGGACTGCAGTTCTATAATTCGATACTTCGAAATGGATCAACAAGAAGCGTTGTCCAGTCTAAGTTTGAAGCGAACATCAATGCCCGCTTGAGTAAAAAAATACGTACATCACTGAAAAACGAATTGTACCGATTCGAAAAAGGGCAGTACAGCCCAGGCCAGTATTATCTGTTCTCGGACTTTTCTCTACAGTATTTTATCCTAAAAAAAATGCAATTGGAACTTACAGCAAAAAACATCTTCAATGTAGATACATTTACGCAATCTGTGCTTTCGGACAGCCATCAGTCCACCCAATCTTATGCGCTACGTCCAAGACAGGTTATGCTTGGTCTAAACCTGAGTTTTTAGCTAGCCTCGGAAAGTATGTACCATGCAACCCTATACCAGCGAGATGGGCGAGCGACAGATTGAGCTAATTTTTCGATAGTACGGGTACTTTCCATTATCTTTAAATATAATTATATTCATCTAGTATGCCTTCTTCCAAAATAAACGATATAACTGTCTTTTTACTTACACTGCTGCTGTTTTCCTGCGGTAAAAATAATCGTTCTTCTAGTGTAACAGAAAAGGAAAACAGCATTTCAAAAAAAGATTATATCGCCTTTCTTATAAGCACGGATACTTTACCTTTAGTGGCAAAAATAAACACCATAACATCAGAAGACCGTATCCTTTCAAGAAGTAAAGATAGCGTCGCAATAGCGATGCATTATTTCTTTCAAGCAAAGCTTAACTATTGGGATAACAACTTTCAAAATGCGTCTATCTTGCTGGATAGTATGAAAGTAGGACATCAATCTGGCGATCTCTATTTTTTAAAAAAATGGGCTTCGCTGGAACAACAGACAAGAGGAAGTAATGTCGTAGATGCTGCAGTGATGAGAAAAATACAAGAGCTCCTGCAAAAAGCAGAAAATGCATCCAGTAGGATCACTTACCTTTTTTATGACCTCACTGCCAAGTCATTTTATCAGAATAAAAACGAAAAGGCGGCAGCAATATATGTGGACAAATATTATCACGCTCACCCCTATAAGCAGCACCCTGTTGTCAAACGACGCTACTACGATATGATATTCTTGCTAGCATCCCGACTGGATGATTATGAAAAAATGGCAAAATACAACAAACTGGCAAAACAGCTGGCATTAGCCTCTAACGATAACCTCGCCCTGGCACGTACCTACGACAACGAAGCGCAAATCTACGCCCGCATGGGATTCTATGATGAAAGTCTAAAGATGAGCAGAGCGGTTGTTTCCATTTTAGAAAAAAACAACGATATTCATGATGTAGCTTACAACAATTTAGCCAAAAGCTTTATAAATATCGGTCAACTAGATTCGGCAGTATATTATTACAAAAAAGCGATTGCAATGAATAAGAAGAATATGTCAGATAAACCTAGATATCTTCTTTACAAAGGCTTGTCCGAGGCCTATGTACTACAACGTGATTACAGAAAAGCATATGAAACCTTAGATATGGCTAGCCAACTCGAAGTAAAAACGATTAAAGAGATTGAAGCGGCTAATATTGCGGAAATAGAAGAGAAATATGAAGCAGAAAAAAAAGACCGTAATATTTTGACCTTAAAGAGTAAAAATCAGCATAGTGAAGACATCATTAGGCAACAGAAATATATGCTGTTTTCAGGTCTAGCTTTGGCAGCTGGATTACTGGCACTTATCTATAATGTGTATCAGCAAAAAAGTTTAAAGCAAAAAAACAAATTACTTCACAGTGATAACAGTAGGCTAAAACTGGAGCATAAACTTTTGCAGACCCAGCTCAATCCACATTTTGTTTTTAACTCCATCGCCAACCTGCAAGGTCTCATCGCAACAGGAGACAGCACAGAATCTGTACGTTACCTTTCTTCGTTTTCCCAATTGCTACGGGATATATTGGAACAGAGCCGGATGGATTTTATAGATCTAAATGAAGAAATTATCTCGCTCGAAAATTATATCCATTTGCAACAGATGCGCTATCCCAACCTTTTCGGCTACCGCATAGATATAGATGAACAACTGGATACCGAAGAGGTGTTTATACCACCTATGTTATTGCAACCTTTTGTAGAAAATGCGATCGAACATGGGTTTAGGAATATTGCTTATAAGGGCGAACTTATTATCCGGGTTGAATTAGAGGAAAATGAAATTATCATAACGATAGATGATAATGGAAGCGGTCTAACACACCAAAAAACATCAAGTCAGAAAAAGAAATCATTGGCGCAAGATATATTGAGAGAACGTCTTCAGTTATTATATAGACTCAACAATCAGCAAGCACGTTTTGAGCTCATTGAAAAAAAAGCCTTTGGCAAACAAGGCATTTGCATTAAAATAAATTTACCCATTATCAAAAATATATAAGGAAACTATGATAAAGGTCTACGTTTTAGAAGACGAAAAAATTATTCTGCGCCATCTGCTGCAGATACTGAATGAAATGCCGGACATCAAGGTGCTTGGCTATACCGAAGGGATCGCTAAAGCGAAAGTGGAAATACCTCTTTTAAAACCAGATGTGATCCTTGCTGACATCAGACTGAAGGATGGCAATAGCTTTCAATTGTTTGATGAAATCGGAACAGAAAATTTTCAGATCGTTTTTTTAACAGCATACGATCAGTACGCCATTGAGGCGCTGAACCTTGGAGCACTTGGTTATCTTTTAAAACCTGTAAACAAAGAGTCCCTACATGATATGCTGGATAAATGCCGACAGCACCGTGGGCAAATGACAATGGATCCGGAACGTGTTACTCTAGCTAAAGATCACTACCTCTCTCCGGAAACCCCATTGAACCGAAGGATCGCACTCAAAAGTCAAGAGTATATCGAAATCGTATCGATGGACGATATCCTTTACTGTAAAAGCGATAAAAGTTACACTTCGTTTTTTCTCACAGATAAAAGAGAGGTGCTGGTCTCTAAAGGGCTCAAGCTCTATGAGAACATGTTGGCCAGATGTGGTTTTCTCCGTTGCCATCAGTCATATTTAGTAAACTTCTTATATGTAAAAAAATACTATCGGGAGGGTTTTCTCGAAATGACCAATAAAGAAATGATACCGGTATCAATTAGAAAAAAGGAAGAGGTCTTATTGTATCTGGAAAATTTAGCCTGATAGCTGTCTTGCTTCACCTTCTTATGCATTAAAATTAAATGGTACAGGATGCAAAACTGCTATAAGCTATAGGAGTTTTGCATCTGATTGATAATAAATCGTATTAAAATATTTAATAGGATTCGATCATGAAAGCAGGAAATCACCAAGAAATGGATAATACTCAAAAGATTTGACTCTTCAGATCCTTGATTAGCAATTTATAGTTGCTTTTTTTTCGAGATGTAAATATTAATTGATTATAAGAACGTATATATCGAGTTACTAACGCTGAAGCTGATAATTATATCTTACAATTTAAGAAATTTAGATTATTTATACATTTTTCACAATAGTGAGATAATTATTATTAATATTGCAAACGTTAAGTTTTAAAGTTATTTATTTGTACTGGAGAACATAGTTTGATGTTTAATAAGGTTTTAAAAATTCCCTCTTCTAATCAGGAAAGATAATGATCATTAGTCGTAATTGTAATTCATTTTTGATAATTTCTTTAGCTTCTATCGTAGGCTGGGGTCTGCTTGGCGTTTTTATAAGACTTTCCTCTTTGCAGTCTCCATTGCTGATCATATCCATGAGATTTATGATCACTTTTTCTGTTTTATTAATAGTTTTATTGGCCCAAGGAAAAACTAAACAGGTTTTCAAAGATCTTTTCTCTAATAACACAATAATTGTATTAAGTTTAGTATTATTTCTAACTTATCTTTTTGGAACGATTGCCTTTATGCTAGCTCCCATTGGAGAAGTTACATTATTGATCAGCAGCTCTCCTTTTTTTGTTATATTATTTAAGAAATTAAAGGGAATTGTAATTTCAAAAAATGAATATATAGGAACTATCATTGCTATTCTGGGAGTTGCTGTTATTTTTTACCCGCACTTAAGCACCAAATTATCGCTATCGGGATCTTCACTTCTGGGACAAGTTTTTGCTTTATCCGGCGCGCTATTATTTGCTATTTTTGTGATGATTTCCAACACTAAGAATGTTTTAAATAAACAAATAAATACTTTAAGTGTAACTTTGGGAACCTGTCTTTTTGGTGCTTTAATCTTCCTATATATCTTATTATTTGACAAAACGGTTTTCCCTTTGGGGGAGTTAAACGGAGTGAATATTTTGAGTATATTTTCTCTAGGGATATTTTCGACTGCCATCCCCACTTTTGGCTTTGCATATGCGTCTAAAAAATTGCCTCCGTTACTATTATCCAACCTACTATTGATGGAGCCTGTTTTTGCTATTGTTTTTGCCTATTTATTTTTATCCGAAATTCCCAATAGCTACATTTACCCAGGTATTTTATTAATAGTTCTGGGCCTTTTAAAAGTATCAAGAAAAACGAGTGCAGATAATATTGCTTAAGAATCAGCATGATTATTAGGAACAACCTTTTGGACTTACAAAGAAGATAGCGATCAAGGATAATGATCATGTTAATGGTATTCGAGCACTCTACACTCAAAATAACATAAAAAAGCCATTGATTTGCATTATGTATTGGGAATGAAATGGATGATAGGTTAGCGTTGGTTGTATCAGCTAGCTAATATTTTCTTTCGAAGGAAACTCCATTGAAGCGATATACAGCACTTGGATTGGCTCCTCCAAACCATAATTCGCCATCTTTACTTTTATATATGGTCCAGATATGTTGACTCTCGACACCGTCTTCTTTCGTGAAGTTTTTGATGGATTTACCATCGTATCTCCATATACCAGAGCCTACCGTCCCAAACCAGACATGACCTAAGCTATCCTCTCCAATCGAAAAAACTTTCTCAAGAGAATTACCTTTGATATCCTTCTTTTTTAGTTTTTGTTCCTTGGAAAAATTAATCACTTTTTTACCGTCATATTTTAATACACCGATCCCATTATTGGCGATCCAGAGATTTCCTTTTCCATCTTCCATAATACTACGGGCATGCAGATGTCCGGTCTGATCATTGAGACCCAAAGATTCATCGTTAAATATTTTGAAATCGGAGCCATTATAACCGATCACTGCACCATAGCTCCCAAACCAAAGTGTTCCATTTTTACTTTTGACAAATGCTGTACTAATGGAATAATGATTCTCATGTCCTGGTTTTGTTTTAATAGGAAATTTACGATATGAAAGCTTCTGTCCATCATACTGATACACCCCCGGATCTCCTTCAAGCTTGTTGTACGCCTCCATTTCATTTCCTTTAAAATAAAGGTCTTGATCTTTTATTTTCCACTCGCTTTTTGAGTTATAATTTTTTGCTGTATAAATAGTCATGTGCTGTCCATCGTATGTACTTAGACCTTTACCGCATTCAAACCACAGGATACCATTCGCGTCTTCATACATATTTCGGACCTGATTGTGGCTTAAACCGTTTTCTGTTGTAAAATAATGAAGTCTTCCATCCCGAAGCATGCCAACCCCTTCACTGTGACTGCCAAACCAAATATTTCCTTTGCTATCTTCTAAGATTGAACGTATACCACTGCTGTATTTCAATCGTGTGGAGTCGACTTCATTTTCAATGGGTTGTTTCTTTTTTTTAATCTGATTTGTTGGACTTTGATTTTGACAGGATATTGTGACAGCGATCACAAATAGATAGCAAAGGACAAATACATATGGTTTATTTAATGTAATTTTCATCTAAATAGTATTTTTTGGAAAAGAATGGGTCTAGAAATTATTCAGCCTTAATCAAAGGAATACCGGCTTAGATTTCCCCATTCTTCTTGAAGAATACTGTAAACATACGTTCCTTTACTTTCACCATAAGACTGAATATTGTAATTTCTTAAAAGCCCTTCTTTAACCGCCCCGATCTTTTCTATTGCTCTTTGTGATTTGAGATTGTTGATATCTATTTTAAATTCTACTCGACGTAGATCTAAAATGTCAAAGGAATAGTCAAGGAGAAGTCTTTTACAAATTGCATTTATACCTGTTCCTTGATATTTTTCGCCAATCCATGTCCATCCGATTTCTAATCTTTTATGCTGAAAACTGATATTTCCAAACATCGTTAATCCGATTGGATCACCGTCTTCCTTCCTGATAATGATGAGTGGGTATAATTCCTTTTCCTGTTTTGCATGAAGACAGAAATTAAAATAATCTGTTAGATCATTTCGGTTTTTTACTCTTGCTCCAAATTCGCCTAGTGCTGTACTATAGCTTATAGATTCTATTGTATCAATATCATGAATGGTCAAAGGGCGCATAAAAATTGACTCGTTTTCAAGAATCAATTCAGATGAGAAAAATGTTTCTATATTCATTTTGTGTTTGTAGCTTATAGTTGCTTATACTAGCTCAATATACATAAGTTCCGCAATACTATTATAAAAGTAGCTTGATATTTCACAGTCTTATTGATGAAGACCATTGAGGAACTTATTCGCCATAAATAATTTTGCAAATATCAGGTACAGGAATAACTGTACTTTCTAAACTATTATTTTGCAATATTATAATAGTTTTATCGCGGTCGATATGTCTTTCAATATATGTGATATAACCTGCCCAATCGCCAGAATGAGAAACTACTTTGCCGTATTTTTCTGAATTTTCGATGAACCATCCATACCCATATGCTGTAGCTTGCCCTGTGGAAGTCTCATGGGAAGAAAATACCAATTTCTTATCATTATCGTCAATCAACTGATCGGTATATAATGCCCTATCCCATTTCAAAAGATCTTCAGTTGTTGAATTTACCATTCCATCTCCAACGACTCCATCGAGAAAAACTTCATAATTTTCGTTTCCTAATTCATCTGGAAGTATTTTTCTTTTCAAACTGTCGGAATTAATATATCCCTCGGCGTAATTCTCAATTTGCATTGGTTCGTATCTTCGCTGATATATAAACGTCCTATTCATACCGAGTGGCATGAAAATATTTTGTTTTAAAAAATCATTAAAAGAAGATTTACTGACACGTTCAATAACTGTAGCTAATACTAAGTATCCGGTATCACTGTACTCCCATTTTTCATTTGGCTGAAATTCTCTTTCAGGCTTAACCTGTTCAAATAATTTAAGAATATTGGCATTGGTTGCGATATCATTCTTGTTCCAATATTTTACAGCTAGCGCCATATAATCAGGGAGGCCACTGGTATGAACTAATAAATGATGTAAAGTAATTCCTTTATATGCGGCAAGTTCTGGAACATACCTAGAAACCTCGTCCGAATAGGATAACTTTCCTTGCTTCTGAAGTAGTATAATCGCCATTGCTGTAAATTGTTTAGAAACTGATGCGAGTTCAAAAGCAGTATCATGATCAATTTTTCTTTTTGATTTTTCGTTGGCCAAACCGAAACTTTCCTGATAAATAACCTTACCTTTTTCAGCGACAAGGACATTACCATTGAAGGCATTGCTACGATGTAAACTGTCTAGTAAATGGTGAAACTGTATATGTCGAGTATCTTCTTGTGCAAGGCAGAGCTGCGAAAATAAAGTGAATATAATTACACCCATACATTTACCTTGGTTACTCATAAAATAATTTAAATTATTACAATCAAAAATACTATTTTTAAATAAAGTAAAATAATTTTCCCAATTAAATATTTTCATTGCTAAAAAAACCGTTTGAAGACACATCAGACTCCAAACGGCTTAAAAGATATTCGATTGATAACTTTTGCTTATGAACGGAGACGCCCCTGGCAACTCTTCGAGATCAGCACCAAAAAAAATCGCATTCTCAAATTATGTTTTTCGTTCTTTTCTCTTCTTTGGAATGTAGTTACAAGCGCTATGCTCGACATATTCAATTTTATATTCGAATAGAAGTTGAACAATTATTTCTCTAGTTTCGTCCTCTTGCAATCCCAACCATTCACCCAGATCGATTTCATTTAACTGACCTCTATTTTCTAGAAATGCTTTATAATATTTCTCCTTATTTTCCATAATTATATTTTTTTTGTACGGCGATCATCATATGTGGGCTAAACGGTAAAAGATAGCAATCAGTTTCCGTAGTTTGAAGAAGCTCCATGAGTGTCTCTCTGTTTTTTTTATGTAGCATGTTGGCAAAATAATTTTTATCCAACCACGCCAAACCTTCTACTGCGTAAGTATTCAGATGAATTAATTCCTGAAGGGTAAATTCATCTTTTAATTCTTCAGGTTTGTGATAATAGGCTTCTGCTAAAAGCCAGGGAAAATCAGATGGCGGGTTGTGCACCCCATTTATTAACTCTTGTTTACACATATCAAAAAATGACCTTTTGTGAATGAGTCCATTCAACAATCCAACGAGAGTGGATGCAGTGTAATTGATTGCAAAACCTAAAATAATACCATTATTTTTCACAACCCTTTTCGCTTCAGAAATGGCAAGGGCACGATCTTCCTTTGCTTGCAGATGGTAAAGTGGGCCATGCAATATGATGAGATCTGCAAAATTATTCGGAAATTCCAATTTGCGAGCTTCCGCCAAATAAATCGAAAACTTATTTTTTAATGTCTTTACTCGATTTTTCGCGATTTCAATATGCTTTGAAACGGGTTCTACCAAATGAACCTCATGCCCTTTTTGAGCAAGCCATGCAGCATATTTCCCGGTACCGCCACCAACATCTATTATTCTTGAATTTGACTCAGGAAGATATTTTTCTATCAGTACTTTAATTCTTTCAAATTCAAACACGCCCATCCCTTTTTCCAGTCGAGTTTCTTCGGATGCGTTATTGTAAAATATTTCTATATTTCGACTTATTAACGGGTTACTTTTCATGGGTAATTATTGTTAACGATCATCCCGAATGCTTCTATGCATCAAGATGATCAAGGAATTGATTTATAATCAATTTTCCCGATGAATATTTAATAAAAAAATGTGAATAGGATTATCTGCTCAAAGAAATAAAATAATTCCAATGAGTCCATTAACTCTGTTGTAGAGTCCGTCTAAAGGAAGACGCAGATAATATTTAAATGCAGTTTAACAGACTATAAATATAGTTATTCTAAATTAATTAAAATTGCATATCTTGTAAAAAATATTATTCTTCTTAGGAATGATTATTAAAATGATAACTTTTTTCACTACTTTACTTTAAAGTAAGTAAACAGAATATATAAATAAAATGAAAAAATTATTATTAATATTTACCGCTACTATATTGATAGCTAAAGCTTCATTTGGACAAATTCACAAACCCGTAAAGTGGACAGTTGCCAGTAAGAAAGTAAATAACAAAGAAGCTGTAGTTTTCTTAAAAGCTAATATCCAAAATGGATGGCATATTTATGCTCTAAATTTGAAAAAAGGTGGCCCTATACCCACCTCTGTAGCATTTAAAAAATCTCCAGATTTTACATTAATTGGCAAAACTCTTGAACCTGTACCCAAAATAAAATATGAAAAAGTGTTTAAAATGGATGTCGGTTATTTTATAAATGAAGTTATTTTTCAGCAAAGAGTACAACTTTATAACAAAAAAGATTCCAATGTTAAAGGCATAGTTAAATGGCAAAGTTGTGATGCCACGCAATGTCTGCCAGAAGAGGAATATGCTTTTTCAATACCGATTAAGTAAAAGCACATGATCATATTGTCAACTTGGATGTTTCTGATCCAAGTTGACAACAAAACAAAAAAACATTCTGGATGACATACTATTGTGCTCATGGAGCTAACCATAATATTAGAGACAACTTACCAAACACTGGTTGAAAAATTAAACAATCTTCTGTAAAAATGATAATGTAATCTCCTATAGTAATCATTAATTATCCTCCAAAATCGCCACAATCATGTTCTTTAAAAAGTGGTAAAGCTTCTTTAACTGTAAAAAACTTTGATATTCTTTTGTTTTTTAGTTCCAGTTTCTTCCCTTCTAATACCAGCTCATAAACAGGTGCTTTATCTATTTTTGATAAAATATACGTGCATTCTGATGTTTTTAAAGTTGTTTTATTTCCTTCGATAGAAGCAACGAAATCATCAATTTCAAAAGTGTCTTTTTCATCACAGACATTGGTCCATATCATTTTATTCTTTGTAATGGATAAACTAGCTAAATCGCATGAATAACAGTTCCCGGAGAATTCTATACCGTATTTCACATACACATTTGTACTTGTGCTATCCAATACATCAATAGGGATTAAGGTTGAAAGATCAGTCGGAAGATCCACTTTAGTTACCGTATTTTCTCGAAGAACAGGCGTAGCGGCTGTATCTACTTTTGGAACTATATCAGTAGATTTATCCCCTTTCTTTTCGGCAACTGGTGAGCAAGAAGCGAGTAGAGCCATCGCAAAAGAGAAGTTGATGATTACATTTTTCATGTGTATTGAATAATTTTAAAGTCTTTCATTTATCTTTTTTAAAATTGTCTAAAATATGTCCTTCGATAAATCCCTGCTTTCGGCCATATTAAGCCAATTTGAATAGTAATATCTTTGCTAAAAGACACAAAAAATGAAAACATTATATCCATTCGTCATATCCACCCTAGTTGTTACTTTTGTGGGATGTAATCCGTCTCCTAAAGCAACTGAAACGAGTAAAGAGACCACTGAAGTTACGAAGAAAATCATTACACTAACCGATTTCAAAAAAATAAAAGGTGTAGATAATATACAGGATGTACCCTTTCAATTATTTACTAAACTAGATTCTGTTCATTTTTTTATGGCTCCAAGCAAAGATGCTGATCACCTAAAAGTAGCTAAAAATAAACTCGATAATTACTATGGATTTGAGGAGTTTGATGATTTTTACGCGATCCATTTTAGCATTGATAATAACATTTCGAATAGCATTGAAGCTTTTGTTTTGAAGTCAGAATTCACAGCCTCTTTTGATTTGACCTTAGAAGGTAAAGATCTTTATGAGATCAGAAGCAGCTTATTGAAGAAAACTCAAGATTTTAAAAATAAATCATTCCGTAAATTCGGTACGATAACAGAGGTTTCAGCACAAGAATTTAAAACAGCTTCTAAAAATCGAATCGATGAAGTCTTAGTGAAAAATCCGAAAGTAAAACTGAAAGATGGCAACTGGGTGTATACGGAAAATGGAAAAGAAACCACGATTGTGCAACATGAGAATGTCCATACAGAAGACGGCATGTTATCCAATGAATATATCGGGCAGTCTCCTACACTAAATTTAGAGATCTTCAAAGAAGAATCGCCAGAAGTTTACGATATGTACTACTCGTTTTATACGATAAAACCTGAAGTTAATTTTAGAACGTTTACCGGTGGTTATCCACAAATTATTCCAGGTAAAAATTGGATTTCTTATGTCAATTCAAACAATGACGTAGGAAGTGATTTTACCATTAACAAATACGCGGAGCAAGTTTCTGATCAAGAAAACCTGCTGTATATTAATTTTACGAACTTCAAAATTGCAGATCATAAAGAAGCTTTTTGGGCGGATAACGACACTTTTTATGCTGAAGTATTCCCGACAAATTCAGCCCCGGCGAAGGGTAAAAACCAAAAGACAGCTTACATAAAAATTCAGTTGAAGCCGAATCTATTTTAGTTAAGAATATATAACTGCTATTTTCTGATCAGCTGCAGTTGATCCCCTTTTTTCACCATATTAAAGGACATGACTTTTGATATGGTGAAAACCTGGGTTGGGGCTTCACATGTTCCAGATCGGGCAATGCTATCAACCTGCATTTCAATTTGATCTGCTTTGGTGAAATAATATCTTCCAAATATTTGTGTGAAACAATCATTGCCACATTCCCAACTATCATAACTTGTAAATCTTTCTTGATCGAGAAAGTCTACTGCGTATAAATTGAAAATAAATGCCGTATCTATTCTTTTTGATAAGCGATAGGTTGTATCACCATCTATCGTGAAAAGCCCTCCTTCCTGAATGATCCATTTGCTATTTTTTAGATCGTTAGGGAAATTGTTTTTCTTTCTTTCAGCATCTGCACAACTTAGAATCGTTATTGTCAGCAAGAGGCTAAAAAAAGTAAAGGAAGCAGTTTTTTTCATTGTCGCTTTATTTTGTTAATATGCAAGCCATTTCAAGTACAATCATTTCTAAAATTTGTTTGACCATTTTATGATCTTTAAAACAAATCCAGGTATTCTTTCTTTAATGATCTCTTTTGGATCGCTTCAATAAAAGCACTAAAACTGTCCGACACAAGTTCTGTTTCTTCAAACTCAGGTTCTTGACCATAATAGATTTTTCCAAAATTTTCTTCTGAAACATGAAGAGCAAAATAGGCATAACCTTTTTTAACAGATAGAATAATAGGTACATGTTGATTCCAAAAATTCTTTACCACTTGTTGATTTTCAACATCTCCATCAAAAGCGTCTAAGGACAGAATTTCAAATTCATTCCATTTGAAATCATTTTCATCATTTGTCTCATTAAAATCTGCAATGCTGTTAAACCATGTTGTATCGGAGTGGTTCGTGAGCAAGGAGTATGTTTTTAAAAAAGCAAGATAATCATCCGGCAGGTTCGAATATCGTGTCTGAAATCTTTTATTTAAAGTTTCATGATCAGAGTCCTTCGTAATAAAATGTAGGTATTCACTTAATAGGTTCATCGTTTCGTTTTCAGATGTCTAGATTTTTCAAAGAAATTAAAGGTCTGCTCAGCTATAAGTTTTGGATTGGTAGCTGCTATACCATCGATCCGGTCTTCATACAATTGGATATTTATTAATTTAACATCATTAGGTATTTTATAAATTTCATCTTTGGTATAATTATATCCCTTTACATCAGCGCTTTCCTTGCCTGGATATTTTTTAATCTCTACGTAATACCGCAATGTGATGGTATTCCCCTTTTGTTCTCCTCTTTCAAAACGAATTTTTCTAAGCTGATGAACAGCATGGCCACTGGAACTGATGTTGCCCTGCATCCGAAATTTAAGAATTTCAGCATTTTTATAGAGCATGTAAATAAGAGGAACTAGGCGTTCTGTGACTTCCTTACGGCTCACATGAGTTTGTATTGCACCAGTTTCTGGAATTTCTTTTAATACCCGCTTTGGTTCGGTGTAAATAGTAGAAATCTGCAATTTCTGAACATTTGTTTTACAGCCAAATAGCGCTAAAAATGAAGTTAAAACTGCTAAATATCTCACGGTCTTATTCCTAATAAATCTTTGAATTAAAGATAACAAAAGATACCGTTTGAAAATATCCCCGATACTGGTAGTTTTTAGCGTTTTTACTTTTTTTCCAACAACCTATTTATACATCCACTTTAATGATCACCGTATAACGATTGCTACCTGAGCACCTAAATTCTCTAATTCTTGAACGCAGCTATGTATCCATTTTTTAGGACCTTTGTGATACAATATACGTGCTTCCTTACTCATTTGCAGCGCTTCAGCACCCGACAATCGGTACTTCGCTTTTAATAAGGAGACTATTTTCATTTTATTTGGACCGATATCTGTGATATACACCTCAGCCTCCTGCCAATCCGATTCGCTGATCATTTCATTTTGCTCATCTTCTGCCATCTCTGGCATCTCCAGCACATTTTGATAAACTTCATCCCAAAATTCATTTCCTGAAATACTCAATTCCGTTAATAATGAAAGTAGGCCATTTTTATCATACCGTAGCTCGAAAATGGTTCGTAAAACATTTTGAAAAGTATCAATGTTATCTGCCACTTTAATGGGTTTCCATTTTCCTGCACCATGAAAGGCAAAATAAACGGGAAAATTTTCTTCTGAATCGTTAAAATCGATAAAAAAGGGGTCTGCAAAATAATTACTGGCAATGACTAGCCAGCTTTCTTTAAAATCTCCTTCCTTTTCGCCAATCAAGCTTTTGGATGCAACCGTATTAAAAGCGTATCCATCTTGGAATGCCAGCAGTTGATCTACTACTGGAAAGTTTTCCGGGAGACAGAAATTTTCAATCGAATACGTTTGATTCCAAAAATTTAATAAGGAGGGAAACTGACCAACTTGCTCTAAGAGGCGCTTATTTTCACTTTCAAAAGATGCCTGCTGTTCCGCTGTTAATTCGTTTTCATGTTTATCTTCATTATCAAAAGGAAATTTTCGTTGCATCCAATGCAGTAAATCTCGATCTAATATTTTAAAATATTTTTCTTCCAAGGTGCCATAAGAAGTAAGATATACCTTTTTGTCCTCGTCATTTCTAGAAATTACAGCCACTTGCCCTCCAGAATCATCGGCCACAGGAATATAATAGGGCAAATACGTCTCAAACTGATGGGTTGTAAAGCGTTCTTTAATAGCTTCCTCATCTTGAAAAACACGTATGCTATCAGACACGATTTCAGAATTAAATTTCTTCTGAAATATTTTAATAAAGCTCTGCCAGTGATTGGGTAATTTCATAGGTATATTAATTCAGTTGACTTTTCGCATCTTGCAGTATTTTTTCAGCGTTCCGTCTTATCTCTTTGGGTAATAACTTAAAATTTGCATCCTTTTCTTCCCTGTACTGATCTTCTTCCTGAAAAGGAATCCAACCGGTAATCTTTGATTTTAAGAATGTTTTTCCGCCCCCATTTGTGTAAACGATAACTTTCAGCGGTTTAGCATCTAAACCATCTGATTCTTGAAAATAAGTAAGGTAAAACTCAGGAAAACCATCCTTATTTGCATCTCCCACTTCACAGTAGTTAATGAGATAGATCGGCTGTGCCAATCCTACAGCAAAATCTTTAAAGGTAATTTTTGAAATTAATCCGCCATGATCTTCCAGAAAAATTCCTGCGTGCAGATCCTTGGGGTTATCGTTAAGATAAGCGTCCTGTGCAGCTTTGCTTTCGTTTAAAAACCAAACATAACTTCCGCGGTTGGGAACAAATGATTGAACAACCATTACCGGATTTCCGGGCAATGGATTTCCAAGATCTTCAATTATTTCATTGAATTTTTGATCAGAAGGAAAATATACTCCAGTACGTATTTGCGCAAAAGAGGGTAAACTTAAAACACAAGCAACAAGTGCTAACAGCATTCTGAAAATCATAAATATCGTATTTGGAGTTTATTATTAATTTTCTTTGTATTCTTTTCCAGAACAAATGTCAATATAGTAATAAATAGTTTGCTTTTCATTCAATTTAACCGTGACCAGTCCATCCGAATTAATGGATTGATAGGCTTTTGATCCAATGTATTGTTTATTTTTATTATCGTAAAGCGCATACAATCCACCCTGTTCTTTTTGAAGCGCATAGATCTGATTTTCAGTACTCAAAACCGATATTTCATGATATTCGGGCTTTATCTCCCAGATATGTTCGTGCCGATTCCACAAGCCTTTAGTGCGAAATTGTTTTTTGTCTTCAATCGGAATAATATATAAATCACCCATGCCTTCATACGAATTTATTTTCCCTAATTTCCAATTTTTATCCATGTATCTATTTGGTAAAATCATTTTTCTATCGGGCCAGACCAAATTTCCTACTTGATCCATGACCTTAAAATTATACGTATCAATGGTATCAACAACAGTTCCTTTGGTATCAATATATAGCCAATCGAACGCCCAAATAGCATGATCATAATTAAAAACACCCAATAGAAAATAAGGTGAATTAGTTATTGAATACACTAGGGTAGTTTTTCTTATGAAATCGATCTGTTTAGCTGTTGCCTTTGTGATTTCCTTTGGAAATACCTTGTCATATTGTGGAAATGGATAAACAGCATTGGTTTCGCTATCTAATAGTAGTTTAGGAACTTCAGGTGTATAACGTTCTTTATTAATTTCATTGAGCACGATTGTTTCTTTCTCAAATTGCATTAAAAGTGTTTCGACACCTTCCAATCTGTTGTGAATCGGTTTTTTATGGTTCAGTTCATAAAGGGAAAAACCTGCATTTGAAGCTTTAATAAAGCGTTTATTTTCAAGCAATTCAGTGACATTATGTTCAATTTTATTCAAGCGATTTTTTTTGATTTCATACAGGGTACCATTCCAAAAGATGTGGTTTTCATCTACTGGAATAAAATTTAAATAGTAACTGTCGTCCAAATATGGAACATCCTTATGAAGTAAAATTTGCTTAGTTTCTACTACTCCTATTTCAATGTTGTGGTAGTTTTTTTCTTTTTGGATTCCACCTCCCAGAATATTCCATTCCCATTTCCAGATCGGCATCTTCTTGACATATTCCAGGTCTCTTTTGTAAAAAGTTAAACCATTTATAACGTTTAAGTTGATTTCGCTGGCTGAAAAATCCAAAACTATTTTTCCATTTTCGTCTATGGCCGCATATTCATTCTTGTCATTTTCAACAATTGCAAAACCTGTCGGTGTCAATAGGGAGGCCGTACGGAATTTTTGATTTGTGACAGCTTTCAAACTTGTTTTATCTACATAGATAAAATCATTTTGCTTCGTTAAAAAAGGAACACTTTTTATGGTCTTCTTTTTTAAAAGGACATCAGGAGAATTGTCCTTTTTTTCTTGTGTACAAGCTGTAATTGAAATCAACATAAATAGGATACTAAAAGCTATAGTTTTCATGCTTAATAATTTTATTCATCTTATCCATCAATATTAGATAGAATATAAGATGAATACTATCCCAGTTATCAGCTATATTTTAGCCTAATATATTGTTTCCAATTGGATTTTGAAAAGACAAAGAGCTTAGGCACTCTGCTATTTCTTGAAGTTGATCTTTAGAAATTCATCCAAAATATAAATGCCGTTATTTTAAAATAACGGCATTTTGGTTTGAATGTAAATCAGCTTTGAAAACACCCTAGCTTCTTGCAGGCTATTCTTCTATATTTTACATTGACCATTCAAATGGCTTAGTACAAGGATCACACTCAAATTTTAAAACCTTACCTAAACTTTGTGCTTTTCTACCTTTTTTTACGAACACATAGGCCAGATCTAAATATTCTTCCACTTCCTTTCCACTTTCATCCCTTCCTTTTAATATGACAGAATAGTATTTTCCATCGCTATCTTTTTTATAAAAAACTTCATTAACAGTAACTTTTTTAGGTGTTTCATTATCACAGCAACTGCACCATAAAATCACGATTGGTTCTTTTTTAAGGTAGACGACTGCAGCTTCTGCTTGCTTCTGTGTTAAAGCCTGAAGTTGATCTGCTCGCGAAAAAAAAGCAGTACATAACAATACAAAAAGTAAAATGGTCTTTTTCATATGGATTAATTTTATGGAATTCGATAAGCAAATACTATGCCTTTTGAAACTTTAATGTGGGAATAACACGGAAATTGCGATTATATCTAACCCGATATTTTTTAACATGTAACTTTAATTTTTAGCTAACCGACGGCCTCCTTAATTAGTAAGCTCATTGCTTTTCCAGAGGATTTTCAGTAGTCAATAACATACCTTAGAGATGAACAATGATATTCCTCTATCTCACAGTATCATCACATACACCTACTCCGGTATTTTTTCTGTTAAAATTTCATTATCTGCCATGTCATAATATGTGCATGTCATAGAATGCAGTGAAACAGTCCATTTTTCCACACCGGTCTCCGCACAATGTTTGCAAAAAGTGAAGTAATCAGTCTCCCCTTTTTGGTGTATCTTTAAGTAATCCCTAAATTTTAATGGATCACAGACTGCTTTAATTTCTAAGTTCGCATACGAGGGTTTTGAAACGGTCTTAAATTCATTTTCACCGAAATATTCGGTGTGACTATCTCGTACCCAAGTTTCGAATGCTATTACACCTAACTTTTTTATTTCTCGAATATAGTTAGGAAAGTCTGTTCCTGATTTGACTTTGCTATGCGCCTCCTCGATCTGTTCTACTGTAAACATCTTTTTTGTATGTTATTTTCTGTTCTTACTATTCATTTATATCCAAATTCATAATTTAAAGTTATAAACTACTTTTTCAGAGGGCCTATATGTTTGTAAGTGTTGATAAGCAGTCCTGTAGGAGTTGCTTTAGAGCTTACGAATGCAAGTTCTCGCGCGGTTATACCGTCTCCTAACAATCGTTTACCGTGACCAAGCAAAACAGGATAGGTTATCAATACAACCTCATCTACAAGTCCGGAATCTAACAATGTTGATGTTAACGTGGAGCTTCCGACAATAATCAGATCAGGTCCAGCTGTTGCCTTAAGTGCTGTAATTGCCTGAAGCACATCCGTGCCCAAGCCTTCCACCGGACCCCAGCTTAAACTCTTTGGACTGTGTGTTGCAATATATTTAGTAGCTGCATTGATCGCATTGGCCATTGGAAAATCTCCAGCATTGGGCCAAAATTCACTGAATATGTTATAAGTAGTACGTCCAAGGAGAAGGTCAAAATTTGGTCCATATGCTTCAAAAAGAAGTGCTGCACCAGCTGCGCTTCGATATGCAGTCGTCCACGCTCCATATTCATAATCGCCGTCATGTTCAATCACACCATCAAGCGAAATATGTTCAAAAATTCGAATCTTTCTCATGTCTTTTCAATTTGGTCAATGATTAATCAAAATTAACGTATTCGAATTACGCGATCAGGGTGTATTTGCGACAATACAAGGGGGCTTTTAGCCATTCCTTTTGTATTTTTCCATAAGAAACTGATCAGTTGTCTATAACAACCTACTTACAAACTCTTTATCCAATTCTTCATGATATTTAACACCTCAGGAGAAATCGTTTCTTCAATAGTAACATATTCACTCACTTGACCTGTTTTTGCATGCTGAAACAGGTGATTCAATCCGGGCATCGCAATCACTTTAAAATTTTTATTTCCTGCTTTGGTAAGCAACGTTTTAAAACCAGAAAGGTTTTCCTGAGCCGATACCTGTACATCTTTTTCTCCGTTCAAAGCTAAGACAGGTATCTTAATTTTTGTTAAAGTGGTTGCTGGATCATATTTCAAAAAAGAGCGCATCCAAGGCAGAAAGAATCTTGCTGCAAATTCATCAATATTATTATAAGCCTGCGGTCCTGTATAACCAAGCTTAGCCAGGAATGGCTCAGGCTGGCTATTGAGCCATGCTTTCATTTTCTTTGCAAATATTGGCTTGAGTTCCTCATTGTCTGAATAAGTCGCCGAAAGATCAAATAACATATTCAACAGACTGTCAAATCTACTAACCTCTTCCGTATTTAATCCGAGCTGTTCATAATTATTCTTTAACTGCATCGCCATTAATTCCCGGCCTTTAATACCTACTCCTGCCAAACTAACGATGAAGGCTACATCTTTAGAATGCACAGCTGCCATAGGGCCAATAATACCACCTTCGCTATGTCCTATAAGGCCTATTTTTTTGCTATCAATCCCCTGATGTGCCTTCAAGTATTCCATACCGACCAGCACGTCTCCCGCAAAATCCCATGATGTCGCATCCATCACCTCACCTGTCGTTTCTCCAACACCGCGATCATCAACACGTAATACAGCAATACCATTTCTACTCAGATAATCAGCAATGACCCAAAAAGGTTTATGTCCAAACAAAGTTTCATCGCGATCTTGCTGCCCAGATCCTGTAATTAAAATTACAGCGGGTACTTGCTTATTCGTATCAGGTAAAGTCAGAGTAGCACCGTATTGAATTGATTTATCGGTATTGTAATAAATAACTTTTTCTTCCTTGTAAGGGAAAGGAGCCTTGGGCATCTGTGGCCGCTTAATTTCAACTTCCTTTTCAACTCTTTTTAAAACCAATGGTAGTGCGCCTCCTTGCTTCCACTCGCCAACCAATTCAGTTCTACCTGATTTAAATGCACCATAGAAACCTCCGCCTATTTGAGCTGAAAAAGCAGTCACACTGTCATTTGTGACCTTTAACTCAGAAACCTTCAATCCCATAGCACCTTGATCTGGGCTATCAAAAACGGCAACGTACTGATTTGTTAAGCTATCTTTCGATATCCTTAGAAATATACGGATATTTTCTATTTTGCCCTCCCATACTGTTTTAGATGGTAGATCTTGTGCTGCCAATTGATTTATAAAGCACGTAGCTGTTAAGAGAGTGAGAAGTAATTTTAATTTCATAAAGTGGGTGATTGGTATTATAATCAAATATAATTATTTAATTTAAGGGATACTGTCTTTATAATAGTCAATTTATGTCTCGGTATTTATTATGTCTGTAGACTTAGACGGATAAGTATCCCATAGGACACGATTAAAATAAAAGATTGCTAAAGCATTTCCTTGTGTTCCATAAGATAAGCTAATGCTTCTTTAACTGCCTGTTGGCTACTTTTGGGATTAAATCCTAATTCATTTCTTGCTTTGGAAATATCAAAATCTTGCTGCAATCCAGAGAACATGGCGATTTCTTTAGTTGTAATTAAGGGAGGTCTTCCACTTAGCTTTGCTGCAAACTGCATCAATCCGGCAATACCATATAGTATGAACTTCGGGACAGAAACGGGAATATGCAGGTTAAGTTCGGGATAGAGCTTTTGTGCAAGTTTTGTCGTTTCGGTAATGCTCATGCATCTTTCATTAGTGAGGATATACCGTTCTCCAGACCTACCTTTCTCTGCAGCCAGATAACAACCTTCGGCGACATCTTTTACATCGACCCAATTGAGTGCGATATGGGTATCTACAGGAATCTGTTTTTTTAAGATTAACGTCAATACAGCATAGGATACATTCAGCGGAAGTAGGGCTTCGCTCCCTATCATCGCTCCAGGCATAACGGAAACCAATTCAATTCCTAACTCCTTTGCCAGCTTGAAAGCAAGCTTTTCGCCGTCATTTTTAGAGTTGTAATAGGCATCTCTCCGGTCGGGATTGTAACCGTTACTTTCTTTTGTTGGCGTATGTGTATAGTTCAAAGCAGCTATGGAACTTACATACACAATTTTCGAAACACCTGCGTCTGCAGCAGCTTCGATGGTATTGCGGGTCCCCTGCAAATTTACATCGTAGATATCTTGCTGTGGATCTTTAGCCCATAGTTTAAATGCGGCCCCCACGGCATAGAAAGTATCAACACCTTGCAATGCTTTTTTAAATGATTGCTTGTCTGTAATATCTGCCTGCACGACTTCACAATCCAGATCGTTGAAGTAATCTAGATTTCTAATATTACGGACGGACGCTCTAACGCGAAAACCTTTATTTATTAACAATCTTACTAAGTTGTTTCCCAAATGCCCGTTTGCTCCGGATACCAATACCAAATCTTTAGTTTTCATGTTCATTGATTTTAAATGATAAAGCAAAGTTCTGCCTTATTCATTTTAAACCACTTCACAAATGTTACTTAATGATCTTTTTACGGATTCGGCTCAAACTTTTAGGATTCATTCCTAAAAAAGAAGCGATATATTGCATCGGAACGTGATGAAGTATTTCTGGTTGTTCGTTCATTAGTTTTAAATACCGTTGCTATGCCGTTAGTGTTGCCAACTCCCTGGATCTTTTTTCATTGTACGATAACGATTGCTGAAACACATAGATGCTAAAGTCTTTGAATGATGGTGTCTGTTGTATTAAAAGATCCAGATCAGATCTGGTAATACGCAAAAGCTCGCATTCGGTGATGCATTCAAGATTTTCGTCTGATCGCGTCTGATTGCTAAAATTTATATAGGACGTGATAAACCCAGGAGGACAGTTGATATGAGTCGTCACTTCATCACCCTTTTCATTATAATGAAACAAACGTACAAAGCCTGATACCACAAAATATAGATAAGCCGGAACCTTCCCTTGCTCTTCGATGATCTGATTTTTAGGATAAAAAACAGGTTCCATAAAACGCCTGCATAATTCTTTTTCCTGATCGGAAAGGATAACATGCTTGGTGATAAGATCAATAAACTTTGCGTGCATGGATTGAAATTTAATAATGATCTGTTTTTTTACGGAAATAGTTTTTACAAGAGAATTGTTTTACTAAGCTATTAATAAGCCAACAGGTTTTCCAATACTTTTTCAGATAACCTTATTTTCGCCTCAGCTGTAAAACCCGCAAATTTATCAGAACTGATAACCCGGTTCTTTTTAGACAATTCGTCAGCATATGGAGCCATTCCATCTGCATCAAAAATTGCATAAGAAGATTCATCAGTAAGCAACCATTGACTAAAAGCTACTTTATCAAAGGTCAATCCTAATGATGTATTGATCAATATTGAATTCTTTTTCTTGATACTAAACTCGGACTCTCCAAGAAGAATTGTATTTTTAGGAAGATGGGTCGTAACAACATCACAAATAGCAAGAAGCTCATGCAGCGGTAAATAAGTAATTCCTTTTTGTTCGGCTTCTGTTTTTCTATTTCTGTTATAATAAAACACTTTCATTCCAAAATGTCCAGCCATTGTTGCGACCATACTCCCGAGGGTTCCCAAACCTATAATACCTATACTTTTCCCCTTCAATTCGGTTGAGTCAGCTTTCCATTGGTATTTTCCTAATCCCTGAAATAAATAGATCAATTGAGCAAAGATAAATTCGGCAGCTCCTTCATCTCCGTAATCTCTTACACCTTTAACCGTTATTCCTAGTTTTCGCGCGGCTGCTATATCAACATTTGCAGCACTCTCATCATACAAACTGCAACAAAGTCCAATAAATTTCAAGGACGGACAAGCTTCTAAAATTTCAGCAGAAATAATTGTCTTCCAACTTAGAAGAATACAATCACTATCACCAATTCTTTGAATAATTTCCTCTTTAGAAACGGGTGTATTATTAAATATGATGATGGACGACTTCGACAATTCGGCTATCTTTTGTACAATAGATTCTTGAATGCCACAATCATCTATAATCGTAATTTGATTAAATTTCATTCATCAAATATAGCGAAATAATACACCAGCAAATTCTTTTAAACAGAATTGTGCAAAAGAGACAGACACTTTGCTTTGACATAGGTTTCTCGTACAACCGATCTCCCTAAGACTAACGGCGGCTGAAATAATATCCACGCACCTTGTTTCCCCGGACTATTTTGCGAAACAGCACCAATCGTCTTTGATTGAATCTGCCAAAGTGATGCAACAGCACCAATAGAAGCACCGGAATACTGATCCAGCACAATACACCGAAGACGATCTTCAAAGCCGCCAGCATGGCATTGAGCTGCGAGGCCGGATACATCGCTATCCCATTGGCAAAATCACCGATATCCATATACAGTGCACTGTCATACAGACTCTGCCATTGCCCTTGATAGGAAGCCCAATTTAATATAGCTGCACCAAGTGCTGTTGCTACAAATGTTCTGACTATGATCAAAACCCCTACAATACCGAGAAGCTCATCCATATTCAGACCAGAACCGGCATAAAACCAGATTCCAATATAGAGTATTCCCATCCCTAGCCCCTTTAAGAACATCGGAAAATAAAGATATTCCATATTCATCTGTGGTTGTATGAGCAGATACATCATTAGGCAATGAATAAAGAACACCAGAAATCCCGAAGCAATAAAATACTTCAGTAACCATTTATGCTTAAAACTGATATACCCATATATACCTGCCAATATGATTCCAGGAATCATCCATAGATTCAGCTCCGAATTTAAGAGATTATTGTAGCCGAGTGCTCCTACTGTATATTGCGACAGCAAAGTAGAAGTTGCCAGATATATCCCCATCAGCAACAGCAGCAACATACTGTACCAGATGTTGACTCTTGCGGTGAACAGTTCAAATTTGACTAATTTACGTTTTGCCCCCTTTTGCCTAGAAATTACGATTGCTATAAGTAGTAGACATAGCAGAATAGACACTATTATATAAGGAGAATTAAACCATCCCTGTTGCTTCATAAAGGTAAGTGCAAAATCCAAACTCAAGGCTGCAATAGCGAGTAAACCTAAAGAAAGCCAATCAATCTGTGATAAGGGCATCCGAAAGGAGAACCGTTTATTGTGCTGAAAGATCAATGAAAGCGCCGCAATGACCAGCATAACCGCAGACATCAGAAAATAGGGTGCCTGCCAGCTTCCGTCAAACACGACGTCGGCCATGAGGTAAGCTGATAACTGAGACAGACAGATCGAAAGCGGATAAAACATCGCGTAGAATTTGCCGCGATCTCCAGTAGGCGTCAGGATGACCATCATGACCAATAAAAGCTCTATAAAAGGAAAAGTTTTAAAAAAACCAATAAAGAAACCTGCAATAATAACGACCAAAGGATTGTCAGTCGTACCAATACAGTACGATAACAGTGCAAGAACTATCGAACAGAACACAATGATTTCCTTAGAGCGGAAACGCATTTTCACCCGCAGACTAAAGATAATAGCTACTCCCATTCCGATTGTAGTAGCATTACTTGCCATCGCCATATATTCCGTATAGGTCGCAAGCGCCCCTGAAATATCGGTAATACTATTGCTGTAAACGCTATTGATACTGAGTATCGGGATCAGAAAAATAAAAATGAGCAATAACATGAGCGGTTTGGGCACCCAAGCTGCAAACAATCCTTTATTATACATTATCTTAAAGTAACCTCCACATTCATTCCTGCACGCAACAGTTTTAAGTCCTCGGTTTTATTTTCCGAAGTAAATTCTATTCTTACAGGTATTCTTTGCTGTACCTTTACAAAATTACCGGTGGAGTTATCCAAAGGTACTGCCGCATACCGCGCGCCTGTCGCGCCTGAGATCGCCGTGATTTTCCCAACAAACTCCTTTCCCCCCAAAGCGTCTACCTGAATGGTCGCTAAAGCTCCGATCATAACATTTTCCATCTGCTTTTCACGATAATTGGCCGTGATCCAAATGTTATTACTGTCTACGATAGTGGCTACCTGTTGACTTGGACTCAACAGCTGTCCAATATTGATCGTCCTTCTTCCCATGATACCATCATGAGGCGCTGTGATTACGGTATATGAAAGATTGAGCTTAGCCATATTTAATGCATTTTCAGCACGTTTGATCTCTGCATCGTTCATTCCTAATCGGGACTGTACCTCAGTCACCGTGAGCACAGAAGTACTCCGGGAATTCGCAATCGCCTCATATTGCGAAGATACCGCCTCCAGAGCAGCACTGCTCGCTTCATATTCCGTTTTCACCTGGTCGAACTGTTGACGGGTTACCGCCTCGTCTTTCAAAAGATTTTTATAACGGTTAAAATTCTGTTCCGCATTCCACAATCTTGCTTTTGCCGAAGCAATGTTAGCCTGAGCGGCATCGCTGTTGGATTGTGCTGTACCGATATTATTAGTTGCCGTTCTGACCGAATTAGCCGTAACATGCTTAGATGCAAGTGCCGACAAATAGGCTGCTTCCGCCTGCCCCAGTTGAGTCTGAATCTCACTATCATCCAATATAAGCAAAGTATCTCCCTTTTTTACGTACTGATGCTCGATAAAACGAATATCTTTGATATAGGCCGATACCCGGGTATTGATCGGGTTAATATACGATTCGACCTGTGCTGCATTGGTAAAACGGTTATTACCGATATTGAAATAGGCGTGGATCACCCAATAGAGTCCTGCCAATACCAATAATAGCACCAACATGCTGACGATCGTTCCTCTGTTCTTTTTTTTAGGCATTCTCTGTTTTACTTTACTTGATTTAACACCTGTATTTTCTACCGAATCTGTTCCTTGATTCTGATCTTGATTTTGTGACATATTTTTTATCTACTTCAATGGAGTTAGCTTCCAGTTCTTACATTTTCCCGCTTTCTTTCAATAATTTGTAATACGCAAACACAATATTGATTTCCGAGTTGGTGTACTGCAGTTCAGCATCCAACTTCGCATTGCTTGCATCGATCATATCAAGCAGAATGGCCAGCTGGTTATTGTATTTACTTTCCATGATTCTGTAATTCTCCTCTGTCAGATCTTTATTTTTTGCCAATGTTGAGTTCTGGCTACGTGTTTCATTATATTTTATGTAGGCGGCATTAACCGCAACTTCGATCATTTTTTCTGTTTCATTTTCCTGCGCTTTAGCTTTCTCTAATTCATATCTGTTAGCCTGTATCTTTTTCGAAGATTTATAGAGCGAACTGATATCATAGCTTAATGACAAACCTACATTCCAACCATTTGAGTACATATCCAGGGCGGGCGATGTCGTCGTAATTGGTCTTTGCAATTTATTACCTGCAAAAGCGGCTAAAGTGGGCATACGTTCGGTCCTTGTTATCTTCGTTGTCGTTTCGGATAGTTCAACACCCTTTTTACTCATGAGAACTGAGGGGTGCTGATCAATGTCGTTTTGATAGAACGCTAAAGGAGATGCTTCCAAATTGGTTTGCAATAGCTTTTCATCTGCCAGGAGCTGTATTCCTTCAGGAAGACCCAAGGCAACCAAGAGCTGTTTATTCAAGATCTGCACATTATTCTCGATCACCTGTAAAGCCAGGTTTAGATTAGAGATCTGCAGTTCACCACGGATCACATCATTTCGAGTGACCATACCTTCTTTATAAAACCGGCTGATATTCTGTAACCGTTGCTCGGCCAATTGAATATTTTTACGGTATACGGAAGCCTGATTTTGCAACTTATACAAGTCCAAATAGTAGCCCAAGGCTAGCAACTTGATATTCTGCTCGTTAAACTGATAATTCAGGGTTGCGAGATCTTCTTGTAGCGATTTGGCTTCGATAGTATGTTTGACCATACCACCCTTCCAGATTAACTGAGTCGCTTCTAAGGCATAGTTATTGCCAAAATGTGGCATCTTGACCGTCGTCGAATTGGAAAAATCTTTATCAAGTAGGACACCGTCACCGATATAAAGGGCGCTGGCGCTTAGATTAAGATCAGGAAGCTGTAAATTTTTAGCGACCTCTACGTTCTGTTTTGCTATTTTTATACCTGCTTTGGAAACTGATAAAGTTGGATTGTTTTCCAGAACCAAAGAAAAGAGTTCTTCAACGCTGAGCTTTTTTTGAGTAGCTTCCTGAGCAAATAGTAAGGAGTCTGAAAAAAGCAATCCGATTACCAGAAACAGATAACTGAATGGTTTTATTTTCATTGTGTGCGATACATTTTAGAATTTCACAGCACAAAAGTCGTAAAAAACAACCCTAACAAAAAGGTTGAAAGCGGGGCAAAAGAAGTCCAAATAGTATCAAAACAAGGTAACCTCGTGTTTATTCCGGTAATTTTTGGGACTTAATCCCGTATGCTTTTTAAAAAATTTACCAAAAGCATACTGATCTGAGAAGTTTAATTCCTCGGCAATTCTAGTAATGGTATCCTTTGAACTGAACAGTAAAGTTTTAGCCTCATTGAGTAAGGCTGTAGCAATAAATACAGAAGGTGCTATATCGGTAATTTCCTTGACACAAATCGATAGATACTTGATCGAGATATTGAGTTTTTTGGCATAAAAATCTAACTCCTTTTCCGTTTTATAATAATCTGTAGCCAATTCAAGAAACTGCAAGGTGATTTCCTCTTTTCGTGCATTTCGTTTTCGGTCAAATTGAAGCTGGATTTCTAATGAATCCATCAATTTATAGGTTATGGTGGAAAATATGGAGAGGATGATCTGTTCGTGAAAGAAAGATTGTCTATTCTCCATATCAGTCTGATAAATCATAAGTTCCACCAAACCGGTTAACTGGTCAAAAATCACTTTATCTGGATTGAAGATATTTTGATTTTTCTCCGCATTGATGATCCGGTACACATCGTACCGGCTAAAGTTAAAATGAATCTTTTCCCTGATAGTCTCCCGATTATAGATCAGCATGTATATTTTAAGGTCATCGGTATAATGGCTCAATTTATAGCTGTTATGCGAGGATATCAGTAAAACGTGATCCTCCACATAAGAAACAGATTGGTTATTGATCTCCAAATGAATGGATCCACTTCTGATAAAAATCATGCTAAAATTAGCGGGTCTCAGGATATGACCCATCTTAGCATTTTCAAAAAAGTCTTTTTCATTTAGTATTCTTATCAATGACATCAGCAAACTCTTTAAGTACTAAGGGACAAACTAAGATAAAATTATTTTATATGCAATATTATCTTTTGACGTTGTCTATCGAATGACCCGTTTACTTTCATTACAGGTATGTTGCAGAAACTATAGCGTAATTTTTAGCTATTTCATATATATGATCAGCATCAGTCACACAGGACTATGATTTACCCAATTATTATTGTACTTTTAAATAGATCAATCCATTATGAAGAATAACACCAAGATCACCAATACAAGTATAGAATCGGCAGGTTTACCAAAAGACGCCAAACATGTTATGGCAGAATATATCTGGAATGGATTTGATGCTAAGGCTACAGAAGTCTCTATCGACATCGAAAGTAATACCCTCGGATTTATAACAAGTATCTGCATTCGTGATAATGGAGAAGGAATTCCCAGGGAAACACTGAACCTTTCATTTGGGAATTTTTTAGATTCGCTCAAGAAAAATAGCTTAAAACGGAGCTCCTATACGCGTGGAAAAAAGGGAAAAGGCCGTTTTTCTTTCTCACTCTTTGCCACACGAGCAACTTGGAATACCACTGTTAAGACAGACGATGAGCTGATTTCCTATAGCATACGAATAGATCGTGACGCTAAAGAACAATATGATATCGGGGATATCAAATCAGCGGCTAAACCTGAGGGAACTGGTACAACTGTCAAACTGGAAGGTATCTTTGGACTAACAGCTACTACACTGGAGTCTGAAGAATTTACAGATTTTCTTGCGCAGGAATTTGGTTGGTATCTGCTTCTCAACCGGGATTGGGGGTACCGCATCCTCCTCAATGGGTCTGCACTTCATTATCATAACCTGATACAGGAGACCGACAGTACGATATTCACTCTTTATAGTATAGCGGAAAACTCGTACAGCTTCCGTGTAAACTATATCCGATGGAAAGAACAGATCGGAGACCGTTACTATTACTATTTTTTAAACAGCAACAAAACTGAAGTAGCAAAACTGCTCAGTAGTTTTAATAATAATGCGATCGACTTCCACCACTCGGTATATATAGAATCTGACTTCTTTGATCAATTCGAGCAAGCTGATATCGCGATTTCTTCGGAAAGCAATCTCTTCAGTGAAAAAGAACAGCAGGTTATTTATCGTAAATTACTGGCTGAATTACGTGATTTTCTGGAGCGTAAACAGAAAAAATATATTCGCGAGCAGGCCGTCACAGTCAAACTTGAAGAACTGGAGAAGAAAAACCTACTGCCCCGTTACAGCTCGTCGGATATCGATGTAAACCGAAAAAGGATTTTACTATCTCTGATTCAGGAACTGTATATTGCCGATCCACGTGCCTTTGTTGGCATCAAAGCTGACCTCATACGTACTTATCTCGGTCTTCTGGATTTGCTCTTGCAAACAGACCGTAAACAGGATATAGTACCACTTTTTGAAAATGCTATTGCGCTTTCGGAAAAAGAGCGTGATACGATCAGAAAGATACTGGAAAGGTAGATCTGCTGTATTCAATGGGTGAACTTAAAATTTAAGCATTTTCCGTATCCAAATCTGAAATTAAATTCATTTGGATGTTAGACAAGGCTGCGAAATAATTGAAAAATGCTTTTGACTTTCTGTATAATTGTCTTAAACATAAAAAATATTTAAGACAATTATATTTCTATACGAACGATCATATTCAGTATCTATTGATATAACGATTCGCGTATTTGAAGAAGACTTTTTTCTAAATAAGTGGTATCTACTGATTTAGGGAATGAACTCTCGAAATACATTTCATCAATTTCACATTGTATCACTTCCACCTTTCTACATAATTCGTCATATGTCCATCTGCCTGATTTTATTTCGAGCAGTGCTTCACGATTAGGCCGCTTAAGAATGAGTTCTCCCTTTAATAACAGATCTCGCGCAACCTCCATCAGACGTATAGTATGCATCATATTTTTAGCATCATATCCTTGTCCATGTGCGACAGTTCCAGCATAACGCATAACATTACGCTTCTTTTCCCACTCCTTGTATGCCTTAAAATCTTTACAATATGAAGAATAGGCTTCATGATTAACAAAGAGCAATGCTAGGGTCTCCTCTCCTTTCGCAATGGAACTCAAGGTAACTTCATGGCTATCTGCTTTTGCCATTATACCGCGATATAATCCTTGCTCATTCTTATCATAATATAATGCAAACACATTTTTACAATGATTCAATTTAATCAATCCGCAAAAGTGAGACTTTAACTTATGATCCTGTAACCATGATTCTACAGGATAACTTTTTCCGCTACTCATTATGTAAGCAAAATCTAATAAACTTTTCCGCGCTCCTACATGTGGATTATTGATCTTTTTGTTCAAGCCTTTGGCTTTTTTCACCTGCTGCATCGCATATTGAACAAAACTATCTATCAATCCCATATTAAGGAGTTTTTTAAATTGAAAATTTGCCATTAATGGATGGTTTATCAATATGGATGCTGAAGCACTAGCCAGTAGTTCCATTGCTCCCGGATTATTTTTACTGAGTAATTCGACAAATCTGCCTAATTCATAATATACCTCATCATGACTATCGTTATTAATTTGAGCGATATAGCTTAAACCATAGAACATATTTTTTGGTAAGTAAAACACGCCTTTAATATCTGTATCAGATGCCGCTGTATCTAAACCGTAAGCCCTGCTTCCTGTTATTGCTTTAAACAGAATCAGATTTTGATCATGCAGATCTTTAATTGTCATCATCTTCTTTACGAATTAAGTCTATAAAATAACTATTGACCGGTTCTACTGACATTTTTAAAGCAGGTATTGTCATAACAGTATCTTTAAGCTTTTTGAATGTATTTTTCATATAGATACACAGCTTCTCATCCGGAGAGAATATAAAATCTTCTCTAACTGATGCTTTTATCATAATAATCGACTCCAGACTTTTAATAAGATCGGATGGAAGCAATCGCATTAAATCTTTCATTTCCATTGGCGCATAAGATCTGTTTGTTTCAATCCATAGAGCTGATAAAAGACTTCTAGCAATGTAAAGAAATTCTTTCAGCGAGATGTTTGACTGATCAAGCCCTTCCATTTTCCTATGACATAAACCTAAATAATGGTGCATATGCGCACGCAAGTTAGGTGCATAATCCAGTAGTGTTATAAAATCATTTTTAAAAAAACTATAATCTCCATAACAAATTGGGGATTGCAACCATTCATATAATGTACAGTTACTTTTGTAAAGTAGCTTCAGTACTTTGCGAATATCCCAACCATAAATATCAAGATCACCAACAATTGGGTACTTAATATCCTCTTCTATAGAAAATACTGATAGATAATCGTTCTTTCGTCTTTGATAGATAAACCGAATATCGTAGTCACTGTCTAAAGATGGAAAACCCCATGCACGACTTCCTGACTCACATGCATAAAGTATCTTTATATTTTCCTTAATTTCAATTTCTTGAATGATTCCGCATAAATAATGATGATCCATTTTCAATTTTATTTTCCACAAAGGAACATTCCTTTGTATTACATGACAAAGATGAGATCTACCTACTGCAGCTTAACTGCGCAATAAAAATTAACAATATAAAAAACTGAAAATCAAAACAATAAAATATTTAAGATCAAAATAAACCAAGTCGAATCGCAGTAGCTACGCAACTTGATTGCGCAGGAATATAAATCATTTATTCTCTATCAAGCTACTGTATAAGAAAAATTAGAGATAAAGTTCCAAACTATAGTTTAGAGTACGGTTATTACCATAATTATGAGCAATTGTGAAATTGTTGCCAAGCGCACTATTCACTTCATAATAAGTAAAAAAGTTGCTACATTTGTCTCAGTGAAAAATTTTTCAATCTTATTGATATTATCAATTTATTTGTTTTCAACAACTGAACTGATTCAATTGTTGAAAATTCCTGTATTAATTTCTCATTGTATAGAACATAAAAATAACAACAGTAAACTGACGTTTGTACAATTCTTAAATGATCATTATAATATTCCTGTAAAAGATAATGACCGGGATACAGATGAAAAACTTCCTTTTGTAAAACATGTCAATTTTTTAAACATCACAGCAATTTCTTCTACCGTGTCATCGGAAGTACCATTAATGACATCAAGCATATTCTTTGAGAAAAAGCTGTTATTTTACCCTGATCAGTATTACTTAAATACTTATACCAGCCATATTTGGCAACCTCCAAAAATTTCTTAATTATTTTCATTTTTTTTATCCTTTATCTGTATTCATTTGTTGTTAGTTAAAACAGCATTTGGTTACGGTCTGGATTTCTTTAATAACCTTTGCTGATCATGCAAATTCGAGGTTATTGGGGAAACATTTCTATATTCTCATTAAATTGACGCTTAAAAAAACAATAAAATGTCAAATGAACAAACGGCTATAAAAGCAACCTACTTTAGTATAATTGGAAATTTTTTACTCGCTCTCTTAAAATGGTTAGCTGGTTATTTTGGAAATTCATACGCCCTTATTGCAGATGCAATAGAATCTACAGCAGATATATTTTCCTCTTTTTTGGTTTTATTTGGATTAAAATATGCAAAAAGGCCGGCAGATGAGAACCATCCTTACGGACATGGTCGCATTGAACCACTTGTAACATTTGTAGTAGTGGGCTTTTTAATTATTTCTGCGACAATCATTGCTTACGAAAGCATTCAAAATATTCGCACCCCTCATGAGTTGCCCAAACCATGGACTTTATTCGTGCTATTGGCGATCATTATCTGGAAGGAAGTTTCTTTTAGGGTTGTCATTAAAAAAAGTAAAGAAACTGGAAGCTCTTCATTACGAGCCGACGCATGGCACCACCGAAGTGATGCGATCACTTCAGTAGCAGCCTTTATCGGCATATCAATCGCTTTGATTTTAGGAAAGGGCTATGAGAGTGCCGATGACTTTGCAGCGCTATTTGCTTCGGGATTTATACTTTACAACTGCTATCTTATCTTTCGTCCTGCCTTGGGAGAGATCATGGATGAAAACCTTTACGATGATTTAATCGCTGAGATACGTATCAACGCCGTAAAGGTAGATGGTATCTTGGGTACAGAAAAATGCTTTGTTCGTAAATTAGGCACAAAACATCTGGTTGATTTAAATGCAATTGTAAGTGGTGACATCTCAGTAAAAGAGGGCCATCAATTAGCGCATAGGCTTCAGGACTATCTGCAAAAAAAAATGCCCCAACTGGGAAACATTTTAATACATATTGAACCAGATTAACACTGGCAGTCTGAAAGAAAAATCCAAAGGTCCTATGAATTCATTAAAAACTAGAAACAACTGGATTGAGCCACACGTAAATCAAAGATGATATGTAATATCTTAAACGAAGATTTAAAGGTTTCCTACACTGGTGTTTCCCCACCACTTTCACCTCATTAACAGCAGATTAATAGATGAAAATTATTAATTTATAAAACTGTCAGTGTTGTTCCTATCATATATTTTGATTCATTTATTATTCTTAAATTTAGGTTATGGAACTAAATAAAGCATTTCAACAAATCACAGAAGATTTCATCTCGCTACTTGATTCTTTAGATGAAAATGAACTGAATACGAAACATAAAGCTGACGATTGGTCGCCTGGACAAATCGGCGATCATATATTGAAGTCTTATGCTTCAGCAGAAGTCATGAACGGGCGTACCCAATCGACTCATCGGAAACCAGATGAAAAGGTAACAACCATTAAAGATACATTTACGGACTTTACAATACGCATGAAATCTCCTCAAGCGATATTGCCTTCTGAAAAACGACTCGACAAACAGCGTTTACTACAAAATCTTCGTGATCGCATTGCCCAGATCGAAACCATAATTAAGGAGAAAAATCTTTCAGATACCTGTATCGATTTTGCCATCCCGGAATATGGTCCATTTACAGTTTTGGAGTGGGCTTGGTTCAATACCTATCATACACAGCGACATGTACATCAGTTAAAAGATGTAATTCAATCAATTAAATCTTAAAATATGACTAATAAAGATCTCATTTTAGCTTATTTTAATTGCTATGAAATAGGTGACCGGAATAGGCTACAAAGCCTGCTGGATGAAGATTTTCAATTCAGTAGTCCTCACGATCCAATGCTTACTAAAGAAGACTATTTCCGAAAATGCTGGCCATTTCATAAAAAAGCAACTGCATATCACGTCGATACCGTCCTGGAAGACAAAAACAGTATTTTTGTCATTTATACCTGCACGACTGATGATGAAAATAAGTTTGAAAATGCCGAATACTTTCAGATCGAAAATGCAAAAATAAAAAAGGTCAGGGTATTCTACGGGACGCTGAATTAGTTAATATTTCTATTAATTTCATCACCCATTACACTATTCGTTAGCCATACCCTCCTCGCTTAAAATCACCCGCTGATTTTAATCATTGTAAACAGAATATTTTACCCTGTAGCATAAATAAATGCGCAGTGCCATAAGCTTCCATAAATAGTTTTCCTGTCCCATCAGAAGGTTTATCATAACACAGTAAAGTGATACCCCAATATTAAAGGCACATATGTTAATGGAGCCGTTATCCCTATACCTCCTTTCCGCATCAGCTGATGATTAAATAATAATTTTTCCTTTTTTGACTTAAGTCAAAGGTTAAGGTGTGCAATACTTGCAGCTTTGCACTGTAAATAATAATTAAAACAAAAAATTATGAGTGTAACATTAGAAAATGGATTGATCATTACAGCGGTTATAAATTGCACTGCTCTTCCTTATGATTGAAGTATCCGCTTTGGTAACGATATAGCTAGTCCTTTAGCCGGGATAATCGCCGAAAGGTTCGATTACCAGAACGTCTATTTGTTTGAAGGAGTAAGTTGCATCCTCTCGATGATAACATTAATGATCAATAAAAAATAAGTATAACAATGGAAAATACATTAAAAATGTTTGGTAAAGATGCCAACGAAAGAGTTGAGAATGCTTTAGAGGAACTAAAATCTGGTAAAGGCGTTATCCTCTTAGACGATGAAGATAGAGAAAATGAAGGTGATCTTATTTTCTCGGCAGAAAATATGGACATTCAGGATATGGTGCAGATGATAAGACACTGTAGCGGCGTAGTCTGTCTGTGCCTTACAAATCAAAAGGCTGATGAACTCGATTTACCTTATATGGTCAATGCTAATTCCAGTCTCTTTCAGACTCCTTTTACAGTTTCGATTGATGCTCGGGAAGGTGCAACAACTGGTCTTTCGGCATCTGATAGAATTGCCGCTATTAAAGCGGCATGTGCTGAAAATGCGCAACCTGGAGATTTGGTTCGACCGGGGCATATCTTCCCATTGCGTGCTCACGATTATGGTGTCTTAGGAAGAAATGGTCACACTGAAGGCAGTATCGACCTCATGAAGCTGGCTGGTCTAAAACCAATGTCCGTATTGTGTGAACTAATGGAAGATGATGGAACCATGTCGCGTCTGCCACAGATGATCGCCTTTGCTCTAGATCATCATCTAACGATATTATCCATCGCCGATATTATCGAATACCGAAAATTGCAGTTAGTAGCGAATGAATTATAAAGTCTTTTAGTACATCAAAAAATCAGCATTAAACAATACCATAATGAGAAAAATACGTTTCGTATTTACCGTTAAACGCAAAGAATTCCTGACACCACATATGATTCGTGTGGTGTTTGGAATCAGTAATGAACAAGCGGTACTTTTAACGCATATAAAGTCCGGATCTAATAATAAAATTTTCATACCGCCTGCCGATAGAAATGTCATTTATTTCCCTGAAAAAGAATCAGAAACAAGACCTGAATTGCTGGCATCAATAAGAACATACACCAATCGCAAAATTGATCTGAAGAAAAAGGAACTGACCATTGATTTTGTCTCCCACGGAGATAATGGACCTGCATCTGCATGGGCATTAAAAGCTAAACCGGGCGATGCTCTAGGTATCGGTATGAAAGAAAGTATGAAACCCTTAGTGCCCGAAGCCGATTCCTATCTACTTATAGGTGACGCAACAGCATTGCCCGTAATCAGTGCAATTTTAGAAAAATTAAAAACCGGGATTGATGTTAAGGTTATTTTGGAGGTATCTGCTGAAGAAGATCGAATAAATATTCCATCTTCAGCAAATGTAGATATTGACTGGTTATACAACCCGCATCCTGAAAAAGGAAGCAAATTAGCGACTACAGTAAAGACTTTTAAATTCGCAAAGGCAGACCTGCGTAATTATGTATATTTAGCCGCTGAATATGCTACTGTCAAAGAATTAAGAAACTATTTTAAAACTGACCTAGAGTGGGATCCACAGATGATATACAGCTGCAGCTATTGGAAGTCTGGTGAATCTGAAAGCGCATATCTTTAAAGATACAACACGCCAAATAAACAGCGCTACGATCGAGCTTTTATTGGTAAATTTGTCTATCACTGATTTCAAATACATGCAAGAACTATTAGCTTCATATATTAAAAGTAAAATATCATTAACGGATAAAGATCTAGAGATCATTTTGTCCCATTTTAAGCCAATGAAGCTCAAAAAGAATGAACTCGTACTCACAAATGGACAATCCAGTCAACGGACATTTTTTGTTACACAGGGATGTCTGCGCATTTTCTTTATCAATGAAGAAGGAACCGACTCCACCCGATATTTTGCTTTTGAGAATCAGTTTGCAACAGCATTAGTAAGTTTTATTACTTCCGAACCTTCAGAAGAATTTATTCAGGCTGTTGAAGATTCGGAAGTATATTACATCACACATAAAAGCTTTTATCATCTTCTGGATATCATACCCCTATGGGAAAAATTTTACCGCATATATCTTGAAATTGCTTACGTAACCAATACCAAAAGGTTAATGTCTTTTCTAATGCAGGACGCTTTGGAAAAATATCGGCAGCTCTTAGACGAAAATCCGATTATTGTCCGAAGATTGTCGAATAAGCTTGTCGCTTCCTATCTCAATATTTCCCAGGAGACGCTAAGTAGACTAAAATCAAAAATCTGATCTTCTTTTTTTGACTCAGGTCAATGTTTTACTATATGCTATTGACCAACTTTGTATCACTAATACAAAGACAATGAGCAACCAGGCCCGTACCTTCGAAATATTTTCAGGAATTATTCTTCAGAAGAATAAAATAGCTGAGCATACGTATCATATCAAAATTCAGAGTATGGATTTTTCGCGCATCCACTATATTCCGGGTTTTTCTATTGATATATTTTTATCCAATCCTTATTACAATCCACTGAGCGAAGTGCGAAGATATTCATTCTGGAATTATGAACCGGTCTATCATGTTGCAGACTTTGCCATTAATACCTTTTCCAATGGCAAGGGGGCACAATGGGTTCAAACCGTACAGGAAGGCGATACCATATTTTTCAAAGAACCGTCCAGTGAAATAAGTATGAATGACACAGCAGACCACTACTTTTTAATTGGGGATATTATTGCTTTATCTCATCTATATGAAATAAACAGAGCCTTATCGGTAAGTAAACAAGTAAGTAGTTTTATTTATGCAGAACATCAAGAAGATATTTTTCCAGATCTCGATCATAGTTTTCCTTTAGAAACGCACATAATTGAATCATTAGATCCGCAGAAAATTATTGAATTGATTTCCCTTAATTTTCCTGAACATAAAACAAATACCATTGCTTACATACTTGGTGATTCTAAAACAGTATCCTATATTTATAATTATTTAAAAGATAATCCAATGTATGACATCAGTACGATTTACATCAAAAGCTTTTGGAACAAAACAATCATTTAACATCTAATAAAGATGATTATAGCAGGTACAAAGAAAGATTGATCAAAATAACAAAATTACCCTACGAAGCTCTACGACTAGAAGAATAGATTTGAATAGCGAAAGAACTACGATGGCAATGTTACGCGCATATTTAAATTAGATCATAATAAAACTAAAAAAAAACAAGTCAAAATAGCTTTCAAAAGAAAGTAAATAAGCTCAGATGCCACCAATCGACATTTTTTTGTATTTGGACAGAAAAATTAATCAGCTTGAAATGCAATGACTTAATGTTTTTGAGTAAAAAAAAAGTACATAAGTTTTGGAAATATAGATCATTTAAGTACTTTTGCATCACCGAAAGGGATACGCGCTCATAGCTCAGCTGGATAGAGCATCGGTTTTCTAAACCGACGGTCTCAGGTTCGAATCCTGATGGGCGTACTTAAAATCCTCTTTACTTTTGTAAAGAGGATTTTTTGCTTTATGACTTTTTCACTTGAACATTTCTTTCGATCCACATTTCAAATTTTTCAACAAAGGAGGTTAGAAAATCATGTGTAGAAGTATCTATAAGTTCTCCACTGGCATCAAACAACTTTGCGGCATGGCTGATATACGCTTCCGGCTGTTGTAAAGTGGGCATATTTAAGAATACCAAGGATTGGCGAAGATGATGATTGGCACCGAATGCACCTAATCCTCCCGGGGTACAGCTTATAATGGCCGCAGGCTTACCATCCCACACACTCTTTCCGTATGGTCTTGAACCTACATCCAGTGCATTCTTAAGTACTGCAGGGACCGATCGATTGTATTCGGGAGTGATAAATAATACCGCGTCATAAGGGTTGATTATTTCTCTAAAATTTTGCCAAGCTACAGGTACGTCTTTTTCTAAATCCTCATTGTACAATGGCAATTCTCCAATTTCAATGTCATCAAACTGCATACCGGCTATTTTAAATTGGCCAATAGCTCTTCCTATCTTTTTATTGAAAGATTCCTTTCTTAAACTTCCAACGATGAGTGCAACTTTAAATGGTTTCATAAATGATCATTTGTTTTTTTAATAACGTACAACAGTAGCTTTTGGTTTGCATATAATTCGCTGATTTGTCATGACACAACATGATTTCTAAGTTTAAAAATCATTACATTAGCGAACCATTAAACCAAATATTTTAAGCATTATGATGTCAGATATCTATAGAGAAAAATCACCTTTATCAGAGCAGGATTGTTTCGTAGTATTCGACCGCAGAAAATCATCCTTTACCTTTCCTGTACATATACATCCGGAGTATGAACTGAATTATGTAGAAGGAGCACCTGGAGCGCAACGGATCATTGGAGATTCCATTGAAACCATCGGTCACAAAGATTTAGTTCTTATTGCCAATCCGGAATTAAAACACGCATGGAAGGATGGGGAATGCACATCAACAGACATTCACGAAATCACCTTACAATTTCACCCCTCGCTGGTTGAACAGATCTTAGACAAAAAGCAATTTCAAAGCATACAGGAATTATTTAACAGGGCATCCAAAGGAGTTCACTTTGGCACCGCAACTATTGAGAAGGTGCTTCCCTTACTACGCATTTTGACCATGGAAAAAGATGGCTTTTACGCGGTAATGAAACTCTTTATCCTGCTATATGAATTATCCAAAGGAGAAGACCTCAGAGAACTTTCTAGTTCCACAAAAATGGGTATGACCCCAAATGAAATACTCCTACAAAGACTACAGAATTACATTTCTAACAATGTTAGTCACATGATTCGACTACCGGAAGCTGCCAATACGCTTAATATGAGCCGGTCTACATTTGCTAGATTTATAAAATGCCATACGGACATGAATTTCACAGATTACCTGCTCGATTTCCGAATTAATCTGGCCACACGAAAGCTAAAAGAACAAACATCCATCGCAGACGTTGTGAATCTCTGCGGATTTAATAGCATTTCCTATTTTTATAGAGTCTTTAAAAAAGCTAAAGGGGTTACACCCGCAGAATTTAGGGACAACTGTAAAAATCATCAGCTCATTATCTAACAACAACCTAGAAACATAGTTCTGATCATCGAACGATCATCTCCCACATTCCATTGCATACCTGATTCAAAATAGGGTTTATTATGATATAAGCCCTATTAAATAGCCTCTCACCTTCCGCGCCTTTCCACCAAAGAGCTTAAAATTCAAATAATTTGAGTGTAGAGTGCAAGAGTCAAAAAGACAACCAACACATAACTAACTAAATATTAACTCATTAATACTTTTCAAACTCTTAGACGAATAGTTTTAAAAATGAAGCATAAATAGTCCAAAATTCGTTCTATTCGGTTATTTATTCCTCTTTTCTCCCCAATTTATATAAACAAAGAATAAATAGTTCAATCAACTTGAATCTATTGTACAATTTACCAATTGTGTTTTACCGTAGTTTAGCCCCCACTGATTACTAATAAACCAATTAGCAGCTTAAGGATAAATCATCTTACCCTTAAATCCGCCAACATGACAAACAACTAATTATCAACAAGAATATGAGAAAAACCATATTACTATCACTACTTTGCAGCTCTAGCCTATTTGCATGGGCACAGCAGGCTATTCCAGTTAAAGGAACAGTAAAAGACAAAGAAAATAATCCAATTGTCGGAGCAACAATTGTTGTGAAAGGAACCACAGATGGCACCAAGACGGATCAAAATGGTAATTTTTCGATCAGCGTTCCTACTGGAAAACTTCTCCTTATTACCTATGTAGGTATGCAGCGTGCAGAAGTACCGATTAAAGACGATTCGTTTATCAATCTAAGCCTCGTAAGTGACAGCCAACTGGATGAAGTAGTCGTTATCGGCTACGGAACGGTAAAAAAACGAGATCTAACGGGAGCCGTAGCCACTGTTACGGGGAAAGATTTACAGTCTAATCTTGCAAAAAGTGCTTCAGGTGCTTTGCAGGGCCGTATAGCCGGCGTAAGTGTTTCCAATGCTGGTGGCACACCTGGAGCGGGCATGAGTATCAATATTCGCGGTCTAAGCTCCATGGGAAACAATACACCATTATATGTCGTAGACGGTGTATTCAGTGATATTAACCTGGTAGACCCTAACGATATTGCATCATTAGATGTGTTAAAAGATGCTTCTGCTGCTGCAATCTACGGTTCTCGTGCTGCAAATGGTGTGGTAATAATCACAACTAAAGGTGGAAAAAGAGCTTCACCTGCTACACTTGGAATAAACGCCTACACAGGTATACAGAGTCTTCCAAAAAAAATGGACCTGATGGATGGACCACAATGGAAAAAATTTCAAAAAGAAAATAAATATCTCCCAACACAAGCTGAAAGTTTCAATGCCAATACCGACTGGCAGGATGAGGTATTTGACACTGCTCCTATTAATAAGATCAATGTCGATATTTCTGGAGGTGGCGAACGATCGACATATAGTGTATCTGCGGGCTACCTGAATCAAGAAGGGATCCTAAAAACAACGGGTTACAAAGCATTCAATGTTCGTTCAAAGAATACATTTAATTTTTTTAATGATCACCTCCGCATCGGAAATACGTTTCTATTAAAATCAGGTGATCGGAAATATTCGGATTTGACCATTACTGATATCCTTCGCCAAAATCCTTTGCTACCGATCTATGATGAAAATACGCTGGGTGGTTATGCGACCTATGCACCCTGGATGAAAAATTTAGAAAATCCTGTAGGCTATCTAAATCTATACAATAAACATGTTTATCAAACAGATATCATGCTTAATGGTTATGCTGAAGCAGATCTGTTTATAAAAGGCTTAAAATATAGGTTAAACGTTGGGATCAATAGAACTTCTGGAAGAAATTACAACAAGAATGAAGCTTACACCTATGGTACAGCCAAGAATCAATCTTCACTCAATGAAAACGCTTTCTTCAACAATCAATGGTTGATCGAAAATACCATTCACTATGACAATACTTTTGATAAGCATACGATTTCCGCATTAGCGGGTTATTCATCACAGGAAAACTCCAATCGGGGGTTTGGTGCTGGCCGAAAGGATATTCCGATAGGAACTGACGTAATTGGTGCAGGTTCACCAGCCGAACAGTCCACCTCCGGAAATTTAAATGAAGCCGCTTTAATATCTCAATTTGGCCGATTAATGTATAGCTACGATAGCCGGTACCTGTTCACAGCCACAGTACGTCGAGATGGTTCATCCAAATTTGCCAGCGGACAGCGATACGGCGTATTTCCTTCTGTTGCCCTTGGCTGGAATATCATGAACGAAGGTTTCTTTGAAAGCGCTAAAAATACAGTGAATGATTTCAAACTGAGAGCGAGTTATGGCCGATTGGGGAATCAGGAAATCGGTGATTATACAACACAAAATGTAACCACCTACGGTATCAATTATATACAGGGTGGTATGTGGTGGCAGGGTGCTATCCCCGGTAACAGCTGGGTATCGCCTCGGAATTTAACCTGGGAAGAGACTGAAACCAGCAATATCGGTTTAGATCTAGCCTTTTTGCAAAGCAAATTGAACATCAGTGCCGACTATTATATCCGGGATACAAAAAATATTCTTTTAGGAATTAATCAGCCACCTTCTACAGGACTTAGTGGTACACCCACCATGAATGCGGGTACAATCAGAAACAAGGGTTTTGAGTTTTCGGCAACGTTTAAAGATGCTATTGGAGATGTAAATTATAACATCGGCATTAATGCTTCTACGGTGAAAAATGAAGTAAAAGCTGTCACAGTGGGTGGCAAACAGGAATTTGAAGGTTATAACCCACAGGGCGAAGGTACTGTATCATGGGCAAAAGTTGGTTATCCTATTGGCGGATTTTGGGCGATAGAAACCAACGGACTCTTCCAGTCGGATACCGAAGCACAAAGTTACAAAACCGCAAACGGCACAGTAATCCAGCCCAATGCAATGGCAGGGGATATTAAATTTGTCGATTTTAATGGAGATGGACACATTGATAATAATGACCGCCAATACATGGGCAGTCCTTTCCCTAAGCTTGCGTATGGTATTCGAGGAGGCCTAGATTTTAAAGGAGTTGATTTTGCTTTTTTCTTTGATGGCATGTATGGCAACAAGATCTATAATTACACGCGCGCCCGTATGGAGCAAACCAATGAGGTAAACAACCACTCGGCACGCATCTTAGATTCCTGGACCCCAACAAATACGGATACCGATATTCCGCGCTATACAAGAGAAGATCCTAATGACAATAAACGTCGAGTTAGTGACCGTTGGATAGAGAGTGGTGCTTTCTTCCGTCTTAAAACCATCGAATTGGGTTACACATTGCCTACACACTGGCTGAGCAAAGCTACATTGAAAAACGGTCGTATATTTTTGGCTGCAGACAACCCGTTTACCGTAACAAAATATAAAGGTTATACACCCGATCTTGGACAAAGTAATGGTGACAATGGAGCTCCGTCGGGTGTACTAACAGCTGGTACAGATCATGGACGTTTTCCGCTGGCACGTACCATTATGTTCGGTATACAAGCTAACTTTTAATGGATAGACGACTTTTAAACAACAACCTTTAATTTCCTAAATACGATATACATGAAAATTTCAATCATAAAATGTTCGATCGCGGCAACCCTTCTTCTGTCGCTAGGGGGCTGTAAATCTGACTTTCTAGACCGCATCAATCCCAACAAACCAGTTGAAGATATCTTCTGGGTCAATGAGGGAGATGCCCAGGCAGCCATGGCTACCATCTACTCACCTATTCGCTCGCAGATGAGCGGATATTATGGTGCCTATAGTGGCTATCAAACGATGAACAGAGCAGATGATGTATGGTTCCTCGCTGGTGAAGAACCATTTACCTGGGAATATATTAACTTCTTAAACTCTGCTGGGACCTCTGCGAGTGACTTTGGCAGTTTGTATAGTGGTATAAACCGGGCTAATGTGTTTTTTCAAAACATATCCAAGGTTCCAATGGATGAAAATAAAAAGAAAGAACTAAGTGCTGAAGCAAGCTTCTTGCGGGGAATGTATTACTTTTTATTGGCGGCTAATTATGGCGATGTACCTCTGTTGCTAATTCCAGCTGGTGATGATCCAGAAGGAACTAATAAACCGGCTTCTCCAGAAGCTGAAGTATGGAAACAGGTCATAACTGATTTTAAAGCAGCCAAAGACAATCTTCCTGTAACCAGACCTGCCGCCGAAGCGGGACGAGTAACAAAAGGTGCGGCAATTGCTTATCTTGGTAAAGCCCTTGTTTACACCAAGCAATATGCACAGGCTGAAACAGAGTTAAAAGCCTTACTAACCGCACCATACACGTATGATCTGGTTGAAAATTTTGAAGATAACTTTAAAGATAATACCAAGTTAAATAAAGAATCAATCTGGGAACTGGTATATGATAGCAAATTTGGATCAGATGGTCCTTGGGGACAAGAATCGCCAAACAGCCCACAAGGATTTGTTCTGCCAAATTTTGCCGGACCTGATGGCACCGGAGCTTGGTTCAAATTAATGCCAGGTGCTTCTGTCGTGTCAAGCTTTATTGCAGAAGAGCGTCCGGCGGGATCAGACACACGTTTTGACAAAAGGATGTATACCAGCTTTTTTTGGAAATATTCCGACTATGAAACCGGTCTGACAGATGGTGCCTGGTTCGGAAATCAACCTTTTGATCTGATGTGGAGCAATGCAAGCAGCAAAAGACAACGTGGCGAACCGGTGTATCCAACGATTAGCAATAAACCGGGGCGCTTTCTGATCAAAAAATACACGAACTTTTTCTTAAATGCAGCTGGCTCGAACAGCATGTATGATGCAACAAATCGAAACAACAATTTTCGCGTATTCCGATTTGCTGAAGTATTATTATTGCATGCAGAGGCCTGTGCAAAGAATGGGAACTTGATTGATGCAGCCAAGTCGCTGACACGCGTCCGTAGTAGAGCTGGTTTGGGGACAAAAAACTGGACCGGTGAAAACGAACTGATGAAGGAGATCATCAAACAAAACGAACTCGAGTTTTTCTTTGAAGGGCATCGTTTCTTTGACTTAAAGCGCTTGTATACTCCAGCCGAAATGAAACAGATCCTGATAACAAATAAAAAACAAGGAGCCAATAATTTTCAACCAAAACATTATTACCTGCCTATTCCGGAATCGGAGATGAATACAAATACAAAAATACAGCAACATCCATTATGGAGATAAGTTAGTCAAAAGCAGCTCACAATAAAGTAACCACAGTTTTCTAGCGAACACAGGAACGGCTTCGCTAGAAAACTTAAAAAAATTCTTCCAGCTTGAAAAATACGATACATGATGGTAACAGGTAGAACACAAAATAACATAGCAAATAAGATCCTAATAATAATCCTCCTGGTCATACTGCTCTCCTCTTGTGCTAAAGATAAAGCTACACCTATAATAATAGCGTCACAGCAGTCACTAAGTTCTAAAATCGATGCCGGTGAGTTATTGATCAATATTTCTAAAAATGAAGATTATACCTTCACTTTTGAAAAGGAGACACTACGGATTCCATTGCAGGATATTTCCAAGATTGAAGCTGAACTTGATCGCTGGCGCACCAAGATTATCTTCCGCGACGGTTCAGAGCTTATTGTACCGACCAAAGGTACTGAACTTGATTATATCGTTGAAAAGATAAAACTCAACCCCTCCGGATACAATCCTTTAGCGGCTTTAGTCGATGTATGGTTGCCAACCTACGGTAGAATAAAAGTAACGGTAAAGGGCAAAAACAGCTCAATCGGAACAATAACTCATTTATGTCAGGAAAATGCAATCCGCCAAAGCGTACCTATTCTGGGTCTTTATCCTGACCATGACAATCTGGTTGATCTTACTTATACCGATATGGAAGGTAAGGAACGAGGCAGTACCCAGATACATATACGTACAGTAGCGATTTCACTTGCTGACTTTCCGAAATGGAAAAAAGTGAAAGCACTACCCGAAAAGATGGAACCTGGAATGAATTTAATTAACTATCCGGGTATGAGTGAAGCGGATGTATCCCTCCCTTATATGTTAGATAGCGAAGGAGAATTACGTTGGCTATTGCTTCTTAAATCATCTCCAGATTTACAGAAACTTTCGACCTCTATCGGGCTCAAACGGACTAAAAAAGGAACATTTATTGCAGGTGATCAAGCACAGGCACGTGTGGTGGAAATCGATATGTTTGGTAATTTAAAGCGTCAGTGGGATCTTCAAAAGCTAGGATATGGATTTCATCATGAAATTACGGAATCGAACAACGGGAACTTCTTAATTACAGTGACAAAAACTGGTGCGCGCCTGCGAAATGGTGAACCACGCGTCAATGACCACATTATCGAGCTAAATCCCGAAAGTGGTACATTAGTAACCGAATGGGATCTTGCTCATCAGCTCGATACTTCCCGCTACATAAAACCAGATGGTATTACTCCGCCCCTTTTCTCGCAGACACCCAACAACTGGGCCCACAATAATGCTATAGGCGAAATAGGCAATGATTTATTAGCCACGCTACGCTACCAGGGAATTGTAAGTTTTAATCATTCCGGAAGTCTTCGCTGGATCATATCACCTCACAAATTATGGAAAAGCCAATATCAAGCTCTGTTATTAAATCCTATTGCTGAAGACGGCACTCCGGTTACAGATCCCGCAGTTATCAATGGCGACGCACAAATCGACGGCTTTGACTGGCCATGGGGGCCTCATACTCCGGTAGCTATTGCCAATGACTGCATACTGGTATTTGACAATGGTTATGACCGTAATTGGATATCAAACTCCATCCCCTCTAGAACGAATTATAGTCGTATAGTGGAGTACAAAATTGATGTTGCCAACAAAACTGTACAGCAACTTTGGTCCTATGGTAAGGAACGCGGTGCTAAGGGATTTTCTCTTGCCGTGTCAGGAGTACAATACCTGAAACAAACCGGAAATGTCCTGTTCTGTCCCGGCATGGGTGTGTCCACCTCATTGGGAACAGGGGGCCGCATCATGGAAATAAATCCAAAGACTAAAGAAATACTATTTGAACTTGAAATCGCGGCCAACAGTGGCTTCGCCTTCCACCGTGTAACCCGCATGCCTTTATACCCAGAGAACTACTAAATTGAAAATACTTCTAGATTTTACTGCCTGATGTCGACTATATTTGAAAACCAAAAGAAACAAGTAGCTGAATACCATGAATCTTTACTTAACCGACCCAATTATTGCATTCCTTCATCAAATGGTATTATACAGCGTTGTGAAAATCCAGTAATTACAAAAGATCATATTCCTTTGCATTGGCGTTATGATTTTAATCCACAGACGAATCCCTTTTTTTTAGAACGCATAGGTTTTAACTCGACTATGAATGCGGGTGCACTCTACTGGAAAGAAAAATATCTCCTTTTTATCCGTGTCGAGGGCACAGATAGAAAATCTTTTTTTGCAATTGCTGAAAGTAAAAATGGTCTTGACAACTTTCGCTTCTGGGATCGTCCGATCTCTGTGCCAGATACCGATCCTGACGAAACAAATATTTATGATATACGACTCACTGTTCATGAAGATGGCTGGGTTTACGGAGTCTTCTGCAGTGAAAAATTAGACCCTAACGCAGCACCAGGTGATCTCTCAAGTGCTCTTGCTTCTGCAGGCATTATACGTTCAAAAGACCTGATCCACTGGGAACGTCTCCCCAATCTGAGTGCTTCCAGTCAGCAACGTAATGTTGTGCTTCATCCGGAGTTTATCGATGGAAAATATGCACTTTACACAAGACCTCAAGATGATTTTATCCTGGCCAAAAGTGGTGGCGGAATTGGATGGACATTGATAGATGATATCGCTAATGCTATAATACAAGAAGAAAAGATCGTCAATTTCAGACATTACCATACGATCAAGGAAGTTAAAAATGGAGAAGGTCCACCTCCTATTAAAACGACTAAAGGCTGGTTGCATTTAGCCCATGGTGTGCGTAAAACCGCAGCGGGTCTAAGATACGTTTTATACCTCTACCTCACCGACCTGCAAGACCCCAGTCTATTGATTGCGCAGCCAGGTGGATATCTGCTAGCCCCTCAAAAAGATGAAAGAATTGGAGATGTGTCCAATGTTTTATTTTCAAATGGATGGATTGCAAAAGATGATGGAACTGTTTATATATACTATGCATCCAGTGATACACGGATGCATGTTGCCATATCAGATATTGACAGACTACTGGATTACTGTCTTCATACACCAAAAGATGATTTTAGATCATTGGAATCTGTAAAAAAAATAAATCAGCTGATCGACAAAAATAACGCTTACCTCGCTAAAATGATCTAAAAGAAATTTCAAGCCATCGGCCAGGAAACATCAATTTTTTCTTAAAGCCGTCATGAGTTCTTATAATTTTAGGAATTCATGACGGCTTTATCTCAAGGATACAATCATTAATTTCTTTAAAGTCTTCATCTGCTTATACTAAATTGTCCTGATAACGATGTATATGTTAACATCCCTATCGCTGAAAACGGGATAAGGAATAGTAGAAAAAAAATGTATATTTGGTTACCGAAGAAACCAATTTACAAATCAATCACTAGAAAGGAATAGTTAATATTCAATGAAGCTCCAACTCATAGATATACTTATAATAGTCGTCTATCTCATCGCTATGATCGTTATCGGCTTATTATTAAAAAAAAGAGCCTCAAAAAATCTGGACTCCTATTTTCTTGGAGGCAAAAAACTTCCTTTCTACATGCTTGGTCTATCAGATGCCTCTGGCATGTTTGATATTTCGGGAACCATGTGGATGGTCTATCTTGCATTTGTTTATGGTTTTAAAAGCCTTTGGATTCCTTGGCTATGGCCCGTTTTCAATCAGGTATTTTTAATGATATACCTTTCAGTATGGTTACGGCGTTCCAATGTACTAACGGGAGCTGAATGGATCCGAACACGCTTCGGCTATGGACGAGGAGCCAACCTGTCCCATACAATAGTAATCTTATATGCAATAATTGGGGTTCTTGGATTTCTTAGCTATGGTTTCATCGGAATCGGAAAATTCATGGAAGTATTTTTTCCTTGGGAGTATATCTCTCCCTATGTTCCCATTCATCTGGAACAAGAATCTGTCGCCAAAGTTTACGGCATATTTTTTACGACTATTGCAACCTCTTATGTAATGCTTGGAGGCATGCATAGCATTGTTTGGGCCGACGTTGTCCAATTCAGTATCATGACCATTTCAGGAATCATCATTGCGTCAATAGCCATGAATAAAGTAAGTCCGGAAATGCTTGCAGCACATACACCCAAAGGGTGGGACTCTCCTTTTTTTGGATGGAAATTGGATCTTGATTGGGAGGATTTAATACCCTCTATCATGACTAAAATTCAAGAAGATCAATATAGCTTGTTTACGATATTTGTTATGATGATGCTTTTCAAGGGAGTATTTATGAGTATGGCAGGACCAGCAGCTAACTATGATATGCAAAAAATACTTGCCTGTCGCAGTCCAAGAGAAGCCGCACTCATGAGTGGTTCGGTATCGGTCATTTTATTAATTCCCAGATACTTGATGATCATGGGTTTTACAGTACTTGCACTTGTATTTTTTAGTGACGAATTTAAGACAATGGGAAATAATATTGACTTTGAAACCATTCTTCCTAAAGCGATCAATGAATTTGCATACGTAGGGCTCGTAGGTATTTTGCTAGCAGGATTGCTCGCTGCTTTTATGTCGACATTTGCCTCCACTGTAAATGCTGCTCAAGCATATCTGGTAAATGATGTTTTTCTAAAATACATCCACACAAAAGCATCCTCCAAAACTCAAATTAGAGCAAGCTATATCATATCCGTACTGGTTGTTGTTGTCAGCACCATAATTGGCCTTTATCTGCACAATATCAATTCTATTTTACAATGGATCGTCTCTGCATTGTATGGCGGATACATCGCTGCTAATGTTTTAAAATGGCATTGGTGGAGATTTAATGGCAATGGCTTCTTTTCAGGTATGTTTACAGGTATTGTAGCTGCAATGGTGGCACCCTTGTTTTTCCCAGACATATTGCCTTTGTATTATTTTCCGATATTAATGTGTATTTCATTGATTGGCTGTATAGCAGGCACATTACTATCCAAACCTACAGAAGATAAAACGCTCATAGACTTCTACATTAAAGTACGTCCGTGGGGTTTCTGGGATCCAATTATAAAAAAAGCACAAGCCCAATATCCCGATTTAAAGCAAAACAAAAATTTCAAACGTGATATGTTCAATATTGTTATCGGTATTGTCTGGCAATGTTCTTTGACATTAATACCGATGTATATTGTTGTTCAACAAGGATTTCCATTAATAACTAGTATATTGGTTCTAAGTATTACCTCGTTAATATTAAAGAAAAATTGGTACGACAAAATGAATATAGAAGAGAAAGAATACGATGCATTTATGAAAAAGAATTTCACACCATAAAAAACTGAAGATTTTTCCCTCCATACAACTCCTTCTTCATAATAGATCCAATATGAAATATAGTTCAAAACGGAAAATGTATATCTAAAACAATCGAAATATGGCTTCTGGAACACGGTATTATCGGATTTTGGAAATACAAGTGATGTTTGTTTTATCGAAAACATCGATCTCTTTATCATAAAACAAAAAACTAATAAAAATTAAGACACTTAAAATCAGCAAAATCACTGTTCAAAATCTATTTTTACCTTTATTTTTTTAAAATAAATTTGGTAGGAATGTTAAAATTCGTACTTTTGTCGCGGAGAGCTGGCAGAGTGGTCGAATGCGGCAGTCTTGAAAACTGTTGACTGTCATAGGTCCGGGGGTTCGAATCCCTCGCTCTCCGCCAAAAAACAAAAGCCCAAAGTAATTTGGGCTTTTGTTTTTTATGATATTTTGCAAGCTTTTTTATATTACTATATTCTATAGGGCTGCCTCTTCCTGGGATCATAAAATAATCCGCCACACTTTCCAAATATTAAAAACGACCGGTATCTAAACAACAAGCATACTTTATTCTATCAAAGATTCTTTAAATTGCAAGATAAAGAAATCTAGGATTTCAACTTTTTTATTTTTTGGAAAATGGAATTAAAGACAATTTGAAATTGTTTTAATTTTCACTGATAATTTAAACAAACCGATGATATTAGAATTAGCGATATTACATATAAAAGCAGGTAAGCAGCTTGCATTTGAAAATGATTTCATCACAGCCAGCCAATATATTGCAACTATTGACGGCTATATAAGGCATTCACTAAAAAAATGTATCGAGGTAGAAAACCAGTATGTACTTCTAGTGGAGTGGAGTTCTGTAGAAGCACATGAAATTGGATTCCGCCAGTCTCCGCAATATTTAAAATGGAAAGAGCTGCTTCACGACTATTATGATCCCTTTCCTCAAGTTTTTCATTACGAAGATTTACCTCAAAAAATATGATAAATTATAATAACAAACGTTTTTCTGCTGTAAACAATAGCAATAATGGAGAAACATCCCATGAAACAGTTTTCCACTATAAACAGCTTGACTCTATTGTAACAGCTCAATATAACGGAGGTAAAATCATCCATGGTCAATTGATTGGTCTCGTGAATGAGCAGGGGGAAATTGATATGCGCTATCAACAGGTGAATAGAGAAGGAAAATTAATGACTGGAATCTGTAAATCTAAACCTGAAATCTTACCGAATGGAAAGATAAGATTACATGAACGCTGGCAATGGACTTCGGGAGACCTATCTTTAGGGCAGTCTATTATTGAAGAATTGTAAACCATATCTTGAATACCAATACTAAAACAATAAATAATGAATTTCACGTTCCACCAGATCAATCACATTAAAGTAGCAGAATTAATTTCCGAGGCTGTAGTCATAAAAACGGCAGATGATGCCGTAGATTTAATAGGAAATCTTTATTATGAGGATCTCTCTAAAGTAATCGTACACGAAAAAAATTTGATATCAGATTTTTTTGATCTCAAAAATAAAATCGCAGGAGAGGTATTGCAAAAGTTTTCTAATTACCGCATGCAAATCATTATCGTAGGTGATTTTTCAAAATTCACTTCCAAAAGCATAATTGATTTCATATATGAAAGTAATAAAGGAAGACAGGTTAATTTTGTAAAAACACTAGAGGAGGCACTATCACTTCTTGCAAAATAAAAAACATGAAGGAGTGATTTTGAACTTTCAATGGCAATGCAAGTATTATTCATAAGCTTGAATGAAGTATAAAATTTAAATTTTCTGTTTTTTAGAAAAAACCTGCTTCAGCAACAAAACTGTTAGATATGAAAAAAACACCACCTAATATTTGCTGGCTCGCATAAAAAGCCCTAGCTTTACCTCTATATGAACCGCTTTAGACTACATATCGCAAGAAAATCGCAACGCATCTTATTTGTCGTTGCAACGGTTTTTTGTGTACTGTTGACTTCCTGTGCAATAAAAAGTAGCATCAAAAGCTGGGCAGATATAACAAGTAATACAACAAAAGCTCCGATAAAAAATGGAAATCTATTTTCCAGCAACGTAGCTGAAAAATGTATCAATAGTGAAAGCACAGATACACAGATATCACAAGCTGTTTCTTTTCATGTTGGTGATTTTGCTCCACTTGTATTATTTACCCTTGCGTTTATGTTGCTGCTTAACATTGTTATCCGCAGTCAACAAGTACACCCCAATTATGGTAATCTGAAACTATCAGGCTCCATTCCTATTTTTATAAGAGATCGCAATCTCCAAATTTAGTACTTCTTTTTACCTTCCTATAATCCTATTGATCATTACTTTTCAATAGGCAAAACTTCTATTTTATTCTAGACAGCTTGTTGTTATTTCAACGGCTTTTCAAAAACATAATATCATTATGATAAAAGACATAGTGGCAGCTATATGTATGTGGCTTGCCCTTGCATCCGTGCTACCCTTATACGGACAGCAAAAAAAAGAAAACACACTGGGCAGTTTATGGTCTCAGGTGGAAGAAAACTACCCTGGAATAGGTGTTAAAAAAATTGCTATAAATGCGGCCGAGCTAAATGCCAAAGCTGTAAAAAGTACTCATCTTCCACAAGTAAAAACACAATTTCAAAACACCTATGGCACTTATGAAGGAAGTGCCGGAGCTTTTTTTCCGCAGCCCGGTTTTTTTAATGTAAGCGGTAATCCTGGAGCATTAGAAGGAAGCAGTTTAGCCGCAAATAGCTTTGCTTCGGCTACTGTTGAATGGGAATTGTTCACCTTTGGTAGACTTAAAAAAGAAAATGAAGTGGCAGAAACGCTAGTTCAGAAAAAAGTTAGTGAACAGGATGCTTACATCCTAAATCTCAAAAAAGTACTTTCTGAACGCTACATCACATTGCTTTATAATCATGCAAAATTAGAATGGTCTAAAAAAAATACGGAACGCTTAGATGATATCCGTAAAATCAGTTCAGGTTTAGCGGCTTCGGGTCTTAAACCTGCGGCAGATAGTCTTTTGGCTACTTCTTCTTATGTGCAGGCAATGGGTGAGCATGATAAATGGAACGGTAATAAGTATGCTTCCTATATCAAACTCCAAGAACTATATGGTCAAGATACTGTTATGTACAGTTCATCCATTCGGCATTTTTCAGCTCCCATGGAAAGTCAGGATGTAAATGCTAGTCAGGGCATCAACGACAGTCATCCAATATTAGCTGCATTAGGCAAACAGGTGCAATACTATACGCAAAGCGGAGAAGCCCAAAAGAGAGCAGCGATGCCATCATTAAAGCTACTAGGTGGCTATGCTTACCGAGGAACAGGTGTTAACTCCAATGGTAAAAGTTCAAGTGCATGGCAAGACGGTTTTAGAAATAACACGAATAATATGCTTGTCGGTATAGGCATAACATGGAATATAACAAGTTTATATACAAACCGATTAAAAGGTAAAGGATTAAATGAAGAGGCCAACAGCGCTAAATTATTGCAAACGCAATATCACGATGCGATGGAAGCAGATCTATCAGCATCTCAAACAAAAAGCCACTGGCAATATAAGCAGTTACAAAAATCTCAAATCGCCGTTAAACAGGCACAAGATGCTTATGGTATGTACCTAGCCCGTTATAAAAGTGGACTGATCACGCTTAGTGAATTATTACAGATCCGCATTTTACTTGAACAGGCCGAGAATAATCATATCGAAGCCTCCCGTTCGTATTGGCTGTTACTGGCATATGAGTCAGAGCTAACGGCCAATTTCGATTATCTGTTTAATAACCTTTAATATATAGATATGAATCTAATAAGATTTGCGCTCAGGAAACCCATTGCTATCATGGTAGCGGTCATTACGATTGCCTTTTTTTCTTATAGCACAATAAAAAAAATCAATGTAGACATCTTTCCTGAAGTTGAATTACCGGCTATGTATATCGCTATGCCTTATGGCGGATTATCCCCGGCCTATATGGACGGATTTATGGCAAATGAATTTCAGAAGGTGCTCCTATTTGTCAGCGGTGTTAAAAATATAGACTTTAAAAGTGTTCAGGGGCTCAGCCTGATGAAGCTTACCTTTTATCCAGGTACCAACATGGCACAAGTAGCCGGAGAAGTATCTACTTCAGTTTCAAGAGCGATGGGCTTTCTACCTGCTGGTGCAGTACCGCCGATGGTAGTCCGTTTTGATGGAAGTTCATTACCGGTAGGTCAGTTGGTCTTTGAAAGTGACAAACTCTCGATCAATGAAATACAGACACTTGTATTAACCAAAATCAGACCGATGTTTGTCGAAATCCCCGGGATCACCGCACCCGCACCTTTTGGAGGTAATGCGCGTTCAATTGTCGTCGATATTGATCCCGAAGCGATGCAGGCCAGCGGACTAAGTGCCGAAGACATTACAATTGCCATCACCAAAAGCAGTATTCCTTCTCCTGCCGGAAATATCCGTATAGGCGATGAAAATTTAATGGCTCCAATTAACTCAATCGCTAAAAATCCGGAGGAGTTTTTAAATACACCGATCAAGACCACTGACAACCGTACCATCTATGTCAGAGATGTCGCTTCTGTGTCAGATGGCGCAGATCAAACAGTGGGATATGCATTGGTCAACGGGAAACGCTCCGTATACCTGCCTATCATCAAAAAAGCAGATGCTTCTACACTAGATGCTGTAAATAATTTAAAGTCCTCCATGGATAAATTAAAGAATCAACTTCCTGAAGATGTGGATGTCCGTTACGAGTTTGATCAATCCAAATACATCGAGCGCTCACTTTCTAATCTGATACATGAAGGCATACTCGGTGCTGTTTTTACGGGATTGATGATTTTCTTATTTCTAGGAGATACGCGGGGGGCTTTTATCGTAGTACTGACAATACCGATCGCTATACTCTCGGCTGTTATGGTTCTTTACCTATTTGGACAAACCATCAACATCATGACACTAAGCGGCTTAGCCCTATCGATCGGCATTCTTGTCGATGAAGCTACAGTGACGATCGAAAACATCCATCAACATATGGAAATGAAAAAAGGAAAACAGCGCGCTATTTTAGATGCGTTGCTTGAAATATCTGTTCCAAAGCTTTTAATTCTACTTTGCATTTTAGCAGTGTTAACTCCTGCTTTCATTATGACCGGTATTCCTAAGGACATGTTTATTCCTTTATCAATGGCAGTAGCATTTGCAATGATAGCATCCTTTATTGCCTCTCAAACATTCGTACCTATTTTGGCAAATTGGTTAATGAAAAATAAACAGGAAATTGTAAGTAAAACGAATAGAAAAAAAGCTTTTTTTGAGAAATTCAGAGTAAATTATTCTTACAGAATGCGCAAGTGGTCCGCAAAATCACTTGGTCTTTTTTTACTCTATATTGTACTTTCTGGGGGAACAATCTGTTTATTATTAAATTTCGTCGGAACCGATGTCATGCCTGTATCAAATAGCGGTGACTTCCAATTACGTATACATGCCCCACAAGGAAGCAGAATCGAAAAAACAGAACAGATCGTCAACTCCATTACTGATGCTATCAAAACACAGCTTCCTGAAGATGGCATAGCGATAACTTCTGCTTTCGTGGGCATGCAACCTGCAACATCCCCGATCAATCCTATTTTTCTGTTCACAAGTTCTTCACATGAAGCGGTACTGCAAGTATCCGTAGATCAAAATTTGTATGCTGGATCTATGGAGGACCTGAAAGAAAAAATAAGAACTTCAATAACTCAGAATCATCCACAGATAAAGTTCAATTTTGAACCGATGGAACTGACAGAAAAAATAATGGGACAGGGAGCTATGACGCCCATTGAAATTAAAGTTGGTGCCGGACAGCTTAAAGCAGCAAATACACATGCTTCGAAAATTGAATCGAATTTGAAAGAAATACCTTATTTACGAGATGTACGAATTGCTGAACCAATCGCCTACCCTACTCTTGAAATTGAAGTTAACCGTGACTTGGCCGGACAGTTTGGATTGACCATGCAGGAAATCACGAAGAGCTTAGTGACCGCCACCTCTTCTACCCGTTTTACAGATAAAAATCTTTGGGTAGATCCGAAATCGGGGCTTGTTTTTCAAGTTCAGGTTCAGATCCCCGAGCATATCATGTCATCAGAAGAAAGGCTTAAATCACTTCCTTTAAAGAAAGGAAACCTCCGTCCGGTACTTGAAGATATTGCCACTGTTCGCCGAGTAACCGCTCCGGCACAAGTAAACCGCAAAGGTCCTAACCGATATGTCACGATCATAGCAAATGTCTACAATCAAGATTTGGGAACAGCTTCTACAGCCGTAAAAAAAGCTATAAAAGATGCGGGCGAACCTCCACGTGGTGTTAGTATATGGACTGAAGGTACAATGCAACTTCTTGACGACACATTAGGCAATCTTTTGACAGGATTAGCTGTAGCTATTATTGCTATTTTCTTGATGTTATCTGCGTACTACCAGTCTTTTAAAGTTCCTTTAATTATCCTATCAGTCATTCCTGCTGTAATTACGGGGAGCTTAATTGTATTATTTCTGACGAACAGTACTCTTAATTTACAATCATATATGGGTATTATCATGTCCATTGGTGTATCGGTATCCAATGCCGTATTGCTCATTAATCAAGCTGAATATTACAGAAGAAATATGGCCTTAAAGCCTACAAACGCGGCAAGATTAGCTGCTTCGTCAAGATTACGTCCGATATTAATGACTGCCGCGGCCATGCTTGCCGGTATGTTGCCTATGGCAATAGGTATTGGAGATGGCGCCGAACAAGTAGCACCTCTCGGTAGAGCTGTTATTGGCGGTCTTATTGCATCTACAATTGTTATTTTACTGCTTCTACCGCATTTCTTTTCTTCGCTCATGTCCAGAACATCAGTTAGTAGCCCATCTCTAGATCCTGATGATGAGACAAGTCAGTATTATTCTAATAAAAAAACATCATCCATATAAAATATCACATCATGAATACGACAATCTCTAAATATAAAATATCAAGTTTAACGGGCTTTGCTTTGCTCCTCCTTACATGTATGTCATGCGGTCAGCAAGAACAAAAAACTAAAAAAGAGAATAAAAAAGCGGACAAACAAATAAATTATAGTACTGTGGCGGTGCAGTTCATAAATCCGGAATATGAGATTTCAGTTCCAGCAGAACTGAAACCTTATGAACAGGTGGCTGTTTTTGCAAAAGTATCAGGATTTGTAAAACAGTTATATGTAGACCGTGGTGATCATGTACGTAAAGGACAGCTATTGGCAATACTAGAGGCCCCAGAAATGGATCAACGATATCTTTCTGACAAAGCTACTGAGCAAAAGATATATAACGATTACCTCTTTGCACAACAAGCATACGATCGTTTGAAAGATGCATCAGCGACAGCCGGTGCTGTAGCGGCAATTGAATTAGACAGAACAAAGAGTTCTGTTGAAAGTGCACGTGCAGCTTACGAAGCTTCTAAAGCTGGTACGACCCATACATCACAATTACAGCAATATCTGCGTATCACTGCCCCTTTCGATGGCGTCATTACAGAGCGAAATGTTTCCGTAGGAGCATTGGCAGGAACTTCATCCAACCAATCGCTGTTCATGATGGCACAAGGTAATAAATTACGCTTAACTTTGTCACTTCCAGAAAAACATGCGGCTTCAGTTCAGCAAGGTGTCCAAGCGAATTTCACCGTAAGTTCACAGCCTGGAAAAACATTTGAGACAACATTATCCCGTACTTCAGGATTACTGAATCAGCAAGATCGGTCACTTACACTAGAATTTGATGTCGACAATCCATCACGCGAATTACAAGGAGGCGACTATGCGCAAGTTAAATTAAAATTAAAACGCAAGACCCCATCTAGTTGGGTACCTAAAAAAAGTGTTCTAACGACGCAGGCTGGCACTTTTATACTTATATTAGACGATCAAGAAATTAAACGCATTCCTGTCAAGGAAGGCGTACATTTGGATACGTTAACGGAAGTATTTGGCCAAATTTCGACAGAAAGTCAGATCATATTAAAGCCATCAGAAGAAATTAAAGAAGGAAAAATAAACAAATAGAAATAAATATGAAAATCCAATTCAATAGGAAAATGATCGGCATGCTCTTGATTGCATGCAGCATTACAGCTATATCCTGCAATTCAAAAACTAAAGACACGCAAAATTCAAAGTCGGACGAAACAGCAGAGGATAGTACAGTGGCTACTACAGCTATCCAAGCAAACGAGGTTAGCTTTAAAGATGAAAATGGAAAAGATATCACCCTAAGCTCACTAAAAGGTAAAGTGGTATTCATTAACTTTTGGGCGACGTGGTGCCCTCCCTGTATTCATGAAATGCCTTCTATCAACACTTTAAAACAATCCTTCAAGGGTAATGATGACATCGTATTTTTAATGGTAGATGTAGATGGCACGATGGAAAAATCAAAAGCATTTATGACCGAAAATAAATATGATTTACAAGTGTATATTCCAAATGGCGATATTCCGCAAGATTTCTTAGGAAATGCAATACCAACTACGGTAATCATTAACAAAAAGGGAGAGATGGTAGATCGTATGGAAGGTGGGCGTGATTACGCAGATCCTGAAATAGCAAAATCTTTGAATGAGCTTATTCAAAGCAATTAATACCTTATTGTAAAAAATGTAGCTCATTATTAATACAGTGAGACCAAAAGCCTTCATCTGTCCACGATGAAGGCTTTTTTTATATTCATTAATTTACTTCTCCCGAAGTGAGCAATCAAAAGAATCCAATGCTCAAGCATAGCAAAGAAATGTTACTTCTATATTAAACAATAAGAAAGCACTTTTGCTAGACTTTTTTACAAAACAGCATGAAATAATCTTTGAACTTAAAAAAATATTGAATTATTATATTTTTTCCTTCATTATATAGATTTATCTCCTTATTTTTATATATGAGCAAAGCAAGTTGTGCTCATTAGTAACCAAATAGATAGACTATAAAATACGCGATATAGATTAAAATTTATAGCTAATAATTCCCTGTTCTTTTACATTAACTATTTTATATGAAAAAAAACTTACCTTTTGCAACATGCACTTTAATTGGATTTTTACTTTTATACAGTATATCGGCTCGCGCCCAAGTGCCCGATAGTACGCAAGGAGAAATTTTAGAAAGTTACCCCAAATTTCAGTTCAAGGGGCTTTTTCAAGGAAGGTTTACAACAAGTCTTAAAAAAAATGTTGATGTAGAAGGCCTTCACCATACAGATGATAAGGGCACAAATAATTCCTTTTCGCTCAAATACATGCGCGCGCAACTCAAAGGACAAATTAGCAGAAGAGTAGAAGTTGTTGCTTTAGCAAATTTTGCTGATTTTAAAAATGATCCCAAGACCCGAGTTTTAGAGAACGCTTACCTACGGTACAGTTTTAATCCCAAAGTTGCCATTACCGTTGGGCAGTTCAGACCTTGGTTCGGATTAGAAGAAACTTATCCCGTGGATATCATCAAATCATTGGAATGGTCTAACCAATATACCGAATTTGGAAAAAATGGTTGGACAAGTTTTCAAATTGGGGCTTCCGTAGGCGGTACATTACCGTTAGGAACCATACCAATGCGTTATGCCGTTTCTGTTGTGAATGGAAATGGAAAAAATCAGGTTTCGGATAAAGATAATGGAAAACAATTTTTAACAAGGATCGTATTTGATCTGGCAAAAAAATATGATTTCAGTATTGGTTTAAACGGTGGTACGGGTACCGTGTTTAAAAGAAATGTACATGCTTTAGCATTTGATGTATCGTCTAAATTTCAGCTTGCACATAAATGGAATATAGATTTTCAGATCGAAGCTAAGCAGGCGATTAATCACAATCTATACTTCAGTCTCGAAGAAACAGAGCGACTACAAGATATTTATCAATACCAAATGCGAGGAGCTTACTTCTTACCGAATATGCGTTATGAAATTGATTATAAAAACCTGAAAGCTATTGAGTTTTCTTGTAGATATGAATACTTAGATACTGATTTCAGACAAAAATCTAATCCCAGACAGTCTTTAGTTCCTATGGTAAGCTTGGAATTTCTCAAAAACTACGGGGCTAGAATACAAATGGGTATGCAGATGGATTATTATAAACATCAAATTGAAAGTACAAACAAATACAATGGTAATTTGTTCATTTTACAAGTACAAAGTCGATTATAACCTTAAACAGAAAATATGAAAGAAGTGGACATTAAAAAGATGGGTATAACCTTTGCTTTCGCATTGATTATTTGGTTTATACCTATACCAAAGGGTGTGTCACCCGAGGCTTGGCACCTATTTGCTATATTTGCGGCAACTATCCTGGGTATCATACTAAAAGCTGCTCCTATGGGTACCATGTGTATGTTGGCCATTGGGTTCACCGCTTTTACACAGGTTCTAGCACCTGGTAATGCCTCTCTATCCATTACCAAATCATTAAGTGGTTTTGGTGATAAAGTAATCTGGCTTATAGGAATCTCATTTTTTATAGCAAGAGGGTTTATTAAAACCGGCTTAGGAAACAGAATAGCATTTATATTTATCAAAATATTCGGAAAAAGTTCTTTGGGATTAGCTTATGGATTGGGGCTTGCAGACGTTTGTCTTGCTCCTGCTATTCCTAGTAATACTGCTCGTGGTGGAGGTATCATCTACCCTATTATGAAATCAATGGCTATTAGTTTTGGATCTCTGCCAGAAGATCCGAGCACTCATAAAAAAATCGGTTCATATCTAACGCTTAATAGTTATTACATGAACCTCATTGCCTCATCAATGTTTCTTACCGGAACAGCGAGTAATCCCATGTGTCAGAAATTCGCTGCAGATTTGGGAATAAATATCACTTGGATGTCATGGGCTGCGGCTGGATTTGTACCCGGAATTGTTGCATTTTTTATTGTTCCGTTAGTTTTATACAAATTATACCCACCAGAACTAAAAAAAACTGCTGATGCACCTAAAATGGCTACTGAAAAATTAAAAGAAATGGGTGCTATTAAAACAAATGAATGGCTGATGTTACTTGCTTTTTTTATACTGTTGGGATTATGGATTTTCGGAGGATCACTATCCATAGATGCCACAACTACAGCATTTATTGGACTGACACTGTTATTGCTCACATCTGTCCTGACTTGGGAAGATGTAAAATCAGAGAAAGGAGCATGGGACACCATTGTGTGGTTTGCAGTACTTGTCATGATGGCCAGCTCTTTAAATGAACTTGGTTTTATTGGCTGGTTCAGTGATTTGATCAAAACGGAGATCGGCGGATTAAATTGGATTGTTGCCTTTCCTGTCATCATTTTAGTCTATTTCTACAGCCATTATATTTTTGCCAGTGCTACTGCACATGTCGCGGCAATGTACGCCGCTATGCTCGGAGTAGGAGTTTCCTTAGGTATACCAGGTATGCTATTAGCCATGATGCTTGGTTTCGTAGGATCTATATATGGTGTCCTTACACATTATGGACATGGTCCTGCTCCTGTTTATTTCGGTAGTGGCTATGTCGATCTCAAGTCATGGTGGGTAAAGGGTTTTGAAATTGGAGTGCTGTTACTCGTGATCTACATGGCAGTTGGTGGTCTGTGGATGAAAATAATCGGTTATTATTAATTCTTTGCTTATGTTATCAACCCTATCTCGAAAATTAGTAATGTGTTTGACAGGTTTATTCCTATGTTTTTTCCTTATCATTCACTTTTTAGGAAATTTGCAACTGTTTTTACCTTCCGAACAGGCCCATACACAGTTCAATGCCTATTCTCAATTTCTATCTGGTAATATTTTAATAAAAATAGTTTCATATGTACTTTATGCAAGCATTCTGATACATGCCCTGGATGCTTTGGTCATTACCCTTAAAAATAGAAAATCCGGAAAACAGTATCAACGTGATCAAAGACAAAGGGCGAGTAAATGGTATAGTCGTAACATGGGTATTCTAGGTACTATTATTTTAATATTTCTAGTCATTCATTTTCAAAATTTTTGGTACGTCTATAAATTCGGGAGTCCACCAATAGATAGCAATGGTAATAAAGATCTTTATATTTTGGTAGTAACCACATTTAAAGAATGGTGGTATGTGCTCATTTACGTCTTATCTATGGTTGCATTATGCTACCACCTCATTCATGGTGTACATAGTGCCATTCGTACTTTAGGTCTCTTTCATCCAAAATATGTAAAGTGGATCAAAACCTGTGGCATAGCCTACTCCATTATTATAAGTGTAGGGTTTGCGATGATGCCCATCTACATTTACTTTACCCAATAGCTAAACCTTTATATGTTAAGAATATGAATTTAGATGCAAAAATCCCCGAAGGTTCTTTAGAGAAAAAATGGGAAAACTATAAAAAAACTGCAAAATTAGTCAATCCGGCAAATCGTAAAAAACTAGATGTCATCGTAATAGGGACTGGGCTAGCGGGAAGCTCTCTTGCCGCATCATTGGGTGAAATGGGTTATAATGTAAAATCATTTTGTTTTCAAGACAGTCCAAGACGCGCCCATTCTGTCGCGGCGCAGGGCGGTGTCAATGCCGCAAAAAATTATAAGAATGATGGCGATAGCATCTACCGGATGTTTGTTGATACTTTAAAAGGAGGAGATTTTCGTGCGCGAGAGGCTAATGTATACAGAATGGCTGAATGTTCCCTCAATCTCATCGATCAAGCCGTTGCTCAAGGTGTCCCGTTTGGTCGAGAATATGGAGGCTATCTCAACAATCGTTCTTTCGGTGGTGTTCAAGTAAGCCGGACATTTTATTCAAGAGGACAGACCGGACAGCAATTGCTACTTGGATCTTATCAAGCACTTATGCGTCAAGTCGGAAAAAAAACAGTCAAATTACATGCCCGTCATGAAATGTTAGATCTAGTGATTATAGAAGGAAAAGCGCGTGGTGTAATTATCAGAAATCTCGATACTGGCGAGATTGAACGCCATGCCGCACATGCTGTTGTACTGGCTACTGGAGGCTATGGGAAAATCTATTATCTTTCCACTTTAGCGATGGGTTGCAATGGTTCTGCGATATGGAGGGCGCATAAAAAAGGTGCATTAATGGCTAGCCCAAGTTGGATTCAGATTCATCCGACATCATTACCGCAGTCTGGAGATTATCAATCTAAATTAACACTCATGTCCGAGTCTTTAAGAAATGATGGACGCATATGGGTACCACTTAAAGAAAATGAACAGCGTTCTGCTAATGACATTCCCGAACAAGAAAGAGATTACTATCTGGAAAGAAGATACCCCGCATTTGGAAATCTAGCCCCTAGAGATATTTCTTCACGCGCTGCAAAAGAAAGAATTGATGCCGGATTTGGAATCGGTCCCTTAAAAAATGCCGTTTATCTGGATTTTTCTAAAGCCATTAAAGAACAAGGAATAGACAAAATAAAAGAAAAGTACGGTAATTTATTCGACATGTATGAAAAAATTACCGGTTATAATGCTTATCAAGTACCAATGATGATTTCTCCATCGGCCCACTTTTCAATGGGAGGACTTTGGGTAGATTACGAATTAATGACGACAATTCCTGGGTTATTTGCTTTAGGAGAAGCTAATTTTGCAGACCACGGAGCTAATCGATTAGGAGCAAATTCTCTCCTTCAAGCCTCCGTGGATGGCTATTTTATTGCTCCCTATACCATAGCAAATTATCTCTCAGGTGATATCCACACGGGAAAAATATCAACGGATCATACGGAATTTGAGAAAGCAGAGCAAGAAGTCAGAACACAATTGCAACAATTCAGCAAAAGCAAAGGAACCAAAACTGTGGATTATTACCATAAAACTCTTGGTAAAATACTATATGATTACTGTGGCCTTGCACGAAATGAAGCCGGATTAAAATTCGCAATCTTGGAGATTCAGAAATTACGGGAAGAGTTTTATAGAAATGTTCATATTCCGGGAAATGAGGAAACAATGAATACAGAAATAGAGAAAGCTGGAAGAGTAGCTGATTACCTCGAAATCGGAGAATTAATGTGCTATGACGCCCTGACTAGAAATGAATCTTGTGGTGCACATTTCCGTGAAGAATATCAGACAGCTGAAGGCGAAGCAAAAAGAAATGATGCCGAATATCAATTCATTTCGGCATGGGAATGGAACAACAGATCTGTTCCTATTCTTCATAAAGAACCACTATCATTTGAAGTCATTCAACCTATTGTACGTAGTTATAAATAATTAAAATTCAAGCTATGAAATTACATCTAAAAATATGGAGACAAGAGAATAAAAATGCTAATGGCAAACTTGTAGACTATACTTTGGAAAACCTCAATCCGCATATGTCCTTTTTAGAGATGCTAGATACATTAAATGAAAAGCTCATATTGGCCAATGACACACCTGTTGAATTTGATCACGACTGTCGTGAAGGAATCTGTGGACAATGTGGTATGATGATAAATGGTATTGCGCATGGACCGCTGAAAAATACGACTACCTGTCAATTACATTTAAGGTCCTTCAAAGATGGGGAGGTGGTATTTATCGAACCATTTAGATCTGAAGCGTTTCCTGTAAAAAAAGATTTAAAAGTAGATCGTTCGGCATTTGACCGCATTATCTCTTCAGGTGGATTTGTATCAATCAATACAGGACAAGCACCGGAAGCACTGACCATTCCCGTAACACATCAAGTGACAGAAGCGGCATTTGATGCTGCTGCCTGTATCGGATGCGGAGCCTGTGTTGCCACCTGTAAAAATGGAAGCGCGGCCCTTTTTACATCAGCAAAAATCAACCATATGGTATTACTCCCACAAGGTAAAGAAGAAAGACTTACTAGGGTCATTGATATGGTAAATCAAATGGATGAAGAACTCTTTGGCCATTGCTCCAATACAGAAGCCTGTGAAGTTGAATGTCCACAAGGTATTTCAGTACTCAATATTGCACGAATGAATTATGAATATAATCGAGCACATCTATTAAAAAAATAAAGAGTGTAAATTCAAATACCAATATTCTGAACTACAGTTAATAAAAAAATTGACCTAAGAATCGAAAATGGATCAAATAGCAAAACAGCATTTAAATCATTTTATAGGAACCTGGGATACCGACGGTATTATTCTAGAAACCAATAATGCTCCAGAAGTTAAAATCAAAGGGACTGATACATATTGTTGGATTCTAGACAATTCTTTTCTTTTGCACCAGGCAAATGTCATGATAGGAACGTCAAATAGCCTTACCCATGAAATTATAGGATATGACATCGTACGTCAACATTACAGCATGCAATATTATAACAATCAAGGTCAATCTGGCTTTATGAATGCTATATTAGACAATCACCTTTGGACATTCACCGGAACTAACTTAAAGTTTAAAGGTGGATTCAGTAAGGAGAACAATGAATTTTCAGGTATTTGGAAACAGCTGACTGATCATAATATCTGGAGCGATTTTATACACATAAAACTGACAAAAAGATAAAGTTGGTATACAGTAAAACATAAAAATATTTTACAAAAAACATCAACTCTCCCCTTTTTTTCTATATTTAAATAAATTATAAAACTCTAAAATATGAAAAAGTACTTTTATACAGATGGCTACACAAACTTTGGACCCTTTACTCTCGAAGAGCTCAAATATAAAAACATTACACCAGAAACAAATGTGTGGTATGAAGGAATGGGTGATTGGAGAAAAGCCAGTGAAGTTCCTGAGCTTGCTGCTTTATTTTCTTCAAACATAGCCTCCCCTCCTAATCCTCCTAATCCATTTCAAGCAACTGGACAATCTCCCTTCAACCAGTCAGCCGATCCTCAAAATAAAGCCTATGACCCATTTTTAAATACCGTACCTAAAACATGGTTAGTTGAATCTATTTTAGTTACAATTTTATGTTGTCTTCCTTTTGGAATAGCGGGAATAATAAATGCAGCAAAAGTTGAATCCAGATTCTATGCAGGAGATCTACAAGGTGCACAAAGAGCATCAGATGAAGCTAAAAAATGGACTAAAATTGGTTTTATTGTTTCCATTGTGATGACAGTATTATATGTACTATTGATGATCTTAGGTGTAGTTGGATCTATATTTAATTATGGTAATTAAGAAATATTATCTATGGTCCATAGGGATTATACTTCTATTCATCTTAATTCTTACATATAAGTTCTTTAATCCGATACAGTATGACATTTTTCCTAAATGCCCATTTTATGTCATTACAGGCTACAAATGTCCCGGATGTGGATCACAACGCGCCATACATTATCTTTTAAATTTTGACCTCCAGAACGCATGGAGGCAAAATTTTTTACTGATCATCGCTATCCCCTATATCATCACAGGATTAATCTTTGAATATCAAAAATCACCTACGCCAAAAATGCTTAAATGGCGAAAGATACTATTTGGTTATAAAGCAATTGTAATGGTTTTTATCATTGTAATTGGTTTTTGGATAGTAAGAAACTTATAAAGTAGAAACAGTTACTGTAACTCGCTTTAATATAAAAAAAACATTACGGTAAAAAATACTCATTTCAGATCATCTGTTCAATTTGCACGATTTTAATGAAATGATCTTACTTTAGGAATATGGATAAGATCTTATAATTAACTCCCAATTCCTATCAAGAACTATCTGTGTGTTTTAAAACTCATAAAAAAAGGAGCGTTTTATTAAAAACGCTCCTTTTATGTATGATAAATTGTTTAATTACAACTTACGTTTTACTTCAACTTGTTCGTATGCTTCAACGATATCACCTTCTTGAATATCATTATATCCTTGAATATTCAAACCACACTCATAACCGAATGAAACTTCTTTCACATCGTCTTTGAAACGTTTCAATGAAGCTAATTTACCTGTGAAAACAACAACACCATCACGGACGATACGAATATCATTATTGCGGTTAATTTTACCATCCAAGACCATACAACCTGCAATTGTACCGACCTTAGAGATTTTAAATGTCTCACGGATCTCAACGTTAGCAACGATTTTTTCTTCAAATTTCGGAGCCAACATACCTTCCATTGCCGATTTAAGTTCTGCAATAGCATCGTAAATGATTGAGTAAAGACGAATATCAATTTGCTCTTGTTCGGCCAATTTACGTGCACCTATTGATGGACGAACTTGGAAACCGATGATAATTGCATCAGAAGCAGAAGCTAATAAAACATCTGACTCTGAGATAGCACCCACAGATTTGTGAATTACATTCACTTGAATCTCCTGTGTTGATAATTTCAATAATGAATCAGATAATGCCTCGATCGAACCATCCACGTCACCTTTTACGATCACGTTCAACTCTTTAAAGTTACCGATTGCCAAACGACGACCGATCTCATCCAAAGTAATATGTTTCGTAGCACGCATACCTTGCTCACGTTGTAATTGAAGACGTTTATTCGCTACATTACGAGCTTCAGATTCACTCTCCATAGTATAGAACTTATCACCTGCAGTAGGTGCCCCTGCCATACCTAAGATTTGAACCGGTACAGAAGGACCTGCTTCTTTCACACGCTCACCACGTTCATTTGTTAAAGCTTTCACTTTACCACTATGAGAACCTGCTAAAATAGGATCTCCCACACGTAAAGTACCTCCTAATATCAGCACTGTTGTCACAATTCCTCTACCTTTATCCAAAGCAGCTTCAATTACAGAACCAACAGCACGTTTGTTCGGATCAGCTTTTAAGTCAAGCATCTCTGCTTCTAATAATACTTTTTCTAATAAAAGATCTACATTCAATCCAGTTTTTGCTGAAATCTCCTGTGCTTGGTATTTACCACCCCAATCCTCTACTAGTATATTCATTTGAGACAACTGCTCTTTAATACGATCTGTATTAGCACCTGGCTTGTCAATTTTTGTAAATGCAAATACGATTGGCACACCAGCAGCTTGTGCGTGGTTGATTGCTTCTTTCGTTTGTGGCATCACAGCATCATCCGCTGCAATAACAATAATCACGATATCTGTTACTTTTGCACCACGAGCACGCATCGCTGTAAAGGCTTCGTGACCTGGAGTATCTAAGAAAGTGATCTTACGTCCACCGTCCAATTGTACCGCATAAGCACCAATATGCTGCGTAATACCACCTGCTTCACCACCTGTTACATTTGCTTTACGCACGTAATCTAATAAAGATGTTTTACCGTGATCGACGTGACCCATTACCGTAACAATCGGAGCACGAGAAATCAATGCATCTTCATTGTCAGCTTCTTCAAGATCAGCAATCTCTTCATCTTCAGGTTTGATAAATTCAATTTGGTAACCAAATTCATCAGCAACAATGGTTAAAGTTTCTGCATCTAGACGTTGGTTAATGGAAACAAACATACCTAAACTCATACAAGTCGCGATAATTTGTGTAACAGCCACATCCATTAAGTTAGCAAGTTCGTTTGCCGTTACAAATTCTGTAACACGCAACACTTTTGCTTGCATTTCTCTTTCTAATGCTTCCTCCTCCGCGTTAGTTGCGACATCGTCACGTTTTTGACGTCTCAATTTCGCACGTTGAGCAAATTTACCTGACTTACCAGCACCACTTAAGCGCGCTAATGTAGCCTTGATTTGATCTTGGATTTCCTTTTCAGTAGGCTCTTCTTTTGGTACATTAGGTCCATTACTTCTATTGTTGAAGGCTGGACGACCTTTATTTGCACCTGGACCTCCTGGACGGTTATGATGTCCTCCTGGACCTCCCGCTGGACGGTTTTGATTATTTCCTCCTGGACCTCCTGCTGGGCGGTTTTGATTATTCCCTGCTGGATGATTTCCACCAGTACGATTTGGATGATTTCCACCACCTTGGTTTGGACCTCCAGTACGATTTGGATGGGTACCACCACCCTGAGGCGGAGTTCCTGTATTATTCGTACGTTTACGTTTACGCTTATGATCATTACCAGTAGCACTTGAAGAAGATGCTACAGGCTTATCGCGATGAGAAGGTCTTGCCGTAGGCAATTCAATCTTACCAATTACTTTTGGACCTGTTAATCTCTCTGCTTTAGCACTAATAACCTCATCTGCAGGATTAACTTTTTTCACTTCCTTTACAGGAGTTTCAACCGGTGCTTTCACAGCAGGTTTTTCATTTTTTGGCTTTTCTTCTACCACTTTCTTCTCTTGAACTTTAGGAGCTTCAGTTTTAACTTCAACTTTTTGAGGTGCAGCAATGACAACCTTAGGTGCTTCTGGCGCTTTCTCTTCTATTTTTTGTGCTTCCACTATCGGAGCTTTAGGAACTTCTACTTTAGGCTCTTCTTTTACGATAGGTTTTGGAGCTGTAGGAGTTGCTTCTTTAACTACCTCAGGCTTCTTCTCCACTTCCTTTGGAGTTTCAGCTTTCACTTCTGGAGTTTCCTCTTTCTTAGGTTTAGATCCTCTTTTCAAAGCATCTAAATCAATTTTACCCACAACCTTCATACCTCCAGTGTGTGTATTTGATGAATTTTCCTTTGCCTCAGAACCAGTTACCTTTTCAACTGGATTCTCTTTTTTATCTGCATTAGATTCTTCTCTTGTATTTACCGCAGCATTTTTTATCAAAATATCTTTTGAAGCTGCAGTTTCTTCATAATCGTCATTTTTAGATGATTCTTTAGGAGAAGCGACTGGCGACTCATCACGACGAATTTTGCCAATCACAATTTGTTTAGCTTCATCTTTCACGATCTTGTCACCTTGAAACTCTTTCAACAGCACATTGTACATCTCTCCGGATAGCTTAGTACCAGGTTTGGCGTCGACGTCATACCCTTTTTTCACTAAACAATCTACGGCAGTAGATATGCCAATATTGAGTTCCTTTGCTGCTTTAAGCAGGTTTGTACCTTTTCCTTCAGTCATCTATTATTTTAACTAATTAAATATTTAATACAAAAATATGTTTTTTTTACATCTCTATAACAATTAAATTCGAAATAGAGATGAAAATAAATTATGTGGCTTCATTTTATTCAAATTCAGCCTGTAAAATACGTAAAATGTCTTTTACCGTATCTTCTTCCAAGTCAGTCCTTCTAGACAACTCTTCTTCTGTCAATGCCAATACTGAACGTGCTGAATCTAAACCTACACGTTTCAATGCATCAATTACCCAGCTTTCGATTTCATCGCTGAATTCTTCGATATCCACATCTTCATCAAACTCGTCATTCTCACGATAAACATCGATCTCATAACCTGTCAATTTACCTGCCAATTTGATATTGTGTCCACCACGACCAATTGCCAAAGAAACTTGATCAGATTTTAAATACACTGCAGCCGTCTTATTTTCTTCATCAATCTTGATTGAGCTAATACGAGCTGGGCTTAATGCACGTGTAATGTAAAGTGAATGATTCGTTGTAAAGTTGATTACATCGATATTTTCATTACGCAATTCACGAACGATACCATGAATACGAGATCCTTTCATACCCACACAAGCACCAACAGGATCAATACGATCATCATAAGATTCTACTGCCACTTTAGCACGCTCTCCTGGTTCACGAACGATTTTCTTAATCGTAATCAAACCATCAAAAATCTCAGGAACTTCCAGTTCAAATAAACGTTGTAAAAATTCTGGAGCAGTACGAGAAATAAGAATCTTAGGATTATTATTCATCATATCCACTTTATAAACGACTGCACGAATGCTATCACCTTTCTTAAAATAATCTGCAGGAATTTGTTCTGTCTTCGGTAAAATTAATTCATTACCGTCATCATCTAACACAAGCAATTCTTTTTTCCAGATTTGATAAACCTCGCCGATCACCAACTCCCCTTCACGGTCTTTATACTTTTTGAAAACTTCGTCTTTCTCCAATTCCAAAACTTTTGAAACCAAAGTTTGACGGGCTGCTAAAATAGCACGACGACCAAAACTCTCTAACGTTATCTGTTCAATATAATCATCGCCAACTTCTAAATCAGCATCAAATTTCTTCGCTTCTGTTAATTCAATTTCAAGATCATCATCTTCCGAAAATTCATCTTCAACAACAACGCGTGTTCTCCATATCTCTAAATCTCCATTATCAGGATTTACGATAACATCACAGTTTTCATCTGTACCAAAACGTCTACGGATCATACTACGAAATACTTCTTCTAAGACAGAAATAACCGTAGGTCGGTCAATGTTTTTAAACTCTTTAAACTCTTGGAAAGAGTCAATCAAATTGATATTGCTGCTCATTTTTATTTAAATGAAATTAACACCTTAGTTGCTTTTATTTGTTCAAAAGGTATAATGCGAGCAACCTGCTCCGCTTTTTTACCTTTTTCTTTTATTGTTTCTTCAATTGTTATCTGTGCATCCTCAACGGCTAACAATGTACCTTCCGTTTTTGTACCATCATTTAACTTCACTTGCACATTGCGTCCAATATTTTTCTCATATTGCCTTTGATTAACAAAATTAGCATCTAGCCCCGGAGAAGAAACTTCAAGACGATAAGCTTTCTCTACTGTCCCCTCTTCTTCCAACTGAAATCCGACAAATTTACTAACCTGTACACAATCATCGATACTAATTCCCTGATCACCATCTAGCAAAACTTCCAACACGCTGTTCGGATGAAATTTAACACTTACAATAAACAAATCATCGCGATCTGCTAATTTTTCTTGGACGAGTTCGATAACTCTTTTCTCTACATTTTGCATATTCTTTCGAAAACGAATAAAAATACTGAAATCAATGAATTAAAAAAGGGGGCATACGTTGCCCCCTTCCTCTCAGATAAGACAAAGGTAAATATTTTTTTTCAACTATCAAAATATAGATAAAAAAGATCCATCAAAATGATCCTCTAACCCTTATCTACAACCGAATTAATTGTTTTTTGCATTTCTGCCATCATGCTTGTCAAAGTCTCCATAGAAGGTTCATTACTAGGTTCCGGAAGCGTTGTACTAATAAACGCTTTTGCTTTCCAAACTTCCATAATATCACTCGCTTCTACCCAATATGGATCGTAGCTCTTATTATCAGAAACTAACTTCAGACCTTTATCTTCTTTAAATTTAAATGCTATTCGCTTGTAGACAACCCCCTCATCTTTTGAAACGACAATATAGGTCTGCCCTGGCTTAATATCATTCCAGTTCTCCACATATTCTGCTACGACAATAGAACCACTAGCCAAAGGACGCATCGAATCACCCTTGATTTCAAAAGCCCGATAGGTTCCTTGATTGAACATAGGTAACGAAAATTTCGGTAACGTTGCAACATATTCCGGATCAGCATAACCATTCATATAGCCAGCGCTCGCTTTTACTGGAACCAACTCGATATTTTCGCGGTCAAGCCCGTCAACGGTAACACTAAGTACCCGTAAATTAGAAGCATTACTTTTAGGAGCCCGTTTCCATTTTTCATTTATCTCATCATTAGCAAGCTCATCCATTGAAAGGTCATAAAACTCTGCTATTTTTTTTAGTAACTCATATTTTGGCTCTGCCCGATCTTCTTCATACGCCCCTACAGAAGCACGTTTTATCTCCATTAAGTCAGCAAACTGCTGTTGTGTAAGCCTTTTCGTTTTTCTTAAAAACTTAAGATTGGAAGCTATGTTTGGCATATTTTTTTAATTTTAATTTTTAATATCTAAAAATATTAGTATTATTGTGCCAATAAAATTAGTAAAAATTATACAAATAACCAAATTTATTAGCTCAAAACATGAAATCACACACATTATACATCATTACGGACAGCAACAGACAGTTCTTAAATGTAGATATCACATCAGACTTTAACCGGGCGATGAACGAAATAAAAAGCAGCTGCAACATTTTCTTTCCCAATGGCCCACACTTAACTCGTGTCGTTTATATGGAAAAATTTGATTGTCAGGAACACGCTGAAAAAAGACAATTTGAATTAAATCACTTTACACGGATGCAGAAGGAGAAGCTCATCAGAAAACAAAATGCGAATTGGAACAACCTATGTCCAACTAATATGGATACTTCCAAAAAAAAATCGGTTGTTTATACTTCATAAACAACCGATTTAAAATTTTTAAGAGAACGTATTAATCACCAAAACCTAGTGAATCACGCGGTCTTATTGCCGCTGCATCATTATGGGTAGATAACACATCAGAAGCATCATCATCTCCAGAAGTTGATAACCCTTCTTCTTGAGTTGTACCACCATTTTGCACATCTTCCAGACCATCGATTAACATCTCATCATCTACAGCGGTTGAATCTGAGACAACCTCTTCACGAGGCGGACGAGGAGTTTCACACTTATACTTCTTTGTAATTTCCACAGTTGGAGCAGGAAATTTACCCTGCGTATAGCCTAACTGCTTATCCTTATAAACAGATTCCATAAATAAACCAAAAATTGGTAGCGCGGTTTTAGAACCCTCACCGGTCTGCGAATTTTTAAAATGGATATTTCGATCGTCACAACCGACCCACACCGCAGTTACCAGATCTTTGGTAACACCCATGTACCACCCATCTACATACTCCGAAGAAGTACCCGTTTTTCCACCAATCTCATTTTCCTTATCAAAAAGATCATACTCCCATAATGCCTGTGAAGTTCCTCCCGGTTCTTCCATTCCTCCGCGAAGCATATAGGTCATCAGCCATGCATCTTGTTTATCCACTACCTGCTTACGTTCAGGTTTAAAAGTTGCAATCACTTTTCCGTCATAATCTTCTATTCGAGAAACAAGAATAGGTGTTACACGTTCACCGTGATTCATCATTGTAGCATAACCATTTACCATTTCAAAAACTGAAACATCATTTGGTCCCAAACCGATCGACGCCACAGGACTCAATTTACTTTCAATTCCAACTCGATGTGCCGCTTCAACAATTTTATCAGCCCCTACTTTCTCTGTCAGTTGAACTGTAATCGAATTTACCGAACGCGCCATGGCCCAACGCAATGACATATCCCGATAGCTAAAATTCCAGTCAGCATTTTTAGGCTCCCAGACTTCAATTGAATCTCCTTTATCAATCTTAATGGTTACGGGCTTATCTTGAATCTGATCACAAGGTGTCATACCGGATTCCAATGCTGCTAAATAAACAAAAGGTTTGAATGTAGAACCTGCCTGTCTTTTAGATTGATTAACATGATCATATTTAAAAAACTGATGATCGATACCTCCTACCCACACTTTAATTTCAGCAGAATATGGATCCATACTCATCACACCCGTATTTAACATAGTTACATAGTATTTGATCGAATCAACAGTGGACATCTCTACTTTTTCACGCATCCGCTCTCCTTTCCAAGAAAATACTTCCATTTCTTTTTTACGGTTCAAGTAGAAATCAATACTGTCAGTACGTTGATCATATTTTTTCACCAAAAATTTATAATAGTCTGTCTTTTTTACCAAGTTTTCAATAAATCCAGGAATTACCTTACCAGACAAATCACGCCACGGCTCTTCACTACCCCATGCATTCTTCAATCTCCGTTGCAATACTTGCATCTGCTTAGCAACAGCTTCCTCGGCATGTTTTTGAAGCTTTGAGTTGATTGTAGTATAAATCTTTAGACCATCCTTATAGATATCCATATCATTTTCATCAGCCCACTTCTCCAGCCAACGCTCTACCGCTGCCCGTAAATAAGAATCTTCACCCGCATGTATATCTTTGTTCTCCGTACGTAATACCAATGGCTCCTTTGACAACTGATCAACCTGAGTTTGATCAATATACTTTGCCTTCTCCATTTGAGTTAAAACGACATTTCGGCGCTCACGCGATTTGTCTAGATTACGCATTGGATTATAAATTGTTGTTCCCTTCAGCATACCCACTAATACCGCAGCTTCATTGATGCTAAGTTCACTTGCATTTTTACTAAAATAACGTCGTGCAGCCGTTTGGATACCATATGAATTATTACTGAACGAAACGGTATTTAAATACATCGTTATAATTTCATTTTTTTCATATCGTGACTCCAATTTATAAGCGGTCATCCATTCCTTAAACTTGGTTACAATTAAACCAACACCAGGTATTTTACCAAGAAGACCACCCGATTTATTATAGCGTGTACGATATAAGTTTTTTGCCAATTGTTGCGTAATTGTACTAGCCCCTCTTCTATCTCCAGATAAAGTAGAAACAATACCAGATCCGAGACCTAAAAAATCAACTCCGCTATGTTTATAAAAGCGAACATCCTCTGTAGCCACCAGCGCATTGATCACGTTTTTAGATATGCTGTCAAAAGCCACTGGATTACGGTCTTCATCAAAATAACGACCGATCAAAACACTATCTGCAGTATACAATTCGGTCGAGATATTAACACTGGGCATCGTAATATCCTTTTTTGTAGGCGAGTAGCCAAATAGCCCCAAAAAGTTAAGCTGTATAGCACAAACAAGGACGATTAAAAAATATATAGCAATTGCTATATAGCGTATATATTTATTCTTAATACGTTTAAACATATGGTAAAGGTCTAAAAATGTTTTGTGAAAACAAGCAAAAAAAATAGCTTTTATATGTCATAAAGAAGAATTAACGAAATTTAACATTTCATTATTCCAATTCTGATAATTAGGAGTATAAGATTATAGATAGCTACAAAAATTATACCCAAATACCTTTTCCATGTATTTTTGTTTCTTAAATCAATATAATTTATATAAATTTATATTCGAATTAGTCATAGAAAAACATGTTAAAGCAAACCTTACAACAAAAGTTATTACAAAAACTATCTCCACAGCAGATTCAGTTTATTAAACTTTTACAGGTTCCTACAGTCTCTTTGGACGCACGCATTAAAGAAGAATTAGAGGAGAATCCAGCACTTGAGGACGGCAGTTTAGCAAACATGGCCGAACCGAACGAAGAATACCCAGATCGCGATCCAGATGAGAGTTTTGATAGTGAAGAAAGCTTCGACAGCGATGAGTTCAACGTAGATGAATATATCCAGGAAGATGATTATACTGATTACTCCAACAACTATAATTATACTGACGAAGATGATGATAAAAAAGAGATTCCCATTGCTGTACAAGATTCATTTTTTGAGAAATTACAACAACAGCTCGATTTACTAGCCTTAGATGACCGTGATTTCTTAATCGGTCAGCAAATTATTGGAAGTTTAGATGATGACGGATACCTACGTCGTCCCATATTAAGTCTCATTGATGACCTTGCGTTTTCTCAAAATGTTATCGCTACTGAAAGCGAAGTATTAGAAATGTTAAAGGTTATTCAAGATTTTGAACCGGCAGGTATCGGAGCTCGTGATTTACAGGAATGCTTGCTGATACAATTACAAAAGAAAGATCAAAATAATCCAACCATCATTCAGGCAACTAAAGTTGTAAAAAATTATTTGGATGAATTTACCAAGAAGCATTATGATAAACTTGAAAAATCGCTAGGGTTAACCTCAGATGATCTTAAAAATATTGTAAATGAAATTCTAAAGTTAAATCCAAAACCAGGTGATTCAGGAGCTGTTGCAGGTAAACAGTTACATGTCATTCCCGATTTTCACATCATTAACAACGATGGAGTACTGCATCTAACATTAAATGGGCGAAATGCACCAGAACTACGTGTGAGTCGTTCTTACCAGAACATGTTCGAACATTATGAGAAATCCGATCAAAAGGATAAAAAAATGAAAGAAGCTGTTCAGTTTGTAAAACAGAAACTCGATTCTGCGAAATGGTTTATTGATGCGATAAAACAAAGACAGCAGACATTGCTAAAAACAATGAATGCCATCATGGAGTATCAGTATGACTACTTTTTAACAGGTGATGATGTTAAGCTTAGACCGATGATATTAAAAGATATTGCCGATCGCATAGGTATGGATATCTCGACTGTATCCCGTGTTGCCAACTCAAAATATGTACAAACAGAATTTGGGACATTTCTTCTTAAATCATTTTTCTCCGAAGCTATTCAAACAGAATCTGGAGAAGAAGTATCCAATAAAGAAGTTAAAAAGATCTTAGAAGAATGCATCGCAAATGAAGATAAACGCAAACCTCTTGCTGATGAAAAGCTGACCGAAATCTTAAAAGATAAAGGTTACAATATCGCTAGACGTACCGTTGCAAAATATCGCGAAGCACTCAATATACCTGTTGCACGTTTACGTAAAGAATTATAATAAGTAAAAGGCCACCTATAAAGTGGCCTTTTACTTATCATTTCATCTCATTTTTCTCCTCTATTCAATTAGATTATTATCTTTGTGTTTGAAAATAAAAAAAACAGCAGCAAATCACTTTGTTTTATACTTAGTTTCTTGTCAAGAATAGAATCACTGACATTGGATTTAGCTAAAATGACTGTCGCACGCATATAATATATAAAGTTCTATCCGTAAGAATCATGATTAATCCGTATCTTTTATAGATAGATGCTAAAAATATTATTTTATTAATACGCTATTTTTTACAAGCAAATTAAACTGTTATAATTTAAGTACACACAACCCTTACTATAATATTTTTTTAAAAGACGAATGAGAGCAACAAAAATTGTTACCCTTACAGCCTTACTAGCGACCTTAGCCTGTGCCACAAAAGCGCAAGAACGAGATGATAGAGCTACTATCTTAAATTTCAAAGGAATTCAATTCCATAGCAAAGATTCCCTTTTCTACACAAACTTCAGATTTAGAATGCAAAACCGTGCCGGTTTCACAGAAAAATTAGACGGAGAAAAGAACGGCGAATGGGATGCGCGTGTACGTAGACTTAGAATGCGGGTCGATGGTTACATCTACACGCCTAAGATTAGCTACTCATTACAATTAGCTTTTACAAGAAGTGATCAAGATTTCGATGAAACCGGTATTCCAAATATTGTACGTGATGCCGTTGTATTCTATAACTTTACTGACGATTTCTACATCAGTTTCGGTCAAAACAAATTACCAGGAAATAGGCAACGCGTCAATTCATCTGGACAGCTCCAGTTTGCAGATCGTTCCTTAGTGAATACCAGGTTTACTTTAGATCGTGATTTCGGTATGAGTGCCAATCTGAGTAAAAAAATTGGCGAAGTACCTATTAATGCAAAAGTTGCTATATCAACAGGTGAAGGCAGAGCTGCAAGCGGAACAGATGGAGGCTTATCTTACACAGGTAGGGTAGAATTTTTACCATTCGGCAATTTTGAAAATGGAGGCGATTATTCCGAAGGTGACATAGAGCGTGAAGAAACACCAAAACTATCTATTGGGGGAGGTTACAGCTTTAACGACAGAACAACCCGTATAGGTGGTCAAACGGGTAAATATGTTGAAAATCCTTTTACTTTAAAGACCAGCTTTATAGATGCAATTTTTAAATATCAGGGTTTTGCTTATCAAGCCGAGTATATGCGTCGTGATGTCGACAATCCAATGAACATCGATTTACAGGGAAATACCGCCTATGCTTATAAAGGTTTTGGAGTTAATCAACAGATGTCTTACCTGATGAATCATGGATACGAGGTCGTAAGCCGCTATACCTTTGTCCAACCTCACAAAGATATTCGGGCATATGAAAAACAAACAGAAATTATTGAAGCTGGTATTAACAAATATATGAAAGCACATCGCTTAAAATTCAATTTGAGTGGTAATTATACTTTTAAAGATGGTCAATTTGACAATGCCGATCAAAAGAACTCCTGGGGGTTTCTATTTCAGGTTGAGTTAGGAATTTAACGATAAAAAAGGTTCAGTTTTAAACAACTGAACCTTTTTTTATCTTTTATTACTCTTCATCCAACTCTTCGAATTTTTGTAAATCAGATTCAGCGCCTACTTTATCACCTAAAGATTCCCGTATTGCAGCACGATACTGATAAAGATCTGAATAGTAAGGATTCAAGTCTATAGCACGATTATAATCCAACAAAGCCTCTTCCTGCTTTCCTATACGTTCGAACATATCTGCGCGAAGTACATAAGGATAAAAGTCATCCTTCATTAAGGCGATCAATTTAGAATAATCGACGATAGCATCTTCAAATTTCCCTAATCTTTCAAAAAGCGAAGCCCGCTCCTCATATATGGCAGTATGTTCAGGATTCAGAGAGGCTGCTTTTCTATAATCCTCAAGTGCGGCGTCATGTTCGTGTAGACATTCCAATAACTTTGCTCTTAAAATATAAGCAGAAACACAATTTTCATCAATTGATAAAGCTTGATTACAATCCTCAAGGGCTTCTATATACAACGTTAATTTGCTGTAGATTGCCGCACGGTAAACATACCATTCTGCTTGATTATCCGCCATATTGATTCCTTGAGAATATAAACGAATAGCTTTTTGATAATCATAAATGTGTACATACTCCAAAGCGAGCTTCGTTAAGACATCTAAACGTTCTGGATCTTGTTCCCAAGTGCTTTCCAATTCCTGAAGTTCCAGCTGATCCACTTTAAGGGTTTCTAAATAGGAAAGATGCTCATGCCACTCTAGCAGACTGTGATAATTGAAATCGAGACGTTTTGCGACTTGATAATCATAAAAAGCTCCCTCATCATCATCTAAACATCGATTCAGTACACAGCGACAGGCATAAAAATAAGGTTCTTTGGGGAAATCAGTAATCGCATTTGAATAAATCTGAATAGACTTATCAAAATCTCCTTTCATAAAATAGCATAATGCCAAATAACTATATCCTAATGCTGTTACCTGGACTTTTTGAGCTTCATAAAGATATTTTGTTGCATCATCATGACCGGCTTGCATACTTAGCATACCTTTTAACAAAAGTGACGCAACAGGTTCCAATCCCTTAGCAACGTCCAATTCACTCAAAATATCTCGATACTCTTCTTTTATGTTAATATTAAAATTTAAAAGCTCCCGGATCGGTAAATATGCAAAACTAGCAAGTAAAGTAGTGGTCCCTCCCTTTACACTAAAATCTACTCTAATCCGCTCCTCACTAAATAATTTTCGAAGTATATGTTGAATCTGTTGCATATACAAAGGTACAAGGATGTATAGCAAAACAGAAATATATTTCGCTATTCCATTTATTCTGCAAATGAAAAACAAATATTCCTACAAAACGAAAAGGCTTAAACTATCAGTAGTTTAAGCCAGTTCTATTTTCATAGGGTAGTTTTAGACTAATTCGTCACTATATACATAGCGAATCTCCTCTCTGAGATTATAGCGTGAAGACATTACTTCACCATATGCACCAGCGGTACGTATAGCAACAAGATCTCCTCTTTTCGATAATGGCAATGTGACCTCTTTTCCAAAGCAATCGGAGCTTTCGCAGATAGGTCCTACAACATCATAATTGATAAGTTCTGTTGCATTTGCATCTCCAAGCTTTTCTATTTTATGAAAAGCCTGATATAATGCAGGTCGCATCAATTCAGTCATACCTGCATCTAATATTAAAAAGTTCTTCTTAACACCATTCTTTACATAAAGTACTTTACTGATTAAAGAACCACATTGCGCAACTAATGCACGCCCTAACTCAAAATGGACTTCCTGTTGTGGAGTTCTTTCTAAGAATTTATCAAAAATATCAAAATATGCTTCAAAATCAGGAATTGCATTCGTATCTGGGTTATGGTAATCCACTCCCAGTCCACCTCCAACATTTAAAACTTTGATGATGACACCACGTTCTTCAAACCAATTTTTCCATTCATTCACTTTCACACATAGGCTCTTGAATACATTCATATCTGTTATTTGAGAACCGATATGAAAATGTAAACCAATAAGTTCGATATTCTCACACTTCCGTATCACAGCTGCAGCTCTTTCAAGCTCCGCATTTGTAACACCAAATTTATTCTCATCTAATCCCGTTGTGATATAATGATGGGTATGTGCATCTACATTAGGATTAATACGTAATGCTACTTTAGCTTTTCTTCCCTGAACAGCAGCCAACTCATTGATCACCTCCAATTCCTGAATAGACTCGACATTGAAAGCAAAAATATCGTGCGCTAAAGCAAGATTAATTTCCTTATCAGACTTACCTACACCAGCAAAAGTGATCATTTTTGCATCAAACCCCGCATTAATAGCCTGTTGCACCTCATTTCCACTTACACAATCTGCTCCAAAACCTTTACTTTGGATCATTTCAAGCAAACGGCTGTTGAAATTTGATTTCAAAGCAAAATGCACATGGAATCCACGCTTACTGGAAGCGGCATAAGCCGCATCCAACGTTTCTTCCAAAACGTTCAGGTCGTAGTAATAAAAAGGAGTTTCCTTTCCTACGAACTGACTCTCTATATTTTCGTTTTTCATTTTGGTTATTTCAATTAAAATAAACGGTTGTGTAACGAGCGTAATGCTTCCACTTTATGATCCGTGTCCAACAGAACTGATACATTATAATCCGAACCTCCATATGAAATCATTCGGACCGGTAAGTGTTTTACAGCATCCAATACTCGGGCCGCATACCCATGTGTATTCAAGTCAAAATCCCCTACCACACATACGATGGTTTGATGTTCATCCACCGACACAGTCCCAAAATCTTCGACCTCTTTAATAATATCCTGTAGATTTTTCGTATCGTCTATCGTTACAGAAACAGCAACCTCCGATGTTGTAATCATATCAATTGGTGTCTTATAACGTTCAAATATTTCAAATACACGACGTAAAAAACCATAGGCCAAAAGCATACGGGAAGAATGAATATGAATAGCTGTGATTCCATCTTTAGCGGCTATTGCACGAATACTCCCCTTTTGACCACCTTCTTTACTAATAAGCGTACCTTTAGCCTGAGGATCCATCGTATTCAACAAGCGAACGGGTACATTATATTTTTGAGCAGGAAATACCGATTGCGGATGTAAAATTTTTGCACCGAAATAAGCTAATTCTGCCGCTTCGTCAAAACTCAAATGCGCAATTGGGGTTGTATTTTTTACGATTCTTGGATCATTATTATGCATTCCATCGATATCGGTCCAGATCTGAACCTCTTCAGCTCCAATCGCAGCACCGATTAATGATGCAGTATAATCCGATCCTCCACGACGTAGATTATCTACCTCACCAAAAGAATTACGGCAAATAAAGCCCTGCGTTATAAACAGCGTATTATCAGGATAATTGTCAAGCAAAGGAGTCAATTTCTCTGTTATATAGTCTACCACAGGCTCATTATCCTCGTCAATCTTCATAAAATCTAATGCCGGTAATAATACGGATGGAACATTTATTTCTGTTAGATGAAAATGGAATAAAGCAGTTGACATCAATTCCCCCTGTGCTAGAATGATCTTATCTTCTACAGGAGTAAAAATCTCATGTGCAAAACTTTCAATAAAATTAAAATGCGAATCGATTAAGCTCTTGCCGTTTTTATATCCAGCTTCAGTTTTGAACAATTCCTTAATGAGGTCTTCGTACTTGTCTTTATGCTTCTTTATTAATTCCTTCGCCAAGTTCTTATCATCTGCAAGATATGCTTGACCAATTTCTACTAAAGCATTTGTTGTCCCAGACACAGCTGACAACACCACAACTTGACGCTCAGAAGGGTTTACAATATCTAACAACCCTTTGATGCGCTCTGCACTACCGACAGATGTACCACCAAATTTTAAAATTTTCATACTGAATTACATTATATTTAAATTTTGCCGTGAATATAGGCAATTACTTAGTTTTTTTGCAAAAAAATGCGGCACAAATACATAATGTTTTTGTGCCGCATCATTTTATTATGCGGAAGATTACTTCTTAAGATTCTCGATAATCAATTGTGCCAATTCAACACCGATACGTTCTTGCGCTTCATTTGTTGCAGCACCAATATGTGGTGTCAAAGAAATTTTTGGATGTTTCAAAATCTCCAATCTCGGAGTAGGCTCATTGTCAAAGACATCTAATCCCGCAAAAGCTACCTTACCAGAATCCAAGGCTTCAATTAAAGCAAGTTCATCAATTACACCACCACGGGCAGCATTAACTAAACCAACTTGATCTTTCAACAATGCAAATTCAACTTTACCTATTGCTGGCTTATCTAAGAAAGGAACATGTAAAGTAATAAAGTCAGAAGTTTTCAATAAATCTTCCATTGACACTTGATCTACTGGTAATTCCACTTCAAATCCTTGAGTCAGGGATAAAGTTAAAGTTTTAGGCCCATCAGCTAGATCATAATACACAATATCCATCCCAAGACCTAATCCAATCTTCGCTGTCTCACGTCCAATACGTCCAAAACCAACCACACCCAATGTTTTCCCTCTCAGTTCAGTTCCGCCTGCATACGCTTTTTTCAAAGCACCAAACTTACTCTCCCCAGATAAAGGCATTTGACGGTTTGAATCATAAAGGAAACGTACTCCATTTAATAAATGAGCAAATACCAATTCTGCAACTGATAAGGAAGAAGCAGCTGGTGTATTCAACACCGCTATTCCTTTGGAGCGTGCGTAGTCGACATCAATATTATCCATGCCGACGCCACCACGTCCGATCACTTTTAGGTTTGGACAAACATCAATTAAGGCCTGTCTAACTTTCGTTGCACTACGTACCGTAATGGCATCGTAAGCTTGTAATTTTTCCGCTAATTCTTCCTGCGGAATATGATTTGTATCTACTTCAAATCCGGCATCCTCCAAAAGTTGTTTTCCAGCTGGATCGATACCATCATTTGCTAATATTCTCATGATATAATTTCGATTTTATTTTTTCAATTCTTCAAACTCTTTCATTGCATCTACCATAGCATTGATGCTTGTTATCGACAATGCATTATAGATTGATGCTCTAAAACCACCAACTGAACGATGACCTTTAATACCGATCAGTTCACGTTCTTTAGCTAAAGCCAAGAACTCAGCCTCTAATTCTGCAGAATCCATGACAAAAGTAACATTCATACGAGAACGATCTTCTACGGCAGCAGTTCCTTTGAAGAATGGGTTACGATCAATTTCATCATACAACGTACGTGCCTTAATAATATTCTCTTGTTCAATAACCGCTACACCACCTTTTGCTTTCAACCAGCGTAGGTTAAGAAGAGATACAAAGATGGAGAAAACAGGCGGCGTATTGTACATTGAATCTGCCGAAATATGTGCAGTGTAATCCAAAATAGATGGAATAACACGTCCCGTTTTACCTAAAATCTCATCTTTAACGATTACTAAAGTAGCGCCTGCAGGACCCATATTTTTTTGTGCTCCCGCATAGATAAGATCAAAATCACTCACATTAATCTCACGGCTCAAAATATCCGAAGACATATCAACGACAATTGGAGCACTTGATGCTGGAACATCAAATACTTCAGTTCCGTAAATTGTATTATTTGACGTATAATGAAAATAAGCTGCATCAGCAGGAACAGTATATTGCTTTGGAATATAGGTGTAATTTTTATCGCTCGATGATGCAACTACCTCTACATTTCCAATCTTCTTTGCTTCTTTAATTGCTTTTGAAGCCCATACACCAGTATCCAAGTAAGCTGCTTTACCATTTTCAGGCAACAAGTTTAACGCTACCATTGCAAATTGTAAACTTGCACCTCCCTGTAGGAACAAAATAGAATATCCTTGCGGCACATTTAACAGTTCGCGAACCAATTTAGTTGCTTCATCCAAAACTGCTTCGAATTCTTTGGATCGATGCGAAATTTCTAAGATGGATAAACCAGTATTATTAAAATCAATTACAGCTTGTGAAGCTTCTTGAAAAACTTCCTTTGGCAGAATGCAAGGACCTGCTCCAAAATTATGTTTCATCGATATATAGTTTGTTTTTTTTATACTTTTCTACGGTTCGACTAAGCAATCGTTTGCTTTCCGAAGATCAAAGGTACAAGTTTTCTTACTTAAATTTCAACAAAAAATCAATATTAATGAAATTTAGAAAAAAGTAACACCGAAATGATAAAAAGATAACATAAAATACTTGAAAAAACATTAAAAATGATATTATGTCTAACCTATAATAAGATCACTTTCCACGCTTGCTCAACCTCTCCTCTTTTTAATAACATCTGTGCATAAAGCTGTAAATGTATCAAACGACTATTTTCATCACCAATAAATGCATTAAGGAGATCGAAAATCTCTGGTTCGTCACGGATAATATCAATCTCAATATCATCTGGTAATTGTTCAACACGAAGTAACTGCTGTAATTCTTCCTCTGTAAATACAGAAGAAACTTTAACAAACGGTGGTAAATCTGAAAATTGCATATAAAAAAAGCTGACCTTTAAATAAAATTCAAAGGTCAGCTTTATCTAGCATATTCAAAATAGCTATTATAACTTTTCGATCATACGATCCGCAAATTCACTTGTTTTCACAAGCGTTGCATCTTCCATTAAATTATAAAAATCAACTGTTACAGTTTTGGCTTTAATTGTTTCGCTCAATGCTTTAACTATAGCATCCGCCACTTCTTGCCATCCCATATATTCGAACATCATCACACCACTTAAAATTACCGAAGAAGGATTCATTGTATCGGTATTTGCAAACCGGGGTGCGGTTCCATGTGTCGCCTCAAAAACAGCATGCCCAGTATTATAATTGATATTTGCCCCAGGAGCAATACCAATACCCCCAACAATAGCAGCAAGGGCATCTGAAATATAATCGCCATTCAAATTCAATGTAGCAATAACAGAATAATCACGCGGATTTAGTAAAATCTGTTGCAGAAAATTATCTGCAATGACATCTTTGATCAACAGTTTACCAGCAGCCAGGGCTTCCTGTTGCTCAGCATTAGCTGCAGCATCCCCTTTCTCCGCTTTAGTCCGTTCCCATTGACCCCAGGTATATGTTTCTTTAGCAAATTCTGTCTCGGCTAATTCATAACCCCAATTTTTAAAAGCCCCCTCTGTAAACTTCATAATATTGCCTTTATGAACCAAAGTCACGGAAGGTAATTTATGCGCTAAAGCATGTTCAATAGCTGCACGTACAAGCCGTTTAGAACCTCTTTCCGAAACCAATTTAATTCCCACCCCCGTATCATTCGAAAAATTATAATCGACATGAAGTTGAGTACGAAGAAAATCTTGAATTTTAGTCGCATCTGCTGTACCCGACGCAAATTCAATACCTGCATAATATCTTCCGTGTTTTCACGAAAAATAACCATATTAACATATTCCGGATGCTTAACAGGTGATGGAACACCCTCATACCACTTTGTAGGACGTTGGCAAACGAACAAATCTAATTCCTTACGCAAGGCCACATTTAGAGAACGGATACCACCCCCTATCGGCGTTGTTAACGGTCCTTTAATACCCACTAGATATTCTTTCAGTACATCAAGTGTCTCTTCTGGCAACCATGCTCCAGTTTCATCAAATGCCTTCTCTCCAGCCAGTACCTCTTTCCATTCAATTTTCCTTTTACCACCATACGCAACTTCTACCGCACGATCAAAAACCCGAACCGAAGCACGCCAAATGTCAGGGCCTATACCGTCGCCAATAATAAATGGAATGATAGGCTGATCAGGCACCTGTAGCGGTCCATCCAGAGACTTTGTTATTTTACTTGCCATAGTTCAGTTTATTTATCTTTATTGAACATGTTTCCAATTTCTTTACTAATCTTTCTGAAGATCGGAGCCGCTTGCACATCTTCATATTCATCAATATGTTGATTGTCCACCCGACTCGGAAATACAAGGACCACATTTTCATTCTGATGAATACGTTCCAATTTCTTTGCCAAACCGTCTAAAGAATCACGGTAAGATACCTCACCATAACGCGATGAAACATAAAATAAAAATGCATTATCCTCTCTAAATGACTTTAACCCCTGCATATGATCCCAATCATCATAGATCTTATAATTAACAGGAACTGAATTTTTAATTTCTTCCAGAAATATTTTAGTGGCCTCTTCAGTACGTTTATCACACACAAAAGTGACCGAAATTGTAAGCTCCTGTCCTAATTTAAGCACTTTCTCTACCCAATATTCAAATCCGAATTCGGATTGGGCCAAAGGTGGTACGAATACAATAATTTTATTATGTGTAATAAAAGGCTTCTTAAATTGGCACATCATAACATTTGCAGAAGTACGGTTTAAAATACTTTCAGACTTCTCACCAACAATTTTATCTACAAAATTACTTGCACTTGGCCATCCTAATAGAATACAGTCAGCCATCACCTCTTTTGCACTACGGCTAATTCCACTAGGAATATTATAATCAATCGTAGTAGCAATACTTACTTCGGTTTCACTACCAGAGGCATATTTTACAATATTATCCAAATTTTTACGCGCTATTGCCATATTCTTTTCCGCTTGCTCATTATCTTTAACGACGGAAACAATACTTATTGGATAATGTGATTTTTTGCTTCGCATCAATGTAGCAAAATCCAAAAGCGGTTTCATGTTCTCCATATTTGCTAATGGTATCAGAATATGTTCATCATGTTCCTTCACAATATTGATATGGCTTTCGTCCTGATCTCCATCCATTACTATTTTTTTCGATGCCCCTTCTGTCACAATAGTTGCAACAATACAGGTTACCAAAATCAATAAGATTGTACCATTCAACACATTTTCATCGATAATCTCATTTTTATACCCGACCATGATCACAGCAAGAGTTGCTGCGGCGTGTGAACTACTCAAACCAAAAATAACATTTCGCTGTCCTGAGCTATACTTAAAAACCAATTGGGTCATCCATGCGGCTCCCCATTTACCCAAGATGGCAACAACTGTTAATGTTGCCGCAACAATTAAAGCTTCCGGTCCGCGCAGCAGCACACTGACATCCACGATCATACCTACGCTTATTAAGAAAAACGGAATAAAGATCGCGTTTCCAATAAACTCAATACGATTCATCAGGGCGGACGAATGCGGAATTAACTTATTCAACGCTAATCCTGCAACGAAAGCACCAATAATTGGTTCAAGCCCCGCGATTTCAGACAAGAATGCGGCAAAGAAAACAATTGATAAAATAAAAATATAATGCGAAGTTTTTTCACTTTCAATACGTTCGAAAAACCATTTCGCAATGCGAGGAATGACACCAAACATGATAAAAAGGAAAATTGCGAAAGATACACCTAAAGTAACCCAAAATTCCTGTCCGATATTCCCTTGAGAAGCTCCGGTGATTACTGCCAAAATAATCAGAACAGCAGTGTCCGTTAATATAGTTCCACCTATAGTAATAGCTACAGCTTCATTTTTAGAAATACCATAACTATTTACAATCGGATAAGAAACCAATGTATGAGTAGCAAACATACTGGAAATCAAAATACTGGCTAAAATACCATAATCCAAAAGATAAAAACAGACCGGGAAACCGATAGCAATAGGAATAATAAACGTGAAAAAACCGAACCATAAACTCTTATGCTTGGTTTTTTTAAACTCATTCATATCCAGTTCCAGACCAGCTATAAACATAATATAAAGCAAACCTATCGTAGAGAAAAGGTCCACTGCAGAGTTTTTCTCCAACCAGTTCAGTCCATGCGGACCAATGACAACACCAGAAATAATCAAACCTATAATGCCCGGAACTTTAATTGAACGTAATAAAATGGGCGATAATAAAATGATAAATAAGACGAGCGCGAAAATGAGTACTGGACTTTTTAAAGGTGCTTCGAAAGCATGCGATAAGTGATCTAATACGTTTCTATTCATAAATATATAAGCTAAATCTAGTATACATTTGAGTAAGATTTCTGGCAGAAATCCCCTTATCAAACTTCTAAAAGTAAAATATTTATTTCGGAACTACAATTAAAGCACTTATTTATTTGAAAGAAATCGCGCGAATTGGGCTGATCTTAGTGATCAATAGAGAAGGGATAAACAAAGCTAACATTCCAATAATTAGTAGCGAAACATTGATTAAAATGATATCCGTCCAAAACAACTTGACAGCTACATAAGAGATGTAATAGGTTTGCTCATCTAATTTGAAAAAATGAGTATAATCTTGAAAGAAATATAAACCCAATCCTATAAAGTTACCCAACAATAAACCTAAACCAATTAAATAGAGCGCATTATACATAAAAACACGACGAACTCCATTATTATGAAAACCAAGTGCTTTTAAAATACCGATCATAGAGGTACGCTCTAAAATAGTAATCAGCAAAGCCGAGACCATATTGATGATAGCAACTAAAGTCACTAATATAAAAATAATAGTAGTATTCATGTCCAGAAGATCTAGCCATTGAAAGATATCTGGCACCTGTTCACGGATGCTTATAGCATGCATATCCATTGGGACCAGATCATCAAGCTCATCAGTTGTTTGTTGTAGCTTTGAAAAATCTTGAATACGAACCTCATAGCCCCCCACAGCTGTACTATCTAAATTATTAAGTTTACGAATTAAATCTAAAGACCCTATTACATAAACCTTATCCAATTCTTCAGAACCTGAGTTATAAATTCCTTTAATCTCAAATTTTCGCTTACGAATAGGCTGTTGAACGAAATACATAATAAAATCATCACCAACCTTTAGCATCAACCTATTGGCAAGATACTTAGATATCAAAATTTGTTCTCCAGGTCCATCTTTTTGTTTTAGATTTAATGTATCACCCTCGACCAATATCTTTTTTAAATAATTTTGATCATAGCTGATATCAACACCCTTTAATAAAACTCCCTCCACCTCATCGTTAACATTGATAATCCCAGGTTTTGTAGCAAAAGAATTTACACTAACTACATTTGGATGATTTTTAACCGAATCCCACTGTATAGAATCTAAAGCAATGGGTGAGTTTTCATAGGAATTGTTCAGATCGTATCGCAAGACCATGATATCACCAAAAAAACCACGCTGTTTAGCTGTAATTTCCGATTTGAATCCTCGCAATACACCAACAGAGAGAATAATTGCAGCAATTGCCAGAGCTATTGCTCCTATAGTAATGCGCACAATCAATTTGGAAAAAGTTCTTTTTCCTAAAAAAGTGATTCTCTTGGCTAAAAAGTATGGAAAATTCAAGCTTTTAAATTATTTATGTAACTTCGCAAAGTTAAAAAAAAATGTGAAGCAGCCTATTTTATTCCTGTTGTTTCCATCATCTCAGTATTAAAACAACAAAAACATAGTCTATTATGCGCATCATATTCATGGGAACCCCGGACTTTGCCGTCGCTTCATTAGATGCACTTGTGCAATCTGGTGAAAATATTGTAGCTGTCATAACAGCACCTGACAAACCAGCAGGTCGAGGACAAAAACTTCATCAATCTGCAGTCAAAGTATATGCTGAAGCTCATAATATACCCGTATTACAACCTGTCAAATTAAAGGATGCTGATTTTCTAGAAGAATTGCGATCTTACCAAGCAGATTTACAAGTAGTCGTAGCATTCCGAATGCTACCAGAAGCTGTCTGGAAAATGCCTCCTTACGGCACGATCAATGTCCATGCATCGTTATTACCTCAGTATCGTGGCGCGGCACCAATTAACCATGCCATCATCAACGGGGAAGAAGTTACTGGAGTATCCACATTTTTATTGCAACATGAAATTGATACAGGAAGTATTTTACTATCTAAAGAAGTTACAATTGCACCAGATGACAATGCCGGAATTTTGCATGATAAACTGATGCATACAGGAGCTGAAATACTGCTCAAAACTATAGCAGGTTTAAAAAACAATACACTTACACCAAAAGCACAGAGCAACTTATTAGCGGAAAGTGAATTAAAACATGCGCCTAAAATATTTAAAGAAAACTGCCAAATTGACTGGAAAAAGGATGTCGACAGCATTTATAACTTGATTCGTGGCCTAAGCCCCTATCCAGCAGCCTTTACCAGCCTAGATAATAAAGTATTAAAACTATATGCAGTATCCAAAGAATATGCAACCCCAGATATTGCACAGGGAGATTATAAAACGGATGGAAAAACTTATCTTAAATTTGCAGGCAATAACGGCTATATCAGCGTAAAGCAATTACAGATTGAAGGTAAGAAAAAAATGGAAATCATTGACTTCTTAAGAGGATACCGCTTTTAGTCGCTTTGCTCCTCCTCTTTCGTTACCTCAGCCGTATCCGCGACATATTCCATGATATCTGCTGGCTGGCAATGCAATGCATGACAGATAGAAGCCAAAGTATCCAAACGCAATGCTTTGGCTTTTTGATTTTTAATAATCGAAAGGTTTGACAGTGTGATGCCTACCCTAGCACTAAGCTCATTCAATGACATTTTGCGATCGCGCATTACTTTGTCTAAATGTATAATAATTGGCATAATCAAAATTATATGTTTATTGAAAAACATGTATTTCATAAAAAAGTTTTGGTCATCGAAAATTTAATTTCTTGTAGAATCAAATGTATCATTTTTTTTTAGAAATTTAGTTTTTCAATACTATTCTTAGTCGCAATTCCGTTACACAAGCAAAGCGCATTCATTACCAAATGATTACATATTTATTTAGAAGTTCAAACACTATTATGACCGAATTCAGTCATTTTGGAATAATTTTTGTTGCGTTATAAAGTAAATAAAATTCCTCATAATCAACAAGATATAATCACATATCAACAACAAATATTAAAATAATTCGTTTTTATTTTGTATTTTTGCAAACATTTCAGAGAAGAAAGGTATTAATATAATTAATGAGACAGCTCAAAATTACACAATCGATTACCAATCGTGAGTCACAGTCGTTAGACAAGTACTTACACGAAATTGGTAAAGTAGACTTAATTACAGCAGAAGAAGAAGTTGAATTAGCACAACGTATTCGCGAAGGTGACCAAGTTGCCTTGGAGAAATTGACTAAAACCAACTTGCGTTTCGTCGTATCTGTAGCAAAACAATATCAGAATCAAGGATTAACCTTAGGTGATTTAATCAACGAAGGTAACTTGGGCTTAATAAAAGCAGCTAAGCGTTTTGACGAAACAAAAGGTTTTAAATTTATCTCGTATGCGGTATGGTGGATTCGTCAATCAATCCTTCAAGCTATTGCAGAGCAATCTCGTATTGTGCGTTTACCTTTGAACCAGGTCGGTTCATTAAGTAAAATTAGTAAAGCATTCTCTAAATTAGAACAAGAGTATGAACGCGAGCCTTCACCAGAAGAATTAGCAGACATCCTTGAAACAACAGTCGATAAAGTTTCGGATACATTAAGTAACTCTGGAAGACATGTCTCTATGGACGCACCATTCGTGCAAGGGGAAGAAAATACCCTATTAGACGTATTAGAGAATCATGATCCAGATACAGATAGTTCCCTTATCGATGAATCTTTATCTGAGGAAATCAGACGTTCACTGTCAACGCTGACAGAGCGTGAAAGAGAAATAATTGTATTATTTTTCGGACTTGGATCAAACCACCAGTTATCCTTAGAAGAAATCGGTGAAAAATTCAATCTTACCCGCGAACGTGTCCGCCAGATCAAAGACAAAGCTTTACAACGCTTACGTCATACATCTCGTAGCAAGATCTTAAAATCTTATTTAGGTTAATAGTATTAACAGTATTTCTTAGATGCGCAGCCAAAAACTGCGCATTTTTTGTTCTATTAGACTAACACAGTCATTGCTATTCACTGTAAACGTACTGAACACCATTATTTAATTATATCCTATTTACTTATTTCTTTGACCAGGTGCAAATGGTTTCGCAGATTTTGCTCCAACAGCTTTCTTGGCTTGTCCAGGAGGTACTTTACCGCTATTTCCAGCGGTTCTTGTCGTGTAACAAGAAGTCAAAAATACCATACAAATAAGGGGCAATACTAAACAAATCTTTCTCATAATAATTACGTTTTCTTATAAAAGACTAATAACGTGCCAAATATACTTTTGCAGACATCCCAGCCCATAGAACACGATATAGTAATTTAAAAAATTATCCGATTAAAGATAATTCTCCCAACTTTTTAAATTGATCGATATGATCAAATTCATATTGCATTATTTTACTTGCTATTATTTATAAATTCTTTAAGAAATAGATAGCATATATAACTGAAATCAGGGATTTTGAAAATTATAAATTAGCACGATCTTTATAAAATATAAAACAGACAATTTTAACAATAAAAGCAAATATGCAACAAGCAGTTATCCTTTTTATAGTATCTATTTTTTTATACAGTTGTTCAAAGGAAACTACCGCATCTAAGATAATAACCATTAAAAAAGATTGGTCTGTATTAGACCTTGAATTTGAGAAATCCACAATTGAAGATTTTATTGTATTTGCATCATCAAAAAACATAGAATTTGAAAGAGATTCTTTATTCTCTTATAGTGAATACGATAGTATAGAATTTTCTAAAGATGACGATTATGAACAGAAAATTTGTTTTACAAACGAACAGCTTGGTTTAAAATTTATTTTCTCTCAACAAAATGAAGGAGAGGATAAGCAGAACGCTAATCATACTTTCGAAAAATATGAAATTTCAAATTTTTCAAAAGTTAAATTTGCAAATGGCCTATTACCAAAATTTCCATCAAAGGAACGTGATCGAATTTTCGTCAAAGATTCTTTATTAAACAGCATAGATTTGTATGAATCCTACAGCAAGAATAATTACATTACTGCTGGAGTACAAAAAATAAATGACTCTATTTCTGAACTAAAAATAATTATTGGATCACAAAAAATAAATTAAACGAATAAAAACAGGAAAGAATCAAACCTAATTTTGTTCTTTAAAACCATTCATAAAGTTGCTATTTTCTTTATTTATAATTTCATCATCAAGAGCAGTAATCGTATGTATTGGAAAAGAAATAAAAACAATCGTCCCAACATTACTGATGTTTTCAAAATAAATTTTACCTCCTACCCGTTGGAGAAGATCCTTACATAATGAAACCCCAAGTCCTGCCCCTGTACCATTAACAGCTTTTCTATGATCCCAACTGTTTCTATTATTAAGCTTTTCAACAGTCGATTCTGGCATATTTATTCCTTCATTTTCTATATATAACAACAATTCATCTCCTTTGATCTCCGAAACCCCTAAAGTAATTTTACCGGCATATTTACAAAACTTGACGGCATTACTAACAATGTTCCTAATGACAAAAGAAAATATATCCCTGCTCATATACAAATAAACATCTTTAGGAAGACTCTCTTCTAAAGAAATATTATTTGACATTAAATCTTTTTGGAATAACAACAAGACATGCTGAATCTGTTGAGAAATATTAAACGTTTCCTTGTTTTCTAAGTTATCACGGAGCTGAGATTCTGCCCATAAAAGCACCTCATCCAACATATTTTGTGAATGAGAGAGTTCTAATCCTAATTGCATTAAAACTTTTTCCATATCAAGTTTTGACATAAGCGATAAGTCAACGGCATTCAACAACATACTCATTGAAATAAAAGGAGTTCTTAAATCGTGTGAAGCAATTGACAATACCTTGATCTTAAAAAGTTCGGAAGCCTTCAATTCTTCATTATACTTTTTAATTTGATCAGCCTGCTCTTCAAGTGCTATATTAGTACCTAAAAGTTTGACTTTTTCCCGCTTTAAAATGCGATTTTTCCGAATCAATTCATAGAGTAAAAATCCGATAATAATTTTACTCACAATAATCCCGGTTATCAGAATTTTAATCATTGTTTGATTTTCCATAATTTCTCACACCCTAATATCTTTCATGATCAAATAATTGATCAATAAAAATACCATTACATGAAGCACTTTTACAAAAGATAGATGTTTTGTGGTTTTTTTAAAAAATCTAAAAATACCTAACAAGTAAATATAAGTATTTTTGAGTTCCAAGTATGTTTCAATATCTATAACAATTTCTTAAATAGCATGAATTCAATAAAAAATACGAAAGGTCTTCTGTATTTATACAGAAGACCTTTGAGATGGTACATTAATAAATTCGAGTTCTCGACAGTAATTACTTTTTTTAAAGTACTATAATGAATATTTATTTTTACTATCGCCAAGCATATGATAAGACTTCATATTATTCTAGAGTAGGATTAAAAGTTCCACCCCAATCTTTATTCTGTGATATTTTAGGATTTTTATCAATCACAGATTGAGCTAATGGAAAAAAGTAATAAGTATCGGGCACAAGATTTACTTTATTTCCCGTATTTGGAACTTGTAAAACACTGTATTTAAACTGATTTTCCTTAAGCTGATAAGTTTTGGCAAGATTTGCGGCCTCATCCAAATCCATTTCAGCTCCATTACTAAGAATAGCAATAGCCTCTACACCATATTTGGTCGTATTATTAAGTATATTCAATTTTCGAGTTCTTCTCAGATCCCAGAAACGGTGTCCTTCAAAACAAAACTCAATATTCCGTTCTGCCAAAATTGCATCTCTCATCTGAGTACGGTCAATAGCGGTAATACCGTAATTTCCGTCACTTCCTGCTTCAATACCTGCACGCATCCTGATCTGTTTTAGAATTGTTAATGCAGTATTAAAATCCCCGGTTTCGTTTGCAGTTTCAGCATAGTTGATCATAACCTCCGCAAATCTCATCAGTACAAAATCCACATCATATTGAGTTTCTACTTCTGTTTGCTTCAGCGATAACTTTGAATTTTTAAGTATAAAAAATCCACTATATCGGTTCAGATTTTCTGATGGTGTTTTAGCCTTAGGATTAATACCAAAGTTATCCAGATCTGCGGCTATACCCACAGAGGTATATTGACGTTTCCCTGATTTCCCAGAAACTTCGTAGATCTTGCCATTCCATACAATAGATTTGTCGAACCGAGGATCTCTATTTTCCCAATAAGATTGTAAAAACTGCTCATTCGTTTTAAAATACTTACCTGTCGGATCTGAGAAAGCCTTACCATCTTTCATGGGAAATGACTTGACAAAATCCCATGTTGGAACTGCACCTGCTGCGCCTCTACTTTCAGAACCCGGACGCACTCCATTATCCCAACTCGCCACTTTATTCGGATACGAATTGATTACAGCAAAAACAACTTCAGATCCCTTCTCCTGCAAAGCAATGTTAGCATAGTCTGGAGTCAAATTATATCCATCAGCCTTTAACTTATCATAGGCAGCTTTATTTGCAGCATGCGCTTCTGCCCAATACACATTATTATAAGGGTTAGTTGGATTAAATTGAGGGGAAGCCTTGTACAATAAAACCTTAGCTTTAAAAGATAGTGCAAAATTCCCATCGATTCTACCATAATCTCCTGAACTTTTGGCAATCATAGGCGGCAATAAGGCAATTGCCTGATCTAGATCTTTTATCATTAAATCAAAACATTCCTTCGTTGTGTTACGAGGTGTTTCTAAATCATCTTTCTCCAAATCCTGCGGTACAGTAATATAGGGTACACCACCATGATATCGAACCATATTAAAATACATATATGCTCTCATAAATAAAGCTTGCCCAAGAACAGCATTTTTTACATCTGCATTTAATCCTGCACTTTCGGTTACTTTTTGAATTGCAGTATTAATTCTACGGATAGTGGTATAATCCCAAGATTTATAAGCGGCATTGTTAACAGTGATAGCATCCAAAGGAAAAGATATGCCCATTAACTGCTCTGAATTGGCATCCGCTGAAGCATTCCAATTTCCAAACATGGGATAAAGATTCGTTATATAGGCATTCACAAGATTCGGATCGTTCCATACCTTGCTTTCGTCAAGTGAATTAAGATCTTCAATATCTAACACATTTTTACAAGATGCTACTGTAACTAAAAGTGTTATTAGGGTATAAAATATCGTTTTCATAGTTTTTTCAATTAAAATTTAACATCCAAACCCAAGGTAAATGTTTTCATAACAGGATAGGAATCATACATTTTCTGTTCCGGGTCGTGAAACTCGGTCATAGGAGAAAGCACAAATAGGTTTGTTCCATTAAAGAATACATTCACACTGTTTATTTTCATCGACTTTGTAATTGACTGCGGTAAACTATAGGATATATTTAAATCTCTTAGGCGCAAATATGCACCATTACGAATCCAAAAACTCGAAGCACCTGTTCCCGACTCCTGCCAGTTGGAACCCACTACTCTCGGATAATCTGCCTGTGGATTATCTGCTGTCCAAACATCGCCTGCCCAGATAGGATAATACGGTCGAAAAGTACCGCCATGCTGACGAATTCCCCCACCTTCCAAATTACTTATAACACGATCATATGCCAGTACACCTTGCAATAAAGCTGAAACAGAAAAACCTTTCCAGTTTGCATTTAGCCCAAAACCGTAATTGATGCGTGGAGTATTATTTTCGGAAAGCAACGTCAGATCATTATCATCGATCTTACCATCTGGGCTTTCAGAATAATTAGCTCCACGAATATCTTTGTACAAAATCATACCTAAATATGGATCACGACCATATGTTTTAAACCCACTGCTCTTCAGTGCATCTAATTGCTCCTGTGTTCTAACAAGATCCACAGCTTCAAAGCCGATGATTCGATTTTCAGGTCTTCCTATTCGAGATTCGAAATTGCGCGTTCCCCCCACAGCAAATGCAGGCTCTTCATCATAGACATCCCAACGATCTTTTGCATACCCCATATTAGCTGTGATTCCATAACCTACTTCACCCACACGATCATTCCAATTAACAGATACCTCTCCACCTTTATAACTTCGAGCAGCATAGTTTTCCGGAGCCAATGACCGTCCATAATTATCAGGAATTTTCAAAGTACGCCGTCCTAAAATATCTGTTTCCTTACGATTAAACACATCTATTGAGCCACTTAGTTTATTATTTACAAAACCAAAATCCAAACCGATATTAACACTTTTGGATGTCGTCCAAGTCAGGTTCTGTGTAGGTGTGTCGCCATAGGCAATACCATTATAGTAACGATCACCAAACATGAAGCCACCCGCAGGCCTATATTTTTCCTGATACAAAAATTGCCCGATCCTTTGCGCATTAACATCAAGATCATTCCCTGTTGTTCCATATGAAGCTCTTAACTTTAGATCACTCACCGTATTTTTAATATCTAAGAAAAACTGTTCTTCCGACACACGCCAAGCAGCTGACATGGATGGAAAAAATCCCCACCGTTTATCGCCGGGGAATAAGGGCGAACCATCATATCTAAATGAAAATTCAGCGATATATTTATCTGCATAGTTATAATTTGCACGTCCGATAAATCCCCTTCTAGAATTAATAGTTTCATACGCATCAGTAGCTCTAAAATTACGATCTGTCGGGTAAATAAACATTTGATCAATACTAACAATTGGATTTTCAGCACGGGATGTTACATAGGTTCCACCAGCTTTAAATTGTTCATAGACCAACAACGCATCAATGGCATGTTTATTAAATTTACGGTTATAATTCAAAAACCAGTTGACCTGATATTCCCACTCCCGCTGAGGAGAATAATCCATAAAAGGCTGTGCCTGACTAAAAGTAAAAATATTCACTTTGTCTTCGGAAGGTGGTGCAGGTATAAACCTATTTCCATCCGGATTCAGAGAAGTAAATGTATAGTTCTTTTGGAAGGTCATAAATCTTTTACGCATATAATCTTCAGCGAGATAGCTACCTACAACTTTTGTCGACAAGCCCTCTATGAGTTTATCCAACTTATAATTCAACGTCATGATTGGGTTTACCTGACGAACTTTACGATCGATATATCGATTCCCAACTACTTGGTCAATCACATTCCAGGCTTGCCAGCTCCCCATGGGTGTCTGAACAGGATATGCTGTTGGAGAATTACTTGGAGATCCATCTGCGTTTAAATAAAACGGATACATTTTAGGCCAATTGAATGTTACGCGATAAAAATCTGACACATCAAAATCATCATCATTAGCGGAAGTACTAAATGGCCAATAAAAACGTTTGGAATTGATTTGATTGGCCGAGATATTAACATCAATCGTAAAATCATCCGTAATCTTGGCACTGACATTACTCCTTAAATTGAATTTTTCATGATCCAATGATTTGTAAGATCCATTTTCTTTACGATAACTGACTAAATTATAATAGGTAATTCGGTCTCCACCACCCGACACTGAGATCGATTGTCGGTGACTAAAAGGGTTTCTCCAGATATTATCATTAACACTATAGTCCTTATCCTTGAAATAATCAAACTCAGCCTGTCCATTAGGTGCTACCCATGGTTCTGTTCTAGAGCCATTTTCCCAAAGAAATTGAGATACCCGATTTTGATAAGTCAGTTCATCAGCCGCAGTCGTAATATCTGCTAAAAGCGTTTGAGTAGGAGCACCAAAACTATAATTACTTTGCACATTAAATACAGGCTCCTGAGCTGATCCCTTTTTAGTTGTGACAACCACAACACCGTTACCCGCCCTTGTCCCGTAGACCGCAGCTGTTGCGGCATCTTTCAAAAAACTCATCTGATCCACTTCATTGGCTTCCAAAGCATCGAATGCCGCTTTATCCCGCACAATTCCGTCAATCACATACAAAGGTTCTGCAAAACTACCACGAATGCGTAGACTTGAGGAAGCTCCTGCCATACCCGAAGTATTCGTAACATTTATACCTGCGGCACGTCCAGCTAAGGCATTAGAAAGGTTAGAAGGCGAAATATTCTTTAATTGTTCGGCATTGACCGAAGCCACTGAACCCGTAATATTTGCTTTTTTTTGCTTTCCATAACCAACTACTACAACCTCTTCTAAACTTTCCTGTTCTTGCTCTAGAGCAACAGTAATAGCAACTTTATCTTTTGAATCAATATTATAGTTACTAAGTACTTTGGTCTTGAAGCCTACAAAACTGATTTTAATTTCGTATCCCTGCCCCTCTGGAATACGGTCAAACGAAAAAGTTCCTGCTGCATTCGTCGTATTCATCTGTTTATACTTCGTAGACAGATTTTCAATACTTACAGTAGCGCCACTGATGGGATTATTACTTCCATCCCTGACAACTCCACTTACAGAAGCTGTTGACTGCCCGTACCCCACATGAAATCCCATACTCAGTAATCCCAACATTCCGAGTCGAAGGGGCCAGTTAGTACGTGGACTTTTAAATCGAAGTAGCAGCACAGTTTGAAACTGATGCTTTTTAGATAAAAAGTTGCTCATAATTTGTTTGGTTTAATTGTTTATTATTGTGGATTGGTGTAATTTATACCGGCATGATGTAAGTAGTTAATTTCTCTGATAATTTCTTCAAAGACATTCGTTTTATTCGTAAAAGTTCCGCTGTAAAATTTATTACTGATCAATGATTTATCGTATTGCAACTTGATGTCATAGTTTTGCATCAGAATTGTCAAAACATCCTCTAGGGCTATATTTTTAAACTGTATGATCTGGTTATTTTGAAGAAAATGACCACCTCGATCTGTTCCTATTGTATGAGTCTTTATCTCTTCGACAACCTTTAATTCACGATGATCCAAGGTAATCTCTTCGTGTGGCAAAAAGGTCCGCACTAATTCTTTCCCTCTCTGATGATCCACAGCTTTCACCTCTATTTTACCTTCCATCAATTTGATCTGCGTTTGAGTAGATCGCAATTCATCAACACTAAAAACCGTTCCTAAAGCTGTAGTAACTACACCGGTGGAATGTACACGAAATGGCTTGGATTTATCTTTGGCAACCTCAAATTTTGCTTTCCCCTTCAGGTACAGCACTCTCTCCTGCTGGATACTAAAATCTTCAGCATATTTGATTTCAGACTGCGGATAAAGTGTAATAACAGATCCGTCACTAGCCGTTAATAACATATTGTCATTGCCTGAATTTATGTAATATAGATTACTTATCTCTTCAGTCTGATCTTTAATAGCAGCTATTTTCCTAACCTCTGGCGCAGGCTGATTTAAAAATGGATTTAAGCTCACATAAAACCCAAGAATAAAAACAATTACAGCAGCCGCAGCAGATACAATGCGAACTAATTTCCTGTTATATTTTAAAACATTTTGCTTTTTAGCAAAAGCGAATATTTTATCTTTGATTTCCTGCTGATTGGGATAATCTAAATTTTCGTCGGTAAGATCCCATTCTTCTTTAGACAATAGCTGATCAAGAGATTCTCCCAAATGTGCTATGTAATCTTCCAGATAAGCAGCCTCTTCAGCCGAACATTGATTCTTTAGGTATCGATTGATAAGTTCTCTCGTAATCTTCATATAATAAGAATACGGTAGAAACGTCACTTACCCCCAAGCCGATTTTTAAAAAAATAAATGAACGATAAACACAAACATCTTTTTCAAAACTTTTAATGCCAAAGCGATATGATTTTCAACGGTTTTGGGTGTAATCGACAATCTTTCTGCGATCTCTTTATAAGTCAAATTTTCGAACCTGCTCATCATGAACACCTTTCTTCTAGATTCTGGCATTCTTGACACAATGTCCTCATACCGTTCATTCAGTTCCTTTAAGCGATATAACTCTGACGGTGTGGGAACTTGATCAGTTTCAACTTTTATATGCAATAGATCCTGCCTCTTCCTTTCTTCTTTCACAATATCCAAAAGTGTGGTACGAGCGATGCAAAATAGTTGAGCTTCTATTTCTACATGCACTTTCTTTTGAAAAATATTATTCCAAAGCTTGATAAATACACGTTGTACAGTTTCTTCGGCAATATAAGTGGAAGAAGTCTTGCTTAAAGCATATTGATAGACTTTTCGGTTCCATTTTTCATAAATACGCTCAAATTCTGCGGTAGAGATCAAGGTTTGGTTAGACATATCTTAGGTTAGTGCCGAAACTAAGATAGCTATTAATACCAATTATTCATAATTATGTTACAATTGATTAAAAACAAATAAAATCATACACTAAACAGAGTTGTAAGGGCTAATAAATTTTATTCAAACCATTATTTAAAGAATTTAAAACCATAAAACATCTAAATGAATCCATTTAATCGCCTTTTAGAATAAAATAAAGATCAATAATTGAATATATATGTATCCATAGAAAAAAATATTCAAATTACATTTTCAATAACAAAGAAACGTAAACATATACTTACGAATTTTTAAAAAGTATCGATTGAAAAGGAAATTGATAGTAGTAGTGACATTTAACTTAATGAAATCATTGTAGATACTGGCAAATTTACTTAAGTTTATATAATATATATATTATGAAAATAGCCTTCTTTTCAACCAAGCCATACGATCGAGAATTCTTCGAAAAAGAAAATGAAAAATATGGTTTTGAACTTCATTTTTTTGAAACACATCTAGGACCTCATATCGTAAATGCAATTGAAAATGAAGATGCAGTATGCGTTTTTGTAAATGACAAACTAAATAGAAATGTCATTGAAACTCTTGCAAAAAAAGGAGTTAAGTACATTGCTTTGAGATGCGCGGGATTCAATAATGTTGATTTACAAGCTGCTAAAGATTTTGATATTCAAGTTTGCCGTGTCCCTGCTTATTCACCAGAAGCTGTAGCAGAACACGCAATGGCTATGCTATTGACCTTAAACAGAAAAACTCATAAGGCTTATAATCGTGTGCGTGAACAAAACTTTGCATTAAACGGTTTATTGGGATTCAATCTCTACCAAAAGAAAATTGGTGTGGTCGGAACCGGTAAAATAGGAAAGGCATTTGTTAAAATAGCGCTGGGATTCGGAGCAGAGGTTATTGCGTATGATTTATACCCTGATGAAACGTTGATTAACCTAGGTGTAAAATATGTCGCATTGGAAACACTCTTTATGGAATCTGATATCATATCGCTACACTGCCCTCTTACAGCAGACAACCATTATCTAATTAACAAAGAATCTATTGATAAAATGAAATATGGTGTCACAATAATCAATACTAGCAGAGGTAATCTGATTAATACCAATGATGCAATACAAGCATTAAAAACTAAAAAGATAGGCCTTCTTGGTATTGATGTATATGAGCAGGAAGAGAAACTTTTCTTTAAAGATTTATCGGCAACAATTATTGACGATGACACCATTCAATTGTTATTGAGCTTCCCTAATGTTTTGGTTACTGCCCATCAGGCTTTTTTCACAGAGGAGGCATTAGAACAAATATCTCAAAGAACACTGAAAAGTATTGATGATCTGATAAAAAAAGGAACAACTGATCCAGAAGTATTACTATAATTGATTAGCTCCTGTAAAAAAATCCCAAGCCGCTTTAGCTATATCTGAAATAATACGTTCGTTCGTTTCCTGATTTTCTTTCGAATGGGTTACAAAGACACTGATCACAAAGTACTCACCGCTTGGAAGTAAAACAACTCCAACATCATTGAGTGCAGCCGTTATTCCAGTTTTCTTATTAGTTCCAGATGAGCCAGTCTTATGTGCTACAACTGTTTGATCAGGAAGTTGTCCTTTCAATTGTTTAAGACCTGTATTAGTAGACTTCATAGTTGTCCACAAAAAATCATACATCGGCATCGAAAGCAAATTATTCTTATTCACATAATAGGTCTGCAAAATTCGAGTCATTTCTTTGGGTGTTGACCAGTTCAAAAACTGTTTATCCCAATTACTTTGCATCGTCTTTTCATTAATTTTAATCGATATATCCTTAAATCCTTTTTTTGCGAAATAGCTTTCTACAACCTGAGGTCCGCCGAGAAGTTTTAAAAGAACATCACATCCTACATTGTCACTTAAAGTGATTGTATATTCCAGAATTTCCTTTATCGTAAGCGTTGTTCCGGTAGGATATTTTTCCCGAATTGGACTCCAAATTTCTGGTGTAAGATCACGCTTTGTAATTTCTATCTTTTGATCAAGTTTAAAATTACCCTTATCGATTTCTGTTAACATGACAATCGCCAATGGAAATTTAAAAACACTTTGCATAGGAAGTCGTCTATCGGCATTTACACCCAATGTATCACTATGATTAATGCCGTTTATTGCTACACCAACAACAGCATCTTTGTTCTGCATGATCTGCTGAATATTTTTTCTTAACCCCTCTATACTTTGTCCATGAGCAGTTATAGTAAATAGTAATGAAAAGAATGCAATTTGTAAGAGTTTTCCCATGAGATTTAAATCATTTATGTTCTGATATTTTAGGAAGAATAGATAACAGTTAACCTATCTATATATCCTCATTCATTTTGATTGCTTACTATTGATAATAGTAAGCAATCACAGTCGGTCGACCAACTGTAAAGTTATAATTATTTTTTACTAATCACTGTTAACATCAAGTCAGGTTATTAAAAAAAATAAGCCGTCTACACGAATGCAAACGGCTTTACTTATTATATATTGAGTTAGCTTCAATAAAATAAAGAAACAACCATCATTTACAACAATCTAATATACAAATAATTAACAAACTCATCGCAAAATTTTCTCCATTTTTTTTCCTTTTGCTAATTCATCTATGATCTTATCGAGATATCTAGCTTTCTGTGTTAGAGGATTTATAATTTCCTCAACACGATAACCACAGATTACACCAGTAATAAGACTGGCATTAACATTAAGATGTGCATTTTCAAAGAATGTTTCAAAATTTACTTTCTGATCAATTTGATCCTGCAATTGTTGTTCATCAAATCCGGTTAACCATTTTATAACCTGATGCAGCTCCTCTTTTGTCCTGCCTTTCTTTTCAACTTTTTCGAGATAATGAGGATAAACCGATGCAAATATCATTTTTGCTATTCGTTCATCATGTCCAGCGGTACTTTTCATACTATTATTTTATTTGACGATGCTATTCCAGATCCCCAATTGGTTCCCAGAGTTCAATGATATTACCTTCAGGATCTAATACATGAATAAATTTTCCATAATCATACTCCGAAATTTCATCTACGATAGTGACATTATCTTTTTTTAATTCCTCAACCAGCGCAACAAGGTTTTCGACACGATAATTGATCATAAAGGGCTTTACAGAAGGATTAAAATATTCAGATTCATGAGGAAATGTACACCATGCTGTTGACCCCTTAACCGATGGATCATCAAGGTCGCGCCATTTAAAAGTTGCTCCATATTCACCAGCTTCCAAACCTAGATTTTTGGCATACCAGTCGTTCATCTTTTGAGGATCCTTGCATTTAAAAAACACACCTCCAAGCCCAGTTACTTTTTTCATATTTAGGATTTCAATTAGTGATAAAATTCTAGAAATTATCCCTCAATTTATTAGAATAAATATACGAAAAAATAGGTTCAATAATATATTTCGTACTATTTCTTTACTCAGATTGATTTCCGTAATTTATTGCAAGTTGTATACTGCTAGCTCATATTCGTAATTATAAACATTTTTCCATTCTTAAAATATATCCAATAAGTTCTATATTTCAATTTTGACCAATATAAAGATGAGAACCTAGAAGTTTTATTTAATGCTATCACCAACTATAACCACTTGTTGCAAGAGAATCATTTTTTTAAGAAAAATGAATTCTTACAAATTATGTTAACGCTACAAGAAAATAACCTCAAAAAAAACAAATAATCTATAATTTCTCAAATTATTTTTAAACTACATATTACAGGGAGGCTTCATATTTGCATGCTTCCTCTATCAATCGTTCTATATCGTTTCCACATATAAATGACTGTAAATGTTTAAATTTCGCCTCATCCCAATCATAAATTTTTAAATCAAGCAATGAAGTAATCGTATCCGATTGAAATCTAAACTTAATATGCTTGGCCGGATTGCCAGCAACAACACTATAGGGCGCAACATCTTTTGTAACAACAGCTCCTGAAGCAATAATAGCACCCTCTCCAATCTGAATACCCGGAAGAATCATAGCACGCATCCCTATCCAAACACCATCACCAATTATAGTATCTCCTTTACTTTGATACGATTCTACGATAGATTCAACAAAAGGATATAAACTAAACCAATCAGACCGATGAGTATTATTTCCCCCCATCAATATTACAGCTTCAGCTGCAATACACACATACGAACCAATATATAACTGATCTATTACCCAGGCAGGTTCCCATTGATTTAAACTGTACACATCTCCATACAAATAACGAACAACACATTCTTCAAAATTTCCAGTCCAGGCGTTACTGTAATAACTTGTGTTGCCCTTAATATGAATATTGGGATTGGTATGAGTTTCGTGCAAATATTCAACACGGGACCAATGCTTAATCTGATCTTGTTTTGTACTCATTCTAGAATCTTTTTATGCAATTTATAAAATATTCTCAAATAGGGTACGATATGAATATGATATAGGAAGTAGTTCTCAAAAAAAAGGAGTATCAGAAATGATACTCCTTTTAAAGAAATATGTTAAATTTTACCCTGCTAAAGCGGCTTTAACAGCAGTAGTCAGCGAAGTTGTTGGACGACCGATCAAAGTAGATAACTGTTTTTCATCATCATACAAATCACCATTTGCAGCTCCTTTATCAAAACTTGCGATAGCAGTTGCTAATCCTTCAGGTAAACCTGCTTCTATTAAAGCTTTCGCATAATCTGACTCACTTAAATTTTTATATGGAATAACTTTCCCGGTTTGAATTGAAATCTCTTCAGCTAACTCCGCTAAGGTGTAAGCATAGTCACCTGCTAACTCGTATATCTTATTTTGTTGATCTGCACTGGTTAAAATAACCGCTGCCGCTTCAGCATAATCAGCTCTCGTTGCAGATGATATTTTCCCCTCTCCTGCACTACCAAATAATGCACCATTTTGTAAGGCTGTAGGAACAGAAGCGGTATAGTTTTCAGTATACCATCCATTACGCAAAATAGTGAATGGCACACCCGATGATTTCAGAGTTTCCTCCGTTAATAGATGTTCATTTGCCAACACCAATGAAGATGTATCAGCATGTAGAAGGCTGGTATAAACAATCCATTCTACTCCCGCCTCTTTGGCCGCCTTGATAACGTTTTCATGTTGCGCCTGACGTTGTCCAATTTCATTTCCTGATATCAATAATAAATAATTAATTCCTTTCAATGACTCAACCAAAGTATCCGGTTTATTATAATCAAATAAGCGTGCTTCGACACCTAAGTCACCAGCTTTTTGAGTGTCACGCGCTAATGCAACTAAATTGTTGCTTGCAGTCTTTTCTTTTAATTTTCCCACTACCAGACGTCCTAGATGTCCAGTAGCACCTGTAATTCCTATTTTCATAAATCCTATATTGTAATAAATTTTGTTACATTTAAAAGCAAAAAAAACTAACGAAATTTCTTCGCGAAATTTTCCAATGTCAGCCCTTTTAAAGAATTAATCACCAACTGATCGGTATCAGAATAAAGCTGATCTAACTCCTTATTAATCTGTTTACCAACTGGACATTGCGGATTCGTATTCAAATTCTTTTTACCTAGCACTTCAGTATTCTTCACTGCCACATAGATATCTGCCAATGAAATTTGGCTACTTGGCTTATTTAATCGAGAACCTCCCTCTTTGCCCTTACGTCCTATGACAAACCCTGCATCTTGCAATGCACTTAGTTCTTTCCGCACCATCGCAGCATTCGTGTTAATACTACCTGCAATCCAATCCGAGTTCACCCAATTTTCTCCACTATCAGCCAGCAATGTTAATATATGTATAGCTGTTGAAAATCTTGTATTATTCATATCACCAACAAAGTTAGGAATATTTTTTATATTGTAACAAATTTTATTACAATTGAATTTGAAATGACAATTCCACGGAAAAAATCATAAAAATAGCATGAGATCCACAACAAGACTTAGGCCTAGATTATCCTAATGAAATATTATTAGAGATAACCCGTTGTGCATTTTAAATAGTGCTAATTTTTAAATTATTGATATTACTCTTAAAACTCCCAATATTCTTTCGTAATTTGCGAATAGGTTGTTCATTCTAAATCGTTTTGTCGTAAAAACAATTTACTGATTATCAGAGTAATGAATAACTTCTTTATAGCCCTAAATCATAATGCACAACGGGTTTCTTTAATTTATTAAATCTGTTTCAAAGGTCGTACCTCCAGTTTACATTCACCCTGGAATAATGACACCTGATACCGCTCAAACCTTTATCTTACCCAAGTGCATACTGTCTGTATTACCACCACCATAGCTCTCTACAAAAAAGATAAACACTTCATACGTCACTTCCTTTTTATGTTTCGGAATTTTAACATTTTGTTTGCCAGATATTAAGCTGTTTTTCGAGTCGTTCATCAAAAGTGGATATTCCCCCCCATTATCTTCTGCATTATACAGGATTAAGAAGGAATCGTAAGACCTGGTGTTAAACTTCTTCTCCAGATAGACATCATATTCCCAAGTCACCCGAATCACTTGATTTTCTTGATCGAAATCCATCGTATAGGAAGTGATGGGATTCGGGCTTCCTTTGGCAATCATAAATTTCTGCCAGTCAACTACAAAATCGTCTTCTTTCTGAATAAGTGCTTCGTTCAAATTATAAGACATCGCCACATCATATGCCCGCTTAGGATAACTGTATGCCTTATAACCAATATTGATAATGGGATTTAACATACTAATATGCGACCTCACAATTTTGAAGCGTGCTCTACTGAGCAGTTGCTCAGGTGTAGGTGCCCGTTTTTTAACGCGAGGGAGAGAACGCACATAATTTCCTGTTTTCGTTAAGACAAACACAACAGAACCTGCTTTCCCGGAAACAGTCCCATTAACGCCATTTTTGATGATTGCCATAATTACATGATTAGTTTATAGATAATTAAGATAAATATTAAAACGGAAACATCCTAATACCAGATTTTAATTAATAGCAATTTTTAATCAATTTTTAGACAGTAATCAGTCAATATTGATACAGTCTACACTGAGTGATCACTGAGCAAGTACTGAACAAACACTGAACAAATAATGTTAAAAGTTATAATTTGGTAATCATCTGATCTTCGCTTGCTGCACCTAAAATTAAAGAGAGGAACCTCCGGTTGTGTAACAAAAATATTCTGGCTGAAACTCATTGCACTTAGTAAAACTGATGAAATGGAAGAAATAGGCATGGGCCTGCTCCGGCTCGCATAAAAAAAAGTTTACTGATTATCAGAGTAATGAACAACTTATTTATCTTATTTATAGCCCTATATCATAATGCACAACGGGTTAGCGATATATTAAATCAAACTATTTATATTTTTTTATCAAGAATTTTGGCAAAATTACCCAGTTGTTTCAGTTTAAATTGCAATTCGTTGTTCCAAGGAAGTCCATAACAAAGCCTCATACAGTTATTATATTGATCTTGGAGGGTAAACATCCGGCCTGGTGCAATACTTATATTGTGTTTAAGTGCAAATTCGTACAGTTCGGCCGTATCTATATTTTCATTAAACTCAACCCATAATGCAAGTCCTCCCTGTGGACGACTTATTTTAGTTCCTTCCGGAAAGGATGAAGCGATAGTATGGGCATAATGCTGAAAGTTGTCGGATAGTGTACTTCGAAGATGTCTAAGATGATTGTCGTACCGTCCAGATTTTAAAAAGTTTCCTACAGCTTCGTGAACCACAGATGTTGAAGATATAGCATGTACGAGTTTTAACTTTAAAATCTGCTCTTTATACTTGCCCGGAGCAATCCAACCTACCCGATAACCTGGTGCCAAAGTCTTTGAAATAGAACTGCACCAAAGCACATTTCCTTCTGTATCATAAGATTTACAGCATTTTGGTCTTGTAGAACCAAAATACAAATCTCCATATACATCATCCTCTATTATTGGAATATGATGCTTTGCTAATAAATGAACAATTTCATATTTATTACTATCGGGAATACAGCTTCCCAACGGGGTATTATAATTTGGCACTAAGAGACATACATGAATAACCGGTATTATTTTTTTTAAAGACTCAATATCAATTCCTGTAATCGGATGGGTTGCCACTTCAATAACTTGTAATCCTAGACTTATAGCAAGCTGTAAAATACCAGGATAACAGGGACTTTCTAATGCTAAAGTATCACCCGGTTTAGTTAATGCCATTAAACATAAAGATAAAGCATGCATACCGCCATTAGTCGTTACCAAATCACTTTCTTGCAACTTCCCTCCCCATGCTAATGATCGGACAGCAATCATTCTTCGTAATTTTGAATTTCCTTCTATTGGTTCATATTCAGTTCCACCTTCCTTTAACGCCCTTGTAGCGAGAATAAGTTCTTTTTTCAATTTTGCTAATGGCAACAAATTACCAGAAGGAATACCAATAGAGAATAGTGTCAGATCTGATTTTCCCATATTTGCATATACACGACTAATAAGTTCCTTTGGCTCGACATTGTCAATGCCTAGTGAAGTTTTACTTACTTCCGTTAATGGAATCTTTAGGTAAGGCGCCGGACTAACAAAATAACCCGACTGAGGCTTGGATTGAATAAGAGACTGTGCTTCTAATTCAAGAAATACACGTTTGACAGTATTCACACTTACCCCTTGCTCTTGACTGAATGTTCGGATTGATGGCAGGCGATCACCAGGTTGCAATAAGCCACTTTTAATTTGACTACTGATTTTACGAGCAATTTCATCGTATAAAAAATCTCTTTTCATAATATAAATATAACTGTATCCATTAAATAAATCAAAACTGATACTGTGCTCATAAATGATGTTCATGTACTTTTGATCAAATGAAAATTTAATGAGAAAAACAGCTATAAATTATGAAACAAAGATTCGATCTAACGGTTGGATTAATGGCATTATAGGCGTATTATTATTCAGTGGCTCTCTGCCTGCAACGAGAATTGCGGTATTAGATTTAAATCCTATATTTCTAACAGTCTCCCGTGCCACAATTGCTGGGTTACTTGCTTTAGGCGGATTAATAATTTTTAAAGAGAGAAAACCTACACAAAAACAAATTATTCCTTTGTTTATAGTTGCAGTCGGTGTTGTAATTGGTTTCCCTCTTTTAAGCGCTTTAGCACTACAATATCTTACATCCGCAGATTCACTTGTATTTTTAGGACTACTTCCACTTGCAACCGCTAGTTTTGGCGTGCTTCGAGGTGGTGAAAGGCCGAAACCTTTATTCTGGTTATTCTCAATAATAGGTAGCCTTTTTATCATAGGTTATGCTATTGCACAAGGAATAACAACCTCACCACTTGGCAATTCACTGATGTTAGTTGCCGTGATACTGTGTGGATTAGGATATGCAGAAGGGGCGAAACTCTCAAAAACATTGGGGGGCTGGCAAGTAATTTCCTGGGCGCTAGTCTTATCACTGCCATTTATGATACCCCTAGTATTTTTTTACAGACCACTATCATTTGCAAACGTAGATATAAAGGCATGGTTCGGGCTAGCATACGTCTCTATTTTTAGCATGTTTATAGCTTTCATATTTTGGTATAAAGGATTAGCTCAAGGAGGAATTGCATCTATTGGACAGTTACAATTACTTCAACCGTTTCTTGGACTAGCGGTAGCATCAATTTTTTTGAATGAAAAAGTAAGTCTTAATATGATAGGAATAACGATGGCTGTCATACTCTGCGTTGCAGGATCAAAAAAATATGCTAAATAATAAATCCTATTTAAAATAAAATTATGTTTATACCCAATAATTTTAAAATTGAGCATGAAGCTGAGCAGATTGCTTTCATGAAAAAATATAGCTTTGCCACTATAATTACAGTAAAGAATAATATTCCAATTGCCACACAGCTACCTTTTGTTGTAAACGACAATTCAGATAAACTTATTCTTACTGCCCATTTTGCAAAAAATAATGAACAGGTCGCGTATATTTCAAAAAATACTTCGCTAGTTATCTTTACCGAACCCCATGCTTATATATCTCCTCAACATTATGATAAAGTAGAAAGCGTGCCTACTTGGGATTATATTGCTGTTCATGCTTATGGAATTGCAAAAATTATAACTGATGAAGAGGCTAAAATCAATGCTTTAGAGCAAATGATTTTATTTTATGAAAAAGATTACTTACAACAGTGGAATAATCTTTCTGAAAAATTCAAAAAGGGAATGATGCAAGGTATAGTGATCTTCGAGTTAGAGGTAAACGAGTTACAAGGGCAGAAGAAATTAAGTCAAAATAAAACAAAAGAAGAACGTCAACGAATTATACATCAACTAAAAAGTAGTCCAAGTAAAATAGATAACGATCTTGCTTCATACATACAGGATACTTTATAATTGATTAATTGATAAATCGACAGGTCGTTACTATGAGCAGTTAGTTTTAAGCAACTAAATAATGAACTCAATTATTAGATTTCTTACATTTTATTAAAAAAAAGGGTTGACTTTCATCAATTTCTTCAATTTCAAATAGCCCAACATGCTTAAACTCGGATTCAATAGTATGCTCATCATAGAAAAAAAGCTTTACCCCTTCGAATACTTCATAACGATCCTTATCAATATATCTTCCTTTTTTGTAACTATTAGCCTTCTTAGAAATTGCCGTAAAAAACATATATCCATTGACTTTGAGTTGATCATAACAATCCTGAATTAGTTTAATCCTTTCTTGGCTGTCCAATAAATGAATTAAAGCATAACAAAATATACCATCATATTTATTTTGATCAAAAGGCATATCAGTAACAGATCCATTAAAAATCAGCATATCCGATCCATAATGAGCCCTCGCCATCTTGATTGCTGTCTTCGATATTTCTATTCCCGTAACACCCATACCCTTATCTTTAAAAACCTGAGCATTACGACCATACCCTATTCCCGGGATAAGTACATTTTTAACAAGCTCTTTGATAAAAAAATCAGCCGTTAAAACCGCTGCTTTTGCTGGTTCGAACCCCCACATTTCATTTTTTTCAACAAAAGCCGATTCCCAAAATTCTGCTTTTTCTTCTTTATTTTTCATTTCTATAATCTAAATACCTCCGTCACTTGAAAAATAATACGCAATCCCCAAGTGACCAAAAGTAAAGTAAGAAAATTCTGTTAAAACATTACTGTTTAGTGAATTTTGGATTAATAAACTCCCATTCTTTGATATGTGCTGGTTGATGTTGATGATCGACTATAGTATCAAATTTTTTAATTAGTTCTGGATGCTGAGCAGCTAAATCTTGTTCTTCCTTTCTATCATTTTCAAGATCAAAAATCATCCAAGGTGTCTTACCGTAGCCTTTCTTACGGACATCTAATTTAACAGCTTTCCATTTCCCTAAACGGATTGCGATCTGTCCTCCGTTTTCAGGATATTCCCAATATAAAAAATCATGATCTTGTTGTTCATCTGTTTTTCCCAAAAGTGTTGGCAATAATGAAATACCATCGGTATTATCAAGTTTTTGACCAGTGACTGCAGCTATTGTGGCCATAATATCATACTGTGCTGATGCAAAATCAGATTTCACTCCCGCCGAAATATTTCCTGGCCAAGATGCAATAAAAGGCACACGGATCCCTCCTTCGAATACATCCATTTTTAGACCTCTTAAGTCACCGACGCTTTTAAAGAATTTTGGATTTACACCGCCATTAAATGTCGTGCCATTATCACTAGAAAACATAATGATTGTATTCTCATCAAGACCTAGCTCCGAGATTCGGTTCATTATTTTACCGACCTGAGCATCCAAATAAGTAATCATTGCAGCATATGTTGCATAAGGATATTTAGTAGCTGCATATCCTTGCTGTCCATAGTAAGGTTTTTCATCAAAAACACCTTTGTACATATCAATATATTCTTGAGGTGCCTGCAATGACACATGTGGTTGCGTAAATGGCAGATAAAGAAAAAACGGTTGTTCCTTATTCTCTGAAATAAATTTGAGTGCTTTTTCAGCCATTATATCAGTTGCATATTCCTTTCCTATATAATAATCAAAATCTGCGTCTGTCGCTGTAGCTGGATTAAGTGCCTTATGCACATCCATTACAGGGTTGTTCAATGTTAATCGCACATCATTTTCCCATAAGTGAGTTGGATAAAAATTGTGAGCTTGTTTCTGATCTAAAACCGAGATATAATAATCAAATCCCTGTCTCAAGGGGCTGCCTGGTGTATTATTCATACCTAATCCCCACTTACCCGCCATAGCTGTACGATATCCAATCTGCTTCAGCATCTTAGGAATGGTTAATGTGCCTTCCGGCAGGGGCATCTGTCCACCTTCAAGACTATCAGGAAATCCACCAAGTTCATAATTACCACGAATATAAGCATGCCCACCATGTTTACCGGTCATAAGCATAGCACGGGATGGTGCACAAACCGGAGTACTAGCATAATGTTGTGTAAAAGTCATCCCCTTCTCAGCCAATTTTAATAGATTAGGAGTTTTTATTTTCTGCTGCCCATAAGGTTCAATCTCACCATACCCCAAATCATCTGCATAAATATATATGATATTAGGTTTAGTACTCCTTTGTGCATAAATGTTTCCAATAGCAAAAAATAGACTTACTAAGGTGCATATGTTTAAATTTCTAATCATCTTTATGGTTATTTTTTTTACAAAAACTACACTTGTAATATGTCGTTAAGTATTTAATATAAAAGGTATAATTCAAATTTATTATTATAGTCACAAAATAATAAAAAATGAATGCTTCCACCTAAAATACTTTTACTTTATCAGATATGGTCATCAATAAAAAAATATCAACTTCAATAGTTATTAAAAAAAAATCAGAATGAAGCTAAGGAAAAGATGCAAATTATTAAAAGAATAAAGATTATCGAACTAAGTTGGAATATTCAGATCAAAAAAAAATAGCCCTAAGGCTATTTTTTTAAAATAATTCACTGTTAAAAACATGAATTAGCGATTTCCAGTAGTAATTACAATTTCATTACTATTAACAAGATCATGGTGAGAAATTTTAAAGCCCTTTACTTTTTTCCCATCAATTGAAATACCGTTAATATACCCTGCATCACCTTTACGATCCCTTTTGATAATCAACTTATCTTTACCATGATGATATTTTGAATCTAAATGTATCGTCACCTTATCAAATACGGGAGTTACAACCGTATACTCCGGCCTCCCTGGACATAACGGATATATCCCCATCATATTCATAGATGCCCAAGTAGACATTGTGCCTGTATCGTCATTACCAGGTATTCCTCCTGGTGCATTCTTAAAATGAGTTTCTAAAATCTCCGTTACTAATTTTTGAGTACGCCACTCCTCACCTTCGATTTCCGAAAAGATATGTGGATAAAGCATATCAGGTTCATTAGTTACGTCAAAATATCCTTTATCAAAAGTAGCTTGAAGTTTTTCCACAAAATGACGCTTACCACCCATTAATTTCACTAATCCAGGAATATCATGTGGAATAGCAAAAGTATAATTCCAAGCATTTCCTTCATGGAAACCAGGATTCGGTTCGAAATTAGCACCTTGCAAAGGATCAAAAGGGGTTAGAAATTTACCATCAGGAAGTATAGGTCTAAAAGTTCCATACTCTTTTGAATAGTAGTGCTTATAACCTTTTGCCCGCTCAGCAAACATTCTAGAATCCTCTTTCTTACCTAGTGAAGCCGCGAACTGTGAAAGGTTCCAGTCTGCAAGGAAATACTCAATTGAATGAGACACTGAGTTATCAAATTTGGCACGTAGTGGTACGTAACCGTATTTTACATAATCAGCATTATCAGGACGAATTTTATTGGTACTATCTATAGTTGTTGCTGATTTATAAAACGCCTCATATGCAGCTTCATGATCATAATCTCGAATACCTTTCATCCATGCATCAACGATAACGGGAATTGCGGGATCTCCATCCATGGTATAAGATTCGCGACCATACAGCTCCCATTTAGGCATCCATCCGCTTTCTTTATAAATATCGATCATAGAACGGATCATCTCTGTTTGTCGGTCAGGAAACAATAAACTCATTAACGGCTGGACATTGCGGTAAGTATCCCATAGAGAAAATACAGTATAACGATTTCCTGACGTTTTTAATGTTTGACGGGTCTCCATAGCGGGATATTGTCCATTAACATCCTGAAGAATATTTGGATGAATTAAAGCATGGTACAATGCTGTATAGAAGACTGTTTTCTGATCTTCAGTACCACCTTCAACTTCGATTTTCGACAAATCTTCATTCCATCTCTTAGAAGCGGCTAATCTTATTTGATCAAATCCGCCTTTGGGTTGTTCTTGATCTAAATTTTGTCTTGCATTTTCAACACTTACGAAGGAGACTCCCACCTGAACTTCAACCTGCTCGTTTTCAGAAGTTTCAAAGCTTAAATAAGCCCCAATATCATCCCCGGACATTTCGTTATGATATGCTGTAAAAACTTTATACTTTCCAGCATCCTTATTCCAATCGTTTTCCCAAACTTCTCCTTGCTTCTGAAATTTCCAGTATCCCTTTTCCGAAGGTTTCTTACTCAACCTTAAGACAAAATAAATCGGATATACAGCTTGATTATTAACATAACAAAATGATCCCAATAACTTTGAACCTTCAATCTCTCGATCGTTAACAAATCGCATCGTAGCTCCCGTTTCATTCGTTAACCCTTCACCTAAATTAAGTAAAATATGGCTTTTACCCTTCGGAAAGGTAAATCTGGAAATTCCTGTTCGTAGTGTCGCTGTAGCTTCAGTTTTCACACCATATTTATCTAAATAATTGGTATAATAACCCGGTGCGGCACTTTCATTTTTGTAAGTACTTCCATAATTCCGATAATCGACATCAAGACGGCCTGTTGTTGGCATCAGCAAAAGACTCCCCATATCTGGACATCCTACACCGCTCAGGTTAACATGAGAAAATCCCGTAAAAAACTTATTATTATATTCATAGGGAGTAGACCACCATTGTGCATCCTTATTAAATTTGTTCAAAGATGACCCCATGACATTAAAAGGCGAGACGTTCATCAGCCCCTGCGGAACCTGTGCACCCGGATTAGTCGTACCATAGTTAGTTGTTCCAATAAATGGATTAACATATTCTACTGGTTTTTTTTGCGCCAATGTCGCATGCGAAAGAAAGAGAAAAATAAAACTATGACCGAGACTACGCCAATTTATAGTTTTATTTAAAATAAGTACTTTTTGTCGTTTTGGTAGAGACTCTGTACAAATACGACCAAACTTAAAGGTTTTATATGTACTATTTAACCATGATTTGACCATTCTAAAATCTTTCAAAGTAACTAAGGTTTTTATTTTCATTTATTTTAATAAATTATTATTGCGCCATTTAAATAGGAATGCCACAATCTTTTTTAGCATTTAAATTATCAATCTACGTTATTAATTTGAGAATTACCCTAATCTATCTCCCTCTCACGGCTTACATTTTCATTCAGCTTTCCAGATAATTATATCAATTTTAATAATCTACATTTCAAGAAAAGATGACCTTGAACTCTATTCTAATAGGAGTGATAGTAGCATTAGAATAATTTCGTAAAAAATCCACATCAGATGTGTAGACTTACCTGTGAAATATGGATGCGCTCCCATCAAAGATTAAGATTGCACCTATTCTCATCAAATAAAAAATAAGGATTATCCTAGCTACAATAATACATATAATTAGATGATCATACAATACAGAGTCATCCTTAAACAAAATTCAGCGCATCCTTCATTTTATTTAAGATGGAGCAATAGTGTTTTAATCTCTTCTCAAATTTAAATCTTCATTTTTATTAATCAATACGCATATTTTTATTTCTTGTCTTATGGCAAGCAGTGCTAAACAAAATAAGGTTATAATTGTTAAAACTAAATTGTTTGAAATAGAAACAAGTATGAACGGTCTACCGTTAGGATTTAAAAAATTTATACTAGAAAACAATGGAATTTGCACACTTCACCAATTAAAAAAAAATGAAAATACTAATAAAATTTATGCTTACACTAGGTGTCAGTATAACTCTTCCCTGTATCACGGCCAAAGCTGCTGATAAAATTGCTGTAATAAATAACGTTACGCGAATAATTGAAAAAAATGTCCCTCCTGTCATTTTAAATCAGCACGGAAATATTGATTCATTAATCCAATATTTTCAATACACAACCAAATCATTAAAAGATGACATATCAGGATTAAGTGAAGCACAACTACAATTTAGTCCTGGAGAAGGAAAATGGTCAATAGGTCAATGTCTAGAGCATATCATACGCTCAGAAATTCTGTTATTTGAAATGGCAAAAAAAGAATTGGGAAAAGCGCCACAGCCTAACCGGAAAAATGAAGTCAAATCAACTGATCAAGGTCTCATAAACATGATGACTGATCGAAGTCAAAAATTTCAGGCGCCAAAAGAACTGCAACCCACAGGAAAATATAAAGATAGCAAAGTAGCAATAAAGGACTTTCTAGCAGCTAGAGAGCCTGTTTTATTATACATCAAAAATGCAAATATAGATGACCTTCGCAATCACATCAGTGACTACCCAACTGGCGTAGTTGATGGTTATCAAAACCTACTTTTTATCGCCGCTCACTGTGCTAGACACACTAAACAGATTGAAGAAGTATTAGCAGATCCAAATTTTCCAAAAAAATAAATTATGAAAAACCAAACATATCAAATCGACATTCAAGCACCAGCTTCAGTAGTATTTCACAAAATGCTAGATAAAGAAACCTATAAATTATGGACTTCCGAATTCAACCCTACATCAGATTATGAAGGAGGATGGAATAAAGGTGATAAAATTTACTTTATTGGACAAAATAAAGATGGTAAACGTGAAGGTATGGTAGCTAAAATTTTAGAAAATATCCCTAATGAATTTGTTTCCATTTATCATTACGGAATATTGGATGGAGATATAGAAATCACAGAGGGACCTGCAGTCGAAAGCTGGGCAGGAGGTACAGAGAACTATCATTTTAAAGAACATAATGGAATAACAAATGTAACTGTTAAAGTAGATACCACAGAAGAATACCTATCTTACTTTGATGAAACTTGGCCCAAAGCCTTATCAAGATTAAAAGAAATTTGCGAATAATACCTATAACTATTCATTATGTTTGAAACAGTTGAGAATTACTATCACAGTAAAAAAGAACCAATAAAAAGTTGTTTACTAGCATTAAAAGAAATTATTCTCAGACTGGATCCGCTTATAACAGAAACGCAGAAATGGGGCATGCCCTGTTTCTGCTATAAAAATAGAATATTTTGTTATCTGTCAATAGATTCAAAAAAAGATATTCCCTATATCATGATGGTAGAAGGCAGACATTTAGATATTCTAGCTCTTCAATCGGGAAATCGTTCTAAAATGAAAGTTTTTTATGTTGATCCCAACGCAGACTTCGATTTAGTTACGATCAATCACATCATGCAAGAAGCACTGAATCTTTACAGAAACGGCTTACTGAAAACAAGTACAAAAAATACATAAACAAAAATCCTCAACAATATAGCTACCCTATTATAAAGAATAACAATAGGTTAATCTAGGATCATACACTATCAATTCTATGATCACACCCCTCCACCCAAGTACAACCCTAGGATCATACAACATGGACTAAATGATCACACAAGGACTAGACTAGGATCATACAACAAGGACTATATGGACCCCACTTGCACCACACAAGGACTAGCCTAGGATCATACAACACGAAGTATACGATGATACTAGATCCACTAAACAAACAGGCCTTCTATACTTTTTCTATGCACAATATGCCCACATCAAATAACCAATGTAGCTTATTATATACTTATACGTTAAGCTATGATACATCACATAAAATCGTAATGAAATAAAAATTTTACATATATATAGTAATTGTTGGTCTATAAATTGATTGTATTAAGTTATGGCAAGATTTTTAAAAGTAATATTCTTATTAGCTATTATTGCGGTCTTCGGATGGTTGCTATGGTCTAAGTTTGAAAACAAAACTACAAAAGTTACAACACATCAACTTTTGATCGAGCGAATAGAAGCAATGGGCAAGCTTGAATTGGTCAAATATAGATTTAGCGATGTTGTTGAACATAAAAATATTACAACATTCTTACCCGACGCAAGTGTACTACTTATCATAAAAGCAGATGCCGTTGGATGTATCGATTTAACAAAAGTCAAACAAGAAGATATTGAAGTTTTTGGAGACTCTGTTTCTATGCGTTTACCTTTACCTGAAATTTGCTACATAAAGATAGATCATAAATCTTCCCGAGTTTACGACACCAAAATGGCATTCTTTCGAGAAGCTGACCTTGTAGATGAAGCCTATAAAAATGCGGAAAAGGAGATTGCAACCGAGGTAAAAAAATCAGACATATTGCAACAAACCCGAGCAAATGCGCTAAATGTTTTCACCCCTTTACTTAAAGGACTAGGTTTTAATAAAATTAGTTTGTCTTTCGAATAATACATCGATTAACATCTTTTAATTGCAATCAATAAACGCGCAAATCGGAAGTTATGATTAAATCATAACTTCATAATTAGATCAAAATTTCACATCAAAAAAAATAAAACGAATTATTTTTTTAGGAATCAACTTCATAGATAGTCATGATTATTTGACAGCATAGCTATACTGTCAAATAATATACAATTATTAAAGTCGATCAACAGTTCTAAAACTTAAAATGAAATCAATCTATTGATATGAACGATCTAACTGCAGCGCCATTTGTATATTACAACGTTTATAAGGCGTATTTCGTCCTGCTATTTTTTTAAATCCTAATTTATGATATAAATTAATTGCTGGCTTTAAAATCGTATTACTTTCTAAATACAAATTTTGCGCTCCTAATTCCTTTGCCTTCTTTAATACCGCCTGCCCCAGTAGAAATCCAATATTTTTCCCTTGTGCGCTCGGTGAAACTGCCATTTTAGCCATTTCATAATCATAATCTTCTTGATGCATTTTAATCAAAGCACAAACCCCTACAGGCTTATTGTTATAAAGTGCGACCAATATTACACCCCCCTTATCCAAAATATAATCTTGAGGATTATTTAACGCTTTATAATCAGCATCTTCCATTTCAAAATAAGTAGAAATCCATTCTTCATTGAGCGACCTAAAGGCCTCCTGATATTCCGGTTTATACGGAACAATTTCTACAGCTTGACTTTCCCGTATTTTTTTTTGTTCATTTACTCGCTTAAGCAGTGATTTTTGTTCCAAAAGAAACTCCCATTCTTCTATTGCTTCCCAAAGATTATGTGTAGCTTCCTCGATTATCATTTCAATTGCCGCATCGACATCTTGACATGAAACCCGTATCTTATCGTTCAACTTCTTTCCTTTTTCAGTCAAACCTACAACATTTCTACGCTTATCATGTGTTAATAAGTTATCTTCAACCAATCCCGCAGAAGTCATTTCTCTTATTATTTTCGTAACGGAAGGTTGAGAATGTCCAATTTCATTTGCTATTTCAGTTATTGTTTTTTCGCCTTCTTCAGCCAAAATAAAGAAAACAGGAAACCATTTCGGTAAAAATTCCACGTGGTAAAGTTCGTATATCTGTGCAGCATCTTCTGTTACTTTATTGGTCAGCAATCGAAGCCTGCTACCTAAAGCCATTTTACCTGTCTTGTTAAAGAAATCCATTCTATTTGTTTGATTTATAATTTTATACTTGCTTATCGCTAATAACTTTCGCTTTGATTGGGAAAAGAAACTGATTTGACGTCCTCAATATAATGACGGGTAGCTTCAGACATTACCGTATGTAAATCTGCGTATCGACGTAAAAACTTGGGCGAAAATTCATCATTCATTCCCATAACATCCTGTATGACCAGAACCTGTCCATCCACTCCAGAGCCAGCACCAATTCCAATTGTTGGTATTTTTAGCATATCTGAAATCTTTGTTGCAGTAGGGGATGGAATTTTTTCCAGTAAAATACCAAAAACACCAAGACTTTCCACCAGTAGGCAATCAGAAATCAATTTTTCAGATTCTTTCTCATTACGAGCACGAATAGCATAATTACCATAATTATGAATAGATTGAGGCATTAATCCTAAATGTGACATTACTGGAATTCCTGCTGCTAAAATCTTTTTAATATCTTCTGAAACCTCTTGTCCACCTTCAATTTTTATCGCGTCGGCACCAGTTTCCTGCATCACTCTTACAGCTGCATCTAATGATTTCATAGGATTACCACAACAGGCTCCAAAAGGCATATCAACAATAACCATCGCAGATTTCACTGCCCGAACTACGGATTGCGCATGATAAATCATCTGATCTAAAGTAATTGACAATGTTGTTCTATTTCCGGCCATTACATTAGAAGCCGAATCTCCTACCAAAATAACATCAATACCTGCTTTATCAATTATGGAAGCCATGGTATAATCATAAGCAGTTAGCATCGATATTTTTTCACCACGATCTTTCATCTCTTGTAGCGTTCTTTTTGTGTTTTTAGATGTTTTCTTTAAATAGTTTGACATATTGATAAAATAAATACTAAACATTATAACCAATTACATAACTGATTATGCAAATGTATTAAAATATTTATTTTTCCAAAATATTTTTTATTTGGCACCTCTTAAATTTTCCATTTCAAAACCTACATATTTAATGATTTACTTAACTTTACAAATCCCCTTCTATCCGTTACGATATTACTCAAACAAAAAACTATAATCAGTACGAGAACTTACCTTCAAAAAATAACAATTATTAATACACAAAAAACAAAATGAATACACGTAAAAATAACTTTTATGTCATCACAGGAGGGCCTGGAGTGGGCAAAACCACCTTGATTGATGCTTTAAAGTCTAAAGGATATTCTACGGTTGCAGAAGATGCCCGATCAATCATTAAACAGCAGATACTAAAAAGAGGAGATGCTTTACCCTGGAAAAATAAAGATTTATATGCTTTATTACTGCTTAATGCATCAGTAAAAAGCTATCATGCAATATCCAATAAGAACGATAACATTTACTTCTTTGATCGCGGTATAGTAGACACCATTTGTTATGCAGAAATGATTAACTTCAAAATTCCTCCTGAAATCCTTCAAAATGCCAAAACCCATAAATACAATAGCACTGTATTTATACTTCCTCCTTGGGCACAGATCTATACAACTGACGATGAAAGAAAACAAACATGGGAAGAAGCTTTCTATACATTTGAAATTATGAAAAAAACTTATTTTGATAATGGTTATAATGTAATAGAAGTACCTATAGGAGCTGTTGATCTAAGGGTAGATTTTATATTGAAGCATATATAAACTTTTCCAGATCTCAATATTTCTGAGCAGTTTTTCAAAATAAAAAAATTCATCTCGATCATTTCTCAAAATGAAAAACAATTTCAACGATCAAAATTCGTAATAATAAAGCAGTTACATGTGACCAATCCTTGATACCTATCCAAATTTTGGTTATCTTAGCCATATTGACAGCATACAGATATTTTTTTTGAAAAATAGTTTCTAGTCATTTACTTATCGCAACAAAGTATAAGTTGTGTATCTTATTGGCTTTTGCCATCTATTTTAGAGATTATAAAAAAATCTCTTCATCTGCATACTCATTTGGAAGTATGGTCTAGAATTAAAAATTCGATTTTAAAGACGAATTATTGCACTCATCTATTTTAGATGAGTATACATGTTAATTATATTATATGACAAATTTTAAAGTTGGAATTATTGGTGCTGGCCCCAGCGGGCTAGCTATGCTACGAGCATTTGAATCGGAACAGAAAAAAGGTAATCCCATCCCAGAAATTAAATGCTACGAAAAACAGGACAATTGGGGTGGAATGTGGAACTTTACCTGGCGGACAGGTGTTGGTAAATACGGAGAACCCCTACATGGTAGCATGTACAAATACTTATGGTCTAATGGTCCAAAAGAATGTCTTGAATTTGCTGATTATACATTCACAGAACATTTCGGTCAAACAATATCCTCCTACCCTCCGCGAGAAGTACTTTTTGACTATATCCAGGGACGTATCAATCAAAGCAACGCCAGAGATTACATCCAATTTAATACCGTTGCAAGATGGGTGGATTATATTGAAGACAAAAAACAGTTTAGAGTTATTTTTGATAATCTAAAAAAGAATGAAACTTTTGAAGAATTTTTCGATTATTTAGTTGTTGGTACTGGTCATTTTTCCACCCCTAATCTCCCTTACTTTAAAGGAATAGAGAATTTCCCTGGCGCAGTTATGCATGCACATGATTTTAGAGGTGCTGACCAATTTAAAGATCAGCGCTTACTCCTTATCGGAAGTAGTTATTCCGCTGAAGATATTGGCGTACAATGCTACAAGCACGGAAGTAAATCTGTGACAATAGCTTATAGAACAAGTCCGATTGGGTGCAACTGGCCTGATGGCATAAAGGAGAAAGCAAAATTATCTCATTTCGAAGATAGTATAGCGCACTTCGAAGATGGCAGTCAAGAAGAGTTTGATGCGGTCATATTATGTACTGGTTATCAACATAAATTCCCATTTTTACCTGATAATATGCGATTAAAAACCAATAATTGTCTATATCCAGATGACTTGTTTAAAGGAGTAATCTTTAATCATAATGAACGTTTAATATTTTTAGGAATGCAAGATCAATATTATACTTTTAATATGTTTGATACCCAAGCTTGGTTTGCACGTGATTACATGTTAGGAAAAATCCCGCTACCACCTAAAAAAGAACGCATTAAAGAAATCAAAAAATGGATGGATGATGAAGCACTTACAAAAACAGGAGAAGATCATGTTGATTTTCAAACAAATTACATCAAAGATCTAATGAGTTATACAAATTACCCAAACTTTAATGTTGACAAAGTGGGCAGCATGTTTAAAAATTGGTTAAAGGACAAGGAAAATAATATTTTAAATTATCGAGATCAAATTTATACATCGGTCATAGATGGAACTCAAGCAGAAACTCATCATACAGCATGGATGGATGAACTTGATGATAGCCTGGAGAAATATCTTGAAGAAAGTAAAGAACCTACTATATAATAAAATTTCTAAACTGATATTTAAATACATTATAATAAAAGGAGGAAGCTAAAACTTCCTCCTTTTATTATAATCAATAGTTATTAAGACTAACATATACGCGTATCAATCCAAAAATTATCACGCATTTTCAAAATTGATTCTGGAGTGACCCGATTTAAAATATAGGATTGTTCTGCGTTTAAAAGGTCCTTTTGATCCTGTTCATCTTCAACAAAAAGCATTCGCAAAATAGCATCATTTTCCAATGCTTCTATATCAGACTCCACTACTTTTGTATCATTCGATAGAAACCAATTTTTGGCTTCTTCCTTATTTAAAAATTTTAAATACATTAAACAAGAATCAAACTCTCCTAATTCTTTTACTACTTTTTCTGGATATTGATTTCGAATGTATTCTTCATATAGTTCACGTCTATTATTACGTAAAGCATAATTTCTTATTACCAATCGATGTGGATCACTCTCTATGCTAAATTTTTGAGGATTTTCTAAAAATCCGTAATGCTTATTGTATCGAACAACACGCGCATTCAAACTTTTTTTATCATTCTCCATAAAAATCTCTTCATTACTTATATACATAACAATCAAATGCTTATAGTGTTTAATTATTGTATACAGGAATTGAAAACAAAGAAATCTGCGAATAAATAATATAATTTAAAAACGATTGTCAATACCACTTACAAGGCTCATCAGTAAGGAAAATTACATCTTTTACAAAAAAGTAAATTCACCTTTAAAAACTATTTCTTTATCTACTAAACTATAATTTTCATCATATTCAGCTTGATAAAAAATGACGTAAATTGGTTGTGTTAAATCTGTAACTGACATCAATTTATCTGCTTCCAAAATATCGATTTTGTCAATAGTACGATTCCCTGTCCAACTTTTAGCAGTACCTTTTGCATTCGGATCAAACCGATGATCTTGAGCTGATGTAAAATACCAGTAACTTGGTACATCATTACTCAACGTTAAAGTTTGATTTGGATTAAATTGCTCATCTGCCATTCCAGTATTTTCAAACCATGAAACTTCATGATCGATAATTCCCAATGCTGCGAGATAAACGTCCTTATCCAATGTCGCCCCTACTAAAAAGCCTTCCATCCCTTCTGACTTTAGTTGAAAAGTGAATGGAGATTTAGCAAGTTTATACTGATCAAAAGTGCTGGAGATTATTTCCCCTCCTTGGATGATACTAACTTCCAGTTGTTGACAAAAACTCATTATAGAAGTAAATAATAAGCCCAAAGTCATAATCAATCTAGTCATGTAAAACGTGTATAATAAAATTTTAAATTAATAACACAAAGTAAAGTAAATCCTAAAAGACTAAAACCCCTGTTTTCCGCTAATTTTGAACGATTAATTAGATTAAAATAAAAAAACACGATTATCATTTAAAAGCTATTTTATAATCTCGTAATTTTAACAATCTTTTTATACACTTACTTCTGTCTTTGCAAAAACCAAAAATAAGTGTCTTTAACACAACACAGCTATTGATGAAATACATTCAACTATTCATTGCGTTCATGTTTACGGCAAATAATCTATCTGCTCAAAAAAAAATTACGATCGGGCAAACTGATCAGATATACTCTACAATACTCAAAGAAAATAGGAAAATAAACATATATCTACCAGAAGGATATAATGTTGCTGATACAATTAAATATCCAATAATTTACATATTAGATGGTGGCATAGAAGAAGATTTTATTCATATAGTTGGAATCGTTCGCTATTATACACAACCCTGGATTGCGCAGTTTCCAAAATCAATTGTTGTCGGTATCGAAAATACGAATAGAAAGAGAGATTTCACATTTGCAGTGTCCAACTTGGACTTCCTGGAAAAAGAAGGTTTTAAAAAAGAGAATTTTCCACAATACGGAAAATCTGAAGCTTACATTTCATTTCTTCAAAAGGAACTACAGCCCTACATGGAAAATAAATATAACGCCAATAAAGACCGTACTGTTATTGGAGAATCATTAGCTGGTCTATTAGCGTCTGAAATACTCTTAAAACAACCTGATTTATTTACTAAATATATTATTATTGCGCCTAGTTTATGGTGGGGAGAGCAAAAGCTCTTATTTGAAACGGCAAATTTATTAAATGCTAACATCAAAAAAACACTTAACGTATATTTAGGAGTTCCAAATAAAGATGAAGATATAAAAATGTATAATGAATCAATAAAGTTTTCACAATCATTAAAGCAAAACAATAATATCAATTTGTCATTTGATTACTTACCAACCGAATTACATGCAACGATCGTTCACCAGGCAGTATACAATGCTTTCAAAAAATTATACCCTAAAAACTAAATATATTAAAATCAATTTGTGATTTTTAGACGGTGCTAGTTCGGTTAACTTTCAATTTTTTATAGCAAGTAATATCCTGAAAATATGTTAAATTTACTAGACTTGCAACATCAATACGATAATTGAGAAAGCGTCAATTATAAATTTCATCTCCTAAAAATCGATTTATGAATACTATTTTGAGAAATTTATTAGCGATAGTGACGGGCGTGGTCATTGGAAGTATAGTTAATATGATGTTTATTACAATCAGTAGTTCTATCATACCTCCACCAGATGGTGCAGATGTAACCACGACAGAAGGACTAAAAGCATCAATGCATATGTTTGAACCAAAGCATTTTGTCTTTCCTTTTTTAGCACATGCCATCGGAACTTTAGTCGGAGCATGTATAACAACCTGGTTAGTCAAAGGGAAAAAACTTAGCTTTGCGTTTATAATAGCTGTCTTTTTCTTAGCAGGTGGTGTAGCAAGTGTCTTTATGCTGCCCTCTCCAGTATGGTACACAGTACTAGATTTGACTATAGCTTATATCCCAATGGCATACTTGGGGGGAAAATTAGGATTAAAACTAAAATTGCAAAGAAACCACTCCTGAAACTTTTATTATAGCTTTTTTAACAGAAAGAAGTGAGCCTTCCTTTATAAACAGCTTATGAAAATACGCTATAACAGCATTTCGAATAATGTGAAAGAATTATTTTGATAATGAGCAGGCATATCAATAGCTTCTTTAATACGAACTACATCAACAATTGTAAAACCACATTTCTCGTAATATTGATTCAATCGCTCATTTCCCGCCGTAGTATCCATTCTAATAAAGAATTTACGCTGCTCTCTGGCCAGAGCCTTAACAAATGCTATAATCTTAATAACGAAATTCTGACCTCTAAAAAGTGGGTTTGTAGCGATACGGTGAATATAAATTGCCGGATCTTTGTCTTTCTCTTGCCATATAATAGGATCTGAAGTTGTTAATAAAAAGACACAAGCGATTTGATTATCCAGAACAATCTTATAATGTTGTCCATTTTTTATCTCTTCAAGTACAGCTCGAGCTTCAAATCCTTTCCAATTCACTTTTCCTAAAGCATGTTGATAGGCAATTGCCTGCTCATACAATTCCATATGTGCAGACAAATCGTGAGGAGTACTTTTTTCTATAATCATGCAGTTAAAATACAGTATTCTTTATAAATATAGATGATTAAACTACAATATTGTCCATTCATAAATTTTTTCTGTCACATTATAGTTTTATCTTTGATGCATGACTATTGAAGAACTAAAAGAATATTTTAATACGGTTTCATTACCAAATGAAATACAAATTACCGTGGATATGCATATCTTTGATTTACCTAAATTTCTGCAGGCAAACTTAGCGGCACTTGATCGCTGGAACAGAGAGTTAGAAAAATGTCCTTCCTATGTGCGTTTAATAAACTTAAAGAAAGCTATTGAAAATCAATAACCACAATTACAACATTTTAAGAATTACAAATCGTCTTATTCCTGCAACAAGCTATGTTGAGTTGCAGTAAAAATATTTCTAAAGACAATGTTCATTTCCTGTTCGCGTTGCGCGGCACCTATTCCGCAGCCAGGGAATAATTCCACAGTATTATTTTTAATAGCTGATACAAAACTGCGGCTTGTAACTGCGATTTTCTCATAAATCTCAACGTTTTCAATCCCCAGCAATATATTACCCCAAGATTCTTCTGTCAAACAATAAATTTGACGCTTACGTTCATTAAAATCACATTGCATCTCATCCAAACGTTTAAACAGATTTTTACCTTTGTCCTTTAACCAATCTGCATCTTGAGATTTTAAAATATAATATTTTTCAACAAGATCAATAAATCTATTATACATCCCAATAAAATTGCTCAGCAAGGTTAATTCCGCAAAAGGAATAAACGGATACTGATAAAGAAAATCAGGCCAGGTACTTTCAGATTCATTAATCAAAAAACTGCGAGAGTTTCCCACAAAATGATTTTCAACAGAAAAACTATGGCTAGCCGTGCATTCTAATCCAAAAGTATCCCAATCATAATGAATCAATACATCATCCCGATCAAAAAAGAACGAATGGATCACTTGCTGACCGTTTTTATCGAGCACAGGTTTACCATCTTCCGTAATGATACAATTGGCGGTAAAATGACTTAAATGCGGAGCACCAGTGGCATATTTCCAATGACCATGAATACGATATCCCCCATCCGCTCTTTCTGCATATCCAGATGCTCGTCCACTTCCTCCCAGACAAACTTCCGGATTTTGAAAAATTTCTTTTCCTATTTGCGGATCAATAAAACCGACAAATAAATTAGCTCCCGAACATAAAGTTATTGTCCATGCCAAACCACCATCATGATAGGCCAATTCTTCTAAAAATTTCATTCCATCTAAAAGAGTTAATCCCAGTCCCCCAAGAGATTTCGGAACCCAAATTTTAAACCACTTTTCACGAAATGCTAAATCTAACTGCTTTGCAGTCATCCTTTTTAAAGAAATTGCCTCTTGTTGTTGGTCTTTTATCAGATTAATTTGATCTTGAGTAAGTATCATATGTTAGTTCATGTTTAAGAATTCTCTTCCAGTTAAAATAACCAAAGAAAGCCATCACAAATAAAAATACAGTCAGTGCTGCGAATAGTAGTAAATCTTTATGATAAAGCAAAGGGATCGCCATGAGATTACTAATATTTAATAATATCCAATTTTCTATTTTCCGCTTTGCCAGCAACCACATGCCTGCCCATGCAGTACAAGATACCAAGGCATCCCATAGCGGAACATCTGAATCTGTAGCATGTAACAATCCGAAATAGAAGATGGTAAATCCTATAATACATATCAATAAGACAATAATCCAATCCTTACGTGATGCGGTCGATATGATATGTTGATGATTACTATTTTGCTGCCAGTAAATCCAACCATAAATACTCATTAATAAGTAATACATGTTTAAGGCAATTTCACCGTATAGTTTTGCGAAATATAAAACGTAAATGGATATCACAATACCAGAAATACCAAAAAGGTAATTAATAGGTTTATTGGACTTTGCAAACCAAACCTGCAATATACCAAAGCCTACTGCTAGCCATTCTGCGAGGGATGTCGCTTTAACCTGCTGAAAAAAATCGTTTAAAATTTGATTTAACTGCATTTAATATGTGTGTAAAATAAAAACAATACACACTTAGGGAGTCGCTATAAATGCACGATTTGTGAAATTAAAATCCCTACGCCAGCATTATCCGGATCAGGTATATAACAACAATTGCTCACTGTGATGAGCAATTGTTGTTATTGGGTATAATCTCAGCCTGTAACAGTAAATAATACTTCAAGCACCCCATAAGTATGGTGAAAAGAAATTAATCTTTAAAATTCTCTAATTTTAATGCTGTATGTGTACGCTTTCTAGTGGCTTCACACAGTTCAACATTATCATTTAATGATTGCCCATGTGAAGGAATCATTTCACGCAATTTCTTGCGATATTCGTCTGCTTTTGCACGTTCAGGAAAACATCTTTTCAGTAATTTAATCATGATAGCGACAGAAGTCGATGCTCCTGGTGAAGCTCCTAGTAAGGCTGCAATAGAACCATCTGCTGCGGATACAACTTCTGTTCCAAATTCAAGAACACCTCCATGTTTAGCATCTTTTTTGATTACTTGAACACGTTGACCAGCAACCTCAATTTTCCAGTCTTCTAATTTTGCCGTAGGCATGAACTGCTTCAAAGCATCCAATTTATCTTTTGGACTCTTCATCACCTCAGAAATCAAATATTTAGTCAAATCCATATTATCCCGACCTACGGATAACATCGGTTTAATATTCGACAACTTAATCGATGCAGGTAAATCAAAGTAAGAACCTTGTTTTAAGAATTTAGTAGAAAAACCAGCATATGGACCAAATAATAAGGCCTGCTTACCATCAATATAGCGTGTATCAAGATGTGGAACAGACATCGGAGGAGCACCGATAGATGCTTTACCATATACTTTAGCGTTATGATCTTTAATAACATCCTCATTCACACAACGTAACCACTGTCCGCCAACTGGAAAACCACCATATCCTTTTGATTCTGGAATTCCAGATTTTTCTAACAGCAATAAAGAATGTCCACCAGCACCAATGAATACAAATTTGGCATTAATTGTTCTTTTCTCTCCAGTTTTCAAATCCTTAACTTCCAACTCCCAAGTGCCATTGTCATTCCGTTCAATGTCGCGGACTTCTTGTGTAAGATGTAATGTAATATTATCTTTTGCATCTAGATGTTGTACCAAATCACGCGTTAGAGCGCCAAAGTTCACATCAGTTCCTAAGATCATTTTCGTTGCCGCAATTTTATCATCAGCAGGACGACCTTTCATCATAAGTGGAATCCACTCATTCAAAACAGCTTTATCTTCGGTATATTCCATGCCTTTAAACAAGTTATTCTTGGATAGTGCATCATATCTTTTACGAAGAAAATCAATATCTTTTTCGCCAAAAACAGCACTCATATGAGGTACTGAGCGAATAAAATCTTCAGGTTTTGTTATGACCCCTTTATCAACTAAATAGGTCCAAAATTGCTTGGAAACCTCAAATTGTTCTGCAATGCTGATTGCTTTATCAATTTTTACAGAACCATCCGCTTGTTGTGGGGTATAATTCAACTCACATAATGCAGAGTGACCAGTTCCAGCATTATTCCATGCATCCGAACTCTCTGCTGCAACAACATCCAAGCGCTCTAAAATCTCTATTTTAATATCTGGGCTTAACTCATTGATAAGTGTGCCCAAAGTTGCGCTCATGATACCTGCGCCAATTAAAACGACGTCTACCTCTTTGGTATTTTTTGTTTTTTTACTCATGTCTTCGTGATTGATGCAAATTTAATATAGATTTTTATATTAACGCAATCCTTTTGTCAAAAAACTGTACTTTTTAAAATCACTTATTCAAAAATACCATACTATTATTAAGAATTCCCTAACACAGCCATTTTTATGAATAGCTGCTAGCATGACAATAGTGGTATTATAAAGACCCTGGGTAATGTTAATTCAAATTATTATTTAGAATTAGCGAATTAAATTGATCCGAGTGTTGCGATTGTAGTATACTTTTAACATTTTTGCAAGCACCCTTATTACATATAATACATAAGAATGAAACTACTTGAAGGAAAAACAGCTCTAATTACTGGAGCATCAAAAGGAATAGGAAGAAAAATTGCTGAAGTATTTGCCCAAAACGGTGCAAATGTAGCATTCACATATTTATCATCTGTGGAAAAAGGCCAAGCTTTAGAACAAGAACTTCAGGCTTTTGGAACTACTGTAAAAGGTTATCGTTCAGATGCATCAAAATTTGATGAGGCTGAAAAACTCATCAATGATATTGTTTCAGATTTTGGAACTATTGATGTGGTTGTCAATAATGCTGGAATAACAAAAGATGGTTTGTTAATGCGTATGACTGAGGAAAACTGGGATGATGTGATCAATGTAAATTTAAAGTCAGTATTCAATGTCACTAAAGCAGCTTCTAAAATCATGATGAAAAACCGTAAAGGATCTTTCATCAATATGAGTTCAGTAGTAGGTGTACAAGGAAACGCTGGTCAAGCTAATTATGCCGCTTCGAAAGCTGGTATTATAGGTTTTTCTAAATCAGTGGCGAAAGAATTAGGTTCAAGAAATATTAGATCAAACGTGGTTGCTCCAGGTTTTATACGCACAGAAATGACGGATATTTTAGATCCTAAAATTGTTGCTGGGTGGGAAGCTGGTATTCCTATGAAACGCGCCGGTCAAGCAGAAGATGTTGCAAATGCATGTCTATTTCTTGCATCGGACCTTTCAACATATGTCACAGGACAAGTATTGCCTGTAGATGGTGGTATGGTATAAAAAATATATATAATACAATAAAAAAGGTTCTTGAAGTGATCAAGGACCTTTTTTTATTGTAAAAGCTTTTATATGTCTATATTTGCACTGAAATTTTAATCGTATGAACTGGGATCGGGTATTTGCTATTCAAAATGAAACGGAATTTAATGAAATTTGCTTGGAAACTTTTCATTTTCAAGTGGAAAAAACAAGCATTTACAGACAGTATGTGCAATATTTAAATAAGAAAATTCATACAATTGATCATTACACGAAAATTCCGTTTCTGCCAATCGAACTGTTCAAATCTCAAAAAATTATAGCTGACAACTTCAGTCCTGAAATTGTATTCACAAGCTCAGGTACAACAGGAATCACCACAAGTAAGCATCTTGTGGCTAAAAAAGAAGTATATGAAAAAAGCTTTCGCACTGCTTTTGAACAGTTTTATGGAAAAATAGACGACATTGCCATTTTGGCGCTACTTCCATCCTATTTAGAACGAACAGGTTCTTCATTGATCTACATGATCAATGATTTAATGCAACATAGTCAACAACCCGAAAGTGACTATTTCTTATACAATCATGAAGAACTTTATCAAACCCTGATAAAATTAAAAGCTAAAGGCACGAAAACCTTGCTATTCGGTGTGACATTTGCACTGCTTGATTTTATTGAAAAATATGAATTGACATTTCCGGAGTTAATCATTATGGAAACTGGGGGAATGAAAGGAAAACGTAAAGAAATGGTCCGTGAGGAAATTCATGATTTATTATGTAAAAGCTTTCAAGTTCCAGGAATACATTCGGAATATGGAATGACTGAATTGCTATCACAGGGCTATTCATATGGTAACGGGATATTCAGACACCCCAACTGGATGAAGATCTTAATTCGGGAAACAAATGATCCGCTAACTCTTGCTGAAAATAAAAAAACAGGTGCTATCAATGTTATTGACTTAGCAAATCGATATTCGTGTTCTTTTATTGCAACCCAAGACCTCGGAAAAATCTATGATGATGGATCTTTTGAAGTCTTAGGTCGCTTTGATCAAAGTGATATACGTGGTTGTAATCTTCTCGTCCAATAAGTTTTATTTTAAGCTGGGATCTTGAAAGGTATTTCCAGCTTGCATATCACCAGAATCATAACCTTTCTTAAACCAAGCTCGTCTTTGAGCTGAGGTACCATGTGTAAAAGAATCGGGTACCGCATAGCCTTGAGCTTGTGTTTGTAATTTATCATCTCCAACTGCTTCAGCTGCCGCCATACCATCTAAAATATCATTATAGTCAATCTCGATATCAGATAATTTATTAACATGATGTGCCCAAACTCCTGCATAAAAATCAGCTTGCAATTCGGTCATGACAGAAATTTTATTATTTTCAACTTCACTTAGTTTTCCCCTCATGCTGTTTGTCTGAGGTAAAAGTCCCACTAATTGTTGTATATGATGCCCTACTTCGTGTGCTATTACATAAGCCAGAGCAAACTCACCTTTAGCACCAAATTTGGTCGTCAACTCTTGATTAAAAGTTAAATCTAAATAGATTTTATGATCTCCAGGACAGTAAAAAGGTCCGTAAGATGCTTTTCCTATTCCGCAACCATTGGTTTCGGTACCTCCATCATAAACAACTAAATTTGTAGGTTCATAATTTTTGCCCAGCTGAGTCTTAAAAAGATTTGTCCATACATCCTCAGTACTTGATAAAACGATACGTGAAAAGTCTGTTAATTTAGCCTCCTCCGCACTAATTTCCCGTGGCTGTCCAGTCTGCTCCGTGCCCGTCATATTTTGAGCCTGCTGTAATAATTGAGATGGATCTCCCCCCATTAAAAAACCAATTATTAAGACAATAATCCCACCTACACCGCCCAAAGTTAATTTTTGACCACCTGACATTCCTCTCCTATCTTCGAAGTTGTCACTTTTTCTACCTCCTTGCCATTTCATATTGATATAATTTAAGTTAGTTTCAATTAATATTAAATAAGATACACATTTTATCGTGTACAGCATCGCAAATTATATTCCAATTATTAAGCATTTTTTGATTTGTTATGTTAACCTTTTATAATTTAGAATTATAAATATTCATTATGTTTGCACCTAAATCATTTGCAACTTATCCAAAATTTAAATGAAACTAGAAAATCAACTATTCGAGAGAGCGGGAAATAAATGTGAATTGAGTCAAGCAACTGATAATTTAACATTATATACATTGCCCCCTGAGTTACAAGCTACAGCTGAAAACACGATTGTTGTTTGTCAGAAATGTGCCGATCAGTTAAATAAAACTACACAATTAGAAGCTGAATATTGGAAATTCCTACCCGATACCATGTGGTCTGAAGTACCAGCAGTACAGGTAGCTGCGTGGCGCATGTTAAATCGTTTAAAAAACGAAGGTTGGGCTTCTGATGCGTTAGATATTTTGTATCTGGATGACGAAACGTTAGAATGGGCAAAACAAACAGGAGATCATGAAAATGATGGATATGTCGAGTTTCATTTAGATAGTATCGGTCAACAATTATTTGACGGGGATTCTGTAGTCCTTACTAAAACATTGGATGTAAAAGGATCTTCAATCCGCGCGACTTTAGGTACAGTCGTGAAGAATATTAGACTTGTGTTCGATAATACAGAACAAATTGAAGGAAAAATCGATGGTCAGACGATTGTGATTTTAACAAAATATTTAAGAAAGCAAAACTAAAAAAATAAGGCTACAATCAAATTGTAGCCTTATTTTTTATTTCTGTTTCGGATAATCACGCATATGTGCAAATTCGTAATTTGGATGTAACTTCAAACTATCGATTAAATCACTTAACATTTTCTGTGCTTTTCTTGTCTGAAACATATCATCATGCATCAACAGAACAACGTTATTCTTCGAAAATGAGGTGCCGTTACGTAATCTATTATTTATCTGACGATATATAAAACTCACCGATTCGACTGGCATACCAGAAGGTTTACCCTTTTTCCATTCACAGTCCCATCCCATAGAGCGGTAACCATTTTGGTATAATAAATCGGCCGTACTTGAACCACTTTGCATATCAATACGTTTACGATCTGCAAAGTACCAAATATTACGTCCTGGTAAACGGACAATCTTATGTTTAAGATTCAGTTCTTTTTCATTTTTATCAAAGTCCTCATACGCTGATTCTGCGTTGCTATAAAAATAAGTAAACTTATTATTTGCATGATTGTAACTGTGATTATAACAATCCACCAGCGGATTGTTCATATAACGTTCATAATATTTATGCAACCCCTTACTCATTCGGTCATGCTTTCCAATTAAAAAAGCATTAATCTTAATATTCTTTGCTGTAGCTATTGAATCAATAAATTGACTGCCATTTAAAGGTCCATCATCAAAAGTCAAATAAATATAACGAGGAGACACAGAGTCGGTTAATAATTTCGCCGTATCAACTTCATGATGAAGAATACTCTTTTTACCCTTTACAGCAATTGTATCCTTTTTAATCTCTTTCTCGACAGTATCTTTATTTAAATCATCGATATCATCTATACTATCAACAGTTCCAATAGTAACCGAATCTGTCTTTTTACTCCCACCTTCATTGCACGATTGTAATGCAAGAGATGTTACCGATAATAATCCAAGGAACAACCCCAGATTGAATGCTTTCTTCATGTTATAATTCACTATTAACCCTACACATAAACCACTAAAGCTGCTATTTGATAGCTAATGATTTAAACGATGTAAAAGTAAGATTAAATTTAACAGAAATCCAATTTTATGAAACCTTTTTTCTTTTGGAATAAAAACATTTTTTCATCAAATGAGTTATATTATACTATTTGATCAAAGAAAATGCTTTCAAACCTTCATTTAAATAGGCCAGATAAGTAGTAGCATCATAATCAGCACCTTTTGGTTTAACCAAAACCTGACGGTTTGCAGGATTCATAAGCACATAAAAAGGTTGTGAATTGGATTCAAACTGACTCGATTGTAAATAACTCCACTTACTTCCAATTGTCTTCAACAATTTTCCCGAACTCGTTTTTTGTTGATCTTCAACAGCAAGCTCAGTGCGATCATCAACATAAAGTTGGATGATAACGACATTATTTGTCAAAAATGAACGAACCTGCACATCTGTCCAAACATTAGCTTCCATTTTCCTACAATTAACACAAGCATGGCCTGTAAAATCAAGCATAACCATTTTATGATGGGTTTTAGCATATTGTAAACCCTCCTCGTAATCAAAAAACACATTTAAGCCCAGCGGTGCATGAAATAAATCTGAATATTTGCGTTTAGAAACGTCTGTTACATGCGATCCACCAATCAATGAGCCTTGATTTAAATCAAAGTCCTGCGTGCTTTGTGGCGGTAAAAAAGCAGCTATTGATTTTAAAGGAGCACCCCATAATCCAGGAATCATGTATACCGTAAACGATAGTACAATAATAGCTATGAACGTACGGATTACTGACAAATGTGGCAGATTACTGTCATGAGAAAATTTGATTTTTCCAAGTAAATACAGTCCCATTAAACCAAATATAACAATCCATAAAGACAAAAAGACTTCACGGTCGAACCAGTTCCAGTGATAAGCTAAATCAACATTAGAAAGAAATTTCAATGCAAATGCCAATTCTAAAAATCCTAAAACAACTTTAACGCTGTTAAGCCAACCACCTGATTTAGGCATGGCTTTCATAGCACTAGGAAATAATGCAAAAAGAGCAAAAGGTATAGCTAATGCAAAAGAAAATCCAAACATACCTACAGCCGGACCTAACAAAGCTCCACTTGTAGCTGCCTGTACCAATAAAGTTCCGATAATAGGTCCAGTACAAGAAAAAGATACTAAAGCTAAAGTTGCTGCCATAAAGAATATACCAGCCCATCCGCCTTTATCAGATTTTGCATCCATCTTATTTATCCATGAACTTGGTAAATTAATTTCAAATGCCCCCAAAAAAGAAGCTCCAAAAGCAACCAACATTAAGAAAAAGAAAAAATTAAAGACACCGTTCGTTGATAAAGCATTAAGGGCATCCGAACCAAAAATCATCGTTACCGCTAAACCAAGAACAACATAAATAACTATAATAGAAATTCCATAAAACAAAGCACGAATAAAAGATTGCGATTTATTTTGATTTCCCTTTGTGAAAAAACTGACTGTGAGCGGTAACATGGGGAAAATACAAGGCATTAATAGGGCAGTAAAACCGCCTAATAATCCTGCTAAAAATATTCCAAGTAGAGATTCACTACTTGCATGCTCTTCTGTTGTGATTACAGCCGTAGTTTTCTTAAGATTCTGTGCAGTATCAACAACTACAGAATCAGTCGAAACTTCAGAAATACCACCATCAACGAACTCCAGTTCGTCCATCTTAAGTAAAGTATCTGCCTCCTGAGCATGCGCAAAAGCTGGAAGAAGAACTATTAAAAGTAATAATTTTATGATGAATCTTTTCATAAATATTTTAATTATAATGCCTAGTGACAGGTTACAAATTGATTAAATCTAATTACAATGGGATAAATCCCATTGTAATAGATTCTATTTAAATATAAACATAGTGCCTAATACGCGATTAGGCTGAAACAAACTTTATAGCGATTCAGTATTAAAAAGAGATTTTGCTAACCTACTGATAGGTTTAAATCCAGTGAAAGAGAGATCTGTTGAAATATATCCAGCTGCTACAGGTTGTTCTCTTACTAAATCTGTACTCAAATATTTCTTATTATCGTCGCACAATAAGGTGACAACAACAGCTTCTTCCCCTAATTGCTCTTTTAATTTAATTGCTCCAATCACATTCGCTCCTGAAGAAATTCCTACAGCTAAGCCCAATTCTTTTGCTAATTTTTGGGCCATTATAATAGAATCACCATCTGAAGCAGAAACGATCTCATCCAACTCGTCCATTTTCACAATAGCCGGAATAAATTCATCTGAAATACCTTGAATACGATGCGAGCCAACCTTATATCCAGTAGACATCGTTGGACTTTCAGCGGGTTCCAAAGGATGAATCTTTACATGAGGATTTAAGCTACGAAGATGACGGCCTACTCCCATAACCGTTCCTCCCGTGCCAACACCAGCAACAAAAGCATCTGCAACTAAACCTTGCGAGGCTAACTGTAAACCAATTTCACGACCAGTCGTTAATTCATGAGCTTCGGCATTGAATTTATTTTCAAACTGTCTGGGCAAAAACACCCCTCCTTGCTGAGCTAGTTTCTCACTTAATTCAATACTCCCCAAAAAACCACCGTCTTCTTTACTAACCAACTGAATATCTGCACCCATACTTTTTATAATATCGATGCGTTCTTTACTCAACCAATTGGGCATAATAATTTTCACTTGATGCCCTAAAGCTTTACCAATAGCAGAAAAAGAAATACCTGTATTACCGCTAGTAGCTTCTATAATAACATCGTCAGGCTGAATTTGACAATTCATGTAAGCTTTATACATAATATATAGCGCCATACGGTCTTTGATACTCCCTGTAAGATTATAATTCTCGCATTTCACATAAATCCTCCCAGCTTTCCCTTTATATGAGTATTGCAGCTCCAGCATAGGCGTGTTTCCTACTAAACACCATAAATGTTTAAATCTACTATCAAGCTCAGGAGACAAACATTTACTAAACATCAATTCGTTATTCATGATTTATTATTTTAAACAATATCAGTCTACAATCATTCGAAGATCTAATATTATCAGCAAAATTGACATAAAACAAAATAATATTCACTACATAAAGATTAAATCAATAAATTTTATCTAAATAATGATATATTTAAGAAATATTACAGAATCAACCAATTCATTACATTCATATCAATAAAAAATACAAAATGATGCTTGATGAAACCGACACTAAACTATTAAGAATTTTACAGCATGACGCTACACTTAGCAATAAGGAACTAGCATTTAGATTGCATAAATCTATCGCCGCTATACATGAGCGTGTAAAAAAACTGAAACAACAAGGCTATATTAAAAAAACTGTTGCTATTCTTGACCGGCAAAAAATAAACATGGGTCTGATATCTTTTTCACAGGTATTCTTAAAAGCACATACAGCCGAGGTTTTAAATGAATTTGAAAAAGAAGTTGCTAAATTTCCGGAAGTTATGGAATGTTATCAGATGGCTGGATCCTATGATTTTATGCTTCGAATAGCAACTAAAGATATGCAGGCCTATCACGAATTTTTAAGGTACCGCTTAGCCGTACTCCCACATGTGAACACCGTACAAACCTATTTTGTTCTATCGGAAACTAAAAGTGAAACAGCTTATCCGATTTAAAAAAATAGTTTTAATTAAAAAAGGGAGAAAACTACAGCTTCCTCCCTTTCAATTAACATATAAAAAACTATTCACTATCTTCTTCCATGTCCCTCACCTCTTTCTGAGTGACGATCGTGGCCTCTTTTATCATTTCTCTTGTCCGATTTTCTATGCTCCGATCGATCTCTATGATTTTCATGTCGCTCGACACGATGATTATCATAACGGTCATTGTGACGTGGACGATCATAATTACTTCTATGGTCTCTTATACTTACCTGATTTCTGCGATGAGCATAATGACCATAATCTCTTCTGTACCGATCGTGATGTCTCCAGGGATCTCTATCATTGACAACGACTTTATAGGTATTATAAAAATTAAAGTTACGGTATCGACTAGGCAAGCTTCTACTGGTTACCCATCTTCTACCATGATAATGCGTATAACGACGATTGATTACATCATAATATACATTGATTTCTGGAATATAATAATACCTTACGTAATCATACCCCACTGGGCCCCAAGAAGGTTGATTACCAATGTTAATACTCACATTAACTTGTGCAGCAGCAGGTTTAACAAAAAACAAACCGCCAACTAAAACCGTCAAGTAAACTAATTTTTTCATACCTGCTCCTCCCTTTATTTATGTTTTTCAATTATTTATAGGTAGGACTCTATATTTTATAATAAGATTAATGAAAGGTTGTTAATATTTGTTAAAACGTTAAAATAAACTCAATATCAACATGTTAAAATATCAATTTAACAATTATAGTCCAGCTAAGAAATTCCTAAATATTTATATAAACACGATTCATTTAAAAAGAAAAAATCATTATTTACTTTTGTCCTATATTTAAATCTTAATATGGTGACAAAACAAAATACAATTTGCCATTGTGGCAATTCACTTCCTTACGAAAATTGTTGCAAAAAAATTCATTTAGACCAAAAAGAAGCTAAAACTGCAGAACAATTAATGCGTGCAAGATATAGCGCATTTGTTGTTCAAGATATTGATTTTTTATATACAAGCTTTCATTCTGAAACACGCAAGTTGCAAAACAAAATAGAAATTGCAAGATGGGCAAAGGAATCAAAATGGATGCAGCTCCGCATTTTATTTAGTAATTCCAATACGGTCGAATTTGAGGCACATTACTTGGATTCGGAGCTAAATTTACAGATTCATCATGAAAGATCCACTTTCAAACAAGTGCATGGAATCTGGTATTATGTCGATGGTAAGTTTATTTCATAAAAAAGGGATCTTATATTTGTTATAAGATCCCTTTTCTGGCTTTTAAAAGACATTAATACTATCCCTCTAATTCCGGTTGGCCATGATCATCTCTGTATGGGGCCTCTTCGTCAAACTCCCCCTCCCATTTAGCAACAACAACTGTAGCTAAACAATTTCCGATCACATTGACCGAAGTTCTGGCCATATCCATCAACTCGTCAATTCCTAATATAGCCGCAATCACAAATGTTGGTAAACCAAATTGATCAGCAGTAGCAATTAATATAATTAATGAGGCTCTGGGAACTGCGGCAACCCCTTTAGAAGTAATCATTAATGTAAATGCGATCATTAACTGCTCTCCAAAAGTCAAATGTATTCCAGCCGCCTGAGCAACAAATATTGCTGCCAAAGATAGATACAATGACGTTCCGTCCAAATTGAAACTATATCCCGTAGGAATAACAAAAGACACAATCTTACGAGGTACTCCAAATTTTTCCATAGCAGACATAGCCTTGGGCAAAGCTGCATCAGAACTTGTAGTCGCAAATGCAATAGAAACAGGTTCTTTAATCGCATTAATAAACTTTAATACAGGGATTTTCAGATAAAGTGCAACAGGCAACAATACAAAAGTTAGGAAACCTAATAATGCTAAATACAAAGTTGCTAACAACATAAATAGATTTTTCAGAATATCTACCCCCAAATGACCAACTGTAAAAGCCATTGCGGCACCAACTCCGATTGGAGCAAAATACATGATTAAGTTTGTAAACTTAAACATTGTTTCTGAAAGGCTTTCCGTGAAATCAACCAATGGTTTTCTTTTCTTTTCATCAACCATTGCTAATCCAATACCAAAAAGAACTGAAAATACCACGATCTGTAGAACTTGATTGTCATACACTGCTTTTACAATATTTTCAGGAAAAAGATCTCTAAAAAATGCCGTAAACTTATAGACAGGGTGAACATGATCTGGTAAAGTTTCTAAAATCTGTGCGTCATTACTTATTTGCGTTTTTGGCAGTTCTTCATGAGGCATATGTGCAACATCAACACCAACCCCAGCTTTAGTCAGATTTATAGCCCCAAGGCCAATAAAAATAGCGCAAGTCGTAGCACAAAAGAAATACAGCATAGACTTCCAGGCCATACGACCAACCTGTTTCAAATCAGAATGACCAGCAATACCATAAACTAACGTTGCAAACAAGATCGGTCCTACGATCGTCTTCACCAACTTAATGAAACCTTTACTTAGCGGTTGCAATGATATGGCAATATTTGGAAAATCTAAACCTACAAAAATACCCAAGATCATACAGGTCAAAATCCAAGTTGTTAGATTCTTCCGAACAAGAGCATTAACAATCAACACAGTAGCAACAATCCATCTTACTGCCATTAAAAATGATGGAGAAAAATTGACCCAACTAAATTCGTAACATATCGCAATAAGTGCAGCAATTGTCACCGAAACAAGGGTAATTAGCCCCATTTTTGATTTATACATCGGCAAACTTTTTATAAGGTAAAGTACAAAAATAAAAAAATACTAGGCTTTCACAAATATTAATATGGCAGATTATAATAACAGCAAATTTATTGGATACTTGAAGACATAAAAAAAGGTAGAATATATACATATTCTACCTTTTTCAAAATTTTATTTTAAAAGCGATGCTTTTATTCAGCGTGTAACCAGGCTTTCTTTGCTAATAGCTCCTCTTCAGATTCACGAACCTCTTCGTCATCTACACAGCAGTCTACTGGACAAACAGCTGCACATTGTGGTTCATCATGAAAACCAACACACTCTGTACACTTGTCCGAAACAATGTAATATACTTCATCTGATACAGCAGCTTGAGAATCGTCAGCATCTAACGTTACTCCATCGCCAAAATCAATAACTCCATCTAATGCCGTCCCATCTGAGAATTTCCAACTCACTCCAGCGTCATATATTGCATTATTTGGGCACTCCGGTTCACAAGCACCACAGTTAATACACTCGTCTGTAATTTTAATCGCCATTTATAACCTCAAAATTATGATAAAAAACTATTTTTGTACTATCATTTATACAATCAAATCATTTTACACGTTTAAATACTAAGAGTAACTTGGTTTCGCTGATTGTATTAATAACACAAATATAATACAAATTTGTGTATACACGTTTATTAATTTTTACATTTTGACAAAGAAACAACGATTAGAAGGTTTTGCAAAACTTGCGAACTTATTCATTAATGATAATGCAGAGCTACAACATTTAGTTACAACTGCTCATCATAAAAATGCATGGTATACCGCAGAACACGTTAATAAAGCCTTTACTTCTTGGAAAGCAAATTTAAACCTTGAGCTATTAGAAAATTGGCTATCGCCATATCCTGATATTGAAAGTGACAAAATTGTAGGTTTAGTCTTAGCGGGCAATATACCTCTTGTAGGTCTTCATGATATATTATGCGTATTGGTCGCTGGTTTTAAAGCACAGATTAAGGTTTCTTCAGACGATGCTCTTCTAACAACTTACGTGATTCAAAAATTGATAGAAGTTGAACCAAGATTTAAAGATCGCGTGCAACTAGTAGATAGATTAACTGATTTTGATCTAGTGATTGCAACAGGTTCCGACAATTCTTCGCGGTACTTTGAACATTACTTTGGAAAAAAACCAAATATTATTAGAAAAAACAGAAACAGCATTGCCATCATTACAGGTGAAGAATCGCACGAGCAACTAAAAGCTTTAGGCCATGATATCTTTGATTATTACGGTCTGGGATGTCGTTCTGTATCTAAAATATTTATCCCAAAAAATTATGATATAAGTCATTTCTATGAAGGAATTGAATCTTTTAAAGATGTGAACACGCATTATAAATACAATAATAATTACGATTATAACAAATCCATTTATTTAATAAATGGTGACAAGCATTATGATAATGGGTTTTTATTATTAAAACAAGATGACAAAATAGCATCACCCTTAGCTGTGGTTTATTTTGAAGAGTATGATAACTTAGACAATCTTTCCCAGCACTTAAATACCTTATCAGACAGCTTACAATGCGTTACATCAGAAGCACCTTTAACGATCAAAACACCAGCTTTTAAATTCGGTGCCGGACAAAATCCTGCTTTAGATGATTATGCTGATGGGGTCAATACACTAGAATTTTTATTTGCAAACCAGTAAGCATAGCCTTATATTCGTGGAAGGATTTTTTGAAATAAAAAGTACTAACTTTGTAAATAGATGTATATAATCAAAGTAAAAGGAGTTGCCAAAATCCCTGACTATGTTCAATTAAGAGATGATTCATTCACTCTTTTAGCATATTTTAGGGTTGATCGCCCCGACAAATCTTTGGACAAAATTGGTCTCGGAGACAAGTCAGCGTACATTATGCAAATGGTAAAGGAATTGCCATTTGGACAAATAAAAAAATTAGAATTATAGTTCAATGTCTGGAAATACAGTAATCACATTAAAAAGCGTCGATATCTACCAACAAAAACATTTGGTCTTATCGAATGTGAATTTGAATATCAATAAAGGCGAATTTCTTTACCTCATTGGTCAATCAGGAAGTGGAAAAAGTAGTTTGCTAAAAATAATCTATGGCGATTTATATATTGGTAACGGAGAAGGATTAATTGCAGGTTTTGATTTAAAAAAACTGCATGAAAATGATGTCCCCTACCTGAGACGTAAGTTAGGAATCGTTTTTCAAGATTTTCATTTATTATCAGATCGCTCTGTAGAGAAAAATTTAGAATTTGCACTTAGAGCCACCGGCTGGAAAGATAAAACGCAAATTGAACATAGAATGCTCGATGTGCTTGAAAAAGTAGGACTTCGCTCGAAATTAAAAAAAATGCCTCATGAACTTTCAGGAGGAGAACAGCAACGTATTGTTATTGCACGAGCACTCCTTAATAATCCGGAAATTATATTGGCCGATGAGCCAACAGGAAACCTTGACCCTGCTACTTCTGAAGAAATTGTATTGCTTTTACGGGATATCGCTTCTTCTGGAACAGCAGTTTTAATGGCAACTCATGATTACCAAATTATCCGTAATATGCCTGCACGCATCATTAAAACCGCTGATGGGGTATTGCTAGATCAAGTAGAAATATAACTGTCAATACTGACAGAAATCCTGATCATCCGACATTTTGTTAGTCCATTCTCCCGGTTACTGACAAGCTGTCGGATTTTTTCATTTTGGCAACAACTTTGACTATAATTAGATTTTAGAGAAAGAACATTAGTTTCCCACATAGAATTTAGAAGAAATGAGCGAACAAGAGAATAATAACGAGACGATTCAAGATCCTATTGAGGATAATACAACGGAAAATCAAGAAGAGACGATTGAACTTTCTGTTGAAGAGAAATTAAGTGCTGAAGTAGCAGAGGCAAAAGATAAATATGTACGTTTATCAGCAGAATTTGATAATTATAGAAAACGTACAAGTAAAGAACGTGTTGAATTAATTCAATCTGCTGGAAAAGATGTGATCACAAAACTATTATCAACAGTGGATGATTTTGACAGAGCTTTAAAAGCAATGGAAACAGCAACAGATGTTGAATCAATAAAAACTGGTATTGAGATCGTCAATAATAAATTCAGACAAACTTTAGAACACCAAGGTTTAAAAGAAATGGATGTAGTAGGTAAAGAGTTTGATGCTGATTTACAAGAAGCAATAACGGCTATTCCAGCTCCTACTCCAGATTTGAAAAATAAAGTTATTGATGTTATTGAAAAAGGTTACTATTTAAATGATAAAGTAATCCGTCATGCTAAGGTAATTATAGGTCAATAAGATAAAAAAGATGTCAAAAAGAGATTATTACGATATATTAGGTGTAGCTCGTGGTGCAGATGAAAAAGAAATTAAATCTGCCTACCGTAAACTTGCCGTAAAGTATCACCCGGATAAAAACCCTGGTGATCATGAAGCTGAAGAAAAATTTAAAGAGGCTGCTGAAGCATATGATGTATTAAGCAATCCTCAGAAAAAACAACGCTATGATCAATTTGGTCATGCGGGTAGCTCTGCTTCCGGAGGCGGTTATGGTGGTGGCATGAATATGGATGACATATTTAGCCAATTTGGAGATATATTTGGTGGAGGTGGTCATCCTTTCGAAAGTTTCTTCGGTGGCGGTGGCGGAGGCTCAAGAGGAGGCCGTCGTGTTGCTAAAGGAACAAATCTTCGCATTAAAGTAAAATTAACACTCGAAGAAATTGCTAAAGGTGTTGAGAAAAAAGTAAAAGTAAATAAACAAGTAAACTGTCATACCTGCGATGGTAGTGGTGCAAAAGATAAATCATCTTTCCACACTTGTAATACTTGTGGCGGCTCAGGATCTGTTCGCCGCGTAACCAATACAATCTTAGGCCAGATGCAAACGACAAGCACTTGTCCTACTTGTAATGGTGAAGGGGTAGAAATTACCGCAAAGTGTACTACATGTAGAGGTGAAGGATTAGAAAGAGGTGAAGAAACAATTGCGATCAACATTCCGGCTGGTGTAAGTGAAGGTATGCAACTTTCAATGAGTGGAAAAGGGAACGCAGCTCCTCGCGGAGGTGTTGCCGGTGATCTTATTATCCTCATTGAAGAAATTCCTCATGAAGCATTAAAAAGAGATGGTCTAAATATTATTTATGACCTATATATTAATTTTGTAGATGCTACATTAGGAACAAGCGTTGAAGTTCCAACGATTGATGGTAAAGCAAAAATTAAAATTGAACCAGGAACCCAGGCCGGCAAGATATTAAGACTAAAAGGAAAAGGTATTCCTGAAGTCAATTCTTACCACAAAGGTGATCAATTGATTTATGTGAATATCTGGACGCCTAAAGCGGTCTCATCTGACGAAAAAGAGATTTTACAGAAATTGAAAGAATCACCGAATTTCAAGCCACAACCTGGTAAATCTGAAAAATCATTTTTTGAACGGATCAAAGAATATTTCGACTAGAAATATTAAATAATAAAATAATTATAAGACCATATGTCAGCACTGACATATGGTCTTTTTTTGTGTCATAATAAAAACTGACATTTTATCACAAAAAGTTAAATCTATATAAATATCCAAATATATGATAAATTATTTTTTCATAATGTTAATTTTTAAACCTCTGAAAACGTTTAAATTACGATTAACACAATTTATCAATACATTTCTATGACATTGAAAAATCAATTTGGTATCTATATTGATAATATCAATCAAATAGTCAAAAGGTTTGGCTATGGATATTGTAAAAACAAACTTTAAAAAAAATGAAAAAATTATTACTTACTCTAACAGCAGTAGCTGGTCTAACTTTTGCATCTCAAGCACAAGAATTTGGTTTCAAAAAAACTGACTTTATTGTAGAAGGTAATTTCTCAGCAAATACAAAAAATAATAAAACAGCTGAAAAGAAAGAAAACTCATTCAACTTCAATCCTTCTGTAGGTTATTTCGTATCTGATAAAGTTGCAGTTGGTTTAGATTTCAACTTTGGAAACTTAAAAGAAACAAACTATTCTGGTACAAACGATACGTACAATAAATCAAGCAACTTTGGAGTTGGTGCTTATGGTCGTTACTACTTTTTAGATTTAGGATCACGTTTTAAAACTTATGCGCAATTGGCCGCTGGTTATCAACAAAGAACTGGAGAAGTTAACAACGGTACAACAACTACAGACATTCCTAAAGTTAAAGGATTTGGTGCTGGCGCTGGTTTAGGGATGAATTACTTCGTTACTGAAAACATCGCGATCAACTTTGGTTTAACAGACTTATTATCTTTTGGTACAGCTAAAGAAGATGGCGGTAAATCTTCAAACGAATTCAATGCTAACATCAACAGTTTTAATAACTTTTTTGATACAGCTAAATTTGGTTTAACTTTCAAATTCTAATCATATTTGAAAATAAAGTAAGAAAGGTCCGTCTCAATATAGACGGACCTTTCTTTTTTAAACGTAGCGCTTGATGATACGCAGCTTATGCGTGTATTTATTCCAATCCCTATTAAATATTCCCTCTTGATCCATCCTATCTATTCGAACACGGGAAGAAGCGTGAATAATGGTTTCAGAGTCCAGCATAATACCAACATGATTTACCCTACCTTCTTCATTATCAAAAAAAGCAAGATCACCTACTTGAATCTCTGACAAAAAGTCAACTGTCTGCCCTAATTCAACCTGTTGATAAGCATCCCTTGGTAAGGAAATACCAAAGGATTGATAAATCAATTGTGAGAAACCGGAGCAATCAATTCCAAATTTAGATCGCCCTCCCCAAAGATAGGGTACATCCCAGTATTGCTTTGCGAGTATTGCAACCTGCTCGATGAAGTCTTCTTGCTCAAAATGCAGTTCAATTGCATTAAGCTCTACTAAATCATCTGCTCCAATATAAGGAAAATCCTTTCGTACAATCGTTCCATGTAAAAGCTGGATACAAAGATCATTATTGATAAGATGCCCCCCATCAAAACCGATCTTTACCTTATTTAACGACTGGTACTCCTCATACTGATCATCTGTTATTGCTAAAAATTGCCCATTTTGTATCCAACCAACATAAGAGTCCATTTCAGTACGAACTTTTGTCCAGTCCTTTGATTTCGTCAGTATTTCGAAAGCTTCTCCAAACAGCAATTGTGAAACCATTTCACTCCGATGTGATTCCTCCGCCCGCAATGGTACAATTGTTAAATTACATATTCCAAATTCCATATTTCTAAAACAAAAAACCGTATATTCAAGTTATTAATATGTACGAATATAAACTTTAATATCAGAACCATGGATACCAATGTTGTAAAAATAACGAGAATATTAGTTGCTGTGGACGATGAACCATGTTCACATAAAGCGATTTCCTATGCTAAAGAAATGGTTAAAAAATTTGAAGCTTCAGTAGCTTTAGTGACGGTTACCTCTCCCACTTCTCCTGCCAGCTATGGTGCAGATCCGCTGTTAGGTCAACAACCAATCATCATACCCGAAGTATCGGAAATAGAGCAGCAGAATGCTCAAAAATACTTAGAAGAACTAGGACAAGAGTTCGAAGGCGCTAATGAAGTTTTCTTATTCAATAGAATAGGCTCGGTAAAAGAAGAAATACTAGCCACTTCTCATGAGTGGTCAGCTGATCTCATCGTAATGGGATCAAATGGTAGAACAGGGTTTGATCATTTTATCTCGGGCTCCGTTTCTGAAGCTGTAATTAGAAAAGCAACATGTCCTGTGCTCGTTGTACCGGGTAAATGTGAATAAACTAATTCAAATCTAATAGTTCTATAATTATAAAAGCCATTTGCGATATGCAAATGGCTTTTATAATTATAAATTTCTTATTTTATTAAAGTTTGATTAAACGGGCAACAAACATACTATCCGCCTTTTCATAATATCCTTTTAATACTTTATAAGAATGGAGACTATACCCCAGTTCTTTTTGAATATAAGCAATCACCTCCTCATTTTCTTTCTCAAAAACAGAACAAGTGATGTATACCAACGGTTTACCCACTTTCAAATGCAATGAAACATTTTTAGCAATTTCTTTTTGCAATGTGGCAAACTCATCGATCTTCTTTGCATTAAAATAACTAATATTTTCAGGGCTACGACCCCAAGTTCCTGAGCCGGTGCATGGAGCATCTAAAATAACTCCATCAAAAAGCTCAACTCCCAAAATAGGCGTAGTATCTTTCGTTAAATCAACTATTTTTTTTCGATACGCTTTTATACCTGCCCTTTCAAAACGTTCATCTAAATTACGCAGAATGCTCATACGAACATCTGAAACCAATAAATTAGTAGTCGGATGCTTATCTAGGAACAATAAAGCCTTACCACCAGAAGCGGCACAGGCATCCCACCAATTTTCTTTCGGCAAAGCATCCATAAATTCAAGGGTCCGCTGAGAAGAAAGATCTTGCACTTCGATTACACCATCGAGATCCTTAAACCGCTGTAGTGAAGTTCCATTTGCTAAAGCAACAGTTTGTTCCGTTATAAATTTATAGCCGATCTGTTCCGCTTCAAAAATAGCTTTCACAAACTTTTCCTTACCTTTTCTAATCCGAATAAATAAGTCAGGTTGCAAGAATTGATTTTGTATAAAATCAACCTGATCTATCGCAGATGAAAGGTAATTTTTAAAAGGAAAAATGGTATCTAGCTCCAATAATTCTAGTTTTTTTAAAAAAGCTATTTTTTCTTCCAATGATAGGCTTAAATTCCAATCAGGTTCAAATAAAGCGACAAATGGACTTTCTGTTTCACATAAGTACTCCGCAATGATTAATCTTTTTTGTTGAGAAAGCTGCGTTGCCCCCTTACCCAATCGAAAATAATTATAACACAACCGGGAAGTCCATTTTCTGTCCTTTGATCCCATTTGCTTATTAATTTTAAAAAATGAAGTTAGATAACGAGCAAACGGCTCATTCCCTTCATAACCATCCATTGCTCTTTCAAAATTACGAATTTGCTGCTGTACTCTTTTTTCACTAAAATCACTCATCTTTACTTCCTATCAAAACTATTATTACGATACACCATAAATCGAACCCCTCTATTTACATATCCCCATTCAGGAAAGTAATCAAAACTAAAATCACTATTTATTCCAGAATAGGTTTCCTTAACCAAGTGTTGCGCGTAGTCATCGCCATACTTAGCAATTAAGCCCCCAAAATAAATAGCGGCATCGTAACCTTTATAAGAAAAATCTGACGGAATTACCTGAAACTTATTCTTATACTTTTGATTAAATCGTCTTGTTCGCTCAGCATTTTCATCCACTAATGTTGATGTCGTCACGGTCAACTCATAACGATCAATATTCGTGTAATCTTCAAAAGATAATTTTGCCCAATTTGGGTGACCATACAACTTAAAAGCATAACCCGACTCACTGCTTTGCACGTCCATATTTGCTAATAATGCTCTAATCTGATTTCTATTTGTAGTACCACAGACAATATGATTAGTCCCAGCAACAACTAAGTTTTCGTTTAATTCAGCTATAGAAGTCACAACTTTTATTTGCAGACTTTTATTATAACCCAATGCCTCTGATGCAAAGTTATCCAAAAACTGTTTACTATCGCCATCTTGTATATTGTAAACCAAAACAACATCGCCGTAAGCATATTGCTTTGCTACATGCTTCGCCATAATTTCAGAGTGAGCACGAATAGAAGGTGTTAAAGACACTAAATTGGGAATCGCAAACTCGGAAGCCAAAGTTGCCGCTAAAGGTGAAATTTGTAAAATATTTTTTTCTTTAAAGGCTTGTGAAAATGCTCTAATCTCTTTTGGATAAACAGGTCCTACAATTAAATTGGCATTTTTTATAGACGCTGAAGCAGCTAAAGATGTGTTTCTAAAATTATCATCTTCAGAATCTATAACCTTTAAACTAAATTTACTTCCTTTTTCACCCAATTCTTCCAAGCCAAGTTGAAACCCTTGATAAAAATCCAACGCTAAAGCCGATCTTTTAACGTCTTCAGCCGTGGGACGCATACCTGCGATACGGTTTAATTGAAAAGGTAAGAGAAGAGCAATTGATTTTTGATTTTTAAGGTTTTCACTCGCTTTAGCAGCTTCGAGTTTTCTGGCTTCTTCAGCCTGTTCAGCAGCAGTTTTACCGCTGTTATTAGAAACAGTACCCTGCTCACCTTTACTAGAAGGTGAGCGAAGTACGCCTGTTTTTTTTGTCGTACAGCTTGCAAGACTTAAAGCCAATGCTACTGCAAGAGCAATTTTATTCCCACTCAATCGTCGCTGGTGGTTTTGAACTGATATCATATACAACTCTATTAATGCCTTTGACGTGGTTGATAATTTCATTTGAAATCTTTGCCAACAAATCATAAGGTAAGTGAATCCAATCTGCAGTCATGCCGTCCAATGAACCTACAGCACGTAAACTAACAACATGCTCATATGTACGCTCATCGCCCATCACTCCTACAGAACGAACAGGAAGAAAAATCGTGCCAGCTTGCCAAACCTTATCATACCATCCTGCTTCTTTCAAATTACGGATGTAAATATCATCAGCTTCTTGTACAATACGTACACGATCTTCAGTGATATCTCCTAAGATACGAATAGCTAACCCTGGACCAGGAAAAGGATGTCTGCCTAAAATAGCTGGATCAACACCCAATGTTTTACCAACACGTCTTACTTCGTCTTTAAATAAAGTCTTCAGAGGCTCTACTACTTTCAGCTTCATGTAGTCAGGTAAACCGCCAACATTATGATGCGATTTAATAGTCGCAGAAGGCCCCTTAACCGATACCGATTCAATGATATCTGGATAAATAGTACCTTGACCTAACCATTTTGCCTCAATACCTTCAGGTAATTCCTTTTGAATTTCTTTTGCTGCCTCATCGAATACATCGATAAAAGAATTACCGATAATTTTACGTTTTTGTTCAGGATCAGAAACACCAGCTAAACGACCAAAAAATAATTCTTTTGCGTTTATACCTTTAATGTTAAGTCCCATGTTTTTATATGAATCCAAAACCTGTTCAAATTCACCTTTACGTAACAAACCATGATCAACAAAAATACAATGCAAATTTTTGCCAATGGCTTGATGTAATAAAACAGCTGCAACAGTAGAATCAACTCCTCCTGATAATGCCAAAATTACGTGATCGTCACCTAATTCCGCTTTCAGAGAAGCAACACTTGTTTCAGCAAAAGCATCTGGAGTCCACTCTTGAGCACATCCACAGATCTCCACAACAAAGTTTTTCAATAAAACTACACCATCTGTACTGTGGGTCACCTCTGGATGAAATTGAATACCAAAAGTTCTTGTACCGATAATGTGATAAGCTGCTACACGTACTTTATCTGTACTTGCGATAATTTCAAAGTTTGAAGGAACTTCTTTAATAGTATCACCATGAGACATCCATACTTGAGACTGAACCGGTACACCCGCTAATAATTCATTCTCAGCATTCACAAATTGCAAATTAGCACGTCCATATTCACGGATTTCCGAAGGTAATACTTCACCTCCTGATTTTTGAGCGATATATTGTGCACCATAACAAACACCTAATAAAGGAAAACGCTCTTGAATTGATTTAAAATCAATTTGAGGAGCTTCCTCTTGTCTTACTGAATATGGACTTCCCGAAAGGATTACTCCCTTTACAGTCTCGTCAAATTCAGGTAATTTGTTAAATGGGTGAATTTCACAATACACATTAAGTTCTCTTACACGACGCGCGATTAATTGCGTGTATTGCGAACCAAAGTCAAGAATTATAATTTTTTCTGGCATGGCGCAAAGTTACGCATTTGATATGAATTTATAGAAAGGAAATTTGACTTAAATCTTCTCAAAATACTCATTCTGTATAAAACACACCCTATTTTTATTGCAAAAAAATAACAGCTTTTGATCAGGCTTAAATAACATTAATCACTAAAACAGTTTTCCCATGCTGCTTTAAATTTTGAAGAAAATCTATAATCTTCCTTTTCCAAAGTTTCGAGTAGCTGTTTTTTTGCCTCATATTTTGTCTTGATTTTAATGTCCTGAAATAAATCTTTAGACTTATTCTCTTTCCCATCAACATGATATAAGACTGCTAGACCTACCAAAATATCAACCTCTGCAGAATCAGTAACAAGCGCCCGTTCAAACATTTCAATAGCTTTAGATAATTGATTCAATTCAAATAAAGCATAAGCATAGTTACTTAGAATCATTGTTTGATTTGGATTTTTACGTAAAACCAAATCATAATATTCAGCAGCTTTTGGATAATTATTAAGAACATCATAGGTCAGTGCCAATGCAGCATAGATATCTAGATCAGAATTTCCCAGACTAATTACTTTTAATAGGTCATTTTGCGCCTCTTGATATTTCTTTAAATCAAAAAAGATAGCATATCTATTTTCATAATAAACAGGATTATCACGATCCAATTCAATAGCTTTATCCAAATCCTTCTTTGCAGCTTCCAGTTTGTTTAGATCTTGAAATATCAAACCTCTATTATTGTAATACATCGCTGCTTCTGGAGATTTTTTAATTGCGTTCCCAAGAAGGTCAACAGCTCTTAAATTATCTTTTTGACGTTGATAGGCCAAGGCTCCATAAAAGTAAACATCAGCTATAAATCGAGGTTCCTTGATATCTTCTCCACTTACCATGCTATTCTCGAAAAGCTTAAATACATTTATCAATTCATCATCCTTGCGCATTTCATTAAGTAACTTCAAATAATTATTATAATAACGAGCATTATTTTTTTCCAATTGGAGTACCTTTTGATAATCAGATCTTGCCAATTCGGGTTTTAAATCAAAATAATAAGTATTACCTCTTATATCGTAAAACGAATGATTATCAGGATCTAATGCGATACCCTTCGTGGCAGTCTCAATAATAGTTGCGTTTCTTTTCAGTGCAATTAAGATGTAGCATTTCAATTCGTAATAAGCACTTATTGTTTTATCTTGAGCGATAAGCTTATCGATAAGTTTTAAAGCTTCTTCGTGCTTGTTAGATTTGTAAAGTTTCCAGACCAACTGATACATATCTTCACTAGACTTCGTTGAAGTAAAAACTTCACCCTCTACAATATTTTCGATCTCTTGTGCATCAACCACACAGCCAGTTCCTAGCATACATGCTAATAGTAGAGTACTCACTACATTCATTGTTATCTATTTTATATTTTAAATTTACAATTTCTTCTTTATGAATAATCACGATCAATCATCTAAATACATAAAATAAAATCTCCAACAAAAAAGCTTCAGACCTTTCGATCTGAAGCTTTTCAATATGCCGATATGTAAGAATTAACTAATAATTCCAGCCTTAATTAATTCGGCTTCCATCTCTTGTTGTAATTTCAAAGCCTCTTCTCTTGCTTTCTCCGCAAAATCATGTCCTTTTGAAGCATAGATAATACCTCTTGTGCTGTTTACTAAAAGGCCACAATCCTTATTCATTCCATATTGACAGACATCTTGAAGAGAACCTCCCTGCGCTCCAACACCCGGAACTAAAAGGAAATGATCAGGAGCATGCTCACGAATCTTAATAAAACCTTCACCACGGGTCGCACCTACTACATACATCAGGTTTTCAATTGTTCCCCATGTATTCACTTTATCAATGACTTGCTCAAATAACTGCAAACCTGATTCATTCTTAAAATTTTGAAAATCCAAGCTTCCTGCATTTGATGTCAATGCCAGTACAATTGCCCATTTTCCATCAAAATCTAAAAAGGGAGTAACAGAATCATTTCCCATATATGGTGCTATCGTTATGGAATCAAAACCTAATCCAGATTGCTTTTCATCAAAAAATGCCTGTGCATACATTTTTGATGTATTTCCGATATCACCACGTTTAGCATCAGCAATACTCAAACAATCTTTAGGTAAAGCCTCCCAAGTTTTTTGCAAAGACTGCCATCCTTTAATACCGTAACTCTCATAAAATGCGATATTCGGTTTGTATGCGACACACAAATCTGATGTAGCATCAATAATGGCTTTATTAAAGGTATAAATTGGATCCTCCTCTGCCAGTAGATGCTCAGGTATTTTTGTAATATCTGTATCTAAACCAACACAAAGAAATGATTTTTTTATCTTAATCTGTTGAATAAGTTCTGCTCTAGTCATACCGGTTATTCTGTACTTATTTTTTTGTTAATTCAATTATAAAATCTGAAACTTCCTGGCGAGAATAATCTGCTAAACCTTCATGTTTAGTAGCAATCTCACCATGTTTATTGATAATCAATGTTGTTGGTATAGAACCACCTAACCATTCTTTAGGAATTTGTGAATTTGGATAATAAACGGGTAGATTTAATTGTTTACCCGCCATAAATTTATTTGCCTTCTCAGATTCTCCCTCAATTTCTACAATCAGAAAAACGACTTCACTATTACCTTTCAATCGTTCATATAACGTAGCAATGGAAGGCATTTCTGCAATGCAAGGAGGACACCATGTGGCCCAAAAATTAATGAATACAACTTTACCCTTTAGATCGTTCATATTCACGATCTCCCCTTTATCATTTTTAAAAGAAATGTTATTCTGAACAGAAATCTGCGAATCTATTTTTTCAGGTTCTTCCAATGTTGGTTTAAATAAACCAATTTTCATTAAGCCTTGTTGAAAATAAGCTCTACTTGTTGGCCACAAAAGCAAAAGAATGATAACGACAAATACTGAATTGCCAATTATTTTTTTTGTTTTCGGATTCATGATCGGCATTTAAGAATCAAACTTTTCTAACTGTTTAAGCAAAGTCGCAAAATCCTTTGGATATGGGGCTTCAAACTCAAACTTCTTTCCATCAATTGTAAAGTCAACATACCGGGAGTGCAAAGCAAAGCGCTTCATAATTGGTAGTTCCTCTTCATTTTTAGCCAAAGAAAACCCACGTTTTTTAATCTGTGATAAGTATACCGGTTTTCCATGATACATATCATCCCCCACAATTGCAGCTTTCTGTGTGGCTAAGTGAATACGAATTTGATGCATACGGCCTGTAATAGGCTTACATTCGACTAAAGTATAGTGGTTAAAATAACGTATTGAATTAAAAATTGTAGTAGCCGCCTTACCTTTGGCGCGATCTATTGACACATTTTTGCTTCCTTGATTTAAAATGGGTAACTCAACTTTTAAATCCGTAAATGTATGTGTGCCTGCAATGATAGCATGATATACCTTATTGACACGACGTCTTTCAAATTCAATAGAAACAGAACGGTAGGTCTCAGGATTTTTAGCAATCAGTAATAATCCAGAAGTTTCCTTATCTAACCGGTGACAAATCTGCGCATCTGCGTAATATTTTTTTGCTAATCGTAAAATATTGATCTCTCCTCCTTCACGCTCATCTAACGAAGCAATGAAAGGGGGTTTATTGATAACAATCAAATTATCATCTTCAAAAACAATTAGATCGGAAAATTTTGGAAATTTAAATAAGCGAGTTTCGTTTTCTCTCATCCTGCAAAAATAGTAAAATCAAAGCAATTTAATCTGCTAATTACCAAACTATCATTTTAAAATCAATAATTAATGACCTTAATTCAACGAATTTCTCTAATTTTGGTTAATTTAAACAAATCAGTAATGTCTGTAAATAAAGAAATAAAACGTATCACTACAGTACAGGTACAGGAAATGAAACATCGTCATGAAAAAATCGCGATGTTAACAGGTTATGATTTCACCATGGCAAAAGCGCTTGACGAAGGTGGCATCGATATCATTTTAGTAGGCGACTCCGCTGCGAACGTATTTGCAGGCTATGAAACAACACTGCCCATCACCTTAGACCAGATGATCTACCACGCGGCATCTGTTGTAAGAGGTACAACTAGAGCAATGGTTGTAGTGGATCTTCCTTTCGGCGAATATCAGGGAAGCATCGATCAAGCCTATTTATCTGCAGTACGTGTCATGAAAGAGTCGGGAGCACACGCCCTTAAATTGGAAGGTGGTCTAGAAATCATTGACAACATTAAGAAAATTATAAATGCGGGAATACCAGTTTGTGGACATCTGGGATTAACACCACAAGCAATTAATAAATTTGGAAATTTTGGTGTTCGTGCTAAAGATGATAATGAAGCCGAAAAATTAAAGGCCGATGCGCTAGCACTACAAGAAGCAGGTTGTTTTGCCATCGTGTTGGAAAAAATACCAGCAGCACTTGCTGCCGAAGTAAGTGCAAGTTTAGCGATACCGACTATTGGTATAGGCGCTGGTAACCAATGTGACGGACAAGTTCTAGTTGTCAATGATATGCTAGGTATGACTAAAGGCTTTAAACCTAAGTTCTTAAGACAATATGCACAATTATATCAAGAAATAACAGGAGCTGTAGGACAATATGTAGCTGATGTAAAATCAGTTAATTATCCAAATGATAATGAACAGTATTAACATATAAACTGTCATGACCAAAGTTATATTAATAGTTGGACTTATTTTATTTTTATTGTACTACATCAGTAAAAAGCTGTCCGCGTCATTTACCGCAACCAATAGTCCAGCTATTATTGTAAAAAATGGTTATCAAAAAATAGATACATCCAAAGTTATCATAGCAGATACATCTCAAAAGGTAATGAAAAATGTAGGCATAGGAGCAATTTTATTGATTATTATGCTTGCGCTGATAATCAAAATAAAGATTTTACTATTCCTATTTCCAATATCAATATACATGATTGGTTACCTTTTTCTTTTTAAGAATCATTTAAAGAAAACGAGCAGTCAAGTAATTTGGTATAATAAGCAAACTGAAGATGTAGTCATTGAATCTATGACAAAAGACCCTTATCACTTTAATTTGTTACGAGATGTTAAGGCAGTGCAACAAATTGAATCAATCCAAAATACAAAAGGATTATTATTTGGGTACTTTAGAATAAAAACACAAAAAGAGATTATAGAGATTCCATATTTAGTCTTTCAAAATAATCCAAGCAATCATTTATTTTTTGATTCCCTACAAAAGAATTTTAAAATAGATATTCAGAAAAAGATATTTCCGATCATCTGAGACCAGTTATAAATCTGGTCTATAATGAAGATCGAAAGAGCAATTTCTTAAAATGTTTTATAAAAAAAGCTTCTATCCTATTAGGTCAGAAGCTTTTTTTATAAAACTAAAATAGGTTAAAAGTCATCCTCAATTATCTCTGCAACTCGACCGATCTGACCATCCATCAATCGAACCTTGATTCCTCTATGGTGAAATGGTGCAGATGTCAGAAGATCCTTAACAATACCTTCAGTAAGTTCTCCTGATCGCTGATCTTTTTTCAAGATAATGTTAACCAACATACCAGGTTTAATCGTTGCTCTTGTTTTTCCATCCATAATACAAATATCTAAAAATAAAAAGGGTCTTACAAATTAAGTAAGACCCCCTTGTATAAACTTAATATCCCTTACTTGAATAATTTAAAAATGTCATTTCCAAAAATAAAGACCATTAGAGCAAGTAAAATAAAGAAACCTACCATCTGTGCCTTCTCTAAGAATTTTTCACTTAATGGTTTTCCTTGGATCATTTCGATCAACAAGAATACCACGTGTCCACCATCTAATGCCGGTATCGGTAATAAATTCATGAATGCCAGAGCCATAGACAACATACCTACTAATGACCAGAAGCGTACCCAGTCCACTTCAGTACCGAACAACTGCGCAATACCTACAGGACCTGATAAAGCTTTATCGGCACGAATCTCTCCCTTAAATATCTTACCAAATCCTTTTGCATTATCAGTAATAACCGTGAATGCTTTCTTTGCCCCCATTGGCAAAGACTCCATTAAACTATAATGAATCGTAAATGTTTTAATGGTTTGATCCGGATTAACATTAAAACCCAAAATCGCATCAGAAGGCACAACACCTTTTAAAGATTGTTCTTGACCATCGCGTACAATTTTCAATTCAACTGGTTTTCCGACTTTTGCTTTCAATTGGTCCTTAAACTGATCAAAAAACTGAATTGGCGTATTGTCAACTGCAACAATACTATCGCCTTTAAGAAAACCCATTTTAACTGCTTCTGAACCCGGTTGAATAGCTGCAACAGAGGTCATTTTCATCCGTGGTTCTATAAATTTCTCATCTTTTTTATCCGCAATTGTATTTAAAATATCCGCTGGAACATGAATTTTTGTATCAGCACCAGCACGATTTACAGTCAGATCTACTCCTCCCATTAATAGTTTAGAGCTAATTAAATCTGAATAGTTTTCAATCTTAGTGCCATCAATAGCCAAAATACGGTCTCCCGCCTGCAAGCCGATTGACTTCCCAATTTCTCCGGGTACAATACCATTCACCAATTGATCATTCTTGATGTCCGTAGTGCCCATTTTAAATGTTAACATCCAAAATACAACAACACCAACAATGACATTAACAATAATACCACCTAGCATCACGATCAAACGTTGCCAAGCTGGTTTTGAACGAAACTCCCATTCTTGAGGCTCTCCACTCAATTGCTCAGTATCCATGGATTCGTCAATCATACCAGCAATTTTAACATAGCCACCTAAAGGCAACCAACCAATTCCATATTCACAGTCTTTATATTTGAATTTAAATAATTTGACACCCCATGCATCAAAAAATAAATAAAATTTTTCTACTTTAATTCCAAAAGCGCGTGCCGCTAAAAAATGGCCCAACTCATGCAATACGATCAAAATTGACAAGCCCAATATGACTTGTGCCACCATAATTAAAACACCCATGTATCTTCTCCTATAATTATTTACTTAATTGATTATTTCTTGCGCAACTCTCCTTGCAGCATAATCGGACTCAATATAGTCATCTAGACTTGGTCTCGCAAGATAATTTACTTTTTCCAATACAGTCTCGATCACATCACTCATTCCTAAAAAACTAATCTTATCCTTCAAAAATGCATCCACAACGACTTCATTTGCTGCGTTGAGTACACAGGCACTATTCCCTCCCTTTCGTAAAGAATCATAAGCTAATGCCAAATTTTTAAAAGTTTCCAAATCTGGCTTTTCGAAAGTTAATTCTGGATAATCCATAAAATTAAACCGTTCAAAAGTATTCATTAAACGATTTGGATAAGACAGGGCATACTGTATCGGTAACTTCATATCTGGCAATCCGAGTTGTGCTTTTAAAGATCCATCTTGAAACTGTACAAGCGAATGTACAATGGACTGAGGATGTACAATTACATCAACTTGGTCTACTTTCAGATCAAAAAGCCATTTTGCTTCGATTACTTCAAGTCCTTTATTCATTAATGAAGCCGAGTCAATCGTAATCTTAGCACCCATTACCCAATTCGGATGTTTCAAAGCATGTTCCTTTGTTACGGAAGTCAATATCGAACGGTCCTTCCCACGAAAAGGCCCTCCAGAGGCAGTGATATATATTTTTTCAATCGGATTAGCTTCTTCACCAACCAAACATTGGAAAATCGCTGAATGCTCCGAGTCGACTGGCAACATCTTAACTTGATATTGAGAAGCTAAGCTCATCACCAATTCACCCGCAACAACCAGTGTTTCTTTGTTAGCTAGTGCGATATCCTTACCGCAGGAAATAGCCTTAACAGTAGGTCTGAGTCCAGCAGCACCTACAATGGCATTCAAAACAACATCAACCGACTCAAACTGTACCACTTCTTCTAAAGCCTGCATACCTGAGTAAACCGCAATTTGAGTATGTCCTAATTTTGATTTCACAAAATCAACTTGTTCTTCATTGATAATAACAACAGCGTCGGGCAAAAATTCTAATGCCTGCGCTACTAACAAAGTAGCATTTGAACCGCAGGTCAATACTACAACATGAAAAAGATCAGGAAAGGCGCGTACCACATCTAAGGTTTGTGTACCTATACTACCCGTTGAACCTAAAACCGCAATTCCTTTTTTATTCAAAATCAAAATTATTTATTAAAATATATTACTTAAAATACTCGGATCTTCACTACCCTTATATTCTTGAACCATATCTCGGTAAGCAACTGTATAGACAACAGAAGTTAACGGGATAATTAAAAATGAATTTATTAAACTAAATATAATTGCCATAATGGAATACTCCATATAAACACAATAAATATTTAATACGCTAACAAAAGCTAAACTCAATAAAATTAAAAATAAACGAATTATATTTCCTTTCGTAATCGCCAGACTCCAACGCAAAGACTTCATGACACTAATTCCTTTATCAATAATAAAAAAAGGAAAGAATGAGATACGAAGCAATATAAAGAAGGATAAGATTGCTCCTACATTTGGTACGATCTCAAATGATACCACCTCCGTATCTATACCCATATAGATAAGCGGGAAACAAACAATCATAGCAAAAAAAAGAATCAGTATAGAAGCTAATGTAAAAACGACAATTCCACCTAAAAAATTAATTAATTCTGCCCAGGAAGGCCATGTTTTAACAACCCCCACATGCTCTTTATGATCCAATAAATTCAAAATAAATTTAAACAGAAACAATTGTAAGCCTAATAAAGTTACAGCAAATAACAGCATCAAAGGAATTTTGAGAAGTATACTTGAAGTCTCCAAATAAAAAGTTAATTCATGAGCAACAACAAACAATAAAAAAATAGACAATAACAATCCCCCTATTGAGAAATAATGTCCCTTTAGTATATGAATTGATCTGCTTAAAACTTCATTAACAGCAAAAGTGCTCTCCTTGAGAAACTGAATCATCGAAATAAAAATAAATTACACAAAGATGAAATAATTTTTGGTTATCAACAATTTAACAACTCAATATTTCATCTTTTTTTACACACAAAAGATAGCAAAACAAAAAAGCCTTCTCAAATAATATTCTGAGAAGGCTTTAGTTATAGGTACACCTCTATTTAAAGTCCTTTGGAACCGGTTTTTCTAATAAATACTGATAGTAAAAACGTACACGTTCTTTAAAATCATATGCATTTTTAGATCTTTCAAATCCGTGACGACTACCCGGATAAATCATCAACTCGAAAGGTACAGAACGATCGGTCAAAGCATCAACCAATTGCATGGTATTTTGCAAATGAACATTATCGTCCATATCGCCATGCATAATTCTCAAAACACCTTTGTAATTATCCGTATAAGTTAAGACAGAACCATTTTTATATCCCTCTGCATTATCTTGTGGCGTATCCATCCAACGCTCTGTGTAATGGGTATCATACAACTCCCATGATGTCACAGGAGCACCAGCTATCCCAAAGTCAAAAACATCTGCGGCTTTAGTCATTGCTAAACATGTCATATAACCGCCATAACTATGGCCAGTAATCAAAAATTTATTTTTAGCTACCCAAGGTTTTGCTTTAAACCATTTCGCAACAGTAGAATAATCTATAATTTCCCAGTGTCCCAGATTACGATGCATAAGTGCTACGCCCTGTTTTCCAAATTGTCCAGATGCACGATGATCAGCCGACACTTGAATAACGCCCTCATTAGCCCAATATTGACTTCTTGTACCTTTCCATGTATCTTTCACAGTACCTGCGTCAGGACCACCATATATACTGAAAATAACAGGGTATTCTTTCGATTCATCAAAATCCGTCGGATAAGTCACGACAACAGGTAAATCATACTGTCCATCATCAGACTTTATAGTAAAGTATTTTGTCTCACCAAATTTATAGGTATTAAAATCCGATGCTCTACTATCGGCCAGTTCTTTTACAATTTTACCCTTATTGTCAACTAGTGCTACCTTATTAGGTGTGCTTACGTTAGAATAATTAGTTATGAAATAATGTCCGTCAGGAGATACTTTTACATCATGCGAATAATCACCAAATGTCAGTCTTTTCATATTCTTACCTGAAAAGTCAACACGATATAGATCATAACGTGCCGAATTCTCTTTACGCGCCATGAAGTAAACTACTTTTGCCTTCTCATCGATATACTCTAATGAAGTCACCTGCCAATTACCCGATGTAATTGGATTTAATAACTTACCATCTAAAGTATAAAGATAATAGTGAGCCCAGCCTGTCTTATCTGATTTTAATATATAGTGTTTGTTATCGGCCAAATAGGTGATACGCTCTTCATGATCTAAATTAATCCATGAAGATTGTTTTTCATCATAAATTTCTTTCTTAGCTCCAGAGTTAGGATCAACTTGATAAAATTTCAAATTATTCTGATCACGATTCATCCATTGAACCATGATATTTTTACTATCAAAACTCCAATAAGGTTGGCCAAAATATTGATCATCCTTTTCGTTAAAATCAGACCAGGTCACTTCTCCACCAGTAGCATTTACAAAACCGACCTTAACTTCTGGATTTGGATCTCCAGCTTTAGGATAACGCGTTTCTTCTAGATAACCGTGTTGACCTTTCGACACATAAATTGGAAACATAGGCACCTTTGTATCATCAAAGCGCATAAAAGCCAACTTCTTACTATCTGGCGACCACCAAAAAGCTTTATAATTAGTTGATCTACCTAAGATCTCCTCATAATACACCCACGATGACCAACCATTGTAGATAACATCTGTACCATCGGTAGTATAACGAATTTCCTTGCCTGTCGTTAAATCAATCGCATACAAATCACTTTTACGTGTAAAAGCAACAAGTTTACCATCTGGTGAAAGTGTTGGGTTTTGCTCTGCAACATCAGGAGAATTTGTCAGTTGCTTAGCTGCTTGACTACCGTCCTGAATAAAAATATCATTTTTTGAAACGTATACTTTGACAGATGATTTGGCAGGAACGACATATAATTCACGTTTCCCACTTTTCAAATCAATTTGATACGTTTTACCATCTTTCGCATCACGCTCTAGATAAGCGACACTGTTTGCCCAACCAGGGTAGAAGTTGACATTTTGTGTTAATGAATTTCGATTTCCCCAAGATTGATCAAAATCCAATCGTTTTTGTTGCGCCTGAACTGTAGATTCTGATACCAGAATAAAAGCCGTAAGACTCAGCGCGGTAATTAATTTACTCATTTAAATATGAAGATTATCTAAGTTTGAGCACTAATATAGGAAATTGCCCCTATTTACAAGAAATTTAAGTTGTAACAAGGTGATTAGACAACTCGAATTTAATTAATCATCAAACAGAGACAATTGATAACCCTCGAAACGGTCATTACTTTCATCTCTAAAATTTGAAATCGAAATCCCCATTAACCGGACCTTTTTATCAAACTCCAGTTTTAGAAGTAATGAAAGTGCAATTTGATACATATCTTCTTGATGTTTAAAAATCTCCAAGATAGAGATACTTCTTGTCAACACCGTAAAATCTGCAAATTTTACTTTTAAAGTCAAAGTTCTCCCCCATTTACCACCTTTTTCAAGTCGTGTATAAAGTCGTGAATTTAAGTCTTCTAAAATTGATTTTAATTCATCTAACTGTCCAATATCACTAGGAAAAGTATCTTCAATACCAATAGATTTACGAATACGATTTGGTACAACTGCTCGATTGTCAATACCTCTCACAATTTGATAAAAAAAATCTCCCGATTTACCAAACCATCGCATCAAATCTACATGTGATTGCTTTTTTAGATCAAGACCTTTAAAAATACCCAAAGAGCGCATTTTATTTGCCGTTACTTTTCCAACTCCAAAAAATTTTTCAACAGGTAGCTCCTCCATAAAAGTTACAATCTTTGAAGGGCCTATAAAAGTTAAACCATCAGGTTTATTCATATCAGAAGCTATCTTTGCCACGAATTTATTAACCGAAACCCCAGCAGACACGGTCAAATTAAGTTCGTCTTTTATTTCACGTTTAATTCTCTTAGCAATCTCTAGAGCCGACCCAATATGTTGTTTATCATCCGATACATCTAAAAACGCCTCATCCAAAGATAGCGGTTCAACCAAATCAGTATAACGATAAAAAATGGAACGAATATGATCGGACACCTGTTTGTAAACATCAAATCTAGGACGAGTAAAAATTAAGTGGGGACATAATTTTATAGCTTGTATAGATGACATAGCCGACTTAACACCATATATTCTCGCCTCATAACTAGCAGTGGCTACAACACCACGTCCATCAGGAGATCCACCAACTGCGATAGGCTTACCCCGTAATTCTTCAAAATCGCGTTGATCAACAGAAGCAAAAAATGCATCCATATCTAAATGAATTATTTTCCTCTTCTTATTTAATATTGTATCATCCATCGTTTTTCAAAAAACAAATTTAGATAATATTATACAGAGAAGTCTCAACATTTACTATTTTGAATTCATCATTACCTAATGCAAAAAAATAAATACGCAGTTAAAGGATTCACTATAATCAGAATAACCGACTCCTTCCAGCACATAAATGCATTACTACATAATTACATTTTTAGACAACCAAAACCAGTATTAATTAAGGAATTATAAATACCGATATAAAAAAAGATGGCCTAAAAATTGATTTAAGTATAAACGAAACTTTATTGTTCATCTAAACAATTTTACTTAAGTTTATTATAAAATTAAACTCAGATATGACTAATTCTACAGATACGCAACAAAGAAAAGGAGGTTTTAAAAAATTTTTATTTATCACCATCTTAGTTATTTTAGCAATTGGAGCTAGCATAACATATTATAAATATTACTTCGTTTTCGGAGAAGGTGTTAAATCAGGATATTTAAATTATGCTGTCAAAAAAGGAAATGTTTTCAAAACGTATGAAGGAAAGCTTATTCAAGAGGGTTTTGGACAGATGAAAGCTGGTGGTGTAGCAAGCAATCAATTTGAATTTTCAATTGAAGACGATACTGTTTTTAAACAACTCGAATCAAATAGTGGAAAGTACTTTGATCTGCATTATAAGGAATATCATGGAGCACTACCTTGGCGAGGAAATACGGTCTATATCGTAGATAAAGTAATCAGTATGAAATAAAAGAAGCACTGTTTACAAAACAGTGCTTCTTTTATTATAACCGTATATTCTAAAGTTATTAAAAAGGCGCATCGTCCGGCATGTCATTCATACGTGAAGGCATTGTAATACCACCAGTCATCCCTCCCATATCACTACCACTAAACATAGCCGAAGGATTCATTGCTGGAGAACTGAATGATGTTGGATTATTAAAACCATCTGCCGCACCAACACCTGTAAATTCATCTTCCAAATCAACAAACTTCACATATTTACCGACAAAACGAAGTGGTACAATTCCAGTTTCACCATTACGGTGCTTAGCAATAATAACCTCTCCTACACCAGCAGTTGATCGACCTTCTTCATCTTCAGTCATACCATAATACTCCGGACGGTATAAAAATAATACCATATCTGCATCTTGCTCAATAGATCCGGATTCACGTAAATCCGAAAGCATAGGACGTTTTGAATTCCCTGGACGAGACTCTACCGCACGGCTTAATTGTGAAAGGGCCAATACCGGAACATTTAACTCTTTTGCAACAGATTTCAATGCCCTTGAGATACTACCGATTTCCTGCTCACGATTACCACCACCTTTTCCTTCGGCCTTTCCATGCATAAGTTGCAAATAATCGACAATGACCATCTGGATATCATGCTGCGCTTTTAAACGTCGGCACTTGGCTCTAAATTCAAATACGTTTAATGCTGGTGTATCGTCAATAATTAAAGGTGCTTCAGTCAACCTTCCAATTCTAGAATGCAGTTGCTGCCATTCATGATCAGCCAGATTACCTTTCTTCAACTTCTCCTGTTCAATTTCTGTTTCTCCAGCTATCAAACGATTAACCAATTGCACTGAAGACATCTCAAGAGAGAAAACGGCTACAGGTTTATTATGATCTACAGCAGCATTACGTGCTACAGATAAAACAAAGGCTGTTTTTCCCATCGCAGGACGAGCCGCAATAATTACTAAATCTGAAGGTTGCCATCCGGAGGTCATACGATCTAATGCTGTTAAACCAGAAGGAACACCTGTTAATCCATCTGTACGATCACGCAACAATTCCAAATTTGATATTGCTTCACGCATGATATCATCCATTTTCCTAGAATCTCTTCTTAAATTATTCTGGGCAATATCAAATAAACTCTTCTCTGCATGATCCAAAAGATCAAATATATCCGAAGTTTCATCATAGGCACTATTAATAATCTCTGTTGAAACTTTGATTAATTCACGTTGAATATATTTTTGCGAAATAATACGCGCATGAAATTCGATATTAGCTGCAGAAACAACACGATCAGTTAATTGTGTTATATAATATGCTCCACCAACCATTTCCAGAGCTCCCATTTTTCGAAGCTCAGCAGTAACAGTTAATAAGTCAATAGGAGATGATTTCTGAAATAAGCTAAAAATAGATTCGAAAATTTTCTGATGAGCGTCTTTGTAAAAAGATTCTGGCTTAAGAATATCAATAACTTCACTTAAGGCATTTTTCTCCAACATCAGAGCTCCTAAAACCGCCTCTTCCAAATCTAAAGCCTGTGGAGGAAGTTTACCTAATCCACTGACTAAATTATTGAGTTTGGTTCTACGCTCTCCGAAATTGGTCTTCTTACCAGTTCCAGTATTACTATCTTCAAAATTATTATCGTTACTCATCTTATATGATATCCAAAAACTTGTGCATGTACGCTAAAAAACTGATAGCGGATAGCAAATGTAAAAAAAATAAGGTAGACATTTTTCAAGAGTTGTACACAGTCAAATTAGTTGTGAAAACAATCACCCCAAAAGCTTTTGATAAACATTGATTTACAACTCAAGTTTTCCACATTTGATGTTGAAAAAAATGTTAATAATAAAAAACAGCATCTAATTAACAAGACATTAAGCAACTGTTAACAACTTCCACCAATGTTAATAAAGTTACGCTATTTATCGCAACAATAGCGCAATCAAAAAAATAATAAATAATTAAAAATGTATTCAAATCGTCACGCTGAATAAAGTATTTGCAAGAAAATTTTGCTATTTTGATTTTTCCTTTTCGATCATATTAAAGCTCAATCAGAATATTGTATCTTTGCTACTATGACAAATGAAGCATCATCATTAAAACCATACAAGGACGCAAAAGACGGTAAAAAAGAGCAAGTTGCAGATATGTTTAACAACATATCCAAAACTTATGACTTTTTAAATCATTTTCTATCCTTAGGCATTGATATCATCTGGCGTAAAAAAGCAATTAATGCTTTAAAATCCATCGCTCCGCAATATATGTTAGATGTAGCAACAGGAACTGGTGATTTCGCGCTGGAATCAATTAAAATATTGAATCCAAAAAAAATAATCGGCGTAGACATTTCGCAAGGTATGCTTGATGTTGCACAGCAAAAGATTAAACAAAAAGGTTTATCTGAGCAATTTGAAGTACAACTTGGTGATTCAGAACAGTTGCAATTTGACGACAATACCTTCGATGCTGTAACGGTTGCATTTGGCGTCCGTAATTTTGAAAATCTAAATCAGGGCTTAGCAGATATCTGTCGTGTATTGAAGCCTGGCGGAAAAGCAATAATATTGGAATTTTCTAATCCTAAAAAATTTCCAATTAAACAATTGTATAATTTTTATTTTAAAAGAATAACCCCAACAATAGGAAAACTCTTCTCAAAAGATTCGAGTGCATACTCGTATCTACCTGAATCTGTAGCTCGATTTCCTGATGGTGAAAAATTTGCGGAAATTACAAAAGCTGTTGGTTTTTCAAACACAATAATTCGCCCCCAGACTTTTGGCGTTTGTACGATATATATTGCCACAAAATAGAGAACCAAATTTATTTTATTTTAAAATTAATTCAATGTCAAAAACAGTATTCATTACAGGGGCAAGTTCAGGTATTGGAGAAGCTTGTGCAGAAGTCTTAGCGCGTGAAGGATATAATTTATTACTTTGTGCGCGTCGTTTCCAAAGATTAGAGGAAATTAAGGATAGACTTAATAAACAATATCCACAAATTGCGATCCATATCTTTGAACTTGATGTTCGCAATTATGATGAAGTAAAATCTAAAATTGAGAACTTACCTTCAGAGTGGAAAAATATAAATGTACTTATTAATAATGCAGGATTAAGCCAGGGTTTAGATAGCATCCAAGATGGCGATATCGGCGATTGGGATCGCATGATCGACACAAATGTCAAAGGATTATTATATGTTACAAAAACCGTCATACCGCTATTAGAAAATCAAGAGGGAGCACATATTGTCAATTTAGGATCTATAGCCGCTAAAGAGGTGTATCCAAATGGAAATGTCTACTGTGCCAGTAAACATGCAGTAGATGCACTTAATAAAGCAATGAGAATTGACTTACTTCCGAAAGGAATAAAAGTAACCGGCATAAATCCGGGAATGGTAGAAACAGAGTTTTCAGAAGTGCGTTTTAAAGGTGATATCGAGCGTGCAAAAAATGTGTATAACGGAGTTGACGCTTTAACGGGAAAAGATATTGCTGAAACAATATCTTTCGTGATTAGCAGACCCAAGCATGTTAACATCAACGATCTCATTATTATGCCAACCGCACAAGCAACAGGAACGATTGTAAATAGAAAATAATAAAATTCAGTTTAATATGACTTTAGAAGAAAAAATAAATCAAGATATCAAGACCGCAATGATCGCAAAAGATGCGAACAAATTACGAGGCTTACGTGCTGTCAAAGCAGCTATTTTATTAGCAAAAACGGAAAAAGGTCACAGCGAAGAATTGACAGAAAAAACAGAAATTAAAGTTCTTCAAAAATTAGTAAAACAACGTAAAGAATCCGCGGAAATTTACAAAACCCAAAACAGAGATGATCTGTATGCGATCGAAGTTGAAGAGCAAGAAGTAATTGAAGCATACTTACCAAAGCAACTCAGCAGAGAAGAAGTGGAAGCGATAATCAAAGAAATAATCAGCACAACTGGAGCTTCTACAGTAAAAGATATGGGCAAAGTAATGGGTGCTGCTAACCAACAATTAGCAGGAAAAGCCGACGGAAGGACAATTTCCGAGCTTGTAAAAAGTTTACTAGCTTAATTACATATACTTAATATAAAAAGGGCTATAGTAATATAGCTCTTCTTTTTATGGAATTATTTTGGAAATATAAGACATTCTCTGAATTAACAACAGAAGAATTATATCGCATCCTCAAATTACGTGTTGATGTCTTTGTGAATGAGCAACAATGCTTTTATCCAGAATTGGATAATAAAGATGATCAGTGCGTCCATATTTGGGCAGAAATCAATAATGAAATTGTTGTTTATGCCCGAATTGTACCACCAGGTCTATCTTATCCGGAACCGGCAATTGGCCGAGTTGTAACAAACCCATCCTTTAGAGGTAATAATTATGGGAAAGCTCTTATAAATAAATCGCTTACCTGCATATCTGAAAAGTATGGTAGCACAGCGATTCAGATAGGCGCGCAAACCTATCTAAAGAAATTTTATGAAAGCTTCGGATTTGAACAAGTATCCGATGAATACCTGGATTATGGAATCCCACATATTGACATGATAAAACCTTAAACTTACTAATATGAATCATATTGTTATTATTACTGCCGCAATATTAGGTTCTACAGCCATTATGCTGGGTGCCTTTGGTGCACACGCTTTTAAGAAACTAATTAGCGAAGAAAAACTAACCTCTTTTGAAGTAGGTGTTCGTTATCAAATGTATTCGGCTATTACCTTACTGGTCTTAGGGTTTAATTTACATTTCGACCTTTACAGTGAACGTTTTGTATTTTATAGTATAACGGCAGGAACTTTATTATTTTCTATCAGTATCTACCTCCTGTCTTTTGCTCAATATTGGAATAAAAATTTAAAATTCTTAGGCCCAATTACACCATTAGGGGGACTGTTAATGATCGCTGGCTGGGTTGCGTTAATCATTCGTTTTATTTAACTTTACCTATATTAAGGCAATGATGTCTGCCACTAACCGCTTTAATGAGCTGATGACGTCTACTTTTGCTGATACTTTTTGTATCCGCTAGAATCGTTTATGACAATAAGTAAGTAGACATGTCAACTAAAAGTAACACTTTATCAAAAATAGCACTTAAAGAGAAGACTTTTTGTGTTTTAAAATGGATAGCGATCGCCATTTCAGTTGGGTTTATTGTAGGATCAATCTCAGCTTTCTTTCTCACGAGCCTATCCTGGGTAACAAATTACAGAGATCTTCATCCGGTCATCATGCTAGGATTACCATTAGCAGGTTTAATAATTGGATTACTTTATCATTACTATGGTGGCGCTTCAAGCAAAGGCAATAATCTCCTGCTTAAAGAATATTACCAAAGCGAACAGACCATCCCATTAAGAATGGCACCTTTGGTTTTATTCAGCACGTTGCTTACACATCTTTTTGGAGGTTCCGCAGGAAGAGAAGGAACCGCTGTACAAATAGGAGGTGCAATCGCCGATCAATACTCAAGAATTTTCAAGTTAACTCATGACGATCGAAAGATTTTAATCATTATCGGGATAAGTGCGGGATTTGCTTCTGTTTTTGGAACCCCCTGGGCAGGTGCATTATTTGGACTGGAAGTTATAACTGGTGGAAAGTCAAGATTAAAAGCACTTATACCAAGTATCATGACAGCCTTTATTGCCAACTATGCCTGTTCTTTCTGGAATGTATCGCATACCCATTATCACATTCGAGAAATCATCCCCGCACTCAATCCGCAACATCTACTTTATACGGTCATCGCAGGTATAATTTTTGGATTAGTAGCTTATCTATTCACTGCATTCGGAGATATCTTTAGCTACATTTTCAGAAAGATTCAATACCCTCCCCTGCGTCCTTTTATTGGAGGTATTGTCCTTATTTTCCTAATATGGCAGCTAGGAACTACACAGTATATAGGTTTAGGAATTCCTACCATATTAGCCTCATTCGAAAGTCAATTAAATTCTTATGATTTTATTATCAAACTATTACTAACCACTTTCACCCTTTCCGCAGGATTTAAAGGTGGAGAAGTAACACCATTATTTTTTATTGGTGCAACTCTAGGTAATGTCCTATTTGGAATTATTCCGCTACCAATGGGATTATTGGCCGCAATGGGTTTTATTGCTGTTTTTGCAGGAGCAACCAATACACCGCTGGCTTGTATACTGATGGGGGTAGAATTATTTGGGTTTGAAGCCAGTATTTATTTTGCAATTGCCTGTTTTGTCGCCTATTTCTTTTCTGGACCAAAAGGAATCTATACAACTCAGATCCTCACAGGCCCTAAGCATCACTTCTATCTCCACATAAAAAAAAGGCAAAATGACATCTACGAACGATTAAGGAATCTATAATAAAAAAGTTCAAGGATTTGTCGCCAATAATCCATCCTTGAACTTTTTCAACTACAATTCTTTAAGGTGTTTGTAGTTAGATTTAATCGTATCCAAAACTTCCTGCATTTTACCTCCAAGCATCAATTTAGACATTGACTTTGCCATTCCTACCATTTGATCAAAATCAACCTTAGGAGGCATAGCTAGCGCATTTGGATTCGTAAAAACATTTAATAAAATTGGACCAGGATGCGATAAAGCAAACTCAACAGCATTCCTAACCTCTTCAGGTTTATGTACATTCATACCTTTAAAACCCATCGCTTCCGCTATAGCGGCAAAATCAGGATTTATCATATTGGTTTCGTTATCAGGTAGTCCGGCAACTTCCATCTCTAATTTGACCATACCAAGAGCCCGATTATTAAAAACAATTATTTTTACAGGCAGTTGATATTGATTAATAGTAGCCAAATCACCAAGCAACATCGACAATCCACCATCACCACATAATGCAATAACTTGCAGTTCTGGATGAGATAAAGCAGCTCCAATTGCCATTGGCATCGCATTGGCCATAGATCCATGGTTGAAAGAACCGAGCATCTGCCGTTTACCAGTCCCTGAAATAAAGCGCGCGCCCCAGACACAGGTCATCCCCGTGTCCACCGTAAATATAGCACTGTCCGTAGCCAGTTCATCAATACAGTGTGCCAAATATTCTGGCTGAATTGTATCCTCCCCCCCTTTTTCTTGCATAAAACTACGCATATTGTCCTTTACTTTCTCATAGATCTTCAGCTGAGCTTCAAGGAAACTTGCATCTTCTTTTTGTTCCAGCAGCGGAAGAAGTGCCTGTAAAGTATGCTTGATATCTCCGCACAATCCCATTTCCAATTTTGCGCGTCGTCCTAATCGTTCAACAGCAGTATCAATTTGAATAATCTTATTATTAGTAGGCATAAACTTATCATAAGGGAAATCCGTACCTAATAATAAAATCAAATCTGACTCATGCATACTTTGATAGGCTGCGGCTTGCCCTAGCAGACCAGTCATTCCTATTTCGTAAGGATTATCATGTTGAATCCCCATTTTACCTCTAAAAGAATATCCTACTGGAGCCAAAATCTTTTGAGATAATTGTACAATTTCAGGATGAGCTCCAGATGCTCCAATTCCGCAAAAAACGGTAACGCATTTACTCGCGTTAATAACTTTTGCAAGAGTGTCTAATTCACTATCAGAAGGCCGAATGACAGGATTTACATAAAATAATTGGGTAGACACCGAAGAATCTTCAGCTTTCATTTCTGATACATCCCCTGGCAAACCGATGACAGCAACTCCTTTCTGTCCTATTGCATGCTGTATGGCAGTCTGAATAATTCGAGGAGCCTGCTCTGCAGTAGTTATTAATTGGTTGTAACAACTGCAGTCATCAAAAAGCTTTACAGTATTTGTCTCTTGAAAATACCCCATCCCCATCTCCGAGGTATTAATTGTGGAAGCAATTACAATCATAGGAACGTGTGAACGATGAGCATCGTACATGCCATTTATGAGATGAACGTGACCAGGCCCGCAACTACCTGCGCAACATGCTATTCCATCCAGTTCCGCTTCAGCAGCCGCTGCATAAGCCCCAACTTCTTCATGACGCACATGAATCCATTTAAGTCGGCCATCTTTACGTATTGCTTCATTAAAAAAATTAAGACTATCTCCAGTAACTGCGTAAACGCGTTTTACACCTGCTTCCACAAGCATTTCAACCAACTGATCTGCTACAATCTTTGCCATATTAAATTATTTAAGTTAAGGGGAAATCAACACCCCCTATACTAAATAACAATGAAAAATAGAATCAGTTTTAAAATATTCTGTTAATAAAGGCTATAATAGTTTACCCGATAATAATAAGCCCGCAACGGTAAAATAAATAATCAATCCGGATACATCAACCAAAGTTGCGACAAAAGGTGCTGAAGCAGTTGCCGGATCTAAACCGAATCTGCGTAGTACAAATGGGATAACCGAACCGGATAATGTACCCCAAAGCACAACAAAAAGTAAAGATAAAGAAACACTTAGTGCAATATAAACCCAGTAAATACCATAATCATATATCCCCAGTTCTTGCCAAAGTAAAATTCTAAGAAAACCAATAGTACCCAATATACCTCCCAAAATCAGACCAGATGAAATCTCACGTTTCATGACATACCACCAGTCCTTAAGTTTTATCTCTCCCAAAGCCATGGCTCGAATAATTAATGATGCAGCTTGCGATCCAGAATTTCCGCCACTAGAAATAATTAATGGAACAAATAAAGCAAGAACTACAGCCTTTTCAATTTCTCCGTCAAAGTAAGCCATCGCTGAAGCTGTTAGCATTTCACTTAAAAACAAAATAATCAACCAACCAGCTCTTTTTTGAATCAATTTAAGTAGTGGAGTTTTTGTATAAGCAACATCAAGTTCATCCATCCCGCCAAAACGTTGGATATCTTCCGTATCTCGATCTTTTATCTGATCCAATACATCATCAAATGTCACAATACCGACCAATACACCATTATCCGTCGTGATCGGAAGCGCACTTCGATCGTATTTCTGGAAAATCTCAAATGCCTCCTCCATAGGAGTTGCGGCTCTGATAGCAACAAAATTATGATCAATCAGTTCTGAAATTTCAGTATCTGTATCGGCTAATAACAACTCACCTATTTTTAAATCATCAATAAGCACATTCTTTTCATCGACAACATATATAAAATTTAAGGTTTCAGCCTTCTTTCCAAAAAGCTTAATATGCTTAAAAACATGTTCAACAGTAAAATATGGTCTAACTTGGACATACATCGGGGTCATGAGATGTGCAATACTATTTTCATCATAGCCAATCAGCTTCAACGCTAACTGTTTTTCACGTTCATTTAACAAATTAATTAAGTACTTAATCAAATCATCAGGTAAATCAGAAAATAGCTGATTCCTAATATCAGGCTTTAAGTTGTTAAGTAATTCTGTCAGTTCCGATTCTGAGAGGGATTTTGCTAGGCGATATTGAACATCCTTTTCTAAAAAAGAAAATATCTCGAGTTGCAAGTCAAAATCATAATGATTAAATTGCTCATACAAAGCCTCTTTGTCTAATTTACTTAGATTTTCAGCAATATCTGCGGGATGTACTTTTATTTTTTTACTCATAAATAATTACTTTTTTAATCACCGCTAAAATCTAGAAGCTAAATTGCTAAAGTATTTTGTAAATATCTCAAAATTGAAGTTGACCAGGATTAAGCTCAATGGGATCTTTTCCTTGTTGAAATAATCGTGCAGACAGTACACCTTTCAATTCAATTTGACCATGCTCAACATGTAACCAGCTACCCTCTCGTAAACCCAACACAGCCTGACTGTTGAATTGATGAAATTCTTGGATTCTTGTCTCTCTCGTTTCACCTTTATGTGTAGAGTTAGGATCTGGATCAAGATAATGTGGGTTGAGATTAAAAGGTAAAAACTGTAATGCTTCAAAACTTGGGGGATAAACGATCGGCATATCGTTAGTTGTACCAATTGTCAAGCCCGTTAAATTAGATCCAGCTGAAGTACCCACATAACGTAAACCAGAAGCAACAGCCGATTTAATTTCACTAACAAGATCCAATTCATACAAAGTCTTGAGCAAAAGAAAAGTATTTCCTCCCCCTATAAAAATTGCTTTTGCTTTTTTTATTGCATCCTTTTGATCAGAAAAAGTGTGTAGACCCTTTACCCGAATTCCTTTATCTTTTAAAGCTTTCTGAACATTAGCTGTATATTCATCATAAGAAATACCAGATGGCCTTGCGTAAGGTACAAATATCAATTCATCGGTCTGAATAAAGTCAACCAAATCATTTTTTATATAGGTCAAAAAAGAACTTCCATGGATCGTACTTGTACTGATAACAAGCAATCTAAAATTATTATTCATATCTATCTATCTTACCACTCAAAATTCATTCAAATTTAAAATTTATTATGTTATTTCATCATTAAAAAAGCTAGTGTGAAAATGATTTTAAAAACCTTTACTTTCACACTAGCAACTATCACAAGTCAAATGCAATAAATCTCAATTAAGGATGTTAAACCAACCACAAACTACTCTGCTGATTTATCTGAAGTTGTTTTTATTTTTTTATCAAGTAAGCGCTTTTCTTCTTTCAATGCCTTATTCAATAAAAACTCTATTTGCCCGTTCACACTCCTAAATTCGTCGGCAGACCATTTTTCCAATGCCTTATATACATCACTATCAATCCGGAGCATGAAATTCTTTTTTTCCGCCATATTATTTATGAATAAAACTATTGATACAGGGTTCCCGTATTTAACACAGGAGATGCCGCCTTTTCCCCGCAGAGTACAACCATCAAATTACTAACCATTGCTGCCTTTTTATCATTATCAAGCTCAACTATATCTTTTTCAGACAATCTTTGCAAAGCCATTTCTACCATACCAACTGCACCTTCAACAATTTTAGCACGAGCGGCAACAATCGCAGTTGCCTGCTGCCTTTGTAACATTGCTCCGGCAATTTCAGAAGCATACGCTAAATGACTGATCCGCGCCTCTTTTATAATAATACCAGCTGGAGCCAAACGATCTAATAATTCTTTTTCTAAGATATGATTAACAGTATCTCCACCTTCACGCAAAGTAATTGTTGCTTGATTATTAGGATCTATTTCCAAATTATCATAAGGAAAACTACCTGCCAAATGTCGCACAGCAGCTTCGCTTTGTGTGCGGACATATGAAGTATAATTTGTCACATCATAAGTAGCCTTATAAGTATCACCAACTTGCCAAACAATAACAGCGCCTATTTCAATAGGATTACCCATTTTATCATTTACTTTTAAAGTTTGTCCCTGTAAATTATCCGATCGTAGACTAACATTTAAAGTAGAGTACAAAGGATTAACAAAAAATAACCCATTTTCTTTTACTGTACCAATATAACTTCCAAAGAAATTCAACACACGTGAATGATTTGGATTAATGATCATCAGACCCTTTAATAAGAACAGTGTGGTTAAAATAAATAAAATCCCCACCGCAATATACCAGGAAGAAGCTTCTGCTTGAAAGAAACATACGATTCCAAGTACAAAAAGAACAATAGCAATTAAAAGAGCTAAATAACCAGAAAGAGGTTTAATTAATTTTTCCATATTTTTTTAAGTTTTGATATTAGTTTGATATCAAATATATAGCATTTAGATTTCATTTCAAAATAAAATATGCCAGATCAAAAAGGATTCTTTATATTCGGCATAAATGTTTATTATCAAGATGTTTAAACAATCATTCTTACCCATTCAAAATAACGATATTGAAGTATTAATATTGGGTTCTTTACCCGGAGACAGGTCGCTTCAAGCCCAAGAATATTATGCACATCCTCAGAATCGATTCTGGAAATTAATCCAACGGATTTTTAATATAACTGACTTTCATTCTTATTCAGAAAAATTAAATATACTGCTAGAAAATAGGATCGGTCTATGGGATGTGTGCGCACAAGCAAAAAGAAAAGGCAGTATGGATCTCGATATCCTTGAGGAAATTCCAAATGACCTCACTACATTCTTTTCCCAGCACCCACACCTCCATACCATCATATTTAATGGACAAAAAGCACGTAAAGTATTTGATAAACACTTTAAAAAAGCGGATCAATACCAGTATTACACACTACCCAGCACAAGTCCTGCAAATGCACAATACTCTTTAGAAAAATTACTTCTTGAATGGCAACTCATATTTAAAAAAGATTAACAAATATTTACTACAATAAAAGCTTAAAATTCATAACGAATCATTATTTTTGCAGCAACATGTCAGATTTAAAATATAACCAAAGAGGTGTATCCGCAGGTAAAGAGGATGTACACAATGCTATTAAGAACATCGATAAAGGATTGTATCCAAAAGCTTTTTGTAAAATCATTCCTGATATTCTAGGTGGTGATGAACAGTGGTGTAATATTATGCACGCTGATGGTGCAGGTACGAAATCTTCCTTGGCCTATGTTTACTGGAAAGAAACAGGTGATATATCTGTTTGGCGCGGTATTGCACAAGATGCAATCATCATGAATCTTGATGATTTACTTTGTGTAGGCGCTACCGATAATATTTTATTATCATCTACTATTGGTCGTAATAAGAATGTCATTCCAGGAGAAGTTCTTGCAGAAATTATTAATGGAACAGAAGAAATTCTAGCAGAGCTCCGTGAGATGGGTATCGGTATCTATTCAACAGGTGGTGAAACTGCAGATGTGGGCGATTTAGTACGTACTATTATTGTAGATAGTACGGTAACTTGTCGCATGAAACGTGAAGACGTCATTTCTAATCACAATATAAAACCAGGCAATGTAATTGTTGGTTTATCCTCTTCAGGAAAAGCTAACTATGAGACAGAATATAACGGAGGAATGGGATCCAATGGATTAACTTCCGCACGTCATGATGTCTTTAATAAAAATATTGCAGCAAAATATGCGGAAAGTTTTGACCCTGCTGTTCCATATGACTTAGTTTTTTCAGGAAGTCAAAATTTAACCGATAAAATCACAGTTGAAACTGGTGAAGAAATTACAGCAGGAAAACTAGTTCTTTCTCCAACACGTACATATGCGCCGGTAATCAAAAAAATATTAGATCTTTACCGTTCTCAAATTGACGGAATGGTACATTGTTCAGGTGGTGCACAAACGAAAGTATTACACTTTGTTGATGCAGTACACGTTATCAAAGACAACCTCTTCCCTATCCCTCCATTGTTTGATTTGATTCAAAAAGAATCAAATACGGATTGGAAAGAAATGTACAAAGTATTCAACATGGGACACCGCATGGAACTTTATGTACCAGAAGAAATTGCATCAGAAATTATTGCAATCTCCGAATCTTATGGTATTCCCGCTCAAATTATTGGTCGCGTAGAAGCTGCTACTACAAAACAAGTAACAGTTAAATCTCCTTACGGCGAGTTTATTTACGAATAACTAAAACGTCATTAGACTTGGTATTTTATCAAGTCTAATGACTCCTTATAACCATGAAAGATAAACTAATTGTGGGTTGGAAAGAATCATTAGATTTACCGGAACTTGGTATTTTTAATATTGAAGCAAAAGTAGATACAGGTGCGGGATCATCTGTTTTACATTGTGAATCTTATGAAATCAAAATAATTGAAAATCAAAAGTGGATTATTTGCCATATTATCGTTAATTTTAAAACAAGAGAACTTCGCATATTCAAATTTCCTGTTTATCGAGAAAAAATTGTAAAAAGTTCATTCGGTCAAAAAGAAAAGCGTTATTACATATTAACAAAAGCCAAATTATATAATCAGTTTTTCGAAATTAAATTATCTTTTAGAAACCGTTCTTCCATGCGATATCCTATGTTACTAGGAAAAAGTTTCCTATCAAAAAGGTTTATCGTGGACGTGTCAAGATCTAACTTATCTCAAAAATCTGTTGGATAAAAAGAATATTCATAGACAATTGTTTATGAACCAACATTACAATTAAATCATTCTAATCATAGCAAAGTGAAAATCGCTGTATTATCAACAGTTAAAAGCTTATACTCGACACGTCGATTAGTAGAAGCTGCAGAAAAACGTGGACATGAATGCGTTGTCATCGATCATAGCAAATGCTATGTAGGAATTCAACAAGGCAAACCTAGCATCCACTATAAAGGTCAAGATATTTCAGATATTGATGCAATAATTCCTCGAATTGGTGCTTCGGTTACTTTCTATGGTTCGGCCATTGTGAGGCAATTTGAGGTAATGGACGTAATTTCAGCCAATCCAAGTCAAGCAATAACACGATCACGAGACAAACTTCGTTGTATGCAAATTTTATCTGGTGCAGGAATCGGTCTTCCCATTACTGGATTTGCCCGTACTGCATCTGATGTTGACGACCTGATCAGTATGGTCGGTGGTGCACCTTTAGTTATTAAATTACTCGAAGGAACTCAAGGAATTGGTGTAGTATTAGCTGAAACGAAGAAAGCGGCCTCCTCAGTTATAGAGGCTTTCTATGGATTAGGAAATAATATCTTAATACAAGAATATATCAAAGAAGCGAAAGGAACAGATATTCGTGCATTTGTTGTTGGAGGAAAAGTGGTCGGTGCAATGAAAAGAACAGCCAAAGAAGGAGAGTTTAGATCTAACATCCACCGTGGGGGAACAGCAGAAATTATCAGACTTACAAAAAATGAACGTGAGACTGCTATTGCAGCTGCGGCTTCCATGGGATTAACAGTTTGTGGTGTTGATATGATGCCATCAGACAGAGGCCCTCTTGTGCTGGAAGTAAACTCATCTCCTGGATTAGAAGGAATAGAAAAAGCAACAAAAAAAGATATTGCTGGAGAAATCATCATGTATCTCGAAAAACAGTTTGAATTAAAGAAAGCTGCAAAACCAGAGATTCGTAAAAAGAAAAAAAAGCAAAGCGATTTATAAAAATTAAGGTTCCTCTAAAAAAGGAACCTTTTTTGTTTTCGAACTTCATATAATGATATGGAAAATCATCTGTTTAGAATACAATGATAGAAAAGCCCCTAATTTCATTACCAGATTTTGACAATACTAAAACGAATAAATAGGATTATACGGTTACATTTGCCGATTATATTTTAAGATGCTATGAAGTTATTTCGCTACGGACCACTAAATGAAGAAAAAACAGGAATTTTAATCAATGAAGTTCACTATGACACTTCCGATTTTGGAGAAGATTATGACAATAAATTTCTCGCTAATGGTGGGCTCGAAAGATTAGAAGAGTTTGTGATAAATAACCGTACAAGCTTAAAGCCGATTCCTTCCGAAAGTCGTATCGGAACACCGATTGCAAATCCAACTAAAATTGTATGCGTAGGACTTAATTATTCTGACCATGCAAAAGAAACTGGATTAGCTCAAGAACAAGAGCCAATATTATTTTTAAAAGCTATTTCAGCATTAAATGGCCCCTTTGATAACATTATAATTCCAAAAAACTCATACCATACAGACTGGGAGACAGAACTTGCTGTTGTGATCGGAAAAAAGGGCACACATATTTCGACAGCGGAATCAACAGATTATATCGCTGGATATGTCATGATGAATGATGTAACAGAGCGTCATTTTATGAAACATCGAGGTGGTACCTGGGATAAAGGAAAGGGCTATAATACTTTTGCTCCTTTAGGCCCCTATTTTGTAACAAAAGACGAAATTGAAGATGATGGGAATTTAAGAATTTGGTTAAAACTCAACGGTAAATTAATGCAGGAAGGAAATACAAAAAATTTCATTACTCCTGTTAAAGAATTAATTTCCTATATTTCGGATTTCTTTGGATTATTCCCCGGAGATATTATCTCAACCGGCTCACCTGCTGGCACAGGTATAGGACATGTACCGCAACGATTTTTAGTAGAGGGTGATGAAATTGAATATGGAATAGAAGGTTTAGGTGTTGCTAAGAACACACTGATTAACTTCCAGAAAGAACCCAGTTAAAATCATTAAAAAAAAAAGCACTTAAAAACTAAGTGCTTTTTTAATCTACTATGGTAGATTATTTATAATTAATTATTCCGCCAGCCAATTTCTTCTCAGATTTATGTGCAGGTTTGCCATAAACTTCAATAACGCCACCCGCACGCGTTTTAGCAACAATAGAATCTTTTGCATATACCTCTGCTTGACCACCGCCATTGACCGTAACATTGGTTACATCTGTTATCAATTCTTTACCTTCATATTTACCGCCGAAATTAGACACAACATCTTGTGTGATACTTTTTCCAATAAGTGAAATTGTAGAACCTGAAGTAGGCTTAACATCTACCTTTTTAGCCTCCACATAAACAACCACTAAACCACCCTCTGCTGCGGAAACATTTAATTGATCGGCTACTATTTTCTCTTTTTCTCTATTAACGATCTTCGCTCCTTTTTTGGCAGATAAACTATTCAAAGATTGATAGTATACCTTAACACTGATATTATTTCCTTGAAGCGCATTTAAAGTATTCATTTTAATACGTAATGCACCGTTTTTGTTGATAACTTGGATATTCTCAGAATTAGCCCCTTCCGTCACTACCTCATTGGAATTCCCATGAATTAATTCAACCTGAATTTTATCTGTAACATCTACCGAATTAAACGTACCCACGTTCTGCTTTGTCTGAGCAATACCTAATTGCGCAATAAAAAATAAAATAGCACCTAATCCTAATTTTTTCATATCAATATATTCTATTCGTATAACTATCCTGCAAAATATGCACCATTCCTGACTTTAAGATAAAATTTAGCAGATTTTAACAAAAATAAATAAAAAACACAGCCCAACAAAAAAGCGTACGAAGTGAAATTACCTCATACGCTTTTTAGTACTACTTAAATGTAGACTCAATCGATATTATAACTTGCTATTAACATCAATTGCATTCAACTCTTGGAAAGCTTGTTTCAAACGTGTAACGAAAGCTTCTTCTCCCTTACGTAACCAAACGCGGGGATCGTAGTATTTTTTATTTGGAGAATCAGCTCCTTCAGGATTACCGATTTGACCTTGTAAATAATCATGGTTTTTAGCTTCATACTCACGAACACCATCCCACATAGCCCATTGCATATCTGTATCGATGTTCATTTTGATTGCACCATATGAAATTGCTTCTGCAATCTCCTCAGGAGTTGAGCCCGAACCACCGTGGAAAACAAAATTAACAGGTTTATCAGCAGTTAAATTAAATTTCTCGCGAATGAATTCTTGTGAGTTATGTAAAATAACAGGTTGTAATTTTACATTTCCCGGCTTATATACTCCGTGTACATTACCAAAAGCTGCTGCTACAGTAAATTTATCAGACACCTTTGATAATTCTTCATAAGCATAAGCTACCTCTTCCGGTTGTGTATATAATTTTGAACTATCAACATCAGAATTATCTACACCATCTTCTTCACCACCTGTTACACCCAATTCGATTTCAACAGTCATTCCAAGCGGCTTCATACGCGCTAAGTATTTTGCCGAAATCTCAATATTTTCTTCAATTGGCTCTTCAGACAAATCTAACATATGAGAAGAGAATAATGGTTTACCATGTTGTGCGAAAAACTTCTCACCAGCATCTAATAAACCGTCGATCCAAGGTAATAATTTCTTAGCAGCATGGTCTGTATGCAAAATAACTGCAACACCATAGTGCTCTGCTAATAAATGAACGTGTTGAGCAGCAGCTACAGCACCTAGAATACATGCCTTTAATCCATCATTATTTAACGTTTTACCAGCATAAAATTGTGCTCCACCATTTGACAATTGAATAATTACTGGTGAGTTAACCGCTTTTGCAGTTTCCATAACAGCATTAATCGAGTTTGTACCAGTTACGTTAACAGCTGGTAATGCGAATTTGTGCGTTTTTGCTAATTCAAACAATTCTTGTACTTGATCTCCCGTCAATACACCTTTAAAATCTTTTAGGCTCATATTATAATTTGCTTTTGTTATTTATAATCTCACTATTTATGGACTAAGTTAAAAAAAAAATATTGTTCTACATAATTTATAAAGTGTACTTCTTACACTAACATAATGATCCATGCTCACTAAATAAAGAAGTTTACCCAATAGCATCTATAATTTAATATTCACCTATACGATATTGGATATCAATTACAATTTCTCTAAGTTTGAATTAAAATATAGAACAAATATGTTACACGTATACGGAATCAAAAACTGCAACACAGTGAAAAAAGCGATCAATTGGTTAGAAGAACATCAATTGCCTTATACATTTCACGACTATAAAAAGGAAGGCATCTCTGAAAATAAACTCGAGGAATGGGAAAAAGAAATCAGTTGGGAAAAACTGCTGAATAAAAAAGGAACCACATGGAAAAAACTTGATGTAGAAGAACAAGCGACCGTTACAGATGCACACACCGCTAACCAAGTTCTGATCAAAAACACAAGTATGATTAAAAGACCTGTAATTGAAGGTGGAAAGCAAATTTTGCTCGGTTTCGATGAACTAGAATACGCTTCCTCTCTAAAATAATCGTTACAATCCGACTATTTCTTCGAAAAAATTTAACAATACATCTTTTCATACTATATTTAGGCAGAACAATCCCTACAATTAAGTATGAAAAGATTACCCTTATTGTCAATAAGTATTCTGTCCTTATCATTATCAACTCCAAGTTTTGCTCAACAAAAAAGCAATTATAGTTATACTGAAGCATTTGCTCCTTTATTTTTTAATAATAATGGTGATGAATTTCGCTCAGCAAGTGGAAAACCAGGACCAGCTTACTGGCAAAACAATGCTGACTATAAAATTACAGCAACATTAGACGATCGAAAAAATACAATTGCTGGAAATGTTGAAATAAATTATAGCAATAATAGTCCAGATCAGCTGGACTATGTATGGCTTCAGTTAGACCAAAATATGTTCTCCAAAGAAGGTCGAGGTCAAGCCATATCTCCATTAACAAAAAGTAGATATGGTGATGCTAACGCAAGTTTTGATGGTGGCTATACGATATCTTCTGTCACCGATCTAACTGGTAAACCGGTTGATTATATCATCACCGATACCCGCATGCAAATTAGGCTAACTCAAGCCTTAGCAGCAAAAGGTGGTAAAACAGGATTTAAGATACAATATTCATACACAATACCAGAGTATGGTGCCGATAGAACGGGAATACTAAAAGCCGCCAAAGGTAATGTTTTTGCCATCGCACAATGGTTCCCTAGAGTGTGCGTTTATGACAACATTCGAGGATGGAATACAATACCTTATACGGGGCCTGGCGAATTTTATCGTGAATTTGGTAATTATCAGGTACAGATAACGGCTCCCGCGAATCACATTGTAGTTTTGGGGGGAGAACTTCAGAACCCACAAGAGGTATTTACGGCAGAACAGTTAAAACGCTATGAAAATGCCAAAAATAGTGACCAGACAGTCATCATACGTTCTGCACAAGAGGTCGCTCAAGCAAACTCAAGACCAAATAAGAAAAGCCTAACGTGGAAATACATTTTAAATAATGCGCAAGATATTGCATGGGCTTCTTCCTCTTCTTTTATATTGGATGCAGCGAGAATTAATTTGGTCAATGGAAAAAAATCACTTGCTATTTCTGCTTACCCAGAAGAAAGTAATGGTAATAATGCCTGGGAACGTTCTACCGAGTATACCAAAGCGGCCATTGAACATTACTCCAACAAATGGTTTGATTATCCCTATCCTGTAGCTGTCAACGTAGCTTCCAATGTTGGAGGCATGGAATACCCTGCATTATCTTTTTGTGGCAATAAAGCACGTGCTGGATCCTTATGGGGAGTAACAAATCATGAATTTGGCCATAACTGGTTTCCCATGATTGTATCGAGCAACGAAAGAGAATTTGGCTGGATGGATGAAGGATTCAACTCTTTCATAAATGAAATTGCAACCGAAAGTTTCAATAACGGTGAATATTTTAAACAAGTTGGAGATCCAAACAGTCAAGCAGTCCGATTTACAGATCCTCGCTTGGAAGCGATAATGAATACACCACAAAGCATGGATGAACGCAATATTGGTATATTGCTTTACTATAAACCTGCTTATGGTCTCAAATTATTAAGAAATGAAATTATTGGCGCAGAACGTTTTGATTATGCATTCAAAAAATACATTTCTGATTGGGCCTATAAACATCCGACACCAGAAGATTTTTTCCGTTCAATGGAAAATGGGACAGGGGAAAACTTAAATTGGTTTTGGCGCGGTTGGTTTCTAAACAACTGGCGTCTTGATCAGGCAATCAATAAAGTAACATACATAAAAAATGACCCTAAATTAGGTTCCGTTATTACGGTTCAAAATTTAGAAAAACTTCCTATGCCTGTAGTAGTTGAAGCCACAACAGTATCAGGAAAGAAAATTCGAAAAAAATTACCTGTAGAAGTTTGGGAAAGAAACCAATCTTTTGACTTCAAAATAGATTCAAAAGAACCTTTAATATCAGTTCAATTAGATCCTGATAAAGTTTTTCCAGACCATGTTCCGGAAAACAATATCTGGACAGCAAAATAAAAAACAGAAAATCTCATATACAATCATATATGAGATTTTTTTATTAAAATAATTTCTTTTAAATACATTACTACTTATATTTATGTATTTTTGGTTATATAAAAAGGAAAAATGAAAACAGCATTCATACATAGTTTAAGCATATTGACACTTCTGGGAATTACCAGTATCTTCAGCAATCTCAAAGCGCAAGAAAAAATAAAAGGAATTGCCATGGAATTGGTCAGTAGTCAAAAAATTGAAGGAGTTTCTATCAAAAATACCCGTACAAATAAAATTGTGCAAACAGATCAAGAAGGCAATTTTATCATTGATGCTCAATTGAATGATTATTTAGCGATAGAGGCTACCGGATATGAAAAAGACACTGTTTTTGTCTATGATTATGGTGTTAAAAGAGTCTATCTAAATAGATTAAATTCAGTAATTGAACTAAATGAAGTCTATATTGAAAGAATGACAGATAGTAGATTAATTGCAGAAATCAATGCAACAAAAATCGCTGGAAAATACTCTGATGTTGGTCAACAACGTGGCGGTATCCGTCTCTCTCCTTCTCGACTATTTAGTAAAGAAGGAAAAAGAGCACGTCAAAACTACAAACTTTTAGTAGAGGAGCAACATAAAAGAGCTATCGATCGTAAATTCACAGATGACTTAATCCAATCCGTAACGCCTCTAAAAAATCCAGATTTGGCACTTTTCAAAGAGCAATACAGACCGACTTACAAATTCATTGAGCAAGCCTCAGCAGAAGATGTTAAGCTGTATATTATAGATGCCTACAAAAAATACAACACGAAAAAAGGAAAATAGTATATTCAACTTTATTATAAGTTCAAAAAAGCTTTAAACCAAAATATTTCACATATAAGGTTTAAAGCTTTTTCATTTTTAAAGCCTTTATACGAACATTGAATCATTATCGCGCAGATTCTTTACCATTCTGCGTTCAAACTCCCCATACTTTATTTAAAAATTTCTTTCTTTTTATTTTGAACAAGTTTAAATAAGTTAGGCTATGTAAAAATACTTTACAACAGCTTTATAAACATTAATTATCATTATATCAAGAACAGAAACAAAAAAAACTTCCTCTTTTTTCATATAATAAACTATATTTGACTTTGAAAAGACAATCAATAAACATTAAAAAACAACCCACTTAAAACATATTTATGCTTTTTAAAAAATCGATTAGCAAATTAATCGCAGAAGCAGAGCTAAATGGCCAAGGTACATTAAAACGTACACTCTCCAGTTCTGGACTTATTGCATTAGGAGTAGGTGCCATTATAGGTGCAGGCTTATTTTCACTGACAGGTATAGCGGCGGCCGACCATGCTGGTCCTGCTGTAGTACTCTCTTTTATTATTGCGGCTGTAGGCTGTGGTTTTGCAGGTTTATGTTATGCAGAATTTGCATCGATGATCCCGGTTGCTGGATCTGCTTATACCTATTCATATGCTACGATGGGTGAATTTATGGCGTGGATAATTGGATGGGATCTAGTCTTAGAATATGCTTTGGCAGCAGCTACGGTATCTGTTAGTTGGTCCCAATACTTCAATCAACTTCTCGTAACATTAGGCGTCGAAATTCCAACTCAATTTCTACACGGTCCTTGGGAAGGTGGTATTGTCAATGTCCCTGCAATTATCATTGTTTGTTTACTATCACTACTTTTAATGCGCGGTACAGAAGAATCTTCTTTTGTAAATAACATTTTAGTTATTCTAAAAGTTGCTGTAGTTCTAATTTTCATTGTATTGGGTTGGGGATTCATAGATCCAGCGAATCACACACCTTTTATACCTGTCAATCATGGAGAAGAAATGGTGAAAAGTGGCCAGTTAAGCTTCTGGAGTTTTCTGGGTAGCGATGATTTTGGTCATTTTGGTTTTAGCGGTATCCTGAGAGCGGCTGGAGTTGTATTTTTTGCTTTTATCGGTTTTGATGCCGTTAGTACTGCTGCGCAAGAAGCTAAAAATCCTAAAAAAGGAATGCCAATCGGTATTATTGGTTCTTTGATTATCTGTACCTTACTATATGTATTGTTTTCATATGTATTGACTGGATTGGCACCTTACACTGAGTTTAAAGGTGATGCCAAACCTGTTGCCACTGCATTTGCAAAAACAGGCTATACCTTCTTAAACACAGCTTTAATCGTAACGATTATCGCTGGATATACATCTGTAATTTTGGTAATGCTTTTAGGTCAAAGCCGTGTATTTTATTCAATGAGTAAAGATGGTCTATTACCTCGAATATTTTCAGATCTATCAAAAAGACAGACTCCTTGGAAAACAAATTTAATTTTCATGGTATTTGTAAGTATTTTTGCCGGATTTGTACCCGTATCCGATTTAGGCCACATGGTCAGTATTGGTACCTTATTTGCATTTACATTAGTGTGTATAGGGATACTTGTATTACGCAAGACTGAACCAAACCTGGAACGTCCATTTAAAACACCATTTGTACCACTTATTCCCATACTCGGTATTTTAGTCTGTGTATTAATGATGGCATCATTACCTGTTGAATCTTGGGAACGACTAGGCATCTGGATGTTGATCGGTGTAATAATCTACTTTGTTTATAGTAAAAAACATTCGAAAATAAGAAAAGAATATGCCGCAGAGCATAAGACAGAAGAATAACATAAAAAAGGCTGTTTCGAGATCGAAACAGCCTTTTTTATGTTATTCTAATAATTCAATATCCTAAAGAAAGGAAACTTGGATTTAATTTTCTTCTTTTGGTTCTACCTCGGTTACAATATAAACATCCTCATTTTCTTTCTTCATTTTATATTTCTCACGAGCTATCCTTTGCACTTCACGTTGATCAGAGCGGATGTCTGTTATGGTTTCTATAATACTCTCATTTTCTTTCTCGTAAAACGCTTTCTCTCTCTCCAAATTACTTTTTTGATGCTGGTAACTATATTGTGTTGCAAAATCATTACGATCAAAAAAACACATCCAAACAGTAAAAGCTATACCAGCTAAAAAATATTTGTTTCGAATAAGTGCTAAAAATCTATCCATAGTACAAAAGTAATATTTAAGATCTATACATGCTAAATCTCAATTAAATATAAAAACATTTATCTGAAAATTAGCTAAAGTCTAATTATGTACATATTAATTATGGAAAAACTGCGTGATAATCATCTATTATAAAAGAACCTGTAACTTTTCTTCATTAGAAATGCGCAATCATCATCAAAAAATGAATCACCCATACTGTATCCATAAAACGATAAATCCAATATCATTACTTTTATATAAGCGCAATAATATTGCGGATCTAAGCAAAATTATCTAAGTTTAACCCTATTATTGAATAGAATCGAGCAAATGAAATATTATCTTATAGCAGGCGAATCTTCCGGAGATTTACATGGTGCAAACTTGATCAACGCATTAAAAGTCGAAGATCCAAACGCTACCTTCAAAATCGTAGGCGGCACACAGATGGAAGAAGCTGCAGATCAAAAGGCCTTAATACACACTTCGCAAATGGCCTTTATGGGCTTTGTCGAAGTATTAAAAAACTTAGGTACCATTTCAAAAAATCTAAAAAAGGTAAAAGAAGATATTATTAAAGAAAAGCCTGATTGTGTCATTTTAATTGATTTCCCCGGCTTTAACTTAAAAATCGCAGATTTTGCCAAAAAAAAAGGTATAAAAACATGTTACTATATTTCTCCGAAAGTATGGGCATGGAATCAAAAACGTGTGATTAAAATAAAACGTGTCGTCGATCACATGTTCTGTATCCTTCCCTTTGAAGTCGATTTTTATAAAAAATGGAAAATGCCCGTTGACTATGTTGGAAATCCATTACTAGATGCTATTTCATCTTACAAGTTCAATCCTAATTTCATTGCTGAACAACAGCTCAGCGAACGGCCAATCATCGCATTGCTGCCTGGTAGCCGTAAAATGGAAATAGAGAAGTTATTACCGGTTATGGCAAATTTAACCTACCTCTTTCCAATGCATCAATTTGTAATTGCAGGAGCACCAAATTTTGATAAATCATACTACCAGCAATACATTGGGGATCAAAATATACCAATTGTATTTAATGCTACTTACGATTTATTAAAACATGCTGAGGCAGCAGTCGTAACAAGTGGGACAGCAACATTGGAGACTGGAATTCTTAAAGTACCTCAAGTCGTTGTTTATAAAGCCATTGCACTATCCATATGGATTGCTAAACAGGTCATTAAAGTAAAATTCATTTCGCTGGTCAATTTAATTAATGACTTCTTGTCTGTAAGAGAATTGATTCAAGACGATTGTACCACTTACGATATTGCACAAGAGCTAGATCAATTGATCAATAAAGCAGAATACCGGGCAAGTGTAATGGAAAATTATGAAACATTGGCCCAAAAACTAGGAGAACCAGGAGCATCAAACAAAACCGCTAAATTAATTGTTCAGTATTTGAAGTAGCGCATTAAACCTTCAAAAACGCTATTCGTCAAACAGATGTTGTTTAACATAAAAAACAAATAGCCATGAAAAAAATAATTACAATTTTTGCCCTTGCTTTTTTGGGATTTCAGTCATATGCACAAAGTAATGTTGAGCACATCAGCAAATTAGAAATTGGGAAAAAGGCTAAAAAAGTCTACAATACCAAATCCTCTGACTCGACGATTAATTTGCATATTGACACGTTGATCATGGGTGATAAAGCTTCTTTGATGTTTTACGCAAACAAAAATGTCATTTTGAATGTTGGTCACGCCATTATAGGTAATAATGCTTCTATTTCGGGAACAGATGGAAAAAATAACGGTTCCAATTTTGATATTCAAGCTAATATTCAAAAATTAGGTTCGCTGTATATTATAGCGAAGGGAGATAATGCCTTTAATGGAACAAAAACATTTCCAAATGGTAATGGTGGAAATGTTAAATTGACACTTTCAGAAAATAGCCTTGTACCGCAAAGAGAAAATAAAAAACAACCTAATTATTTGCAGATTGCAAATGAAGGTGGTGGTAAAAATGTCAATGCAACCAGCGATTTAAGATCGATTTATGATCGCGTGAGACAAGCTCCCGCTGGCTTGAGAGGACTTCCTCAAGGTCAGATCTATTCCGGTAGCCCGGGTACAGATGGCAAGACTGAGATTATAACGATTAAATAAGAAAAAGCGAGCAATGCTCGCTTTTTCTTATTTAAAATTATTTTAAAGGCATCCTTTAAGCTTTAATTCATAAGCTACGACAAGTCTCGTCATTCTATCATAGCGGGCCATTCCCTCCTTTTGATTATTATGCTTCAAATAGCCATTATAGAAGATCCCTGAGATTTTATTAGTCCAGCCAGTATAATTGCTCCAAAAAGTAGCTTCCTCCTTCAGATCATCTATTACAAGTTGGGAAAGGCGTTTTTTATAAGTAGCAAACAATTCCTCATCTATTCCCCTAAGCTCCTGTAGCATATACGATGTTGTTTGTAAATAGCTGGAATAGCGGTAAAAAAGCTCTGGATGATTTTTCAATCGCACATAGGCGATAAAATTTGCCTCGTCTTCAAAACCCACACCCTGTTGATGAGCCAATTCATGAACATACGTAAAAGGACTTGAAAAAACAGGCATCGCTGTATTCACATGTGCTTCATGTGTAAAAGGATTAAAATATCCTGACACACCAAAATAGGAGACCCAATGACTATTAAGGGGACCCTTTGCACCGACTAAAGTAGTTGAAAGAAAAGATTGAAAAGTCGTATCCGACTGTACTAATGCTATCATCTCTCTTTTTATCTTTTCATTCTGATGCTCCCATTGTTTTGGATTTATTTGGGAACGCAAAACATTTGTCGAATCGAGACATGTTTCCAGGACAACAAGATAATCAGCTAACTTTAGACTATCTGTGCTTAAACCTATATTTTGTACAATGGGTATCCGGTAATAGTTCATCCCCCAACTTATGTAAAAAAACAAGTATAAGCCCAAAATTACGTTAATAAGATATACTAGGAATCTACCGGCATAAACATACCTTTTTTTAAATAGGTACTTAACAACTTTAACGATTAGTAGTAAAAGGCAACAAACAGCAAAAAAGTAAAATAAGTCCCCAATACTAAAAGGTAAATAACCAAAAATAGCTTGTGGTAAATATGAAAAAGAAGGATACCACATTCTTGAATAATAGTGCTCAACAAAAAAAGTATTTCCTTCCAGAATAGTGATTATTGCGGTAATAAAACACAGTATTGCAAAACAGATAAGTGGTTTCTTTAGCATAAACGTTGTTTAGATATTAGCTCTCATTTTCAAAATATAGCTTATAATAATTCATCCCCTTATCTTCATCAAATCCCTTTTCAATATATTCTCGTTTACCATGCAAATAAACATGAAAATTTTTATCCAGCTTTAATACGGTCTTATAAGATGCTTCCATTTTTTTAACCGCTTTGTCAGCGATATCAAAACTGCTTTGAAAAGGAGAATCAAATTCATCTTCAAATCCAGATCGGAAGTCATTAAACATTGTTGCTGCAATAGGATTGCCAATTACTTCCTCCTCAAATTCCTCTTGATCAAAGGTCTCTTTTTCTTTAAAGTAATTCAATGATTTATTGAGCAGATCAATCTTATCAGCCTTTTCTAACTCAAACATATCATCCAATTTCTCATTTACAAAGTTTTTATAAACTTTCAAATAGTTACCCGTCTGATTAAAATCATCATTACGAATTTTTATCTTTAGAAAATCATCTTTCCAATAAACTGCCTCTGTTTTATTCGTTTGATCGACAACCAGCACCTTATAACCTTCCTCTTCTTCTACATTGACTATGATCACACCCTTATCCAATTTATTAATATTAATTGCTTCTTCCTCATAATCCAATTGAAAACCACCTTGATTCGGATATACTTTTAGATAAGTTTCCTTATTTTCTGACTTAAAAATTCCGACAGCATCATAATTCTCCCCCTCAATCTGTACATTTTTCAATGAAACCACATACACCTCACCAGGTTTGATCTTCGGGTGCATACAAACTTCATATAAGTGTTTTGCAATCTGCTGAGAGTATTCATGAAAAGCTAATTGTTCATTAAAGAATTGTTTTGTAAAGTGATAAATTTCATTTAACGCCAGCTCTCCATTGGGATGAAATAAGCGATAAACTTCATTTACCTTTGCAAAAGGACTCATAAAATATTGCATGAGCAGAGGGGGGAGTACATCGTCATTCTCAAGTGGAACTGGTTGCTCTGATAATATATAAAATTCCTCTTGTGACTTGTTGCCTACGCGATGGATAGAAAGTTGATCGAATGTAGCATCTTGATGAAAAAACATATTTCTTATTTAAATCTTATTTTTAAAAATTATATAAATCGACAGCGATTTTAAATGTTTCGCAATGTGCATTAACAATATCTTTGATATGCAAAGAATAGCCTCCTCCCATACAAACTTGAACCGGAACCTGATATTGCAAACAATTTAACAGAACAAACTCATCTCTTAATCGACAGCCTGCTGGAGAAAGTTTCAATTTCCCCAATTTATCTGTCGCCAGAATATCAACTCCGGCCTGGTAAAAAACAAAATCTGGTTTGACTTTGTTGAAGAGATTCGGCAGATGCTTGCTAAGCAACTGCAAATATACATCATCAGTTATACCATCCGAAACAGGAAGATCCAAATCAGAATTTTCTTTGATAAATGGAAAATTTTTATCCCCGTGAATCGAAAAAGTAAAAACATCTTGGTCGTCTTGAAATATATGAGCGGTTCCGTTGCCCTGATGCACATCGAGGTCGATGATTAAAATTTTTTTTGCCAGCTTATTTTTAAGCAGATAACGAGCGGCCACAGCTTGATCATTCAATAAACAAAAGCCCTCTCCAAAATCATAACCCGCGTGATGCGTTCCACCTGCAATATTAAACGAAATACCATTTTGTTGCGCATATAGTGCGGACTTTATCGTACCATCTACCAGATAACGTTCTCGATCAACTAGACTCCTTGTTAAAGGAAAACCAATTCTCCGAACCATCTTAGGATCTAATGTCAGATCAAATAAAGTCTGCACATAGTCGGGATCATGCGCTAAACAAGCAATTTCAAATGACACAAGTAGAGGTTCAAAAAAATTTTCCGCTTTCACTACACCTTCGTGTAATAGCTGTAATGGAATCAATTCATATTTTTCCATCGGAAATCGATGGCCTGCACGTACAGGATGAATATATTCGGGATGGAACGCGATCTTTAACAAAGCTGTATATTTAAAACTTCACTAAGATAATAAAAAGGATATTTAATGGTTTTTATTGTGGATAATATTTAAAAATAATTGTTTCCCCCTCTAAAAAATAGCATATTTGATTTCAACTAATTAAATTTATGGAACTTAGCACCAAACCACAATTATCAGCCGAAGAGCAACGTGTATTAGGCTCTTTAATCGAGAAGTCAAAGGTCACCCCAGAATATTACCCGATGTCACTGAACGGTCTCCAAAGTGCCTGCAACCAAAAAACGGCTCGAAGACCTGTGGTACAATATTCCGATGAGACCATTATCAATACCTTAGCCATACTGAAAAAAAAGGGTCTTATCGCGCATGTTGTAGGTGGAGGTAGCCGTGTGACAAAGTATAAACATAATTTTGCCATACAATTTCCATTAGTTCCATCAGAACTAGCAATCATCTGTCTTCTACTACTTCGCGGACCATTAACAGCCGGAGAAATAAATTCAAATTCAGGTCGTCTGTATGATTTTGAAGCCTTGGAAGACATTACAGAACATCTTGAAAAATTAGCATCAGAAGGATTTGTAAAAGCATTAGAAAAACAACCAGGACATAAGGAAGTGCGATATATACATTTACTCGGTGATATCGATTTGGAACAATTTGAGCAAATACATCCCCTATCCGAAAATACGGTACTCCTTCATAAAAGAATTGAAACATTAGAACAAGAATTAGCACAATTGAAACAACAATTTCAAGAACTTTGGGATGAACTGCATTAAAATAGACTGTTTATTTTATCCTTCTTTCAATGTGATTTATTAAGAATCGCGAGCGCACAATGGTAAGCTCAACTTCAAAAAAGATCATGTGATGTTAGATAAAAATAAAATCAGTTTACATTATTTAAATCCGCAGCTTCGCTTTACTTTTTATAAACAATATAAAACGGAACAACATGAAATTTGGACAGGTATCAAATCCACAAGAAATAGATTTTACGTTACCCCCTACTTCCCCGGATACGCTAAAATTATTAAAAAAGAATAAAAACAAGGAAGCATTTGCCATCTATGTCGGATGTGCTAAGTGGAATAAATCGGACTTAAAGGGCTTTTATCCGAAAGGAACGAAAGATGAACTTCCCTACTACAGTAGCCAGTTTAACAGTATTGAACTCAATGCAACCTTTTATAATGCACCATCAAAAGAGCAAGTTGAGACTTGGAAAAAAAAGACTCCCACAGACTTTAAATTTTTCCCTAAAATACCGCAATCAATAAGTCATTATAGCCGTCTATTAAACACTGATGAAAAAGTAAAGGAATTTACAGATAACATCGCTCTCTTTGAAGAAAAGTTAGGAATGATCTTCTTACAAATGCATGATAACTATAAACCAAAAGATATGGAACGCCTCCGTGAGTTTCTCTCTAAATTTCCGAAAGGACTACCACTTGCAGTAGAAGTTCGTAATCAGGAATGGTTTTCCAAAGCTGAAACAGCAACTGCATTTTACAAGTTACTTGAGGAATTTGACATTACAAATGTCTTAGTTGACACAGCAGGAAGACGCGACCTCTTACATATGCATTTAACTACTCCATCGGCATTCATTCGCTATGTCGGAGCCAATGATCCGTCTGATTACACCAGATTGGACGACTGGGTTATGGTCATTAAACAATGGCGGGAAGCAGGTCTACAGAGACTATATTTTTTCATTCATCAAAACATCGAACTGGAATCACCACTTTTAGCAAGTTATTTCATCAAAAAGCTGAATAAGGAATTAAAACTTGATTTACATATTCCAGGTAGTGACAAATTATTTTAAAATTATCACTTAGCAGTGCATGATGTAAATTGTAAATCTAATTTAGAATATCATGTAAAAAAAGAGGCATCCTTTATTTAAGGATGCCTCTTTTTGATATTTATTGCAAATTATTTTTTCGCAAAACGGAAGTTCTTTCCAATAAAACGAGAATTTGCACCTAATTCTTCTTCAATGCGTAACAATTGATTGTATTTAGCCATACGATCAGAACGTGAAGCCGACCCAGTTTTAATTTGACCACAGTTCAAAGCAACAGCTAAATCAGCGATTGTTGAATCTTCAGTTTCACCAGAACGGTGAGACATAACCGAAGTGTAGTTTGAATTCTGTGCCAAAGTAACAGCATTAATTGTTTCAGTTAAAGAACCAATTTGATTAACTTTTACTAAGATTGAATTTGCAGTATCTGTATTGACACCTTGTTGCAAGCGTTTTGTATTTGTAACAAATAAATCATCACCAACCAATTGAATAGTAGCGCCAATTTTTTCTGTTAACAATTTCCAACCTGACCAATCATCTTCCTGCATACCATCTTCGATAGATATAATTGGATATTTTTCAGTCAATTCTGCTAAATAAGCAACTTGTTCTTCGGAAGTACGGATAGCACCTTTATCACCTTCAAATTTAGTATAATCGTATTTACCGTTTACATAAAATTCTGAAGCAGCACAATCTAAAGCTAGACAAATATCAGAACCTGGTTTGTAACCAGCTGCTTCAATTGCTTTTAATACAGTTTCAATAGCATCTTCAGTACCATCAAAAGTCGGAGCAAAGCCACCTTCATCACCTACTGCAGTAGATAGACCGCGGTCATGTAAAATCTTTTTCAAGTTATGGAATACTTCCGTTCCCCAACGTAAAGCTTCAGAGAATGAAGGAGCGCCTACTGGCATAATCATAAATTCTTGGAAAGCAATAGGAGCATCAGAGTGAGAGCCACCATTAATGATGTTCATCATTGGAATAGGCAATGTATTAGCATTAACACCACCAATATAACGGTATAATGGTTGACGAGACTCTTGGGCAGCAGCTTTTGCAACAGCTAAAGAAACACCTAAAATAGCATTAGCGCCTAAGTTTCCTTTATTTTCAGTACCGTCCAAATCAATCATGATTTTGTCGATTGCATTTTGCTCAAAAACATCAACACCTGCTAAAGCCTCAGCAATTTTAGTGTTTACATTTTCTACTGCTTTCAAAACACCTTTACCTAAGTATTTTGATTTATCACCATCACGCAACTCTACTGCTTCGTGAACACCTGTAGAAGCACCAGAAGGCACTGCAGCACGTCCAACGAAACCATTTTGTGTCGTTACATCTACTTCGATAGTAGGATTTCCGCGCGAATCCAAAATCTGACGCGCATGTACATCAATAATTAAACTCATTGTAATATTGGTTTAAACTTTTTATATAGTATTTTATACAATACTTAGTGTAATTTTTACACTAAAAAATTATATTCTGATTTAATAATCAAATATAAATAAAATTGAGCTTATTAAAAAACGTAAACCACAATTTTATGGCAAGAATGAATATATAAAGTGCAAAAAAAGAGGTTAGCAAATTGCTAACCCCTATCTTTATACTGATCGATTATTTTTTAATCAACTCAATGAAATCATCAAATAAATAACGTGAATCATGTGGACCAGGTGACGACTCTGGATGATATTGTACCGAGAACGCATTTTTTCCAATTACACGGATACCTTCAATCGATTGGTCATTTAAATTGATGTGCGTAACTTCAACTTTATCTGACTGTTCAATATCTTCCGCAACAACACCAAAGCCATGATTCTGAGAGGTAATCTCACAACGGTTAGCAATAATATTCTTAACCGGATGGTTGATACCACGGTGACCGTTGTGCATTTTTTTCGTACGGATATCATTTGCCAAAGCCAATATCTGGTGTCCAAGACAGATTCCAAACATCGGTTGGTCTGCCGCTAAGATATCTTTTACCGTTTGAATTGCGTAACTCATCGCTGATGGATCACCAGGACCATTAGAGATGAAATATCCTGCAGGATTCCATTCTTGCATTTCTGCAAAAGTAGTTTTAGCAGGGAATACTTTTGCATACACTTCTCTTTGAGAGAAATTGCGAAGAATATTCTTTTTAATACCTAAATCTAATACTGCCACACGTACAGGAGCATCTTCATTACCATAAAAATAAGGTTCTGTAGTAGAAACCTGAGATGATAATTCAAGTCCATCCATGGAAGGAACAGTAGCTAAAGTAGCTTTTAATGCTTCAACATCTAAGTTTTCAGATGAAATAATAGCATTCATTGCACCTTTATTACGGATATGACGCACCAAAGATCGCGTATCAATATCTGAAATACCAACTAAATTTCCCTCTTCAAAATAGCTCTGAATAGATTCGTCGGCCATTTTGCGACTATAGTTAATATTATAATTTTTACAAACTAATCCTGCGATTTGAATCTTACTAGATTCAGTATCATCTTCATCAATTCCATAGTTACCAATATGGGCATTGGTTGTTACCATAATTTGTCCGAAATATGAGGGATCGGTAAAAATCTCTTGGTAACCTGTAGTTCCGGTATTGAAACAAATTTCGCCAGTAGTCGTTCCAATTTTTCCCGCTGCTTTTCCGTGATAAACCGTTCCGTCTTCTAAAACTAAAATTGCAGGCAATTTGCTGTAGTTGGTCATTATTTATTAAATATAAAATTGTTTTTCCTAATTCCTTGCTTTATCGAAGTTTTGGTGTATAAAAAAAGCCCTAAATGGGCTAAATAATCAATTAACAATTGATTCAACGATAACGAAATTATCGTTTTTTACAACATTTGCGAAAGCATTTACTTCAATTTTCACAGGAGACAAAGGTATAACAAAATCATCAAAGTAAAAAGACTTTTTTTATAATATTGTGATATTCCCAAAATATAACGTTAAAATCACCAATCTTAATAAGATAATGAAGTGTTTATTAATCACTTTCAATTACATTGCCCGATGCATCGCGAAAATTTCCAATGACAATCATAACAAGATCAATAATATACCAGATACCACATCCGCCAAAGGTCAATAATTGAATAATCCCAGTACCGATCTTACCTACATAAAAACGGTGAACACCAAACGGTCCTAAAAAAATACAAAGTAATAAACAGGCTAACCACCTCTCATCTCTATTTTGATTATTTGATTGCTGGGTATAATACATCGGTTGACGAACACCACATGATGGACATACTTCTGCCTTCGCATTAATAATAGCTCCGCATTCTACACAATATTTTTGTGCTGCTTGATTCATAATGTAATTAGTTTAGACACTAAAGTTACAAACTACCGTTCAATACAGGAGCTAAAAAATAAAAAAAGCGATTACATCGTATGTAATCGCTTTTTCTACCAAAAAACAATCAATTACAAATTGATTGCTTTCCAGATCATATCCTTCAATTGCAAAATATTTTTTCCTGCAACAGATGATATAAAGATATACGGTAATCCTTCCGGAACTTCTTTTTCCATTTCTCTCTCCAATTCATCATCCAACATATCAGCCTTAGTAATCGCCAATAATTTTGGTTTATCACGAAGTTCTGGATTATAAACTGAAAGCTCATTTAATAGAATATCATATTCCTGCTTTATCGTGCGCTCCGTATCTGCAGGCACCATAAATAATAAGACAGAGTTTCGTTCAATGTGCCTTAAGAATCGATATCCTAAACCCTTACCTTTAGAGGCACCCTCAATAATACCAGGAATATCTGCCATTACAAAAGATTTCCCATCACGATAACTCACGATACCAAGATTAGGAACTAAGGTAGTAAAAGGATAGTTCGCAATTTCAGGTTTCGCCGCTGAAACAACAGATAATAGTGTAGATTTTCCCGCATTTGGAAAACCAACCAATCCTACGTCGGCTAATACTTTCAATTCTAGAATAATCCAACGCTCTTGTCCAGGTAGACCCGGCTGCGCAAAACGTGGCGTTTGCTGAGTTGAAGATTTAAAGTGCCAGTTACCTAACCCACCTTTACCACCGGGAGTTAAAATTTGCATCTCTCCATCCTCAGTGATTTCAAATAAAACCTCTCCCGTTTCAGCATCTTTAGCCACTGTTCCTACAGGAACCTCTAAAATTTCATCCTTCCCTGAGGCACCCGTACTTGTAGCGGAACTACCTGATTCACCACTGGAAGCAATGATATGCTTCCTATATTTTAGGTGCAATAAAGTCCATAATTGTGTATTCCCTTTAAGGATAATATGACCTCCACGACCACCATCACCTCCATCGGGTCCACCCTTCATGGTTGTTTTATCTCGATGTAAGTGCGCTGAGCCTGATCCTCCGTGTCCCGATCGACAACACACCTTCACATAATCGACAAAATTAGAACCTTGCGCCATAGAAATAAAATATATTTGTTATTAAAACGTCTCCGCTTTATTATTTAATAATTGTCAATAATAGCAGTCAATTCTCCAAAAATAAAATCGATATCACCAATACCGTTTACTTTGGACAATTTACCTTGTGCTTCATAATATGGTAACACATGAATAGTTTTTGTAAAGTATTCATCAATACGTTTTACCAATTTATCAGCAGCATCATCCACACGGCCAGAAATCTCCTGACGTTTAGCAATGCGTGTTTTTAATTCATCTTCATTTACATCTAAAGCTATAACTACAGAGATAGAAGAATTAATACCAGTTAAAAATGCGTCCAACGCCTCTGCTTGTGCCACAGTACGTGGAAAGCCATCAAAAATAAATCCTTTTGCGTCCGGATTTTTCTTCACCTCCTCTTCCAACATCGCAATCGTAACCGAATCAGGCACTAAGTTTCCGTCAGCAATAATCTGACTGACTTGTTGACCTAGAGCTGTCTGGTTTTGAATATGAGCTCTAAAGATATCACCTGTTGAAACATGAACTAACTGATATTTATCGATAAGCTTCTGCGATTGTGTTCCCTTTCCTGCCCCCGGAGGGCCAAATATTACAAGGTTTAGCATAGTAGTATTTAGAGTAATAGAGTAAAAAAATAAAAGCCTAATCGCTATATTGATTAGGCTTTTCAAATAGTGCGCTCAAAGGGAGTCGAACCCCTAACCTCCTGATCCGTAGTCAGGTGCTCTATCCAATTGAGCCATGAGCGCGTCAACCATTACGTCATCTTCATTGCTGTTCTTCCGTTTTGGTGATGCAAATATAGGCAAAATAGCACTGCCTCCAAATTTTTTTTTCAATTTTTATCTAATAGACTGATAATGAAACAAAATAAAAAATCATCAATCAAATACAATTATGCTTAATCATAATCAACAGATATAAAGAGCTCGCACACGGCGAAATTCGATATATATAACCACCAAAGAAGAATTTTTAATCCCTAAATCACCCATTATATATATTCAAGTTATTTCATCTTTGAAAGGATTATCTTAAAATAATTAAAAAAAGTTTGCCAAAACTCTAAAGCAATTTTTTCAGTTACTATATAAAATGCTGATTGCATTTGAAATACTTTACCTGCACCTCTGTCAACGCATAAACTAGATCTTATTTTAAAAATAGAAGAAAATAAAAACCTTTTAACCAGGAAGACTCGTATAAAAAAACATAAAAGGAATATGGAATATTCTTTATTCCAAATCACCAAATTCAACATACAGCTGTTTGTGGTTTGTAAAACTAACCGGTCGTTTATTTCCCAGAATCATTGCCTTCGACTTACTCCAAGAAAAAGGAACACGATTCTCCCTTTCCTTCAAAACGAGCAGCTGATAAGACTTGTCTGTTTTCATCTGCTTAACATCCGATAACTTAACAGACAAAACCTCATGAAAATCAGGTTTTCTACTGATCAAATGGCTCAGAAATTGTTCTTTCATATTTCCGAATAAGATGTACTGCAAATTTACAGGCCTTGGATTATCTTTATCAAACTGTTTATAATAGACAACCTGCTTGATTTTAAGAGAAATCGAATCTAAAAGCTTAAATCCTCCCCTTTCAAAATGACCTCTATATACATTTGCCTTAAATACTTTGGTCTTATTAACCATTTCTGGCAAAACAAAAACTTCTGGCTCAATCGTATAAACAAATTCTTCAGGAAATGCTAAACGGCTAGTGCGATATTGCTCTAGATCGGCCTTAGAAAATTCAAGCTCCAGAATAATCTGATAGTCGTGTGGCTGATGAAACATAGGTAAATGTTCAGCATATATAGTCTCCATCCCCATCAATAACATTCCATGAATATTAGGCTTATCAGGATAATGAGCTTGCTGGGCAGATATTATTTTGAAAGTGAAGAGTAAAAAAAGGAGACAAATACTTTTATAATTCATTTTGGCGAAATTTAAATATAGCAACAAAAATAGCGGATAGTTAAATAAAGAGTTTAAACGGAGTGTCATATTCCTATTAACCCCAATTAAACTATATGATGAAACCTTCTATTAATAATTTGGAATGGAACAAAAAAAGCTTAGTCGTAATGACTAAGCTTTCCAGTAGTGCACTCAAAGGGAGTCGAACCCCTAACCTCCTGATCCGTAGTCAGGTGCTCTATCCAATTGAGCCATGAGTGCATTTTGAGCGACTTTTATTTAAAGTCATACCCTTTTGTTTGGTGATACAAATATCGGGACTTTTTTCAATTCTGCAAACTATTTTTAAACTTTTTTAGACAAAAAAAGTAATATTTTTATTATCTTATTGATAGTATTACATTTACAAAGGTTATTTTTTTAATATTTTTTTTCACAAAGACGTACTTATGTCCAAAAAAGAAACGAAACTCAGCAAAATACGTATTGACGACATCAGCATTTCATATATGATAAGACCTAGTAAGACAGATAAAGCTGAAAAAACAGTTATCTTTTTACATGGTTTCCCTTTCAATAAAAATATGTGGCGCGCACAGATGCAACAATTAGACGAACAATTTATCGGAATAGCAATCGATATTAGAGGACACGGACACAGCACGCGAGGTCATGGCTTTTTTAGTGTGGATGTTTTTGCAAAGGATTTAATCCAATTCATCACACATTTAAATTTAAATAACGTTGTACTTTGTGGTGTTTCGATGGGAGGCTACATTGCACTGCGCACTTACGAATTAATAGGAAGTACACTTCAAGGACTCATTTTAAGTGACACCCATTCTTTTGCCGATAACAATATGGCAAAACAAAAACGTTTTGATTCAATCCAAGCTTTACTAAAATATGGAAAACGTCCATTTTCATTAGGTTTTATTGAAACAGTATTTTCAAAAAAGACATTAACTGAAAACCCAGAAGCGATTGAAACAATAAAGAGTGCCATTCGGCGAAACGATCTGCAAAACATTTGTGCGACACAATTAGCATTAGCGGCCCGTACAGATACAACAGCTATGTTAAACACTATAACAGTGCCCACATTGGTCATCAAAGGGAAAGAAGATAAGTTAATCACAGATCTACAGACCAAAACCTTACTTGACAATATTGCCCACGTTAAATTTATTGAATTTACGGAATCAGGTCATTTACCTAATTTGGAAGAGCCCGAAAAATTCAGTGGAGAGGTCAACTCCTTCTTAAACTCGCTCTAGTTACAGACATAAAAAAATGCAGTGGATAAAAATCAACACTGCATTAAATTGGATGTACCAAAAGAAAACATTTCTTATAAACCACGGTATTTACTTTGTTTATATTTAAAGAAATCATTCAAATGTTGTAAGTTTTCTTTTCTTTCCTCCGATTTACGGTAAGAAATAATGGAATCCCATATAAACAAAGCAAACACCAATATTGCAAAAAGAACAGGTATGCTCAAGAAGCTACCCGTAGTACCCTGCATAATTAACCAAGTTGAAACAATAACCGTTAATAAAAATTTCATAATAAATCCTAACATTTCGTATAATTTAAAGTGACTGAATAATACGCTGACTCTACCGCCAGACGTCTGAATAAAACCTGTGATGCCGTATCTTGAAATGGCTAGCCTACTGAAAAATATAAATGATCAGAAAACTAACTGGTGGAGAAGAACCAATATATTGATAAATCAAAATATCAGGTCAATTTTTAAAAAAATCAATAGTGTATGGAGAAGGTAAAACCGGTAAGTTTTAGCACTGATTTATATTTAAAAACTGACAAAAATTAAAAAAATTGTAGTAATTAATTTTACATCAACTTCAAATGTACTAATTTTTTTAGACAAAAACAAATGCTACGCGGAAAATTTTAGCTAAAGAACGAGTTACTTGATTTTGTAAACAGCTATAAAATAAGAGCAAATAAAAAAATGACCTCTAATTACCTCCAGTACTGCAGCCAAATTTTAATAATAACAAATTGCTTTTTTAGACAAACTCTACGATTGAATAATTATAATCTTGAATAATTATAATCTGTCATAAAAATGTACTAAATTTTACAGGCTATTTAATTTAAAAAAAATCATTGTTACTTTTGCTAACACTGTTAACTAAAGTTTTAAAGATGGGTGTATCAGAGCGAAAATTGCGAGATTTAGAAAAAATTAGGTTACAAATAATTGAACAATCCTGGCTTATTGTACAGGAGGAAGGTTGGCAAGCACTATCCATTAGAAAAATAGCAGATGCCATTGAATATAGTGTTCCTGTTATCTATAAACATTTTGAAAACAAAGATGCTATTGTAGCCTATTTTACAAAAGTTGGTTTTTCTTTGCTGGCAACACAACTTGCATCTGCTGTAGATTCAAGCAGAACCGCAGACCTGAACTTGTATCATCTAGCGACATCTTACTGGAAATTCGCATTCGAAAATAAGAAATACTATGAAATTATGTTCGGTTTGGGTATTCCCCAATGCGAAGTTGTGAACAGTATCAAAGAGATGAAAGTCGCATCAGATGTCATGTTAAATTGTATTTCCAAATGTATTGAAGAGAATCAAGTCGAACAAATTGATCTATTTTTAAAATTCAAAACTTTTTGGTCTATTTTACATGGTATTATTACCATCGAATTCATATCAAATACAGCAACAGATCCAGAAGTAGTATCCCCTATCCTAACAGATGCTATTGAGGGATTTATTATATCATTAAAACACCACAATAAATAACATGAGTTTATTAGAAGATTTAAAATGGAGATATGCCACAAAAAAGATGAATGGCACTCCAGTAGCACAAGAAAAAGTTGATTACATTTTAGAAGCTGCTCGTTTGGCTCCTACCTCTTCTGGGCTACACCCTTATAGAGTAATTGAAATATCAAATCGCGAATTGAAAGCAAAAATTCAACCTATCGCTTACGGTCAATCCCAAATCGTAGACAGTTCACATATTTTAATATTCGCAGCTTACGATTCCTATACTAAAGAACGTGTAGAAGCACCATTTGCGCAACAGGCGGAAGAAAGAGGATTGCCATCAGGATTTGCAGATGATTATAAAAACAATCTTTATACACAATTATCAGCGTTGTCCCAAGAACAGCAATTTAACCATGCGGCACGTCAGGCTTATATTGGTTTTGGATTAGCCGTAGCCGCGGCGGCAGAACAAAAAATTGATGCAACTCCTATGGAGGGTTTTAACAACCAACAGTTAGATGCCTTACTTGAGTTAGACAAATTAGGCCTTAAATCGGTTACAATCTTAGCCCTGGGTTACCGCGATGAAGCAAACGATTGGTTAGTTAACTTAAAGAAAGTAAGACCAAGCCACGAAGATTTCATTATTAAATTCAACTAAAACATATTTTGGGAACTCAATTATTAGGAGTTCCCGATTCTTAAACATACATTATGAAAATAGAAATTTGGTCGGACATCGTTTGTCCATTTTGTTATATTGGTAAAAAAAGATTGGAACAAGCATTAGCTGCATTTCCTCATCGTGATGAAGTTGAGATTATTTGGAAATCTTATCAACTACACCCGCAATTCCCACAAGGTGCAGCTGGTATTCCCGCAGTAGAGTACATTAAAAATGCAAAAGGTCTAACTAAGGAAGAAACTTTAGGTATGATGCAACAGGTTCAGTCCATAGGAAAATCTCTAGAGATTGATTTTGATTTCGAAAAATCACTAATTGTCAATACCCTCAATGGACATCGTCTTATACATTTTGCACAAGAGCATGGTCTTGGTAATATTTTAAAAGAACGCCTACTAAAAGCCCATTTCAGTGAAGGAGTAGACGTTAATGATACCAATATATTAGTAAACCTTGCAGCGGAAGTGGGGATGGACAAAAAAGAAGTCCAAGAAATGCTGCTTTCTGATCGTTTTACTTACGAAGTCACTCAGGATATTCAAGAAGGTGTAAATCTAGGTTTACGTGGCGTTCCATTTTTCGTATTTAATCAAAAGTTTGGTATTGCTGGAGCACAACCTTTAGAAATGTTTGAACAGACACTCCGTCAAGCATATGAAGATGCTAAAACAGTTATTATCATGAATGATAATGAAGGACCTAGCTGCGACAGTGAAACCGGAAATTGCTAATAGTTTACTATTAGCAATTTTGATTGTCAGACATAACCAAAGAGTTAGCTAAACTTCTGCTCCCGAATCCCAAAATCGTGCAAATAAGTTGAACTTATTTCTTAATTTCGTTTCCTATTTAATGCAGAAAAATTGTAGTATAAATGCAGTTAACTAAACTAGAAATAAAAGGATTCAAAAGCTTCGGCGATAAGATTACAATCAATTTTAATGAAGGCGTCACCGCAATTGTGGGCCCAAATGGTTGTGGCAAATCAAATGTCGTCGATGCGATACGTTGGGTTTTGGGAGAGCAGAGTACACGTATGCTCCGTTCAGAAAAAATGGAAAACATCATTTTTAATGGGACGAAAAATCGTAAAGCGGCAAACCTGGCAGAAGTTTCACTCACTTTTGACAATAATAAAAACGTACTTCCAACAGCATTTACAACAGTCACTGTGACACGTAAGCTGTTTAGAAACGGTGATAGTGAATACCGATTGAACGATGTAAAATGTCGCTTAAAAGATATTACAGACTTGTTTTTAGATACAGGAGTTGGAGCAGATTCTTATTCGATCATCGAACTGAGAATGATTGATGAAATCATCAATAATAAAGAAAACTCCCGTCGAAATCTATTTGAAGAAGCATCTGGAATATCCAAATATAAAGTCCGTAAAAAACAAACGCTAAATAAGCTAAGAGATACTGAACTTGACTTGAGCCGCGTAGATGATTTAATGTTTGAGATTACCAAAAATCTAAGATCATTAGAAGGACAAGCTAAAAAAGCAGAAAAATATACGCTTTTAAAAGATGAATACCGCCAGAGTAGTATCAATTTAGCCTATTACCGCATTGCCGATTTTAGCAGTGAACTGGAACGTCTCCAAGGTCAGGAATCCAAATTAAACAAGCAGAGTACCGACGCACAAGAACATATTAATAAAGCTGAAAATGCACTAAAGCAAATCCGAGAAGACAATCTGGAGCAGGAAAAAAATGTTTCCATACAACAGAAAGCCACCCAGGAATTTATTAATAAAATCCGAAATTACGAGTCGGAAAAAAAAGTTAAAAACGAACAGCTTAAGAATCTTCAGGATAAAGAAAGCAGATTGAATTTTGAAATCAACAATGACAATCAACAACTCAATCATGTTCTTTATACGATCAAAAGGTTAAATGAAGAGTTATTTCATGAGCAACAGCAATTGGATAATTTCCAAACAAACCTAGAAAAAGATAAATTTGAAGTCGAAGAGCTAAGAGGTCAGCAACAAACTGCCAAAGGAAAATTAGACAGTTATAACAAGGCCACTACAACTTTACAGGACAATATCTATAAGCTTGAAAAAGATATTGCTGTTTTAAATATTCAAAAAGAAGCTTTATTACAAGAATCCATCCGAACGGTAACAGATACTGAATCCAAAGAAGCCGAGTTAAATCAATTTAATATTACTGTAGCTGAATTAGAGGGCCGTGTAGAAACGCAACAACAACAGTATGAGACCGCCATACAGATGGAAGAAGAATTGCAATCGCAAATTCAAAATCATACAGCAAATATAAATACCCTTAAGGACGAATTAAATAAAGAGTCAAGGTTAGCAGATGCGAAACAGAATGAATATAACTTAACTAAATCCTTAATTGATAATTTAGAAGGCTTTCCTGATTCAATCCGATTTCTAAAGAAGAATGCAGGTTGGAAAAAACAACCGCCATTATTTTCAGATGTTCTTTTTTGCGAGGAAGACTACCGCGTAGCTATTGAAAATTACCTGGAATCGATCATGAATCACTATGTCGTGGAAACACAGCAAGATGCGGTACAGGCGATTAATCTTTTAAGCGATGCTGCACGTGGTCGTGCAAATTTCTTCATATTGGATGCCATCCCATCCATAAAGACATCTTCATCGATTAATGATGATATCTTAACTCCAGCTTTGAATGTTATTACTGTTGATGACAAATTCAAGCCTCTTTGCGAAGTTTTATTACAAAATGTCTATATTTTGCAACGAGAACGCGACCATGAACTTGAATTACCATTGCCCGAGGGAGATATTGTTATTTTGCAGAAAAATGGTAAATTTTCGAAAAACAGGTTAGGTTTATCAGGTGGTTCTGTGGGATTATTTGAAGGTAAACGAATCGGACGCGCTAAAAACATCGAAATCTTAGCAAAGGAAATCAAAGCTCTTAATGAAAACATCAATAAGCTACAGGATCAAATAGCCGACGAATCCGGACGTTTAGCAGCATTACAGTCTAATTCCCAAAAGGAAATGATTGATGAGCTTCGTTTTCAACTAAACCGTCTAAATAATGAATTGATATCTGTCAAAACAAAACAAGAACAATATCAAACCTTCATTACTAATGCACTAAACCGCAAGAAGGATATTCAAGATAAAATAATAGCTATTGAAAATGATTTACTGATTGTCGAACCTCAAATTCAAGATTTCAAAAACGAACGTGAGCAGCAGGTAGGTGATCTTCAAGAATTTCAGGACAGATTTAATGAAATTTCAGAGATTTTAACTGAAAAATCCGCAAGTTACAATCAAGGAAATCTCGGATACCATCAGCAACAGAATAAAGTTTCAAACATCAATAAAGATCTCGAATTCCGCGAAACGCAGCAGGAGGATTTTCAATCTCGTATCGAACGTAATACAAAAGATCTCGAAGAAGTACAGTTATCTTTAAAAAATACAGCCCAATTTGTAGATGAAGAAGACCAAGATCTGGTGGAAATGTATACGCAGAAGGATGCACTGGAAAAAGGTTTAGAAGAATTAGAAAAGAGCTACTATGGTGTTCGTAAACAAATAAATGAGTTAGAAGAGCAAATTATACAATACCGTCGATCAAAAGAACAAGATGATCTCCTAATTTCTGAAATAAAAGATAAGAAAACAGCACTTCAGATTGATCTTAATACTTTAAAAGAACGCCTTTCTGCAGAGTTTAATATTGAATTAAAAGATCTATTAGAACAAGAAGAAACGCCAACAATCACAGAAGATCAAGATGTACTTGTCGCCAAGTGTACGAAACTCAAAAAACAATTGAATGAGTACGGTTCAATCAATCTTATGGCCAAAGAGGCTTTCGATGAGATGAATGAACGTTATAACTTCATCAATAAAGAAAAATCAGATCTATTGGAGGCAAAAGAATCTTTAATGGCAACCATTAAAGAGATTGATGATACTGCAGAGGTACAATTTATGTTCACGTTCAATAGTGTTCGTGATAATTTCATCAAAGTTTTCCGCTCCCTATTTAACGAAGAAGATAGCTGTGATTTAATCCTTACAGACCCATCTAAACCGTTAGATTCGGATATTGATATTATTGCGCGTCCTAAAGGAAAAAGACCATTGTCGATCAATCAACTATCAGGAGGAGAGAAAACACTCACCTCAACAGCACTTCTATTCTCACTGTATCTTTCGAAGCCTGCACCATTCTGTATTTTTGATGAGGTAGATGCACCATTAGATGATACTAACATTGATAAATTCAATAATATCATTCGTGATTTTTCTAAGAACTCACAATTTATAGTGGTTTCTCACAACAAAAAAACAATTGCGAGCACAGACATCATCTATGGAGTTACCATGGTAGAACAAGGTGTCTCACGTGTTGTTGCAGTTGACTTACGAGATGTCGCTTAAGAAATAACAGATCTTATTATTTACTAGATTTGCTATTATAAAAAAGGGAGTGATACGATGTGTATCACTCCCTTTTTATAATTATTCTAATGAGCTTATTTAGTCGCTACTAGAGAAACCTTAAAGTTTATCTCAGCAGAAATTAAATCATCTTTTTTACCTTCATAACTTACACCCCAATCAGCACGAACGATGTTAAAATCAGCTTCTGTTTTGATTGTTGTAGCATTTGATTCAATTACCTTAGCATCAAATGAGATATTTTTAGTAATACCTTTGATTGTTAAATTACCAGAAATTTTCACATCTTGTGCTGTAGCACCAGCTTCAGCTTTAGTCACAACAAATGTAGCTTCAGGAAATTTAGCAACATCAAAGAAATCCGCAGCTTTTAAATGGCCATCTAATTTCTCTTTGTACTCTCCTTCAAGATCTGTAGAACTAATTGTATTCAAATCCAATGTGAACGTACCACCGGTTAACACACCATTATTCACATTTAATGAACCTGATTTAATCGCAATCGTACCAGTATGTGCACCTGTCACTTTCGTTCCGGTCCATACAACTTTTGACTGTGTTGCATCTACATTAAACACCTCTCCAGCTGGAGTAGCAATTTGTTCTGTCGCAACAGAATCTTGCACTTCCGCTTTTTTTCCTTCTGGATTTCCAGCACAAGAAGACATAATAACAGCTGCGATAACAGGTAATACTAATAATTTTTTCATAACTAACTTAATCTATTTTATATGTTTAAACACTTGATTAATCAAAGATATTATAAGATCTAAATAAAATCTACTAAAATACTATACAATATCAAATTATGACAATAACATGTTTTAGTGTCCTTTAGGAGCAACATCAACGCGACGAATATCAGCGCCTAATTTCTTTAATCGCTCTTCGATATTCTGGTAACCACGCTCTATTTGCTCGATATTATGAATAGTTGAAGTACCTTTTGCAGATAATGCTGCGATCAATAAAGATACGCCTGCACGGATATCAGGTGAAGTCATTTCAATTCCACGTAAAGGATACATTTTATTCAATCCGATTACAGTTGCACGGTGTGGATCACAAAGTATGATCTGAGCCCCCATATCAATCAGTTTATCAACAAAGAAAAGACGGCTTTCAAACATTTTTTGGTGTATCAAGACATTTCCTTTTGCTTGTGTTGCCACAACCAAAACAATACTTAATAAATCTGGTGTAAATCCTGGCCAAGGTGAATCTGATATCGTTAAAATTGAACCATCAATAAATGTATCTATTTCGTATGAATCCTGCGCTGGAATAAAAAGATCATCACCACGCAACTCCATTTTAATTCCTAAACGTTGGAATACGGTAGGAATAATCCCCAATTCTTTGTAACAGACATCCTTAATGGTAATTTCAGAACCAGTCATAGCTGCTAATCCGATGAAAGAGCCAATTTCAATCATATCTGGCAACATACGGTGTGTTGTTCCACCCAAACGCTCCACACCTTCTATCGTGAGCAAATTTGAACCAATACCGGAGATATTAGCTCCCATACGATTCAACATTTTGCATAACTGTTGCAAATAAGGCTCACAAGCTGCATTATAGATTTCAGTTTTACCTTTAGCCAATACTGCCGCCATAACAATATTAGCAGTACCTGTAACAGATGCTTCATCTAACAAGATGTAAGCTCCCTTTAATTGAGTAGCATCGACATTAAAGAAATGATTTTCCGAATCGTAGATAAACTTGGCTCCCAATTTTTCAAAACCCAAAAAGTGAGTATCCAAACGACGACGACCAATTTTATCGCCTCCGGGTTTTGGAATAGCTGCCTTCCCGAAACGTGCTAATAAGGGTCCTACAATCATAATAGAACCTCTTAAGCTTCCTCCTTTTTCTTTAAATTCTGACGATTGGAAATAATCTATATTGATATCCTTAGCTTCAAAAACATAAGTATCCTCATCAATACGATTGACACGTACACCTAATGCTATTAAGAGATCTATTAATTTATTGACATCCTTAATGTTTGGAACATTACTAATTGTGATGGGTTCTTCAGTCAACAATACTGCAGACAAAATCTGTAATGCTTCATTTTTCGCTCCCTGAGGAATAATCTCTCCTTTTAATGGCTTCCCGCCATTGATTTCAAATGCATTCATGCGTACACCTATATCTTTTTATATTTTCCTTTGATGTTATAAGAAAAAAAGCAATTGAAAAGAAATATAAATCACTTCACAATTGCCTTATATCATACTTAAAGTATTAACAATTATCCTCTCTTATAACCGCTGTTACTATTGCTATTATTATTGTTGCTGTTATTATTATTTTGGTAAGGACGTCTATTGTTATTGTTACTACTTCCGCCACCTGAATTGCTTCGTTTTTGGAACGAATTTGTTCCCGAAGGTCTTCTGTTATTTGAGTTATTATTGTTGTTGCTCCGACTATGGTTATTATTAGAATGCCCGGAATTGTTATTAGTAGTTTGTGTCGGATTATTTCCTTTAACTCTATTTCCCGGAGGCGCACTTTTGAAATCTTGTTTGGTCAAAACTGTACCTTCTGGCAATTGCAATACCTTACTTGACAATTCTGCTAAATCTTGAATAATAAATTCGTCTGCTACCGCATCTTTATTCCATGTTGTATACGCCATCTTCATGAAATTGGCAATTGAAAGCGCCATTTTTTGACGTTTTTCTTCATCCGTAATGGAAATTGCCTTATTAATCATTTTCTCCACTGTAAAACCATAATGCTTGTACTTGATATTATGCTGCGGATAGGATAACAATTCTGGCTCATGCTTCACCAATTCTGGAGTTGCTTTAGGATATGGAGAATCCACGTCAATCTGGAAATCAGAAATAATTTGCAAGTGATCCCACAATTTATGCTTAAAATCTGCCACGTCGCGTAAATGAGGATTTAACACCCCCATCATATCAATGACAACTTGAGCATACTTATTTCTTTCTTCTTTTGTAGGTAAATCACAAATATAGTTTACCATATTTTGCACATTCCTACCGTATTCAGCTAGGATTAGCTTCGGTCTTGTGCTGTTGTAGTCAAAGTTCATATAGTGAATTTCAGTACCAATACAACGTTGTATTCTGTACTTTGGTATTAAATTATTGAATAATTCTCAGTTTTGCAAATTTAAGCAACAATTGTTTCTGTCCCAAGTCTTTAAAGAAAATAGTTGCTTTTACTTCTCCCTTTGATCCTTCGAGGTTAACAACCTTTCCGAAACCAAATCTTTCGTGTTCTACTTCCATGCCAACCTGCAAACTATTTGTGTCGGATGGAGTAAAACCAGCGGAAGGTGTATGCGCTTTGGGTAATATCGAGGTAGTTTTAAAAGGTTTCGGCTTAGGTTTCGAAAAACTATCCGTCTCTTTTTGCTGCCAGGCAATACGCTCACCTTGGAAACTTCCAGATTCTGCAGAAGAACTTTGTCTTGGTTTAAAATCCAGATCCAAACAAGATGGATTCAGTTCATCCAAGAATCTGCTTGGTTCACAGTTATTAAGTGTTCCCCATCGATATCTAGAAGTTGCGTACGAAAGTAATAATTTTTTTTCAGCTCTGGTAACTGCAACGTAAAATAATCTTCTTTCTTCCTCCAGTTCGGTCCGTGAATTGAGTGCCAACTGAGATGGAAATAAATTTTCCTCTAAGCCAACAATGAATACGACAGGAAATTCTAAACCTTTAGACGAGTGTATCGTCATCATTGAAACCGTATCCGCATTTGGATCTTTATCGTTATCATCATTGGTTAGCAAAGCAATATCCTGCATATAAATGTCTAACCCACGTTCCTCAATATCCTCGCGTTCGGAAAACTCTTTAATACCATTGAGCAATTCCTGTATATGTTCGTACCGTGTCAATCCCTCAACAGACTTATCTTCATATAGTTCCTTTAATATACCTGAATGCTGTGCTATATGCATTGCCGTATCAAAAGCACTATTAGTTTTTGCCAGCGCCTGAAAACTCAAGATCATTTGACCAAATCCTCCAACAGAGGCGGCACTGCGTCCGTCCATAAACATTTGAGCATTCGCTACAATATCCCAAAGACGGTATTGATGTTGATCTGCGGCGATCACGATTTTCTCAACCGTGGTATCACCAATACCACGACGAGGATAATTGATCACACGTTTCAACGCCTCTTCATCGTTTGGATTAAAAGTAAGTCTAAAATATGCAATTAAATCTTTAATTTCTTTTCGTTGATAAAAAGAAGTACCACCATATATTTTATAAGGGATATTTATTTTTCTTAAAGCTTCCTCCATTGCTCTAGATTGCGCATTGGTGCGATAAAGAATAGCAAAATCTTTATAATTATAAGATTTTAAAGACTTTTCTTGCGAAATTAACTCTGCAACAATTTTGCCCTCCTCATTATCTGAAAATGCACGGGAAACTTTTATCTTCTCTCCTTCTTCATTATCAGAAAAGACATTCTTTTCCAACTGATTTTGATTGTTAGCAATAACCGAATTCGCGGCGTTAACAATCATTTGAGTTGAACGGTAATTTTGCTCTAATTTAAAAACCTTTACTGCAGGATAATCCTTTTGGAAATTCAAGATATTCTGAATATTTGCACCACGGAAAGCATAAATACTCTGTGCATCATCACCAACTACACAAATATTCTCATTAACAGCAGCTAATCGCTTAACGATTAAGTACTGTGAAAAGTTGGTATCTTGATACTCATCAACCATCAAGTATTTAAACTGATGCTGGTATTTATGCAACACTTCAGGATGCTTATTCAACAAAACGTTGGTTTTGAACAACAAATCATCAAAATCCATAGCCCCTGCACGATAACAACGTTGCGCATACGTCATATAGATTTCTCCTAACTGACCTCTCCCGTTAGAAATATCTTCCGCTTTTAGTGCTTCATTTTTATTATACTCCTGTGGCGATATGAGATTATTTTTCGCTTGAGAAATACGCCCATACACATGATTGACATTATAAAGTTTGTCATCTAAGTTCATTTCTTTCAAAATGGAACGTAGTAAACTTTTCGTATCATCCGTATCGTAAATCGTAAAATTACGCGGGTATCCGATCAATTCAGCTTCTACACGCAAAATCTTGGCAAATACGGAGTGAAATGTTCCCATCCAAATATTTTTAGCCTCAGCACCAACCACCGACATAATACGATTACGCATTTCTTTTGCGGCTTTATTAGTAAAAGTTAAAACTAATATATTGAAAGGATCTACTCCTTTTTGTATTAAATGGGCAACGCGATAAGTAATGACACGTGTTTTTCCTGATCCAGCCCCAGCAACTATCATTACTGGTCCATCAGTTTGTTCTACAGCTCCTCTTTGAGAAGGGTTCAATCCTGCTAAAAAATCCAAAGCTTTCTCCTAATATTATATGTTATTTAAAATAGCTTATAAAAGTACGAAAATCATTTGGCGGATAGGCAGTCATCGTCACAAATAATAATTTTTTAACAAAATCTGCATCCTCTTATGAATATGTAAAAGACTGATTTGCACTTCAGCTAATACTCGTTCAATATGCAGTAAGATTTTCATCGGATTTAACTGAGCTTTAATAGAGGGGTTATAGTGTTTTACCTCTAGAAACCCTCTATTATCTCTTTAGAATATCTCCAAAAAATAGTACCTTAGTATAAGGTATATAATAAGTATATTTCCTATTAAACAGCAGCTTACTAAGGTGATATTTGCAAACTAAAATTTATCGTCTTTTAAAATGAATCAACTATGCTTCTTAAGATGCTGTAGTTCGAGATTTAAAAGCTACAAAAGAGGCAAAATTCAATTTTTTATGGAGTACATCAACAGAATTGAATCCTACTTTTTTAAGCAAATCAAGCTGATAAGTTAAACTCCGCGGTGTATCTTCATGCTCGATATAAGCAAAAACATGGTCACGATAAGTTCCGTCTTTCAAACCCGTAAGGTATCTACCATAGTAATTATCATAAATCAATTTTTGAATGGCATCATGATCATGAATCACCAGATCAAAAATCCAGATACTCCCGCCCTCTTTGAGTAAGCTATACAGTTTTTTAAATGCATGCTCCCAATCTTGGTCATCACGGAGATGATGCAAAACCGCCGTTGCAATAATAACGTCATAATGATTTTCTTGTAGCTCGGCAGTTCTAAAGTCACCTTTTAATATCTGAACCTGTCCAGTTATGACTTCTTGTACACGTTCTTGTGCTTTTTCCAACATCGGCTGGCTTAAGTCAACCAAAGTACAGTCAAAATCGGACATCTTTTGCGCTAATTTAACAGGGTAATTACCAGCGCCACAACCAATATCTAGCACGTGATTTAATTCCGGATACACAGCGACAATACCATCAGTAATCAGTTCCATATTAAACAAGGCATCTAAAGTCGTCTGCTGTCCTGTGTCAAGATTTGAAAACCGTGCTACATCCTGGTCAAACCGTTCTTCAATTTCTTTTAGCGTTGATTTATATTCCATCTTTCTAATTTTTAATATTTTCAAATCTAAAACATTGAATAATACTTTAAAAATACTATTTTAGGCAATTAATAATACCTTTCAAGTATCGATGGAATTAAGACATTTACATTATTTTAAAGCAGTGGCAACGGAGTTACACTTCGGTCGTGCGGCAGAAAAATTGCATATCTCTCAACCGCCTTTAACCCGTCAGATTAAAGATCTGGAAAAAGAATTAGGGGTCATTTTATTTTACCGAAATAATAAACGTGTTGAATTAACAAATGCAGGACGCTATTTTTTACAGGAATGTGATCAACTGATGCAGCAGCTGGAAAAGGCTAAGCTCATGACCAAACAATTACATCAGGCTATTTCAGGAGATTTCAGACTCGGTTACATTAGTTCGACCCCAAAGAAAATGCTGGCTAAGATATTGAAACAAATCAAAAATGATTTCCCCTACTTGCATGTCTATCTGTATGAGACCTCTTCTCAGAAACAAAAAACGGCATTAGAAAATGGGAAACTTGATTTAGGAATACTACGAGCACCTATCTTTACAACTAATCTTCAGGTGTATTCTTTGTTTAAAGATTCCTTTTGTTTAGCAACGCCTAAAAAGTGGGGTAAGGACATTCATGCACTTACTTTAATGCAAGAAGATTTTATTTCGTACAATTCAAGTTATGCTGATGATTACCACAATCAGATCATAGCCTGTGCAAACCGGATCGGTTTCCATCCACAAATTGTACACGAATGTAACACCATGCATTCCATATTAGAATTGGTAGCGAATGGATTAGGTATAGCATTTGTTCCAACTTCGGTTGCAAAACAGAATACCGAATTGCCATTAGAATTTCATGCTTTAAAAGAACAGGATATTCAGACAGAGGTGATATTAGCTTATGACAACAAAAGTCAACATCCCGTTTTACAGCAGTTTATTACATTAATTAAAAAATATTATACCGCTTAACGTATAGCTATAAGCTCGGAATTATAAAACAGATCAGTTGATCAAAGAAACATCTGATCTTTTTTACAACTCACGTTCTACTCCTAGGCCAAATAAAGCAAAATCATATTTAACCGGATCCAATGGATCTAACTTTCTCAAATTTTCAGTAAGCTGCATCGCTGTTTTCCAGTTTACCTGATCCAAAGTTATTAATCCAAATTTACGAGCGACACGTTCGACATGAAGATCACAGGGACAAATAAGATCCTTCTGATTTAAACGGCTCCAAATTCCAAAATCTACTCCTTTATCATCATGACGTACCATCCACCGCAGAAACATATTGATCCTTTTAACAGTAGATTTCTGTATTGGAGAACTAATATGCTTTCTCGTTCTTAATGGATAATCAGGAAGAGAAAAAAAGTAATTTTTAAACTCATCTAAAGACTTTTCTAGTACAACTGTACCCGTATTTTCCTGTCCAATTAAAAATGCATCTTCCAAAGAGGAAAAATGATTATAATGATAACGAAAAAACTGAATAAAATACAGAAGATCGGTATCGTTAAAAGTACGATGCTTAAATCCGAGCAACTGCTTTAAATCAACCTCCTGATGATTCATGATGAAATCATGTGGACTTCCATCCATACGTTCTATCAACTCTGTGCATTTATTAATGATGGTCTTCCGTTGCCCCCAAGCTAATATTGCCGCTATAAACCCCATGATTTCCACATCCTCTTTCTTTTGAAAACGATGTGGAATACAAATCGGATCATTCGGAATGAAATTGGGTTGATTATACTGTTCGACTTTTTTATCCAAAAAATCCTTAATATTAAAATCTGCCATCTTTTTAAATAAAAACCATCAGTTCCTCCCGATAAAATTATCAGGAGGAACTGACGGCTAAAACTTTTTAATCTATTATTAAACTAACGCTTGTTCCAGATCAGCAATCAAATCATCAGCATCCTCGATCCCAACTGAGATTCGGATCAAATTATCGACCACACCTACTTTCTCACGTATTTCTTTTGGAATAGATCCGTGGGTCATTGTTGCTGGATGATTAATCAGAGACTCCACTCCTCCTAGTGACTCAGCAAGTGTAAACACTTTAAATTGCGAAGAAATGCGAAATGTTTCGTTTAGATCAGCACCTTTTAAAACAATAGATATCATACCTCCGAAATCACGCATTTGCTTTTTAGCAATATCATGTCCAGGATGATCTTCAAATCCTGGCCAATAAATTTTTTCCACTTTTGGATGACTTCTAAGATATTCAGCAACTTTACGTCCATTAGCACAATGTGCCTCCATACGTAAATGTAATGTCTTGATGCCACGAAGCGCTAAAAATGAATCCTGTGGTCCAGGAGTTCCGCCTACGGCATTATAAAAAAAGAATAATTGTTTGTATAACTCGTCTGAATTCATAACTAGCGCCCCCATAACCACATCCGAGTGACCATTAATATATTTGGTAGCTGAGTGCATAACAATATCAGCACCAAGGTCCAAAGGATTTTGTAGGTATGGAGAAGCAAAAGTATTATCAACTACGTAAAGCACTTTCTTTTCCTTAGCAACCTGGCCAATAGCCGCAACATCCGCAATCTTCAATGTCGGATTAGTCGGAGTTTCTACCCAGATTAACTTCGTTTTGTCCGTTATCGCTTCCCGTACAGCATCAGCATCTGAAGTATTTACAAATTTAAAAGTGATTCCATAGGCTTCATAAACTTTAGTAAAAATACGGTAGGAACCACCATATAAATCGTCTCCCGTAACGACTTCGTCTCCTGGTTTCAATAGACGCAAAACACAATCCGTAGCGGCCATACCGCTTGAAAAGGCTAAACCATGCTGACCATTTTCTAAAGCAGCTAAACAGTCTTCTAAAGCTTTCCGTGTAGGATTTGTTCCTCTTGAATATTCGTAACCTTTATGCTCGCCTGGAGAAGCCTGTTGATAAGTAGAAGTCTGATATATAGGAGTCATCACTGCACCCGTTGTAGGGTCCGACTGTTGACCAGCATGAATCGCTTTAGTTGCAAATTTATATGCCATATTATTTAATATTTATATTAATTCTGAAAAAGTAAATTTATTAAAAATCTAACGGAGATTCATATTTAAAAGTATAATTCAAGTCATTTTGCAAACGATTTGACTTTACTATTTTCTGAAATGAATCACTATTATTAAAAGCAGTTGGTAAATCAAAACCGTATTTCTGTGCTGATGCTTCGACAACATCTTGCTTTAATGGATGATGAGGACATACCACGTTGTAGATTTTATTGTTTAAAGGCTTTACAAAACCCTCACTTATCAGCGACGCAACATCTTCCAAATGAATAAAATTGGCAGGCTGTCCACCCGTAGTGCATTCTTTCTGCTGAAAATATTTAGCAAAAATGCGATTTTGACCAAACAGGCCTCCTAGACGGTAAATATGCGTATTTGGGAATACACCAATAGATTTTTCAGCAAGCAGTAATTTGGACTGCAGTTCATCTTCTTCAAAACTATCCTCATCTATTTCTTTCGAAACATCGGGATATATTCCAATTGAGCTTAAAAATATTATTTTACTATAGTGTAAACTGGATAGAAAGTTACTTACTCGAAGGAACCTTTTAGTCAGGTCTTCTATTGTTGATTTATTTGTTGCAGGAACACTCACCAAGATATAATCAAATTCTTTTGGCAAATTAATAGCAGGAGTTAGTGGTTCGTCGAAATTTTGCTTAAATGCAAAAATACCATCGGTTATTAACCGATGGTATTTTTCTGCTGTAGTGGTCGATGCCCAGACTTCATGTCCTTCTTTCAACCATAAATTAGCGACAAACTCTCCTACCCATCCACAACCTAATATGAGATAACGCATGAGTGATTGATTATAGATTAATACGCTTTTGCGAATAAAACACGTTTTGTCGAAGGCTTACCTGTAAAAATACAAATACCAGCTTCCTCTTTCGCGTCTAAAGGCACGCAACGAATAGTCGCTTTTGTTTCTTCTTTCACTAGTTTTTCTGTCTCCACAGTGCCATCCCAGTGACAAGATATAAAACCAGCTTTCGTTTCCAAAACTTCTTTAAACTCATCATATGAATTTACTTCAGTAATATGAGAATCTCTGTAATCCAAAGCCTTTTTAAAAATGTTTTCCTGAATTTCAGTCAATAAACCTTCGATTCTATCTGCTAATCCAGCTTGTTCAACAGTCTCTTTGGTCTGTGTATCACGTCTTGCTAATTCAGCAGTTCCATTTTGCATATCACGTGCTCCAATAGCTAAGCGCAATGGTACACCTTTTAATTCCCATTCTGCAAACTTGAATCCTGGTCTTTGCGTATCACGATCGTCATATTTCACTGAAATATTTTTACTTTTCAATTCGCCAGACAAAGCATCGATAAAAGTATCAATTGCTTGCTTCTCTTCTGCTGTTTTAAAGATTGGAACAACAACAACTTGGATTGGCGCCAACATTGGAGGCAATACCAGACCTTGATCGTCCGAGTGTGCCATAACCAGAGCTCCCATCAAACGCGTAGAAACACCCCATGATGTTGCCCATACATGCTCTAATTTACCTTCTTTAGAAGTAAATTTCACATCAAAAGCTTTAGCAAAATTTTGACCAAGAAAATGTGAAGTACCTGCCTGCAGAGCTTTACCGTCCTGCATCAATGCTTCAATACAATACGTGTCTATCGCTCCCGCAAAACGCTCGTTTTCAGTCTTACGACCGCGTATAACCGGCACGCCCAAATATTTTTCAACAAAGTCACCATATACATGAAGCATCTTTTCGGTCTCTTCAATTGCTTCTTCCTGAGTTGCATGCGCGGTATGGCCTTCTTGCCACAAGAATTCAGTAGTACGCAAAAATAATCTGGTACGCATTTCCCAACGAACAACGTTAGCCCACTGGTTCACTAAAATTGGAAGATCCCGGTAAGATTCAATCCAGCCACGGTAAGTATTCCAAATAATCGTTTCAGATGTTGGTCTAACGATTAATTCTTCTTCCAATTTAGCATCTTCATCAACAATAATATTTCCGTTACCATCATTTTTTAAACGGTAATGTGTCACTACTGCACACTCTGTTGCAAAACCTTCTACGTGTGATGCTTCTTTCGAGAAAAATGACTTGGGGATGAACAAAGGAAAATAAGCATTACTGTGACCAGTATCTTTAAACTTTTTATCCAAAACCGCTTGCATACGCTCCCAAATAGCATATCCATATGGCTTTATAACCATACAACCTCTCACAGCAGCGTATTCTGCCAAGTCAGCCTTGATCACAAGGTCATTATACCATTGCGAATAGTCTTCTTCACGACTTGTTATACCTTTACCCATATTATTAATTCAAAAATTATTGTAACATTGTGATTAAGAATTCCGTCTAATAAAGGAATATAAGTTTTAAAAATAAATATTTATTATTTTTGAGAACACGATTAAACCCTTATCTGAAATTTGGGTCTAAGATAGTAAATTAGACTGTATTGTCGAACATAACGACTTAGTATATTATGAAAAAAAATAGTTTTTTACTCGGCGCTATTGTGATTTCAGGAGCCCTTACGCTGGGATCTTGTACTACTAGCAGACCAATCACTCATAGTGATGATGTCTATAATAATAATGCCCAGGCAAGACCAGCTTATCAAAGTCCGGATTACTACTATGCGGATGAAAGTGAAGCTGATCAAGTCCAAGATAACGGATATTATAGTGATGAATATTCTGATGCAGAATATGAAGAAGGAAAATACGAAGACTTGGAATATGCGAATCGAATTAATCGATTTTATTATTCTTCACCAGGTATGACTTACTTTGATCCATTCTTTGATCCTTGGTATGGTATGGGAATGGGATACGGAGGCTTTTATGGTCCTTCATTTGGTTTCGGATATGGTAATGGTTTTGGAGGTGGCAGATGGTCCATTGGCCTAGGTTTTGGTTTCGGCTATGGTTCTGGCTGGGGTTACAATCCATGGTACCCAGGATGGGGCTGGGGCGGCGGCTACGGTGGATATTGGGGTAATGGATATTGGGGCGGCGGCTACTGGGGTGGTGGTTATGGTGGCGGATACTGGGGTAACCACAGATCACGTGACTTAGCAGCACGTTCACCTTACCGTGATAACTACAACACACGTTCGAGATCAGGTACGCGTTACAGTGATGGTGGAAGAACTACTGGACGTACACGTTCGAATGCTGTCGTCTCTAGAGATGCGAACGGTAGAATTAGCAGTGTTGGAAGAACACGTTCTTCTGCATCAAGCAATAATCCAAATGATACCAGAGCAGGAAGAACACGTATCGGTTCAAGCAATACCAACAGAGGTGATTATAATAATGGTGTTGGCAGAACACGTTCAACACGTTCTGATAATTACAACAACTCAAATGGTAATGTAGGCAGAACACGTTCTACAAGTTCAACAAGAGTACAACAATCAAACCCAGCGACAAGAAGTACAAGTAGAGATACTTATCAACCTTCAAGAACACGTTCTAGCGAACCGGTTCGTTCATCGCAACCAACGATGCGATCACAATCGAGCGGAAGCTTTAACAGTGGCGGTGGTGCCACTCGTTCATCAGGTGGCGGTGGCGGCGGTGCTACACGCAGTGGTGGAGGCCGTACAAGATAAATATGATTCATAAGAAGAGTGATTGATTTATATCAATCACTCTTTCATTACTACTATATATAAAACTATATGACTATTAAAAAAATACTTTTTGGGAGTGTACTAGCTATAGGTATGGTTGGCACCGCAAAGGCCCAGTCGATGACGGAAGATGTACTTTTGTTTTCTCAAGGAGACAATGGAGGAACAGCTCGTTTCAAGGCTATGGGAGGTGCTTCAACTGCATTAGGTGGTGATATTAGCGCTATAACAGGAAACCCTGCAGGTTTAGGTTTTTATAACCAATCTGATGCTTCTGCAACTTTACGTTACCAATATGGGAAAAATAAGATGGATTATTTCGGTAACAAAACCAATAGCAAAACAGACAATTTTAACCTGGATAACGGTGGTGTTGTATTTCATTTACCAACCACCCGTTACGGCGGAGACTTAACAAAAGGCTGGTTAAATTTTAATGTTGGTATTGCTTACAATCGTACGAATCTTTTTAACAATAAATTAGACTATAGTGGCGTGAATAGTGACAATTCGATCACACATGCGTATGCAGATCGAATGATTGATGAAGATGGTTCTGCGTGGTCAAATGATTTTTATCGTTCTTTTATGTTCGAAGAAGCTTTTGATAAGGTTGGTAAATTTTATTTTCCAATAGCTGAAGATAAAGGGAGCGAACAACTAAATTCAGTATGGACCAAAGGTGGGAAATCTGAAACAGCAATATCTTTTGGTTCCAATTATAGTAATAAATTTTATATCGGAGCAACTTTCAGCCTAACAGACTTCCGTTATGAAAAATCTGCTGTCTTTACAGAATACGGAATAACGAAAGATGCTGCTGGTATTAAAGCATTGAATCCTAATTCCGATTACTTAAAACCTGATAAAGAAGAAGCAAAATTTGTTGATGTAGACTACGAACTATTTGATCATTATGGTCAAGTAACACATGGTTCCGGTTATGATTTTAAATTGGGGATGATCTATAAACCCATTCCCTCTCTTAGCTTAGGATTCACTGCTAAAACGCCTACGTTTTTATCTATTACTGACGAATCCACAGCGTATACAGATATCAACTATTTCAAACCTAACGAAGAAACTTCGTTTTCGACTTATAAATCTGATTTTTACGATAGTTCTTACGACTATAATTTACAAACTCCTTACAAACTATCTGCTGGTGTAACACAATATTTCGCTGCCGGTCTATTAACTGCTGAAGTTGAATTTGTTGATTATGCTAGCATGCGTTATAGAGATATTTATAACAACAGATTAACAGAAAAACGCATTAATGATAACCTCAAAAGCACATACCAGGCAGCCTTCAATGTACGCGTAGGTGGCGAGGTATTATTTAATCAGATACTAAGCGGAAGAGCTGGTTTCAATTATAATGGTAATCCGTACAAAGATGCTGAGTATAAAACTTATGGCATTTCAGCTGGTCTAGGTGCTAAATTAGGCCGTGGTGTATATCTTGATCTAACAGGTGTTTATAATGCCAACAACTATAAAGAAAATCCTTATAGAATCACTTATGAAGGCGACTGGAATACGGTTAGTCCAAGTGTTGACGTTAAGAATAGCAGAACAAATGTAATGTTAACGATAGGATCAAAATTCTAGATCCTATTATACGAAAAAAAGGCCTATTTCATATGAAATAGGCCTTTTTTCGTGTAAGTTACCTTTAAGCCTTTTCTGCTTTTCGTCTTACAAATAAGTTGTAGTTCTCATGCTTATCTACATAAATCTCTTCCCCTTCTTCAATAAATCCATCCAAAGCCACAGCGTCATACCAGACACCTTCTATTTCAATCTTACCAGAAGGACGCAGCACTGTTTTTGCAATCCCTTCCTTATTTAGCAGATTAGATTTTAAAATTGAAGAAGTATAGCCCTCTTCCGATTTTTGCTCTTCTTTTAAAACAAGGCGTCTAAAAACCGGAGCCTTTAACAGGTTTTTACCAAAGATGACCATCAATATAATCGACAGTATCATGGCTCCGACAACTAATAAAAATGAATTAAATAACATACCTGGATAAGCGAGTTTAAAATCTAAAAAATCATTGGCAACAAGACTAAAAGTCAGACCGCAAATAACGAAAATTATTCCTAATATACCGGCAATTCCAAAACCGGGAATAACAAAAACTTCTAAAAGAATTAGTACAAGTCCTACTATAAAGACAGCTATTTCCCAATTTGCAGCTAAACCTTGAATATAGAGTGGTGCAAAGAACAGTAATGCCGCTACAATCGCAACAGCAATTGCAAATCCTAAACCAGGAGCTTGCATTTCGGCATAAATACCACCTATTATTAACAAAATCAGTATACCACTTACAGCTGGATTTATTAAAAAACTGATAATATGATCAATTGTACCCTTACGATAGACCGTTTCTTGTACATTGACTATATTTAAGTCTTTATAGATCATATTACGATTGCTAACTTCCCCCTTTGCCAGTCCAAACTTAACAGCCTCACTGCTCGTTAGAGTCAACAATTGTCCATCTTGCTTTATCGACGGTAATGATACATTAGGATCAACAAAAGCTTCTGCCAATTTCGGATCACGATGTTTTACCTCTGCCGTTGCGCGCATCAGTCCTCGCATATAAGATTGGTACTTCTCAGGAAGCACTTCTCCATTAGCATTGACAACACTTGCAGCCCCTATACTTCCCCCCGGATGGATATAAATATAGTCACTCGCCAAGGATATCAGCGCTCCTGCAGAAGCTGCATTATTATTAATATAAACAATCGTCTTAATCTTTGAGTCAAGCAATTTTGTCCGGATAGAGTCTGCAAAATTTAGGGCTCCTCCATATGTATTCAATTCCATTAATACATAATCCACCTTTTTACTCTGTGCGCTGTCGTAAACTTGTTTTACTGTACGCCAGGCACTTGGTCCTATATCATCCTTTAATTCAAACACATACACCTTTTGCGCAAAACTTGATGTGAATAATACCAAGCTTAAAAAGACTGTTATTAAAAATGATTTACTAATTTTGCCTTCCATAAATAAGATTATTAAAAAAATAAACAAGCGATTAATACATTTGCTATGTCTAAATATACTATTTCTAACGCATTTTCTCAAACCTTCAGATTTCCGGTCTGGAAAATAGAAATAGATGAAATAAGCAGATTAATTGCTATTGAGTGCCGCGATCCTGAAAATACTATTCCTTACATCACAGTTCTGGATTTTAAAGGTACAGTGTATTTAGATCATTTTAGACTACCAGAAAAGGAATGGACTTTAGCGGCTATCCAAGATCAAGTTGTCGTGTTAAGGAAAGTTTCTGAAAATAGTCCTGTATCTCCAGGTGTTTGGATGCTATTTCATCAGAAACCAGATACGACTTATTTATACCATCAATACCAATATCTTGGGATACTCAATGGTTATGTACATGTTCGTCCACAACATATCACTGCAGGTTTCGAACAGTATTTCTCATTTCTTTCAAAAGAAATTTTAACGACAATACCTTCAGAAATTAAACCTTTTGAAAATGATATAGTCTTTCCTTTGGAATTTAATGCACAAAAACCTTCATTTTTGAAGCATATTAAAAATAATGAAGATCTATGGATCAGTAAATGCAATGATCATTTTCTATGGTCTTATCATGAAAAACGGGACAAAAAATATACCATCAGATTGTTGCTTTCTGATAAAAAACAAGTTCTAGATGAAACGTTAATTATTAGCGATCTGGATTTAAAACTGGTGCAAATCTATTTTCAAATTGGGTGTCAGATTTTTCTTTTAACACACAATAAACAAGAATTTGTATCGTATTTAGTATAATTGTAAAACATGATGAACATTCTATCAAAATCTACCACATATAAAACACTAGCATTCTTATCATTAGCAATGTTAGCGATAAATCATAACAATGTGTCAGCGAGCACATTTACGATTGCAGCAGCACCAGACTCCATCGGAGTTGAAAAAATTGATGGACAAGAATATGTTCTTTTCAAAATTGAAAAAGGCGACAACTATTACCAGTTAAGCAAAAAATATAAAACTACCGTAGGTAAAATAACGGAATTAAATGGGAACAAAACTTTAGCTCTTGGCCAGATTGTCAAAATCCCGACTGGTCGCATGTTTTATGTAACTCCAAACAATTCAAAGAATTCGACGGTTAAAGGCTCCCAAAAAGAACTGATCGATTATAAAGTTGGTGACCAAGAGACTCTCTATGCTATTTCACGTAAATTTGACGTAACTGTTGAAGAAATAAAGAGGGCAAATAATCTGCGGTCAAACAGTATCAGCGGAGGCCAAATATTAAAAATCCCTAATAACAGCAACATAAATATACCTCAAAAACCAGACACGCTATTCATCGGTCCAGATACCACTGCTATAGAAGAACCCGTTATTGCAGCTAACAAATATGGTATTCGCGAGAAAACGGAACGTGGAATTGGCGTTTGGATAGATGGGCTGAATGAAAATGGGACCAGTAATTTAGCATTACATAAAACTGCAGCAGTAGGTACCGTGCTTAAAATTACCAATCCGATGACAAGAAGCGTGACCTACGCCAAAGTGGTTGGTAAATTTAATGAAAATGCAGATACACATAACGCCATTGTTGTTTTATCAAAATCTGCGGCCGCTTACATAGGCGCTTTAGATAAGCGCTTTCAAGTCGAAATTACTTACGGAGTTCCTTTAGAGGATTAGTGCTGATCGATTCTTTTCGAATATTATATATTAAATGAATAAAAAACCATATGTCATTGGAATCGCAGGTAGTAGCGGTTCTGGTAAAACATTTTTTCTAAACTGTTTTTTGAAACACTTTAGTCCCGACGAAGTGACGCTTATTTCACAAGACGACTATTACATACCAGCAAATACAAAGACGCAGGAAGAAAATAAATTGTATAATTTTGATCTTCCAACTTCGATTGACCGAAATGCTTTTTATAAAGACATTAGTGATCTATTTGACGGGAAAACAATTTATAAAGAAGAATACACCTTCAATAACCCTGCTATAAAACCAAAGATGCTGGAAATTAAACCAGCACCTATTTTGATTATTGAAGGACTGTTTATATATCATTATACAGAAGTAAATAAGTTAATCGATCATCGGATATTTTTAGATGCAAACCAAGATATCGCATTGGAACGCAGATTACGACGAGATTTAATAGAGCGTGGTTATTTTGAAGATGATGTTCGTTATAAGTGGGTAAACCATGTTTTACCGTCTTACAATGAATACTTATTGCCCTACAAAAATAGTTGTGATCAGGTAATAATTAATAATACGGACGATCCTGAACCGATCTGGAAGATCACAGATGATATCTGCGCGGATTTAAAAGATAAAATTTACAAATAACAATAAAAAGACTGTGTAGAACAGTCTTTTTTATTTTCATTCGTTCCTAAAGGGTTTGTGTATACTTATTATTTACCTATCTTTGCGCCAGCAAACAAATTATACTAATGAGCCATTCTGTAAAGATTAAAAATGCTTTAGTGTCTGTATATTATAAAGACAACTTAGCACCATTAATTCAATTATTAAACAAATACGGTGTTACCTTCTATTCTACAGGTGGCACAGAAGCTTTCATCAAAGATTTAGGTATTGATGTAGTTCCTGTAGAAGACTTAACGAGCTATCCTTCCATTTTAGGAGGTCGTGTAAAAACATTGCACCCAAAAGTATTTGGTGGTATATTAGCGAGAAGACCTTTAGAAAGCGATCAACAGCAATTAGCACAATACGAAATTCCGGAAATCGATTTAGTCATTGTTGATTTATATCCATTTGAGGAAACAGTCGCTTCTGGAGCTTCTGAAGAGGACATTATTGAAAAAATTGATATCGGTGGCATTTCATTGATTCGTGCGGCGGCTAAAAACTTCAATGATGTTGTTATCCTATCTTCTAAAAATGATTATACAGCTTTAGAGGAAATGTTAGCAAACCAAGAAGGTACAACTACATTGGAGCAACGTAAAGAATTTGCTAAGCTTGCTTTCAATACTTCTTCACATTACGATACTGCTATTTTCAATTATTTCAATAAAGAAAATACGCTTGATGTATTCAAACAATCGGAACAAAAAGCTCAAGTATTACGTTACGGTGAAAATCCACATCAAAAAGGTGTTTTCTATGGTGATTTAGATGCTATGTTTACAAAACTGAACGGCAAAGAATTATCCTACAACAACTTGGTAGATGTAGATGCGGCAGTTGCTATCATTGATGAATTTACGGAGCCTACATTTGCAATTTTAAAACATACAAATGCATGTGGTGTAGCTTCACGTCCTACAATCAAACAAGCATGGGTGGATGCTTTAGCATGTGACCCTGTTTCTGCGTTCGGTGGTGTTTTAATCACTAATGGTGAAGTAGATGCTGAAACTGCTACTGAAATCAATAATTTATTTTTCGAGGTTCTTATTGCACCTGCTTACTCAGAAGAAGCAATTGCAATTCTTACCGCAAAGAAAAATCGTATTATTCTAGTTCGTAAGGAGGTTGAATTACCATCACAACAATTCAAAACATTGTTAAATGGTGTTATACAACAAGATAAAGACAATACCGTTGAAGGACCTGAGCAAATGACTGCTGTTACTACAGTTGTCCCAACAGCGGCTCAATTAGAAGATTTATTTTTCGCAAACAAAATTGTTAAACATACCAAATCAAATACAATTGTATTTGCTAAAAATGGCACATTGATCACTTCAGGTGTTGGTCAGACATCACGAGTTGACTCATTAAAACAAGCTATTGAAAAAGCAAATGCTTTCGGATTTGACTTAAAAGGATGTTCAATGGCTTCTGATGCTTTCTTTCCTTTCCCTGACTGTGTTGAAATTGCAGCTGAAGCGGGTATTGCAGCAGTTCTTCAACCAGGAGGCTCAATCAAAGATCAATTATCAATCGACATGTGTAATGAAAAAGGATTAGCAATGGTGACGACAGGAGTGCGTCATTTCAAACACTAATCTTCCGATTGAATCATATACAATAGAGGAGACTGTTACCTAATATGGAGACAGTCTCTTTTTTTTATAAATAAAGTCAATCTGCAGAACAAAGCAATTTTCGACAATCTTTAAAAGTGTCATAAAATAGCATATAATAAATAAAGGCGACCAATGGTCGCCTTTATTTATTATATAATAGTAACAGCTTAAATGCTTGGTACGTTTACCAATTCATTTGTATCTGCATTATAGTCGATACCATCAAAATTAAAACCAAACAGGTTAAAGAATTCGTCACGGTAACCTTGAATGTCAGAAATTTCTGATAGATTCTCTGTACAGGCTTTTTCCCAAAGTGCCGCTACTTCTGCTTGAACATCAGCTCTCATTTCCAAATCATCTACACGGATACGACCTTTTTCATCCAATTGAACTTTACCGTCAGCTGTGTAAAGACGCTCTGCAAATAAACGTTGCATCTGCTCAATTGTACCTTCGTGAATACCTTTTTCTTTCATCACTTTGTATAGTAAAGAAATATATAAAGGAACAACAGGAATTGCGGAACTTGATTGCGTTACCAAAGCTTTGTTAACCGAAACATAAGAAACACCGTTAATATCTTTCAATAAATCGTTTAAAGCAGGTACAGTACCTTCTAAATCATCCTTCGCACGGCCAATTGTACCGTTACGGTAAATCGGGAATGTTAACTCAGGACCGATATACGAATAAGCCACTGTTTTAACACCATCTGCTAATACACCAGCTTCTTTTAAATCTTCAATCCAAAATTTCCAATCTTCTCCCCCCATTACTGCTACTGTATTCGCAATATCTTCTTCATTATCAATCGGATTAATCGTGATATCAGAAATCACACCAGTATGAAAATCTACTGTTTTATTTGTAAAAGGAACATCAATCGGTTTCAAAACAGAAGCATATGAAACACCTGTTTTTGGATGTGTCCGTCTCGGAGAAGCTAAACTATAGATTATTAAATCAACTTGACCTAAATCCTGCTTGATTAATGCTATAGTTTGTTTTTTGATTTCATCAGAAAAAGCATCACCATTGATACTTTTTGCATAAAGACCAGCCTCATGTGCTTCTTTTTCAAAAGCAGCAGTATTGTACCAACCAGCTGTACCAGGTTTCCCTTCAGCTGCCGGTTTTTCAAAAAATACGCCAATTGTTGCTGCTCCAGAACCGAATGCTGCTGAAATACGAGATGCAATACCGAATCCTGTTGATGCACCAATGACCAATACTTTCTTAGGGCCATTAGCAATTTCACCTTTAGATTTTACGTATTCAATCTGGTTTTTAATGTTTTTCGCAGTTCCTTCTGGATGCGAGGTTAAACAAATAAATCCTCTAGTTCTTGGTTGTATAATCATAATGATTAATTTTCTTACTCATGTTTTATTAAGGATGCAAAATAAACAAATTTTAGTAACAATTGATGCATAAATAAAGAATATCTTTTCAAGACATATCATATAATCGGTCTTGACATTGTCCTATTCATTAATTACTTTAGAAGTTACAAATCCTGATTCTTATATAAACATGCTCCTTACCACTAAATCAAAAGCACTTTCATTTGGTATATTAGCCTCATTATTTTTTGCTAGCACTTTTGTCCTCAACCGCATCATGGCAGTTTCTGGAGGTGGATGGCAGTGGTCTTCAGCCTTACGTTTTGTATGGATGCTACCGATATTGTTACTTATCGTTATTATACGTGGAAATTTAAAACAATTATTGATTGAAATGAAGAGAAATCTAGGGCAATGGTTGCTCTGGAGTACACTTGGATTTGGAATTTTCTATGCTCTGTTGACATTTGGGGCAAGCTATGGTCCTTCCTGGTTAGTTGCAGGAACCTTTGAATTTACCATTATTGCCGGTATGTTTATAGGTCATTTCATGCAACGTAAAGAAAATCGACAGCCATTTTCTAAAGCGACCTTATTTTTTTCCTGTATCATCTTTTTGGGTATCCTAGTCATGCAAATTTCTGAGGCTAAATCTACTCCGTTGTCAACAATATTGCTCGGAACTATTCCTGTACTAATAGCCGCAATTGCTTATCCTGTTGGTAACCGTAAAATGATGGCCTTAACAAAAGGCTCATTGGACACGTACCAGCGTACATTGGGTATGACGCTCGCAAGCATGCCATTCTGGATTATTCTGATGTTCTTTGGCTTTCAGGAGCATGGACTTCCCGATGAAAGTCAATTGTTACAGACCTTATTGATAGCCTTATTTTCTGGTGTTATCGCAACGCTACTTTTTTTTAAAGGGACAGAATTAGTACAACATGACCATAAAGGACTTGCCGCCGTTGAGGCGACACAGGCTATGGAAGTGATTTTCACATTAATAGGGGAAATTATCATATTGCAAACTGCTTTCCCAAACAACTTGGCTATCAGCGGTATTTTACTTGTAGTGATAGGTATGTACCTGCACAGCAAAAACCATTAATGATTTAATGTTTTACTAATTTTATCCAAATTGAGACTATTAGCCATAGCAGAAAAGATCTTATAATAAGTGCCACGATGATCGTATAAATCTTCATGAATGCCCTTCTCGACTACCCTACCCTTTTCCATCACCACTATTTCATTGGAGTCTATAATTTGGGAAATACTATGAGACACAATAATAACCGTACGATCCTTTTTTATAGCATCCAAACTATTTTTTATTTGTTCGGTAGCAATGGCATCCAAATTCGCAGTAGGTTCGTCTAGAAAGATAATCGGAGGATTTTTCAAAAACAAGCGGGCAATTGCTATTCGTTGCTGTTGCCCCCCTGAAAGCAAATGAGCTCCAGAATCGTAACCTTGAGGCAACTCCATAATCTGTTCGTGAATGTAAGCTTCTTTAGCTGCCTTAACAATTTCTTCTTTACTACTCCCTATCTTTCCATATTCAATATTTTCAAAAATAGAACCTTTAAAAATATGGTTGCGCTGAAGAACCATACCGATATTTTTTCTTAAAAATTTAGTATCATAGTTTTTAAGATCAACTCCATCTAATAAAATCCGACCAGCTGTAGGTTCATAAAATTTATCTAAAAGATTTATAACTGTACTTTTCCCTGCACCGCTTAATCCAACAAGTGCTGTGATCTGATTTGGTTTGATTTGATTTGAAAAGAAATATCTCTTAGTGCATGGGTTCCGTTAGGATATTCAAATGATACGTCTTCAATCACAATATGGCCTTTGATCTTATCTGGTATAAAAGTACCGCTTCCCTCAATCAAATCATCAGACTCCAATATTTCGAAAAATGATTCCGAGTAAATTAAAGCATCATTTACCTCATCATAGATACGATGCAGTTGACGAATCGGAGCTGAAACATTTGAAAATAACATAATATGAAACATAATCGCTCCAATTGTAATCTGATTGTCCAGCACCAGAAAAGCAGTTAAAACAATAATTGCAACAACTGCTATCTGCTCAATAAAATTCTTTAGACTATCAAAAATGAAACTCGTTTTTCGTGTTTGCATCTGATTTTCCGTCATTTCAAATTGAATCTTCTCATGACGGTCTGCTTCTTCAGGTTCGCGTACAAAAGATTTTATGACCAATATAGAGTCAATTAAATTAATGATTCTATTATTCTTGGATTCTCTATATTTTCGCATCTGCCGTCTAAATCCACTGAGTTTTCCAGCTTGTGTTTGACTGATGTAGAAATAAATTGGTATAACTGCGAGCCCAACCAATCCGACGTACACATTAGCCATAAACATACATACGAGCGCCACGATGGCATTCGCAAATAAAGGAAGGATATCGATAAAGAAATTCTGAACTAAACGTGTCAGCGAGCTAATTCCCGAATCAATCCGTGTCTGCAATTTTCCGCTTTCATTTTCTTCTGACGTATAAAAAGCCATTTTATACGTCAATATTTTTTCTACAATCTGTTGTGAAAAATCTCTTGCAATAAATATACGTAGTTTTTCACCGTAGAATTTCTGTCCAAACTGAATAAAGGAATAGACAATCTCTTTTACCAAAAGAACTGCTGAGATAATCCCGATCAAATGCATACCTCTAGACAGCGGTTCTTTAGCGACCATCAAGTCACTGATAGTATCTACCGTATATTTCAAGATGAAGGCATTAATCTGCGCGGCAAAAGATCCGACCAAGGTTAAAACTAAGGTATAAAAGATGAGGTTTTTATAGGGCTTGGCAAATGGTGTTATCTTCTTGAACAGTAGTGATATGGTCATAAATTAAGGCGTAAAAATAAAAACGACAAGAAAATTCGTTGTATTAATCTGACAACAACAATAATACCGAAAATAAAAAAGGGAAATGAATACATTCATTTCCCTTTTTTATTTTATAAGATTAATGATTAACCAAAAACATCATTCAAGATTTTTGCCAAACGTAAACCACCTCTAAGCATACAATTTTCTGCTTTATAAATATTGTTATAAATGTAGTTATAAGATAAGTTTGCGTTGAGCTCAACATCTGCATAGATTTTATCTGAAAGCTGATTTGACTCATACAACCAGCTCGCTAATGTACCACCTTGCACCTGCTTAACTTCATTTTTACTTAAAATATCCAACACTGTTGCATATTCAGTATAACTATATTTTTCACCATCGATCAAATCTGAATCCCATACACGGTGTATATTAGATTTTTTTCCGAACCAGCTCACTTCAATTTTATTTCCACCTTGATCTTCGGCTCTACTTACGTGCATCGGCTGATGAGCGTCACCGATTAAATGGATCAGCATGTATAAATTTTGTTTCTTTTTTTCAAGCGTTAAATCTTTTTCTGAAAATGATTTTTCCAATCGCAACACCGTTTTGTATAAATTTTCTTCATTGGAATTTTCCATTGCTAACTGAAAATCAGCCCAAGGTAGATGCGGATTAGTATTTATAAAATGAGAATTTCCCAATTTTTTAAATTCATCATGCGGATCAGATTTAATAAAATCACCCCAATTTGCCCAATAAGCTAGTTTCTGTTTTCCAATTATTTTTTGAATATTCTTTTTTGCTTTTTTTGTCAGATGACGTTCTGCGACCTCAGCAACGACACGATGTCCAGTAGATCCCCATGCGAATACGGAAGAAATCTGCAAAGTCATTGCGAGTACAATTAGACTTTTTAGTATATTTTTCATAAACAATACAATTTTAGCGCAAAGGTAAAAATTACATCCTCAAATAAAACCCTATTGACGTAATAATTTAACTTTTGAAAATTTCAAACCCATATTGAGCATCACACCAAAACTCATCAAGAGCAATTAATCTTGGTTTGAAAAATGATATCAGATCGGGCCAGTCTTCTTGTTTAAAAATACTTTTTCCCTCCATAGTCATATAGATCATACTTACAGATTTCCCTTGTTCATCTTCCACCTCCAGATCCCAGGTCCATTCCTCTCCTAGTATAGCTGTTAGAATGGTTTTGTACTCTTCAAACTGCTCCATCATAAGTTTACGCATTGATAGGTCATGATGACTCCACTCAATTGCTATTAAAGAAAGGCGTTTATCTGCCTCCATCTTAAAGCGTAGATTTTTAATACCGGTTCTATAGTTTACCCAATTAATTTTCTCTCCATCAGCAGAGTTATTTAAAGCCATATACTGTCCAAATCGGGTCCAAAAAGTCTCCTTCAACTGTTTTACTTCTTCTCTTGAATACATGGTACTTAATTTTAAAATGACGAAATTACTACTTTTATTTTCATAAATGACTAAACATTCGTCTCCACTTTGGCGTTTTTATTGCATGTACCCATAGGAACAGCTCACAGATTTATGAACAAATCATAATTATTATGGATAAGAAAAAATCACTTCTCATACTCGCCGCTACCGCTGCCGTCACGTTCGCTTACAATGCGTTAAAACCAGTAAAATCCAAAGTCAAAGTCATCGAACCTTTTGACATAGAACGTTACTTAGGCAAGTGGTATGAAATAGCAAGGCTAGATTTTAAATGGGAAAAAGGTCTGTCACAGGTTACTGCTACTTATAACAAAAATAATGATGGTAGCATTGCGGTAAATAATCAGGGATTTCATGACCAAAAAAATAAATGGAAACAGTCAATCGGTAAAGCAAAGCCTATTGATTCATCAAAAAAAGCAGCTTTAAAGGTATCCTTTTTCGGACCATTTTACAGTGGTTATCATGTAGTGAAAATTGATCAAGATTATCAATATGCACTCATTTTTGGAGACAATTTGGATTATATGTGGATATTATCCAGAGAAAAGACAATACCTGAAGATATTAAAGTAGCCTATTTGGAATTTGCGCGTAAATCTGGTTATGCCATCGAAAACCTGGTTTGGACCAAACAAGATTAGCCAAAAATAGGTTTTAATACACCATAGTCAAGAGTTGGGTCTTGAGCAAAAGCTCGAGCCAGCTCTTCACGATCTTCCTCCGTGATAATCCCACCAAGTCCCTTATTGTATAATTCAAGCAAATACAAGGAAGCCTGAAGCTTGTTTTCATAGGTTAAAATTGCACTTCCCACATAAAAATTTAATACTGATACTGCATATTCACCGAAAATGTCAAATCCAAATCCTGTGCCCGACTTTACTGCAAAACGCATATATTTTTCAAAGTCAGATTTCAAAATTTCCTTTAGCTTGTTTTCCATATCCGCAAAAATGCAATATTATAGTGAAATAAAAAAAAGGAGATAAACTTCGTTCACCTCCTTTTCTGTTCCAATTGGACCTATCGTACGCTTATAGCAACGATACGATCCAATACGCGTTCCGCTTCAGGTGCATCAGCTGCTGCTTTTGCAAACTCAGAACCATAACCTTCAGCGCCAATAACCTGACTACTAGGTCCTTTTCCAATCAAATATACTTTAACTACCTCAGCGCGATCTGTAGATAATTTCTTATTAAAATCCTCATTTCCAGTTTTATCTGTATACCCGCCAATCTTTACAGTTGCTGCAGGGAAAGCTTTTAGAATTGCCGCTATGTTTTCTAATTGAACTTGACTTTCAGGAAGCACTTTAGCCGTACCTGTTTCAAAATTTAAATTATCAAAATTAAACCACTTATCTTTCAGTTCATCCTCGCTTAGCGCTTTGTAGTCTGTTTTTAGAAACTGCACCAACTGATCTTCAATACCACCTTTATAGGCTTTTAACTTTACACCATCCGGCAAAATCACCTCTAAACTTTCGCGAACGACCGGAGTAACAGCAACAACAGTCAAACTTGTGTCTACAGCTGTTGTATTCATGCTATCGGTAACAACTACCTGATCTTTATCACCTTTACAGCCTTTCCCGAATAAGAACCAAAGAACAGCAATAATTACGATGGGTATTAAAATTTTCCAAATTCCTCCACCGCCAGAAGACGGGGTTTCTGTATGTAATGGATCAACAATGGGGCCGGAAGGCGGAGGTGGAATAATAGGAACATGATCAATAGGAGGCACAACCGGAGGTGCTGCAGTGACTGGATTATCATGATTTACAGGTGTCGGTGGAACAATAGGTGGTGTTACAACAGTCAACTCTTCCTCTTTAGAAACAGATTCATTTGTGACCTCTTCTGGGTGAGTAACTTTAGGCTCCTCTTTTGTAACTGGAACTGATACCAATATTGCTTCTACAGGCTTTTCCGTAATACTGCTATCGTGTAATTCACTATCAGTAGAAGAGGATCTAATTTGATCTGCTTGAGCAAAAGTAGTTCCCAATGCCGCTAATCCTAATCCTGAAGGCAGTGCGGCTGCAAAATTATCCTTATTTTCATTTAATAAACGACTGATTGTACTTACATCCCAATTTGTTCCATTTTGTGTCAAACCCGAAAATACAGCGGGCAATGAGACACTTAACAATTTTTCAACAGTGGATTCATTTCCTCCAACAAGGCCTCCTAATGTCGAAATAACCGAATTAAATTTGTCTCCAAAAATAGATTTCAACAGATCATTGTGATGCGGTTCAATAGGCTCTGCATCTACCAATCCATTGATACGTCCAGTTTCAGTATTGGTTTTTAAAAAATCCCCAAAATTAAAATCTCCATAATATTGTTTAGCTTTCTCTACAATTGCTGTTAAACCAGTTCCTGACTCTTTTTGCAATCCCAAGAAAACAGTAGGAACAATTGCTCCAATAGCTGATTTCACTTTTTCTTTATCTTCCCCTACGGAATTACCGAGCTTAGATAAGACTTCATCATTAAAAAATTCTTTAGCAGAATTTAAAAGGTTAATTTCCATAATGTTCAAATTTTAGTTTATCTGTTACTTTAAGTTACACTGCACGATCAAGTGCTATGCTGCAATTTCACCTTGTTGTAACAATTACATACCAAGAATTGTTTTAACACAATATATAATGCTGAATTTTAAAACTTAACATTAATAAAATATGGGTTTACTATATTAGCCATTTAATACTTTAAACACGAACATCAATATATTATTAAACATGATCAAACGTACATTCGCAACGACCTTTTTCTTCTTAACATCATTATCTATTTTATTTGCTCAAAATAAACCTAAATATATATTCTATATGATCGGTGATGGTATGGGACTAAATCAGGTTAATTCTACAGAAGTCTATTTAGCAGACCTTGAAAATAGAATCGGTTTGAAACCTTTAGTATTTTCGCTTTTTCCTGTCGCTACTTTTGCTTCCACATACTCCCTATCCAATGGCATTACCGATTCGGCTGCTGGTGGAACAGCACTTGCTGTAGGATCAAAAACTAAAAATGGTGTTATTGGAATGGACTCAACACAAACAAAACCTTTAAAAAGCATCGCTTATGCGGCTAAAGAAAAGGGGTTAAAAGTCGGCATCACAACCAGTGTCAGCATTGATCATGCTACTCCTGCTTCATTCTATGCACATCAAACAAGCAGAAATAAATATTATGAAATAGCAACAGATATTCCTAAATCAAACTTTGATTTTTTTGGAGGATCTGGTTTCTTAAAGCCTAATACGAATGCTGCCAAAGAATCTGTAACGCCAATTTTCACATTATTTGAAAAATCAGGTTATACATTAGCTTTTGGAAAATCGGATTATCATCGATTGAAATCAAAAGCAGATAAGATGATCTTGATTAACAATAAAGATACTGATCCAGAATCCTTAAAATTTGCAATCGATCAAAAAGATGGAGATCTCAATCTTAAAGAAATTACGGAAGTAGCAATTGAGTCACTGACAAAAAATAATGATAAAGGTTTTTTCTTAATGGTCGAGGGAGGAAAGATTGATTGGTCCAGCCACAGCAATGATGCGGCAACTACACTGCATGAAGTAGTCGATTTCAATAGCTCCGTACAGGTTGCTTATGATTTTTACTTAAAACATCCGGAAGAAACATTAATCATTATTACTGCCGATCACGAAACAGGCGGTATGACCTTAGGAAATGGAAGTAGCAATTTAAACTTCAAAGCCCTCGTAAACCAAAAAGTTTCTCAGGGAGAACTTTCTAAAATAATTACTAAAATACGTATAGAACAACCTAAGACAACTTGGGAGCAAATCAAAAATATACTAGCAGAAAATCTTGGTTTATGGACAAAAATTAAAGTCAATGAACGTCAAGAAAAAGCTATGTTCCAGGCATATGAGAATAGTTTTATCAAACATGTAAACGCAACAGAAAAAAGCCTGTATGCCAATGATGAAAAACTAGTAGCTGAAGCTGTCAAAACATTAAACGAAGTCGCTAATATTTCATGGGCTTCTGGTAATCACTCTGCAGGTTACGTTCCTGTTTATGCAATCGGAGCTGGCTCTGAACTGTTTACTCACAAAATGGAAAACACGGATATTCCTAAGAAAATCGCACAGGCTGCGGAATTAAGCTTATAATAAGCAAAAAAAAGCGGGGGTAATCAAAAATGATTACCCCCGCTTTTTTATTTTAAATCTTCATCTATTTATCATGCTGTTTATGCATCTGTTTTTTCTCGCTTTTAATATTTAAAAATTCAACTAAAACAGAGAAAGCCATTGCAAAATAAATATATCCTTTTGGAATATGCTGATCAAATGCTTCTGCTGTCAGCGACACCCCGATCAAAAGAAGGAAAGACAAAGCTAGCATTTTCACGGAAGGATAATTATTGACAAACTTACTGATCTGCTCGGAGGATAGTAACATAATAACAACAGCAATAATTACTGCCGCAACCATCACACCTATTTGATCAACCATACCAACCGCAGTGATCACAGAGTCTAATGAAAAAACAATATCTAAGATTAATATCTGAAAAATTGTACTTAAAAAAGTTACACCCTTTTTATTGACTTTATGTTCTTCAGTGTGCCCGTCCATTTTATGATGTATCTCGGTCGTACTTTTATAAATTAAAAATAGACCTCCAATAAATAGAATCAGATCCCTACCTGATAATTCCAGATAACGAGACCAATCCGGATTGTCAATACCAAAAGTAGTTGCAAGATTAATAAATGGTTCTGTCAAAGACATGATCCATTTAATTGAAAATAACAGAAGCACACGAGTTACTAATGCCAACATCAAACCTAACTGACGGGCCTTTTTTTGCTGTTCGGCAGGGAGTTTACCGCTAAGAATAGAGATAAAAACAATATTATCTATTCCGAGCACGACTTCCAGTACTGTCAATGTCAGTAGTGAAATCCAAATCTGTGGGTCTGAGATCCATTCCATAAAATATGTTGGGGGTTTTTATAAATTAAATTATTTATAATGTGCTAATGAAAAAACATGGGGACTAAAACGGGTTAATCTTCCCTGGCTATTCAAAAAATCTAGGCTGATGACAAAACAATATCCAGCGATTTCACCACCTAATTTTTCAATCAATTTACTTGCGGCCACCACAGTGCCACCTGTAGCCAGCAAGTCATCATGGATGAGAATTCTACTTCCTTTTGGAAAGGCATCTTCATGCATTTCTATAGTCGCCTGTCCATACTCAAGAGCATAAGACTCTGAAATTGTATGAAAGGGTAATTTCCCCTGCTTACGGATGGGAACAAAAGGAATCTTCAAACGATTGGCCAACATCATTCCAAACAGAAAACCTCTGCTCTCAATACCAGCAACAGCATCAAGTTTACAATCCTTTACCTGTTCTACAAAAGCATCGACCATCTCTTCACACAGCTGTGCATTTTGCAATAGCGGTGTGATATCTTTAAAAACAATTCCAGGTTTAGGGAAATCATATACATCCCGAATGATATGTTTTAATTTTTCTTCAAGCATCTTTAAAAGATTAAATACGGAGCAAGTTTACGCAAAAAATCATCATCTAATAAGATGACCTTTTTTAAATCTTCCAAATTACGAAAATGACCATGTTGATTTCTGTAATTGACGATTGCAGTACTTTGCTTAAAACTAATATAAGGATGTTTAGACAAAGACTTCACATCCAGCTCGTTAATTGTTAATTTTGAAACTGCATGATGAGAACTAATCTTTAAAAAAGGAAGTATAGCCTCAAATGTTTCAACAGGTAGCCCATAAATCTCTTTAATCTGATCAACAGATACAAATCCCCCCAGAGACTCTCTATATTTCACAATCCTTTTGGCAAAAGTTGAACCGATACCTCTTAGCGCTATGAAAGCAGTAGTATCTGCATTGTTTATGTCAACCTCTAAAGATTTTAATTTATTTTCAGCATTATTTGTAAACCAACCTGCACTATTTTTTTCTATACTTTGAACCTGATTTTTAACTGTCGCTGGTTCAATTTCAATATAATCTTTCAATCGTTTAAATGTGGCCGGAGAGATTGAATAGATCTTAGCTAGATCTTCCTTTTTATAAAACCGGCCTCCTTTTTCTCTATAATTGAGTATAACTTGAACCTGCTTCTCTTTAAGTCCCAGTTTTAGCCAACCTGCTTGATCCAAACGATTAGGATCAAATCGAAATAAAATACCTTCAACCTTTTTATCATAAGGATCTTTATCCTTTTGCTCCCCTAAAGACCAATATTCATTCGATTTACCAACACCTGTTGTATCATTTTCAACAGATGTAAAAGCCTGAATATTGTAACTTTCTAAATTTAAGTCGGATTTACTAAAAAAATTGGCTATAAAAGGAAAACTGAACAGGAATAGCATCAATATACTCAGTACAAAGAATCCATTCTGTTCAGTTCTTGAGAACTTGAAGTATTTAAAAAACTGACGTAGCACAATAATTTAGTTTTCATTTAAAATACATAAAATTTAAATAAAACAAAACCAAATAATCTGAAAACCAAATAAATACTACATCAAAATACGTTATAAACTATTTTTATCTACTTTTTCTACTTTACTATCGTTCTTTAAAGTTTTAGAAATAGCATCGAATGGTCTTGAGACAACCTCATCACCTTTTTTAAGACCCGATAAAATTATAATATTTTTATCGTCCTGAATGCCTGTTTTCACAACGGTTTGTTTAACCAATCCATTGTTAAAGACAAATACATATTCTTTCAAACTGTCTGTGCTTAAACTATCTGCTCCCGTACCATTTCTGATGGTAACAGATTGTATTGGAATAGCCAACCCCTTCTGATGTTTAGTAAAGATCTGTACTGTTGCAGATAGACCTGGTTTAAAAGGAGAGGCACTATTTTCCTTAATTAAATCCTCATATGAGCTCAATTGTATACGCACTTTGACATTAAAGTTTGTAACCTGCTCGGTTGATGAACCAGCAGTCACTGTAGCAATATTTTTAGATGAAGAAGCAATCTCAGTAACAATACCTTTAAATTTACGATCTTGATAAGCATCAACTTCAATCTCTGCTTCGTTTCCTACACGGACGCGATTAATATCATTTTCATTCACATCTACATTCACCTCCATAGCGTCCATATTAGCTATACGCATGATTTCTGTACCCGCCATCTGTGCCGTTCCAACCACACGCTCGCCTAACTCAATAGATAATAATGACACGACACCGTCACTTGGCGAATAAATTGTTGTACGATCTAAATTATCTTTTGCTTCTTTGACGGTTGCCTGAGATTGGTCTATACCAAATTTCGTAGATAATACAGTCTGTCTTTGTGCTTCAATAGCTGCTAAAGTTGAGTAATATTCTGCCGAGCTTTTGTCCATTTCAGCTGCTGAGATCACTCTTTTATTAAACAGTTCAAGATTTCTCTTGTAAGTTGCTTCAACATTACTAAAATTAGCTTGTTGCTGTTTTAATTGTTGTTGTGCAGCTGCCAGATTTGCTTTCTGAGAATTCAAAGTCGCAATAGATCTTTCATAACCTGATTGCAAAATATCAGGTTTTATACGACAGAGAACTTGTCCCTTTTTCACTAAATCACCTTCTTTAATATTCAGTTCCACAACTTCGCCAGATACCTCAGAGCTCAACTTAACTTCAAATTCTGGTTGAATTTTACCACTTGCAGAAACCAGCTCATTGATATTCATTTCCTTTACAGGATCTACAGCAACTTTAACGATATCCCCTTTTCCGAACCATCCCAATTTGCTGCCAACTAAAACCAATATTAATAGAACAACTGCACTTATTAATATGATTTTTGGTAATTTACTTTTCTTTTTAGCCATTTCAGATTTTCATTAAGGGGTTATTTAATATCAAATTTAATTGGATTTCCAACATAATAATCAATTATTTTATCTTTAAAGATCATATTATACTTTGCTTGGATTAAATCAAATTCAGCTTTATTTCTATTTGTTTGTGCGGTAAACAGTTCAATACCATTCGCCATACCTATATCATAGCGTTCTTTGATCACTTGAAATGCATCTGTCGCACTACTAAAAGCAGCTAAACTAGATTGATAACGCTGTGCTGCGGCAGAAAGGTCTAAAACAGCCTGATTAACGGTTTTATTTAAATTTGTTTCTAAAAGCTGTTGACTGGTTTCTGCCAATTCTAGATTAATCTTAGCTTTTGATACATTTATTCGGTTTTTATTATTGTCAAAAATTGGTACCGACAAAGTCAGTCCTGCCCCAAATGATTTATTTTGATTAAACTGGTCACCAAAAGGAAGATAATCTCCGGTAATTAAATTTCTTCCTTTGGAAGAATAATTGGTACCATAACTCACTCCTAATGAAAGAGAAGGATAATAGCCTCCTTTGGCAATATCAATTTGTTTTAATGCTACTTCCTTATCTAATTGAGCCTTCTTTACCTCTGGATTGAAACTTTTAGCTTTTTCAAAGACATTAACTGCCGAATATTGACCTAGCACATAGTCCACCGCTTCTACTTCTGGTTTAACCAATTTCAACTCTGCTTGTGGAGACATCTCCATCAATTGTTTCAATGTCAATAAAGAAGATTCATAGGCATTTCTAGCATTTACCAAATTAAGCTCATCCGTGGCAACTTGATTTTTAGATTGAGAAAGATCTGCCAAAGTTTTATTACCTACTTGAAATTGGATGGAATCATTTTTCACCTGCTCTTTGGATAAAAGAATCTGCTGTTGGCTCGCAATCGTCAATTCACTGTTTGTGATTGCTTCCAAATAATTAACCAATACAGATAACATCAAATCATATTTTATCTTTTCAATTTGCGTAGCGGACGACTCTAACAGTAATTTATTAGCTTTGATTTGGTTGATCTTCTGAAAACCTTGAAAAATGGTTACATTAGAACTCACAGAAGCGCTAGATGTCCTCGTCCATTCATTTCCTGTGATCACAGTACCCGATACTTGGTCAAATGCAAATCCATTATTAAATCGCTGATTCACACCTATGCTCAAATCGGGATACAAATTGGATTTTGCCTGATAGACGTCCTGCGCCGCTAAATCTTTATTTAAACTAGCCTGCTTGACCTGCAGGTTTCTTTCTAAAGTAATTCGAATAGCTTCCTCTACGGTTATTTGTCCTTGTCCAAACCCCGCATACCCCATCAAGGAAAACATGATGGTCATAAAAGCCATTTTCTTATAATTTTTTCTATCGTCCATAGTAAGAACCTAATAGTTTTAATATTTTTGCTAAAATAAAAATGTATGTATCTCGTTAAAGCACCTTTCTTTCTTAAATTATTATATCCAAAATCAATCTGGAATAAATCAAGGAAAGAAAACAAAATTTACCTCACTTTTGATGATGGTCCTATTCCGGAATTAACTCCATTTGTTTTAGATACTTTAAAACAGTACAACATCAAAGCGACTTTTTTTTGCGTAGGTGAAAATATTAAAAAAAATCCACATTTATTCGAAAGAATTTTGTCTGAAGGCCATCAAGTCGGAAATCATACTTACAATCATTTAAAAGGCTGGAAAACTGACGATGCTAAGTATCTCGAAAACATCCGACAGTGTCAAGAGCTTACCAAAAGTAAGCTATTTCGCCCTCCATATGGAAGAGCTAAAAAATCTCAATTAAAAGAACTCTATTCTGCATATGAAATTATCATGTGGGATGTTCTAACTGGTGATTTTGACCTCTCACTTTCGCCCGAACAATGTTTAAAAAATGCAATTAAAAATACCGAAAATGGATCAATTATCGTTTTTCACGACAACATAAAAGCAATACCTCGTGTAGAATATGCACTTCCTAAAACTATAGCTTATCTATTAGAAAAAAACTACCGATTCGAAGTGTTATGATTTGCTTTTTCCAGTACTTTTAGTTCATAGTATTGTGCACTACTAACACTAAAATATCCAAGTGCACCATTAGATATATTAGATATCGGATTCGAGGGAGCTGCAGAACCTGGGTTTAACCCTTTAATATTGGACCAATATGTGTATACATCCTTGGCGATACATTGTCTCAAAACTTGAATTTCGTCTCCAACTTTTATGTCTTCATCTTCATTACTTATTTCATGCTCAACAAATAATCCATCATTAAATTTATCACTAAATACATCGCTAAATTTGAATTCCTCATCATTCAATTTCAACTTATACTTGTAATAGTTTTCTTGATTAGCCGGATCATTAAAACCAAATGAAGCATATATATATTCATCATTAAATCTTTTTTTACGAACTAAACCGATGGAATCTACAGCTACATATTTAGGCATAATACAGGTTGACTCAAAATGGCTTCCATCAGACATTGTAACTGATAAGGCATATCGATCACCTTCTTTGAGAGTCATTCTATCAATGATATAGCTACCATTATTCCTATCAGCAAATTGATAAGAACGGCCACTGCTCATATTTGTTACCTGCACATGCGCCCCTAGCACCGGATCCTTAGGTGATGTATTCGAAAAGTCGACAACACGATTAATGGAGATGATTTGTGATACATTTGCATTATGCAGATCTCCGACAATAACATATTTACCGACTACAGCATCTAACTCTAAATCTATTTTATCTTCACATGAACTTAAAAATACGGCCGTTACCAACACGATACAATTAAAAACAGTTTTTATATTCATCACAATAATTTATTTATTCATTAATAATCAGTTTTTAAAGATCAGCACGCTAATGCTTGTTTTGATGATTTAACTTCTTGAGTACCTATCAGTATCTTACTTTTAAAATCATTAAAATTTAAAATTCCAGGTCACAGAAGGAATTATACCGAATAAAGCGATTCGATAAGCCTCCGTAATATTAGCATTATCCTCATTCTCTCTAAAATCAATTAAGTACGCGTTTTTTCTGTTGTATGCATTATATAGCCCAAAAGACCACGATGAGGAATACCTTTTATTAAGCTTGGCACCTGGATCGTAAGTTGCAGATACATCAAGACGGTGATAATTAGGCATCCGATAACTATTGCGATCTGTATAATAAAACAAGGTTTTACCGTCTACCTGATATTTTCCAGAAGGAAAAGTAACCGCATCACCTGTGTAGTAAACAAATGTAGAGCCCAAAGTCCATTTATCTGTCAGCTTATACATTGCTACTAAAGCGACATTATGAGTTTTATCTTGTCTGGCATTGAACCATGCTCCATTATTAATCTGATCAAATTGACGCTCACTTTTCGATAGCGTATAGCTCAACCATCCTGTTAATTTTCCTTTATTTTTTTTCACAAACCATTCTACGCCATAAGCTCTTCCTTTACCGAATAATAATTCTCCATCCAACATTTCGTTTGCCTGTAAGTCAGCACCATTCTTAAAATCAATCTGGTTTTGCAGATCTTTGTAATAAGCTTCTACCGAAGCTTCATATTTTGCATTTTCAAAATTCTGAAAATAACCTAGTGATACTTGATTTGCTAACTGTGGTTTGATGTTATTGGAACTTAAAACAAATTGATCTGTTGGAAGGCTTGATGTCGTATTCGTCAGCTGATGCAAGTTTTGAGAATTACGATTTAAGGATGCCTTTATACTTTGATTGTCATTGAACATATAATTTAATGACAATCGTGGTTCTACAGTGAGGTAATTTTGAATTATCTGATTTTTCTCATAAATAGTTTTCTCTGTGGCATTTCCATCGGCATCAAAACTATAGATTGTACCTGGCCCTAACATACTATAGTTATTAACACGTATACCGTACAATGCTTTAAATTTATCTGATATAGACCATTCATCTGACACGTAAACAGCCGTCTCCAACCCTTTTCTTGGTTCGATCTCAATTGTGTTTACTGCGGATCCCTCTCCCCCAAAAAGACTGGCAGGACGAATTGTCTGAACAGATGCTTGAACTCCAAACCGGATCTGATGATCATTATTAGGATAATATTGAAAATCTTGTTTAAAATTTAAATTTTCAATCTTTGAAGTGATTTTGAAGTTTGAATTATCTTCAATATTCACGTTGTAATTAAAATCGCTATAGATAAATGTCGTGTTACTAAAGAGCTTATTAGTCCAAACGTGATTCCAGCGTATCGTACCAGTCGCATTACCCCAATTAAAATCAAACAAATCGCTATAAGCCATTGCATCTTTTCCAAAGTAACCAGATAGAAACAAGGAATTCTTATTATCAAAACGATAATTTACTTTAGCATTCAGGTCATAGAAAAACAATTTGCTTTTGTTGACATCTTCATCCTTCGATAATTTAAGAAATAAATCGGCATAAGTTCGACGCCCACTAATCATAAAAGACCCTTTGTCTTTTACTATAGGTCCTTCCACTTTAAGTCTAGATGCGATTAAGCCCACACCTCCTTCTACACCAAACTCTTTGTTATTTCCATCAATCATACTGATGTCCATAACGGAGGAAACCTTACCTCCAAAATGTGCCGGCATACCACCTTTATAGAAATTTACATCTTTAATCGCATCAGAATTAAATGTAGAGAAAAAACCAAATAAATGTGACGCATTATATACCGCTGCTTCATCCAGTAGTATTAAGTTCTGATCACCTCCACCGCCACGCACATAAAAAGAACTGCTACCCTCTCCTCCATTTGTCACTCCTGGTAGCAATTGAATTGTTTTTAAAACGTCCTGCTCTCCAAAAACAACGGGAATATTTTTAATATCTTTTATTTCTAATTTGACCAAACCGGTTTGCACACCAGATACATTACCGATCTTACGTCTTCCTGATACCACAACTTCTTCCAGCTTTCTTCCTCCAGGGGTCATATCAATATTGAGTACACTATCCCGCTCAATCTGCAAATTAAAAATTTTTTCATCAAAGCCAACATAGGATACTGCAATAGCCTGACTTCCAGCCGGCAACTGAATGGAGTAGAAACCATAATTATTTGTTCTAGCAATTTGACTAGAATTCAAATCTCGAATCACAGCTCCAATAAGGGTTTCGCCATTTGCGGCATTCTTAATGTATCCAGAATATTGAAATTTGCCTTGAGCAAAAATTTGAGAAAAAAATAAAAAGAATAAGACGAAGAATGCAGGTCTAAGAGATCGTAACATTATTTTGATTTAGTGTTTACCAAAGATAAAAAAAGCCTTGTGGTTAGCAAGGCTTTGTGTCATAAGTTTATAATTAATTAATAAAGATTTTGGATAACAAAAATAAATCATTTATTCATAATAGCCAATTATTTATTAATTTTTTACAAAAGTATCTTTTTTTATAAAGAACTCATTGAAAAATGCCATCTGATAAATGATTGATTTAGACCAATAATCCCAGTTATGGGCACCTGACCGGGTAATAAATGTATGTGGAATATTGTTGTAATCTAATTTATCATGAATTGCCAGATTTACTTTATAGAAAAAATCTTCCTTACCACAATCTATGATCAGATCCAGTTTATTGGGTTCAAGCAAATGAACCAGATTGATAACTGATTTGTTTTCCCATTCAACAGGATGAGTCACATAGGTCCCGATTCTACTTTTGATATTCCAATTCATAGGAAAAGGACGAATATCCAATCCACCAGAGGTACTTCCGGCGGCACCGTATATATCCTGATGATTAAGCGCTAATGTCATGGCTCCATGTCCTCCCATACTCAATCCTGTTATTGCTCGTCCTGATCGATCTTTCTTTGTTGAATAATTAGCATCAATGTGAGTTATTAATTCTTGACTAACAAAAGTATCATACTGATAATTTTGATCACCTTTTACGTCCCAATACCAGCTATCAAATCCTCCATCAGGACAGACAACTATGTATTGATAGTTATCAACAAGCTTTTTTACAGCAGGAACATTATTTACCCAATTATCATAACGGCCACCAAAACCATGAAGTAGATAAAGCACGGGATATTGATTTTTCTTCTCATATTTTTCAGGAAGGACTACGACAGCCTTTATTCCCTTTAGCATACTTTTACTATTGATCGTTAATGTATCTACAATTGCGGCATGACCTTTAAAAAGAAATAAAAAAAATAGTGCCACTAACAAATATTTGAGTTTCATGTTCATTGTATTATAATTTTTCAAAAAAATAAAGTGATGATTTAAGTCCAAACGGACGTTCACTGATGGTATAAAATCCTTCTCCGTTTAATCCAAAAGTAATAGCTTCCCCTTGCGGTTCAATCTGATAAGGAATTAATGTGGGTTTCCTAGACAAAACCAGTTCAATTGACTCAGTCCGATTTCTAGTCCAATAAAATATTTGCGTTAAGTTTTTAATTATTATCGCACTACCTGTAGGACTGATATTTGCGGAAGTTGTAAAAGTAAATGGCAATGTTTGAACCGGTGTCAATAGGCTGAAATTCTTTTTCACATTATTAAATATTGAAGCCCTATAAACTGTTGATTGAAAATCTCTTTTCGAAATCACATAAAGCTGATGATCTACGGGATCAACAAATAAAGCTTCTGCATCTCGAGGTCCATTCTTATATCGCAACGTAACGGTACGGATTGTTTTCTTAGGAATATGAATTAGCGTATCTCCTTGCTGATATGTTGGTTCAGGAAATATGTGAAGTTTAATATTTTCACGTTCAGCCTTATTATCACCAATATCTGCCAAAATTAAAAATGAATTTCCATTGATGATCACACGCGCGATATCTTCACAGTCCTTCACAGCAACGGATTCCAGTTCATATGTACATAACAACCTACATTTCTTATCGATCAAATAAACCCGCGCCTCATCTCCACTATCATTGTGCACCCAAAAACAGGATGATTGTTTCGCACTGATAATTCCGGACAATTCATTTAATTTCTTATCAGAAATCTCACCTAACGCTACCTGCGATTTAAAAAGAGGTTTACTGGTTTGGGTAAATGCAATATGAAATTGTAAAAACAAAAAGGAAAAAACAATAACTTTGTTTAATAGGTTCATGCGTTAAAAATACAATATTTTTTAATCAAACAACGTTTTCTATTTACAAATGAAGCATATGATCAAATTTTCAACTCTACTCTGTTTACCTCTTACAGCATTTAGTTTAACATCTTTGGCGCAAACAAATGATTTTACAATTAAAATGAAAAGTGGTATCCAGAAAGAGCAGGCATTGCAGGTAAAATATTATAATAGTGCAGATTGGGAACCTTTTTATGCTAAAATAGAATCTTTCTCCTACGATCCCAATTATAGTTATGAACTGCGAATTAGAAGAACAAAAGTAGCAAATTCAGTTCCTAATAAGCCTAGTTATCGTTATACTCTCCTGAATACAGTACAAAAATCTCAGGTAAACTCGGAGAAAATAATCTTAGAAATCAATGATAAATGGGTAGACTGCCAGGGTGTAGGGCAAATGAAGTGCCTACAGGTGAGGTCTACTCCCAAAGATGATTGGGAATATTTTCACAGTCATATAAACGGATTTGATTACGAAGAAGGTTATATTTATAAATTAATAGTGAAGCGTACCAAAATCGAAAATCCGCCACAAGATGCTTCAGCTTATCAGTATAATCTTGTAAAAATTGTGACGAAAACAGCAAGTAAAAACAAAAGATCTTTACCAACAGCAGCAGTATTCTTATCAAGACATAAGTGGAAATTGATTAGTTTAAATGGAAAAGATGTAGCTAAATATAATGCTCACCTACTTTTTGATGCTGATAAGGGCCGGATATCAGGAAACTCGAGCTGTAATAATTTCTTTGGACCATTTATCATAACTAGTAATACGATTGAATTTCCAAATATAGGAACCACAATGCGGGCATGTATGGGTGATAATATTGAATCTGACTTATATCAAGTCCTTGAAAATAGGGAACTTCATTACGATATAGCGGAGCAGACGTTTAATCTGTATATTAAAAATAAACACGTTGCTATTTTCGGCCTGACAGAAAAATAAGTCTTCAATATATGCTCTTTACAAAAACAAATATGTAGGATGATGTGTTTTACAATAAAAAGATCGAAATTATGTCATATACAAAATTCACAAAACTGCATCAGCAGAGTAACTTGCTGATTTTAGGAAATGTCTGGGATGCACACAGTGCTAAAATAGCGGCCTCTGCCGGATTTCAGGCCTTAGGTACCTCCAGTCATGCAATTGCTAATTCACTTGGCTATGCCGATGGAGAGCAAATACCTGTGAATGAGTTATTATTTGTCGTCGAAAGAATAGTGAAATCCGTAAAAATACCTGTTTCTGTCGATTTTGAATCTGGTTATTCAGACAACCCATTTGAAGTTGCCAAATATGTAACACAGCTTTCTGAAATGGGCGTTGTAGGAATCAATTTGGAGGACGGAAAGGTAGTTAAGTCTGGACGCAAGCTCGGTAAAACAGGTATTTTAACAGAAAAAATTGAAGCCATTAAATCGAGCACTAAAAATATATTTATCAATGCTAGAATTGATACCTTTACCACTAAGCATGAAAATGCGCTCGAAGAAACCATTAAAAGAGCTAAAATTTATGAAGAGGCAGGTGCCGATGGTTTATTTGTACCACTAGCAGAAAGTAAAACAGATATTGAAAAAATTGTTAATTCAACACGTTTACCGCTTAATTTATTTCTAACGGATAAACTCGCAAAACCCGCTGTATTAGCAGAACTAGGTGTGAAAAGACTGAGCCATGGTGCAAAAATTTACGAATATTTAGTCGCTCAAAACACGAAACTATTTCATGATTTTTTGGCCAATCCAAAACTTCCTAAATGATATTTTATAAAAGCCATTTATCTTAGTAAAATGGCTTTTATAATTTTACTCCTCACTCAACTGCTGTAGTGCTTCTTTAAATTTAGTTGACTTAAAGTTCATTCCCCCCACATGTTTATTTACCAGTACCCCTTTTCTATCCAGAATAATTGTTGTCGGTATAGATTTCGTTTGCAGATCCAATGGTAGCTCTGTTTTAATTCGGTATACTGGAATACTATACTTTCTTTTTTTCATAAAATTTCCTCCTTTAACTGCATTGCCGTCCATATCTACTGCCATGAAAATGATATTCCTATTTTCCCTCATGTCGAGATAAAGTTGATTCAGTCCCGGCATCTCAGCTAAACAGGGTATACACCATTTTGCCCAATAGTTGATCACAACAACCTTGCCTTTCAGATTGCTTAAATTGATATCTTCACCATCACTATTTTCAAATAAAACATCATAATCTTGCTGCAATCTTGCTGAATAATCTTTTATATTGATGGAAACAATAAAGGAGAAACAGAATAATCCGATCACCGAAATTAACCATCCTATATTTTTTTTACAAACTCGCATAACATCACCTGTAGTCCAATCTCAAAAATAGAATTTTTTATCAACTTTTATGATAGGCCTAACTAAATACTACCCTCACAATCAAAAGATTAATAAAACAAAAGATAACCCTTTGCTATATTCCTTAAAATGTTAATCTTATTTTAATATATAATCGCTATATTCATTTAAACAAACTGATACATGATCAAAAATAATCAGCTTACAACTAACATATCAAACAAATATGCTTACAATAAACAATTACGAAGATTATAAATCCTATGAAGGAAAGCTTTTGGGATTATCAGAATGGCACAAAATTGATCAGCAACAGATCAACAGTTTTGCTGATGCTACTCTAGACCATCAATGGATTCATGTCGATAAAGAAAAAGCGGAATCCGAAGGACCTTTCAAATCTACTATTGCTCATGGATACTTAACGCTTTCACTCATTCCTTACCTTTGGAAGCAGATTGCTGAGGTTAGAAATGTAAAAATGGAGATTAATTACGGTATTGAAAATCTAAAATTTGGTCAAGCTGTTTTAGTTGATAGCGAAGTTCAGTTGCAAGCAAAAGTAAAATCTGTGAACAATTTAAGGGGTGTTATAAAAGTTATTATCGAAGCTACATTATTGATTAAAGATAATGCTAAACCTGCATATGTAGGTGATGTTATATTCCTTTATCACTTCATGTAGTAAATATACAAAGCATCCATGTTCATATAATGGCACATGGATGCTTTGTATATTTAAGAAAAGCTAAGCGGGAGATACCATATTCCGCTTAAGTTTTTTATACATACTTTTAAGCGACGGAGATAAAAAAATAACAATCAAAATAATAATGCTGATGAGTGACATCAATTCATAATAATCCATTGCAAAACGTACAAAAGCCTGATTTTTGACACGTTCTGTCACCAATTTGACTGCTGTTGCATGTTCATGAAACTGAAGACCATTTTTCAGCAACGTTGCACTTTCTTTTTCAAAATAACGCTGTAATATGATATTATTCTGCTGCAGATAGTCTTGAAAAACCATCTGATGTTGATTGGTGTCAAATAATTTGAAGAAATTTTGTAAACCGATACTACTGGTGTAGCCCAAATACCGTATAGCCAGACAAACCGCCGCCGCAGAAACGGCCAAATGTGACTTCACACTCGCTATTGTAAATAAAATAGTAGGGACCATGATCAATCCAACCCCAAATCCGTGGAGCCATAAAGGAATCCAGAAATAATAATCATTCCCTTCGCTTTCAAAAGAAAAAAACATCACTTGATGGAAACTCAATAAAAAACAATAACCTAATATCCAGATCCACTTGACTGCTTTATGGGCAATAATCCAGTACATGGAAAATAACACCCCCATAATAATTCCTAAAATATTAAACCATTGCACATAGGATAAATGGATCGGATCTAGTTTTAAAACCTGAGAAAAATATTGATTGGACACGGAAAGCGAAAATCGTTCGATATACATCATAAAAAGGATCAATAACCCTAAAAGTAAGCGTCGATTTTTAAAAATGGAAATATCAACATACACGCGTTTTAAAATCAACTGACGGATGATAAAGCAAATCAACAAAGCGATTCCCAACAACAATGCAACCTGCATATGCTGATCTGAAAACCAATACACTTCTTGTCCATACACCATCATATAACCAAAGGCAATGATGACACCACTAAAATAGATACTACTTGGCCAGTCTAGTGAAAACAAAGGATAAGGCCTAATATGACGTATTGATTTCATCGAAAGCAGTATCATTAATAAGCCCGGCATAAAGGCTAATGCAGCATAGAGGTATAATACATCGAAATTAAAGGAATCAATAAACTCTGCAGTTACAAAACTATTGAAGGGGGAGCTGCAGAGCAACATTCCGAAAAAGATAGAATAGCTTACCTCCTTAGCTCGTTCACTATTTAACCTTGAAAAAATCATCGATATGGATAGGTTTACCGCACTGGCAAATAACATTCCTTGCAGAAAGCGCAATCCATAGACCCAGGTAATATCCGTAATTCGATACATCAGAAAACAATTCAGTATCTGTAATAAATTGAATATAACATAATACTGCTTTACTGGAAAAAAGAGGAAGAAACGTCTTTCTAAGATATAAAAGCCAACAAATCCAGCATAGAATAGAATTATCAAAAACTGAACATCACTGGGCTGACTGCCATAATAACCTGCAGTAACTTGAATATTGGCTCCGGGCAAAAAGAATAATACCATACTCGGCATTAAGCAGCTGAATAATATTAGCTTAATCAACCATTCCGGAACCCATTCCTTAAATATCTCTCTCACTACTTTTTATTTTTAGCAACAGATACATTTACGTTCATGCCGGAACGCAAAATTTGTTCACCCTGCTTCTTTTCCAATTCAATTCGCACTGGAACACGTTGGACTATTTTAACAAAGTTTCCAGTTGCATTATCCGGAGGTAATAAAGAAAAAGAAGAGCCTGTGGCAGGGGAAATTGAAATAATTTTCCCTTTAAAGACTTGATCGGGATAAGCATCAGCGATCACCTCTACCGAATCTTGAATACGCAGATAGCGCAATTGGGTTTCTTTAAAATTTGCAGTCACCCAAGTCGGTGTCTCAGCATTAACAATAAATCCCAATACTTCACCAGCATTGACCATCTGCCCCTCTTCAATACTCCGTTTACCGATCATACCGTCATAAGGAGCACGAACCACTGTGTATCCTACATCCAGATGTTTTCTCCCAGCCGCCGCAGATAGTCTATTCTTTTCTGCACTGACTACTGTTTTTTGTACTTCGACATCTCTCACCCGCTCTTGCGAAGCTTCCAATTTATGCTGAAGTGCAGCCAATTCACTTTTATAAACGTCTAAAGTCGCTTTGACATCTTCCATTTGCTGGGCTGTGGCAGATTTTTCTTCGTAAAGAAATTTATATCGGTCATACTCGAGCTGTTGCTTCGTTACCCTAGCCTCATTGGCGGCAATAGATTTCCTTAAAGATTCGTGCTCCTCCATTAAGATCTGCTTTTGACTGCTCAATACGTTCATTTCAGCATGCTCTTTATATACAGAAGCATTAGCTTGATCGGCCTCGTATTTATATTCACGTTGATCAATAATCAGCAACGTATCACCACGTTTTACAAATTGATGATCGTGGTAATGCACTGAGACAATATACCCTCCCACTCGGGAGATAATAGGATTGATATATCGCGATACCTGGGCATCATTTGTGTAAGCATAGTTTAACCGAATCCATAATGTGCGTCCTCCCCAGAACAATAATGCACATAGGACAAGAGCTGCGATCCAGTTTGTTAATTTTGTCAACTTAGCATCGGTCAATGACCAACGAGATTTAGGTTTCATTAAATAGTACCTTTTAAGAATTCAATAAAATAATAGTGTTTTTGTATTGCTATTTTAGCAGTTTCGAGTTCAAATAATGTTTTTAGGTGCTCCATGTCTGCGTCTAACAGATCTGTGACAAGAGCTGATGATTTAAAATAACGGTTTTTGATAATACGCGCATTTTCTTTGGCAAGACCTGCATTCTTCAGGCAAACATCTCGTTGTACGCAAGCTAATTTATAATCCAGATGTGCTTGTAAAAGTTGATGTTGCATATTCTCTTCTTCTAGATGGTGCTTTACTTCTTCTCTATCCAATGCAACTTTCGCAATTCTTACGAGATTTTTATTCCGATAAACAGCTGAAATTGGGATCTTCAATTTGAGACCGACAATTCCTAAATTATACCAACTATCATTATATGGGTATAGAAATATCTGTGGATTGGCAAAGGTAAAATTACCGGCAAAACCAAGTTCAGGTAGATAATTTGCTTTAGATTGTTTAATTGCCAACTGTTTAATTTTTACTTCCTGCTCAGACTGCTGCAACACAAAAGCATGGTGTTTAGCAAAAGCCCAGGATTCATCATAACTATCAACCTTTACTATAAAATCATGTGGCATTGGAACGATTGTGGCATCGCCACCAATAATGAAATTTAATCTCTGATTGAATGCTTGAATATCATGGTCAATTTGAACCAGCAACAGTTCGCGTTTAGAAAGTTCCAGTTCCATACGCAATACATCACTGTGGAGTAAAACACCCGAAGTATATAAATTTTTTATCTCTTTTAACTGTGCTTTCTGATCGACAATATCTGATTCAATTAGGGTTTTATCCATATAAGATCTTTCTAGATCTAAGAAGAGATTACAGACATCCAATTTAATACGTGCTTTATCATTTACCCAAGCAATAGAAGCAAGCTCCTGTTCCAGTTTTCGGGATTCGATTTTCATTAAATCTTTATGCCCATTGTAAAGATTTAGATAAAAGTCAATTCCCGTATCATATAAATAATGAATGACATCGTGTTGACTTGGTTTGTTCAATAGTCCATGATCATAAACTGGCATATTGGTCGCATAACTGGCAGCACCGTGTAACGAAATTTCGGGGAGTAATTCCATTCGCTGTTGCTGGATCGCCAATTTACTTTCTTCAATCTGCAAATAGGACGTTTCTATTTGCTTGGAATTCAGCAATGCCTTACTGATTATATCTTCTAAAGATGTTCGTAACGTATCAGAAGCCTGTACTTCTGAAATAGCAGATAACAACAACCCAATTGTTAGCACCCGCTTTACCATGCTGGTAATAAATATCACTTTCGTTTTTATAAAAATTTTGCGTTGCAAACATAGAGACTATTTGGATAAATAATTTCTTCACAATTGCCAATATATTATGCATAAAAGACAAAATCAAATAAATGATACACCAAACAACTCAATTAAGACACGTTATAAAAACATAATAATTCTGTTAATGAAAATTAAATTCTATAATGGAAATATATTTACAAGTCATATTGTCTTTTTTTCTAATATAAAGCCCATATGACGTAAAAAAGGTCTACTGAATAACGGTAATGTATTCAGCAGACCTTTTCCTTATGGTATCATATATTTTTTAGCCAGACCCAACCGTAAAAACCTAACTTATTCCTTGGCTGGCTATAATAAAACAGTTATAATTTAAGAACAGATTTTAATCAAAATCAAAGAAATCTGAAAGAAATGATTTCTTCTTTTTAGGATATTGTTGATGTTTATTATGGTCATCACGGTGACCCTCACGGTAATGTTCACGATAATCGGATCTTTCCCTATTGCTATGCTCTGTACGGAGCGATCGATCTTCATAAGTATTTGAAGATACTTTGTTTTGCTCAGCGGCATAAGACATCAGCTTATCAAGTTCTCCTTTATCCAACCAGACACCTCTACAAATAGGGCAATAATCAATTTCAACCTGATGACGCTCTGTCATCAATAAAGTTTCGTTGCAATTTGGACATTTCATATTTTTCTATTTCTAATTTTTCAATTAATTAAATAGCAATTTACTGAAATTAAGGTTGTGTTCTAGCAACGATGTCCGACATTTCACATTATTTAACAGGATATTTCATTTTGATATAAAAATAGCAGTTATCCGCTGCGTTTAGTGTCATTGATATTTTTATATCGTTATCAAAATTTCAAGAATAACATGTCTTTTACTTTACAATACCTTTAAAAATGTTCTAAAAAAAGAGAGAAATAAAGCATATCTTTGCAACATGATTAATGTATCCAATTAATCATCCAATCGAACCAATATTCTTTCTTTCAACACTTTACATAAAGAACTAAAACATACTGTAAATTATTTGTAAATTAATTCATTGTAACACAAATATTTACAAAACATTCAAGTAATCCATTTGGATTACTTATGTTTTATATCCAACTTTGAACTGTCGATAGTTCAGAAGTGCAGAAGCTGAACAAATATCTAAAGAAGTTTTAAGCCTGATCGGGGGCGGAGGCTGCACTCCTCTAAACCTGATCAGGTTTTATTATTTAACGTCAAAATTATGAAGCTTGACAAATTACTTATCGAAAAATCAATCTACCCTTTAGATTGGAATCCTACAGATCCTAATGGATATAATGAATGGATGAAAATGATCTCAGATGCAAACAGAAAGTCATCAATTAAAATTTCGGAATCAACAAATACAGTTCAAGGATTTGTAAAACCGGAACCTAGATTTATAAGTGAAATTATCCGAGAGTCTCTTATCGATGACCTATTAGGAATGAATCATTCATTATATAAGGCACAACTAATATTGAAAGGAGTTAAGCCATGATCATTGCAGTCCCCTACTCTATTAAAAGAAAGCTTTGCAACAAGAGAGCTAAAAAGCGCAAAATTGATCTGTACAAGGGAAAGGTGAATCAAATATTGATTTTGGGTCAGGCTGAATATCAAGGACGGAACTACACATCAATTGCTGATTTAACGGCAGTTTTTTATAATAATTAAATAAGCTTATTTCTCCTGAAAAATTAGATAAATCATAAGAATAGCAAAGAAAACACCTTGTACAATTAGAGAAAAGGATTTGATTTTTGATGAGGTTGACATATCATCTCTAATATCAGATTTCAGAGATCTATATCCAAGGTAAGCCAAAAATAAAAATAAAATTACAAATCCAATTCGCTGTAAAATATGCATGGCGCAATAATAAAGAAAAGAAATCAAATATTATGAACAAGCTAACAATACAACAAGCCTTAGAACAAGGCTACACCCACTACAATGTTGATCAGGAAGAAGAAGTTGGAAAGCTCGAGCATCTTCTTGAAAATGGCGTTGAAGAATACAACCGACGTAAAAAGGTTGTTTTGATGTCCAAAACAACAATAACATTCAGCATAAGTGCTGATACCATCCAACAGTTACTTACTGATTACATAAGCGGTCAAGAAGATTTCGCAATGGAAGATGATACTCTTTATGATGAGCTTGATATTGCTGACTTCGATAAAATTGCAGAAATGGTTAACATGGGTTTCAAAACAGGCTTTATGTTTCCTACTGATATCGAATTGATTTTAGAAAGCGAGGTTACTAATGACTAAACTAACTAATTTTCGATTAATGGGTACTGATGTAATCCTTCAAGACTACGAAGACGGAAAGGGTAAGATCATATTATCGAATGATGATTACGATTACAATCTATCATACTACTGGGGTTCAATGGGCCAAGGATATGACTTAAAGAAGTTCCTTATAAAAACGAATGACGGTTACTTGATTAATAAGCTTGGTCAACGTTCTAACGATGGCCCTATTAATATCAAAAAGACAATGGCTGCTGTTCGAAAATATATTAAGACTGATACTTATTGGCGGTTCTATATGAATTTAGAAGCTGACAAAGAGCTGAGAGATGCTTTAAATAATGTGCAAAGGTTCTCAGGTTGTCAAAATGAATTTGTACACATGATGCAGAATCTTGATGTTGATTTTCCAAAAAATGGACGATATCATGAGTATGAAAGTGATTTTAAGGATATGACTAAATCTATATCCTTTGAACCTTGGTATTTCATTGTAAATGATGAACCTGCTGTAAATGTTTGGCTAGGTAAGTTCTTACCCAAGCTAAGAAAATATTTAAGAAAGGAAAGTGAGGTACAAGATGAATTATTTAAATCCGACAAAGGCGTCAAAAATGATCAATAGAATGACAAAGACACCTAGAGCAATAGGCCTAGTATACCAATAGGATGGTTCACCCATTCTTTTCATAATGTAGCCAACTACTATACAAAAAACTGCAATTACTAATCCAGAAACATGGTCATCGGTCATCATGAAAGATAAAATAGAATTAAATAAGATAAGATTTCATAAAGTAAGCTAGTGCAATTAATATACAGATTGAACTCCAAAAAAAGAGGATGAAATAGTTAGTTCTGTAGGCAACATGCTCTGCTTTCTTTTTAGGATTTTTTAAATCATTGATTGACAATCCTAATCCGAAAAGGCCGACAACAATTAAAAATATATAAAATTCAATATCCATTTCCAATGGATAAATATAGTAAACAAATGGAAAATAATTTAGAAAACAAAGCAAAGTTCTTTGCCATTTATTGGGGTCAAAAAGTTTTCAAATGGAATGATGCACCAATGAAAAGTAAAGTTGGGATTACTCACATGACTAAGCACCATTTACTTAATATGCATTTAGAGCTTAAATCAGTTTCATTGATTACTGATGAGGATTTTACTGAAATAATGTGGAATAGATTTCCCTTTCAACCATCTTTTAAAAAAGGCAGAATATATCTAGAGCATCTAAATTGTACACAATGTGATTTTATTAGATCAAAAGGTTATGCAGTTCCTTTTATGGGGGCTTCTGTCGGTGAATTAATTAATATGGGCTGGTTAAAAATGGAAGGATCCCAAGATGAATCACTTAGTCCAAATAAAAGCGTCAAAAATGATCAGCAAAATAGGGAAGATACCAAATCCAATAAAACGAACATGCAATGAGTCATACTCTTTTGACCTTTTCAAATAAAAGCCAAGAAGTACAGAAAAGGCTCCGAGGATCATAAGTGATAGGTGGTCATCAGTCATAATCTAAAATACTAAAAAATAATGAGCTACAAGATAAGTGATAAAGCATTAGCCATACAGTTACTATGCGCTGGCATTCCTCAAAATAGAGTAGCTCGGATAGTTAACTGTAGCTCTCAATCAATAAACTACTGGTTTAGTCAGTATAGAGGGTACAGAGGTGACAACATCGAATTAATAATTAAACAAAGCAAATTATGATCACAGTAAATTCATTATCAGGAGGCAAGACTTCAAGTTATATTGCTGCAAACTACCCTGCTGACCTCGATATCTTTGCTTTGTGCTGTATTGATGATCATAATGCAAATGCTCATTTCCGTCAAAGATATAAAGACGAAAAAATGATCCAGAGGGTTAATGACAAATTGCAAAAGTATTCGAGTCAATGGCCTGAATTTGTTGCTACTTCTGAAGATCCTCAAATACTTTGGACCATGTTTGACTTAGAACAAATGATAGGTCGTGAAATAATTTGGGTTCGTGGCATGGGATGGGAACAAATGTTAGAGCTGAAAAAAGCTATTCCTAACATGAGTAAAAGATTCTGTACTACTATAATGAAGATGCAAGCAATATTTGATGTTTTGCTTATGTACTTCGAGCTTCCAGTAAAAATGAGAATTGGTTATCGGTGGGACGAAATGGAAAGAGCCGAAAAGTTTACAGAGTTATGGAAGTACGCGACACATTGTGAATATAGACCAAAATCAAATACATGGATCCATAGATGGCAAGAGATTGCTTGGAGAGAAGGTGAATTCCCCTTGGTTGAAGACAAAGTAATACACTACCATATCCAAGAATTTTGGAAGGATAAAGGCATTGTATTCCCTGATGATAGCAATTGTTTGAATTGCTTTTGGAAACAGGAACAACAATTAAGAAAGAATTTTGACACCCACCCACCAATTATGTATTGGGCAGCCATTCAAGAAGTTTTAAGAGGCCACACCTTTAAAGATAATAATGATCTACTACGAATCTCAAAAATGGGAATTCAACTAGATTTTATTTTTGGTACTGGCTCAGGTTGTCAAGCCGGATTTTGTACAAATTAACTAATCAAATAGCCATCAAATGAACAATCTATTTACAAACATAGCTCATGCAAGAATATGTGACTTCCTAGATGATCTTAATGAAGGAAGAAAGAAGAAATTCAGCATAGAATACATTATCCATGAGCAAGGGCATTACATCTACTGCGCGGTCAATAAAGATAAAGAAATTTACTTCACCGCTCTTACAGATACTGGAGAACTACCCAATGACATGGCGACTAATTGGAGAATATGGTCAGAAATAAAAAAGATTTTAATATCAAATAATAAAGGTTTAGGGAAATAATTAAAAAATCTTTTTAAGACCATATGTATCAATGAAAATATTTTTTATTCTGTGTAAGGTTCAGGATCGCTAATAGTCCAAGATTGTCCATGAAAATAATAAACAACTTGAACATAAAAATTCATTTCATTATCAGAATATTTAATTTGACCAACATTTAATGGTTGCATTAATATAATGTCATTAGGCAAATTTTCTTTGACAGGAATAGAGATAAAACTTTCCTTAGCAACTATAGCCTGATTAAAATTAAAATCTATATTGTAGAGATAACCATCATGAATATTTGTTAAATTAATATTTCTAATTGTGTTATTATTTGCTTTCAATTCCAAATAAAATCTGTCTTCTTCTTTTACTATACTGACAGTAAAGTAAGGCATTATTCCTCTAATGTATATCTTATTGGAAAGATCGTTAGCATTTTTTTGTGCAGTAAATGTTTTCACTAAATATATAGCTGTTATTAAGGTAACTAGAACCATGGTCCAGTCTGATGCATTTCCCCAAACTTCAGCATTAAATGGGAAACGAAATAAATCATATTTCCCATATAAAAAGTAAAAACATATGATAAAAGTAATTACAAAAACTATAACTAAAATGGAAACTACTTTATTAATACTGAAAAATTCTTTCATTGACTTAGGCTTAATATTTACAAATCAACAAAATTAAATGAAACTAAACAAACAACAACGCGAACAACTAAAACAAAAATTCGGAGGTCGCTGCGCATATTGCGGTGATCTCCTACCCGATCGCTGGCACGCCGATCACGTCGAACCTATAGTTAGAAATTGGACGAACGGCACTTGTGAGCGACCAGAAAACAATAGAATCGACAACTTTAATCCATCCTGCTCTAGTTGCAATATTGTTAAGAATTCATTGAGCTTAGAAGGTTTTAGACAGCTTATAGGAGGATTTATTAAATCTTTGAACCGAGATAGTACACAATACAAGTTCGCAAAGAGATATGGTCTACTTGAGGAGAAAGATGTTGAAGTTAGCTTTTACTTTGAAGAGGTAAAAAAACAGAGTAGGTAAACCTACTCTGTTTAAATATATTACCTCCAAAATAAATTATTGAACATGCAATCTTACCACTTCAATTCCAAATTTTGAATCACTCCATTTTATATTCCACTGCGGAAATTGACCACCCGTTCCATCAGCGTTAGGGAAATAATTAGTTCCTGCGTAGGACTTGTAAGCATCTGCGCCTCCAAACGGACCATGCATTATTCTCTTTATATCAAGTATAGGTTCAGCCATAAGAGGCTTAATGTGATCACTCCATCCTGCTACGATACCTAATAACTTATTTTCCCACATCATGTAATCATCACTATATCTATTTCGCGTATCTATAGTTGAATTAACCGCATAGGTGTAAGCTGCAAAATCATGTCTTTGAGCGTACATTTTACCTAATCTAAAGCCAAATTCATAATATTCTCGATAAATCGCGTGCACATCATTATCTACAGGAACAACAATCGAATTGTCTACAATAACTCTTTGCCCAAATGATGTAAAGCTAATGAACATTAGCATTATGGGGAATAATACTTTTTTAATTTCCATATTAAATTTGTTTATAATTTACTTAAAGATAAGTAATTATTTGCCACTTACGAAAAAAAAGTAATGAAAATACCGTTTTACGGAAACCCGTAAACTCATATCATATTATTTAATTAAGTTATTATCATGAAGATCACACTGCCAACAGCTGAGGCTGGGCAAGCAATTTTAAAAGCCTCAAAAGACAATATGCTAGTTAAAGGTGCATTCATTAAGTATGATGTCGAAATAGATGGAAATAGGCTTATTTTAACAGCAAAAGAGGGGTTTACAGAAAATGCAGAGGACGCGTTTTTATTAGCATGGTATGCTAAGGAATATATTTAAAGAGTAGGTTTATAGCCTACTCTTTTTCTCTAATTCTGTTCAACTGAATTTTTCATTTAGTTCGTTACTCCTAGTCGAATTCGGAGTGTAAATCATCGTTTCTGAAATCATGGAAAGGATTAATAAATTTATTAACGATCATTCTACTAAGAGGTAATTTAATTTAACAAGCTAACTAAGATAGTATTTTGAGCTATTACTTTAATATTGTGCTCTTCACAGATACATGAAAAACTTTTACTGTACATAGTATTTTCAGTATCTTGAAATTTTATACAAACATCAAAAAAAACCATTTTCCTTTGATTATCTGATATAAAACATTCAAATTGAATATCAGGAATGATCGCAGTTTCTCCTTTATACAAAAGATCGCAATTATGATTCTGTACTATTGGATTTTCATCTAAATCACCGTTTAATTTAATTTCACAGTTTATTTTTTTTACAGTGTTTTCCAAGGCTTTTATAACAATACTATATACTCCGTCAATTTCACTGCTTTCCATATACTTAATATCCAATTCAAAATTAGGTTCTATGGTTTTAATATATTTTTCTTTTTCAATCCTGTAAGCTTCAAATTGTAAATCCAACGCTTTGAATTGAGTTTTTAATGTGTATGCAATAAATCCAATAGAAATTATTGTGCAAAAAATTAAAACCCAATCTGCTGCATTTCCCCATACAGCTGGATCAAATGGCCGATCACTTAACTTACTTTTTTCATAAAGATCATATACTCTATTTAAGCAATAAACAATAGCGATTGCTATAATCATTTCTACAACATACCTTAAAAGTTTCTTCATACAATATTTTTAAAACAAAATTAGTATTTATTTATCACAATACTAATTAGTATGTTTGCAACATATACTAACTACACAACATTTATGATCTCTTTTTTAAAAAAATTTCCATTAGCTATTTTTATTTTAATACTAGTGATTTGGATAGCAAACTACTTTTTAATTGAAAAATTTGATGAATCGAATGAAATCGGCGATTCATATGGAGCACTGAATACATTGTTTTCAGGCCTTGCATTTGCAGGTATTATAATTTCTATTTTCATGCAAAATGATGAATTAAAATTACAAAGAGAAGAATTAGAGCTTCAGAGGCAGGAAATTATAAATAATAGAAAAGAATTAGAAAAACAAGCTAATAGTTTATCAGATTCTGCTAGGATATCAGCATTAACATCATTATTACAACATTATCAAACAATGGAAAATCAGTCAAGCGGTCCAAATAAATATAAATTTGCGGATAAAAAACAAAGCATTGTAAATTCAATTGATGCTATTTACAAGAGCATGGGAATAATTGGAGAAAACAAATAATATTAAGACTAGCCTATATGGCTAGTCTTAATACATAACCTTACCCTTTAGATTATCTTCCTCAACCCTTAACAGATCATCAATTACCGCACATCCCAATTCCCCATCGAGACTCTCCAAATAGCCCCAGAGATCAGCTTTAAATTCTGGTATGAATTTAGGATCGTCATCTTCTGTAGTAGAATCGGTAACTAGAACATTATAATGGTCTTTTTTAAGCTCACGCAGTACAGCGTGTGTAACTTTTACATATTCCATGGCTAAATCATTTAGATAGTTTAATATTTATCCAAGTTTTATTTGGTGTTTTTATTAGGGTTCTTGGCAATATTCGGTTTAGGATAAAGTCCTCTTCCTCTATTACGTACATATCAGGATCTTCAGAATCAGAAACATCTACCATTTTAAAAATCGCATCAGGATCATCACAATTTATATCAGATTCGACAACTTTTATATCATTGCTGGCTAGCCACCTTGCGAGCTCTTCATTATTAAAGACTTTGATATACTTAATTTCTACATCAAAATTCTTAAGTTCAATTTCAGTCAGATCCGGAAAAAAGGTATCCAAATACTTATTATATGCAGCTTTATCCCCTGTCCTAAGCGCATAATTTTTAACGATTAAACGATGAGGATTATATTCAAAGTTGAAATCCTGAGGATTTTCAACAAACCCGTAATGCTTATCATAGGCAATAACACGAGCTTCCATATTTAATTTATCTTGATCCATAAACATATAAGTTTTAAAATTGTTAAACATTTAAACTATTGTATTATGTGCTATCATGTATCCACACCGGACATTACCTACCTAAAGAAAGCAAGACCTGAGAAAGAGGTTATCTTTGAAGGATCAGAAATTTATCACGTCTCTGGTTTCGCTCGTCCTTACTTACCGGTAACACTTAACAATCAGGATGATAAGATTGTTCAGGCTCGCTGGAAATTAATTCCATTTTGGGTAAAAACAGAGGATGATGCTAAAAAATACGCTAACACATTAAATGCTGATTCTGGTACCATCTTCGAGAAAGCATCATATAAGAACTACATTACTAAAAATCGGGGTCTATTATACGTTAATGGCTTTTATGAGCCTCATAAAGTTTCTGGTAAAAAAGACACCGAAAATTATTACATATACACTCCTACTAAAGAGATTTTCACCCTTGGCATTGTATTCAGCGATTTCAAAGACTATGAGACTGGAGAAACTTATCCAACATTCTCGATAATCACACTGAAGCCAATCCCCTACTTGCTGAAATTCACAATGAAAAGAAACGTATGCCCCTTATTATTTCTCAAAAAGATGAAGATGCCTGGTTACATGCCACCAATAAAGACGATATCGTTAAATTGATGAATCCTTACGATGGCGAACTAGGTAGTCATCAAGTTGTCCGAGTAACAGATCCAAAGCTTACAGACACCAATCACCCCGACATTCAAAGGGCTATTTAGGTGGTTTGAAAGTTTTATCATAATCTTCAAGCTTTATCAATAAGGCTTGAAGCTCCTCACTTGCCCTTTTTATCCACCCTGCTCTTTGTTTAATAGCAGCGTAAGGACTTTTTACTACAAATTCCTTAATATTACTTAAGCCTGTATGCTCCTCTTTATATATCCGCTCCCATTTCTCTAAGAACTCTTCAGGTGTATAAAATATCCGAGAAACATCATGATAGATCCAGCAGTTATTCTGAATTGCAAAACGGTGCAAAGAAGTCACTTCAGCTGGAATTTCTTTTTTATCTTTTACTCTCCACGGTTGCATAATTTTAAATTTATTCAAAATTAGATTTAAAAATACTAATTTCAAACTAAATTAATACTAAAAATTATAGTAAATAAAAAAGGGAAGCAAAACAATTAAGTTAAATAAGTAATAAATACTTGATAAGATTGACTTTATTAGCTGTTTAAGCTATATTTGACAATGAATTTAAAAGAAATAGAAAGCCATATAGTTGAATTAAAAAACAACTTGAATATGTATACAAATTGCCTTGACGACCCTAATGAAAAGAGTGTTGTGAAAAAACGAGAAAGTAGAGATACTAGAGAATATTTATTAAATAAATACTGCAATTATATACATTCAAACAATGAATTAAAATCATTGCTTGATTCGGTATTAACTTCAAATCCGTATATTAATGGAATCATTGATGATGGAATATTTACCGAAAAATATTTTTTAAGAAATTTCCCTCAGATAATAGCTGAGCTTGAAAAAATAAAAATTGGATTTATTGTATTAAATGATAAATCAGAGAATGATTTTGAAAACAATATCCCAGTTGATATAGAAGTAGATCAGACTCCAAATATTTATAAAAAATTTATTATAATATATATTGATAATATATGTATAAAAGGTAAAAAAGTAGAAGATATTCTTAAAAAAATTGAACTAACAGAAATACCACTTGATTCAATAATAAAAATATCAAAAAGTGCTTAATTAGCACTTTTTAAAGGTGTCGAATACGACACCTTTAATTTTTATAGCCGAAATTTAAAATTTTGGTTTTACACCAAATCTTTTATTTAAAGACTTACATAAAGTATCTAAATTCTCATGAATGTTAGGAAGTTCCTGTATTTCCATAATAATTCACCGTCTATTTTTTCTAAAAAAAGAAAATATTTTTTATATTCAAGAGTAATTTCTGGATTTGCTTTGTTATTTGTAAAAATAACTTTTTTAGTTTTTGTTTTCATGTGTAAATTTTTTTTGGATAATTTATTTAAATAATTACTAATAGACATATTATACGCCTTTGTCTCAATGAAAAATTGATATTTCTAATTGAAAAAGGTCTATCAATTATTGTTTCATTTACTTGTATTATTCGTGTTTACATCTGACCATCTCGATTTATTTAAAAATATCTTCTTTTTTACATCTCAAAGCAATAAAGCCAAAAAATCCCACCAAAACTATTCAACCTCCAATTCAATTAGAAAAAACATCCTTTGGAATTGCTTATAATGGAATGTCTTTATTTTAGAAAGTATGTTGAAGGTGACTTTCACTTAGCTTATGGGAATATGAAGGAAGATCTAGCGCAGACTATAATTTTGGCATTGAAAGAAATTTATGAGGAAGAAAAAAAATTATAATTTAAATTCGATATAACTACGTAAGTTAATCAATCCATATATTATAAAAAACCTTATCTTTTTATTTATATTATTAAAAATATTATATTTACCTTAAAATAATAAAACTGACAAATATATTTTCAATGATTATTAACCTATCAAGTAATTACAAAATTTTACAAGAAAAAAATGGTATTTTTTTACCAGATTTAACTGTATTGACCGGTGAAAATGGTGCTGGTAAAACACAGTTTTTAGATTTTATTTACGCACAAACAACAGGAATTAAACATGGTATGATTCCTTATGGTACAATTACTGTAGACGGATTAAGTCATTACCCAATAACAAATGATGATGGCAAAGAATTAGAAGATATTGTCTTTACGCAACCAGGAATAATTCCTTATGATAATGGCGTAATACAGGGTGTACCAATATCACAATTAATTAGAGAGCAATGGAATGCGTTAAATCCGATTGTTTTTGCCTATAGTTTACTGCCTTCTAAAACCTTTACAATTGAAGAAGAAGCAATTGAATTAAATAGATTAATTTTAAATTTAGCTCAAAATCTCCACATAAATAAAAACTCATTTTCCCCAAAAGATGTAATTAAAGTAAATACTGATCAAATTAATAAACTAAAACTTCTCGCAAAACAGACCGGAAAAAAAATTGAACAAATAAATTTTTCTGATTATCTAATGTTTTATCCGGTGTTGACAGAGCTTTTCTCCTCGTCTATTGATCTATTATTTCATCAATTTCATCTTAAACATAAGCACTATCCTGTTTTAACTAAAGATATTCTTCCTCCATGGGATGTTTTTAATAATATTTTAGAAGATGTCTATTATAACTACAGAATAGAATATAAACCTTCGAATAACGATGAAGTTCCGTCAAATGTCTTATTGAAAGATCTAAAAAACGATGTTACGGATACAAGATTGGAATCGCTATCCTCTGGTGAAAAAACAATATTAAATTTAATCTTCGCAATATATCATTCAACATCTAATGGAAAATTCCCTGAAGTAATATTGTTTGATGAACCTGATGCCCATCTGCACCCCTCCCTTGCACACAAATTTATGTCAGTAATAAAAAACATTATTGTTGAAAAACAACATGTTAAAGTAATTATGACTACCCATTCGCCGTCAACTATAGCATTTGCTCCTGCAGATTCTGTATATAGAATGGATAGAGATTTAGGCTATCCAATTAAGGAAGATACAAGTAAAGTTATTAAGCATTTAACTGATGGCTTGATTACGGTGACAATAGACGACGTAAATTTAGGTATTGAATATGCCCTTAGCTCAACTGATATGCCCGTATTATTTACAGAAGGTATAACAGATAAAATAATAATTAACACCGCTTGGGAAAAACTTTATCCTGAAGTATCACAACCATTTTTAATTCAAGATTGTTTTGACGCTGGATTTCTTAAAAATCTTTTTAAACGAGGAGGTGACAGCCAAAATGGCATATTCGAATTGTATTCTGAAAAAATTATGATTGCCCTTTTCGATTTTGATGCAGAGGGTTATAATTCTTGGAAGGATCTAAAATTTGAGAACAATATCGAACAAGATCCTTTTCAATGTTTAACTAAATCTAATAACAAAAATGCTTATGCAATGCTTCTACCTGTGCCTGATATAGACGAGATCAAAAAACAAGTAATAAAAAGTGGTAATACCACTTTCAAACATGAATCGGTTCTAACAATTGAACATTTATTATTTAATGCTCCTAACTTTAGAACAAATCACTTTGAAAAAGATACAGTAATTGGTGGAGGTTTTTCGTACAAATTTCAGGGAAAAAAACGAATTTTCGCAGAAAATGCTAAGTTATTAAAAAAAGAAGATTTTATTGCGTTTATTCCGCTATTCGAGACTATTAAAAAAATAATTAATAAAATATAATCCTTAAACAAAGCGCATAAGTGAAATAAAAAATAATTAGTCCTCTCTTTTAGATATAGAATAATATATGGTGATTCTTGGTGTTACAAGAGTCACCATATATTATTATTTCCTTAAAGTGTAAAAGATGCCTATGGCAACTACAACAACTGCTAAGGATAACCATATAAAAATACGCCACTCTGGTTTATTAACAGTTTTACTATACTTTGTCTCATCCTTAAAGACATCATCAGTTAAAACACTAGAATCTCTAAAGTATTCAATACCACTGCTATGAAAATAAGAACTGTCAATGTGACTTTTTACATCATTATTATGAGATTGAATAACCTCACAATCTTTACAATTAAAACCACTGGAAGTCATTTCTACTACACTTCCTTTTACTTGAAGCGTAATTTTAGTCTTATCATCTGTAATAGAAATAGCTTTTTGAGCCTCCTTCTCAATAAGATTTAACCTATCTTTCTTTGATTCCGTAACAATTGATTTATGTTCAAATACTGCAGAATCTCGGATTACAGTTTTCTTTCTGAATAATCCGCACCCATTAATTAGAGTGCAGATTGTTAGTAATACTATCAGTTTTTTCATTGTTTTCTATTGTTATACGTAAAAGCCTACATTCTTCTTTTAAGGCCTCAACTTCGATCCGTTGCTCATTAAATAGCCTCTTGAAATTTGAATATTCTTCTTTTATGGCCTTTAATGCTTTTTTACATGTGTTTTCACCTTCTATAGCAATTTGAAGCTTTTCTTTTAATGCAGTGATAATGCCGTCTGAAGCTTCTAATTGTTTTTCTAATCGGTCGGTTATGCCCTCAGACATCTCTAATACTTTTTTAGCATTTTCAACAATTCCACCATCATTTTCAATTCGTTCTTTCGGCTTTGATCTCCACCATAACCAAATAGCTCCACCTACTGTTGCTAAAGCTCCCCAAAGATTGGGTAGTACATGTTCTTGTAAAAATTGCTCCATACTACTTAGTAAAATATAAATCTGCCTCGGCCTTTCTTCTCCTTACTAAACCTGGTAATACTTTTCCTCCAGCTTTATTCCATTTTGGAAATTCAGCTGCGATAGTAGAATCATTGGGATTTATATTTACTTTTTTCAAGAGGGTTGATTTACTTAAATTATCACCTCCTAAATTGAACGTAAAACTTACCAGCGCATCAAACTGATTTTGTGTAAGAGTTTTTTTTACCATACGCAACACATCGTTTTCGTAATTGGTTAGTATCTCCTTTAACATCGGATCACCTTCCGCCCTTCTCAATGGCTTATCTTTCATGGTCACTTTTTTGCGACCAGGCAAATAGTAAGTAAATCCATAACCTATTGTTGCAATACCTACCGGATCGAGGTATGGCTCACTATACCATCCCTCGAATTCTTTAATTAAGGCTAAGCCTTTTTGTCCTATTTTCATCTTATTTCCTTCTTATTTTTAAAGGAGTAGCCAATGACACTACTCCTAATACGTTATTATCTCATTTATCCCCAAACTTTAAACATTGACCAAAGGCTGTCTCCCATTTGCTCATAGCCTGAATCTGCAGGATGTACACCGTTAGTATACCTTGTTACCTTGTCCACGGTATTTCTAGAATTGGCATCCTGAACTACTTTAGGAAAATTGTAGATCCGGTCAACCACACAATTGTAGTTGAGTATAAACACCTTATTAACTCGCATTTCAGGAGTGTCAAATTTCGACAGTAAGGCTTTTTGCCATACTCTTAGATTCTTTAGATACCTATTTAAAGTTTGACCATTGTAATAAGCCACACCAAAGGCATCCTGTGATATTGTTGGAGGAATAGTGATCGCAATCCCAACCTTTATTCCCGATACTGCGCTTCTGATGGAGTTAACTAAAATTTCCATTTTGGCAATCCGATCTGTTACAACAACATTAATTTCTGTATCGGTTAATGATCCGAATATATCATTGATACCTAAGTGAATTGGCACCCAATCGTTAGCGACTAATGAAATACTATTGTCCGTTAGAAATTTTGCAAAGTCAACCTGGTTTGTCACTGTATTCCATAGAGGATTGCCTACAGCAGTTGAATAACTGCTATATGATATCGATGTATCACCAAGCCCGCTTGCTTTCGTCAATATACCTGATGCATTAGGCAAGTTTGTTCCTGCAGTACGTTCACAAGAAAAATATCCAGTCCCTGATGTAACATTAGTTTCTACTACAATGAATGTACTTCCGTTGTTGGTGTAAGTAGATCCGAGATTAGGTATACCAATAACCCCACTCACAATGAACTTGTAAAATGTTCGCCCAGCAGTAGTAAAATCTAAGACCTTCCATCCTGGACGACCTTCGTTATTTGTTGGTGCTGTCCCTTGAGTCCCCTTGAATGTAACTTTTAAAGCATCAGTATTAAACTTATCGCTTATTACCTTCAATACTGGAGATTGAACCCTTCCATCCTGTCCTAATGTAGAATCACTGATACATACAGCGGAAATATCCCCCGCTGTTGCACCATTGCTCACAACTAAACTAAAATCCTTGGTAGCTAATAATGTCCCATTGTATGAAACGGAAATTGTCAATGGGAATGTTCCTGCTTCTTGTGTTGAAAGCACCCATATCTTATCGCTCATGTGACGACCAGCTGATCCATTTACATCAATATCCAACATATCAAGCGATACATTAGAATAAATAATACTATTAAAATAGATATTTGTCTCAATACCCTTTACAGCAGTTATAACAGATGGGATTACTATGTCAGCCCAATTTGGATTTTTGGTTGGCAGGTTATCGGCAATGTCCTGTATCAATTTTGCGCTTGGCATTATTTCAGTTTCTGTATTTCCAAGCTGCATGTAGAATCCTCTGCCATCCGCTACTACCGAACTAGCCGTACTAAATCTGATATTGATGTTAGTCGATGTGGTAAATTTTGCATCAACTGCTGTAGTTGCTCCATATCGAGGCATCCTGCCATTTGCATGAATTTCAGCCCAGATATTGTTATTGGCTAGGTTTGCTATCTCAGGGAATACAAAAAGAACTGATTTTTCTTCATTCAAATTACCATCAAAATCCACAAATCCCTCCCACAAAACAGCACCGGTAAAAGTATTTTCTCTAAGTAATAGTCTTATTCTCGTAATTGGATGATCTGCTTGAGAATATTTAAATTTTGGAAGATAAAGAGCAGAGAAATTCTGTGCTTTGCCTAGATTTTCACCCCAACCAAGTATACTACCTGTCTCGTATTCTAACGTACCGTCAAATCCGGTATCTTTTAACATAACAAACTTAGGGGCCGTAGTAAATCCGTAGTCTGTACGCTCTTTTAAATTATATACTGCCCCAGTACTGGCTGGTTCTGTACCATCCTTTACTATTTCATCCGACGCAGCGCTTACCGGCAACTCTTGCATCTTGCTTATACTCCAAAATGGAGATGTGGAATCTCCACTCCAATAAAGTACACCTTCATTTCCCTGAGGTATGCCATCAGTCCCGTTAGGATTTTTCAATACCACATTATTATATTTCCAGTATCCTGAACTAGCATCAAAAAACCTATTATGTCCAGTTGGCCCTGCAGGTAATACCACCGCTGTAGCGATTGAAGTACCTCCTTTAATTGCTATCATTGATTCTCCAACAACCCCTATTACTTCGCTTAATCTTGATTTTGGTATTTTAGTGATAGGTCCACCATCTTTACCTGTCATTAAAAAATCGAAATCATTCACAGATTTTGCCTCTGCAAAACTACTAGGCCATATGTCTTTTTTTTCCTCTTTTTCTGCCATTTTATTATTTATTATTTATTATTGTGAATTATTAAATGTTTCGAACCAATACTGTCCGTTAAAAAAGAAAGTCTTTACAGCCCATCTTTTGAAAGTATTGGTTGTTGTGGCAGATCCATCCGCTTGAATGATGCTACCATTGTTTGATTTTAAAAAGAAGTCATTTTCACTTATGTTCTTAATCGTGACTTCATATCCTTTTTTTGCGTAAAAGGGTAAACTTAGATCACCTGCAATTACACCTGAGTTTATGAGCACACGCGAGTATTCAGCATCAATAGTTTGGTTCGTTCCTGTTATTTCTTGGAAATCATGGATTATTGCTTTGGCTCTGATTGCTCCCTTACTTACGTAAAGTGCATAATTATGAGATGCTCCTGAAGCTTCAATTTCTAATCCAATGTTCGTGTAACCACTCTCAGATGATTTATCCATTGTATTAAAAATGGAGACGGCAGAAGCCAAGGGAAATCCTTGTTGATCTTTATACAAATTCCAAGAAAGCTCTCGACGTTGCCCTGATACAGCGCCATTATCTCTCAAAAGAAAATAATCTCCATAAAGAAAGACGGATTGCATAAAGGCTGCCCAAGTATCTTCGCTTCCAATACTTAATGAAGTTTCATTTATATTGAAATTTCCGACTTTTCCTTTGAGAGCTCTCATTGATCCATCATTGAGCACTTGGAAAGGAGCATTATACCTATTCTGTTCTGTTGCTCCAGCCCAAAACCGCTGTGACAAATTCCCTATATCTGCCAATCCAGAAATACCTGCGTTGACAAAACCATCAGATCCAACGGTGATCAATTGCGCAAATAGACGCTTAACGTTAATCATAAAAGCGGTAATAACATCAGTTTCAATTTGACCACCACTGATAACTGTAAAGCCTTTAGTTGCGCGAAAGGACCTTACACCTTCGAGTACTGACGATAGGATCCCGAAATTGAAATACCAGTAAGGCACGTCTCCTTCTGTCGGGAATTGTGTTTCAGTGAGAACCCATTCGCCAGTTAATGAGGTCTTACTACATTTAGCAGCTAGATAATAGCTTTTCAAAGGATTAAGCCCAGTAATAGCATAAGGATCGAGATTCCAGATATAACCATTAGGAAGTCCATTAATTTTGAAAACACGATGGATTAATCTACCTGCCGTCATAGCAAAAGCATTTGGATCACCACCATCATTCACCGACATGGAAATACCATCAAGATCGTAATACATAGAAGGTGTACCGAACATTCCTACTATAGCCTGCTGAAGAGGTTGTGCGAGATTGCCATCAGGATCTAATACCTTTCCGATAAACTCTTTTAATGCTTGGGCATTGCGACGATCATTTTCCCAACTTTGCTTTGAGTACTGGGTAACGACTTCTTTTTGATCTTTTACATCGTTCTGAATCTTTTGAATGAGTGTATAAGTCACCTCATTACCTACCTCCGCGGTGAATGCCATTCCATTTTCTAGCACATCGGGGTAATGCCCGGGATATGAAACGCTTGTAACTCTTATATTTGCATTTACTCCAAGCTCTGAATCAGTAACTGGTATGATATCACCTGCATCTGGCAATGTCTCGCGGCGTTTTAGTTCAAGAAGATCTAACTCCAAATCATAAACTACTCTAGGCGCTGAGTTGCCAGTTAGATATTTAAGCCTTCCTTCTGTCAATTCTGCATAAGCAGCATCAATATAATTTTGTGGCATTCTAATACCTACTAGAGTGTATTTATCTCCTATTTCAGCGACAGTTACACCGAAAGGAAAGAAATTACCGTTACTATCTTTATTTGCCTTGTAGCGAATTGTTTTGGTAGCATGGTTATAACTTGTAATCTCAAATTCATTACCGTTTAAGGATCCTGATTTAAAAACAATCTTAGCTGTTTCACCTTGAACCAACTGACCGTTCAAATCAAAATCGATTGAAGTGTCTGTTAAGGTAAAGATTTCCTCACTGCTTTGTGAAACTGCAGTAGCAGTACCGGTTCTTTTCGGATAGATTTCTTCATCTTCAAAAATGCCTTCTCTGATACCGTATAGACCAACATTGTTTTCTATATAATCATTAAGCTTTAAATTTCCGATCACGCCTTCAGGAAGATTTTTATCACCTCCAACACCATAAGCACGAGTAACTATCACTTTATCGTTGATTGATTGGCGTGTGAGTGAATAAAGACCATTGCCCATTCCATAGGAAACAGGAAAATCTTTTGCAACTCCGACTGTCTTCTTAAGTGAAATCACTTTACCTTTAATATCCCACTCAGCCTCGAAAGCCTGTGCGATCATTGTTAATGCAGATAAGCAATCAACCTTATCAAAATCGATTGTTACATCTTCTAATTCTTCAGTCTCACCTAATGTCCAACCTGGATCAACGGTATTTACACTTTCCAGGAACATAGCCATGAAATCGTCAGGTTGACCTGTGTAGCTAAATGTAAATGCTACTTCGTCCTTTAGGATAAAGCGAGACAATGTGTGTCTATGTCCTTCAAAAACTACATCATATTGGTAAAGATGATCACGCTTTAAATTCGGTTCTTGATTAATAGTGAGAAGCTCTCCTTTGTATGTTATGGTATCCCCTATTCGTAGATCAAGCTTTGAAACACTCACAAATGAAAACGCAATATTATGTTCACCCATCAATTTCTTGTTGAATGTTGATTGATTTAACAGCAACATAACCGTATCAACTGCTTTTCTTTTAACCTGGATCTTCATTAAAACAATTGTTTATTTATCGTTACATATATTTGCTGGCCCAACTCAGTCAACACATAAGAGTTAATATCCTGAAGAGGCACAATAAGCCCTACCTCATCGAAATTGTTAATCACATTCAAGGTGAATTCACAATATATTTTACCTGATACAGTCAGTATAGGGGTTATCAAATTAAATGAAGGGCTATCTTCATAGTAAATTTTAAAGCTCCTGCCAAGCGTTTTTGAGTTCAGTAAAAAGCCTTTTGGATTTGATATCAGTTCTAAAATCTTTGTCCGCTTAGCAATTAAGTCATCCACATCATCAGCAACCATATAGCAGACTAGAGCATATTTCAAAGGCTCATATCGCACTGGGGAAATCGTATCACGTTCCTCGCCATGCTGGTCAGCCCAATTGTATGCAAATGGAGTCTTCGGCTTAGGAAACTTTAAAAGTTCTCTATAAAGAGTTCCTTGTTTGAAGAATAGCCCCAAGCTTTCGGTATTTGCGTTATTTACATCAAAGCTCATTTGCGATACTCCTTCACTTTTGATTGTTCGTAACTCTCAATATTTAATTTCACTTCTTGACGAAACTCTATACTGACATAGGCATTATCATGAGCAACGATATTGACGACAGCTGAACCCTTAGCATATATCTCGCAAACCTGAAAACCGTAAATCTCGATACTCGCCTCACCACCTAGCATAACTACTAACCGAGGATTTACAAGTGAACGTTGACCGTGCAAAAAGATATTCTCTTTTTCCAGTTCAGATCGATATTGATTAAATACCGATTCGTTTAAGAAATTACTTTCCATAATGAACTCAATACCTTTTCCCGTTTTCAACAACCGTATTAAGTCGTGTACATTTTTTGCCTTTTGTATATCTCGGAGCCCAGGAGAGCAAGCACCTGCGTTTTTCGCTAATTCATATATTTCTTTCATTAGAATTTCCCTCCTAGATTCTTGTTTACTTTTTGCAGTTCAGATACCGCGCTTTTTAATTCAATTACTGTATTTGCTGTATTATTTTGGATGGCATTTAAAGTAACTAGGCTATTTGTAGCAATATCCAATTGCTTACTGAGAGTTATTCCCTGCGTCTTGCTTTCCTGAAATCTTTGTTTAGCTAAATCATAAGTGGATCGATAAAGTCCCGTTAATTGGCTTGCTGTAGCTTCGGTTAGTTCTCGCTTTATTGATCCTGACAATCCACCACCACTACTAGAGTCTTTTTCAAGGCCAATACCTTTATATGCATCATCCAATGCAGAATTGAAGTTCTTTCCCGCTTCACCGATCTTATCCTTCCAAGTGTCAAAATCAAATCCAATCAAAGAATTGTTATTACCCTTCATGTAATCGGATACTTTTGATACCATTTCATTAACAATAGGCTCAATCATTTTAAGCTTTAAGCTATTAACTAGAGCTTTTTTGATGAATTGATCGAATGTTTTATCAAGAGCCTCTACACCATTTTCACCTGCCTCAAAAGCTGACAGTAAAGCATCTGCAAGTGAATTAGAAAGTTCTTTAAAGGAAGTCTGTACTAGATTTTCTGATATGGCCTTTTGAAGCTCTACGATTTGATTATTGATAGAATCAATCTCATTGTAGTATCCTTTAACCTTTTCCTTATCGGTTTTCTTCTTCCCTTCCTCCGATTTAGCCATTTCTTCCAGTAGCCTTTGTTGCTCCCTTAGATTGGAAATAGCTTTATCACTATCAGTGTAATAGTTTTCACCTACAGAATTGTTAATTTGATTTTGTAATCGGTCATATGCCTTACCTAAAGAGTCTAATTGATCTTTATACGCATCAATTTGCTTTTGGATCTTCTTGTCTTTGGTATTAAAGATGTCAATGACAGAAGTCAATGTTTTTATACTTCCTGAGATAATGGCTACAGGATTTCCTGATGCTATACCCGTGGCCAGTTCTGACATTCCACCTACCAGTTGACCAATTTGATTAACAGTATTCTGAGTTCCATCGCTAACACCCAATGAGCCAAGCAAACCTCCTACATCACCAATTATTGAGGATGCGTTTTGAAGATCAGAGGCCAAAGCAGAAAACATATCTTTTTGAGATCGTTTTGCTTGATCAGAATCTTTACTGTATAAAGCAAGTTGCTCTCTATATCTTTTTAGCGCTCGTGTGGAGGCTATCCAAGATTTTTCTATAATTATTATTGCTTCAGCACTATCAAGTTCAATTGTTTTCTTTTCAAAATCTCTATCAGACATCCCTTTCGCACGCTGTTCAATTAGGACTTTCCTAGCTGCTGCAATTGCATCCAATGAAGCTTTTTTGCCTAGAAAAGATAACCTCTCGAACATTCTTTCTGTATTGGCTATACGATCGAATTGAGCAACAAGAATTGCACTTTTCTCCTCCTCCAACGATTTTTTAAGAATCTTCCTTTGCTCATCAGTAGCATTTTCTCCTAATGATGTCATGTACTCTTGATGTTTCTTTTCGATCTCGATGATCTGATCATTAAAGGATTTGGACGCCTGGATCGCGGAGATATACTTTGAATTTTCCATATCCCTTTCCTCTTTATCAAAAGATGCGATCAACTCTCTTAAAACCTTTGCTCTTTCCTCTTGTGCCTGAGTTAGCTTTACATTAGATCCTTCGAAACCTTCTTTACTAGCTGTAGTTTGAAGAGCAATGATATCCATATACTCTTTTCTTAATCGTTCCTTGTATCCTTTAAATGCTTTTAATTCACTTGCATATCGTTTATCAGCTTCTTCTTTGGAAGTTTGTGTAGCAAAAGCATTATATTCATCAAGTAGCTGTTTTTGCTTACTTAAAGACTCAACTAAAATTTTGGTACCAGACTTAGTCTCAGCTTCGTTTACTTCAAATTTTTCACTTGCCAGTAATCCACTAGTGTCAACTTTTTGCCCCTTATTTTTAGGATCAGAATAGAATTTTCTAACTTCTTCTTTTATTTTAGCGTACTTATCTTTCACTGATTCAACCTCTGATTCGTCTCTTGAAAGTTGGTTCCTTGAAGCCGTTTCGTTTATCTTATCAATTTCAAGTTGTAGAGAACGTTGACGCTCTGTCGCTTTCCTTGCATTTTCAACTATTCTTTCAGCTTTTCTAGTTGCAGCTGCTTCGGCCCTTTCTCTTTTAAGCCTTTCCTTCTCAGATTCTTCTTCAAGACCTGCAATGCCGACTTTGGGTTTACCTGAAAAATCATATCCTTTCTTACTTCGGATTTGCTCCATCCTAGACAGGTGAAGTCGCGCTATTGATTCTTGCTTTTTATATTCATTGACAGTATCTTCATTTTCACTTAATCTACCAGATAGCACAGCTGCTTCATATTCTAAAGAAGCTTTTGCCATTTTATCAGAATATTCTTTAGCCAGCTTATAAGATTTTTCAAAATCTTGTCTAGTCATATTGGAAAACTCAGTTCTTATCCAGGCGTTTGATCCATCACCTATTTTGCTTATTTCCTTATTATACTTCTTTACATCATCAAATACCTTTTTTAAACCTAAAGCGTCATTAATTTCACCGCCTCTACCCCAATTGGTAGGATTAATTCTTGTGAAAAACTCGCCCCAAGAACTTGAGGTTACTACATTCGTAATGCCTTCAAGAATTTCAGCAAAGAAACCTACTACTGCAACAGAAGCTACCCCAATAGCTCCCGATCCATTTTCGATTGAAAGCACCATATTGTCCCAAGCAATTCCAATACGAGCAGATTGATTGACGATCTTACCAGAAGCAGTTTCAAATTCAGCATCCATTGCTCCAGTTGCGTCCTTAACATTTGTAAGTGCATCTGTTAGGATGTCGAAACCATTAGAGGCAAGAGATCCTAGCACAGCCTGATCTCTAATAGCTGTTATACCAACGGCTTCCAAAGACTTGTTAAAATCAGCTGCTGACTTACCGGTACGATTCAAACCGCCGATAAAATCGATTAGAACCCCACTGGCATCTTCTCTGAATCTTTTGCCCAATTCAGATTGCGTACCACCGACTAGCTTCAAGACCGTTCCCAATCCTTTGCCCGATCTGATAACTTTCTCAAGCGTTCCTAATGTTCGGCCCATTGTGGAACCAACTAGCTCAGCCTCTACACCTACTGATTTGGTTGCGGTAGCAAAAGCCAATACTTCTTGCCTTCCAACTTTATAAACTCCCGTTGATTGAGCTATTTTCGTAGCATTGCTAAGAATTTCATTTTCAGTAGCAGCGAAATTATTTCCAAGGTTTACAATCTCATCACCGAAAGCTTTTATATTTTGAACACCACCATCGGTCAGAGTTAACAGACGAGCTATTTCAGATCCTCCTTCTTCTCCTTTGATGTCAGATGCAGTTTCCAGCTTAGCAAGAGCTTCAGTAAATGCAAGTATGTTTTGAGAGCCTTTAACACCCAGCTGTCCTGCTACAGTAGCGTATTCGAGTAGTTTATCAGTTGATACGGTTTTTAATGCTCTTGAGAGACCAACGATATCATCTGCTAAATCCTGCAATGCTTTCCCCTCTAATCCAGTAGTCTTACCAACATTCAGTAAACCATTATTAAAATCAATAACAGTTTGTTTATTGCCTTTAAACAGCATGAATAAAGCGCCCAATGCTGTAATAAAAAGTCCAATTGGAGAAAGAACAAAACCTAATATTCCTTTCCCAATAGAGAGAAATGCAGCACCAACTTCTTTAATTGCACCTGGCTTAGTTGCTAAATCATCAAGTGAAGTTCCAAATACCTGCAAATGTTGATTTATGTTTGCTATCTGAGGACTGATAAGCTCCAGCGCTTCTCCATAGTTACCTACGTTTCGATAATGAATACCTAGAGTAGCATCAATCTTTTTAATTCCTCGATCTAATAATTGAGTTTGAGCAACTAAACCTTCTGACTTCTTGCGCAAAGCCTCGTAACCAGCAGTATTTTTATGACCTTGACGCTCCATTCGGAACATTTCAGCTAGAACTTCTTTCGCTTCTTTTCTAACTGCACCTAAAGCTTTATTCAGTTTAAAATATTCACTGCTTTCTTGCTCTAATAGCTTTTTTCTTCTCTCAAGATCCTTTTGCCTTTTAGCCTCTTCTCGATCTGCATCTTTACGAGCTTTTTCAGAATCGCGAAGAGCTTTCTCTGCTCTACGCTCTTCATCATTTGCTTTCCGACGTGCCTCTGCAGCTTCTTTTAATGATTTATTATATTCTTGTAGGCTTAATTGCCCTTTTTTATATTCTATACTTAATTCCTTTTCCTCTTGAATAAGGGATTCGGTGACTGACTTTTTATCGGCTAAAATTCCTTTGTGCTCCTGCTCAACTTGTTTTAGAAAATTTAATTCACTTATTTCTTTGGATCGTTCGTCTCTTAGCTTTTTAATAGCAGCAATATCCGCAAGCTTAGCATCTCGAATAGCTGAATTATTCGCGGTACGATTTAGAACCTCAGCTTCCTTTGCTGCAGCAATAGCATCTTTACCAACTTGCTTAATTGCTTCCGACACGGCATTAGTCACCCCTTTACTAAGAGTGGACCTGAAATTATTGCTAATATCAGCCTGCATCTTAGCAAGATTTGCAAGCTTTTTTCTTAGCTCCGAATCATCACCAACGAATTTAAATTTTACCTCTGCCATGTAGGCTCAAAGGTACTTTAAGGCAATTTTTAATTGAATTATTACATTCTGTAATACACCACTTTACAAAATATTAAGTAATCTATTTGGATAACTTAATATTTCTTTATATAATTGCATTACAATAGTTCATTGACATAGATTATTTAGCGACCGTTTCCTTCGGGTGAGTAAATCAAAATACAATAAGGGTTCACAAATGCTTGAACAAGGGTGCTCATAACGTCCTATTAGCCTGCGGCGGTCGCTTCTTTAAAGAAACAATAAAAACATCTTCTATCCGTCGGGTACGGATGAGTGAATCATAACGCAAGAAGGAATCGTAAAATCTCGATTATGGTGGTTTTCGGAATTTTTTCCACCTAATGACCCAGAGGAAGATGTTTTTAAAGATATAGCAAGGTGGCGGAATTGAGACGCTAAGGTGTAAGAGCAAGCAATTTTTATCGAAACAAATAACCGATCATTTGAAAGCGCGGAAGTAGGTAAAATAGTGAACGAAAGCAACGGGTGGCCCATAAATGAATCCGAGTAATTTGCACGCTCATGCAGGTATCAAATCCTGCCCTTGCTTAAAGTAGTAGTGATAACCACTTAGCCTATTCTCATAGGGGTGCAGATTATTAATGAACGTATAACAGCTATTACTATAAATTTGAACAGATGGCGGAATGAGTTGTCGGTTTTCGATAGCCTTGGTAGACGCTATTAAGCAGTAGGATGATTCTATAAGCTGAGGGTTGTAGGAAATGACAACTGGGGAAGTCAGGCGAAAAAGAGACCTGAATACAAACAAAAACTAGCAACAGCGTTTTGGTTCGAATCCAAAAGATAAAAATGGTCAAATTAGAAGCACAACATCTATGCAGGTTCGAATCCTGCTCTGTTCACAAAGGTCCAGTTATCATTTTAGAATGACCTTAAACTAAAGTAAAAATGGCGTGCAAATGGTTTGATATTGTAAAACACGTAAAAAATTGGTCAGTATCCCCTTCTTTATGTGTATGCAGACTTTCCTTTGGGTAAAAGTGAAAGCAGGCGGGGAAGTCGTCTAGGGGTTAGGACGCAAGACTAGTGGGAAAGCGAAAGTTACTACCATCTTGAAACGGTGGTTCGATTCCATCCTTCTCCACTTTATTAACTAATGTTCTTTAAAATCATGAAAAAAGTAGGTTTATTATTAGCACTCGGTGCAATGCTATTCTCAGTAACATCTTGCTATGACTTCAATCGGAATCAAAATTTAAAAGATGCCGAAAACAATGGTAAGATGGTCCTAGCAGAAGCTGAGAATTCAAAGAAAGCAGCAATTGAAACTGCGAAAGCTGAAAACGAATCAGCAACCTTACAAGCTCAAGCAAAGATTACCATTGCAAAAGCAGAAGCTCAGGCTGAGATCGAACGAGCAAAAGGAGTTGCGGAGGCCAATAAAATTATTGGTGAAAGCTTAAAAGGGAATAGCGAGTACTTGCGATATCTTCAAATTGATGCCATTAGAGGTTCAAAAGGTGAAAAGATATACATCCCGACTGAGGCAGGTCTCCCAATAATTGAGCGAAGGTAATGAGGGCAACGATTGCATTTATAATTTTTATCGTGATTGTTGTTCCAATTGGAATAGTGATCTACAAAGAGCTTATCAAATATTTAAAGGGTAAGTAAGGCAAAACTTGAGTGTAGCCAAGCGGTAAGGCATCGGTCTCCAAAACCGCCATACAAAGGTTCGATTCCTTCCACTCATGCAAACTAAGGGTGCTAATTGACTTGTGAGAATAGGTTAGCGTCAGGTGGATAAACTCAATGACAGCTCGGAAAGACGAGCAAAATGAGGGCGTGGCGAAATTGGTAGACGCTTACTGAAATTACAAGATTAAGTCGATCTGACTGGTACTAGTAAAACAGAGCAGGTATTTGGCACGAGTAGGTTCTTTTTTCGGTAAATCATGCGCATGAATACAGGTTCAAATCCTGTTGCCCTCACTTCATAATTTTAGGTTTATAATTGGTTTAGCCGTGGGGACTCTCCCCGTTTTCCCACGGCTTATTTATTTACCTGGATTATAACGAAACTTTAAAACATGATTATGAAACCACAAGATTTAAGAATAGGGAATTTAGTTATACTTAGCGTTGCGAATGTTAATCATTATGGTCAGATCCATTCACTTACACCAAGTCGCCTTTTAATAGGTGACGGCATAAAATGTGATTACATGGATTTAGAGCCTATAATTATAAATGAAGAACTATTAATGAAGTTAGGAGCTACAAAGTTCCCAGATGGTCAATCTCTTTTATTAAATAATAGATTAATTGGATATAGACAATGCAGTAATGTATTTTATGATAAATCCACGGGTATAAATATCCAATTCGTACACCAACTTCAAAATCTATATTACGAACTTACAGGAGAAGAACTGGATGTGAGTTTTTGGGAATAATACAGCGTTATTTTTCGAGTAAGTAATTGTTTAGATAAAGAAGTCTAATTATATATTTTTTAATATTAAAATTAATTATATTAGAAAAAATATAAAATACGATGACCTTTTCTTATTATCAAATTATTATAGTTTTTACAATAATACTATCTATAGGTATATATAATGTATTAAAACAATATTTCACACTGTCTAAGAAAATAAAATTTACCGAGAAATACCTTGATAAATTTGTTCAGTTGTGTAATAGTTATGATGAGAATATATATAATAGAAACCAAAGCCCAATATATGACCGTGAGTTATATATTTGGTTAACACTACATGTTAATAAAATAACTTGGATAATGGGGAAAATGGGTGAAACTCATTATTTTAATAGAGGATTACAAGTTTCAAATTATTCATTATTATTAAATACCCTTCCTAAATTTAGAGATCGAACATTAGATCAGTTCGATATAAATTCTTCCCAAGACTGTCTTTTACGATTTATAGGCGTAAAAATTGAGCAAATGGATTATGCATCAAAAGATATATGGAATCCATTAATTTGGTTTAGAGAGGGAATGAGGGAAATTGTTTCATCTCCATTTACGTTGTTACATTTTTTTGGATTAATAAAGTCGCCAGCGATGATATCAATAAAAAATAGTGGATTGATAAAAATTATCTCAGCTATATTTTCAGTGATTGCTGCTGTAAGTGGAATTGTTACCATTATAACTGGGTATGCACCATCACTTAAATTTCTTAAAGATTTCTTCTAACGAATTATATTTTGAATATTAAGCGTTATTTTTCTTAAGTTTGTGTTAACATACACACATTATGAAAAGAATATTACCAGTTTTATTTGTTGCATCATTAGCATTGTCCGGTTGCAGTAAAAGCTCATCGGATGATCCGATTAAGCAGATAGAAGAAACTAAAACGCCTGAACAGATATTGCTCGCGAAACTTGAAAAGGCATTACCTGAAATGAAGGATTATCCAATAATAGGGTTTAACAGGTTACCGAACGAAGGAAATTACATGATTGGCGGTATTAACAATGACAGATATTTGTTCTCTCTAGTATCTCCAGAGAATAAAGTTGTTGCAAAATTATCAAAACAGTTAGAAGTAGGAGCGAAAGGGAAATATAAAAAGTTAATCGTATCTACAGTAAAGGGATTTGATGACTTATTTTACTTTTCACTAATTAGTGATTCTGACATTGTTAATTCTGGTCATTTAATCATTATCAATGTTGTTGACGGAACAGTATACCCGATTAGGGATAATGATGCCGACATGGAAAAACTTGTGAGACTAAGTAAATCTTACGAAGTAATTTCTTTTATATCTGGGAGTAAACTTAGATTGTATTCACACAAAGGAGAATTGTTAAATACAATATCAAGTTATACAAGTGTAGTTGAAGGTGAAAATTATGTTATTATAAATAAAGACCAGGTAATTAAAGCTTCAGTAGGAGGTGATTCTAAAATATATCTTAGCAACCTTAATATTCATACTCCATTTGGTCAAACAACAACAAATTGGACTAAGTCGTTTTCGATTTTGAATTGGACACCAAAAACTGGAGAAACACAAAATGTAGAATTAAAAATTTCTGATGATAAAGAAAACGCTATTATATCATATTCCGCAAAGGGTAAAAAATATGATGCGAAGGGTGATCTTCAAGATTATACAGAAACTGGCACTTTCAATGTAAGAAAGACCACAGGTGAATTAGTTAAATGATAAAGGAAGGGTCCATAAAGAAAGTGGCAACCAGAAGATAAATGAAGTTACAAATGAACTAATCCAAAAGCTATATCTGGATTTAAAGCAGGATAGCAGTAATGATTGGTAATAAAAAAGCCTTACAAATTATTGTAAGGCTTTTTTTTAATCCAAAGTATCTGCCAAGCTATCAACTTTACTTAATTCTTTATCAAAGTAAAAGACTTTGGAGTTTAAAATCTTCGCACCAAATCCATTTTTAGCCCTGAATTTATGTCTCATCATAAAACCTGTAAATTCGGGAACAAAAGACTTTTTTAAACTATCTCTGATAGTATTATAGTCTTCATAATTTCTAAATTTATCGTCATACTTTTCTTTATTTTCTAAATACTCTTTACTATAGGCGTAAAAAGTTTTAAGTGTATCCAGCTTATCAAATTCAACAGGTTCATAGCTCTCGGGATCATTCGCTGATGCTTTAATGTAATCATTAATTAAGCCCTTGGCTATATCTTCATTGGATTTCTGACAACCTACTAAAGCACAAGAAGCGATAAGTATGTAAATTATTTTCATAAGAAATTCGGTTTAAAATATATTCAAGATACAATAAAGAAACTAGATTTAAAAAATCAAGATACTTTTAATGATATCCATCGTTTTCATAGTCAACATTTCTGATGGCTGTCTACGTATCAGTCTCCAACCTTGTTCAACAAGTAAATTATTCTTTTCCATATCTCGAGCGATTCCGGTACCAGAGGAATGACCGCTATTTCCTTTCATCCAAATGCCACCCTCCTGCTCGATCGCGATCTTATACTCAGGAATAGCATAATCAATTCGAAACAGACGATCAGTAGAAAAATAAAACTCGGGCCAGACCTCGATTCCTAGCTCCTGCTCTACAAGCTGGATAAATGGATCCTTATATTTGTCTTTGTTTTTGATATTACGGCTATCATCAATCCACCCTGTTTTAATCCTTTTGGAACGTTTCTTTCGTTTTGCTGGCATTGATAAGGCTTGTTCTGAATTTGGAGGATACAGCACGCCTTTGACCTCTACGTAACCGCGTGACCTAACGTCTTTGATTAATGCTGTACCCCAACCTTTCATTTTTAAACACCTTTACCTTCTTGTAGTCTCTTACCAACATCAAAGAAGGACATTGATCCACTTACACTTTTATTATTAGATGAGCTTCCACCTTCTGAAGATGATTCTGTTGATACTTCTGGAATGACTGCATTATACATAATCAGATTGCGCCATGAGACTTTCCACTTTACATCGTGCTCACTCCATCGGTAGTATTTACATATACTTGCTACGAATCCCCACGGACTTCGGGCTCCAGGCTGAGGTTTAGATCCTGAACTTTTCTGAGTGATGCCGTAATGCCGAAAAAAGTCTCTACATCTAACCTCCGGTAGATGTCAAATGAAAGGCTTTCTAATTCTTTAATTGAAAATTGATTATTTAAAGCAAGGTAAAGCCATCGAGGTGGCACAGATGATCTATTATGAATTCCAATAGCTATAAAGCTGATTAAAATAGGAATGTTGGCTCGAATGATCTTATATAAACCTAGATCCTCTGTGTCTTGTTCATCCTTAGTTGTTTTCAAATCAATCAAAGTTCCAAGTAACCGGTAGACGGTACCAGGAAAAGGATCTGCTAAATAAATCTTCTTGAATCTTGGAAGTATAAAGAGGAAAGACAGTAGTTTATGCCATTTCTTAACATAATCGATCTTAACCTTTTTAACGAATTGTTTACGATCGGTGATGGTATCAACAATTTCTTGGCCAACTGGATTAGCCGATTCTGTATTTTCTGTGATCATGTGGTTAGGGTAAAAAAGCCCTACTTACCGCCTAACCTCGGCTTTCAGGCTCGTTTAAGATTGTTATTATCCTTCTGGAAGGGTTACATCAACATATTTGAATCCAAACGCTGGGACTGCAGCACCTGTTGCGTCTGAAGGAGTTGTTGCGTCACCGCTTAAACTCAAAGCAACAAAGCCTGATTTCGTAAAGTTATTTACAATACCTGTTGAGATTGCTGCAACTGGAATTTCCAAAACGAATTTCTTTCCTTCAAATGGTTTTGAAGTGAAACGAATAGCCAAATAATGAATTTCATCATTGATCGGTGCTTTGAACTCAGTTGCTGCGGTTGTAACTTCACCTTTAAACAATAAGTTCGCGTTGTCAATGGACATATCCAAAGAGTTTGCTGCAAATGTTGGTGGATCTGTTTCGCCAGGTAATACCCAACGAACACCGGATTTATCTTCTACTCGGAAACGAACTTTTTCTAAAGGTGGAATGGTCATGTTAACCGAGTCCATCTCGATATCAACAATCTTTTTCCAGCCTGTGGTTGGCATGGCCCCATTCAATCCGATTGGAGCTAACTCAATACTTTCAACACCTGTTACAGCTGCCATAATATTTTATGATTTGTGGCCTGCACTGCCATGTTAATACTTTTATTAATTTTTGTCCCTACGTAAGTAGGTATATTTTACTTTGAAGTTGAAATACCAGTTCTTTCCATCGGGAATTACCTCACCACCACTATCAAGTTGAAGGATAAAATCAAAACCTCTGTAATCGTCAATAACCTCCATTAAAACCGATCCTATTTCATTCATCCGCGCAATATTCGGTTGAGTAGTATCAGTTGCGGTTGGATTTGCCGCAACTTGATTTTTAAGATTGGGAACGTGAGTATTTAAATTGAAGTAACCCTCAGTAATCTGCTCAGCACTTGCTACTATGGTATTAATGACTATATCTTCTTTATCAGAATTAAGTCTTCTGTTCATGATCCTAAGCTCACCGGTTAAAGAAGTATTGGTTATGACATCTGCCATTTCAATTACCGCTTTAATATCCTCCATCGCTTGAACAGCTGTTTTAAATACTTTAGTTGCCATATCCTATTGAATTGATCCGATCTCATCAAATGCTTGTTTCAATGCGCTATCTAAATTGATATAAGCACCTTTCAAGACATCAAATCCCCTACTCTCAACCCAACTAGAATACTCCATGCCTGAAACAAGAACTACTCCCCATCCCGTTGACTCCCTCAATACATCAAGCGCCACTTGCAATCCTTCCTTCACTCCTGTTACCCTATCTGTTCCAACCGGACTTTCTTTGAAACTTGTATGAACGACTTTACCATCCTTGTAGATAATGAAACCTGTCGAGCTTCTTAGATTGCCAGTATGATCATCATAGGCTTTTCCATTTGTGATCTTATTTCGTACCAATTCAACACCGCGTTCCAGGACTTTAGATAAATGCTGTATGACTTCCTTATCAATCTCACGTTGAACCTCTAGCGCCAAAGCATTCATGTTGGTCGTTATTTCAAGTTCTATTTTCATTACATCTTCCCTCTACAGTGCATTTGTCCTTGATGAAACCAAATCAATTCTTGCTGATAAACTATGTAGGCTCCAGACATATCCTTACCTGTTACCTCAATTCCTGATAAAATAGGTTCAGTACCGTAAGGAAAAGCGATATCAAAACTATATTGAACCTCAGTACCATCTTGTTTTCTAAAAAACGACGTACCACGAACAGGAACAAATCGACATTCAACAGTCACTTCATTGCCGTTTTGGTGCTCATAGGTTAAAGTATCCGGATATTGATTTTCTACCATAAGTCGGAAACGCTTGTAATAGTTGGGGTATCATCTTCTTCCATTTCATCAGGCACTCCCCATTTTTTAAGTAGCGCTTTACGAAGCTTTAGAAGACCATCAATGCTACGTTGAGTAAGCAGAAAGTCTAATTCCTTGACAGAATCTGGTGAAAGTGCTACAACGAAGATTAGCGCTGCTAAAGCAAGATCAACCCCTTTCCTGCTTTCTTCATTTTGTGGAGTATATTCCTCATCAGGAATAATATTTTGCTCCAATAAGACCGTCGTTACGGATCCAGGCTTGACGGGAATGTTAATTTTGCTCAGCAGTGCCTCTCTATTCGTCATAACTTATCCTTTCTGAACTAATTCACGACTAACAAGGTTTTCCAGACGTTCAGCATCCAAATGAGATACATCATCACCAATGTTGAAAATACCTTCACCACCTTGGTTATCACGGAAAGCACTGATAACAGTAAATTTCTTCTCAGATTTTACTGTTTTAGCTTTCCCACCTGCTTTTACCAATTCACCTTGAAGCTTCCCGATTTGGCCTTTAAGATCTTTGTTTTCAGCTTGAATCTTTTCGATTTCAGGTTTCAACTTATCCTTGAATGCCAGATGCTCTGTTTCTAAAGCAGCAATTTGATCAGTCTTTGCTTTCAAATCGTCCTTCAATGAAATAATTTCACTGTCTTTAGCATCCAATTCACCTTGAAGTTTTTTAATATCTTCAGCTGAAGCATTAGCATTCGCGTTAAGATCCAACTGTGATTGATCTGAAGATTGAGCTCCTCCTACTTTAGGAGAAGATGCCGGAGTAGTTGCTCCGGCTTTCTCTGTTTTGTTTTCACTACCCACCTGGTAAAATTGTTTTAAGAATGAATGTCGCTTTCGCATTGAATAATACTGGAGTACAGTACGCGGTACCTTTTGTAACTACAGTAATAGGATCCTCGATTCCCCAAGTTTTTATCAAGACAATACCTGATTTGGTTTTGGTTGCAACACCTGCTTGAACATATTCATCAGCAGAAGTTGTGTGTTGAGTTTTACCTAACTGTTCAGTTACAGAGAAAGAAACGTGTCCTGGTTCCCATCCGGAAACAACAGTTTGCTCACCGCTTTTAGATTCTTGAACCATTTCTGATTTCCAAATTTTAAAGATTGGTAAGCCTTGAGTTTTTAAAGAGCTATTAATGTCATTGAGAGTAGGCTCCTTTTGCAAACCTAATGCAGTGGTGATATAGGTAGCACAAAACTTCTGAACACCCGCATTCTTAGCCATTAGTTCAACAGTTGTGTCCTCACACCAAGCAAACTGTGGAATCGGCTTATTTGCTAATCTTGCAGCTGCTTTAATTCTTCTTATATCACCGATGATATCAGCATCTGGATCACTCCAGTCTTTAACAGCGTTTAAAAAGTTGGCAACAGGGATTTGGAAGCTTACATCAGATACAGTTTGTACACCTTGCTCGTTATTGATTTGTGTTAGCTTATATGCGCCAGTTGAGGCAATACGTTTAGCCAACCACTCATTACGAGCTTCAATACCATTACGTGCAAAAACTTGATCTTCATAATGCCAATCTAATATGCGTTGTGCAGCCTCTCTACGAGTAGGGCCAGCCGGCAATCTTCGTACAGCATCTTCTAACTCGCGCAATGTGTTAAAGTCTGTTTCAACTTTATCCCGTGCGATTTCAATTTTCGGCATATCACCCTCAACTTTAGTTGGAGTATTACGACCAAATCGAGGTGCAGCACTATTGAAATCAGTTACTGCTGCCATTACTTTAGCACCAAACTGAGCCTCCAGACCAGTCCATTTTAATGTTGTCTGAAATTCCAATGGAAATGCAGTTTGATATTGTAACGCATCGAATGGATACGTTGTAATATAAGCCTGTGCATCTGCTCTACGGAATTCCGGCACTAATTCTTGTACATTTATCATTTTATATGATTATATGTTTTGTTCTAATTCTGTTAATTACACGAAGGTGAATCGTGGCAATGCCGTTCTTAAATCTTCGATGATTGCTTGCAATGCAGCAGGCAAAGCTTTGATACGAACTGTACCACTGATTACCACACCATTTGCATTAGTATTACCACCATCTACAACCTCAGAGGCACGATGAGTAAAACCAATTGGTTTAATAGTGCCATCAACTGCTGTCAACACCTTTCCAATTCCACTCGCAGGATCTCGCCCCACCAAAGAGCCCTCAGGAACATATCCATCGGGATAATCTACTTTAGCGACGTTGAGCATTAACCCACCTGGAAGGGTATCAATGACATTTTCAAAAACTACTTTTTGAAAGCCTTGAGTACCCGTTCTTTTAACTCCAATTAATCCCATTTAATAAATTTTTATGCGTCTGCTTTAGCTTTAGCCGCTGCTTCACGCTGTGCAATAATTTCTTTCATTGCAGGAGACACCTCGTCATCCTTCAATTTGCCACCACCTGCACTTCTTCCAGGAGCATCATTTCCAAGACCAGCATCACTAGCAGCCTGAACCTCCTCAGCAACGTCTTGTTCCACATCAGCTAGGTAGCTTGTGAAATCCTCATCTGAATCGATTTTTAATCGATCGAAATCACGAAGAGCTCGAGCTTTAAATTTTTCAGGTGCATCTTTTAATTTGGTTTCAAGTTGTTGGCGACGTGTTTGGATTGTATTGCCTTGTTGAAGGTTTGCTACAGTGGTTGTCAAAGTTTCGATAACCTTGTTTTGGTTTTCTACATGAGCTTTGAACCAAGCAGGAGCATCATCCTTATCTTTTTCAGCCGGTGCAGGTGGATCAACCTTTGCAGGATTTTCAGGATCAACTTTATCCTTATCTTCTGCTGCTCTCTTGTCTACATTACGCTTGGCATCATCTAATGCTGCCAAGTCCTTGAAACTTAAAATTTGATCTAGTTTGTCGATCTCACCGTCGATCTCGTCCTCAGTAGATATTAATCCATCTAACTTGTCCGCAAGTCCGTTGATTCTGACATTTGAAAGATTGACACCCAAAGCGGTTGCCTTTGCTTTCAATTTGGAAATGATTTGTGCTTTTAATGACATGTGTTTTTTGTATTTAGAGTCTAGTCCAGAGAGCTATTCCGTCCAATCCTCGGTTGATAACTTTAAATACAAAAGTAATCCTATTGGATTACTAAATTAAGATGGGTGATTTTGTAATTTGGGTGATTACAAAAAGAAAACCATCTTGATATCTCATCAAGATGGTTTGCTAAAATTGAATTAAGAAAAAATTATCTTTAATTATTTATGATAATAACTTTTCATTGGTGAACACATCAGTTACTAATTTGAATACTTCTTCAGCTACTTCACCTAATCCAGCATCAACTAATTTTCCTGTCAACAATGATTTCCAATCCTTCTTTCCTAAAACATTAAGTGTCTCTTTTAAAGATTTAAATTCAACTTCGAAATCATCGTAAATGACTTGATGCCCTACCTCAAGAGTGTTAATCCTTGCAAGCAGTTCATCCAATTTTTCAATTATTATGTCTTTTTCATTTTCAGAAAACAAATCATTTGGAGCATATTCATAAATTTTCATCAAGTATTCTTCTACATACTCTTTTCCAGAAGCGGAAATTGAAACTGCTGCATTACTTTTACTAAAGGATGTTTTAACATATCTTTTATGTTCTAATGCCTGTCCGATGTCAATCGCTTCATCTAAACTGATATCTTCATATGGTTTCAATAAATCAATTACCTCAAAAAAACCTGATGTTTTTTTATAATACAGTTTTTTTAAGATAAGGTCATACTTTTCCTTCATTTTTAATGGAGGTTTTTGATCGTATTCCGATCGGATACTCTCTTTTTGATTCCTCCTATTTATTATCGATTCCGCATATTCCTCACCTCTAATAGTAAGATTAGCTACAAATCCTGATGAGACAGCCTGCCCCATTATTAGTCCAGAATTTTTAAGATCTATTCCTATTCTTCTACTTTCAATTCTATCAATATCAAGTAAATTTGTGAGTGGACATAATTTCCCTTTAAGCTCACCTGATTTAAGTAAATCGTATAAACCAATTAATATAGTTTCTTTTTTTTCGTTTATTGTCATTATTTACACAAATAAAGGTTTAATACAAAAATAATCTTTTTTTCATAACCAAATAGATTGTACCCGTAACTAGATTTAAACATTTAATTTGATATTAACTCTGAACCATTATATATTACGAAAAGAAAGGTTATCTTAGTAAATTACTAACAAATTAAAATTATGGCAGAAAAATTAAAAGAGGGTGATGTAGTTCAGTTGAAAAGTGGTGGACCTACGATGACAATTAGTGGAATTAGAGATGAGAGAGCTTATTGTGTATTCTTCGATAAATCTGGAGCTTTTCAAAATGTAGATATGTCTACTGCGTCACTTATTAAATTTGAAGACAAACCTGAGGCACAAAAGTTACCCTCATTTGAAATTGATTAAGATATAAGATGAATCTTAATAAACCTAGGATTTAGTACTAATCCTAGGTTTATCTAGTCTTAAAATTTACTAGCTCTTAAGAATTGTCAGATTTATAATATTTAAATTCGCAATTAGGTTCACCTAAAATATCCCAAGCATCTCTAATAGTTTTTTCTATAAAAACCTGTTGATTATTCTTAGTTTTCGAATTTAAATAATAAACCAAATCTTGATCTAAAATTACCTCAAGCGTCCCTTTGTGATCAATCAGTGATATTATCGATATTAAATCAATTGGAGAAAGGGTTAATTTCAAAGCTTCTATGAGAGTATCCATTCTTTGATCTGATCCACTTGCCCCAGATCTACCATAATCTATATGTTCAGTCGTTTTCATATCTCTATATAATAATTTATCTAACTATTCCACCCAACCAAAACTAGGTTTCTTATCTGGACCTATATACTCAACAAACTCAGCCACTACTTCCGGTGAAGAATGAATAATTTTTTCATATATCTCAGTGGTAACTTCCACTACATTAAGCTCTTTACCACTTTGCAGTGTAATAGTAGAAAAGTGATCTTCTTCACTTGAGTTAGCTTCGATTGATTGTATTGAACCTATCGAATAGAAATTAGAAATTTCCGCACCACTGCTTGCTTTAACTGTAAAAAAATTTGCCATGTTATAATTGTTTTACCCCTAATTTAAAAAATATTTCTAAATAAAACAATTTTCATCACACAAATAACAAGAACTAAATTATTTATTCACTAACCGGTTCCTTAACCTTTGCAGCATCCAAAGCAGCCTGCTCAGCCTCTTCCCTCTTAATCTCTGCCATTTCCTCTTCAGCATTTTTAGTTAATGGAGAATATTCGATAGCAGTCTTTTGCGATAACACCTTAGCACCACCGGCAGCTTTTTGAAGCAATGCAACTGTCTCAGAATCGTCGTTAATACGGAAAATAGGAATATCAAAACCTATTTTAAAAGTCTTTGCTGTAGTATCTAAAGTTTTATTAATTGCAGCAGCACAAGCAACATTAAGATTGATATCACGCTGGGTACTCATTCCATATTCGCCATCAATCTCATCACGAGCTGCTAAGTGAGCATCTTGAAAAATACGATCATATGCGACACCGGAAGCTGCGCCAAGACCTTTAAGATCTTCCATGGCCATCTGAGGTGTTTGAGTTCCAGTAAAGACAACACTCATTAGGGTCTTGAACTCAAATTCAACTGCTGCGGTTGCCTGATCCCAAGTAATGTATCTAGCATCAGCATTATCACCAGTCAATTGTAATGATTTGCCTTGCTCCCCTTTTTCAAGAACCTTAGCCCCCACATTACCGAACATTGCGAATACTGGGGAAGCATGATAGTCATTTGTGTCACCAACATTTGAAATTAACGTTTCAATCCTTTCAATTGCAGATTGGACCTCTGACCAAGGAGGTAACGGTTTCGAATAATATGTGATAGGTATTTTCCCGTATGTATGTTTTACAGAGCTTTCAAAAATCCATCCATCATTCCCGACACTGGATAAAACCACTTCACCAGATCGGGCCTTTCTAAATTTAAGGATATAGGTATCTGAATAGATATCAAATCTTTGATCTTTTTCAACTGATGATCCATTGAAATTAGGATCTCCTATCAATTCAGAAAATTTCCTCGTTGACTCATAGATCATACCGAAATAGATCATCTTCCCGTAATCATCATACACCGGTAGAAGCTTATATCCCAAATCAGGAGATACGACTTTACATCGCATTCGAAACTTACCATTTGGCGCAAGATCTCCCCAATAACCAGGTTCAACAGGTTCGGAATACCAAAGCTTAGCAACTTGAAGCTCACTAAGCATACGCCTCGCAACTTCCTTTTCAATGAAGGAAATCTTATTGTCTTCACGGATCTTCTTCACCATGTCATATAGCTTCTTTTCAGCATCAGTAACAGGATTCGCTTCTAGCTGAATCTTTGATACATTCATGAATGACACACGGCGCTTGACAATAAGCGATTGAAGATTTACACCGATGCGGTTAACATCAATGTATTTGGTTGTATACTGGTCTTTACCGTCTTTATCAAGTAAAGGCTCTCCATTTATACCTAAAACCTTCTTTCGAACTTTCTTTTTAGGCCGTGCATTTTCAGTAGCATTAAAGATTTGATGTTGAGTAACATCGTATTCTTCTCTAGCTTTTGAATATGTAGGCGCAACCATTGCCCCAACCGCTTCAACAATAGCGGGCAATGCTGGTATAGGCAATGTGGTTGCCTCTTGTTTCTCTTGTATTTTCTTTGCCATTATTTTTATATTGCGGTTAGGGGTTAATTAAACAGATCAAATATTGAGTCGTCTACTTCTTGAAGATTTTCCCCAAAGTTTTCTGCCATTCCGGTTAAAGTATCTGGACCATCATCAAAAGCATTTTTACCTTTTGCTAAATATCCTGTTACATGCTTATAGAACTTAGGCCATCGTTCCTTCCAGCCTACAGGAAAATGAATCAGCATATTGACTTTAGCTGAATTGGTAAATATTCTAACTTCCTTATTCTGTCCTTGGTGAAACCAACTTACCTCAGTGTTGAATGCTTTGAGATTTACCAAATGTGCTTCAACATTTCGAGCGAAACCACGACCACCATTATTACTTTCGATCAAAGAATATTGTACTTGGTTATAAGCTAACTGACGGGCTGTCTCAGGTTCGGTTATCTCCATTGACTGATCTGTGTATAGAACATCAACAACGTAAATACCTAACTCAGTTTCATCATATGCGATTGAACACAAATGATCTTTACCTGTATCAGCTGTATCAGTATATGATTTTCTAATCTTTTCTTTAGATGGAGGAACCTCAATATATTCCTTGAAAGTTTTATATAGGAAGCCTTCCTTAGGTTGTGGATCCTGCATGTATTGCCTGCCAAAAATGATCGGATTAACACCGTTCATTTTTAAAAGTTCATTAAGGGTATGTTTAAATTCCCATAAAGCACGGCCTTCATGCAGCTCCTGCCCTTCTTCAACGATTATACATGGTAGACTAAGTACGGTCCATTCACCAGGATAATTTTCTAAAACGTGTCCGCAAAGATCTTTCTCATGAAGTCTTTGCATAATAATGATGATTGGAGTATTACGGCTGTTTACGCGATTGATGATCGTTGAGTCGAAACGATTATTTACACGTTCACGAACTGTCTCACTATCCGCGTCATCTGGCTTGATGGGATCATCTATGATCAAGGCGCCTGAAAAAGTTGTTTTACCCATTTCGGCAAACATCTCATCAACATAAGATTCAAACTCTTTACGCTCTTTATCCTTCTCTTCGGCTTCTTTGATTAAGTCTGGATCATCAACCTGCCCAGCACCAAAACCAGTAACCTGACCACCTGCAGCACGAGCATAAACTCCACCGCCCTCTGTCGTGTACCATTTATTCTTTGCTCCAGATCCTTTCTTCAATTCAACATCAGGGAATATTTGTTGATACGCTTCGCTAGTAACTAAATCTTTTACAGCTTCTGAGTTATCTAAAGCGAGATCATCGGAATAACTTAAGTGGATAAATTTGGATGCTGGATTGATTGCTAAACCTGCGGATATAAAGTTTTTAACTGCTAATTCAGTCTTACCATAGCGCGGAGCAATATTGATTATTAAGCGCGTTATACGCCCCATAAGAACATCATCCAAAGCATTAGCGATCTTAACATGATGCTCACCAACAACAAAACTTCTTCCATATTGCTTTTGAAAGAAGTACTGGGTGTAATTCATCATCTTTGATTTGCAGAACAATGCCAACAGTTCAGCTTTAGTCATACCGCCTTTAACCACTTCCATAGCTATTCGATATTAAAATTGCCTTTTTGAAATTCAGATAATATCCGAGTTGCTTCTTCTGGTGATACTTTCGAATGAATCGGTTCAACCTTAGCGTTGATCTCAAGATTATCTTTGTACATCGCATTGACGCGAGCAAGCTTATCTAACATTGCATCAACGGGATATAGCTCGACCTTTGGTCCAAACTCTTTCATCTCAAATGATTTGATCTTTCCTGCTTCTTTATCTGCGGCAAGCTTGACTAAATCAAGACGGACCTGTTGAACGATTTCAATCTCAATATCATCAAATGTCGCATTTGGCTCTCTCTCCAACTGGATCTCAAGCATCAATATTTCATCTTCATATTTTACGAGACCTTCGATAAAATCATCCATTTCCTCTCCTGTATAGCCTTTACGTTCAGCAAACATATGCTTACGTAAAATAGATTCTCTTTTTCGCTCAATTAGTAATTGTAGTGGTTTAGGAACAGCTTTTTGCTTTTCAACATCAACGACAATTAAGTAGTCGTTGATGTTCGATCCTGCGATGTCAGTCATTAATTTCATGACCTTATCCGAATCCATCTTCGATTCCTTCAACCTAGCATCGATATGAGCAGAGATGTTAGGTTTCGTCAAGTTCTCGCAACCAATTGCCCTAGCTGTGTTTTCACTATACCCTGCTTGAAGTGCAGCCCTCGTTGCGTTGAAATGTGTGAGATAATTATCAACGAATAACTGTTGTTTAGGCGTTAGTTTAGTCTTTACCTCATCACTCACCTTTCACCTCCTTTACTAATTCATCAACTAGATGTTTAAACACCTTATCAACTTGATATACTTCCCGAGCCACTTTAATGCGATAGGAAGCACTTTGCTGGTTGATTCCAAGGAACTTCTTGATCGTATTACAGATTCCGTTCTCGACTTTTTCACTGAGTAGAATTGACTTAGGCGAAAAGATTAAAAGCACGGAAGCAGCAAAAAGAATCTCTGAATTACACTTCTTTGGTCCAGGATTGACAAGGTTATAGATTGCTTTCACGATGGTTTCATCCAGTTTCTGAGCTGTCAATGCTTCCCGATAATCCTCGAATGGGATATCAGGATTACGCTGAGTTGCTAGTTTTAAAATGAATTTTTCCATATTAGCAAAGCTAATTACAAAAACTAAGTAATCCAAATAGATTACTTAGTTTTTAAAATGGAGTATCATCTAGCTGTGGATTATCCCAATTTGTATACTTGCTCATGTCGTTGGAAGGCAATGTGATCGTTCCCTGAACAAATGAAAAATCAGTGATCATCGGTTCAGCAATTTCATGATCATTTGTGAAATTTGTTGTAGGACCATGGAACTGAAGTAAGATGATATCGGTCGCACCATTTCTATTTTTTGCAATTATATTTTCAGCTAAACCAACTGTCGATCTTCCCTCCTCATCTTCTGTGATCCCGTAATACTCGGGACGGTAAAGAAACATGACGATATCAGCATCCTGCTCGATTGATCCCGATTCACGTAAATCTTGAAGCATTGGTCTCTTGCTATTCCCTGGACGAGATTCAACTGCTCGAGATAACTGCGACAAAGCTAGTACAGGAATTTGAAGTTCTTTAGCCAAAATTTTCAATCCACGTGAGATCTTACTGATTTCATCAAATCTTCTTTCACCTGGAATTGTGATCAACTGCAGGTAATCGACAAATATCATTTCGATTCCATGAAGTCTTTTCATCCGTTTTGCCTTGGCGTTTAACTCAACCAAGGTTAATCCAGGCGTATCATCCCAAACGATTGGCAATCCAGATATCTCAGCACCTTTTCGGTGTATTAATTCCCAATCATGGTCATGAAGCTTTGAAGGTGTTTTAATCCTCGAAAGTGGTATTCCTGTTTCAAATGAAAGGATCCGTTGTTGCAATTGCTCCTTTGCCATTTCGAGCGAAAATATAGCAACCGGCTTACCTGATCGAGCGGCATTAACTGCTTTCTTGAGCATCAAAGCTGTTTTACCCATTGCAGGACGAGCTGCTAAAATAATCAAATCAGTTTTCTGCCAACCACCTGTCGCTGCATTCAAATCCGTGAATCCGGTATCAACACCGGTTACATCCAGCTCTCCAAGTTCTGCCTGTCTGCTCATTTCGGCAATCATGAGATTGAAAGCTTCTTCTTGGCCAACTTCTTTTCGAGTAATGATATTGTTCAGCAACTGATCACGCTTTGATTCATAGAGAGAAATCGTGTCAAAAACGTCCTCAGTGTCATCATAGCAATTTAAAATCGTCTCGTTCGATACTTTGATCAATTCCCTCTGGATGTACTTCTGAGATATAATCCTCGCATGGAATTCAATATTCGCAGAGGAAACAACGCGATCTGTAAGCAACGTTAGGTAGTAAGCGCCTCCAACTTTTTCCAAATTACCATCTTTCCGAAGCTTCTCCATGACCGTCAAAATATCGATCGCCTCAGCTGTCATTGATAGATTTTGAACGACTCTGAAGATGATCTGATGAGCATCTTTGTAGAACATTTCCGGATGCAGAATATCTGAAATCATCATGAGTGCATCTTTCTCCAAAAGAATAGCACCAAGCACAGCTTCTTCCAAATCCATTGCATGCGGAGGTAATTTCCCTAAACCATTAGCCTCTAAATTTGGCTTTGGTCTTTTGTATCGTTCTTTGTCGTAACTCATGCTAATCCGTTTCTTCTTTTTTGCACGATGGTGAACGTTGTCGTATCTCTCCATCCATTATTTTTCCACAACCACTTTCCAATCAATTCACCTTCTTTCGTGCCGGATTGACTTGGCATTTCATCACCGATGACCATTGGCACCTTTTTGATCACCCCCTCACTTGCTGTTTTGCCAAGTTCGATTTGTCGTCTGGTCCATGATTGACAGTGAGATTTTGCCTCTGTTTCTTTTTCGTGAATTTTTCCAGATCCAGCGCAGAAGATGAAAAACTTTTCAATCCACAATGGAACATCATCTGGGTTATCAATTCCTAGTGATTTACCGTAAGCAGATTGCCATTCAGAAGATGACAACAAAACCTTTTCAAGATCTTCCATTGATCGATAGCTTCCCCAAGCATCAGGAGAAGGAACTGAAGGATCTGACGAGGCGTTGACGACGGAGATTTTTTCTTCTTTTTCTTCTTCCTCTATTCTACTTTTATCTTCTTTACTTTCCTTTACTTTACTTTGCGGGTTTTTGTCTACAATTTCACCTGTTTTGTTTACATCATGTATACATGTTGCATGCATAATGGGTGTTAACTTGTACCCCTGTCCTATCAATTCGTTTACAATGTCTACATGTTGCATACATTTGTTTGCACGTCGCTTGTATGCATCCTGTATAGAGTTTACAAATATTTGCGACCAGATTACACGATGTTTCCATAGCTCAGAATCAAAAACTTTGATCTTTACAAGGTCATTTATGATCGAAATTAATACCTCTTCATCGACATTACAACGTGATGCTAAGAAGGAGATTTCAATCTCATCGTTAAGGTCTAGATAATGATTATCCGCGCTCGCTAGAGCTTCTAAAAGCTTGAACCATGTTGCGTATCCATCATTGCCATATCGCTTCTCGATGAAGTCCATTTTCTTCCCATTACCTATCAAATGTGGGAAATAATCTACTGTATTCTTTTTCTGTGTAGCCACAACTTACCTCCTTCTTAAAACACTTCTTTTCATAAATTCATAGCCACTTTTAGCTTTGTTAATCTCTAACATGAGGAATTGTCCGATCGTCATTAATAAGATGGAAATACCGGTTAGTAAGGCACCTAAAAGGAATATGGGGATGTATACGATTGCTAATACTTCAATTATTTTTTTCATCTTTCGTCAATTTTAGCTTTTCCTCTCTCTTAAGGGCAGCGCATCTTTTCGAGCAACATAAGCCCCAACCTCTTTTTAAATTGCGCTTATCGGCTTCGTATGAATCTCGACAGTAATCGCAGTTTCTCTTAACGTGTGCCATATCTTTTTACCTGAATTAATAAATTATGAGGATTGATGTAGGAATTCTCCCATCCTCTTGTTAAAATAATATCACTCAACATATAACCGTCAATAGAATGAATATTATGAATCAAAATAAATTGTCCAGGATCTTGAACAATACGCATAAGTTCATCCATTGCTCTACGTGAACCAAAAACTGCTATTCTTTTCATTTCTTAACCTCGCTTTTTAAGGTATTAATGTCAATGGCCAAACCTTTTTCAATTAATCCATCCAAGTCAGCATGTAGTTTATACAGCTCTTTAAAGAACTTTAAAGTGTCAAAGCAATAACCTCTAGTGAAACCTATAGATTTTGAATTGCTGGAATATGCTATAAAGTAGTCTTTTGGGACTATGAAACTCATCCCTTTATCTACATCATAGAGCCATACAGTTCCTGAATTTGGTTTTAAATAAACATCAAGATTGAATTGTTCCATTACTTCCAAAGCTTCTTTAGAAAAACAAGACCTAAAAACCTTGAGCCACTCATCTTTTGTTAGGTCAGACAAAGGCCTAAGGATTGGCTTAATCTCTGAAAGAACTACTTTTTTATAATAACCATACTTGCGACCTACAGATAACAATATATACTTCTTATATATTTCTATTTGTTTTATCTCAGAAATGCGACTACCATATATTTCATTTGGCTGATTATTTGCCCAATCCATGTAGTCACTTCCTTTTCTAGCGTAAAAATCCTTAGGCTCTTGTTTCTTCCAATCGGATAATTCCTTAAGATTAGTTATACCACTATACTCGACTTTCAATCCATATGGTAGATACCATGTTAAATGTTCAAATGTTAATTTTTCCATAATTAAATATATAATTGGCCTTTTACGTTAGCCTCAGTTTGAATAATGTTGATTTGAGCACGCCATTTCATAGCATCTTGAGTAGTTGGGAACGGTTTTAGCGTATTTAACCCACTAATGGTAAAAAGGACTTGATTAGTCTTATCAGGATCTATTCTAAGATTTGAGAATGTTCTCATCTTAGATAGTGAGTTGGTTTCCTTATTATAAAGGAGAATGTATTTCCCTTTATCAAATACCCATCCCAATACCTCGTAATTTGAATCTGTATCAAGGAATGGACCGGTTAATTGGTTAAAAATCGATTTGGTGATTTTCACTTTTTTGAGTTCTACTACCATAATTTTGAGATTAAAAAAGCCCTTGGCAGGAATCCCCAGCATCTCACAACTGGTTCATCCTATCAAGGGCTAAAATGTCTTTATAAATTGTATTGATGTGAGATGATACAATTAAGTAATCCAAATGTATAACTTAATTTCAAGTAATCCAAATGGATTACTTGTATTTTGTAAAATTAAATTAATTGCCCACTTCATGATACTCAGGAGCGATGTCGTAAACATCCTTTTGAACCTCGATCGGAACTACTCCTGCGTGTTCAAGTTCAATTGCTCGCTTCTCTGACTCTAGCCTATCCATTATGTTATCAACAAGCTGATGCGGCAGAAGACAAAAGAATGAAACTACCCTATCCATTGCTGATGCCATGTCGTATTCGAGCTCATCAGCATCCTTAAGGTTATACTTATGCAATAATGAGTTTTTCATGCCCTGAGCACCTTTATAGATCTGAGCACTAAAGTTTTTTAAGGTTTGATCTTTTACCTCAGAATCAAATAGATTGTTTCTCCATCTATTCTCGACGAGCTGTGCGATCGTGCCAATGAATTGAACATCTTTTAGTATGTTGAACTCACGTTGCGGAGTTAATTTAACTTTGATTGCTGGCTTGGGAATTATTATTTGATTCATGATTTTTAGATCTTAAGTTTCTGATATTATCTGAAGCGGCAGAAAAGCCCTTTAAAATTATTTGAAAACCTTCCTTTACTTCAGATACCAATTGGCTCAGGTTTTCATCTTGACACTCGGGAAAATCAAACTCTTTGAATCGTGAGTATAGGTTATTTACTTTTTCAATGTCTGTCATGGTCGATTTTTTCTAAGTACATATTTGCACAATTAATTGCTTCTTTCTTCACCTCATTTAGTTGACCTTCTCTTAAAAATGGTATCTCAAGCTCTACCCAATTTTCATCGACTTCCTCAAAATCAGTAATTAAGTCAGCTGTCCATGGATCGCTTTCACGCCAACGAATATAGATGGTGTATCTAGTTTCATTGTAGATGAACTGATAATAACATTGATATGGAAAGCCACACAGATCATTAAGCCATTCATTTAAATGTAAGTTCATAATTAAAACGGTGTTATATTAAAGTTGTCAATTGTTAGTCCTGCAGTAGCGATCGTAACAGTTTTTAATGTTTCATCTTCAATTCGCTGTTTGAAGACTTTGGCGTCCGAGTTCCTATCGGATAAGTGTATAAGAACGATATTGTTAACAGCTCTTAAATCATTTGCTTTAAGCGTTTCTAAACAAGTTTCTACACTCATATGGGATTGAATAACCCGATTTCTTAGAAAGCGATTACCTGCTAACTTTTCATCAATTATATCTTGGCTATAATTAGCTTCGATCAATATGTTATTTAATCCAGGGAATTGATAATTACAGTAGATCGTATCGGTAAGAAATAAAGTTGTTCCCATTTCAGGATGCTTAATTAAGAAGCCACATGGCTCATTAACATCATGGTGTGTATCAAAAGCAATCACATCAAATGGACCTAACTTGTAAATTCCTCCCTTTTTAACAGCATTGAAACGATGGTGAACACATTTTAAACCTTTGATCGTTCCGGCGGTAGCATAAATATCAATACCTGACTTTACAGCATCCCTTACCCCTTTGCAGTGATCCCCATGTTCATGTGTTACTAAGCATCCGACAACCTTACTCAGATCGAAATTCAAAGCCTGCTTGATTCTTTCAAATCTTACCCCACACTCGACAATAAGGGTTTCCCCATTATTGTCGGTGAAAAGGTAGCAGTTACCATCACTATTGCTGTTTATGATGTGTAACCTCATTAGAAGTCCATTTCAACTTGATCATCACCTCCAGGATTCTCATTTGGTTGCATAGCTGAACGTTTTGGCTCATCTGGAACAGAAACAGGTTTCTTTTCTATAGGTGCATCTTTAATTTTGATTTCCTCTACCACAATAGCATCCTCAAAAGAAATAGTCTGCTTATTTGCATTTGCTCGGATTTCAGTCTTAACCTGATCTGTGGTAGCATCATATTGCTGATCTTCCTTTTCATAAAGAACACTATCATCTGAAGATCTAATCAACAGTTTACAACCACGGTTGATGACTGTTTTTATTGCCATTTGATCACTAAAATTTTTATGGGCTCCGCTATTACCTTTTGATCCACCTTGCCCCCAAGCAAGCTTTATTTGTGAGATATTCATAATCTCAACATCCTTAGTTCCGTCGGCCAATTCATATGCGAAGTATGCACCTATTACTTCGCCACCAATTGTCTCAAGTGACTGCTTATGCTTTAAGATTCTAGTGCGATAAGGAAATTCTAGATCTGTTTCAAATTCAAACTCATCACCTTTGAAAATTGCTTTTTGGTTATGACTTACTAATCCACCATATCTTTTAGCTAGAACCAAGTTCCCTGTATATTCAGGTGAGAATTCTAATGTTTGACCATAGGCGATAAAATCACCCTGTTTTTTTAAGGGAGATAATCCCCAAACAACCATTTTAAGTAAAGCGTTCGCAATGCTTTCTTTAGTACATGCCTGAAGTACAGGATTGTTATTACGATCTTTTGTTTCCTGCAATACAAGCCATGCACTTTTTAATGCATTTTCCGGACTATAATCCTTGGGAATTCTAAGTTCGCCCGATTGTTGAAATGAAGTGATCTTCGCTAATACTGACGTTGTAATATTTTTTTCTTCTTGTTGTGCAGCTACTGCAGATTGTTGATTAGACATAGTTATTATTTTAAAATTTTATAAATACATTGGTTCAATTTTTCAGAAGGCATTGGCATTCTGATTTTACCAAACCACATTATGGCTTGGTGATCGCTCGGGAGCATAAATTTGCATCCCGAGCATGACACCTTTTTTATTGATGAAAGTGGTGTGGTAGATTTTTTAGCCATTAGGCAGTTTTCTTAAGCTATTTGGAAATGGAGTCCAGAATAGGATCTTTTCATCGGAAACACCCATAAACCAAACCCATTCCTTTTCACCGACTTGCATTTTAAGTCTATGATTATTCAGTACCGATCCAGTATCTGTCATTATCAAAACCATTTTGGTAGTTTCAACATCTTCTCCATTATTAATTAGATCAGGATAATTTTCAGGCATTTTATCCTTACAACTGATCCATTTTGGAGCAAATTGATCAGCATATGCTTCTGCTACTTGACAGGTAATTCTATCTAAAACTTCCATTTCAAATAGTCCTCTGTGCTCATGCTCTAGCTTGCCTCTCCAGTTACTGAAACCGTTTGATTGAGCCACCTTGTCTTTTATTTCATTTAAACTTTTCATTACGCTACTCTTAATTTCTCGTCTTGAGGTGAAACAATAAGGTTAATTGTCTGCGCTGCAGTATCAGGAATTACGGATACAGATTCACGGTTATCGAGGAATACAGGAGCAGTTACACCATAGTGAGCGGAAAGCGTATTGATAATATCAATTCCGACTAAAATCTTACCTGCAGTGTTTAGATCTGAGAACGGCACCCCGTTATAAGTCGTTTGACAAGTTGGCTCTTCCCCGCCATTGATCAATTTCGAGAATAACTTGAATTTAGCATACTTGAACATTCCATTAACACGATTCTCCAATTCCTCAGACTTAGCTTTCTCGTACTTTTCAGCAGCGAATTCTTGTTTTTCAAGCGAGGCAAGTTCCTGAGACATGGTTTTCTCTTGATCTTTCAACTCTTTAATACGTACATCAGCTTTAGCAATTTGGTCGGCAGTATTCAATTTTAGTTTATACGAATTCAGATCTGCATTGATTACCCCTTTTTTCAAGCGTAGGTCATAAAGATCTACAGGAGTAGTTTCTAATTGTCCGGTCAATTCTGTGATCTTAGAAGTCTTAGTGGCAATGGTAGCATCTTCCATCACGCGCTCTTCATAAGATTTCACAACAACCTTATTAGAGTCAGCATTTGAGATCTTAGTCTTTAGATCGGTAATTGATCCTTTTAAGGTGTCAATTGATGATGAAATAGCGCTATTGGTCGTTTTAAAGTTTTCATTAGCCTGAAGGATATCAGCATCACGCTTATCTAGGTCATTTTTTAAACCTGCGCCTTGAGCGTTCAATCCTTCAAGCTCATTTTTTTTGATCTTATTGAATTTAAAGCGTATTTCTTCAATATTATGCGATTCGTGCTCACGTCCACACTCTTTACACATTGTCTCGTTAGGATCGAGTGTACGAGCATTCACGGAAGTAAATAGAATCCGTAAGCTTGCTATACGATCATTGATATCTTGTTTATCGCGCTCGATACGTGCCAATTGATCAGTATGTGAACTCTGCAACTGATTAAATTGATTTTCTTGCAAACGCAATTGTGACTCTAATTGAGATAATCTTGCTTTATCTTCATTCGCACCTGAATTAGCCGTTGATACTTCTGAATTATATGCAGATCGATGAGCAGATTCAATATTTTGAATCTCAAGTTTAAGAGCATGGATCTCCTTTTGAACCGATTGAATGCGTGTATTTTCAGCCTCATTCGCTGCGTTCTTATCTTCGATAGCTTGATCCAAAGCATCATATTCGGTTTGTAATTCCGTTATACGAGCCTGAATTTCCTCCTCATTTACAGGTTCAGGTTTACCGCGTTCAGCTTCATCTATGCGACCAGGTATCTCAGCTAATTGTTCTTTCAGCTTTTTCTTCTCACCTGAGACCTTAGCTTTGAACTCTTTCAAGGTTTTACCATCCAAAGAATTAAGTAGTTCTTGCAACTCAGGATATTTACCAGTCAAGAAGCTATCAGTGATCTCACCTGAAATCTCAGATAATACAGCTCTTTGATCTTGCCATTTTTGAGAATTGAAGTAAAGAGGATTAGTGATCAACTTAAATACATTCTCGGGCATTAGATCATTGACCTTAGACTGAAACTCACCTGCTTGCAACGGTACATCATTCCAGAAGTATAGATGTTCATTTCCTGAGAATTCAGCCACCTCCTCACCTCTTTTCTTTGTCCACTTTTCTTTTTGGATATGGCGGATATAAATATCTTGGCCATCTACCTCGAGAACAGCGGAAACTTCATTTTCCGTGCGATCGGTCGTGATGCCTATCTGATCCAAAGGTTTTACATTAAAATCTTTACGATCATTTGAATCTTTTCCAAAGAGCATCCAGGTGAAGGCATCGAAAATAGTTGTCTTTCCAGAGGCATTAGCACCGTATATGTTGGTGATGAAATTGAAATCAACTGTAAGTTTCTTTACTCCTTTGAAGTTGATTAATGTTAGGGTTTTAATTAGGATATTCATTTTTTTATGATTTATGATAATAGATTTAATAATTGTTCAAGCTTTTGGTCGTTGTCAACTTTTGTTAGTTCGATGTAGTTTCCTTTTGTGGTTACTTCTACTTTTTGAAGATTCGAGATCTCGATGACAACATTTCCCTTTTGGATTCTATGATCGACAAAGAATTCATCTTCATCCTGCCATTCGCTCCTCTCAAATCCCAGAGCTAATAGTTTTTCATTAGTTATCATTCTTTGTCCAATTTGATTTTAACACCTTTGTCCTTGAAATATTGGGTATTTATGTATTGAGCAACGGTACCAGATGAAGACAAAGCCTGAATCTCCACTCGATCGATTTGCCATGATTTACCGATCTCACCTCTTGGAGTTATGAGACCATCTTTGATCCAGCTGTCAACTTTACCTCTTCCGTATAATCGATATGCCTCTGATTTATTCATATAAGGCTTAATTGCACCTGTATCGGTTAATGCTTGCGTTGCCCCTAGCTTTGCAGCATCGGTAAGCATGTTGCGTAATTCGTAATCAAATACTGATCTCATAATGACTCCTTTGTTACTTGAATAATTCCCTTTTCCCTATCTACTACTGTAGGAAATTTATAATTTGGAGAAACAGACTTCATTTTTCTACTAGCTGCTTCTTGAACTGCCCTAGCGTGACAGATATCAAAATGAAGTGTTTCGCCTTTATTCATTTCTGAAATCAATCCAGCAACTGTTGGCTGAGGTTCTATTTTTATGATTTTCATGATTTTATTAGTCCTTTTTGGTAAGCGAAAATTGATAGTTCTGCTTTGTTCTTTAATCCTGTTTTGATTCGAATATTTTGCAGATGAGTAGATACTGTATCTGGGGAAATATTCAATTCAGATGCTATGATCTTATCTGGTTGTTTAACTATCTTCAAAACTTCAATTTCTGATTTCGTTAAAATTCCATTTGTAACTTTAATTGAACAGCATAACTTTCCTTCATATTTACATGTACCTCTTAATTCACATTCGACATATTCCGTGTGGTTTACTTCACCTTTATCTGTGAAATCAGGCTTGTCATCAAGCCCACCAAATCGACAAAGGATATATCGGTATGTCCAATCTTCACGTATTAGGTTTTCCCAACTTGACAATGACCATAATGCGTCTGGCTGATTAAGCATATCGTTCTCTACCCACTCTAGTACTTTTTGAGGTAGATCTGGCCAAGTGTGAATTTTAAAATTGTGAACGCAATACAGTCTTGATTTCACACTGAAAAACTCAGCACCTTTGTCAATCATTCCTGCGTATATTCTGTTATTATGCATAATGGTACTATTATACTATTGTGGTAAATGACTGTTAATTGTATCTTTGTTTTGTTCGTATGGTACAAATATAAACCACTTGGTTAACATTTCAAAGTTAATGATAAACTAAATGGTTAATATATAATTAACTAATTGATTTACAGTGAGTAAAAATTTCAATATAATTTCTTATTTAAAGGAAACTAAAGGATTAAATGGGGCTTCTATAGCTAAAGCTTTAAATGTCAGTCCTGCCTTTATAAGTAATTTATCAAAAGGTAAACCAGTTGGTAAAGAATTAGGTGAGAAGTTTGCAAAAGCATTTGATTTATCATTGCAATTTGTACTAACAGGCTCTGACTCCAACATTGAGTCTGATATTAAACATATACACCAAAACGCAAAGGATTTAGGAGATCCTACTATATATGATGATGAAGGAAATACAAAATTTATTGAGATTAGTCCAGGACGGTATCGCATGGGGGTGGAATTAGTTCCAGAATATGCAAGAGCCGGATACTTAGCTGGGTATGCAGACCAGGAATATATAAGCGACCTTCCATTGCATTACATAACTGTTGATCGTTATGTTCGCGGAAAATACAGAGCATTCGAAATTTCAGGTGATAGTATGGACAATGGTGATATAAGAGAAGCTTTACCACACGGTACCATAGCTACAGGAAGAGAAGTTAAAAGAGAATTGTGGGATAGTAAATTTCACAACCACCAATGGCCTAACTGGATATTTATCCATAAGACAGAAGGGATAATAGCTAAACAGATAAGTTCGCAAGATGTGGTAAAAGGTACCTTGACTTTAAAATCTTTAAATCCTGATAAAGATACTTATCCCGACTTTACTGTAAACATTGATGATCTTATTCAGATATATAACGTAGTAAAAAGAGAACTTCAGTAAATATGCCTAAGGTTTGGTGCACGTCGACAATTGAACTTGAGGTTATGAATATTGTAAAAGAATATCTTGAGGATGAACTTAAGAAATATGATGGCATTTTAGATGGCGGTATTCACTTTAAATATAAACCAAAGGATATTCGCGTAAAAGTGATCGAATTAAATTGCACTGATTACAAAAATTCATCATCACTTGACAATCTTGAAAACTGTGTAGTTAATATAAACTATCAAGACGAGGATCAGGATCTTACTGAAGAAGTTACAGAATACATTTACAATGTGCTGGACCATGCGGTCGTGAGAAATTTGTATTTCGAATCTATTCGGAAGGAAGTTCGCAAAATATCTCCTTACTTATGGTTAGGAAACAACTTTTTAGAAATAAAGAATAACACCATATATAAAAATAAAAAACACAATGACAGAGTTGAATAACGAACAAGACGTAAATGAACTAGAAGTTCAGGTTGGAAAACGTTTCAAAGAATTCCGATTGACATATAATATTAAGCAAACCGATATTGAGGTAATGCAAAAGCAAAATATTTCAAGAATCGAACAAGGCCGTCGTTTACCAAGTCATGAATTAATGGTATACATGCATACAAAATTTAATATGGATCTGAACTGGCTACTTACCGGTGAAAAACTTTCAACAAGAAATATTGCTAAACCTGAAAAAATAACAAAGTCAAGGGTTACAGACTAATCCTTTAATAAATTTAATACTCCGTTTTGAACATCGTCAATAATAGACCAATCTTTAGCGATGTACGTATCAGTAATTGTATTTGATGAGTGGTTAAGTGCAGCGGCCACATCATCTTTACTAAAACGGCATTCATTCCGTGCCAATGAAGCAAAAGAGTGCCTTGCTGAGTAATAGCTTAGATTTTCAATCCCCAATGTTTTCCCAATTGAAATAAATGAATCGCTTAGTCGATTATTTAGAGATTTAACTGATTTATATCTTCTTTGAAGTAGTCCTGCATATTTAATTACCAAATTCCTAGCTTCTGATGGAATATTTATTGAAATAAAGGCATTATCATTTCGACTACCGGATGTTTTTACTCGATTATAGTTTAGCCTTATGGCATTTTCATCTGTTAGGCTTTTCATCAAATCGACAGAATTGACACCACATAAATAAAAGGATAACATAAACAGGTCTCTGGAAATAATATCAGCTTCTGCTTTTAATTCCACATCACGAATTGCCTTTATCTGTTCAATTGATAAATTCCTGTTTCTTGTTTTCTTTGGAACCACCTTTACAAGTTTTCGGAATGGATTATTCGGGATCCTGATCTCACCAGTATCTTCATCATTATACCGGTCTCTCATTAAATTAAAGATAACCTGGATATCTGTAATTATATTCAAAACTGTCCTATTCGATCGCGCACCTCTAGCAACTGCATCTCTTCTTATAGGTGTTTTTAGAAAATCTTGAAAATCTGATAAAAATTTAGATTTTATATCAAGGGGTGATAAAGTGTTACCTCCAACAAACTCCTTTAATCTTGCGACTGATGATTTTCGTTTAATTACGGTATTGACACGACCGGTATGTTTTTCAGCATATTCATCAAAGAAAGTAAAGAAGTCCATCGCCTCCCCTTTCTGCGTTATAACTGCCTTAAGTTGATCAGCACTCATACCGTCAGCTCGGATTCCAAGCGAATTAATTATTTCCCTAAGCCTATTTAGTTCAACACTTAGATACCTGTCAATAAATATCTTTTTTAATCGTAACTTTGTATCCAAGTCTTCTTTGTTAGCAACGATAGAAGTATCAACATAAACGGATCTTCCTTTCTGTGAAATTCTAATCTTCACACTCCAGGTGTTATTCTGTTTTTTATGATGCTTTAAAATGGTTGCCGATATAGAAGCCATAGAGATTGTAAATGTTGTTGTAAATTATCTGTGAACTTTATTTTTACAAAGTAAACAAATAAATCTGCTTTTCTTAGCATAGGGTTTTCAAAAACTAAAAAGAATAGCATTATAAAACATTGACAATCAATTTATTAAATAGTAAAAAATTAAAAAAAATAGATTTTAATGATTAATGTATCCAATCTTTCTCTTCGCTACGGTAAACGCGTATTGTTCGAAGATGTCAATCTAAAATTCACGCCTGGTAACTGTTACGGTATTATTGGTGCCAATGGAGCTGGAAAATCGACTTTCTTGAAAATTGTTTCTGGAGAAATTGATCCTTCTACAGGTTCTGTTGCTTTTACACCTGGCGATAGAATGTCGGTATTAAGCCAAGATCACTATGCTTTTGACGAATTTACAGTTTTGGAAACCGTAATGATGGGTAATCATGAGCTATACAAAATCATGAAAGAGAAAGATGCGATCTATATGAAAGAAGATTTCTCTGATGCTGACGGTGAACGCGCTGGTGAATTAGAAAGCTTATTTGCTGAAATGGACGGCTGGAATGCTGAATCAAATGCCGCAACACTCTTAAGTAGTTTAGGTATTAAAGAAGAATTCCATTATAAATTAGTTTCAGAAATTGACGGTAATCAAAAAGTACGTGTCTTATTGGCGCAGGCTTTATTTGGTAAACCAGATATTTTGATTCTCGATGAGCCTACCAACGATCTTGATATTAATACAATTGCATGGTTAGAAGATTTCTTAGCTTCTTATGAAGCTATCGTATTAGTTGTATCCCATGATCGTCACTTCTTAGATGCTGTATGTACGCATACAGTAGATATTGATTTTGGTAAAATGACGATCTATACCGGTAACTACTCTTTCTGGTACGAGTCTTCTCAATTAGCGTTGAAACAACGTACTGATCAGAATAAGAAAACTGAAGATAAGGTTAAAGAATTGCAGGAATTTATTCGTCGCTTCTCGGCCAATGCATCAAAATCAAAACAAGCAACCTCACGTAAGAAAGCTTTAGATAAGATCAACATTGATGAAATTAAGCCTTCTAACCGTAAATATCCTGCGATCATGTTTAATACCATGAACAGAGAACCAGGAGATCAAACTTTACAGGTAGAAGGATTGAGCAAAACAGTTAACGGAGAAGTTTTCTTCAAAGACATCACCTTCATGATTAATAAAGGTGATAAAATTGCTGTCTTAGGAGCCAATTCACTGATTACTTCTGCATTCTATGATATCCTTACAGGACGTGACAAAGATTTTAAAGGAGATATTAAATGGGGTATTACGATCACTCCTGCAGATATGCCAATGGATAATTCACCTTTCTTCGAAGGTAGAACAGAAAATCTGGTTGATTGGCTAAGAGATTACACAACAAACCCTGATGCTGATGAGCAATTTATTCGCGGTTTCTTAGGTAAGATGTTGTTCTCTGGAGAAGAAGTCTTGAAAAAATGTTCAGTACTTTCCGGAGGTGAGAAGATGCGCTGTATGTTCTCCAGAATGATGCTTCAAGGTGCAAACTTCTTAATCTTTGATGAGCCAACGAATCACTTGGACTTAGAATCCATTACTGCTTTGAACAACGGTATGGTAGATTTTAAAGGTTCCATGTTATTCACTTCTCGTGACCACGAATTAACTGAAACGGTAGCAAACCGTATTATTGAATTAACGCCAAAAGGTATCATCGACAAGTTGATGACTTACGATGAGTATATTAATAGTGAAGTTGTACAAGCACAGCGTGCTGAAATGTATAAATAAGAATTATTATCTATAAAAAAGAGAGGCCTTGATTATAACAATCAAGGCCTCTCTTTTTTCATAATCTATATTAATTTGAATAAACTCCAAAATCCGCTAAATGTGAATAGAAGAAATTACCCCACGAACTTGTTGACTCTATTTTTAGATACTGTGTATTTAGTACCGATGTAAAATCTACATTGATCCAACTTCCTGACACTTGTATCAATTGAGCTGTTTTTACCAACGACCAGCTAGTACCATTTGTACTTGAGTAAATATTAATATCCTTCATCGCCCCGTTTAGGTTATCCCGATTTCTAAAAGCGACTCCTTTTACAGATCTCAAAGCCCCCATATTCACAGAAAAATAATGCGGCTGTGGCGTTTGAGCTGACGACCAAGGCGTATGCCATATTGTACTTCTATTTTTATCTAAAACGTTGCTTGCAGGCGCACCATTTTCTTGACTATCAGCTGCTATGATTGACCAGCCTGTTGTCGGTAACAAGTTATGAACAACAACTTTAGACAAATCAGGAAGATTATTGACAAAACTATATAAGTAACTATAAGTCGACCGGCTACCGTTCTCATGCATAAAACCAATACGAAGCTGATAGTCTCCAGTTAAATCGTAAAAATCTGCCAATGGGCACTCAAATCTAAAGCTGTCAACGCCAATTACTTTAGTCGACCATTGCACAGCATCATAATCCTGATTACCACCATATGGACTTCTATCATGCCAAATCACGACATCTTTCACTGGCTTAGTCGCTGTAAACTTACCTGAAACAATAATTTTATTACTAGCTACAGAAGCTGATAATGATGTAATATCTACAGAGGCTGCTTGGTACCAATCTGTACGTGTTACCGTACTGAATACTTGACTATTATTAAATGTTGCTGTAGTAGCTTGTGTCAGCGAAGTTGTAGAGATGCCATAAGTCGAATTACCACTTCCCATCAATGCCGTACCTAAAGTAGGAGCCAATGTTTTATTCATGCGGTTATGGCTAGCGTTAAGGCCGTGACCTAGCTCATGAATCATTCCTCCAATCCATACTGTTGCTTTCCACCCGATATCGCCACCTATTCCTAAATTTTTAGCGTCTAAATTCACATAGTCCAGCGCATAACATGTGGTACCCGTTCCATAAAATGGCGGACCTCCTGGATTCGCCGGATCACTATTGTAAGTAGGAATGACAATCAGATTATGCTCGCTTTTCTTTGCAGAAGGATTTAAAGCATAGTAAGCATCCACTTCCGATTTCACTGCGCCACTCCCCCCCTCATAAGGATAAGTTGCTTTTCCAAAATTACCTGGAATGTAGATAATGTTAATTAAAGAATCGTTGATCAGATCCAAACCAAAAGATTTACGACCAAAACCTTCGCGGTCCATATTCGAAGCAAACATTTCCTGCGCATCGAGTAATATCTTACTCAGGCGCTTTCTGAAATTTGGTATAGAATCCAAATCATTCGGCACAAAGTAAACAACATTTAATTTGTAGGGATTGTTGCGCCATTCATTAGTCAGATTAAGCGCTTGCTTTTTGCCTAGACCGGATTCATCCTTGTCATAATTACTCAAATCCTGTGTAATGTCTTTACAAGAGAATACAGTAAGTAGCACTATACTACAGAGTACGTAAAAAGATTTATTCTTCATATTTTATGTTATAATGGTGTTAACCGAATTTATAAAAGACAAATCATTTTAAAAAAAATTATTTAAAAAATATAATATTTTACTTAACGCAAACGATTGTTTTTCGCAATCAACTAAACTATTTGTAACAAAAGCATAGTAAAAACTATTTCACAACCAAAATATTAATTACTATTAAAGAAAAATTACAAGCACATTGATCAGTGATGAGTTCATAAAACTGATTTTTCTTATAGTCAGTGTAGCTTATAATTCATTTAGGCAAGTAAACATAGAATAGATTTAAATTTCTAGTAGGGGTGCTCAAAACCTGAATCATTAATAGCTAGATTTTTTTTTATTCCCCCCTCCTACTTACATCTAAAAAAATTATTGTGATTCTTTTTATCTTCTTATACAGCGGAAAGATATTAATGATATAATCAAACGAAAATAATTACTGCAGGTAGCTTGTATACGAAAAAAATCACAAATTTTTAACAGATCATGATTGACTATTCTATATTGATTTTTTTTAAAAAAACCTTTCTAAACGTAACTTAAAACAACATTCATATTAAATTATAAGCACTCAATTACAGATAGTTAAAAACTAATAATTACTATTATTTAAAAATAAATGCTGTAATGTGAAAACTAAAAAATATATTTGTCTACCAAATCGATAGATTTAATATTAAATATGAAAAGAACATTACTAAATTTTATTATCATCGCGATTATTGGGGTGGCCAAAACTACTCCATCTTTTGCTCAAGGGTCCAATATTATTGAACTCACCGGTCATATTATTGACCAGAACACAAAAGAACCTTTGCCCGGAATTACCATTACAATTCAAGGAACTGTAAACGGAACATCAACGAATAACAAAGGTGATTTTAAACTCAACACAAAGGCAAAATATCCTTTTACATTAAAAGTATCAGGAGTTGGTTTTGAAACAAAAACTTACGAAGTAACAGGTCCAGAATCCAATTTAAATTTAGCATTATTGACGCAAACAATTCTCGGAAAAGAAGTGGTAGTCACGGCATCACGTACACAGGAAAGTATCTTAAAATCTCCTGTTTCAATTGAAAAATTAGATATCAGAGCTATTAGAGAATCTCCTGCCCCTAGTTTTTATGATGCACTTGAAAATGTTAAGGGTGTTCAAATGACCACTTCAAGCATTACTTTCAAAATTCCTAATACCAGAGGTTTCAATATTCCTAATAACTTTAGATTTGTTCAGTTGGCTGATGGTGTAGATATGCAAGCGGCGACATTAGGTGTTCCATTAGGTAATGCCATAGGTCCCACAGAATTGGATATTGCAAGTATAGAAATAACTCCTGGCGCTTCTTCCGCTCTTTATGGTATGAATGCCATTAATGGGATGGCTAATCTATTGACAAAAAATCCGTTTTTATACGAAGGATTAAGCGTTTACTCCAAAAATGGGCTAAATCATACCGGCGGTACTGGTCGAGAATTGAGTAATTTGACAGAGAATGCCGTCCGTTTTGCCAAATCTTTCAATAATAAATTTGCATTTAAAGTCAATCTTAGCTATTTAAGAGGAACTGACTGGTTGTCTAATTCTTATCAGGATCAAAATCCAAACACATTAAACACAGCAAACCCTGGCTTCCCAGAACTTTCGGGAAGTAACAACCCCGCCTTCGATGGCTGGAATATTTATGGTGACGAAAATAATAATGCTGTGACCCTTTCGGGTTTGAACATTAATGGTAAAGCAAACCAATCTCTAATTGTGAGACGTACAGGTTACAAAGAGGAAGATCTTTCAAAGCCTACAGTTGAAAATTTAAAATTTGATGCCGCATTACATTATCGCCTTACTGAAAATGCGGAATTATCTTATAGCTACCGATTTGGTCAAATGGATGGCGTCTTTCAAAGAGGAAATAAAATTCAATTGGATAATGTAAAGGTTCAAAATCATAAATTAGAATTAAAAGGAAATGACTATTCTATAAAAACCTACCTTTCTACTGAAAACACGGGTGACTCCTATAATATTAAACCCTTGGCAGACAATTTAGACCTGACTCATTTATCTAATAATGCATGGCGAGATCTTTATAAAAACTCATTGCAAACACAGTTAAATGAAGGAATATCTTTAACAGATGCTTTAAGAAATGCTAGAATAGTAGCTGACAAAGGTCGTGTAGAACCTGGTACAAAAGATTTTGATGAACTAAAGAATACCATTACTAAAATCAATAATTGGGATCATTTGAATGCAGGCGTTAAAACCGGTACTGCAACGGGTGGTGCTCAATTGAAACAAATGAGCAGAACTTACCACGTTAATGCACAATGGGATTTAAGCCGACACATCAATATTTTCAACTTATTAATAGGGGGTGATGCGACCATTTATGAAGTAGTTCCTGACGGAAACAACTTTGTGGATTTTAAAAGACCTATAGCAGACAGGAGCCAGCCTTTGTCAAATGGTTCTTTTGGTGAAAATGTCTATTACAAAAAAGTTGGGGGTTTTGGACAGATTACAAAATCTCTTCTGGATGAGAAATTAAAACTTTTTGGATCATTACGGGTTGATTATAATCCTGAATTCTCAGCTAAAATTAATCCTAGGATTGCAGCAGTATATACCCTAAAAGAAAAACATAACCTTAGAGCATCTTTTCAAAATGGATATCGCTTTCCTGCTCTATTTGAAGCACTATCATTTGTCAATAACGGAAATGTACGTCGCGTAGGAGGCTTGTCCTATATCAATGAAGGACTTGGATACTTAGATAATTCATATACCCTTCAATCCGTAAATAGTTTTAATGCAGCGGTAAACAAGGATGTCGCAACTGGATTGACAGCTAATGATGCGGCACTTAAAAACCGGGAACTTTTAGCTGTTACAAATTTAAAGGCAACAGAGCCAGAAAGTATCAAGTCTTTCGAAATTGGCTATAAAGCGGTATTGTTTCAAAACAAATTAGCTATTGACTGGGATCTTTACAGCAATGTTTATAATGGATTTTTAGGTCAGGTAGAAGTCGCCGTCCCATCTACAGATAAGATCACAACAGATGCATCTGTTATTGATATGTTAGCTAGTAATAGATCCAAACAAACCCGTTACCGTGTTTATACGAATGCCAAAAACAGTTATAACAATTATGGAAGTTCTCTTGGCATTACTTATAACTTCAGTGGTAACTATACAGTATCTGGCAATATTAACTACAGTGATATTACTAAAAATAAAGAATCTGATTTATTTGTTACCGGATTCAACACTCCTAGGTGGGCATCTAATCTATCTTTCGGAAATAGACAGATTCTGCCAAATGTAGGTTTTAATCTTGTTTGGAAATGGCAGGATGCATTTGACTGGGAAAGCCCGCTTGTGAATGCCCGTGTCTCCGCTTATAATAATATTGATGCACAGGTTAGTTACAAGATGCCTAAAACAACTATTAAACTTGGTGGAAGTAATATATTAAACAATCATTATATACAATATGCAGGTGGACCGACACTTGGCGCTTTATACTATATGGCTATCACTTTTGATAACATCTTAACGAAATAATATTCCCTCCCCCCTTCTATTATAATTGGTTTAATCCTCCTCATCTCTCGATGACGGAGGATTTTTTTAAACTTTATTTTAAATAAAGCCCAAAATACCATACCCATGCTATTAAAATAAGCTGCATCGGAAGTCTTTGTGCATATAAATAATTCATCCCCGGCCCGGTATAATCGGCTTTAAAAATATTGATCATCTTTCTCGAAGAATTAACATTTGCAATGAAGACGACAACAAAAAAGATAATAAGCAATATTGCAGTGGTTGCTCTTAATGAAGGTATCATCAATCCGATTCCAGCGGCAATTTCGAGTACTCCCGTTAAGTATACTAAAAATAATTTTGCAGGAATAAAATCTGGCATCATCATCACCATACCTTTTTGAAATCTAAAATGCGACAAACCAGTGAAAATGATAAAAACAGTCATACCAAGATTACCTGCAAATAAAAAATCCCAAAAACCGTAGACTAATTTTGTGCCTATCAGGGCAAGAAAAAAAGCTGTAAAAAGAATAAGTAATAATTTCATAAGTCGATCATTAGTTTGTCCTAATCTAAATCTTGTTTTAAGTTTACAAGTGCATCACTTGAGAAACAAATAAATTAACGATTTGTTACAATCAAAATGATCTGGTAGATTCAGTTCTTTTCATTAGCACTATTTTTCAGATAAACTTTTACCTGCTTTTTATATTAATCCGAAATCAGGCACAAAAAAAAACAGCCGTATATATATTTACGGCTGTTTCTATTCTTTTAAGTTTTTATCTTATTTAGTGTAAGCTTGATGTATCCACTTTGTTCTTTCCTTGTTTGATCATCAGCACGAATGGTACACAGGCTATGAATAATATTCCGATGTATAAAAACACATCCATATAAGATAAAACAGTAGCCTGCTTCATGACTGAACCTTCTAATAATTGATAAGCTTTTCCTAAGGCTTCATTCGGGGTAAATCCTTTAGCTATAAAACTAGCCTGCATCTGATTGATACGTTGCTGTACCTCAAAATCAGTTGGATCTAAATTAGCTAATAAATTAACCCGATGGCTTTGACTAAAGCGAGAAATAAATGTCGTAATCAAAGCAATACCAAATGAACCACCCAATTGACGCATCATTCCCGTAAAAGCCGCCCCTTCACCAATACTTTTACCCGATAAGGTCGACAATGATAAAGTCATTACTGGCACGAACAATAGACCTAAACCCACACCTCTAAATATTAAAGGCCAAAACATGTGTTCCGCTCCCGTATCATTCGTCAGACGGCTGTACATCACAAATGAAAAACCAAAGAATACACATAAACCTATCGCGACCATATATTTCTGAGGAACCCCATTCTGAATCATCTTACCAATAAAAGGCATCATGAAACCAGTCATCAGAGAACTCGGAATAAGCAGTAAACCTGCATCTGTTGCTGTCCATCCCAAAATAGACTGGGTGTAAATCGGAATAACAAATGTCGAACCGAACAAGCCGAAACCGAGTATAAAGCTCATCACGACACCAACCTGTAGATTTTTATCCTTTAAAACCCGCAAATTAACAATCGGGCGATCATAGGTCAGCTCTCTCCAGACGAAAAACAGTAATCCTAAAACTGATGTAACCGAAAGGATAACAATTGTACTATTGGAGAACCAATCATCCTGCTGTCCATGTTCCAGTACAAATTGTAAAGAACCAATAAACATAATCAAGAAAACCACACCCCACCAATCCACATCTTTAGCAGCCTGTTTTTCACCATATTTAGGACTCTTAACAAATGTGAGCGTCAAAAGAACAGCAATAATACCTAAAGGAACATTGATATAAAAAATATAAGGCCAAGAGAAATGATCTACGATATAACCACCTAGAGGAGGACCTAGCGTTGGCCCAACAATAACCCCCATTCCGTAGATGGCCTGCGCCATACTTCTCTTTGCCGGAGGATAACTTTCGGTAATAATAGTTTGAGCAGTAACTAATAATGCTCCACCACCCATTCCCTGTATAAATCTAAAAAATACCAGTTCCCAAATATTGGTTGAATTGCCACATAAAAATGAAGCAACCGTAAAAATAATAATAGAGGCTGCAAAATAATTTCTGCGCCCAAACTGTTGCGATAGCCAACTTGTCATGGGGATCACGATCACATTTGCGATTGCATATGCTGTAATGACCCAAGCGATATCCGTTAACGTCGCACCCAATGTTCCTTTCATATCATTGAGAGCAACATTGACGATGGTGGTATCCACAATCTCCAATAAAGCACAAAGAACTGCTATAATGGTGATGATGACACGCCGATACCCATATTCAATGAGACTATCCTGATCAAGTGTAGCTGTCATAATCTTATTTTAAGTGAACGTCAACGTCAGCGTTCATTCCTGGACGCAATAAAGCAATATGATCAGCTGTGTTAGCTTTCGTTAATAATATCTTCACAGGAAGACGCTGTACAGTTTTCACAAAGTTACCAGTAGCATTATCCGGAGGAAGTAAAGAAAATTTAGAACCTGTTGCCGGTGAAAATGAATTCACTTCACCTTCAAATTCGATATTTGGATACGCATCAACATTAACTGCTACCTTTTGTCCAATTCGAATATCATTCATCTGTGTTTCTTTGAAATTAGCAACAACCCAAGTCTCATGATTATCAACAATGTAAAATAATGCTGCTCCAGGATTAACCATCTGTCCAGGTCTTATTTTTACATTAGAAATCTGACCGTCTGCAGAAGCAGTAACTACTGTATACGAAAGATTCAATTTAGCAGCGTCAACAGCTGCTTTAGCACGTTCAATGTTAGCTTGTGCTACTGCTGTTTGTTTACTTGCAACATTTGTTTTACTCAGCACAGCCTGACGTTGTGAATTTGATGCATTTCGTTGTTGTTTTAGAATCTCAACTTGTTTCTCCGCCTCTAACTTAGTTGTTAAAGCTTGTTCATATTGCTGTTTCGTAATTGAATGGTTATTATAAAGATTCGAATAACGATTGAAATCATTTTGAGCTTGTTCTGCACGAATTTGCGCAACATCAATACTTCCAATATTAGAACGAACCGTCGCATCAGAAATCGCTACATTAGCAGAAGTGGCATTCACATCAGCTTTCGATACTTCAAAAGATCCCTCTGCGCCCAACAAAGCAGCTTCAGCTTCTTTTACCTTTATCAGATAATCCTGTGTATCAATCGTAAATAATGTATCTCCCTTTTTAACAATATCATTATCCTTTACATACACTTGTGCAATATAACCACCTACTTTAGGAATGATCGGGTTCATATTTTTATCAACCTGTGCATCATCTGTTGTTTCATGCGACTGACTGTGGATGTATTTATAACCACCATACCCTCCTCCAACTAAGATAAGAGCAATAAGAATGAAGACAAATTTCTTATTTGATGGTTTCTTTTCTTCTTGATTTTCCATTGATATTTATAATTATTTTGTTGTTAATTGACCATTTACTAAAAGTAAATCATAATATTTCTCTACAGTATTAGCTTTAGAAATCGCTAAGTTAATTTTTGATTGCAGCTGTTGTACATCAGCTTCTAATAAATCATCTGTATCCGCCACACCATTATCATATTTATCCTTTACAATACGATAATTTTCATTCGCCTGATTTACTGCCTCTGTATACAATTGATTTTGAGAAATCGTCAAGTGATAATTTTCATTCGCCTGTTGTACCTGAACTTTAATTTTGTCGTTCATCATAACTACATTTTCATCCACTTGGCTTACTTGATTACGGGCGATATTGACATTCTTCTTATTTTTATAAAGTGATCCAATATCATAAGAAACTCCTACACCAACATTCACGGCATTTTTCACTGTTACCAAATTATGTACGTCCAGTGCAGCATAACCACCCGTTAATGCTATTTTTGGCAATGCATTAGATTTCTCAATATTGACGTTATTCAAAGCAATATCATGTTGTGCCTGTAAGGCCTTCAATTCATTCCTATTGGCCAACGCGGTTTGAACATCAGAGAAATCTCCTGCTATAGGTGCCTCATCCAGATTGATCGCAGAAACTTGAGTAGCCTCATCTAGTTTTAAAAAATTAACCAACTGGTAATTTAAAACATTAGCATTTTTTTTTGCTTCCTGAAGAGAAACCTTATAATTAGACAATTGCAATTCAGCTTTTAAAAGATCATTTCGTGGAATGATCCCATTCGCCTCCATCGCTTTAAAATCTGTCACACGTTGCTCAGATCTTTTAATATTTTCTTCCATTAAAAGTGCTGTCTGTTGCGCTTTATACAAATTGATATACAAGCTAATACCTTGTTCAGCCAATTGATCTTTTAACGCTAAAACTGAGAACTCCTCCATCTTCACAGCATTGCCAGCTGCTGCGATACTGTTTTTAATTTTTCCACCTGTGTAGATGGGCATACTTACAGAAGCCTGTCCTAGCATTAACTGATTAGCTTTAATATCCATCGGATCTGAAGATGATGATACAGGTATCCGAAGTTTAACATCCGGAGAAGTCATTGCTAAATATTGTCCGCTCAACTTAGCGTCAGGAAGTAAACTATTCTTTGAAGCATCCAACTCCAATTTTCTTCCTTTAATTTTTGTTTCTGAAGCTTTTGCTTCCAAACTTTGTGTCTGAGCAAGACGGATTACTTCTTGCAAAGTGAGGGGATCACCCTGTTGCGCAAATGCACCCCCCTGTAGACAGAAAAGTAAGAGTGCCAACTTCCCTATTTTAATATTCATATGTTAATAAAGCTTTAATCGTTCTTTGTAAGTGGGTTACTAAAGTTGACTCCATATATTGACTATACTCCTCATCAGTAGTAAGATTTAATTCTGATTTTAGAAAAGATCTGTTCATCTGAAAATTCATGAACGTCCCCATCATTGTGGCATGTATCAAGATTGGATCATTACCTGATCGAAACTCGCCTGCATCTACTCCTTTTTGAAGAATACTTGAAATGACATTTAAATTGTGCTTTTTTAAATTTTTATAGGAATCGGAAAGCATCAACCTTTTTTTCACTCCGGCTTCTATTGCCAAAATATGATAGATCGCCAGACTAGAATTCATATATTTAATATAAGATTTTACCATCTCGTCAAGGATATCCATCACAGGAATAGTCAATTGTAAAATACTCTCATCCATCTTGAATTTTTCAACCCTGTAGGTAAAAAGATCATCTAACAATTTATCTTTAGAACCAAAATAATAATTGATCATAGCGACATTGACCTGGGCTTCATGTGCTATATCACGTACAGATGTACCATCAAATCCACTTGTAGCAAAAAGCTTTTCTGCGACATGCAATATTTCTAATTGTTTTTCACTGAATTCCATTATTGGGATTTTAAAAACCGTGTGCAAATTTAAACAAGCGTTTAATTTAAACAAGCGTTTAAATTAAAATTTACAAAAAGATAACATTAATTCGATATCACTGTAAATAAGATAAATAACATTGATTTACGTTAGGTTTTCCATAAAAAAAACCTCACTCAAACAAATGAGAAAGGTTTCTTTATAAAAATATTGAGAATATTTTAATCGTAATTTCTTGTAAAATTGCTAATTAAGTATTGTAAAAATCAATTCTGTCAGGATATCTTTAGTACTCGTATTACCTCCTACATTCATTCCTTTTGATTTTAAATCTGCATCTTTTAATGCTTCGATGATCGTAAATGTTTTTCTTCTATTGTAGTTACGTGCTGCAAGTTCATATTCTTTCATAAAAAAAGGATGAACACCCAGCTCTTTAGCGGCTGTGCTTTTATCAATAATATAATGATATTTTAAAACCTTGGTGAAATATCCAGCTATAGTACCTAGAACTAACACTAAAGGATTACTTTTTGGATTTGCGGCAAAATAATCTATAATCTGATATGCTTTAAATGCGTTGCGCTTCGCTAAAGCAGTATTCAGTTCAAAAACATTAAAATCTTTTGAAATACCAATATTTTGTTCAATATCTGCCACAACAATTTCTCTTTCCTTTGGTACATTGAGCATCAGTTTATTCAGCTCATTGACAATTTTAGAAAGTTCTGTACCTAAATATTCTGACAGTAGGGCAGCTGCTTGAGGATGTATATTCCATCCCTGTTCTTTAATATAAGAAATAACCCATGCGGCTACTTTATCGTCATAAAGTTTGTTTGATTCTACGACAAGGCCTTTTTTTTCAATGGCTTTGTATAATTTTTTACGCTTGTCAAACTTGCCATATTTATAATCAAACACCAAAACCGTACTCACTGTACATTGCTCTACATATTTGAGAAGCAATTCGTCATCCTTCCATTTTAGATCCTGAGCCTCTTTAATAATAATCAGTTGGTGATCACTCATCATTGGATAACGCTTGGCAGCATTCACAATTGTCGAGAAATCAGTATCCTTTCCGTAAAGTACAGTTTGATCAAAACCTTTCTGAGCATCATTAAGAACCGTATGCTCTAATGCATCACTTATGACATCTATAAAATAGCTTTCCTCACCGTGCAACAAATAGACCGGTTGAAATTTACGTTTTTTAATGTCTGTTAAAATAGGACTGATATTCATGATGCCACTAAATTACAACTAAAATGACGAACCGTAAAATTTGAATAACAGAATCCTACATCTCTTCTATTTTGAATAATTCAAAAATTAGTATCTTTGTCCTATGTTTAACCCAATTCCGTTAAATTTACCGCCATATCCAGCGAAATTGACAAAAGAGAATGAAACCATTTTCATTTTTGACGATTTACGAAAGAAGAAACTTGTTTTAACTCCGGAAGAATGGGTTCGCCAACATTGGGTACACTTTCTCCATATCAACAAAAAGTATCCTAAATCCTTAATGAAGATAGAAGGTGGCTTACGACTGAATGACCTTCAAAAACGAAGTGATTTACTCATATATAATAATCAAGGAGAAAAAATAGTACTAGCTGAATTTAAGGCACCACATATAAAAATTACACAGGCGACCTTCGAACAGATCGCTAATTACAATTCTATTCATAAAATTCCGTTACTCTTAGTAAGCAATGGATTACAGCATTACTACTGTAAAATTGATTTTGAAAACAAATCATTTGCCTTTATAAAAGAGCTACCGAGTTATGATCAACTTTAAGAGAATTGTAACTCATGTGTAAAACAAATGGCGTATAGTATTTATTATTTAAAATATAGTTTTATATTAGTCTTATAAATTTGAATCACAAAGAATATGAATATAGATAAAAACGAATTCAGAAAATATGCAATCAAGCATCACAGAATTGGAAGTCAACATGTTGATGGATTTATTGCACGTGCGCAAGTAAACACACCTACGAACTTGACTCCATACATCGTAGAAGAGCGTCAATTAAACGTTGCTCAAATGGATGTATTTTCACGTTTAATGATGGATCGTATTATTTTCTTAGGTGATGGTATCAACGATCAGGTAGCAAATATCATTCAGGCACAATTGTTGTTTTTACAATCAACAGATTCCCAAAGAGATATTCAGATCTACATCAATTCACCAGGTGGTAGTGTTTATGCAGGATTAGGTATTTATGACACGATGCAATATATCGCACCAGATGTTGCTACAATCTGTACAGGTATCGCAGCTTCTATGGGTGCTGTATTATTGGTTGCTGGAGCAAAAGGTAAACGTGCTGCATTGAGACATTCACGTGTCATGATCCACCAACCTTCCGGCGGTGCTCAAGGTGTTGCTTCAGATATGGAAATCAATCTTCGTGAGATGATGAAATTGAAAGAGGAACTTTACACTATTATTGCTGACCACTCAGGACAAACTTACGAATGGGTAGAAAAATCTTCTGACCGTGATTACTGGATGAAGGCTTCCGAAGCAAAAGACTTTGGAATGATTGACGAGATTTTACTTCCTAAAAAGGAGATTATTAAATAATAATGGCTAAAAATAATAATAGTGGCGTTCATTGCTCATTCTGCGGAATGAGTAAAAATGATGCCCAAATGCTTATCGCTGGAGATGGAGCTCACATCTGTGACCGCTGTATCAATCAAGCAGGCGAAATTCTAGCGGAAGAATTGAAACAACGTAAGAGTAAAACATTACAAACTGCGTTAAAACTCATTCGTCCCTTAGAGATAAAAGAACACTTAGATCAGTATGTTATCGGGCAGGATGACGCAAAAAAAGTGATCTCTGTTGCTGTATACAATCATTACAAACGTCTAAATCAAAAAGTTGATCAAGATGAAATTGAAATTGAGAAGTCAAATTTAATTGTTGTAGGTGAAACCGGTACCGGTAAAACTTTACTGGCCAAAACGGTAGCAAAGATTTTAAATGTACCTTTCAGTATTGTAGATGCTACAGTATTAACGGAGGCCGGTTATGTCGGTGAAGACGTTGAAAGTATATTAACTCGTTTATTACAGGCGGCAGATTACGATGTTGCGGCAGCCGAACGCGGTATCATCTATATCGATGAAATTGATAAAGTAGCACGTAAAAGTGATAACCCTTCCATTACCAGAGATGTATCTGGAGAAGGTGTTCAGCAAGCATTGTTGAAAATCTTAGAAGGAACAGTTGTTAACGTACCACCTCAAGGTGGCCGTAAGCACCCTGATCAAAAAATGATTGCTGTTAATACAAGCAACATTTTATTCATCTGTGGTGGCGCATTCGATGGCATTCAAAAGAAAATTGCTAATCGTCTTCGTACTCAGACAGTAGGTTACAGAATGAATGAGGATGATGCAGAAATTGATTTAAAAAATCTTTATAAGTACATCACACCTCAGGATTTAAAAAGTTTTGGTTTAATACCGGAATTGATCGGAAGATTACCTGTATTAACGTATTTGAACCCATTGGACAAAGAGACACTATTAAGTATCTTGACAGAACCTAAGAATGCGTTAATAAAACAGTATAGAAAATTATTTGAATACGAAGGAATTGAATTAAAATTTGATACCGAAGTCTACAACTTTATCGTAGACAAGGCTGATGAATTTAAACTTGGAGCTCGTGGTTTAAGAAGTATTTGTGAGGCTATTATGCTCGACGCAATGTTTGAAATTCCTACGTCAAAGGAAAAGACGAATCAAAAAGAACTGCATATTACGTTAGAATATGCGACGAAAAAATTTGAAAAGTCGGACATCAAAAAATTGCAAGTCGCTTAAATAAGAAATCCCTCGCATACCGCGGGGGATTTTTTTTAACCGCACAAATTTCTTCCCATAGGCCCTCCTTCAAATAGGTTAAATTATTAAATTGAAGAATTATGGCAAAAAGTAAAAAAAACGTAGATAGCCCTATCACACCAGGTTTAAAATCAAAAGAAGAGATTGTTCACAACTGGTTACCACGTTATACAGGAAGACCTTTAGAAGAGTTTGGTAATTATATTTTATTAACAAACTTCTCAAAATACGTCACTATTTTTTCTGAAATGCATGATAATGCACCTATTTATGGTGAAGATAAACCCATGCAAAGTGTTACTGCAGGCGGTATCACTATTATCAATTTTGGTATGGGTAGCCCAATGGCCGCAACCGTCATGGATCTATTGTCTGCTATTGCTCCGAAAGCAGTCCTGTTTTTAGGAAAAACAGGGGGATTGAAGAAAAAAATTGGTGTGGGAGAACTCATCTTACCAATTGCAGCCATCAGAGGAGAAGGTACATCCAATGATTATTTCCCCGCTGAAGTACCTTCATTACCTTCATTTGCATTGCAAAAAGCAATATCAACTACTATTCGCGACCACTCCAGAGACTACTGGACCGGAACAGTCTATACAACCAACAGACGGGTATGGGAACACGATAAAGATTTTAAAAAATATTTAAAAACGATACGTGCTATGGCTGTTGATATGGAGACAGCCACTATTTTCAGTGTCGGGTTTGCAAACAAAATTCCAACGGGTGCTTTATTACTTGTTTCGGACCAACCTATGATTCCAGAAGGCGTAAAGACTGCTAATAGTGATGTTAGTGTAACAGCGAAATATGTAGATGCTCATATCAGTATTGGTATTGATGCGCTTAAGCAACTTAAAAATAATGGGTTGACTGTGAAACATTTGAAATTCTAGGAAACAGACATTTTTTGGTATTTTTGCATAAACAAACAGTAAATTTATGTGGTATAATAACATTTTAGAAACAATAGGAAATACCCCTCTTGTTAAGCTAAACAAAATCACCAAAGATTTAAAAGGAACCATCCTAGCGAAGATCGAGACCAGTAACCCTGGCAACTCGATTAAGGACAGAATGGCACTTAAAATGATTGAAGATGCAGAGCAAGCTGGCTTATTAAAACCAGGAGGAACAATCATTGAAGGAACTTCTGGAAATACAGGTATGGGATTAGCCATGGCTGCTGTTGTCAAGGGCTATAAATGTATTTTTACCACAACAGATAAACAATCCAAAGAGAAAGTCGATGCTTTACGTGCCTTTGGAGCAGAAGTGATCGTTTGTCCCACAAATGTGGATCCTGAAGATCCACGCTCCTATTATTCAGTATCGAGCCGTCTGGAACGCGAAGTTCCCAATAGCTGGAAAGCCAATCAATACGACAATCCTTCAAATGCACTGGCACATTATGAACAAACTGGTCCTGAAATATGGGAACAGACTGAAGGAAAAATCACCCACCTTGTCGTCGGGGTCGGTACTGGTGGTACCATTTCAGGTACAGCTAAATATTTGAGAGAGCAAAACCCGAATATAAAGGTATGGGGAATAGACACTTACGGATCTGTATTTAAGAAATATAAGGAAACCGGTATTTTCGATAAAAATGAAATATACCCTTACATAACAGAAGGTATCGGTGAAGATTTTTTACCGCAAAATGTTGATTTTAGTTTAATTGATCTCTTTGAAAAAGTTACGGATAAAGATGCTGCATTAATGACTAGAGAACTGGCTCGTAAGGAAGGAATTTTTGCCGGAAACTCAGCTGGATCAGCATTAGCAGGTCTTATTCAATTAAAAGATCGCTTAAAAGAAGGTGATATTGTTGTCGTTATTTTCCATGACCACGGTTCGCGCTATATGGGAAAAATGTATAATGAAGATTGGTTAAGAGAACGTGGATTTTTAGAAGATGAGAAACTCAACGCAAAAAGTATCTTAAAAAGAAGAGGTGAGCAAGCAATTGTAACAGCAGATGTTGAACAAACTGTTTTTGAAGCGTTCAACTTCATGAAAACACTTAATATTTCTCAAATACCTGTGACACAGCAGGGAATGGTGGTCGGGAAAATAACAGAGTCTGATATTTTGAATGCTCTTTTAGAAAATCCAGCTCTGAAATCCTCGTCAGTACAAGAAGTTATGACAAAACCCTTTCCCTTTGTTGACTTAAATACATCGATTGATAAAATATCGGCTTTGATCAATAAAGATACACAAGCTGTACTGGTAGAAGATGAATTCGGAAAAATTAATATCATCACACAGTATGATATTATCAATGCAATATCTGAAGCATAATTAAATAAAATTGTATAAAAAAAAGCCTTATTGTTAATAACAATAAGGCTTTTTTTATGATAAGCAATTAAACTATGCTCCCATTGCATTCGCACTTTTGCGGAATGTATATGAGTTGAAAATTTGTCTTCTACCAAATCTTGGACGAGACTCAGCATTAATGAATTTCGTGTACACTGTTTTTGGAACACCAAAATACTCATAAGTACTTTTATCCTGAAATGTAACGCGTAATGTCTGACCCTTAAATTCAAAATCTTCAATAAAAAAGTTATTGATCGTATTGTTATACTCTTCTAAATTTGCTTCATGTGTCTCAGGAGAAATACTAACTAAGAAGTGGTAAGCCTCAATAATTTCTGTACTTTTTAACTCAGCTTCCTCTTTTTGTACTTCATCTTGAAATTTATCCGGATGCCAAGCTTTGATTAAGTCACGATATATCTTTTTTAACGTCGCTAAATCTTCATTTTTTGTAATACCAAAAATCTTTTTGGATTCACCTATTCTTTTCATAATATTTATTTTTCCCTATTCCAACCAAACCATATTGATTTTAGGATTTGCAAAAATACGTCAATTATATTTTAGAATGAACAATTGTATGTTAATTTTTTGTAATTTCATATTTTACATACATAAATTATGTATTTAACTTAGCAATACTGCCGAAAACTCAAGATTATAATCACCGCTCCTATGAGCTCATAACGAGCTTAATCTGTCACAAAAAGATTTCCGTTGTGCATAAATGCATTTACATAAGACATTCTAGAGACTGCTTCAGCTGAGCAGGTCGCATCTACAAAAACAAGGTTAGCATCATCATTCGCTTTTGGCCATTGTTGTTTTCCTTCATCGTCTAAAGGCAAGAGTTGCTGTGTTGCAAAGCGTAGCGTACGTGAAAGCTGCAATTCGGTCGCATATCCGTATAGCTCTGCTATAAGGTTTGCTTTTTGCAGCATATTACCTGTACCAAATGTGCTCCAATAATCCTGTACATTGTCATTTCCGATCAGCACATTTACTCCATGCTTTTTTAATGCCGGAATAGGCATGGGACGTCCTTTAAATGGCACAGAAGAAGCAATACCCACTTTTGCAAAAGCCAATTTCTCAGCAATCTCTTCTACCTCCTTTGCATTCAGTTGTGCTAAAGCAAAGGCATGGCTGATAAATGTTTTCCCCTGTAACTGAGGATTTTCAACTGCTTTATCGATAAGATATTGAATTGTTTTCATTCCCGAAGGACCTGCTTCATGAAGATGAATATCTATTCCTTTATTATTATCCAATGCCAACTGTACAGTAAATTCCATAGGTTTCTCTATGCTTCCATCAATACTGAGTGGGTCAAGTCCGCCTATAAAATCAACCCGATCAGACTTCGCTACTTCTTTCATAATAGGAGCAGAATCTGTATAATAAAGCCCGTGTTGCGGAAAAGCAACAAGCTCCGCTTGAAAGGAATCTTTTTGATGTTCGAGCGCTAGCAAAAGATTTTCAAAAGATTGAAGCCCAGAGGTCGGATCTACATTAAAATGGGTTCTCGCATAAGTTGTACCATATCCCTGCAATAAAGCAATGAGTTGCTCGGCACGTGCTGTGGAGGTTGTCAATAATCTGGGAATGATCTCTTGCTCATAAGCAATCATATCTGCAACCGTTTTTCTTTTTGGAGATAGCGCTTGCCATGGTAAACCAAATAAAGTTTTATCGATATGAATATGCATGTCTTTAAAAGCAGGCAACATCAGCCTTCCTTTCATGTCAACAGCTTCTTCAGCTGCATTATTAGCTTTTATAGCTATTATCTTTCCGTTTGCAATTTCAATACAGAAGAGATCAGTAAGAGTACCTATCACCTCCTGGTTTTCATATTCGAATCCGGTCTCTAAACGAACATTTTTTAGTGTGTAATGCCCCTTGGCAATTAATTTATGAGATGGCAACATAAGATCAATGATTATATAACAAATATAAAAATCAACTACTGATCGATTAGGTACAGATTATGCCAACTGTTGTCAAAATTATCCTTGTTCTTTAAATTGAGATGGTGTCATTCCGGTATGACTTTTAAAAAATTTCGAAAAACTGGCGTGATCATAAAACCCCAAATCATATACAATATCCTTAACACTCATTTCCGATATTTTAAGCAAACGTTTTGCTTCTAATAAAATACGGTCATGAATCAATGTCGATGCGGCGGTATTAATCACTTTTTTACTAACTATATTGAGGTAATTAGCGGAGATATGTAATTTTTCTGCATAAAAAGCTACCGACCGATTTGATTTAAAATGAAGATCGATGAGCTGTACAAATTTTGAAATAATCGGATTTGAATGATATTTCTCAAAATCATGGAATGTAACCTCAAAAGACTTGCGCAATAACAAACCGATCAATTTGCTACGTGTCTGAATAATTTCCCAAAGAATATTTGTTTCCTGCAATTCCTGTTCTATAGCTCGAAATTCATAAAGTAAAGTTGCATACAGCGATAGAGAAATCTGAAAAACAGGATGTTGCTGATAGTAAAGCGAAGAAAACCGAAGATCGGGAAGAAAACTTTCAAACCATTCACGACTGATCATCAATTGATAACAGACTGTTTCTTCATGAAATTGCCATTGATGAACCTGTCCCGGAAATAAAAAATGAACCTGCTGAGGTTCGATAACATAATTTTTAAAGTCAATGGTATGAGTACCACTCCCTTTCTCAAATAGCAGAATAATTAAAAAATCATGCTTATGCGGTTCAACAATGTGACGAGAACCTCTGATCTCATGAAACAATAAATTTGTAAATCCTGAGGGTGCCTCAGTAAATTCTTGAATATTTAAAACCGGAAAATAATCGTGCTGGTTATCCATTTCTCCTCAAATTTAGTAATTCAATTTACTAAAAACAGAGGAGAATGGATTATAATCAACCATTTTTTTAATCTAGAGATATCTACACCAACTCGCCTTTATGTACCAAAGTCTCCACATCAGAGATCCGTGATACTGCCTCTGCAGAACAACTCGCCTTGATCAACACAAAATCGGCCTGATCTCCAACATTTGGCCATTGTTTTACACCCTTATCATTTAGAGGTAAAGTGCCTCCCGTAGCTATCTTTAAACTTCTTGACAATAAAAACTCAGACGAATATCCGTACAACTGTGCCATCAAATTAGCCTTTTGTAGAACACTTCCCGTTCCAAATGTGTTCCAATGATCCACAATACTGTCATTTCCGGTCATAACCGTAACGTTATACTTATATAAAGTGGGGATCGGCATAATTAAACCACCGAAAGGAATAGTAGAAACAATACCGATTTGAGCAGTTCCTAATTTTTCAGCAATCTCTTCTTGTTTTAGTTTATCAATCTTGCCTAATACAAAACAATGACTTAAAAAGGTTTTACCCTTCAATGTAGGGTTCTCATTAACTTTATCAATCAGGTACTCCACTGTTTTCAATCCCGATTCTCCAGACTCATGCAAATGAATATCTATTCCTTTTTGGTTATCCAATGCCAGCTGAACTGTAAAATCTATTGTTTTTTCAATTTGTCCATCAATAGAATATGGATCTACCCCACCGATAAAATCAATATCCATTTGTGCTGCTTCCTTTAAATAAGGAACACTATCTGTATAATATACGCCATGTTGCGGAAAAGCGACGATCTCAGCACTAAAACTTTTATGTTTGTTCTCAAGTGCTTTTTGTAGATTTTTTAGCGACTGCAACTTCGAAGTAGGTTCAATATTAACATGACTGCGTGCAAATCCTGTACCTTTCGACTGTAATAATTCGATCAGTTTCTCTGCTTTGAAAGTTGAATTCTTCAATAAATCGGGAAGTATTTTTTGTTCTAAAGCAATCATGCCCTTCACACCGCCAGCTCCACGTCTTATTCCCTGCCACTTGTCACCATAGAAAGTTTTATCCAAATGGATGTGCATATCTCTGAAAGAAGGCAACATTAGTAATCCTTTTGCATCAATAGCATCTGCGTTGGCTTGATTGGAACCGATTTTTGATATTTTACCATTTTCAACTTCAATATAAAATAAATCCGTCTTAGTACCAATTACATCAGCCTCATCATAAATAAAACCAATTTCCAAACGTACATTCTTAAATTTCAGCATTTTACTTTTTATTTCTGTATGCATTGGATTGATAGATTTAGCGCTCAATGTGCTTAACGGAAGAGATGCGCCAGCAACAGCTATAGCGGCATTTTGTATGAATTGTTTACGGGATAAATGGTTCAAATTATTCACTTTCTTTTTTTGTTATAAAATTACAAGTAAACTAAATCAAAATAGAGGTACGTTTTATAACAATACTTGTCTGATTTATTCCAATTGATCTCGTAAGATTTCCATTGTAAAGTAACCATTAGTAATATCATCTTCCTTTAAGAAATCATGTTGCTCTTCACGAATCTTAACATAATATTTCCCTTTAAATAATGCCGGTAAAAGCTCTTCAATTTCATATACATCATCGACATCGATACCATATTTATCATCAATATGCGGAGAAATATGATGTTTAAAGAAAACCGTTTCTTTTGCGACTTCCTTTGCTTCCTCCAAGTTATAAGCAACAACCATTTCCTTATAATGATACTCTTCCATATCATTGGGTTTATACCCTCCCATATTAACAAAATAGAGTTTCAAGCTTCCATTGTTTACAGGCTCTTCCGAGATTGAAATTTGATAAGATCCGACTTTTGTCACTGCTCGCCAAGCATCAACATGAATCTCCCCTTTTGCCTCGGGCCAATAGGCTTCTATAGATGGAACCAGTTCTCCCAACCGTTCCGCAATACCAAAATAGATATCATGCTGTTCAACATGTCTCCCTGATGGCTTACACCCTAACAATAACATAAAAAGATTCATATATTTCCTTCGATAAATTATACTTTTATTATCATTACTTTTATAAGGTACAATTAAAATCTAATGAGAGCAAAAAAATTATTCCTTCTTCTAATCACCGGCATTCTATTTCCTTACGGCATCAGTGCTCAGAAAATTGATAGAAAATTAGACCGTAAATTAAGAGCATTAACACAGGACTTTCGTGGAGATATTGGTATTTATGTAAAAAATCTTAACACTCAAAAAGAAGTGCTTATTGAGGCTGACTCCATTTTCCCCACAGCTAGTATTGTTAAAGTACCTATACTGGTAGGTATTTTTGATAAAATAGAAAAAGGAGAACTGACACTGGATCAAAAATTCACTTACCGGTCATCACAGCAATATGGTGGTTCAGGTCTGATGCAATTTTTTAAAGATAGTAGTGAAACAGATCTCGCGACTTTGATAGGTCTGATGATTTCTTACAGTGACAATGTCACGTCTATTTGGAATCAGCAACTAGCAGGTGGAGGTTCGACCATAAACCAACTCATGGATCACTTAGGCTTAGTCAATACAAAAGTTAATTCCCGTACTGAAGGTCGCAATGAAATCTGGAAAAAATATGGTTGGGGACAGACTACCCCCAGAGAAATGGCAACCTTAGTAACGCAGATTTTTCAGGGTAAAGTTGTCAGCACAAAAGCATCAGATAAAATGTACCGTTATTTAGGAAATATCTTTTACAACGAACGATCCCTTTCTCAAATACCGCCATATGTAAATACCGCATCCAAAACAGGCTCTGTTGATGAAGCCCGAGGTGAAGTTGTATTTGTAAATGCCCCTAGTGGTAATTATGTATTTTGTGTATTGACAAACAACATTAAAGATCAAAGCTGGACTAAAAATAATGAAGCTGAGGAACTCACCAGAAAGATCTCACATTTATTATGGAATTATTTTGAACCAAAAAAACCTTATACACCTTAAACTAAAAGCTAAATCATGAATAGAGCGAATTTTGAATATCATCTCGCTGTCGTAATTTTGATTTTTCTACATAGGTTCAAAATATTCTACTAAATTTACTTTATGAGTATCTTAACACAACATTTTGAGACGGTGCATAATACCGCACCATTTTCTAAAATAAATAACGAAGACTATATACCTGCATTTGATCAAGCTATTGCTAGCACTAGAACTGAAATTGATGCCATAGCAAATACCGTTGAACCTGCTACTTTCGACAATACGATTGTTGCATTAGCATTTTCGGGAATGTCTTTAGATCGTTTATCATCTATATTTTTCAATCTACATTCAGCGGAAACCAACGATGAATTAGAACAGATCGCTCAAGACGTTGCTCCAAAACTTGCAGCACTTGGTAATGATATCACGCTTAATTTTGATCTTTTTAAAAGAATTAGGCAGGTTTATGACCATAAAGAAAAGTTGGATCTGACATTAGAGCAAACAACTTTATTAGAGAAAAACTACAAAGATTTTGTTCGCAATGGGGCGCTTCTCTCTGATGATAAAAAAGAGCAGCTTCGTGCTATTGATACTGAACTCTCGCTACTAAAATTAAAGTACGGAGAACATGTATTGGCCGACACCAATGCTTATGAACTTCATCTTACAGATGAAGCTGAGCTCGCTGGTTTACCAGACGGAGTTAAAGAAGCTGCAGCCGGATTAGCGAGATCTCAGGAAAAAACAGGTTGGATCTTTACCCTAGACTATCCAAGTTATATCCCATTTGTCACCTACGCCGAAAATCGTGAATTGCGTAAAATAATCAGTATTGCCGCCGGTAAAAAAGCATATCAGGATAATGAAAATAATAACGAAGAAATTGTATTAAAAATTGCGAAACTTCGTTTTCAACGCGCACAACTGCTTGGGTATGAAACGCACGCCCACTTTGTTTTAGAAGAACGTATGGCACAGAATCCAGATAAGGTAAACGCATTCTTAGACGATTTATTGACCAAAGCAAAACCAGCAGCGAAAGATGAATTTCAGGAATTACGCTCTTTTGCCAGTGAAACTGATGGTATTACTATTTTAGAAAAATGGGACGGTGCTTATTATGCTGAAAAATTAAAACAAAAGAAGTTTCAGCTTGATGATGAACAGTTAAAACCTTATTTCAAATTAGAAAATGTACTGCAGGGAGCTTTTGAAATAGCAGGAAAATTATTTGGCTTACGCTTCAGTGAAGTGCAAACTATTGACAAGTATCATAAAGATGTACAAACATTTGAAGTAAAAGATGATGAAGATAATTTCATCGCTGTTTTCTATGCAGACTTTTTTCCAAGAAAAGGTAAACGCAATGGTGCCTGGATGACTTCATTTAAGCCACAATATAAAAAAGATGGTAAAAATGAACGTCCACATGTTTCAATCGTGTGTAATTTCACTCCTGCTACTGAAACCAAACCTTCGCTTTTAACATTTAATGAGGTAACAACTTTATTTCATGAATTTGGTCATGCTTTACATGGTATGCTAGCAGATACCGTTTATCCTACGCTTTCAGGGACTGCGGTGTTTTGGGATTTTGTTGAATTGCCTAGTCAGATCATGGAAAACTGGTGTTATGAACAAGAAGCATTGGCGCTATTTGCTAAGCATTATGAAACTGGAGAACCGATCCCAATGGATCTCGTTGAAAAAATTCGAGAAAGTGCTTCCTTTTTAGAAGGTATGGCTACACTTCGCCAACTCAGCTTTGGAAAATTAGATATGGGCTGGCATGGTCAAGATCCGACTACGATCGATAACCTCAAAAAGTTTGAAAATGATCAATTTGCATCGACACAACTCTATCCTGATGTTACTGATAATGCGATGAGTACATCTTTTTCCCATATATTTAATGGCGGTTATTCTTCCGGTTATTACAGTTACAAATGGGCTGAGGTGTTAGATGCAGATGCGTTTGATTACTTTAAACAAAATGGCATTTTTAACAAAGAGATTGCAACTAAGTTTAAAAATACAGTTTTATCCAAAGGTGGCACTGAACATCCAATGAGTTTGTACAAACAATTTAGAGGCCAGGAACCGACGGTAGAAGCTTTATTGAAACGTGCTGGTTTAATGAAGTAAATATTTGTCAATGCATAAAAAAGGATGCTTTATGATCGTAAGGCATCCTTTTTTATTATTCTTTTTTTTAATAGTCCCTATTTTGTAGCCTCAGCTTTTTCGTCAGCTACCGTATTTTTATCGGTGTTATCTTTTGTAGCAGTTACCGTTTTTGTATTATTATCGGGAGCAAGGCTTGGGTGTGTTACCGGACTTTCTTTAACTTCAGAAGGTGATGCAACAGGTTTAGCTGCTTCCACTGATTTTGTGCTATCAGTAGCCTTTGGTGCTACCTTTGTAGCAGCAGCTTTAGCTACTGGCTTTGATGCTGATGCTGGTTTCGAAATATTAGTTGCTTTTGCCGGAGCTGGTTTTGACGCTGTTGTAGCAGGCTTAGTTGCAGTTGCGACTTTCGGGGCTTCCGCGACCTTTGCCGTTGCCTTCGCAGGAGCAGTTTTAGGCGTTGACTTTGATGCTGTTGTTGTAGATTTACTTGTATTTGTGTCTTTCGGAGCTTCCGCTACCTTTGGAGCTACTTTCGCAGGAGCTGGTTTTGCTGCAGGCTTCGATGCTGTTGCTGCAGGTTTACTTGCAGCGGTGGTTTTCGGAGATTCCGCTACCTTTGGAGCTACTTTCGCAGGAGCTGGTTTTGCTACCGGCTTCGATGCTGTTGCTGCAGGTTTACTTGCAGTAGTGGCTTTCGGAGCTTCCGCTACCTTTGGAGCTACTTTCGCAGGAGCAGATTTAGCCACTGGCTTTGATGCTGTTGCTGCAGGCTTACTTGCAGTGGTGGCTTTCGGAGCTTCCGCTACCTTTGGAGCTGCTTTCGCAGGAGCAGGTTTTGCTGCAGGCTTTGATGCTGTTGCTACAGGCTTACTTACAGTTGTGGACTTAGAAGCTTCAACAACCTTTGGTGCTACTTTCGCGGCAGCAGGTTTAGCGACTGGTTTTGATTCTGTTGCTACAGGTTTACTTGCGGTTACTGGTTTAGGTCCTTCAGTAACTTTTGGCTTATCAGCTTCTTTTTTTACTTCGATCTTTTTTTCTGCGACAGTTTTACTATCCTTTTTCTTACTTTTAGAAACTGCATCTTTTTTTAAAGACTTACTATCCTTTGATTTCTTCTTTTTATTCTTATCAGATTTAATTACATCATCATTCTTATTAGAAGTGACTCGTTTGATCGTTTCATCTACATGAAAAAAGGGCAATTTTTCCTGAATTTCCGAAAGTGTTTCTTTCACTTTTTTATTCAGCTTTTTATATGCCTTTACTAATTTAGATTCCTCTTTTGAAGTCTCTTTTTTAGATGATTTCTTTAATTTGCGCGGTGTTTTCGATTTTTCTGCAATTGTTTTTACATTGCTTACATCAGCTGCGAACTTCTTTTTAGCAACTGGAGTAGACGTTTTTTTATTTGTCTTTTTCGAATTTTTAGATTTTATTTCCTTAGCCATGTAGATTTATTTTTTGATTCAATGAATATTTCACACTTATAACAATTCTGATTAACAATTGTTTGTATATCAATATATGTAAGATACAAAATATATTGTATTCCAAGCGTGTATATTCCTTCATAATTGAAATAATATTTGTATTTTTGTATTCTACATAATTGGGGTCGACCGGAATTGACAGGATGGAGACGGTTATGTAAGCATGCAGTGCGTTGTTAGTAGAGCACTTTAATCGGAACTTTCACAATTACAACTGGCGAAGAAAACTACGCCTTAGCTGCTTAAGTTAGACTTAACATAGCTATTTGTCCCGTTAGATCCTGTTCTTTGGTTTAACATTCGGGGCATCGAACAATAGAACTGGCAGGTGTGATTTTGCTAATCACTTGTAAGACTCAGCAAATACGGCGTACGGTATAGGTCAGCAACTCACCTTCCCTCGCTCGACAATTAAAGAGAAGCTAAGCATGTAGAAAGCGTACACAGTACCATGACTGGACGAGAGTTCGAATCTCTCCGGCTCCACAAATACAACCGCATTCAGTTGACCTGAATGCGGTTGTATTATTTTAGGAGAAAATATTCAAAAAAATGCCTACGTAGGGATCTTAACAAAATTCATTAATGAGAATGGTTACGAAATAAACCAAAGCTTACTATAGTAGAATTGTGGGCTATTTACATAAAATGGACGCTATTTTAGGATACAAGTGTAAACTAAAAAGTAGTCTAATATCCATGTTTATAGAAGCACATAGACGTAAGTTGTACGAATTTATTATCTTTATTAAATGCAAACCGAATTTGAAAAACTTCTAATTGACTCCTTACTGCAAGGCAAAACACAGCCTGAAATTGCGCGCGAACTCAAAGAAAAGGGGCATAATCCTTACAGTTTATCATCAATTGAAAAAACACTAAATGATCTTAAGCGTAAGCATAATGCACATACCTTATTTCAATTAGGCGCAATCATTACCTTAAAAAGGTACATAAATAAAAAAGAGTAGGTAATTAGCCTACTCTTTTATAATTTGATGCCTCTAATTCAATAAGGCGTTCAATACCTTTTCTTGTAATATCATAGCATTCATAAGGACTTTGCCCAATTTCTGGCTTAAAACTTCTAATAAAACCAGTCCTTTCTAAAATTGCCAATTCATCTTGAAAAGATTCATTTACCATCAAGGGCTGAAGATCTTTGTCTTCTCTTACCAACTGTAATATTTTAACTGCTAACTGTCTCATATTATTGGAATATTGGGAAAGCTGAATTACTTTTATCTAAATATAGCAGTTTATCCAGTTAAAAACAACAGTTTAAAAGTACTGTAAATCAAAAATAACATTTTAATAATCCATAAATTACAATCTTTTAATATATAGCAAAGATTTCTTTGGAGCTCTGCTTTACCTCCAAATTTTATTAAATCATACAATGCCTCCCATCATAAAAGAATGACCAATCCCAATCTTATATTAATATTACCCGTAGAACTCGCTTGATGGATCAGGTTAGTTAATTATTTAAATTCACGCTCGTCGGACCATATATGTCAGCTCAGGAACTAAATAGAAATTTTAATACAATTCAATAATTGATAACCGATAAAATATATGGTTTCGTTATATCATTTCGACAAATCGTTTAAATGTATGCCATATTGTAGCCTCGGTTCAAAAAAGAAAAGCTCATCAGTGTTGGGCATTTCTTTCTTGAAGAAGATTAAAACTTAAACAAAGTTATAACAGTCACGGTAGTAGTAATTAATTTTAGTAAGGCTGTTATTTTTTGTTTTATATTCCCTGAAATACAAAAGGCTTAGTATCTAAAAATTTGTCTGATGTCTCTCCTGCATAGATTTGATTTTTATCCAATGCAAGTTTCTTAATTTTTCCATTCTTACTAAAATCCAATTTTTTCAAATCTACCCAGATCGCATTAGGACTTAATGCATCTTCAAAATAATAAACGAGATTTTTTTGATCTGAAACTGTTCTCCATCGGGTTGTTGATAAATTAGGAAAGCCCTCAGTAGAAATACCGTAAGGTACTGAGCACTGTCTAATAACGCTAAATGCACTCGCTACTGCAATTCTAGTATCATCAGTTTGCGGAACAGCTTTAATATAGTATGACGCTCTTACATAGCGATCGGCAGCGCGGTTTGTTCCAGGAAGAAATATACTTCCAGGAATACCTTTCCAATATTCATTTATTGCAAGTTGTTCTTCAAAAATCGGATCATTAGTCATTACAGTATAAGCAGGATCATGGTGGATGACTAATTTTCCGTTAATGTATTCAAGAATAGCATTGTCCCCACTGGCATCTGACATAGAAAGATGGACAGTAGTAAACTTATCTGTTCCTGGGATAAAGTCTGTTACAACAACAAATTCTTCTTTCTTAAAATGTGCGACAGCTTCAGCTACTGTCGCAAAGTTATCTAGAGCATATTGAGCCCATAGTGAAACAGCCAATCCATTTTTCCCGGCAATATCTTTGGAAAATTCGGGATATTTAGAGCTTACTAACCAAAGCATATTAGCAACCAGTCCTTTTTCATTCATACCATCCGATATTGCAATATCCCACGAACTAGTCGTCATGCTCCCGTATTTTGAAGTCCATTTGATTGTATTTTTTCCAGTACTTCCATCGCGCTCGATTCCTCTTGGGAATAGCCATAAGTTAGAAGGAATAGGAATGGAAAAATCCATACTTCTCGCTGTAATAATTGTGTTGTTTGGACCTTTATAAACCACTCTTGTACAAGCTTCTGCTTCTATTGATGAAGCGATTAAAGTTGCGGTTAAAATCAAAGCGCTTCCAATTTGTTTGATACATGTTTTCATGACTACTTATTTTATTAAGATAAAAATGTTTAGTTCTTAGACTATTAAAGAAAAATATATATGACAGCGTCGTCATTAAAATGACTCATTACTGCAATTTAAAAATAATTTTTTTGATTAAAAAGAAATTGCATATAAATTTAAAAAACAATGTTCAGCAAAGGTTATCTTAAATCCACTTTATATATAATAAAAATTAAATATCCGGAAGTAACTATCATTCACTACTACGTAAAATGCTTCTTTAAGTAAATCCAAGTAACTGAGCTTGCGACCGTCTTTTAAAGCACTAGTGCACACAAATAGAAATGAAACTGTATTTTAATAAAAATGAAGCTTTGTTTCAAATTTTACAGATATTTACGGCATTAAGGACCTATTCGTACCTTAAATTGAATAAAACTTATTACAGAAAGAATTACAAATACAATTTAAACCGAAATTTCAAATATGAAAAAGTATTTATTGCTTTTGTTTACTGTCCTATTATTTGCAAACGTGATGGCGCAAAAGAACACAGATGTTTCCTTTCAATTACAGGGAATAGTCAACATACCAACTTATGATTCTACCAACCGAATGATTTATTTGACTTATCAAAGTAAAGGACAGGCAGTATTAGACAGTACAGTTATTAAAAACAACAAATTTCATTTTAAAAGTACTGCCGATGTAGATGTTCGTGCTACATTACAATTTACAAAGCCCAATACCTCACCCAATGCTTTAGCAGATCCTAATTCCTTATACTTATATCTTTCACAAAGCATCGTAAATATTAATGCAAAAGGTTACCTAAGAAAGGCAATAATTACAGGTTCAACCACCAACGATGATTATATGGTTTTCAAAAAACCTTATCTAAAGATAGACACTGCTTTAAGATTACTAGGATGGGAGAAGAGAAGAGTAAAACCAGAAGATACGAATCAAAGTAAAATTGTTGATGCAAAAATTGACAGTGTAAAAAACCACAAGCTTGCACAGCTTTCAGAGTTTTTATCAGCAGATATTACCAAACCATATGCGGCTGAAGCATTGCAAATGTATGTAAACACTGATGGGTCTGCTTTTGACCTCGATAAAGCACAGCTATTTTTCGATCAGCTACCTAAGAAACAAAAAATAACTGTATTAGGTAAGGATATAACAGCCAGTTTAACAAAACTAAAACAAAAGATCGTAACCATCAATATTTTAAAGAATGTTGATTTTTTTGATGGCTATGCCCAAACTGTTACCAATTCTGTTCCTAGAGGTGTAACCCGCATCACTAATTCCGAATACCTATACCAGCTAAATCCGAGCGAAATAAAGCAAATCGGCAATAACCTTAAGGTTAAAGTTACAATCAAAGCGGGCTGTGATAATTACGATAGAATTGGCCGAGTGACTTTAGTCGTTATGCCAAAAGGTGAGAAATTTGACAAGGAAAAGGGTGAACAGTTTGAAATACTACGTATTATGACACCGTTCATGTACCGAAGTCGTCATCCAGACCATATACCTTACGAAGCTCAAATAGATCAGATGATCAGTACGATCAAACAAACCGATAAAGAAATGTATATCGTAACAGAAGTATTTGGAACTACCGGAGCAGGCCAAAGAGAAGTAATCGGATGCGATGGTTCATTATTAACGTTCAACGTATCTGTTGATTTAATAAGCGACAAAAAAACAACCTTATCTTCGGAAAAAGCAATTTCCCTATTAAGCTACTACAGTTTAGATGGAAAGGACAAAACAGCTGGAAAAAATAGTAAAGAGGTAGAATTTGAATTACCTGAAGACACCAAGACGACTGTTCTTTATCTTATTTCATCTGGCCATGGTGCAGCTGAAGGTGGAGAAGAATACAATTGGAGACAGCACATTATTGATGTGGATGCTAAAGAATATATCCGTATAGATATGAACCAGGACTGTACACCTTACGAAATCTATAATACGCAACCAAATGGCATATATTTCGGAAACATCAGTAAAGAACGTCGTTCTTGGTGCCCAGGAGGACCAGTTCCTACTCGTGTTATCAATTTAGGACCACTAAAAAAAGGCAAGCATAGCATAAAGATAGCTATACCAGATGCCGAATTTGAGAAAACAGAAAGTAAATATTTAGTATCTGCTTATTTGATAACCCAATAATATCAATAATAAGCAATACTGCTATACAAAGTCTGTCTCTCAAGATAAGAGACAGACTTTGTACTTAAATAGTAATATTACTTCCGCACTTTCAACAGCTTCTACCTGTTTAAATTCTCATTATAATTATAAAAAATTATTCTACCGCTTTCTATCTCTTAGCAGTAATATATGTGACAATAGTGCTATAGGAACAATAATTGTTGGCAGTAATGCATAGGGAAAACAAAGAACGGCAACATTGGGCTGATCAAAACTAAATTGCTGTATCGGTACCGGGGAGGAAAATATCCCTATAAGGACAATAGAAATCAGCGAAACAATACCAGCATAATTCCACAGTGCAAATATCCAATTATTCAAGATAGATTTCCTGAATAAGGAAATAACCAGAAACACAACACTGAATATCCCTATTATAATATCAAAATTAAAACCTTTAAATGTCATAATCTGAGGAATTAATTTTTCGAGATATAACTGATAAAGATAATACTCAATGACGATCCTAAGCGACTGAATTATCAATAATAACGTGACGTTTACCCGAGCGCTCTTCACTTTCCGATATATAGCAACATTCAACAAAATGCTCCCGATTAAAGCCATTATAAATAATGGTGGATAAGCCCTAAAAATACCTAAAAAAGACAGGCCACCAATGATCGTTGTCAAGATCCCATTCAGGATCAACATCGGCCTATTTCGCCCAATTGCAAAATAAAAAATAACAATGAAAAGAAACGCCAGTCCTAAAAAAAGAAAACCGAACATATTTTATGATAATTTCTATATTTTAAATTATTACTATAAATTTAGTGATACCTTTTTAATAATTCTACTGCTTCAGAATAACGAAATTAAATAAATCTAAAAAAAACTTATCAAATAGTGCTTAAGACATTCAATAATGAATAAAAAATGCATGTTTTTGATTAAATAGTACATTCTTCTAAAAATATCACGTGTTAAATTTGTTACTGGAAAGTCTTGCCCTTATGGAGCAAGTTGTAATGTTTGTACATAAATCATACTGATATGATCACCAACTTTTGCAATTATCACACGCATTAAGTGCAAACACAAATTAAAAACTTTAAAAATATTGAAATGAAAAAAATAGCATTTCTATTTACATTACTCTTTTATGTAACAATTGTTTGTGGTCAGCAAATCGACTTAAAAGGAGTCTGGAAATTCAAACTAGACCCTGAAGATGTGGGTGTAACAAAAAAATGGCAGTTAACAGACTTCACAGAAACACTAACCTTACCCGGTACCTTAGCTTCCAATAATCGAGGTTATACAATAGATAAGGATACAAAATGGACGGGACGCATTATTGATTCCACCTGGTTTAAATCAGATCGTTATGCAAAATTCCGTAAAAAAGATAATTATAAAACCATATTTTGGTTACAGCCCAATAAAAACTATGTAGGTCCAGCATGGTATAACCGTGCTTTTACGATTTCCAAAGCTATGAGCGATCAGGAACTTGTATTGCATCTGGAGCGTGTTCATTGGGAAACCACATTGTGGATCGATGGCAAACAAATCGGTATGCAAAATGCACTGGGAGTACCCCATGAATATAATTTGGGGAAACTCAAAACAGGGAATCATCACATTAGCATACGGGTTGACAATCGCATTAAAAACATTGATGTCGGTATGAACGCCCACAGTATTTCCGATCATACCCAAACAAACTGGAACGGTATTGTGGGACAATTGCACATACGTGCTATTCCTAAAATTACAGTTACGCAAATAGCAGTATATCCTGATATAGAAAAGAAAGAAGTACGTATCGTACTTCAAACAGATAATAAATCTCAATCTTCTAAAAATACAAACTTTATATTACAGGCATCTTCCAAATTCACGCCAAAAGTCCACCAACCACCAAGTATTGAGATTCGGGAGGTAATAGCTCCGGGGAAAAATAAAACGGAGATGGTCTATCCAATGGGGAATGATTTTTACAAATGGGATGAATTTACTCCATTTTTGTACCAACTTTCTGTAAAAATGCAAGATGAACACAATATGAAAGAATACCAGACCTCGTTTGGAATGCGAAAACTAGAGATATCGGGAACACAATTTAAAATTAATGATCGATTGACTTTCCTCAGGGGCACTTTAGACTGTGCTGTATTTCCACTAACTGGCTACCCTCCTACTGAAATAACCGAATGGAAACGCATATACAATGTAGTCAAAAGTCATGGATTAAATCACGTCCGGTTTCACTCTTGGTGTCCTCCAAAAGCTGCTTTTGAAGCAGCAGATGAACTAGGTATCTATATACAGGTAGAAGGTGGTGGATGGACATTAGTGGGGGGAGGAAACGGTTTTGACAAATGGATATATGAAGAATCCGACCGTATATTGGATACATACGGGAATCATCCTTCATTTATACTGTATACTTATGGAAACGAACCTGATGGAAAAAACCAAGGAGATTTCTTAGGCAAACTTGTCAATCATTTAAAGAAACATGACAACAGACACCTTTATACATCGGGAGCAGGATGGCCCGATATTAAAGAGAATGAGTTTTATAATGCCATGTATCCGAGACTTTATGTATGGGGGGATGGTCTCGAAAGCTACAACAATGCCAATCCGCCTTCCACAGATTTTGATTGGTTGAATATCACAGGAAAATATAAAGTTCCTTATATTTCTCATGAAGTGGGACAATGGTGCGCATACCCTAATTTTAAAGAAATAGATAAATACACAGGGGTGTTAAAAGCACATAATTTTGAAGTTTTTCAAGAAACGCTTCAGGAAAACAAATTAGAACATTTAGCTGATAGCTTTTTGCTTGCTTCAGGTAAACATCAGGCAATGACCTACAAAGCTGATATCGAAGCTGCTTTGCGCACTCCTGGATTTGCAGGCTTCCAACTCCTTGGACTAAGTGATTTTCCTGGTCAAGGTACTGCATTGGTAGGTGTACTCGATGCTTTTTGGGAAGAAAAAGGATACATATCACCTGAAGAATTTAAGACATTCTCTGGACCTACCGTACCTCTGATCAGGCTTCCTAAAATGGTTTACAATAATGATGAAAGTTTAGATGCATCTATAGAAATTGCCCATTTCGGAAAAGATAATATCAAGGATATTGTTCCAACTTGGAATCTCACACAAGTTGACGGTCGTATTATAGCGAGCGGAAATCTCGATACACAGACGATCCCTTTAGGAAATGCGCATATTTTGGGTCATATCAAATATCCCCTTCGAGAAATCCTTGTGCCTATGCAACTGAAACTTACTGTACAGGTAGGATCAAATCGTAACAGTTGGAATATCTGGGTCTATCCTGCTACGTCACCCTCTTATGAAGGCGATGTACACATCACCGACACCTTAGATCAGCAAGCGTATACCATTCTTGAAAAGGGCGGAAAAGTTTTATTTTCGCCCAGAACAGGAAGTATTAAAAAAGGAAATGGCGGAGAGATTGTGATGGGATACTCCCCTATCTTTTGGAACACAGCTTGGACAAATAAACAACCACCACATGTAATGGGTGTACTGGTAAATCCCAATCACCCTGCTTTACAGCTATTTCCGACAGACTACTATTCTGATTTCCAATGGTGGGGACTGGTTACCAATGCCAATGCTTTGAAACTGAAAGAGCTCGGCGAAGACGTTGAACCCATTGTACGTATTATAGATGACTGGTTTACAAACCAATCGTTAGGACTAATCATCGAAGGAAAAATTGGAAAAGGTAAAATAATAATTTCATCCGCAGATCTACTCCAAAATCGAAACAAAAGATTAGAGGTAATACAAATGAAAAAATCAATATTGCATTATATGAATTCTGTGTCATTCAACCCTCAGAAGAATTTTGAAATCGATAAAATCAAAAAACTGTTTCCGTAAAATCTGACTACAAGATTAAGGCTACTTTCACACCAGGTAGCCTTAATTTTTCAACAAACTTACTGTATTACGCAAATATTGTCTTCCTCAAAAAAATCACTAATTTTATCCAAGAAAAAGAGCAAAAGTGGTTTGTCCAAAGCATTTAGCTATAGACCTTATATCAATGAAAATACCCAATAAGAAAGCAAAATATAAAAAACTGGCAATATGGACTGCTGCTTTCGCTGTTATTATAGTGTTACCAGATGCCTCGATGTACTGGCAACAATTTAAATTACGAACTGAAGCACTTCCCGAACCATACAAAGGCTATACAGAACTTGATAGTGTAATCGACGACTATTACGAAATAATAAGGACCGATAGTGAGTTTATCGAACCAGTTTTACAAGCTAACGACAGCACTATAATCATAATCACTGGAGGCCGTACAGAGAAAGCCAGCAACGTATTTATTGAAAATAACTGGTACAAATTTAATCTAAAAGGGCAATTAACTGATTCCCTTAAACTTAAGTTTCGTCAGAATGAAAATCACCATTTTGATACTTTTAATGATTATATCCTTGATACAGACCAGAATACTTACAGGACATGGATCATAAATAACGACAGCAACGCGATTCCTATTAAAAATATCGCTGACGATAGGAGATTTACTCAAAATGAAGTAGAAAATTTACTTTCTCAGCAAAAATATCTTTCAGTTAGCTTCACGGACAGGATTTCCGGTGAGGATAAAAATACTCACAAACTCTTCTTTTTAAAAAATAATACCTGGCATTACCTGATTACTGATGCTCTTTTTTATCATTCTTCAACTTACAACCAGAATGATAAAGAAGTAAAATATACAGTGACGCCTTACGATAGTTCAACGCTATTCCAACGAACATTTGTTCATAAAGAACATTGGAAAGAAAGTTCCTTTTGGAATATATCTAAACACCTGACATGGGGCACAGGGAATGGATCTTCTGGAAATGGCTGGGACGGCACGAGTTATTTCCAAATTACAATGCCTAAAAAAAACATATACTTTAAACAGTTTGTTACAATAGACGAAGATGGAACACTAAGAGAGAGATTCAATTATTTCATCTATAAACCGATCGGCGGTGACTATCTGCTTCTGAATGATATAGAAAACAGAAAGAATTATCTCATACGACCAAAAAGTAAGTTCAACTAATAATACTCATATGAAATCCGCCTTACTTTGCATCATGGGGTTAGCAAGCATTGCTTCTTACGGACAGTCAAAACTTCCCTTTTTTTAGTAGGAACATGGAAAATCAATAGCACAGAGCACTATGAACACTGGGATCAATTAAATGAATCCACTATGAAAGGCTTTTCTTACCAGATGAAGCATGGGCAGATAATCGTTTCTGAATATCTGGAACTTACTCAAGATAAAAAAGGAATAACCTTTATTGCCTCAGTCCTTAATCAGAATAAAGGAAAAGATATACCCTTTAATTTTGTGGAAAAGAAAGAAGGATATACTTTCGAAAACCCGAATCACGATTACCCAAAACAGATCGTTTACACAAACATTTCTAAAAATGAAGTTCAAGTAACAGTTTCGGATATGAAACAAAAAACAAGCACATACCGTATATACAAACAGCATTTAAATCCATAACAATAATAACAAAGCTGTAAAATAATAATATAATCATACTACTACATCTCTTGGTCCCAAACTTATGTTCTTCTCTTAAATGATACACAATAAATGGATGTTTGGAACATAATAAACAACTACTAATACAGAGATTTAAAAGTAAAAATCTTTACCATACATTACACAAGTAATACCATCTTCAACAGATAAAGCATCATTACCGTCAGTGTCGTTGATGCTACATATGAAAAATAAATTTCCTGCTTTTGTTTGAAATTCTTTTCTTCAATACTTGAAAGACTCTTAGGTTCATTAAAAGTACCATATCTAATCCTAAGAAATAGGACGTAAACTATGGCCAATAGGAAAAACGTTCCGAAAATAAATATTAATAGAACTGGAAAATTTGGAGCTCCTTTATAATTCCTCCCAAAGGTATCTACAAAAAAATTATAGATCTGCACATGGTGTTCTAAATCAGAAAAAATCCAGAATAATAGAAGTGCTGTAATACTATGAAGGAAAATAAAAAAGAACCAATCAGATTTATCAAATTTTTGTCTTTCAAAAACTGGATACTTTATCTTATTCTTATTTAAAGCTACGAGGTTAGAAATTTGTTTTGAGGCAATTGGATAACAGATAAAACTGATGATACCACTTAATATCCAGAGTAAAAATTGTCCAGAACTTGATTTGGAACCAAAATAGGTATTACCAATATATACTGTTGCAATCCAGAACAATAAAAAGATAAAAACAGATGGAATTGCTATCAATAACAATTTACCGATTTGGAGCTTGTTTTTTGTAGGATCCATGTTAATTAATTCCTTTGTATAGTCCTCTTAACTATGTAGTCAACAATAATAACTAAATTCAACAGTTCTCTTTTTATTTAATTTAAATTCGCCCTTCCTATCTTATATCCGTAGTACTTTCATTAAAACTATTAACATTTATAAATTAATCCAACTTGCATTACAATCCGACTTTCTTCCAACCTCCATCTAATCTTTGTGCATCATCTACCATCCACTCATCATCATTCCGAACCAAGATAAAACGATACTGAAAATCAATATGGTCTTTGGTTAAAAGATAGATCTTATTTTTTGTTGACTGCTCACTATCCACAATCTTGTGCGTCGAATACGTATAGTTAGGTGGGTTGGAATAATATAAACCATCTGGTCGATAACCTTTACGAGGTTTATAAGTACAATGTTCCTGAAAAAGTAACTTACATCTTAAACTTGTTTCATTTGTAAAACCATGTACAGCGGCATATATCTCCCATTCAGTCATCGCATTAAAAAACAACAGTAGTTTTTGGGAAGCATCAGTAATATCTTGTGAATTAACCGACTTCTTTTTCTTGGCCAAGGTTCTTTGTTGTTGCTCAAACTGCTCTAGTTGCTCCTTACTAAATAGATCATTCGCAACAATCTCAATCTTTGGATTACCTGCAATTGACATTAAACCTTCAAATGTAACAGCCGTAGCATCAATTCTCAATATACTAAGTTTAGGCAACTGCGCAACAATCTTCAACGTTTCATCATTTAAGTTGGTATGACAGGCCCAAACACAATTCAACTTTTTATGTCCAATAAAATATTCAAATCCCTGCCCAGATACATTCGCCTGCGTAATGAACAAGTAATTTAAATTTGGCAATTCTGCTAAATATTCAAGCGAACGATCTGTTATACGGGTATTTTCAAGAGTAACATTGACCAATTTGCTAAGTTTAGAAATTTCCAAAATATCGTCGTCCTGAACAGGACAATTTATAAAGGAAATCCCTAAAAGTCCTTTAGACTGTGTGATCTGCTTAATATCATCTTTCGAAAGTATTCGATTTTTAAATTCGGCACTACCTTTTAATTTACTTAAATTCTCCATATTGAATCCAGGTTTTTGAACATGATAAACTACTTAAAAGAACCCGACTACCATGTCGTTACAATACTTTTTTTAAGATCTTGATCTGGGAGTTCTCATTTTCACATCAAATTATAACTTAACAGCCTTCGTTGCAATAAAAGTGGGGAGATACTGATCTATTAAGAATCGTGGTCGAGGCTGCGAATCTTCTATAAAATCAGCAATCATAAATCCCGCTCGCAATTGTCCACCGATAAGATCCGCTAAAGTATGACCAAAAACCAATGCTTCCTGTCGTTCAATCTTTCTCTCAATATCGTCAGCATCCAAATCTTTCAGATCTGCATACGGCAACTTGAATTTGGGCCTAATTATACCTTCGGTAATTTCCTGGGGATTTCTATCCCCAATAAATACAACTGGATTAAAAAAACTAGCCAGTAAAAATCCATCTTTTTTTAGCACACGATAAGTCTCCTTCCATACTGGATTTACATCTTCGACATAATGATTTGATATCGGATGAAAGACAATATCAAATGAGTGATCATCAAATATTCTCAGATCTTTCATATTTCCCTGAATCGTTTCCAGAGAAAGTCCATCTCGCTGTGCAACGATTGAATCTTGTCTCAGCTGTTCTTCTGAAAGATCAAAAACAACAACCTTGGCACCTGCTGCTGCCAATATGGGAGCCTGCTGACCGCCAGCTGAAGCAAGACAAAGTATCTTTTTATCCCTAATATCACCTAACCATTGTTTTGGTAAAGGCTCTGGGGTAAGATGTACATCCCATACACCTTGTTTAGCAGCATTAATTAAAGCTGAGCTCACCGGCTGAGACCATTCATTTTGATCCAATGCCTGTTTATTCCAGGCTGATTCGTTATGGCTTAAAAAATCTATTTCCCTATTTGTCATAAAGTTTAATCGTTAAATCCCCTAAAATAATATCAGCATACTATACAATTCCTCTTTTTATATTATTTACAGAATCTTAATGAAACAATATATGTACAAAAAAGGCATCCGATGGATGCCTTTTTTAACACTTCTAATTTTCTACTAACTTTTGGCAAAAATCTTCTTTCCCCCTGTCATAAGCAAAACTGCGGCCAAACCGGCAACTGCACCATAAGCTATTTGCTTTAATAATGAAGGAACCTGAGGTAAAAAATGATGCAAATAATCAATATTATGCTCAAAAATACCACCAGAGACTAAAATCAATGCAATTGTTCCAACTACTGCCAAGACTTTGATAACAACAGGTAAGGAATTAACCAATAAATGTCCTAGCTTAGAAACAGCACCCTCATCATTAGATCTCTTGATCAGCTTATACCCTGCATCGTCCATACGTACAATCAATGCGACAATTCCATAAACACCAACAGTCGCAAATAAAGCAACTACCGCTACTGTTAGAATCTGAATTGTCAGACTCTCATTTAATACAGTTCCCAAAGCAATAATCACAATTTCTACAGATAAAATAAAATCCGTGGTAATCGCTGATTTCACTTTTATTTTCTCAGTTTCACTATTATTTTCTTCACTTTCCACAACCACTTCATGGCCTGTTTTCTGGCGATGAAAAAGGTACTCTATAATTTTTTCAACCCCTTCGTAGGCTAAATAGATACCTCCGATGATTAAAATAAACTTGATGGCAATAGGAAAGAAAACATTCAATAACAGTGCAATCGGAACAATTATAATTTTATTAATAAATGAACCTTTTGTAATAGCCCATAGTACAGGAATTTCACGAGAAGATAGAAATCCTGTGGCTTTCTCAGCATTTACAGCCAAATCGTCGCCTAGAATTCCTGCGGTTTTACTTGCTGCTATCTTACTAGTAACCGCAACATCATCCATTAAAGCAGCAATATCATCCAATATTGCAAATATACCTGAAGCCATATGTATTAAATATTTAGTACGGCAAAATATAAAATGATTTTATATTTCCCATTTTTTATTTTAAAATAAAAAGACATCTGGTATTACTAGATCTAATAATTTATTAATTGCTTTTTTTTCACCAATTTACAGCATTATTTATCATGCCTTCATATCATGAACGATAGAAACATAAAAAATAAAATTCTCTTTTTTGCGAAAAGAGATGATCGGGTGCGCGCAGTTTTATTGAATGGTTCGCGTGCAAATCCTAGAATTAAGCCCGATCAATACCAAGATTTTGATCTATTATTTATTGTAACCGATATCGAATCTTTTATTGCTGACAAAGATTGGACCTCTTTTATTGGTAAAGTCTTGATACAGCAACTTCCCGATCAGATGTTGTTAGGAAATGATCCTGATCAAGATCGGATAACTTTTGCTTACTTAATGATTTTTGAAGATGAAAATCGTGTAGATCTAACTTTATTCCCTATCGATAAGTTCCACTCACATTTCAAAAGTGATAGTTTAACGGAAGTTTGGGTAGATAAAGATTTACTTTTTCCTAAGATCGCTCCTGCTAATGATCATGATTATCACATCACTAAACCTAGTGAAAGAATGTTCATAGAGACGTGCAATGAGTTTTGGTGGGTCTGCACATATGTTGCCAAAGGACTTGCCCGCCGGGAAATTCTATATGCCAAAGATACGATGGAAACAGTAATCCGTCCTATGTTCATGCATCTAATAGCTTGGCATATCGGGGTTGAAAAACAATTTCAGGTTTCATTTGGTAAATCGGGAAGATTTGCTGAAAAACACCTTGATCCGAAATTGTACCAAAGCATATTGCAAACATATGCGGATGCGTCTACTGATAATAATTGGTTAGCATTAGTACAGATGATGACTCTTTTTAAAGACTTGCAAAAAGACCTAGCACTGCATTTTAAATATAGAAACAATGCGGATGAAGCTAACAACAGTTACAACTGTATTTTGAAGATAAGAAATTCGCAGTAGTACCACTTAAAAATTAATCGCACTATGCCATTTTAAAGAATAGGGTCATTACTTTTTACCAAAAGCCCCAAAAGTATTTAACTTTTGGAGCTTGCTTTACATTTCTGCACGTCTTTTTTAGCTTAATCAGCCAGATATCCGAACTTACCTGTTTGAAAATCCTCAAATGCCTGATTGATTTCTGCTCTAGTATTCATCACAAATGGTCCGTGACTTACAATAGGTTCTAAAATAGGCTCTCCGCTCATAATCAATACTACCGCCTCATCTAACGCCTGAACATTAAATTCCTCTCCTTCATTTCCGAACATAACAAAATGGTCTGTTGGAGCCTTATCTTTACCATTTATTAGTATATTTCCTTCAATGACAATCATGGCAGTATTATAATGTGCCGGGAAAGAAAAGGATGCTTTTCCTCCAGCTTCCAACTTAGCATTCATAACATGCATGGGTGTAAAAGTTGAAGCAGGCCCTTTATTTCCCTGATACTCTCCTGCAATCACTTCAATCTCTCCTTGATCAAGTTTCACTTTCGTTTGCTCGTTATTTGCAATAGCTTGATATTTTGGCGTACTCATCTTATCTTTTGCAGGTAAATTGACCCACAACTGTACCATCTGAAAGTCTCCTCCGGTTTTACTCCATTCTGTTTCATGAAATTCCTTATGCAATATACCAGATGCAGCAGTCATCCATTGAACATCACCTTCTTTAATAACTCCGCCGCCGCCAGAACTATCTCCGTGCTCTACACGACCTTTGTAAGCAATAGTCACGGTTTCAAATCCACGATGTGGATGTACTCCTACTCCTTTTGGAATTTCGCTTGGCGGAAAATGGTAAGTTGAGTTATAATCCAGCATAATGAATGGACTCATCCTACTAGCAGAAGCAATACTTGGTATTAAATTATGTACTCGAAATCCATCTCCAACAAAGTGAGCTGCTTGCGGTTTTGCAATAATTTCTACATTTTTCATATTTTTTCCTTTTGTATACCACAAAGTTAGCGGAAGAAAGCCTCAAATTAATTGATGTAGGATAAGAAAAATCTACGCATAATTTTGTACATTTTATATTGTTTTTATTTGGATGTCATTGAAAACCAATTCAAAAACACTATTAAATCGGTAAAAAACACCATATGTAGCCTTGATAATAATCTAAATTTGTTTTAAAATTAGATCATGATTCAGATTGCCATTTTTAGTGATATACACGGAAACCTTCCTGCACTGAATGCAGTACTAGCAGATATTCAATCAAAAAACATTTATTATAAATATTGCTTAGGTGATCTTGTGGACTTTGCTCCCTGGGGTAATGAAGTGATCGAACTGATCAAAAACGAAAAAATCCCCTGCTTAATGGGGAATCACGATGAACGTATAGCTTTCGATCTACCCATTATCCCATTAGAAAAACATGATGCTGAAGAAACTGAGAACCGCATAATTGCCATTAAACACAGTAAGGAAACTATCACACATGAAAATAAATTATTCTTGGGGCAGCTCCCTTACTTAATGCAATTGGACTTTAAGGTCAAACATAAGCACTGGAAGATTCAATTGATTCACGGAAATCTGGAAAGCAATGAAGCATATCTTTATGCATCAGAACCCAACAGTACTTTTGAAGATATCTTCTTTAAAACTCATGCTGATATAATAGTTATGGGTCATACACATCTCCCTTTCATCAAAGATATTGACAAAAAATGGGCAATCAACACAGGTTCCGTGGGAAGATCAAAAAGGATGTGCAAAGATGCAACTTATCTTTTAGTCGAACTTCATGAAGACCGAATACATACCGAAATCATACAGGTTCCATTTGATATTATTGCGGTAGCTCATGAAATAAAAGCTAGTGGTATACCTGATTTTTATGCGGAATTTCTACTATCTGAATAAACAGCCGTTAAACAAGAAAGGATGTATCACTCTTTTCTTTAACATTTAATAGTTTAATTCTTAATCTCTGACAGCTCAAAATGAACGGGCTGTACTGGGTAATCCTGACTGTCTGTTTTTACTTTACTGATCTTTAGAATAACATCCAATCCTTCATATATTTCTCCAAAGACGGTAAAGTCATGATCTAAACGGGGCTGTCCTCCAATTTTTAAATATGTTGCTCTTTGCTCAGGAGTATATTTTATTTTTTTCTTCACTTCCAGATCATCAAGCTCTTTTGCTGTTATTTTTTTTCCTACGACAAAATAGATCTGATTAAGGAAAGAGGCCTTCTCCGCATTTCCGTCCCTTCCTGCTCCCAATGCTCCAACTTTATGAAATGCTCTTGGATCAAACTCAGCCGCTAGACGAGGCTTTTCTTTGGCCGGATCCGCAGATTCACGCTTCTCAATATCAATATCATGCTCTCCCCCCTGCACTACAAAATCTGAAATTATACGATTGAATAAAGCGTCTTTGTACACTTGAGTCTTGATTGCATTTAAAATTAAATCCCGGTGAGCTGGTGTATAGTCATATAAGACAACTTTAATATTGCCATACGCTGTCTTAAAGAGCAGCTGGTGCGTCTGACTTTTGGCAACCGTTGCAAAAAATAAACATAAAAGAGAAAGGATGATATTTTTCATATGCTAAAATTTAAATGAAGGTAATTCATTTTTTAATAAATAGTAAAGCAGAAGTTATAATTGTTCAAAAAAACATGAATAGATATAATAATTTGAACTTTGACTAGACAACAATGCCCCAAAATGATGTCCAACTTTATAACTGATTCGATCATTTTATCAAAAGCTAGCTACCGAACAATCACAAATAAGGGAAATTTAATGAACATTTGGATTCAAAAATATACATTTTACCATCAAGACATCAGGTATATACTGTAAACGAAGTAGTTAATATAAACATGAAATGATATAAAGAATTAATTTAACTAAATAATACTATATAATTGAAAAATAATATGATTTGATTTAACATTGCGAAATTTGCAATCATATTATTAATCATTAATACTTCAATTAGACATACAAGGTTTAAACAGTAGATTCATTTGCTCTAAATAACATAAAAACTAAAAATAATAGCATCTCAATATTTTACATCCCCTATAAGAATGAGCATGACAAATATTCTTTTATAAAAGCGAAGTGTTATAATCAAACCATAAAACAGGAATTGATTAGTTTCAGATAGCAAAATGTTTAACTAAGATTGCCCGGTGCTTAATTCCTGTTGATAAACATGAATCATAAAAACTCATTTAAAACTTTGTTAGACGACATTAACACGATAAAAAAATGCAATAAAATATTAATAATCAGAACATTAAATACATAAATTAAAACAAACTATTTACACTATTTTAATTTTTAATGCTATCATATTTTATTATAAAACATGCTGTAAATGACAACTTGTATAGTACTTACATACAGCATCAATGAAGCTTAAAAAAATCATTAAAGACATTCTTTACATTATTAATGACTTCAATAACTTTTAACCAACTCAATTTAAAGCCACGTAACACCATATCTGCGCCTCAGCTGGATCAATACTAAAAAGAGCTTAAAGCAGCTTCAAAAAGCTTCATTTACACCTTAAATTCAAAATGTAAAACCAATATTATTAAATGCCTTTCGCATTTCATTATTCCAATTACAAACCAAGGCTCAAGAACATGGTTGTTAAGTGAGCTTTTTAACAAAACACCTCATATTAAATCACACTTAACATCCTGACAGTGCTACACATAATATATTACATTAGGGAACAGCGTAAGGATATTATTTTCATTCAAAAAACATATAAAAGAATATATAAGAATATTTTACTACCACTATTTAAACAAACAATTTATCCAAATCAATACTAATTACTTAAGATATATTGTATTTTAAACAGTCTCGATCTATTTCCCAACCTCCCCCCTATCCTTTCAAGGCAGGAAAATTAACTGGTCTTTCTATTTTCGAACGAATACATCACTAGTCTATTCCAGCTACAACTTTTCTCAGATAAACGATGATCAATAAAAGAATTGGAGATTTTTTAAAACAAATAGAAAAGGTATTAAAAATTTATTTTATTCTAAGGAAGAATTTGGTCATTGCTGTATACATAAAATTTGAAGCAAAGCAAAGGGAGACAATTGGATTCGCCTTAAAAATTTCAGAAAAAAGACAAAGCCTTGGTGACTTTGTCTTAGATATTATAATAATGATAATCCTGATTATTTATTTAATGGTATATAAATTAGTTTATATACCGATGAAACAGAGAGCTCAAACTATCAATTTGTATCAATCTCGCTTACTACAAAATGCAAGAGTATTGAACAGCAACTTTAGAATGCGCAGCATCTCCACCAAAGGGAGGATTCATTTTTTTTATAGAAACATCTATTGTTTTTGCAAATGAAAAATGATCATGTATAGCCTTTAATATTTCATGAGCAGCAGATTCTAATAACTTCCTTTTGGGCTTCATGACCCGATGGATGATCTGATATAAAATCTCATAATTCACGGTCTTATCTAAATTCTCGTGATCATCAATACCTGCATCAAACTTTACGGAAACGTTTACCAGAAATTCATTACCTAATAGTTGCTCTTCTACATAAAATCCAATTGGAGCAAATACGCGAACATCTTCCAAAAAAACGGTTTGTACTATCTTCATACTACAAACCTATATTTTTATTCTGAATAAAACAGAATATGAGTTCAATTTCCTGTCATGCAGAAAGTCTAATTATGCAGGCTATCATCCAGCAGGGTATACATATTTTAGAATGACGAATTTTTAAAACTCATATCGACTCACAAACTCCCTCCCTAGTAAACTTACATTTTTCTTAACAAACCTGCATGCGCAAATGACATATGAGGCTTTATTCTCTTATTGAGACCGAAAAATTTAATGAACAGATACAAGCTCTACTTCAAAAATTAGTGCAGCATTTCCACCAATTTCTTTCGAAACACTTAATTCTCCATATCCGAGCGCAGATGGAATAAACAAACGCCATTTACTACCTTCTTTCATGAGCTGCAGTGCTTCTGTCCATCCAGCTATCACTTCATTCACTGGAAAAGATACAGGTTTCTTCTTCTTGGCGGTTGAGTCAAAAACAGTTCCATTGATAAGGCGTCCTTCATAAAAACATTTCACACTATCGGTTAGTTTAGGACTCTTACCATTGCCCTCTTCTACGATCTCATACTGCAAACCAGAAGGCAGGCTGACCACAGTATCACGCAATGCATTTTCTTTAAGAAATACTTCACCTTCTACCAAATTTCTTTTTGCCTCTAAGCGTAACTTTTTTAAATATCCTGTCGCGTTAGCCATATTTTTTTCTTTCAAACATAGATAATTTTGTATTATCTATAATAATAAATGCATCTCATGCGAAACAAAATTATTGATTTCCTATCTGTTGTAAGGAATTATTTTACTTAGGAAAAATATCAATCTATACCTCATCATTCAATTTCCAGTCGAAAACAACTGAAATAGGCCAATGGTCAGACAAAGGTTCGCCATACTGATCGACAAACTTTTCTTTCTCTACTTCATAAACTTTTGGGATTAACGTCAGCTTATCATTACTTCTGAACATGACTTTATCAATTGATTCTGATTCATTATTAATATCCATAATATCAACACATAAAAACAGGGGGTCAATAATTGGAATCACGTGATCACGTTGCAACATGATCCAGCAATCTTCCAGCTTTGTCTTATCCATAAACTCCACCAAGTTATCTTCAGAGAATGAGAAGTGAGAATTAAAATCACCGGCAACTACGATTGCCTTTCCTACCGAAAACTTATTGATGTAAGTAGCCAATTGCAAATAATTAGCCCGCCTAGCCTTTGCTGCACGCGGATGATCTTGAGAGTTAGCATGAATATTATAAAAATCTACCTCAACACCTAAGCCTAAATGCACAGTACAATGACTAAAGCCTTTTGGTGTTAAACGATCTGACCCCGTCCTATTCTGCCATTCGATTCGCTTAAAATCGGTTATCGGATATCGGGACAAACTATCCAGGCCATCCCCAAAAATAGCTAACCCCATACTGATGGTACGGTAAGGATGAGAATTACCGCCTTCGTATAAGAAGGTATTGTAATTAAAATCTTCTTGAATATGCACAATGTCAAATTCATTACATAGCACACCTATAGTCGCGATACTAGTTGACCGATTTGTTTTGGCTGCAGAAATAACTTGAGGTAAACCTGCAATATTATACGTTATAATAGAAAAATTGCCCGATCTATCATCGGACAATTCATATTCTTGTTCATGGATAAAAACACGGACTTTCCTTCTTATCAAAGATTTCCATAACTCATGTAGATATTGAAAAAACATATATGCTTACAACTAGTCTATTTTCAATGACAAATATAGAACGCCCATATTAAATTACAATAACCCTACGATTAAACTTCATTAAATCATTTTTGTTTACAGCATCTGGTCAATAGCATCCCATAATTTAATACGTTTTTGTAGAGCAATTTTTGAAACCTCTTCCACTTGCTTCCATTTTACAGGATCAGCCTCACATAGCTCCATGATCATTTTCATTGCTAAGGGTCCATGCTCATCTGCATCCAATTCAATATGTCTTTCAAAATAATAGAGCAGTTTTTCCAAATTTGAATTTGGGAAATTAAGTTGGATCTCTTTTAAAATAGAAGAAAACATATCCGGTATCAAATCTTCTCTTCCAAAAGTGAACGCAGCGGCGATTTCATGAGCTGATCCATTTTCAATAACATCAAAAGTAAATGCTAAGAATTCTTTAATATTCGGATGCAAAGCGCTTTGGGCAATAACATTTAAAATATCACCGCCTTCATAAACATCCTGTAGAAAATTATTAACTTCATTACTGTCCCCCCCTAGTGTATCTAAAGCATCCAGATACATTTCAAAATGGCTTAATCTACGACCGTCTATATATTCATCGGATTCCTCGGCAACAACAATTTCATTAATTAAATATCTTGTATTCGGAAATTTTGAAGGATACCATGGCGTTGTTGTACAGGTTAATTTCTGCTGTAATGCTTTCAATAACGACATAAAATCCCACACAGCATATATATGCCCTTGCATAAACACTTGAAGATCTTCAATAGTTTTTATTTTATAATAAAGGGGGTGTGCAAGTAATTGATTTCGCTCGGCAGCAATGAAGGCATTAACATTATTGATGTATTCCATATCTTATGATTTGAAAGCAAAAATAGGTTCTCAAAATGAAAACTCTTCTGTTTTAAAAAAAATTGACGTCTTATTTACATATAACCACCTATACTTGTTTAAGCCTAGCTAAAAAATAGAAAAGCTTGAAGTGGGGAACCTCAAGCTTATCGTTAGCCATATATTAACCTATTTTATGAAAAGTATTTGTAATTAAAACGACTGACTTATTAAATTATTGTGCTTCGTTTTATTTTTTTTTATAATTATTATCAAAATTAATATTTGTTAATAACTTCTATCCTCCCTAAATATACCATTATTAGAGTTGATATATTTATAACGATAGCATGGATGATTTTATTATGTCTCAAAAAAAATAATGCAAATCCCACTGAATATTAAACTTCTAAGGTATATTTATTGTTGTACAAGAGTAATTCAATTAAAACACAATCGATATGGCAGATTTCAATTTAGAAGACTTTGTAAATATTTTAAACAATAAAGAGGTTTTTCAGTACTTGATTGATAAGAAAGTAATCAAGGAAAAAAAGTTTTTAGAGACATATGAATACGAGAAGGAATTACATGAGCTGCAAATTGAGCTAACGGCGATTCAAAATAAAGTCATTGCAGACAATAAACGTGTTTTGATTATTTTTGAAGGTAGAGATGCCGCTGGTAAAGGTGGCGCTATAGAAAGATTGGTAGAATATTTAAATCCCAAAAAATTAAGGGTAGTCAGCCTCCCTAAACCGACTGCAGAAGAATCTACTCAGTGGTATTTTCAACGCTATTTCAAACAGCTGCCCAATGCAGGGGAAATTGTGTTCTTTGACAGAAGCTGGTATAACCGGGCCGTTGTTGAACCAGTTTTTGGTTTCTGTACTCCGGAACAACATATGCTATTTTTAAAACAAGTTAATGAAGTAGAAGAACTTTTAATACAGGATGGAGTTATCGTCATTAAATTCTTTTTAAGTATATCTAAAGAAGAGCAGGCGAAGCGACTGGAAGAAAGAAGAACAGACGTTTTAAAACAATGGAAAATTGGCCCTCTTGACCAACAGGCACAAGAAAAATGGAGTGATTATACCAGTTACATCAAGACATTATTTAAAACTACCGGCACCAAATTATCACCTTGGATAGAAATTGAAACGGATAACAAGAAAAAAGCCCGTCTTGAAGCGTTCAAAATCATCATTAATCAGATTGCAAATCAAAAGAGAGAAAAAACAGAAGATTTTGTTAAAATCCATAATTAAAGGCGTAATCGGAAAAGAGTACGCTACTTCGTCTCTTTTCCGCTAATTGAACCATCTACTCCTATTACTTTAATTACTTTATCACCTAATCTTGTTATATCTGACTTAAGCCCAACCATAACAGTCATAATATTGATTGGAGTTTCCTGTATTTTATTAAAAGAATGCAAATAACCAACTTCTAAACCAAGGAAAAAACCATTAAATCGATAATCAGCACCAACCCCGAGTTTTCCCGAAAAAGAGAATTTCTTCTGATTTTCAATTTTAGCGATACTGTTGACAGCATCGACCTTCACTCTTGGTTCTGTCAAGAATCCAACACCAGGACCTGCATAAGCATAGGCATTTAATTTCTTTAGCTGTTTACGAATACCCCCAGCTAGGGAGAACATGTAAAAATTAGCATTAGCATCCTCTATCTTATAAGGATACTGATTGTCCTGAATCTTTTGCTTGTAATCAAACGATAATGTATACAAAGCTGGATATAGATAATACTTTGGATTTTTCAATGAAATATCCAAACCTAAACTTCCTGAAAACTTTGGAGACAGAACATCTTTTGTCTTACCTAACGGAAAGCCCATTCCTGTTCCACCAAAATAATACACTTTTCGGTAATGAAGTGTATCTACACCCGACTGGGCAAAAACAGAGCAACACAAGAACAAACAAAATACAGTTGTTAAAATACTCTTCATAAAAAACGAATCTATTATTGTATTACAATAATAGACTCTAAAAGTTTTAGATATGATCAATTATATTAAAAATAATTTTTTGACTGCGGTCCCTGACTAAACAATAAATCCACAATGCTCAAATCTGGATAAAATCCATTTTTCTCTTCAAACACCTGATAATAAGGTTTCGGGTTTAATAAGAGACTTTCTTTCTTGGGATGTATACGGTCTCTAAAATCTAACGCATCTGGAACAGATTTAAAATATTCATCTGTAAACGACAATTCACGCTTTAATTTCAATGATTTTAATAAAAGCTCAAGCTGTGCAATATTAAAATCAAAGAGAAAATCGAACTTCTTATTATAAAACTGTGCAAAATCATCTTCATAATATTCAAAATAAGCAGAATTGCGGTATGCTGCTTGAAGACTCAACCAATGTAATCGTTGCCAATCAAACTCATAAGAAATACGTTTTTCCGACATTGGTGAACGTTCCTTTTTACTATGCTGTATAGGCACAATTAATTCCTGTATACCATTTGCTGTTGCAATCCGTGTTCTAGAACGATAAGTTTGTTTTTGAAAATTATCATACTTCTCAATCAATACAGGTAATGCATTTTGTTGGATACAATGAAAATAAGAAACCGGCGGAAGGTAGCAAGTCGTTAATAATAAATGAGTTGACATAAAAAAACGTTGAATTTTACTTTATCTACTGCAAAAATAACTTAAATTAGGGATATTTGCAGGTAAGATTTACAATAGTTACAACGTTTACATGAAACAAAAAGCATTAGCAGCACTTTTATACCTTTTCGCTTTGATGCCATTTTGGTTCATCTATATGATATCTGATGTGTTGTACTATGTTTTCTATTATATCATAAGATATCGCAAAAATGTCGTATTCGATAACCTTAGAAATTCTTTTCCTGAAAAAAGTGACGAAGAGATCATTAAAATAGCGAAGAAATTTTATCGTTTTTTCCCTGATATGATTTTAGAATGTCTAAAATTCAAAAACATCAGTCTTATCGAAGTAAAAAAAAGAATCACACTCGTTAATGAATATGAACTAACTCGACACCTCGATCAAAATAGAACAGTTATTGCTGTCACTGCGCATTATGGCAATTGGGAGTATGGTATTCACCGTTTAGGTGCCATTACTGAAGCTCCTACGCTCATTGTATACAAGCCACTTAATAATAAAACCATAGATAATGTTTACAACCAGATTCGCTCTCGATTTGGGGCAATCATGGTTCCTATGAAGCAAATCGTGCGACATCTGGCCAAATTAAGAGGAAAACCGAGTGTCAGCGTTTTTGTAGCAGATCAGGCTCCATTATATTCTGATGCTGACTATTTTTTGCAGTTCCTAAATCAGGAAACGCTTGTTTATACCGGTGTTGAACGAATTTCTAAAATGACAAATGGTCCTGTTGTTTTTTGCCACATCGGAAGAAAAGAAAAAAGAGGATATTATTTTTGTAAATTTACAACATTAATTGAAGATCCATCTTCTTACAGCGACAAGGAAATCACCCATATCCATAATGCTTTTACGGAAAAAATAATCCGTGAAGAGCCACAATATTGGCTTTGGACACACAGAAGATGGAAAAGAAAACGTAGAAAATGAAAAATTATCCTAAAGTAGCAGTTGTTATTTTAAATTGGAACGGGAGATTTTTCTTAGAAAAATTTTTACCTTCTGTATACAACAGCAGTTACCCTAATATAGAATTTGTAATTGGAGACAATGCTTCTACAGATGACTCTTTATCATTTGTAAGTGCTTCATATCCTAAAATTACCATCTTAGAGAACACCGAAAACTACGGTTTTGCGGGTGGTTATAATCATATCCTTTCGCGTGTAGAAGCAGACTATTTTGTATTGCTTAATTCTGATGTCGAGGTTACGCCAAACTGGATAGAACCTGTCATCGAAATGTTAGAAAGGGATAGACATCTTGTTGCTGCACAACCGAAGATACTTGCTTTCCATAATAAAGCAAAATTTGAACATGCCGGCGCCGCAGGTGGATACCTCGATCGGTATGGCTTCCCATTCTGCTGTGGACGTATTATGGACAAGGTAGAGTATGATCTTGGCCAATATGATGATGAAAAAGAAATATTTTGGGCTTCAGGAGCCTCACTATTTATCAAAAGCTGGGCTTGGAAAGAAGCACAGGGATTAGATGAAGATTTTTTCGCCCATATGGAAGAAATAGATCTTTGCTGGCGCTTAAAAAAAATGGGATATCGTATCGGTTATTGCCCCGACTCTACTGTTTATCATGTAGGAGGCGGAACATTAAATGCCAGTAACCCACAAAAGACTTATTTAAACTTTAGGAACAATTTGTTTATGTTGCAAAAAAATCTTCCTATAGGGCAGTTATTTACAGTTATATTTATTCGTTTCTGGTTTGATTTTGCAGCCTTATTGAAATTTATCCTTGATCGCAAGTTTAAAGATGCTTGGGCTGTTAGCAGAGCACATCAGGCTTTCTTCCTGCATATTTTCAAAAACGCTAAAAAGAGAAAAAACCATATACCAACAGAAAATAAGACTGGACAATATAAGAAATCAATAATTAGTGATTTCTACCTAGATAAGAAGCAAAAGTTTTCTGATCTGGATCAAGAGAACTTTTTTTAAACGTTTTACTAAGAAGATGTAAAAACGCATAAAAATGCAGCTCTCATCAATAGCTGCATTTTTCATTAATTTATGTTTACAAATTGATCAAACGTACTTTTTATTTGTAAATTCGCAACATGTCATCCATGGATATTGAACAAAAAATAACTTCACTAACGCAAGAGCTAAACCATTATAATTATCAATATTATGTGTTAGCTCAAAGCCTTATTTCAGATTATGATTTTGATCTGAAAATGAAAGAATTGGAAGCCTTAGAAGCACAATACCCTGAATTCGCAGATCCCAACTCGCCTACACAACGTGTTGGTGGTGATGTAACGACAAAATTTGAGACCGTTAGACATCGCTGGCCAATGTTATCATTAGGTAATACTTATAATCAAGATGATCTTCGTGATTTTGATCAACGGGTACGTAAAATAATCGGCGATAACTTTGAATACATCTGTGAATTAAAATTTGATGGTCTGTCCATCAGCCTTACTTACCAGAATGGTAAACTGGTAAAAGCGGTCACGCGCGGAGATGGAACACAGGGCGATGTGGTGACCAATAATATCAAAACAATAAGGAGCATTCCTATTCATCTAAAAAAGGGAAATTATCCCGAAGAGTTTGAAATAAGAGGTGAAATCTTTATGCATAAAAGTGCGTTTCTACGTCTAAATGCAGAGCGGGAAGAGAACGAGGAACAAACTTATGCTAATCCGCGTAATTTTGCTGCAGGAACGATCAAGCTACAGGACTCTGCCGAAGTCGCCAAAAGGCCTTTGGATTGTTTCTTGTACTTTTTATACTGTGAAAATAGAAATAAACTATTCCATAATCATTGGGAAAGCCTCGAAGCTGTCAAAGAATGGGGATTTCACGTTTGTGAACACACTCAAAAATGCCAGACGCTAGATGATGTTTTCTCCTTCATCGATTACTGGGATGATAAAAGACATGACCTGAGTTATGAAATTGACGGTATTGTCATTAAAGTAAATGATTATGGCGCACAAGAGGAACTGGGATTTACAGCAAAGAATCCACGTTGGGCTATTTCTTATAAATTCAAGGCTGAACGTGTTGAAACCCAACTCGAATCCATCAGTTACCAAGTCGGACGTACTGGAGCAGTTACTCCTGTTGCCAATTTAAAACCTGTTAGTTTAGCAGGGACAACTGTAAAAAGAGCTTCTTTACACAATGCGAATGAAATCGCAAGACTTGACCTTCATGAGGGAGATACTGTTTTCGTAGAAAAAGGTGGTGAAATCATTCCGAAAATACTTGCAGTTAATGTAGATAAAAGATTGTCATCTGCCAAACCTTATGCATATCCGACACATTGCCCTGAATGCAATACCGAACTGATTCGTCAGGAAGGCGAAGCCGTTCATTATTGTCCAAATGAAGATGGATGCCCGCCTCAGATTATAGGAAAAATGCAACACTTCATTGGCCGTAAAATGATGGATATAGAAGGATTAGGCGATGAAACTATAGAAACTTTCTATAGGAAAGGGATTCTTAAGAATGTTGTTGATATCTATGGCTTAAAAGATCATCAGGACCAATTACAGCAATTGGAGCGTTTTGGACAAAAATCTATCGACAATATGTTGAAGGGAATTGAGAAGTCCAAAGAAAAGCCATTTGAAAAATTACTCTTTGCATTAGGAATTCGACATGTTGGCGAAACAATTGCTAAAAAACTAGCACAACATTTCAAAACAATCGATGCGATTAAGGCTGCTTCTGTTGAAGAAATAGCTACTGTGCAAGATATCGGGATCCGCATTGCGGAAAGTATACATGAATACTTACATGTACCGGCCCACGAAGATTTAATAGCAAAACTAAAATCTTACGGTTTACAGTTTGAAATTGAAGAGAAAGAAGTAATTTTGGACAGTAATGCATTAACTGGCCAAACATTTCTAATATCGGGTGTATTTACAAATCATTCGAGAGAAGAATTAACTGCACTTATTGAAAGTAATGGGGGTAAAATGGTTTCCAGTATTTCAGCGAAATTAAGCTACCTGGTAGCGGGAGATAAAATGGGGCCTTCAAAATTAGCAAAAGCAGAAAAACTAAACATCAAGATGATCACTGAAGATGAATTATTAGCTTTGATCGCAGATACAACAAGTATATAAATTAAATATTAATCTTTACAAACAACACAATGAACGAGCTTCATGGAGCTGGTGTAGCATTAGTTACACCTTTCAACGCAGATGGAACAGTTGATTTTGATTCTTTAGCACAGCTAATTGACTATCAAATTGACTCAGGTATGAATTATTTAGTCTCTTTAGGTACTACTGGTGAAGTAGCAACATTAACGAAAGACGAACGAAAGCGTATCTGGGATTTCACTGTCAAACAGGTGAATGCTCGCGTACCATTGGTTGCGGGTATCGGAGGAAATAATACGGCAGAGATTGTAGAGCAGATCAAAAATTTTGATCCTACAGGATTCTGTGCTATACTATCCGTATCTCCTTATTATAATAAACCCGTACAGGAAGGAATATATCAGCACTATAAAGCAATAGCTGAGGCTTGTCCCCTACCTATTATTTTATATAATGTACCAGGACGTACAGGAAGCAACATGACTCCTGCCACGACAATACGCTTAGCAAAAGATTTTAAGAATATCGTTGCAACAAAAGAAGCTTCTGGCAACTTTGCTCAGTTTAACGAGATCTTAAGAGATAAACCAGCTGATTTCTTACTGATTTCGGGTGATGATCCTGCAACCTTACCTATGATGGCTTTAGGTGCAGTGGGAATCATTTCTGTTGTTGGAAATGCATATCCAGCTCAAGTTTCAAAATTAGCTGCATTATGTACTGCAGGTAGTTTTACTGAAGCTAGGACGATCCACAATGCGTTGCTTGAAATAACAGATCTTTGTTTTGTTGAAGGAAATCCTTGTGGGGTTAAATATATCCTACAAGAAAAGGGTATCGGTCAAGATTATGTACGCCTACCTTTAATACCGGTATCAGCAAATATTCAGAATGCTATTAAAGCAGAAATGCAAAAACTAAAATAAAATACCATACTATAATCATTGTATATTTAAAATCTATTAATTATCTTTGCACTTCCGTAAGTACGGAGAAAAATTAATAAACATAATTATTTAACAAAATGCAACAGTACGAATCTGTAATCGTTCTTACCCCGTTGCTTTCTGAAGATGCTGCGAAAGAAGTAATCGCAAAATTCAAAAACATCTTAGCAGAAGGCGGAGCCGAAATTGTCGCTGAAGACAATTGGGGTTTGAAAAAATTAGCGTATCCAATCCAGAAAAAAACAACTGGGTTTTATCACTTAACTGAATTCAAGGCTCCAGGAGAATTAATCAATAAATTAGAGGTTGAATACAAACGTGATGAGCGTGTAATGCGTTTCTTAACTATTGCTTTAGACAAACATGCTAAAGCTTATAGCGAGAAAAAACGTAGCGGTGCATTCAACAAAAAAGCGGAAACTAAAACTGAGGAGGGATCAAACTAATGGCTAACGAAAATATCCAATACGTAACTGCCCCTAAAGTAGAGGACAATCGTAAAAAGTATTGCCGTTTCAAAAAGAATGGTATCAAATACATCGATTATAAAGATGCTAACTTCTTGATGAAATTTGTGAATGATCAAGGTAAAATTTTACCTCGTCGTTTAACTGGTACGTCATTGAAATTCCAACGTAAAGTAGCTCAAGCGGTTAAACGTGCTCGTCACATCGGCTTGTTACCTTACTTAGCTGATTCATTAAAATAAGGAGGACTAGAGAACATGGAAGTTATTTTAAAACAAGATATCAAAGGCTTAGGTGAGCAAAATGATATCGTAAATGTAAAGCCAGGTTACGGTCGTAATTATTTAATCCCTCAAGGATTTGCTATTCAAGCGACTGTATCAGCAAAGAAAGTTTTAGCTGAAAACATTAAACAAGCTCAGTTCAAACAAGATAAAATTAAGAAAGACGCTACTGAATTAGCTACTAAGTTGGAAACTATTAAGTTATCAATCGGTGCTAAAGCTGGTGAAACTGGTAAAATCTTCGGTAAAGTAAACAGCATTCAAATTGCTGATGCTTTGAAAGCTAAAGGTTTTGATGTTGACCGTCGTCGTATTACTTTCGAAGTAGAACCTAAAGAAATTGGTGAATACTTAGCAAACTTAAACTTACACAAAGAAGTGAAAGTTCAAGTTCCTTTCGAAGTAATTGCTGAGTAATTCTTATTCAGTTTAACATATAGAAAAGGAGATAATTTTGGTTATCTCCTTTTTTTATGACGTAGATCGTGCTTATATTAAGCAGTCTGTCTATCTACTGGAATAAAAGAGGGTAATCATATTATTTATGATTACCCTCTTTTATATTATGCATATTCCTAGATGAGTTTTCCATATTTCAGTTCAATATGAAATTGCTATGTTAGTTTATAATACCGCTCTTTTTTCATTCATCCATACGATGAAATCTATACAGAGGGATTTCAATAAAATGAGTTCATACACAAAGCTCGGCTATAAAATTCATAATATCAGGATTACAATTTTAACATAAGACCTACTGCTCCACCACCAAACAATGAATTTCTGTTTTTATCTCGTCCCCATACTTTCCATAGGGTTTTCCCCGCCTGTGTAACTGCATCATCTTCTTTACTCACGTAATTAAAGCTAGGGGCTACGAATACGGATAGTTTTTTATTTAGACGTAGCTCCGGAATTAATCTAAAACTAGAATGGTTATTGGATAATAATTTAAATTTGTCTGTAAACTGATTCCGGCTGGATATCTCAGCACGTAGCATAAACCTGTTCCCATGTAAAAAAACCGCTCCTAAACCTGCTTCAAAAGCATAACGGGCAGTGTTATCATCTTTTAATGATGCATGTGCTCCTAAAATGCTATAGAGAACACGACCACCAGATCGGAATTGCACACCTAAATATGCATCTTGATCAATGGCAATAGAAATACTCTTCTCACCATTTTTAATTAAATTTAATAAGCCAATCGGATAGTCGCTGCTATCTGCAATATTAACTAACCCAGCAAGCTGAATACCTTTTACTTTATTGCCAATGTTGGCTATACCTGCAACTTGATTGCTGACAGTACCTTTACTGTGATTAAATCCACCTGCTAGTTGTGTCACTCCTGCACTTTCTTTCATCATATTGCCTATTCCAGAAATTTGAACTCCTTTCACCGTATCGGCCTTATTTAGTCCTCCTGTTAATTGCACTCCTTTGACATCACCAAATACTTGATTCGATATTCCTGCTACCTGAACACCATTTACATCGCCTCCCACGACATTGAACCCTCCTACTAACTGTAACCCTTCCATATCGTATTGATTGAGATTAAAAACTCCACCAATTTCTAAACCTTTTACCCCCGCAGTAGAACCTCCTAGGATATTTATTGAAAATTTATTAACAATCTGTGAGCGAATAAAACCATGCGAACTTAATCCCGGAGTCATTGATATCTGATATGGACTATATAGAAAAAGTCCGCCAAGATTCATATTTTGAATACTTTGAGCCGGTGATAAAAATACTCGTCCAAAAAAAGATCGATAAAAACCATTGTCTTGCTCATATTCCGTAAAGTAACCAAACTTTCTTTTTTTACTGCCAACTTCTGTATCGATGGGAAAAATTACTAAAACACTTGTATCACGAAACATTGCTTTACTTACATTAACAGCAATCAAACTAATTTTTTTCTTAACATCGAGTTCGAAATAACCGTTTTTATCGGTTAAAGTAGAAAGTAGTGCATCGCGATCAAAAATACTAGCGTCAGAAATAGGTGTGTTGGTTCGGATATTTTTGATATAGCCCGTGATAACAACTTTATTTTTATCCTGCGACTGCACTTCAACGTCTACTGCCATACGTTGCGGTGTAAATTGTATAATAATATGCTTGCCAATTTCCTTAAAACTATATTCCTTTCCTAACGTATGATCCAAAAAGCCATATAATGATCCCTTATATGCCGATATTTGAATCACACTATCAATCTGCAGTATATTGCTATTAAAAGAAAACAAAGTACCATGCTTTTCATTCAGCACCTGAAAAATTTGACCTACTGTCATATTCGAATAAGCAGGTATTTGAATCTGGGTCGCTAACTGCTGCTGTGCATCCGCTTTTGAAAAGCTAAACAAAACTAAAAATATGAATAGGTAACTAAACTTTTTTAAAAGTGGCTTCGTAGTGATATGATTGATAAATTTTACCAAAAACATGATTATCTAGTTATATGAATAATTGAATCTTTAATAATAACCTTACATTTAAATGTGTCCGATATGACCTGTAAAATTTGATTTAGACTATTTTGTTTAAATGTTGCCGTTAACAAAAGCTTTTTGTCTGCTTCGCGATCAATAACAATTTTTTGATCATACGCCTTAATTAATAGTTCTACGACACGCTCTAACTTGGTATTTTCGAAGACAAACTCACGATCTACATAGTATTTATAAAACAAGTCTGGCATCTTTTCGACTGATACTTTAGTGGTATCACCATCTTGGATCGTAATCATTTCTTTAGGATGCAAGTAAACCTCTTTATTGCTGTATGAAACTTTAACCAAACCTGTTGCTACAATTACTTCGGTAGCTCCTTCATGACGACGCACATTAAAACTCGTGCCCACAACAGTAATCTGGCTCTTACCTGATTTAATCACAAAAGGATGCTCTTTGTCTTTAACCACATCAAAAAACACCTCTCCTTTCTCTAATTTTACATTTCTCCGTTTACTCATCCATGTTCGGGAATAAACAATTTCTGAGTTCTTATTAAGTGTAACCTGAGAACCATCTGGCAGTGAATCTGAAAGAACAGCGGTAGCACTAAAAAGATTTTTTTCTTGCTTATAACTATTATTAAATAAATAAAACCCTAATGAACAGATGACAAGCACTCCAGCCGCTGCCCACCAGTTCCATTTCATCATTACTGTTTTATTCTCAGCAACTTCTATTACTCCAGCAACTCTATTTTCTCTAGCGAATTTAAAATTTTCCCAAGCTTGATCGACATCTACCTCTGGTGCTTCAAGTGGTTTAGGTAAACGTTCCCACATATCTTTTATTTTTAAATATTCAGATCTATTCCTAATATCTTGTTCTAACCAGTTTTTGATTCTAATATTTTCTTCTTCATTGGTTTCTCCAATGATGTATTTTTCTAGCAATTCCTTATTCATAATATATAAATGATATAAAAAATAATTACAGTTAAATAATCCATCAGCTCAAGACGTAAGTGTCGCAACGCTTTGGTCATATGTCCTTCAACAGTTTTAATGGAAAGATCCAATGTCTGAGCAATATCTTTATATTTCATCTCTTGAAAACGGCTCAGCTCAAAAACAGTACGACTCTTTTCAGGTAGCTTAGCTAGTGCTACTTGTAGTTTTTGATCAAGATCTTTTGCACTTTGATCGACAGCAGGAACAAATTCTTGCCTACTTTGCTGATAAGACTGATATTTCATCTTTCTCTGCTCTTTTTTTAAAAAATTCATACTTTCATTATAGACAGCACGATATAAGTAAGCTTTTAAAGATGTATGTACTTCTTCCTCCCAATTTTTCTCCCATAGACGCAAGAATACTTGTTGTACGATCTCTTCAGCGCTCTCACTATCTCTCAAATAACGAAATGCAGAACGGTGCAATTCCTTATAGTACAAACGAAACAGTTGCTCAAATTTCTTTTCTTTATTTTCTAACATTGATTGAATTTTCCGGATTCATGAAACAATCTACTTTTATTTATGACAACTGAACTGGCCTATACCCTTATACTAATTTCATTTCTTTTTATTGATTCAAATCTAAAATATATAAAACGATAATAATTTAATTTTTTTCAAGGGTATCATGATTTTATGTTGTCATAAAGGAAAGACGAATAATTAATCAATACAAATACGTTTAGAAAAATGAAAACAACATTAAAAACTGCCCTTATGGGATTGACATTATTAGGATTGTCCGCCGCAGCAAAAGCACAAGAAGTTACTTATGGACTTCAAGTTGGAAGCAATTATAACATGACATCTTTTGGTAACAAATCCGTCAAAGATAATAATGGAAAAGTGGGTGTTTCTGTCGCTGGGTTTGCCCGTATTGGAAATGAATTATTCTTTCAACCGGGTTTAGGAGTAAGCTTGTTACGTAAAGAATATACTTTTGACAAGAATGAGAAAACGCCAAAATTCTATCAGATAAATTTACCGCTTCAGATAGGATATAAGTTGATCAATGATGGCGATTTTAATTTACGTGCTATGTTGGGACCACAATTGAATTATGACATTAAAACCGTTAAATCAACAGCAACTACTGATTATAAAAAGTTTTCTTTTGATGGTCGAATTGGATTAGGCCTTGATATTAGCAAATTGACATTAGATGCTTATTATAGTCATGGATTTAGCAGTATTGATAAAACTCTTGGTGCTAAAAACAGAACGGTAGGCATCATGGTGGGCTACAAATTTTAATCAAAATAATTTTCAAATCACGAGCGTTATCCTAAAGAATAACGCTCGTTTTTTTGTAAAACTTATCATTACAATTTAACAATGATTAAAAAAACTATTTATTATCGATCATCTTTATACGGCCTTCTTCCTGTGTTACAATTTGTTTTTCGACAGCTATGCCAATCGCATAACGCATGGAAAATTCAATTTGCTTACCCATTTTCTGAAAATCAAATTGACGAGCCAAGTATCGGACTAAATCATCTTCAACGATACTTAAATTCTGTTCGACGGCTTCTTGCAATGCTACTATAATTTCCTCTGGGGCTATATCTTCTGAATTTCTTCCTATTCCAGCATTTGACCGATAATAGTTGATATCAAACACACTTTGTTCCTTCCAATAAAATGGCTGACGGTGTTTGGTTACATGCGAAGGAACATCTACTATTATTTCAGATAGAATTCGCTCGATTTTAACACTAGGTTTCGCTTCCCAATGTTCCATAATACGCTTATATAAAAAAGACTTACTTATGGGTGATTCATGATGAATAAGCAACTCCATCTGTCTATGGATCAATGCCCTATTTCCAAGATCTTCTAAACCCTCTGCTCCGATAGCAAATGCTTTTGGCAAATGAGTGCTCTCATAAGGGATCTGTTTAGAAATTATAGGAGAATAATCAATTTCTTCAATATGATATCCATTCTGATGAATACTTTCTGTGACGTTAGCTAAAATATGGTCATGCTCTTCTGTTTTTAATAGCAATGCATTAACTTTTTCCAAAATGGATTCCACTATAAGGTCCGCATTCTCAATCCAATCCAATGTCCAGATTCTAAAAATATTCCAACCTAAACTTTCCAACATTTTTGGTAATACCAGTTCACGGTCGTTGGTAGTTTCCGCTTGAAAATAATTAAGTCCATCTAATAAAATCGATAAAATATAGCGTTTGGGATGTTCGGGATGAACAATACCTAAATCAACTCTATAGTCAGATGTTCCTATATTGACATTGACGATTAATCCTTCGGCACGTAATCTATTTGCGATATTTTGGGTTAAATTAGCATGATTATCTGTCGTGGTTATTTGGCTAGCATCTAGTACAAGGTGTCCTTTTTCGGCAAAAGTCAGAAAATTTTTCAAACCCGCGACTCCTTCTGAAGCGGTACGATTTAAGTTTATCTGATCAGATCTAAGTGTTGCAAAAACTTTCATTTCCTCTCGAGCCCGAGTTACCGCAACATTCAGTCTTCTCCAACCACCTTCCCTGTTCAACGGTCCGAAGTTCATACTCACTTGACCATTTTCATCTGGTCCATATCCAATTGAAAACAAAATTACATCTCGTTCATCACCTTGAACATTTTCTAGGTTTTTAATAAAAATAGGTTCATCACTTTCCGTAGCCCATGCTTCCAGCTCCGAATCAAGTCGATACAACTCGTTTAGCTTATCTTCTATAAGATTCTGTTGTACTTGACTAAAGGTAACAATACCGACGCTTTGTTTTCGAGTTTTTGCATTCTGAAACCGTCTTGCGACATCTTCAACAATGGCCTGTGCTTCGAATTTATTCTGTCGGGTTTTACCCTTGTCATAATAACCTGATACATGCTGGTAAGTGACACGACTATTTAGATCATCTGCTGATGGAAATGTTAATAATTTATTGTCATAATAATGTGCATTACTAAAAGCAATAAGACTTTCGTGTTTACTTCGATAATGACGTAACAAATATTTTGAAGGGAATGATAAAGAAAGACAGTCATCTAAAATACTTTCAAGGTCCTCAATTTCCATATTTTCCTCATCTACTTTATTCGTCATGAAGAATGATGTTGGAGGCATTTGTTTTGGGTCACCTACTATAACCGCATGTTTAGATCGAGCTAAAGAACTGACAGCTTCACAAGTGGGTAATTGAGAAGCTTCATCGAAAATTAATAAATCAAACTGGTCCGGATTTACCTCAAAATATTGAGCCACTGAAATTGGACTCATAAGCATACACGGAGCTAAACGAGGCAGTAGCGCTGGAATTTGATCGAATAGCTTTCGAATGCTTACACCACGTCCCCGATTTTTAATGGCACGCTGTAAAATTGCTATTTCAGATCCTTGAAGAGCTTCAATAGTATTATTTGGCAACCGTTCATTTAGTCGTAACAATAATTCCTTTTTAGTCAATTCAGTGAAAGAATTTGCAATTTGTTTATACTTTTCGATCTTATCTTCAAATAATCGGACATTAAACATATTAAGTGCTTCATGCGAAGCGATCACTTTATTGGCCAGATTGTAATGAATGATATAATCAAAATGTTCCAAAAGATGTTCTTGTTTAAGATCATCTTTTTCATACAATTCAATAAACCAGTTTAAATCTAATGATATAGCTTTTTCTTTTGTTTTCGAATAATTTGTCCAATTCTTTAAATAATCAATTTGATCAATAATACCAGACATTTTACCTTCGATTTCAGTCAGCCAATCGACCTGAACAGGATAAGACCGAATATCTAATTGCGTTAAAGTTTGAAAATCATTACTCTTAATAAGTAGTTTACCCCATACCTTTGTTAAACTGTGTAAAGTATATTCTTGATTTGGGATCAATTGGGTTGTTTTTGTTTTCGACTTTTCAATCCACTTTTGTACAATATCAGTTACTGTAACATTACTTAATGCTAATAATTGCCCATTAATTATTTTCAGTGTCTCAATTTGCTCCTGCACAAGTTTTAAATTAGTATCTTCTTGCAGGTAAGAGCTGCCTAAGCCTTGATGGATTGCCTCATACTCTTTAGACTCAACTACTGTCCTTATTTGTTGAAAGGCATTGACATAAGCAAAAAATTGATCGAAGGTTTCATCTTCATGTAAAGGTATGGTACTAAAAGCTGACAAACCTTTCTTTACTTTTCTTTTTTTAAACCATTTTGGTAAAAACCAGGCCTGTTTTGCTTCATTCCATAAAGACTCTAATGCTGTCAAATTAGCATCTAGCACGCTTTTGTGGGCATGATTTAATAAAACCTGACGTCTGCTCTGATATATTTCAAAATCTGAGATCCATTTCTGTAATCGCTCTTCTTGCGATTTGCTTAATAGCATCTTCCAAAGCGATAAATCCGTCTCAGGAAGTTCCGTTAAGGACTTAATAAGCTGATCGAATAAATACAAATCTGACCAAGATAAGTTCTGAATCGGCATATCAAAATTTGATATGAACTGACGTAGCAATTGTCCATACTCCAACAGAGTATGATTTAATTCTACAGCAGAAGATACAACTTCCTGTTGGATAGCACTTGAGTATTGCACAAGAGCAATACCTTTGAACGGATTCTGACTAGGATTAGCGATAATCTTTGAAACAGAATTTAAATCGATTACCAAATCTTTCCATGTTCGCCATTTCTCATTTGTCAAAGAATCAAAAAATGTTTGAGGGAGATCGATTTTAGCGAACTGATAAGATTCTAAAGTTGTTAATGCTGTAATACTATCGTACAAACTCCAGCCAATAGGTTGCTGTTTATGCAATTGGCTAATATAAATCTGTAACTCTTTTTTAGCATTTATTAAATGATTGGCCTCATCTTGAAAATTAAAATTACCCTTCAACTGTGGCTGTTCCAAAGTTTCTGCAAGCTGTGAAAGTACATCTGATTTTTTTGCTTTATTGGAGTGGAGTTCCAAACAGAAATTGGATAGACCTATTGCTGCCAATCGCTTATATACAACATCTAATGCGGCTTTCTTCGCAGCAACAAACAATACTTTTTTGCCCTGATAAAGTGCATTTGCAATAATGTTAGTAATCGTCTGGGATTTACCTGTCCCAGGAGGACCATGTAAAACAAAACTTTGATTCTGATTAGAAGTGAAAATTGCTTCTAATTGGGATACATCTGTTGCTATAGGCAACGCTAAAGCAGATGGGTTTATATTATCAAAATCTAATGGAACTTCCTCTTTTCCAATATCTAATCGCAATTGGCCATCGATAAGGCTACGAACAATGCTACTTTTTGCAATTTCTTCAGATTGATGTGCAATATCATTCCAAAGAATTAATTTGTTAAAAGAGAAATTACCCAAAATCACCTGATCTACAATATCCCATCCCTTAAGTCCCATGATTGCTCTTCGCATCTGTGCGATCAATTGTGCAACATCGATTCCTTTTCCATCTTTAGGAAGCTCTTCGAGATCCCGGAGATCCAAACCGTGTTCTTGACGAAGAAACTCTAATAAGGTAATATTGATCATCGCCTCTTCTTCGCGGCTTTTGAGGACAAATTTACTGTTGATAGAGCGTCGCGTCAGCTCAACCGGAATTAATATAATTGGAGCAGATCGAACTTGGGCAAGCGTTTTTTTATCCCGCCACTGTAACAGTCCTATAGCTAAGAATAAAGTACTGGATCCGTTCTCTTCGATCGATAATTTGGCATTGCGAGATATATGAGTCAGAATTGTATCTAAATCATCAGCATGATAATAAGATAATAAACGGTTATGTGCTAATTCTTCTTTTGCCAATTGATAGGCTGGCGATGAAGGATGTAATGAAGGATTCAAGATATTGTACTGCTTCAGTATGGGAGCATCAGCACTAGCACTGATCGAAAAACTTTTACCATCAACTAACAGGTCTTCCAGGTCATGAATATTTACATCCATAATCTGCAACATATTTTTTGTCATACGCAAATTAAGAAGATTGTTGCGCAATGACAGGTCTAACAGCTTTCTTTCCCAGACTTTCTGCTTACTGATGGATTTATTATCATTTCCGTCAAATTCTTTATAAATTTTTCCTACCTCAATCGTTTCTTCTTGCATCTTCAAATCTACTTGATTTCGTATAAACTCATACTCAAGATCGAAAGAATCATCTATCTTTAATGGCAGCGGTTTGATACCGCTGGCACGCGCACGCTTTATGTCGATGGAAAGTAAGAAATCATTCCTTTCTATCAGGCTCGCTTCCGCAAGATCAATTGCCTGATTAAAGTTAATACTAGCTCCTTTACAAACACTTGTTGACTCAACAACAACAATTTCACTTATTCCTTTAGCAAAACGTTTAGTAATAGCGGTTTTATCTTCGTTAATAATCTGCGCAAATCGATCTTGATGAAGCCAACATCCTACGAAAGCATGTCCTTTAGTAACTATTATTATTGGATTCAAATCAATGGCCTCCAAACATGCTGCGTAGAGTAAACTAATATCAATACAATTACCAAAACGTTTTTTTGCAATAACATCAACCATCCTCAGCCGTTGTCCATTCTCTTCAAAACTAGGCGGTAATGCGCTGTATACTATTTCTTGCGCTTGCAAAGCATGGTATATCGCCCGCATCATTTCAAGAATCCGCGATGGATCTGTAGCCTGGTACCCCTCAAATTTAACAGGTAAATTTTGCTGTTCTAGATAGGCAATCGCCTTACTTTTAACAGCATAAATGTAAGGATGATTAGGTGTAATATAAGATGCTAATAATTCTGGAAGAGTATTAAAACCTCCAAAAAATGATAAGGGTTGCAACGCTATAGATATTACTTCTTTTGTTAATAAATTTTCGTCCTGATAGACTCTAATTTGAAAAGTACTTCGTTCGACCTCACTTAATTGAAGGAAATAAATTGGCTTGACAATAATTTTATCCGTGGGTATCTTAACAGATAATCCGACGGGTAGATAGGCTAATTCATAAGAAAAAGGTTCCATCCACGCTCCCTCAGTATCAATTTCAATTCGGATTTTTTCTAAAATTTGATCGCTCTTAGAAGAGAGCATCAAATTGCTCAAAAAAGAAATCTGATTTTGATACATAGAAAGATTTAGAAATTCTGCTACATCTCTTTCTATATAAACCTGTCTCATATTATCCATTCGCATTTTATCTTATTCTCTAATATAAAAAAGATCGTTAACAGTTTAAGTATCTTTTATCTTAAATAATTATCATTTCAGGTTATTGCGCAATAAAAACGGGTATTTTCACTGCATGTCTTAATTTATTTACAGTTTCTCCGAAAACAAAATCCTTAACTCCCGTATGTCCATGGCTCCCAACAATTAATAGGTCAGCCTCATATTGTTCACATATCTTCGCAATAGAAGCAACCCGATTATTATAACCCAATTCAAAATTAACTTGATAAGCTCTATCGGAAAAGAAATGTGCATATTTCTCTAATCTTTCCAGATCTTGTCTAGACTCTAAGTCATCCGTACTTTCTCCCGTATATTTCACGCCTGCACTTTCAACAATATGCACCAAGATAAAATGAGAATTCGTATTAGCTATAGAAAGGGCATACTGTACTGCTTTTGTATCTGAAGTTGAGTAGTCCAAAGCAAGTACAACTTTATTGAACGATATGGGTTCATCAAACTTTAAATCTTCAAATGGGGGGTGGACATCCAATACAATTGCTCTATTTTTATGAAGTATAGGATAAATAAAGGTCATAATCAACAAAACGATCATACCTGCGGCCCCAAGAATTAATAAAATAGTTAACCAGAGTACATCATATTTAATAATCCATGTTGAGATTTCCTCATATACCAGTTTGATATTAAGTACGGCGATGATAATAGCTATAAGCCATGCCAATATTTGCATATAAGGCTTTATAACGAAATTTCCCATCTTTTCCTTATCACTTACAAAATGAATTAATGGAATAACTGCAAATGCCAACTGCATACTTAATATAACCTGGCTAAAAATTAATAAAGAGCCAACTTGAGATTCTCCAGCAATTAATATGACCAATACTGCTGGTATAATTGCTAATAATCTAGTAATAATTCTTCGGAGGGTGGGACTGATCCGCAATCTCAAATATCCTTCCATTACAATCTGTCCTGCAAGGGTTCCAGTTACGGTAGAACTTTGACCTGCCAATATCAACGCTACTGCAAATAATTTAGGAGCGAGATCTGTTCCTAATGTTTTCCCCAATAAGTGATAAGCATCTTCCAGATCTGCTACATCATGCATTCCGTTTTTATGAAAAGCGGCAGATGCGAGGATGAGAATAGCGGCATTGACCAGAAAGGCTAGATTTAAAGCAATTGCACTATCAAAAAAATTATATTTGAGTGCTTTTCTTATGGAATGGTCATCTCTGTCTATTTTTCGCGTTTGTACCAAGGCTGAATGTAAATACAAATTATGTGGCATTACAGTAGCTCCGATAATTCCTATTGCAATATAAAGTGCAGCACTATTGGGTAAGCTTGGAATAAAGCCGGTCATTACTTCACCGAAATCAGGTTGAACTAAAAACATCTCTACCATAAAGCACAGACCAATCATCGTAATTAGACCAATAATGAAAAGTTCCATCTTTCGCATACCTAACTTCTGTAGATACATAATCAAAAATGTATCTGCAAAACTGATTAATACGCCCCAAAGGATATCTATTCCAAAAAGTAAGTTTAATCCGATCGCCATTCCCAATACTTCAGCGAGATCACAGGCCGCGATTGCTATTTCTGCCAAGATATAAAGCACAAAATTCATGCGCTTTGGGTATGTCTCCCGATTACACTGTGCGAGATCTTTTCGTCTCACTATTCCTAAACGGGTACAAAGGCTCTGCAAGAGTAAAGCCATGATGTTACTCATCAACAAAACCCATAATAGGGCATAGCCAAACTGACTTCCCCCGGCTAAATCTGTAGCCCAATTCCCAGGATCCATATAACCTACACTAATTAAATAGGCCGGTCCAAAAAAACTGAGGATTTTTTTTATTTTTGATTTGCCCTTACTGATTTCAACACTTTCGTGCACATCTGAAAGAGATTTTTCATGCTGGTAAGGATCTTTACTCATTAGGATTGCTATGTCGTTAATATGCCATCTATCTCGCGGAAATAAAGATATAAATCCTAAAACGAAAAACTACATTTTTATCTTTTTATTAGAAATCAAAAGACAACTGTCCCTCCTCTTTAGCAGGTTTGGGGAGGTTGCCAAATTTAAATTCTTCTATTGTATCATATTGTTTTCTAATGGGATTAAATCTTCGCAAGAAAATACTAGAACAAAAAAAATCTAAATCTATTGCTTTGAAATTTTCAAAAGCTACTGCAAGCTTATCCTGATCCAACTTACGCCCAACTGTCAAATGAGGTTCAGTACTTTTAAACATTTCCGTATCAAAATCGATACTGGTAATGGCCTGCATTTTATTTTTCAAGAACTGTTTAGATTTTAATGCTGGAGCAATGAAAAAAGCACCATTTTTTGGAAAAGCGCTATATTCATCGAAATAGACATATTGTGAATTTTCATATTTAAGAATCTCTGTGACTTGTTTTTTTATCTTTGATAAAGTCGCACGATCCGCGAGATACTCACAAATTGTAATATGTGCCAATGAGTGACAACTGGAAAACCATCCAATCTTGTTCTTTAAACTTTCTTTGATTGACCTTACCATCTGAATACCCTTTTCACAGGGTTGAAATACCAATGAATATTTTTCTAATTCTGTGACCATTTCCATTCCTTTCTCTAATGATTTTGACTCCTTTTAAAGATAACCATAATAAGGTAATAAGAAAAACGTAATGGCTTATTTTGAGAACGGTTTAAGGCTAAATTGAAGAAAACTATCATGATGTCATAAATAAAGTAGTTTTACCTTTACTGGTGCTGCTATAAATTTCGCTTTTAAATCTCTGAATTTAGTTATATTCCATAAAGAACCATAAGCATCTATTTGCAATTATTTTTTAAGTAACTTTGTCCATTATTCATTAAATACGACAATAAGGTGTCTTTCGATAAATTAAAATTAAGCAAGCGGTTACAAAAATCCATGGAAAGTTTGGGTTATTTAACACCCAAGGAAATACAAGTGAAATCAATGTCTCGGATATTAGGAGGCCAAGATATTATCGCTATAGGTCCTGACGGTTCAGGTAAAACGACAACTTATATCCTAAGTGTACTTTCTGGACTTAAATTCAACGTTCCTGATGCTCCAAAAGTTTTGATTTTAGCTCCTGATCAAGAATGTGTTCAGGCTATTGTTGATCAATTTTATTTGATCAGTAAAAATAAAGACCTTAGTATTATTGGATTACGTGCTGGAGGTAGTATGGAGCAAGAAATTGAAAAACTTGTCGCTGGTGTTGAAATCGTTGTTTCTACTCCAAATAGAGCAAGAGCTGTCTACCTTAAATTGGGCTTAAATCTTAATTTAATACATACCATAATTATCGATGATGCAGAAGAGGTAATTAAAAATGGTATGATAACTCCGGTGAAAGAACTTGTTCAAAGTGCTAAAAAGTGTCAGCATCTTGTTTTTAGTACAGTGGAGCATGAAAAATTGCACCAGATGATTGATGGTTTTATGGTTTCACCAGCCCTGATCGAAGTAGAAGAACTTGCTGCGGAAAAACTTAATGTACATGATATGTTCCTATATCAGGTTCCAAATTTCACAACTAAAATCAATCTTCTCAACAGCTTAATGCTGGACAACGAAGTTTTTGATAAAGTGATCATTTTTGTTAATAGTAAACTTACTGCACAAAAATTAGGGAAAAGCTTACACCGTAAATATAACGATGAGATCGTTATATTTAACCCTTTATTTTTTGAAGATAAAAGCATTTCTGACATCGAATTATTTAAACAAGAGGATGCTCATCGGATCTTAATCGTTGCTAATGAAGGAACTGAAGTATTAGATCTGTCGGGAATACCGTATATTTTTCATTTTGAAATCCCCGAGAATAACGATACGCTTATACAACGAATCATTAAATCAAATACAGAAGAGCAACTGTCATTTACTTTTGCAACAGATTTGGAGTTGCCTGAAATCAAAAAAATTGAGCATACAGTAGGTCAAAAAATGGAAGTTCTTGATTTACCAGAAAAATTATCAATTTACAGTGCAAAAAAGGGAAATACCTCATTAATTGATGATGATAATGATGGAACACGTGGTGCAGCTTTCCATCAAAAGAAAGAAAGTAATAGTAAAACATATAATTATGGTGCCGGCAAAAAAGCTAAGATGACCATGAAGAAGAAAAAGGGTTAAATATCGTCCTTCATATAAAATCTAAAAATCACGGAACTATCACTCCGTGATTTTTTGTTTTTTGGCTTAATATAGAGCATCCCGATATGGTTTAGCCTTTTTAATTGTGAACTTGTGACGATTCAATGAAATTTAACCTGTTATAAAATCATTAATTATATTTTATCTTTACAGGTCTATTGAGTGGCGCTGTAAGTTATAAATAATGAAGGAAGCTATTTACCACTATGCCTCTTCTATCTTGGTTATATTAAAATAAAAAAATGTACAATTTCAAAAATGACTATTCTGAGGGTACGCACCCAAATATTCTCAATAAATTAATAGAAACAAATCTTGTTCAACAACTTGGTTATGGAGAAGATGAATATGCTATCCAAGCAAAAGATATTTTAAAAAATAAGATCAATAACCCACAAGCTACCATACATTTTCTTTCCGGAGGCACGCAGACCAACCTAATTGTTATTTCTTTTCTTTTGCGCCCCCATGAAGCGGTGATCAGTGCTAAAACCGGACATATTTCGGCTAATGAAACAGGAGCTATTGAGGCAACCGGCCATAAAGTAATTACTGTAGAAACCGCTGATGGCAAACTTAATCCAGTTGCTATTGAAAGAGCATTGCTAGAATATGCACTAAAACCGCATGTAGTAAAACCTAGAATGGTTTATATTTCCAATTCAACTGAGATCGGCACGATCTATCTTAAGAAAGAATTAGAAGATCTGGCAGCATGTTGTCTTTCGCATAATTTATTGTTATTTCTTGATGGTGCTCGATTGGGACACGCTTTAATGGCTCAAGATAATGATTTAACACTCGCTGATATTGCAAAATTAACAGATGTATTCTATATCGGTGGAACGAAAAATGGTGCATTATTAGGCGAAGCTGTTATTTTTAAAGATCCGCATCTGGCAGAAGATTTTGATTATGTACTGAAACAAAGAGGTGCAATGTTAGCGAAAGGACGTGTACTTGCGATACAATTTCTTGAATTATTCAAGGAAGACCTATATTTCGAATTGGCAGATCATGCTAACAAAATGGCCATGAAAATAGCAAAAACTGTAAAATCCAAAGGTTTTTCTTTCTTAACAAATTCAACTACAAATCAGATCTTTCCTATTTTACCCAAAGATATGATTGCAAAACTCCACGAAAATTATTTGTTCTTTGTCTGGAAAGAAATAGATGACGACAATGCTGCCATTAGATTAATAACATCATGGGCAACAGACGAACAATATGTCGATGCATTTATTAATGATCTAAAGAAATTATAATTTATTATTTTGACAATCCTAAATAGGTTTTACCTGTGTAAAGTATTTAGAATCTATAAATAATATTATTTAACAAAAGATGTGCTTAATAACAAGGGGTTTATCTAATAATTTAGATAAACCCCTTGTTTATTGTCAATGATTAATACCCATTGTTTTGTGTTAAAGCACCACCACTTCGATCAATTTGAGCTTGAGGAATTGGGAAATATTCATTTTCAGGTTTAAAATTCAACCCTTTATATGCTGGTAAAATACCACCTTCAAAAGATGAATAACTTTCTAAAACTGCCTTTGCTTCACCCCATCTTACTAAATCATAAAAGCGATGACCTTCCATTGCCAATTCTAGACGGCGTTCAAAACGAACAGCTTTTCGCGCGTAAATTTGATCAGGAAAGGATAAATATGGTTTAACTACATAGACAGCAGCATTACTATTGCTGGCTGTTTTCTTCGCTGGCAAATTAGCTGCACGATTACGAATTGCATTAACATAATTCATTGCACCAGTCAAATTCCCAACTTCCACTTCACATTCTGCTGCCATCAACACAACATCAGCAAGACGAATTATATTTACATCTAGATCAGTGATGTATGCAGCACCAGAAGCTGTATGGCTACCAAATTGACTCTGCGGAATCATAGTTTTGATACCTACAAAAGGACCTCCATTCGTTACGTCTCTAATCCATGCATCTCCTGGCATTACACCGTAATCAAGATACCTTACTCCTCTACGTCCCACAGTATAATCTAATCGTGGATCAAATCTTAAGCTAACATCTAATTGATATTTTGTTTTAGCTGAGTCCGCTTTTGTATCGACCAATCCAAAATCTGATTTATACGGATTTAGACGAAATGTACCATCTAAAAGTGGTAACCCATTAGCGTCAACTTTATATGCATTTACTAAATCAATTGTTGGTTGATAAAACCCACAACAGCCAACGGGATTATTTCCATTCAATCCAGCTAACATATCCCCCACATTTGCATTGTCACCACTACCGTTAGGATTGATGGCATGTTTCGATACTAACAAAGCCTCAGGTCCATTTTCAGTTAATACATCAAAGTTATTTTGAAAAGGCATTGATAAAATATCTTTACCAGCCATAACCTCCTTGAATAAAATAAGCGCATCAGGATATTTCTTTTGATACAAATAAACTTTGCCCAAATATGCTTTAGCAATATTTTGATCCATTCTACCTGCCTCTTCATTAATTTTTGTTAGAGGTAAATTCTCAATACCAAACTTTAAATCTTCTATTATCTTTGGTAGCACATCATCTTTATTAGGCTTTACCTTGGCTTCATCTAAAGTAGTATTTTCATCTACATAAACAAGATTCTTAAATACTCTCCATAGATAAAAATAATAATGGGCGCGCAACACCCTTGCCTCACCTTCAATCTGCGTTGCCCTAGCTGCACTAATAGTTTTAGCTCCAGCCTGATCTACTTTTAATAGGCGTAAAGTGTTATTAGCCCGCAATACACCTTCATAATAAACTTCCCACATTTGGCTCAAGTTATCGTTTGAACTATTAGGTGTATGAAATTCAATCATATTCATATTCGGCTGATCAGTAGACGTAGAACCTTTATGTGCATTATCTGCTGCAACTTCACCAAATAACCACTGGCTTGGTGCCGATGAGTAATTACCCCAAGTTCCACTTACATTCCCATTCAATATTCCATAGGCTCCAATCAATATCCCTTCAATTCCTTTAGCATTTTCAACTTGTGGTTCTGCTAATTCTCCCTGTGGAAATTTTTCCAAAAAACCCTTACCGCAAGAAGCAAATAAAAGTGTAGTGGCTCCCAGTATCATATATATATTCTTTTTCTTCATGATATTTAAATTTTAATAATTAATAAAGCTTTAGAATCCTAAACTAAGACCTAACATGTATTGTCTTGCCTGTGGATAGACTCCAAAATCAACACCTAATGCTGGATAATCCGAAGGAGTAGCGGTTACCTCTGGATCTAACCCTTCATATTTAGTAATAGTAAACAAATTCGTTACAGCAAAATACATTCTAAACTTACGTACTGAACTATTTGCTCCAAATAGATTTTGAACAGGTAAATTATAACCTACCTGTAAATTCTTAAGCTTTAAAAAACTAGCATCTTGTACATAATAACTTGAAGATGCATATTCATATGGAGAAGCATCATTGACTTGAGAAGGAATCATACTTCCATTATTCTTTGGGCTCCATTCATCTAAGACACGAACACTTTTCTGTCCTTTGAAAACTCCGAAGTCGGTAAAATAACGTGTTGCTTCATAATTTTGATTTCCTTTAGAACCGTAGAAATAAGCCATAAAATCAAAGTTTTTATACGTTGCATTGATATTTAATGAATATACAAAATCAGGATGTGGACTTCCTATTATTGTTCTGTCATTAGCATCAATTACCTTATCACCATTTATATCAGCATACTTAAGCCCTCCTATGCGTGATTTTCCATCCGCATAAGGTGCACTTGCGATATCAGCAGCATCTTGATAAATTCCGACAACTTTATATCCATAAAATGCACCTAGTGGTTCACCAGCTTTTAAAATAGAAGTTTCCATACTACGGAAAGCTCCATATACTTGTTGACTAATTGAAGGAGCTAAAGACACAATTTTATTTACATTTCTTGAGATATTAGCTGAAAGATCAAGCGTGAATGGTTTTTCTTGTTTCTTGCCATAATGATAATTTAGTGAAAACTCAACTCCTTTATTTTGCATATCACCAATATTAACATAAGGTGCATCAGCTCTTCCTACACCAACTGCTGGTAACGGAAGAGGATAAAGCATATCTGTAGTTTTCTTATTATACCAGTCAAATGATCCATCAAAATCACCATTCATTATGGAAAAGTCCAATCCGAGGTTTAATGCGGATACCTGCTCCCACTTAATTGCAGGGTTACTATATGCATTTTGCCATACACCGGAACTAAGTGGTCCGTTGATCGGATAAGAAGATGAGTTTACATCAACTTTATAACGATTTACATATTGATTTTGTGGAATACGCTGATTTCCTGTTACTCCATAACCAGCACGGATTTTAAGATCATTCAACCATGAAGATCCCTTTAAAAACTCTTCTTCCGATAATCGCCAAGCAGCACTTACACCAGGAAATACTCCATATTTATTGTCTGGTCCAAATGTTGACGATCCATCTCGTCTTACAGTACCACTCAAAATATAACGATCTTTAAAAGAATAGTCTACTTTTCCGAATATGGAGAACAATGAACCCACGGTTCCCTCCCCATTTCCAAAAATATCTTTTGACGCAGCATCAATATAAAAATAATCTAAACTTTCAGTCGTAAAGAAACCGTTTCCTCGAGCAGATATTTGTCTATATCTGCTGGATATTGCTTCGGTACCCAACAAAATATTTAGATTATGTTCATCATTAAATTTCGCTTTATAATTTAAGGTATTTGTCCATGTCCACTCTTTATTAATTCCAGAAGATTCGATCATTCCGTTGTTGAAACTTCCTTCTGTAAATTCTGGATTCGGATAGGTATATGAAACTGTATTATAATTTTCATATTTCATACCCATACTTGTGCGGAAAGTTAAGCCTTTTAGTAAATCATACTCTCCATAGACATTACCAAAGAATAAATTACTTTTATTCTTATTATCTTGAGCACGAGATGCTATGGCTACTGGATTTTCTCCGTTACCATACTGTCCACCAACAGAACCTGCAAAATTTCCACCTTCATCATATACAGGGATTAAATTGTGTATTCTGTATGCAAAACCAAGGGCACTCCCTTCCCCTATATAATCACCAGCAGTATTTGTATTCACCCCCATGCCAAAGCCTTCAGTAAAAGAATACTGAATATTTTCCCCAAATCTCAATTTTTTATCAAAAGCAGAAAATGACATATTAGAGCGGACATTATATTTTTCAAAACCCGTATGAATAATAGTACCCTTTTGATTTAGATATCCTCCTGAAAAAGCATAATTTGCATTCTCCCCCCCACCCGTAGCACTTAATTGATAAGATTGGGTTGGTGCATTTTGAGATAATGCATCAAACCAATTGGTACCAGCCTTATTTGCTTTTGTAATCTGATAAAAATCGGCTCGACTTGAAGCATCATATTTGTATTTTGACATATCAAGATCGGCAGGTTTAATATCATGACCTAATTTAGCACCTGCAATAATGTAATCTGGCAATGTATTGTTTTTTCCATCTAATCTATTTTCAATATCTAAAACTTGTTGTGGACTTAACATTTTAGGAAAACGACTACTGTTAGGAACCTGTATTCCAAAATAGGCATCCAAATTAATTTGTGGTTTCCCCGATTTACCCATTTTTGTTGTCACAATCACGACACCATTATTTGCGCGAGATCCATATATTGAAGCTGCAGATGCATCTTTTAGAACCTGCATACTTTCGATATCATTTTGATTCAACCAACTTAATTTCCCTTCATACGGCACGCCATCAATAATGTATAATGGTTCATTATTGTTAATAGTACTATAACCACGGATCTTAATCTGCGGTGTCGCACCAGGAGCTCCGTCCGTTACAACTTGAACACCAGTTGCACGTCCTTGTAAAGATTCTACGGCACTTGCGGCCGGTGTACTTTTTAACTGATCAACATTCACGACAGAGACAGCTCCGGTCAGATCTTTTTTACGTTGTGTGCTGTATCCAGTTACTACTACCTCATCCAAATCACCAGTTTGTCCTTGCATCCCAACAATTAGTGGTAGCGATGTTGATGTCACATTCACAGATTGCTTTGAAAAACCGACATAGGTAATTTCCAATACATCATTTAAGGCTGCATCAATCTGAAAATTACCCTCCGCATCGGAAGAGGTCGCTAAAGTCTTTCCAACGACTCTAATTGTTGCTCCAGCGATGGGTTCTTTAGTCGTGGCATCCTGAACTTTTCCTCGAACAGGGTTTTGCGTAATCTGTGTGTTGACTACATAACTTGACACATCAGCAAATTTTGACATCGGATTACCTAATGACTGATGGCTAATTAACACGAGCGCTGTGGACGCCCAAAGGGAGTATTTTATCGATTTTTTATGCTCAATAAAATCCTCGTTAAGAAACTGTAATAGTTTTCTCATAATGTGAAAAAGGTTTAATTTGGTAATTTAATCAGTGCTAAACCCTATTGAAAGAATCTCCCCTAGCACCATATGTTTAGTTGTTACCTAATGTACGCAATCGATTGATTTTTCATAATTATTCCGAAAAAATGTTTTTAACATTACCATAACATATTGATAATTAACGATTAAAATTATAAAGCCTTATTGTAACAAATACATCATGTAACAAAAAAAAGACAATTTAACTTAATATCCATTAGTTTAAAGAATGAATTTAAATGATCAAGATCCACTCTAGATTAATTCTTAACAAAAATGATTTACCTCGAAAAAAAATAATCAGAATCTATTTAATTCGACTTATTTTCAAGTTTTAATGACAGAAATCATAGATATGTTCAAAACATAAAAAGGCAGTCCTAATATTAGGACTGCCTTTTATCTGCTTAGTTTTTATTTACCTATGCTGTCTTTTTACCAATACTTGCTAAAAATAAATAGCCGATTGCTCCTGAAAATAAAGATCCGATGAGTACTGCAAATTTTGCTTCTTCAATAAGCATGGGATCAGTAAAAGCTAATATAGATACAAAGATAGACATCGTAAACCCTATACCGCCTAGTAAACCTACTCCAAAAATATGTTTCCAATTTGCACCTTCAGGCAACGTACATAACTTTAATTTCGTAGCAATGAAAGATATCCCTAATATCCCAACAGATTTTCCAACCAATAAACCGCCTATTATACCAATACCCAAAGCAGTGGTCAATCCGTGCACCATTTCACTTTGTATAGTAATATTGGTATTTGCGATTGCAAATAAAGGGATAATGATAAAATTGACGGGAGAAGTGAGTATATGTTCCAATTTTTCTAACGGTGATTCATCGTCTGTTGCATTTGTTGGTAATGATAGTGCTACCAATACCCCCGCAATGGTGGCATGTATCCCTGAGTGATGAATAAAATACCAGATAAATACTCCTGGTATTAAATAGGCCCATATTTTTTTTACTCCAGAAAAATTAAGCAACAATAAGAAAGCAAAAATTCCTAATGCAATGAATAAATAATTATAATGCAGATCGCCGCTATAGAACAATGCAATAACTAAAATAGCCAACAAATCATCAACGATTGCTAAAGCCGCTAAAAAGATTTTTAGACTTGCCGGAACCCGATTACCCAATAAAGTGATCACAGCCAAGGCGAAAGCGATATCTGTAGCCATAGGGATACCCCAACCATGCTCAGTTGGTAATCCTTTATTAATAAACAAATAAATAAGGGCTGGTAAAATAGCTCCACCCACAGCAGCTAATATGGGGAGTAATGCTTTCTTTGGAGAAGATAATTCCCCCTCTACCAATTCACGCTTGATCTCTAAACCTACCAAAAGGAAAAATATTGCCATCAAACCATCGTTAATCCAAAGCAGTACCGAATAGTTTAACTGAATATGATCTGTTTCAAAACCTAGAGTTGTATTTAATAGCTTACTGAATGAATCTGCTAAGGGACTATTGGCTACTATTAAAGAAAGAATAACACAGATAAATAACAGAATACCGCCAATATTACTAGACTGTAAAAACTGCTTGAAAATTTTTAGATTAATTAATTTTGACATGAAGACTGTTTCATTTAGTGATCAATAAGGAAATATACAAGCTCCAAAATGACTGCGGAACTTTAACTATGTAATTCTACTAAGATAAGTTTTTCTTTTATAATAACAGGTTTTTTTGCCTCAATAATCATGGTTTTAGAATGAAAAAAAACCTCCAATGTTAACAAAATCAAATACACAAAACACTTAACAAAAACTTCACATACATTTTACGCAGAGATTAAAAACGATACTTATCTTTATAATAAATAAAAAACAGAAAGATGATTAAAGATTTTGAAGTACAAACATTAGAAAGCTACACGGATGTAATCGAATTTACATTTGATGGAGATGATTTATTATCGGGTGAAGATTAACCTACATTTATAAACAATTTGTCGCACGCTTAAAGCGTGTTTTTTTTATCTTATACATTCATAAAACAAAAAGGACCAATACAAAAAAGACCAATATAAATAATCAATCCTTTAATATTATACCTATAAACGATGCTAATTAAACAGGTGCATTTTGGCTGATCCATACCATACATTAGCAATGATCAAATTAATTATTCAGTATATAAAATCTTTATTTTTTCAACCAGCTAAACCAACCGGAGCTCCATTCTTTCTTTTTCTCTAATGCCTTTTCATGCTTCGGAAAAAACTTTAGAATATTTTGTATTTTTTGTTTACCGTTTTCTGTATCATTCAATTCAAATGATGCTTCGGCAGACATCAACAACATTTCGCACCAATCATCATCTTCTTCCCAATTCTGACTTTTATACATTTCGTCAGACTCTTGAGCAATTCGAATGACATTGTTCCAGTCATTTAAATGAAAATAAGTACGGATTAGATGAAGCAGTATTAAATGAAAATCACCATGTGATTCCTCTTCTTCCAAAGTTGCTTTTGTAGAGCTATACGCCACCAATAAATCCTGCAATGCTGCTGTATAGTTTGCAGTTAAAAAGTATGACTTCCCTCTGAGATAATGTAACTTGCGATAATCTATTAATGCCATCTCCTGTATGGGTTTTGTCGCTTCATAGTTATTAGCACAAGCAATACATTGTTCATATTGTTCCAATTGGAAATAGTTTTGCATTAACATGTACCAATTTGAAGCATCATCAGGTTTACTTTCCAGCTCTTTCTGCCAATCTTTTAACGTTTCAGAATCTCCACGATGATTGATTAAATCAAAACGAGCATTTTGAATTTCCATATAGGCCTGACGCGTAACAAATAAATCTTCCTCATCGTATTCAGCATATTTTGAAGATTGAATCAATTCATCATATTCCCGAGAAATTGTTTTTAAACGCTCTTCAGCTTCCTTAATATACCCGAGCTTAAATTCGCATTTCGTTACATAAGCTGAAATTCGAAGGTAGTTTGGTAAATCAAATTCTTTAAAACTATCATCCAATAATTCATGATAATTGATTAGTGCATCTTCAAATTCATTTTTTTCAAAATAGGCATCTGCCATGGTATTATACAGCTCCCAGAATCTACTATACGTCAGTCCTTCTTTACAGATCTCAATCACTTCATCGTATTTTCGTTTACTGCTCAGCGCTAATGCATAATTATTACAGCACATGGACATGAGCTGATGGTTAATGAAGTAATTCGCTTCAAATTTATTTTCGTGGAAATAAGCTTTAAATGCGAGGTATGCTCTTTCAAAAAACTGTAAGCGATAATTCAATAAGGTCATATCGAGTATTGGTGAGCCAATTGAATTTTCGAATTCCGAAAATTCGCAACCAGAATTAAAATAGTCAATAGGTCCATCTTCCGGCCAATTTAATACGACGGGCAATTGTTTATGAACTTCGTAATAAGTGAGTATATAACGGTATATAGTAACTGAAAAACCACCTAATTCGACAGCTTTTACCAGATAGGGTAAAGCTTCTTCATAGTTACCACCTTCAAGAATATAAGTTCCCGCAAAGTGATAGGGTACAAACCAATCTGGATTAAGATCTATATAACGTTTTGCTTCGATGAGAGGATCGGATAAGTCCAATCCCAGTTCTTCACGAAAATTACGTTGGACCATAATTGCAAAGTAAATACATTGCTTGTTTTCTAAGCCACCATTTAATAGATCTATTACCTGTTCATAATACTTAAATATCTCTGCATCAAGTTCAGGATCTTCATTTCCATATAACACAGCCTTAGTACCGGCCCAACCGATCATGTCATAATCATGATAATCCATTGCAAGCTGTCCTATATCTAGGTAAAGCAATACATTATTGGAAAGAATATCATGTTTGTATTTTTTAAATTCAGCTAAGGCTTGTTGATGTTGATCTAAATTTTCACGGAGTATCATTGCTTTAAAGAGTAAACTCTCTGTTAGCAAAGCACATTTACTAATACGATCATGAGCGTATAGCACTTCATAAATAGATAATAATTCATTGATATTACCTATAGATTCATTAAACTTTTCATGCAAATAATTTAAATCAGCTTTAAAACGGCATACGTTCTCCAGTTCATCTTCATGAATACTCAACCTATCTATATACGATGCATACTCATCGTAATCTAGATCTTTATAAAAGAATCGTGTTGTTTCCAACAAACCAAAAAGAGCGGCCTCATTATTGGGCTCTATTTCAAGAATAGATTTATAAATTGTAATAACTTCCTGAAAATCTTCTAATAATAATTCCTTACTATCTTCTTCTGAATTTTGAAAATCAAGTTCTTTAAGTACGGTAGCTTTTAAAATTAGAGTGGGGATATCTTGAGGGTTCAGTACCAGAAAAACTTCTAATTCGGACAAACAATCCTCATATCTTCCTTCCTCATACAAATTAACTAAATCTTGAAACTTCATAAACTACGGCTCTTTTATATAAAAATAAAAATATATTCCAAACTTCAAAAAAGTTAAAAAAAATAAAGCTTAAAAGAGCTCATTATTAAAACGATAAATAATCGAAAGTCTGTAACAACAAAAAAGGAACCCTGATGGGTTCCTTTCCAATATCTAACAAATTGACTCAGGGTTAAAACTCTATTTTACTGCGTCAATAACTGCTTTGAAAGCATCTGGGTTGTTTAAAGCTAAATCAGCTAAAACCTTACGGTTTAAACCAATATTTTTAGCGTTTAATTTACCAATCAACACTGAATAAGATAATCCTTGTTGACGGGCTCCAGCGTTAATACGTTGAATCCATAAAGCTCTAAACTCGCGTTTTTTGGTTTTACGGTCGCGGTAAGCGTACTGTAAACCTTTTTCTACTGTATTTTTAGCAATAGTATAAACTTTGCTACGTGATCCATAATAGCCTTTCGCTAATTTAAGGATTTTTTTACGTCTTCTTCTCGAAGCAACTGCGTTAACCGAACGTGGCATATTTTTAAAATTATTTGGTAAAAGGCGTCATGTTTCTCAATGATCTTACAACCCTGTACCCGGTTAAAAAATTATTATTAATTAAATCGAATAAAACTTATTTACCGATAGCAAGCATACGTTTAACGTTGCCCATATCGCCATCAGATACATAACTTGTTGTTGTTAAGTTACGTTTACGTTTTGTGCTCTTTTTTGTCAAGATGTGGCTTTTGAAAGCGTTTTTTCTTGCGATTTTACCTGTTCCAGTAAGCTTAAAACGTTTTTTAGCGCTGGAATTGGTTTTTACTTTTGGCATAATACTTTAAATTTTATATCAATCTGTTAGAATTTTTTTATTATTTTTTAGCTACCAATTTAGGCGCCAAAGTTAAAAACATACGTTTTCCTTCTAATTTCGGTAATAATTCAACTTTACCTACTTCTTCTAACGCTTGTGCAAAACGCAATAACAGGATCTCCCCTTGTTCTTTGTGTACAATTGCACGGCCTTTAAAGTGTACGTAAGCACGAACTTTTTCACCGCTTTCAAGAAATTTGATCGCATGTTTCAATTTGAAGTCAAAATCATGTTCACTGGTATTAGGTCCGAAACGGATTTCCTTAATAACAGTTTGTTTTGCATTAGCTTTGATTTCTTTTTGTTTCTTCTTTTGCTCGTAAACAAATTTACTGTAGTCGATAATTTTACAAACCGGCGGAACAGCATTTGGCGAAATCTCAACTAAATCAAGTTCCAATTCATCTGCAAGCTCTAAAGCTTTACGTGTAGGATATACTCCTGTTTCCACATTGTCACCTACCAAACGTACCTCAGGCACACGGATTAGTTCATTAATGCGGTGATCTGGTTCTTTCTTCCTCATTGGTGGTCTAGGACCACCTGGTCTTTTTAATGCCAAATGTTTAAATATTTAAACGGTTATTTCTTTAATTAATACTTCTCTAAATTCGTCAGCAGTCATGGATCCCATGTCTACTGAACCATGTTTACGCACAGAAATCGTGCCACTCTCAGCCTCTTTCTCCCCTACAATCAACATATAAGGCAGTTTTTTCACCTCTGCATCTCTGATTTTGCGACCCACTTTTTCATCACGCAAGTCTATCAGTCCGCGAATATCGGAATTATTTAGCGATTCTAAAAGGTTTTTCGCATATTCTTCATATTTTTCTGACACTGGCAAGACGATAAATTGTTCTGGGGCAAGCCATAATGGAAATTCTCCAGCACAATGTTCGATCAATACAGCAATAAAACGCTCCATAGAACCAAATGGTGCTCTATGAATCATCACTGGTCTATGCTTTGCATTATCAGAACCTGTATACTCCAGTTCGAAGCGCTCAGGTAAATTATAATCCACTTGAATAGTACCTAGCTGCCATCTACGTCCCAAAGCATCCTTCACCATGAAATCCAGTTTAGGTCCATAGAAAGCTGCCTCGCCATATTCCACGACAGTCGATAATTCTTTTTCTGCAGCGGCCTCGATAATTGCACTTTCTGCAAGAGCCCAATTTTCATCTGTACCAATATATTTGGTGCGATTTTCTGGATCTCTTAACGAAATCTGTGCAGTATACTCTTCAAAACCCAATGCTTTGAAAACATACAATACCAAGTCAATCACTTTTTTAAATTCTTCCTTCACCTGATCTGGGCGACAGAATAAATGTGCATCATCTTGTGTAAACCCTCTTACACGTGTCAAACCATGTAATTCTCCAGATTGCTCGTAACGGTAAACCGTCCCAAATTCTGCAAAACGTACAGGAAGATCTTTATAAGAGCGTGGCTTTGTTTTATAAATCTCACAGTGATGCGGGCAGTTCATCGGCTTCAAGAAAAACTCTTCGTCTTCAACTGGAGTTCTTATCGGCTGGAATGAATCTTCGCCATATTTATCATAGTGCCCAGATGTTACGTACAATTGTTTATTACCGATATGAGGTGTCATCACAGGTTCATAACCTGATTTTAACTGAGCTCTTTGTAAAAAATCTTGTAATTTTTGACGCAAAGCTGCTCCTTTTGGCAACCACAATGGTAATCCTGCTCCTACTTTCTCTGAAAAAGCAAACAACTCTAATTCCTTACCTAATTTACGATGATCACGCTTTTTTGCTTCTTCAATGAACTTTAAATATTCTGTTAATTCCGAAGCTTTTGGAAACGTTACCCCATAGATACGAGTCAATTGTTTACGAGACTCATCACCTCTCCAGTATGCACCGGCAACATTTGTTAATTTGATCGCTTTGATAAATCCCGTATTAGGAATATGTGGTCCACGACATAAATCGGTAAATTCTCCCTGTGTATAGAATGTAATCTTTCCATCTTCCAGATCTTTAATCAGATCTAATTTATACTCGTCTCCTTTTTCAGTAAAATATGCAATAGCATCAGCTTTAGAAACAGCTTTACGTTCGAAAATTTCTTTACGTTTTGCTAATTCTAACATCTTATCTTCAATTTGCTTAAAATCATCAGATGAGAATTCACGATCTCCAAAATCAACGTCATAATAGAAACCCGTCTCGATCGCGGGACCTATACCAAACTTGATACCTGGGTAAAGATCTTCTAATGCCTCTGCCAATAGATGCGCAGAAGAATGCCAAAAGGTAGATTTACCATTTGTATCATTCCAGGTCAACAACTTTACTGCAGAATCTTCTTCAATAGGACGAGATGAGTCCCAAATCTCTCCATTCACTTCGGCGGCTAACACATTTCTAGCTAAACCTTCCGAGATTGACAATGCTACTTGAGCAGCTGATGTTCCTTTTTCGTACTCACGAACGGAACCGTCAGGTAATGTAATTTTAATCATCAACAAATATGATTATTTTTAGTAATTATTTATAAAACAACACCTTACAGACACACAACATACTAAATTGTTAATTATCTATAAGGCTTAATAAATTAAATCTATTCCTAGATCTATTATCCATCAAATATACTGAAAATAATCCATAATTGTACTTTTAAGTCTTTATTGCACTCCCATCATTGATCGACACATTTTTAGTTCTCCCCCTCACTTGGAAGAGGGCACATCATAATGCAAATGTAGCATAGGAATATTCATTATAGAAATGCTGAACTAACAGTTTATGATAAAAATTCGTTAATGATAAATATGAAGATAAATAGAATCCTGTCTGCGCCAAATAAGATCGTCAAGTGATTTGACTATCTAATCTAAAAGTAATGAATTGAAAACAATCCCGATATCACAATCTTTTTTATTATTTTTGCAATCTTAAATTCATTACTATGTCACATCAAGTTCCAGAAGACGGCACTTTACTTCCGTTGATGGAAGAGTTCTATACAATTCAGGGAGAGGGATTTCACACAGGAAAAGCTGCATATTTTATTCGATTGGGAGGATGTGATGTGGGGTGTCACTGGTGCGATGTTAAAGAAAGCTGGGATGCCGCTTTACACCCGCTAACTTCTGCTGATCAGATTATTGAAAATGCAAAAAAATATCCAGCAAAAACAGTTGTCATCACGGGAGGAGAACCTTTAATCTACAATTTGGATTACTTAACAAAAGGTCTTCACGCAGCTGGAATCCAAACTTTTATAGAGACATCTGGTGCCTATCCACTAAGTGGCGAATGGGATTGGATCTGTCTTTCTCCAAAGAAATTTAAAGCTCCAAGAAAAGATGTTTTAGAAGCTGCCGGTGAATTAAAAGTCATTGTTTTTAATAAAAGTGATTTTGAATGGGCTGAAGAACATTCTAAATTAGTAAACAACGACTGTAAATTATATTTGCAACCTGAATGGTCCAAATATCCTGAAATGACCCCACTGATCATTGATCATGTCAAAGATAATCCTAAATGGAATATCTCACTTCAGACACATAAATATTTGAACATCCCTTAATCTAAATTTGGGATTAATAATAAATCATAAAGGCGATCAATGATCGCCTTTATTTTTGAATGAATATTTTTTCGACTCTATTTCAAGTACTTCTCCTGAAAATCTGGAAGTGAATATTGTTGTACTTCGGAACTAATCTTCAAATCCTTAACCAGAATATTACCTTGCTCATCAGTATCAATAAAATCTAAAGTAGGTTTCAGAACAATCTTCCCATTAAAATCCAATAAACCTTGCTTATTGTTTTCAGAAAATAGCAAATATGATCCTACAAAGTTGCTGATATTGCTTAACCCTCCAATAAGTGACACTCCTGAGGCATTAATGATACCATATCGATCTTCTATTGCATACACCATGTTCTCATCATTAACAGCATAAAGTACTTCAAAACCTACATGATTTATTTTTTTTGCCTCATCATCAATAATCCAAAACAAACTACTACTATCAGAAACTATTGCTCTTTGTTTATTCAATACATCTATTGAATAAAAATTTGCAGGCTCCACTATTGTTCCATCCGTTTTTTTAACCCCAAACAAATGTTCATCACCATATGCGGCATTCTGCTGTGAAAACCATTTTAAAGGTGCTTTGAGTTCAAATGCATCTTGAAAAACACTTGCATCATCCAAGTTACTACCTTCATTTTCTGAAAGCTTAACAATTTTAACCTCATGAGGTAATTCAAATTCTTTTAAGTCACTTAGTTTAGTCAAAGCTGAGACTTCAAAACCTAAAGAATTATGCACCTGATCATTTAATTTCAGAACTGCTCCTGGTACATTAATCAAAAAGGGCAAACTACTTAGATAATAACTCGGTAGATCCGGAGCATACCAAATTGTCATTGCAACTTCACCTAAATAAGGGTCCACAACTTTCAACAATGCTTTTATACAGGAAACACCGTTGATGGTTTCTTTTTCGGACCCGTTCTCCAAGATAAGATAAGCATCTTTTGGATCAGTCGGATTCTTCAATAAGGGATAATCTGAAGAAAGCACATCCTGTGAAAGTAGATCATCACCTTTTGTAAATGAATATTCCTGTTTTTTAGTTCGATCTGCAATCAGAACGTGCCCTAGATTATCAACTGATTTAATCTTTGAAGGTGAGGTAAAAATCGTAACCTCTTGAGCAGTGGTTCCTCCTTTTAAAAATGGCTCATAGAAATCTAACGCAAATTCAGGCACAGACTTTTCTAATTCTTCCACAGCGATCTGCCCTTTAAAACTCAATTTCATCTGCCATAAGTTATCCTGAGCTGCAGCAGAATGGGATAACAGTATAGTAAGAAATACAACATGAACCAATTTTTTCATACATTACAAATATAGCTCCTAAACAACAAAAGATAGACCAAAACGATCTATCTTTCACAATTAAAATTAATTTACTTTATTTCTTCAAATTTTATTGTTTTAAATACAATAGTGAACCATGGTTTACATATTCTGTTCTGCTAATTGCATCATCACAAAATAACATACCTAACACCATTATTTCTTTATTAAAAGTTCTTTACAACGTTATTATGCTTTTGGTTTTCACAGCTTGGTCACATGCAAAAGCAATACGTAAACTATTCAAAGCATCTTCCGATTGCTTCTTTAAATCCAAATCCTCTACAATTGCTTTTTGAAAAAATAACTGTTCTCTGTTACAAAGATCTTGATGCGTAGGTTCGTCTTCTAAATGAATCCATTCATCCGCATTTAAAAATTCATTATTCACATCAATATCAGCATGATGTACACGAATTGATTCTGTTTTGGTGTGTGCTTCCACCCAATCTGAAACCCCTTCTCTGACAGCATGATTTGGCACAATAGATACCGCCCCTTTAGGGCCAAACACATCTTTAACAAAAAAAGCAGTTTGACTAACCATAGGCCCCCATCCTGCTTCATACCATCCTACAGAACCATCATCAAAATGTAACTGAAGCTGTCCATAATTATAATTCGTTTCGGGTATATCATTTGTCAATCGTGCTCCGATAGCGGAAACTTGAACAGGCTTAGCGTCTGTCATCTGACACATTACATCAATATAATGAACGCCACAATCTACTATTGGACTCAAGCTATTCATTAAATTACGGTGTACATCCCACATATAGCCATGACTCTGCTGATTGAGATTCATACGCATGACCAAAGGTGTTCCCATCTTACGGCTAATTGCGATAAACTTTTTCCATGAAGGGTGATATCGTAAAATATATCCTACAACCAATTTTTTATTATACTTTATTGCGGCATCGATAACATTTTGAGCCCCTAATACCGTATCTGCTAAAGGTTTTTCAAGAAAAACATGTGCTCCTGCCTCAAAAGATCTGATTGCATAATTTTCATGCGTATCGGGATAGGTTGAAATACAGACTGCATCTGGTTTTGTTTGTAGCAGTGCCTCTTCAAAATCATCAAATTCAGGATAAGCTGCCTGAAGAGATTTATTCAATCTACTTTTACTTTCTCCCCTGGATACCAGCCCAACAATTTCAAAACCCGGTAAGTCATGATAGGCGCGGGCATGAGATGCTCCCATGTTACCACACCCGACTACTAATATCTTAATTCCTACGTCCATACCTAAACAAATGGTGTTTTTCCCGGCTGAGGAATCCCGCGATTATCAGCTTGCATTTTCCAATCATATTCTAATGAAGTAGGGCCTAAAACTTCTGTCGATTGCATAATCTGATCATACGTAATCGCTTTCCCCGTATAAGCGGCCGTTCGAGACCAAATTGCAAGTAGGGTACTATTCGCAAGGTGTGGTCCATCGTTAATCGCTTTTTTATCACGGATGGCTGCGAAAAGTTCGTCATGCTGGGTTTGATACATATTATTGTTCCGTCCAGTAAACTTCCACGCTTTGTCACCATAAATCTCGAAATTTGAAGGAATATTTAAGTTTGCACGACCGTTCTTTCCTATGACGTCCACTGAATTTCGGGAATCAGTTCCATTTTGTTGACGACAAGAATGAAAGGCCTTTAATCCATTTCCATAATCAAATTCAATAGACATATGATCATAAACGTTGCCGAATTTATCCAACTCTCGGGACTGTCTTCCTCCAGTTGCAATAATAGTCTTAGGAACAATATCTCCTAATGCCCAAGACATCATATCAACACTATGTATAGCTTGCTCGACAATAAGATCGCCAGAATATCTTTGGAAATAGAACCAATTACGTAACTGATACTCTAAATCTGACCAACCGGCCTGTCTTTCCTTATGACTTAATTCTCCTCCAAATCTAAAAGTAGAAACAGATTGTATATCACCAATATCACCTTGTTTTATCTTTTGAAAGATTTCACGGTTTGGTGTTGCATACCTAAAACAGAAACCACTTACCAAACAGAGATTCTTTTCTTTAGCAATCTTTACGCTTTCAAATACTCTTTTCAAGTTTGGAATATCTACTGCAACAGGTTTTTCACAAAAGATGTGCTTTCCTTTTTTGACGGCCTCTTCCAAATGATCTGGTCTAAAGTTTGGTGGAGAACAAAGTAAAACCACATCCACATCGGTATTCATCAATTTTTGAAATCCTAAAAATCCTAAAAAGATGTTTTTGCTATCGACCTTTACTTGATCATTTGATATCTGTCTCAATGAATCTAAACATAGGTCTACTTGATCTTGGAAGATATCTGCAACAGCGGTAATGACGACATTTGGATCTGCGCGCAATGCTTGAGAAGCGGCCCCTGTCCCCCTACCGCCACAGCCTACAAGTCCGATCTTAATTTTCTTTGGTGCACTGTTTGCATACAAATTAAGGCTTGATGTAGCCAGAGCAGTCCCCAGAACTACGGTATTTGTTTTCTTTAGAAAAGAACGGCGATTTAGATTTTCTAAATTCATATTTTAGCTTATTATTTTCGATTGTACAAGTCCCTATTCTTCTTACAGATAGCGAGAATTTAAAATTAATATTAAATTTTATACTAAAAAAGTATAAATAGCTTCCAAATGTAATAATGTTGTGCATCATAACGACATCACGTTAAAAGAAGCTTGAAGCACACTCTAACGTAATTTCTATCGCTTATTAAATATTTTAGTAAGGTAAAAAATGTTTAATTTCAATGCAGAAATGTCATATTTACGCTATCTCTATTTTATTTTTCTCAATTAATAGCTATTTAAATTTGATTTCTATTAACAAAATACTATTTTTGACACATTATTAATACAAACATGATTTTTGCTCACGGACATCACTTTCATATGCATCATCGCCATTGCGGCGATATGTAATAAGTGTGTTTCTACGTGAAGCATTTTTTCCCTTGTGTTTGATTTCTATTTATTAATAATTTACAGCTAACATTATAAAGCTTTGAAAAATCTTAAAATTGCTATCCAAAAATCGGGTAGATTAAACGAAAAATCAGTTCAATTACTTAAAAACTGTGGTCTAGACTTCGAAAATTATAAAAGTTCTTTAATAACAACCGTTTCCAATTTCCCTCTTGAAATTCTTTTCCTTCGTGATGATGATATTCCAGGATATGTAGAGCAAGGAATTGCTGATCTAGGAATAGTTGGTGAAAATGTCATTGATGAAACTGAATCTGAAGTTAATTATCTACAACGTCTAGGTTTTGGAAAATGTACTTTAAAACTAGCGGTTCAGAAAGATAGTGATATTAAAGATTTAAGAGATCTTAATGGAAAATCTATTGCAACATCTTATCCTGTTATATTAAAGAAATTTTTAGACGAATACCGCATCGATGCAGATATTCAGATGATATCAGGATCTGTTGAAATTGCACCTGGCTTAGGTTTGAGTGACGCTATATGTGATATCGTCTCTACAGGTGGTACCCTTAAAAATAATGGTTTAAAACAGTTTGCTGATGTCCGCAAATCTGAAGCAATTCTTATCGGTCGCCCAGGGTTGGAGGATAACGAAATCTTAGCTGAACTTTTACAGCGAATCCAGTCGGTGTTAATGGCAAAAGAAACCAAGTACGTTGTTCTGAATGTTGAGAAAGTTAATTTACCAACTATAACAGGTCTTCTACATGGGGTAAAGTCGCCTACTGTTGTTCCATTAGCAGAAGAAGGTTGGGTTGCCGTTCATACTGTTATTTCAGAAGATGATTTCTGGGGTAAGATCAACAAGCTAAAGTCTGCAGGTGCCCAAGGAATTGTGGTCATGCCGATCGAAAAAATTATTATGTAGTTAATAAGCGGTTACGCTTAAAATAAAATTCATGATGCTTAAAACTTTTGAATATGCTAAGTTAAATTCCATTGAATTACAGGAATTAACAACGCGTAATACTGATCCTTCGCATGCTATCCAAGATACTGTCTTAGATATTATACAAGAAGTTCGTCAAAATGGTGATAAAGCTTTGATTAGCTATGCACAACAATTTGACAAAGTTGAATTAGAAAAACTTTACCTTGATGCTAACGATATTGATGTATTGGCATCAACGATTAATCGCGAACAACAAAGGGCTTTAGAAATTGCGTTCCAGAATATTCATAAATTCCACTCTTCACAAGTAAAGCGTGAGCGAGTTGTAGAGACTACAACAGGTGTAAAATGCTGGCGGGAGATCCGCCCTATTGAAAAAGTGGGTCTTTATATACCGGGAGGCTCCGCTGTTCTACCAAGTACACTATTAATGTTAGGTGTACCGGCACGAATTGCGGGATGTAAAGAAATCATTGTTTGTTCTCCTCCCCAAAAAAGTGGAAAAATAAACGGTTTCGTAGCCTATTGTCTCAAATTATTAAAAATTGAACGCATTTACCTTGTCGGTGGTGCTCAAGCTATAGCGGCAATGGCTTTTGGATCGGAAACGATCCCTAAAGTTGATAAAATATTTGGACCTGGCAATCAATTTGTGACAAAAGCAAAAAGCATTGTTCAAGGTATGGCAAATGTAAGTATCGACATGCCTGCTGGTCCATCTGAAGTTTTAGTAATTGCTGATGAAACTGCCACACCTGCTTATGTAGCTGCAGATCTATTAGCTCAAGCTGAACATGGTACTGACAGTCAGGCTGTACTCGTAGCAACTTCCAAAGATATCATTGAAGCTGTAAATCTTGAATTAGAAAAGCAACTTGCTATTTTACCCCGTTTTGAATTAGCAAGCAAAGCAATCGAGAACTCCTATGCGGTGTTAGCAACTGATTTAAATGAGGCGCTTGCGTTTAGTAATTATTATGCTCCAGAACATCTGATCCTAGAAACTGATCAATGGGAACGTCTTGTCCGTCTTATTTTAAATGCAGGTTCCGTCTTTTTAGGACACTTAACGCCTGAAAGTGCTGGAGATTATGCTTCCGGAACAAACCATACTTTACCTACATCAGGATATGCAAGATCTTATTCGGGTGTATCCGTAGATTCATTTGTAAAAAAGATTACTTTCCAGCATATAAGTCAGGAAGGACTACTTAATATTGGTTCTACTGTGGAGATCTTAGCAGAATTAGAGGGACTTCATGCACATAAGAATGCTGTTACCATTCGAAAAGAAAATTAATAATTTCAAATCAAAAGAAAAGCCTTTCAGAAAATCTGAAAGGCTTTTTTATTAAAATCTTATTTCGAATTAGTTTTTCAATGCTTCACCAACTTTTTTAGCTTTGTCACCTACAGCTTTAGCTGCATCTTTAGTACCTTCAACGGCAGATTTTCCAGCTTTAGCTGTTGCGTCAGCAGCTTTATCGATAGCATGACCAGTTGCATGAGCGGCATCCTTCACACCTTCTTCAACATCACCCGCGACTTTAGCAGTACCTGCCGTAATTTTTTCCCAAGCAGTTTTTGTCTCGTCTACAGTTTTACGTGCAGCTTCTTCAGCTTTCTTATCTCCTTTTGCTATTGCAGCATCTAGATCTTTTTGAGCTTGCTCATATTTAGCTTTCGCTTCAGCAGCAGCAATGTCTGCATGTTTATCTAAACTATCTAGAGAATTATCTAATTTTTCTCCGACTGTGACTTCTCCATCACTATTTTTATCTTCTTTTGGCGTATTATTACAAGCCGCAAAAGTTAATGAAACTCCTGCGAATAATGCTAAAAATGCAACTTTTTTCATTTCGTATATTTTTTTGGTTAACAGATTTAACCAAACAATATTTATGCCAATTATGCTTTAGGATAAATCGTGCCTTTTGCCGCTTCTAGTGTATTCTTAAGTAATCCAACAATTGTCATCAAGCCCACTCCTCCAGGTACAGGAGTTATCCAGGAAGCTTTAGGAGCGACTTCCTCAAAATCTACATCTCCATATAATTTAAAGCCAGACTTTGTTTCTGTTGAGTCTTCTCTATTAATTCCTACATCAATTACAACTGCGCCATCCTTCACCATATCTGCAGTAACAAAGTTTTTCTTCCCAATTGCAGCAACAATAATATCCGCGCGTAAAACTTCTGTTTTAAGGTCTTTGGTACGACTATGTGTTAAGGTAACTGTACAGTTCCCCGGATTAGAATTTCGTGCTAAAAGAATACTCATTGGTGAACCAACGATATTACTTCTACCTACCACCACTGCATGTTTACCTGCAGTTTCAATTTTATAATGATCCAGCATCAACATAATACCATAAGGTGTTGCTGGAATAAAGCAAGGAAGATTTCGTTGCATTCTGCCCAAATTGATGGGATGAAAACCATCTACATCTTTTCGGTAATCTATTGCTTCAGTTATTTTATCGGGATCGATATGCTTTGGAAGTGGCAACTGCACGATCAAACCGTCAATATTTGCATCCGCATTTATTTCTTGAATTTTAGCGATCAATTGTTCTTCAGTCACATCAACATCGTAACGAATATTAGTAGATTCAAAACCTACCAATTCACAATTACGCATTTTACTCGCCACATAAGTTTCACTACCACCGTCGTTTCCAACTAGGATAGCCACTAAATGAGGTTTACGTCCAGCTTGCGCTGTAAAATCAGCTGTATCTTTTTTGATATCTTCTTTAATTTTAGCTGATACGAGTTTACCGTCTAATAAATTCATTTTTATAGGAATAGGATTTTTTAAGTTTCTAATCTAATTTCAGTACCGCCATAAATGCCGATTGCGGTATTTCAACGTTACCTACTTGACGCATTCGTTTTTTACCTTTTTTCTGCTTTTCTAAAAGCTTACGCTTACGAGAAATATCACCGCCATAACATTTTGCTGTTACATCTTTACGTAAAGCAGAAATTGTCTCACGGGCAATGATTTTCATTCCAATAGATGCTTGAATACGAATTTCAAACTGTTGGCGAGGCAATAATTCTTTTAATTTTTCACAAATTTTCTTACCAAAGTCATATGCATTACTTCTGTGAATCAGAGATGACAATGCATCTACAGGTTCATCATTTAAACGGATATCCAAACGGACCAAATCGGATTGACGGTAACCTATCTGTGTATAATCAAAAGAAGCATAGCCCTTGGAAATCGTTTTTAACTTATCATAAAAATCAAATACAATTTCACCCATTGGCATCTCAAATACCAATTCAACACGGTCTGAAGTTAAATATGACTGATTAATGATTGCACCACGTTTTTGGATACATAAAGACATAATCGGTCCTACGAAATCAGATTTAGTAATGATATTTGCTTTAATATAAGGTTCCTCAATAGCATCTAATTTACTCGGATCTGGTAAATCGGATGGGTTATGAACCTGAACTTCTTCATTATCTTTTGTTAAATACGCTTTGTAAGATACGTTGGGAACAGTTGTGATAACAGTCATATCAAACTCACGCTCAAGACGTTCCTGGATAATCTCCATATGAAGCATTCCTAAGAATCCACAGCGGAATCCAAAACCTAGCGCTGCTGAAGACTCTGGTTCAAACACTAAAGATGCATCATTCAATTGCAAACGGTGCATCGATTCGCGTAACTCTTCGTAATCTTCTGTATCAACAGGATATATTCCGGCAAAAACCATTGGTTTTACTTCTTCAAATCCTTGAATAGCACCTTCACAAGGTCTTTCCTTATGAGTGATCGTATCACCAACTTTTACTTCACGAGCTTCCTTAATCCCTGAGATGATGTATCCAACATCACCTGTTCTAACGACATCTTTAGCAACTTGATTTAATTTCAAAGTTCCAATCTCATCTGCAGAATATTCTTTTCCTGTAGCAACAAATTTCACTTTATCACCTTTACGGATCTCACCATTTTCAACTTTAAAATAGGCCATGATACCACGAAAAGAGTTATAAACTGAATCGAAGATTAAGGCTTGCAATGGCGCATTGGGATCCCCCACTGGTGCTGGAACTCGTGCTACAATTGCTTTTAAAATATCAGGAATCCCAAGTCCTGTTTTACCAGATGCTGGAATAATATCTTCTCGGTTACCACCAATTAAATCAATAATCTGGTCTTTCACTTCCTCTGGCATAGCACCCGGAAGATCCATCTTATTCAATATTGGAATAATCTCTAAATCATGCTCCAATGCTAAATAAAGATTGGAGATTGTTTGTGCTTGTATACCTTGAGAAGCATCTACAATTAACAAAGCTCCTTCGCAGGCAGCAATTGAACGTGATACTTCGTAAGAAAAATCGACGTGTCCGGGAGTATCAATTAAATTTAAGATATACTCCACTCCGTCTTGTATATAGTTCATTTGGATAGCGTGACTCTTAATGGTAATACCACGTTCACGTTCCAAATCCATATTATCTAGTAATTGTGCCTGCGCTTCACGTTGTGTAATGGTGTTGGTATACTCCAATAATCGATCGGCTAATGTACTTTTACCGTGATCAATGTGTGCGATGATACAGAAATTACGTATTTGCTTCATATAGGATTTTTAAAAATCGTTTCTAAAAAGCAAAGATACTTTTTTTGACAGACATTTAAGCTAAGCTGTCCCCTATTTATGCACATAATTTCATGATTTATCGATTAAGATAAAAAATGTTTTCGATTTGCTGTGACGTTTTCTACTTGCCATTCAATCTCAACTGTAAACTCTTTCGATCGTATTGGACAGTCTTTTACTTGACAATAGCTGCAGCATTCGGGAAGGCATGGATCTGCATGAATAAAAAACTCGGTTTCAATCGACATTTTGGTATTAACGATTTTATCTAAAATCGAGATTTCATCGTGTACTTTAGTTAAGGAATAATAATTTGGAAGTGTCAAGTGACAATCAACATGCAGTTCATTGCCATATCGTTGCACACGCAGATTGTGTATATCAATCCAATCTGTATGACGGTTTTCTTGCAAAACTTGAACGACTTCTTTTACTAGATCTACATCGGACTCATCCATAAGTCCACCCACTGACTGCCTTAACAATTTATAGCCATTATATAAAATAAAACTGCCCAAAGCAAAAGAAATTGCAATATCGATCCACTTTAAGCCTGTTAATTTCATAAGAATAAGACCGACTACTAGGCCTATTGTACTATAGGCATCAACTTGTAGATGTTTACCGTCGGCTTCCAATGTAAGAGAACCCAATGCTCGCCCTCTTTTCATGATGTAGAATCCAACTACAAAATTAATCAGGGCCGTAACAGAAACTAAACCGATCCCTTCTTCCAAATTTGATAATGTAGATGGGAAAAAGATATTGTAAAATCCCTTTACCAGTATGATTGATCCGGCTATAAAAATAAGTCCCCCTTCCAAGAAAACAGAAAAGAATTCCACTTTGCCATGACCATAAGGATGATTATTATCTTTAGGTTGAGCGGCTAAATAAATACTATAGAAAGCAAAACTTGAGGCAATGACATTGACAATACTTTCCGCAGCATCGGTGAAAATAGCATTGGAAGCAGTAAGGAAATACGCGACAAATTTGATGATCATCAATCCTAGCCCTGTCAAAAGGGATAGCAGAACTAATCTTTTTTGCTTAGACATAATAATACTTTATTTTCGCGACAAAGGTAGTCATATAACGCTACGATTTCCTTTTTAGTTTGAAACTACTAATCTTTTAGCATACTCTTTTACATCAATGCAATCTGATAAATGAAATGGTGATTAATGCTAAGCAGAAATATCATTATAAAATTTATCGTATATTTCTAACATAGTAATATCGGTAATATACGTGCTGAAAAATTAGAATAGATGTTATTCTAAAGCAATCAAAATCTTAATAATTTTACATATTTTCAGTAAAAAAGAAGCAATCGTTTGTCTTTTTTCAAGAAATTAAAGTATTATTTGCATTCTAAATAATATCTTTGTCTTACCATGAGCACACAATCATATTTATCAGATAGGATAAACAACTTATCCGAGTCGGCTACGCTTAAAATGACTAAGCTTGGTCGCGAATTAGCCTCAAAAGGCGTTAATGTTATCAGCTTAAGTGTTGGCGAACCAGATTTCAATACTCCTGACCACGTTAAAGAAGCTGCTAAGATAGCTTTAGACGAAAATTGGACACGTTACTCGCCAGTTCCGGGATACCCAGAATTACGTCAGGCTATTGTGAATAAATTGAAGATTGAAAATAATCTTGATTATGACATCTCTCAAATCGTAGTTTCTACAGGTGCAAAACAGTCTTTATCAAATGTTATTTTAACACTTGTTAATCCTGGTGATGAAGTTGTAATACCCACCCCATACTGGGTTTCTTATTCAGAAATGGTTGTTTTAGCTGAAGGAAAATCGGTTTTTATCAATACTGAAATCGATAATAACTTTAAAATAACTCCTGAGCAACTTGAGGCTGCTATCACGCCTAAAACTAAATTGTTCATGTTCTCATCACCAAATAACCCTACAGGTACGGTGTATAGTAAAGATGAGTTAGCTGCTTTGGCAAAAGTATTTGAAAAACATCCACAGGTATTTATCTTATCAGATGAAATCTATGAACATATCAATTTTGTAGACAAACATGAATCTATCGCTCAATTTGATAGCATTAAAGACCGTGTGATTATCATTAACGGTTTCTCCAAAGCATTTGCAATGACCGGATGGAGATTAGGTTATATTGCTTGTAATAAAGAGATCGCTGCCGCAAATGACAAATTACAAGGACAAACGACATCGGGAACATGTTCGATATCACAACGTGCAGGAATCGTTGCTTATGAGCAAGGATTAGCATCAGTGAATAAAATGAAAGAGGCATTTGCTCGTCGTCGTCAACTGGTTTATGATCTATTATCCGCAATTCCAGGAGTTAAAACAAACTTACCTGAAGGCGCTTTTTATTTCTTCCCAGAAATCAGTTCTTTCTTTGGAAAAAAAGATGAGAATGGAAATGTAATCAACAATTCATCTGACTTAGCTCTATACCTATTGAATGTAGGTCATGTCGCAACAGTTGGTGGTGATTCATTTGGAAATGACAAATACATCCGTCTGTCATATGCTGCATCTGATGAAAGCTTAGTAGAAGCTTTAAGACGTATCAAAGAAGCATTAGGCAAATTAGCATAAACTTTTATAACCCATAACAAAAGAAGAGGCTGTCTTTAAAGATAGTCTCTTCTTTTGTTATATACTCAGATTAGCCCAATTTTCTACGTAACATGGCAAGGGAACGGATATGATTTATCTTGTCGCGGTATGCCGTATTCATAAATCCTTCTGCTAATTTTATTTCGGCATACGGCATATCAAAGCTGTTGTATGGGTTTTACGTCAATTCCGAATACAAAATAAGCTCCCCAATATGATGTTCAATAAATTCAACTAAAAATCAGACTTTCCCTAAGTGCATCTATTCTGTACGAGAAGCTTTTTTAATTTAAACAAGAGGCTAAATAATATCAGAATTTTACCCGCCAGTAAACTCAATTAACTTAATAGTAAAATAATATTTCTCTAAAAGCATGTTACGTAGCAATACCTATAAGCCATGCAGAGTTAATAATAAGCAATAGCGTAAAATGAACTACCGTAAGAATAAAAACAGACGGCCAAATTTCAATATACATTGGCCAGCGTGATGAATCAATTGGACATGGCGAATTACTACACCGCTGCAACGCAAAATGGTTTACCAAAAACGCGAAGACAAACGGCTAAGTTGGTATATACATTGACCAGAGTGATAAATCAATGAGCCATCGCGCATTGCTATCATACCTTTAAGCAAAATGAATGCGCAACACCACTTGTTAGAACTGCCAAGCACACAGGGTCCTTTACCCTATTGTGGCCACTCCAAATCTCAAAGCGAAAATTATGGAATGAAAAACATATTAGATTTTTCTCTATCTCAATCTCAAGTGTTGCTACAGACACTAGTTTTTTTTAATTATTGGTATCAATACGATTCAATGTAAAAGAAAAAGTACTTCCTGAACCATATTCACTGTCAACAGTTATAGTCCCCCCCTGTGCTTCTATAAACTCTTTACTGATACTTAAACCCAAACCTGTACCTTCTTTTTTTGTTCCCGGAATTCGAAAATACCGTTCAAATATTTTATCCTTATACTGATCTTCTATACCTTGTCCAGCATCTTTAATTGCAAATTTCACTTTATCCTCACTAGATCCAATAGAGATCCCAATGATAGCATTTTCATAGGAATAACGTACTGCATTTGAAAGTAAGTTGGTCAATACCCAGGCTGTTTTTTCATTATCCGCGAGCACATCTGGTAGGTTATTTTCCATTTGCAATTGCAATTCTATATGTTTTTGTTCTGCCATCGCTTTTGTTGCGCGTATAGCATATTCGATAAGTTCGCTCACATTGGTCGGTGCTACATTTAACTGAATGGTCCCACTTTCAACCTGCGTCATATTCAAAAGCTCACCTGTAATTTTCAACAACCTCCCGGTATCCTCGCGGATACTTTGAACAAGATTATTTTGATCTTCATTGAGTACACCAATTTGTTTATTTTCTAAAAGTTGTAACCCCATCTTTATGGAGGCAATCGGTGTTTTAAGTTCATGCGATATGGTTGCTATAAAATTCGTTTTAGCGAAATCCATTTCTTTAAACTGGGTAATATTACGCAACATGATGACCTGTCCTATAAATTGAGAATCTAATTCTCCCGTCGGTACAATATTGATATCGACAATTTCCTTCTCAAAATAACTTTCTTTACCATTTGCATAAATCTTAAGAAGAGTAGCTTCTCGTTGTTTCTGATCCTGAAAAATATCTTTGATAAAATCTCGTATCAGATCATTTGTCACCGCTACATCTTGTATTTGCTTTCCAATTAGCTGTTCATTTTGTAAACCAGAAATTTTCAAAGCTTCTTCATTCGCGAATAATACCACCTTCTGTTCATCAATCCCAATTACAGGATCATGCATGTTATTAATAAGAGTATCTATTCGTTTTTTACCTTTTAATATTTTATCCAATTTACTTTCGGCATATTCTTCTAGTTTTTCAGCCATTGTATTAAAAGAATTTGCAAGCTCTCCAAATTCATTACGTTTATCATAATGTATTCGTTTTTTATAGTTTTCATTTGCAATCTGCTTAATGCTTTCTGTCAATTCTTTAATAGGATTCGCAATATTTGATGGCAGGTTAACGATCAGAACAAAAGCAATCAGAAAACACAATGTTCCGGTAATAGAAATGACAGCAATGGCTTTTTCTGCAGTTACAGAAGCAATATCACTTTTACGTTCTATGGCTTCCATATTGAGACGCATCAATTCAGTAATGTCTTTTCTTATTTTGGAAAGCAACGTAACATCCGCTTTATTTTCGGTAAACTGATAGAAATGTTTTTCGACCATCTTTGTAGCCTGCACCTCTCCGATTTCAGTAACATTATGCTTTTGTTTCTCTAGATTTTCCTTAAAATCATGTAACGCAACTGGATCAACAGCATATTCTTCCAATGCCAACAGCATATTGCGGGCATATTGCAAAGTGTTATAATTGGCAACGAGAATATTATTGGTATCCCTTTTCAACTGATTGACATACCAGCCACTTACCACAACCAATAGTACAATCATCAGAAAAAGTGACCCAACACCAAAAGTTAATTTTGTCTTTATACGCATTATGAAAGAATTATAAGATCAATTTTTTCGTTTGAAAGCTTCGTCAGAAGTTTATTAAAAGTATTTGTTGCCCAAATGATTTTGATTAATCCCAAATGTGGCTTACCTATACAAACTGTCGTTATCTGTTTTGCTTCACATTGCTCAATAATGGCTGTAGCAATCTTGCTATGATTAACCTTTATAATCTCGGCGCCCAATTCTGTTGCTAATTTAAAATTATTAATCAAATGTCGCTGTTTATCCAGAGCTATTTTAGAAACACTTTCTTTAGGCGTTTGCACATAGAGAACAAACCATTTACTATTATAATAGTTTGCTAACCTTGCGGTCTTACGAATTACGATCGTAGCAGTCTTCTCATTTGAACTTACACAAGCTAGAAATTGCTCCTTCTTCATATATTTATGATGAATAACCTCCGTCTCAACTTTCCTTTGCACCTGTGAAGCAACTTCTTTTAAAGCCAGTTCACGTAATTGCAAAATATGATCACTATTAAAAAAATTTGCTAATGCCATTTCTATCTTAGCAGCATCATAAATTTTACCATCTTTCAATCTATTTATCAACTCTTCAGCTGTTAAATCAATATTAACGACCTCATCGGCCAATCCAAGCACACTATCGGGTATACGTTCCTGTACATCAACACCTGTTATATTCTTAATCTCATCATGCAGACTTTCAATGTGCTGAATATTGACTGCGCTGATCACACTGATACCCGCATCCAATATATCGATAACATCCTGCCAACGCTTAGCATTGACACTTCCTTCAATATTACTATGAGCAAGTTCATCAATTATGACAATTTCAGGATGTATGTTAATAACCGCCTGAACATCCAATTCTTCAAGCTCTTTTCCCTTATAAAAAAGTTTACGTCTGGGTATCAAAGGAATACCATCCAACAATGCATGTGTTTCTTTTCTATTATGAGTTTCAATATAACCTATTTTAATATCTACCCTATTATGTAGAAGCATATGTGCCTCTTGTAGCATACGATAAGTCTTCCCTACACCAGCGCTCATACCGATATACAGTTTAAATTTTCCTTTCCTAGATTTTTTTATCAGCCCTAAGAAATGTTCCGCATCTTTTCTTTCTTCCATATAAGAATAGATCATGTTATTAGCTCTCTTGTTATTTTATAAACCAGTATAAAACAACAAGAGAAATAATGATTCGATTAAAAACGTAATGCCAAAGAAGTAATTCCAATCATATTATCTTTTTCCAAAGAATCATTTCGATCAGCAAAAATAGCATCTTTACTCTGTAGTCTCTTTAACTCTGTTCGCCACACTAAATTTGAGAAAACCACATAATCTACTGAAAAGGAATAACCAAATGTTTGAAAACCATTTGCAGTTCCGGTATTAATAATTATCCCTTTCTTATCTTGATAATATTCACCTCGTAAAGCTATAGCAAAATCATCATGAGGTTTATAGGAAGCGATCAAAACTGGAGTAAACCATGTGTTATAATGACTGCTTCCTTTTTCCTTTTGTTCAGCACCAATATCAAACCCTGTTATAACCGTAAATTTATCATGCAGTTGGAACTGTCCATAAAAATTATGAAAATACCGCATCTGACGAACAGAATCAGCTTTATCATTACCAATAAACGAACTGCTGTTTAAAGTTATTTTATCCGTCGGCCTATACGTTAACTGATGCCCAAAAGCGGGGGTACTGTTTCCGTCAATCCGCTGAATTCTTTGCCAGCCATTTAAAACTAATCCACTCATCATCCATTTACCGTCATCGGTCGTGTACGATACCTTAGCTCCTGTTTCAAAATAAGGAGAGTTATCCGCTCCTATACTACGTGTCAGGGTATAGCAATCCTTACTAATGGCGCTTTCAAATCCAATATGAGATGGCAAGACACCAGCATCAATCCATAAATTATACTTTTCTGAAATCTTAATACCGACATTTGCTTCGTAGATATTTTTCAACGTTACTGGTTCTGCAGCATAATTTGCATTCATATAAGTACCAGCTGCCAATGCCAGGTTAGTCCTGATTCGATCAGATTCATAATTTAATTTAATCAATCCAAGATTTAAATTAACCTCATTATTACGATGATGACTGTATACATATCCTGGTCGGGAATTATTTTTAGGGTTGGAAAAATCGTACTGACTGTACACTTCAACATAACCACTGATCGTTAACGGATTTTTGATCTCAACGTTTTCTTGTGCTTGCAAAATATGGATAGTTCCTAATAACAATAGGGAACTGATGATATATTTATTCATCATAATTTTATCATTTTGTTGATAGAGCATTCGTGTAAATCATGCTTAACATCCGCAGCAGATGATTTTACACCTTGATTTCACATTTGTTAATTGATGTATAAGGATGATATGAAATATCCAGACTGCATACACATCACTCTTCACAGAATTACATTTATTCGAATATGTATGACATGGATATTTCATATTAAATTATTTTGCAGATAATTGATCTAATGCAATATTCAACTTTAATACATTTATTTTCGCAGGACCAAATAGTCCTATTAATGGTTTTTCGGTATGCTCATGAATTAATGTCATTAAGTCTGCTTCTGCAATATTTCGGATCTTAGCAATACGTTTCACCTGAACCTGAGCTGCCTGTACTGAAAAGTGAGGATCTAAGCCACTCGCACTTGCAGTAATAAGATCAGCAGGTATTTGTGCTTTTGTAATAGCGGGATTATGCACCAAAAATGTATCTATCCGACCTTTTACCTCTGCCAGATATGAAGGGTTTGAAGGGCCTTTGTTACTTCCCGCAGATCCTGCTGCATTATAGCCAGCCGCAGAAGGACGGGACCAGAAATAGTGATCATTTGTAAAGGCCTGACCAATATTGCTGTAATAAGTCCTACCTTTAAAAGTAATAATTTCACCTTTACCTTCATTTGGAGCTGCTTGAGCAATGGCCCATACAGCAAAAGGATAGATGACTGCAAAAAAAACAATTAGGATAAAAGTCAGCTTTATAGCTGGTAAAATATGCTTTTTCATGATTTCGTTTTTTTAAATAAATAAGGATACAATAAGATCAATCAATTTGATGCCTACAAATGGCACCAAAATACCCCCTACTCCAAAAATGAGCAGATTACGCCGTAACAGCGCACTTGCACCTATCGGTTTATAGGCCACCCCTTTCAAAGCCAATGGAATTAAAAATGGAATAATTAGGGCATTGAATATCACGGCAGATAAGATGGCACTCTCTGGACTATGTAATTGCATAATATTTAATCCTTGCAAAGCTGGAATAGCCGTAATGAATAAAGCAGGAATAATCGCAAAATATTTCGCCACATCGTTTGCAATACTAAAAGTAGTAAGTGTGCCACGAGTCATCAATAATTGTTTACCGATCTCCACAACTTCGATCAATTTCGTCGGATCATTATCCAAATCAACCATGTTGCCTGCTTCCTTAGCAGCTTGCGTCCCACTATTCATTGCAACACCAACATCTGCCTGAGCCAGTGCAGGAGCATCATTTGTACCATCTCCCATCATGGCTACCAGACGGCCATTAGCTTGTTCCATTTTGATGTAGTTCATCTTATCCTCTGGCTTAGCTTCAGCAATAAAATCATCGACTCCGGCCTTTTCGGCAATATATTTTGCCGTCAATGGATTATCGCCGGTTACCATAACTGTTTTGATACCCATTTTCCGTAAACGTTCGAACCGCTCTTGAATCCCTGGTTTAATAACGTCCTGCAATTCAATGACGCCTAAAGCAATTTCGTTTTCACAAACGACTAAGGGCGTACCTCCATTTTGAGAAATTTTAGTAACCTGATCGGTTATATCTACTGGAAATACATTTCCGGCCTGCGTAACGATATTACGGATCGCATCAGTGGCACCTTTACGAATACGAGTCTGATCAAAATCGATCCCCGAACTTCTTGTCTCTGCAGTAAATTTGATAAAAACGGGTGCATTGATTGGATAGGCCAAGGGATTAACACCAGCCAACTCAATGATTGATTTTCCTTCAGGAGTTTCATCACTCATTGAACTTAATACAGCAGCTTTAATCAGTTGCTCTTCGGCTATGCCCTTCGTTGGGTAAAAATGTGTTGCTTTACGGTTACCAATGGTAATGGTACCAGTTTTATCCAATAATAGGACATCAATATCTCCAGCCGTCTCTACTGCTTTTCCGCTTTTAGTAATGACATTTGCCCGCAACGCTCTATCCATTCCTGCGATACCAATCGCGGATAATAATCCACCAATCGTAGTTGGTATTAAGCAGATAAATAATGAAATGAAAGCTGCAATTGTGATGGGCGCATTGGCATAATCTGCAAATGGTTTTAAAGTTACAGTCACAATAATGAATACCAACGTAAATCCTGCCAAAAGAATAGTCAGTGCAATTTCATTTGGTGTTTTTTGACGACTGGCTCCTTCTACCAAAGCGATCATTTTATCTAAAAAGCTTTCCCCTGGTTCCGTTGTTACTTTTACCTGTATCTTATCGGACAATACTTTTGTTCCGCCTGTTACACTGCTCTTATCTCCTCCTGCTTCACGAATCACAGGAGCTGACTCTCCAGTAATTGCGCTTTCGTCTATCGTTGCCAATCCCGCAACAATCTCTCCATCAGAAGGAATGATATCACCTGCCTCACATATAAAGATATCTCCTTTTACAAGTTGTGATGAAGAAATCATACTTCCATTTGCCAATTTGGCTGGAGTTTCTTCTCGTGTTTTACGTAAACTGTCTGCCTGTGCTTTTCCTCTAGCTTCTGCAATAGCTTCTGCAAAATTGGCAAATAACAGTGTAAGCAATAAAATCAAAAATATGGTAAAATTGTAACCAAAACTACCTTGTGATGATTCACCTAACAATATCCATAAACTGACTAGGAGCATCACGAAAGTTCCGATTTCTACCGTAAACATCACGGGATTACGAAACATCAGTTTGGGGTTCAATTTCACGAAAGACTGTTTGCAAGCCTGCAATAACATATCACTCTGAAATAATGATTGATTCTTATTCATTTTTAATTATTTATATTGATGAAGTAAATGATCGTGTCTGTATACATTACCCAGCGATCCGTTACTATTCAAATGAGATTAACGCATAGAAAAATATTCAGCAATAGGACCTAACGCTAATGCTGGGAAAAATGATAATGCAGCTACAATAATGATTACTGTAAATACCAAAATCCCAAAAGTTGCTGTATCTGTCTGTAAAGTTCCCTCGCCCTCAGGAATGAATTTTTTCTTAGCCAACAAACCTGCAATTGCTACTGGTCCGATAATCGGCAAGAAGCGTGATAAGATCAAAACGATACCAGTGCTGATATTCCACCAAGGTGTATTATCACCTAAACCTTCGAATCCACTTCCATTATTTGCCGATGAAGATGTATATTCATATAAGATCTCACTGAAACCATGAAAACCAGGATTGTTTAGTGTTGATGCACCTTGTCCGGGAAATGCGGTTGCTAAACCTGCACTGATTAAGATTAGAAATGGGTGAATCAATGCAATAATCATCGCAATCTTCATTTCTCTAGCTTCTATTTTTTTTCCTAAAAACTCGGGTGTGCGCCCCACCATCAGGCCACTGATAAATACAGCAAGAATAATGAAGATGAAAAAGTTAAGGATACCAACTCCTGCACCTCCATAAAAACTATTTATCATCATTGCTAATAATTCATTCATTCCGGAAAGTGGCATTGAACTATCGTGCATGGAATTGACAGATCCAGTTGAAATCACTGTTGTCACAATACTCCAGAACCCAGATGTTGCTGCTCCAATTCGGATTTCTTTTCCTTCCATTGCACCTAATGACTGATCAATTCCCAAACTCGTTAAAGCAGGGTTACCATCCATTTCCATCTTGATATTGGGAATTGCCAACATCAAAAATCCTACAGTCATCACGGCAAACATCATCCAGGACAATTTTCTCCTCTTAATAAAATAGCCGAAAGCAAATATCATGGCAAATGGTACGATCATCTGCGCGGCCATTTCGATCATATTGCTTAAATAGGTCGGATTTTCAAAAGGGTGAGCTGAATTGGTTCCAAAAAAACCACCACCATTTGTTCCAATATGTTTGATTGCTACAAACGCTGCGGCAGGTCCTCGCGATACTTCAACGGTATCACCTTGCAGACTTACAATCGTATCCTTACCCTCAAACGTCATGGGTGTTCCTTGAAAAGCAAGTATAATAGCTACAATAAAGGATAATGGAAGCAGAATTCGTGTACAGGATTTTATAAAATATTCATAAAAATTACCTAAATCTGTAGCTGTTTTATCTCTAAAAGCTCTAAAAAGAGTTACTACCGCAGCCATACCAGTACCTGCACTGACAAACTGTAAAAACATCAACCAATATTGTCCCAAATAACTCACCCCAGTTTCACCAGAGTAATGTTGTAAATTACAGTTCACAACAAAAGAGATTACCGTATTGAATGCCAAATCTGCTGTCATGCTTGGATTTTGATCTGGATTTAAAGGTAATCTTCCTTGCGTCATCAGTACCAGCATTCCCACCAGAAACCAAATCATATTGATGGTGAGCATCGCAACCATATGCTGCTTCCAACTCATTTCAACTTTTGGGTTTATACCTGTTAGTTTATAAAATAATCTTTCAATCGGATTGAAAACGGGATCAAAGATTGTCTTATTTCCAGCAAATACTTTCGCAATATATTTCCCTAAAGGAATTGCTAAAGCGATCGTACCAAGAAACATGACGATTATGGCTATTATTTCTGTATTCATAATTAAATTTTAAATATTATTTCATTCACAGTTTGATTGTTAAAACTGCTCGGGCTTTAGTAATACATACACGATGTATGCAAACACGCCTACTGCTACTATGAGTAATGCTATCATCGTTTGCTATAATTTTAATTTTCCATTATCGTTTTGAGGTATTCCTTCCTCAATTCTTTTGGCAATATGGCCAGATGCTTTTTTAAACTTGCTGGACTTTCTTCTATGGACAGCTTAGTCAGAAATTCATTTTCGATCGCATTACGTGTATATTGGTTTCCTCCCTGATATATCAAATTCACCACTTTTGCAATTTCTTCGGCGTCTGCATACTCATATTCATTACCTGAGTTCATCTTTTTTAAGCATTGTTCGGCTAATTTCCCTAATACGATATAATCAGCTACGGTATGATCGCCTAATTCTTTATCTGAAATCCAATTACTGGACTCTGGTATCCATTCTTCCAGGGTACTTATCATTTTTGTTTTCATTCTATTATTTTTTCATTTGTTGATGACTGCTCGAGTAGTACATAATAGCTGCTATATATCAAGATTATCTACTTCTTGGCTTCACCTTAGATCTGATCAAAAAAGTCAATTGATTTAAAAAACAGTGCAAAACAAATTACACCGACAAGTGTCAATATTATGGCTATCATCTTTATTAATTTATGTGCTGAGAATATCTACAAATTTTACAAGCGCAAAAGTCACAATTGCAACAAAGGCAATTTTCAATAGTCCGGACGTTATGCCGGATTTCCAGTACCTGTCGTACTGCCTTATTTTTTTCCATTTTGAATTTAACATGAGTATTCATTTTGGAAGTGCTGGATGCCAATTTTATTCCAAGTCTAATAACAGGAAAATAAAACACTTAATAAGAGCAACTTAAGGGAATAACGCAAATAATTAAAAACAGAAAAACCTATCAAAATGATAGGCTCATTATCATAATAGAAGGAATTTTAAGAGGTATGATGCAGAGTGATATAAGGTTAAAAGGAATTTTTAAAGAGAATTATTACACTGCTCGAAAGTTGTAAGGAACAACATGTCTGAAAGAGCCAAGAATAGTGGCATTATAATGAAAGTAATATAAAAATGGCCGTATAATGAATATAAGGCCGATATACAGATAAATTGGTATTAACGAGATCCAATTGACATCCCTATAACAACAATTGGATTTTTTTATCTTAAACTATAAACTTCTAAGTTCTCTGAGGAATAGTCTATTCCTTCCAAAATCAGTTCAATACAAGTTTGAAATATACTTAACAAAGTAATTATTAAACAATCATCCGAGAGGAAGATAACAATATGTAAGGCCTCCGTAAGACCAGAGACCTCTAGCTCATGATATTAATTTATACTCTTCAATCTTACGATAGAGTGTTGCAATACCAATTTCCAAAAGACGAGCAGCCTCTGCTTTGTTTCCCTGAGTATGGTGTAGTACTTTTTGAATATGCACTTTTTCTACACTTGCCATGGAGAAGGCAGATAACATTTTTACACCTGAATCAACGGCTATACTAGCAAAAGGAAGCGTGTCAACACACAATACATCATTATCTGATAAAATCACACTACGTTCTATGCAATTTTTAAGTTCACGAATATTTCCTTTCCATTGATGGTTTTCCAATGCAGTAATATATTCAGGCGAGATTTGTAATTCTTTTCTCTTAGCACGCAAAGAAAAGATTTGTGTAAAATGATTTGCCAATAAATGAATATCTTGCTTACGTTCACGCAGTGCTGGCAAATAAATACTGAATACCGAAAGACGATAAAATAAGTCACTTCTGAAATGTTCATTTGCTATTTCTTCTTCCAAATTACGATTCGTAGCTGCAATAATACGAACATCTACACGTGTTACTTTTGTTTCTCCAATTTTTAAAAATTCGCCAGTTTCTAATACCCTTAAAATTTTGGCTTGCAATTCCACTGGCATTTCGCCGATTTCATCAAGAAAAATAGTGCCTTTATTTGCCTCTTCAAAAAGTCCTCTTTGATCTTTCATTGCACCGGTAAAAGAACCGGCCTTATGTCCAAATAATTCACCTTCCAATAGTTCTTTACTAAAAGCAGCACAATTAATGGCGACAAAATTAAACTTACTACGGTTACTTGCCTGATGTATCGCTTGTGCAAACACTTCTTTTCCAGTTCCTGTATCACCTGTTAATAACACGGTTGTATCAGTAACAGCAACTCTTTTTGCTAAATCAATTGCATTTAATATTGGTTTCGATTTTCCGACAATCTTGTCAAAGGAATAGCGGTCTCCTAGCTGTTTTTCGAGTTTTTGAACTCTTTTTGCCAATGCTACCTTTTCGCTTGCATTATTTACTAATGGAATAATCTTATTGTTATCGTCTCCTTTGGTAATGTAATCAAAAGCTCCATTTTTAATTGCCTGTACGCCATCCGGAATATTTCCATATGCTGTCAACAAGATAATTTCAATTAACGGGTACTTCTCTTTTATTACTTTTGTGCTATCTACACCACTTCCGTCGGGTAATTTAACATCACAGATTACAACATCAATATCTTGCTCTTCCAAGCGTTTCAATCCTTTCTTTAAATCTGAAGCTTGAAATACCTCAAAGCCTTCTAGGTTAATAATTCTAGCAAGTAGTGTACGAATCTTTTCTTCGTCGTCGATGATTAGGATAGTGCTCAATGATTAAATTTTAGATATCAAACTTAAGTAAATTTTAGGCGAAACTTATTATGTATATCAGATACAACTTGTACCTAACGACCAAAATGATCATAGTTATCAGTTGCAAACTTTTCAAAACGTGTTAATAGGGCGATATTATCACGTTCCAATTGCGTTAGCTCTTTTGTTACATCATTGGAAACCGGCACATACCAATCCACCGGATCAAAGAATTGACGCACATTAATTTTAGTAAAAGCATATCCATGACGTGCAAAAATAGTATTTCGAATAATCTCTAAATCCAACTTCTTCAAATTTTTTAAATCGGCTTCTGTGAGCTTTGTTTTTGACGCATTGAGCGTATATACAACAGGCGATGCTGCACGATATAAATCATTAATAAAGGTGTAAGTTGAATCTCCGTCTGCCATCGTCTTTGTTTCCTTTTTTGACGCATACCAATCAATTAATGGTTCGCTATTTTCATCATTAGGTAACATGAGATTAGCATTATAAACGAACTGTTTTTTTATTAATTTGAAATTCCTTTTTTTCACATTTACACTTTGATCAAATGCTGTCCAAGCCCCCTCTAAAGTATCTTTATTCAATTTGAACTCAAATCTTCCGTCAGATTTTTTATCTCCGGGCTCATCCAAGATAAAGGTGATCAAATTTCCATTTTCTTCTATTTTCCCTACCAAAGGTCTTAAATTTCCTTTTACCACATTTTGCGCAATGACTGTATCGGCTGTAATTCTTTTAATTGTCAAATTAATTTTAGGACTATAATCGAATTCCGCAGGAAACTCGCCTTGCTTTTCAAGAATTTCTTCCGAAACTTTTTCATCTACAGTAAAATCGCCTACCCAATTTCCATATAATTCTGGATGAATCTCATTTTCGACCATAGCTCCCGAAACTGATTGGTCTGAAGATTTTTTATCTGTTTTACTATTACAAGAGGTTAGCATGGCGAATGCCAGTGCCATATAGAAAAGTCTTTTCATATTATTTATTACGGTTAATTATCCATTCTGCAATTAGTAGATTTGGAATCCAGCCTAACCAGGCCACCAATTGGTATAGGTCCATGGGATAGGGATGAAAGAAATAAACTAATACAAGTTTCCAATAGCGCAAAGTTAATGCCGAACATGTCAATGCAAAACTTCTGATCATAAAATTTTTATGCGCTTTAAAATCTCCCGTTTTTGCTTTTAGAACAGCTTGAAGTGTAACGTAAAACCAAAATATTGCAAGTAATGTAAAGGCAATCTGAGCAACTGGTCCACCGTTAGCTTGCATTGCGATTAAAAAACCAGAGGGTGCTGCAACAATTAAAATAGCACCAGCATATAAATAACCAAATGCTCTATGTAAACGTGGGTATGTTCTTAAAATGGTGCTATTAAATTGTGTAAATCCAGCTGGAAGCGCTAAAATTGCAAAAGTAACATGGGCATAAAACACAAATCTGTACCAGAAGATCTCTGTTATTTCAGTTTGTTTAATCTGTAAAAAAGAAGTATCTAATTCAAAATTTCGATATTGCCAAATAATTTCTGCCATTAGAATACAGCTATATCCAAACAGTAATAATAGTATTAAATTACCTATGATTTTTTTCCAACCCAAAGTCATCTCTTCCAATTTGATTTAATTAAGGTAATTTAAAAAATTACCTTAATTTTCAAAATTTCAATTAACAGCCAATGGTAATGCCGTTCACAATAACCGCTTCTTTCTTTACGACCACGATACCGTCACAAACAGCATAGGTCTCATAATCTCCATCTTTAAGATGCTTCCCTCCTTTTATACGAACATTATTACCAATACGACAGTTTTTATCTAGGATTGCATTTTCAATATAACATCGTTCACCGACGCCTACTGGCGGAGGTGCCTGCGTACTTCCTAATTCCAAAACTTCCTCCAGTTGTTCATAATAATCACTCCCCATCATATAGGTGTTTTTAATCACTGTACCATGTCCTATACGGGAGCGAATACCAATGATGGAACGCTGAATTTTATCGCCATTAAGAATACATCCATCTGCAACAATTGTATTGTTTAATGTAGTTCCTGATATTTTAGAAGGAGGCAACATCCGTGCTCTTGTATAAACTGTTTCATTAAACAAATTAAAATCAGGGATATCATCGGTTAAACCAATATTTGCTTCAAAAAAAGAACTAATTGTACCAATGTCGGTCCAGTACCCATCAAATTGATAACTCAGCACATTTTTGGAATCAATACTTTCAGGAATGATTTCTTTCCCAAAATCCATACCTGGATTTTCTTTGAGTAAGGAGGCTAATACTCCTTTTGAAAAAACATAAATCCCCATAGAAGCTAAATAATGTCTACCACGCTTATCCATCTCTTCTGATACTTCGGACCCCCAGTTTAACAGTTCTTCTTTATTAGGCTTTTCTATAAAAGAGGTAATAACATTATTTTCATCCGATTTTAAAATTCCAAATCCTGTTGCATCTTTACCAGTGACAGGAATAGTTGCAATGGTGACATCTCCTTTGTTTTTAACATGAAAGTCAACTAATGCAGCATAATCCATTTGATACAATTGATCACCTGACAGAATAAGTACATAGTCATAATCGACATTCAGCAGATTTTTCTGTGTTCTCCTCACGGCATCGGCTGTCCCTTCGAACCAACGATCGCCTTCATTATTTTGATCTGCAGCTAATATATCTACAAATCCTTTACTAAAAATACTGAAATTATAAGCGTTTTTAATGTGCTTATTTAAAGATGCCGAATTATACTGTGTCAGAACAAAGATTTTATTATATCCGGAATTTAAGCAATTCGAAATCGGAATATCCACCAAACGGTATTTACCAGCAATTGGTACAGCTGGTTTTGAGCGCTGTTCGGTCAAGGGATACAAACGAGTACCTCGTCCACCCCCCAAAACAATAGAGACTACTTTGTGTGACATATTATTTCAATAATTTAGTGTACAAATCCAAATATTTTTGAGCTGACTTATTCCATGAAAAATCCAAATGCATTTCCCTTTGTCTAATTTCTGACAACAAATCGGCCTGGTTAACTATTTCTAAAGTCCTTATCACACCCTGTACTGCATCTTCAACATGTGCTTCGGGAAATACGATACCGTATCCACCTGTATCTTTCACATCAATAACTGTATCTTTGAGCCCGCCAATACCTCTTACGACTGGAATTGTCCCATATTGTAGGGCATATAATTGGTTTAATCCACAAGGCTCCACTCTTGAGGGCATCAATAACAGATCTGTTGCTGCATATACTTTATGTGCAAGTGATTCATTATACCCAAAATAAACTGCAAGCTGTCTTGGATATTTTTCTAAAACCTGTTGCAAAGCAACCTGAATATCTTGATCTCCTGAGCCTAAAATAAATATACTCATTTTGGATTTAATATTTCCCAAAAGTTGATCAATTATTTCAGCTAATAAATCTGCTCCTTTTTCTATCGCAAATCGGCCTATAAACGACATTAATGGTAAAGAAGGATCTAATTTATACTGATCACATAAGCTTTTTTTATTTTGTGATTTACCTTTTTCAACTGTATTAAGATTATAATTCGAATCAATTAAAGTATCTAACTGCGGATTCCAATAATCTGTATCGATCCCGTTAACAATGCCGTATCCTTTTTGCGATTCGGATGCAAACAAAGATTGTAGACCATTTGCTTCGATAAATAATTCTTTTAGATATCCATCTGAAACCGTAGAAAATGCATCGCAACATTTAACCGCTGCTGCCATGGGATTTATTACACCATCCCAATCAAGCAATCCCCATCGCCAAGTATCGAAACTTGGCAATAAAATACCTTTACTCCAATTCATCCAGCCTTGATACTGCCCATTGTGAACTGTAAAAAGTGTTTTAACATGCGAAAACTGTTGAAATTCATAACTGTATTTCAATAAAAAAGGAACCAATCCAACATGATGATCATGACAATTGATCAAATCGGGTTGGATGCCATCTGCTTTTAACCAATGTAAAAAAGCATGTTGAAATGACAGCCATTGCTCAGATTCATCTGGGTAACAGTATACTTCCTCACGATCTAATTTACCGGGTATGCGAATAAGATATAATGGAAATCCAAGCAGATCATCTGCTTCCTTCAAAATTTCATAATGCAATAATTCCGATCCTTGATAGAAAGCTCCGGAAGCAATATGATCAAACTTATTTTCTTGTGTAAATTTCCGATTGTACCAAGGCATAACAACGGATGCGTCAACACCAAGTTTACGCTGATATTTAGGTAAAGCTCCCAATACGTCTGCCAGTCCGCCTACCTTTGCTACAGGAAAACATTCAACACTTAAATGTATTACTTTCATTATGCTTTTCGTTTTAATATTATACCTCCTAAAGGTGGTAAAGTTATCGTTATCGATTGCTCAAAACCCATCCAGTGAACATGTGTTGAATTGTAAGCTTCGCCGATCAGTCCACTCCCATTAAATTCTAATTGATCTGAATTCAAAATTTCCTCCCATACGCCATTTTTTGGTACACCTATCCTAAATTCTTTTCTAACAACTGGGGTTAGATTTAATATAACTAATAAGTTGTCTTTTTCTTCATATCCCTTGCGTAAATACGCGTACACGCTATTGGTATAATCTCCTTGTTCTACCCATTGAAACCCATCGCTTACAAAAGCTTTCTGATAAAGTGCAGGTTGACTTTTGTACACACGATTTAAGGCGGTAACAAACCTAAGCATACCTTTATGTGGCGAATAATCCAGTAAGTGCCAATCCAAAGATTTGTTTTCATTCCACTCTGCTGTTTGCGCAAATTCATCACCCATAAATAACAGTTTCGTCCCGGTTAATGTAAACATATACAAATAAAGTGCTCTTAAATTTGCGAATTTCTGCCATTCATCACCCGGCATCTTATACAAAAGAGATTTTTTTCCATGCACAACTTCGTCATGAGATAAGGGCAACATAAAATTTTCATGATATGCATATACAGTTGCAAAAGTCAATTTATGATGGTGATATCGGCGATTAATAGGATCTTCTTTGAAATAATCTAACGTATCATGCATCCAACCCATCATCCATTTCATACCAAAACCTAATCCTCCTACAGATGTTGGCTTACTTACACCAGGCCAAGATGTTGATTCCTCTGCGATGGTGTGAACATCTGGGAAATGATGATAAACAGCTTCGTTAAATTCTTTTAAAAACTCTACAGCTTCCAAATTTTCTCTTCCTCCAAATTTATTGGGTTCCCACTCGCCTTCATTACGCGAATAATCAAGATAAAGCATGGAAGCAACGGCATCCACACGCAAACCATCCACATGATAACGGTCCAACCAAAAGAGCGCATTACTAATGAGGAATGATCGCACTTCGTTTCGACCATAATTAAAGATATATGATTTCCAATCTGGATGAAAGCCCTTTCTTATATCTTCGTGCTCGTAAAGGAAACTACCATCGAAACGATATAATCCATGAGCGTCACCAGGATAATGTGAAGGTACCCAATCTAAAATTACACCGATATTATGCTTATGTAAAGATTCGATCAAATACATTAAATCTTGTGGTCCCCCATAGCGTGAAGATGCGGCAAAATAACCCGCAATCTGATAACCCCAAGATGGATAAAAGGGGTGTTCCATAACAGGAAGAAACTCGACATGTGTAAATCCTGTTTCTATTATATAGGGAACTAATCGATCTGCAATTTCGCGATAGGAAAGCAAACGATCGGGATCTGAAGGATCACGTTGCCAGGAACCCAAGTGCATTTCATACACCGACATAGGTTTATCCAAACTATTAAATTGAGCTCTTTGTGACATCCAGTTTTTGTCCTCCCACTCATACCAAGTTGTACCGACGATTGACGCAGTTTGTGGTGGTAACTCACTAATCAACGCAAAAGGATCAGCTTTTTCCAATTGCTCTCCTGCCATCGAATTAATATGGTATTTATATACTTCTCCTATTCCAATATTTGGAATAAATCCTTCCCAGATACCACTTCCGTCCCAACGCACATGCAAAAGGTGTGTATAAGGATTCCAGCCATTGAAATTTCCAATGACGGAAACTTGACTTGCATAAGGTGCCCACACGGCAAAATAAACTCCTGATTGACCGCTATACTCAACAACATGAGATCCAAATTTCTCATATAATTTGTAATGTCTTCCAGCTCTAAATAATGATATGTCGAATGCTGTAAGTAACGAAAATACTTCTACTGGTTGACCCATGATCAGATTAGGTGTTAGGTTTAATAATCGTAAATTATGTTATAATTAAGTTTCTGAAATCTTTTTCTACTTGGATATAATCATTGCCTGATTCATCTTTTAACAAGTTGAGTTCAACACCATCTGCCTTAACTGTTCTTACTTCAAATGGAATGCCGATCAGATAAATTTTGTAATCATCAAATCTTTCATTGTAAAGTCCTTCCACTTGTTGCAGTATCACTAAGCTATTATCTGTCCCTTCTAAAAGGAAGTGTTTTTCAGCATAGACACTTTGTTCATAAGCAAAGGTATCGCCATGATCAGCATAGGTATAAGAGTCAAACTTACCTCTACTGAAATAAACATTCAATTTCAAGGCATCAATTTTTTGCTGAAATGTATATTGCATCACGGGATATTCAGGAATTATACTTCCTCCTTTTACAAAAATCGGCATTTCATCTAGGGGAGTATCAATAGTATGTTCCTGTAAACCTACATATTTCTGTAAATTGAAATAATAATACCATTCTCCTTCTGGAAGATAAACCACTTTATTCTTTTGTCCAGGATTAAGAACAGGTGAGACTAAAATTTTATCTCCGAAACAAAACTCTTCCTCTCGTATTAAATTTTTAGGGATATGTTGTTCCACCAAGGAAATCGGTCTTAAAATAGGTTCTCCATAACGATGTTGTTGCCAAAAAATGGTATAGATATAAGGTAGTAATTTATACCTCATTTCAATAAATTTCTTACATATTGCTTCCCATTCAGGGCCAAAACTCCATGGTTCACGGTCGCGGGTATCACCTGCGGAATGTACACGCATGAATGGAGAAAAGACGCCAAATTGCATCCAACGTGTAAACAATTCTCCATCCGGTTCTCCTGTAAATCCTCCAATATCGGTTCCGCAAAAAGAAAGTCCCGAAACGGATAATCTTTGCAACTGCAAAAGACCAATACGAAGATGTTCCCATGTTGCAATATTATCTCCGGTCCATACCGAAGAAAAACGCTGTGTACCCGAATACGCTGCTCTCGTGATAGTAAAAGGTCTTTTATTTTTATATAGCTTTTTTAAACCATCATATGTAGCACGTACCATCTGCATGCCATATATATTATGCGCTTTCCTGTGGGAACCTCGATAGCCATCATAGTTATGTCTTACGTCATCCGGAAATGTACCTCTTCCAAAAACAGCAGGTTCATTCATATCGTTCCAAAATCCAGCAACTCCGTCATCAACCAAGCCTTTGTATAAAGTACCCCACCATTCCCTAACAGTTGGATTTGTAAAATCGGGAAACTGACATCTTCCAGGCCACACAAAACCTTCCATAAAATAATCATCACCTCGACGACAGAAATACCTATTTTGCTGTCCTTCCTTGAACACCCAATAATTTTCATCAACCTTAATACCAGGATCTATCATAACCACTGTTTTAAAGCCATTGGCAGCTAAATCTGATATCATTTTTTTAGGATCCGGAAAATATTTTTTGTCCCAGGTGAAACATCGATAGCCATCCATATAATCGATATCAAGGTAAATCGCATCGCAAGGAATTTCTCTTTTTCTAAATTCGGCTGTTATCTCTCTTACATTCTGCTCAGGGTAATAACTCCATCGACATTGATGGTAACCAATCCCCCATAATGGAGGCATATAATGTGTTCCAGTGATACTATGATAACGTTTTACCACATCGATCATATTTGGGCCATGAATATAATAATATTGCATCTCACCGCCTTCTGACCAAAAGCTTGTACGTTGTTTATTTTCTGAAGCAAAATCGAAGAATGTTCTGAATGTATTATCAAAGAAAATACCGTAGGCTTCTCCACCAGTCACTCCGATATAAAAAGGAATTGTTTTATAAAGGGGATCTTGATTAAAAGCATACCCATAGGTATCCGAATTCCAGTTTTTAAATCGTTTACCTCTAAGATTTAAATTTGTTGCTTTGTCTCCCAAGCCGAAGAAAGCTTCATCTTCATGTGCCTTTTTGCTGCAATAGACATAATAACCGCCGAAGTCTGGATTTTCCTCCCAATGCATTGGTTTGTCATCGGTATTGAATACTTTACCTGAAAGATCTTGAAATGAAACCAAAAAATCTGTTTTACGGATAGCGCAGATCACTTTATTTGTTTTCACGTAATAACTTGTTTCATCTTCATCTACAGAAAACGATACTGCGTGCTGATCTGTATCGATAACAGCATAAGAAAAGTCATCTAAAAAAGATCCTTGAGGAGCCAAACGAACGCGAATAATTTCATCAGAAACTATTCGAATTTCCACTTTAGCAATACCATCTGTAAAATAAAATGTATTCCGATCCTTAGAGCATGCTCTTACTCTAGCCAGGTATTTTTTCTCTATAGTAGGAAGGTCTAATACAGGATTATTAACATGATGTACATTATCTTCAGACCAGTTTGCATCTAACAGATCATTTGCAATTTCCTCTTTTTTTATCGAGTCTCCCATAGTATTTATCTTTAAATAATTTAATCAGTTTAAGCTGAACTTAAATTACGATAAATAATACAAAAACTCGCTACATCATGAAGTAAAGAATAAACTTAATTTTATTTTATAGCTTATTTGCTACGGATTGCTTCCACTGGATCTAATCTAGAAGCCATCAAAGCCGGAACAATACCTGATATCAAACCAATTAACGTCGAAATAAAGACTGTTAAGAGTACCATCTTTATACTCACGACAATTGCTAACCCAGTACCAATTTTAACCAATAATGTGATCAGAAACACGATAGATAAGCCAATAGCACCGCCTAATAGACAGAGCACGATTGATTCGATCAAAAATTGAGACAATATAAAAAAGTTTTTAGCTCCTAAAGCCTTTTGAATACCAATAATATGTGTACGTTCTTTGACACTCACAAACATAATATTGGCTATACCGAATCCGCCTACCAATATGGAGAAAATTCCAATACAGAAACCGGCTAGATTTACAATGCCAAACATTTTATCCAGTTGGGAAGTTATCATGGTTGTTTGATTAATTGAAAAATCGTCCTCTCGTTGAGGAGAAATGCGGTGAATTGAACGCATTAAAACTTTAATTTCACTTTCAGCTTCTGCTAAAGAATACTTTGACATCACTCGAACAGCAATACTGGGTGAAAAATTATCGTAATTAACTAGATTTCGAGCAAGCTCAAAGGGAATAAATGCACTATTATCAGGAGAAGTATTGATCAGAACTCCTTCCCCTTCCTTCTTTAATACACCAATTACCTGTACCTTCCGTCCCAGCATGTTGACATATTTTCCCAGAGGATCACTATTTGGGAAAAGTCCCTCTGCGATGACAGCACCTAAAACAGTCACTAATGACCCTGCACGGGTTTCGCTTTCGACAAAATATCTACCTTTTTCAACATTCAAATTCTGAATACTGTACTGATCCTGTGTTCCTGCTGAAATAGACACCCCAGAGGCATTATTATTTTTATATTTAATCGTAGAATTACCGATATCAATCATATAGGCAATCTTATCTGCCGTTGTTATGCGTTCTTTCAGCATTAAATAATCCTCATATTTAGGTTCTGGTCTATTGAGATATTTCCACCAAGGGAAATCGGGCCCTCCAGTCCAAGGCCATTTCTGAACGTATAATGTATTTGATCCTATCTTCTTAACAGAATCTTCTATATTATTTCGTAATGTATCAACAGCTGAAAAGACACCAATAATCGTTAAAATACCTATTGTTACCCCTAATAAGGACAATAAAGTACGCGTACGGTTATCTTTTAGAGCCGACAGTGCGAATTTTGCACTTTCCTTAATGAGACCTATTGCTAGCATATTCAGGTTCTAAATTACAATTAAGTTTTGATTTTATGTCAAAATCAATTCATTAATCAATTTAATCCAGAAAGAAACTCCCTTTTAACTAAAAAATTGACTACCTTTGTATGCTTATTTATGTTCCAATAAGTCTGTTATAGGGAACTTAAATACATATAAAAGGCAATCATTTAAAATATCAATATTAAAGATGAAGTTATCTCAATTTAAATTCAACTTACCAGAGTCTCTTTTGGCGTCTGAACCAACTGAAAATCGTGACGAATCACGCTTAATGGTTTTACACCGTGACACTGGTAAAATTGAGCATAAAATTTTTAAAGATGTATTAGATTATTTTGATGACAAAGATGTCATGATTTTAAATAATACAAAAGTTTTTCCGGCGCGTCTATATGGCAATAAAGAAAAAACTGGTGCTACAATCGAAGTTTTCTTGTTACGTGAATTAAACAAAGAACTTCGTTTATGGGATGTATTGGTTGATCCAGCTCGAAAAATCCGTGTAGGAAACAAACTTTACTTTGGAGATGATGATTTATTAGTTGCTGAAGTTGTTGACAACACGACTTCACGTGGACGTACAATCCGTTTCTTATTTGATGGAACTGATGAAGAATTTCGTCGTAATATTGAGATTTTGGGTGAAACTCCACTTCCAAAATATATTACTCGTAAAGCAACACCTGAGGATAAATTTCGTTATCAAACAATTTATGCAAAAAATGAAGGAGCAGTTGCAGCACCAACTGCAGGTCTTCACTTCTCTCGCGAGTTGATGAAACGTTTGGAACTAAAAGGTGTTGATTTTGCTGAAGTAACTTTACATGTTGGATTGGGAACTTTCAGAACAGTTGAAGTTGAAGATTTAACAAAACACAAAATGGATTCTGAGCAGTTTATCATCACGGAAGAAGCTGCTAAAACAGTAAATAAAGCTATTGACTTAAAAAGAAGAGTTTGTGCCGTAGGAACGACTTCAATGCGCGCAATCGAATCAGCTGTTTCTGCTGATCGTCACTTAAAACCAGCGAACGATTGGACGAGTAAATTTATTTATCCGCCATACGATTTCAGTATTGCAAACTCAATGATTACGAATTTCCATACTCCAGAATCTACTTTATTAGTAATGATTGCTGCTTTTGGTGGTTACGAACACGTTATGAATGCTTATGAACAAGCGGTTAAAGAAAAATACAGATTTTACAGCTATGGCGATGCCATGTTGATTATCTAATCGACAATTAAAAAATACAGACGTGGATAAATAGTATATTTATCCACGTTTTTTGTTTTCAATCCTTTTATACTCATCATAACTCATGATCGATCAAAGCTTTGTTTTAATAGTTGCGGCTGGCAAAGGTAGTCGTATGCAGTCAGATTTACCGAAACAATATCTATTGATGAACGGGAAACCAGTCTTGATGCATACGATAGAGAAGTTCTATACAAGTACAAAACAACCCCATATCATCATAGCGATTGATCCAGCAATGGAGTATTTTTGGAAATCTCTTTGTCAAGAATACAAGTTTACTATTCCTCATGATATTACTTATGGAGGAGAAACAAGATTTCAGACGGTCAAAAATGGAATTGCATTTATCAAAAAAAAGCAACTAAATTTACAGGAAATTGCTATCGCTGTGCATGACGCGGCGAGACCTTTAATAGCCACCAATACAATTGATCTTGCTTTTGAACAAGTGGAGGTTTCTAAAGCGGTAATCGTTGCTCGTTCGTGTACTGATTCTGTTCGTATGACGACAGCAGATACCAACTATGCAATTGATCGTAATCATATTTGGCTTGTACAGACGCCTCAGATTTTTGAAGGAGGTTTACTAGAAACTGCTTATGAACAGGATGAAGAGGCGACTTTTACAGATGATGCTTCCGTTGTGGAAAGATTAGGTATACCTATTCATATTGTGATTGGTGATTATAAAAACATTAAGATAACTTATCCTGAGGATTTAGAAATTGCACAGATCTACTCAAAAGTATAGAAGTGTATAATTACACCCTGATCTCAAGTTGATCGTAAGCTAAAGTAATATTTGCAGGAAGTTCCTTTACAACATCTTTATGTAGCCCCATGCGATGACCAATATGTGTTAGATAAGTTTGTTCAGCTCCTATTTCTTGAGCAAAAGCTACAGCTTCATCCAAAGTCATATGCGAAACATGGCTTTCTTTTTGTAAAGCATTTATAACTAAAACTTTCAATCCCTGAAGTTTTTCTTTTGTTAAATGGGATACGGTCTTTGCATCTGTAATATAAGCAAAATCGTCTATTCTGAAACCTAAGACAGGCATTTGATAATGCATCACTTCCAAAGGAAGAATTTCCTTTCCAAACAAATGAAATGGTTTTAATGCTTCAATTTCCACTAATTCTAAACGCGGTATCCCAGGGTATTTTACTCCAGAAAAAGCATAGTAAAATTCTCTTCTTAACGCATCATGAAGAACACCTGTACCATAAATATCTATGGAAGACTGTTGCTTAAAATTAAATGCTCTAACATCATCAAGACCTGCGATATGATCTTTATGTGAATGTGTCATTAATACCGCATCCATATGCATCACATGTTCGCGTAGCATTTGATATCTAAAATCTGGCCCCGTATCTACGACAATGTTTCTATCGTCATAACTAATCAAAATAGAGGAACGAAGACGTTTATCAAAATGACTATTTGATAAACAAACAGCACATTGACAAGCGATAACAGGTACACCCTGCGAAGTTCCAGTTCCTAAAAATTTGACTATCAACGTTTTGATTTTAGTTTAGTAATTTGTGTATAAATAGTAAGGTGCTTCTCATTAACGCGTGATTGATCGATGTCGATTTCAGTTAAAATAGCCATCAAAGACTGAATTTTCATCTCTAAATTAGAAAACTTATTCACGACAACTACAAGTGAACTCTGTAACACACACGCTCCTGTCTTAAAAGTCCCTTTTTCGTACCTCACCCTATATCCCTGATCCTTAAAAAGTTCTTCGATCTTATCTAAACTTCCTTGTGTATATGCTACCAATTTTTCCCTTATTTATGCTTGTGCCTATATTCAAACTTAGATAAATTTGCTCAGATTTGCAATACAATTACCTCTATTTAAACAGGAATTGTACAGGTTGCAATGCACTTTTATCATTGTTGATAACCTATAAAATTCTGATTTTTCTGATAAACCTGGCTGGAAATAAATAGCAATCAGTCCCTAAATAATTGTATATGAAAAGCTTTATACATTAAATTTTAAAGATTATTTCGCCAATCGAATTATTTCTTCACCAAAGATATCCCAGCTATATTTTTTCTTTTCCTCTTGCATATTTTCACGAAAGACACTTCCTTTATTTTGATCATAAAAAGATGCTATTCCTTTTACAATTTCCGCTACATTAGGTTCGACAACGGTACCAACGAGTCCATCGTGCACCAATTCTGGCAGTCCGCCTACTCGAGTAACGATCATAGGAAGATCAAAGTGATAGGCTACTTGGGTAATACCGCTTTGTGTCGCAGTTCTATAGGGTAATACGACAACATCGGCTGCACAGAAATATTTGCCAACTTCATCATTCGGAATAAAGGAAGTATGGAGATAAACACGGTCTTGCAAACCGTACTTTTGAATTAGTGACTGGTAAAGATCTTCATCTCCATAAAACTCTCCAGCTAGCAATAATTTTACATTTAATTCCTGAAGTTCTACTTTTCCTAACGCTTCCAAAAGCATATCCAATCCTTTATACTGGCGTATAAAACCAAAGAACAAGACAACTTTGTCTTCCACTGGTATCTTCAGCGCTGCTCTTGCTTGTTCTAGACTAATGCTAGGACCATAGTTATCGTATAAAGGATGTGGTGTATAAGTTGCAGGTATCTTAGAATTGATCTCTTTTAAATCATCCAAAACACTTCTACTCATCGTCACACAACCATCAACAGCATTTAAGAAGTATTTCGCTAATATTTGATCTCCAATCCGATGTTCATGTGGAATGATATTATCAGCAATACATACTACTTTTGTGTGTTTGTTTTGACGTACAATTCTCTGAATCGTTCCAAGGCAGGGCCCAAAAAAAGGCATCCAGAAGCGCACGATTAAGAGATCATAATTTGCTTTCTTTAGTTCCAGTCCTATTTTGATCCAGTTAAAAGGATTGACAGAATTCACCTTTGAAAAAATTCGTAATCCATTTGGTGCGGACTCATCTGAAAATTGCGATTTACCAGGAAATAAAAAATTGGGGTACTGGAGTGAAAAAGAATAAATATCCACCTCATGTCCCATTTGCTGATAATGCTCGGCCAATCGTTCATTAAATGAAGCTATCCCCCCTCCTCTTAATGGATATGCAGATCCTAAGATAACAATGCGCATTTCTATTAATTATATTACTTTCTCGATCTGATAATTATTACGATCTGTACTGTTTCTCGAAACCAATTCTGCCAAAAAACCGGTTAGAAACAATTGTGAACCAATGATAATCGCTGTCAGTGATAAAAAAAACATCGGCTGATCTGTGACATCTCTAAATGGTGTCCCAGCGGCGATACTCATCAATTTGTGACAGATCAAGTATAAAGTAATAATAAGACCTACTAAAAAACTCACTACACCCATTACACCAAAGAAGTGCATAGGACGTTTAGCAAATTTTCCAACAAAAAATATGGATAATAAATCAAGAAAACCCTTTACAAAACGACCTGCACCAAATTTGGTTGTACCGTATTTTCTTGGATAATGCTGTACAACCTGTTCTTGAATATTGGTAAAACCTGCCCATTTCGCTATAACAGGAATGTAACGATGCATTTCTCCATACACTTCAATGTTTTTAACAACATCTTTACGATATGCTTTCAATCCACAATTAAAATCATGCAAATTATTAATTCCCGACATACCTCTTGTCACAGCATTGAACAGTTTTGTAGGTAATGTCTTTGTAAGTGGATCATAGCGTTTCTGTTTCCATCCAGAAACTAGATCTGCCCCTTTATTCATTATACGATCATACAATTCCGGAATTTCGTCAGGACTATCCTGTAAATCGGCATCCATTGTAATTACCACATCACCTTGAGCTGCTGCAAAGCCAACATTTAAAGCAGCAGATTTACCGTAATTACGTCTAAATTTTATTGCTGAAATATTGTTATTGCTCTTTTTTAATTCTTCAATTATAGCCCATGATTTATCTTTGCTTCCGTCATCAACTAAAATAATTTCATAAGAAAACTGGTGTTTAGCCATCACACGGTCTATCCATGAGGTTAGCTCTGGTAAAGATTCTTCTTCATTAAGAAGGGGAACAACAACTGAAATATCCATATGTACGTTGATCATTGTCAATATATTTGCTTTATAAACAAGTTAAGGTATCGTCATTCTGACAACACCTTAACGTAATGATTTTTTTAAATTTATTCTTTTAAACAGCAGGATTACTGCTAGCTTTTTGACCATTTTTTGTCAAAGCGGCTAACATTAGGGCAAACAAAAAATAAGGAAGTAAGGTGATAATAAAACCTTTTGCACGAGCGCCCAAAGTCATGTTTGCAACCGATTCATTATCTTTCTCCATTTGTTCAATGCTTACATCTATTGTTTTTTGCTTTTCTTCTTCACTGGCAAAACCTGTACTTCTTTCCATACTTTCAATCCGAGCATTCATCATTACATGAAAATTTTCTTCCTGAAGAGTTGGTTCTACATATTTTAAATAAGTAAAGGTACTTACTGAAGCGACTAAATGATTAATTACAAGCATGATGTAAATACATTTCAACGCCTTACTAAAGTCCCAGATACCTCCCATTTTTTTTCGTAGCGCAAAGGTTATTAAAACCGTCACACCTAAAAATAAAATAAAATTAAAAAATGGATTGCTGTACTGCAATAAGGCTGATCCTTCTAACGGCTTTACTACATAAATGGAACATAATCCTAAGAAAAATGAAATCACCCCTAAGCCAACACCATATAGGATACTTGTAATCTTACTATTTTTGTCAACACCAACTTCCATTAGCCCTTGTAAAAGTTAGTAATAATTTGATAAAGAGCTGCATCGAAAGCTTTGTTTTCACTGTGAGATTCATACTCTTCAAACTGCGCATCTTTAGGGTTAATCTCACTGAAGAAACTTATGATTGCATAAAATAGCTCATAAACCTCACTTGATGGATTGATTGTTTTTGCAGTTTTTGCAATTTCTGCATATGTACTTTCTACTAAAATTTGATTGGCAATGATATCTTCATAAATCTCATGCTCATCTTGAAACTCATCTTCATCAACCAATAAAAACTCCTTCAAGTAATCATCTAAATCAGGATCAATCTCATCATCTTTACATTCACGTAAGTATAAAAATATATTCAATAGTTCTGTACCGCGATCTATTGTTTCATCTTCGATTTTCTCCCATTCTTCAGACTCCAAATAATCTTCTTCTAATTTTTGAATATCAATAGAAAAAAAGTTCATCAATAACAGATCGACATATACTTCTCTTAACTCATCAAATAGTGGATAGTCATCAAAAGCTTCATCCAATAAAGCCAATTTATCGATATATTTTCCATCGGTATCAAAAACATGCTCAACTTTTGTTAAAAATTCTGATTTTGTTTCGATGTTATCTACTCTACCGTAGGTATTAATCCCTGCAGCAACAGCCGCTTTAATATTCGCTTCCATTATTAAGCATTTTTTATGATTTGACCATTATTGATCACTAATTTAACTTTCCCTTTTAACTCTTTACCGAACAAAGGACTATTTCTAGATTTGGATCTGTTTGATTCTTGATCAAAAATCCAATTTTCATTCATACTGAATAACACCAAATTGGCCACTTCACCCTCTTTTATCTCAGGCAAAGTTAATCCAACTACCCGTCGTGAATTTACAGCTAATTTTTCAACTATCTGTTGTTCGTTTAATCCTGCTTTGATTAAAAGAGGTAAAACAGTCTGTAAACCAATTATACCATTTTTTGCGATATGAAATTCAACATTTTTAAATTCAATTTCATGCGGAGTATGTTGTGAAACAACAGCATCAATAACACCATCCTTCAATCCTTTTATTAACGCTTTTGCATCGGATTTGGTACGCAACGGGGGACTTACTTTATAATTACTATCAAAATCAACAATTTCATCATCAGTAAAAACCAATTGATGTGCGGCAACATCACAGGTAACCTGAATTCCTTTTGCTTTTGCCTTTTTTATCAAATCTACCGCTTCGGCTGTACTTATCGTAGTAAAGTGAATAGGTGACTCGGCATATTCAGCTAGATAAAGGTCACGAGAAACCATCAAAGACTCTGCAAGATTAGGAATACCTTTCATACCTAAATAAGTACTCATCACCCCTTCGTTCATTTTATTACCTCCCGCCATTGAAGCATCTTCTGGATGAGCAATGATTAAGCCTCCAAATCCGCGCGCATATAATAATGCACGGCTCATTAAACCAGCATGCTGCATACTTTTATTGCCATCACTAAAAGCAATGGCACCAGTCTGTTTCATATCATACAACTCAGCCATTTCATGGCCTTCGCGATTTTTACTCACTGCTCCGATCGGTAAAATATCTACCAAATTACCTTTTGCAATATTGACAATTAAAGCAACTTCAGCCCTGCTTTGGATTGCCGGTTGCGTATTGGGCATCACAGCAACAGCAGTGTACCCTCCAGCGGCGGCAGCTGCCGATCCAGAAGTAATATCTTCTTTGGTTTCCAAACCTGGCTCACCAAAATTAGCATTTAGATCAAAGAAACCTATAGAAAGGATATTTCCTGAACCATCGAATATTTCTATATTTTTATCAGCGACTTCAATGGAATTTGCAATTTTGGAAATCTTTCCTTTTTCAATGAATACATCAACCACCTGTTGATCAAATTCATTTCCCGGCAAAACCACTTTGACAGAAGTAATTAATACGCTTTTCATATGCTTAAGAAGTTGAAATTTATTGGATTTGAATAGTAAGTACGCGCAGTTTTAAAGCACACTAATACTCTTTCCTTAGTAGAATTCAATAAAAATAGCGAGTTTTCTCTTTGAAAATTAGAGGAAGGATTATTTTTAATACGTGTAGCTTTAGACTGCTTCATTTCAAAAAACAAAGTTACAAAATACTATCGATTCTCCATTGAATTTTAGAAAATATTCACGTAGCTATCGCTATTCTGTTCCCCACTGATAATGATTAAAATTAAAACCAGCCAGACTCAACACCCGATCCACGACTGTACCTGCCAATTCATCAAAAGTTTTTGGCAAACTGTAAAACGACGGTGATGCCGGGCAGATAATACCACCTGCATCAGTAACAACTTTCATATTTTGAATATGAATATGACTTAAAGGTGTTTCTCTAGTTACTAAAATTAATTTTCTACGTTCTTTCAATATGACATCAGCTGCCCTTGTTGTTAAATCAGAAGAGATACCATGCGCGATACGTGCTAAAGTCCCCATTGAACAAGGACAGATAATCATCGTGTCAAATCTTGCAGATCCCGAAGCAAATGGCGCAAAAAAATCATTTTTACTGTAAAACTGGAAAGGGAATTGTTCATAATCTTTATTTTGCAACTCCTCCTGCCACACAACTTTGGCATTGTCAGACATTACTACTCCCACTTCACTGATCTGATCTTTTAATTCCATCAGTCGATTTAGCAGAACCTTAGCATAGATGGAACCACTTGCTCCTGTTATTGCTACTACAATTTTTCTAGACATAATTTCCTTTTAATAAACAAAGCTATAAAAAAGGGTCGAATAAGGAATATTCGACCCTACATCTACCTATGAAAAACAAACCCTTGGGAGGGGCGTATACAAATATACCATAAGTGAGAATATTTTAAAGGATTTTTTTTTAAAAAAGAATAATTGTTACAACTATATTCCTAAAAATAGATAAAAACACCTTATTTATTACCTAAAAGCCTGATAAATTAAAACTTAACAAGGTTATCTACATGCATAACCAATGATTATTAATAAAAAATAATCTGTACATTTCTTTTATAAATTCAGATTTTCATCACATTTTTTTTCTATTTTAGTTACCGTTAAGATCGTATAATACTAGAAAATGAGTTTAAGTATATTAGAACAATACATCGAATCTGGAAATAGTAGAGATTTAGATTTGCTTTTAACAAGCAACCCAACCTTAATCTTAGAAGAAACAAGTCACGGCATTTCGCCTTTATTACTAGCTTGCTATTTTCATAAACCTCAAATCATCCGCGTTCTTCTTCAGCACAATCAAGGCTTAAATATTCATGAAGCAGTGGCTGCCGGCTTGGATAATTATATTGAAGCGATGATTAAACAGTTACCTTCAGTGGTTAATGAGGTCTCCACACATGGTTATTCTGCCCTCGCTTTAGCGACCCATTTTAATAAAGAAGATGTTGTTCGTCTATTACTTGCACATAAAGCCAATCCTGATATCCCTACCCAAAATGAGGAACATCTCTACCCGCTTCACATTGCTCTTCTAAATAAAAACACGGCAATTACAAAGCTACTTATTGAAGCTGGAGCAAATGTTAACAACAGGCAGCAAACAGGTCTTACCCCATTGCATTTAGCAGCACAACAAGGAAATATTGAAATTATCGTTTTACTCCTTGAACATGGAGCTATTATTGAATTAAAGAACTCCAATAACAAAACAGCATCAGATCTCGCTGCCTCAAAAGGCTACAGTGATATTGCAACAATACTTAAGGATATGTAAACTAACGCCGGAGCAATTCTAAGCCAATCCCACAACGTAAGCATTGTTTTGAATCGCAATACTTCCTTTTTATATGCAACAAACCTTGTGAATGTGCCGCATGCCACGCATTAATCCCTATATCTTGAAATTTTTGAATAATATTATTTCTTTCAGTTGGTAATTCTTCTAGCCATCGCATTGCCTTTTCTTTCAAATCTTCCAGCTTAAAGTAAGCCCCATAAGAAAATGTTAATGCAATAAATGCATTAATAATCAAGCTATTTTGACTCATTTCACTTAAACTATGATCACTAGTCGCTAAGGATTGCTTCGCAAAACTAAAATGAGTCTTCCAGTAATGAGTAACCCTTATATTATTAAGTAGCGATCTAAATTCACTTAAATTTTCAATCGCTAAGATTCCTTGTAGACGAACACTTTCATTTTGTAACAAACTGGCTAATTGAGCTATTCGAATAGTGGGAAAATTGTGAGGTCGCATCCGTGAAAAAAGCAGTGGAAAATGAGTTTCTTTTAAGGAATAGGCTTTTTTAAGATAAAGATATTCCTTTTGTAATTGTAGAGGATATGCTTCGTCAAAAGTAGAATTTAAAAAACCCGCCTGACCAAAAATCATAGCTTCCAATTTACTGATATCTGTCCTATATTTCAGCAATAATAAATTTGACAATTGCTCGCCTAAAGCCTGAAAAGCGTCTGCATTTACTTTAAATCCGAAACTTCGAAACAGCCATATAAAAAATATTTTCTCCCAATCTCCATCAAAATTTTGTAGTAATTCAAGTATCAATCTTGACTTATCTTCCATTCTTTCTACTGCCATACGCTCTACCCAGCTCTCCACTTTAAAACTATCTAAATGAAGTATCTGACTTTCACATGGAATCCAACGTTGCCCATCCATTAAACGCTGATATTGCTTCAGTAATTCTTCAGAAACATAATCCGACAGTCTGAGTGTTGGCACAAGGGAGCCATCTTCATGAATCACTTCTTGATCATGATCCCACACAACATGTAAAATTACATTTGCATATTTTGCATCTTTTTGATGTCCATGTAGAAACCAATCAGATGATCTGACATGAATCTCCACATTACCTGTCCACAACTCACTTCCGATACGGATTTTTGAAAACAAGAAATCTGGTCCCGCATTGTCATTATGTTCACCTACATGTAAAACTTGGATGGATTCGCCATTAACGGTTTTTAATTGATCTGTGTGATACAGACGCAACCTCCATATGAATTGCAAAAGATCTTCAGGAATAGCCATAACCTAAAGATAATCAAATAATTTAAAGTTTATATATTTACGATAATTTCCAATTGATCATCCGAAATTTTCATAATTTCTTTCAATTCACCTTTTACCTGCGGGGCTTTTATCCCGCCATCCAAAGTACGTTTACTTTTAAAAACCCTAGCCTCATCCCACAAATTAGCTTCAATAAATAGGGACAATGTCTTTGCTCCACCCTCAATAATAATAGATTGCACATCCATTAAATACAATTGATACAAAATATTTTGAGGAAGATACCAATCATAATTTTCCAATTCGATATACTTATTATGACCAGACCATTCCGTCTTCACAGCATTAAAAATAATGGTTTCAGCTTCATCGTTAAAAATAGCAGCTTCAGCGGGAACAGAAAGTAATTTATCTATCAATATACGTTTCGGATTTTTTCCATTCCACTCGCGTACGGTCAAGCTAGGATTATCAACCAATGCAGTTTTAGCGCCCACTAAAATTGCATCTTCCTCAGCTCGCCATTTATGAACCAACTGCTTACTCGCCCCATTACTAATCCACACTTGCTCCCCTTCTTTTCCAAGATATCCGTCTGCACTTTCTGCCCATTTGAGAATAACATAAGGGCGATTTTTTTGAACACGTGTCAAAAATCTGCGATTTAACCACAAAGCCTCCTGTTCTAATAGTCCGATCTCAATAGCTATTCCTGCATTTTTTAAAATCTCTGCACCCTTACCGTTCACTTTTGCGAATGGATCTAAACATGCTATATATACTTTTTTAGGCTTGTATCTCGCAATAAGATTTGCACATGGTGGTGTCTTACCATAATGTGCACAAGGTTCAAGACTAACATAAAAAATTGACTGTCTTAATTTAGCTGCGGCATCATCCCCAAAATGGTCCAATACTTGCTGAATAGCATTAACTTCGGCATGAGCTCCACCATAAGGTGATGTAAATCCTTCTCCAATAATTTGATCATCACAAACAATAACGGCACCCACCATTGGATTAGGACTTGTAGTACCTGCTCCCAAAGCGGCCAGTTCCAGGCATCTACGCATGTAGCTTTCTTGCATATTCATATACAAAAGTATCAAAACAATACTATAACTTAAAATACGAGCAATATTGTAAATTTAGACTATCCAATAGTTCTGAATACTAGAGGAGAGATTCATCTTGTTTAATAAGGTAAGTTCCAATAAAAATGACTTCAACAAATAAATTGTTTAATATCTGAGGCAATAATAATTGTAAATAAAACAAATTTATCTAAGTTTGACCAATGGAAAAATTACAAACCTACGACAGCTTATTCCAAAAAGATCTAGCTAAATTTTATGACGCAGAAGAAATCAAAAACATCTTCTATATAGTTATTGAAGATGTTTTAGGACTTTCCAAGATGCAGTACAGTGTGAACAAAGAACTGGCATTATCAGAAGAACAAAGCAGTCGGATTTCAAATATTTTAAAAGATCTGCTGAAACAGAAACCTATACAACACATCTTAAAAAAAGCTGATTTTTTTGGAGAAGTTTTTGAAGTCAATCCTTTTGTTCTAATTCCGCGGTCAGAGACAGAGGAATTAGTTGATCTGATCATCCGCAATCATCGGGATCAGCTACCGTTACGTATTATCGATATTGGAACCGGATCCGGTTGCATACCGATTTCACTTAAAAAGCATTTGCCGGAAGCCCATATTTCAGCATTGGATATTTCTAAAGAAGCTATTGCCACAGCCAGACGCAACGCACTCCGTTTAGATGCGCCAATAAATTTTGTGAATGCAGATATCCTAGAATGGGAATATATCTTTCAATCCCAGCAATATGATATTATCGTCAGTAATCCTCCCTATATTACACCAAAAGAAAAAGAGGAAATGCATCCAAATGTATTAGAATTCGAGCCGCATTTAGCTCTTTTTGTAGAAGAAACTGCTCCTTTATTATTTTATGAGACTATAGCTTCTTTTGCCCTGAAGCATTTAACAGCTGAAGGTGACTTATATTTTGAAATTAATCAGTATTATGGGGATGAAACAGTCGATATGTTACAAAAAAAGGGGTTTAAAACAGTGATATTACATCATGATATGCAACAAAATCCAAGGATGATACATGCTAAAAAATAAGGTGATAAAAATTTAATCATTTCATTACCAAATAGTAACAAAATAATTTAAGAATATTTAACTTAAAAGTTGGCACATATCGTCTTTTTTTCTACCTTTGCATCACTTTCAAAAACGAAATTTCTTCAAAAAAGAAAGGATTCCGTAGCTCAGCTGGTAGAGCAATACACTTTTAATGTATGGGTCCTGGGTTCGAATCCCAGCGGGATCACCAAAAGCTTCACAGAAATGTGAAGCTTTTTTGTTATTACTGGATTTCAATAGCACCATTCGGATCGATACCATGTACTGGATGTTAAAGATATTATACGATAATTGTAAAACTGCTCCAATTGCATTTCTACCATTGAGAATTTACAACAAATTACCAACAACTTTTCCCTAGATAAAACCCCACATTATACTGTACCTAAAATATTCAGTCCTGTATTGCCTCAGCTTTATGTTTTTCACCCCACTTTCCAAGTTCTTCAATAATAAGTTTCAATTCATTTCCGATTGAAGTTAATTCATATTCAACGCGCGGAGGGACTTCAGCGTATACCGTTCGTTTCACAATTTTATTTTCCTCCAACTTACGTAGTTGTAAGGTCAGCATACGCTCGGTAATGTTTGGTAAACATTTTTTCAATTCTCCAAATCGGTGTTTTCCGTTAATTAGATAGCAGCAGATCGCCAGCGACCACTGACCGCCAATTATGTTAGAAGCATAAACCTCCAAACATTCATTGGCTAAAGCCTGCTTATTTGCAAAGTTTGTTGAAGTTTCTTTTATTTTTGTCATTACTTACTTTTTTTATAGTATCCCACAATTAGCATCTAACCTACAAAATTTATGCTTCATCAATTACTTTTGTATGAGAATTTTAAAATTAAAAGACATATGAAAACATTAGTAATTGTTATTCATCCCGATGCAGAAAATTCCATAATCAATAAAAGATGGATGGAGGAATTAAACAAGCATCCTGAGCAATATCACATCCATCAATTACATGCCATCTATCCAGATGAAAAGATTGATGTTGTAGCAGAACAGAAATTGATAGAGCAGTATGATAAAATTGTATTTCAATTTCCGTTTTATTGGTTTAATTGCCCTCCGTTATTAAAAAAATGGCTAGATGAGGTTTTTACTTATGGATGGGCATACGGAAGCAAAAGTGGCTACAAAGTCTCAGGAAAAAAGATTGCTCTAGCAATGTCGATCGGCATAGATGAGGAAGAGTACGCTGCTAACGGAAAGTATAAATACACAATAAAGGAACTGACCCGAAATTTTGAATTAACTTTTGAATATATAAAAGCCGATTATCAACCATTCTTTGCTTATTATGGCCTAGAACAAGACAGTTCAGAGGAATGGATTGAAAAAAGTGTTACCCAATATATAGATTTCATGAATAATCTATAACATGCAGGTCAGACAAATAAATAGACACTGTCTTTCCATTGGTTATAATTATTGGATTCTTTCAAAAAGAACTTAAATTCGCTCGCTGCCGATTCCATAAAAGGAGCACATGTTACATTAGCTCCTTTTATGGAATCGATATGAGAATTCGAACGAAGCATCACCTTAATTACGTACTGATTTGTTAGGATATACTAAGCCGGAATATTAAAACAACCTATATAGATCATATCGTTGTAATTTCCAATTGGTTTGTCTATGATCAATTCGGCATCAGCATAACATAATATGGCATTCACATTTGAAATTCCTTTATCAACACATGCCTGATAGATTGCTACTTCTGTTTGATCATTCCATATAGGCAGTTCTTCTATAGCTGCTTGAATGCTCATTTTTTTGCGACTAAAGTAAACAGTGATCCAATCTACATCATAATCATACTGTTTGTCAATTGCTTTGCTAAACTGTGAACGGAGATTAAAGTCAGGTGCATTTCTCGCATAGGTTTCATCCGTTTTAAATCGATTATAATCCTTAATAAATTTGCTTTGGTCAAAATATTTATAAAATTGTTCTTCCGTTTTATTTGATGTCCCTGTCCAAATATGGATACGTTGTTCTGCCATTTTATTTCTTATACTTTTAGTAGACTGTAAAGATAGCCTAAATTCCCGAACCTTTATTTGTTCATTTACCCTCCCTACCATGGCTCAAGATATCCTTTTTAACGCAGGTAAGTTTTTTTATATTTGCAGTTCAACTAGTGATTCATAACATGTCGACAAAGCAAACAAAAATTGAAAATTTCGATCCATCACAACCTGGCTTACCAGATTCCAGCATATACGGGCTTCCCTTTACAGCTGAAGAAAGTGATATTATTGTTGTACCCGCACCTTGGGAAGTAACTGTAAGTTATGGAAGCGGTGCCAGTAATGGTCCTGATGCTATTTTAAACGCCTCATTTCAGGTTGATTTACTGCACCAGGAATTTCCGGATTTATGGAAATTAGGAATTTTCATGGATGAAACTCCTTCGCACTGGTCGGAAAACAGTGAAAAATATAAAAGTTTAGCGCAACCTATTATAGAAGCGCTAGAAAATGGTGAAGATATTGAAAATGACGCTACACTAAGAGGATATTTAGAAGAAATAAACAAAGCTTCCAAACAGTTCAATGACGAAGTAAAAGAACGCTCATTGTATTGGATGAATAAAGGTAAGAAAGTAATTCTTTTAGGCGGAGACCATTCTACTCCTTTGGGATATTATGAAGCTTTAGCTGAAAACCATGATTCTTTTGGAATTTTACATTTCGATGCGCACATGGATTTACGTAATGCTTATGAAGGTTTTACCTACTCTCACGCATCAATTATGTTCAACGCGATCAAACTTCCACAATTGGAAAAAATCGTTCAGGTTGGTATTCGCGATTTTAGTGAAGGAGAATTGGAAGCAGTCCAAACTTCAAATAAAGTAAAAGTATTTACTGACACAGATCTAAAAGCAAATAGCTTTGAAGGAAAAATCTGGAAAGATCAATGTGATGAAATTCTAGCACAATTACCGGAAAATGTAGCGGTCAGTTTTGATATTGATGCTTTACAGCGTTGGTACTGTCCAAACACCGGAACTCCGGTACCTGGGGGACTGTCTTATGAACAAGCAACTTACTTGTTAAGTCGATTGGCTAATAGCGATAAAAACATTATTGGTATTGATTTAGTTGAAGTTGCTCCCGGAGAAGACGACTGGGATGGTAACGTAGGTGCTAGACTTCTATTTCATTTATGTGGCGTATTTGCAAAAAATAACAAACTTGCTGTAGGATCGAAAATCAATTTTTAATGCAAACTGCATGTACTAACGATATTTAAATAGATCATTATCTACTTAAATAATGTTCAAATATAATTAGAGCAGTAGACATTTTACATAATTGCATTTACCAGAAAACACAAAAGCCAATCTTTCGATTGGCTTTTGTTGTTATTAAATAGTGATAGGTCAGTATTTGTATACGTCATATCTCAGAAAATAATTAATTTGTAAATAAATAGAATATTAAAATCAAGGTATGGACAACGCCAAGACTATAGCAACACAAATAATTGAGTTTAATAAGCAATTACATTACTCAGGAAATCTTCCAGATGACTTTCGGGTATTAAATCCTTACTTTGAAAACCCGGAGACCTTAATCGTTATGGAAAAGTTTTACAACAAGTATTACGACGACACTGCTCCTAGAAAATTCATTATAGGAATCAATCCTAGCCGTCACGGCGCAGGGGTCACAGGCGTACCATTTACAGACACCAAAAGGTTAGAACACATCTGTGGTATCCCCATGAAATCTGCACATACTCATGAAATATCTTCCGTTTTTCTTTATGACATGATTAAGGAATTTGGTGGTACACAAACTTTTTATCGACAATTTTACATCAATTCACCTTTCCCATTAGCCATTGTCCGCAGAACAAAGGAAAACAAATGGATCAATGCAAACTATTATGATGATAGAAACTTGTTTGCAATGGTTAAGCCATTTATGATCGAATCTCTAAAAAAACACATAAGCTTAGGCCTGGAAACAACTAACGTATTTGTATTGGGAAAAAAGAATGCAACATTTATTGAAAAAATAAATAAAGAGGAACATTTGTTCGAGAATTTAACGATTCTAGATCACCCACGCTACATCCAACAATATAAATCACGAGAAAAAGAGCATTATATAAATAAATATATCGGTGTACTAGGGACTTAGAAGTAAAGTATAAATTTTATTTGGAGTATAGTACTAGAAACTCTATCTTTGCATCACTTTCAAAAAGGGATACACTTCCAATTAAGAAAGGATTCCGTAGCTCAGCTGGTAGAGCAATACACTTTTAATGTATGGGTCCTGGGTTCGAATCCCAGCGGGATCACAAAAAAGCTTCACAAATGTGAGGCTTTTTTTATTTTTCCTGGATCCGAATAGAAGCGTTGGGATGGTTGCTGCTTTTCATTGCGTACATGCGCTAGATGATTATCCGATGTATTAATCCCAGCGGGATCAAGACACCCATCATATCAATACGATATTCTAAAAAAGCACTCAAAATCGCATGTTCCTATAATATCTACCAGCGTTCCTATAATAGTAAATATTTCATTGTCCCAAACCTCTACTTTCGTAGAAAATTTGAAATATGTTAAAACCACTATCTTTTCTATTATTTTTAGTATCAATCACCCATATAGGTATTGCTCAAAAGCGATACAACATATCAGGAACTATAACAGATATATCAACCGGCGAAACACTAATTGGTGCTTCGGTTAAACTTCAGGAATTACCGCAGTCCGGCAGTTTAAGTAATTCATATGGTTTTTACTCAATTGGTGCGACGGAAGGACGTTATGTACTGATAAGTTCTTACATTGGCTATAAGACCTACACAGATACCATCACCGTTGATAAAAATTTTGTTATAAATATCGCATTGCAATCACAAGCAATGCTTGAAGAGGTAGTCATATCTACAAGCAGAAAAAACAACAAAAATATTTCTTCTCCGCAAATGGGTATTGAAAAGCTCAATATGAAGCAAATTAATCAACTACCTGTCGTTCTAGGTGAACAAGATGTGTTAAAAAGCATCACACTCATGCCGGGAATAAAAAGTTCCGGAGAAGGAAATACTGGTTTTTATGTACGGGGTGGAGGTTCGGATCAAAATTTAATTCTATTAGATGAAGCTACTGTTTACAACGCTTCTCATCTATTAGGTTTCTTTTCAACATTCAATTCAGATGCGATCAAAGATGTGAGTATCTACAAAGGTGGTATGCCTGCTGAATATGGCGGAAGATTATCGTCTGTCTTAGACATAAAAATGAATGAAGGGAATTATAAAAAAATAACTGTTCAAGGCGGTATAGGGATGATTGCCTCCCGCATTAAAGTTGAAGGACCTATCGTGAAGGATAAAGGTTCGTTTATGATTTCTGCCCGTCGTACTTATGCGGACCTGTTCCTGAAAGCTTCATCAGATACCACAATAAATAAAAGTACTTTATTTTTTTATGACGTTAACGCAAAAGCAAACTACAGATTCAACGATAATAACGCAATTTACCTTTCAGGCTATTTTGGCAAGGATGTATTGGGTCTTCAGGACATTTTTGGCACTAATTGGGGAAATGCAACAGGTACAGTAAGATTTAATCACGTTTTCAATAGTAAATTATTTTCAAACACTTCATTCATCTACAGCAAATACAACTATGTCATTGAAGGACTCGATCGAGCTGATGGCTTTAAAGCGACTTCAAAAATTACCGACTTAAATTTTAAACAAGATTTCAATTATTATGCAAGTTACAATCATACGTTAAGATTTGGAATCCAAGCAATAAGACACGATATCTCGCCTGGAGATATTACTACCACAGCGAGTTCAAGTTTTAATGACAAGCATGTTGAACATCGGTATGGTTATGAAATGGCAGCGTACCTAAGCGATGAGTGGAAGGTTAACGACAAATTAAGCATGATATACGGTCTACGTCTAAGTTCAATGCTACTCGTCGGTCCTGGAACATTCAGCAAATATGATATGTTAGGCAATACGTTAATATCAGAAAAGTATAAGACAGGCGAAGTTGTTCAAAATTATTTAAATTTAGAACCTCGATTTAGCGTAAGCTATATGTTAGACGATCAGCAATCAATCAAGGCCTCATATAATAGAAATACACAAAACATTCACCTTTTAACAAACTCAACGAGCGCTAGTCCTACAGATTTATATGTCATGAGCAGCAAAAATATCAAACCAGAAATTGCAGATCAGATTTCTACTGGATATTTTAGAAATTTCAAAGACAATACATACGAATTATCAGTTGAGCTATATTATAAAAATTTACAAAATCAGATCGATTACAAAGATGCAGCACAATTACTAGTCAATCAGGATGTTGAATCACAACTCCTTTACGGTGTTGGCAGGGCCTATGGTACTGAGTTATTCCTCAAGAAAAGATATGGAAAATTTAACGGATGGCTTGGCTATACCCTATCTAAAACGGAACGTAAATTTGAAGGGATAAATGACGGAAGATATTACCCAGCAACACACGACCGCACACACGATTTATCTCTAGTTGCTATTTACAAATACAACGAAAAATGGACATTTTCGAGCAATTTCGTTTATGGAACAGGTAAAGCTGTAACCTATCCTACTGGCAAATATAATATTGGAGGTAACACAACTTTCTCTTATTCACAAAGAAATGCTTATCGCCAGCCAGCCACTCATCGTTTAGATTTAGCGGCGACTTTCGAGGGAGCACCTGGTAAATATTTTCAGTCCAGCTGGACCTTTGGTATTTATAATGTGTACGCTAATAAAGATCCATATCGAATAGCGTTTAGAGATAGTAAAAAAATTCCTAATGCAACTGAAGCAGTTCAAACCAGCATATTTGGAGTACCGATTCCTTCCATTACCTGGAATTTTAAATTTTAATCTGAAAATCACAAAACATGAAAAAAACTATATTTTACATCCTATTGCTAGTGCTATTTATCTTAGCACAGTCATGCGAAAAAGTAATTGATATTCAAGTAAATGACGAAATAGGAAAGCTTGTTATTGAAGCAAGTATTAACAATACAAGTTCACAGCAAGAAATAAAGCTGAGTCGCAACGTATCTTTTTCCGCAGGCAATGATTACCCTTCAGTAAAAGGCGCTAAAGTAATCGTCTATGATGATGAAAAAGAATATGTATTTCAAGAAACTATACCGGGAACTTATGTAGCAAAAGATTTTACTGGACAATCCGGAAGAAACTATAGCATGGATATTCAAGTAAATGAGAGTAAATTTACTGCAAAATCTAAAATGCCTCAAGTGGTTCTGCTAGATTCTATTATAGCTGAAAAGCCAAAGCTTGGAGACAAAGATACCCGCAATATAAAAGTATTTTACCGCGACCCTAAAGATGACGCTAACCAATATCGTTTTATTCTATTTGTTAACAATAAACAGATTAAAGATGTATATGCCCTAAATGACGATTTTAACAACGGTAATCCGGTTAGTATCACATTAAGACCAAGTGATGATGAGGAGATATATCCAGGAGATCAAATTCGTGTTGAAATGCTTTGCATTGATAAATCGATCTATAATTACTGGTATAGCCTCATGCAACAGTCTTCAGGAGGTGGCATTGCCCCCAGTAACCCACCAACTAATATAAGTCCAAGTGTATTTGGCTACTTCAGCGCCCAAACTATATCAAGCAAAAGTATAGTTGTTAATTAATGTCAACTCCATCATTACAAAGGAACCATATCGTTGAAAACATATGGTTCCTTTGCATTATTTCATCCTATTAATAACCTTTTATCCATCACCTATTAATTGTCTGCTTGTCAATACGCGTTAATAGGTTCTCTTTAAAACTAGCACCCAAAGGCATTTCGAACCCAGCAACAGTTACCCAATGATTATCCACACTTTCAATCTTTTTAAGATTTACTACAAATGATTTATTCACACGTACAAAATCCATACTTGGCAACTTATTTAAGATTGTTTTTATATTCATAGCAACCATTAATTTTTTGTCTTTACTATGTATCATAACATAATCTTTCATTGCCTCGATGTACTGGATCTCGTCTAGTGTAAGACGAAATAATTTTCGGTCAGACTTAACAAAAATATGATCCGTTGGTTGTAAAGCCTGTTTATCATAAGCTTTATTTTGAAAATAGCTGATAGCCTTATCCAAAGCTTTTTTTAACCGATCTTCAGCTATAGGTTTTAATAAATAATCTAAGGCATTCAGATCATAGCTTTCTAAAGCATAATTAGGATAGGCTGTTGTAAATATGACTTGAATTGACGGTGGAATTTGCTTTGCAAACTCCAATCCACTCTCCTCTGCTAAATGAATATCTAAAAAAATCAAATCAAGATCTTGCGTTTCCATAATCATGCGGGCATCGTCAGTATTACTATACATACCCATACAATCTAAGAAGTTATAATTTTTTAGTAATTGCACCAATCCCCTTCTTGCAAAAGGCTCATCCTCAATAACAATATACTTAATGCTTAGCTGTTCTATATTCATTCGATCCATCTATTGGAATACTTAAAAATACTTTAAAAATATCTTCTCTATCATCTATTGCCAAATTATAACTATTCGGATATAAAATATCTAACCGCTTTCGAATATTACTCAATCCTAAACCTCCGTATTCTTTGACAGATACTTTCTTTTTTTTCGCATTTACACATGTAAAACAAATCTGCTCATTGGCTACAGTAAAATTAATTTTGACATGCAAATCTCCGTCCATAGCCTGATGCGCACCATGCTTCACAACATTTTCAATAAATGGAATAAATAGAAATGGTGGAATATTAATCGCCTCCATACCTGCATCCACGTCAAAATTCACACTAAATTTATCTCTTCGAATTTCCTCTAAAAAGATAATATTTTGAAGTACCTCAATTTCTTTTCCCAGTTCTATCGTATCCCCTTTTGATAAATAAAGCTGATTTCTAAGAATATCACTAAGCTTCAATAATACTTTTGATGCCAATTTAGGATTTTCATAAATGAGAAAATTGATATTATTGAGTGTGTTAAATAAATAATGGGGATTAATCTGACTTTTCAATTGTTCCAATTGACTCAGTAAGGTATTATTTTCAAATTCCTTAAATCGTATTAAATTGATAATCCATATTTTAAACAGCTTAACACTACTTACAGCTGCAATAAAAATTGTAAAAAGTATGATTAATATCACAAAATCTTTTCCATCTAATAAAGATTGATCTGGCTTCTTAATAAACCGCAATTCCTGACTTTCTAAGATCAACATACTTAAGAAAATAATGGTATAAAATGCGAACAAAGTACCTCCATAAGCTAAAAACTTACTTCTCAACATAAACACAGGTATCAAAACATAGTGATTAATATAAAATAAAGCCAAGAGAATAATAATTGAAATACATTTTACCAGTAGATTCCACACCTTCATTTTTTCATCAACTTCTGCAGGCGCATTATTTGGTAAAAAATGAATTCCTATTATTGCTGCTATTAACAAAACATGCCGTATCCAGCGGTATTTACTGTCAATTACGAAATCTATAAAATGGCTATTTTCATAACCGATAATTATTTGTCCATTTCTCATTTAAAAGATTTGCCGGTAAGCATTTAATTTATTGCAAAGGTACATTACTCCGAAAGTGATTTTGCGACCTTTTATCATTTATTTTTTTCAAAAGATACGTCTTCATTTAATTGCTATCTATTTGTAATCTTATGTTCTATATGATTCTTCTTTGTATTGAAATTAGATTCAAATAATTCTTAACTTTGTAAGTAATGAAAACCCCCTATTTGAATTCTAGGGTAAGTCATGTTTGTTTCGATAGAAAATCTACCTTTTTAATGTGTAAGTTGTTAATTTATATATTAAAACATTTGAACACAAACCAATTGATGCGAATGTTGTTAGTAAGAAAAACAACATCCATTCGTTGCGCGACACTTTTATTAGGTTTTCTAACTTTTTACAACAAATAACATGGAAAATAAAAAAACCAAAATCACTGTATTATATGTTGACGACGAGGAGAACAATCTCGTTTCTTTCAAAGCAACTTTCCGTTTCAAGTATAAAGTACTTACCGCCATTAGTGGTTCTGAAGCTATCGAAATTGTAAAAAAGAATCACGTCGACATTATAGTTACAGATCAACGGATGCCAGGCATGACGGGTGTACAATTTTTAGAAGAAATTATCAAGATTAATCCAGAACCTATGCGCATTTTACTTACCGGTTATACCGATATGGCTGCGGTTATAGATGCTGTAAACAAAGGGAAAATTTTCCATTATCTAAATAAACCTTGGAGTGAGGAAGAATTAGACGAAACAATAAATAGGGCCTATGATATCTATTCTGAACGAAAAAATCTATTAGAAACATATTCGAAATTGGAAGTATCAAATGAACAATTAGAATTTTTACTTCGTCAAAAATTGCTTTCATAGGTTATACTTAACCGAAATTCAATAAGTTTTTTTGCTTGGAACAACAATTGTAAAAGTTGTTCCAACTCCAACTTCAGATTGAACATCAACTGTACCCTGTAATTTAAGTAGCGCACTTTTCACATTATAAAGACCAAATCCCATACCCTCAGCTTGGTCACTTGCTCTAAAAAACAATTTGAAAATATCATTGATATATTCTGAAGAGATTCCGATCCCGCAATCACTTACTTTCAGCGTTGCATTTCCATCAAAAACATCAACAGATAATTTGACAAATTTATTTTCACAATCCTTTCTTTGATATTTAAAAGAATTAGAAAGCAGATTATGTAAGATTAATTCCAAGACAGTTTTATCGCAAATAAATTCTTCTCTTTGATCAACACTGATTATAAATTCTACATCATTATTCCGAACAGACATATTATAGAATGCTTGAATATCATTAAAAAGTTCTCTGAAATTGATTGTAGATAGCATTAATTCGCCACGCCTCAATAAATAATAATCACGTAAGCTATCGATATATAAATCCAGTCTTGTCAACGAACCATCCATTAATCCTAATAACTCATGAATTTGATCGACCTGATCAAATTTCAACCCAAGTTTAACAGCTGATAGAACTCCAGTAAGTGGATCGCGAAGATCATGACTTACACTGTAAGCAAATTTATCAAGCTCATGATAAGCTTTTTCTAGTTCCTCATTTTTTATATCGAGCATAGAATTGGCTGTATAAAATTTATCAGCCTCTTCGATACAGGAAATCATCTCCTCTTCTATCCATGGTTTACGGACAAAACGAAATATATTTCCTTTATTAACAGCATCAATTACAGTCTCCATATCTGCATAAGCAGTCAATAAGATACGGATAGGTCTTGGAAAATCCTTTTTTATACGATCAAAGAAATCAATTCCTAACTCATTTGGCATGCGCTGATCACAGAATATGATTCTAATTTTAGGATTTTTAATCAATATTTCTTGAGCTTCAACTGTTGAAGAAGCGGTATGTATAACATAGCTATATCTAAAATTGGCTTTAAAACCAAATAAGTTATTTAATTCATCATCAATATATAGTATTTCTATATCTTTTATCATAATCTAATCATATAGCAGTAAATGCCGCACCTACAAAAATAAGAATATCCTTACTTTAAAGATAAGGTTCCATTTAAATAATTTGTCGAATCGGAATAATTAATTTAAAAACGGTCCCTTCTCCGACTATAGAATCAACCACAATTTTTCCATTATGCTTGGCTATAGTATTATAAGCAATTGACATACCTAAACCTGTGCCCTCACCAACATCTTTAGTGGTAAAGAATGGTTCAAAAATTTTCTCTCTAATTTCTGAAGGAATCCCAATGCCATTATCAGCAATACTAATATACATAAATGACTCATCTTCAGTTAATCCTGTTTTTAATTTTAAAATTCCACCCGGATTATTTTGAAATTTCTTATTGATCGCATAGATCGCATTAGTCAATATATTTAAAAAAACTTGATTAAGTTTTCCTGCATAACATTCTATCGCTGGTAATTCACCGTAATTTTTATCAACTTCAATCCCTTGCTGTATTAAACTGTTTAGAATAACCATCGTAGATTCCAACCCCTCATTAATATCAGCAAATTTAAGTGTGTCCTCATCGACACGTGAAAAGATTCGAAGACTTTTAACGATCTCAGCGGTTCGATTGGCTCCCTCACTCATTCCTTTCAATAAGAAATCTACTTCAGTTCTAAGGTATTCCAGATCAATTTCTTCTTTATAAGCTATAATACGAGATTGTTTTTCACTTAAGGTCAGTTCATCATCAAGGGCAACACTCTCCACTTCATCTAAAGTTTCCCAAATCATATTAATATCCCGTTTCAAAGGCGCAACACTTGAGGTGACGAAATTAATCGGATTATTGATTTCATGTGCTACACCAGCAGTCAATTGCCCTAAAGAAGCCATTTTCTCGGCCTCTACCAGTTGTGATTGCGTCTCTTTTAAATGTTTCAAAGTCGCTTGCAGCGACTCATTCGTCTCCATTAATTCGCTCGTTCTTTCTTCCACTTTTTGTTCTAAAACCACATTCTGCTCACGAATAAGAAGTTCATTTTCAAGGGAAGTTGCTAACTCTTTAGCTTGAGATATTTCTTTTTCCTTTTTCAATATATTAATTCTTGAAGCTAGTGCAAAAGAAAGTAATGCCATTTCAACTATTGATGCTAATCTAAAGGAATTACTCGTAAATAGATTATAGGGCAATATTCCATAATCCTTTAGAAGAAATATCAAAGCTCCTGTTAACAATATAAACCATGCTATAAAGAAATATCTCGCCGGTTGATACTGTTTTTTCAATACATATAAAGAAGCTATAAATAATATTATTGTTTCCAATGATGTTGCAGTCTGCATTAATTCAAATGCGAACTGGTGATAGCCAAAAATCAATAACAAAAAGCTTGCTAAAAATAAAACAAGAAGTGCAAAGAGCATCTTGCGAATAGTTGGCGCATTTTTCTTAAGATTTAGAAATTGATTCGAAAAGAATAAAACGGCTATACTACTTGAGCATGCAAAAATAACGATGCTGACAGATTCCCACCCAGGCATAGTTGGCCATAAAAATTGAAAATTAAAACCGACTATTCCTAGCTGTGTAAGCCCTAAAAATGAGATATAAAGCACATAATACAAATACGCCAAATCTCTTACAGAAAGAAATAGGAAAAAATTGTAAATTGCCATTATCAACACCACTCCTAAAAACAGCCCTAATAAAATATTCTCTTTCCATAAATTTTCCCAAACTACATCAGGTTTCCCCACAGCTATCGGGAGTATAATTTGTTCGGAGCTTTTCACTCTTAAAAAATACTGTTTGCTTTCTGTTTGTTTTAAATAGAGATCAAAAATATAGTTTGGGCTTTGATAAGTTCTTTCTTTAAAATTTTTAAAACTCCCAAAATGTGCCAATGATCTAAAATTACCTTCCTTATCCAAATCATACAGTTCCACTTCATCTAAAAGTGGATATGCAATATCCAAAAGGTAATGGGTACGTTGACTGAGATTTTCAATTTTAAATGCAACCCACACACTGAATTTACTAAGCCCTAGATTAGGATTAGGGCTTTCACCTGGTTTAAATTTCTTTAATAATGTAGGGACCTCTTGCGGAGTCACCTCTCTATCTAATTTTAAAATGTGTAAATCAGAACCAGGTTCAAAAAATTCAAAATTATCAGTTAATTGAATTTGACTAAATAAAGGGATAGGTATTACTATAAAAAATAATATCAGTCGAAATAAATTCATACTATTTTACAGCCGAAGCAATTACAATATTCATAGAACAAGAAAAATAACCTAATTGATCAGCATGTTTTTGAGATTCAATAAAACGATCTCTTTCAGTTGCTTCAATAATATTTAATGAAAACATTTCATCAATCATTTTATCAATCCATAGATATTTACAGGCATCATCATAATTTCTTAGTACAAAGGGGAAAACTTCAATAGTTATCTCCGAAAAGCCCATTTTATTTAGATAAGTGGTCAAGGATTGTGCAGCTCTACCATTATGGACTTTTTGTTGGGTTAAATAACAGTTTAATTTATCAGCAATCGCACTATCGCCATTATAAAATGAAAGACTATTCCAATCAGATTCCACCACCACAACAATACCTTTATCCTTTAATATACGGTGTGTTTCTTTGAAAAGATTTAATGGTTCTCCAATATGTTGAACTAAACGTTCCATCCGAACACCATGAACAGACGTTTCCGCTAAAGGTACTTCAAGTACATTTGATACTAAAAATTTAACATTTGATTCATCTTGTATAGCAGCTTGGCCCGCACTGATCATTTCCGAATCGTGATCTATACCAATAAATTCAAATTTATTAGTATTAAACATACTGCTCATATTAAGGACATCCTGTCCAGAACCGCAACCTAAATCAACAATCGTTCCTCCCTCGGGGATATCATTAAAATAGGTATAAGATTTTTGTTTAACTCCACTCAATATTTTCAGTGTCTCAGTTAAATAGTCTAGATTATAATGCTTTTCGTACATTTTATATTATCAAAGTATATTGAGATTATTCTCATCAAAAAAATCATTGTTAATTTTCTGTTTGCTCATCTGCTTGATGACTTCACTCAAGTTCCATCGGTCCATGTTATCCAGTTGCAACATATAATGTATCTCAATCTCCTTGGAGCGCAATTCCTCAATTCTAACCACATTTCCACGGTTACGTAATTCTAAAATAGCCTTTCTATCTTCTTCAGAAGCTAATTCAAGATTATTAACGTCATCTAAAATCATCGTTGTTGCAAGAAGATCCAGCTTAGGATAATAAAATGTGCCGTTATTTCCAACCCCACTTTCCAAACGATAGCCCACACACTTTGTTAAATTAATCGTGTATGGAGCACATAAAGCAAATAATGATTTTATACCTATTTGTGGTGCAATTGCAATTGCTGCTCTAGTTAAAAAAATACTTCCAATACCATAGCCCGCAATTTCCCTTGAATTCCATAGCCCACAGCCCTCGCCTGTACCTTCTTGTGCATAGTCCCATACCAAATCAAAGATTTTAGCGTCCATGTTTCCTGTCGCCTCCTCGATAGGAAGAGGCTGGGATCCTCCTGAAACATGTATCCTTGCACCTCCGTAAACATTTTCTCCATCCAGAGATTCTACAATCAAAACGAAAGCAGCAGGGTTATACATCCAATCATTTTTGGATGATGTAACTTTTTTCACACCTATGGCCGTTAAAACATGTGCATGTCCCTCTATAAAACGTTCGCAAGTTTTAGGATCATCGATTGCACGAAACGCTCTTAACCTGACCACAGGACGTCCCTCTTTAAATATTAGTGCCATGGACAGTTAATTATTCGATTAAGATTCAAAAATAATCAATATAATCAAAAGCTGTTCACTATATATAAAAATATTAAAAATGAACTATTTTATTGAATTCTAAATCATTAAAAACCTAAAATTGTATAGCGTAATTAGAATATAAATTTGGTAGGCCCTTAAATATTATTTTTTGAAATAAACTCAATTTAATTGTTTTTTTGTATCTTTTTCAAATTCAAATTTCATTAGATTATATCAATAATGCATTTTGCGATAAAGGAGTTTCGAAGTCATAATTTTATTCATTCGACATTTTGAAATTACTTTGTTGCAACAAATCAAAGTTACTGAAATCATATATGAAATTTCCATATAGATCATCAAAAACACCTTAAAAGTTAATTTAAGATAACTATGTGTTACATAACACTTTCTTCTGAATAATAATTTTATTAAAATCAAGTCCAAAACAACTTTTCAATTCAACTCGGATTTAGAATATACATGAACTAATATAATCTCCATATAGATAAGATACCAAGGTTACCTGCTTATGGTATTTTACGATAATAACATCTTAAATGGTAAGTTTGTATTTATTAAACCATCATGTGTTTATCGCGCCATAGTAAAAAACAGTTTATGAATTAAATATCGATGATGGTTTCAACTGATAAATAACGTATGCTCCATGAAAATATTAATTATAGAAGATGATCAGCGCGTAGCAGAACTCATAAAGAGAGGACTGGATGAACAGGGTTTTGAAACCGTATTAGCTTATGATGGATTATCAGGTAAAAAGCTTTTTTCCCAAGATCATTTTGACTTAATCATTACGGATATCATCTTACCCAAGCTGGATGGTTTAGACCTTTGTAAGCAAATCAGACAAATAAATCCAGATCTTCCAATCATTATGCTGACAGCACTAGGAACTACAGATGATAAAATAGAAGGGTTCGATGCCGGAGCTGACGATTATTTAGTAAAGCCATTTGAAATGCGCGAACTTTTAGTCCGTATTAGAGCATTATTAAAGCGTCGTCAAAAAACAACTGGCAATCTCAATTTTGTTTTACACTTTGAAGATCTCGAAATGAATCTACATACCAAAATTGTAAAACGTAGTCAGCAAGAGATTAATTTAACACCTAAAGAGTTTAAACTGCTGGAATACCTGATGCAAAATCCCAACAGAGTATTGTCTCGGGTCGAAATTGCAGATAAAGTGTGGGAAACCCATTTTGATACCGGCACGAACTTCATCGATGTATACATCAACTACCTCAGAAAAAAAATAGACCGTAATTTTGACAAGAAACTCATCCATACAAAATCCGGAATGGGTTTCATTTTGAAAAAAGAACTATGAAAATAAGAACACGTCTAGTTTTTCTATTTACCGTCATTACAGCAATTATTCTTAGTTTGTTTGCTACTGTAATCTATCTATCTGCAAAGGAAAACAGACAGATAGAATTTTACAATCTACTACAAAAAGAAGCGATCACCAAAGCCAATCTTTTTCTAAATGCTCATGTAGACAAAAAGATTTTGCAAGATATCTACCATAATAATAGAAAAATATTGAATGAGGTTGAGGTTGCTATTTATGATACCAAATTTGATTTAATCTATCATGACGCTGTGGATATCGATTTTGTCAAAGAAACAAAACCTATGTTTGATGAAATTTACCAAAAAGGTGAAATCAAATTTTATCAGCAGGACTGGCAAGTTATAGGTCTTCAGTATGTTTATCAAGGTAAAAGATATATTGTTACTGCGGCCGCTTATGACCAATATGGTTATAGTAAACTCCATAATCTATTAAATAATAGCATTATTGTTTTTATTATTTCAATTTTGTTTATTCTCATAGCAGGTATTTTTTTCTCTAAGAAAGCATTTGAACCAGTTCGTGCTATGAGTGAAAAAGCACGAAATATTTCTGCTACCAATCTTGATCTCCGTTTATCAAATAATGACAATAAAGATGAACTATCTGAGCTTGCCGATACCTTCAACGATATGTTAGATCGCTTAGAAAACTCATTTGACGCACAGAAACATTTTGTATCGAACATCTCTCATGAATTACGCACACCACTCGCTGCTATTATTACGGAACTGGAATTATCAATGAGTAAAAATCGAGGGATAGACGATTATAAGAACGCAATTAATCATGCATTAAATGACTCAAACAAATTGGCCCGTTTGTGCAATAGCCTCCTTGATCTAGCAAAAGCTAGTTATGATCCTACCGAAATTGCATTTAAGCCCATACGAGTAGACGAACTTTTGTTAGATGCCAGACAACAGGTTCAAAAATCCAACCCCCAGTACAAAATTGACATACACTTTAACGACGATTTTGAAAACGATAATCAAATCTCCATAAATGGCAATGAATACTTATTAAAAGTAGCCTGTAGCAATCTCTTCGAAAATGGTTGTAAATTCTCTACCCCATCTCGCTGTACTGTTTCTGTTCTGTTTGATAGCCAAAATATAGTGCTAAAATTTGTTGATTTAGGAATTGGAATTGCAACCGAAGATCTATCACAGGTTTTTAGTCCATTTTATCGTGGTAAAAACAAAGACTATACCTATGGACACGGCATTGGACTTGCGTTGACACAAAAAATTGTTGCACTGCATAATGGCAACATCTCGGTCATTTCAAAAGAGAACAAAGGAACAACTTTCATCTTAACTTTACCACATTGCTGATGCTATAATTTTGTAATCTATATTCAAAAGATATCAGCGACTCGCTATACTTAAATCTTAGATAAAATAACACCGCAATAAACCGGACAGAAAAGCCTAACACTACAGTGAAGGTTCTGTTGCTTGGCAAAGATCAAATCTGATTTTAAAGCAAAATATTTATAATTTCATCTTCTTTATTAACACTCCAGAAAATCATTCTAATAATTTTCTAATAATTTTCTATTCGTCTTCTAACTGCTATACTCCTACAACCTAAGCACCTTTGCAATGTTCAAAAACAGCGATAAAGATGCTCCTCATGGAGAAATATCACTTAGGCACTAATAAATGTTAATTTAAAATTCTTAGCGATGAAAACCACAATTACAAAAAAACATAGTCACTTAATCCGGATTCTCATCATTTCTATACTTTCTCTTAGCCTAATGGGATGTCATACAAAAGTTGATGAAGAAATTACTGAAGATTTCACACAAAAAGGTGATACCATTCAAGTCCAAGGAAAGGTAAAATCACAATTAAAGACATATACTGTTCTCAAACAAGCTCATCAACTGGAGCTCATTACAGCCGGGACAGTGAAAGCTATTCCAAATCTCTATGCTGAAATCGGTTCTCCATTTTCAGGACGTGTTTCAGCAGTACATCTCAAATTAGGAATGAAAACAAAGTCCGGAACTCCCCTTTATGAACTGATATCTCCGGAATTTATTGATACTCAAAAGCTATACTTTCAGGCAAAAACAGCTTATCAAAATGCTAGATTGATTCTAAAGCGACAACAAGATCTTAAACAACATGGTGTAGGAACTGATAAAGATGTCGAAGAGGCCACGGCCCAGTACGAAATTACAGAGAAAGAATATCAAAATACGTCTGCTTCGCTTAGATTCTTCAATGTAGATACTGAAAAACTAGTTTTAGGACAGCCACTTATTATCCGATCGCCTATTGTTGGTGAAGTTATCAGCAATGACATTGTTCTGGGACAATACATTAAATCGGATGATTTACCCCTTGCTAAAGTAGCCGAACTGAACACTGTCTGGGTAGTTGGAATGGTTAAAGAACAAAATCTAAACCTTATTAATAAATTAGATTTAGCCGAAATTGCTACAATAGCCTTTCCTGATGATAAGATAAAGGGAACCATTTACCACATCGATGAAATTGTAAATGAAGATACCCGAAGTGTCCAAATACTTATTGAATGCCGCAATCCCGATCGTTTATTAAAACCAGGCATGTATGTGAATGTCAACTTTACTAAAAAAGCTTCTGATGCTGTGTTCATTCCTGCAAAATCATTACTACAATATAATGATCAAAGCTATGTGTTCTTAGCAATTGGGAAAGATAAATATCTCAGACGCTACGTCGAAACTGGTATCACAGATAAAGATCAGGTACAAATTTTATCAGGTCTGCAAGCAGGAGACAATATTATCAGTGAGGGTGCATTTTATCTATTAAATGCAAAATAAATAGTATTTCGAAGAAAGTTTATTCACATAAAAACTGCTGTACATTCTCAAGTATATTATTCCAATGAAACCAATTACGCTGTGAATTGCATTTGGGGATCTATTGAAATAAGTATAGCTATAAAAACAGCGCTGAAAAACTAAGATAAATTAATGCCTTCCTGATTGGTGCATCGCAACTTTAATCAACTCTATTCTAATGAAAAATATATTCGACAATACTATAGCCAAACGTTGGTTGGTCTTGACTCTTTTTATTCTATTAACCTTTTTTGGATATTATTCTTGGACACAGCTTTCCATTGAAGCGTATCCTGATATAGGCGATGTAAGTTCTCAGATTGTGACACAAGTACCTGGACTTGCTGCAGAAGAAGTAGAGCAGCAAATTACTATTCCGATAGAAAGAGCTATCAATGGTTTACCAGGTATGCACGTTATGCGGAGTAAAAGTACTTTTGGACTGTCTATGGTTACAATTGTTTTTCAAGATGGAACAGACGATTATTTCGCACGCACCCGTATTCAAGAACGGTTGACGGATCTGGAACTGCCTTATAACGCAACAGCAAATCTTGACCCTTTAACTTCTCCAACAGGAGAAATATTTCGGTACATCATCGAAAGTAAATCACATGATCTACGTGAACTCACCGATCTGCAGACATTTGTCATTATACCCCGTATCAAACAAGTATCTGGCGTAGTTGATGTTACAAATTTTGGAGGGATTACGACACAATTTCAAGTTGAGATTGATCCCATTAAACTGGAACAATATGGTCTAGCCCTAAGCGAGGTGGTGAACAAAATTGAAACAAACAACACCAGTGCAGGTGGAAGTGTCATGAATAGAGGGGACCAATCTTACGTCATTAGAGGAATCGGACTTCTCAGGACATTGGAAGACATCGGAAATATAGTTGTTAAATCCCAGCAAGGAACAGCTATTTTCATGAAAGATATCGGTCAGATCAGATACGGAAATCTTGAAAGAAAAGGTGCTTTAGGCTATTCTGATAAACGTGGAGCAAACTATTCCGACAATATTGAGGGAATTGTGCTATTACTTAAAGGCCAAAACCCTTCTGTCGTTTTAGAGGGCGTCAATCAAGCTATTGATGAATTAAACAATACCACATTACCTGCGGAAGTACAGATTCATCCGTTCATGGATCGTACTCAACTTGTAGAAACAACCTTAACTACCGTTTCCCATACCTTATTAGAAGGAATGGGTTTGGTTATTATTGTACTCATCATATTCCTTGGTAGCTGGCGAGGAGCGCTTTTAGTTGCTATTACCATACCTATCGCTCTGTTGACAGCTTTTATCCTGATGCACTTTACGCATGTTCCGGCTAACTTGTTGTCATTAGGTGCCATCGATTTTGGTATTATAGTCGATGGGGCCATTGTCATGATGGAAGCCATCTTGAAAAAAAGAGAAAAGAATGAAGATGAAGAACTCACAGAATTAGGTATTGCTTCTATTGTAAAGCAAATGGCTAAACCCATATTTTTTGCAACAATCATTATAATCACGACTTATATTCCCCTATTTGCATTTGAACGTGTAGAAAAAAAGTTATTTACTCCTATGGCTTTTACAGTAGGTTACGCATTGTTGGGTGCGTTATTAGTTGCTCTATTTCTAATACCTGGACTCGCTTATGTTGTTTATCGGAAACCTCAAAAAGTATATCACAACAAATGGTTAGAAAAATTAACTGTAGGATATCACAGACAAATCCAGCATTTATTAAAGCGTCCAAAGAGAGTATTCACACCTTTAATCATCATTTTTGCAGGTGCAATCGTATTAACATGTACTGTTGGTAAAGATTTTCTGCCGCCCTTAGATGAAGGATCCATCTGGTTGCAAGTATCACTACCTCCTGGGATTACAGTTGAAAAATCAAAGGAAATGAGTGACTCACTGCGTGCGCGAACACTTCAATATGATGAGGTAACATATGTGATGGTCCAAGCAGGTCGCAATGATGATGGTACAGATGCATGGACTCCCTCTCATTTTGAATGCAGTATTGGCTTACTTCCTTACAAACAGTGGAAAAATGGGAAAACCAAAGCTGATCTAATTGAGGAATTGGCTGCTGAATACAAACAGATGCCCGGATATGATGTTGCTTTTTCACAACCAATGATTGATGGGGTGATGGATAAAATTGCGGGGGCGCATAGTGAGCTCGTCGTTAAGATATATGGAGAAGACTTTAAGGAAATCCGAAGAATAGCAGATGAGGTCTTGATTACGTTGCGAAAAGTAAAAGGTGCTGTCGATTTAGCGATCGATCAAGAACCTCCATTGCCGCAACTACAGATAAAAGCAGACCGTTATAAAATAGCACAATATGGTTTAAATGTCGCCGATGTCTCCGACCTTATTGAAACAGCTATCGGCGGAAAAGCGGTTTCCCAAATATTTCAAGAGGGAAAGGTATACGATATTATCTGCCGTTATCATGAAGCAAGTCGCAATACTCCTGAAAAAATAGGAAATTTAATGTTGACAAATGAATCCGGAGCCAAAATTCCCCTATCACAAGTAGCGACAATAAAACTCAATACCGGAGAAAGCACGATCGCTCGTGAGATGAATAAGAGACATTTGACAGTGCGGTTAAATCTACGCGGAAATGATCTTACTTCCTTTCTCAAAGAAGCACAAGCTAAAATTGAAAAAGATATCAAATATGACCACAACGACATAAAAATAAAATGGGGCGGTCAATTTGAAAATCAAAATCGCGCATATCAGCATTTGGCTATTATTGTTCCTATGGCACTAGCATTAATGTTTATACTACTATACGGCGCTTTTGGAAGCTTCTCACAAGCCGGGTTATTGATGAGTGTTGTACCGCTTGCCATATTTGGAGGTATGCTTGCATTAAATATTCGCGCTATGACCCTCAATGTATCTTCAGTAGTCGGATTTATAGCACTCTTTGGTGTTGCAATTCAAAATGGTGTACTGATGATCACACAGTTCAATGCATTAAGAAAAAAAGGGTATGCTTTAAAAGAAGCCGTAATAGAAGGCGCTCAACATCGTTTCAGACCAGTAATCATGACTGCCACTGTAGCCATCTTGGGGCTTCTTCCTGCTTCATTGGCCACAGGTATTGGATCTGATGTTCAAAGACCATTAGCAACTGTCATTGTTTACGGATTATTCTTCGCTACCGTGATAACCCTCTATGCATTGCCATCATTATATTATCTATTAGAGAAAATAAATGCAGACAAAAAACATAATTAGTTTTCATCTCAAAAATACCATCACATGTTACGTCTTAAAAACATCCATAAAAAACACTTTCTACTATTATATTTTACTTTAGTCTTAAGTGTAATTACTCAGGCTCAGATTGACGCAGATATTCAAAAAGAGATTGCTTATCCCGATTTTATAAAAGCTGTTGCTCAAAATAACATAGCTTATGCGGCAGAAAAGTTAAATATCAATATTGCTGAAGCAAATATTGAAAAATCCAAAATAATTCCTGATCCAGAATTTACCGCTGATGTATTTAATAACGACCAGCATAAGATGAAGATGGGGTACGGATACAATATCGGACTGGACTGGACCCTCGAACTTGGCGGAAAACGGAAAGCACGCGTTGATCTGGCAAAAAGTGAATTTGAACTTAGCAAATATATATTGCAGGATTACTTCAGGAATCTCCGAGCCGATGCTACTGTACAATATTTAACCGCAATCCATCATGAGCAACTGATGAAATTAAAGTTCAATTCCTATGAAACGATGGATGAACTTGCAAAATCGGACAGTTTACGTGCCAAATTAGGTACAATTACTGCTATTGATGCCAAACAAAGTAAACTTGAGGCTAAATCCATATGGAATGAAGCAATTCAGTCCATCGGAAATTGGAAAGGATCGTTGAGTAGCCTCAATTTACTGATGGGGAGTAAACATGCTGAACTTACACAGATGGCATTGGTGAATTTTTCTACATTTGACCGGTCTTTTTATCTTGATGACCTTATAGTCCATGCACTATCAAACCGTGCAGATCTACTGTATGCATTACAAAATAAAGATGTGTCAGAAAAAATGATCCGTCTTACAAAAGTAAATCGGGTACTAGATTTAGGAATAACGACAGGTATTACGCGCAATGCAGAAGCCCGCAATGAGTTAGCTCCCAGTCCAGCTTTCACTTCATCAAATTTTGGAATAAGAATTCCTCTGAAATTTTCAAATCATCGGAAAGGAGAACTTAAGGAGGCATTTTATACTGCCCAACAAGCTGGATTACAACATCAAGAGATTGAACTACAGGTGCAAACAGAAGTTAAGCAAGCATTTTATAACTATGAAGCGACTCAAAAGCAACTCCAGCAGTTCAACAGTGGTATTCTTGACGATGCTAAAGCTATCTTAACGGGGAAACTCTACGGCTACAAACGAGGTGATTCTAGTTTACTTGAAGTACTCCATGCACAGAGAACCTATATTGAAGTTCAGCAAAATTATTATGAAATACTGTTTAATAATGCCCATGCTCTCGTCATATTGGAACAATCCGCAGGTATTTGGGATATACTTTTTTAGAAATAACACAATTTTATGTGTGTTTAAAAAATATTAATATGGATAATCAGAAGCATATTTTAATGAAATATGCTTCCAGAAAGCAACAAAAATCTTAGATAAAAAAAATATTCTCCCTCAAAATAAAGGATTTAAAGAATATTCGCAAGATATACTTGGCATATCTCAGGGATTTTCCTACCTTTGCATCACTCCAAACAACGAAGGAAACTTCAAAAAAGAGTAAGATTCCGTAGCTCAGCTGGTAGAGCAATACACTTTTAATGTATGGGTCCTGGGTTCGAATCCCAGCGGGATCACAAAAAGCTTCACAGAAATGTGAAGCTTTTTTTATTTCGGCTAGATTCAAAAGAAGCATCGATCGGGTTCGATCTAGAGATATTCAAAATGGGTAATAACATCCTTTAAAAGGATGTTATCTAAATCAATTTTCAAAAAGTATTTATTTTTTTCAACAACTCTTCACGATAAGCTCTTGAAAGAGGAACTTTTATATCTTTTATAACAACCTGGTGGTTTTCGATTTTAGATATTTGAAACAAGGATGTAATATATGATTTATGTATCCTCATAAACTGATCATCTGGCAATCTGTTCTGCACTTCATTAAGTGTCATACGTGTAAGCGTCTTTTTATCCTGTTCGACAATGGATATGTAATTGTCCTGTCCTTGAATATAAAGTATATTTGCTAAGATGATCGACACCCAATTATGTCCATCTTTAACAAAAAGAGCATTTTCAGCTGTATTATTTAGGACAGGCATTTTCTGTTTTCTGCTATTAGCCAGCTGACAGGCTTGCAAAAATCTGCTAAAATTAATCGGTTTCAGTAAATAGTCGGTAACCGCTAAATCGAAACCTTTCAAGGCATGTTCAACATAAGCCGTAGTAAATATTACCTGCGTTTTATACTTGATTAGTTTTGCTAGCTCTAAACCCGAAATATCGGGCATATTGATATCAAGAAAGACTAAATCTATCGTTGCAGACTCCAAAAAATCCATAGCCTCACCTCCACTCGAAAACAAATTATCCAGTTTTAGAAAATTTATCTTTTGTGCATGTATACGTATAATATCGAGTGCTACGGGCTCGTCATCTATTGCAATTGCTCTGATCATTCTTTTGGCAGTATTGTATTGAGTTTATCTTTTAATTCCTCATACTTAAGTCCCCTTGCTATAATAATGCCATTTGGGTCTATCAAAAAGGTTTGTGGTATTGCCTTAATACTATAAAGCTTCACAATACTATTTTCCCAATGTTTTAAATCGGATACTTGTGTCCACACTAAACCATCATCTTTAATTGCTTTTATCCATGCTTCTTTATCATCTGCTGCATCTAAAGATATACCCAAGATAGTAAAATTCCTATTGCTAAAATCCTGATATAATTGTCTCATATGAGTACTCTCTTCACGACAAGGACCGCACCATGATGCCCAAAAGTCCAACAATACATATTTACCTCTAAAAGATGAGAAACTAATTGGATTTCCAGTAGTATCATTTTGAATAAATGCTGGCGCTACGGCACCTATATTCAAGTCTTGAAGATCCTTTAAAAATTTATTGTACTCTTGGCCCAACAATGTATTTCTAATGTGAGGACTAAGTTTATTAAATAGCGCATAAGTATCATTAACCTCTGGAAAGGGACCTGCATATTCTGACAAACTTACCAATGAAACATAACTATCTAAATTACTAGTAATAAAAGATTTTAAGACTGGTTTTCTAGAATCTTTCAGGCTATCTAACCTCGCTCCCAAACTTGTAGCGGTAAGGCTATCCAGATTTGATCTTAACATGAGACTCGTTTCCATTTGCTTTTCGAATATCGGTTTTAATAACCGTTGAAGTTTTTGTTCATCTACATTAATCTTTGAACCAGTAAACTTACCAATCTCCAGCACACCAGACGTACTCAGTAGTATATTTCCTGGATGAAGATAGACCCTCAGCAAATCAATTTTATCTCCAGTTCTTGTTTTTTGTATTAAGGCCGACAGACCGATTTCATTAGGATCACTCACCAATGTTGCTAGCAATGGTTTAACAACATTTCCTACAAATACATATCCTTTTTTATCACACTCGTATTCAGCTGAATCAATTATTTTTTGTCCATCCATTTGATAAGCCAAATACAGACGAGGATGATTACCGTTTACATTTGTTTTAACAGTGAGTTTAAAGTTTTTGTGTTCCATATTTTGAGCATAAGACACCAGAAATGACACAGTAGCTAGTAGGGAAAACATGTATTTTTTCATAATTTCAATATTATTTATTCAATAGAAGTTGTAGTGAGATTTTATAAACTGTGCCATCAGTAAAATTTTCAAATTTATGCTTATCGGGATATAAAAGCTTGATCCTTCTTAAAGTACTTTTAATTCCAGTATTATTTCCCTCTATATGATAATGACCACTGATGATGGTATTGACCACTTTTAGATTTAAACGTCCGTTGATAACTTCTAAATCAATCTTTATGGCACTGGATTCGCTCATACTGATACCATATTTAAAAGCATTCTCTATAAAAGTCAGCAATAGTAAAGGTGCAATTTTCCAACCCTTTTCATTAACATTTAGATGTACATCGATCACAATATGCTCTTTTGCCGGCAACCGCTCTTTTTGCAAAGACAAATAATTATTTATAAACACGACCTCTTCTTCGAGTGGAACAAAATCGCTATGCATTCCTGTTATCGTATACCTCAAAAGATCCGATAACTGATCAATACCATTTGCCGTTTGGGGCGCTCCTTCTTTTAAAGCAGTACCGTAAAGATAATTGAGACTGTTGAATAAAAAGTGAGGATTTAATTGTGATTTGAGGGTATTTAGCTCAAATTCCGCTTGTTGCTGTTGCATCTCTTTTTTATACTTTAATTGATAAAAATAATCTCGAATCAAAGCATACAGAAACGCATACACAGTCATTAAAAGTATCGGTCTTAATACCGACATATTTTCAATTATCCGACGTGCGTTCTCATGATGTAATTGGAGCATTGTAAACGGAATTATACTGATTAATAGGCTAATTTCTAAAAATAAATACCAGCGAACTCTGGTAAAAGAAAAGTTATAATTGATTTCTACTAATAATAGAAAAAATAAGACCATAAGCATATCGTAACTAAAATTGTTTTGACTAAAATAGTCCCAAATACTTACTGGAGTTTTGTCCTCATAAAATAGGTAGTCGCCACTCGTATTAACAATAACCAGATAAGGTATTACGGTAAACATATTGATGACGACCCATACTGCAGTGCAGTGTGCCAGCCAATATTGTAAAATAGTACGGATTCTTTTTTTCATAATTATTCTTTTCATAAAAGTAATCCAATCTATAGATATTGATTAATTTATGTGGTGAATTGCTTTTATTAGTGGTGAGTGATGGAATATACTAGTCAAAATCGAGGAACAATATATTGTTTAGGCATAAAAAAAGCTAATCTTACGATTAGCTTTTTTTAATTTACTCTATTGACAACTAAAATAGAAAGATGGAATAAAATTAATGATTGATCACCTATAAGTTGTTTGCAATAAGTAATCAATGCATTTATAATCTATTATTTAGTAACCTTTTGCAGTTTGTGCTGCTTTTAAATTAGTATTCCTATCTAAGGCAGTTTGCGGAAAAGGCATCAACATAAATTTTGGATCCCAAATACGTTCCTGAACGATTACATTAGCAATATCTTTTGTAGTTTTCATAACATTGGCCGCGATGTTCCAACGTCTGATATCAAAATAACGCTGTCCCTCCCCTGCCAATTCTATTCGACGCTCATTGCGGATCACTTCTCTCAGTTTTTCTTTCGTATTATTGACTGCCTGATTTATTGGCGGCATACCGGCACGATCCCGGATATCATCTAATGCCGCAAAAATAGTAGCATCCGGTCCACTTACTTCATTTTTAGCTTCTGCATAAGCCAGCAGAATTTCGGCATAGCGAATGATGCTATAATCCTGTGGTGCATCGTATTCTAAACCACTAACTAATGAAATTGGATCCAAATATTTCTTAAAATTATAACCAGTGAAGCTTTCTCCGCCACCTGGTCCGGCCCAAGTATAGGTATAACCATCTTTATATTCATTCCAAGTTGCTCCTGGGAATAATACGCTTGCATAAAGACGCGTATCCCTGTTTTTAAATTCGTTGATGTAGTTCGCAGAAGGAGTTTTGTTAATATTAAAATCAATAGCCCTTTGCTCTGGTGATGGAGGAGTAAAAGTAGTACCATCACTTTTCCAATATGCATCAACCAAACTTTGAATAGGAGTTATAGATCCCCAACCTCCAATATTTGGTGGAGCCAATAACGTTCTTAAACCATTACCGAATGGTGCATAACTTTGATTTTCCTGTATATTTTGTGATACTAGAATGGCTTCTTTATTTCCTTCATTTGCTGTCCAAAATTGTTGCTGATAACTAGCCAAACCTTTATAAAATTTCTGTTTAGCATCATCATCTACAAAAGTTACCAAATTACTGTAATCATCTTTAGTATCGTTAGCAGTTAAAGCAGTCTTTCTAAAGAGTTGATAACCCGCACTCATCACTTTTTGAGCGCTTGCTACAGCATCTGGAAATTTGCCATATTCCAGTTGAATACGCGTTAAAATAGCCCAAGCTGCACCATTGGTAATGCGGCCAGTCTGATTTGGAGCACCGCCACTATAACTAGCTGGCAAATCTGCTTCGACGGCTTTGATCTCATCAATAGCAAATTGAATTACTTCCGTAGCAGGAGCTGTTGCTACAGCAGTTTCTTCAGGGTCAGTATAAGCATTCTTTAACAATGGTATAGCACCAAAGAGATGTGCCAGTTCGTAATAAGTAAATGCTCTTAAAACTCTGACTTCAGCAATAAAACGTTTACGCAAGCTTTCATCCATGGTTGCTTTGCCAATATTATCTAAAAAATAATTATAACGGCGTATAAAAATATAACGGCTATTATAGCCTACATCTAAGGTCGCATCAATGTTTCCAGCAGATACGCGACTTGCAGTGCTTTCCCAGGGATATTGGCAATAGGCATTATCTGCAGCTCCATCATCGTATGCATAATTAAAAGCATTTGCCAAAGAACTATAACAGCCGTTTAAAGCGAGCTGTACGTCATTTTGCGATTTCCAGAAAGTACCCGCAGAAAGTTTATCCTGTGGAACAAAATCGATCGACTTTTTACAGCTACCCAAGACTGTAAGCGCGACAAGTGATATATATATAATTTTTTTCATGATGATTACAGTGTTAAGTTTAGACCTGCAGAAATTGTTTTTAAAGATGGATAAGCTGATCTCTGTGACGGAGCTTCAGGATCAAAATCTTTCAATCTTTTATCACCGCGAATAGTAAAAGGATTATTGCTCGATACATAAACTCTTAAACCTTTAATCTTAGCTTTATCCAATATATGCTTAGGAATCGTATAACCCAAAGTGATTGCCTTTATTCTCAAATATGACGCATCAAATAACCAGAAATTAGACATTCCAAAATTTTGGGTATCGTTAGTTACTCTTGGATAAGAAGCATTTGGATTGGGATTATCCACAGTCCATCTGTCCAAAACGTAATTTTTAACGCCCGCACCATTAAAAAAAGCCTGCGAAGCCTCTTGCTCTAAATAAACTTTTACATTATTTACTCCTTGAGCCAACACACTCAGATCAAAACCTTTATAACTTGACGAAAGATTTAAGCCATAAGTAAAATAAGGAACATCATTACCATTGATAACGCGATCGTCACCATCTATCACCTTATTTCCATCTTGATCTTTGTACTTAATATCGCCTGGTTTTGGATTATTAGCTTGTTTTGCATGTCCATCAATATCAGCCTGATCAACGAATAATCCTTCAGCTTGCCACATGTAAAACGAACCAACTGGTTGACCAATTCGGTTGATATAATAACCGTTTGGAGCAGTTTCATTTGCACCACCCAAATCCGTTACTTTATTCCATATTTTACTGACATTTCCGCCTATTGAATAGTTAAAATCATTTATTTTTCCATTGTAATTTAAGGAAAGTTCAAATCCATTATTTTTAACTGCACCTAAATTTACCGAAGGTGATTCACCGTCTCCCAACCCCGCTTCTGCTGGAATATTGGGATTTGGCAATAAAATATCTTTCGTTATGCGACTAAAAACATCTAATTGTAAAGTAAGTGATCGAAACAATGTCGCGTCTAAACCTGCATTATAAGTGGTTAATTTTTCCCAACTTAATAAGGGATTAGCGAGCTTACCTGGTGTTACACCATCTTGTTTTGATTGATCTAAAATTACTGTACTACCTGCATTTAATCCATCATAAAAATCGTAATCCCCTACATTGTTAATATTTCCTAATTTACCGGCCGACAAACGTAACTTCAATTCATTGACAGCACCAAGATCTTTCATAAAATCTTCCTGCGACAAGCGCCATGCTACCGATGCTGAAGGATACCATGCTGAACGGTGACCAGGAGCAAATCTAGAAGAAGCATCATTTCTTGCACTCGCTTCAAGTAGATATTTGTCAGCGTAAGAATAGTTTAAACGCGCAAATACAGAAGCCAACGCACTTTCTCCAACACCTGCCACACCATCGTTTAAATCACTGGTAACGGTAGTATTTGCGGGAAGTGTAGAACCTGCATTGATAGCGTTAAGATCATTATTTGGAAAACCTTTACGAACCACCCTTACTGTCCTTTTTTGAAGCTTTTCATAAGAGGCACCCGCCAATACTTTAAAGTAATGCTGGTCCATATTTTTTTCATAGCTGGCTGTAGTCTGAGCTAATAAATTTGACGTACTTTGCCATGCTTCAGTCAATTGATTTGTTAATACAGCAGTACTAGTTAATGGTTTATTCGTGATGAAGCCTATAACAGGATCTATCGTATTGATAAAAGAACTATTGAAGTAATTATAGGCATTGTATGAAAATAACCCGGAAATATCCAATCCTTCAACTGGTGTATATGTTCCGTTTAAATTCCCGATAAAACGATTGGTATTATAATTTGTTCTCCCCCCTTCTTTTAGTAAACGTAATGGGTTTTGACCAGCTATTGTTGCATTTTCTTTTCCAGCAGTCACACTACCCCATTCGCCATTACTTTGCTGTGCTACCGATAATGGAATTGATCTACCAACACCAGTAAAACCGATCTCCATATTATCATTGTTATACCCATCTCTTATATAGGATAAATTACTCCCCACTTTAAACTTATCGCTCACTTGAGTTTCGGTATTGGATCTCAACGAATAACGTTTCAAATCTTTACCAGGAATCAGAGAATTCTGTCCAAAATAGGCGCCACTTAAATAATACTTCGTTTTTTCACCCCCAGACACACTCAACTGATGTTCCATCATCGGTGCGCGTTTACGTAAAATTAAAGAGTACCAATCGGTGTTAGGATATAGATCTGGATTGGATTGACTCTTTATTGCCTCTAGAGCTGTCGCATCATAAAGCGGTGTTCTACCCAAATTAGTCTCTGCTTCATTACGTAAAATAGCATAATCATAACCATTCGTATAATCTGGTAAGTATGTTGCCGATTGGCTACCGAAATAAGCATTGTAACTTATAGTCGGTGTACCATTACCTTTTTTAGTTGTCACCAAAATAACTCCATTTGCAGCTCTGGCACCGTAAATCGATGAGGACGAAGCATCTTTCAATATTGAAATACCAGCAACATCATTTGGATTGATGCGTGCAAAATCATTTTGGGTTACAACCACACCATCAACCACAAATAAAGGAGATGATGACCCTAAATTTGCACGTCCTCTAACATTGATGCTTCCCAAGTCATTTCCTAAATCGCCAGGAGACGACTTAATAGCTACCCCTGGTACAGTACCTTGTAGTGCATTTGTTAACGAAGTTACGGGTCTATTAATGATGGTTTTGGTATTCACAGTATTCACAGCTCCAGAAAGATTCACTTTCTTTTGCGTACCATACGCCACCACGACTACGTCCTCTAAGGTATTCACTAAAGGAGATAAAGTAATTCTAACGTTAGCTGAGGCTCTTACTTCTGTAGTTTGATAACCTATATAAGAAATAACCAAAATAGCCCCATCGGTGACACCTGCTAATTTAAAATTTCCAGATTCATCAGTTGAAGTCCCCAGTTCCTTGCCTTTTACTTTAATACTGGCACCTGGAACCCCTTTTCCTGTTTCATCTAAAATCGTTCCGCTAACCTCCATCACCTGATTTATAGCTGTACTTAATTCGGACTTAGCGTTTGAAACCATATTTTTAGGTCGCTCTTTAATGACTATTGTATTGGTTTCTATAGCATAAGTTATAGGTTGATTTTTAAAAATGGATATCAGTACATCTTCCAAAGGCACATTTTTTACATCAATCGTTACTGGATTTGTTTTTTTTAAAGTGCTTCCAGACACCAAAAAATCATATCCACTTTGTTTACTAACCTGAATAAATACTTTTGACAAAGGTTCGTTTTTAACAGATAGTGAAATTTTTTGCGCAAATGAAGCTGCGTGAAGTTGCAATATACTAGCAACTAATAGAAAAGTAGCTAACTTCATAATTAATAATATTTTACAGACATACCTCCATAGTATGCCCATCTTTTGAGTATAAATTTTATACATTTGATTACTGGTTTATAAGTGAATTGATCATAATTTTTTGCCTTGATCCAGTCCGGCCAGATGTGTTACAGCACACTGGCCATTTTTTAGATCACTGCGATAGCTGCTTTATGTTATTGTCTAACCATAATCCTCCTCCCTTCAAAAGTTAAGTGAACTGATTTTGAATTCTGTACAATTTGAAGTACTTGATTTAGATTTCGATCGCGCGAAATACGACCGGTAAAAGACTCTTTACTCATTGGTCCGACAAACTCAACATCTACGTCATACCAACGAGAAATCTGTTTCATAATCGTATATATGTCCGCATCCACAAACTGAAAATAACCATTCTTCCAAGCGCTAATTTCATCCGTATCTACTTTTCCAACTTTGATTCCATTATTACTAACGCGAGCTTGATCTCCAGGTCTAAGAACATGGTTAAATTCGCCCATTGAAATTGCTACTGATCCCTCGACCAACGTTGTCCGTATTACATCCTCATTATTATAGCTATTCACATTAAAGTGTGTTCCTAAAACTTGAATCAGCTGATCCCCGGTTTTTACTTTGAAAGGCTTAGAAGCATCATGTGCAACCTCAAAATAAACTTCACCGCTGATGGATACTTCACGGATTTTATCAGAAAATGATGTTGGATAAGTAATCGATGATGCGGCATTTAACCATACTTTAGTACCATCTGCTAATTTTAATCTATATGTTGCACCTCGAGGCGTACGCATGGTATTTGTCCTATAAGGAGATTTAACCTGATTTACGTTGCGATCCTTATAGATCACTTCATTTTCAGCATTGATATGAATAAATGAATTTCCTTCTGCGGCAATCTGCCCCTGAGGAGATGCTTCTAGGTCTATCTCTTCTCCATCGGATAGTGTTAATATCGCTCTGTTCTTGCCTGGGGCTAAATCGGGGATTTGATTACTAATAGTAACGATATTAGCAGTTCGGTCTGTTTTTAATAAAAAATAAACTCCAAAACTAAGCATGATTAAAACAGCTGCAGCTGCGCCTAAATTATTGCGATTAAAAAGCCAATGATACCTCGTTTTCTTATCAAATTCTAGCTTATCTTCAATACGATGATAAATACGATTTTTTAATTCGGCATTATTACTTGCAAAATCTTCAGGAATATAAAAGTCTTTTTCAGCTTGTAGACGATACCAATCATCGAACTCCTGTTGCTCTAAAGTATTTATATTACCTTTTTTAATTTTACTAGCGAGCTCCTCAATACGTTTTCTTAGCTGCTTTTTATTCATTGGACTCTGACTTTAGGTTTATACTAATAGTCAGTAAAAACTGATTATATACCTAGTCCTTTTAAAAAAAAATAATAAAAATAAATAAAAACTACCATCAGACTGAAAAACAATCACTTACAGAATCAAAACCAGAATAGCTAATTTTTATTAAAAAGTTTGTTTTCCTTAAAAACGATGAGGAGATAGGTTAAAAAAGACGATGTATACATCCGCCTACTATAAAAGCAATAGATGAAGCACTCATTTTGTCTCCAAGGTCTTTGATTGCCTTAGTTAAATGGTTATTGACAGTTTTTGTAGATATATTTAGTTCTGCAGCAATTTCTTTATGTGTTTTTAAATCTTCTCGGCTCATCTTAAAAACCAAACGACACTTTTCAGGTAATTCTGCAATAGCGTTTTCAAGCTTAGCAAAAAGCTCCTTTTCAAGTAAAAGTGTTTCTGCAGAAGGTGAATAAATATCATTTTCTACTAGATCCACATTTTGAGTACGTTTTCTCTTATGGAATGCACTATCGAGAATATTTATTACGCGATATTTAACAGCCACAGCGAGATACGTATATAAGGAATATTTTAATTTTAACGTTTCTCGACGATTCCATAAACTACAGAAGATATCCTGAACGCACTCCTCTGCTTCTTCTTTAGAATTGAGCGCATTAGCCGCTAAAAGAAATATTTTCTCCCAGTATCGGTTATATAATTCAGAAAAAGCAACACGATCTTCCTTAACCCGAATTAAATCAATTAGGGTTTCATCCGTCCAAGTTGCTGAAGCATATTTTGTCATTTTACCATTAAAAGATTAAGTAAATTTATAACATTATTGTGACATTATTATTAAAGGGCTAATAGATAATATTATTATTAATTTATACTTTCTGCTTGTAATTTGCAATAATACTGCATTTTAAGCATGATTTTTTAATATACTCACTATTTTCTATTCATCAGAAATATTAGTCTATGCATAGTTCAATATTTAAATGCATGTCTTTCACAATTTTTCTTCAAAAAAACCTTTTAACAATGTCACTATAATCTAGCATTATTGAGATTTTACAGCTATTACTCGTGTTTATTAAAAATTGAGATTATTTAATCGGATCTAAAACAGCATCTAAATTTATTTAAAAATTCCAAAAAGAAACAAACCTGAATTTTAATAAATAGCTCTTGAACAAAAAAGATCCTACTAGCTGATCTGATAATCAGCTAGTAGGATCTTTTTTTTATTTACTATACTATTATTCCTATTTTAAGAAAACCTTACGGATTGCCTTATTGTCCGGATCCAAGATATAAATATTACCATCCTTGTCAATTGCCATATCGGCCATGGCACCAAAGCGAGACTCGAGTAATGTTCCATTTATATATCCACGATTATTCGCTTTGAAAATTGTAGATACCCTTCTAGTCACCATATCAATCTCTCTTAAACCATAATTAAAATTATCTGTTGCAAACATGGTGTTACCTTCAAAAAGGACAACGCTACTTATTCCTTGAAAACGTGCTGCACTTCCAATACCATCAACATAACCTGCGTCTGAAAATCCGACCCATGCATTCATAATTATACCATCAACACCTCTTCGCATCAAACCATTACCGCTTATTGCATTCTGATCTGGATAGTAGTAGTTTCCTAGAGCATCCGCAACTGTTCTGGTTGTCACCCAACCTGGACCATTAATTTTAGTATAATTTCCGGTTGGATTAACCTTATTGACCCCCGCGGCAAATCCATTGATATTGACATACAGATTTCCAGCATCGTCAATACTCATATGTCCTGGCGCAAAGCCCGATGTATGGACTGAACGTTGACCAGCCGATGTAATCTTGATTACCTGATCCGTCCCTTGATCGCTCACATAAATAGTATTCTGCTTATCGATTACGATACCGTAAGGTTTAACAAAAACCGCATCTGCTCCGTTAACCTGCAAAATGGAAACAGTACCGGAAGATGTAATCTTTTTCACTTGTTTATTATTCGTATCGGTTACATAAATATTACCTTGCTGATCGGTCGCAATGGCAGACATATATCCAGCAAAGGTATTACTGCTTGGTCCTCCAGCCAAAGTCATCACACCCGCTCTTTTAAACAATTGCGGGGCAAGCGCTTCCTGTGCACCGACAACAACTTTAACATTTCCAGTACTTAATCCCAAAGGTGCTTCGAGTACTAAACTATTCTCCGTTGCTGTTTTTACCATCGCTAATACGCCATTAAAATATACTTTATTTTCAGATGCAGTAGTACTAAAACCCGTACCTTTAATCGTCACACTCGTACCGGTCAGACCGTTGTCTGGTGTCATTGCAATAATCCCCAGATTTTGATCTTTAAACTGCGGGCCATTACTCACTTGATCATTTACCACAACGCGAATAACGCCTGATCCGGTACCTCCTGGAACTGTTAGTTTCAGCTCCGTTTCATTAGCTGAACTCAGTGGTATCAATACATTATTGATGTATACTAAATTTTCATCCATTTCTTTACTGAATAAAGAGCCGCTGATCGTCATTTGCGCCCCCTTTGGGCCGCTTAATGGAGTCACTGTTTGGATGACAGGTTTATCTACAACTGTGAAGGAAGGACCTGTGGTTTTCTGATTATTGATATTTACCGATAAGGGTCCTGAAGTTACTCCTTCGGGAGCTTTTACGATCAAACGATCTTGGGTAGATTCAAGAACAAGAGCTTTCTTACCATTAAATTCTACGATATTATTGGCTGTCAATTCCTCAAAACCTTCACCCGTAATCACTACACGCGTATCTTTCCCCCCGCTTAAAGGCTTTATACTTTTTATTGCTTGATAAGTGAAGTTTTGACCTTTCGCATCCATTCCATCCACTTTAACCAATACCGACCCAGAACCAGCTTCATTAGGCACTTCTGCTACGATAAGCGTATCACTAATACTGACAACCAAGGCCTTTTTTTCATTAATAAAAACTTCCGCCGGAGTGCTAATACTTCCAAATCCAGTACCTCCAATACGTATTTGCGAGCCCGCAGGACCATTTGCTGGAAACACCTGACGTACACTTAAATCTTGATAAGTATAGGTACCAACATCCATCAACTTACTCTTATAGCTCAATACCAGTTTCCCTGTACTTCCCCCTACAGGTATACGAATAACAATCGCATTGGCTGTCGCACTGATCACCGTAGCATCTTTACCGTTCACCGTTGCTTTGTAAGCATCGATACCAGTACCAAAACCTTCACCCTGAATAGTAACAAGCGTACCCTCTTTTCCTGAATTTGGATAATAGTCCATTATTTTCATTGCAGTCTCAGGAAGCAGATCTTCTTTCTTTTCACAACCTGCAATACCTGCAAGTATCAAAATAAAAAAGATGATACTGAGGCTATATTTTGTCCATGTTTTCATGACTTTAATTTTTTATTTATCCATATGGAATATCCATATGCTATTTTTTTGCGTTCGCATGAGTAGAAGATGATATCTTTCTTTCTGACTTTAACCATAATTTCATTGCACTTATCAACTGTTAAATCACTCATGAAAGTTACTGCTATCGTTTAAAATGTGTATCGAACTCCTAATTGAACCTGTGCTCTTGAATTAAAATAATCAATACTATATGTTTCCCCAGGTTCATTGAAAGTAAATACCGGCCAACTTCCATCATTCTGCTGTGGCGGGAACAAGCTTGGAGTCAAGCCCACACTACTAGTCGAATTGAATGTATTAGGAGAAAAATACTGTACTCCCCACTTTTTATACAGCAGGTTTGTCACATTGACCACATCGGCAGAAATTGTAATAAATTGACCTTTTTTGTTGTTCACTGGAACATCGTGTGCGATTCGAAGATCCGCTTGCACATTCCAGGGCGTACGGCCCATATTACGTTCCGTAAAATCTCCCCTTCTACTGCTGAGGTAGGCATTGCCATCAATGTATTTGTTAAATGCTTCAGCTTGCTGTACTGCAGTGTTGCCACTAGGAATATCTTTAAAATAACGGATCGCTTCCTCCGGATTTGGCACATACACTAAACTGACCTGTTGTGGTAATCCCTGAATACTGTTGTTTACAATACCGTAAGTAAATGGAGATCCCGATTGCGCACTGAAAAACAAGGTGATGTTTGTTTTACCAGCAGTTCGCCAGTTTTGGTCATAACTAATACTCGATACAATACGGTGACGAATATCAAAATTACTATAAGCAAGTTTTGGATTATTCGGTATAAGTGATTGATTCAATTGCCAATTTGATTCCATTGAGTTTCTGACTCCGTTACTCAGATCTTTAGATTCTCCATAAGTATAACTCGCCGTTCCGCTAAAATTTTTCATGCGCTTACCGATTGTTCCAGTAATGCTATAACGGTACCCCTGATCGGTATTGCTTAACAAATAAATATTAGAGAAACGATCGTCAACTGCCCCCTTATATACCGGTTGTTGCTTATAAGCATCAAAACCAAAATAGAGCGGGTTATCATGGACATTCAACTGCTGAAAGAGCACATCGCTGATATTTTTTGTATACATACCTTCGAACGCAAACTTCCAGTTATCAGCGGTTTCATAATCAATACCTAGACTACCACGCAATACCTGAGGTAATGTAAAACCATTATCTACCAGATCGACTTGTGTCTTACCGCTCTTCGGATTATTTACCACAGCGCCATTTGCTGCTATAAAATCGGCCAATCCATTTGGACTAGGTTTAATTGCATCACTGCCTGGAGCAAAAGGCTTCTGATCTGCACGTTGGTCAAAAGCCCCATAACTATCACCTGTATTGTAATAAGCGTAAGCCAGCCATGCAAAAGGAATACGTCCTGTAAAAAGTCCTGCCCCACCACGTAATACTAAACTTTTATCTTCCAACACCTCCCATCGGAACCCTACACGTGGCGACAGCTGTACGCGATTAAGGAAATCATTTGAAATTCGTGACAAAGGTGTATAATTATAAGTTGTACCAAAGTACGGATCGGACTGTATATGTCGAACTTTATCACTTAAAACAGGCATGTCGGGCAAATGTGTAAAATCAGCGCGCAAGCCGGGTGTAATTCGAAAATTATCACTTACCCTGATCTCATCCTGTACATAAAAACTGTACATATTGATTCCAAAATCTGCGGCAGGATTATCTAGAATATAATCCCGCGTATTGTTCTTGTAGTTGTAACTACCACGTACGCGATAAGGATTATTATTTAAAAAATCATCAATACTATTATAATCTACCCTTCCATTCCAGGCATTAACAAAACCGTAGCGGATACGGTAAAGCTCGTTATGCGTACCAAAAAGAAGTTTATGCCGACCTAAGTTCCAGTTCAGATTCGCGGTCAGTTCCCATGTCCGCTGCTGCATATCAAAAATACTAGCTTCACGGTCAGTTCCTAGATAAATTGTCGAACCTGGGGTACGTCCCTGAATCTGTACTTGAGGAAGAGTGGGGTCACTCAACGGATCTCGTCTGTCGTTTACTACTGTAAAACCCAATACCGCATTACCAGAAAGATTATTACTAAAGCGGCTTTTCAATTCTGCTACTGTACTACTCTGATTATTCGTTTGCTTAAAAGCCATACTTGAAAAGCGGAAATCCTGTTGATCCCGATCCATATGACTAGCGCTACTAAAAATAGTGTTATTACGAATAGCTAATTGATGTTGATCATTTATATTCCAGTCGATACGATTAAAAAACTTTGTCGATTTTGACCAATTTGTATATTTTCCTGCTGTCCCTGCATCAAATACATCACCGTAGCGACTACCTACTGCTGTAGCAATAGATTTGACATCATCCTCACTCAAAATATGAGCGGTCTCGACAATACCTACATACAGTTGTGTAGGATCTTGACGACGGGTGATCTCTTCATTACTAAAGAAGAAAAGCTTGTCTTTTATAATTGGAAAACCTATCCTAAATCCGGACTGATAGTCATAAAAATCATGATCCATCTTACCTAAACCACCAACCCTATCCTTTCCTGTCAACATAGCATTACGGCCATATCTATAGACTGATCCTTCGATCTTATTGGTACCACTACGTGTTACAGCATTGACCGAACCTCCAGTGAAATTACCGATTTTAACATCATATGGTGCTAAATACACTTGCATGTCTTGTATGGCATCAATAGAAATCGGATTGGTACGCGTACTGCTTCCAGCCATGCCTGAAGTCCCTGTCTGTCCACCTAAAGAAGGCGAAAAGCCGATTGCATCATTATTGACTGCCCCATCGACAGTGACGTTATTATACCTAAAATTGGTTCCTCCAAAACTATTGTCTCTACTCCCCTGAGGAGTCAATCGGGTTACATCTGTAATAGAACGACTTACCGTAGGCATATTACGGACCTGTTCAGCACTGATATTGCGTCCTGCGCCATAAGTATCCACACGTTGTCGCTGTAAACGACCAGTTACAGCAACTTCGGCCAAAGCTTGAGTACCTGCTAGCAATTGTAGATTAAGTTCCTGCGCAGCACCTAGACGCACTTGAATATCCGATCGTGTATCACTTTGCATCCCGACCATGCTCACCGTTACCGTATATGGTCCACCAATACGGAGATTGTTTAGCGTATAGCGACCGTCTTTATCTGTAGCAAGTGAATAACGCGTCCCCGACGGAGTATGTATAGCCAGAATCGAAGCTCCAGCGACAGCATTCCCGTCAACATTCTGAACACGACCTGTTAAAGCACCTGATGTTTCCTGTCCGAAAACAGAGGTATCCGTTAAAAAGAGGAAGCACATTAAGGCCACCTTTATTTTCATCCACCAAAGTATATTTTTTCCTAAAAATGGACCTACCCTTGGCTTCATATTGATATAACTATTCATTTTTAATTTCTTTTAGCTAATCTTAATTTGATTATTGAGTAATCCGCAAACCAGCATCGATCACATGTAATACACCATTTCCACTTAACATATCCTGTTTCAGCAATTTGATATCTGAAGTATTTCCTATTCCGCGTAAGCTGATACTCTGGAATGATGTTGTCGAGTTTGAATTAGGCACCAGCTTTATGGTGACACTATTACCATCCATCATGCCCTGTTGTGCCATATTTGAAACACCCGTACTGAGAATATAATCGTATACGAATCGTCTATCCTTTACAATATGATAAAGCAAAAAACTTCGAAGCTTCGCAGGATCTGCCAACTGAATCTGTTGAACCGTACTGTACCCCAAAGCCTGCATCGCTGCATTATTTGGAGCAAACACAGTATATGGACCAGCATCACTTATAGTCTGTAAAACACCAGAGGTTTTCAATGCTTGCGCAAACAAAGTAATACTGGGATCTGCTGCAATTGCATTACCTACCAAATCGTGTACATAGGGTGTAAGCACCCGATCTAAAACCTGAATCAGTCCATTGGACGCAGCAATGTTCTGGGCCAATACGCGCGAACCATTGAGGGTTAACACCGTATCAGGCCCTTTAATCCAATGGGTTGCATAGATTTTTCCACCTCGTGTCTGCAATTCCTGATTAAACAGAAAAGGAAGTTTATTTAACTCGTATTTTCCATCCAGTGTATGGTAATTGGCAATTCTGGAAATCAATTTAGTATTTCCGGCTAAAACAGCTACAGCATCGGTATAACCAGCTGTTGAAAAAGCGGCATCAGAAGGTGCCAATAAGGTATATGGTCCTTCCCCGTTCTGTACTACTTTATCCAATCCACTTTTACGCAGAACTGCACTAAAACTGGACAAATTAAAATTATCGGCTATAACCAAATTGACCCTATTATTATCATGACCTGTAGCTACCTCGTCCTTTTTACAAGAGGTAATCAATAAAATTGCGAAAAGCAGTATCCCTAATTGCTTATAATATCTTAGCTGTAGTTTCATCTATCATTTTTTAATCATGAGCTTACTAGCTCGTTTAGTTATTCAGCGTACACATGAAATATCTTGGTTTCTGTTATTTTGTAGTACCTTAAACTCTTCCAAGGGGCTATTTTAATTTGAATCCCTTTGGTAACAATAAATTGTTCACTACATGAATCGGCCCATTTAGGGTATTGATATCTGTTTCGATAATCTGTACAGGATCCCGACCACTTTCTTTTATCGTCATGAATAACAATCCTTTGGAAGTGGTAAACGCAAAAGGATTCTTATATGCATATTCCACAGGTGCAGTTCCACCAATATTGACATTATAATCTTGTAAGAAGTCTGCAGTCAAATCATTACTAAAAAACACCGTACTATTGGAGTATGGGAGTCCATAACCAGGATCCTTGATGGCATAAAAACGTCCCCAATCACGATGATAATTCACAATACTATCTAGTGGATAACCACCGATCGGTTGAAACTCCCACTCATCAAAATGCACATTGCCACGAATTTCATTGAATTGAAGCATCTCGGTTACAGATTTAAATCCTGCTTGCTTAAAGGCCGCATCTGTAGGCGCAAACCAAGTCGAAATGGTGATATTAGGATCAGCATAATCGGGATTTGGAGTTGGCCCAATGCGCCATTTTTTTGTATAAGGCTCACGTGCATCAGGAAAATTCTGCCAAAATTCTTCATGTGACATTTTATATCCAAATAAAGGCTCCATTTGAGTCACCATCGTTTCCGCAAATGTATCGTCGGAAAGTCGTTGCAATTCAAGAAACATCGTAAAACGCCCATCCTGTTCCAATGCTTCCAATACCGTTTTTGTTGGTTTGTTAACGGTTTGTTCTAAAAAATAAATTGCACCATTGCGTGCCGGTTGATACTTCACTTTTCCCGCCTTTTTTCCATTGATCAACAACTGTTCATCACGTAAAGCCAGGTAATGTTTGTAATAGTATGGATCATACCTTTGACCGAGACCAGATCCGACTCCACCTTCATAAAAAGGAACCCTTAAAGCTGGATTCATCAGCATACTTTTTACAGGTAAACTATTTTCTCGGAGTTCATCTCTCGCTATCATGCCCAACACGGTATAAAATAGCATCATACTATCTACATCCGCCTTCGGCATCAGTGCTAGCTTCGACTCGGTCAAACCTGCGGCAGTCATCGCAGCATTGTCGGGAACCAACAAAGTATAGGTTGTATTCCCCCCTTTTTCCTTGATTTTTTCGTCCATACTGCTCCTTTTCCAAGCCGTATAAAACAATGTCGCATCCGGATTTTCACCTAACAATTCAGTAACAGTCTCGTTCGCCTCAGGTTTATAGGGTATCTGCTCGCCTTCCGTTGCAGGCATAAACTCCGTTTTTTTACAGGCGGAAAATAACAGCATCATCAGCATTCCTATCAATGCCAGCTTATATATTGTATTCATTTGTTGCGTTTTCATCAGCATAATTTGTCATATTATTTAATTGCTTGATCTGGTCTTACCAACCCCCGATTCAGGTCATGCACCACTCCATTGCGACAGAGGTAATCCATCTTAGCACTGATCCCATAAGACACTTCCGCAATGATCGGTGCCATAACACTATGATCTGCACGTAAGCGAAGAAAATAACTCAATATAAAACTTGGATATGCTTCCCCTCCAGAAAAGCTCATCTCATGTAGATTATTTTTTAAGTTATAGGTATAAATTCCGCTTGAATTGATGACAGATAAAACTTTGGAATCGGACACAAAAAAGTGCTTATCATATAAGATGTAAGCTCCAAAAAGAACATCTGCACGGTAATTTTCCGGACTTAACCCCTGTAATGATTCCGATGTAATCCCTACTTCTGCTAAGGCCTCATTGGTAGGTGCAAAGATTGTGAAAGGACCATCAGTTGCGAGTTGATCCCATAATCCAAACTTTTTAAGTCCGCTTACAAATACACTGTATTCGGATCGAGCTGCTAACCAAGCTTGAATATGTGTATCAAAATGCGGTTTCATCATTTTATCTAAAACATACAGAACACCGTTCGCTAAAACTACATCTTTACGGGTTGCTTTTGCTCCGCTAAAAAAAAGTTCATTCATAGGTGTACCACCATTTGGTCCTACCGAACCAAGCGAAGTATATAAAGAAGTTCCAGCTAGTGTAGCATAGCGTACATCAACTCCATTTGAGGGAATATCACGCAGCAACATACGGCGCGGAAGGATATGATATTGAATCACTTTTTTTAAACTGTCCAGATCCATCTTATCAAAATCTGAAGGTCTAAATATCCCTAATTCATTAAATGCTTTATCAGTAGGAACCAAAACAGTATAGGGTCCCTTTTCATTTAACGTTCCCGTCAATCCCACTTTTTCCAGTGCAGCACTGAATAAGGTCATTTCATAATTATTCTTAATAAAATCCGAGGCCGGACGTAAGTTCTCATTGGGTACGACCACCGTTAAATCAGGATGTTCACAAGAAAAAAGGAAAAATGAAAGTATTAACAGAACATACTGCTGTACCTTATTACACCGTTTATCGATTATCTTATAGCTCATATTTAAAATCTCCTATCTAACTGTTAGTAAATTGGTGGGGCATATTTTCGTTGAATAGTGGTCAAATAAATTCGGCCATTTACTACCTCTAATGTGTTTACTGTTGCAAATGTCTGCGGATTATGGGTGCCAGAATGTACGTTGACTAATAGATTAGGCAATTGTGTGCCGTTGTCAGATCCCCCCAAGAATACTTTTCCATTCTTCAGACAATTCACCGATGCCCAATTTCCTCCAGTAGCAATTTCACCAGAAAAAAACGGATTATTGGTGATATCCATTCCTGGTGCGAAGAAATCAAACCGTTGCCATATATCTGTCTGAATACCGTTGCTTTTACTACTCGCCCAAAGCGGAAAACTCAAGTAAGGGCTTACCGTAGCGTTTGTATTATTACGCGTCAATCGTGTTAAAAATTTACCCTTATAACCAGATACGGTTGGCGCCTGAACAAACGGATTATCTTGGCTTTCATACAATGAAAGAAAAATATTCGTCTCGTCTTTAATGCCATTCTTAAAACTTCGCAGCAAATAATCATCATCCTTCAAACTGAGATCAGCATCAACAAACCCCCTGGCACTCATATTATAAAAATTGACATAAACCAAAGAATCAGAAAGTGGTAACTTATGAAAATTCTCTTGACGTAAGAGTATTCCATGTTCTTTGGATACAAAATCTTTTTGTAGTAAATGCAGCGTATACACCTCTTTACTTGCCAGATTAATGACCGTATCGATTAAAATATCAGTTTTAAGCTGGCTTTCTAATTCAAAAAATGGAATGCTGTTCTTTGGCCTATAAGCGAAAATTATGTGTAGTTCTCCAGACGGAACTTGAGCCCAACTACTTAAATCAAATCCATTTAAAACAGGACCTACCAATACATTTTCTTTTCCCGGATATTCTGGGTTATCAACTGTTGTGCTATTTCCAATATGTGATGGATAAGGTGGGGCATATGCTGCCCTTTTATCTAGAAAGTCACCAACAATCTCGGCGCCGGTTATTGCTCCCCCTGCACCAAACGTAGGATTGATCAACATGCAGAAATAAGGAACTTTATCATCTTTACTTCCTAAAGTTTGGACATAATTGAGGTTATTGAACACCCGTAGATAGGCAGGTTCTGTAATGGCTGTATAATCCACCTTGGCACAACCTGTAAATAGCGAAACACACAGCAACAACAGCGCTAAGTAAATCGTTAATCGTTGATTTTTCATATAAATATTATTTAAAATAATGGTCAGTAAAGAAGGTCTTTACCTTCCATTATCGGGTATGTTTAACTAAAATCATTCTTGCTTTATCTTTCGCACTCACATTCTTTGAACTCTTGCCAATAAGCGCAACCGTATACACGCCAGCTTCTTGTACCGGTTCGGGTCGTCCTGGTTTCTCATAAAGTTTTTTATTGGCGATAAAAGCTTCATGTGTCAGTACATCAATATCGTTTGCCCAGGTGCCAGGAACGACGTCTGGCGTAGAACGATAGACCATAAATTCAAAAGGATTATAGATCGTCCGATATGCAATATAAGGTCTGTCCAACTTCGCAATTCCCGGTTGAAGATTTTCTACCGCATCACGATTATCGAAAGTCATCGCAGGAGACTGTCCGTTGCCCGCTGTAAAAGTCACATATGGGTTTCCTACAGATAAGTTTAAGAAGCGTTTGGGAAAATAAAATTGATATTGTAAATGGGCTAAACTTGCATCATCCTGAGCTCCTGTATACACTGAGCCACTTAAATCATTAGCAACAAGTAGCAATTTTGCCTGACCATCTTGTTCGGGATAAAGCCAAATGGTGTAATTTTGTGCAGGTTGCAACGCTTGATCTAAAGACGCCAATACCTTACCTGATGCATCCAAGGCTTCAATAACATGCGTTCCTTGAATCAGACTGAGATAATTACTGGCCTGACCAAAAGTCAAAGGATCGGCTAGCGGTTTCCCATCAATACGAAAACGAACTGACTGTCCTGTTAGCGCATTAGCTGCTTGAATACGGAAATAAGTCCGATTAGCTGGAGCTGTTACATCGTTAAGCACCTGAAAAGCATTTTGATAATAAGATGAAGTGTTATCGATTTCGTCTACATGGTAATTAAATTCTCTGGGAGCAACGATTATTGTATACACACCACCTGGTTGATAGGTCTTGACAGGAGCATAATGCAAATTGCTATTGCTCGAGTGATTGATAGCGATTGTTGATGTTACTGGATGAAGGACAGTGTATTCATAAGTATCTGCTCCTACAGCTGGAAGTTGTCTCCCATCCTGTAGCAATAACCTAAACTGATAAGTGCCATATGGCAGTTCAATATAAGGAGAACTTACTGTACTCGTGTTTACATTATTTGTTTGCGTATGAACTAGAGTACCGTCTGCATAAGCCAGCGATACCGCACCTGTAAGATTTTCCTGCATTCCCAATAAACCCATTGTCTGATGCTTAATATTACCGCCCAAATTCACAATTCGAATTTTGAAATGATCCGGTTTTGAGGGAGACGAGACGCCACGTGGCACGGAGACAATATCCGGCTGGCCATCCATAAAAATGGAAGGCATCAGGAAATAATCCATCGGTTTGTTATAATCATTGGCTGCCTGAAAAGTGATATCCGGATATAAAGTCATTTGATAGTTACGCGCAGCCAGCGTAAGCTTTACCTGATCTTGTTGATTAAAAAGATCCTGCGGGATAATCCAGCTTTTACCTAAGCGCCCATCTATTGGAAAATAAGATGTGCCGGGATACTGATCGCTATCTGGAGCATCTGGACGACGTACTATGAAATTTGTTAAACTATCTTTACCTGAAATAACTTGGTTATATCCTGCAATGTTTATAATACGTACATTTGATAGTTCGCGGTTTTCCGTAACTGCCCGATTATCATCCCCTATTTCTATTTTTTCTTTCTTACAGGCCATAAACATTAAAGAAATTAAAAAAATTGCCCCATAAGTGCGGAGGTTACCGACGAAGCACAACCAATAAGCGCGCATCGCATGATCGCGTTTGTCCTGTTTAAAGTCTAATTTTTGATATCGCATGACTACAATAAATTATAAGTAAAGCCTACCATGATTTCAGCACCGCGTTTATAACTTCGGTTGATGTACTCATTACCGTACCATTTACCTCCTGTTTGCGGATTAGCATAAACAGTTTTAATGGCTGGGTTCATGATATTTTTGGCATAGCCCTTAAAAAGAATTCTTCTATTAATACGTTGACTAAATACGAAGTCCAAATAAGGAACTGGTTGCGTATAAAGGTCTGGTTCACCTGTTAGATTGATTTGAACCAATCGTTCTCCGACCATATTAAAAGTCATGGTTAAATCTGTTCCTGATTTATCGTTATCATAATTTAACCAGGCATTGATCGAATAGGGAGCTTGTTCAAATAAAGGGCTGTTTCTGGGTGAATGCCGATCTAGGGAGCGATTGGCTTCATAACGTGCTGCTGATTTCTGGATCTCGCTCTGCGCAAGCATCAGGTTAGAACCTAAAAAGAAATTACGTAAAGGATCCGTTAATATTCCTAAATTTTTAACCACTTCAAACTCCACCCCCCAGACTTTACCGACATTGATATCATTCTGGAACTGTATGGTCGGAAATTCCGGATAAGTAGCTGCCAATCCTTGAGTTTCAAGGTTAAACACCTTGACCAGCTGATTTTCAATACGCTTACCAAAAGCAGAAACGGCAATAACCTCACCCTTTGCCGGAAACCATTCCCATCTAAAATCTGCATTTTGTGTATATTGATTTTTTAGATTTGGGTTTCCAACGACTAATCCCATCTGAAAAGCATCGAATTCGAACACGTTTGTTATTTCCCGAAGCTCTGGTCTAGCCAAGGTAGTATTGACAGCGCCTCTAAAATTCATATTATCGTTTAATGTAAACGTCGCATTCAACGAGTAAAAAGGTTTATAACCTGTTTTATATACTGAATTGGGATCAATCGGATTTAACGGTATTGGAGCTTCTCCATTAGCGCCCGTGGTCAATGAAGGATCCAGAAAGACGTCAGCTGTATCTACCGTAGAACCAATATTGGTCATCTCAAATCGTATACCGCCTGCCATTCGGAACCGATCCGTTAATTTTAGATCAAGCATACCGTAGAGGGCATTCGTTTCAAAATAACCTGTATAATTATTGGGTGATTTCTGACTGTTATACAAAAATCCACCAATAGGCATCATTCCTTCACCCTGCTCTGCTTTTGGTATTTTCACCCCAATGATCTCATTACTGACCAGACGGTTCAGATTACCTTCTACATCATAGAGCGGTAATGCTTTATTAGCGGTAAAATTCGATCCTGGCAAAAACAGCTGGTTTTCTGTAAAATCCCGATCCCGAAACAGATAGTTTACACCCGATTTAAACTCTTGCTTCTGACCTAATAAGCGGAAAGGAATGCTGATATCAGCTTTATAATTGTAATTCTGTTCTGTTAGATTTCGCCATCTCCTTCCATTCGGTTCCGCCTGCATGATACCATAAGTACCAAATCCATTTACATAACCAGAAGTTAGGGCATACAAATGTTTACTATAGACATATTCAAGACCACCATTAGTAGCACCGACAACTGGCCGTTTATAATAACCGCCATCACGTGGTATATAATCAGCTAAGCTCGCAAATCGAAAATCGGGATCATTCTGTTTGGATCTTGAACTCGCCACATTGTAACTTAAACGAGGAGAAAGATCTCCTTTTAAGAATTTATGCTCGCCTTGTAAATTGAAGGTATTTAAATTTCTGAAAGTTTGTTTTAGCGAGTATGTGGTACTTCTCACCTCTCCAGGTAAGCCTGTATACTCATATCGTCCAGCGAGCTGGGTTGATTTGGTTTCACCACCCCAGCTCCCAAGATATTGCATACTGATTTCATGCTGAGGATTAAACCGATATGTTAATCCTGCCAGCGTTCCATAATTCAATGTTTCTGTCCCTGTATTTTCCTTATAAGTTTGATATTTACCCATATACAAACTATTAGGTGTAATATAATTTGGAATATTGCGAACACTGTACACATCCGGGTTACCGGTCACTACCCCTTGATAAATACTATATTGTGTCAAGTCACCTCCACTTATATCGGTCGTTCTTTTATAATAATTCCCACCTAATATAACTCCCAGCTTATGCTTTTTATTAAACAGATCATAACTATTTCCAAAGGTGGCCGAATACAGTTGGTTCAATGGGGCCTTTTTATAGGTACTGGTCATCACAGGATCAAATCCCTGCATAATGCCATTAATTCTTCCCACTTCTTGATATGCATTGTTGCTATAATTACTGTTGGCAATCATATTGTGGATTGATGATAAGCCTGCCGGATATTCTTTAGCAAGATTTAAGAAATCAGTTGACAGATTTTTATTATTGATTTTTGTGCCCAAAAATCCCATGTCACTATTCCAGAAACTGTTGTACTTCCCGCCCATTCCGATATTAGAATTTAAACCTGTCTGAGCAATCACCTCAAAAGTCATCCTATCGGGCACAGACTTTGTTTTCAATTCTACAATTCCGGAGGCCGCATCTGCTGGTTTATCAGGAGTGACCGTTTTATAAATAGTGATATTATCCAGTAAGGAAGCTGGCACTAAATCTAGAGGGATAGAACTGCGATCAGGATCGGATGAGGCCAAACGTACCCCGTTCAGCTGTCCAATGACCGATCGGTCACCAAGACCACGCACAGCAACGTACTTATCATCCGTAACCGTAACTCCAGTAACCCGTTGCAAAGCCTGAGTAGTTGTAATACTTCCTGTACGTTCTATTAATTCCGCTGAAATAGCATCTTGAACAATAGACGCACGTTTCCGCTCTTCTAGAACAGCAACTTCAGTATTCGCTTTTCTTCGTGCCTGTACCCGAACTTCAACTTCGTCTAATGCTGTTGAAGCTGAGCGCAACTGAACAATAAGATTACGTTCAGCGACATGAATAGATAGTTCACGTGATTGATACCCCAATAAGGTGAATACAAATACATTTATACTTTTTGGAACCGCAATAGTAAAATTACCAGAAGCATCTGTAGTAGCACCCAAAGAAAGGCCTTTTATCCGAATGGTTACACCAGCAAGCGCAGCTTTACTATTTACATCTTGGACCCGTCCGGTGATCGTTAATTGCTGTTCTTCTAGTGTGGATTTGATCCCTGCGCTTTCAGTTGCTTCGGTAACAACCACTAACTTATTTTTAATGACAAAGCGAAAAGGCAGTTCAGAAAAACAGGCCAATAACGCTTGTTCAATCGAAGCATCCTTTAGATTAATACTGATAGGTTTAGTTTTCTTAAATAATTCAGTATCATAAAAAAAGTCATACTGACTTTGTTTTCTGAACTCCTGCAAAATGGATGGTATGTTGCTATTTTGTTTATTCAGTGTAATGCGCTGTCCGAAAGTAGACGCACTGACCTGAACCAACAAGCAAGTCATTAACATCATGGTGATTTTCATAACACGCATGCATTGATAAAAATTCATATGTATTTATTGTCCTTTAACAAGACTATATAGCAGATTCATAACAGGTGTTTACCCAATGCAAATGAATATTTTATATATTTGTTGTCGTTAATATTAATTGATGATTTTGTTCGCACAACGTTATCGATCAGCTTAACTACTTGCCAGAGGTGTTACGAGCACCTTTGGCCTTTTTTGTTCAAGCGGATCCAGTATTAGAGTGGTATTAGTCCGTCACGATAATCCTCCTTTCCGTCAATTTCACTTTTGCTTTTCCTGTTATTTCAACCATATCCATTATGGAGGTTAAAGGCTGAGAACGAGATACAATTCCATCAAATTTGAGCTTTCCCAAATGTGGTGGACATACGATATCGACATCGTACCAACGCGAAACTTTGCGTAGTATACTTGCTAATGATTCACTTTTAAAAATAAAATCTCCCGCTGTCCACGCCACCTGTTGCTCTACATCTGCCGCACTCACAACAAGGTGTTTATCTAAGAATGATTGCTGTCCAGGACGCAACAGAACCGTTTCGCCGTTTAAAGAAGACGTTATGCGCACACTTCCCTCAAGAAGTGTTGTAACTATTCCCGGTTCATCGGGATATGAATTCACATTAAAATGCGTGCCCAAAACCTGTATCTCCTGATCTGCTGTTTCAACATAAAAAGGTATGCGCTCCGTACGTCCATGCAGACGCTTTTCCAGCTTGGCGATTTCAAAATATACTTCACCAGTCATTTTTACCCTTCGTTCATTATTTTCAAAATGTATTGGGTAATGTAGCGATGACGAAGCATTCAACCAAGCCTTTGAGCCGTCGGGCAAGATTAGTCTATATTGTCCTCCTTTAGGTGTAGAGATAGTATTTGAGGCCGTTTGATTTTGGATTTCCGATCCGGAAGCACTGTAAATCAGCTGTCCATTTTTTGTTTTCTCCACGCGGACACCACCTTCTAAAGCCAAGGTCCCCACTGCAACCTCATCTAGTGAGATCGTAGATCCATCTGCCAATGTCAATAAAGCTTTATCTTCTCCGGGTATCACAATGCTTTGCTTGTTGTGGTCAGATTTAAGCAACAATGATTGGCGTAAAATCAGGTAAGATATGGAACAGATCAGCAATAGTGAAGCTGCAATCTTTAACCACGGCGAAATGCGAAAACCTTTATCCGGTTTCTTATTTTTTTTAGCGATCCGCTCTTTAAGGCGAAGATAATTATCTTCAGCGGTAGTTACGGCGACATGATGAGCCATAGGCTGCACTAGCCTTCTCTGTTCTTCTACTTTTTTACGGTACTGTGGGTGGTCTTGAAGCCACTGTTCCCACTTATCAACATCCTGAGCAGGGTATCCTTTACAATAGTTAATGAAGCTCTCATCTGCTAACAACGCTTTCAGATTCAGTTCTTCCATGTCTTATTTTTCTTCATTTGATCAATAGAGCATGGACTATGCTTTTTTCACTACTGATTTTCTAAAAAAAATAAAAAAAATGTTGAAAGTGCACCAATGGCTATTTTAAGAAAGGTTTCTTGTTCCGCAGTCAAAAGATTTCGTAATTTATCAACAGACTTATAAATAGTATTGTAGACGGTATTGATCGAAATGTCATTTGCAACAGCAATTTCATGATAGGACAATCCAAGGTAAAATTTCTGATAGATCAATAGCCGTTGTTTCTCACCCAGTTCAGCTACCTTTTCTTTGACAAAGCGCCCCACCTCATCTTCCGTATAACGTTGTATATAACCATCTTCGACAGAAGGTATTTCACAGTTTTCGAATAAAGTGGCCATAGTAGGAATCAATTCGTATTTCTTTGCATCACCACGGAATAGTTGACGTAAAAAAATGGTAATAATGTAATTGTGCTGATTCTTTATCGTACTATTTTTTATCCGGTTTTCCCATAAATAAAGAAACACATCGTTAATGGTATCTTGGATAACATCCATAGCAAAACCACGTTTGGTACCCACATAGCTGAGATAATGATGGTAATATTCGTAAATTTGATAAAATGCTTCTTCACATTCTTCTACAACAAATGTATTCCAGTGTTCTTTCAGGTCGTGACGTTTTATAAGAGGCATAAATTCAAGATAATACGGTTAACTATTCTTTACAAAGAAATAGAACGCATATTAACAGAGCATTAATTATAAATAACCAAATCATGTCATATTTATCATCAACATTACAACCTATCATCTACTAGCCTCAACCTTTGATCATATGATAGATCTAAAAAATCTGAACACTTAATTAAACAATAGATTATTTGAATTGAAGTTTAATTTGTCAATAATTTCCAGGTAAGTCTCTCATTTATTTCTTTACTTTCAACCACAAACTAAATGCAACTATATTGCATTTAATCTATTTGTTTTATATATTTGCTTTCGTATTACATTAAGAAAACAGATCATATATGATACCTCAAACATTTGAACAATGGAAAACCTGTTTGGTGAATGATTGCAAGATACCTCTAACGAAAGAATTTGCAAGAACTAGACTTGCGGTGTACCAAAACCTAGATAAGTCGGAAACAAAAAAATTCATCCGTCTATATGGCCATCACCACCATCAAAATATCATCAGCTGGTTCACAAAAATAGTTGATGGGTCGATATAGCTTGAGATAACGAATGCCCTTGGTACGCTACTTCCTTAAATAGTTATTATCCGTACGATTTTTATATCAAACATTAAAGAATTAAAGACATGCACACAGAAACATCCTTATCATCCCCTGATGTGAACATCAGCAAGAAACTTCCTGTTACCGTATTAAGCGGTTTTCTTGGAGCCGGAAAGACATCCTTACTTAACCATATTTTGCATAATAAGGAGGGATTGAAGGTTGCGGTGATCGTCAACGATATGAGCGAGGTGAATGTGGACGCGCGCCTGGTTGAAAATGAACACACATTATCTCGCACTGAAGAAAAATTAGTTGAAATGAGCAACGGATGTATCTGCTGTACTTTACGTGAAGATCTCATGATTGAGGTCGAAAAACTTGCCAATGAAGGACGATTTGATTATCTATTAATTGAGAGCACGGGTATCAGCGAACCTATTCCAGTAGCGCAAACTTTTTCCTATGTTGATGAAGAGCATGGCATAGACCTGTCTCGCTTCAGCTACATCGATACGATGGTGACAGTGGTGGATTGCTTTAACTTTTTCAAAGATTTTGGAACCAATGAATTGCTAAAGGATAGAAATCTAACGGATATGCAAGGTGACGAGCGAACTATTGTTAATCTGCTAACCGATCAGATCGAATTTGCTAATGTCATCATCTTGAATAAAACAGATCTAGTAGAAACCAGAACAGTTAATCTTTTAAAAGCTGCGATACAAAAATTAAATCCAGGAGCTAAAATTATACCTTCTATTTTTGGTAAAGTGAGTCCCAAAGCTATATTAAATACCAAACTTTTCGATTTTGATGAAGCTCAAACTTCTGCAGGATGGCAAAAGGAGTTGGAATCTGAACACCATATTCCCGAAACAGAAGAGTATGGGATTAGCTCTTTTGTATTCAGAAATCAAAAACCGTTTCATCCTGAACGGTTCTGGAATTATTTAAACCATCACTATCCCTCCGGTATTATTCGTGCCAAAGGTCTTTTCTGGCTAGCTTCTCGTCGCGATGAAGCATTAAATTTTTCTCAGGCAGGCGGCTCTTCGCGCCTAGAGACAGCTGGCGTCTGGTGGATCAGTATGTCCTACTTCGAACGAATACAATTTGAAAGTTATGTAGCTAACAAAGACTATATTGAAGGCCGTTGGAGTAAGCAATGGGGAGATCGAATAAATGAGCTGGTCTTTATCGGACAAGACATAAACGAAAAAAAAATAGTAATGGATTTGGAAAAGTGTCTACTCCAAGATGATGAGTTCTATCTCTTTGAGAATAATGTTAGATTTGAAGATCCTTTTCCAATACATTTATAAAATAGAGAAGAATAGTTAAAAATAAAATGGTAGTCTAAGCACACACCATTTTACTTTTTTATCTTCCATCTGAAATTATTTCTTTAATCGTAAAATTTAAATAATATTATTCGTTACTTTTTTTATTTTACAATCTGAATAGATAAAATAATGACGATGTCATTCAAGTACAGCAATAAAGTTGTACTTGAATCAAAAAAATGGCAAGATAACAAATCATATTGTCATTGAGGATCCTGTTATGATCGAGTACCTTTGTCTTAATCGATATGCAAATTACGTAGAGACATGGATAAGAAAAATATTGCCATTTTAATATTACCAGATGTACAATTATTGGATGTAGCGGGCCCCACTGATGTCTTTCATACGGCCAATGAAATTGTAAAAAAAGCAGGATATGACGCACCCTATCAGCTTCATTACCTCTCGGCATTAAAAACTGAAACTGTTATATCAAACTCAGGTATCAAGCTCCAATGCGATTCAAGCATTTTCAATATGACAACACCTATCGATACCTTGATCATTGCTGGCACGCATCCCAATTTATTTGAAAATCTTGATAAAACGGTCTATACATGGCTCAACCAGATATATCCACGGGTAAATCGTCTAGCTTCGATCTGTGTCGGCACATTTCTAATGGCCAAAAGCGGTCTACTGAAAAATAAAACAGTGACCACACACTGGAGATATGCTGGCATGCTTAAAAGTATGTATCCTGAAATTCATGTTGACGCCAGATCTATTTTTTTAAAGGATGGCAATATCTATAGTTCTGGCGGGATCACTTCTGGAATTAATCTGGCATTGCAATTAGTCGAAGAAGATCTGGGGCGGGATATAACCATACAGGTTGCCAAACATCTGGTGTTTGGAGTGTACAGACTCTCGGATCAATCACTCTTTTCTGAAGAATTACCTGCGGTTGAAGATATGAGTGAACTTGTTCAAAAAGTTTATCACTATGCTAATGCACATATTGAAGAAACATTAAATCTTGAACAACTAGCATTCGCAGTAAACATGAGCCCACGCAATTTCTCCCGTGTCTTTAAGAAAGAATCGTCTTTACCCCCGGGACAATTTATTGAAAAAATACGTCTGGAAAAAGCAAAGCAGTTACTCGCTTATACTGCTGACACCTTAACAATCATCAGTGTTCAATGTGGCTACCATCAGATCAGCTCCTTAAACAAACTATTCTATAAATACTATAAAATTAGTGCACTGCAGTATCGAATAACATTTCAACATTAATTCATATATAACTTTTTCACAGCATGAAGATTAACAAAGATAAAATAACTAAAAACATTGCATTTTTTGTTTTTGACCAGGTAGAAGTATTGGATCTAAACGGTCCATTAGATGTATTCGTTAAAGCAAATATTATTGTGCCGAATAGTTTTAACTGTTACACTGTTGCCTTGGATGCTGCACCTGTATTTTCAGAATCCAATACGATGCAAATTATTCCAAATTACACGATCGACAATTGTCCACAAGCTGATTTGATCATTGTACCAGGAGCATTTCCTGAAACAGTTATCAAATTATTCAAAGACGAACAGTTTGAATCCCGGTTAACAGCATGGATCACAACTCAAGCACAATCTGATACCGTAATTGTCAGTATATGTACAGGTGCGCTTTTACTTTCGAATACCAAGCTTTTAGATAGAAAAGCGATTACCAGTCACTTTATGATAACAGATCTTCTACAGGAACTAAATCCGAACAGTAAAGTTGTGACAGGACCTCGTTACATTGATGAAGGGAATTTAGTAACAACTGCAGGAATCACGGCAGGTATAGATGCAGCGCTATATATGGTAACGGATATCCTTGGAAAAGATGTAGCGCAGCAGATTATTGAAATATTTGAGTATAAATCAGATTTACAAATTCATTAACCTTACCTACCGAGATTCCATACCGTCTAAGATTGAAAATTTAGTCTTAAGATATCTCTGTACCTGTCCATTCCTTCTTAGATCAATTAAAATGATAGCAATTAAAGGGTTGCTCAATCCCTTTAAACGCTTATTCTGTGGATTTTACTTTCAGTTTTTGAAGGCTAATTCGCTTATTTTTAAAATCACTTCATGATACTATGAAGTGATTTTACTTATCACAAAACCTTCTGATTGTCTTTTTTAAAGTGTTCGTAGCTGCTATATCCAATTTCTTGATCGATAAAAAAACACATTCCATCGGCCGATTCTACCTTTTCATCGGTAGAAATTTCATCAAATGCTGCATTCACATACTTTTAAAGAAAAATTAAAAGATATGTCACTATTAACACCTCTCATTTGGATCTCATTCATGCTACCTTTAATCGCTATTGCATATGCAAAATCGAAAAAAGTAAACTCAAAATTTTTAATCTTTTTCATCGTTTATTTTTTAGCAGACTGCTACATTCAACATTTTAGCAGACAATATTTTAGTCTTGATGCGATTGGACTAAAATTTTCATGGATTGGTAAAATCTTAAGTTTATTGTTATCGCTGATCATCATTTTCTCGGTAAATAACACTCATCGTCAGCAGATCGGCTTCACCTCGAAAAGTAACGCAAAGAAACAGGTGAAATTCGGTATATTCATATTCCTTGGATTCTTACTTTTTGATTTGATTTTCAAATTTATCTTATTTCCTAAAGGAGCTAATTTTGATTTAGAAACTTTTGCTTTTCAGGCGACCATGCCAGGCTTAACCGAAGAATTGGCCTTTAGAGGCATTTGCTTTTGGCTTCTTGACCAAACATTTCAGCCCCAATGGAATATCAAAGGCATCTCATTTGGCTGGGGATTTATTATCGTGACCCTGCTATTCAGTGTTGCACATGGTATTGTGTTAACGGAAGATCATCAACTTAAATTTGATATCATAACCATCATCTACCTCACGCTGATATCTTCGTTAAGTGTGGGTTTGTTACGGAAATTTTCAGGCAATCTTGTTTACCCAGTAATAGGTCACAATATGATCAATGTATTAAATGCCTTGATCCGAATATTATAACTAAAAGATTGCTTAGAACGCGCAATGGATAAGTTAAGAAGCTTCAAATTAGTAATCAATATTACCCGAGTCATCCGTCTTTTTAAACAAAAACTAGCTTTATAACTCGTTCAAAAAACTATATTTGGTTGATCATTTAAACAAACAACATGTCGCAGGATACGAGAATTTTCTCTAGTTATTTAACAAGTAAAATAGCTGAATTTGATTTTGATAGTTTATACAGCAAAACCAGTCGAATTTTACTTCATGTCTGCATGTGGTTCACATTTTCGATCTTATTGCTGTTGAGCTACATACTTGCATATAAACTCTCTTTTTTCAATGCTACCATCCTAACCATTAGGATGACAAGCGTTAATATGCTCGTTTTCTATCTGTTCTTTTATGTCTTACTTCCCAAGATTTTATCCGGTAGCAAGAATAAGATCATTTTACTTCTAGTCATTAGTTTGCCGATATTGTTATTTATCTGGATTGCTACCACCTATTTTTTCTCCCTATTCTACCATTCGCTGGGCTTTGAAATAGAAAATGGAGAACTAAAGAATGCTATTAAGATGAGTGCCGATCAGACCTTCGTACAAGCCGTATCTTTAAAACGTATGATTTCACAAGCATTCATTGTCATTTCAATTCTATCGCCTTTCTTTTTTGTCAAAATTCTATTTGAAATTTCAAAATTATACAGTAAAACTTTAAAAATTCAAAATGAAAAAGCTTCACTAGAAATTGAGAATATCAATATTGAAAAAAACTTTTTAAAAGCCCAGCTAAATCCTCATTTCCTATTCAATACTTTAAATAATCTATACGGTCTTGCGATTAAAAGAGATCCTGCTACGCCAGAGGTGATTGTAAATCTTTCGGATATTATGAGTTATACCCTTTATGAGTCCAACACGGAAAAAGTATCCTTGCAGAAAGAATTGGAATTTATAAAAAACTATGGTGAACTCGAAAAAATGCGATACCCGGTAGATAAAAAGATCCAATTTGATCTTCCTGAAGAAAGTGCATTATTAGGGTTATACATCGCTCCTCTCTTAACATTTACATGTATTGAAAATGCTTTTAAGTACGGTCTAAAAAATAATAAAGAACAGTTTATATATTTGACGATAAAAGTAAAGGATCATCATTTTTACTTTCATCTTGAGAATGATGTTGAAGACTTTGTTTCGACAAAAAACTTTGGTGGTATCGGTCTATCTAATTTACAAAAGAGACTTCAATTGTTATACCCCAATAAACACGAACTCAAAATGGAGCATTTGGAAAATAAATTTATCGTCAACTTAAAAATAGATTTAGCAACTCATGGATAAATTCACCTGTATCGTCACCGATGATGAACCACTTGGTAGAGAAATTATAGAATCTTTTGTAAAAGAAATACCCTTCCTTACACTTGTCGGCTCATTTGGAGATCCTGTCGAAGCGTTGCTGTACTTACAAAACAATATTGTTGACATCATGTTTAGCGATATCCAGATGCCGAAAATAAACGGCATGGAGTTGGTAAATGCCTTGGTCAATCCACCTGTTATTATTTTTATTACCGCACATCGTGATTTCGCATTGGATAGTTTTGATGCTGGGGTAACAGATTACTTAGTTAAGCCCGTTCGATTCGATCGTTTTTTTAAAGCAGTAAATAGAGCTAAAGAAAGTGTATTAGCCGTTAAAACTCCAAAGATACAAGAGGCAAGACCTGATCGTATATTTATAAAATCAGAAGGAAGATTAGTGAAAATTTTATTGCACGAAATCCTGTATATTGAATCCCAGGGAGATTATCTAAAAATCGTTGTATACGAGAAAACATATACCACGCAAGCTACGCTCAAATCCATGGAAGAAATCCTTGATAAGCAACTATTTTTTCGTATTCAGCGGTCGTTTATCCTCAACATAGAAGCTGTAAAAACAGTTACCGGAAATATGATCGAGTTAACCAATGGCAAATCAATAGCGATCGCTGTCAACAAAAAGGAGGAGTTTTTCACCTTATTGGGCATCAAATAAAACAGATAATTTTAATATTTACAAGAGTTCCTTATGGTAGATATACAATTTAAGAAAAGCAACATTCTTACAGGCATTTTCCTTTGTACTGCATTTATTGTACTATTACTTTTCATCTTTTATACCTCGTCCAATAGCTATGCCCCCATACTTATATTTTTAATATGCATAACTTTACATATTTTATATTTTCACAAGATAAAATTCTGGATCGATCATAAAAATGGCCGACCAGGATTAAGCATAGAGCAACTAGGTATATTAAATAACACCGCTGAAACAGCCATTTTTATTCCTTGGGAAGAAATTCAAAGTTTTGAATCTGGCTTTTTTCGTGCCCAAAATCAAATCTTTATCAACGTTAGGAACGAAAAAAAATATGACCAAGTTAAACGTACTACATACTTAACTGCCTTAAATACAATAGGTCGCCTTTTTAGGTCAAAACCAGATTTACTTTGGATCGATGTTGATGTCTTAGCGATCTCAGAACAACAGCTTTTAACCTTACTGCGTTCGAGGTTGGATAAAAATGACCGTCACGGGTAAAACTTCCTGTACATCAACTATTATTTAAAATTAAACACCGCTTTTAAAACAGCCATCCTGCCCCGTAGTTCATACTGATTATGAGTCTGCATATTCGCCGATATGTAATAGGTTTCAAATTTCTTCACATTTGCCAAATTCGTCAAATTTAGTTCAAAATCCGTTTTCAACTTCTTGTGACGATAGCGTAAAAATGTATCAAAGAAAACATAATTAAAATCTTTTAATCCAGGTTGATGCGAATACGTATTTCTAGCACTCAAACGCAAATGAACACTTGAAAATAGATTTATCGGTAAACTTATTTGATGTGAGGCATTAAATGTATTTCTATTTAATCCATCAGATCCCTCCTTTTGTTTCGTACTTACCCAAGATAATTGTCCATTATAAGAAAGATTAACCTGCTTCCAAATTTTAAATTCCATGTTAGGCCTCAAGGTATAACTTGTATTCTGAAATGGAAGTATCTGCTCATTGAATAACTGATTATAGTCCGACAAAGACCAAGATGCAGCAATTTTCACATTACTTGATAAGGCAAAAATATATTTATCAATCCCAGCAGAAGCACTATAGGACTTCACCTCATTTTTTTGGGCGATCAGCTGTGTTTGAGTCGACTCCTCATTGACGATGTTAGAAAGCATCGTACTTGATATGGATTGGTTGTAACCCAATCCAAAATTGAAAAATAGCAGTTTTATTGTTTTACCTATCTTATAGTTTAATCCAAAATTATTGCTCCTATTTTCATTGATTTCACCACTATTAGTCGATAAAGTCCGGTAATTTCTAATCAGTAAACCTCGATACACATTTTCGATAGTTCCAAAAGTATTGCCTCTCTGATAAGAAAAACTAAGTTCTTCCTCTTGGTGGACTTGTAAACGAGCTGAAAATGAGGGATTAAACAAAAGATTACTCTGGTTTTTATCGATACTAAAACCTTCGTCAATATAACTGGTGCGTTGCAATGATAAAGGCAAACTCAACTTTGTGGCTAGTCTATTAATACTCCATTCATAGTCTGCATTGACAGAAAACGATGAACGATTCCAGTGCATATTATTCTCCGTAGAATCAAGATCTGTAGCCTTTACAATTCCTTCTTTATTGAGATCAATACCCGATTTGAGTTTTTGATCTTCCATCATTGCCCCTAGCGTATAGTATTGTTTGATCTTTCCTTTGGGAAGCCTATATCCGATACTACCATTCGTAAAAATTGTGGGAACTTCAACATGTTGCAGTATTTGTTCATATGATATTCCTGAAGCAAAGATATCCGGAAAAAGACCAGGAGAAAAAGCTAAGGTCTGTGGTTTATTGGCGTAATTCAGATACCAATTTATCTGCACAACATCTCCATTTTTAAGTTGGGGAACCCATTCCAATTGATTTGAAAAACCGCTAATTTTATGGTTCAAATTCCCAAAAATAGTATTCCCATTACTCCCTATTGTGGCGCGCCGATCTTCTTTTTCGTATTCGAACGAGAACGTATTATTGATATAACGCTTTTCCATGTTCTTGTTCAATGACAACCGTAATGCTGCTAGCCATTCCGCTGTTTTTGTATATTGATTCTCATCAAATACAAGATCACCCCCTTCAGAAAAATAGCTCGTTTTTCCTTCAAAAGTGGTATTGTTCTTATCGTACAAGAGCTGTACATTCGACTTCAGTTGCAAACCGTTCCTTATATTCAATAGATTATTTGCATTTAAAGCCACTGTATTATTCATAAAATAATTTGATTTTGCTACAGGAGGACCACCAACAGTCCCTACAGCAAGCAAATTATTAATAGGAGAATACCCCATTTGTGCAAACACGGAACTTTGATTAAATCCAGTAAAATCACCAGTCAAGTCATTACCTATATTATTTCCCTGCAGCACATTCAATACCTTATATTTTTTATTGAACAAGATTGTATTGACTTCTGCATCATATTGTTTGGGCAGTCCCCCTCCCAGTTTAGCCTGACCGGTTAACTTGAGCTTAGCGTCGTCTTTAATAACCAGATTTATCGCCACATCATCTGTAAAACGCTTATTTTTCAACACTTTCATATGTTCGTGGTTGGTCAGTACCTGTATATCTTTTACCATCTTATGTGGTACCGTTTTTGTGCCAATCGCGTAACGATCGTCCAATAAATCATCACCATCAATATAGAACTTAGAAATCGCTTTTCCCTGATACTTAATACTTCCATTATCTCCTACTTCTATACCCGGCATCCGTTTTAATACCTCACCAATGCTACGATCCTCTTCCTTTGCAAACGTCGAAACATCATAAGACAATGTATCCCCGATTCGACGGATCTTCGGTCTACTTTTGACCTCAACATCATCCAATAAAACAGCTTTCTGTTCAAGTTCAATCGTTTTTTTAGTACGAAGATCTGTCAATGGAATTATTTTTTTATGATACCCTAAGTGGTTGATCTCGAGATATGCTCCATCAACACCTTTCAATGTAGTTAAAGAAAAAGCCCCATTCTCATTTGTTTCTTTAAAGGTTAACAATTTATGGTCACTTGACTTCAGTACCACATGGATATAATTTAACGGTTTTCCCGACGCCTTATCTACTAATACCCCTTCAATGGCAACCTGCTGCCCAAAAACCCATGCACTACAAAGTATATAGCAAACTACAGTAAGAGATCTTAATAACATATTATGGTTTTAATTCTAAAGGATTATTAGTGACCGAAGAAGGTTTATAATTATCATCATTTTTAATAGATATCGATTTAATTTTATTAGGGTCGATAGTTGAAAATGGTACGTCGCTCGTTACAAAAACTCCACTCTTTTTTATAGAGGAAGATCCACCCGATTTTGTCTGCATATACGCCTTTGGATTGGTTTTAAAAGCCATGTACAATTTTTGTACCTCCTCAGGTGCTGATAAAATAACATTGACCGGAGCACCAATCGTAATCTGAACACTATCAGCAAGTTTATCAAAACCAGAATACTCAAACTCAACTTCACTTTTATCATCCTTGGCTTCCAAAATTAATCCTGGTAAGCCGTGTAATTTCCATGGTCCAAAAGAAAAAGGAAGATCTGTTGTAAACCAAGTTGTGTAATGGCGACCGCCAAAAGTGGTTGTTGCTTTTTGACAAGTATATCCGCCTATTACTTTAGTATCATCATGAATATCCCAGTCTTGTTTAGGATATACTGCATCCAACAAGAACTCATCGGATGCTACACGTTTCACTTCAATCATATTGGATTTAGAGGATTCTAAAAGATAAGATTCTCTTATTCCGCTAGTGGATTTCGAAACAATAACATGACCATCAAAATTTAGAGCATCCATCTGTTGCGCAGATTGTTCTTGTGTTCTATTAGATGAATAACTTGTGTAATAGCTTGTTTGGGGACTTAAATAAGTTACGACTTCATCTCTCCGATAATTATCTCGTTGTGTTGTATCATTAACATGTTTAAAGAGGTAGTGAACTTTAGCAATTGCCTTTTCTTGAGCCTTAACAGTGAACCCCGTTAATAACATCAATACGATGAATAGCTTTCTTTTCATTTTTTGGTCTAAAACAGTTGAATTAAGAATAAGGCGTAACAAAGCCAAACTAGTATGATTCGGATTCGAATAATTTTAGAATTTTTAATACGATTTTAATTCTAAAGGATTATTAGTGACCGAAGAAGGCTTATAATCATCAACATTCTTAATAGTCATCGATTTAATTTTTGATGCATCCATAGCTGGAGCTGATGAACTAGCGCCACTAATGCTCACAAAAACACCAGCCCCTGTAGATCTGCGGCTAGATCTCGTTTGCATATAGGCACTGGGATTTGCCTTAAATGCCTGCTCTAATTTTTCTACTTCATCTTTTTTAGATAAAATTGCATTTGCAGGAGTTCCAATTGTCACTTGTACATCATCAGTTAATTTATCAAAACCAGAATATTCAAATTCTACCTCACTCTTATCATCCTTTACCGATAATATCAGTCCCGGTAAGCCATGCAATTTCCAAGGTCCAAAAGAAAAAGGAATATCTGTTGTAAACCAAGCGGTGTAATGACGACCAGCAAAAGTTGTAGTTGCTTTTTGACAAGTATATCCACCAATTACTTTGGTTTCATCTTCTATATCCCAATCCTGCTTAGGATAAGTGGTCTCTAATAAAAACTCATCAGATGCAACACGTTTTACTTCTACCATCTTGGATTTCGAAGGTTCTAAAAGGTAAGATTCCTTGATACCACTAGTCGATCTGGAAATCACTAAATTACCATCAAAATCCGGAGATGATAGTATTTTTGAAGTCTGTTCTTGCATTCTAGTACTAGAATAACTAGTGTAATAACTAGCTTGTTTACCAAGGTAAGTAGCAACTTCATCACGTATATGCTTGTCTTTTTGTGTGGTATCATTAACATGCTTAAAGATGTAATGTATTTTAGCAATTGCCTTTTCTTGTGCCTGAAGAGTGAACAGGCTGAATGAAATTAATGTGATCAATAATATTTTCTTCATAATTTTACGATTTATTTGTAAACTTACGAAATATTCGTAATTAACAAATATTCATCTGGCTAAATCACAAAACAAATACACAAACAATTGATTTCTTGATAAATAAAATTACACCACATGTATTTACATGTAAAATTATTAATATTTAGTGATCTCTTTATGGCAGTTTAGTGATAATCTCTGTTGGCCATTTATATAGCATATATAAATTGGAAAGTAAAAGCTGTTGGAACCAATTGCATCAACTAGTCCCCACCATTCATTAAAGAACTGTTTCAAAAGATATGCACAATTAGCACAACAAAAACCGTAACCCACTCTTAAAAAATATAATCGCTTAAAGACCTTCATTTGAAATAAGTACTTCTAAGAGAAGGGACCAAGTATAAAGAAGGCGTAGCTAATGCAGCCCCCCTTAACTCTTCATCTTTTGTCGTTGTACAGTGATGATTAACCTTATGCTTATATAACAGACATCGATGCAAAGTAAAAATAGACCTGTCATATTGTAAAACAGCAAGCATTATCACAACAGCTTTTTGATCGTATGATTTTAATTGCTAGTTTTATATGTCAAGATATCCTTGGTAATTGTAAAAATCAATGATAAGAGTAATTTAATAATTAAATACAGCCGGGAAAAACCTACTTAAAATCTGACAACAAACTACATTCAATAATTAGAGAATATAGATCGTTGCTTTTTTATTAGTATTAGGAATTCTTACAATAAAATTTAAATGATTGTAAACAACAAAATAGGAATTACGCTTTCCGGTGGTGGCTTTAGAGGAATCGCCCATTTGGGCATACTCCAATATCTTCAGGAACTGAACATACAGCTTCATGCTATTTCAGGAGCGAGTGCAGGAGCTCTGGTCGGTGCGTTTATAGCTGAAGGATACGCTCCGCTAGAGATATTGGAGCTGGTAAAACAGGAAAAATTCTTCACCTATTCCGACTTCTCGATTAGAACTGATGGCCTGTTCAGTGCAGATATTTTTGAAAAAATCATTAAAAAATATATTCCGCACGACAGTTTCGAAAGCTTGAAAATGCCCTTATATGTGGCTGTTACAGATTTAACCAATGCGGAGTCTCTTATCTTCAACCAAGGCTCACTATCTTTTGCTATTAAATCTTCCTGCTGTTTTCCTCTGGTATTTCAGCCGGTAGCTTATAAAAACAACCGTTACTTATGTGATGGCGGAATATTAAATAACTTCCCGGTGGAGCAGATTAAAGCAACATGCAATAAAAGTATCGGCATCAATGTGAATCCGGTCAACCGTTCCGAAGGACGACTGAACTATAAGCAGATTGTGGAACGTATTATCCGAATTACCACCTCAAACATTAAGGCTGAAGCTCCTGGCGACTGCGATATATTTATACAGCCCGAGGAAATCAATCAGTTTAAAACATTTGACACGAGTAGAGTGAATCAGATATATGAATTCGGATATAATTATGCGAAAAAATTTGAGAAAGAATTTTTAAATCTCCAGAAAGAGCTCGGCTAGTAGCTAATTCTAATCATGGCTTTTTATAAAAATACATTAAAACACTAAGGCTATTCGACAACAGCAGTATCGACCTCTTCTACAGTTTCCTCATCACCTTCCATTTCTTGTTTTGAATTTTTAACATCCTCATCTGTATATTGATAATGTTCATCAAAGGTTTTCGTCTCACGATTATAAATCAGCACATATTTTGAGTTTTTGTTTTGCTTTATTATACCATCAGTTGGTGCAGGAACAAGCTTCATATCATTCAAATATATTAGTGCGCCTTTTGCAAATTGTTTGATGGTCGGCAACTCGGAACTTAAATCTTTCCAGTACAGGAGATTACCTTGATCCGTTATAATGAAAATGGCACTACTGGCAAAATCTTGTTTTTCAAGTAGAAAAGCCATTTCTTTATCCCCTTGACCAGTAAAATTGCCATATGCAATTACTTTAGGTGCTCGATCTTTAATTTTTGTAAAAAAATATTGATTGTTATCTTCATTTTGCATGAACTTATTGTCCATAAAAATCTTTACGATAGCCCTTTGAAATGGAACAGGAATATCGTTATATTCAGGTATTGTAAAAACCGCATTTTTCCAATATGCATAATCTTCTTGACTAGCCCATCCATTCACAAAAACACTGTCAGCGGGATATGCTATCTCTTCTGTATAAACTTCCTGACGCTGTTTATAAACTCCAAATTGAAAAGCAATAAAACATACTATCGCGAGTAAGGCAATGATGAGAACTACCCAAAAAATCGTTTTTTTATTTGATTTAGATTTCGGTTCCGGCAAATTATCCGAGCTATGAAATTGACTTGAGTTAGAATTGGTTCGATCCATCTTATTTTCGGTTGTATTTCTAGTATTCAAATTACTATTTCACTGATAACAATTTATTGGCCAAAAATAAAAATCGACAAGACTAAAACGTAAAGCATTTACAATTTGTAAACCATCACTTACAATTCGTGGCGTTTCCATTAAAATAAAAAAAAGTTATACTAATCAGACAACTTGAAGAATATTAAACTGTCGTAAAGAATTCTTAAAATGAATTTATATGTGCCCCTTTCGATACCACATAGTAGGAAAGCTTAATCAGATTAACTTGTTCGATAAATATTCTTTATTCTAAAATCATCGCGTAAATTACATAGAATTATTGATCACTTA